>BNJU01002544.1_pt1 | contig 1127456 bp, 928 predicted proteins | sample 8539281 | NCBI WGS metagenome assembly BNJU01 (sample SAMD00202456, study PRJDB9452) | human saliva metagenome | isolation source: human saliva | place: Japan
ACACCATTGATGCGGCAACGCTCTACTGGGCAGGTATTCCCGGCAATGCGGCAGACTTTCCTGCAGAAGAGTCGTTCTATACTTTCATCGAGCCAGCCCTCTGCTTCTTTACGGCAGAGACGAACTATAAGGATTCGCTCTCTCCATTCGGCATCAAGATGGCAGACCGCCTGTCTGGAAAGCCCGTCCACTTGGATATATCGGATTTACCGATGAAAAAGGGAGTCATCACCAACCGTAACAAGTTTATCTTGGGTCCTTCGGGTAGTGGCAAGTCTTTCTTTACCAACCACATGGTACGCCAGTATTACGAGCAAGGGGGCGCACGTTCTTTTGGTTGATACGGGTAACTCCTATCAGGGCTTGTGTGAACTTATCCACCGCAAGACCAAGGGTGAGGACGGTGTGTATTTCACCTATACCAATGAAAGTCCGATATCCTTCAACCCTTTCTATACAGATGATTACTTCTTCGACGTGGAGAAAAGGGAGAGTATCTGCACGCTGCTGCTCACGCTTTGGAAGAGTGCAGATGAGCATATCACTAAGACCGAGGCAGGTGAACTTGGTTCAGCCGTAAACTCCTATATCGAGCTGATATGTGCTGACCACAGCGTTACGCCCTGTTTTAACACCTTCTATGAGTACCTGCGGGACGTGTACCGCAAGGATATGGAAAAGCGAGACATCAAGGTAACGCTCTCGGACTTCAATATCAACAACCTCTTAACGACATTGAAGCAATACTATCGTGGTGGTCGATATGATTTCCTTTTGAACTCGGACAAGAACATCGATCTACTCTCTAAACGCTTCATTGTCTTTGAAATCGACCAAGTGAAGGACAACAAAGACCTTTTCCCTGTGGTAACGATTATTATCATGGAAGCCTTCATCAACAAGATGCGCCGATTAAAGGGTATCCGCAAGATGATACTTATTGAGGAAGCGTGGAAAGCCATTGCTTCGGCAAATATGGCGGACTACATCAAGTATCTCTATAAGACGGTGAGAAAGTATTTTGGGGAAGCCATTGTCGTAACGCAGGAGGTGGACGATATCATTCAGTCGCCCATTGTCAAGGAAAGCATCATCAACAACTCCGACTGCAAGATACTGCTCGACCAGCGCAAGTATATGACCAAGTTCGACGGCATACAGGCGATGCTCGGTCTTTCGGAAAAGGAAAAGAGCCAGATACTCTCCATCAATCAAAACAATGACCCGAATCGACTCTACAAGGAGGTGTGGATAGGTTTGGGCGGTATGCAGAGTGCTGTCTATGCTACGGAAGTGAGCATGGAGGAATACCTGACCTACACCACGGAGGAAACCGAGAAGGTAGAGGTGATGAACAGGGCAGCACAGCTCGGTGGTGATATCGAAACGGCTATCCGTCAGCTTGCCATAGAGAAAAGAAACAATAAAAAGAAATAAGTACAAACCATCAAAACTATAGTAACAATGAAAAAGTACATTTTCATGGCTCTCTTAGGATTGAGCCTTTCTGTTCCCAAAGCCCACGCACAGTGGGTAGTAACCGACCCTGGCAATTTTGCCGGCAACATCGTCAATTCTGTCAAGGAGATTGCAACTGCCTCCAAGACGGTGAAGAACACCTTGGACGGTTTTAAGGAAGTGGAGAAACTCTACAACGATACCAAGAAGTATTATGATGCCCTAAAGAAGGTGAATAACCTTATAGGAGATGCCTACAAGGTCAAGGAGTGCATTCTGATGGTGGGTGACATCTCGGAGATTTACGTCACCTCGTATAAGAAAATGCTCTCGGACAAGAACTTCCGCCCTTCGGAACTCGCTGCGATGGCTTCGGGCTATGCCAAGCTTCTGGAGCAGAGCGGTGAGAGTCTCAAGGAACTAAAGTCTATTGTCAAGAGTAATGTTTTCTCGATGAACGACCATGAGCGCATGCAGTCCATAGACCGCATCTATACCACGCTAAGAGAATATCGCTCGCTTGTATCCTACTACACAAGGAAAAACATATCCGTGAGCTACGTGCGTGCAAGGGAGAAGAACGATCTTGCCTCTGTTAAGGCGCTCTATGGTAATACGGCAAGTAGGTATTGGTAAATCCACAGACTAAAAAAAGAACTTGAAAGAACTTTCATAAAACACACTTTTGCTTATGGATTTTGCCAGTTTACATGAGCTGCTACGCTCAACCTATGATGAGATGATGCCGCTCTGTGCCCAGATGACGGGCATTGCCAAGGGCATTGCGGGCTTGGGAGCACTCTTTTATATTGCTCTTCGGGTATGGGCTTCCATTGCGCGTGCCGAGGCGATAGACGTCTTTCCCTTGCTGCGCCCCTTCGTGCTGGGCTTTTGTATCATGTTCTTCCCGACAGTCGTACTCGGTACGATGAACGCCGTGCTCTCGCCCATAGTGCAGGGAACGGAGATGATGGTACATCAACAGGAGGGGAATCTTGCCGAGCTTACTGCCAAGCGAGACAAGTTGCAAGAGGAAGCCTACCTTAGAAATCCTGAAACAGCCTACCTTGTCTCCAACGAGAAGTTCGATGAGAAGATAGAGGAAATGGGCATCATCGGACCTGAAGATGCTGTGACGATAGCGGGTATGTATGCCGAGCGTGCTGCCTATCAGACCAAGCAATGGATTATGAAGATGGTACACGACCTTTTAGAACTTCTGTTCCATGCTGCAGGGCTTATCATCGACACGCTACGCACCTTCATACTCATCGTCCTTGCCATTCTCGGTCCGATAGTCTTCGGCATTGCCGTATGGGATGGTCTTGCTGGCTCACTTACGGCATGGTTCTCACGCTATATCTCTGTCTACCTGTGGCTGCCTGTCAGCTCTATTCTTACGGCACTGCTTACAAATACAAGTGCTGATGATAGAGAAAGATATCGAAGCACTCAGTGACCCTAACTACCTGCCTGATTCGGGGACGTGGTACTACATCGTCTTCTTCCTTATCGGTATTGTAGGCTACTTCTGTGTACCTACCGTGGCAGGCTGGATTATCGAGGCTGGAGGAGGTATCGGCTCATACGGTCGTAATGTCAACCAGACAGCGCAGCATGGTGCGCAAGGCGCATATACCGGTGGCAAGGCTGCTATGGCTGGCGCAGGTGCTGCTGTGGGAAATGTCGGTGGACGTATCAAGGGGGGCACTGCTCAAAGGAAAATAATCAATCAAAAAAAAGAAAAAATGGAATTCAAATCACTTGGTAATATCGAAACCTCATTCAGGCAGATAAGACTCTATGCCTTTGTCTTTGCCATCGTCTGCGTGGCAGTAAGCGGTTATGCCGTTTATGCCTCATACAGCTTCGCAAAGGAGCAGAGGGAGAAAATCTATGTGCTTGATCAGGGTAAGTCGCTCATGCTTGCCCTCAGTCAGGATGCAAGTCGTAATCGTCCCGTAGAAGCAAGGGAGCATGTACGTCGTTTCCATGAACTGTTCTTCACCATTGCGCCTGACAAGGATGCCATTGAGAAGAATATGGAGCGTGCCTTTGTGCTGTGTGACAAGTCGGCTTTCAACTATTACAAAGATTTGGCAGAGAAGGGCTATTATAACCGTGCCATATCGGGAAATGTCAATCAGCGCATAGAGGTGGACTCTATCCACTGCAACTTTAATACTTACCCTTATGCGGTAACAACCTATGCAAGAGAGTTTATTGTCCGTCAGAGCAACGTTACAGAGCGCAGTCTCATAACGACCTGCACGCTGCAGAACTCAGTCCGTTCGGACAATAACCCGCAAGGTTTTCTTATGGAGAACTTCCTCGTTAAAGAGAACAGGGACATACAGACTTATAAACGTTAAGGCTATGGGAAGGAAAAGAAACTTTTTACTCGCACGTCACTATCTGCGCTTTCACCTATGGCTCCGCCATTGTTGTGAAAGGCTCACGATAAGGCAGAGAAAGGAAATCGTCTATGGGCTGAGCTTCATCTATCTGCTCTGCTCGCTTTGGATGATAGCGCAGTTCTTCCTTCCTCCAAAGAAGGAGAAACTACCCATCCCCACGGGAAAGCTGACGGACAGTCCGATACGGACGGACAGCACTTTACATGAGTTACACGGCAATTTTTACCTACAACATCATCAAACAATCAAAGAAAATGGATAATAAACAGAAAGAACAAATGAAGAAAGGCTTGGTCTTCGGAGGATTAGGACTGCTGTTTGCCCTCTCGATGTGGTTTATCTTCGCGCCTTCGGGCAAGGATAAGACCGCAGCGGAACAGGGACTCAATGACAGCATCCCACAGGCAACGACAGAAAAGCTCACCGAAAACAAGCTCAAAGCCTATGAATTAGGTGACAAGGCACACGAGGAGGAACAGACCCGCGAGGAGATGGGCAGGCTATCGGACTATTTCGCACAGAACACTGCTCCATCAGAGGAGCAGCGTGCAGAAACAGCTGCTTCTACGGCAAAGATAGAAAACTCTATGCATCGTTATGAGGAGAATAACCGCCTCTTGAACTCCTTTTACGCTCCCGACCCGCACGAGCAGGAGCGTGAAGCCTTGCGCTCGGAAATAGATAACCTTAAAAAGGAACTCTCTGCCAAAGACAGCAGGGAGGACAATGAAGAGAAACGGCAGCTTGCCTTGATGGAAAAGAGCTATCAGATGGCAGCGAAGTATCTCCCTAAAGCATCAACTCCACCTACCTTCAATAATGGTCTGGCGGCAGGAAATGAAAAAACGGAAGATACAGCAGGTGGCTCTGACGCCGCTAAGCGCAAGACCATGCAGAAGGAAAAGCCTGTAATGGAGGTGCTGCCGGAGCGTAGGCAGATAGTTTCTTCACTTGATCAGCCTATGAGCGATGTGTACTTTATGGAGGAATACGGCAAGAAGGCTCGTAATATGGGCTTTCATTCGCTCGCAAGTGCGGCTGCACCCACGATGCGCAACACACTCAAAGTGGTGGTGGACAGGACTACTGTTCTTAAGGAGGGTGACAATGTCGTGCTTCGTCTGCTTGAAAGTGCCAAGGTAGAGGGACTGCACATTCCACGTCAGAGCCGACTCATAGCCGTCGCTAAGATAGAAGGTAATCGTATGCACCTGCTTATCAAAAGCATTGAGGTAGACGGGCATATCATTGCCGTCAAGCTCTCGGCATACGACATGGACGGACAGGAGGGTGTGTATATACCCGGTTCGGAGGACATCAATGCGCTTAAGGAAGCTGGGGCGAACATCGGTGGTTCAATGGGAACCTCCTTTACCTTCGCTTCCTCTGCCAAGGACCAGATTATCTCCGAGGCTGCTCGTGGGGTGATGCAGGGTGCAAGTCAGCTGCTTCAGAAGAAACTGCGCACCGTCAAGGTAACACTTAAAGGTGGCTACCGACTTTTCTTGGTTCAGTCCAAATAAAACAATCGAAAATGATAAGTAAAAAATAACATCAAATAAAAAAGGAACAATGAAGAAAATTATTTTATCAATGGCTATGCTTGCCATGGTGGGAGCAACAGCCACAGCACAGAAAAACAATGAAGGTCTGACACCGAGCCGTCCGCTTACTTCGGGAGAGCTTTTTCAAGGTATGAGCCGTGCCATTCCAACGGGGCGTGTCGTTCTGCCGTATGGTCTTGACGTTACCTTTGACAAGACCGTGCATCTTATCTTTCCCGCTGCCGTCCGCTATGTGGACTTGGGCTCACAGAACATCATCGCAGGGAAGGCGGAGGATGCGGAGAACGTGCTGCGTGTGAAGGCTGCCGTGAAGGACTTTGAGACGGAAACCAATATGAGTGTCATCTGTGAGGACGGCTCTTTCTATGCTTTCAACGTAAAGTATGCTGATGAGCCGGAGAAGTTAAGTATCGAGATGAAAGACTTTCTCTCTACGACAGAAGGTAGACTGCCAAGCAACCGCTCTGATATTTACTTTAAGGAACTCGGTAACGAGTCGCCCGTATTAGTAAAACTGATGATGCAGACCATCTATCAGAACGACAAGCGTACCATCAAACATATCGGTGCACAGCAGTTTGGTATGAAGTTTCTACTTCGTGGTTTGTATGCCCATAATGGCTTGCTGTATTTCCACATTCGTATGGAAAACGGCACGAATATGCCGTACTCGGTGGACTTCATCACGTTCAAGGTGGTTGATAAGAAGATGGCAAAGCGCACCGCTATACAGGAACAGGTATTGCAGCCACTTCGTGCCTATCATCAGGTGATGCAGGTGCGTGGCATGGGTAGTGAACACACTGTGTTTGCGCTCGAGCAGTTTTCTCTTGCAGAAGACAAGCAGCTTGAAGTGACGCTCTATGAGAGAAATGGCGGTCGTACATTGACTTTCCATGTAACGGCAGAAGATCTGCAACTGGCAAGGAAGATTGATAACCTCAAACTGAAATGGTAGACATTATGAAGAAGAAAATCATTTTATCGGTTTGCATAGCGGTGGCAACGGCTTTCAGTCTGCCATCGCAGGCACAGCGACTGATACCCAAGCAAAGGGGAATAGAGGTCATGGGGAGTGTTCCACTTATCAAGGGTGAAAAGTTCCTTGCTGCTGACAATTTCGGCATGGGAGCATCACTCACCCGATATTTGGGTCGTGAGAATTATACCTTTGTTATGGCAGAGTATGAACAGCAGAATATGCCGTACAGAAGTTATAACGTAAAACTCAAGGATGCTCTCTTACAGGTGGGCTATATGCACCCTGTTCTTTCCGACAGAGGTAAGAACGTGTTTCTCTATAGTGGCATATCCGCTTTGGGCGGCTATGAGCAACTGAATGAGGACAATAAACTGCTGCCCGATGGGGCAATACTGCTCGACCGCTCCCGCTTTGTCTATGGTGGTGCCGTGTATGGCTCGGCGGAAGTGTTCCTGACGGACAGGATTCTCTTTCTTATAAAGGCGCAGGGACGTTTCCTCTTTGGAACGGATGTGCATCGTTTTCGTCCGGCTGTTTCAGCGGGACTAAGGTTTAACTTTTAAGTAGAAGAAAAGATGAAAAAGATATTGAATACGATTTGGGTAATGGGTGTGCTGACCCTTGCCGTGTTTTGCCTATCTGCTTGTGATAGGGATTTGGATGTTCAGCAGTCTTATCCGTTTACGGTGGAAACAATGCCGGTTCAGAAGGACATCATAAGGGGGCAGACGGCTGAGATACGCTGCACGCTCAAACGAGGTGGTGAGTTTGCCGATACTCGCTATACGATACGTTATTTTCAGTCTGACGGCAAAGGCTTGCTAAGAAATGACAACGGTACTGTCTTCAAGCCAAACGACCGCTATCCGCTCACAAAAGATGTGTTCCGTTTATACTACACCTCGCTGTCATCTGACCGCCAGACAATTGATGTATATGTGGAGGATAACTTTGGCAGGGTTCAGCAACTGACCTTTAGTTTTAACAACGAGCGAGAAGAGGGCAAGGATAAGCCTGCATCTTCTCGCCACTAAGAACAAAATTGATGCGAACGATAAATTCTTTCATTTTACTTTGTGTATTCTGCCTGTTCTGTCAGCCGACCCTTGCCCAGCGCAGGGTGCGGCTGGCAGACTTGCCACCTTTTGAGCGTGCAGTAGTTGTTGTGAAATATTTTGAAGGCATGCACAGCTGGAAGAATTATCCGTATGTTGGATATGGGCATCAGCTGCAACCAGGAGAACGTTTTACGGCAGATATGACGGAACGCCAAGCGGACTCCCTGCTTCGTGCCGACCTTTGGAAATCTTTTGAACACTTCAAGGGTTATGATAAGGATGCGCTACTACTGACCTTGCTTGCCTACAATGTGGGTGTGGGGCGATTGCTTGGTTATGGTAAGCACTCCAAGAGTAGACTGCTACGAAAAATAGAAGCTGGAGATAGAAACTTCTATTGGGAGTATGTTTCGTTCTGCCGATACAAGGGAAAAGTTTTGCGTGGGTTGGTCAAACGCAGACAAGTGGAGTTTGCAGTATTTTATTTCAGATAAACCCAAATCGGTCATTAGAGATTTTGAAGAACAAAGTGTTATGAATTACTATCAGTTATTGAAGGAAATATATTACTTTACTCATTATAATTGCTATATATCTTGTGTTTTCTGACAAAATGAAAGCGAAATTTTCTAATGTCCGATTTGGAATAAAGTTTAGCTTCATCAGAATTATAGAGAAAAGCTGGTTATATGCTATAATTGTAGTCCTCTAAAACTTGAAATTCACATACATGCTCTTCGTACTACCAATTTTGAAATAGAAATAGAAAGTTGTGGATTAGTCCATCAAATTGAAGAAATGAGCATAAATTAGCAGTCCGATAAAATGCATATCTGTGCTCACAATTATTATTGGAGACTTAGACAAATATAAAAACGAAAAGAAGGCGTATTATAGCCCATTTCCCCTAATAACATACTACCATTACAAAGAATAGCCACCATAAAAGAGATAAAAACGAATGATAGCGATTGCTTCTTGTAGGAAGAAGAGGGTAGAAATAATTAATATGATATGTGATTTTCAAAGAGATGATTTTGATACACTCCTCTGTCATTTACACAAAAGATAAAGTTTAGCGAGCAGCAATGATTGTAGATAATATTATCTATCCAAACATTGAATTAAGTTTAGCACGAGTTTCTATAGGAATATCTGCATTGTTCATACCATTATAATAAAACTCATCATCCACATAGTCTTTAACGTCTTTAGTAATGCCCATACTGTTCATTACTTGAATTCTATTCACAGTCTTTCCTGCTTTGCGCTGAGCTTGAATACCTTGATTAATTTTATTTTTGACACGTGCCACAATCTGTGGTTTCACAATCATATCCCACAGATAATGTCCGCGAGTCACTTTCCATATATTAGACTCATTGTAACCAAGCCGGGTCAACTTTTCTTTTATTTGTGCAGAAGCCTCTTTATGAGATTCTATTTCATTATCCAGTTCTGCCTTATAAGCAGTTTTGAACTCTGTATAATTCTTTTTGCTTGCACACTTCTGAACACCAAAGTGCGAAATCATCTCCCCATAATGCTTTATTGGACGAGGTTCTTCTTTTGCTTCCACTGTAGCTAGGTAATATGCATATAAATCCCATGCTGCCAAAGAAACTGTTCAACTAAGGGGATGTGGTTGGTTTTCTGTAACAAGATATTTTCTATAGAATGCCATGTTGTGGTAACCACAAAGGAACTGTTCCTTACCATATCTGTATAAGTGGAGTAATTGTCAATTATCAAGTCGAAGTCTGCATCAACAGCTACCACTTTCTCTTTACAAAGTCCTTCCATTGACAATAATTTGGATTTTCCGTTACCTTCATCCGGATTGACTGCTTTGTTGGTGACAACCTTAATGTCATACTTTGTTTGGTATGGCTTAACTGCTTCTTTCCAAAACATAACATCATCATCTCCCTCAACATACATTTGAACAGGAATCTTCGATGGGGTATGTCCGAATACTGCTGTTGCTTTTATCCATTTGCTCGTTACATTCTTGCTTAACTCACTCATATCATTCAATTCTAGTTATTAGTGATGATATGTTTGTAACGAGTTGCTCCCATCCATCCATAATAACACCAGGGGAATGGGTTGCTAATATAATCTGACAATTAGGATTTAGTTTTTTCAGATTATTGAGAAGTTCACGTTGCCAGTCAATATGCATAGAAATTTCAGGTTCATCCATTATAAGTATGCTTTCTTCCTTACGTTGTAGTAATACGGTAAGCATTATAATGAGAAACTGCTTCTCACCTGATGATAATTTCTTGTTGTCGTCAAGTACCTCTTTTTCAAGTTTAAATTGAAGTTTACTCTGCTCCGTATCAACAAACTTTTTGGTGTTTGCAAAAGCATGATTTACTATTTCAATAAAAAGATCATTCTGTGCGTAAATTCGCTGCATATCTTCTCTTTCAACCTTTCCAACAGATTTTATGATGTCGTTCAACTGTTTAGAGAGATCGGAAAGATAATAGGCATATTCGCTCTCTAATTTCTCTAACTGCTGATCAAGTGCACTGACGTTCTCTGTTTTAGTTGGTACATCGAAAGTAGAGATAAGGCTATAGTTCCTTTCTTGTCTAAACGTGCTAATAGCTATTTTACTACTTTTTTTTCGTATTGCAATGATACTTGCGTTTATAGTATGATCAGCCAAACTTTTTTCGTCTTGACTATTAATATCTGTGCTTATTTTTGATGCAAGTTCATTAAGTAATTCATCCGATTCAAATTCTTTTCTCAACCGTAAGAGGCTGTCTCTGAAACTTCTATATTTTACAGTAATATCGTTAGACATATTAGCAGAAGCACTCTTTACTCCAAAGGCTTCTGGAATATTATCGGGCTCACATAGTGCTGCTATAATCTTCAGCAGGGTCGTCTTGTATGAACCATTTTCTCCTGCTAAGATATTTACATTTGGGCTAAGTTCCCATTCAAAGTTGTATCTGTTATACAACCGTTCTATTTTAATTTTTTTGATTTTCACGACGATGGTTTTTATTACCAGTCTTCCAAGTTATCAAATAACGTTGGTTGAGCTTCTTCTATTCTTTTCTTTTTTCCTTCTAAAGTCTCAGTGTATTTATCGTCATAGCCATGACCATATACAAATAAAACCTTGTATTCTTTGTGAAGAGGATTTTCATCCTCATCAAATGTCTCCTCAAATTGAAGTTTACAATCTATATATGAGCCTGTTCGAAATTCAATCTCTGCATTCTGAGCCTCCGTCCGAAATTGACCTGCCATAATCTCAAAATTGATATCCTGCCCCATATAGTTACCTTTCCATTTGATAGATTTTCCTTTTACTATAACAGGACTCACGATATACAATTTTGCATGATTTTCTATTTTGGTCTCTGGTACAAATGTTTCGATATAACTTGCAAATGAGGTGGATTCAATTTGAAAATCAGGATTCCCTGGATTATCGAAGTCGTTATGTTTAATACTGACAGACTTGATTTCCTTACAAGTTGATAGTTGTCTAAAGTATTCTGTTCTAGCTTTTCTAAAATACAAATGTGAATTAAGTCGATCAAGTAGTTTATCGTTGATGTTTAGCTTTTGAATGGTGCTCTTTATTCTTTCATACTCATCTCTTGAGAGACCATTTGTCAAATCTTCCAACCGAACAATTTTCTTTTCGAAGAATAATCTGCGAAATATAAGAATAAGGATATAGCGAAACCATTTTGTTTCTTCTCCACCATCCACATCGAAGCAGAACATCTTAATAACACTGCCTTTTTTCAAAGTTCCAGTTTGTAAGTTATTGTTAACTCCAATTACCTTTGATACGTAGTTTAATGCCTTAATATAGCATAATGAGGATTCTGCCTCCACTTTCGCATTCATAACGGTAGTAGAGACGTTCTGGAGTTCATAGTGAACCATCAACGAGTCGTCTTCAATTCTTTGCATTTGTTGGTAACATTTTATTTAGGAGAGCCGTACATCTTAATTATTAGACTGAACCCTTTGCAAAAGTAACAAATTATTTTTATATACGTATGACGGGGAGTTTTTTTTTAGATAAATAATAGAAGGCATGGAGGTCGTTGTAGAGTGAACTAGCAATATATTCAACTAATAGTAAGAGGATCTGACATAACTCCTTGTTGCCAAATCCCTATCATTTGAAAAGTACAACAGCTACCATTAGTTTCAAATCTTTGGAAGAAGTTTTTTGTGTAAAATTTATCGCTGTATGCGAAACTTTGATGCCTTACACACATTTTCTACGAAGGATATCAAAACTATCACTATGAAAATCACCTAATTATATTGCCCATTTTCTTCTTCTTGGTGAGACGAGAAGAAACTAACACCATTGAGTTTTCCATCTTTGAAGGCAGTAATTCTTTGTAAATGACGATGGGTCGTTAGAGGGAATAGTTTATGAGACACCCTATTGTTGATATCTATAATACATTTAATCTTATTTCTGCATCTCTATTATTTGTTTATACAGTATGATATACACCTTTCCTTTTAATTTGCAAAATCGGTAACACTTGTCTTATGTAATTGAAATTCTATTTCCTGCGACTTTCTTTTGCTTCTTTTCTTTGGTCGCCTACTCGTTCAAAGAGAAAGAAAAGAAGCCACACAAACCGAAAATTTGCGTGGCTTTTGCTATTATTCAAAAGGATATTTTTGCACTTTCGTTATTCCGTCTATTTGCTTGTTTGGGTGTATATCAAATGCCCAATTTATTTCATCATCGGGCAAAGTACTGTGAATACTTCCACCCATAACCAACCCACAATTTTGCAGGACTTTCTGCCGTGCGTCTTCCTTGCTCTCCGCAACCACATCGAATACTCCTTCAAAGACGTATTGTGTCCGAACTCTGTAAACTTTCTTCTTCATAATCTTAAAATTCAACCTTTAATAATCTGTATTCCTTTGGCTCTCCATTAGATAATTTGCGGTGTTTGAGCCAAAAGTGATGCGCACCATAACCGTAGACAAAAAACTTGTCAAGTTCTGTTTCTTCAGCTATTTTGTTGATAGCTAACCTTAACTCCTCTTTGTTGTCGGATAGGGTTATTGCGTTGATAACCCTAATGAGAATATGCGGTATCTCATCCGCATAGTTGTAGATGATGTTTTCAATCTCTGTTTTCATATTTCTGATAATTTAATGGTTCATACTTTATGCTGTCGCTTTCATTCTTCGGCTTATAAGTCCTCGATTGGCATTCACAAGGTTTACTATCTGCTCGTGGTATTCTGTGTTCTTGTTGCATACCCCACGACTTTGCACCACCTCCAAAGTTCGTAATGATACTTCAATAGTTTCTATTCGCTTGCCTTCAATGGTAGCCGAAAGGATAAGGGAGTCCTCCTTGAGGTAATAGGCGTTGGAAAATACGCAATGGTGCATTGATACACCTTCTTCCAAATGTTCTTGCACGCTCTCCAATACGTGGACTTGGATAGTGCCGTCCGTGAAACAGATACCGAAATTTGGATTTTAGTTCCTTGAAACGTTTTTCGTCTTCCATTGCCTTCTTTTGCTTCTGTCTTATCTCCACCTGTTCACGCTGTCTGAGAAGTTCCTCGTGTCTGCGGTCGTGTTCGCCTTTAAGGTCTGTGGGGCATAAATATTTTGGATTATGAATATCCTTACCTAATCTTCTAAGTGTATCTACATAATCACTCCAAAGGGAAATATCTGTAATATCATAACCCTTACGGACTGCAATCTTGTAGGACTGCCATAGTTCCTCAAAAGTTCTCTTGTTGCCAAGAAAGTAACGTAAGTGGTCTGTGCGACCTGCTTTTAACAATGTTTCCACACGGCTGTCTGTAAGCAATGCAGGAATAAGCTGGGTAGGCACGATGCCATAGAAATTATCCTTAAAACCATTTCTGCGAAGTATGTCTGTAACCTTGAACTTCGGATATATCGGTGAGTAGGCAATATGCTGATAGGCTTCATTATCGTTGCGTATTGCCATAGGACTATAATAGGAAAAGGTATCAACATAGTGTCCCAATACTCTCTGTATGGCAACCACAGTTTTTCGTCCCTGCATATTCCACCAATATTGCCCAATCTCAATTATGGAGGTCTGAGCTTCGTAACCTTTCTCCATACCCACAATAAGTAGGAACATACGTAATACTTGAAACTCTCCACAAGTGGTAAGTAGGGTGAAATACTGCTTCTGCTGCAACTTGCGCTCGTATGTTTCCTTGACCTGCAACTTTGCCCTGCAATGAGGGCAAGTGCAAGTTTCTCTATGTTTGTTCATTATCCAACTATGCCCACAATCCATACAAGTGGTGCGACCTTTGGGCAGTCGGTAGGCGAAGTGGTCTATGCACTCACGGAATGCCCACTTGCTTTGTGTCTTGGTTATTGGGCGAAGATGCTTGCTCTGTTCCAAAACAGCCTTTCAAATTTGTTTCTCGGTTTCATAGGCTTAAAAATCAAATAGTGATGGTTGTACTTGGGTTGTCGCGTTCTCAGTCTTCTTCACTCGTGCGTTACGGCTCTGTATCTTTGCAAGTTCCTCACGCTGATATTGCTTAATGGCTTTCTGCCTTGCTTCGGCTTTTTCTTCCTCCGTGAGTTCTACAATGTGATTAACGGCAACTTGGCAAGAAACAGCCTTGCCGACCTCTATATCGTCCTCATCATAGTAGTGAACAGCCATAGAGAAGATTTCATCATCATCAAAGCCGTTACAACCGCTTTTCTGCACTTCATTAAGAATGTAGGTGATGCACTCCTCGATATTCTTGTTCGGCTTCATCAAGTTAGGGGCAAACAAGGGGTCTGTCATAGCACGCTGATTGAGATACTCGGCTATTGCTCTCGTAAAATGTTCTGTTCCTTTCATTGTCGTATAAGTTTTGATGTTGTTAATACTTGGGAATTTCTACTATTTGATTGATGCGCCCATATAGGTAGGCTCTTAGGCTTGTTCTGTCGGGTGCGTAATACTCTGTCCATTGTCCGTACTGATTGACAAGGTATTTCTTCAGTACATCAAAGAAGTCAAAGCGATAGCCTTGTAGGGGAACGGCTGTGCGGAAATAGGTGTTTGAGTTTACCGCTTCGCATAACCAATTCTTTTCTTCACGGCTCATACACTCGCCACAATTGAGTTTCACACGCAGGAGATATACTTTGCTATTACAAAGACTCTCCAAAGGGGGAACGTCCCATTGTACAAACTTAATTGCCAACACTTGCTCACTTTTTTCAGCCGTAGGGTTAATGCGGTAATGAGAGGAGGAGCTATATCCTTTTCTGTTCATCGAAGATGTTGTATTTACTTTTTGCTTATCCATAGCGACATTTTTTTTATGCGTCCAAAGATCGGAGTATGCTGATTCCTTTTTGTAGCAAAATAGAGGTAGCGGGGCGGGCTTACACAAGGTTTTGGCGGAAAATACTACCCGTAGGTGTGGAGATTTTCCAGACAAACCAAGCGGCACAGACCTTTTGAAAGCCACAAGCCCCGTACTACCTTTGCGGATAAAAAGGGAATAGCATCCGCTTCTCCTTGTCATCGCATATCGTGGAGCATTGGAAAGAAAGCGAAAGTGCAACGCTCGTAGTGGAAAATAGAAAAGGTGGCTATCTCAAAATGCGAGATAACCACCTAATGAAATAACATGAAAGAGCTGTGCTTCTCAAAGCACGCATAGCAGAATGGCACAGAGAATTGCCAACCAAAAGAGAATGCTCAGCAGCGTAAATGTTATTTTCAGAACTATCCGGACTATAAAGCGTAGTATCAGAAAACCTGCAATGACAGAGACGACAGTTACGACTTGCGGCGTAACAATCTTTGAGATAAGCCAAATGATACCGATAACGACGGAAAGCAGGATATCGAGTTCGATGAAGCGTGTCCAACCGAAGCGGCGGACTTGCTTGGGAGAAATCGGCTGCTGCTTGATATTATCGGTTTTGTTTGATGCGTCTGCCTTGATGAAGGCAGGTGTGTGGACATCTTGATTCATGATAAATGTATTCATATCGGAGCTTTTAATAGTTTCAAGAGCAATAACAAGATGCGCAGGCTACACAAAGACAAGTGTTTGTACAAACTCTTGGCGTGTGGAGCGGAGCGTTTATCTTGGCTCTTGACACTACAAAAGCTCCCGATGGTGTTACATCAAGTCATGTTCTCGCTATTGACTGTTGGTAGGCTATTAACCTCGATGATCAGAACGATTGTCCCTGTCAGTTCGGTGTAGAGCTTCTCATACTCTGGACTCGCCCCAAAATCGTCAGTCAGTTCGTACTTATTGAAAACGCTTTGCACAGCCTTGTTCTTCAGAAGCATTGGTGCCAGTCTTTCAGGAAGAGGAGAAGGGAGTTCTTTCTCGAACTCATTCTCTATGACAGATACAAGCGTGTCGTACTTGGAGAAATGCAAACCTTGATATAAAACTTCGCTTGCCATTACCTCTGCCTCTGGGTGAGAAAAACCTTGTGCTATAGCATCGCAGTAAGTTGTCAATGCCTCGTCTGCGCGAGCAGTTATAAACGTATTTTCATTCACTCTCTCTGGAAAATGCTCTCCGAGATACGCTTCCAACTTCAAACGGAAGTAAGAAAGTTCTTCCTTTGTTGTCATAATCATCTATTATTTTAGGGTTATACATTAATATATTATATGCCCATGGCTGTATTGAACTTACTGAGCTTTCCAGCCAGTTCTTCCATGTCACGTTCCACTTTCTTATTTGTTATTCGTGCATAAATCTGAGTTATTCTGATATTTGTATGTCCAAGCATCTTTGATACAGACTCCATTGGTACCCCTTTGGATATAGACATAGTGGCGAAAGTATGCCTTGCCATGTGGAAGGTCAGATTCTTTTTTTATGCCACAAAGGTCGGCAATTTCTTTCAAATATGAGTTGATACGCTGGTTACTCAACATAGGAAAGACTTTCCCCCCTTTTCTATTGATGTCGTAGTACTTTCTTATAATGGCAAGTGGAATGTCCAGTAACATGACGTTTTCATCTACGCTTGTCTTGTATCTCTTGGTGATAAGCCATTGTCTGTCTTCTACGGTAACAATTTTATCGTAGGTAAGATTATATACGTCAATGTAGGCTAATCCCGTGAAGCAGGAAAAAATAAAAATATTCTTTACTAACTCCAGCCGTTCTATGTCAAAGTGCTTCTTCATAATACGGAGTACCTCTTCTTCTGTGAGGTAGCCACGATCTACCAATTCATAGCGCAGCTTGTGATTCGCAAATGGATCATGCATGATAAGTCCTCTGTTCCTCGCATAGTTCACGACCGTTTTCAGGTTTCTCAATTTCTTGGTGGTTGTGTTATGCACACCACCTACAACAGATGTAAGGTATAATTCGAAGTCCTGAACAACGGCACTTGTCAGTTCTGTCAGTCCAATATCCTTGCGATGATACTTTGCTTGTAGGAAATCCTGAAAGTTCTGCCTCACCACCTTATACTTATAATAAGTACACTTAGTTAATGTCTTGCCAACTTGTTGTGTGATGGAGTCTATGTACTTGTCAAAGACTGGCAGAAAAGTGGTATATTCTTTGTCTGTACCAAGAAATACTGACCTGATAAGGTCTATGGAAAGTTCCTCTGATGTTTCATATTTCCTGTAAATCTGCATCAGTGTTGTTGTCAGTGCATCTATAGAAGCATTAATGGAGAGTGCTTCTGCTGTTCTACCAATCATTCTGCTGGTTTTGTTACTCCACTTGGATTTATCCACAAAAATTTTAGTGGATCCAAGATTTGCCTTTTCGCCACCGAGATATATTCGGAGCATTACAGGTGATTTTCCTTCTTTGTTCTCATAGTTGGAACGTAGGTAGTAGGATACCTTGAAAGTCGTTTTCATAACGCATCATTTTAGTGTAGCTTTTTGGCTACAAAGTTCGACATAAGTTCTTGAAAACGAAAGTTTTGCATGCCGTCAATTTGATAGTCATTTTCTATTCATTGCTACATTTTTTTGAGAGCCTGCTTTTGTGTAGCAATTTCTGTAGCAGAAAATGACCGAATGATGACTATCAAAAGGTATAGTTTGGCAGTCAAACGGATATGGATAAAAAACAAAAAATCGCTGTAAAACCTTGATTTTACAGCGATTATCCTTGTTTTGAAGGCTAAAATGACGTGTTGTTTGACATCCTTTTGAAACCTATTTGTGGACCAGCCTGGGCTTGAACCAGGGACCTCCAGATTATGAGTCTGTTGCTCTAACCAACTGAGCTACAAGTCCTGAATTTCGTGAATTCGGCTGCAAAGGTAATCAATTAAATGGAAAAAGGAGAATAGATGATAAAGAAATTTAATGTTTTAACACATTTTGAGTGAGTCGAGGTCGGTTTATGACCGATTTGGTGTATCTTTGCATAAACGTAGAACGATTTTGGAGGGCATGGTTCTTTATTGCTTTCATGATTTCGTAGTAGGAACGGGAATGTCGTTTAGATGGATTTACCATTAGGCGATTATATAAGATAAAAAGGATTGAACATTATATATATAAATAGAGGTGAGGCACGAGAGATGCCTGAATTGGTGGCTACCATAGGCTTCTTTGATGGCGTACACCGTGGTCATCGGTTTCTGATAGACCGTGTTATTGAGGAGGCACAACGGTCGGGAATGTCGTCAGCAGTAATCACCTTTGACCGACACCCACGTGAGGTGTTACAGACTGATTATCAGCCTGATTTGCTGTCGACGCTCGACGAGAAACTGCTGTTGCTCTCCAAGACCCATGTCGACAATACTGTTGTATTGCATTTCGATGCTTCTTTAGCCGCACTCACGGCCCATGACTTTATGCGAGACGTCCTACAAGGGCAGTTAAAGGTAAGAAAACTCATCATAGGATACGACAATCGTTTCGGACACAACCGTTCGGAAGGTTTTGACGACTATGTGCGCTATGGTAAGGAGTTAGGGATTGAGGTCATCCGTGCCGATGCCTTCCTGCCTGACGACGTTCGTGTAAGCTCTTCAGTCATAAGGACTTGCCTCCGAGAGGGTAGGGTTGAGGAGGCTAATCGCCTATTGGGATATGATTACACGATAGAGAGTCGCATCGTCAGTGGCTATCAGAACGGGCGTAAGATGGGTTTTCCAACCGCCAATCTCGATGTGACACGTTGCCAGCAGCTCCTCCCTGCGTCGGGCGTTTATGCCGTTTTGGTGCGTTTGAAGGATTCTGTTGGTTGGAAGCGAGGGATGATGAACATAGGACATCGCCCCACCTTCAACGGCACAACCACCTCGATGGAGGTCAACCTCTTCAACTTCTCTGGCGATCTCTATGGCCAGGAACTCCTCGTCAGTTTTATCAGTAAGATAAGAGACGAGCACAAGTTCGATTCTATCGAGGCCTTAGCCGAACAGTTGCAGCACGATAAAGTTCAGATTAACAAGCTCTTCGATATGACTTATCATATCGACGACAACCTCTTAAATATCCAATAAGATAATGCAAAAGAATACTAAAAACGTGTGGAGCGCAGTATTATATATCATACTGTTTATATCACTTTTCATCTTTATTCAGTCTATCTCTTTGTTAGGAAGCAGCTATGTTTTCAATTTGCTAAGCGGTAATGGAAAAGTTCATAGCGTCATTCCTAATAATTCTGGAGAATGTATTGCAGTGTCAGCAGTCCTAAGTAGTTTTATGACAATTGTCCTTTTCGTTGCAATGCGATGGGCACCTGTCTCCCGCAACTATCTTAGGAGCCGTCCTTGGGGCGTCTTCGTCTGGGCCGCGCTATTAGCTTTAGGTTCCATCCTCCCGACGGAGTACCTTGTAGAAAAGATTAATCTGACCATGCCAGACACCACGAGAATGATGTTCGAAGATGTCATGAAGGTCTCTTGGGGTTATGTAGCCATAGGTTTGATGGTACCGATAGCCGAAGAGATAGTCTTTCGTGGTGCCATACAGCACACGCTGCAAGTGGTGTTAGGCAAGCGTTATCCTTGGATAGCCATCGTCATCTCAGCTTTGATCTTTGGTTTTATTCATTTCAATTTAGCACAGGGTGTCCACGCCTTTGTGATAGGTTTGTTCTTAGGATGGATGTATTACCGTACAGGAAGCATACTTCCAGGATTCGTTTTCCACTGGGTCAACAACAGTGTAGCCTATCTCATGTTTAACTTACTACCAGAGATGAACGACGGAAAGCTCATCGACTTCTTCCATGGCGACGACCGAATGATGTATGGAGGACTGTTTTTCTCACTCTGTATCTTTGTTCCTTCGTTGTTGCAGTTGATGAGGAGGATGACAAACGGGCAGCGATAAGCCTCCACATGCTTGTCTTTATGTAAACATTTTTCGTCCCTCACGGACGTAGCACATGCCCTTCTTGCCTATAGAAGAGGCCTTTCAATATTTCAGAACATGCCCTTCTTGCATGTAGAAGACGCCCTTCTTGAAGCGAGAAGGGCGTCTTCTTTATTGCTGTTCGTAACACATTGATTTCTTGTGGGTTATCCGCTCGGTTTGAGAGGTTGCCATGCTCTTGCTTAGAGGGCGTTTAGCTTGAGTTTATGTAATGATTTTTCGTTATAGAGGCCCCTCCCCCTTCCCCTCCCCCGAAGGGAGGGGCGTAATCACCGAGATACCCCTATGGCTAATCATCAACACCTAACAACTATCACCCAACACCCATCTTTAGCAGTAACGTTCTGTGAGATCTGTATGCCGGAGGCGTTCTGTGAGTTCGAAACAGTGCGCAAAAAGGTTCTGTTAAATCTGTGAGTTCTGTGAGAGAAAGAAATATTCTTCGTGAAAGAAGGAACTCCCCACGACAATTCTCCAATATTCTTTTTCTCACAGATAACACAGAAGAACAGAACACACAGCATTCCACAGAGACATTAAGTCAACCGATTTCACAGAACCTTACAGCCAACAGAAGCCTCACCCCCAACCCCTCTCCGAATGGAGAGGGGAGTGATCACCGAGATACCCCTCCATGTCCTCCGTATGCTAAGCAGCCCATCTCCTCCTATCACCAGCCCAATAGGGGTAACCTCACATACTACTCCCCTCTCCATTCGGAGAGGGGTTGGGGGTGAGGCCTCTGTGAATTCTGTATGCCGGAGGCGTTCTGTGAGTTCGAAACAGTGCGCAAAAAAGTTCTGTTAAATCTGTGAGTTCTGTGAGAGAAAAACCTCCCCACGTGTTACATGCGTCTCATCTCATAGCGAGGGTGTTTTCTATTTCTCACAGATTTACACAGATGAACAGAACACACAGCATTCCACAGAGACATTAAGTCAACCGATTTCACAGAACGTTACACCCATCTTTAGCAGTAACGCTCTGTGTTCTCTGTATGCCGAAGGCCTTCTGTGGGCTCGAAACTATGCGCAATAACGCTCTGTTAAATCTGTGTGCTCTGTGAGAGAAAAAACTACCCAAAAACCGTGTTAGCAGCCCAATAGGGGTAACCTCACATACTACGCCCCTCCCTGCGGGGAAGGGGCCGGGGGAGGGGCCGGCTGGTTACTTTTTTACCTCACCCCTCCCCCCACACAAATCGACCATTACACCGACTGATGAAAGTCGTGTAATGGTCGATGGATAACGCTTGTTAGGGCGGCAGAGCGCATACTGTTAGGACGACTTTAGCCCTAATAAGTAAACGTAGATGGCCCTTACAATCAATTACTTAGAAGCCGTTTAGCTGATTACATGTTGTCGCACTCCTCATTCTCGTGCACAGGAATCTTAGCTTCCTTAGTCGTTTTCTCAGCTTTATAACCAAACTTTTCAAAGTACTTCTTAATCTGCTCCTCGTTAGTCTTCTGTGCATCGTAAGTAACATAGACCTTCTGTTCGTTCACATCCGTCTTGATCTCCTTCACACCCTTAGCAAATCTGAGGTTGTTCTTGACCTTAGCTTCACAGTTAGCGCAGTGCATCTGTGGTGTTGTCGTGTAGATAACGGTCTTAAGATTCTTAGCAGTTGCGATCATGGCAGTCATGACCAACAACATTGTGAAATAGTTTTCTTCATATCTGAATTGTTTTTATGAATTAATAATATGTGTTCTAATATCCTTATTGTTGATGTTTTCCGAGATTGAGACGAATGCCCACGTATGCCATAGCACCCTGAATAGGTCCGTAGACCATTGTTGGCTCAAAGCTGTTATCCCATGGGTTTTGATAGCCAATGATAGGGTTTTTCTGTTTGAAGTTCGTAAGGTTCTCTCCACCGAGGTAGAGTGAGAAATTACGGAAATATCTTGTTATCTGTGCGTTAACCTGTCCGTAAGCCTTATAGTTGCGTTCCCAAGAGAGGTTACCAGTAGCGAGAGTGTAAGGCTCAGGCATACGTCCGCCACCATTCAAGGCCAAGGTAGCATCAAACTGCCACAGACCTAATGGCGTCTTATAGCTTGCTGTGAGCAGTCCCTTGTATCTACTCTGCAGCGGCTTCCCACATCAGTCTACCGCCGTAGGTGGTCTTCACGAGGTTATAACGGTAGGCTGCAGTCAGCTCAAGGCCCTTGAAGAGCGGATAAGACGCATCAATCTGGAATGTATGCGAATAGCTCTTACCATCGAGATTGGTAACATGAATCTCCTGCGGGTTCGTATCGTAGTCGATAACCGTCTGTGAAAGGAAGTCGGTGTAATAGTACTCAGCGTTCAACTTCAGCATCTTCTGTGCGATAGGGATGAGGAAAGCGAAGCTTGCCCCATAGTTCCATGCCGCCTCCTGATTGAGCTTGTCGATGATAAGACGTCTACCAGAAGCCATAAGATAGTTGTTCTCAGCCAGTGCGTGAGGACTCCTGTAGCCTTTACCAGCCGATAGACGCAGGGTGAGGAAATCGGTTGGAACCCACTTTAAGTGAAACCTTGGAGTGGCAAAGGTGCCGTAGACATTACTATGGTCGACGCGCAATCCTGCCATAGCGATGAGCTTATTATGCAGGTTATAAGTGTATTGCACGTATGCGCCTGGTGTTGTCTCGCTCTCAATACCCCGTGTGAGCGGGTAGAGATTACCGTAGTTAGCAGGCACAGCAGACGTCGGGAGGGTCAGACTCTGGTGCAGGTAGTCATGGTTAAGACTCAGTCCGGCAGAGAGGTTATGCTCATCAGTGAAGTTAGTCTCAAAGATCAACGATGCATAAGCAGTCTTTTCATTGACGTAATAGTCCTTGATACCATACGAAGCGTTCTGCTGGTGCATAGAAACATTGCCCATTAAGGCTATGTTCGTACCGTGTGCTGGGTCTAAGATAAAGGCATTCTTCATGTAAGCCTCATATCTGTTCGTACCGATATTGATGCGATAAGGCGTCATACCTGCTGTCATAGAGCCATGATGGTCGACCTGTCCGCTCGTGCGATCTTCCTTTAATAGCGACAAGCCAGCGTGCAACATGTAGCTACCCGACTTCCAATACCATCGGTTCTGAAGGTTATATTGCCTTACACGAGGGTCGTCTTGGAAGCCATCCCCATTACCATCATGCTTGCTCCAGTTGTTCTCGAAGTGGGCAAGAATCCCCGTACTAAGGTTCTTATTACCGTTGATATGGATGTTACCATCGGCATTTGCCTCGAATTTACCCATCGTACTACCATAGAGATTGAGCGTTACTCCCTCCGGATCTTCGGGCTTTAAGTATTCAACATTAATCTGTCCGGCCATTGCTTCATAGCCGTTTTTGACAGAAGAGTTGCCCTTACTGACCTGAAGACTCTTCATCCAGCTACCAGGAACATAGCCGAGACCGTAGGGGAGGGCCGCTCCACGGAAGTTAGGAAGGTTCTCTGTAAGCATCTGAACATACGTACCACTGAGTCCAAGAAGCTTCACCTGCTTTGCACCAGTGGCCGCATCAGAGTAGTTAACATCGACTGCTGGGTTGTTTACGAAGCTCTCACCAAGGTTGCAGCAAGCCGCTTTGAAGAGTTCGTCACGTAGGATGTCTTTCCCGTTGATAGCACCTGCGAGCGATCTCACTGATGCCCTTCTTGCGGTGACAGTCACGTCAGAGAGTGTCTGATCCTTAAGTGTTGCGGTAGAGTCGGGGGCAGTCTGCTGTGCTGCAGCTGGTAGGACAGACAATAGGGTCAGTCCTGCTAAATATATAATCTTATTCATTATTGTTTGATTACTTGATGTTTTAGAAATTGTGAATAGATGGGCAATATCAGTATATGGCGTAGACTGATACGGCCTTAGCACCTGTAATCACTTGAGATACAGGTAAGAAGAATCTTCTGTCGCCCTATTCTGTGGGCAACAGACACATCAAGAAATCAAATTAAAAGCGTGGTGAGTATGCGAAGATATTGTCGTGGCGGACTATGCCAAAGCAACGACAACACCCTCTCCGGTGCCTTTGTCAGAACGGGCAAAGGCAGAAGCTGATTGCAGCTAACCAACTGTGGGAGAAGAGACAACTGTAAGGGTTGGAACTTAAAGAAGCTACTCTGTGCCGTGTTCGTGGGCGATAGCGTCTTAACATTATACTTCATGCAATGGTCGGCCTTGCCCTCATTGCAGTGTCTCTTAGTCTCCGTCTTGGCAACAGACACATTCCCAGTATGCTCGCACACCATCACCATGATGCCCGAACCAACCCAAAGTATCATGACAGATAGCAGGATTGAGAGTGATATGTTGGCCAATTTCTTCATAAATAGGCTGCAAAGATAGAAATAATCATTAACTTTGCAAAGTTTAAAGGTTTTTTTAATGTTTAGTACGAGCCTTCAGCGGCGAATAAAGTATGTAGGAGCTGGTATTGTACTTGCTCTCCTATTTATATATATCATCTTTCGTTGTCTGCCTCCTTCAGTGGAAGAGGTAGATAAATGCGGTGTTTCCGTTAGTCAAGAGACGTATTATGCTGTCGAAGCAGACGGCAAGAACGTGGCTTACTTTGCCGATTATACTGACTCATCATTTGTCAGTGGTTCGGTGAACAAGGACTCTATCCCAACACGTAGCGTCTGCCAACAAGGCTATTGGGTCAATCGTTGGCCCCTCATACCGTCTTGTCGGGGTCGTATTCTTATCCGATGGGACTATCGACCATCAACGATAGTCAACTTGAAGGGCGTCGGTGTGCAGCAACTCCTGCGTCAGACGGTGGCAAAGATGGACGGAGAGTTAGACGGACTACAGACCAAACGCAACGAGATGGGCTATTATCTGCGTGTTCATAGTGTGCAGGATTATGGCTACAACAAGGTTGCCGACTATAATGCGGAGGTCGTACATGCGATGGACTCACTACAAAGAATTATCAAGGTGTTAGACTCCATGCTCGCTACCTCAGCCCGTCTGCGTATTCTTCAGCTCAATCGTTACACCCTTCTGCCGTCATCAAAGAAAGAGAAAGGCATTGCTTGCAACCGACTTGAGACTGATAAGGAGCAAGGAAGTGTACTCTTACAGACGGAGGATGCGTCAACACCGCTCGGTGTCTTCACTCCTTTGCAGAAAGCGGGTGGTTTAGCGGCATTGAAGCGATACTATGCTCGTCATAGTAGGATTGTCGGCAATCTCTTAGTAGGCGTTCGTTTTGAAGGCGGCCGATACGTGGGCGAGATGGAGAAGGGTGTGCCCAACGGTTATGGAAAGTATTTGGCGACGATGGAAGCTACTACGACGGCCATTGGACAGGTGGAAAACGGAACGGATTTGGTATCTATGTTGCACCACATGAGTATCTACAAGTGGGCGAATGGAAAGCGAATGTGTTTAAGGGCGAGCGACTTACGTATAATCCCGACCGTGTCTATGGCATCGACCTGTCGCGCTATCAGCACGAAGACCATGGTAAGGTCTATAAGATACATTGGGACAGACTGCGCATCACCGACCTCGGTACGCTGAGTACGAAGACTATTAAGGGGAGGGTAGACTATCCTGTTTCGTTCGCTTATGTCAAGTCAACAGAGGGCTGTACGGTGTTGAATGCCTACTACGTAGCCGACTACAAGGCCGCACGTGCGCATGGTATTCGTACAGGAACCTACCATTTCTTTTCAACGAAGTCGGCTGGTACGGCACAAGCTAAGTATTTCTTAAAGTACAGTAGGTTCTTGAAAGGCGACCTACCACCTGTCTTAGATGTCGAACCGTCTGATGCACAGATTGCAGCAATGGGTGGTGCGGCTGTGATGTTCCATCATATTCGAGCGTGGATGAGCTATGTCTATAAGCATACGGGTAGGCGTCCGATACTCTATATCAGCCAAGTATTCGCCAACACCTATATGCCCTTAGCCCCCGACTTAGGTGATAACTATCACGTTTGGATAGCTCGTTATGGCGAGTATAAGCCGAATTTCAAACTTGCCTACTGGCAGTTGAGTCCTGACGGGACGGTGCGAGGCATCCACGGTGGGGTAGACATCAATGTCTTCAACGGCTATCGCAATCAGTATGAGGAGTTCCTTAAACGGCATTGCTTCTAATACAGTCGTGCGATAAACCGCTTGTTTACTGCGTGTTGGCAGTGTTGGACTATCTTACTGACGGATGGGTGCAGACAGAGAGATACCTCTGTTCCCTCTATGTTTACGCCTTCTATTGTAAAGAAAATTCCTCTCTTGATTTTAGAAGAGGCTTAACAAGCTTGAAGAAGACGCCCCTCTTGCTCGTAGAAGACGCCCTTCTTGTCCCTTGAAGGGCATGTTCTCGCCCCTTGAAGAGGCCCTTCTCCTTTGCAATCGTGTAACTTCTTGAAAACAAATGACTTGTATGTGGTAGGAAGGGGAAGGTTATACCCCTTTTCCCCAAGCATTCTCTTGTGTGTTTTGTAAGGATATTTCAATAAGAAAAGGATATTGAATACAAAGCTAAAAAACCTCAGTCAAAAGTAAAAAAAGATAGGATAAGATTTATTACTCCTATCAGTCATCGTGGTTAATAAGGTCGCTATCTAATCGACAAACAGTCTGTTAGCAAACAAAAAGAAAGCCGACAAGATATGGGGAGAGCCCCCACACCCTGTCAGCACAATCTATTGAGAAACTTAAAACACGAATTAGATGATATTAAAACACCATCGTAATTACTTCTTTTCTTTGTAGAGTTCTTGGCAAGTCTTCCATCCGAAGTGCTTGTAAAGCTCGTTCAAGCGGGTTTCACGGGTCTTGAAAGAAGCAAAGTCCTTCTTGTTATTCTCCGTCCAAGCCGTCTCTGCCATTGCAGCAACACGTGGGAGGAGCTGGAAGAAGGCGAGGTCGCGACCGATGATATACTCTGTCCATAGGTTAGCCTGAACTCCCTTAACATGCTTCTTCAACTCTGGTGCAGCATCGTCAGGCACTGGGTTGTAGCTGTAAGTTGTCTCTACAGGGAGCATATTACCGATGAGAATCATGCGATTATCTGGTCTCTGATAGAAATCAAGGTAATAGTAAGTGGTTGGAGTCATGATGGCATCCAATCCACGCTTAGCCGCTTCAATACCGCCATTGACGCCACGCCAACTCATGACAGTCGTCCCCTTGTCTACATCACCCTCTAAGATCTCATCCCAACCGATAATGTTACGACCCTTAGACTCCAAGTGCTTGGCCACTTGATTCATGAAGTAAGCTTGCAACTGAGCCTCTGCAGAGAAACCATTAGAGCCTTTCAAGCCTAAACGCTTAATCTCAGCTTGACAGCGAGGACAGTGTTGCCAACGCACACGTGGGGCCTCGTCGCCTCCAATATGGATATACTTAGATGGGAAAATATCAACGATTTCGTCTAAGACATTGTTTACGAACTCGTAAGTCTTAGGGTTTCCTGCACAGAGAATGTCTGGGAATACACCCCATTGCTCGGCTACCTTGTATGGACCACCCGTACATCCAAGCTCTGGATAGGCTGCCAATGCACCGAGCATGTGGCCTGGCATATCGATTTCAGGGATGACTGTGATATATCGATCAGCAGCATATTTGACAACCTCACGCATCTCGTCCTTTGTATAATAGCCTCCGTAAGGTGTGTCATCATAGAGTCCTGTCATACGACCGATGACGGTCTGCGCACGCTTTGAGCCTATCTCTGTCAACTTAGGATAGCGGTCAATCTGCACACGCCAGCCCTGGTCTTCTGTTAAATGCCAATGGAAGGTGTTGATATTGTGGAGGGCCAACATGTCAATGAACTCTTTGATAAAGTCCATCTTGAAATAGTGACGAGCACAGTCGAGCATCGTACCACGATAGCCGAAGCGTGGATAGTCTACGATACGGGCTGCAGGGAAGGTGACGCTCTTGGCCTTCTCTAATGGTAAAGACTTACGAAGGGTCTGCACACCATAGAATACACCACGTGGCGTCTTGCCTTCTATGGTGATAGTGTTAGCCTTGATGGTGATGACATAACCCTCTTCATTCTCAATCTTTGGGTTGAGCTTTAAGGTGATAGTGTTCCCCTTCTTGTTCTGATCATCGAGAGTAATACCCGTAGCCTCCGTGATATACTGTTTCAAAAACTCACCATTACGGCGCATAGCATCATCTTTGCTGGCTACGTTGATAGAGGTGAAAACTTCTAAAACGAATGGTGCACCCTTCTCAGCAGTGACACTCTGTGGGAGAGGAACTACCTGATAGTTCGCATCTGTGGCATGAAGCGAGATGCTCGCTACCATCAATGCCACTGATAGTAAGATTTTCTTCATCTTGATTAAACGAATGTTTTGTATTTAGGTTTTTATATTCTGGATTCTAACTATCCACGGACAAAGATACAAAAAATATCTGATAAAAAGCTTAATGAGGGTGAAAAGTGTAGAAAAACTACTTATTTAACTAAAATAAGAAAGCCTTGTCCGCTTGGGGCAAGGCCTTCTCTATGGTTTAACAGGGCTATTCCTCTATTTCAGAAAGGCTTCTAACGAAGTTGCGAAAGAAGTTACTTGTCGTCTCGATGGGTGCATATCTAACGTAGCGAAGACTGCGTCGTACGTTGCGTTGGAGCACTGTGTTGTTGTTTTGAACAAACCCTGCAGCGTTTTGTTTGAAGTGCCATTCATGCGCAGTGTCCCTTGCCAAGTCTGAAATACTGCGTAGTGTGAGTCGATAAGCATTAGGGTCAGTCTTCGTGACAAAGGGTATCTCGTCTTCATCAAAGCCAAAGACGGAGATGAGTACATTGCCTTGTAGCTCTGCCATCGCACTTAGTTGTAGGGTGTTCAGCCAGTTCTCAAGCTTCACGAAGTCTACTTTGTTGCCACGTGTCCTTAGGTATTCGCCCATCGTGATGATACCTCCTAAGTTCATGCCACGTGTGAACATGGTCTCTGAATTGGATACAATGAGCTTTAAAAGGTCGAGGGCTTCGATAGAGGTGTCGATACTGTGGAGCTCATTATAGATGAGACTCTTTAGTCGTCGATTAAGTAGTCCATTGCTAAGTCTGACGGTCTTCGGTATTCTCGCAGTCAGTGTCTTGCGCTCTTCTTGCTTTGCTTTGATGTCGGTAATGATGCTCTCTGGTAGGTTAAGGCCTTCGTCCATGGAGTGACGAGCGATACCATTGGTGAAGATGGGCATTACCTGTTGTGCTTCCACCATCTGTATGAGTCGTCTCCACTTGAAGGCTGACATCGGTTCGAGGCTCGACTGTGTGCCGAAAGCGCCTGAACAGAGGATACGAAAGAAGTTGCGTTGGATGATGTCCATCCCAGATGATTCTATTGGTTGCATGGAGTTGGGTGTTAGGTGATGGGTGTTGGGTGTTGATGGATGGGTGTTGGGTGTTGATGGAGAGTGTTGTTGGGTGTTGATGGAGGGTGTTGATGATATGTTATGAGTATCGGCGGGGGTAATGGAAGAGGATGGATAGTAGGGCGGTGATGCCTAATGCCATCGGATAATATAGGAAGGGAACGATGCTAACGGGGTTGATTTTGGCTAAGCCAGCCGCCATCAGTATCTGAGCACCGTAGGGTATCAGACCTTGAGCACAGCAAGAAAAGGTGTCGAGGATGCTGGCTGCCTTGCGTTTATCTACTCCGTAACGGTCGCCAATCTGCTTGGCTATACCGCCAACGGTGAGGATTGCGACTGTATTATTAGCCGTACAAATATCTACTAAACTGACGAGGAAGGCTATTGTTAACTCTGCTCCACGCTTGCTACTGACGTGACGTGTGATCTTCTTGATGAGGTAGTCGATGCCACCATTCTCTCGGATAATCTCTAACATACCGCCTGCCATCATCGTGATGATTATCAGCTCGCCCATGCCGGTGATACCTTTGCCCATACTACCAAACCATCCGTAGAGGTCGTAACTGCCATCAATGATGCCAATAGCGCCTGTGAGGACAAGACCTATGGTCAGAACGGCCATCACATTCATACCGAAAACAGCACAGACAAGCACGGCCATGTAAGGAATAACCCTATAGAAATCGATGTGTGAGGCCTGTCCTACGGTGTGGATGTCCCTTCCCATGAATACATAACCTAATAGGATGAGGACGGCAGCAGGTGCTACAATGAAGAAGTTAACCTTGAACTTATCTGCCATCTTGCACTCTTGTGTCCTTGTAGCGACGACTGTTGTATCGCTGATGAACGATAGGTTGTCGCCAAAGAACGACCCTCCGACCACGATAGCGACCACGAAAGGCAGCGAGCTATTGGTTGACATGGCTATACCTGCGGCTATTGGCGTTAGTGCAACGATAGTTCCTACACTCGTTCCGATGCTTATTGAGATGAAACAAGCCGCTAAGAAGAGTCCTGGAAGCAGCATATTGTCGGGCAGAACAGAGAGAGTTAGGTTGACTGTAGCGTCGATGCTCCCCATATCTTTTGCCGAGTTAGCGAAGGCACCAGCAAGTACAAATATCCATAACATCATCATCATGTTATCTGTACTGGCTCCCTTAGAGTATATCTCAATACGTTTAGCGAGCGGAAAGCCCCCTGATATGGCGATAGCAAAGATACTCGATATCATGAAGGCAACGGTTATTGGCACCTTATAGAAGTCGCCTGAAACGATTGAGGTGACTAAGTATAGAACGATGAATACCAGCAATGGACTCAACGCAAGGAGTCCTTTCTTATTTTCTGTCATGCTTTCTATTGCGTATTTAATGCTTTCTATAGAGGTTCTTGTGCCTCTATTGAATGATAGTGTGTCGTTGACTCGTGCCAACTGTCGCCTATTGATGCGTCATATCTGGGCAGTCTTATATCCATGGTGATGGTCTTATAGTCTTATCAAAACCTTCGAAATGGCCCTAATCTGACGTCCCCTCCTTTCATACTCGTGCTTAACACTTTTCATACTCATGTTTAACACTTTTCGTACTCATGCTTAACACTTTTCATACTCCTGCCTAACACTTTTTCTACTGGGCCTACGCTTTTCTCGTACTAAGCGTTACCATCTCTTGCATCAAGCGTTTACACTATCTTTTATTATATCTCCTTCCACCTTTCTCCACCCTCTTTTCAGTCTTTGGCAGGCTTGTTCTCCCCTCCTTCGGAGGGGTCGGGGGAGGTCCCAACTTACCCCCATTCCCTATGATAGAAGTCTATGTTCTCCCTTGTCAACAGGTCGATAGGCATATAGTTGACTGGCTCAACCTTCTTCTTCAGCACCAACGCACGGAAAAGGGAGTCTACACTGAAATAGCCTTGTTGATAGGCATGCTGCGCAATAAGGAACGATATGGAACCATCTCGCAGACAGTCAGCATTCTTATGCACCACGTCATAGCCCATAATCTGCACGTTCTTGCGACGAGTCTTCAGTAGGAACTTACCGACGATATGTGCTTTAGAATTAAAGGTGATACAATGGTGCACCTCAGGATGCTCACTAAAGAATTTCTCTAAGATATGGTCATAACGCTTCCTCTCCTCATCCAAGGGTAGATTAACCTCCAGTATCTTAATGTCAGGATAGTTCTCTTGCATATAGTTGCGGAACCCCACCTCACGATTCTCCTGTTGTTTACTTGCCATTTTCCCATCTTTGTCTGCTTCATGAGCATGATGCTCTCCTCTCTCTGTGCTATGAGCATAAGCATCTTGGCTGCGAAATGACCGCTCTGAATGGAGTCCTGCCCATAAAAGGACAGTGGTTGCAGCGATGGCATAAAGGAGTCAAGCAGAATGAAGGGTATGTTCCTATCGTGTAACTCCTCTGTGAACTGCCGTGTAAGTTCTAATGTTGTAGGCACGAGGATTACTCCGTCTGGGTTCTTCCTTAGGCATTTTTGATAGGTCTCAACAAACGAGTGGGAGTCAAGACGGCTGTAATACATAATCTCTAAGTCAACATAAAAGTCCCTGCGAGCCTCGACTGCCTTCATAGCCCCTATCTCTATCTCTTCCCAATAAGCCTCACTACTATGTTTGGGGATTAGACAATAGAACTTGTAACTCTTGTTGTAAGCGAGTGCACTTGCATATACATTCGGTTGGTAATTCATCTCCTTTAGCACCTTCTCTACCTTCTTCAGTGCTACTTCCGATACGTTCGGACGTTTATGTAATACCCTGTCAACCGTTCCTACGCTTACTCCTGCGCGTTCTGCAATGTCCTTTATCCTAATCTTTTCTGCCATAAATAGGGGAAATGAATATATTACTTTTTACCGTGCAAATTTACTAATAATTGTTGGAATGTGCGAAAGCACAACTGTAGAAATTGTGCTTCTCTTTCCTTTTTTACTATATATAAGGATAGGTTTGGGGGTTATTAGGAAGATTTTACTTACTTTTGTAGCTTGAAATTAATCCAAGTCTGTCAAGGTGGGGATTATCAGTAAGAGACGTGTTATGCGTTGTCTACTTTTGACAGAACGGTTTATATGGTTCGAGTAGAATATGTCTATTAAGAGTAAACTTCAACAACTATCGTTTCGCACAGGGGTTATCGTACTGCTGATGTGCCTTCCTTTCTATGCACTCTCCTTTGTGCAAGTGTTCTTCCCAGTGTCTACAGCTACAAAGGGCATACTCTTTACCGTGTTCTTCGGACTGGCGAAAACCTTTCAATACACCGGTGTTGCGATTCTTGGTAAGGAGGGTTATAAGCGGGTGAAGGGCTATCTTAAAAGGAAGAGACTGTCTAAGTCGAAGACTGATGAAACCGTTGGCGAAGCAAGGCCACGCTGTTGTCCAGACCTGTTCACGAACTCCAATATCCTTGCTGGTATACGTCTTGTCATCTTCGACTTTGATGGCACGCTCGGAGACTCCCAACAGTTGATTACTGATACGATGCTTGCAACGATCGAGAAGTTACACCTTCCGAAGCGAACACGTGAGGAGTGTGCTCGAACCATTGGTCTTCCACTGAAAGAATGTTTCTCTTCTATCATCCCAATGACCGACGAGAAGGCGGAAGAGTGTGCTGAGGTGTATAGCGAAATATTCAATATAAAGAACGTGCCAGGGGCTGTCACGATTTTCCCGGGGGTCTTTGAAACGCTTGATAGGCTGATTGCTATGGGTATTAGGATGTCGGTAGCGAGTAGTCGTAACCGTAGTTCGCTTGTTAAACTGATGACTGATTTGAAGCTCACAAACTATATTAGCTTTCTTGTTGGTGCTGACAATGTGATCAATAAGAAGCCCGCAGCCGAGCCAGTGCTCCTCACCTTGCGTTGTTTCAACGTCGAACCGCATGAGACACTCGTGGTAGGTGATACCGAATTCGACATCCTTATGGGGCGTAATGCTGGTACACATACGTGCGGTGTGACCTATGGAAATGGTAGTCGTGAGAGCCTTGAAGCGGCAGGGGCGGAGTGGATAGTATGTTAAATAATGTATAATTCTTTGGTAGTATGGCATTAAATGCCTACCTTTGCACTCGCAATTCGGAAATACACCACGGTTTATTGAAGGGTTGACAATGGTTAATATCGCGGGTTGGAGCAGTTGGTAGCTCGCCAGGCTCATAACCTGGAGGTCGCATGTTCGAGTCCTGCACCCGCAACTCACAGCTTAGAAACGCTTAATAATAAGGTTTCTAAGCTTTTTTTTTGCTCCTTTGTTTGAATCCTTGTAGGGGTCTCTTGATACCGAAAAGAGCTGGTTCTTCTTCCTTCCCCAGCTGGCCCCTCCCCGTCCCCAGCCGGCCCTTCTTCCTTCCCCAGCTGGCCCTCCCCGTCCCCTCCCCCGTAGGGAGGGGCGTAGTATGTGAGGTTACCCCTATTGGGCTGCTAACAAGGTTCTTGGGTTGTTCTTTCTCTCGCGGTGGGTATTTCTTTCTCTCACTGAGGGTAGTCTTTTCTCTCACTGTGGGTATTTCTTTTTCTCACAGAACTCACAGATTTAACAGATCCTTTTGGCGCACATTTTGAGCCCACAGAAGGCCTTCGGCATACAGAATTCACAGAACGTTTCAGCTAAGATTGGCTGTAATGTTCTGTGATATCGGTTGACTTAATGTCTCTGTGAAAGCTTGTGTGTTCTGTTCTTCTGTGTAATTCTGTGAGAAAAAGAAATGTCCTCTGTGAGAAAAATAAATGTCCTTCGTGGGAAAAGGAACTGTCCTCTGTGAGGGAAGAGACGCTAATCAAATAGATAGAAACTGTCAAGATATTTCAGCAACCACGCTCCTCTTTTTTCAACGACACGCCCTTCTCCGTTGAAGAAGACGCCCTTCAACAATCGAGAACATGCTTTTCTTGCCCCAAGAAGAGCATGTTCTACAAGCAAGAAGAGCATGTCCTTAAATGCTAAATGTAATGTGTTGATTTCGTGAGGGTTATGGTGCGCTTTGTAGTGGATGAGATACTTCCATGTAAAGGGCATTTTATTTGATGGGATGTAAGGACTTTTCATTATCTTACTGACAGTTGAGAATAGGGGAGGGCATTTACATCTTTTGCCGATATACTCAATCCTTTGCAGCGTTAGTTTCGTCATGTAAGGTAGCTTACAAAGGTGTTATCTTTGGTTGTGTGACGATAAAATAGATTTTACATCGACATCACTTCTGAGCCTGTCAACGCCAATAACGTATCGAGAAAAGGGATGGAACACAAATTGCGTGTACATCTTGTTGAGGCTTAAAAAGGGCAGCTTGGCCGTTAGATTTTGGCATTTAGAAAGTTTTTTGTATATTTGTACGATAAATGATAGGGCACCCCTCCACACCTTATAATATATAGGTAGGGGGATGAAAGGTAAAGGAACGCTATCAAACAAGGTTATGTAGTAATAACAGGAAACAACAACTATGGCAAAATTAACAGTAAACAATTACGAAGAGCTTGCTGCCCGACTGGGCGAGAAGCTTGGTGAAAGCGAGTGGTTACTCGTCGATCAGGAGAGAATTAACCTCTTTGCTGATGCGACACTCGACCATCAATGGATTCATGTCGACACTGAGAGGGCTGCTGTCGAGAGCCAATACAAGAGCACAATAGCCCATGGCTACCTGACACTGTCGCTTCTTCCGCACATGTGGCAGGAGATTATCGAGGTTAACAACCTAAAGATGATGGTCAACTACGGTATGGATAAGATGCGCTTCGGCCGTCCTGTCCTCGTGAACTCACGTATCCGTCTTGTCGCTTCACTCGATAGTATCGAGAATCTAAGGGGTATTTGTAAGGCTGGAATCAAGTTCCAAATAGAGATAGAGGGCGAGCGCAAGCCTGCTCTTGAGGGTATTGCTATCTTCCTTTATTACTTTGAATAAACGGCCTTCGGCATTTAGAATAATCGTAGGTGACCATGGATGAGTGCTGCTTGTCTGTGGTCACCTCTTTTGTTGATGGTTGGCAGTGGGGTAGGCGAGGGTTGCGAGAGGAATAGACGATGTCGCTTTGACGTTGACTATAAGTGGGTTATGTTCGGAGAAGATAAGAGGAAAGATTAGAAGAAAAAGTCAAAAGAAGCCTTAAAACTACCGTGTTTCAACGTAATTAATGTTAAATAAGATGCAAGACAATTAACGAAAAATATAATTTATTGTACCTTTGTACACCGAAAAAGATTATTTTAGGAAACATTAGAACTCAAGACCAAAAAAGGGATTTGACGTTTAACAGAACATTATTAAGTAAATAAAGTATGGTATATAACCAACTCAAATTGCAGAGTCAACTCTGTTTTAGATTGTACACAGCGAGCAGACTTGTTACACAAACTTACTATCCATTGCTTGACGAGTTAGGTCTCACCTATCCTCAGTACCTCGTTTTGATGGCTCTTTGGGAAGAGGATCATCAGAAGGTGATGGCACTTGCCCATCGTCTCTACCTTGATTCCAACACGATGACGCCACTTCTTCAGCGCATGGCTCAGCTCGGTTTGGTTGAACGTGTCAAAGGAGAACGCGACGGAAGAGAGACTTTTGTGTCGCTGACTGAGCATGGTAAGGAACTACAAGAGAAGGCTAAGGATATCCCTTCTTGTATGGTTAATAAATTGTTTGACGATGAGGAGGAGTTGAATAGATTTAAGGAAATAGCCTTGGACCTCGACCGCTTGATAGCTCATCTGTCTGAACAGCGTGCGAAGGAGAAAGAGGCTGTGATGGAGAAGATGCGCGAAGAGCGTTTAGCCTCTAAAAGACGTAGACGGTAAGGTGCGTTAATAGTTTATTAGAATATATACCGAAGGTGTATCATGGATGGTTTTCTCCGTCCTGATACACCTTTGTTGTGTTTCTACCCTTTTCCCCCTTGCTGTGTCGGGGGTGGTTTTCTCTCTGTCCGATACACCTTTGTTGTGTTTCGTTCGTAGGGTCTGTAACGTTGTTATAGGGCGGTAGATACTGTCGGCAAAGGGCTGATTTCTAAGAGAATACATTTTCAAGAAAGGTGGTGAACGGCATCGTGTAGCGTTGAGGTAAGTGTTTTCTCTCGATTTATATTGTTTTCTGAGGGATGTCCTACACAGTCCTCATTCTTATAGCGTCAGTTTCGCTACACGTCTCATTCGAATTTGTAATGCTATGAAAAACATTTACATGCGATAGACCTAATGCTCTACGAAATAGAAGTATCTCCTCCTCTCTGTTTTTGTTTGTAACCCACAAGAAATCAGAAGTTTACGAATATCGTTCGAGAACATGCCTTTCTTGTCTCAAGAAGGGCATGTTCTTGCCCCTTGAAAGGCCTCTTCTCGATTGCAGAAGGGCGTCTTCTTCAATGGAGAGGGGCGTGTCCTCGAAAAGAGAGGGGCGTAGCTGATGAAATATCTTGACAGTCCCTGTCTTTTTGAATAGCGTCTCTTCCCTCACAGAGTATAATTCTTTCTTTCGCAGAGGACAATTTTTTTTCTCACGGAGGACAGTTCTTTTTCTCTCGGAAGACTGTTCTTTTTCTCACAGAGGGTAGTTTTTTCTCTCACAGAACTCACAGAAGAACAGAACACACAAGCTTTCACAGAGACATTAAGTCAACCGATATCACAGAACCTTACAGCCAACATCCATCACCCAACACCCATCAGAAGCCTCACCCCCAGCCCCTCTCCGAATGGAGAGGGGAGTGATCACCGAGACACCCCTGCTCGACCTCCGTATGTTTAGCAGCCCATCTCCTTTTATCAGTAGGCCAGTAGGGGTAACCTCACATACTACTCCCCTCTCCATTCGGAGAGGGGTTGGGGGTGAGGCCTCTGTGTTCTCTGTATGCCGAAGGCGTTCTGTGGGTTCGAAATGTGCGCCAAAAACGCTCTGTTAAATCTGTGAGATCTGTGAGAGATAATACTCCCCAGCGAGTTGTTTGTGTGTCATCTCATAGAGTGGGTGCGTTCTATTTCTCACAGAAGCACACAGAAGCACAGAATACACAAGGTTTCACAGAGACATTAAGTCAACCGATTACACAGGACCCAACACCCATCTATAGCTATTCATCAACACCCAACATTCAACACCCAACACCCAACAGAAGCCTTCCCCCAACCTTTTTTCCCTCCTTTTCTTGCTCATTCTCTATATTTTTCATAATTTTGTAACGTGTCGGAGTGGGGCTGCGTCAAAACGAGGGTAAGCCCTATTGAAACGGTATAAACGAACGAAGAAGAATGAAGAAAATACTCCTTTTACTCGCTATCTCCCTCTTTACGGTAGGTGCACATGCTCAGAAAGATGTTGTCTCGGTTGCTGATATGATTAAGATCTTCCAAGCCAAGACGCTACAGATGGGCAAACAGGTGCTTGAAAAACAAGGTTATGTCTATAAGGGTGTGTCGTCTGACGCTTACGGAAAGGACTATAACTGGGTGAAGAACATGAATTTAACGAGCGACTTCTTGCCTACTGCGATGGGACGTGGTAACTCAAGTATGGTCCTTCTGGCGCAAGATGGTAAGACGGTCTACGTCTATGTCTTTAATCGTACGGCCTTTGCAGGACTGCAGGCACAGGTGAAGGCGATGGGCTACGACATGGGATCGGCGGTGAAAGGGGATAAGAGTACGCTGATATGTACGAAGGACAATCAGCCCACTATCAGTTTCCTTACGCTCCAACAGCCGTTGCCTTACTGCCTGCAGATAACGGAGTAAGTTGATAAGGGATTGAATTAAAGGATAAGAAAGAAGCTAATGAAGAAGAAACCAACCTATAAAGTGCCAGTGTCTATCTGTGCTATTGTCTTGTTCGTCGGGGCTATTGTACTTGCTATTCTTATGGAAACGCGACAGATGGCACCCCCTCGTAAGTATGAGGTGGACATGTCTGGTGAGGTAATCGGTATTGATAATGGTCCGAAAATACCTGTGTTAACAAAGGAGGAGGTCAAAGACGAGGAGATAAAAGAGGAGAAGAAGAAGGATAGTCCTAAGCCTGAAGCGACTGAGACAGAGGAGTCTCAGGAGTCGGAGGAACCTGTCATCGTTCCTACTAACCCTGATGGGCAGTCGGAGCCGGCTATTAAAGCTCCTGTGCCAGATATTAAGAAGCCTACTATCGACCAGATAGATAATTAGGACTCGGCCTTTGCTTCATACGATATTACGATTGGGATATAGCAAGCATGCCTTGTTATATCCTTTTGTTTTTAGCCCTTTTGAGACGGAGAGGGACATGGGGTCTCTGGTAGAAGAGGCGTTACACCTTATTATATAATAAGCTTTACCTCTGTTGTGGGGCAAAGGCTCTCTGGTAGAAGGGGGCGTTACACCTTATTATATAATAAGCTTTACCTCTGTTGTGGGACGTGGGGTCTCTGATAGAAGATGCGATACACCTTATTATATAGTAGGCTTTACTTCTTCTGAGGGGCAAAGGCTCTCTGGTAGAAGGGGGCGTTACACCTTATTATATAGTAAGTCTTTCCTTTGTGGTAGTGCCACTCTTGATTGTTCACATAACTTTGTTGTGATAGAAGGCGTTATGTGCTTGGAATGAGTGAGGGCCGAGGGGATATAAACAAAAAGGTAGGAACCCCTCTAATAGTTGGTTCCTACAATCGTTGCCCCTGCTCATAAAGTGAGAAGAGGGTAGTGGAGACAGGTCTTCTGTGGACTCTATAGGTTGGAAGGAAAATCTTTCTTCTCCCTGTGACAGCTGTGAGAAATACGTCAATCAAAGCCTTTTAGAAGGATAGCCCATTCTATCCTCCCAACGAGTTCGGCCTTAAGACTAAATTTGATTCCAGTTGACTTGCGTGATACGGCCGCCCTTTACGGTGGCAGAAATGACGTAGCTACGTTTAGACTTACCCCCCTTACGATCGATGTCCAGTGTGGCAGGGACTTTAATACGCAGTTCTGCGTCATCATCATTACTGCTTTTCTTCACCTCAGCAGGTGAGCCAAGATGCCAGTTAATGGTCTTTACGTCAGCTTGATAGAGTTTGTCGGTCATATAACGACGCACATCTTTCACCGTGGCACCGCTCGCCCCGAGGAAATTAAAGGATGAAGCAACAGCACCAGAAATCTTGTCTGTACTCTTACTGTTCATTCCCTGCAGCAGTTGACGCACCGCACTAACAGCTTTCGTCTTATCCCCCTCCGATACAGTTGGTACGAGGATTGTCTTCAGCTTCTCGTCGGCTTCCTTACTGTGGAGGCCGTTTGGGTGTTGAGCTTTGTATCCGAGGAAAGCATTCTCATCGTTTTTAGCCACGGCTTGCGCCCAGTCTATCTCGTCAATCTTAGCCTCTATCTCCCCTCGATGAGTAGAGTTAGGATACTTAGCGATGAACTGCTGTAACACATCCTTTGAATTGCTTGCTAAGGCAACAGCCAAGTCATTATTGGCTTGTTGGGCATTTGCCGTCGTTGTCGTCAGTGCTTTCAGTCGTGCAGCGATACTGTCACGATGCGCCTTCGGTGCTGATGGGTTCCCATCAAGGTAGTTCTTCAACACTGTAGCCTCGTTACTACTAATCGCTTGGGCGTATGCGTCCTGCTCTGTGTTAGCCTTGCTTGACCCTATCTCTTGGTTGTAAAGGAAGAGCAAGACGGCAGCTGTGATGGCAGCAATGAGCAAAGAGACAGCCAAAGAGAGGTGGTTATCCTTTGACGACTTACTTTCCTCTTCCTCTTCAGTGGTCTCTGCGATTGCTTCGGCCTTTGCTATCACCTCCTCATCGGCCTCGTTGTCCATGATGAAGTCGGCATCTACCGTCCCATCCTCTATCCCTTCGTCTTCGAAAGGCTGCTGTGGTTCAAGGTTGTTATGGCTTGAGTCCTCTTCAGCTGTAGGATGTTCGGCCTCCTTCTTCTCGTTTGCTTCGTTCTTGTCGACAGCGACAACGACAGCAGGAGCGGCTGTAGCGTGTTCGTTAGAAAGTTCGTTTGATTTCTGTTCAGTAGTATTTACGGAAGGTTCAAAGTGACTTTCCGTATGATGACAATTAGGACATGACGTCTCTTCCTTGAGGTATAACTCACCACAATGAGAACATTTAATGATATGTCCAGCAATCTCTACACCGCAACTGGGGCATACGGGAGCCTTATCGCTCACTTGATGGCCACATTCAGGGCATTTGATGATCATTTATCTAACGTAAGATTATAGTAGTTTGGATAATTATCTTTTTCTTTTCTCTTGGTCGGCTATCTTCGTCGTCGTGGGAATCTTAGTTCGCGCATACTGTGCCTTCCCATCAAGCGCGACTTGTCGACATATCCGTTTACACCATTGATGCGCCCTTTACCAGTGTATTGCCAAGCGAAGATGTCCCTTCCGTCTTGCAGTACCGGCTCTCGTCCGTTATACTGTGCGATAAAGAGCTTATAGCCATCAAGGGCCCCACTGAGGTAGCGATCATAGAAGTTTGTGTAAGTGTAGACCAACGGCTTGACCCCATACTCCTTTGTCATGAGTACGAGGAAACGCTGAAGACTATCGCACAAAGCCTCTCGGCCCAGTCCGCCAGTAGTCTCAATATCTACCATCGGAATGAGGTCTTGGTCCTGTGGGCGGCATTGCATGCGAAAGTTCCTAAGCTGTTCTTCTTGTGGGACAGTCGGACGATAGAAATGATATGAGCCTACGTTCATACCGTAGCGTTGTGCCGCTTCGATATTGTCAAGATAGCGTTGGTCGATACGTGAGCCTCCTTCAGTAGCTTTTAAGTACACGTAATTGAGTTTGTGATTACTGTTCTCGGCCACTGTCTCCCACCATACGTCACCTTGATAATGGCTCATATCGAGTCCGTGGATGTGACTGCAGGTGTCTTCGCATTGTATAGTATATTGCGCCTTAGTACCTGCAAAAGAGAAGATGCAGGCTATGAGGAATATTACTCTTATTAACTTCATAGCTGCAAAGGTAACATTTTAAGTTGAGATAGCGGAGTGAAGGATGTATAAATATCTCTCTTTTAGTATTTCTTAATCCATAATTCGTATGTAATTGTCGGTCGTTACTTATCGTGTTAACTGTCTGTAGCGAATTATTTACACGATAATAATTATTTATTTTCACGACTGGAAATATTTTTCTTCACGACTGGAAATATTTCTTTTCACGTAAATAATTCGACAAGACGTTGCCCCTCAACCTTACAGATAGAGCTTTGTTATTGGGCCTATTAGGCTCATTTATTGGCCTTATAGGCCTTATAGGGCCTATAGGGCTAATAGTTAATTAGCCTTATTGAGCCTTATTTATTGGCCCAATTGGCCTTATAGGGCCTATAGGGCTTATAGATTATTGGCCTTATTGGGCCTTATAGGGCCTATAAGGCTAATAGATTATTAGTCCTATTAGCCCTAATAACGACCTAAGGGTAAGGCGAATTCTATTCCTTGGCAGCCTTACGATACTGTTCGTAGAGCCATTTCTTTTGTTCAGCAATTGTGAGATTACTATTATCGAGTTCGATGGCATCATCAGCTTTACGGAGTGGTGACGTGGCACGATGAGAGTCGATATAGTCACGTTCCTCCACGTTCTTGAGTATATCGGCATAGTCGGCATCCATCCCCTTCGCCTTTAGTTCGTCGTAACGACGCTGTGCCCTCACCTCTGCAGAGGCGGTGACAAATATCTTTAATTCAGCCTTTGGGAACACTACCGTACCAATGTCTCGTCCATCCATAACGATACCCTTCTCTGCACCCATGCGTTGTTGTTGTGCTACAAGAGCCTCACGAACAAAGGCAAGGGTGGCGATAGGGCTCACATGAGACGATACCTCCATTGTTCGGATGGCGTTTTCAACGTTCTCACCATTGAGGTAAGTGTCTGGACGACCAGTCGTTTTATTAAGTTGGAAACTAATGTTTATATCCTTCATCTGCTCCTTCAGTTCCTCTTCACGGATAGTTCCGTCAGCGTTAAAGAGGTTATGACGGAGTGCATAAAGCGTTACAGAGCGATACATCGCCCCTGTATCCACATAGATATAGCCAATCTCTTTGGCCAAGTCCTTTGCCATTGTACTCTTTCCACATGATGAAAAGCCGTCGATGGCGATAGTTATTTTCTTCATATACTTACTTTTCTCTTATTTAGCATTACCTTATCTCGCTGCATCTACCTCTCTCGCAACCTATCAAAGCATTATCACCCAACACTCAACACCCATCACCCAACATTCAACACCCATCACCCAATACCAAACACCCTACGCACATTCTCATTGGTTATCTGGGCGAACTCGGCCTCGTCAAGGCCATAGCTTGCAGCAAGGGTACGCATCACCTCAACGATGAAAGCACTCTCGTTGCGTTTACCACGGTAGGGGACAGGTGCCATGTAAGGGCTATCTGTTTCGAGAACGATGCGATCGAGGGGAACTGCAGCAGGCAGGTCCTCACGAAGATGACTACTCTTAAACGTAGAGACACCGCCCACACCTAATACAAAACGGTCGAAATGTAGGAACGCCTCAGCCTCTCGTTGATTGCCAGTAAAGCAATGGAAGACACCACCCGGCAGTTCCTTCTCATAGTGTCGCATGATATGTATCATCTCGTTCTGGGTCTTCCGACAGTGAATCATCAGTGGTAAGCGTGTCTCCACACTCCATTTCACAGCCTCCTCAAAGGCTGCCAACTGTTCTTGTTCGTATTCTCTCGACCAATAGAAGTCAAGTCCTACCTCTCCAATGGCGATGATTGTCTCACCAGGTAGGGCCGTTCCTTCCTCCTTCTGTTTGAGGGAAAGCGTGATACGTTGGTACATTGCGTCTAATACCTCACGCCAGTCTTTGCGCACCTCTTCGGGCTGCAATCCTATCATTGGGTAACAGGTGTCAGGGAACTGACGGCATACAGCCATCACGGTATCCATTGACTTGAGGTCGATAGCTGGTATGAATATCTTTTCTACGCCCGCTTCACGAGCGCGACTGATGACCTCTGGGAGGTCGTCAGCAAATTCTTCTACATCTAAATGAGCGTGAGTGTCGATAATCATTGGGTGTTGGGTGTTGGGTGTTGGGTGGTGAGAGTTGGGTGTTAGGTGATGAGTGTTGGGTGTTGATGGAGTGTTTATAGGGGTGTTGGGTGATGAGTGTTGGGTGTTGATGGAGTGTTTATAAGGGTGATGGGTGATGAGTGTTGGGTGTTGATGGAGTGTTTATAGGAGTGATGGGTGATGAGTGTTGGGTGTTGATGGGGTGTTTATAAGGGTGATGGGTGATGAGTGTTGGGTGTTGGGTGATGAGTGTTGGGTGTTGATGGGGTATTTATAAGGGTGTTGGGTGATGAGTGTTGGGTGTTAACGAAATGTTTATAGGATATTGAAGGAGCGTATATAAGCTGAGAAATGATAGATATTGAGAACAGTTACTCCACGTTTATTACGCTTTTATCCAGCCTGTCCTGTTAGGCTCCCCTCCTTCGGAGGGGCTGGGGGAGGTCCCCCCTTACCTCTTCCTATGCAGCATTCTCTGTGCGTATGCCACCAGTTCTGTTTTCCTGTCAGCGCTCACCTTCACCGCATCGAGGTATTTATTAGCCTCATCAAAATAGTAGTTGATACGTTCGATAGCCATCTTGTCTACCCCAATACTATTATAGAGTGCAGTGACGGCAGCCACCTTCTCGTTATGATTAAAGTTCTCACAGCCAATCCATCTCTCCAACTCTTTACGTTGGCGGACGTTCGCCTTGTTGAAAGCATTTATCAGCATGTAAGTCTTTTTATTACTGATAATATCGCCACCTATCTTCTTTCCGAATACTTTCGGGTCTCCATAGACATCGAGGTAGTCGTCTTGTAGCTGAAAGGCCAGTCCTATCTGTTCGCCAAACTTATAGAGGTTGTCTACGTCATCGGCTGGTGCATCAGCAAGGATAGCGCCAATCTTCATCGCACAAGCCAATAGTACACTTGTCTTCAGGCGTATCATCTCAATGTATTCGGCCTCCTTTACGTCATTGCGGTTCTCAAACTCCATGTCATACTGTTGACCCTCTCCTATCTCGAGTGCCGTTGTCGTGAAGAGACGCAACACCTCACGCAGGTGCCTACTGTCACACTGTTCCATGCGTTCGAAGGCCAATACGAGCATAGAGTCACCCGACAAGATAGCCGTGTTAGCATCCCAACGCACGTGGACCGTCTGCTGTCCGCGTCGAAGAGGTGCATCATCCATCAAGTCATCATGCAAGAGCGTATAGTTGTGGTAGGTCTCCAAGGCGCAAGCCGGTGATAGTATCGTCTCTGGATCGTCTTTGAAGAGATTATAGGCAAGGAGCATCAGCGTAGGACGGATGCGTTTCCCACTAACGAGAGTACGTATTTAATAGGGGCATACAAGCTCTGTGGCTTGCGATCGTAGGTGAGATTGTTTATATACTCGTTAACTTTACATAGGATTTCGTCAGCAGTGTACATATAGAGTAGATGTTAAAAGTTATGTTATGAATAATCGTTGTGACGGCAGACAGCCGTCGTGTGTGTTAAGAGAGTTGGAAGACAAAAGGTATCTCTACCAACGAGCGGCATGGTTTATTGCGTTCGATGCCAGGCTTCCATTTGCCCATTGTCTTCAAGACACGCAGTGCCTCTGCATTAAGGACAGGTATCTTACCATTCTTAACAGTCACATCATGCACCGTACCATCGGCATTGATGATAAAAGTAATATTCACTGTCCCTTGCAGATTATTGTCCTTAGCATCGGCAGGGTACTGTAATGTCTTCGTAAGCCATTTCATAAACTCCACCCAACCACCTGGGGGTGTAGGCGTCTGGGATAGGATTCGCTTGCTAACCTTATCGTCATAACGTTCTACAACCTTGTCGGAAGTATCGTCAGACATCTTCTCCATCTCCTTTTTAGCTTCTTCTTTCACCTTCGGAGGTTCGGGAGTTGTTGTCACCATAGGCATGACGATGGGTTCTTCACTTACTTGTGGAGCCCCCGTCTTCTTGTCGTTTGAGTTCATACTCCCCGCGTCATGCGGTGTTACCTTATTAGGTACATCACGCCGTTTCAGGTTGAGTAAGTCCTCCATCGTGGGTTTCTTGTCCTCTTGTGTCTTAGCTAAATCTTGCTGGTCGATGGCCGGCAGCATGTCCATGTCGTGTAGTGTGACATTCTTAATGGGCTTGGTATTGGCCGAGTCGTCCTCTGTTCCCGATGAATTATACTCCATGGCAACAAAGAAATAGACAGTGCAACGATGATTCCCAATAGGAAACCAACCCACCGTTTACTCTCTAAATCAGCTCTATTTGACTTCTTTATTTCCAATATAAGATATACTAAACGCTCGTTTCTGCCGTTATACAAACCATAGATGGCTAATTATTGCCATATAAAAGGTTGCAACGACAAAAGTAATAAGATATTCGGAAAAAGCTGTAACTTTGCCGAGAAATTAGTTTAGAACAGATGAAAAAAATCGTTTTCACCCTCCTATTAACACTTTTTGCGGCTGTTATGCGAGCGCAGGAGAGTCAAACTGAATACAACTTCTTGCGTCTTCCGGTCAGTGCTCATGCTGCAGCTTTAGGCGGAGAGAATATTTCAATTATCGAGGACGACCCCTCGTTGATGTTTTCTAACCCTGCCTTAGCTTCGTCAGTGAGCGACAAGACCGTTGGACTCAACTATATGAACTATATGCGAGGAGCCCATTTTATGAGTGCATCGTACACTAAAGCCTTAGGTGAGAAGGCTACCCTCGCTGGCGGTGTACTCTATATGAACTACGGGAAGATGAAGGAGGTCGATGCTAACAATGTACAGACGGGTACGTTCAATGCCAGCGACATTGCCGTTGAAGGTATCTTTTCCTACGAGTTAGCACGCAACCTTGTGGGCGGTATCACGGCAAAGTTTATCACATCTTATATCGGACAATATAACTCAATGGCTGTGGGTGTCGACCTTGGCCTTAACTGGTATGAGCCAGAACACCAATGGTCGGTGTCGTTAGTGGCTAAGAATCTCGGTGGACAGATAAAGGCCTACGAGGAAGACTATGGTAAGATGCCTATTGACGTACAGTTAGGTGTGAGCAAGACCTTCGTCGCCTTACCCGTAAGAGTGTCTGCCACGCTTGTCGATATGACCCATTATGACTATCGGTTCATCAATCATTTAAATCTTGGAGCAGACATTCTGCTATCGGAAAGTATATGGATTGGGGGCGGATATAACTTTCGCAAGGCCGACGAGATGACCATCGGAACGGCTGAGAACGCCAGTGCACATGGCGCAGGGTTCAGTGTAGGAGCGGGAATCAACCTCGAGCAGTTCAAACTGAACCTTGCTTACGGCAAGTATCATGCTGCCAGCAACTCCATAATGGTCAACCTTGGCTACTCGTTCTAAGCCAAATTAACGCCTTACAACACATAAATAATATCGTTTTTTGCGGTTGTTTCAACATTTTTTTATACTTTTGTCCCCATCATGAGATATACTGTCAAATGTAATAACTGCGGTCGCGACTTTGTGGCCGAGACCGAGAAGTATGGGACAATGAAGTATCGTTGCCCCTATTGTGGTAACGTGTTGACTTGTAGGTTTGATGAACCGCAACCTATCCGTACGCATGCTCGCTCCGTTATTCCATTGGCTGAGGCCTCACCTATCGTCGTTAAGAAGGCTAAAAACCTACCGACTGTACCGACGCACCTCCTCCACACGCCTTCAAAAGAGAAGCTTGCGGAGATGAGACTGAAGCTTGTTGAAGCGTCTCAACGAGCTGGTGAGACCTTGAAGAACGCAACCGAGACTACAACCGAGTTTGTCAATAAGTCGTCTTCGCGCCTGCGTCGTTTTCAAGAGAAGTACGCTGACGGTGATCTCTGGATATTCTTCGGGTTCAGTATAGCGTTTGTTCTTTCGGTCCTTATCGGCCTCTTCGTTTGTGCTGAGGTTGTTAAGGTTATTGCTGAGGGCAATTCTTGGCTGTTTAAGAACTATATTGAGATACGTAACGCTATCTAAAAGCACACGTCTTATTACTTACTATCTCCACAGACTACACCCGTTTTCTGTCAGCACGACGTATGTCCTCCCTCCGTCTTGACGTACGTCATGCACCCATCTTTGTGTATTTATGTCAATATTTTTCGCTCCTCTTGGATGAAGTATGTGCTCTTCAAGATAGAAGAAGACGCCCTTCAACGTTTAAGAACATGCCCTTCTTGGCCCAAGAAGGGCATGTTCTTCATGCAAGAAAGGCATGTCCTCGAATGGTGTTTGTAATCGTTTGATTTCTTGTGGGTTATAGTGCCGATGGTAAGCTGTGTTATATTCCTATATTGAGCGTCCTTAATTTGATGAGATGTAATGATTTTTTACATCCTTATTGACTACTCTAAAGAGTGTTTGAATTAGTAAATTACTCGTGTGATGGGTGTTTGTTAAGGTCGTTGGGGAGTTTTATCTCTCAAGAAGGACATTTCTTTCTCTCACAGAGCGCACAGAGTTAACAGAGCGTTTTAGCACACTGCTTAATCCTTGTGGGTATATTATCTCTCACAGAGCACACAGAGTTAACAGAGCTTTTTTGCGCACAGTTTCGAGCTCACAGAAGGCCTTCGGCATACAGAGTTCACAGAGCATTACTGCTAAAGATGGGTGTAACGTTCTGTGCTATCTGCCGGCCGCAAGGCCTCTGTGAAACCCCGTGTGTTCTGTTCTTCTGTGTAAATCTGTGAGAAAGAGAACGCACCCACTCTGTGAGATGATACACAAGTAATTCGCTGGGGAGTTTTTTCTCTCAAGAAGGACATTTCTTTCTCTCACAGAGCTCACAGATTTAACAGAACCCATTTGCGCACTGTTTCGATTCCACAGAAGGCCTCTGGCATACAGAATACACAGAACGTTACTGCTAAAGAAGATACCAATAAGGAGGCAAAAAGCAGCCTACATCCAGTCCATAGGGGTATCTCGGTGATCACTCCCCTTCCCTTCGGGGGAGGGGAAGGGGGAAGGGCCACTATCTTCTATGAGCCCGTGTGTTCTGTTCTTCTGTGTAAATCTGTGAGAAAGAGAACGCACCCACTCTATGAGATGATACACAAGTAATTCGCTGGGGGCTTTTATCTCTCACAGAGCACACAGAGTTCACGGAGGTTTTTGGCGCACATTTCGAGCCCACAGAAGGCCTCCGGCATACAGAGTTCACAGAGCGTTTCAGCTAAAATTGGCTGTAAGGTTCTGTGATGTCGGTTGACTTAATGTCTCTGTGGGCCTTTGTGTGTTCTGTTCTTCTGTGTAAATCTGTGAGAAAGAGAATTGTCCTCTGAATAAAATGGACAGGTAAGTAGACTCATTAGGAAAGTCTTTTTCTCACAGAGAACATTTCTTTCTCTCACAGAGTCCACAGAGTTCACGGAGTCTTTTAGCGCATGTTTCGATTCTACAAGAGGAGGGGACAGCATATACTTAGCACTCGCCAAGAGGCGTGTGAATGGGAGGGTCGTGGGCAGTTGTGGGCAGAAAAACGGGATAAAGATGTGTTAAAGAAGCTGAAATAGGCTACAATTAAAAAAAATACTATAAATTTGCAGATAGCTAACCTACGACAAGTTAAACAGCACACAAGTGTTGTGAGATGTGAAAACAATATAAGTAAAAACCTATAAAAACATGAGAACTATGAGAAAAACTAACCTTGGACGATCGCTGCTCTTGGTGGTCCCTCTTATGTGTAGCCCTTACGTGGTGCAGAAAGCATGCGCTACACATGCGATGACGATACAAGCGCAGACCTCTATTATCAAAGGTAAAGTTGTTGATTCACAGTCAGGTGAACCGATTATCAGTGCCAGTATTACCGTAAATGGTACTAAGAAGATGACCATAACGAACATTGATGGAGAGTTCTCTATCGATGCACAAGTTGGTGATGAGCTCGTTGTCACTTCGTTAGGCTATGAGAAGAAGACGGTGAGGGCTGCTGAGAATATGACAATTAGCCTTGTCGCTACCTCCACAATGCTTAGTGAAACGGTCGTGGTGGGCTATAGCACGCAGAAACGCAACAGTCTGACGGGTTCACTGAAGAGTATTGACAATAAGGAACTGACGAATGTAACGACCGCAAACGTCACTAACATGCTTACAGGAAAGATACCTGGCATGAACGTTATGCCTGGTTCTGGCAAGCCGGGGTCGTTTGGTGCGATCATTGTACGTGGTAAGTCAACTATCAATGGCAGTACGGCTCCACTCTGGGTCATCGATGGTGTCATCGTAGGAAAGGACCCTGGCGACATCAATCCAAACGATATTGAGTCGCTCACCGTACTGAAAGATGCTGCTTCTACGGCCATCTATGGTTCGCAAGGAGCTAATGGTGTTATCGTGGTGACGACCAAAAGTGCACGAGCAGGTAAGACGTCAATCACCTTCTCAGCCAAGATGGGCCTCTCAACCTTGAATAATGGAAAGGTCAAGATGATGGATGGTGCCGAGCTATACGACTACTATAAGTCGTTTACCAACGCTGCTGAGATTGCTTTCCCACGATGGAATGAACAACTGAGAGATAGTAATTTCGACTGGTGGAAACTGGCTACTCACACGGGAAACGTGCAGAACTACGACCTTACTATTAATAGTGGTGGGGATAAGTTGAGTGCTGTCTTCACAGGTGGAGTCTATAAGGAAGATGGTGCAGTACGTGGATATGACTTCACGAGATATAACACCATGATGAAACTAAACTTCAAACCATTCTCATGGATAGCTATTCGTCCATCCTTGAACGGTAGTAAGGGTGTTATTGACGACCGCCAACGCTCTACCTATTCTATGTATTCTATGCTGCCATGGGACAGCCCTTACGATGAAAACGGGAAGATTGTCGGCAATAGATCATCGGCTTGGGTGAACAGTAACTCTACTAACTATCTCTATGAGTTACAGTATAATTGGAGCAAGTATGACTCCTATTCATTTAATGGAAACTTCGATTTCGATATCTATCTGACTGACTGGCTGACCTTCTCATCAGTGAACAGTTATCGTTGGAGTACCCACCTTGACAAGAGCTATGTAGACCCTCGTACGTCGGGAGCGGAGGACAAGGGTCGTGTGAGCGAGAGTACCAGTACGAACACACGCCGTTATACGAACCAGTTAATCAAAGCGACACGCAGTTTCGGGGATTATCATGGCTTCTTAATGCTCGGTTATGAGTTTAATGATGGCGAGTATCGTTATCATAATGGGAGCGGGACAGGACTTGTCCCAGGCTTTGCACAACTCGACATCACGTCGACACCTGAGTCGGTGGGAGGTAATAAATACGAGTGGGCAGTACAGTCTTTCTTCGCTAACCTCAATGCTGACTATGCTAATAAATACCTCCTTCAACTGTCATTGAGAACAGACGGCGCAAGTAACTTTGGTTCGGATGCCGCCTACGGTACGTTCTTCTCGGTCAGTGGGGGCTGGGTAGCTACGGCAGAAAAGTGGTTTAAGGTGCCTTGCATAGACTATCTGAAGGTGCGCGCATCCTATGGTTCGGTCGGTAGTCGACCTAACAGCCTCTATCCACAATATGGGTTATACAGCTTAGGAGCCAACTATAACGAGAAACCGGGTGCTGTCATCGCTCAGTTAGCGAACAGGAAACTGACGTGGGAGAAGAGCTTTACGACAGGTGTAGGTATCGACCTTAATATGTTCCGTCGCCTTCGTATGACCTTCGACTTCTATCACAAGCGCACGAGTAACCTCCTTTTCGCTGTGCCTATATCAGGTGTTATCGGTGTGACAAGCATCTGGCAGAATATTGGTGAGCTGACAAACACGGGCTTTGAGACAACACTTTCAGCCGACATCATCAAGGGGAAGGACCTTACATGGACTGTTGATGCTAACTTGTCGACCAACTCTAACAAGATTAAGAAGCTGTATAGCGGTAGAGACCAAATCATTGTTGGCGATGGTATAGCGGGTTCTGCTAACACGTTGTTGCGTCCTGGACTGAGTGTTGACACTTATTACCTGCGCGAATGGGCTGGTGTTGACCCAGAGACGGGTGCTCCACAATGGTACACAACAGATGCTAATGGCGAGCGGGTCATCACGAAGAGTTATGCTAAAGCCGACCAGATAGCCCTCGACAAACGTGCTACACCAAGCGTGTTCGGTAGCTTCTCTACCACACTTACCTATAAGAATTTCGACTTTAATGCCGTGTTTGGCTATTCTTTGGGTGCTTCTATCTATAACTACTCACGACAGGAGTACGACTCAGATGGTGCCTATACCGACCGTAACCAGTTCAGTCTACAGAAAGGATGGAAGCGTTGGAGACAGAAGGGAGACATTGCTACTCACCCAGCAGCCGCATATAACAACCCTTCTAACGCTAACAAGGCATCTACAAGATACTTAGAAAGCTCCGACTTCTTAAAGCTTCGCTCTCTAACCTTGGGTTATAACTTCCATCTTAAGAGTGATGTCGTTAAGGCTTTACGTGTGTATGTAAGCGGAGAAAACCTCTTCTGCATTACTGACTACTCTGGTGTCGATCCAGAACTGCCTGCTGCTGACAGTGGCCGCAATGCCTCTGGCGAGCGTTCGACAGCTCTCTCTATCTCTACTGGCGCTGGTGTCTATCCTTCTGTACGTAAGTTTATGCTTGGCGTTAATGTTACATTCTAAACAAAAGAGTCTATCATGAAGAAAATATATCTGCTGCTTTTGGCAGCTATCACAATGGTTTCGTGTAGTGTTGAGCGTCATCCTGAATATATGATGGATGAGGATGCCATGACAAAGAACATCGACGAGAGTTTTCCAGCACTACTGAAGGGATGCTATGGATACCTAAAAACATGGTCGGACCCTATGTATAGATGTGGTGAATACGCTGGAGATAATATCATGATACGTGGTACTTCTACCGATGCTTTCTATGAGTTTATCTCTTATTCACGCACTCCTAACAACTACAGGCTACAGAACTTCTGGGATTTCAGCTATAAGGTCGTTGCTCAAGCATCTAATATTATTAAGGCAATCCCCGAAGGTAAGAATACTACTACAGATACTCAGCTGGGCGAATGTTACTATTTACGAGGCATGATCTACTTCTATCTCTGTCGTGCATACGGTAGACCGTACGCCCAAAACCCTGAGAAGAACCTCGGTATGCCGATTGTCAACGGTACTCCTGACGACCCTGCTAATGCTGTCTTACCAAATCGTTCTACCGTGAAGGAGACCTACGAGCAGGCTATTAGCGACTTGGAGAAGGCGGCTTCACTGATGACTGAGGACATACATGGCGAGGAACACTGTATATTCGCATCTAAGGAAGCTGCTTGGGCAATGTTGAGTAGGGTCTACCTCTATATGAGTGGCACCTATGAAAACCCTAACACGGCCTACGCACAGAAGAGTGTTGAGTATGCAACGAAGGTGATTGACTCTGGTAAGTTTAGTCTGCTAAGTCGTAAAGACTATGGTGTTAGTAACACGCTGGAGCCTGAGAACAACCCTGAAAACATCTTTGTGGTGAAGAGGGTTGACTCTGAATTTCCTGGTTGGGACTATTATTACACCATCGGTGGTATGTATTCGAATATTGGCGGTATGGGTTGGGGAGAGATGTATGCCTCGGCTAAATATCTCGACTTGCTCAATGAGACGGGACAGAACGATTGGTTTAATAAGAAATATACGGATATTCGTGCGCAATTCATTGAGCCTCAGTATATAAAGGATAAGAGTGATAAGTACGTCCCAGTGTTCCGTTTCATCAAGAACGTCTATGATGCGAGCGGTAATCAGGTGAACTTCAACTACGTGCAACTGCGTTATACACGACAGCCAGACAATAGTCTGACGTGCGATACGACGGGGACAGGGCACACCACACCGCTTGTTTTGACACCTATCGATCCTGCGCAACGCCTCTACTCGATAAACTATCAGGGGCATACCTACCGTGGTGTGCTTGATTATCAGATGAAGCTTAACCGCGTTTATCCTATGTTTTACGTGGTGAAATGCTCTCGTCAGGGTGGTAAGGAGAACCAGTTGTACTCGCCTGTCATCTCTCGTCTTGATGAGATGTACCTCAATCGTGCTGAAGCTAACGTGAAGTTGGGTAACATCGCCAGTGCGATGGCCGACGTGAACACTATCCGTGAGCGTGCTATCGTGGGTGGTAGCTATACGAGTGCACAGTTTACGGCTGCTACGGCAAAGACCTTAGTGGATAAAGAACGCCAATTGGAACTTGCCTTTGAGGCTGAGCGTAGCTACGACGTGTTCCGTAATGGCGATACACTAACACGTCGCTTCCCTGGTCCACATCAGCCGATGGTTGACATCCCAGCGACCGACTACCGTGTAATCTACTTTATTCCGCAGTCGGCTATCAATGCTTATAAGGGCAACTTAGAGCAGAACCCAAGAAGTAACTAACGTGCTCTGTGGGCAAACGAACAATGTGTATAGTGGCTGAAGTGTCTTTCTTCAGCCACTATATACCCTGCTTATGTTATTAATGGAGAGGGGTCTAAGAGGATGGAGTGACTTTTTTCTGTCCTCGTATGCCCTGTTCTCCTTGATAGGATAGGGGGGGCTACGAGGCAGGGGTGGCTTTCTTCAATCCCTACATGGCGCATTCTCTTTGATAAAGGAGAGATCTCTAAGTGGATGGAGTGACCTTCTTAGTCCTCGTATGCCCTGTTCTCCTTGACAGGGGAGGGGGATTCTATGTGGCTGGGGTGGCTTTATTCAGTCCTTACATGCGCTGCTTACGATGATAAGGACGAGAAGGCAACGTGGCTGGGGTGGTTTCCTTCAATCCTTACATGGTGTGTTGTGTGTTCGCTTTCATTAGCCTAATAATTGGAGAGGCTATGTCGTTAGCCTTCAATATATCTTTTGTAATGTTATGCCAAAGGCTTGGTTAGAGTGCTGACCGAGCCTTTTATTAACTCTGCCGAACGAGGGAGGGGTGGGCCAACCATGGTAAGGAGGATTTCTATGTGCGTGAGCGAAGGATTTTCTTCTTGCTGTGTGGCATTGTAATCTGTTTACGAGTAGGAGTTACGGAGGTGTTGTAGCCAAGCAAAATCGTTGGTTGCTTTTGCCGATGTATGGCATTATTTTCTATGGACTCGGTTGTTTATACTGCTTTTCATGTGTTCTCTATGTGTGCGAAGAGTGTACTTGTATGTTCCGTGAAAAGCTACTTTGTCACGATAAAACTTCATGAATTTTGACGCATAGAGGCAAAGGGAGGAGGGCGAAAGGATGGGTTTAGGCGCAAATGTAAAGGCTGTGCCTGACCAGTGACTGCGGTTATAAAACATGGTGCAACCATACTTAGTTATTCGGATAAAGCTGTGTCTGAACAGTAGTCACGGCAATAGGGGATGTTGAGAACGTCACTTTGGGGGGTAAGATAATACTATGCTTAGACGGCAGTTACGGCTATAAAGAATGTTGGGAACGTCACTTGTGAATGTAGGCTAATACTGTGTCTGAACAGCGCTTACGGCATTAAGGTATGTTGGGAATGTCACTTGGGAGAATAGGATGAGGCTTTGTGATGTCTTATCTTGCTACTTTGTTATTTTGAAATTACTTTACATGAATCAGTGCTATACTTGTTGAAAATAAGAGAGAAACGTAGTCTTTAATGTTCTTGTAACTCTTTTGTTATAAAGAAGTTATGTGGTGATAAAGTAAAAGATACCTAATAAGGGTCGAGAAGGGCCCCTTCAAGGGTCAAGAAGGGCGTCTTCTCCCACGCAGAAAGGCCTCCTCTCGAACTCAATTAGGCCTCTGTTGGAGGTAAGAATATAATTTTCTTTTACAAAAGATAAATCTTTCTCTAAGCGTCCTAACTCCGACCTCCAGCTGGCCCCTCCCCCTTTCCCCTCCCACCGAAGGGAAGGGCGTGATTACCGAGATACCCCTATGAAGAGGATATAAGGCTTCGTTGTGTCTCTTGTTAGTAGGCTTGTAGAGTTGTATCGATGTCCATTATTTCTTAAAATACTTTCCCATTGATTTTCAAAGATTTGTTCTAAAAAGCTTACGAGACTAAAATAAAAGGTATATCTTTGCGGTGACAGTGTTCACTACGTCCCTTAAGAATATATATCAAGCTGAAACTTTTATTTTTTTATACGCTTATGATTTATACAAAGCAACCATAAGTTTGTTCTCAGACATTATGAATAAACAGGTATAAGAACAAGATGACAAGTAGACAGGTAAATGAGGTTTTTGATAAAACTCAAATAAGCCAGCTAATATCTAACAGGTCGTGCAAGCTGTTTGTATATTAACTTGTTCACTTGTATAGCTAAAATAGTCTACCTCGTAACTATATGGACCGAATCACAAAGGCCCATATATTTAACAAAAAAAATAATATCTTTATCTTTATTGTTCTTTATTTCTCATTTTTTTTGTAAATTTGCACATGAGAGTTTTAACCTAAATATAATTAAATTAGAATTTTATGAGTACAAACAAAAGTGCAGAGATTTTTAACACAGTGATGAACAATGCACTGAAATTTCCTGCTGTTAAGGTAGACAGAGAGGCTTTCTTGAGGAATGCCTTTTCCGAATATTGCACAAAAGAACAACTTACACAAATTATAAAGCAAAATCCACGTGCAATACTTGAGATCGACTTACTTGATTTAGTTGCTAAAAACGTAATCAAAGTTGCGAGATTAGAAGTGACAGCTGTATCTGCAGCAACAGGTGTGGCTGGTAATCCTTTTGCTGTGGCGGGACTTGCTGTGGCAGATATGGCACAATACGTTTGCTTTTGTCTTAACCTTTGTCAAAAATTAGCTTATATTTATGGCTTCCCAGATCTCATGGAAGATGGAAAGTTAACTCCAAATAGTGTCAACATTCTGACACCATTCTTAGCTGTAATGTTTGGCGTGTCAGGAATGAATAGAATCATTTCCCATGTTTCAAAAGCATTAGCAGCACAAGTTGTAAAGCGAGTACCTATGATTGCTTTTGGGCGTACAAGTTGGTATGTTTTAGTTAAACAAATTTCTAAATGGATTGGAATCAGAATGTCAAAACAGCTTTTTGCCAAGTCAGCATCAAAATTTATACCTGCACTTGGTGCTCTAATTTCTGGTACAATTACTTATGCTGCTTTTGGGCCTTCCGCAAATAAGCTTGCAGAGAAGCTGCGTTACAATAGTGATTTCTTTAAAGATGTAATAAAGACAGCTGAGGAATTTGACGAAGATGCAGAATTTGAAGAATTTATATAAAGGAATAGAACTCTAATTATAATACAAACAGACAATAATCTTTACATCGTTTAAAGGTTATTCCATCTTTATACTTTACTTTGTTAGAGTTGAATCGTCTCAAAGACTTGTCTGTGTGTAATCTCATAGAAAAGGCACATTCTTTTTCTCACATAAGAACACAGATTAGCTGAGCACACAAGATTTTATTCAAAGTGGTGCCCCTCCTTTTCTCCCTTCTCCGTGTAGGGAGGGGTATCATCATTTCCCGTTCTATTTACTTATCCTATATATTTTCATATAAACTCTGCTGTGTTTAATACTTTCTTTATATCTTTGTAAGCCAGATAGTCGTCCGTTCGATAGAATGTGACACGCTGTTATGCGGATGAATATAACCCCTTGAACGTGAGTGTATTTTATCGTTTAGAGTCAGATAGTAATGCTTCATTATATAAATACAGATATTGTTTTTCAGGAGTTCCCCGATGAGGTGACCCTTGCCATTAACGTGTCTGGTTGTCCGTGTCACTGTCCTGGCTGCCATAGTCAGTTCCTGTGGGCGGATAGGGGACATGACCTGACGACAGAGGCATTGTCTGCACTGATTCTTCAAGCGAAAGACACGATAACATGTGTGGGATTTATGGGGGGGCGATGGCGACCCGGCTGAGGTCGACAGGCTCGCTGAACACGTGCGACAGAACCATGCGGGACTGAAAGTTGGTTGGTACACTGGGCGCACAGCAATCTCCCCACTCATCGACCAACAGCGTTTCGACTATATCAAAGTGGGGCCCTATCTCCGCCATCTCGGTGGCCTCGACTCCCCACGCACCAATCAACGAATGTATCGCTGCAGTCCCGATGGCAGCTTTGAGGACATCACCTCCCGATTTTGGAAAGCCTGTGAAGACAAGAACTTATAAAAAAGTTGTCTTTGCTTGATAAGATTTAACTCTGCGTTCCTTGACTTTTTGCTTAAAAATCACTACCTTTGCACTCGCTTTTAAGGCAGTTGATTTCTGTTAATAAAAGCCGATTTTATAGGTCTTACTATTATCAAAACCCTGAGAGTATCTTCCATTAAAACAAGGATTAAGACTCCACTTGTAATTCATTTTCACCAACGATAGTAACTCTGAGAGTATCTTCCATTAAAACAAGGATTAAGACTCTAACGAGTGCAGCATTCCAACAACACGAACATTCTCTGAGAGTATCTTCCATTAAAACAAGGATTAAGACGTGGCACCAGGGTTAGCTGCAAGCCAGTTCTTGAACTCTGAGAGTATCTTCCATTAAAACAAGGATTAAGACTTTGATATACTTGTCTATTACCAACTGCCTACGTTGAACTCTGAGAGTATCTTCCATTAAAACAAGGATTAAGACAGCATACCAGTCTCAGGATTATAGTAGAGGATGAGTGAACTCTGAGAGTATCTTCCATTAAAACAAGGATTAAGACACCTTGGTGGTCTGTGTCTGGTTATCTGTACCATCTCTGAGAGTATCTTCCATTAAAACAAGGATTAAGACGTTTTATTGCTACCTTGGATATATGGACGTGCGCCCTGGCTCTGAGAGTATCTTCCATTAAAACAAGGATTAAGACACCAATCGTTATCTTTATCGTAATTCATCTCGGACTCTGAGAGTATCTTCCATTAGAACAAGGATTAAGATTTCTCCTCGTTGTTCATTGCAATGTAAACGCTGACTCTGAGAGTATCTTCCATTAAAACAAGGATTAAGACCCCTGCAAACCAAACGATATAGGCAATTCTGGTATTTCCTCTGAGAGTATCTTCCATTAAAACAAGGATTAAGACTGTGACAAGCTCTGATTATGAGAAACCTTTACCTCCTCTGAGAGTATCTTCCATTATAACAAGGATAAATAGAGGTGGCAAGTCTGAGAAATATAGTAATTATTTAAGTATAGTACTTCTTCCTCTTTTAGTAGTATTTTTACTTTAGGAAAGGTCAGTTAGAAGGTAGTATGTAAGAAAGAAGCCTACAGTTCTTTGCTTTGGAACCATTACTTTTGTAATTGCGTTTACGGCTACTCTTCGTAATGGTGGGTGTGTTTATAAGTTATTGAGTAACTAAACAATGATAAAGAAGTTTAAGGCAATCATCATGGTGCAATTGTAATATATGCACAGCATTCTCTAAGTGTAACGAATGATTTAAGGTTTTTCCTGCTCTTATGTGTGCTTAATCTGCATAGACAAGTTGAACTAAAATAAGTTTGCTGTCATTTCTGTCACCTTTAACGAATGCTTATATAATTGATTTACAATGAGTTTTCTTAGAGTGTTAAAAGTGACAGCAAATGAAAACAAACTTATAGTAGTATATGTTTAACCCAAATCGGTCATTAGACCTTAATAAGTTTAGGCTCTAATGACCGATTGGTTGAGGCTATAAAATAAATACATACCTTATCGACATATAGAGTTGAATGCCGACAACGTAGGTGGGAACGAGTCTTGAGCCAACCTCCAAACCACCAACAAGGACCTTGTGCATCTTTGCGACACTGTCAATCGTACCACTTGCTACACCGTAGGTAAGTGACATAATGATGATGATGAGCGATAAGGAAGGTATAAAACTGGACGAGAAGGAACTGGGGAATAGCTGTCCTGTCACACTTAGGAGGATAGCGTGGGGAATAGCAGTGAGGAGAACCATGATGATAACATAGACGATAAACTCGACCAAAGCTATGCGTAGACCAACTTTCTCACGATAATGGACTTTATGCTGATGGTTAGAAGATGTTGTTAGGCTACTTCTCGTGTTGGATAATGTCTCACGTAACGCATCATAGAGGCGGCTACGAACACACGCACCCACTGCCATCACCGCCATAATAAAGTAGATAAGCAGTGGTGATAGTTGGTTGCTGACAAATGAGCCAAAGAACCATCTGATACCTTCACTACTCAATACAGACCGCATCGGGAGCTCAGGAAAAGCTGCCGTAACAAGCCATGAAAGCAGTATCAATGCCAGTTGGGAAACGAGAAGTACTAAGACAATATATCCTAACTTATTCCTCATCAGCGTGGAGATTGTCGATATCGATAATACGCAGTTCTAATGCCCTTACTACAAGGCGCGTAGCATTGACGCTCATCCCATTGTTACCATCAGGGAAGAGCTTCTGTACGAGTTCGTTCTGTCGTTTCTCCAAACTCTTTACACCGAAAGGCATACCACGTAGGTTGGTTATCTGCTCCTTAGTATAGCCGAGTGCAAGGTGGCGAAGGAAGCGTTCGTCATACTCATCAATCTCGTAGCTGACCATCGCCTCTTGGTGCATTAGCTGACCGCTCACGCTCATCTTAAATCGACCCACAATCTTTTCAAGGATAGGTTGATTGAACACCATTCGTTTACCTGACATGACACTTGCCACGTCGCCACGTGTCAGTAGTTCGCCACTCTTCAAGCAGATGCCATCAGCACCAGCGTCAAGAACATCGACCCACAGCTTTTCATTCAGTATCTCACCCGTAAAGATAAGTACTTTCACGTTCGGATAAGTCTGCTTTGTTTGGCGACATATCTCTACGCCCACCGTTGTTGAACCACCCAATCCGAGGTCGAGTAGCACAAGGTCGGGTAGGTTCTGCTTAATTAGTTTCCAGTAGGCAACTTCGCTTTCAGCCGTTCCGATAATCTCCGCCTCCGGTATTTCGTTTCTAAAGATACCCTCCGTTCCTTTTAATTCCAAGGGTACGTCTTCAACGATAATGACTCTAAACTTCTCCATAGATATATTTTGTTTTATTTTGTTTCTTAATTTGCTTTTGCCAAGACCACGTCTATTCTCACTCCCTCTGGTGTCTCGTTAGCTGAGATTCCACAGCCACGTTTATTTGTAGCCTCGCCATTGTCGCGGGCAATCTGTCGGCAGATGAAGAACATCAAACGGTCGGCAGATGGTTGGAAGAGGTTGCGACAAGCATCATCAGAGAGTGACAGTGTAGACATGATGACGTGTAAGGTCACGTAACCAGGCTGATGCTCTTCGGCAGTGACCGTCAGTGGTTGGTTATTATTAATAAGGTATAAGATCTCAAATAAGTAGGCCAGGAAGACAGGGTCGCCATTGATAAGTGGTGACTCAAAGGCTGTCGTCAGTTTTGCAGGGCTCACCAAAGTCGTGATATCCACAGGACGCGAAACAAGTTTCACGGCCTCAATCTGGCTCATAGCCTGCTGACTAAGAATCTGATAGAGCTCCTTGTAATAGATAGCCAACTCGTCAATCGCTTCAAGCTGACCATCAGCTTCGTCGACAAGCTGGCGAATACGTGAAGGATAGTACATTGTCTCGTGTTTCAGCGTAGACAGACAGTTATCAAGAATACTATTACTAATGTGCAAACGCTCGTTCTCATATTCCACACAGCGCACCTCATCTTCGAGCAGTTCGATATCAGACTGGCTCTTCTGGTTCTCCTCAACGGATGCGACAAGCGCCTCCTTAATCTGGTTGACGATGGCCAATAATCGTTCAGGAAATCTGTCGCTCACCCCTTTCTCAACCTCTCTTAGTTTGTTCTCTTCGCTAACATCGCTAAGGAGGATAGTGTTTATCTGTCTTACACGTTCCAAACAGAACTGATAAACAAGGCGGTGACGATAATACATCACGTAATACACTGGTAGGATGGACAGTAGGAAGAGCACGAGAAGGGCAACAGCCACATTCTTATTGGTCTCCGACTTCATCATCATTCGGCAGTATTCGCCCAAAGAGTTATCGGCATAACGCTCCTTAAAGAGGTGGGTATAGACAGAGTTATTATATTTATAAAGGTCCCACTCATGCAAGGCAAGTGCCGCAACAGCACTCTCATTGCGTATATCGAGGATAATTCCATAGTTCATCGGGATACTATCATGATACCATTTAATCTCTGCTGGGACAATAGATAGGCTCCCAAGTCGCTTCATCAGTTCCTTTCCTTTAGGCTGAAGCTGTAGATAGCGTTTATTAAGGTAGTATCGACAAGTATCCGCATAAGCCAACGTCTTACTATATGAACCATTGATATTAGAGAAGTAAGCCGAGTCGGCATAGATAGCCGCAAGGGTGGTGTAATCCTTCTTTACAAGTGCTGCAGCCTTATCATAGGTCCTTGTTGGTCGAGCCTGAGCAGTCAATAAGGAAGCAGTAGCAAGGAAGAAGGCCAACAAGACACGGCTGATACCCTTTGGCAGACGGAAGAAGAAGCGGCTACCCTTGCCTTTCTTACTCTCAACGCCAATCTCACAGATAGCGAATATCTGGCTAATCTTCTTATACTTATTGATGATACCCTTACAATTCATCAGTCCGAAGCCATGCGATGAACTGTCTTTCTGGTCATGAATAGGCTTATGGTCGAAGATATGTTGTTGTTCTTCTTCTGTGAGTCCACAGCCCGTATCGCTAACAGCTATCTCTACATAGTCTGGTGCTTCGGTAGATGTAATCGTCACTTTCCCGCCTTTCTCTGTAAACTTACGAGCGTTATCAGCTAAGGTATTCACCATGAAAAGCGTCAGAACACGGTCGGCTTTGACAATAGCCTTGGTATGCTCTACACGTAGTTCTATACCTTTCATGTAGAAGCCCATACGTCCTTTCTTCACGATATCGAACACCTGTTGCACAGGGAAGCTCTCGATGTGTAGCGACAGTCGCCCTTGTCTGAGTTGGATCCACTCTGTGAGTACAGCGTTTAATTCATTAATCTTATCCGTCAACTCCCGTATATAGGTGTAACGTTCAGCCTTTACAGTCTCACTTTCACCGCCCTTCTTGAGTCTTTCTATCTCATGTAACATACGGTCGATGAGTGGGATAACACCGTTTACGAGTGATATCTTAGCCCTTTGTTCAAGGTTCTTACGTTTATTATCAGTGAGGTGTAACTTATTGATATCCAGTTGTTCGGATATCTCTTCATACTGTTCAGCCAACTCCGCCATGTGCTGTTCGTTCTGTTGTCGCCATTGTTCAAGAGGCTGAAGGAGGTCGTCTAACGACCCTTGTGTATCTTTTCTTCTACGGAGGTAATGGAAGAGAACGAGCGACCCTAATACGAAGATGATAGAAAGAGCCACAGCAATAATGATGAGGTTAAGCTGTTGTGAGGTGTTTTCTAATTGTTCCGCACGTGAGGTGAGATACCTGTCTTGTCGTGTTTCGTCCTGTAAGTCAAGATAGATATTACGGTTGTAATCACTTTGTTGTTTGTTGTTAATTGCCGAATAAGTCACACTCAACTGCTCACGGATTGACGCAACGAGGTCTGGAGCCTGCTTTATAGCAGGATTGTTGTGTAATGCCTTATTCAGACAAATGATAGCTGAACGATAGTCTTTAATCTGCCAATAGCATGAAGCCAAGGTTCGATAAGAACCTGCCGTCTGATAGACATCCCTATAACGTTGGAAGATATGCAGCGAACGCTGTGCCAAGTTACCTGCAAGGAGGCTATCAGGCATATTATCAAGATTGATGTATTGGAACGAGGGGAGGTTATTGTGCATCAGTGTCTCCCGACTCTTATCGTTCACAATCAGCTCACTGATAGCCTGCAAGGAGTTTGCCTCCCAATAAGGGAAGTTGTGTTGTCGTGCAAGCATATAGCATCTTATGAGATACTCAAACTCCTTTTGTTCAATAGCTTTCTGTGTGTTCGTATTGATAATACCACCCGAGCCGATGTTATAGAAGTAGGCCAACAGCTGTGCTATGTCTGTTTGGATCTCTCCATCAGGGTTTATCTGGTGGATGGCTTTGATGGATGGCTGTTCCAAACCTACATAATAATAATAGGTGGAGGTGACGATAGCAAACTCAGAGCGGGCATAAACCATACGACGACGCTGACGAGGAGAGAGCAGTGCTTCGTCTTCTTCAATACGATGAAGTCTTTTCTGCGCCTTTTCATAGTAGTCGTAGAACTCCTTATTGAGCGACTCACGCTGACAGAGACGCATCAACTGGATGTCAGCAACCAGCAATTCTACCTGGTTATCAGTAATCTTTAATACGGAATCGAGCTTAGCGTTAGCTGCCGTAAAGCGCATCTTCATCAAGTCGACAAAGGCAAGGTTATTCAGTGCTTCTGCCTTTCCTGCGTCATAGTTCTTCGCTAAGTTATAGGCTTTATTAGCATAGATTGTGACAGAGTCGAGGTTGCGATAATGGAGAGCGTAGGCCTTATCATTATAGAGGTCGACCTCTTTCTGATTGGGCGTACTACAAGCAACACACAACAGAAGGAGTAGGCTGGCTACCCATCCTTGTATTTTACCGTATGTTCTTGCTTTCTTCATCTATCTTATAGGGTCTTTGTCGCAGTCAATCTATAATCTAAAGGCAAATTTACAAAACTTTTCTCAAATAGGGGTTAAGCAACTACAGAATTATCTATCATCTTTATTTGACAACATGATTTAGTCGTTCTATGATGGAGACCGTTGCTTTCTTCTTTCTTTCTCGTGGATAATCAAAAAGAGTTGGGTGCATCAGATTGCTGATACACCCAACTCTTTTTTATTCTAAATAATGCTTTTCTCCATTTTAAGGATGGCAGAAGAAGAGTATTATCACTTGTGCCATAAAGATTCTTAGGAACATACTGAGCGGATAAACAGTTGAGTATCCGATAGCTGGAGCCTCGCTTGAACAGATGGAGTTAGCGTAACCCAATGCTGGAGGGTCGGTATAGGTACCTGCCAACATACCCATGATTGTAAAGTAATTGAACTTATACTTCATTCGTGCGATGGTTCCTACGATAAGAATTGGGATGATGGTGATGAGGAAACCAGTGTAAACATACTTCAAACCGTCTCCTTGGATAACTGTATTCCAGAACCCTGCACCAGCCTTGATACCCACGGAAGCAAGGAAGAGGGCCAATCCCATCTCACGTAACATCAGGTTGGCTGATGTCGTTGTATAGGTGACAAGACCTATACGATGGCCGAAACGACCTAAGAGAATGGCTATGATTAGCGGACCACCAGCCAAGCCGAGCTTCATAGCTACAGGCATGTTAGGGATGCTGATAGGTAGACTTCCAAAGAGAATACCTACCATGATACCGATAAAGATAGTTGCGATGTTTGGCGCATAGAGGCGTTTCTCGGAGTTACCCATCATCTCTGCTACACGGTTTACATTCTCTTCTGGACCAACAACCATGATGCGGTCGCCAACGATAAAGCGGTGGTTACGACCCGCAAAGAGGTCCATACCTTGGCGGATGATACGTGTCACGTTCACGCCATAGACTGAACGGAAATGTAGATTGCCTAAGGTCTTACCATTGATAGAACTGTTGGTGATGATGATACGACGACTAACGAGTGGTTGAGGCTGGTCTTCCTCGTGCCAGTCTACCTCAATCTCTGGACCAATGAAGGCTTGGATAGCCTGTGCGTCAACCTCTGCACTAACGATAAGTATCTCATCACCCAACTCAAAGACATTTTCTAAAGTAGGAACACTGAGTACGTTATTGTGCATAAGACGTGTACAAACGAAGTCGCGGTTGAGGAACTCTGATATTTCTTTGAGCTTTCGGCCTGCGATATAGGCGTTTTGTACCCTCAGATACATGGTGTGAGGTTTCGCGTTTGGGTTCTCTGCTTCTTCCTCATTCAGCTTCTCATTCTCTTCTTCGAGGTTTACCTTACAGATATAACGTATAGCAATTGTTGCACCGATAATACCTACGACACCCAAAGGATAGGCACAAGCATAACCGGAAGTGATGTCGAAATCCATCCCGTTCTTAAAGACGTTGTGTAAAGCCTCATTCGCTGCACCAAGACCAGGGGTGTTTGTTACGGCACCATAGAGCGTACCTACCATCATAGGAAGGCTACTTGAGTCTTTCGTGTCGAAGAAGATAAAGTAGCACGCAAACATCACGAGGATGTTAAGAAGGATTGTCACCGAGGCGAGAATGTTAAGTTTTAGTCCACCTTTACCGAAGCTCTCGAAGAAACCCGGCCCTACTTGCAGACCTATCATAAAGACGAATAGAATCAAGCCAAAGTCTTGTAAGAAACTTAGCACAGGTAGCGGTCCTGTGAATTTAATGCTTCCGGCTGCAATGCCGACGAACAAAACGAAGGTTACTCCAAGTGAGATACCTCCAATCTTAATCTTGCCAAGTAGTACACCTACGGCAATGACAATCGAATAAAGCAACACGATATGTGCTACCGTATCCTGTTTTGCTGTTGAGAAAATATCAATTAACCAGTTCATAAGGTATTGTTTAGTGGGTGCAAAGGTAGTGATTTAAAAGAATATAAGCTAATCTTTTATGACAATTTTTAGGACGCTGAAGTTTTTTGTTGGTACAATGTACAATATTTGTAGATGACTATCAATCAGAATGATAAGAATGGGTAGGGTAGGAGGGTAGCCTTCTCTCCTTGCCTTTACACCTGTTTTCTCCTGATAGTCAATAGGTTTTTGTAGACGTATGTAAGGGTAGCCTCACCCCCGGCCCCTACTGGCCTCACCCCCGGCCCCTCTCCGAATGGAGAGGGGAGTGATTACCGAGATACCCCTATGGGAGGATGTTTTCACGTCTATATAATAGTTAGCTCATCATTATATAATATATAGTCTCACATCTATATAATAGTCAGCTCATCATTATATAATATATGGTCTCACATCTATATAATAGTCAGCTCATCATTATATAATATATGGTTTCACATCTATATAATATCTCGTTCATCTTCCTCACAAGCCCGTTTATGGTTGATTTCATAGTTTACATTCGTGTTATTCGCGTCATTCGTAGTTTAGACCATCCTCTGTTTTCGTTTGTCATTATGTCATTCTGTCTTCAAAAATCTCTCTGTCTTCGTCCGTCCCTCTGTTATTCTGTCTCAAAAAATCATCTGTCTCCATTTGTCATTATGTCATTCTGTCTTCAAAAAAGTCATTTGTCTCCATCCGTTATTATGTCATTCTGTCTTCAAAAAAATCATCTGTCTCCATTTGTCATTATGTCATTCTGTCTTCAAAAAAGTCATTTGTCTCCATCCGTTATTATGTCATTCTGTCTTCAAAAAAATCATCTGTCTTCGTCCGTCCCTCTGTTATTCTGTCTCAAAAACTTCCTCTGTCTTTATTTGTCCCTCTGTTACTCTGTCTCCCATTTATTCTGTCTGTATAGTGTTGAAAAGTCTTGACAATGATGCGTATTAGGGTCTGGGATAAAGAAGGGGGATATGTATAAAATCGGAGTATGTAACTATCATGTATTCAGATGGTTATAGGTAGCAAAGAAGAAGACGCCTAATAAGCATCAAGAAGGGCGTCTTCAACATGCAAGAAGGGCATGTTCTTGAAGCAAGAAGAGCGTCTTCTTGAACGCTGACGGGCATGTACAGGGAGGGAGTAGAGCGAAAAAGGTTTACAAGAAGGTTTCTCGGATGATAATAGTAAAGTTTTCTGATGCTTATAGTGAGGTTTTCTGACGATTATAGTAAAGCTTTCTGATACTTATAGTGAAGTGTTCTGATGTTTATAACAAAGGTTTTTAGAAACTTATGACCAAGCCTTTCATGAGTTTAGTTTGTTGCTTATGACAGAGGGTATAGGGTGGGGTAATTAGACAAAGAAATCCCCTTGTTTGTTTGCCGAACAAGTGTTCAGCAACCAACAAGGGGACTTTTTATTTACGTGTTATCGTTCTTACTTAACGCTAATCTTCGCAGCCTTGTTGCCTACACGTACGATGTAGGTACCACGAGCGAGGGAGATGCGAGTGCTGTCGTCAGCAATCTTAGCTTGGTAAACGAGCTTACCATCGATAGTGTAGATAGCTGTTGTAGCATTCTTTGCACCCAGGATATTAATAGCACCATCGTAGAACTGGATCTTAACATCCTTATCTGCACTGACTGCATCAATGCCTGCTGAAGGAGTGAATGTGATGTAGTTTGTGTGGAGAAGGGCATTAGGGAAGTTATCGTTCGCCATCACACAAACAAGTTTCGTGAAGGTTTCACTAAGCTTCAAAGTAGTTACACCATTCTCAACGGTGTACTCGTCATTGGTTGCAAGCTCTTCTCCTTGTAACACACCATCAACATATTGCACATTGCCATCGAACCAGCGGTAGGTAGTAGGCTCACCTCCAACAACCGCCTCAGAGCTGAGATCGACCTTACCATTAACGCACTTAACATCAATTGGGGCCTGAAGGTTGTAAGAGTATTTATCAAATCGCCTGCCGTTGTTGCTTGGCAATGGCATTGTAGAGAACTTCAGACGGTTGCCAACAACGTTGAGAACTCTAAGGTTAGTATTCTTTGACACGTCAACCTTTGTAAGTTTGTTAGCGTTCAACCACAACTGCTCCAACTGAGGAAGCTTGTCGAGTGACACGCTTTCGAGGTCGTTATCGCTCAAGTCAAGGCTCTCAAGTTTAGGGTTATCAAGCTTGATATCCTTCATCTTGTTGCTTGATAGGTAAGCAAAACCAAGGGTTGGCGCCTTTGATAAGTCGAAGGTCTTAATCTTATTACCAATCAATGAAACTGAGAAAAGCTTTGGGAACGGTGACAGGTCAATGTCTGTCAACTCATTACCATCAAGGTTCAAGTCGGTAAGGTTTGGTGCTGCAGGGAGCTTAATAGATGTAAGTCCTGCATTCGTAACAGCGATAAGCTTTGCTTCCTTCATACCAGTGAAGTCAGCATCGACCATCTTAACGTTTGAGATACTGAACACTTTCACCTTGTCATCGGCATTAGCAACGAGTACACGTACCTTTGTATTTGGCTTAGACTTAGCTCGGAAAAGCTTGTAAGTCTCTCCAAGTGCATACTGTGTGACATTACCATTACCCTCCCATTCGATGTAGACAGACTTATCTGGGGCGTAGCTTGAGAGAGAAAGCCCCACGCTGTCAGTCTGGTTGAGCGTTGTGAATGAAGCCAACTCATATTGTGGGAAGGCGATAGGATGAACGTTTGTTGTCTTGAAGACGTTCTGTCCTTCGAAATCAGGGTAGGCTGCATGCGTCATCTCACAATAGATAGAGTCGAGTGCAAGGTTCTTGAACTTAGCAGAACCATCTGTAATGGTATAGTCAGTACCCAATTGTAGCGGTGTACCATCCTTCTTCTTCCATACAAACTGAGTCTTAGTACCATTCTTTGTGATATACTGTTCAGAGAGATCGATACCTGGTGAAGAGGTTGAAATCTGTAGATCGTGCTGCGGGGCATAGATGAAGTTGCCACGAGAAAGGCCGAAGTCGTTAGGCATATTAGCCAATGTGAAATAGTTGCCACTGATGTTCAATTTCTTTACAGGTGCAACGGTTGGTATTCCAATCTCGGTCAACTCGTTGTTAGCAACATTGACGTCTTCTATCAGTTCACTATGGTTAAGGATAAGACGGGTGAACTTGTTGTTAGAAATATCAAGCATACGTAAGTTGTCGGCATCCTTAAGATCCAGCTTGTTCAGATTGTTATGACTTACATTCAGCTTCGTTACACCATAGATGGTATAGTAGAGCAATGAGTCAATCTGGTTATTACTAATATTGATATCAGTCAAATTACTCTTATTAAAATAAGATGATGGACCACGGAGATCAACACGTCTTAGCTGATTGTTAGATAAGTCGAGCTTCTCAAGCTTATTGTTGTAAGAGAGGTCAATAGTAGTAAGACCTGCATTCTTCAGCGTCAGTATGCGAAGTTCTGTGAGTGCTGAGAGGTCGATGTTATCAATATATTGACCGTTAGACTCAAGACTTGTTACGTACTTATCTTGTGGAACATATACAATAATGTTACCTGCGCCAGTACGTGTAGTAGCAATGTTAGGTGTAGCAGGACGCTCTTCCTTAATCTGGAATGGCTTTGTCTCTCCATTACCTAAGTCAACCTTTACTGTTACAGGATTAGTTGCAGTAGCACCAAGGATGCCCACTGACATGTTAACTGGGTCGCCTTCAGATCCAAGACTTGATATTTCAACAGCCTTCTCGTCCTTTCCAAACTCGGCAACAGTCTTTATTCTGAAGTTCTCAGTACGGATAGGGTAGTCTTTAAGACGGCTATTAGTGAACTGTACAAAGACCTGATCATTAAGTGCTTTCTTCAATGTCACCTTACCAGCCTCGTATGAGTAGTAGCTGTCGTCTAACTCTACTGGCTTTGTTGGGTCAGCCTTTGGGACACGATAGAGTCTTGCCTGAGTCGTTGTATTTGCACGAAGCACACGCTTGCTAAGGTCGATGACATCACCTACCTTATATGTATCGTTCAACTCCATAGGGTTTTGCTCGTGGTAATACTCAAACCAGTTGCCTGGTTCTGGCAGTGTCGCAAAGTCCATGTAGTTGTATCTTACGTTGACACTATATAGGTTTACGTTCTGACTAACGTCAAGGCTCCGTAGGAGGTTACGGTCGCAAGAGAGTGTGAAGAGCTCTGGATTGTGTCTTAAATCAAGCTCTTTCAAGTTGTTACCACCACAATAGAAGTAGTAGAGCTTCGGACAGTGAGACACATCAATGGTCTCAAACTTCACGTCAGTATTGACTGCTCCAGAAGAGTGAGAGATGTAGAGCTGTGTAATCTTTGGGTTATGGCTAAGATCAAGTGTCTTTACACGAGAGTCACCCACATTGAGAATCTGCAATTCTGGGTTCTTTGAGAGGTCTACACTCTCCACGCTTGTCATGTCAAGGCTCAAACGCTGCAGCAGAGGACACTCTGTTGGGTCTGCTACCTTAAGGCTGAGTGTGTGGTAGGCATCAAACGAACGGAGCTTAGGAAAGTTCTTCAGTGTGAAGTTAGGAGAGATATGTCCAATCTGTGGAACCTCCAACACCATAAGATTAGGCATACGACCAATCATCAATGGAGTCTCGGCTGTGAACGGATTGTCCTGCAGGTAGATAACACTTAGGCTCTGTAACTTATCAATATTGAGTGACTTTAAGCTGTTATGCTCCAAGTTTAATACTTGTAGCTTTAGGTTGTCATTAAACTCAATCTGGTCGATCTCGTTACCAGAGGCATTAAAGTAATAGATGTTAGCTGGGTCACCCTTAATCGTTACCCACCCATCATCTGACACTGTACCAGTGTAGAGAGAGCCCTTCATGGTCTGTTCGCCATTCTCATTCTCTACTATGGTTTTATTCACATCGAACTCTTCGTCACCTGAACCACAGTCGATGCTAACGGTAGTTGCATTATCTTTTGCGCCCAACACAAAGGATACTTGTGCTGTAATCCCACTACTCTTAGCTTTAGCAGGAATGTTAGTATGGAACTTGATGATCTGTTGATCGTCTTGCGCATGGGCAGCAAGCGAGCTCCAAAACATTGCCATCACTAAGAGAAGAAAGGATGGCAGAAAAGTAAATTTATGCTTCATATATTTATAAATATTATAGTTTTCTTATATTATAGCATGTGATTAATTATCGTATTCCCAAGGATGAGGAGTGTTCCTCCTATCCTTTGGAAATATTATCCGACCTTTATCAAGCCTTAATAGATAACGATACGCTGTGCCTTACCACCATTTACTTGAATCAAGTAAACGCCCTTGTTCCATGAAGAAGCATTAACGTTGAGTTCGTCACCTTGTGCTGAGAGCGAGTGAACCAACTGTCCGCTAAGTGAGTAAGCACGTAAGTTCAGCTGCTTTGCACCAGCAAGGAAGGCTGAGAAAGAGCGTTCGCCAGTCATTGTAATGACAGGTACAGCCTGACTCTCAGCGTATCTCACGCCATTAATACCATCGGTTTCCTTTTCTTTTAGTACCTGCTTTAAGCCAGCGTAAGCGTCAAACTTACCTGCTCCCCACTGTACTGGGTCACCTGTACCAGTAACAAAGTTATCCTTACGAGCGGTCTGCTGGATGATACGGACTACATCTTTGACTGTCAAACTTGGGTTTGCTTCAAGCCAGAGGGCAATAGCACCAGCCACAACAGGCGTAGCCATGGATGTACCGAGGGATTGATGCCAGTAGTATTTCTTACCACCTTTCTCCAACTTACCCTGCAATGCCATGTCAGAATAGCCTAAGTCGGGATTCTCTACAGCGTATGTATTGACAGAAGAGATGATAGATGCACCCGGAGCACATACGTGTGGAAGGTTTCTACCATCGGCTAATGTACCGAAAGAAGAGAAGCGTGAAGCCTCGCCTTCAGGGAAGTCATCTTCATCACCTCGCTTGTTGTAGCCATAAACAAAGCCGTCAAGAGATGACCAGTGGTTGCGTACATTGTAGCTACCAACAGTAACGATGTTTGCAGCACATGCCATATCGCTGATAGAACCATTGCGTGTTCCGCTTACGAAGCCCTCCTGCTTGTTGCTATCAAAGTAGATAAACTGTGCATCAGTGTACACTTCAACACGCTGTCCAGGTTTCTTACTCGTTATTTCCAACGCCAGTTTATAGTTGCCATCCTTGTTGTCTTTCTGGTTATCACTGGTCATTATCTGCGCCATAGCGTAGTAACGGCCTGTTTCAGGGTCTATCATAGAAGCTGCTGTGACGTATCCATCGAACGCTTTCGCAAAGGTTTGGTTGATAACAGCACCTGACATTGAATAGTCACCACCTGATGCGTAGGTTATAGGTTGACCTTTTGTATTATTTTGAAGAGGGATTCTAACAGCAGCTTTATTGCCACGCTTCGTGTTAGTCACAACTATTTGTAACTCGAACGCAGTAGAGTCATTACTATAAGCAGCTATCTGTCCGTTACGAAGATTATAGTAGGTCTTACCTCCAGAACTTAAACTATCTGGCTGCATTGGCGTAAGGAAGGTCTTAACTGTCTCTCCCGCAGCAGCAAAATCCTTCTTTAATGCGATGCCCATGTTCGCCTCGTTACCTGCAGCAACACAGATAATAGCGTGCTTTCCTTCCTCTGCAAGGAAGCGATTCATTACACTTGTAGAGTCGTGTACACCAATGTTACTACCTAATGAAAGGTTGATAACACATGGCTTAGGCTTCTTTCCTGATAGTTGTGCATACTGTACGACATCATCAACACCAAATGCAATATACTGGTCACGCAAGTCTCCGCATGAAGCAACAAGTTCTGACTCTGTCGCACAACCATAGAAAGGATTAGGACCTGTCACTTTATAAGACCTATCGTTATCGTTAGTCTTAGCATAGGTGATATTGCCTTTGTATCCACCCGCCATGATTCCTGTAGTGTGAGTACCATGGAACGTAGTGTAGGAATCGGTCGTAAAGTCCTCAATAGCGTATGCATTATCACGGTTTGTTAAGGTATCAAGTACGACACGGGGGTAATAGTTATCGAATTGATAACCATCCTTATTTGACTGACTGGCTGTAATCTTACTGATATAACCAAATCGTGTGCTACCGTCTGGCTTGAGGAAGTTGATATGGTTAGGGTCAATACCACCGTCAACAATACCCGTTACAACCCCTTTACCAGTGTAAGCCTGCGGGAGGTCGACACCTTGGTGAATCTTATCGACACCAATCTCCTTACGAACGACATCCATCTTCTGATAGACACGACGTGGGAGTTCCATACGACGAACGCACTTCAAGGCTGAAATACGCTCTATGTCTTTTATTGGAGCTACGACAATAGCGATATTACCACGTACTCGCAACACCTTTACTCCTTGTGCTTCTAAGTCTGCTCGGTCGTTCTGATCCTTCATTTCGACCATTGCCATTGTGTTTTCTGGTACACTCTTAGGTCGTTCAAACGCGCGTGTTCGACTATTGTAGGTAGGTATGGCTGTATTGCGGAGCTTATACAGTTCCAACTGACTTTGTAAGTCGAGCTTCGACTGACCGAATGCCATTCCTGCCGTACAGATACTTAATACTGTAAGTAGAAATTTTCTCATCACTTCTTTATTATAATCTTTTTACCATTAATTACGTAGACTCCATTAGGTAGCTGACTACCTTCTACACGTGTTCCATCAAGGCGATAGACTACAGCCTTACCTTGTTTTACGGCTTCTATGGCGTCAATGCCATTTGTGTCGCCCTTGAGTAAGACCTCCAGACGGTCGCCATTATTCAAATCAAACTCAAAGCTTGTGCCACCAGGGTAGGATGGGTCAAGTTTCGTTCCATTGAGTTTAACCACCATCTTACTCAAGTCGTTGCCGTATGCACCAAGCATGAAGTGATGGTCGTCGGCTGAGAACATGACAGTGTTTTCGCCTGTCTGCATCCTTACCGTTGAGTGGTCAGAGCGGTAGAAGTTAAATCCATAGTTCGCAAGGCTGATGTCGTCAATGACAACTATTGCCTTCTGGTCGCGCACAATGGCTGATGTCGTAACCTCAATCGTCATTCCTTCGGTTAATCTTATCTCGTATGCTCCTTCGTAATTGGCGGTTACGGGATTTCCATTTACCTTCAGTGACTCAATCTTACAACCGCTATTTGGCTTTATTTGGATAAGGTTGTTCTTCTCGCCTAACTCAATATTATTGCTGCCATTCTGTAGGGTTATCACCTTATTATTATAGCTTTGTCCCTCATAAGCGGTGATATTTGCTGCGTTGTCAACAGTCAACACAGCCTTTACAGTAGCATATTTATGTGCCTGAACATCAAAGACAAGGTTGTCTTTCACATAGCATTCGTAGGTACCATATATCGTAACGGCTGTCCCATTGACCTTAAAAGCATCTAAGGCATAGTTGCTTTGGTCGAAAGTTAATGACAATTTTGTTCCAGCTTTCAGCTTAAAATCAGCGTCATTGTAGTTCTTAACTTCCACACCATCAGCCATTACCTTTGAGATAACACCCTTTGCTTTCTCGTCAGTAAAGTTGAATTTAACAGGATAAGATACGTCTGGATAATCGGCTTTGATATCTACAACACAGCCTGAAGTCAGCGTTACAAAGTATTGACCACCTGAAGAAGCTACGTCATTACCGTCGACTGTCACCTTATATATAGGGGCATCGCCATAATTAGCATTGGTAATTACAAGCGTTTTCTCGGTATTAGGAATCCATTTAACCGTGTTTTCACCATCTTGCAACGCTACTGACGTCTGTGACTCATAGCGAGATACCCTCACTTTTGAGGCTTTATCAACCTTTATAGTACATGAACCTGTGCGTGCATCAGCTAAGACTCCACTCTTAACCTTAATGAGTTTATTCTTATCTGCATCTGATAAATAGATATTACAAGACGTGAGATTTGAGATGTTTTGAGTTATAAATGCTCCATCTGCGCCTTGTTTTGTGACATCCTTAAGGTAGAAACCCTCTTTGGCCTCAATCGTTAAGGAACCATATTGAGGTACAGTCACTTCGTTAACACCATTGACAAGATTAGCAATGGGCATGTAGTTGACTTTGACGGAAACTCTATTGACATCATCAATATTGATTTTAACGGGCGTATCAGCCTTTGCGTTTACTGATGAGAACACCAATAGCACTAAAAAAAGATAATAGTAAACCTGCTTCATAGACATATATTTTATTATTGATCAAATATCGGATATAAGCTTTTTCACTATGGTTTCTGCACTAAAAGCAGAGGAGTTGTTGTGATAAATACCGAGCAAACACTTTTACAGGTTATTTGTTCTTTTATAAATCTATTGCAAAAGTAGTTATTATTTATGGTTAGAACAAAGTTTTTTCGCTTAAAATTATATTTTAATTCATAATTAGTCTTATTTGTATCTATTTCAAACAAAATCGTACACAAAACACTTGTTGTTATAAAATAAGCTGGTTTAGTCGACGAGTCGACAGAATACGCATATCTATTCTGACGTCTTAGTTGATTGTTAAAATATGGGATAATTAGCTTATTAACAATGAGTCGACATAGTCTATATGCCTGCACTTTATAGTGCAAAGGAACCCATTGAAGATAAAAAAGCATTACAAAACGTCGACTATCATACCCTCTAAATCTGTGTATAAAGTCTCGTGTATGTGATGTGATAACGTTCAATAAATCAGTATATTACAAGTTGCTTTGTAGAACATGCCTTTCTTGCCTTAAGAAGGGCATGTTCTACATGCAAGAAGAGCATGTTCTTGAACGTTGAAGGGCCTCTTCTTCACCCATGAAAGGCGTATGTTCTGTTCGAGAGAAGCGAAAATTCCTGACAAGAAGTGAAGGAGTTAGGGAGTGAAGGGGAGTGAAATGGAGATAAAGTATGATGGAGTTAAGGAGTTAAAGGGAGTGAAATGGAGATAAAGTATGAAGGAGTTAAGGAGTGAAGGGGAGTGAAATGGAGTTAAGACAACACCGTCTACGCTCTCTATCTTTGTGTATCACGATTTGCAGGGTGCGTTCTTTCTCACTGTGGGGACTTTTTTCTCTCACAGATTTATACAGATGAACAGAATACACAAAGTTTCACAGAGACATTAAGTCAACCGATAACACAGAACCTTACAACCAACAGAAGCCTCACCCCCAGCCCCTCTCCGAATGGAGAGGGGAGTGATCACCGAGATACCCCTACGTTTCCTCCGTATGTTAAGCAGCTTATCTCCTATCATTAGCAGGCCAATAGGGGTAACCTCACATACTACTCCCCTCTCCATTCGGAGAGGGGCTGGGGGTGAGGCCTCTGTGATCTCTGTATGCCGAAAGCCTTCTGTGGGCTCGAAACGTGTGCCAAAAAGGTTCCGTTAGATCTGTGCGCTCTGTGAGAGATAATATACCTACAAGAATTAAACAGTGTGCTAAAACGCTCTGTTAACTCTGTGTGCTCTGTGAGAGATAATATACCCACAGAAAATAAGCAGTGTGCTAAAACGTTCTGTTAAATTCGTGCGCTCTGTGAGAGATAATATACCCACAAGAATTAAGCTATGTGCTTAAACGCTCTATTAAATTTGTGATTTCTGTGAGAGATAGAAATACCCTCTGTAAGAGAAGAGAATCACCTCAGTGAGAGAAAAATATATCCTTTGTTAGAGATATAACTTTAAGCTCGTTACCTTATCAATTTGTTACCACGCAGCGAAGCCTGTTTATCTGTTACCCTGTCTACTTATCAGCAACATACATACCCTGTCTACCCGTTAACTCGTCTACTTTTCAGCAAAACAAATACCCTGTCTACCCGTTAACTCGTCTACTCGTTAACTTACAAAAACCCCCTGTTTACCTGTTACCCTGTCTTCTTATCAGCAAAAGACATACCCTGTCTACCCGTTAACTCGTCTACTTGTTAACAGTTCCACTCGTTCACTCGTCCACTGACAACGCTATTTCCCCTGACCCAAAGCATCGGTGATGGTGTTCATCATAGACAACACAGAACTGTCCAGGGGCCACCCCATGGATGTTTTCGGCAGAGTGAATCAAACACCTACCGTCCGACAACTGATTAACAGTTGCAGGATGGTACTCAGGTGTATGGCGAATCTTGAAGGTAATCTTCTCTGGTAAGGTTGTAATACCTTCTGTTAAGAAATGGAAGTCATGGAGCGGGAAATCTTTTTTATAGGCTGTAGCAGGGTCGTAACCATGACTTACATATAGGATATTTTTAGTTACATCTTTCTTAATAACAAACCAAGGGCCACCGCCAAGACCGAGCCCTTTACGTTGCCCGATGGTATGGAACCATAGTCCCTTGTGTTCGCCTATCTTCTTTCCCGTCTCAAGTTCGATGACGTCGCCTATTTGTTCGCCTAAATAACGACGTACATACTCGTTATAATCGATGTTCCCAAGGAAGCAGATACCCTGCGAATCCTTGCGATGGGCATTGATGAGATTCTCTTGCTCGGCAATCTCTCGCACCTCATTCTTCTCGTAGTGGCCAATAGGGAAGATTGCTTTCTTCAGCTGCCAGTCGTAAATCTGTGCCAAGAAATCGGTCTGGTCTTTCACTGGGTCAGGACTTGTTGTGAGCCACTTACGCCCATCAATCCACTCAGTCTGTGCATAATGGCCCGTTGCGATGAGGTCATAGTCATGTCCCATCTTCTCATCAAAGGCCCCAAACTTTATCAGTCGGTTGCACATCACGTCTGGGTTTGGTGTAAAGCCAGCCTTCACCTTCTCCATAGTGTAGCGTGTCACCTGGTCCCAATACTCCTTATGACAGTCGATGACCTCCAACTTACAGCCAAAGCGACGTGCCACAAGCGTGGCCATCTCAAGGTCTTCTTCTGAGTTGCAGTCCCAGTCCTCTTTCTCTTCTGGTCCTATCTTATATAGAAACAGTCGGGATGTAGTCCTAAGCGTGCAAACTCATAGACCACAACAGAGCTGTCGACACCGCCAGAAAGGAGAACGGCAATACGCTTACCTTCGAGTTCCTGAATATCCATCTTTACTTTCTTCCCTTCTTACTTATACTTTTTCTTTTACTTTCTCGTCGGCCACTTTCTTCTTGTGGGCCACCTTCATTCTATCAAATCCCATGCCATAGACACCGTTGACAGCACCTTGTGACACAAAGGCGTTAGGGTCTATCTCGTCAATCACTTGATAGATTGAGTGGGCTTCAGACCGTCGTGCGATGACAAATAGCATTCCCACCTTCTTACCCGTGTAGAATCCGCGTGCTTCAATGACCGTACAACCACGGTCGACATCGTTGTTTATGGCAGAACCTATCTCTCCCCAATGGTCTGAGATGACAAAGAACTGCACCGAGCCACGCATACCGTTGATAAGATAGTCTACCACGTAGGTCATCACAAAGAGGACAATATAACCATAGATAACCTTCTCCCAGTTCTCTAATACAAGATAACTGGAGGTGATGATACAAAGGTCACATGCCAAGATGACACGTCCGAGCGATATATCTCGGTACTTATGAATCATTGCGGCAATAACATCTGAACCACCCGAACTGGCATTATACTGCAGAGCAATGCTTACTCCGACCCCTAAGAGCACACCTCCTACGACGCAGGCAAGGAACGGCTCGTCAGAAAACAAGGGGGTGATTAGAGAAGGCCTCACGCAATACTGATGTCGAGAAGGCAAAGATCAATACGGCAAAGATTGTCCTTACGCAGAACTTCCAACCCAATATCTTTAACGCGACAAAGAGCAGTATGCCATTAATAATAAGGTAGGTGTACTGCACTGGGATATTGAAACCCCACTGAATGACAGACGCAATACCCGCAATACCACCTATTGTGATGTGGTGGGGCAACAGAAAAGCACACCAGCCGAAACTCCCAATGAGCATAGCTAACGCAATCATCAGGAACTCGCGTACATCTCTTAACTTATTCTTTCTTTTTCTTACCATGTGTTTGTCAACCATTAGCTTTGTGCAAAGTTAGTGAAAATATTGTGAATGTCAAGTGAATAGCAAAACTTTTATGGGATAATAGGGCAACTTTCAGATGTTTTTATTATTTTTGCGGTGGGTAATAAACCGATTATACTATGGTTGAGATCTTTTCTGCTGACGGATGGTTGAATAAGAGTATCGTGTCAATCAATGATTTTACATGGTCGTATATTCTTGTTGCGGCACTTATTCTCTGTGCGTTATGGTTTACGTTTCGTACGCATTTCGTGCAGTTTCGTATGGTAGGTGAGATGGTTCGCCTCTTGGGTGAATCGACTGATACACACGATAAAGGGGGAGAAGCATGTATCTTCCTTTCAAGCCTTTGCAGTCTCTATTGCGTCCCGTGTGGGTACAGGAAACCTTGCTGGTGTGGCGAGTGCCATAGCCATTGGCGGTCCGGGGGCCGTCTTCTGGATGTGGATCATCGCTCTCCTTGGGTCTGCCACGGCCTTTATCGAGTCTACGCTGGCCCAACTGTATAAGCGTCGCCATGCCGACTCGTTCATTGGCGGACCCGCCTATTACATCCTTCATGGTATGCATTGCAAATGGATGTCGAAGCTCTTTGCCATCCTGATAACGATGACTTTCTGTATGGCTTATATCTCCATACAAAGTAATACGATATGTGGTGCAATGCAGAAGGCCTTTTCTATCAATCCCACATGGATGGGTGTCGTTCTTGCAGTACTCTCTTTGGCCATCGTCTTCGGTGGTATTCAGCGCATTGCGAAGGTCAGTAGTGTCCTTGTCCCATTGATGGCAGTGGGCTATGTCGTCCTTGCCTTGGTGGTTATCGTTATGAATATTCAACTCATCCCACACGTCTTCCGCCTTATTATTGAGAATGCTTTTGGCTTTGAACAGGTTGCAGGTGGCAGCTTAGGTGCCACGATGATGAATGGAATAAAGCGTGGACTGTTTAGTAATGAGGCTGGTGAGGGATCGGCACCGAACATTGCTGCGACCGCATCAACGACCCATCCCGTCAAACAAGGACTTATTCAATCGCTCGGAGTGTTCACTGATACGTTGCTCGTTTGTAGTTGTACGGCTTTTATTATCATCATCAGCGGACTTTATACAGACGGTTCTACGTCGGGTATTATGCTTACACAGAATGCCTTAGAGCATGAGGTAGGCTCGAGTGGACCGATATTTGTTGCCATCGCTATCTTCTTCTTTGCGTTTAGTAGTATTATTGGAAACTATTATTATGGTGAGGCTAACGTGCGCTTCCTCACCCAGCGTCCTTCAGCCATCCTTGTTCTGCGTATCATAACAGGCGGTTTGATGGTGATGTTTGGTGCTATCGCCAGTCTTGACCTTGTATGGAGTATCGGCGACTTCTTTATGGCGCTCGTCACAATATGCAATCTTATAGCCATCATCACACTTGGTAAATATGCCTTCCGCCTACTCGATGACTATCGACAACAGAAGCGGGCAGGTGTGAAGAGTCCTGTCTTCAAACGCGAGACAATGCCTGATATCGAAAAAGATATTGAATGTTGGTAGGAGAGAAAGGGCTTACTTGTGTTGGTGGTAAGCTCTTTTTCTTTTTTAGGTTTGTGCTGTGTGAGGCTTCTGATGGGTGTTGGGTGATGGATGTTGGGTGTAAGGTTCTGTGATATCGGTTGACTTAATGTCTCTGTGGAATGCTGTGTGTTCTGTTCATCTGTGTGCTTCTGTGAGAAATAGAACGCACCCTCTCGATGAGATTAGGGCTATAAGACTTGCTGGGGAGTTTTTCTCTCACAGAACTCACAGATCTAACAGACCCTTTTTGCGCACTATTTCGAACTCACAGAACGCCTCCGGCATACAGAATTCACAGAACGTTACAGCTAAAGACGGGTGTTGAGTGTTGAGTGTTAGGTGTTGACGATTAGCTAACGTTGGCTGTAAGGTTCTGTGTTATCGGTTGACTTAATGTCTCTGTGGAATGCTGTGTGTTCTGTTCATCTGTGTTATCTGTGAGAAAAAGTACAATTGCGAGACTCGCTGGGGAGGTTTTTCTCTCACAGAGCTCACAGAGTTAACAGAGCCTTTTTGCGCACGTTTCAAGCTCACAGAGGGCCTCCGGCATACAGAGAACACAGAGGCCTCACCCCCAGCCCCTCTCCGAATGGAGAGGGGAGTAGTATGTGAGGTTACCCCTATTAGGCTGTTGAAAGGAGGAGAAGGGCTGCTAAACATACGGAGGACATGTAGGGGTATCTCGGTGATCACTCCCCTCTCCATTCGGAGAGGGGCTGGGGGTGAGGCTTCTGTTGGCTGTAACGCTCTGTGATATCGGTTGACTTAATGTCTCTGTGGGCCTTTGTGTGTTCTGTTCATCTGTGTTATTCTGTGAGAAAAAGAATATTGGAGACGTGTGGGGGGAGGTTTTCCTCTTACAGAACTCACAGAACATCTCTCCCAGAGTAAACGGATGGATAGCTACGAAGCTGGTTACCTCTTAATGGGAAAATTTGCTTCTGATGATGCCATCAACAGAGAATCTACCAGCACCAGCGAACCATGAGAGGACGAAGATGACAAGGTAGAGGAAGGCTAACTCGCCACCGCTAACCGAACCGCCATGGACGGTTGTGAAGGCTACTATCATGGTGAATATCATCGGCAACAGTGTTAATCGTGTGAGAAAACCGAAGACAAAGCCAAACCGCATACCAACTCGCCGAAAATACTTAGTCCTACAGCTACCTCACCACTCAATCCGAAGGGTGCAGGGAAATGTGCTGCGGTCTCCGTGAAATGCTGTAGTTTCTCGAGGCCGTGGCTCGCAAAGGTCAAACCGAACACGAGACGTGATGCCAACAAAAGGAGGGATGCCTTTGTACTCTCAACCTTTGGGAATAATAATTCTGCTGTTTTCATATCGTATAATCCTTTCTTTTTATGTTGTTCAACTTGTAGTGCGCACCTTTCACACCCTCTATATAAGGATAGACGTGTGTGGCTAATCACACTGAATTTATCTTTTTTATAGTTGCAAAGATAGGGGTAATTCTCTTTTCTATCCTTAAAAACGCTGTAAAAGTTTATCGAAAACGATGAAAATACCATCTATGTGGTATTTTGTCGACCGTCTTTTCTCGGCTTGCTCTCCCTGTTTCTGTGCCAGAAAGTCTGTCTATTATATGGTTGAGAAATTGCGTGTTTGTCGTTTGTAAGGCTGAGATAAACAGAAAACGCTTGCTTTTGTTTATGATAAATTATATTTACAAAACTACGTGTTCGTGTCCTTCTTTTCAGATGTGCATAGTGGTCTCTGTGATAGTCGTAACTATTTTGTGTTCAATGACTTAAGTAGTAGTAAAGGAGAAGATGCCTTTCAAGGGTGGAGAAGGGCGTCTTCTACATCCAAGAAGGGCGTCTTCTTCGAGCAAGAAAGGCGTATTCTTAATCCTTAAAGACCGTAGTCTGGTTTTAAGAAGATGAATTATCTTTACAAAAATGATTGTTTCATAGTTTGCCAAACAGCATTAGTAATATTAATATCGTGCTACAGCGAGCGTGTATCTCAGTGTTTATACCTACTTTTTGGTATGTCCGTGAGCAATAAGACAAAACCTTATAATTGACCAAAAAGCCAACTAAAACCAAGGCCTCCGTGACTTTTTTGGAAATCTTATAGTATTTTTATGTAGTTAAAATATATTAAACATTCAGTCTATTTCATTGATAATCTGTAAAAAATGTAGTAACTTTGCAACCGCTTAACATGCCTAACTAAGATAATTTTTACGCCACATAAACAGTTTAGTCACAATTGTATAGGACAAGGATAACTATTATTCATTCCTCAATCTTATCGCTCACATGAGCAAGAAAACGTAATTTATAAAATAAAAGATAACTATTAAAAAGAATGAAAAAGAAGTATTTTTCGCCCACTATTAATGTATATAACATTGTAGAGGCAGAGACGATTTTGGCATAATCTAAGCATGAACTCACTTTTACCACAGACGTTACACCATTCGTTCCTACCCCCGAAGAGGATTTGGATGGGGAGACTTACACGGCATCAGGTACGTCAACATCAGTCCAACCATAACAAGTCTAAGGAATTAAACTTATAAGTAATGAAATCAAGAAATAATACATTTGCATTGATGATAGGCTTTGTAGGTTTGGTTTCATTTGTCGATAGAGTTGTTATCGCTGTGTTCTAATAACCAAGAAAAAACCTAAAACGAAGTTTGCTGTCATTACTGTCAGTCGGAGATGGATGTTAACTTGCTTGTTTACAGCATAGTTACATGAAATGTTAAATGTGACAGCAAAACAAAATAAAACTTTTTTCGTATATTAAGTGATGTTTCTTGTCATCTTAGAGACATTTTATTAGCTCCTTTTGCAAGCGAATCTCTCGTTGTTATTATAGATAGGAATAGAACAGCAAAAGCCACTTCTTGTGTTGTTATTATAGTGAGGAATAGAGCAGCTAAAACCATTGTTTAGGGTCGTTAGCCATCCCCATTATTAGGTATTTTTCTTGTAAACACTTTCTATCTTGTTTTTTTTCATTACCTTTGTTTGTTCAAATATGTACAAGTAGACGAGTCTACGAGAGAAGAAGTAGACGAGCAGCTTGTTACACATGGCGAACTAAGAATAAGTAACGATAATTCTTGGATAAGAATTAAAATGATGATTGAGGCTTATGAAGCTATCAGAATTGAAGACAGGAGAAACTGGTGTTATCGTAAAGGTATCGGGACACGGTGGATTTAGGAAACGAATAATAGAGATGGGATTTATCAAAGGCAAGACTGTTGAGGTGTTGCTCAATGCGCCTTTGCATGACCCTGTCAAATACAAAATTATGGGTTATGAGGTTAGTCTCCGTCATAGCGAGGCCGACCAGATAGAAGTATTGCCCGACACAGTCGACCCTGCGCAGGTAGAAGACGTAGAGTATGAGGAAAGTGAGCAATCAGCTGGCTCTACATCCTACGATAGTACCGACAAAGAACTAACCCCAGAGAAGCTGTCAGATGCCGTACGACAAAAGAGCCGCACCATCAATGTGGCCCTTGTCGGTAATCCGAACTGTGGTAAGACATCGCTCTTCAACTTTGCATCAGGTGCACACGAGCGAGTAGGAAACTACTCGGGAGTGACGGTAGATGCGAAGGTGGGGCATGCTTCCTTTGATGGTTACGAGTTCAACCTCGTAGACCTTCCCGGCACTTATAGTCTTTCGGCTTATAGTCCGGAGGAACTCTATGTGCGTAAACAGTTGGTAGACAAGACGCCAGATGTCGTCATCAATGTGATAGACGCCTCAAACCTTGAGCGCAACCTCTATCTGACAACCCAGTTGATAGATATGCACATACGTATGGTTTGCGCCCTTAACATGTATGACGAGACAGAACAACGTGGCGACCATATCGATGCACAGAAGCTTTCAGAGCTCTTTGGAATACCGATGATACCGACGGTATTCACCAATGGCAGGGGTGTACAGGAACTTTTCCGACAGATAATAGCCGTTTATGAAGGCACAGAAGACGAGTCACTGAAGTTCCGTCACATCCATATCAACCATGGTCATGAGATAGAACATGGTATTGAAGAGATGCAAGAGCACCTGAAGAAGTACCCAGAACTTTATCGGCGCTATTCAACTCGTTATCTCGCAATCAAACTGTTAGAGCATGACAAGGATGTAGAACAGCTCATTAGTCCGTTAGGCGACTCGGTCGAGATATTCAAACATCGTGATACTGCGGCTGCAAGAGTTAAGGAAGAGACAGGCAATGACAGCGAGACTGCGATAATGGATGCCAAGTATGGCTTTATTAATGGAGCACTGAAAGAGGCGAACTACTCGACAGGAGATAAGAAAGACACCTACCAGACCACCCATGTTATCGACCATGTCTTGACAAACAAATACTTTGGTTTCCCAATCTTCTTCCTTGTCTTGTTGGTAATGTTTACTGCTACCTTTGTCATCGGACAGTATCCGATGGACTGGATTGAGGCAGGTGTGGGCTGGTTAGGGCAGTTTGTCTCTACGAATATGCCTGACGGTCCGGTGAAGGATATGATTGTCGACGGTATAATCGGTGGTGTAGGCGCCGTTATCGTATTCCTCCCTCAGATCTTGATACTCTATTTCTTCATCTCCTATATGGAGGATTGTGGCTATATGTCACGTGCCGCCTTCATCATGGACAGGCTTATGCACAAGATGGGACTACATGGTAAGTCGTTCATCCCACTTATCATGGGCTTCGGTTGTAACGTACCTGCCGTGATGGCAACACGTACGATAGAAAGCCGGAGGAGCAGGTTGGTGACAATGCTGATACTCCCATTGATGAGCTGTTCGGCTCGTCTACCAATCTATGTGATGATTACAGGCTCGTTCTTTGCCTTGAAGTATCGTTCGCTGGCCATGCTCTCCTTATATATAATAGGTGTGTTGATGGCAGTAGTGATGAGTCGTCTCTTCTCTGCCTTTGTAGTAAAAGGAGAGGACACTCCCTTTGTGATGGAGCTACCCCCTTATCGTTTCCCAACATGGAAAGCTATTGGTCGCCATACATGGGAGAAGGGTAAGCAGTATCTCAAGAAGATGGGAGGTATCATTCTCGTAGCTTCTATTATCGTGTGGGCCTTAGGCTATTTCCCTCTTCCAGATGATCCGAACATGGGGAAACAGGCTCGACAGGAGCAGAGTTATATCGGCAGAATCGGTAAAACCGTCGAACCCGTATTTCGTCCACAAGGTTTTAGTTGGCAATTGGATGTCGGCTTGCTGTCAGGTATGGGTGCGAAGGAGATTGTAGCATCAACAATGGGTGTGCTCTATTCTAATGATGATAGCTTCTCTGACGACAGTGGTTATAGTAGTGAGGTGGGTAAATACTCCAAACTACATAATCTAATAACAAAGGATGTGGCAACCATGCACCATGTAAGCTATGAGGAAGCTGAGCCTATAGCAACATTGACGGCCTTTGCTTTCCTACTCTTTGTACTGCTCTATTTCCCTTGTGTAGCAACGATAGCGGCTATCAAGGGTGAAACAGGTAGTTGGGGATGGGCGCTCTTTGCTGCTGGATACACCACAGCATTAGCCTGGATAGTCAGTGCGGTGGTCTTCCAAGTGGGTATGTTGTTCATCTGATGATAAGAAAAGACAGATAACATAAAAGCTATACATTCTCTTTAAGATTTAAGAAGACGCTCTTCTTGGTTTAAGAACATGCCCTTCTTGAGCGTTGAAGACGCCCTTCTTGAGGCAAGAAGGGTGTCTTCTTCTTTGCGGTCTATAACTTACTGATTATCGGTGAGTTATAGACTTGCTTTTTATGTATATCCCTCAGTGTTTTCCCCAGACATTTATACGTGTTTTAGTCAGGATATTTTAGAGACAGAATAACATGGTGACGAGTAAAGACATAGTTTTTTTTAGAGACAGAATGACATAAAGACATATAATGACAGAGTGTTTTTTAGAGACAGAATAACATAGGGACAGATGGAGACAGAGGATGTTTTAGAGACAGAATAACAAAGGGACGAGTAATGACAGAGTGTTTTTTTAGAGACAGAATAACATAGGGACGAGTAAAGACAGAGTGTTTTTTAGAGACAGAATGACATAAAGACATATAATGGCAGAGTGTTTTTTTAGAGACAGAATAACATAGGGACAAGTAAAGACAGATTTTTTTTAGAGACAGAATGACATAAAGACATATAATGACAGAGTGTTTTTTTAGAGACAGAATAACATAGGGACAAGTAAAGACAGAGTTTTTTTTAGAGACAGAATGACATAAAGACATATAATGACAGAGTGTTTTTTTAGAGACAGAATAACATAGTGACAAATAAAGACTGGGTGTAAAGTATAAACAGAATTTGGCGGTAAAGGCGATAGAAATTGGCTTTGTTATTCCTAACAATAGGTCTATTTCGGTAATCACGCCCCTCTCCATTCGGAGAGGGGTTGGGGGTGAGGCCGAGAGGTGTTGTGGGTTTGGCTTGCTGGTGTTGTGGGTTTGGCTTGCTGGTGTTGTGGGTGTGGCTTGCTGGTGTTGTGGGTGAGGCCGAATGAAAACAGAATTTTGTTAATTTGTCAATAAGTTTACTTGTCATAAACAAAAATCAGTTAAAGGACTATCCAACATACTCCTAAATGCGTCAACTCGTCTTTTAATTGCGTAGATTAATAATTATAGGTGTTTTGCATACTATTTTGTTGAATTTAGTAAGTAATCAGTTAAATTTTAATAGGAAATGTAATTTTAATCAGAAAAGGCTTGTGTCTTTTATAAATAATACTTAATTTTGCAGCCATTGAGCGTAAAAATCTTTAGATATTAAGCTGAAAAGTGATAATATATTTGATTTTACGACCTATCTCTGATGATATGTTTCATTGTGAAACATAAGGGTAACGTTTAGCGAAACAACTACACAATAATATTTATAATAATCAAAAGAGATCTATGGAGAAAAGATTTACTCTCTTTTTGTTTGGTCTTCTTCTGTCTTTAGGGACAGCATTTGGTCAGACAAAGATTAATGGTACTGTAGTTTCTCAGGACGATGGAGAGGCCGTTATCGGTGCGTCTGTCATGGTACAAGGTACTACGACGGGTACTGTCACTGACATTGACGGTCATTTCACACTTGATGTTCCTGCAGGAAAGAAACTCGTAGTCAGTTACATTGGTATGGTCACGCAGACCGTAGCAGCCAAAGACGGCATGAAGGTTGTCCTTAGTAATGACAATCATCAGCTTAACGAGGTCGTTGTAACTGGTATGACTCAACAAGACAAGCGCCTCTTCTCTGGTGCTGCAACAAAGATTGATGCTTCAAAAGCAAAGCTCGATGGTATGGCAGATGTGAGCCGTTCGCTCGAAGGTCGTGCTGCTGGTGTGAGTGTTCAGAACGTGTCTGGTACGTTCGGTACAGCACCTAAGATTCGTGTGCGTGGTAATACGTCAATCTTTGGTTCGTCTAAACCATTGTGGGTCGTTGATGGAGTCATCATGGAAGACATTGCTAATGTTGATGCAAGTTCGTTGTCATCAGGTGATGCAAAGACTTGATTTCTTCTGCTATCGCAGGACTGAATGCTGACGACATTGAGAGTTTTCAGATATTAAAGGACGGTTCGGCTACATCTATCTATGGTGCTCGTGCTATGGCGGGTGTGATTGTTGTGACAACAAAGAAGGGTAAGGCTGGTCAGAGCCATTTAAGCTATACCGGTGAGTACACTCTCCGTTTGAAGCCAAGCTATAAGAACTTCAATATCATGAACTCACAAGACCAGATGGAGATTTATCGTGAGTTGGAGAAGAAGGGCTATTTGAATTATGCCGAAATCGCTAACGCCTCTACAAGTGGCGTTTATGGTCGTATGTATCAGCTCATCTCTGAGTATGATGCTACTAAGGGACAGTTCGGTCTTGAGAACACACAGGCTGCACGTGACGCTTATCTCCGTGCTGCAGAGTATCGTAACACAGACTGGTTCGACCAGCTTTTCTCAAGTTCAATCATGCACAACCACTCAGTGAGTGCTTCTGGTGGTACAGACAAGGGTCAGTACTATGCTTCCCTCTCTGCAATGTATGATCCAGGATGGTATAAGTCAAGTCGTGTTCAGCGTTACACAGGTAATATCAACACAACTTATAATATTAACAAGCAGATAGGCTTGAACCTTATCGCTAATGCTTCTTATCGTAAACAGAGAGCTCCAGGTTCGTTGAGCCGTACGATTGACCCTACAACGGGTGCTGTTAGTCGTGCTTTCGACATCAACCCTTACTCTTACTCTCTGAACACCTCACGTACTCTCGACCCTAACGAGTCTTACACACGTAACTATGCTCCGTTCAATATCTTCAATGAGTTGGACAATAACTATATGGATCTTAATGTGCACGACTTCCGTGTTCAGGCCAGTGTAGACTATAAGCCTATCACAAAAGTTAAACTTACAGCCTTGATAGCAGTGAAGAGTGCAGCCTCAACGATGGAACATATCGTTCGAGAGAACTCTAATCAAGCATTGGCTTATCGTGCTATGAGTACGACAACTATCCGTGATGCGAATCCATACCTTTATACTGATCCTGATAACCCATTTGCTCTTCCAGAGTCAATCCTCAAAGAAGGCGGTATTCTCGATAGGACTGGTAACAATTTCTTCGGCTGGGACACACGTCTCTCTGCCGCTTATAATGATGTATTCAACGATACTCACATCGTAAACCTCTACGCAGGTGTGGAGAGTAACAGCGTTGACCGTAAGGCAACCTTCGACCGTGAGTGGGGTATGATGTTCGATGCTGGTGAGATTGCAAAGCTGAACTATCGTGCTTTCAAGATGTTCCAAGAGCAGGGATCTAACTACTATGGTTTGTCAAATACCCACATCCGCAGTCTTGCTTATTTCGGTACGGGTACCTATTCTTATAAGGGTCGCTATCAGGTAACGGGTACCTTCCGTTATGAAGGTACGAACTATCTGGGTAAAGCTACCTCAGCTCGATGGTTGCCAACCTATAACGTCTCTGGTGCATGGAATGCACACGAGGAAGGTTGGTTCAGTAAGCTGTTCAAGCAGGCGTTGACACATGCAACATTGCGCCTCAGCTACTCACTTACCGGTGACCGTCCTCCTGTAACCAACTCATTGCCAATCTTCACAGCAACAGTGCCTTGGCGTCCATTCACCTCTATTCAAGAGACAGGATACGATGAGGAGTTCGGTAATAGTAACCTTACTTACGAGAAGAAACGTGAGTTCAACCTCGGATTCGACTTTGGTTTCCTTGATAACCGTATCAATCTTACATCAGACTTCTACTGGCGTCGCAATAGTGACCTTATCGGTTACGTGAACCATCCACAGTTGGGTTCTTATAACCTTGCGAACGTTGCCTCAATGAAATCAAATGGTGTGGAGTTCTCATTGAATACACAAAACATCAAGACAAAGGACTTCAGTTGGGAAACAAACTTCATTTTCTCATGGACACATAATGAGATTACAAGTCTCTTCACCCATGCTCGTGTCGTTGACCTCGTACAGGGAACAGGTTATAGTCTTGTTGGTTATCCTGCAAACTCTATCTTTAGTATCCCATTCGCAGGACTTGATGGTGAGGGTCTACCAACATATATGAACGAGAATGGTAGAAGAACGGTCTCAGACCTTAACCTTCAAGAACGCGACCAGCAGAAGATTAAGTACTTGAAGTACGAAGGTCCTGCTGAGCCAACGACAACAGGCTCATTTGGTAACGTCTTCCGTTATAAGAACTGGGACCTCAATGTGTTCGTAACATATAGCTTTGGTAATAAAGTTCGACTGAACCATATATTCAATAACCGCTATGACGATATGGACGCCCTGCCTAAGGAGTTCCGTAATCGCTGGGCATACAGTGGTGATGAGGCTGTTACGAATATCCCAGTGATTGCTTCACGTCGTCAGAACCGTAATAACACGCAGTTGGATATTGCTTACAATGCTTATAACTATTCTGATGTTCGTATCGCAAAGGGCGATTTCATTCGTATGAAGGAAATCTCATTGGGTTATAATTTCCCTGCAGCAATGATTAGAACTATTGGTGTTAGCAGTTTAGGATTGAAGCTTCAGGCAACGAACCTCTTCCTGTTCTATTCAGACAAGAAGCTGAATGGTCAGGATCCAGAGTTCTTCAATACAGGTGGTGTGGCTGCACCAGTTCCAAAGCAGTTCACCTTGACATTGAGATTAGGTCTTTAATATTTTAACTTAGGTGGCGGTTCTGTTGGGATTATCACTATCTTTAATGATAATAAGAATAAACCCTAACAAGACTGAGGATTGTCAGATGACAACTGACAGGCTATGTGAAAGAAACTGAACCAGCACCAGAAGTAACTTAATATAGAACGAATATGAAAATTAAGAATATCATATATATGGGCAGTTTGATGCTTGCATCTGTGGCGATACTTGCATCTTGTTCTGACCAATTGGATACGTTGCCAGATAACCGTACTACTTTGGATACACCAAAGAAGATTGCGGGGCTGCTCGTAACAGCCTATCCAGACCGTACACCGACCCTCTTTAACGAGTGGATGTCTGATAATACGGACTATATGGGACGTGATAACAGTCTTGGAAGCCGTGGTAATGACCAGTACTTCTTCTGGCAAGAGCAGACAGAGGGAGGTAATGACTCTCCTGAACAGGTGTGGATGTTATATTATGATGGCGTCTACAAGGCTAATGAGGCTTTGGCTGCTATTGAGGAACAGGGTGGTGCAAAGAATGAGCAACTCAGCAACTCAAAGGGTGAGGCGCTGCTGCTCCGTGCTTACAACCACTTCATTCTTTCCAATGAGTTCTGCCGTCCTTATAATGGTAAGACCAGTCAGACTGATCCGGGACTCTATTATGCAACTGGAATAGCTGACTTCACCGCTGCTGCAGAGCAGAGCAATCGTGGTACGGTAGCTGATTTCTATGCAAAGATTGCTGCTGATATTGAAGCGGGTATACCATTGATTAACGATACATACGAGGTGCCAAAGTACCACTTCAATAAGCAGGCTGCCTACGCCTTTGCTACTCGCTTCTACCTTTATTATGAGAAGTGGGAGAAAGCAAAGGAATATGCTGACAAATTGTTGGGTAGTAATCCTGCTGCTTATCTGCGTGACTATAAAACATTGCAGGCTATGCCTTTGAGCAATTCAGACCAGGCAGTGAAGATTGCTGAGGCTTATTGTAGTGCTTCTGCAGGCTGTAACCTCCTTGTTCAGACCAGTGTCAGCAGTGCTGGTATGGCACTTGCTCCATGGGTGTCAAATAAGCGTTATACACTCACTAACTACTTGGCAGATACCGAGTTGTTTATGAGTAATAATATTTGGGGTTCAGCTGCAAACACCATCTGGAAGCCATTTACGGCTAATCAAGGTGAAGCTAACTTTGCTTTGTTGATGAAACTTCCACGTGAGATACAGATTATCAATACGACAACTGGTACGGGTTATCCCCGCACTCTGAATGTTGATTTCACTATGGATGAGGCTTTGCTCAATCGTGCTGAGGCTGAAATCATGCTTGGACAGAACGATGCAGCCTGTGCAGATATGAACACTTGGATGCACAACTACTTCAATACCAGCGTGACGCTGACGCCTTCAAGTGTGCAAACTTACTTTAATTCAGTGCCATACGCATACGCTGATGCCGATAAGATGGTGCCAAGTTTCAAGAAGCACATCAGCCCTCGCTTCGCTATCGATGCTGAAGGGTCCGTACAGGAGTCACTCTTACAGTGCTTGTTGAACTTCCGTCGTATCGAGACAGTACATCAGGGCTTGCGTTGGATGGATATCCGACGTTACAACATCGTGATTCCTCGTCGACTCATCGGTGCTAATGGTAAACCTTCTAAGAACCTTGATTGGTTGGAGAAGGACGACCCACGTCAGACAGTTCAGATCCCACAGAGTATTCGTGAGGCTGGTGTTGAAGGTAACCCTACTAAGACAGCTGTGCCAAATGCAACACTCATCAACCCTTCTGCCTACAGCGGACCAGGTTTCTCAGTTGTCAATCAGTATCCTGCTCAGGCTGGTGCACATACTTTTTAATAGCTAATTAAAGGATTAAGAAATGAAGAATAACATATTAGCTTTAACGCTCTTGGCAGCAGTAGCAGCTGGTTTCACTGCGTGCTCAGATGATTCTTTGTCAAGCGAGAGCGTTATCAAGTCTTCCAAGACAGCAAACACAGCCTTTGACAAGTGGCTGTATAAGAATTTCGTAGTACCTTATAACATTCAGATTCAGTGGCGTTATGAGGACAATGAGTCGGATATGTCTTACTATGACGTACCTGCCGATTCTGCTCAGTCAGTGGAGTTAGCACATATCATTAAGTACACCTGTGTGGAAGCTTATACCGAAGCTGCAGGCATTGATTTCACACGTCGTTATTTCCCAAAGCTCTTTAGCTTCTTAGGTGAGTTCGAATACGAGAACAGTGGTAGCCAGAAACTCGGTACTGCAGAGGGTGGAAAGAAGATACGTCTCTTGGGTGTTAACTATATTGATAAGTATAAGACCAATCGTCCTCTACTTGATGAATATTTCCTTAAGACCATTCACCACGAGTTTGTTCATATCGTTAACCAGACCAAGGACTACCCACGTGACTTCGGTAAGGTGACTCCAAATGGTTATGTAAATGACTCATGGAGTTCTGAAACGTATGGAGAAGGCTTTGAGAAGCGTGGTTTCGTTTCTGCATACTCACAGAAGGAAGAGCGCGAGGACTTTGCTGAGATGGTAAGTACTTACATTATCTCAACACCTGCACAGTGGAATGCTATTATTAAGAGGGCTACTCTTGTTGATGCGAATGGAGACCCTATCAAGGATCAGGGAACAGGAAAACCTGCTCCTCAACCAGGCGTAGAAGCGCTTGAGAAGAAGCTTGAGATTTGCAAACGTTACTATAAGGAGACCTTTAATGTCGACCTTGATAAGGTGCGTGATGCTGTCATCAGACGTGAAAACAACGTTGTTAGTGGCAGTTATAATCTTACAAGTCTTAACTAACAAGAAAGGATTACAATAATGAAAGCAACTAAATTATTTATATATCTCCTACTTGCTTTGCCAGCATTCTTCCTTCAGTCTTGTCAGACGGAGGAGGATAATGTCTTTGATAAGCCTTATTCTGAGCGCATGGGAGAGTTCCTGCAGAAGGCTCAGGATACATTGACAGCATCGCAATATGGATGGGTATTAGACTATTACCCACAGAGTAATCAGGTGTATGGTGGCGTGGCTTATACTATTAAGTTCACTCATGATGATGCCATCGTACGCTATGAGAAAAACCCTGATGATGGCGAAGTGAAGTCGTTGTATAAGATGAAAGAGGACGACGGACCTGTCTTGTCGTTCGATACTTACAATGCTTTCCTTCATAAGTATGCTACTCCAAAGAAGGGTGAGTATCGTGGTATGGAAGGCGATTTCGAGTTTGTTATTGACGAAATTAAGGCTGACTACATCAAGGTTCATGGCAAACGTTCGTTGAATACTATGTATCTTCGCAAGCTCTCTGAGCCTGCAACTGACTATATAGAGCAGGTGACCGACCTCACCAACCTCTTTGTTTTCTCTGATTTCAATCTTAGTATCGGTGGAAAGACTTACACGCTCGTTATTACTGATAGGGATAATCGTCAGTTAGCTATCTATGATGGCAATACTCCTATTGCTGAGTCTGCTTATACCTTTACTGATAGGGGAATCCGTTTGTACGAACCTATCACGATTAATGGTGCTGTTGTCTATGACTTGACCTTTGATAAAGAGACTGCAAAGCTCTCTGGTAACGGTGTTCAGACTACTTCATCAAAGATTGATGTCAACGTTATTGCCAATCTGATTGGTACTGTTGATGTCTCTAATGGTGCTAAGAAAATTAAGAAGACAATACCTTATCTTAGTTGGCTCAACGTCAGCTGTGACGCTTCATGGGTTCACCTAACAAAGGAGGGCAACACGCTTACCATCGATGTAGACGCCAACGCGATTGCTACCAAGGCTCGTGGTGCTAAGATTAAGATTTCTAATGGTATTGATGAAGCAAGTGCAGCGGTTATGCAATATGACCTCTCTGCTCTCATGGGTTACTATGAACTCAAGATGACTTCATACGTTGCTGGTGACAATAACAAGGATGTTCTCAAGGTCAATACACGCCAAGCTCGACTGAGATATGAAGGCTCTGGTGCGAACCGTAAGTTCTATTTGAATGTTTCCAGTCCTTATGGTGACGACTTTGTATTCCCATTGACCTACGTGGCTTCCGCAAAAGCGTTCTTAATGCAGAGTGGTCAGAATGTGATAACAATACGAAATAGCAGAGCAACCTTCTACATTGCAAACTCATTTAATATCGATGAAAATCGTGGTACGGGTACATATACAGATTTCTATAACCTTATTAGCTTCTCTGTAAATGAAAGTGGTGATATCAGTGCATCACTCTGTGGTCCATTGTTCGTTAGCGCTGGAGGACAGCTTAAGTATGTGAAATTGACTGCTGATCGCCTTGTTCTGAATGCTTACACGAGCGAACCATTTAGCGAAGGGAATCTTTTTGCTATGTTGGATATGTGGATTAACCCAGTGATAACGAAGAAGTCTTCTTCATCCTCATCTGCTAAGCCTGCTATCTTACCAGAGGAGACATCCGACAATACTCTGTCATTACAGATGCCACAGTATCTGCCAAATCGTTTTCCAAGCTTTGATGTAGACTTTAGCTCACGCCTCACCACATCTGTAGCGAAACAAGTAAAACTAAACAAGTAAATGTTTTATGAGAAAGATATTTAATATTTGTATTCTCTTTGCTGTTGCTGCAGGCTTTATTGCCTGCAGTGACGACAATGATGCAGGTAGTACTTACTTGCGTAAGAATCCTGTCAATGTGGTAAGCTCTAAGCTTTTCTTCTCTGCTGCGGCACAGAAGGGTGGGGTGAAGTTTACTGCACCAGCTGGCTCAACCGTCTCTGTCAGTGACTCATGGGCTACGGCACAACTGCTGAATGACTCGGTCGTTGTCAGTGTTACTAACAACCCAGCTGTCGACAGTCGTTCTGCTGTGTTGACTATCAAGAATGGGAATGACTCTACTAATCTGCCTATCTTGCAGTCGGGAGCTGTCTTTAAATATAAAGGAGCTAAGAATATTGTTGTTAGCGACAAAGATACAACGCTTACGTTGCCTTATTCAAAGGTAGGTGCTGAGCCTGCCTTAGTGCTTGCCGATTCTGCTGATGCTTCTGCAGTATCATCTGTTGAGGATAAGGACTCTGCTTTTGTGGCACATATCAATGCCAATTCAACAGGCGAGGTTCGTACGTTCTTGCTCGTTCTGAAGAACCAAGAGCAGCGTGATACGATTACTGTAACGCAGGGTAGCATAGATGATTTCGATGGTAAAACGTATAGTCTCTATGGTTATGACTTGTTGAAGATGACAAGCTCAACAACGGATATCAACTCATTGGTCACGCAGTTTGTTGGTACCTTTGAGAAGGTATCTGATACTAAGTTGTCTTTCGTCTCTGATGACACGGGTATGAAGATGCTTTTCTATTTCGATCCTGCTAACCTCTCACTGACATTGAAGGGTGGTGAATATATCCTTTCACAAACGAAGGATAATACGACGTATCGCTATCGTACAGCTTTTTGGGATATTAAACACTATGCTGTATTGATGAACCTTATCCAACAGCAGACGGCAGCACATAATGCTGGTAAAGTGAGTGATGATGACTTTGCTAAATTCCAGAGTATGGTTACTGCTATCTATGATATCTATGCTTCACCTAATCTGTCAATGACAGCACGAATGACTTACTCTAAGGAGGATGGCATGGTTGCTGGTCTCCTTGAGAGTAACGCTGCGAGTGCTGCTTACATCCAGTCTTATAATGCTTTAGGAAAACTGGGTTTCCCTATTGGTTCATTTAATGGAAATGCACTCACTATCTATAAGTATGCCCAACAAGGACGCACGCTAACTTTTAACAATGTTTCTTATATGCTTCAACCAGTGATGCTCTTCCATCCTTTGAGCACAAGTGCTAAGCCTGCAGCATTCTTAAAGAAGAGATAAAACAGTAAAAAAGATAAGTTCGAAAAAGGCTAATGCCGTAAGTATGCAGCTGTGGTTCCTACCGCAATGCAAGCTTACGGCATTCTTTTTGTTCGCTCGATACAGCAAACATGGTATGACATTTATTCCCTAATACAGGCTTACTATGTTCTTATTATTCGTTCGATATAGCAAGCATAGTATGACATTTATTCCCTAACACAGGCTTACTATGTTCTTATTATTCGTTCGATATAGCAGACATAGTTTGATATTTATTCCCTGACACAGGCTTACTATGTTCTTATTATTCGTTCGATATAGCAAGCATGGTTTGACTCTTATTCTCCGACACAGGCTTACTATGTTCTTTTTGTTCGTCCGACGCAGGGCTGAATGCTCCTCCTAACAACAGCATGGTTATTACGTATAATACAAGATAAGTTTTATTTTGTTTTGCTGTCACATTTAACACTTCGACTTAACGTGCTGTTTTTTATTGAGTTACGTCGTTATCTTGGATGACAGAAATGACAGGAAAACATATTTTAAGATTTCCTCTTTGTGATAGAAAGCTAAAGACTCAATGCGAAAGTTAGGATAGAACAATTTACCAAAGAGCCGTTTTTCACGCAAGAACAGCAAGGTGTCATCACATTGTAACGCTTTCACCTGTACAAATAGATGGTGGCCTCACCCCCAGCCCTATTCGGCCTCACCCCCAACCCCTCTCCGAATGGCGAGGGGAGTGGTATGTGAGGTTACCCCTATTGGCCTCGCCTCACCCTCAACCCCTCTCCGAATGGCGAGGGGCGTAGTATGTGAGGTTACCCCTATTGGGCTGCTTACATAGTGCGTGGGGATTTTTATCTCACGCTGCAGAGTTTTTTCTCTCACAGAACTCACAGATCTAACAGAAACTTTTTGCGTACTGTTTCGAACCCATAAGACAGTGGCCCCTCCCCCAACCCCTCCCCCGCAGGGAGGGGCGTGATATGTGAGGTTACCCCTATTGGGTTGCTTGCATACTTTGTAGAGGTTTTTTCTCTCACAGAACTCACAGATTTAACAGAACTCATTAGCGCACTGTTTCGAACTCACAGAAGGCCTCCGGCATACAGAATTCTCAGAACGTTTCAGCTAAAGGTGGCTGTAAGGTTCTGTGAAATCGGTTGACTTAATGTCTCTGTGAACCTTGGTGTGTTCTGTTATTCTGTGTTATTCTGTGAGAAAAAGAACATTGTAGGTGTGTGTGGATAGGTTTTTCTCTCACAGAGCGCACAGAGTTCACGGAGCATTTTTGCGCATAGTTTCGAACCCACAGAAGGCCTCCGGCATACAGAGAACACAGAGCGTTTAAGCTAAAGGTGGCTGTAAGGTTCTGTGAAATCGGTTGACTTAATGTCTCTGTGAACCTTGGTGTGTTCTGTTATTCTGTGTTATTCTGTGAGAAAAAGAACATTGTAGGTGTGTGTGGATAGGTTTTTCTCTCACAGAGCGCACAGAGTTCACGGAGCATTTTTGCGCACAGTTTCGAACCCACAGAAGGCCTCCGGCATACAGAGAACACAGAGCGTTTAAGCTAAAGGTGGCTGTAAGGTTCTGTGAAATCGGTTGACTTAATGTCTCTGTGAACCTTGGTGTGTTCTGTTATTCTGTGTTATTCTGTGAGAAAAAGAACATTGTAGGTGTGTGTGGATAGGTTTTTCTCTCACAGAGCGCACAGAGTTCACGGAGCATTTTTGGCGCACAGTTTCGAACCCACAGAAGGCCTCCGGCATACAGATATCACAGAACGTTACAACTAAAGGTGGGTGTTGGATGTTGAGAGTTAGGTGTTGATGATAAGTTATAAAGATGTTGGGGTGGGTCCACATTCCTATTACGACACAAACAGCGAAGTAGGGGTAACCTCGGTGATCACTCCCTTCTCCATTCGGAGAGGGGCTGGGGGCGAGGCTTCTGATGGGTGTTGGGTGATGGGTGTTAGGTGTTGATGATTAGCCACATGGGTATCTCGGTGATTATGCCCTTTCCCTTCGGGGGAGGGGACGGGGGAGTGTTCAGCTCTTCTCTGTGTGTTCTCCCTGTTCGCAGAAAGGCTTCTGTTCCTTTGTGAAAATCTGTAAGAGATAAATTATCCAACGAGTCACTTATCTTAGTTTTCTCACAGAAATGCACAGAAGAACAGAACTTACAAATGTGCACAGAGACATTAAGTCAACCGATAACATAGACCCTTTCAGCTATTTGAAGATGCTAATATGGCACAATACGATGCCCGCATCCTCTCCATAGAGGTATCTCGGTAATCACGCCCCTTCCCTTCGGGGGAGGGGACGGGGGAAGGGCCGCTCTTCTCTGCGTGCTCCCCCTGTTCGCTGAAAGGCCTCTGTTCCTCTGTGAACTCTGTGAGAGGATAAATTATCCAACGAGCCAGTTGCGTTCTAAACTCTGTGAGATATAAAACTCCCAGCCACTCTCAAATGGCATGAAAATATTTAACAAAACTACAAAAACTACTCATTAATCCATAGCCGTGACACCCCATAAAACCTACTTTGCAACTGACATAAAATCAGCTACTTACCTCCTCCATTCAAAAAGGGCCTCTCCTTGCACGAAGAAGGGGCCCTTCTACACACAAGAAGGGCATATTCTCGAATAAAGAAGGGCGTCTTCTTTAATCATTAAGGGCAAGTATTAGACTGGAGAAGTTTATTAAAACGGAAAAAACTTTACTCCTCTTAATCTTTTATAAGCAATTCTCTAAACCGATTTTTCTGCTCGAATAACTCCTCAATGCTTTGGTAAAGGAATTGACTTTGCTAATCGAATTGTGGCTTGTTAGCCGATAAGTTTGCATCAGACTTAAACTTTAGGCGCACTCTATAATACTGAACTAATTTTCCTTCAGCTTCTTTGTCGGCTGCAAATAAATATACATATTGGCAACCAACATACTTGTGCATCGCTTCAAGTGTCTCTACAACCTTTAACCAAAACAGGGTTTCGCCCATCCTTATATGCTTTGGTAGACCCAATGAAGCCCAATACGCTCGTGCAGCATCATTGATTCCAAACAGTTTCAGCTCTACGGCTGGATAGGAAGCGAGCACCTTTGTAACCTCTTTTGTTCTTTCTATTTTCTCGTCTTTCTCCCAAGATTCCTTCTTACCAGCATACCTAAAGATGTCGTCAGGTGTCATATTGTAGTCTTTGGTTGCCTTGACATCCCTTAATAATTGGTCCTTTTCTATATCAGACGAAAAATCTCTATTCATCAGCCTACGAAGCGCTTCCCTTGCATTATAGCCTACTCTCATCCTCTCGGGCTGGGCCATCTCGAATAGCTCGCCACATCGTATAGAGAAGAAGATTAAAGGAATATTTGTTGGAGACATCACAACAAAAGAGGCAAGATGACCTTTTAAGTCATCTTCTACATATTCTACGGAATTAAACCACGCTATGATATTTCTCTGTTCCACACCTTCAACGGTTGGACCAGTCATAGCGTCCAAGATACTCTTATCTATTTCGCGTACTCTTCTTACCTCAAAGGCATCTATTAAGGTTAATGCTTCTTCTATTACTTTAGATATTTAGTTTCTTTGTTGAGCTGAGGTAATATCTCATCGAAATAGAACCGCCGCATCTTTATGCGTTCTGCGTCTTGTATGATATCATCGAGTGCCATCGGAACATCGCATCGGTCGTCGTCTCCATAGCCTTCACGGGCATGCTGCCAAGAACTTTCTCCATGAGCAAGAATACTTAATGACCATGAATCTTTAGGGGCATAATGCTGAAAAACATAATCGAACGACTCAAGGAAAGGGGCCAACTCCGTCTGTGATGGTAGCTCGTTGAGTGCCTTAGCCTTATATTTATCGCGTACCTTAACGATTACAGGCCCATATTTCCATGCCTCAAACTGTTCGTCGAACATGGGTTGACCAGTACGGATAATAGACTCTCGCTGAGAAAAATACATGAGTTTATGAAGTTTCATCTCGTCTATCTCACTATTCCTCTCATCTTTATACCTTTTAAAGATATAAGAAGCTGCTTTTATAACGTCAATCATTAGAATCTATTATTGGTTGTTCTCTTATCTCTCAGACCTCTCATGGGAGTAGAAGATTATAAGTGCTTTATGATGCAAAACTACTAAAAATATCCGATATATGCAACTCCTTGGAATAAAATCTTTCTCGCCTTATTTGCATTTCGGCTATTTTGCAAGATAGACAAACTAAGGATGCAGGGGCTGAGCTTATTCTATGGCATACAAAGGATTGGGAAGGTCTATACCCTTTCTACAAGCCGTCGCTCTAACATTATTCTCTATCCTGTATTTAATGCTGCGTTTCTCCGATTTTATCCATATATGTAATGCCCAAAGCAGACAAAACAAATACAATATGAATACTGATTTGCATAATCGTGTGTTGTGTATCTATATTTTCTGCTACAAATGTTTCCAACAAATGAACGGCAGAAATGCTGATAAGCGAAATCATCAATTTATGTTTTAATGCATTTGGATTTATCTTACCAAGATAACTAAACTGATTACTATCCTTGTCTTTCTCTATGATTTCCAGTCTGCTAACAAACGACCAATATCCTCCAATTACACATACGATGATTAAATTCAGAACCATTGAGACATCCACAATCCCTATAGCGAGCATAAGCATAGTTTCTTCTGTGAATGTCTCAATATTTATAAGGCTATGTATGACATCTTTACAAAAGACGTATGAATACATTCCCATTACTACGCACATACCGAGATAAACAGGAACTTGGAGCCATCGACTTTGAAAGATACACCACTCTATGACTTTTTCTAATTTGTTGCTCATAAATATGATATTTAAAACCTGTTGGCGGAATTAATGAAAAAGCACTAATTCTGCCAATGGGTTTGTTGTTAATGAAGTTTACGTATTGCAGAATGGTAAGTGCACTAATTTTGCCAATGATTCTGGCAAACAAACCATTCGTTATTTTCGCGTAGTTCCTGATGACCAAGAACTGGTCTGTAAGTTGAGAGAATATTGTTTCAATCCTCTTTCTTGCCTTTGCAAACGGAATGAATGTTTATTTCAGTCCTTTGCTGAGCCGATGGACATCTAGTCTTATGTGTGTGGTTTCGAATGCTGCTGCATGTCAGTCTAAGATACCCTTTGTCACCGCGATGCTAGCAGTTGTGATAAGTATGTTTACAATCATATAATGGAGGCTGCCGTTAATTTGCCTTGACAGATCATAGAATGGATAACTCCACTTAACCCATGGGCGAGAGCGTGTAAATTTATAACCAAAATAATACGTAGTTCTGCGCCACAGAAGCCAAGTCGGAGCTATAGAAATTGCCGGCATGTCCCATCTGCAACGTTTGCAACCCTTTAAACTGCATCATCGGCTTTGGAGTCATCAGCAATTGTTCCTCCGCCATCCATTTCATGGCACCGTTTGCGCAGTTCCTCACACAGGCCTGCCGTTTTCTTCCTGGCCATTAAACGCCCTTGATATGAGATTGGGAATGCCATCCCCTGTATTCTTGCAATTTATAGTCGAACAACCACTTCTCGCTCATCAACGCCTCGGTCTGCCGTCAGGACAGCGCCACCACTCAAATCCGAAAACTGGGAACAGACCGACGTGAACATTACCAGATCTATTGACAGGATTTTCAGAGAATTGTCAGTATCTCGTTATTTTGATTTATTTTAGAGTAAAGGTTGGTACATATCAGATGGTTTGAACTTAATGTTTTGATCACCACTAAGTTACTAAAAAACAAACGATATGTACAACCTTTACTCATATTTATCAACTTGTTCAATTCCTCCAACGGGTTCTTTAAAGTATTTGCATTAAGTAATCAACGATCTTTGAGTGACGTTGCTGAATTTTATCTTTATCCCAAATTGGGTCTTTTTCCGTCATTCCTAAAACTTCCCGTTGCTGCTGCAAGTATGTATAACTTTCTCGCTTTTTCTGGAATCTTTCATTGCTTAACGACATGTTATGACTACCAGACAGTAGCAAGTAGTTTCCCAAACATTCCAAATAACGATTATAGAAGTCCTCATCATAAGGGCAATATCCATTGTTCGGTTCTTTGTTTTCTGTTTGTGGAGCGATATGTTCAAGATGAGGTTGCTCAATGTCGTCATACCTCAATACCTTATATCCTGCTTTCCCACACTGAATAAGGTGATTTTCATATTTCCATAAGAGTATTTTGGCTGTGTTGTGGTTCATTCCCATATTTAGAGTACGTAATAATTCATCATTATTCCAATAGCCCCACCAGTCTTTCCTACTCTTCATCCATTGGATGTGATTGACTACATTTTTTGCTCCATTACCCATCATTTTATAAGAGTCATTCAGACGCCACAAAAGATTAGCTCTTGTACCTATAATTCGATGGCGGAGGAATATTTGTTCTAATGCTCTTGCTAATTCTTCTAGTTCTTTTTGAGGCATTCCTTTTAACAATGCTTTGATAACAAAAGGGAACATAATACTTCGATCTGCTGCAATTAGCAAAGCATGATAAGTGATATTTTTCTTTGTTTCATCTAAAAAGTTGCTTATTTGACTAAAACAAGACGATAGTAGCTGCGTAAATTCTCTAATGAATGATATACAACTATCGGCTTTGCCTAATTCTTTGTTTACAAAGTCTGTTGAGCCTATGTCGTCCAAAGAGTTTCGATAAACTTTTATGGTATAGCTTAATACATTGTCTTCATCTATGTTTCCCTCAATCTTGGAGATTGATTTATAGATATGTTCAAAGCGTTCTGTAATTTCAGATAATAGATTTTGCTTATCTCCCACGGGCGCATACAGATGTATGTCGTACATAAACTGGGCTTTGATAATCTCCAAATTTGTAGGCTTCTTGCCACGATTATTTTGGAAAATAAACATTTGTACAGCTTCACTCTCATCTTTGACTACATGGGTGGTGCAAGATGCTTTTGTCATAGCCTCAAGAAGCTGTAATAATTCTTCTTCTGTCTTATCGGCTAGTTCGTTGCAGAAAAAATCAAAAGCATTTGCTATCCTTTCCTTTGAAACTGTATCTATCTCATTCCGATTATGGATCGTTTGGTCTATCACATAATCTCGGAACATCTGATTGTCATAACTCACAGTTGAAAAGCGATATTGCCTTCTCTGTTTGATGGTGTTGCAATATAATATATACAAGTCATCATCAAAATCGTCCACCTTCTCTATGTTTCTAATTTGTTTTAATCGCTTATAGAGAGCCGACAGAAAGATAACGGTAGTTGTCAATCGCTGTTGTCCATCTATAATAGCATATTTATTCTCACCTTTCTCCTCAAAGAGAAAATGACCAAAATAGTATGGCGTAGAAGAGCGGCTATTTACATAATCTTGTAAATCTGACAAGAATGTATTGACTTGTTTGTGGCTTTTGTTTGAGCTATCTGTATCCCAGGAATAAGCTCGTTGATAATTAGGTACTGTAATACTCTTGCCAGAGAGTATTGCAGAAATATTAGTAAATGATTCCATAAGCAAATAGGTAAACCAGCAAAGTTACACACATATATCCCTCTGCTGGTTAATATTATTTAGATGTGTCTTTCGCTAATTTTCTTGAAAGTCATGTCATAAGTAACAGCCCAGCCATTTTTAACAAAAATCATAGATGTCCCTGTGGCATTTTTAAACATTCCAACACTGCTTTCGTGTTTTTCTGCAATCTTTCGGAATGTCTCATCAAATGTTTGAAACCATCCATTTTTGTGGAAAACCATAAAACTGCCGGTGAACCCTTGGAGTTCACCCATTGAACTCTCATGCTTTTCTTGAATCTTTTTACCAGATTGATTTAATGATTGATACCAACCATTTTTCAGAATTACATCTGCTATCATTTCTTTTTCCCTGATTCGTGTCGGGCGCAACTGTTATTCCCTTACAGTTCCTATTGGGTATTAGTGTATTTATGCAGAAGCGTGGAACTGTATGCTCCACGTCTTAATGTACAGGCCCTGAGAAAACCTTTTGTGACAGATGTGGGAATAACAGCCCCACGCTATATGCGTGGAGACCATTACGACCTTTCTTGTCACATTGTTTGGAAGTTTCTCAGGCTTCGTACATACAAGAATAGGGCATAACGCCTCTTTTTACCAAAATGTATGGGCATATAATATGCCCAGTTGCAAAGATATAATTTTTTTGCAATATTCTAAAAGAAAATAAAAAATTATTTTGTACTTGCTGGTTGGCTTTACACTAAATTTTCAAATATCAAAATACGAGTTCTACAAAAAAATATTATAATTTTGCACTTGCTGGTGGCTTTATTGAATGCATACGCCCTTACAAAGAACCTTCTGTTCTCATAAACCTTAATTCCGCAGCATAAATTCTTGTAAGAACTCCAAGTGCCTGAGAAACAAAGTTCTCAAAACACTTGGATATGTCAGAAATTTCACCTATCTTGGTGCTACAAACATAATAAGTAAGCAAAAATCTGACATGACAAAGGTAGCAATTAAAAACGAGAATATCACTTCTTTCGGTGGAATTTATCACATTATGGACGTTTTCTCAAAGCTTGGCTTTGAAAAACTTACCGAATCTGTATTGGGCAAACGTGGAAGTAGCGGCAAGGCATTCAGCCATGGAAGTATTTTCGGCTCTCTCTTCTTCAGCTACCTTTGTGGTGGAGATTGCCTTGAGGACATCAATGCGCTTATAGGGCAGTTCAAGCAGAGACCTAATACGCTATTACCCGGTGCCGACACTGTGGGTCGCGGACTAAAGGAGCTTGCCGAGGAAAATACTGTCTATAAGAGCGAGACCTCCGGCAAGTCGTATAGTTTCAACACGGCAGAGAAGCTGAACACCTTACTATTACGGATGATACGGAGAATGGGGCTTGTAAAGGTGGGCAGTCATGTTGACCTGGACTTTGACCACCAGTTTGTTCCTGCCCACAAGTTCGATGCAAAGTATTCCTACAAGCAGGATTTTGGCTATTTCCTGGTTGGGCTTCCATTGGAGGAATCATAGTCGGAGGTGAGAATCGTGACGGAAACACCAATGTGAGATACCATCAAGAAGACACGCTCCGTCGCATTATGGACCGTGTAACCTCAGAACTTGGTGTGGTAATAGAGCGTTTCCGTGCCGACTGCGGGTCGTTCTCAAAGGAAATCATCCAAACCGTGGAGCAGTGCTGCAACACGTTCTACATTCGCGCTGCCAACTGCGGCAGTCGCTACGAGAATTTCCAACAGTTGAAGGAATGGAAAAAAACGTTGAGATTGGCTATGAGAAATGCGAATCCATCAGCATGGACAGCTTGATAGAAGGAAAGTCATACAGACTTGTCGTACAGCGTAGTCCTTTGAAAGACAAGGATGGCAAGCAACAGACGGATATGTTCGGAGTAATATACACATACCGCTGTATCCTCACCAATGACTGGGTGTCTACCGAGAAGAACATCATTACATTTTATAATGAGCGTGGGGCAAGTGAAAAGAACTTCGACATACAGAACAATGACTTTGGATGGTCACATCTGCCATTTTCCTTTATGGCTGAGAACATGGTTTTCATGATGGTTACTGGCATGCTGAAGTTTACTATCCTAACGCAAAAAAACTGCAATTACTCCTACCATTGGCACTCGAGGACAAGAAAAGAATTGATGTGGCATTGGTTTGTAATCATGTTTACAAGCCCGAAGAGGGAGTAAACAACTATGAAGGTCGTACTATCTTCACGTTGCAGATGGCATACAACAACGCTCGACTCATCACTCGCCCTGATAGCGACTGGCTCATGGCTGACATGGCAATAAACAAGTAACTATATAAACGCAAAAAGCATCGGAAGTGCACACTGCCCCCAATGCTTTTTGCGTATTATTATATGAGGTATAAGTTTTTCGTCCTTAAAAGAATCTGTTTTTATCCGATTGCGTTTAACCCTGTTCAAGTATTTTCTTGTCTGTCAAGAAATCTAAGAGTCCGACAGTCAATACTCCGAGTTCGTCTTCCTTGCGGTGGATATCATCACCTACAATGACAATCTTACGGAAGTGGTCATTGATTGACAATAAAGGACGTCGCTCTTGCTGTTCCTTTTCTGGCGTAGGCATGTGAAAGGCTGACTGGATATACACTCTGTATGGAGGGCGGTTCACCACAAAGTCTACCTCCAACTGTTTTCTGACAAACTTACCGTTCTCATCCTTGCCACCAAGTTCAACCAATCCTACGTCCACATTATATCCTCGACTGCGAAGCTCATTATAGATAATGTTTTCCATAATGTGCGTTTCCTCTTGTTGGCGATAGTTGAGAATGGCAGCACGTATGCCGATGTCTGCGAAGTAGTATTTCGTCTCGGTACTAATATATTTTCTTCCTTTCACATCATAGCGCAAAGCTTCTTCTATCAAGAAAGAGTCTTTCAGATAGTCAATGTATTGTTTTATAGTGTCTCTTTTTATGGTTACCCCTTGTGAAGATTGAAAAGTATTGGCTATTCTCGTTGGATTGGTTGACGAACCAATGCCCGAGGCTATTACACGCACCAATTCCTTCATTCCTTCAGGATTACGCAGATGGTTGCGCTCAATTACGTCACGCAGATAGGTAGTTTCATACAGACCACGCAAATAGTCTGTTTTCTTTTCTTCCGTTTCAAGCAAAGCCACCTGTGGCAGTCCTCCAAAAGTATAGTAATCCAACCAAGCTTTGCGTATATCTCCACCAATACCACTAAAGTATTCGTCAAAGGTGAGAGGCCATATGCGTATCTCGTCCCCTCTACCTCGGAACTCAGTCACAACATCACTTGATAGGAAGCGAGAGTTTGAGCCCGACACATACACATCTACATTCCTCATGTGTGTCAAGCTAAGAATAACCTCCACAAATTCTTCTACCAACTGTACCTCGTCCAAGACTATATAATAAGGTTTGCCATCATCCACAACCTTTGAATCTATATAGTCGAGCAAGGTATCAGGCTTCCTCAACCGCCTGTTTCGGAAATCATCAAGTTGTATCTCAATGATGTGACTATCAGTTACCCCATGTTCCAACAGCCAGTTATGCCAGATGTCAAACAGCAGGAAAGACTTTCCACATCGTCTGACACCTGTTATAATCTTCACAAGTCCATTCCCACGTCCTGCGATAAGTTCATCCAAATATTTCTTACGTTCAAATATCATATTAGAGTACTATTTTTGATATTAGTATCATATTTTACACCGCAAAGATAACTTTTTTATTTCGAAATACAGCATAACCAATGGAAAAACTGCGTTTAAGAAGTATAAAAATGTGATAAAACAGTATGATAGGCTACATTTCTATTGGTTCTTATAGAATAAAAAGGGATGATTGGCAATCATATTCTTTAAGGTAGTCGTTTCAACCGTACCCCTTCATAAATTTCGTCATATAACTTCTATTCACCACATTACGGGGTCGGTTTAAAACGCCCCTCCCAACCCTTATTTCGTGATTCCTGATGTATTGAAAGTTAAATACGTTAAATCTTCACCTTTTCGTATCTAATCAGAATCCATACGGTCACTTTTCTACCGTTTAGAGCGTATAACATTGATAATCAACTAATAATAGACACAGCGATTGTAGCTCTCTGACTTCTGTAACCATTCCCAATAGTGTTACGACAATAGGTAGCGAAGCTTTTAGCGGATGCACCAACCTGCAAAAAGTACATATCGGAGATAGTGTTAAGGCTATAGGAGAATACGCATTTGATAACTGTACCAGTATAACACAGATTTCAAGTGAGGCAGTCGTACCTCCAACCTGTGAATCAGGTGTTTTTACCGACATTAATAAATCTAAATGTAAACTTTTTGTTCCTAAGAATAGTCTTGACGCATATAAACAAGCAGACCAATGGGAAGATTTTTTCTTAATAGAGGGTTGTATTACTGGCATTACAAACACTGTTTATAATAAAGCTGAGCTTGCTGATGTCTATACAATAGATGGAGCAAAACGGCTAAGTAAAGCAAGCACTGACGAAATTAATGCTTTCCCAAAGGGTGTTAATATTGTCAATGGTAAAAAGATAATCATTAAATAAGGTTCTTCCGTTAAATGGATAGATATATCTGATTAGTTATATATAAAAAAGCTGGTATTATGTATCTTTGTAGTGACCAAACTTCAAGAACATGAATACCAGCATAATGCAAAACGCCGGCATAAGTGACAAAAAGAGACCTAAAATCTCTTGTAATCCCTTTATTTACTATAGTTTTGAGCAAAAAACTTTTCGATGACAAAAAATCAGCTTTTATTGCGGTTCTCATCGCACCATTAAAAAGGGTAAGGAGAATGGTTATCAGCGTTGGTTTTGCAAAGACTGTAAACGCTATTTTATAGGACGTCGTCGCTTGACGAAGGAAGATGTAAATTCTGCATATTACTTAGGGAATCTGACAGTATCCGACTTTGCCAGAGAATTTAGCGTATCAACTCGTACGATTCACTGCTATCTGTCATCAGAATACAAGGAGAACCTCCCTAAATTAGTTTATAGTAATGTTGTAGTCTTAATGGATGCTACTTACTGGGGAAGAAGGTTTGGTGTTGTTATAATGAAAGATCACATATCGGGTCGTGTGCTATGGTATAAGTTTATTGACAAGAAAGAAACAATTGCAGATTACAGAGAAGATATTTCATATCTTGAGTTGCATGGATATAATGTTTTAGGCATAGTGAGCGATGGCCTAAAAGGGCTTCGTCAAGAGTTCCACCAGTACAGATTCCAACATTGCCAGTTCCACCAGCTTATGACTATAAGAACAAAACTGACATTGCACCCCAAATTACAAGCGTCACAAGACTTGCTTGGCATAGCTAAAATGCTTTGCCATACAGACAAAGATTCTTTTATAGGAGCTTTGACTGTATGGCATACGCCAGTTCGGGATAAGGATTTGCTTAGAAAAGTTCCAATTGCCTAGTCTTTTCAATGCGCACGGGAAGTGCCTCGGGCTTATTCTCGAAGAAACAATATGCAGCCAATGCCGCACAGAGATTCATGAGAAAGTTATGTACGGAGCGATGGCGTGAATGGACAAGGTTGGCCTTGTTCTTGAGCAGTTCGTTGATGCATTCTATTATATATCGCTTGCGCAGCATCATCTTGTCCCACAAGGGCATAAGCTTGTTTTTCATGTTTGATTTGAGCCCGTGAACGAGATGGATGCCTTGGTTGAAGAGGTTCTCAAAGAACTCTTGCTTGATGTAGCTCTTATCGGCAAATACTTTGCCGTAGAGCACCTTGGTGAAGACCTGCCACACCCTAGGGTCCCTGTCGTCCACGTTTGCGGGAGTTAGGCAGAACGTGAGTACATCGCCCATCTCGTTGCACAGCAGATGAAGCTTGAAGCCATGACACCACCCCAGTGTTCCCTTTCCGTTCTTAGCAAGTCCATCAAACACCTTGTTGAAATTCCTTCTCATATTGTGGCATATGGGAATCATCGTGCTGTCCACGAAACTAATGCCCGTGCACTTTCCAAAACCTTGGATGCGCATGAAGGCCATCAGTTCGAAGAACACGCGAGGCATGAGTTCCACGAAACGCGTGTAGGACACGGCCTTAGGGAAGTAGCTTGCCAGATGCTCCTTGATGAAGAAGAGGTAATAGTGCTTGAAGTTGCGGAAAGAGCCAAAATGGTAGCACAACAGGATGGTCATGATTTCGCTCTTGGACATCTGTCCTTTACGGTTTCGCATGCGCTTATATCCCTCGTCTATGGGGGCGATATGTAGGTTTTTAGTTAACTCGGCATCTAAATTCTTGCAGAACTCATCCAATATACAAAATATTTCTGTAACTTTGTCTGTGGTAATCATCGCTATATATGTTTTGTAAGTGATTGATTTTCAACTATAAAGTTACAAAATAATAGCGAGATTACCAACTTTTTAGAGAACTTTCTTATCCCGAACTGGCGTACCACTTAGTCTCAACACTTTGCAAAATGGTGCAAAATACACTGCGTTTTGCAGCAAAACGCAGTGCTAACTCGTGCTAAACGCAAGGCTAAATGCAGCAAAACGCAAGGCGTGTGAGCAAAGGGCGCGACCCAATTTATGCAAAAACAACTGACGTGAACCACAAAAAAAGTGGGAAAAAGGCGCAATAAGCATAGAATTAGCACCTTTTTCTCACTAAAAACTCAAAAAGCAGCGCAAAAGTTATGATTTAAGCTCCTGCCTTTATGCAATATTCATTTTTGTGTTAGCGTGCTTATGCACAAGCACTTACACCATTTTGGTCTCGTTTGGGGCATTAAAAGCCTATTTTGGGGCATCGCCTACAGGCGTTTTTGCCTTTCTATAAGTGGTGTAGTACTGAAATGCGTTTTGTAAAGTCTATTTACCGTAGCTTTCAATCATTACACCCAGCTTTTTAAACCCAAATCAATTGTAAGACCACTAATCACACAATTGATGTTGCTTACAGTTCATCTTTTGTTGGCTTGTCGGCATCTTGCCTATGATATTGTTTGAGCGTAGTGCACCACATTTTCAATAACAACATCGGCAATGTGTCCAGCAATACACAAAATCAAAACAACTCTACCCACTGTTTTTGGGTAAAAAAGACATAATACCTAGTACGAAAACTTCACCCCAAGAAACAAACTGCGGGGTTGAGTAGGTCCGTAAACATAGTCGGAGGCACGCGAAGCCCCTTTATCCAAATCCTTTTGGTAAGCATCGAGCATGTTTTGCACCCCCGCACTAGCCTCCAATTTCACCTGCTTAGTTATGTAGAAATTATAGGCAAGCTTCAGGTTAAGCGTGAGAAACGCGGGAGTGTGCTCAATGATAGCAAAGTCGTTGGTGCGCTCGCTCCCCCCTTTGGGGTGGCCAACATACATTCTACCCGTGTAAACGCCCGATAACGATAGGGCAAAATCGATGGTGGGATGCACAGTGAGGGTGAAATATCCGTAGGTGTTGGGCGTTCGCAGCAGACGTTTAGTGGTTTCTAAACTCGGGAGCGAGATCGTCGTCCCATTCTTCGGGCGTGCGATAACGGTCGCTTTGCCAAGTAAAAACCAGCTTGCAATTGCGCCCACGACGAGAGCGAAGCCTTGCCCTCGAGGTTAATTCCATACACCGTTGCACCGTTAGAATTGAAGCGTTCTTCAACACGTGCGCCATCAATAATCACATCATCAGCCAGTTTGCGTGTAGCAAACATGTTGTTAAGGCGTGTGTAAAAGCCCTCAATAAGAACGTTGGTTTGTACTGTTCCAAAACTTTTATAGAGGTCGGCCGATGCACTAAAGCTGTGCGAACGTTCCTCTTTCAAATCCTTAGCCAACGCAATTTTCACACGGTCGCCATCAGCAATACGCGTATGAAGGTCTTCATCAAAAGCCTGTGGGGCTCTAAATCCGCCAGCGTAAGTAAGTCGGAAATTGGTGTTGGGCGTGGGATTGTAGCGCAGATTAACGCGCGGACTAAAGATAAGATGCGAGATAAGGTTGTGTCTGTCTAGTCGTCCGCCCAGAAGCAAGCCCCAATGGTTGTTTTTCCATTCGTTTTGAGCAAAGAAGCTACCAATATTCACGCGCTGTTCCATCAGGCTGTTGTAGCCCAGCGAGTGGTCTTTAATGCGGTCGTAGCTATATTCGGCCCCCACAACAAGACTCGAAGGCATGAACCACAGACGGTCGAAATTGTGCACATATTGCGCACCAGCTATGTAATTGATGTTATGCGTAAGGTTATAGGCTCGTTGTGCTTTGTCGTAGGCTTGCGCATCGGCCAGCGTTTGTTGTTGGTTGGCGGGCAGCGTGGCGGCATCGTCTTCGCTCATATCGAGGTTAAGTCCCAGTTTATAGGCTTCGTTCAAGGCCTTAAGTCCATCGGCAGCGGTGGCCAGTTCGCCCAGTCCGCCGTAATAACTCTTACGGTCAACGTTTTGAAACGAGGCATAAGCACTGAAATGTCCCTTACCATTAAGGCTAAAGAGGTCGTAGCCCAAACTTCCGCCGTTGATGGTATGTTCGATTTGTTCGGCAATATTGGCCTCGTGAGCAGGCAAGTAAAGTTTGTTTCCGCCACGTCTATACTCCTTCAAGCCATGGTATTTAAGGGTTATTTTGGAGTAATCGGTGAGTCGGAAGAAAGAGCTAAGCCCCACAGTTTTATTATCTAGCGTGGGAAGGTCGGTGTAACCATCGCCATCGCGGTCGTAAGCAGCGCGGTGTCGGCTTTGTCCATAGAGATAAAACCCAGCTCTATTATTGGTTGTAACAACCGATAGGTTGCCCGTGGTGTTGTTGTCGAAAGCAGTAGAGCCATTTGTTGCGCCTGTGATAGTGTGCGCCACATCGGCCGAATTTTCGCTAGTTCTTTGGTAATGATATTGATGGTGCCACCAATGGCCGAAGCACCGAAGAGCGCCGAGCCACCACCGCGAACAATTTCAACACGTTGCACCATGTTAGAGGGTATCTGTTCGAGTCCATAAACACCTTGAAGGGCCGTGAAAACGGGTCGCGAGTCGATTAATATTTGCGAATAATGACCATCAAGCCCATTGATGCGCACCTGCGAGAATCCGCAATTGGTGCAATTATCTTCGGTTCGCACGCCCGGTTGGAAGTTTAAACCCTGCGCCAAGGTTGTAGAATGGGTAGACTCGAGCAACTTCGTGTCCAGAACATTCACAACCACAGGCGACTCACGTCTAAGTGTTTGACTACGATTGGCCGACACAACAACCTCGTCGAGCGCAATTTCGTCGGGTTTGAGCATCACATTCAGCTCATGGGTATTATTTTTTTGCGTTGTCACCTCGTGTTTGTAAGCCCTATAACCAGCCGAGCGCACTTCCACAATCACCTTTCCCACAGGCAGATTTCGCAGCATAAAATAGCCATCGGCATCGGTGGTGGTAGTGATAACTGTACCCAAAACCAGCACGCTCGCGTGCGAAAGAGGATGTTGTGTTTTACTATCCACAACGCGTCCCTTAATGTTGGCTTCGGTATTAACTTTCACTTCGTTCTCGTGCCTTGCGTAAGTGGGCAGCGAAAGAACGAACGTAGCGGCGAAAACAAACGCCGATTTACATAAAATCTGTTTTACGGTTCTTTTCTTTATCATTTTAAATTGTTTTAAATTCAGGTATGTTCTGTAAATCTTCGATATAGTCACAGCACGCCCCATAGGGCTTTTTGTGACCTTATCAATGATTCTAGAGTTCACCTTTGATTTGTTAATGCAAAGGTAGGATGTTGTAAGGAATAGTGCAATACCTAGAAGTAGGGAAAAAGCCTCAGAGGGTGTGTCAAAATTGATACATCCTCTTTTTGTTCTTCCTTTACCTTGTCTACGACATAATTCGTTATTTACTGCAGCTATGCTGCTAATTTCATATAAAATGATTTATTGGGCTTTAAATAGCCTATATAAACTTGTATAGAGTATCTGAAGGTTACAAAAAGTACCTCCATAACGGCTTTTAGTTCCTTGAGATTGGTTTTTCTACACATTTTCCCTATGTTAAAGGCTATAGCAAAGAAGGCAAAGTCCATATTGACCTTGTCTTTTCCAAAATGCCTAAACCTCTTATAGGCTTTATTATATTTTGTTTGTCCAAAAACAGCTTCAGGTTCTATGCACCTTCGTCCTCGATGCTTGATGCCTTCTTCCGAGGTCAGTAGTTCCCGTGCCTTTTGTTTATAGTGCTGTAGTTGGTGGTTTACTTCTATAATTCTGTTCCCTCTTACCTTAAAACATGAGCCTCTCAACGGACAACCATCACAGCGTTCTGCCTGATAACGTACGCTGTAAGTAACGAATCCATTAGAGGTTAGGGAACGCTTCATGCCTATACGCTTCATATGCTGTCCCATAGGGCAGACGTAGAAATCCTGTTCCTTATTATAATAAAGGCTTGCGGGACTGAATGGGTTAGGTGTGTAGCGTGGACGCTGCTCTTTATGGAAGTAGTTATACTTCACATAGGCTTCCATATTATGTACGTCCATGAACAGATAGTTCTCCTCGGAGCCATACCCTGAATCGGCTACGACTGTCTTGGCATAACGATGATAGCGTGATTTGAAAGATTCCAAGAAAGAAGAAAGTGTGAGCGTGTCTGTACGGTTAGCATAGAGTGCAAAGTTGGTGATAAACTGGTTCTCAGTTGCTATCTGCAGATTATATCCAGGCTTAGTCTGTCCGTTCTGCATAGCATCCTCCTTCATGTGCATAAACGTGGCATCAGGGTCGGTCTTGCTGTAGGAGTTTCTCTCTCCCATAACCTCAAGTTGTTGGTCATACTCCTGGAGTTTATTACGTTTCTTCTCAAGCTCTTTAAGCTGTTTTTTCTTGGTTCTAACAGCCTGTTTCTCTTCTTTTGTCTTAGGCTCAGGGGCTGATTCCAAAGACTTGTTCAATTCCTTGGATATTTCATCGAGCAGAGCTGCAGTAAACTCGACACCTTCTGTCTTAGCGGCATTGTCCTGCGCTATGACATCATCAACCTGAAGCAAGAGTGTGCGTATTTGTTCCTGCAACTTGGCGCGGTTCTTTTCCACGGTTCTCTTCCAAACGAAGGTATACTTGTTGGCTTTCGATTCTATCTTTGTGCCGTCAATATATTCAACGTCAAGACTTATCAAACCTTTGGCTGCAAGTATTAATACAACCTGTGTGAAGATATTGTCGATTTCCTTTTTCACACGATTACGAAAACGATTGATGGTAATAAAATCAGGCTGCTCATATCCTGCCAGATAGATGAAATGAATGTCACGCTTGAGGAGCGACTCTATACGACGGCAGGAATAGATATTATTCATGTAGGCGTAAAGAATCACCTTGAGCATCATTTGTGGATGATAAGGCTTGCGACCACTGGGCTTATAAAGCTTGTAGACATTATCCAACATAAGATTATCCACCAAGGCATCTAAAAGACGAACAGGGTCATCTTCTGCGATATCCTTATCAATTCTTTGAGGAAAAAGAATCATTTTCTTGTGTATGTAAGAACGAAAGTGTATCTTTGTCATAATGAGATTTTTTTAATGCCTAAAGGTACAAAAACTTTAGGAAATAGCAAAGCTCTGGCTTGAGAAAGTCGGGGCTTTGTGCATAAAAAAGAGGATGTGGACATTTTGACACACCCTCGTGGTATGCTTGATGTCTTTCGTAGTTGTTACGCCAGTTCGGGATAAGGATTTGCTTAGAAAAGTTCCAATTGCCTAGTCTTTTCAATGCGCACGGGAAGTGCCTTGGGCTTATTCTCGAAGAAACAATATGCAGCCAATGCCGCACAGAGATTCATGAGAAAGTTATGTACGGAGCGATGGCGTGAATGGACAAGGTTGGCCTTGTTCTTGAGCAGTTCGTTGATGCATTCTATTATATATCGCTTGCGCAGCATCATCTTGTCCCACAAGGGCATAAGCTTGTTTTTCATGTTTGATTTGAGCCCGTGAACGAGATGGATGCCTTGGTTGAAGAGGTTCTCAAAGAACTCTTGCTTGATGTAGCTCTTATCGGCAAATACTTTGCCGTAGAGCACCTTGGTGAAGACCTGCCACACCCTAGGGTCCCTGTCGTCCACGTTTGCGGGAGTTAGGCAGAACGTGAGTACATCGCCCATCTCGTTGCACAGCAGATGAAGCTTGAAGCCATGACACCACCCCATTGTTCCCTTTCCGTTCTTAGCAAGTCCATCAAACACCTTGTTGAAATTCCTTCTCATATTGTGGCATACGGGAATCATCGTGCTGTCCACGAAACTAATGCCCGTGCACTTTCCAAAACCTTGGATGCGCATGAAGGCCATCAGTTCGAAGAACACGCGAGGCATGAGTTCCACGAAACGCGTGTAGGACACGGCCTTAGGGAAGTAGCTTGCCAGATGCTCCTTGATGAAGAAGAGGTAATAGTGCTTGAAGTTGCGGAAAGAGCCAAAATGATAGCACAACAGGATGGTCATGATTTCGCTCTTGGACATCTGCCCTTTACGGTTTCGCATGCGCTTATATCCCTCGTCTATGGGGGCAATGTGTAGGTTTTTAGTTAACTCGGCATCTAAATTCTTGCAGAACTCATCCAATATACAAAATATTTCTGTAACTTTGTCTGTGGTAATCATCGCTATATATGTTTTGTAAGTGATTGATTTTCAGCTATAAAGTTACAAAATAATAGCGAGATTACCAACTTTTTAGGGCTCTTTTTTATCCCGAACTGGCGTATGGCATGAGAAATGGAAGGACTTTATAAACGAAAGGGCAAAAGGAGTAGATGGGAAAACGCATTATGTGCATAAGAACACAAGAAGCGCATATTTAAGCTTAAAGAGGAATATGCCTTGGTTGTGGACATTCTATGACTTCCCTGAGTTGCAAATGCCGAATACAAACAATGAATTGGAAGCACTCAACTCTACTTTGAAAGCAAAATTAAACCTACATAAGGGCATTAGCAAAGAAAGGAGAAAGTCATTATTCAAGACTTTTTAAAGGCTCATTCCCCTTGTAGATAAAGGGATATAAGATGTTTTAGGTCTCTTTTCGTCACTTATACCAAAGATTGTAATAGATTAGTCTACTCACCCTTTACAGTATTAAATAGGCTAAAGAAATCTGTTACTCCGCTAAAAGGCGTTCACTATGTTACTTTGTCTTCTCGTACCCTGTCTACAAGCCGTTCGCTTTGTTACCCTGTCTCTTCCCGTACCCTGTCCTCGGTTAATACAGTCTTAATGATGCTATTCAGTCAAAACGAAGTTTCCTGTCATTTCTGTCAGCCTTGTTCTCTACGTAACTCTTTAGTACACAGAAGGGTTACACGAAATGTTAAAAGTGACAGCAAATAAGAATAAAACTTTTTCTTGTAGTAATGTGTAATAAATCCAGTCTTGCTTTGAAAGCCCTTTCGTTCCATGCTTTGAGAGAAGAGGAAGTTTTTTATTTTAATTTTTCTTTGCCTTTTCTTTGTGGGATTTAATATTTATTTTTATCTTTGCACCCAGTTAAGTTAAAATTAACCAGTATTTCAAATGGAAATGATAAAGAATATTATTACGGCTATTGGATGTGACCTCCGCACGAGAGGGGCACAGACTTTCTGTGGCGTAATGGATTCTTTAACAAAAAAAGATAGAAAAAAGAGCGAGAATTATTTGGTAGTTCCAAATAATTGTGTACTCTCTCTCTCTCTCTCTCTCTCTCTCATATAGGCCAGGCCTAACCTCCCCACTTCTTTCTTCATACGCGTGCGCGCGAGGAGCGCCGTGTGAACCCATGTAGACAAAGGATTTGTTGTGATTTCCCTTTGTCTTTTTTCGTGTGTTGTTTGCTTGATGGCTAACAATGATATAAGCAAACATCTTCCCTTGTTTTTGATAAGGATGGTGAGTACTTTGAGACAGGAATAGCACAGAACTCAAGTAAGACAGATTAAGCAGAGTAACGATAAGATATTATTAATTCAAATATTAAAAAAATGAATAAAGAAAGATGGGCTTACGTTAAGCCCGAATGTGAAGCGACTACATGTCAGACAGAATGTCATCTTCTCGATGCAAGCGGTAATGCTGGAACAATTGGAGGAGGTCCAACTTATGGTGAGGCAAAACGCCAAATACCTTGGGACGATGAAGAGGAAGAAGAGGAACCAGTAGAGGCAGTCTCTTTCTCAAGTAAAAGAGAGTTAAGTAACAGGTTCTAAATAGACACGCATACTAAAATTAAAAGAATGAAAACAATGAAGAATAAGACGGCTATCAGTTCGATGGTGCAGACGGCTTGTTATGCTTTTGCTGCCGTATTGCTTACAGCAAGTTGTGCTAATGATGACACAACACAGAACGAGAAAGAACAGAAGACGGAGGTTCCTGCTGGTACAACTGCTTTCAATGGCTTCTCTCAGCAGGGTAGTGCTACTCGTACAGCAATTGTTAATCATACCAAGGGGGCTGGTGCATCAGTCAACTGGAGCAATACTGACAAGATTTGGGTAAAGGATAATGCTGGTACATGGAATCAGAGTAACGCTGTTGCTTTCGCTACTTCAAACAAGGCACAGGGTACTTTTGCACTGAATGGTACTTATAGTCAGGCAACGCATGATGTTGTTTATACGAATAAGGCTATTGCTGCTGGTGCACAGCCACAGGTAGAAATCAAGTCTGCGCAGACACAGTCAGCACCAAACAACTTTGACCATGCTGGTGAGTCAGGTGATTGTGGTATTGCCTCTGCAGCAAAGAATGGTAATAACTATACCTTTACACTTAATCACAAGGCAGCTTATCTCTGCTTAATCCCTCGTTCAAGCAATCCATACGTGAATCGTAGTAAGCTTTTCAAGGTTGAAATCACAGCAGAAGATGATATCGCTGGTACTTATACCATCGGTGCTAATGGTGCTCTTACCCTTGCTTCTGGTGGTTCAAAGACTATTACCGTTACAACAGGCTCAGGCTTTGCTATCGACAACTCTTCTGACGACATGAGCAAGAACGCCACTTATGCCGTAGTAGCTCCGGGTAACCATAAGTTCCGTATCCGCTATTGGTTGAAGAATACAACAGATAATCCTGATGGTCCAATTGAAGGTACTGTAACAAGGTATGTAGATATAAACTGTGTTGCTGGTATAATGACTGATGTAACTGCAAATCTAACATTGAATAATTATGATGGACATAACTACTATATGTGGGATGCACAACAGAATTATTGGTATGGACATGAGTGGGATACAGCAACACCTTGGCAGCCAATACTTAATGGGGTAAATACTAATGCTTATGCAAAGAATAATACAGATCCAAGATGGTATCGTGTCGGTGGTGGTGCTGGCCGTTTGGATGCTACCCGATCATGCGCTGTTATACCTAATATAAATGAAATGTCATGGTACGTAATGAAGGGTGACGCTCGTTGGGATAAAGTGAATTATGGACGTGTATGAAACATTTGTATCAAGGTGGCGTTTGGCTTAAAAAGAAAAGTGTGTTATCTGCTGAAAATAATTATAATGTAGAGCGATCTGCTGATAGGATGACAGATTTACGTGTAACATATAAAGCGTATAGTAGTGTCCCTTCTCAAAATCTTCCACTCATATCCAGTAAAGATAATTATTTCTATCTTCCAGCTCTAGGAGCATATATTTTTGGACCTTTAAAGAGACCTTGGTAAAGGAGGTTATTATTGGACGTCTTCAGCCTTTCCTACTTCTAACATAGGAGCATACAATTTATATTTTGATAAGTCAAGTATAGATGTAGCTGATTATGATGGACGCAATTTCGGCCTCAGTGTTCAATCATTTAATTAATGTTATCTGGTAGAGAACTTTTATCAATTTAATGATGAATACAAAGTAGTTCTCGTAATATAATTAGGTAATATCAAAAAATATGATAAGGAATTCGGTCAAGTCTTGACAGTAACACTTCGGTAATTTAATTTTCGTTTTCTTGCCTCCTAACGTTCCAGTAGCGTTTTGGGGGCAAGTTTTTGTTATGTGGTATGAGTTGGTGATATATAAAAGATAGATGGTAATAGATTAGTCTACTCATCCTTTACAGTATTAATTAGGCTAAAGAAATCTGTTACTCCGCCAAAAGGCGTTAACCCTGTTACTTTGTCTTATCGTACCCTGTCTACAAGCTGTTCACTTTGTTACCCTGTCTCTTCCCGTACCCTGTCCTCGGTTAATACCGTCTTAACGATGCTATTCAGTCAAAACGAAGTTTTCTGTCATTTCTGTCAGCCTTGATCTCTACGTAACTCTTTAGCACACAGTGAGGTTACACGAAATGTTAAATGTGACAGCAAATAAGTATTAAACTTTTTCTTGTAGTAATGTGTAATAAATCCATTCTTGCGTTGAAAACCCTTTCGTTCCATGCTTTGAGAGAAGAGGAAGTTTTTTATTTTAATTTTTCTTTGCCTTTTCTTTGTAGGATTTAATATTTATTTTTATCTTTGCACCCAGTTAAGTTAAAATTAACCAGTATTTCAAATGGAAATGATAAAGAATATTATTACGGCTATTGGATGTGACCTCCGTACGAGAGGGGCACAGACTTTCTGTGGCGTAATAGATTCTTTAACAAAAAAAGATAGAAAAAAGAGCGAGAATTATTTGGTAGTTCCAAATAATTGTGTACTCTCTCTCTCTCTCTCTCTCATATAGGCCAGGCCTAACCTCCCCACTTCTTTCTTCATACGCGTGCGCGCGAGGAGCGCCGTGTGAACCCATGTAGACAAAGGAATTGTAGTGATTTCCCTTTGTCTTTTTTCGTGTGTTGTTTGCTCGATGGCAATAGAGAATTAAGGCAAACAAGTGGTGGGAAAGTAAGACGATAACCCCAACAAATAATCAACTCATAACGATAATAAAAAGTAGAATAAAATAAACATGATGCACGAAGGTGTATCGCTAAACTCAAATGAAAATTATGGAAAAGGTAAAGAGGGCTTACGCACAGCCTGCGTGTGGATTTGTCTGCACAGAAATTGAGACTTTAATGAATCAGGCAAGTGGTTCTGCAGGAACTATTGGTCATGGTAGTCAGGCTGGAGATGCCAAGCAGGCACCGGTCTGGATGGACAATGAAGAGGATGAGGAAGAGGAGAAATCTTCATGGGTCTCAACGAGAAGAAGCGATTTATGGGATTAATAAATTAAGTAACTAAAGAAACAAAAAGACTATAATTATGAATAAATCAATGAAACAACTAACGCAATTTGCTGCGTGTGCAGTAGCAGCCTTGTCTGTTGTGGCTTGTTCAAGTGAAGACAGTGCACAGCAGGACAATGCAAAACAGAATACCACTAAGGGAGTTGCTACTTTTGATGGCTCACAGCCAGGGTATGATACACGTGCGTTGACACGTACAACAGCTACCTATACACTTGGTGGCGATGCTAAGGTCTTCTGGACTTCAGCTGATAAGATTTTCGTACAGGACGATGCGAATACCTTCCACCAGAGTAATGCTGCTAATCTTTATAATCCATCTAATAAGGCAAAAGCAATATTCAGTCTTGCTTCTGGTTCATTTACATTGAACAACCGTGAGGTGCGTTATACAGGTGAGAATGGTACAGATGCTAACACAGTGACCATTGCAAGCACACAGACACAGACCACAGCCAACGACTTTAGCCATCTTGGTACATCAGGCGATTGCGGTACTGCAACAGCAACAGGTAGCAATGGTAATTATACCTTTACGCTCAACCATAAGGCCAGTTACCTCTGCTTCGTCCCACGTTGTATGAATACCGATCTTGGTCCAAATATCAAGTTGACAAAGATTAAGGTAACAGCCGATCAGCCTATCGCAGGTAAGTATGACTTCTCTACAGGAAGCCTTGCACAGAAGGCAGGTGAGACTTATTCAAACACCGTTACGCTTAACACAAGCGACTTCTCACTAAACACAACCACCTCATCACTCGCTACCAACGGAGCTTATATGGTTGTTGCACCTGGTACGTATAACTTTACAATCACTTATACGATTAAGGACCCTACAACCAATGTTGAGGGTGACATCGTTAAGACTATTTCAGGTTATAACTGTCAGGAGGGTAAGATAAACGACATTACTGCTTGGATAGATAAGGATATAAAGACTACAGTGACAAAAAGTATTATATGTGGGATGCAGTGAATCATTATTGGAATGGATATGAAACTGACCAGCCTACTTTACCACAGTATCTGACAGGTGCCACTTTTGGGGCACATTACCCTCAAAATAGCACAGATTCAAGATGGTATCATGTTGGTGGTGGAAGTATTCACGCAAATTCTATTTGTCAGATATGTCCAAATGGAAATGAAGTTTTTTGGTATGCTTATAAGGGTGATCCACATTGGGATACTTCTACATTATGGTGTACAATGGGACACTTATATAAAACAGGTCTTTGGATAAAGAAAAAAAGTAAAATCATTAGTGATGAACATATAACAGCAGCTTACATGGAAAATGGATTTAAGAATGCTCATGGTACCTATGTGAATTGGAAGAATACATTTGCTGGAGATGCAGATGTCCCTGCAGACATTGCTCCTAAGTTTACAGCTGTGCCAAATAAAAATGATTATTTATCTACCTGCAACAGGCTTCTATGAGAATGGTATACTTTATGCAACTGGAGTCGGTGGTAACTATTGGTCTGCTGATGCAGTACCTACACGCAATACATACTCTTACGGCTTCAGATTCTATAAGGAGTATGTCAATGTGCAAATTATGCCACGTACAGTAGGAAGAAAGGCACAATCATTTGAGTAGTTTATAGATTCGTATTATAACTTCGGTAATTTAATTTTCGTTTTCTTGCCTCCTAACGTCTCTTGTAGCGTTTTGGGGGCAAGTTTTTGTTATGTGATATGAGTTGTTGATATAGAAAGGATTGATGATAATAGATTAGGTTACTCACCCCTTGCTGTATTAAATAGGCTATAGAAATCTGTTACTCCGCCAAAAGGCGTTAACTCTGTTACTTTGTCTTATCGTACCCTGTCTATAAGCCGTTCGCTTTGTTACCCTGTCTCTTCCCGTACCCTGTCCTCGGTTAATACTGTCTTAACGATGGTATTCAGTCAAAACGAAGTTTCCTGTCATTTCTGTCAGCCTTATTCTCCACGTAACTCTTTAGTACACAGAAGGGTTACACGAAATGTTAAAAGTGACAGCAAATGAGAATTAAACTTTTTCTTGTAGTAATGTGTAATAAATCCAGTCTTGCGTTGAAAGCCTTTGCTCTCCATGCTTTGAGAGAAGAGGAAGTTTTTTATTTTAATTTTTCTTTGCCTTTTCTTTGTGAGAATTAATATTTATTTTTATCTTTGCACCCAGTTAAGTTAAAATTAACCAGTATTTCAAATGGAAATGATAAAGAATATTATTACAGCTATTGGATGTGACCTCCGTACGAGAGGGGCACAGACTTTCTGTGACGTAATAGATTCTTTAACAAAAAAAGATAGAAAAAAGAGCGAGAATTATTTGGTAGTTCCAAATAATTGTGTACTCTCTCTCTCTCTCTCTCTCTCTCTCATATAGGCCAGGCCTAACCTCCCCACTTCTTTCTTCATACGCGTGCGCGCGAGGAGCGCCGTGTGAACCCATGTAGACAAAGGAATTGTAGTGATTTCCCTTTGTCTTTTTTCGTGTGTTGTTTGCTTGATGGCAATAGAGAATTTAGGCAAACAAGTGGTGGGAAAGTAAGACGATAACCCCAACAAATAATCAACTCATAACGATAATCAAAAAGTAGAATAAAATAAACATGATGCACGAAGGTGTATCGCTAAACTCAAATGAAAATTATGGAAAAGGTAAAGAGGGCTTACGCACAGCCTGCGTGTGGATTTGTCTGCACAGAAATTGAGACTTTAATGAATCAGGCAAGTGGTTCTGCAGGAATTATTGGTCATGGTAGTCAAGCTGGCGATGCCAAGCAGGCACCCGTCTGGATGGACAATGAAGAGGATGAGGAAGAGGAGAAGTCTTCATGGGTCTCAACGAGAAGAAGCGATTTATGGGATTAATAAATTAAGTAACTAAAGAAACAAAAAGGGAATAATTATGAATAAATCAATGAAACGACTAACGCAATTTGCTGCGTGTGCAGTAGCAGCCTTGTCTGTTGTGGCTTGTTCAAGTGAAGACAGCGCACAGCAGGACAATGCAAAACAGAATACCGCTAAGGGTGTTGCTACTTTTGATGGTTCACAGCCAAGTAATGACACACGTGCGTTGACACGTACAACAGCTACCTATACACTTGGTGGCGATGCTAAGGTCTTCTGGACTTCAGCAGATAAGATTTTCGTACAGGACGATGCTAATACCTTCCACCAGAGTGGTGCTGCTAATCTTTATAATCCATCCAATAAGGCAAAAGCAATATTCAGTCTTGCTTCTGGTTCATTTACATTGAACAACCGTGAGGTGCGTTATACAGGTGAGAATGGTACAGACGCTAACACTGTAACCATTGCAACCACACAGACACAGACCACGGCCAACGACTTTAGCCATCTTGGTACATCAGGTGATTGCGGTACTGCAACAGCAACAGGCAGCAATGGTAATTACACCTTCACGCTCAACCATAAAGCCAGTTACCTCTGCTTCGTCCCACGTTGTATGAATACCGACCTTGGTCCAAATATCAAGTTGACAAAGATTAAGGTAACAGCCGACCAGCCTATTGCAGGTAAGTATGACTTCTCAACAGGAAGCCTTACACAGAAGGCAGGTGAGACTTATTCAAACACCGTTACGCTTAATACAAGCGATTTCTCACTGAACACAACCTCCTCATCACTCGCTACCAATGGAGCTTATATGGTTGTTGCGCCTGGTACCTATAACTTTACAATCACTTATACGATTAAAGACCCTACAACCAATGTTGAGGGTGATATCGTAAAGACTGTATCAAGCTATAATTGTCAGGAGGGTAAGATAAATGATATTACGGCTTGGATTGATAAGGATATAAAAGATTACAGTGGTGAGAAGTATTATTTATGGGATGCCGACAAGGATTATCTAAATAATGTAAGTTTACCTTCTGTTATAACTACTGGTTATACCTTTTCTAATTATCCAAGAAGCTCTTCCGATAATCGTTGGTATAATGAAGGATTATACGGAACTCAGGCTTCTCATTCTTGTGTTAACACACCAAATGTAAACGAAGTGTGTTGGTTTGTTGACCAAGGTGATTCACATTGGGATGGAAAAACTTTTTGGATTTCTCGTGGTCATCTTTATGCTGGAGGTTTGTGGATGTTGAAGGGAGGTTACATCAGTGTTAATTCGAATGCTGCTCCAAATGGACAAAATTATTTAACTAATAATGCACTTCTTTTGTTTGGATATCAAAAAGTGCCAACACAAGGGAAACCTTCAGAGTCAGTAATTAATCGTTATTTCTATTTGCCAGCTCTTGGTGATTGGTATGAAGGAAAACTAGAAATGCTAGGTACAGATGGTTGCTATTGGGCAAGTACTGCTGCGCCAAATTCTTCGGTAATATCTGGAGTAAGTTTACGTTTTAGTAAATCTACGGTCTATGTACATGATAATTCTCGAGCTATTGCTTTTAACGCCTGGGATTTTCCACGTGGCTTATAAATTGTAGGTTTATTGAGGGTATATATATTTTTCGATAATTTAATTTTCGTTTTCTTGCCTCCTAACGTCTTTTGTGGCGTTCTGGGGGCAAGTTTTTTATTATGTAGTATGAGTTAGAGATATACAAATAATTAATGTTAATATATAAGGTTACTCACCCCCTTATAGTCTTAAATCGATATAATGAATTCTGTTACTCCGCCAAAAGGCGTTCACCCTGTTACTTTGTCTTCCCGTACCCCGTCTGAAGGTAGTTCACTTTGTTACCCTGTCTTTTCCTTTTATAGTTAAAAACACGAAATAACAAATGTTTTTGGCATAAAAGTCTTTATTATCAATATAAGATGCTATCTTTGCAATAGCAAATGTTGTATATATTTTATTAATGGCTACAGCTGATCAAATTTTATCACTGATACGTAATCACATAAACAATGATGATGCTCAGTTCAGAAAGGTTGCCCTACAGATTTCCGCTGTAGAGGCAAGGAGTGGTCATGCTATAATTGCACGAACAATACAAGAGTTGCTTAGGCAGAAAAATACGTCTTTAGGGACTGTACATTTAGTATCGAAGAATAAGGAAGTAGATGATTTATTGCTTCAATTAGATACATGTGACGACAGAAAGAGTCTTATCCTGACTAATAGTGTGGAAGAAAAACTGGAAAGAATAATCAAAGAATACCTTAAGAAAGAAACACTAAAGAAATATGGGCTTGTCAATCGTAGAAAGCTATTGCTGTATGGAGCTTCAGGAACAGGCAAGACAATGACAGCAAGTGTGCTTGCAAAGGAATTCAATCTTCCATTCTTTGTTGTAAGAACAGAAAAAGTGGTAACTAAGTTTATGGGTGAAACAGGACAAAAACTTGGTCGTATCTTTGACTTTATAAGCGAAGTGCCAGCAGTGTACCTTTTTGATGAATTTGATGCTATTGGTTCTCAGCGTGGTATGGATAATGAGGTCGGAGAGCAGCGGAGAATACTCAATACTTTTCTTCAATTATTGGAGCGTGACGATTCGGATAGTTTTATTATAGCTGCTACTAACAGCATTGAATCTATAGATAAAGCAATGTTTAGGCGGTTTGATGATGTTATAGAGTACCATTTGCCAGATAGAGAGCAGCGATTAGCATTGTTGCATGAGTATCTCTATGCGGCTAAGGATTTAGATTTCGCATTAGCAGAGTCTTTATTTGAGGGAATGAGTCATGCAGAAATAAAAATGTTATGTTCTGACATCTTCAAGGAGTCTCTACTCAATGACAAAAAGATAGACCTTTCACTGGTTCAAAACATTGTGAATATGCGTCATCAGTTATGTAATCAAGTCATCTGAACAAATGAAACGATATGCATAAAAAACATTTCTATTTAGGCAATAAGATTGCTGAAACTCATGATTTTTCTCCACGGAAGCACAAAATTGAAGGTGAGCAACTTCCTCAAAGAGACAGAAAAGCACACGCCACGGCAGTGAGAGAATGTTATAGAACTGCAGTTGCTCAAGCTATTGCTTATCAAGAAGAATTAGACAAGCAAGGACTTCCCATAGCGAACGGAGTGTATGTCGATATAGAGATGGATAAGAAGTTTATTCCAGTTTCGTTTGGTAAGCAAGATGGGCGTGAGGGTGCAACTATTATGAAAGTCACAGACAAAGGTAAAGAGTCGAATGTCGATGTGACTGTATTCGTGAAGAAAGACAAACAGAACTGGCTTGAGAAGAAAGTTGACAATTATGAAAACAAATACATTAAAAGAAAATCCTTGCTATGAAAAGATAATCGCTCCAATCAATAATATAGTAGCAACTGACATCAGAACCCTCTACGTATCAGCAGCAGAATTTGAAGCGATACCAGAAGAAGGCTCGTTTCGCTATGAATTATGGTTAAGTCATAGTAAAGATAATACTAAAGAAACAATAGAAACAACCTTGTTACAACTTGAAATTGAGAAGGTTGCAGAACCCTTACTGTTCGATGGTGTTGATGTGTGGTTGATAAGAGCAGGTAAACAACAACTAAGTACGCTTCCTCTTTCATTAGGCTATATTGAAGGCATACGCCCTTACAAAGAACCTTCTGTTCTCATAAAAACTAATAAAGAGAACAGGGAATGGAGTGAACTCATAAAAAACCAGATTACATTTTGTGATGACGCAGAGAATGTAATTGTAGGTATATTGGACACAGGAGTAAACAATGCGCATGAGTTGTTAAAAGATTCGCTTCCAAATAATCGTATGGATGTGGCTATAGGTGTGCAGAGTGCAGTTGACAAAACCGATCATGGTACAGGTATGGCTGGACTTGCTTTGTTGGGTGATTTGACCGATATTGCTTACCAAAGAAATGTGTCGATAGATGTACATCACGCTTTGTCCTCTATTAAAATTTATGAGGACGGGTATACAACGCCCAAAGAGTTTTATGGAGCTGTCATAGAAGATGCTATTGACAAAGCATCGAATATGAAAGCTTCAATACAATGTATGGCTGTTACAGACGAAAGCTCATACAATGGAATAGCCACTTCAAGTTCAGCGGCACTTGACGAAAGTATCTACCATCAAGGATTATGTGATCGGTTGGTTTTAGTTTCTGCAGGAAACGTAGAAACAAGTGATGTTTATTCTAATCACTATATTGAATCTTGTAAAGCACATACAGTAAAAAGTCCTGCACAAGCATGGAATGCGTTGACAGTTGGAGCATATACAGAAAAAGCTGTTATAAACGATGATGCTTATAAGCCTTTGGCTGCATTAGGAGGAGTTTCACCATATTCATGTAGTTCCTTTCCATGGAATGAAAAGCGTAACAAGCCAGAAATTGTAATGGAAGGTGGTAATGTAGCTTACCACAATTCATTAAAAGAAATATCACATTCTGATTTAAGTCTTGTTACTACCAGTAATAATTTACAAGAACCTTTAGAGTCATTTTGTGCTACAAGTGCTGCAACAGGATTAGCTACAAGGCTTGCTGCACGGATAAAGGTAGAGAATCCACAATTATCAATGCTTTCTATTCGTGGGTTGATGATACATTCTGCTCGATGGACTGAAGAAATGAAGCGTATTAACAAGATAGAGGAGCGTATGTCTTTATGTGGATATGGTGTACCTGATGAGGATATTTCAATATATAGTAATGAAAAGTATGCTACCTATATCTTTGAGAATCAACTAATACCCTATATAAAAGGAGAAACCAGTAATGTTTATGGCCAAATGCACTTCTATGATTTGCCATGGCCAAAAGAATTATTGGAAGAAATAGGTAGCGAAGAGGTGAGAATTCGTATTACTTTATCTTATTATGTAAAGCCTTCGCCAGGTTATGCGGGAAGAACCAGTAAGTATCGTTATGCATCTGCAACATTACACTTCGATCTAAAGACTGCTACAGAAACACAAGAGGAGTTTCTTTGTCGTCGAAATAATAATGAAGGGAAAAAGACTACTGATAATGAAAATAATAGGTGGACTATTAAACAGCAAAGGAGAGAAAGGGGAACTGTACAGTCTGACTGGATAAAATGCACCGCTGCAGATTTGGCAGAGATGGATAAAATAGTTGTATTTCCTGGACCAGGATGGTGGAGAGATCGGAAATTGGCTAATGTGGATAATATAGTATCCTATTCTCTTATCGTGTCAATAGAAACGAAAGAAACAGATATATATAATGCTGTAGAAACGGCTATCGTAAATCGTATTGGAATACAAATAGCACAGGAAACATAGAGCCTTATCCCTTTGTTCCCAAATCTAATTGCTTAGTAGTCAACAAAATAAAAGGAAACTGGCGTGAAAAGAGTTCATGAAAGAGAATTTAGCCGTTAATTTCTTTATCTCCAACTTTTATTTCGTAAATACTTACATAATCGCATTGCGTTGAGATGGTCTATAAAAAGCTTGTGATAAATCTTTGTTAATTTCGTATGGCTTCGTGTAGAATGAAAATAAGGTTGAATAATAAGAACTTTATTAAACTTGGTTTTCTTACCTCGCCTCATTTCATTTGTAATCTTCGAATGATTGCTGAAAAAGTTGAAATAATTTTCCTGTCATTTCTGTCACCCATTGGCTCCACGTAACTCATTAGAACACAGTATGATTACACGAAATGTTAAAAGTGACAGCAAATAAGAATAAAACTATTTCTTGTAGTAATGTGTAATAAATCCAGACTTCTGTTGAAAGTCTTTCTGCTCTATGCTCGAGAGAACTGAGAGAAAATAGTTATGTTATTAGGGCAATAGATTACTCCTTCAGTCTTAGTTTGGTTATATACTTCTGTTACTCCAGCCAAAGGCGTTCACTTTGTTACTCTGTCTCCTTTATATCCTATCTAAAATTGTTCACTTTGTTACTCTGTCTCCTTTATACCCTATCTAAAATTGTTCACCTTGTTACCCTGTCTCCTTTATACCCTATCTAAATTCGTTCACCTTGTTACCCTGTCTTCCATACCCTGTCTAAAGCCATTTATCCTGTCTATTGTATATTTTGTCCTTGTGTCCTGTGAGAGATTAACGGTAATACTCACGTACATGTATCACTTTTACTACAAAGTGCTGTAATATCATTCGAAATGTCGGATAATACACATAATTATTTGCAAGGTTTTTAATTTTTATGTATTTTTGCAAATTCGCTGTTAAAAAAGCGAGTAATGAAACCTTATTCTCACAATAAGCAATATTATTCTTTTTACTCACGAGAGTAAATCTAAACATTAAAGTACCAGAGAGAAATGAGAAAAGAAATGCAAAAAAGTAATCTTGTATTGCGTCTTTGGGCAGTACTGGCTCTGATGTTAATGCTTAGTATAGGGTCAACCGTCTCGGCACAAACGCAGGATGTCGATAAGATGGTAGTGACGCTGTCTATGAAGCAAACAGAATTAAAGACCTTCTTAGACGAGGTGTCTAAGCAAACGGGGTTGCAGTTTGATGTGGCTCCCGACCTCTTGTCTCAAGCGGAGAAAGTAAGCATTGAGGCACAGGGACAGCCTGTTCGTGCCGTTTTAGGGCAAGTGTTTAATAAGTCAGGCTTCAGTTATAGTATTGAAGGCAACAATGTCAAACTTAGTCGTAAACCTACGCAGGAGAAGCGAAAGGGAGTGTATGGGCAGATAACCGATAAAGACGGTTTGCCTCTACCTGGTGTAACCATCCGAATGAAAGGTTTTAATGGTGGTTATATAACGAATTTAGATGGTCAGTATGAGATAAATACCGACCAGCCAGAGGTTACGCTCACCTTTAATTATATAGGATATAAACCTTTAGAGAAAAAAGTGAAGAACGGAACGGCAGGTAATTTCACCATGCAAGAAGATGTTGGTGAGTTAGGCGAAGTCGTCGTAACAGGTTTTGCTACAAAGAACAGAAATAGCTTTACGGGCTCACAAGTATCTATAAAGAAGGACGAACTCTTGTCAGTAGGTACAAAGAATGTACTTACAAGTTTGGCTAACTTTGTGCCAGGTCTTAGTGTGTTAGAAGACAACCTCGGCGGATCTGACCCAAATAAGATAGCTGATATTAATATTCGTGGTCGTGCTACCTTCTCTGGTCAAGCCAACTTACCAGTCTTTGTCGTTGATGGTTCGCAGGTAAAGGTAGACTATGTCAATGATATGGATATGAACGATATCGAGTCAATCACCGTACTCAAAGATGCTTCTGCCTCTGCCCTCTATGGAGCGAAGGCTTCTGCAGGTGTTATCGTTATCACAACGAAGGCACTCAAGGGAGGTAAGTTGAGATTTAATTATAACGGAACATTACGTTTGTCAACTCCTGATTTGAGTGATTATAAATTGCTTTCAGCATCACAAAAGCTTGAGTATGAGCGTTTGGCGGGTCTTTATACAGCAACCGACTTAGCTGAGCTATATACATTACAAAACAAGTACGCATACTATTATAACCAGATACAGGACGGTGTAACAACCGACTGGATTAAGAAGCCATTGCGTAATGCAGTTTCTTCACAGCATAGTTTAAGTATTGATGGTGGTGACGAACATGCACGTTATAACTTAGGTGTACGTTACGGAGACGAAGAAGGTGTAATGAAAGGTTCGAGTCGTGAGCGTTTGTCAACGAATTTCAAACTCTCCTATAACCTTTCTGGTAAGTTCTTTATCAGTAACACGGCAACTATCTCATCAGTGAAATCAAATCAATCACCATACGGTGACTTCTCTGATTGGGTAAAGCAGAATCCATACGAGTATCCATACGATGAATATGGGGCATTGAAACCAAAGTTGAACTACGACCTCTCTAACCCATTATATGAAGCGTCTTTAGGCAGTTTCAACAAAGGTAATACGCTTGATGTGTTAAACACAACAACATTACAGGTGTGGTTAGGCGAGAAATTCAGAATTGATGGCGATTTCTCTATACAAAAGACAAAATACGAGGGACGTAACTTTGTGTCACCTTTCTCAGCTGATCAGATTAAGAATGTGGCCGATGTGTCACGTAGAGGACGTCTGACAGAGACCTTCACCAGTACAACGACCTACCAAGGTAAGTTGATGGTGTCATACAACAACTACATATTTAGTAAGTTATTCCTCACAGCGATGGCTGGTACATCCATTGAGTCAAACTCAGTCGATGGTAGTATGTATGGTTCAGTAGGTTATTATTCAGACAATGTAGCCCACCCATTGTTGGCAGGCAACTATCCAACAGGTAAACCAGGTGGTGTAGACAATAAGTATAATGGTGCTGGTTTCTTCGTGAACCTCAACTCTATATGGGATAATCGTTATTTCTTAGATGTCATCTATCGTTATGAAGGATCGTCTAAGTTTGGTAAGAACTCACGTTTTGCACCTTTCTGGAGTGTGGGAACAGGATGGAATATTCATAATGAGAAGTTCCTTAAGGGTTCGCCATTTCAGCTGTTAAAGCTCCGTGCAAGTGTGGGTTACCTTGGTAACATCTCCTTTGAGCCATATCAGGCGTTGACTATGTACACCAGCTTGGCAGGACTTAACTATATAAAAGGTATTGGTGCCATCCCAATGGGTATTGGAAACAAGAACCTTAAATGGGAGAGAACGCTCAGTGCGAACGTCGGTCTTGACCTCACAATGTTTAAGGGACGTTGGGACTTCTCGGCTGATGTCTATAGAAAGAACACTGACAACCTATTGCTCGATATCACTAAGGCCCCATCATTGGGTATTACAACCTCCCGTGAGAATGTAGGAGAGGTAGAAAACCATGGTTTCGAGTTCCAGACACGTGTTATTCCTATCAAGAACAAGGATTGGGAGTGGTCGTTAAGTCTTAATTATGCTTACAACAAGAATAAGATTAAGAAGATCAGTAACGCACTTCGCGAACAGAACGAGAAGAACCAAGCAAAGGGCGGTGTGGTCCCATTGCCTATCTATGAAGAAGGTCAGTCGTTGACCGCATTGAAGGTAGTCTCTTCAGCAGGTATTGACCCTATTACAGGTGATGAAGTCTTCATTAAGCGTGACGGTAGCCTTACGTTCGTCTACGACCCTAACGACAAGGTTGTATATGGCGATACCACACCATTCGGTATGGGCTCAATCGGTTCTTACCTTACCTATAAGCAATTTTCAATGGGAATGTCTATGCGTTATTCCTTCGGTGGAGCTGTTTACAATCAGACATTGGCAACAAAGGTAGAGGGTGCCGACCCACGCTATAATGCTGACGAACGCGTATTTAGCAGCAGATGGAAAGAAGTAGGTCAGCAGGCTAAGTACAAGCGTATCAGCGATTCAAGTGTACCAATGCAGACCTCTCGATTTGTTGAGACAAATAATTATATCACGTTGAGCAGTCTCTCACTTGCCTACGAGGTACCATTGACATTGATACAAAGATATGGACTTAAGCGTTTACATCTTGAGATGTTGGCCAACGACCTCTTCTATCTCTCATCAGTAAAACGTGAGCGCGGATTAAGTTATCCATACGAACGTAGCGTAGAGTTATCAGTTAGACTTGGATTTTAAGCCGGTAGATAGCAGACACATTAATATAATGTAGAAAGACTATTAGGTAACAATAATAAAAAAGAAGATGAAGAAAATAACATATTACCCTAAACTGTTGATAAGTGCTGTGATGGTGCTGTTGGTGGTATCATGCAGTGACTTTATCAATGTTCAACCAGCAGGACAAGTCGATGAGGAAGAACAGTTCTCATCAATCCGTGGTTTCCGTAATACGATGTATGGTGCTTATGGTAGCATGGCAACGTCAGACTTATATGGTGGAAACTTAGGCTTTGGTTTTGTTGACCAATTAGGACAAATGTTTGGTTACGATAGCTCGTCAGAGACAAGCTATTTCGTAGGTCAATACGATTATATGCGCAGTGATGTACGTACTATTGTTGATGCCGTTTGGGCAAAGCAATATCAAGCAATAGCATACGTCAATAATATAATCTATCAAACAGAGCATGCAAAGTTTGAGCATGCAGAGCTGCCTTTGATGCGTGGTGAGTGCTATGGCTTACGTGCTTTCATGCACTTCGACCTCGTTCGTCTTTTTGCTGAAGACTATGGTCAAAGTAATGAGGCAACACGTGGTATACCATACTCAACGACTTTCGACCTCAACAATAAGCAATTATTGACTTTGCATAAAACGTATGAAGCGATATTGTCCGACCTTGATAAAGCAGAAGAACTCCTAAAGAATGATAATGTAGTAAATGTTGAGACAACAGCTACCAGCGATTATCTAAAGGGACGTGCAGTGTTCTTTAATAAGTATGCTGTGGCCGCTACGAAGGCAAGAGTCTATTATTCTATGGGCGACATGGCTAATGCAGCTAAGTATGCTAAGCAAGTAATCGACGCAACCAATAACTTCTCGCTGAAGAAATATAGTTCATTGAGCGATGTAAAACGCTTCCCAGCGGCAGGAGAGTTGATCTTCGGCTTGTATAATAACACCCTTTCAAGTACTATCTCTACACTTTTCTTATCACAGACAGCACGTGGTACATTCACTGAAGGGCGTAGAGACCTTGAAAATCTGTATGAGACATCAGCCTTCTCGGCCACAAGTACCGACCTGCGCTATACAGCTTATTACAGACAGAACACCACATCAGACGGTTTGAAAAGCTACTCTTTTGTGAGATTCTTAGAGAGCGATGCACAGGTAAGCAGTAATCCTTTACAAGGTTTGACACTCATCCGTCTGCCAGAGATGTATTATATCTTAAGTGAATGTACATACGATAGCGATAAGACAGAGGCTGTTAGACTACTCAATGAGGTAAGGAAGAGCCGTGGTTTGGAGGATGTTGACAGTGCTAAGGTAGCAACAAGAGAGGCCTTCAATAAGGAGATGTTGCGTGAGCGCATGCGTGAGATGCCTGGTGAGGGACAAACGTTCTATGCGTTGAAGCACTACAACAAACCATTTACCGACTTTAGAGGTATTACCACACGTCAGCCATCTAATTCCATCTTCGTCTTGCCTTGGCCAGATACGGAGAAAGAGTTCGGAGGACAGTAAGTAATTAAACACTTTATGAAGATGAAAAAAGCAATAAGAAATATACTACTTGTTTGCACTGGTGTAACCATGTTTGCAGCGTGCAGCAACGTTGACTATGATGGTGAGCACAGTTCTGACGGTATGTTTGAACCGACAAACCAAGTTCGTTTCTATTATGCACAGCCAGGCGATACCACTGTGAACTATTCATTTGGAGTGAAGCCTGTTGATACACTTACGCATGTCGTCTACCTCCCTGTGCAGCTCGTTGGTAATCTTTCGGCAGAGCCACAAGCATTCAGCGTAGAGGTAGGTAAAGGGACAACAGCCATTGCTGGAAAGCATTACACACTGAATGCTGACACCTTACGTTTTGCTCCTAATGCTTATCGCACCTATGTCCCTGTGACGCTGATACGTGCTAACTTATCAGAAGATAAGGACGACTCAATCCGCTTAGTATTAAACTTAGTTGGAAAGGGTACGCTGGGGACACGACTTACCAAGAGTAACACGGTAAAGATAACCTTTAATAATGTACTTTCAAAGCCAGACTTCTGGGTGGTAATGGAGAGTTATTGGGGGTTAGGAACATTTACCAAACAAGTATCGTAAACTCCTTTCGTATTATGATAGCAATGAGGCAACGATCAGAGATATCATTGAAGGCTCTGATGTTACGGCACAAGGCTATCTCTATCAGCATGTGCAAGAGGTTGTTGCCTATTTTGCAGCTCATCCAGATGAGCTATAAGGATAGGGTAGGAGACACTACTTGTGTTAAGGTCTGTTCTTTTGTTTCATCATGCGGTTTATCAACAACCTTCGTGTGGATAGCCTAAGACATACCTTATAATAATAGAATAATGGTAAACAGATAAATAAGCAATAAGATGATAAAGAAATATTTATATCTTCTTTTGGCACTCCCATTAGTGGTATTGTCATTTCAGTCATGTATAAAAGACGATTCTTACGGTCCTTCAGGCAATTCGTCAAAATTATCATTGGCACAGGACTTACAGGAGAAATATACGCTCAATAGATGGGATACATTGAAGATCACGCCTAATGTCGTACAGACAAACGAGCAAAAGAAAGTTGACTATGAATGGGAGATAAATGGTAAGGTCGTATCGACTGATGCCTCTCTTAAATATGTATGTAAGGACTTTGGCTCTTTTCCATGCCGATTAAAGGTGAGCAATGGAGACAATATTCAATATTACGAGTTCGGTCTTAACGTACAATACTCTTATGTTGACGGTCTTTACATATTAGCAAGTAATGGCGGAAAGACAATCGTCTCTTATCTGCCAGAGGCTGGTAGTACCAAGACCTTTGACTTAGACGTGCTGCAAAAGAACAATCCAAGCATTGATTTCACAGGCGAACCTAAGGGAATTGACTATGCTTTGGCTCGTGATAACAAGACTCCACTCTTGTTTGTAGCGGTGGGCAGTCCAAGTACTATTTATGAGTTTGATGGCAATCTGATGGTTAAGCGCTTCACAACTAACTGTACAGGCGACGTGTCATACCTTAGGAAGAGTGCCTTGACCTATCCTAAGTCAATGCTGACAATGGTTGATCATATTCCAAACCGATTGACGCTCTCTGAGACAACACCTTTCAATTTAGGTAAGTCAATAAAGGATGCTTTAGGTTCAGACATCTCCTTGGCTGATGCTGCCACAGCTTGGAAGCAACAAGACCTACGTTATGTACAAGGCTACGTAATGTTTGATAACGCCGAAGGACGATTGGTAGCACAGAAGGTGCAAGCTACTGGTAAAGTACCTGTTGAGCTATTAAAAGGTAAGTTTACAGGTGAGACACTGGTTGGCATGGGTGCTGTAGACAACGAGCGTAACATCGTTTTGCTCACATGGAATGCTACTTCATCAAAGTTTAAGTGCTATTATATCTTCCCAGGCTTCTATCCTTCTACCGCTACAAAGGTTGAGGCTGCCGTTGTAAAAGACGAGGCAGTCGTACCAGCCACAGCAGGTTTGACCACACAGTCAGTAGTGCGCGTGTCAGCAGAGAAGAACTTAGTTTACTATTCTGCAGGTAATAAGCTGTATGCTTATAACGTGTTGTCTGGTGGTAACTTCCCTCAGAACGCCTTGACAACATTTGGTGATGCAGGCGAGACCATTGCCGACATGCTCATCTCAGAAGGGAGCAATAAGCTTTATGTTGCCACAAACGCAGCTACAGGACAGCTTGTAGGAAGTATCTACTGCTACGATTTGAATGAAAATAAGCTGCTCTGGCAGAAGAAGAATATTACCGGACGTATCAAGAGCATTACATACAGACAATAATGAAAGTGGCATGTAAGATGACTACATGCCACATTCAAACTATAATTCCAACATGAAAACAAACAATCTAATAGCTACCATACGCACAATAGGAATAGCCTTATTACTATTGTGCGTTAATGTTAAGGCCTTTGCCGATGATAAGAAAGGCGACGAAGACAAGAAGGCTAAGAAGGAGACTAAATACGATAAACTATTCAAAGACAAGAAGAAAGAGACCGCAAGTAGTAAGTTTATCACTGTACATAAGTGTGATGGGAAACTCTACTTGGAGGTTCCTGTCAAATACTTGCATAAAGAGATGTTGTTAGGAGGTGGTATCTCTTCCACCACCGACCCAACTTATCTGACCATCGGTACCAAGAGCTTCACCCCTCTCCACTTCTTCTTTGAGGTACAAGACAGTAGTCTTGTGATGAAGACGCCTAACAGTGTCGTTTATTCAGATGGTAGTGCAAGTGCCGAGATGCAAGAGGCCTTAAAGATTAGCTACCGTGATCCTGTCTTGATGGGATTTAAGATAGCGGCTTACAACAACGACAGTACGGCTCTTGTAATTGATGTAACCGACCTCTTAGCACGTCCTAACAGTATGTTACCTGTTATCCCAAAGAAGTCGGGCGACTTGGCATTGAGTGCTTCACCTAAGAGTGAGATGTCCTTTGTCAGAGCAATTAAAAGCTTCGACAATAACATTGTTGTGAATGTTGACTTCAACTATCTACTTACGGCATCACTCATGTCCTTACCTGTAGCCAGTGAGATTCCGACAACCGTAGGAGTTACCTATAGTTTAGCATTGTTGCCAGATAGTAAGATGCGCCAGCGTATAACAGATTCGCGAGTAGGTATAGCATCCGTGTCAAAGCTCACCTTTAATAATAATATTGCTAAAAGTAAGCAGACCTTCATAGCACAACGTTGGAACCTCGTACCGCAGAGTATTAAGGCTTACGAGCAGGGAAAGCTCTCTAAACCAGTAAAGCCTATATGCTTTTATATCGATGATGCCTTCCCTGTAGAATGGAAGAATGCAATAAAGCAAGGGGTGGAGCTATGGAATAAAGCCTTCGAACAAGCGGGTTATCAAAAGGCTATTGAGGCCTTAGACTTCCCTAAGAATGATCGTAACTTTGATGCAGACGATATTGCTTATTCCTGTATCCGCTATGTACCAAGTACCTCTGATAAGGTTAGCTCTTCTTTCTTGGCCAATCCACAGACAGGAGAGATTATCAATGCGTCGGTCTTTGTTCCGGCTAATGTAGGTAATCAGATTTATCGTTGGCTGTTCTTAGGCTCAGCAGCATCCGATGTCTCCATGCGTACCTCCCATCTTCCACAAGACAAGTTCAATCAAGGATTGAAGTATCTTGTCGCACGTGAGGTGGGTAGAAGTCTTGGTTTGCTCGATAATATAGGGGCTTCTTATTCTTATCCAGTCGATTCTCTCCGTAACAGCACATTCACACGTGCAAACAATCTTGCGGCTTCTATCATGGCTAACACACCTTTTAATTATGTTGCTCAACCGAGCGATAAGGGTGTTGTATATATGCCAGAGAATATTGGACAGTATGACAAGCATGCCATTGAATGGGCTTATCGTTACTTTGACCCAGCAAAGACAAGTTTAAGCGAAGAGACCTCTACACTCGAAAAGATGGTAGATAAGCGTGTACAAAATCCTCGTTATCGTTTCTTCCGTACCTCTTCATTGATTTGGGACCCACGTGTTCAGGAGGGGGCATTGGGTAATGATGCGATTAAAGCAAGTGAATACGGATTGCGTAACATGCAAATCGTTGAGAACAACCTTTATAACTGGGTGAAAGACGATGATGATAGTCGAATTAAGGAGAACCTGTATCTGACAATCTCTCAGCAGAGATACGCCTTCTTCAAGCGTGTACTGAGTAATGTCGGAGGTATCTTCCTGAACGACATGAAAGTCTCTTCGGGTGTTCCTCGCTATGAGGTCGTACCTAAGGCACGTCAGCGTCAGGCGATGTTATGGTGCTTAAACCAGGCAAAACACTTTAAGCAATATGCCAACCCAGGCTTTGAACGTAAGGGCTTCATGGCTATAAGCTATTATGACCAGTTGTTAGAGTTTATTGGCTATGACCTCTTTGGCGTTCGTACACGCTTGGCTGTAGCGTCACACCTGTCTGCACAGAGTTATAGTCAGAAGGAATATTTCGACGACCTCTTCTCTTCTCTCTTCCAGAGTGCACAATTATGCAAAGCACCATCACAGGAAGAGCGTGTGCTGCAACGTGCTTATCTTACTTATTCACGTGCGGTGATTGACAAAGCTAACAAACAAGGCGGCAACGGACCAGCAGCTCTTCAGTCTACAATGGTTACTGGTAATCAGACTAATAGCGCAGCCTTTGGGAATCCTACAGCATCACTCGCACCAACAGTGGATGCGGCCTTATTAGATGGTTCGGCTATCTACTTCTACACCTCACTGTTGAAGTTGAAGCCAATGTTAGAGGTGTGTGTCAAAGCAAAGCTCTCTCCTGAGGCACACTCACATTATTCTATGTTACTCTTTAAGGTGAACAAAGCTTTGGAGGATGGTCAATGAAATATTCATTAATAGCTAATAAGTTAATGCGTCGCATATTATTACTTCTACTTCTCTTCTCTATGGCAGCAACATCGGGGTCAGCTTTCCCGTTGATGAAACGTAAGAAGAAGGCACAGAGCAGTCAGACCGAAAAGAAATCAGCCTACGAACGGGCCCTCACTGAGCAACTAACAGAGTCAGTACGGGGTAGTTTCGTTTCGTTCCATAAGACAGATGGACGCTTGTTAATGGAGCTTCCGAAAGAGTCGATGGGTCGTGACATGCTTATTGGCGTCACTATCTCGTCTGTCTCTAATCCAAAGATGGGCGACTTAGGCTTTAAGAACTCCAATTTAGTGCATGTACGCTTCATTGAGAAAGATAGTTCTGTGGTGATGCAGGTCGTCAACACCGATTTGTATGTGCCTAAGGACCAACCTTCAGCAAAGCTTGCTGCAAGATTGAATTACGATAATCTTGATTTCTTTTCATTCCCTATAAAGGCGCATAACGACTCCACTGGGGCTGTACTCTTCGATGCTTCGTCGTTTGTCCTCAAAGAGAACCGCTTCTTCCCAGTAATTGCTAAGAACGTGGGGTCGTACTCTGTGAACGCTTCGCTTAAAGAGAACCTCACGAGAGTGACGAAGTTAAAGGTGTTCGACACGAATGCTTGTGTCGGAATGGACAGACATTACATTATTAGCCTGTCTGGTAAAAAGGGCTCACCTATCACGAACTATCCTGTAACCATAGGCGTAAACTTCACGTTAGCACTGTTGCCTAACGACTTGATGACACCTCGTTTGAGTGATACACGTGTGGGGATGTTCCTAATGAATAAGGATGTCCTTAAGAAAGATGGGTCTGTTGATAAGGCAACATTCGTCAAGCGTTGGCGCCTTATACCGAAGGATACGACTGCTTACTTTGCTGGTGAACTATGCGAACCGACTAAGCCTATCGTCTATTATGTCGAGAACACGTTCCCTCCTCTTTGGAAACAAGCTATTAAAGCAGGTGTTCTATGGTGGAATAAGGCCTTCGAGAAGATTGGTTTTAAGAATGTTATGCAGGTGGCAGACTTCCCTACGAACGATCCTAACTTCGACCCAGATGACTTTAAGTATTCATGTATCAGATACCTACCTACAGATGTCGAGAATGCTATGGGACCTTCTTGGACCGACCCACGGACCGGAGAAGTGATCAACGCTACCGTACTTGTCTATAATGACGTTGTTAATACGATTAATAACTGGCGGTTTGTACAAACGGCACAGATTGACCCTCGTGCTCGAGGAGCACAAATGCCTGATAGTATAATAGAGGAGACATTGGAATACATCATTGCGCACGAGGTGGGTCATACGCTTGGTTTCATGCACAATATGGCGGCATCGGCGGCACTCCCTACCGACTCCTTGCGTTCTGTGGCCTTCACACAGCAGTATGGTACAACGGCTTCTATCATGGATTATGCTCGTTTCAATTACGTAGCACAACCTTCTGACCATGGCGTTAAACTTACGCCTCCACGTCTTGGGGTCTATGACTACTATGCTGTTGAGTGGGCTTATAAACTTTTCCCAGGCTCAAAGGGCTTCGAGGATGACGCTAAGCAGCTGCGCTTGTTGGCTGATAAGCATGAAGGCGACCCCTTCTATCGCTATGGTCTACAGCAGACGGGTACGAAGTATGACCCCTCAGCCATCGAGGAAGACCTTGGTGACGCCCCTGTGAAGTCGTCTACTTATGGTATGCAGAACCTTAGGATGATTCTCAAGAACCTCGACCACTGGATTGGCGATGAGGATGGCGATAGCAGAAAAGCTGAGTTATACAATGAGATCTTGTCCCAAGCTATGCATTATGTGCGTAATGTCAGTGTCAACGTACCTGGTATCTATCTCTATCAGACAAGTGAGAAGTCGGGCTTGCCTCGCTATAAGGTTGTACCAAAGGCTAAACAAAAGGAGTCTGTACAGTGGCTTCTGAAGCAGGCTCGTACGTTTGCGACATTAGGCAACGATACGATTGAGAAGAAACTACCATTCGGAGCCAACAAGCCTTTTAAGATTTTAGCTCGTGATGTCCAGTCGCTTGCTATGATGGCAACGTCAAAGCTCGCTATTTCTTATTATCTTGACTCTACCTCTTATTCGCCAATTGAATATATGGAGGATGTTTATCAAGATGTCTTTGGTAAGACGATTGCAGGGAAGGAAGACCTCTCTGTGGGCGACCTCTCCATGCAGCGTCTCTATGTCGACCTATTACAAGAGGGCGTCTCTGACATGAAGCAAGCACCTAACGTGCATAATCTTCAGTCGGGGGTGGTGTCTGCTAATAATATTATTACCAGTCTGTTACAGCAGAAAGAGGCTGACGTAGAACAGACGGCATGTTGTTATCTGACCGACAAGCAACGAGGTTTAAGTGAGGACACCCATTTCCTCAACTTCGGTAATGGCTATGGTGAACCAGAACCGCTGTGGGGAACAACGGTTAACCGCTCTTCTGAGTTCCAATTAGAGTATGCGCAAAAGCTGCTGTCTCTGTTAGAAACGACCATTCCACATGTGTCTACACCCGACCTTAAAGCGCATTATATGCTTCTCGAAAAGCGATTGAAAAAGTATTTGAAATAGTTAGTTCGTCGAACAAGAACCGTTCGCTCCCTATAAGTCTTCGGATTTGTAGGGAGTTTTTTATTTGTGACAATCCAATAAACTTAGTACTGTAAATGTTTGGAAATATCTTTACAAAAACCCTTTGTAGCATGTGCATGATTGTCAAGGGGTAAGGTTATTATTTGTCTTCATAACTAATAGAGAATCAGAAGGTTATGAAGAGCGTTTAAGAACATGCTTGGTAAGCTTCAAGAAGGGCGTTGTCAAGGGTGTTGCCAAGGCTCTTCTTCAATGCTGTTAGGCGTCTTCTTGAATGGAGAAGGGCGTAGACTATAAACGAGAATACGAAAAAAAAAAGGACATTGTCCCTTTAATCTTTCTGTCTTCTGAACCGATGTGTCGTTCGATAACTCTCCATAGAAGCTACCATCAGAAGCAGACTTAGAGGATGAACTAACGCAGCCTCTAATCATAATTAAAGCGATAATGTCTATCAGAAAACGTTTGTCGACCTCCCAACTTGGTAAGTCGTCAACTCATCTATTTATTCTTCTTCTTCTTGAAAAAGCCAAATCTCTTGTTAAGAAGACCAGTAGGATGCTTACCACCAAACATGCGATAGAGCTTCCAACTAAGGATAATACCATCCAAGACCCCAGCTCCTGTGCTAAGAACACCAGAGAATCTCTGGGTAGGAGAGTTCTTGTCTTTAGGCTTGTGCATAAGCTCGTTCCACAGTCCAGCTATCCTATTGCTATCCTTTGTGATGTCAGTAAGGAGCTGCGCCTTACGCAGTCTTATGTCGTCCAACGTCCTATAACGAGGTCCAAAGTGCGTAGTCTGTTCAGTCATAAGCTTATTTTGACATTAAAAGACTTCCCAAGAATCTTACCAATGGGCGTTCAATCAGTCTGTGACGCAGTAAGATAAAGATGAAGAGTAGTAGCAAATAGCCACCAGCAACAATGAGGAAAGCCCAAATAAGTGACCCTACCAATGCCTGCAAAGCAAAGGCTGCAGCAAAGGAGAGGTAAATTAGGGAGATTAAGAGGATAGTACAGAACACTACCACGATAGTAATCACGGTCAGTAGTCGCACCACCTTCTCTATTACATCGAGCTTCACGTACTCTGACTGAAGCCCGATATAATGTTTTAGCACCTCTATTAAGTGTGCTATTGTTTCTACGTTCTTATCGTTCGAGAACATCCTCTATGATTTAGATAACGTCAGAAGCTGCGTCTTTGATGTCTTCAACGAACTCGTCAGTCTCCTTGCGACTGAGCTTAAGGTCGTGTTTCTTGCAGAAATCATCAACTGCTTCAGAAATCTTAGAACGTGTGTCTGTACCCTTCTCTGGAGCCAAAAGCAAACCGAGAGTAGCGCCTGCGAGACCGCCGCAGAGGAATGCGCCAATGTAACCTAATGTCTTCATAATCTCTTATTTTTAGTGAATACTTATATTCTTAATCATTGGCAAATATAGTCAAAGTTTCGCATACCACCAATAGATACGGTGTCTTTTTGTGTTAAAAATCTTTCAAATGCTTTATTTAACAAACTTTATTGGCCTTATTTTCTTGCTTCTTCGTATTATTTTGTAACTTCGCACGATAAAGAACAGTGTGGATTAAAAGTATAATAAATAAAAACTAAGGGATTATGAAGAAATTTATGGTGTTGAGTGCAGCGTTTTGTGTAGCGGTTGCGTTCACTGGCTGTAAGTCAAGCGAGAGTGCATACAAGAAGGCCTATGAGAAGGCTAAGTCTCAGGAGCAGGCTCCTACAACCACAGATGAGACTACTTCAACTCAAGAAGCAGCTGTTGTCGCTCCTGTAGAGTCTCAGCCTGTGACACAGGCACCTGTTGTTGACAATTACGACAACGAACCTGTTCGCCGTGAGACAGTCTCTGTTGTGAATGGTGCAGGCTTGAAGGCTTATAGTGTTGTCGTTGGCTCTTTTGGCGTAAAGGCTAATGCTGAGGGCTTACAGCAGCGTTTGAAGAATGCAGGTTACGATGCACAAGTAGCTTACAATGCTGGTAATAATATGTATCGTGTTGTCGCTTCTACATACGATAGTAAGGTTTCTGCTGTCCAGAGTCGCAATCAGCTGCGCGCTACATACGCTGATGCGTGGTTGCTTTCTCGATAGATGGGAAGAATCTTAGCTATAGATTACGGAAAGAAACGAACCGGACTTGCAGTCACCGACCCGTTGTGTATCATCGCCAATGGGTTGGCGACTGTTGCTACGTCTGAACTTTTCGACTTCTTAACACAGTATGTTGTGAAGGAATCGGTCAGTCAGCTGGTCATTGGAAAGCCTTTGCAGCCCAATGGACAACCGAGTGAGAACCTCGCACGTGTCGAACAGTTTGTTAATCGTTGGCGTAAGGTGCATCCTGAACTGCCGATTGATTACTATGATGAGAGGTTTACTTCTGTCATTGCTCATCAAGCTATTCTTGCTGGAGGAGTGAAGAAGAAGACACGACGGGAGGATAAAGGACTTGTTGACGAGATATCTGCAACGATTATACTTCAGGATTATATGCGGTCCAAAGGGCTTTGATACTATTCAATCATGCTCGTTGGACCAATGTGTTTAATGGTCACTATTTCCGTTGGTGGAAATCTTAACCAATGCGTTTGATGGTCATTATTTCCGTTGGTGATAATCTTAACCCATGTGTTTGATGGTCATTACTCCCGTTGGTGATAATCTTAACCAATGTGTTTGATGGTCATTACTCCCGTTGATGATAGATATATAATAAGGAGAAGACCATTAAGACCAATACGTTTAATTAAATATTAGATTATGGTATTACCTATTTACACATACGGTCAGCCGGTGTTGCGTAAGGTAGCCGAGGATATTCCTCTCGACTATCCAGACCTCCAAGAGCTGATACAGAATATGTTTGAGACCAATACTGCCAGTGATGGCGTTGGATTGGCGGCCCCACAGATAGGCAAGTCTATCCGTGTCGTGGTCATTGACTTGGATGTTCTCTCTGACACCTTCCCAGAGTATAAGGACTTCCGACATGCTTTCATCAATGGACATATCCTCGAATACGATGACTCTGAGACGGAGACTTTGGAAGAGGGATGCCTCTCTTTGCCCGGTGTTCACGAGAGTGTGACACGTGCAAAGCGCATTTATGTGAAGTATCTCGACGAGAACCTTGTTGAGCATGAGGAGTGGATTGATGGCTATCTGGCCCGTGTCATCCAGCATGAGTTCGACCATCTTGAGGGCAGAGTATTTACCGATCGTCTCTCACCCTTCCGTAAACAGATGATTAATAGTAAGTTGAAAGCCCTCTTGCAGGGTAAGGTTCGCTGTCATTATCGTGTGAAGGCTCCACGTAAGTAAGTATGTTGCGTGGTGTCGTAGTATCCTTGCTATGCCTATTGGCATTACCGTCTGCAGCCCAGTATAACATCAAGAAGATGATGGAGGAGGGTAGGCGGACGCTCGACCAGGGGTACTACGTTACCTCCATGCAGATTTTCTCCCGTATTGTTGGGCTCAAACCAAACCTCTATGAGGCTTGGTATCTGATGGCATTATCGAAGTATCGACTCGAAGACTACAAGGGTGCGGATGATGATTGTCGTCGTGCTTTGAATTTACAACCCTATATTGCTGACATCTACGAACTTTACGGCATGACAAACATTCGTCTTGAGCGTTATGACAGTGCGGTAACTGCCTACACCCATGCCATTGACATCATGCCTGATAACCGTGATTATTGGTTTAATCGGGCCTATTGTCTCTATCAGATAGGTGATAGTAAGACTGCTCTCCAACAGTTGGCATATATCTTGAAGCGCTGGAAATCGTTCGATGCAGCTGCCCAACTACGTTCTGACATATTAGCAGGCAGAAAACCAAAGCAGCAGCCTGTGAAGTCGAACACCCCACCTATTTATCAGTTGCCATCCCTGCGCATTGATAATAACCAGAACCCCATGAAAAACAAGCCGATACTACGTTTGTCACAATAATCCGCTTTGTAGATTATTGTTAGCAACCCCCATTCTTCCTTTCATTAGTTCTTATTCATCTATAAAACTTTGATAAATCGACACCAAAAGTTCTGGATAGATGATAGATTGTGAATTAAAAGTGTTACCTTTGCCGCAATATTTGATTTATAAAACTAATTTGTAGTATGGTTAAAATCACTTTCCCAGACGGTTCCGTTCGTGAATACGAACAGGGCGTGACTGGTTTTCAAATCGCCGAGAGCATTTCGCCGGCTCTCGCCCGTGACGTTGTATCTTGCGGAGTAAATGGCGTAACAACTGAATTAAACCGTCCCATCAACGAAGACGCTACTATTGCGCTGTACAAGTTTGAGGATGAAGAAGGCAAGCACACCTTCTGGCACACCTCTGCCCACCTCCTTGCTGAGGCTTTACAGGAGCTTTATCCAGGCATACAGTTCGGTTTTGGACCTGCTATTGAGAATGGTTTCTTCTATGATGTGATGCCTGCAGAGGGGCAGTCAATCTCTGAGAACGACTTTCCAAAGATTGAAGAGAAGATGCGCGAACTGGCTAAGAAGAACGAACCAGTCGTTCGTCATGATGTCTCAAAGGCTGATGCTGTAAAGGAGTTCACTGCTGACGGACAGGAATACAAGGTGGAGCACATCGTAGAAGACCTCGAAGATGGCACCATCTCAACATATACACAGGGACATTTCACCGACCTTTGTCGTGGTCCTCACCTCGTTTCTACAGGTGCTATTAAGGCTGTTAAGATTACGAGTGTGGCTGGTGCTTTCTGGCGTGGTGACGCTAAGCGCGAGCAGATGACACGTATCTACGGTATCACCTTCCCTAAGAAGAAGATGCTCGACGAGTACCTTGAGATGCTTGAAGAGGCTAAGAAGCGTGACCACAGAAAGATTGGTAAGGAGATGGAGTTGTTTATGTTCTCTGATAGAGTGGGTAAGGGACTACCTATCTGGCTACCTAAGGGAACCCAGCTGCGCCTCCGCTTGCAGGATCTCCTGCGTCGTCTTCTTCGTCCTTACAACTATCAAGAGGTCATCACACCAGGTATTGGTGGTAAGAACCTATACGTAACTTCTGGCCACTATGCCCACTATGGCAAGGATGCCTTCCAACCTATCCACACGCCAGAAGAGGATGAAGAGTACATGCTCAAGCCTATGAACTGTCCTCATCACTGTGAGGTGTATGCTTATAAGCCACGTTCTTATAAAGACCTCCCACTGCGTATCGCAGAGTTCGGTACTGTTTTCCGCTATGAGAAGAGTGGTGAGTTGCATGGACTGACCCGTGTTCGTACGTTTACACAGGATGATGCACATATCTTCGTACGCCCAGATCAGGTAAAGGCTGAGTTCGAGAACAATATCGACATTATCCTTAAGGTGTTCAAGACCTTTGGTTTTGACAACTACGAGGCACAGATTTCACTCCGTGACCCTAACGATAAAGAGAAGTATATAGGCTCTGATGAGGTATGGGAAGAGAGTGAAGCTGCTATTAAGGCTGCTTGTGAGGAGAAGGGACTCAAGGCTCGTGTAGAGTTAGGAGAGGCTGCCTTCTATGGTCCTAAGCTCGACTTCATGGTGAAGGACGCTATCGGTCGTCGCTGGCAGTTGGGTACTATTCAGGTTGACTATAACCTTCCTAACCGCTTTAAGCTTGAGTACACGGCAGAGGACAACTCTAAGAAGACGCCAGTAATGATACACCGAGCACCATTCGGGTCGCTCGAACGCTTCACAGCCGTACTCATCGAGCACACAGCAGGACATTTCCCTCTCTGGTTGACACCTGACCAAGTGGCCATCTTACCTATCTCTGAGAAGTATAACGACTATGCTCGTAAGGTGAAAGCCTACTTCGATGCACACGACGTACGTTCTATCATGGACGATCGCAACGAGAAGATTGGTCGTAAGATACGTGACAATGAGCTCAAGCGTGTACCTTACATGGTTATCGTGGGTGAGAAGGAAGCTGCCGAAGGACTTGTCTCAATGCGCCAACAGGGTGGTGGCGAGCAGGCTACTATGACTATGGAAGCCTTCGCAGACCGCATCAATGCTGAGGTTGCTGACCAGCTGAAGGAGTTAGCTTAATCATTTATTTTCTCTATACAAAACCCTCTCCAGACTCGGAGAGGGTTTTTCTTTTTTCTGTTCCTAACCCTCATCCTCTCTGATAGTTACCTATAATCTCCCCTCGACTTATCCCTTCTCAACGACCAGTAAAACACATAGATAGAAGAATAGACATTATTGTCTCCTTTCCTCTTTACCCCCTCTTTCACTCCTAACAAAGGTTGTATTCGCTGTTGTCTTAACTCCCTTTCACTCCTTATCACTCCTTAACTCCTCATACAACAACTCCCTTTCAACCCCTTTCACTCCTTAACTCTTCATACAACAACTCCCTTTCACTCCTTATCACTCCTTAACTCCTCATACAATAATTCCCTTTCGCTCCCTTTCACTCCTTAACTCCTTCACTCCTTGTCAATCCCTTGTAAACTATTTTCGCCCCTCTTGAATCGACTACATGCCCTTCAACGATGAAGAAGACGCCCTTTAACGTTCAAGAACATGCCCTTCTTGCATGTAGAAGACGCCCTTCTTGAGGCAAGAAAGGCGTCTTCTCCTTTGCTGTCTATAACCTGTTGATTTCGTGCGGGTTATGTACTGCGATTTTCTATGCGCCATACTCCTTCCTTACCGGATGTTTACATGTGTCTTTGTAATAACTTTTCATGACTACGAATGACGCTAATTAAGCGAATAAAGAATGAACATGACGGACCAAGGATGGACTGAACAGAACCACGAATGACGCTAATTACTCGAATAGGAAATGCATAATACGAACCGAGGATGGACTGAATAAAACTACGAATGACGCTAATTTCTCGAATACGAAATGCGTTATGTGTACAAAGGATGTGCTGAAAAGAACTACGAATGACGCTAATTACTCGAATACGAAATGCGTTATGTGTACAAAGGATGTGCTGAACAAAACTACGAATGACGCGAATTTCTCGAATAGAAATGCTCCCCCACGTTCGTAGAAAAGCGTAGGGGTATCTCGGTAATCACTCCCCTCTCCATTCGGAGAGGGGTTGGGGGTGAGGCCGTCGAGCCTATTGTCTATTCAAACGGACGGACAATCATACCGCTGGAAGGAGCGGAATCTTGTAGAGTAGCTGTCTTGTTGTTAATTGTAAGAGCATAACTACCCGTTTGATTAGTCGGTACTGCGCTTGAAGACCAGTAATAACCTGTCACACCAGCAGCATTGAATTTATAGTTGTTCGAGCTTGTACTATAATAACCTAAGAGTGGAAGATAGAAATACTGGTCCATCTCTGTGGTAGCAGGGAGCGTATTCAAAACTGCTTTTGATAGTCTTTTATAAGTGTTGCGTAGGTCGGTTGAAGCGTCATCAGGCTGATGACTATCAGAGAAGCCCATGATATAAGCTCTTTTCTTAAACCATGTACCCCCTTGATAGAGGTAGCCCATAGTTGACCAAAGCTCATTAGCATCATAGCGTGGGTCGCCCTTCATCACATACCATGCCATCTCGTTAGCGTTAGGGAGGGCAGCAAAGTGAGAGGTTGAGGCTTCAAGCGGTCCAGCAGTTGTACGAATAGGAGTGTAACTATCACTTCCTTGCTTTGGATAGTTCGTACTACTGGTTGTTAAGAACTTCGTTGGCTGCCATGGGTCAGCACTGTTCCATTCGTGCCCACTCCAATAGTTCGCCTTTGCATCCCACATATAATAGTTGGTACCACCGTAGTCATTGATAGAGAGGTTGGCAGTCACGTCATGAATTGAGCCTGGTACAAAGGTGAGGGTAACGTATTTAGTTACAGTACCATCGATAGCTTCTTTCGGATTATCAGCCGTATTGCGAAGCCAGTAACGGATGCGTAGACTATGCCTACCCGGTGCTATCACTGCGTAGGAGGCATTCTTACTCATGTCAGCGGTCGTATTGTCGATATCAAATCCACTCCCCGTTGTGAGTGTGATAGTCTTCGAACCACCCGAAGCAAAGGTGAGCGTGCCATCAGAAGCAATGTTGTAAACACCTGCTATATTGTCTTCTGATGAAATCTCAATCTTGGTAATCTTACTATGCTGTACGTATGTATTACTTGAACGAGGGATGAGACAGATGAAAGAAGCCTTGTGCTCGAGTGTAAACTTATAGTCGCTCCCTATCTTTTGGGCAGTTGCAACACCGCAGTCACCCGACTCACCTGCATGGTCGAAGTTGTTAGGCGCAGTCTGAGTCTGTACCTTCTTTATCTCTACTTGTGGTTGTGAGCCTGTGAGACCCTTATTGGTATAGACAACAGCATGTGTCGGACTGGTGTAGCTACCAGCAACGGTAAACAAGGCATTCGACATCTTTGAGGGAATAGGGAAGGTGGCTGTTGCACTCTGTCGCCACTGACCAGCATTGTCTTTCACCAATATCTTGTCAGTATTTCTCCATATAACAGAGGCTCCGCTACCCTTGGTATGATCGTAGATAATCGTGCGTGTCGGTGCTTCTTCTTGAGAGACACCACTGAAGGTCATGGAGTCCTCCACAACACGATGGCTTTCCTTATCGTTTTGTAGAAGCTCTTCATTTGAACAACTCGCCGTTACTGCTGCACCAATCAAAGCACAACCTACCCATGACGATAGTAATCGTAAAGTCTTTATAAACATATATATCTTGTTCGTTAAGTGTGTTTTACCTTATCTATAAAGCGTTTATTCGCCCCAATTCTGACTTACACTCGCTACGTCCTCATCGTCCCAGAAGAATGCTTTCTTTGCATCTCCAGCACTTTCTCCAGGGTTGATTCCACCAGCGTTGCCGCTTGCATTGACCATAAGAGTCTCCGTATAAGTATTCAATACATTACATTTAGGCTTAATGTACACGTTACGTTTTAATTCTTTCTGCTTACTCATCAATCTAAACGAATTAATTGTTTTGCTCTTTCTTACTACGTTCTATCAACCAAACATACCTAAACTGTAGTTAATTATGACACGTTAGTGGCCGTTACATCACGTAGGGTATCATCGTAGTTTGAGTTTTCTGGGTTAATTTCGGTGCAAAGTTAAGAAAAAAGTTGATAACTAACAAAGAATAGAAAGGATTTAATACAAATGTAGAAAACTTACATCTGCTTGCTAACTGTCTATGAGTCTAACCGTTATCGACGCTGAATGATGACGTAGATGATTACTGGAGCACCGATAAGTGGGGTGACGGCATTCAGAGGAATGACGCCCATCTCGCCTGGAAGGAAGCAGATAAAGTTGCAGAAAAGGGCTATGGCAGCACCCGTCAAGACTGTCCCTGGGAGGAGTACCTGATGATTGTCTGTGCGGAAGAGAAGGCGCGCTATATGTGGAATAGCTAAGCCGATAAACGAGATAGGACCACAGAATGCGGTTGTAATAGCCGTTAACAGACCTACGATAAGTAGTAGTAGGTTGCGCAGTCGACGTGTACTTATCCCTAAGCTCTCGGCATATTGGGGACCTAAAAGGAGGATATTCAGGGGCTTAACCAATAGTAGTGCACCCATGATACCTACTAAGCAAAGGAGAGAGAATAGGGGGATATGACTCATTGAGACGCCTCCGAAGTTGCCCATACCCCATACCATATAACTCTTTACACCCTCTTCTGAGGCAAAGAAGTTCAAGAGGGAGACGGCTGAAGAGGAGACATAACCCACCATGATACCCACTATTAGCAACAAGACACTATTTCGCACTAAGGTAGAGAGGAATAGGATGAGGGCTGTAACAGTAATTGCTCCAAGGAAGGCAGCGGTGAGAATGGCAAGAAAACCAGACACTGTAAAGAGTGAAGTGGATACGGTTCCACCTAACAACAGCATTACTAAGGCTACTCCTAAGCCTGCTCCAGAACTGATACCGAACACATCTGGACCTGCCAAAGGGTTTCGAAAGGCGGTCTGAAGCATTAGGCCGCAGACTGACAAGGATGCTCCGCAGAGTAGGGCAGTAAGGGCTTGGGGCAAGCGGTTCTCTAATATGATGTATTGCCAGCTCTCCTTTCCTGCAAAACGACCACAGAGAATATCCAAGATATCGGCAAAGGGTATCTGAACTGAACCTGTTGTAAGATTCAATCCGAACAGTAGTAGGATGCTAACTGCTATACTTATATATATAAGGAGGGCTCGTCTCATTATCTGTGGGCTGTGTTTATCATTCCTCTAACTTATGATAATAACGCAAAGGAGCGATGTGTAAGTCGGGATGGAAGAGTTGTATCAAGTCGGATAACAGCCAGTCGGGACGCCAGCTGACCTCCTCGAAGTAGGGCTTACTATCCACTTTACAGCCATAAACCTCCTTTGTCTGATAAGGTTTAAGCTTTGCATAGCCTTGATATTCAGCCAACAAGCGTCGGAGATTGAACTCCCCGTTATAACTCAACACCCAGAAGTCGCTTTGTCCGAACTTGTCTAAGATGGTCTCAAAAGGCATTGTTAGACTCCCACTGTGCTTATCGTTGGAGTAAGCATACCGTCCGTGTGCATCCTTGTAAAGCAAGCCTATGCTACTTTCTCCGCCTGGTAAATACCATACAGCACCCACCTTCCTGTCAGGCAGTACGCTACGTGTTATTTTACTGTGGCTTGCCTGCTTGCTTAAAGACTTATAGTTCTGTTCGACAACAGTAAATAATGAGTCGGCTTCGTGCTCCTTTCCATAGAGAAGACCATAGAATTTCATCCATTCAGCACGCCCTAAAGCAGAGGTCTCCATGTAGTCAGCACATTCTATGATGGGTACTCCTATCTGCTCTAAACGCCCATAACCACCGCTGTTCTCAAACGGAGAGAGTAGAATAGCGTCTGCTCTTAAGTCTATAATACGCTCTATATCAGGCTTCATAGCGTCACCACAGTCTACTATCCCCCCCCTTCTGTGGGCACGTCGCTGCACGTCTGGGATAATCATATACCTTAGGTCGGCCACACCCGCTATGGCTCTTGGTGCTTTTAGCATCTCAACAAGATTGGCATGGGCCGTCGTGAAGATAACACTCCTTTGTAGTGGGACAACAACCTTAGTACCATCATCGGGCACATTCACCTGCGTTCCACGCTTTACAAGATAGTAGGTATGTAGGATACTCCCCTCCTTCCATGGGTTTAAGAGGCGTACGGTCACATAATCTTTAGTATGCTCAATGGTAATATTGTGGGCATACTGCAGTTCAGATTGACTACCTTTAACGACTTGTTGTTTATGGGTGTTGCCACAAGACAAAAGTGTTAAAACAGAGAGAAGAAATACTATTAATGGGCGCATAAGCACAGTTTTATCATGCAAAAATACAAAAAAACACAGAATCCTTTGCTTGGTAACGATATTTTTTATACTTTCGTCCACGAATCTATATTATTACCTACATTAATTAATCTAAACAACTAACACTATGGCAGCAGAACAGTCTAATAAACTTGGTAGCCATGTCGAGATGAAAAAGGTCTGGGAACTTTTAGTAATCATCGTGGTTACAGCCATTGTATGGAACTTACCCACCACGTGCTTTGGTATTGATGGGTTAACAGTAGTACAACAACGCATCATTGCAATCTTTGTCTTTGCCACTCTCTCGTGGCTAACAGAGTGTATCCCAGCGTGGGCAACCTCGCTGAGCATCATGTCTATCATGTGCGTCACCGTATCGAAGAACTCCTTCTGGATATTCAAAGGTGATGGAGTAGGGGAATTACTCGACTCGGAGGAGATAATGGCATCCTTTGCTGATCCAATCATTATGCTCTTCCTTGCGGGCTTTATTCTGGCCATTGCTGCGTCGAAGTCGGGACTTGACACACTATTGGCACGCAACCTTATCAAGCCTTTCGGTAACAAGAGTGAGAATGTTCTTTTGGGATTCCTACTTATCACAGGACTCTTCTCAATGTTCATCTCGAACACTGCCACAGCTGCTTTAATGCTTACCTTCCTAACTCCTGTCTTTGCAGCCTTGCCTGCTAATGGTAAAGGACGCATTGCTTTGACAATGTCTATCCCTGTTGCTGCCAACCTCGGAGGTATGGGAACACCGATTGGAACGCCTCCTAACCTCATAGCACTCAAGTATCTTAACGACCCTGCAGGCCTCGACATGAAGATTGACTTCATGCACTGGATGGCTTTCATGGCTCCGCTTGTAATCATCTTGCTCCTTCTCTCTTGGAGAATAATCCTCTATTTCTTCCCATTCACACAGAAGACTATTCATTTGAAGATTGATGGTGAGGTGCACCGTGGATGGCGAATGTGGGTAGTAATCATTACCTTCATTGTCACAATCCTTCTATGGGTTATTCCAAAGAAGGTCACTGGTATTGACACTAACACAGTCTCCATGATTCCAATGGCAGTCTTTGCTATCACGGGAGTCATTACTGCTAAGGATATGCAAGATATAAATTGGAGTGTCATCTGGATGGTTGCTGGAGGCTTTGCCATTGGATTAGGTATGAACGGATCGGGCCTGGCTGACGCTGCTATTGAGAGTATTCCATTCCGCAATTGGAGTCCTATTGTCATCCTTGCTGTGTCTGGTTTGATTTGTTATTTCCTCTCTAACTTCATCTCAAACACTGCTACTGCAGCCTTGTTGGTACCTATCCTCGCTGTTGTCTGCCGTGGTATGGATCATAATCTTGATGGTATTGGCGGGACAAGTACGGTTCTCATCGGTATTGCCATAGCTGCCTCTACTGCTATGTGCCTCCCTATCTCTACGCCACCGAATGCTATTGCTTACTCAACAGGTCTTGTCAAGCAGAATGATATGCTGAAGGTGGGTCTGACATGTGGTATCGTTTCCCTCGTATTGGGCTATGCGCTCCTTTATTTCATTGGTCAGGTACATTTCCTCTGATAAGGAGTTAGAATATTATAAACGCTAATCTAACAGGATGTTATTGTGAGATTAATCAGCTACTTTGTACTACTCTTGATGGGGGTGGTGCTCACGAGTTACCAACGCAAGCCTGCTGAGGCTAATGTTCAGAGGTGGATTCAATCTTTGACAAGGGAGAGTAAGAAGACAGTTGTTGACAATGATTTCTCAAACATACTGTTAGATAGGCGTGTCCCTTACGTTGGGTATATTGGAGCGAACTATCAGAAGCTCTCGATAACCTTTCAGAGAGTGCATCGAACGAGCGCCAACCGATATAGTGTCAGTGGTGTTACCATTGTCAACAACAACCGTTGTAACTTCCGTGGGACTATCAACATCATTGATAATAGGCGGTTTATCCATCCTACGTATGGTGTAGACGACGCTATGAAGGGTCGGTTCAGACGACGTGGATGTAGTGTTGCAAAATACAAGTTGATGGAAGATACCCGTCAAAAGAGTAGTGGTGTGTTCTCTGGTTATCTGTTGTTTTATTGGTACGAGACTGTCGATGGCAGGATTGTCTATGACGACATTGATGACTATTCGGACTCCTTTTGCAACAACCAGTATGCTGGTTCATGGCGAAGTAACAGTACAAGGAAGGCGAAACCATGTGCGTGGGGACAATACCGAGTGCCGATCTGTGGGGATCTTGACATAGGGGCAGGGGAGTTCTCTGTCAATCCCAAGTATGCTAAATACGGCTGGGAAAAATAGTATCGGGCACGGACCACCCTCTGTTTTGGCTCTGTGACGACTGATACAGCTTGTTCTGAATTCGTCATATAACGATGTGATCTCAGTCTGCAAGTCTCCTATAACAAGGGGGCACACGCTTTGTGTGCCCTTTTTTTGTGACTTTATCTCTATGATGCTCAAGCTCTTTATCCATGTTGACAGCCATTCTCTGCTTCAAAGAATGGTATGTCGTAATCTCGAACTTAAACCAACACACAACTTACACAAAGGTGTTTCGGTAATGTCTGGTGTGCTACTTGTGTGCAGAGTCTTGTGTTACTCTGTGAGCGTTAAACGTAAACTATTGCTTTCGTCAGTTTCTCCATTCAACCATCTCGGCAATTACTCTATGCTTCAGAGTATGCTTTAAGTGCGTAAAAATAATTACATAATATCAAGCTGAATACCTTCAAGATAGGAGTATATCCTCACCTGCAATCGAGTCTATAACCTGCAAGCTATCAATGTGTTATATACAGCGTTTGAGAACATGCCCTTCTTGCATGTAGAAGAGGCCCTTCTTGAGGCAAGAAAGGCATGTTCTTGAAGCAAGAAGAGCCTTCTCTTCATCGTTGAAGGGTGTGTACTGGATTCGAGAAGGGTGAAAATAATTTACAAGAAGATGGGGATGAGTGAAGGAGTAGTTGTATAAGGAGTTAAGGAGTAGTTGTATAAGGAGTTAAGGAGTTAAGGAGTGAAAGGGAGTTAAGACAACAGCGACTACATCTTTTATAAGGAGTGAATATGGTTTGAGACAACACAGACTTCTCTCTCTCTTTCAGTGTATTATGGTTCGTTGGGAGTTACTTTCTCTTATAATAAGTCACGTAGATTGACTTGCTCGGTATCCCTTTCTCTCATCGAAAATCATATATATTGGCTTACACGATGTCCCTTTCGGTCATAGTACGTCACGTAGATAGGCTTGCTCGGTGTCCCTTTCTGTCATAGAGTAATATGTCTCTTTACGCAGAGAGAGAGAGCCCACAGGTAGGGAGGTTCACCCACGCTCTGTCTTCGGATGGATAAGAGCGTGATTGCCGAAATGGTTTTATTTGATGCTAATAGAAGGCTAACACTAAGCGGGTAAGCTGTCTTGTAGGCGTAACCTCACTAATTACGCCCCTCCCTGTGGGGGTGGAGTAGGGGGAAGGGGTAGCCGTTGTTTGGTGCTGGACCAGCTGTTGTTTGATGGTGAACCAGCCGTAGGAGAGTGAGTGTTCACCATCTCATGAATGTTATTTACGGCTGTTCTCTTTGTTATCAGAAAATTAATACGTATGTTTGCAACTGTTTTCTATAACATTAAGTAAAGCTAAGAAGATGATAATAGCAGATTTAAGTGCATGCCATCGGTACTATGGTCTACATCCAAGGATGAAGGTGATGATGGATTATATCCTCCAACATGATTTCAGTCGACTGATGGCGGGACGTATTACCCTCGATGGTGATGACTTGTTTATCAACTTAGATGAAGTGGAGTTGAAGCCTAAGGAGGAACAACGATTAGAGTTTCACAAGGGCTATATAGATGTACAAGTACCTTTGTTACAGCCAGAAACGATGGGATGGACTGCTTGTCTGACTTGGGTAAGCCTGATATTGCCTACAACCCAACGACTGACTGTGGCTTCTATAAGCAAGCGGCAAAGGAGTATCTCAAGGTAGAACCAGGACAATTCACCGTCTTCTTCCCTGAAGATGCACATGCGCCTATCATTGGAGAAGGACTGCAAAGGAAATTGGTGGGGAAGATTAGGATTTGAGACCTCCCCCGGCCCCTCCGAAGGAGGGGAGAGCCTAACGGAATGCTCGCTGCTGAAAGGGGGAATGAATGAGGGACTTTGAGGCGGAGAAAAATACTTCGCATACCAGTCATGATGGTTGTTACTTATGGTCATGATGGTTGTTGTGTGTGGTCATAATGCTCATGGGATTTGGTCATAACGCTCGGATGATGTGGTTATAATGCTTAGGTGGTGTTGGTCATAATGCTCGGATGATGTGGTCATAATGCTTAGGTGGTGTTGGTCATAACGCTCGGATGATGTGGTCATAATGCTTAGGTAGTGTTGGTCATAACGCTCGGATGATGTGATAATAACGTTCCTTTAATTCGGTCATAACGCTTAGATGGTGGGATGATAACGGTTTGTGCGCTTTCTGTTTTCGCTCTTCTTGCGGGATGCTGGGGGCTTTATACATTATTATATAGGGATGTGACGAAAAGAATTGATAGTAGAGGTGGAAGGAAGATATTGTTAGGATAAACTTACACCATCTGCAATATGAATTGACCAACAACTAAGGTGTGGTGATTAGCCATCTTAGTTGTTGGTCGATTGCAGTTATATAAGTAGGTTGCTAACCACTCTTTCGGGTCTTTTTCTCGTCATTTGTGTTATGTTTACACGCTCTTTAATCTAAGAGACATTTATGTTAAGGGAAAGTGATGTGACTTTTTAGGCAACTTTACTTTATTTAAGTAAAATGTGTAAAGAGGCTTAATTAATTAAGTTTGGTTTGTTAATATAAACATATCTTTATACTAAAAACACTTGAATTTATCATTTTTTAAAATCTACAGAAGACTTCGTAATGATTTAATTACTAACTTTGCCGAACAATGTTGACATTTTGCGCAATCCCTGTTGAGCGAAAGAGGGACGTACATATACTATGAGGTTAATAAGATTTAGACGTGATATAATACCCGGGCACAAGTAAGAAGAATGACGGCTAACAGCTAATCCTATTTATACCATTTATTAGAACTTAAACTGACAGATGCCCATTCTGGCTGTGATAAGGCAGTCATGTATGTTAAACCGATTATTATAACCTAAATTTTAACGAAGATGAAGAAGTTTCTAATCAAGGCAGTATTGCCTGTTTCAATGGTAGTTTGTGCCGTTGCGGTTGCTTCCTGCTCACAAGATGAGCTTTTGACGCAAACCAAAGAACAAAGTGAAGAGGGTGTATTGAGTAACCCAAGAGAGATACGCAACTATCTGAAGACGTTGCCGTTAGCACCTATGATGACACGTGCTAATGGTCCGATAACACCTAATGATGGTACTCCTCTACCTGTTGAGGAGGAAGACCCGGTTGTTGAGACGCAGGGTGTTCTCGATGGAATACCTGGTAATTGGGTGAAGACAACACGACACTATAAGATTAAACAGACTTTCGATGAGAATTTCCTCTTTGATCCTACGAGCGATGTGGTGTATCCTGGATGCGTGCTAAAGGGTGGTACGATCGCTAATGGTACTTATGCAATGATTACTTCACACAAGACTGGGGACGTGACCTTCTCTATCAGCTTGTCTCCAGCTAATCCAAGAGAGGCGCACGAGACCTCTGCTACTGTTCCTAACATCCGTAAGAGCGAGTATCAAGAGGTGTGGAATAAGTGGGCGACAATGGATTGGAAGGAGTCGCCAGTGACAACTATTCAGAGTGTGGAGAAGATTAACTCGCAGGAAGAACTTGTCACTAAGTTGGGTGTTGCAGTAACTGCTCCGGTTGCGAATGGCTCCATTAACCTCGGATTTAACTTCAATAAGAAGAAGAACCATATCTTAGCTCGTCTCATACAGAAGCACTTTACTGTCTCAACTGACGCTCCTAAGAAGGGTACTATCTTTGAGTCTATCGACAAAGATGCCCTCGACGGTTATCAGCCAGTCTACATCTCCAGCATTAACTACGGTCGTATCATCTATCTTTCAATAGAGACTGATGAGAAGGAACGCAACATCAATGAGGCTATAGAGTTCGCACTGAACAAAATCAAGGGTGTTGATGTTAACGTATCGGCTGACCAAGCAGTCAACTACCGTAAGATGTTGGCTAAAAGCGACGTACATATCACAGTCCTTGGAGGTGGGAAGACTATCCAACAAGAGATTTTGAAGGGTGATATTGACTCTTTCCAGCGTTTCCTTGCGGCTGATATTCCAATGGAGCAGATGTACCCTATTAGTTTCTCTTTGCGTTATGCTGTTGATAATTCACAGGCTCGTGTAGTGTCAAGTAGTGAGTTCACTGTTACACAACGCGACTTTGTTCCTGTATTCAAGAAGGTTCGTATGCAGTTACAGGTACTTGGCTTCTCAGGACAGCACAGTGGTCCACTTCCTAACTTAGATAAGGATGCTAACATCTGGGGTAAGGTCATGGTAGGAGTCAACGGTCAAGAGCACGAGCTTGTAGGCATTGCTCAGTCTAATCCGTTCTGGTTTGACTATCGAGAGAAGGAAGAAACACTGCACCCAATAGGCTTTGGTGGTATCGTCAATGTCGAGTTTGACAAAGATAAGAACGAGAGTTTAGAGGACTTTGTAGACCATCAGAAGATATCTTTCATCACTGATTTGCATACAGAAAACGGTATCTATAAGTATAACTATGGTCGGACACAATTCAACCACACCCTTGGTACCGTCTTCTCTAAGTATAAGAGTGATAACCCAGTTGTCGTCTTAGAAAGTAACTATAAGCATATTAAGATTCACACTTACGTAAAGATTCTGGACCTTAAGTTCTTTAACTAAAAGACACCTATTGCAGTTTTATCGGCGTCAACACTATGATGTCGATAAAAGCTGCAGTACATTAATTATCATAAAGTAGAATTTAAGACTATCAATATGAAAGAGTTTCTACGCTTTTTGCCGTATTGTGCCTACTTTGTCAGCTCTCTGTGGCTGGTCCAATAGACCAGGCTCGAGCGTTGAAGATTGCTTCAAACTTCTTTGGACAAGGCACCACAACACGCCAACTCAGCATGGCGTATAAGGCACCCTACAAGGCTTCCCGTACAGGAAAGGCTGAGGAGAACCTATACTATATCTTCAATCGTGGTAATGATCAGGGTTATGTCGTTGTTGCAGCAGACGACCGTGTCTCTCCTGTCATCGCTTTCTCTGATAAAGGAAGCCTCTCAGAGAGTGACATACAAGCGAACCCTTCTATCAAGTGGTTATATGATGAGTATCGCAATCAGATAAAGTGGGCCATCGAGAACACGCCTGACACGCCCTCACCAGAGTTCATGCAAGCATCGACTGTGCGTGCAAGTAACTATCAGATAGAGATTAGTCCACTTCTCGAATATGCTACTGACCGCAGGACAAGACTCGCAACACCTATCAGTTGGGGCCAGAGTTGGCCTTTCAACCAGTATTCGCCGAACTATCGTTACAATGGTCAGACCTACGAAACAGTGTCGGGTTGTGTGGCAACAGCCATCTGTACCGTTCTACGTTGGCATAAGTGGCCACGTAAAGCACATGGTTCAGTGAGTTACTATTGGAAGCGTAACTACATGTCATTGAACTTTGACGGTCAAGGATCAGAGAATGCAGCATACGATTGGAGCCAAATGCCAGCCGGAGTAGATAGGTATGGGCGCGATAGAACAACTGGTCGTGAGCTTACAGCATTACAGGCTGATAACATCGGACGCCTTTTGCGCGACATTGGTTATGCTGTTCAGATGGACTATAATCCTGCTTCTGCAGGTGGGTCGGGTGCTTATGTCTACAATGCCCCAGCCGTTCTCACACGTAACTTCGGCTATAAGAGCAGCGTAAGGTTCCTCCAACGCAGCAACTACTACGAGCAGAGCTGGCTAAGAGAGATACATGATGAGTTGAGAGATTACGGTCCTGTTGTCTATGCAGGCTTCTCTGGTGGTGGTGGCCACTGTTTTGTACTCGATGGTTATGCGTCAAATGGCTTCGTACATGTCGATTGGGGATGGAACTATTCATCAAATGGTTGGCATAAACTCAACGTGTTGCGCCCAGGACAAGAAGGTATTGGTGGCGGTAGTGGAGGCTATAGTTCTGATCAGCAGATGCTACGTTATCTGAAACCTGACCGTAACGATGACCCTGACCCAGAGCCTAATCCAAATCCAGAACCAAAGCCTGACCCACAGCCCGACGTTGAGACAGGTACTAACCTGTATATTGCAGCTAAGTGCGAACAGACCGCTTTAGCACAGCAGAACTCTGTCCCAGTCACTATCACTATTGGTAATAAGAACAGTGAGTCAGCTTATTCAGGTCGATTAGCCCTTGCCCTCTATCAAGAGGAGAATGATGCTTACTCTACGATTATCTCTACAACGACGGCTTCTGTCGGTGCTGAGTCAACGAAGAAGGTGACTTTCTATGCCAACCTCGCCAACGTCAAGGCAGGAACCTATCATCTTACTGTCAATTACGCCAAAGGTTCAGGCTTCAAGGCCATCGATGCCGTTGCCGGAACAGTTGCCATTGGTAAGGCTGATCCAGACCCGGAACCAGAGCCAGACCCAGTTGTTAAGCAGCCTGAACTGTATGCTGTACAGCGTATAACGGAGTATGTTAAGAAGGGACAGAACACGAAGATTGTCTCAACTCTTGCCAATGAAGGTAATACCGACTACAATGGTAGCTTAAAGCTCTACGCTCTTCCTGCTGAATCAAATGATGTTAAGGCAGCCACCCTCATCTCCGAAGGCAACGCAAAGATAGCCAGAGGCGAGCGTGTAACGTTCTCTTTCTATACGAACGACAACTTCGGACGCTTGGAGGTAGGCAAGTATAACCTGCTTGCAGGGTATGATGTTGATGGTGAAGAGGTTGCTGTTAAAGTGAAAACAGATGCGAAAGTATGGAAGATAGGCGAACTAACCATCAATGCGGCTGATGATGATGATAACAACTCACAGACTGTTCATGATTTGAAGTTGCAGACTATCTATTTCTATCAGGGTAGTAGCTACCTTGGATCAGACAATGCTTATGTGTCAACTGCCCACAGCAAGTTTACTGCTCGCGTTTACTTGAAGTCAGTGAATGGCTTTGAGGGTCGTGTGAAGTTCTATGTCACCAATGCTCAGTTGAGTTCTAAGCCTCTCAATAGCAACATGGCAGAGACACGAACCGTCACGTTAAAGCCAAATAGTAACGGTTATATCGAGGTATCACTACCTACGAGATACCTATCGAAGGGGCGTTATTACATGAATATCCTCTATAACAATGGAGGTGCAACATGGCTTTATTACCCAACAGATGTCGTTCCTTTCAATGTCTATGCCGCTTTCAACCAACCTGACCCATCTAACTTATTCAGCAACAAACCAACACTTGGTCCAACCTTTGACTTTGACACCCCTCCATTCTATGGTGAACACTTCCAATCAATTGGTAATAAAGTTGATGGAGAAAGTATCCCATTGGGTATTGACGAGGTTGCCGTTGGTGGTACAGAGCTGTCTGTTTCATCGGGCGTTGTGACGGATAACGTTATTCTCACAGCCGCAAAGGCTTGCACTGTAAGTATTTATAGTGTACAAGGAAAGCTTATCAACAAGTATAACGTTAAGTCTGGCGACAATGTTATCAGCGTTGCCAACCTGCCAGCAGGTGTCTATCTCATCGGTACAGGTACAACAACTTGTAAGATAGTAAAGCGTTAATAGAATAGGACTGACATAATTAGGCGTATTAGTTGAATTCACATTGAGGACTCCCTCAGTGTGGATTCTCTATGCTTTATAATTGTGATTTATGTGCTATCTCTCGTTCTTCTACGCTTCATGTTGTGATACTTTCGAGTCTTGTATGTCAATTGTTGTTGACTTGGCAATGCTCATTTCTGGTGGTAATAATGCTTCCTCCAATTGTTGTTAACGCTGATTTTAAGTGTTGTTAGCGCTGACTCTAATTGTTTCTAACGTTTATATTAATTGGTGTTAACGCTGATTTCAAGTAGCGTTAGCAGTCATTTTAAGTTGCGGAAATAGTTTTATTTAGCTGTGCGAATGTCCCTCAACCCTTTCTCCATGTACTATCAGTTGTTGAGTAGTTCTTTTTCTTGTCAATAGCACAGGTGAATCAGATGTCTATTGGTACGCATGTAAAGCCCACGAAGGGCCTCCGACCGACAGGTGTCACAGCGCTTCTCTACTATCATTAGGCTTATAGTTTGTGAGTTCTTGCACCTAATGAGGTCTCTGTGTGTACTGGAATAATATGTTTTTCAGTGTTATGATGCAAAAAAAAGGACGCACCTTTTTGTGTTTCTTAGTATGTTTATAGGAGTAATTTGGCAATCGTTTCACACAATATAAGGCTCTATAAGGCTGTGAAAAATAATTACATAGCAGAGTGTTAAACGCCCTCAACACAAGGGTATAATCTCTTCTGTAATCGAGTTTATAACCGTCAAGTAATCAGAGTGTTACAAATAGCGTTGAAGAACATGCCCTTCTTGCCCCAAGAAGGGCCTCTTCTACGTGCAAGAAGGGCATGTTCTCGAACGAAGAAGGGCGTCTTCTTCAATCATGAAGACCGTGTGTTGGAATTGAGGAGAGTAAAAAGTGAGGACCTCTCCCGGCCCCTCCGAAGACCTCCCCCAACCCCTCCGAAGGAGGGGAGAGCCTAACCTGCTATGAGAAAGCGTATGATATTAGTACTTGTTGGTAATCGTTGTTCAATGACTAACAGCTCTTCTTCACTATTTTACATTATTCACCTACCATCCACAAAACCCTTTCATCACCATCTAACATTCGCCACCTACCACCCCACAAAGCACTTCATCAACACTTAACATTCAACACCTAACATCCCACAAAGCCCATCATCAACACTTAACATTATTCATCTACCATCCACAAAACCTTTTCATCACCACATAACATCATACACCTACCACCCCACAAAGCACATCATTAACACCTAACATTCAACACCTACTATCCCACAAAGCACATCATTAACACCTAACATTCAACACCTACTATCCCACAAAGCACATCATTAACACCTAACATTCAAAACCTACTATCCCACAAAGCACATCATTAACACCTAACATTCAACACATACTATCCCACAAAGCACATCATTAACACCTAACATTCAACATCTACCACCCCACAAAGCACATCATTAACACCTAACATTCAACACCTACCATCCCACAAAGCACATCATTAACACCTAACATTCAACATCTACCACCCCACAAAGCACATCATCAACACCTAACATTCAACACCTACCACCCCGCAAGCTCTTATTATTCCATCTATCGGACGAGTAAAAGAAATGACCTACAACTAATGTGCGAGCTACGTCACATTAGTTGTAGGTCATGATATATACATATTGGGCCTCTAATTGAGATAAGTTCCTTACATTAATATAGATAACTGATAAGCAGCAGACAGCTATTTACAAGTCTTCGACTGATTTTTACGTCTCCACAAACTTGTATTTACGCCTTCACTAACTTATGTTTACGTCCCCACAGAACTTATATTCACGTCCCCACAGAACTTATATTCACGTCCCCACAGAACTTATAGTTAAGTATTCTTTCCTTATATTCTCGCCCCGTGAATATGTCTTATTCGTGCGTTACGCCTTATCTATTCCCCCACACCCAACCGTGTCCCGTTAGGCTCTCCCCTCCTTCGGAGGGGTCGGGGGAGGTCCCCTTTACCCCCTTATCATTAGAAGTGTACCCTAAAGTCCACGCCCATCTGGAACGGATTACCAAGTTGTGCGAAGGTGTAGCGAGTACCAGTAGCAGCACTCTGAACGGCGAAGCTGTTGTATTTAGTATCTGTTAAGTTACGCACCCAGAGGTTGACATGAAGCGGACCGAAGTCGGCATCGGCATGAGCACCTACTACTGCATAGAAGTTCTGACCGATAGTGTTCTGCTCATCCCAGTAGGTCTTACCCTGTGCGGAGAGGTTCATTCCCACCGTGACGCTACGCAAGTGGAAGCGATTAGACGCATCGAGCAAGGCTGCAGGGTCAACATCTATACGATAGTCAGCATTGGCGCCGAGTGTATGTTGCGGTACGAAAGGTACACGCTTATCCTTGTAATCAACCATACCAACGCCTGCGATAGAGTCTTTATACTCATCGAACTGTGCACTTGTAAAGCCATAGCTGAGTCCATAGGTTAGTTTGTTGTCGAGTGCAACACCACGGAGTGTTGCCTCCAAGCCGCAAGAATGGCTACGACCTGCATTCGTCATCACACGTCCAAAGCCATAGTTACCAGCCATCACAGAGAGCTGCTGATTGCGAATCTGCATATAGTAAGCAGCGAGATCGAGGTGTACTTGGTCGTTGAAGAGGTTTAGGTGTGCTCCCACCTCATAGTTCCAACTGGTCTCTGGCTTATACTCAATCGTCTTTGCGATACGCTCATAGTAAGCCTCATCATGTGCGATGTCGACATCAGCACGAGCCTTATTAGCCGCTTGAGAGGTCTCAGTCTGCAGCACATCAGAGAACATCTCGAAGTTATAACCGCCTGCTCGATAGCCTTTTGACCATGTTGCATAGACGTTACTACCGTTCTGAAGACGATAGGTCAGGCCCACTTTTGGGAGAAGCTGCTTGAAGCTGTCATGCTCGCTATGCTTCAGAGCAGAGGTGATAACAGGGTTGATGGTTACACCCATCACACTCTCCTGCAATGCAACACGTGCTGAAGTCTCGTAATCAATGTTTACACGTGAGTAATCATAGCGTAAACCAAGGGTCGCCATAAGGCGATCAGTGAACTCAATGTTGCTCTCATGGTAGACACCTAAGTTGAGTGTTGGCGTATGGAAGACACCTGGGACAGGGTCCATCGTCATGTTGATGTTTACACCACCAGCCCCAGCAATCATTGCAGCGACGCTTGCTCGTGCCGTCTTGTTGGCGAGTTCCTCTGACATTCCGCCTGCTATCATCCTTTGAGCCACACGTGCAGCCATGGCGTTAAGCATTCCGTTGTAGGCATAGTCAGTAATCTTCTTAGACAGATAGCTGTTCATATCCTGATCAAAGTAGACAGGTGCCGTCGTCTTCAACCACTGGTAAGACCCGAAAGCACCGAAGGTCCAATGCCACTTACTATCATTTCGGCTCTTAACAGACAGTTCCTCCGTCACCGTGTTACCCAACTGACGCTGCGTGAGGTGCATGAAGTCTTGTGGACGATAGTCTATATCCATGAGCATGTAGTCGCGTAGGTACTGCCAAGAAGTCATCGAATTGATGTCAAATCCATTACCCGCATATTTGATGCCCAGTCCTGTGTTGATGATATTACGGCGATAATTGCTCTGTCGATTTTGGTTAGGTGATTGTGTACCAGTCTTCAATCCATAGAGAGGAGAGGTGATAGTGGCAGCAGCAACTTCGTCTTCTGTGACCACCTGACCGTATGGGAAGCCATTTTGACGAGTATATTGATAGTCGGCAATGAGGTCGAAGTTCAGTCTGTCCGTTGGTCTCCACAGCAATCGACCCTTACCTCCAAACTCATTGATAAGGTCGGCATGTGAGCCATCATACTGATTACGGAAGAACCCATTCTGCCCTCCATAGAAGCCCGCAACGGCGAATGCCATCTTATCATTGACTTTCTTATAGTGGCTTACCTCTGCTTTTCGATATAACTTCGAGCCAATAGAGAGTTGAACATCAGTCCCTTGATACTGGAAAGGATTACGACTATAAAGGCGAATCAGTCCCCCCTCGGTGTTCATACCATAGAGTGTACCCTGTGGACCATGCAGGACATCAACACGGTCGACGTCATACGTATGGAAATTAAAGGCACTCTTGTTCAAGATAGGCATACCATCTACATAAATACCCACGGCTGGTGAGTAGACACGTGAGCCTATTCCACGCATATAGATAGAAGAGGTATAACGGCTTCCATACTCTGGCATGGCAAATGAAGGTACGAAGACAGAGAGGTTACGCACGTCCTGTACGTTGAGGTTGCGTATCAAATCGCCATTAAAAGAGGTGCTACTCAATGGTTGCTGACGCAGGCGGAAAGCCTCCTTAGGTTGGTCGACGACGACAACCTCGTCTATGTCATAGACTCTGGAAGTATCTCCTTTCTCGATAATGTTATTGGCCTGTATTGCCATAGGCAAAGATGTCGCCACCAGAAGAGCAATACCAAATTTAGACTTAACCATATAATCTTATTTCTAATATTTGTATTTAATTAACGATGGCAAAGGTAGGAAGAAAAAAGACACGACGCAATCCTCATTTATTAGGAATATTGCATACAAGCAGCTGATTATTAATGAATAAAAAGGAGTTTACGACCAATGTTTCTCTACTGCTATAATAAGCGAACCTTGAGTGATTAGGGGCAGATGGTAGGTTGATTAGTCTTATTAGCATTTATTGGCTACCCTATCAAATGTTATAATTTCGGAGCTAAATAGCCCACTGTTGATTACTGAAAAACGCTAAAATAATAGCAAGTAAAACAAAATACTCCACACATCAGAAGACTCTATAAGAGTGTGAAAAATAATTACATTGTAATGAGCTAAATACCCTCTGGATAGGTGTATGTTACCTTTTATAATTAAGTATGTAAACTTCAATAAATCAGTATGTTATGTTTAGCATTGGAGAACATGCCCTTCTTAATGCTTGAAGGGCGTCTTCTCCTTTGCTGTTTATAACCATCTGAATTACTGTGAGTTGTAGGCTTGATAATAGTACGTGTTTGGCTTGCTGTTTACTGACTCTTTTTTGGATAAATGTAGAATAATTTCAAGCGTCCGATAGACGTTGTGTAATAATAGAAGAAATCGTATTATGGCATGGAAGAATAGGTGTACATCGGTACAGAAAAGTACTTTTAGCGGGAATGTTGTGTATTAATTCATCTTTTCATTTGTTTTTTAGTTTATTATTACTATCTTTGTCAAATTGCAAAAATAACATAGAAAAATAAACAAAATAGGTATATGCCGATAGGTCTTATGGGAGATGAGAGAGACAGAATAGCGTAACGAAATGTACAAAAGACGGACTTCTCTTATTGAAAATAAAATCTTATCTTTGCAAAGAACATTTAGGAAAGAGATTAGAACATGATATCAATTGACGGACTGACGGTGGAATTTGGCGTGAAGCCATTGTTTAAGGATGTTTCATTCGTCATCAATGAGCGAGACAGGATAGCCTTAGTGGGTAAGAACGGAGCGGGAAAGTCAACCATGCTGAAGATACTCTGTGGGATGCAGAAGCCTACGAGCGGGTCCGTTTCTGTACCGAATGATACGACAATAGGCTACCTGCCGCAGGTGATGAAGCTTTCTGACGATACGACCGTGAAGGAGGAAACGCGCAAGGCCTTCGCTGACAAGACGAAGATGGAGGCCAAACTCAAGGAGATGGAGCAGGAGATGGCCGAGCGCACCGACTATGAGAGTGACGGATATGCCGAACTCGTTGAGCGCTTTACGACGGAGCATGAACGCTATATGATGATGGGAGGTGAGAATTATGAGGCTGAGATAGAGCGTACACTGACGGGTCTTGGTTTTACGAGAGACGATTTCGACCGTCCTACCCGTGAGTTCTCTGGTGGATGGCGTATGCGTATTGAGTTAGCAAAGATACTCCTCCGCCGTCCAGACGTACTCTTACTTGATGAGCCTACGAACCACCTTGACATTGAGTCAATCCAATGGTTGGAGCAATTCCTTGCCCAGAGTGCTAAGGCAGTAGTACTGGTTAGTCACGATCGAGCATTTGTTAATAATGTAACGAACCGTACGCTTGAGATAACCTGTGGCCATGTGGAAGACTATCGGGTGAAGTATGACGAGTATCTTGTCCTTAGGAAAGAACGTCGCGAACAGCAGCTTCGTGCCTATGAGAACCAACAGAAGGAGATTGCTGACACCAAGGCGTTTATTGAACGGTTCCGTTATCAGGCCACGAAAGCCGTTCAGGTGCAGCAACGCATCCGTCAGTTGGAGAAGATAGTACCCATAGAAGTGGACGAGGTGGACAATTCGGCTATGCGTCTGAAATTCCCTCCATGTCTGAGAAGTGGAGACTATCCAGTCATTGCAGAGGGTTTGGGGAAGACTTATCCAAGTAGACTGCATAGTGACGGACCGGGTCAGACGGTCTTTGAGGGTGTCGACCTTATTATTAAAAGAGGTGAGAAAGTGGCCTTCGTCGGTAAGAACGGTGAGGGAAAGTCTACCTTCGTGAAGTGTATCATGGGTGAGATACCATTTGACGGTACGCTGAAGATAGGGCATAACGTGCAAATTGGTTATTTCGCACAGAACCAGGCACAACTGTTAGACGAGAACCTTACGATCTATGAAACTATCGATAGGGTGGCTACAGGAGACATGCGTCTGAGGATAAACGACCTCCTCGGTGCGTTTATGTTTGGTGGAGAGACGTCAGAGAAGTATGTTAAAGTACTTTCAGGAGGTGAGCGTTCGCGCTTAGCGATGATTAAGCTATTGCTTGAACCAGTAAACCTTCTTATCCTTGATGAGCCTACCAACCACCTCGACATAGCCTCAAAGGAAGTGTTGAAGGAAGCTATAAAGGCCTTTGACGGTACGGCAATCATCGTGAGCCACGACCGTGAGTTCCTCGATGGACTGGTAAGTAAGGTCTATGAGTTCGGTGGTGGTAAGGTGAGAGAACATTTAGGTGGTATCTACGATTGGCTTAGAAGCTCCAGTGAGTCCCTCCAACTTGCTCGAAAGGGAGAGGGTACTGAGATAGTGTCGCTGTCATCTAATAATAGTAGAAATGCTGATTCCCTCCCTTCGGAAGGGTCGGCTGAAACCTCAGGTGAGACCCTGTCATACGCTGAACGTAAGGAACTGCAGAAGAAGATACGTAAGGCACAACGCGCAGTGGACGACTCGGAAGCTAAGATAGCGAAGCTGGAAGCCCGCAAGAGCGAACTTGATGAGCTCCTTATGGCACCAGAGAATGCCTCGAATATGGAACTCGTTTCGGAATATACCAACCTTCAGCGTGAACTTGATGAGGAGAACGACCGATGGCTCATGCTGTCGGAAGAGCTGGAGGGGGATGAAGGAGTAGGGGACCTCCCCCAGCCCCTCCGAAGGAGGGGAGCCGCAAACCTGCTATGGCTGGATAGGTCGGCTACTTGTGATAGGGATGTTATCTTCACATTTGTTTGTGGGTGTTCCTCACGATAGTTTGTGGATGATAAGTATTCTATATTACTCTCTGTTAGAAGAATAAAGTTATGTGTTAACTACGTTAAGCAGGCCCGTTTCCTGCACTCCCCTCCTTCGGAGGGGTTGGGGGAGGTCCCAAACCAGCTATGTCTGGATAGGTCGGCTACTTGTGATGGGGATGTTATCTTCATGATAGTTTGTGGGTGTTCCTCACGATAGTTAGTGGATGATTCTCACGATAGTTTGTGGATGATAAGTATTCTACATTACTCTCTGTTAGAAGATTAAAGTTATATGTTAACTACGTTAAGCAGAGCTGTGTCCTGCACTCCCCTCCTTCGGAGGGGTTGGGGGAGGTCCCAAACCAACTAAGTTTATCAGGCCCGTATCCTGCACTCCCCTCCTTCGGAGGGGTTGGGGGAGGTTATTATTTATTAAATATATTACTATGCGTATTAAATCACTTTTACCAATGATGCTCCTTGCATCTGCGCCCTTCACCGCTATGGCACAGGGTCAGGCAGGTATCAAGGCAGAGAATCTCGACAAGTCGGTACGCCCGGCTGACGACTTCTTTACGTTTGCCACAGGTGGATGGCAGAAGCTTAACCCGCTACCAGGAGCGTTCTCACGCTTTGGCTCATTCGACCAGTTGCAAGAGAACAACAACAAGCGTATCAACACGATCCTCACTGACTTGCTCAAGAAACAGGGTAAGGAAGGGTCGACAGAGAGAAAGTTAGGCGACTTCTATAAGCTCGCCATGGACTCAGTGCGCCGTAACAAGGAGGGCGTAAGTCCGGTTAAACCGCTACTCAACGAGATGGAGAATGCAAAGAGTCTGGCCGACCTTCGCGCCCTGCAGTTGAAGTATGCAAGTTTCGGTTATGGTGTTCCAATGGGTTATTCCTTTGAGGCTGATGAGAAGAATGCGAAGATGAATATCCTTCTTATCTATCAGGACGGATTGAGCCTTGGACAGAAAGAGTACTATCTCGATAATGACAAGGCTACGGCAGACATCCGTAATGCCTTCCGCCAGTTTATCGCTAATATGTTCCGCCTCTATGGCTTCTCTGATACACAGGCTGCGGCTAAGCGTGATGCTGTGATGCGTTATGAGACAATGTTGGCTTTGATCTCAAAGAGCCGTACGGAGTTACGTGACGTTGAGGCCAACTATAATAAGATGACGCTCGGTGAGTTTAAGGAGATATATCCTAATATCCCACTCGAGCAGTTGGCTAATGCCGAGGGTATTAAGAGCGAGTATATTCAGACTATGGTAGTGTGTCAGCCTGCTTTCCTTGCTGGTGTTGATAAGCTAACGGCTACAGAGAGTGCAGAGGAACTGCGTGCACGTATGGAGTGGAGCGCTATCCTTGCTTCAGCTAACTATCTGAGTGATGATATACGGGCAGAGTATTTCAATTTCTTCAGTAAGACGATGCGTGGTACGAAGGAAGATTATCCTCGTTGGAAACGTGCTACACAGCAGGTGGAGAAGCAGATGGGTGAGGCACTTGGCCGTATCTATTGTGAGCGTTACTTCCCAGCTACAAGTAAGAAACGTATGGAAGACCTCATCAAGAACCTTGAGGTGAGTCTTGCTGAGCGTATTAAGGCACAAGACTGGATGAGTGAGGCTACTAAGAAGGCTGCTCTTGAAAAGCTCTCAACCTTCTATGTGAAGGTGGGTTACCCTAATAAGTGGAAGGACTTGAGCCAACTTAAGATAGACCCAGCAAAGTCTTATTATGAGAACGTGCAGAACTGTCAGCTGTTCTGGGCTGAGGATGCTATCAAGGAGAAGGCTGGTAAGCCTGTTGATAAGGATAAGTGGCTGATGACACCACAGACTGTTAATGCTTATTATAATCCTACGACGAATGAAATCTGCTTCCCTGCAGGTATTCTTCAATACCCATTCTTCGACCCGAAGGCGGATGATGCCTTTAACTATGGAGCCATTGGTGTGGTGATAGGACATGAGATGACACACGGATTCGATGACCAAGGACGCCATTACGACAAGGATGGTAACATGACAGACTGGTGGACTGAAGAGGATGGAAAGAACTTCGAGGCTCGTACAGGTAAGTATGCTGACTTCTTCAGTGCTATTAAGGTGTTGCCAGACCTTCATGCTAACGGTAAGCTCACATTAGGTGAGAACCTTGCTGACCACGGTGGTCTTGAGGTAGCTTTCAATGCTTTCATGAAGACACCAGAGGCAAAGAAGGGTAAGGTCATTATGGGCTTCACACCAGAACAGCGTTTCTTCATCGCTTATGCAGGTGTATGGGCAAACAATATAACTGAGGCTGAAATCCGCAGTCGTGTGAAGAGTGACCCACACTCTCTTGGTGAGTGGCGTGTCAATGGTGCTCTTCCTCATATCAATGCGTGGTATAAGGCCTTCGGTGTGAAGGAGGGTGATAAGCTCTTCATCCCTGAGAATGAACGCCTGAAGCTGTGGTAATGGCTGGGTGATGGGTGTTGATTGTTGGATGATGGGTGATGAATGTTGGGTGTTGATGGCTTGATACTCAGCTGATTATTACATCTGTCGTTCGATATTTCCCATACCAATAAATCTATAAAATAAAAGGTTTACGACTAATCATTCTTATCAGATATGATGTTGATAGGAATGGTTAGCGTGAGCCTTTTGTGTTTATTCTTATAGAGGAAGATATTGTTGTGGGAAGGATAGGTGGATGTCTATTCGTATTCGTTGTTATACTTTTGTGTAGATAAGACTTGTGCAATCTCTTATTAATTACTATCTTTGTAGCTTATTTATAGTAGAGAAAAGTAGGGTTGTATACTTATACGACCATTAAAGATAAAGGAAACAGGATATGCCATTGATATTACCTGACGGACTTCCCGCCATTGATATGCTGAAGCGTGAGAATATCAACATAGAAGATATGCTTGCTAAGGAGGACAATAAACGTCCGCTTCGCATTGTCATACTCAATCTTATGCCATTCAAGGCTACGACGGAGACTGATTTCATACGTCTTCTTTCTAATAGTCCACTACTGTTAGATATCAGCTTCATGAAACTCAAGAGTCATGTCTCCCGCCATACTTCAGCGGAACACATCGACCGATTCTATCATACACTTGAGGAACTAAGCAAGGAGAAGATTGATGGGTTGATAGTCACTGGTGCACCTGTTGAAGACATACCTTTCGAGGAGGTGGATTATTGGAAAGAACTACAAGAGATATTCAATTGGGCTCGTGAGAATGTGCGTTCAACGCTTTATATCTGTTGGGCAGCACAGGCAGGACTCTATCATTTCTATGATATCCCTAAGTATCCATTGCCAAAGAAGATGTTTGGTATCTTCCCTACGATTCTTCTAAAGCCCGAACTGCCTATCTTCCGTGGTTTTGATGATGTCTTCCGTATGCCTCAGAGCCGTCATACAGAGATAAGGAGTGAGGATATTGAACGAGTCGCCGACCTCGAAATCGTAGCTGAATCAGCAGAGAGTGGTGTGTCTATTGTTAGGTCACGTAGTAGGCGAGAGTTCTTTATCACCGGTCATTTAGAGTATGCCCCAGACACCCTCGATACGGAGTATCACCGTGACCTCGGTAAGCGAGACGATGTAGAGGTCCCGAAACATTATTATCGTGATGACAACCCAACGAATGGTCCGCTTGTCACCTGGCGTGCACATGCCAATTTACTATTTGTGAATTGGGTGGCTTGGATGGTGAATGATGGGTGTTAGGTGGTGAATGTTAGGTGTTGATGAATAGGGTGTTAGATGTTGAATGTTAGGTGTTGATGAATAGATTGTTTGGTGTTTTTGCTTAGCATCTTTGTTCACTATAAAAAAACGACATAGGTAGTTAATACCATCAATCACCTCATCAAGCTCTAAATACTCCATCAGCACCCAACAATAATCACCCATCACCCGATGTCCATCATCCTCTAAACACTTCATCAACACCCAACAATTAACACCAAACACCCAACAATATGCAATCATCATCACCCAACAATTAACACCCATCACCCAACAATATGCAATCATCATCACCCATCACCCATTACCCATCACCCATTACTATAGAGCTCCTTGCGCCAGCCAAAAATCTTGAATGTGGAATGGCAGCTATTGACCACGGAGCAGATGCCGTATATATCGGTGCTTCTCGATTTGGAGCACGTCAGTCTGCAGGTAATAGTGTGGAGGATATTGGTAAGCTATGCGAATATGCTCACCGCTATGGTGCCACGGTTCACGTAACTATCAATACGATTATCTATAACGATGAGTTCGACGATACACTTGCCTTGGTGCGTGAGTTGGTGGACGTTGGGGTAGACGCCTTCCTTCTACAGGATATGGGGCTGATGAGTAAGGTGAGGGAGATAGTACCCGATACGGTAGCACTCCACGCCAGTACACAATGTGATACACGTACATGGGAGAAGGCCCAGTGGCTGAGTCAGCAGGGTTTTGATCGTGTTGTACTTGCTCGTGAATTGTCTGCTGAAGAGATAAGCGATATTCATAAGCGGTTGCCAAACCTTGAGTTGGAAGCCTTCGTACATGGAGCGTTATGTGTAAGTTATAGTGGTGTATGTTATGTTTCCCAGTATAGTTTCGGACGTTCTGCCAATCGTGGTGCCTGTGCACAGTTCTGTCGATTGGCGTTTGACTTGAAGGATTCAGACGGAAAGATCATCGAACACCAGCGTCATCTTCTCTCATTGAAGGATATGAGTCAGATTGATAACCTTGAGACGCTGATGCGTTCTGGGGCTTGTGCCTTTAAGATTGAGGGGCGATTGAAGGATATAAACTATGTGAAGAATGTTGTGTCAGCTTATAGTAAGCGCATTGATGAGATAATCAGTAAGCATCCAGATGAGTTCCGTCGTGCATCTTTGGGACGTGTCCGTTATTCGTTTACACCAGATTTGAAGAAGACTTTCAACCGTGGTTATACTAATTACTTCCTCAAGGGAAGACAGGCAGATATCTTCTCACCCGATACCCCAAAGGCATTGGGTGAGTTTGTTGGTAGGGTAAAAGAGATAAGACGAGACAGCTTTAACGTGTCCAGTACAGCAAACTTTGCGAATGGTGACGGACTCTGTTTCCTTTCACGTGACCCACTCAATCAGTCAACACGGTTGGAGGGATTTCGTGTGAACCGTGCTGTGGGTAATCGACTCTATCCATTTAAGATGCCAAAAGGCCTAAAGCAGGGATGAGTTTGTATCGTAATCAAGACCAAGCCTTTGATAAGGAGTTGGGCAGTAGGACTGCTGAACGTAAGATTAAGATAAAGATGTGGTTTGGAACCTCCCCTGGGACCTCCCTCAATCCCTCCGAAGGAGGGGAGTGCCTAACGGATTGTCGTGGGACAATATGGGCAAAAGCAGAGGTGATAGGAAGTGCTACTCCAAAGCAAACATCTAACAAACGAATATCCAACGAACATCCCGTTAGGCTCTCTCCTCCCCTTGGAGGGGATGGGGGAGGTCTCCAACTTGCCCAAAAACCCCAACGTGATAACATCATACGTCAGCTCACTAAGTTGGGCAATACGGTATATGAATGTACAGAGGTTGAGATAGTTGACGAGGCTGATAAGTACTTTATTCCAAGCAGTATTCTTGCAGAACTTCGCCGTATGGTGGTAGAGGAACTTGATAAACAGATACTGAATAGGCAGCGTATGACGATTCATAGGAAATCGGTGGATAAGGTGTCTGACCATAAGCCACATATAACAGTGGTAAATCCTGCCCAGTATCAGCAAATGCCTTATCTGTATAACATCTCCAATGATGTTGCCCGTAAGTTCTATGAGCAGCAGGGACTGACCAAAGCTGAGCCTGCTTTTGAAATTCAATATCCTTCTGTAGACAATGGTTCAGAGTCAACAGGAAAGTCGTTTTCTATCAGGGGGGATAAAGACGCCGTCTCTCATCTCTTGATGCAGTGTCGTCATTGTATTCGTTATTCGCTCGGCTATTGTGTGAAACGAGGTGGAAAGAAACCCACATGGCGTGAACCACTCTTCCTCGAACTACCAGATAAGCGACGTTTCCGTTTAGAGTTCGATTGTAAGAACTGTCAGATGAATGTAAGAAACGCTACTTAAATGAAAAGTCATTATTTATTACTAATCATTGTGATTATGGATAAAGTGAACCTGAAAAGAGAGCCCCGTGTTGCCTTTTCTACGAGAGAAAAGGCAAGCAGTTGTACCCTACAACGATATGGGCTAATGGGGGTATTCCTTCTCTTCTTGCTTAGCTTTTTGCTAACAGGTTGTTATCATAAGAAGACGCCATCCTCCTTTCGTTTGCCAGACAGTATTCAAGAGGCACAAATCTCCCGACGAATAGAGGCTGGGGGCGACTCTATTTTAAAGGAGAAAGATACTGATAACATTGAATGGAGTGGTACACGAAGTAGGGTAGACTCCTTGTCTTTTCGTGTGAAACATCACTATTCACAAGGGTTTAACTTTATTGTAACAGCTGATTCTCTGATGCTTCTTCGTCAACAACCAGAGGAGGCTGTCAACAAGATGGAGACAGATTCCTTTGCTGTGAAGAAAGGAAAGGAGGTCGTTGTGGCTGATATTCGTATTCTTCCTAATGATAAGCAGGATTCGGTATGGGTGCAGATAGCTACGGAGGACTATGCCTTTGGGTGGGTTCATGAGAACCGTCTCTTAAAGCAGGTAGACCCAGCTGACCCTATCTCTCAGTTCATCTCTACATTCTCAAACATCCACTTGCTAATCTTCTTGATTGTTATCTCCATTATGGGAGTTGGATATCTGGCACGTAAGATATTGAAGAAGAACGCACATATCGTACATTTCAATGATATTAGTTCGCTTTATCCTACGCTGTTAGCCGTTATTGTGGCACTATCCGCAGCCTTCTATGCCAGTATACAGCTCTTTGCTCCAGAGACGTGGCGTGAGTTCTATTTCCATCCTTCGCTTAATCCTTTCTCGCAGCCTCCCCTACTTAATATCTTCTTAGTATTGGTATGGGCCATGCTCATTATTGGTATCGCAACGATTGATGACGTCCGAAGATTATTGAAGTCAGGCGAAACCCTACTTTATCTTTGTGGGTTAGGAGCTGTGTGTGCCGTCAATTATATCGTTTTCTCCGTGCTCACCTTATATTATATAGGTTATCCACTTCTCATAGTCTATATCTATTACGCCTTCCGTGTCTATTTACGTAAGAGTAGTGAAACTTATTATTGTGGCAACTGTGGCGTTCGTCTCCATCGAAAGGGTAGGTGTCCGCATTGTGGTGCAATCAATGAATAAAGATACTTTTTGGGCCCTTTCTGAATTAAGGATTGCCAGACCTTACGAAGGTATGGGGCTTTTTATTTAAGGAGGAACAAACCTTTTACTTACAGAAAGACATTGTTGAATAGATATGGTAGAACCGTACAACAACTAAGAGAACGATAGTATTTATAAATACACCTGTTAGGTAATAACGAGGTAGGTAGGTAGATTTGTTTGTTCGTATTGCCTTTGTGTTTTTTGCACATGTGTAAATACGGATAGATGCCATTATCCCTCTCTGCGAAAGGTGTTGCTCCCAAGGTGTATTGAAGTAGAGGAATGACAGATGTTCACTTACCTTATTTATAGGCTTAATACAGAACTTTTTTTTATTTTAGTTTGCTGTCACTTTTAACATTTCACGTAACCTCACTGGGAACTAATTAGTTATGTGCCCGTAATAGATGACAGATATGACAGGAAAATCAAAATCTCTTTGACGTCAGTCTTTGTGTTTTAGTTCGTTCGGTAGTTTGTTTTCGGGATTTGACGTTCGTTATGTCCATTAATAAGTAATGTTCATGAGTAGCTGAACTGATTAGCCTTTCGGATTAAGTTTTTTTCATGCTTCGATGATAAAAATATCGATAAAATCCTTGGTTAATCAGTTGTAAAATAGTAACTTTGCACTCGTTTAGCAAAATTATACTCTTTAAAATAGTTGAATGAAGAATGACAAAATGAAAATGAAGTACCGCGTGAACGAACAGATTCGCGTTCGGGAAGTACGTGTGGTAAGTGATGATGGAGCAGAAGTTATGCCTACGCGAAAAGCGTTAGAGCTGGCTCATCAAGCAGGAGTTGACCTTGTGGAGATTTCTCCTAATGCCCAGCCACCGGTTTGTCGTATCATCGACTATTCTAAGTTCCTCTACCAGCAGAAGAAGCATCAGAAGGAGATGAAGCAGAAGCAGGTGAAGCAGGAGGTGAAGGAGATTCGCTTTGGACCACAAACAGATGAGCATGATTATAAGTTCAAGCTCAAGCACGCACAAGAGTTCCTCAATGCAGGTAACAAGGTACGTGCATACGTATTCTTCCGTGGTCGTTCCATCCTGTTTAAGGAACAAGGAGAGGTTTTGTTGTTGCGTTTTGCCAATGACCTTGAAGAGCTCGCAAAGGTGGAGCAACTCCCAAAACTTGAGGGCAAGAAGATGTTCCTCTATCTTGCACCTAAGAAGGCTGGCGTTGCAAAGAAGAGCCAACAGAAGCGTGACCGTGAGGAGGCTGAGGCTGGTGTAAAGGCTGCTGCAGAGAAGGTCGTTGAAGAGACTGCAACCGACGGCGGACTGTTTGCCAATGCCAAGAATGGTGCAGACGCTTTGAAGAAGTTGAATATTGACTAACGCTTGTTGAGCCAGCTCTTTTCTGAAAGGATAGGGTAGGGGCAAGATGAGCAACCCTGTGCGTAACGTCCTGGTATATACGTTGCCACAGATGAATATAAATAACAATTTTAAAATTTACAAAAATGCCAAAACAGAAGACAAATTCCGGCGCAAAGAAGAGATTCACGTTCACCGGTACTGGTAAGATCAAACGTCATCACGCTTACCACAGTCACATTCTGACTAAGAAGACAAAGAAACAGAAGAGAAATCTTGTTCACCAGACGCTCGTGGATGGTACAAACTTGAAGCAGGTACGCGACTTGCTCAATCTCCGTTAATTCATTAGTCAAACAAATTAAAAGGAAAGAAAAACTATGCCAAGATCAGTCAATCATGTTGCTTCAAAAGCAAAGAGAACAAGAATTCTGAAGCAGACTAAGGGTTACTATGGTGCCCGTAAAAATGTTTGGACGGTAGCAAAGAATACCTATGAGAAGGGTTTGACTTATGCTTATCGTGACCGCCGTAACAAGAAGCGTAACTTCCGCGCATTGTGGATTCAGCGTATCAACGCTGCTGCTCGTCTCTATGATATGAGCTACAGCCAGTTGATGGGTGCATTGCACAAGGCTGGTATCGAGATTAACCGTAAGGTGCTCGCTGACCTCGCTGTTAACAATCAGGAAGCTTTCAAGGCTATTGTTGACAAAGTAAAGTAAATTTAGTGTCGCTCACCTTCGTGTGAGTACTCATTATAACGGAACAGAGCTGTCATCCTTTCGGGTGGTAGCTTTTTTGGTTTATGGGGGCGGCCTCCCCCCCCCCGACCCCAGCTGGCTCCTCCCCGTGAGGGTGTGTCAAAATGTACACATCCTCTTTTTTATGCACAAAGCCCCGACTTTCTCAAGCCAGGGCTTTGCTATTTCCTAAAGTTTTTGTACCTTTAGGCATTCAAAAATTCTCATTATGACAAAGGTACACTTTCGTTCTTACATACACAAGAAAATGATTCTTTTTCCTCAAAGAATCGATAAGGATATCGCAGAAGATGACCCTGTTCGTCTTTTAGATGCCTTGGTGGATAATCTTATGTTGGATAATGTCTACAAGCTTTATAAGCCCAGTGGTCGCAAGCCTTATCATCCACAAATGATGCTCAAGGTGATTCTTTACGCCTACATGAATAATATCTATTCCTGCCGTCGTATAGAGTCGCTCCTCAAGCGTGACATTCATTTCATCTATCTGGCAGGATATGAACAGCCTGATTTTATTACCATCAATCGTTTTCGTAATCGTGTGAAAAAGGAAATCAACAATATCTTCACACAGGTTGTATTAATACTTGCAGCCAAAGGTTTGATAAGTCTTGACGTTGAATATATTGACGGCACAAAGATAGAATCGAAAGCCAACAAGTATACCTTCGTTTGGAAGAGAACCGTGGAAAAGAACCGCGCCAAGTTGCAGGAACAAATACGCACACTCTTGCTTCAGGTTGATGATGTCATAGCGCAGGACAATGCCGCTAAAACTGAAGGTGTCGAGTTTACTGCAGCTCTGCTCGATGAGATATCCGAGGAATTGAACAAGTCTTTGGAATCAGCCCCTGAGCCTAAGACAAAAGAAGAGAAGCAGGCTGTTAGAACCAAGAAGAAACAGCTTAAAGAGCTTGAGAAGAAACGTAATAAACTCCAGGAGTATGACCAACAACTTGAGGTTATGGGAGAGAGAAACTCCTACAGCAAGACCGACCCTGATGCCACGTTTATGCACATGAAGGAGGATGCTATGCGGAACGGACAGACTAAGCCTGGATATAATCTGCAGATAGCAACTGAGAACCAGTTTATCACCAACTTTGCACTCTATGCTAACCGTACAGACACGCTCACACTTTCTTCTTTCTTGGAGTCTTTCAAATCACGCTATCATCGTTATGCCAAGACAGTCGTAGCCGATTCAGGGTATGGCTCCGAGGAGAACTATCTGTTCATGGATGTACATAATATGGAAGCCTATGTGAAGTATAACTACTTCCATAAAGAGCAGCGTCCACGCTACACACCTAACCCATTCAGTCCCGCAAGCCTTTATTATAATAAGGAACAGGATTTCTACGTCTGCCCTATGGGACAGCATATGAAGCGTATAGGCATGAAGCGTTCCCTAACCTCTAATGGATTCGTTACTTACAGCGTACGTTATCAGGCAGAACGCTGTGATGGTTGTCCGTTGAGAGGCTCATGTTTTAAGGCAAGAGGGAACAGAATTATAGAAGTAAACCACCAACTACAGCACTATAAACAAAAGGCACGGGAACTACTGACCTCGAAAGAAGGCATCAAGCATCGAGGACGAAGGTGCATAGAACCTGAAGCTGTTTTTGGACAAACAAAATATAATAAAGCCTATAAGAGGTTTAGGCATTTTGGAAAAGACAAGGTCAATATGGACTTTGCCTTCTTCGCTATTGCCTTTAACATAGGGAAAATGTGTAGAAAAACCAATCTCAAGGAACTAAAAGCCGTTATGGAGCTACTTTTAGTCACCTTCAGATGCTCTATACAAGTTTATATAGTCTATTTAAAGCCCAATAAATCATTTTATATGAAATTAGCAGCATAGCTGCAGTAAATAACGAATTATGTCGTAGACAAGGTAAAGGAAGAACAAAAAGAGGATGTATCAATTTTGACACACCCTCGTGATCACCGAGATACCCCTATGAGGAAGAGGCCCCTCCCCCTTCCCCTCCCCAGAAGGGAGGGGCGTAATCACCGAGATACCCCTATGGCTAATCATCAACACCTAACAACTATCACCCAACACCCTTCTTTAGCAGTAACGCTCTGTGAACTCTGTATGCCGGAGGCGTTCTGTGGACTCGAAACTGTGCGCAAAAAGGCTCTGTTAACTCTGTGAGCTCTGTGAGAGAAAAACCTCCCCAGCGTGAGAGAAAAACCTCCCCAGCGTGTTGTTTGTGTGTCATCTCATAGAGTGGGTGTGTTCTTTTTCTCACAGAAGAACACAGAAGAACAGATCATACAAAGGCCCACAGAGACATTAAGTCAACCGATTTCACAGAACCTTACAGCCAAGTGAAGCCTCACCCCCAGCCCCTCTCCGAATGGAGAGGGGAGTGATCACCGAGATACCCCTCCTTCGCTGCTTGTGTCTTGATGGGAATATTGATTCACTCTGATGCCTCTTTGGCTAATCATCAACACCTAACACTCAACATCCAACACCTATCTTTGGCAGTAACGCTCTGTGATATCTGTATGCCGGAGGCGTTCTGTGGACTCGAAACGTTGGTGGAAAAGCTCTGTTACATCTGTGTGTTCTGTGAGAGAAAAACCTCCCCAGCGATTTGCATGAGTCTTATCTTATCAAGAGGGTGCGTTCTATTTCTCACAGAGTAACACAGAAGAACAGAACACACAAAGCTTCACAGAGACATTAAGTCAACCGATGACACAGAATCTTACAGCCAAGTGAAGCCTCACCCCCAGCCCCTTTCCGAATGGAGAAGGGAGTGATCACCGAGATACCCCTCCTTCGCTGCTTGTGTCTTGATGGGAATATAGATTCACTCTGATGCCTCTTTGGCTAATCATCAACACCTAACACTCAATATCCAATACCTATCTTTGGCAGTAACGCTCTGTGATATCTGTATGCCGAAGGCGTTCTGTGGGCTCGAAACGTTGGCGGAAAAGTTCTGTTACATCTGTGTGTTCTGTGAGAGAAAGAACTACCCAAGAGCCGAGTTGCAGACCAATAGGGGTAACGTCACATAACTAACAAACAATTGGCCCCTTCCCCTTCTCCTCCCCAAAAGGGAAGGGCGTAATCACCGAGATACCCCTATAAAAAGGATGTAGGCTTCGTTATGTTCTTTGTTGGCAGTCTTGTAGGGGTAACCTCACATATTATGCCCCTTCCTGTGGGGGAGAGGTTGGGGGAGGGACTACTCTCTCATGGGCTTGAACTGTGTACAAAAAACTCTGTTAAATCTGTGTGCTCTGTGAGAGAAAGGGTGTGTCCTTTATGAGAGAATGATTCTCACGTCCCATGTAAAGTAACCTGATAGATGTTATCTCACTAATCACACTCCTTCTTGCGAGAGAAGGAAAGGGGGAAGGGCAGTTTTGTATGATGTGATGCTATCTTTTTGTTGGTGTTTAGTCCGACAGTGTTCTTTGCCTCTCCTAATATCTTTTGTACTGTAAAACACTGTAAGACAATGTATAAACATGGTTTTTATAGGGGTTATAATAGTATAAACTACAAGCAATCTATCCCTAAAATAATCACAAAAATGTAGTAAAATATTGCTTTAGTAGTTGCTTCATAAAAGATAAAATACTATATTTGTGCCGAAAGAATAACCTAAACAGATTAAAAGGATATAATCTTATTAATACGAGTAAAGGGACATAATGGTCAATGACCGATAGTGAGATAAATATCTTACCTACAGCGAAACAATTTCAAGATGGAGTTATCCATCAATCTATTACTAATATCTAAACTATGTAGCCAATGAGTCCATTAGACTATGTAAAAGCGTTCAATGAGTTTCTATGGAACAGTTTTCTCATGTACGCATTGTTAGGCGTAGGCATTTTCTACACTGTCTACCTTGGTTTCCCACAGCTTCGCCATCTAAATCTGGCGTTTAAGTATGCTTTCGGTCCGATATTCAAGAAGCGAAAGCCAGGTGAGACGAAAGTTAATTCATTTCAGGCCTTGGCTACTGCCGTAGCTGCTCAGGTTGGTACAGGAAATATCGGTGGTGTGGCAACAGCCATTGCGACTGGTGGATTGGGAGCTATCTTCTGGATGTGGGTGTCAGCCCTTTTGGGTATGAGTACCATCTTCTCCGAGGCTGTGCTTGCCCAAAAGTATAAGAAAGAATACCATGGCGAGACCGTTGGTGGCTCAGCTTACTATCTTTATTATGGTCTTGGTAGTAAGTGGCTTGCTGTCTTTTTCTCTATTGCCATTGTCCTTGCCTTAGGCTTTGTGGGCAATATGGTACAGGCCAATTCCATTTCTATCGCCTTGACCAATGCGTTCAACATTCCTTCATGGGTGATAGGTATAGTTTTAGCAGCCGTTGTGGCTGTCGTAATCATTGGTGGGCAGCGTCGTATCACAGCTCTTGCCGAGCTTTTAGTACCATTCATGGCGATAGTCTATATCCTCGGTTCATTGATTATTATTTATATGTTTGCCGACCAGTTACCGCATGTTCTCCGTACCATCTTTACTGATGCTTTCTCTTTGAAGTCTGCTGCAGGTGGTGCCGCAGGAACAGTGATGAAGTATGCCATCCGTTATGGTGTTGCACGTGGATTGTTCTCTAACGAGGCAGGTATGGGTTCCACCCCTCATGCCCATGCTTTAGCCGATGTCAAAGACCCATGCGAACAGGGATTTGTGGCTATGGCAGGTGTGTTTGTAGATACCGTTCTCATCTGTACCTCAACGGCGTTTGTCATCATGCTTACGGGTGCTTACGATCATACAGGCCTAAAGTCAGTTGCTATCACGCAACAAGGCTTTGAGATAGCCTTTGGAGAAGGAGGTATCATCTTCCTTGCCATCAGTCTTATCTTCTTTGCTTTTACGACGATTATAGGCTGGTATATGTTTGCCGAGATGAACATCAAGTTCATGTTTGGTAAGAAGGGCGTTCGTTTCTATCGCCCCCTTGTAGTCCTCTTTGTCTTCTTGGGTTGTCTCTTTGCAGCCGACTTGGTATGGGAGTTAGCCGACTCCTTCAATGGTCTGATGGTCATCCCTAACCTTATTGGTATCATCTTCCTTGCTCCACAGGTGAAGAAGTTATACAAGAACTTTTTGGCTAATAGGAAGAAAAAGGAGGCTTAGAGGGGTGAGAGTAGCTTCAACAGCAATCGGGCCCTCCCCCGACCCCTGGTGGCCCCTTCCCCGACCCCTCCCCCGAAGGGAAGGGGCGTGATCACCGAGATACCCCTATGGGCTGGATGTAGGCTGCTTGTTGTCTCATTATATATGTGTCTTCATTAGCAGTAACGTTCTATGAAATCTGTCGGGCGCAGACCATTTGTGGGTTCTAATATGTGCGCAAAAAGGTTCGGTTAAATCTGTGCGTTCTGTGAGAGAAAGAGCTTCCCAACGACTTGCATGTGTGACATATCATAGGGTGGGTACGTTCTCTTTTTCACAGATTTACACAGAATAACTGAATACACAGTGTCCCACAGAGGCGTTAAGCCAAACGATATCACAGAGCGTTACAGCTAACGTTGGTAGAAATGCTCTGTGACCTCTGTCAGGCGCAGACCGTTTGTAGGTTCTAATATGTATGCAAAAAGGTTCGGTTAAATCTATGCGTTCTGTGAGAGAGAAACTACCCTTCGTACGAGAAAGAAATATCCTCCGTGTGAGAAAGAACTACTCAAAGATGCGAGCTGTGTGCTACTCTGTGAGAGAGAAGCTTCCTCCAACGAATTAATTTTGTGTTATCTCATAGAGAGGGTACACTCTATTTCTCATATAGGAGTACAGATAACTACCGAGATGCCTCTGTGAAAAGGGGACTCTCTCAAGCTTCTCTCTTCAGACGAGCGGCTGAAACGGAGATTGTTCGGCTATGAGGAGAATCAGAACAGCTATTAAGTTTGGTTCTTCCGTTAAATGTGTAGATTGTTAATAGAATGAGATTAATCCACATACATGGTAAGCTTACCTCCAATAAGATTGTTTTTATAAGGGGGTAAACTATATGATAAATGTAATTAGGTGTGATGTCTATCTGTCGTCTATAAACAATTTATTCCTATTAGCCTAATTAGGCTATTTAGTCCAATTGGGCTAATTAGGCTAATAACTTATTATTCTGTTATAATTTCACATCATAATTTTGAATACATGCTCTTTTGGCTTCTAAAAGACGCCCTTTTGGCTTGCAAAAGATGCTCTTTAAGACCCTTGCTAACGCCCTTTTGAAGTCCAATTAAGCACCTTTTACTTTATACTTGGTAACTAATTGATACTCTGTTGATTGTAAGCCTGCTTCATGTGTGTATTTTTGTCGTTAGTTATAGGTATTTTCCTTGAAATTATGTAATGATTTTTCAACCCCTTATCTACAGATTTTCGAAGTCTTAAAACGAAAAGATTTTCAATGAAAGAGGATGAAAATAGGATAGATAGTTGACTGTCTCAGCCATATTTTTGTTTAATGAGTAACTTTGGTTCTTACGTTAAAGCACTACGAAAAGTGTCCACACATTTAACGGAAGAACCTTAAGTTTAGGCCTATTTCGTCACAGGAACCCCACGAGTGTTCTTTGTCTCGTCGATGACGAAGATACTATGAAGGCTACCAATACAATCAATCTTACCCAGCGTATTGAGCATGAACTGTTGATAACGCTTCATGTCGTGTGCATAAACCTTAATAAGAAAGTCATAGTCGCCGCTCGTGTTATAACATTCAGTTATCTCATCAATATTCTGTACGACGTCCATAAACTCTTGGATGAGGTCTTGCGTGTGCTGTTTTAATCGAATGTTACATAGAACCATGATGCCATTTCCAACCTTATGAGAATTAACCACAGCCATATAGCGCTCTATGTAACCCTCACGTTCTAATCGTTTTTGTCGTTCGAAGACAGGCGAGGGCGAGAGATGAACACGGGCCGCCAGTTCCTTGACAGTTAGGTGGGAGTCACGCTGAAGAATCTTCAGTATCTTTCTGTCAATATCGTCTAATATCGTTGTATTATCCATTTTGTAAATTGCTGTTTTAGTAGAATAATATTCTGTGTAAGACCTTAATTCATGGCAAAGTTAGTATAATTTCCCGAATAAACAAGAATATTTTGAAGCCAAAAAGAATTTCTCTAACTTTGCATCCACATTCATAATGATAACAAAAAGAAAGGGTAAAAGAATATGAGCAGTGTCAGAACAAATGCACCTTACCGTGCAGATATCGTAGGAAGTTTTCTTCGTCCAGCAGAGTTGAAGGAAGCAAGACAGAAATTCGTTGAAGGGAAGATTGATGCTTCAGCGTTGAAGGCTGTTGAGGATCGCCTCATCACCGACCTTATTGCGAAGCAGAAGGCTCACGGCTTGAAGGTAATAACTGATGGAGAGTTCCGTAGAAGCTATTGGCACTTAGACTTTATGTGGGGTTTCAATGGCATAGAGGAGATAGAACTCGACCATGGTTATCAATTCCACGGAGAGGAGACAACACGTGGTTCTATTGCTTTGTCTGGTCGTATTAGTGGTGAGAATCATCCATTTGTAGAGCACTTTAAGTTCGTAAAGCAATTTGAAGAGGAGGGTGTGACAGCCCGACAAACGATACCTGCTCCAGCCCAGTTGTTTGCAGAACTGTTCAGAGGTGATAACACAAAGAATACATTGAAGTATTATCCTGATGTTGACGAACTGATCGAAGACATAGCGAAGGCCTACCGTCAGGTGATTGTCGACCTTTATGCTGCTGGATGTCGTAATATTCAGTTTGATGATTGCACGTGGGGTATGGTAGTCGACAAGAACTATTGGAAAGCACATGGAGGAGACAAGGAAACACTCGACGATTTGGCTAAGAAATATCTAAAGGTGAATAACTTAGCCCTTGAAGGACGACCAAAGGAAGTTGCTTTCACCACACATATCTGTCGTGGTAATTACCATTCCACTTACGCTGCCGAAGGAGCATACGACCCTGTTGCCCCTTATGTCTTTGCGCAAGAGAACGTGGATGCATTCTATTTGGAGTATGATGATGCCCGTTCAGGAGGTTTCGAGCCGTTGAAGTATATCCCAAACGGCAAGCAGGTAGTCCTCGGACTCATCACCACGAAGCGTCCAGAACTCGAAAGCCCTGCAGAGATAGTGGCCCGAATAAGTGATGCAGAACTTTACATTCCTCATAACGACCTCTGTCTTAGTCCACAATGTGGATTTGCTTCTTGCGAGATAGGCAATAAACTCACCGAGGAAGAGCAATGGGCAAAGATAGACCTTGTGCAGGAGATTGCTGCGGAGGTGTGGGGTAAATAAGAGAAACTACCCATTTAAGTATTGATATGGAACATTGCTTCTAATACCATTTAGTAATGTTGTCTACATAATTTGTATCATAAAAGTCCATATTGAATATAAAGGCTGAACTCCATGTGAGGGGTTCAGCTTTTATAAATTTACAGACTCCCTGTAAAATCAGTAAAAAGTTTGGTTAGTGTTGTTAAGCAATATGTACCATGAAGTGTTGTCTTAATTCATTATTTTTAGGTATTGTCTTATTCTGACTAATGTTATACTTTTGCCAAAGAATTTATAACATCTTTTTGAGACCCATGGAATTAGGTAAAAGAATAAAATTTAATATGAATATGAACAAGAAAATTATGTTAGTGTTAGCTGCGCTGCTAACAACTTTTGCATCGTTAAGTGCTAAAACCGCATTGATAATCGTAGCTCATGGGTCGCCTATGGAGTCATGGCGTAAACCTGTATTAGTGCTTGAACCACTTGTAAAAGAGCAAGTCGAAAAAAAGAAGCTTAAAGGTATAGATATCGTAAAGGTGGCACTTATGGAATATACCGAGCCCTCCGTGGCTTCTGTAGTGAAGGCATGTGAGGCAGAAGGTGCAGACACGATCTTTGCTCTTCCTGTCTTTATGGCACCATCAAGTCATACTGAAGAAGACCTTCCAAATATTCTCGGACATAAATACAATCCTTTCGTAAGAGAAGAGTTGGCAGAGGAGAACACAGAGTTGGTACATACCAAAACACCCATCATCCTTGGTCCAACTTTCTATTATAGCTACTTGTTAGAAGAGAGTATGTTAAATCGGGTACAAAGCCTTTCTAAAGACGCACCTAATGAAGCTGTAATCTTCTTGGCTCATGGTGATCCTGAACGAGATGGCTTTTGGGCAGAAGTCCTAAAGAATGTTGATAAGTACACTAAAGAACATACAAAGATTAATTATGTTGATCATGCCCTTATCGAAATGGGACATGATTTTGCCAATGAGTTGATGCCATTATTGACAAAAGCTTCAGCAAAGAAGAAGCGAATTATCGTTCAGGGTATCTATCTGACCTCTGACGTGAAGCGTATGGCTGATCGTCATAAGATGACAGATGTACAAAAAGATCTTGTTAAGAGGACAGGGGTAGATATCGTGTATAGTGCAGATGGTATTCTCCCTGCTTGTACTCCGCTTGTGGTAGATTGGATAGTAGCCCAAACAAATAAATGGGTTGAAAGCAAACGATAAATAGTTGCGATATGAAGAACCTTTTATTATGGTGTCTTTTCACGATTCTTGGGCTCTTTATTTCTCTTCAGGAGGTAGGAGCCCAAGAATGTAGGGTATATGGTTATGTGACGGATGCCAGTGATGAGGCACTGATTGGTGTGACCGTTCGGATCCAAGGAACTCAGATAGCAACTATTACAGATGTTAATGGTCGTTATCAATTGAATGGCGACTTTAATAAAAGTTCAGTGTTAACCTTTACTTATATCGGGTATGCTCAGAAGAAAGTCAATTATGACGGGAGAGAGAAGATAGATGTAAAGATGCAATCGTCAGAGAATAAATTGGGCGAAGTCGTGGTGAAGGCAAAGAGTAATATCAATGCTATCGACCTTCGTGCAAAGGCAGGAATCGTTGAGTCGATAGATATGAAACGTCTCAGCGAGAAACCAATGATTGACATGGGGTTGGCTCTACAAGGTATGGTACCTGGATTGAACGTTATCAATACGGGAGATATTGGAAGTAAGCCACAGATCAGAATACGAGGCAATTCTTCTTTCCGTCAAGGCAACACGAGTAATGAGCCGTTGTATGTCCTCGATGGAAAGATTATCTCCGCCGAGACATTCTACAATCTTAATCCACAAGACATAGCAAGTATAAAGGTTTTGAAAGATGCAGCTGCAGGTGCTTTGTATGGTGTAAAGGCTGCTAATGGCGTGTTGGAGATAAGTTCACAGCGCGGTTATAATGGAAAGATGACCCTTACCTACGGCACTGATATGGGCCTGACGATGCGTGGTAGGCGTGGCGTAAAGCTCATGGATACGGATGAAAAATTAGAGTTAGAGCGTTTGTTACAAAATCCTGCAGCTCCAGGCTATCGCTATAGTAGAGATTACTTTGAACGTTATCATGCGTCCGACCCAAATAAAGAACAATTGATAGCAGAAGGAGAAAAGCGTTTGGAAGCTTTAAGAAATATCCATACAGACTGGTTTAAGGAACTTATCCGTAATAATTTCTATCAGAAACACAACATCAGTATAAAAGGTGGAAGTGGGACTACAACTTATTTTCTCTCTGGGAACTATACCTATCAAGGAGGGCGTATAGAAGGTAATAATAAGCAACGGTTTAGTGTTCGTATGGGTTTAGACCAGCAGTTGGGGAAGATAGGATACCTGATGATAGGTGTGTCTGGTGGCTATGCTAAGAGTAAGTCGCCTAATGGATCATCATTCGACCCCACATCTTTAGTTTATAATCTTAATCCTTACGAACAAAAGACAGGTGAACTCTATTCTTATCCGAATAGAAGTTATCGAGATCTCACACAACAATATCAGAGTGATGCCTCAGATAAGAATGCGGGTGTAGACATAAACGTGACTTTAACGCCATGGCAAGGTTTTACTTTAGCTTACGTTGCTGGTTTAGATTATCTTCAGGATGATAATCATAACTTTACGCCAGCTTCTTCATTCACTGAACAAAACACTGGCGTCCCTGATAATGCGAGAGGCATATATAGTCGAATGAAAGGAACGACAATTAACCTGTCAAGTAATCTCCGAGCAACCTATAATCATGTGTTTGCAGACGTTCATGACGTTACACTTGGTGCAAACTACGACTATTATTTGTATAATTATGATGCCGTGGGTATCACCGGATATGGAGTAGGCAATGTTGATGCCCCTTCTGCAATTAATAACTCGTTACACGGAATGCGTCAGCCTTCTGTACGAAATCCTCGTGACAAGAATGCACAGATGGGTATTGGTGTCGTGGCAGGTTATACTTATAATTCAGTCTATGATGCTTACTTCACATATAAGGCTGATGCTTCATCAATACTCCCAGCTGATAAGCGTTGGAATACGGCTTGGGCAGCAGGTTTGGGTTGGACACCAACAAATTATTCATGGTTGAAAGATAATAAGGTCCTTTCAAAATTAAATATTAAAGCATCATACGGTGTTACGGCAAATCTTAATGGTGTGACTGTTTCTAATACTGTTGGTACGTTTATGTTTGGTGAGCAGGCTTATGAGGAAAGTCGTATCTTGTCATTACTATCATTATATAATAAAGATCTGAAGGCTGAACAAAATAAGTCTACAGACTTAGGTTTAACCGTAGAATTATTTAAGCGTATTACACTTGATGTGAACTGGTATAATCGGCGTACCGAACAAGCACTCTTAGATGTACCTATCGCAACAAGTTCGGGCTATTCCTCTCTTAAACGGAACATTGGTATCTTGCAAAATCGTGGTATAGAAATAGGATTAAATGCAAAGATTATAGATGCTTTTGACTGTCGTCTTTCTGTGGGAGGAAATATAGCTTATAATGATAATAAGGTAGTAAGCCTCTATTGGACGGATAAGCTCTATCTTGACGAACAGTCAATAGTGCCTAATTATGAGGTGGGTAAATCATACGACATGATCTATGGTTTACATTCTTTAGGCATCAACCCACTCACGGGTTATCCTGTCTTCTTGACCCCAGAAGGAGTAGAAAAGCAAGGTACGGAACCACTCACAAGGAATGATTTTATTGCTTTAGGTCATCAGACACCTCCATACTCTGGTAGCTTCTACGCCAGTTTCTCTTATAAGCAATTCGATGTTGACGTGTCGTTCTACTATGTCTTTGGTGGGAAGCAACGCTTCTCTTACCAATATGTGCGTAATAGTGATAACGCAATATACAATGCTGTGTCAGGACAAACACAGAAGATGTGGTTTAAACGAGGCGATGAATATAAGGAATACTGGACCCCATTCTATACGCAGAGTATTGCCGAGGAGAATCTTGCGCTCTATCCTAACACAAGGACGATAGGAAGTAGTGATTACATAAAACTCTCGAGCGTATCACTGCGTTACCGAGTTCCATCGAAATGGTTACAGAAGACAATTCCATTCATTCGATATGCGAATCTTGGATTACAAGGTTCTAACCTCTTTACATGGACAAGATATAAGGAGTCTGATCCAGAGAGTGGCACGCTTGCTGGTACGATGCAGCCAATATTCACGTTCAATCTCAATTTGACATTCTAATGATATAGTATGTAAGTAGAGTAGTTTTACATTTAAGACGCATGGATAATACAATATGAAACAAGGTATATTAATATTCAAAAGTGTAGTTGTAGGAGCGTGTCTGACACTGTTAACGGCTTGTAGTCTTAACATTCCACCCCAAGACCAATTCTCTGATCCAGATGCAATAACGAATGTCTCAAATGCTCGATCACTGTTGGCATCGGCCTATTCGTCTTATCCTCATCAAGAATATGAGTTTTCTTTATTGGGGAACGACTTTGTTCCCACCTCTTTGTCTATAAAAGATATCAGTTCATTGAATCTCTATAATTGGAATGATAAGGAGATAAACAAGCTTGCACCAAGCCTTTGGCAAGATTATTACAATGTGATTGCACAATGTGATGGACTTCTTGAGCGTATGAATGGAGTAAAAGCAGAGAATGAAAATGAGGAGAAAGAAAAGATTGTGATAGCTGCTGAGGCTAAGACGTTGAAGGCGTTATGCTATCTACAGTTGCTAAGAATCTTTGCTCCAGCCTACGATGTTAATCCTGATGCGCCTGGGGTTATCCTAAAAAGTGAACTTGGGATTGAGGATAAACAGCGTTCTTCAATACGTGAATGTGTTGCAAAGATAAAGGAATTGCTTACTGATGCCGCCTCTGTAGAGCACAGCTCTGACCGTAATGGATGGTTGTCACAAGAAGCTACACAGTATCTATTAGCTGACTTAGCCCTCTATTCAAATGATTACCAAGGGGCTATAGATGATGGAAATAAGGTTCTTAGCAAGAGCAATGATATTTATTTCACATCAGAAGGACTTAATAGTCTGTGGTCAAAACACCTATTCGGGACGTATCTTTGCTTTTAATAATAACTCATCTTACTATGCTGGCATCCAATATAGTAGTCAGGAAGGTGATTATTTTATGGTCAATCCACAGTTGAGTTTTGTTGGGTCAGATCTCCGAAAAGCCTCGTTTGTTTATCCATTTATGATGAATGGCTCTAACAGAGAGCTTCTTGGAAAGTATAATCGATGCAATAAGCAAAATCAGTCAACAAGTTATATCAATACGATGCGGTATGCTGGAGCTTGTTTTATTGTTGCTGAGGCATATTGCAGAAAGGGAGATACAGAGGCTGCTCGTAGATTAATCAATCATTATTGGCATTGTATAGGGGTCGCTGAAGCCCCATCGACGATTTCCAATCAAGAACTTCTAAACCTTATCTTAACTGATAAGCAACGTGAGTTTGTAGGTGAGGGCGTGAATTTCTTTGATCTTAAGCGTACACATGCTGCTGCTTTAAAACGACAATCTCAGTGGGGGAATAGTACTACAACCAGTGTAGCGAGCGATGATTATCGTTGGACATTCCCTATTCCTGTGTCTGAATATCGATTTAATAAAGTGGAACAGAACCCCGGATGGCCTTCTAATTAATTTATATGGAACAAAAAATGAAGAAGTTACTCAATAGTTTATTAGTATTAATGTCATTCTTTTTAGTAGCCTGCCATGAGGAGGAAATACCCACAGAAAGTATGACAAATGATGTTGAACTTACCATTCCAAGCACTGCATTATTGTCTGAAGACGATACGACAAGTGTGTCAGTGCATGCAATGATTGCTTTTGCTCCTAAAGAAAAGGTAGAAATAAAGCTTGCGTTTATTGGCAATGATGATAACATTCTGCGTTTGGAAGATGAGAATGTGGTGTTTAATCCCGGGCAGAAGGAGGCCATTGTTCGTGTGAGATCGAATGGTAATCACGTCCTTTCAGTCCCTCGTACAGTTACGTTGCAAGTTGTCTCAGCTTCAACACCATCCGTGAAAGGATTCGGGAAAGGAGTGAAAATCACTGTTAAACCTGATGCCGACATACCTGCGCTCACGTCAGCACAATTACAACTCATAGCAGATGTGAAGACAAAGTATGGTGTAGATCTTATGCGTATGATAGGAAAGATACCAGTTGAGACGACAATCACGTTTAATACAGCAGATAAGGAGACTTTCTTTAAAGGACAGGCACAGCGCACGTATAAGGGGTATAGTGTGATAACACTTGCTGATGATGCTACTGTTGATGCACCAACCTTTAAGATGGTGAGCAACCCTATGGGATTAACAACATTCCTCTATGATGTGTTAAAACGTAAGACGGTTGAAGATGAAGAATTCTTTATGCATACTCCTTATGGTAGAGCAGCTGTGAAAGCAGCTGATTACAAAGAAGATAAAGAAACTTTTGACGTCAGCTTAGGAGGTATAACCCTCGATATGCCTACGAAGGCCATTACGTTTACAACACAAAAAGAGAATCAATATGGTGGCATGATAACGGGTCTACCGTTCATCTATCATTACTCTTTATGGGATCGTTTGCTTCAGAAGAGAGGCTCCATTGTAGAGATTGAGGAAGATGGGAAGATAGTTGGTTATACCATTGATGATGATTTCTTTATGCAGGGTGGCTCGTTAAATCCTAATAAGTTCCTTGGTATGAGCAATATAAGCAACGATGAGTTTGGTAATAATCCAAGTGATTGGGTTGCGCCTTCTGCTACACTTGACCTTCAGAAGGGGAAGCTATCGTTCCTTTTCCCATGGGACTATGCCGATGGTAATGGCTACGAACAGGTGTCTGTAGTCTATACCTTACATCCCTAAGAAGTTCTAATTGATTTATGAAGAAAATGCGGAAAAAGTTCATTCTATCTACTTTTTGGTTATTTCTTATATTCGGTCTACTATTCTCTGGTTGCGCTTTCGCACAACCTTCATTGAGTGGTGATAGACTTATATCGCTTCCAAGAGGAACTGTTGAAGGGAAGTTGCAGAATGGACTGCGTTATATTATCTTGCCGAACGCTTTACCACGTCATTGTGTTGAGGTACGAATGGTTATGGATGTTGGTTCTTTACAGGAGGAAGACAATCAGCGTGGAGGTGCACATTTCCTTGAGCACAGTGCTTTTATCGGTACGAAACATTTCCCTAATCGTTCGCTAATTGATTATTTTGAGGGACATGGTATGAAGTTTGGGCGTGATATTAACGCCTTTACGGGGTTCGATCGCACAATCTATTGGCTTTCTTTGCCTTATTATTCTGATCACACCGAGATACTTGATAGCACCTTCTTAGTCCTTCACGATTGGCTTTATGAGATAGAGTTTGATGATGCACGTGTGAAAAAAGAACGAGGAGTCATTGTCGAAGAGCTGCGAGGCTACCAACAAAATGATGATTTCTATCGTCTAAAGATGGGGCATAATCGTTATTCTGAACGTATCCCGCTTGGAACGGAACACGATATCAATAGCATTAATAGCGACCGGTTGAAGGCTTTTTATAAGCGATGGTACAACCCCTCTCATGCTACCGTACTTATTGTTGGGCAAGTCAATGTGCCTGAAGTGGTAGAGAAACTAACTCATACGCTTGGCTCTATACCTTCAAGTCGTGATGACAAGCCTATAATTAAGTTTGATATGAGCTATGCTAAGGGTGCCAGCTGGATGCATATTGTAGACAGCATACAGTCGGAAAGCAAGTTAGAAGTAATAGTCCCACATACCACTTGTGTTCGTCGAACATTGCAAGATGTGGTTACGAAGCAACGTATGCGTATGTTGTTGCAATGCTTAGATGATCGTTTTACGACAGATGAAGTGAAGTGTAACGTTTCAAATGATTGGTATTTAGCTAATAAAGACCATTTCGTACTGTCTATTCGTGGTACGTCTACTATCGATTTAGAGCGTCAGATTAGTACTGTCTCAGCAGAGTGTCATCGTCTTTTACGTTTTGGTGTGTCACATGACGAACTACAGCAACTTGTTGCCTCACGTCTAAACCATCTCACATCTGACACTACTCAGAACCTATCGGCTAACATCTGCGACGATTTCATTGATTATATCACAGCTGGAGATCGCACCCTTTGGATGCCTTGTGAGGTGGAATGGGTACGACAACAAGTTGCGATGACGACGAGTTCCCAGCTGCAACAACTCTTAGGTGATGTTCTTAAACAAATGAGACGCAGTCGTTTGTATGCTTACACATCCGTCAAGAAAGATACAAAGGAAGGCTATCTCACTTCTAAAAAAGCTGATGAAGCATGGCGAATGGGAGAGAAACAGCAAATGAAGCCCTATCATTTCCATAGAAAAGAACAAGTAAAAGAAATGCGTGTCAAGGCTCCCATGTGTTTAGTCCAACCAGCTACTTTTATGGCGGAGAGCATTAAGAGTCAACAGCAATGGAGCGACTTAGGGATAGAAGAAGTGATATTGAAGAATGGGGTCAGGCTTATTTTCCGACCGACCATTGACGAGGACTCCGTTATCTCCCTGGCTGCAATAGGACGTGGGGGAACTGCTGACTTATCACTACCACAACAATTAAAAGTGTATGATGTTATTAGTTACGTCGATATGGGTGGTTTGTCTAAGGTTGCAAATGATAGCTTATTGTCTTATATGACTCAAGAGAGTCTTTCTATGACGGTTGGGGAAGATGCGTTCTGGCACCAGCTCTTGGCTTCCTCACCTTCCAATAAAGCTACTGAACTATTCAACTTGGTTTATCAGAAGATGTGTTTCCCAGGTATCAACCGTGAGGACTTTAAGGAGACTGTAGCTTCAGATATTGAAGACTTAGGCAAAGAGACCATACTCGACAAGATGCTTTCACATGATATCGACCGTTTAATGACAATGACCATAGATTCGTTGGTAGGCAATTCAGTTGATAATAGCAGGAGCTACCTTACTAAATCGGTCTTGGAGACATTAGATATTGACACACTTACAAACTATTATAAACGTTTGTTTGGCGATCCTTCACGTCTCACGATAGTGTTGACTGGCAATTTCTCTATGAGAGAAGTGTTGCCAAAGGCTATTGCGACGTTTGCCCAGATGCCTAAGCAAATGGTGCCTTTACCGCTGAACAATACGCCTTTCAGGGTTGGTAAAGAGATGTTTACGAAGGGTTTTGATGGTGGTAATGACCATCAAACACTTGTCAACTACGTTTTTGCTGGTAATTACTCTCCTTCACTCCGTAATTCTCTTTGCTTGAAATTGATACGTGATGTGTTGCAAGACAGGTTATTGAAGGTGTTACGTGAAAGGGAAAATCTGGTCTACTCACCTTTTGTTGACCTTTATTATAATGGTGTACCACAGCAGAAATATGAGTTTATGATTACTGTATCGATGAAGGACGGCAACCAGCAACGAGTAGAATATTTGTTGCAAGACATCATAAACCAGCTAAAGACGACACCTATCACAGCCTCAGAGCTTAATAAGATGAAGCGCTCATTCCTCGTCACGAAAGATAAGGTGCTTAACGATAAGGCACCTTCTGAATGGAAAACAGCTTTGATGTCACTTGTTAAGAATGGCGAATCATTGCACGACTTCGAACATTATGCGATGTGTCTGAACGAGATCACACCTAAGACATTACAAGAGATGATCAACGAATTGATTGTTTGGAATCAAAGATATGTAGTATATAAAACACAAAAGAAATGAAGATTATAAAGAAATTACGTTTACTTGTTTGCCTCGTTTGTATGCTTATGGCGACTCAGGCAATAGCACAAACACAATCGCAACCTGAGGCCTATCGCTTGTATGACAGTAAAGGAAAGTCAATAACATACGACCAGTTGATAAAGTCTATAGCAAAAGTTGATGTTGTCTTTGTAGGCGAGATCCATAACTGTGTGATAACCCACTGGCTGGAGCAGAAACTCCTTGAAAGTCTTTACAAGGTCCATGGAAAGAGCCTAAAGATGGGTATGGAGATGTTTGAAAGCGATAACCAACTCATCCTTGATGAATATCTTCACGGACAGATAACAGGTGATCGCTTTGAGGACGAGGCACGTCTCTGGCCGAATTACAGCACTGATTATGCGGGTTTAATCTCTTATGCACGCGAACATCATATCCCTGTCGTTGCTACGAATGTTCCTCGTCGTTATGCCACAGCAGTGAAAGAACACGGCTTGGCCTATCTTGATTCGCTCTCTACGGAGGCGAAGTCGTACATGGCACCGCTCCCTATACGTTTTCAGACGAACGAGAGTGTTGAACAAGGATTTGCACTCATGGGTGTCATGGGTAAGAATAAGAATGCCAACCCACGTCAGATTGCTGAGGCACAAGCTATCAAAGATGCTACGATGGCTGGCGAATAGCCAAGAACCTACCATCGAAATTTATTCATTTCAATGGTAACTTCCATACAGATAACCATGATGGTATTATTCCTTATCTCTTGCAATACAAACCAGGAACAACCTATACGGTTGTCAGAGCTGTCAGACAAGAAGACATATCTCATTTAGAAGAAGACTATAAGGGTATTGCTGATTTTTATATCTGTGTACCTGAGGATATGACAACATCTTACTAATCACAAAACAGTATTGTAAAAATGCGGACGCTCCTATCGAGTGTCCGCATTCTTTTATGCGCATAGCATGGCTATGATTGAAATTCTTTTCGTATAATCATGAGTAGCCTTCTGCGTCTTATTCAACTACTACAGGACGGATAGAATCCCCACAACGGCAGTTCTCACCATTGTTATCATAGACGCCGTCATTGTCGAATGTGATTGCGCGAGCATAATCTGCTGCATCTTCAAAGAGGATAGAAGAGAAATAGTAACCACCATATCCTGCATATCTCACAGCCTTGGTATCATCATAGCGTGAACCAGCACATGGAAGGAAAAGGCCTTTTGAGAGATCGTCTTGCGTTATTTCCTTTGGGAATCTGATTGTCATAGCAAACTCACCCTCTGCTGGTTCGGTAACCAAATAGCCATAGACTTGCTTGTTGTCTTCTACCGTGACATAGCCAAACTGCCATTTACCATTCTGTGCTAATGTGCTGACCTCTGAATAACGTGGTAGACGATAAGCTCCTTTCGTAGCCCAATAAGCGATATCACCGAATGCTGCTTGATTGAAATCAGTTGTCTCATTTGTGAATTTATCGTCTGTGTACATCTTGCCTGCGATATCTGTCTTTGTCGTATTTCCGCACACGTCTTTCGAGTAAGTGAGGGCGTTATTACCACATACACCAAAGTTGAAATGGTCGATCTGGTCGTCAGCCTGTTCTATCTCATGATTATAAGCTTCAGTAGAGTTTCTGTGAAGTCCATATCGTGGCTTAAAGTATTCCCATTGATTGTCTGCAATTTTCCATGTACCCTTGTCATATTGCAGATTTCCTGTTGCCCATTTCACACCAAAAAGCGTAACATATTTCGTTGAGCCCTTTGGTGTTTCTTTAGCTACAAAGGTGATGTCTTCTATGTCGTCGGCGTCGATTTCTATTGTACCACCACTTTTCTTTACCACCTTCATTTGATAGGTTTGTGCAAAGAGTGTCCCGAACGTGAAAGCAAGGAGAATTGTAAGTATATATTTCTTCATTTTCTTGTCTTTTAATTGTTATTAATTTGTTTCGTTAAGTTATTATTTATCTATTGCCATTTTGATGTTCCCATTTGGCGTACAAAGTAGGTAGATGCCTTTAGAGTAGGTTGATAGGTCGATGTCTATCTTACCGTCAGCTGTTGCATGACCCTTAAAGACACGTCGACCGTCTATCGTCATAATGCTAACTGCAGCCTCCGTAGGAAGACCGTTGAGGAGGACATATCCTATGTGATACTCTACTTGTGGCTTACCTATAGGCTGTTTACTTGGAAGGGAAATGCCTGTAGAAGTACTACTGAAAAAGTATTTAAGCACGCGTCCCAGTTCCACCGTAATGGTCTTCTCTGGTGTTGTTGCTGTCATACTTCCATTTGAGAACGTGATTTGCGGTTGACTTGATAGAGCAAACTCAGCCTTTGTTCCATCACGAAGTTCTACGCAAAAGAACTTTACTGGTTCTGCTGCTCTCACACTGAGAGGTGTGAGAAGGCAGCCGAGCAGTAGAAGAAAGATTAATTTTCGGTTCATTGTTTTGTTTGATTTATTAATAAGATGTCTGTTTTATATTACTGTGATTACTGTTGATGAACGTGTTACTTATTCTTGTGCATGGTATAGGTTACCCTTACCTGTTCATATCCGTTAGCAGCCTCAAAGTCCCAAGGGAATACAAATGTCATCGTCCCCTTTGTAAAGTCGAATTGCCCAGATGGTTCAATCCAGTCAGAAGGAGAGTTGCCAAAGGTATCATGACTGACATCACTGACTGCAAGCCATCTTTGTGGGTCAATCGAACCACCAGCTAAGAGGAACTCGTCAGTCACCTGATACCCTACCATCTTTCCATTCTCTTTAACATAGACAAGCGCACCTTCGTCACGTAGCTTCTTTACCCTCTCCCATGCCGAGAAATGGTAGACGAAGGGTAGGGCGGAGATCAGCTCGTCGTAGGCGTTAGGACGTTGGACGAGGAAGTCTATCTTACCCGATGATGGAACAAGTTTAATATCGTCGAGTGTCATACTAAACTGTTCTTTGGTTGCATCATAACCGATAGCCTGTACGATAGCGTTCCCGTATGGTTGTTGTAGGAAGAACTCTGATCCTCGACGGTCTTGTGCTTCAATACGTCATAGAAAAACGAGGTGAGTCCCATCGGATTGTCAATAATCTTCAGTACGGGTGTTTCTTCAGTTGCTTTCTCGCTTAGTGTGATGATGCTATAGCCTTTAGTTGTAAATTGCGTTTCTCCTTTGAAATAGCTTTCTTTGTCTTCTGTGTTGAATGATACGGTTGCCTCAACAGGAACCTTACCCATTAAGTTGGTGAGGTCGAACCCATATTTCTGTTTATACCCTTCGATGAGTTGCAGCTGGTGTGCACTTAGTTGTGGAACATCTGAGTCTGGGTTGACGGTTATCTTCACACCTGCGTCGGCTGCTTTTATGCGTGGGTTCGATGTGTTCCCAACACTGATGCTTAGCGTCTTAGGCATGGAGAGCAGATGTTTGGTATTGGATATAACTTTCACCGTAGCCTCTTTCTGGCCAGCTTTGAGCTGAACTACACTTTGTTCTAAACGCACGATCTCATCTTCATTACCTTTTATGTCAAGGTTGATGGTTTCGTCTTTCGTCGGTGCGAATGCTATTAGCAGATGAAGGGTGATACCTTCTGTATCGTCTTCATTCATAAAAGCATTCCCTACCACAGAGAGTGCAACGTTATTTGTCATCTCTTCATCTGCTTTGTTTTCGGTGCTACAAGCTGCTGTTAGGCATACTATGAGAAGCAACAAAACACTTGTTTTTATGACTTTCATTCTTTTCTTTGTTTTTAATTATATATTTGTTTGTTTTTATTCAAGGTTTGTCGACTACATTTCCTACGTACGTGTTGTCAATCGTTATAAGGTTTCCATCAAACGGGTTGTAGACGAGAATCCCTCCTTTGCACTATTTTCTTGATATTGGTTAGAGGTGGCAAAAGTAAAAAGAAATGGTAGGTCGTACAATACCTAATAATGATGAAATTTCTAACGTTCTGTGTTCTCATTGAGAGGGTGCGTACTATTTCTCACAGAGTAACACAGAAGAACAGAACACACAAAGGCCAGAAAGATGATGGCCCCTTCCCCTTCCCCAGCTGGCCCTCCCTTCCCCTCCCCCGAAGGGAAGGGGAGTGATTACCGAGATACCCCTATGGGCTGGATGTAGGCTTCGTGTTGTCCCTTATTAGTTTTGAAAATAGCAGTAACGTTCTGTGATATCTGTATGCCGGAGGCGTTCTGTGGGATCGAAACTGTGCGCAAATGAGGTCTGTTACATCTGTGAGTTCTGTGAGAGAAAGAAATACCCTCTGTGAGAGAGAAAGATTTCCTCTGTGATAGAGAAAGATACTCTCTGTGAGAGAAAGAAATATCCTCCGTGAGAAAAAAGCACTACCCTCCGTGCGAGAAAGAACTCCCTAAGAAATCGTGATGTAAAGAAATAAAAAGTCCAAAGGCATACTTAAAAACCAAAGCGCCCCTCCCTCAATTCAAGAACATGCTCTTCTCCATTCGAGAACATGCCCTTTAAGGCTCAAGAACACGCCCTTCTTGATGCTTGTTAAGGCCCTTCTTCTACCTTGCTCGTAACCGTTTGATACTGTGATAGATATAAACACGATTTCTAAACATAAACTTTCCTGCCATTTACTAAACTAAATTCGGAACTTTGTCATACTTTTTCGATACTACTAAAACGCACTAATACTTACAAGACTACGAATTTCACTAATTGCACGAATGGTGAACACATATAGAAACGATATACTCGATAGGGGGGGACGGGACTGATTATTTGACAAGGAGGAGGGGATTGTACTCGTAAGACTACGAATTTCTCGAATGTTACGAATGGCGGACAGAGAGGGAGACGGTGCAGGCGAAGGGGAGGAGGGGACTGATTATTTGACAAGGAGGAGGGGACTATATATGAAAGACTACGAATTTCACTAATTGCACGAATGGTGAACACATACAGAGATGATATACTCGATAGGGGTGGAGGGGACTGATTGTTTGACAAGGAGGAGGGGACTATATACGAAAGACTACGAATTTCACTAATTGCACCAATGGTGATCACATACAGAGATGATACACTCGATAGGGACGGAGGGGACTGATTATTTGACAAGGGGAAGGGAATATACGCAGAAGACTACGAATTTCACTAATTGCACCAATGGTGAGCACATACAGAGATGATATACTCGAATGGGTGGAGGGGACTGATTATTTGACAGTGGGGAAGGGGTTGTACTCGTAAAACTACGAATTTCACTAATTGCACGAATGGTGGACAGAGATGGAGACGGGGCAACCTGAAAAGGGAGAATCGGCCTTTTTTTTCATTATTGAGCAGGAGATTATGACAGAAAAGGGATGATTTTTCATTAAAAAAGCTTAACTTTGTGGGTAATATAACTAAGCAAAGTAAAAGTTACTCTACCAATAATTATCATTGCAATGCCAGTAAACAAGAATGCCTACCTGCGCTATCAAATCTTGGATCAGTGTTTCAGTAATAAGCATCGGAGGTTTAATATAGATGATTTAGTCGACTTTGTCAGCGAGAAGTTGGGCTATAACATCAGTCTGCGACAGATACGTGAGGACATTGCCAACCTGCGTTTGAGTCCTTATCATGCACCGATCTGTGCACAGCAATACGACGGGAAGAAGTGTTATTACCATTATTCTGATCCCGACTACTCTATCTTTAATAACGAGCTGACCACAGAGGAGGTGGCTAACCTCCGTTCAACGATCGATATGCTCAGCCGTTATCGTGGCATACCAACCAATGCTTGGCTGGAAGAAGTCATCTCTAACTTGGAATATCGCTTCGGTGTTAAAGCCAACTCCGAGAACCTTATCGCCTTTGAACAGAATGATATGCTCAAAGGGTTGGAGCATCTGACAGGCATCATCGATGCTACAATCAATCATCAGACGCTCGAGATAGCTTATCAATCCTACTGGGGTGAGAAGCGAAACATCGTGGTCTATCCCTATTATGTCAAGCAATACAATGGTCGTTGGTTCCTCTTTGGGCTGAATGATGAGAAGGGGAGGATTGAAAGCTACGCCTTAGACCGTATCGAAAGCTACGCCAGTAGCACTAAACCTTTCGTTGAGAACGTCACTACCGACTTCACATCTTACTTCGATGACGTCATCGGTGTGTCGGTTCCTTACGGTGATGTAGCCACCGAAGAGGTCGTCTTGCGGTTCTCGCCCCAGCGTTTCCCTTACGTTCTTTCGAAGCCCATCCACTCCTCACAGCGTGTGTTGTCCGAGCCCAACACAGTCAGTATCCATGTGAAACCCAACCGTGAACTATCCCAACAAATCCTCTCCTTCATCCCCGATGTTGAGGTACTCTCCCCCGAATGGTTACGCAACGAGATAAGAGACAAGCTAAAAGATAATTTGCAGAAATATCTATCAATGCACGAAGACTGCACAGATAATCATTAACTTTGCAGCAAATAAGAAATAAAAGAACAAATATATATGACAGAACAAGAATTAGCTAATGTGATATGGGACATCAAAGAGGTTATTCGTAACTACTATGATGATTCTGAGGTGGAGGATGTTATCTTACCTTTCACCCTGCTCCGAAGACTTGATTGTGTGCTTGAGGATAAGTATGAGACGATACTCAACACGCTCAACGACACCCCAGAGGAGATGAGAAAGTATAAGTTACAGTCGTTGATGAGGCAGAATGGACTCACTTTCTTTAATATGTCAGGTCTTTCACTAAAGAAGTTACTTAACTCTCCCGACCAGATTGGCGATGCCTTTAAGACCTATATAGAGGGCTTTACATCCAATGTGAAGGACATCCTTGCTAACTTTGTACACGAAGATGGCGACAGTGGCATTGTCGACCTATCGAAGATATACGCCCGTCTTGAGCGTGGCAATAAGCTCTTTGCCGTTGTCCTTCAGTTTGTTGAGAAAGCCGACTTGCATCCAGACAGGGTGAGTAATGCCATGATGGGAACAATCTTCGAGATTGTTATCCGTCGTTCGAAGGAGTCAACGAACACGAAGGCTGGACAGTTCTATACGCCACGTGAGATTGTTAAACTCTTGGTGGCACTGACCATGTCGGGGAAGGAAGAAGAGCTGTTTGTCCCTGGTAGGGCTTTCACCATTTATGATCCCTGTTGTGGTACGGGTGGTATGCTCACCGTAGGACGCGAGCATCTGCAAGAGATGGCACAGAACAAGCATCTACAAGTGTTCCTTTATGGTCAGGAACTTAGCCAGAAGACATACGCTATCTGTAAGGCTGACCTACTCATGAAAGGCGACGATCAGAACCTTGATCAGCAACTCTATCAGGGCGACACCTTGGCTGATGACAAGCTCTTTGGTAAGCATTTTAACTTCATGTTGGCTAACCCTCCCTTTGGTGTAGACTGGGGTAAGGACACGAAAGGTAAAGAGTATCGTGATGCAAGACAACCGTCCCGGTGGACGTTTCGAGGCGGGACTGCCTTCTACGTCGGATGGTTCACTGCTCTTCCTGCAGCACATGATCGCTAAGATGGATAGTGAAGCAGGGTCACGCATAGGCATTGTTCTCAATGGGATCGCCCCTCTTCAATGGTGATGCAGGGACAGGATGGAGCAATATTCGTAAGATGTTGCTCGACCGTAACTTGCTCGATGCTATCATAGCCCTGCCTAAGAATCTCTTCTATGGAACTGATATTACCACATATCTGTGGATACTTGATAACAAACGACCAGCAGAACGCTATCGCAAAAGTGCTCTTTGTTGATGCTGCCCATAGCGAGTTTACCACCTTTACTTCAGAAGAACTTGGGTAAGAAACGATTTGAGATAAGCGAGGAGGGAACGCACGACATCATTAGTATCTATAAGGCTTACGAGCCTTGCTGTCGTGACATTGTCTACGACAAGACAGGCGAGACGGAGACACTTAGAGATTGCGAAGCTCATGGACTACGATGACTTCCTTTATACCAACGTGGCAGTACGACGTCCGTTGCGCCTGTGGTTTAGTGATATCCGTGCTACGTATGAGGCTTTATGCAGTAACGATGACTTTAAGGCAGACGACAAGAAGAACCTCATCTTGCGAGAGGTGGCAGCGATAGACGGTGTGGACGAGCAGCGTAGCGACCACGAGTTCTTTGTGTTCTTGAAAGAGAATCACGTGAAGACTACCAAGGCACAGAAGAAACAGTTGCGTGATGTGTTTGGCAGAGTAGCAGAGGATGCCCCCGAAGTGTTCGACGACCCTATTAAGAACAGTGGTGAGCGGGTTGCTGATACCAATCTGAACGATACCGAGAAGATACCAATGAAGGAAGATATCGACGACTACTTCCGTCGTGAGGTGCTACCTTTTGCGCCCGATGCGTGGATGGAGCGTGATAAAGACAAGGTAGGTTGTGAGTTCCCTTTCACCCGACTTTTCTATAAGTATCGTCCCTTTGCGTAGTAGCGAAGAAATCCTTTCAGAATTGGCAGCATTAGACAGTGCACTCAACAACGAACTCTCACAGCTAAAGGAGGACTAAGACGTATGAAGAAATACGATGAGTATAAGGATAGTGGTGTGGCATGGATAGGGGAAGTGCCGAAGCATTGGGAGGTGATAAAGACCTCTTTAGCTTTTCAAGGTATAGGAAGTGGTGCAACTCCTTCTACTGGGTAAGAAGGAGATACTATGATGACAATGGTAATGGTAAGTATTGGCTACAAACAGGTGATTTAGAAGATGGAATTGTTTATGATACAAGTAAGAAAGTATCAAACATAGCGATAAAAGAATGTAATCTTACGTTCTATCCCATAGACTCTATAATAATTGCAAATTGTCTGTAGCAACAGTTGCGTATTTGTCGGAATATTGATATGTAGCACAAATCAAGCATGTTGCGTAATTCTATAACAAAAAAACAAAATGACTTGCAAGTATCTCTTCTATGAATTTCTATGCGTATTTAGTCATTCATTAATTGCAAAGCAAATATTTGATGAGGTCAGCTTTAACATTAATCAAGATACTTATTAAAGAAAGCTAAAGATAGTAATACCTCCTATTAACGAGCAAACTGCCATTGCAACCTACCTTGACACACACTGTGCAAAGATAGATAACCTCATTTCTATTCAACAGAAGCGTATTGCGCTACTCCAAGAACTGAAACAGAGTGTTATCACTCATGCTGTAACGAAAGGACTGAACCCTAATGTCGAAATGAAACAGTCGGGAGTTGAGTGGATAGGAGATGTGCCTAAGCATTGGGAGGTATGCAAACTAAAGCATTATTCTCAGGTCGTTCTTGGTAAGATGTTGATGACGAGTCCTCCAAAAGATTCAGAAGGTTTGTACACTTTGGAAAAGTATCTGAAATCTAAGAATGTAGGTTGGCTTCAACTGTTTCTTGACGAGGATAATATAGATGAAATGTGGTTTAATCAATATGAGAAATCAATCTATAAGCTACAAGAAAATGATATTGTTATGAATGAAGGGGGAGATATTGGTAAAGTGTCTTGCTGGAGAGGTGTTGATTTTGACTGTTATATCCAAAACTCCATTAATAAGATTACAGCTGACTATAATAGAGTTAATGCAGGCTTCCTATGTTATTGGTTATATAATCTCTCATCTTTAGGTTACTTTTGGTCTATAGTCTCTCAAATAAGTATTGCTCATTTGACGAAAGAGAAATTATCTAATAGTCCTGTGGTATTACCTCCTATAACCGAGCAAGCCGCTATCGCCTCTTACCTCGACCACAAATGCGCTACCATAGATACCTCTATCTCCAACGCCCAACACCAAATAGAGCTTCTACAAGAGTATAAGCAGAGTTTGATTACGGAGGTGGTTACGGGCAAAAGGAAGGTAACTGATAACTGACAACAGGCTGAGTATGAACCAAACTGTGGCTTACCACGTAATGAGCAAAGCTCCTTGGAAAGGGTTTAAGGACAGTTCTAAGGGTTACAACTTAGGTCTCACTCGGCTGCAACTTGAGTTTCACTTGACTGAAACTCTAATATCAGTAGACTGAAACTTGAGTTTCATAAGTATGAAACTGTCAGAAGGGTGGACCTTTGCCTAATGACAGTAGAACTGTAGCAGACGTTATATACACAAGAAAGAGAAACGGAAACATTGACAATAAACAACAACAAAATATGCTAAATCCTTTAAGCGAAACAACCTTTGAAAGCGCATATTGCAGACTATCTTGCAAACAGCGACCTCTACAATCAGCGCAGTAGTGCACAGTTTGACATCGAACACTTGTGCGATGCCGAGATGTTAGAACAGTTCTTACGAGCACAACCCATCGTATGGCAGAAGCTGTCGCAACACTTTGCGGGGCAAGAGACAGAGACGGTTATCCGTGAGTATAACAAACGATTAGACCGTGGAGAGAGTATCTTTGAACATCATGCGAAAGGGCTTCACGGTGAGTGGGGCTAAGGTGAAGTTCTGCCAGTTTAAGCCTACGTTGGAAGGCGAAGGAACAGAAAACTACAGACTCTATCGTGCCAATCGGTTTAGTGTGGTGCGCCAGATGCGCTACTCCATGGGAGCTGACAGTGGTAACGAGCTGGACCTGTGTATCCTCTTGAATGGTATTCCCCTCTTCACCTTCGAGCTAAAGAATGAAGGAACAGGGGCAGAAACTACACGCACGGCATAGCCCAGTATCGCACGCAACGCAATGCCGAGAACCGAATGTTAAGAAACTGTCTGGTACACTTCGTGATGGATAACCAGTATGTCTTCATGACTACCAAGCTGAACGGAGAGGGAACAACCTTCCTGCCTTTCAACCGTGAGACAGTGAATCCGACGATAGAAGGCGACTATCCAACAGCTTATATGTGGAGAGACATTCTGCAAGCCGACTCCCTGCTCGACCTACTGTTACACTTCATCAAACGCTATGATGAAAGTTATGAAGACCGCAACACAAAGGAGATGAAGAGGCGTACGGTGGTAATCTTCCCACGTTATCATCAACTAAGAGCTGTACACAAACTGCGTCGGTTGGTTGAAGAAGAGGGAGTAGGACATAACTACCTCATACAACACTCGGCAGGAAGTGGAAAGACGAAGACCATGGCATGGCTGGCACATCAGTTTACGAACATGATTGACGCAAACGGTGCAGCAGTCTTTGATAGTATCATCATGGTGACCGATCGCATTGTGCTAAACCGCAATATGGCAGAAGACGTTGTCAACTTCGAGACAACGCTTGGTACGGTGATGGATATTCGTAAGCGTTCTAAAACCTTGGCTGATGCACTGAATGGTAAGAACAGAATCATTATCTCTACAGTGCAGAAGTTTGCATACGCCTTAGACTATCTGAAGCATGAACAGCAGAAGCGGTATGCCGTCATCATTGACGAGGCTCACACCGCAGTAGGCAATGAGGCAGCAAAGGACTTAGTAAATGCACTCTCGACGCAGGAAGACTTAGCCCAGATAGAGGACTATAATCCAGACGACTATGAAAGTCCGTTGGATGCGTTGATGGCACAGCAGCAGAACTACCGTAAGATGATGAAACACATCTCTTATTTTGCTTTCACCGCAACACCAAAGGATAAGACCTACGCCCTATATGGTAAGGATGGGAAGGAAGCCCACGACCTTTACTCTATGAAACAAGCCATCGACGAGAAGTTTATCCTTGACGTCACACAGAACTACGTCAGCTATAAAACGATGTTTGAGTTGATAGAGAAAGACCCCGACAAGGATGCTGAAGTGCAGTATGAGAAGAAGAAGGCATTGAAGGTGATAGCTGCGATGTTGGGGAAAGATATGTATATCAAGTCGCGCAAGGCAAGTATGATGGTCGACCAGTTCATGAAGTTCACCATCAATAAGATAAACCATCAGGCAAAGGCAATGGTGGTGTGCGACTCACGACAGTCAGCTGCCGACTACAAACAGATTATCGATAGGATTATTGCAGAGGAATACAAAGGAGAGATAAAAACCCTTGTGGCTTTCTCAGGAGAGGTGACTGACAGTAGCGGTAAGAAATGTACAGAAGCCAACATGAATGATGATGGTGTGACAGACAATGCTATTGCAGAGAAGTTCAAGGAAGACGATTATAAGATATTGATAGTGGCAGAGAAGTTCCAGACAGGCTTCGATCAGAAGTTACTGCACACAATGTTTGTTGATCGCTCGTTGGGTGGCATACAATGTATACAGACACTCTCACGCCTTAATCGTACTTATTGGCCTTATAAAGAAGACACGCTGGTAGTAGATTTCCGTAACGATACAGAGTCGGTTCGTAAAGCATTCAATCAGTATTATACCGTTACAACACTGAGTGGAGAAGTTGACCCGCAACGTGTCTACACGATGAAAGAAGATGTAGAGCAATGGAACCTGTTCAGTGAAGAGGAGGTAAATGAGGTATGCGAACGACTGATAGACCCAAAGAAGGTGTCAAGTGTGCCGTCAATCCTGTTAGACATTGTGAGAGAGAGGGTAGCACCTTTAACGGATGAAGAGAAAGACAGGTATCGTAAGTTGGTTAATCGGTTTGTACGTCAATATGGCTTCTTAGCACAAGTTATCGACTTCACCGACCCCGACTTGGAGAAATTCTATGTGTTCTGTAAGGTGTTCTATAAGTATTTGCCTTATACGAAAGAGACGCTACCAATGGAGTTAGCGAGCATGATAGACCTTGACAAACTACGCATACAGCTCTCCTACGAAGGAAGCATAAAGTTAGAAGATGAGCCAACAGAACTAAAATCGAGCCGTATTGGTGAAGTGGGATTGAAGCAAGAGGACGAGAAGAAGACCATTGCAGAGATACTCAATATGGTGAATAGTCCGTTTGTGGGTATTCTGAATGAGAATGATAAAATCATCAAACAGATATTGGAAGAACTGATGAGAAACCCAGAGCTTGCCGATGCTATCCGTGCCAATAACTCTCGTGATGTGTTGGTGAATATCTGTAGACAGAAAGTTTGATGATACCATCGTAGACCAGATAGAGAAGTATTTCCACCTCAAGGAATTACTTGAGAAAGGAGAAAGGTCTTGAACAGATGTTGATTAACAAGATTCTGGATAATCTGGGTTTACAGATATCAGCATCAAGAAACCTTATCTATGATGAGGCTGTACTGAAGGATAAGATAATAGCAATGATGCAACCAGAGTTTGTGGGTGTCTGCAAGAATATGAGAGCACTACCAGAGATTGTGGATTGTTTCTTCTTTGTACTGAACACGGTAAGTCTACCTAAGTTAGATGGTATCAACGACCTATTAAAGGAAGGACTAAACAACATCTTTACTGGCCCTCATCCAAATGCAGTCATGAGGTATTCTCTCTTTAACTCGTTAGTTCAGAAGTATGAATCTTACTTAAAGAAACTATACTATCTGATAAATGATGATGAGATAGAAGGACAAGGTGGAAGAGACGCCATGTTGGCAGATGCTGTCCATGCCTTTAGGTGTCTATGGAAACTGAAATACGCTACAGATGATGATGGGAAGAAGTTCTCTTCTTATCTGCAGATGTTGAGAGATTGGCGTAACAATGAAGCGCATAATGCACCTGTCAATACAGCAGCAGATGTCGATGCTGCAATAAAAGTTGTTGTGGCACTGTATCTCTATGTGACAGCATTCTCCATCACCGACCTTGAGAGTGCGGGTCATGACATGGAAGCAAGAAGAGATTGTCCGCTTTATGAGTTGCCAGAGAACGACGCTGTAAGTTATAGTCGGGTTGCAGAAGACGGCCCAGATGATAAGTAGGCGTTGACGGTGATGTGATGTCTTCTTTCTGAACTGTTGCAAAGAGCGCAACAGTTCAGGAAGAAGATGATTGACAGTAGGCTGCAGAAGGACGAAGAATAATCTTTCTGTCATACTTATTATTCCTTCTAAACGATTAAGTCGTTAGTTCGTAGTGGGTTGGAAGACAAAGTTAAAATGACAGCAAACGAAGAGAGAAATAAAGTTGGAGGATGGAGAGTTGTTGTGATGTAAGTTCAGAGCAAAGGCTTCCTCTCTATTTTATAGATATATAAAGGAAAGAGCCCGCAATCTAAAACCTATGGAACTTAATTCTCTTGTGTTAATTTTATGATCTTCCAAATGATTATTCAAAAATAAAATCTTATATTTGCAATACTAAAAGGTATGAGTATGAAGACATCACTGTATTCTATAGGTCACGGACATAAGTCCATAGAGGAGTTTATCGAAGAGCTTAATTCTTTCAAGATTTCCTATCTTATTGACGTGAGGACTGTACCCTATTCAAAGTGGAATCCTGAGTTTAATCAAGAGACTTTGAAGCGAGATTTGAGCAGTTACTGCCAGATAAGATACGATTGGTGGGGTAATCCAGAGAGTGACTCATATATAGGAGGTAGACCTTTAAGTACCGAGTGTCTTGATGATGATGGTTTCTTTGACTATAAAGAGATGGCAAAAGACTATCGTTTCAAGAGAGGACTGGAAAGGTTGGTTCTTGCTTCAGAAAATGATCTTCGTGTCGCATTGATGTGTAGTGAAAGTAATCCATCAGAATGTCACAGAAGTAAACTGATAGGGCGTGAACTTTATTTCCAGTATAAGATTAATATGCGTCACATCATAGATGTATCTAAAAGTATTTCAGAAGTGGATGTGATAAGAGGTTTATGTCGTGGCTGGGAGCCTAATTCTTTATTCTCAGATCAGCCAGAGCCTTATTTCAAGTCTCGCAAATCATACAAATCAACAATAGAACTGAGTTATCAATATGAAGACTGAAATTTACACTATCGGAGTTTATGGTACAACGGAAGAAACATTTTTCTCTAAATTGATTGAAGCAAAAATTGACTTGTTTGTCGATATTCGCCAACGGCGTGGAGTACGAGGTAGCCAGTATAAGTACGTCAATAGTAATTATCTACAAGCAAAGTTGAAGGAACTTGGTATTGATTATCTCTACATAAAAGATTTATCCCCTACAAAGGAAATCAGAATGAAGCAAAAAGAGGCGGATAAAGTTATAGGCGAAACGAAACAAAAACGTACGAAGCTGGGTAGTGTATTTGTGCATGAGTATGTACATCAGATACTCGATGGATATGATATAGAAGCTCTAATGCGTACGATAGAGAACGAAGGTTATAACCGGATTGTCTTTTTCTGTGTAGAAGAAAAGGCAGAGGCTTGCCACCGGTCTTTAGTTGTTAACCGAATACATGAAATATATTCTTATTCTATTACTAATTTATAAACTGACATGAGTAAAATTCTTATTGTATCAAAAACGAGGATGAAGGATTCCCGTGTTTGTGTCGGAGGTGTAGATTTAGACCAGAATCTCTCAGTGCGACTTTTGAACGTTAATGGTTATCATGAAAAAGAAACGGAGTGTCCGTATGAAGTGGGAGATATATGGGATTGCGTATATGTGCGTAACTCTCGTAGACCTGCACCTCATTTGGAAGATTCAAATGTTTCTTCTCGGATGCTTGTCGAAAAGGCATCTTGTAATACATCAACCGCATTTCTTGATCAATTGGATAAGCATGGAATATGTGTTTTCCGTGGTCCTTTGATTAACTGTTTTGATAATTGTCTTACTGAAGATAACTATTGTTTCTATGTTTCAAAAGACAAAACGCCTAATTATAGTACATGCTTTTGGGTAAATGACAAACCATTGCGTAAAAATGATTTGTGTAATGTGGATGGTAGCATAAAGAAACGACTTGCGTATATGAGTGGTTTTTCGATGAGGAATAAGTATATTCCTTATGTTGGTTTAGGTGATACACCAGACATAATCCCTGAAGATACATTAATCAGATTGTCTTTGGCTCATTGGTGGAGTAAAGATGGTGAGACTGAAGAAAGATGTTATCTGCAAGTTTCTGGCTTTTACTTAAAGTAAGAGGATAAACCTTACGTCTAATAATATAGTTTTCTTTTGACAAATAAGAAAATTAATCTTCTATGCAGAAAGGCTGCACTCATGTGTATTACCTTTGCACACATAACATAAATAATAACTTTAAAGAATAGAATTATGAAAGAACTAAAATGCCCTAAGTGTGGAAATATCTTCAAGGTAGATGAGGCCGACTATGCTTCTATATTGAACCAGGTTAAGACAAAGGAAATCGAAGCCGAGGTGAAGAGAAGAATGACTGAGATGGACGAGCGTAACAAGGCAGAATTGGCGTTGGTTACGACGAAGACGGAGCAGACATTCCAAAATAAGTTGTCGGAAAAGGAGAAGGAATTAGGTCAGAAGGTGGCTGAGATAGAACGACTGAAAGGTGAGAAAGAGAGTGAGCTGTCTCGACAGAAATCGGAGATGAGTGAAGAGATAGCGAAACTCAAAGCACGGTTAGAAGGAATAGAATCGCAGAAGACAAGTGAAATGAAGATTGCACTTGCCGAGAAGGAAAAGACGATCAGTGAGTTGAAATCGGAGATCAGCCAGAGTGGTGACAAACTGCAGTTGGCTGTGATGGATGAGCGTAACAAGGCGCAGCAGGCAGGACAAGAGAAAGAAAACAAGATTGTGATGCTGCAGAACGAAATAGAGCAGGAGAGGAGTAAGGCTCAGCTACATGAAGCAGACTTGCAGAAGCAACATGAGAGAGAGTTGCGTATGAAGCAAGAGCAGATAGACTATTACAAAGAACTGAAATCGAAGATGTCGACAAAGATGGTCGGTGAGACGTTAGAGCAGCATTGTAGTATTGAGTTCGAACGTTATCTGCGTCCACTGATGCCTAATGCTTATTTTGAAAAAGACAATGATGCGAGTGATGGTACGAAGGGTGACTTCATCTTCCGTGATAGTGAGGATGGGACAGAATACCTATCTATCATGTTTGAAATGAAGAACGAGATGGATACTACTGCCACCAAACATAAGAACGAAGACTTCTTGAAGAAGTTAGATGAGGATAGAAAGAAGAAGGGATGTGAGTATGCCGTGTTGGTCAGTTTGTTGGAGGCAGACAGTGAGCTATATAATAGTGGTATCGTGAATAAGAGTCATGTCTACCCGAAGATGTATGTTATTCGCCCACAATTCTTTGTAACTTTCATCACACTGTTGGTGCAGGCATCGAAGAACGCTTTGGACTACAAGAAGCAGCTCATCTTAGCACAGAGTAAGGAGGTGGATGTAACGAACTTTGAGGCAAAGATGGAGGACTTCAAAGAAAAGTTTAGTAGACATTATGAACTCTATACGAGAAAGTTTGATGATGCGATTAGGGATATAGACGCTACCATATCTAAACTGCAAAAGGTGCGTGCGGAGTTGGTTAGTAGTGAAAACAACCTGCGCCTTGCTACTAAGGATACCGAGAAATTGACCATTCGTAGACTCACAACTAATAACCCAACGATGAAGGCGAAGTTTGATGAGGCTCGGAATGCACAGGCAGCAGTAGAAATCACAGACGACGAGGAATAGGCGTTGTGTCGTTACTGTAGAATCCTTATCTATTAAATACTTGAGAAAATGAAGACATTATCTGTAAGACAGCCATGGGCCTCACTATTGGTGAGTGGGCTGAAAGACATAGAGAATAGAACGTGGGCTCCCAACTATAAGGGCCGCATCTTGATACATGCCTCATCGACGAAGGTTCCAAAGAATTTCGCTGATCGCACCATCTTTAATGTAAACAATGAAATATAGAACGAACAAATGTTTGGTAATTTCCCAGAGTATGAAGACCTGGAATGCTCAGCAATCATTGGTTATGTAACAGTAAATGGAGATAGCGACGACTCTACTTCGGTATGGGCAGAACCAGTGGAACATCAATGGCATATAGAGGATGCCTATATCTTTGATGAACCTATTAGAGGGATTAAAGGGAAGTTGAACCTCTTTGAGACACCCGAGATAGACGAGAACAATCTACCACCAGCTCATAAGCTGGTGCGTCGTGTGCCACGTTTAGAGGGTGATTGCCTTGTTGTTCCACTGACAGAGAGCAGTTTGGACGATATCATTGAGGATGGTCTGCTACATTTAAGTGTTACTGATGAAGTCGTTGCTTTACTGGAAAAACCAATTGAGGAGCAAACGACAGCAGAAGATATTTTTAAGGATGTTTTCACTGTACGCCTTGAATCGCCTACTCGAACAATGACCTTCGAGGTAGCAGAGATGGGGTATTGGGACTATCAATTAGAAGATGGCTCATCTTTGAAAGCAATCAATTGGAATATGGAGGAAGTCAATTACTTTGATATGGTCTTCAAATTAAAGAAGTAAGCTCCTGCTATAATAGGATGGATAGAGGTCACGAAAAAGAGTAGAACTCTTGTGTGAATGTTTGATATCATACGAACATACAGTCTATGAACATCTATGTTGTCAAATAGTCATGTGACTTCTTCCACCTGTCTCAAACTTAATATTATAGTTGTGCCCTGCCTGTATTCGTTAACTTTCATCATCAGACCAGAAAGTATCACACTTTGGGAATGGATTTATTTCTACTTATAAGAGAACGGCACATTGCTTAATATGTAGGTGAAATATACATTAATAAGTTTTTACGTTTATAGTTGTGGAATAAAGGGATGTATCAACGATAAAAATCATTTGGTATCTATGATGGGAGGGGAATATCTAATAAGAGAATATTAAAAAACACTTAGGAATATAATATAATTAAAAAAAATATCATACCTTTGTCGGTAAATAATGATATAGAGTGTATTCCTTATTTTATTTAAGTAAAATTAAAAGCCAATAAAACATGAAGTATGCTTTAATAACTGGTGCTTCGCGAGGGATAGGACGAGCTGTAGCTTTGTCTTTAGCTGAACAATATTCTATAATAATCAATTACCATTCTAATTCAGAATGTGCTCAAGAAGTGAAACAACTGATAGAGGAGAAGGGTGGTCATGCTGAACTACTGCCCTTTTGACGTTGCTGATCCGAAGGCTATTGAAGCTGCTATTGATAGTTGGGAGGCTGCTCATCCAGATGAGTTCATCTCAGTATTGGTGAATAATGCGGGTATTCGAAGAGATAATGTCATGTTTATGATGTCGGAAGACGACTGGCATAGCGTTTTGGATACGAATATGAATGGTTTCTTCTATATCACACGTCGACTATTGAAACACATGATGCCACGTCGACATGGAGGACGAATTATCAATATGGCTTCACTGTCAGGACTGAAAGGTATGCCAGGACAGGTCAATTATAGTGCAGCAAAGGCTGCTCTAATAGGTGCGACGAAGGCGTTGGCGCAGGAAGTTGCACCACGAAATATCACAGTGAATGCTGTAGCGCCTGGTTTTATACAGACTGATATGACGAAGGAGTTACCAGAGGATGAACTGAAGAGGCTCATCCCTGTGGGACGCTTCGGTAAGCCAGAGGAGGTCGCTGCGGTTGTGGCGTTCCTTGCTTCGGATGCTGCTGCATACGTTACAGGTGAGGTAATTAATGTGAATGGAGGGTTGTACACTTGATGAGAAGTTGTGAGATGTTAAGGAATTACAAGTGTAAAGCGAAATGTATTATTGCTGATATTAGGGGATTTCTGCTGTTGGCTTTTAATCCCTCAAACTCCTTAACTTTTATAACTCCTAATAAATAACTTATGGAAAGAAGAGTAGTAATAACAGGAATGGGAATATGGTCATGCCTTGGTACTGACCTTGAAACGGTAAAGAATTCATTATATGAAGGGAAGTCGGGCATAGGCATTCAGGAAGAACGCCTTACCTATGGCTATCGTTCAGCATTGACGGGTATCGTTGCAGAACCTGTCATCACGAAGAAGATGCTTGACCGTCATATACGAGCAGGTATGTCAGAAGAGGCACGATATGCCTACATGTCAAGTTTGCAAGCCTTTGCTCAGGCAGGTATCACGGATGACTATCTGCGAGAAAATGAAGTAGGTTGTATCTTTGGTAATGACTCTTCAGCCCAGCCTGTCATTGAAGCGTCAAAGATAATGGATGAGAAACATGATTCAGCAATGTTAGGTTATGGACTCATCTTCCAGTCGATGAACTCAACGGTGAATATGAACCTCAGTACTATCTTCCATTTGCGCGGTGTGAATTTCACTGTTAGTTCAGCTTGCGCCAGTGGTAGTCATTCTATAGGTTTAGGTTTTATGATGATTAAGCAAGGACTTCAAGATATGGTCCTTTGCGGTGGTGCACAAGAGACAAACTATTATTCAATGGCATCATTTGATGCACTTGGCGCCTTCTCCATTCGTATGGATGAACCGACAAAAGCCAGTCGTCCGTTTGATAGGGACCGTGATGGCCTCATACCGAGTGGTGGAGCAGCATCATTGGTATTAGAGGATTATGAACATGCGAAGGCACGTGGAGCGAATATCCTTGCCGAAGTTGTTGGGTATGGCTTCTCAAGCAATGGCGGTGGTATCAGTCAACCATCCGATGAGGGAAGTGTTGTTGCCATGACTCGTGCGTTGAAGGCTGCAGATATGGAAGCTGATGATATAGACTATATCAATGCCCATGCTACGAGTACACACCAAGGAGATATGTACGAGGCAATTGCTTTGAACCGTATGTTTGGAGGTAAACATGCCCTCATATCATCTACCAAGAGTATGACAGGACATGAGTGTTGGATGGCTGGAGCATCAGAGGCAGTGTATAGTATCTTGATGATGCAGCATGATTTCGTAGCACCTAACATCAACTTTGAGAATCCTGATGAACATTCAGAGAAGATGAACCTTGCTACAACAACTATTGACACAGAAGTAAATACAGTTCTAAGTAATTCATTTGGCTTTGGTGGTACTAATTCCGCTCTGGTCATTAAGAAATTTAAGGACTAATGGGTAATGACTAATTAAAACTTAATTTATATTATTATGAAAATGTATGTAAAGACCTTGTTGGTCCTTATCGCTGTATTTCTTTACAGTCCTATTGTAAATGCACAGAGTAGTGAAACCTATGGTTGGGAGCAAGCTCCTCGTTATAGAGGGTTCATCTCAGAAGGTAATGTGTTTGGGACAGGTGATGTGAAAGAGAATCGTACCTTCTTTTCCACTTCCCATGGCGTACAGATTAATCCGGAATTATTTATCGGTGGAGGTGTAGCCGTAAACTACTGGTGGGACAGTGAATACTGGAGTCTTCCTCTGTTTGTAGACACACGTGTGGAGTTTCATAAGGAATTGCGTAAGAATTTCTCCCCATATATAAGTGCAAAAGTCGGTTATAGTGTGGGAGACTGTGAAGGCTTATACTTTGCGCCACAGGTAGGATGTCACTTCTATTTTGGTCATAGTAAGTTTGGACTCAGTACTGCGATTGGTTATACACTTCAGAACTGTAAGATAGATACGAGTTTCGGGACTATAAACGGTGATGCGAATGGTATAGAATTAACAGTAGGGTTAGATATCTAAAGAGATTATTATTTGATTATTAATTTATATTTTATCGATTATGAAACGAATTGTATTGTTATTATCTTTTATCATGTGCTGCGTGATGAGTGTGTTTGCTAAGGCAGATGTAACATTAAAGAGCGGTTCACTTTCTCCATTAAAGACCTCAAAAGCAAAAGTTTATGTTGTTTGGGACTATAGTCATGCAACATTAGAAGGTAAGGATGCGAAGGCTTTCTTGAAAGAGAAAGGCAAAGAGTGGGAGCGTGATTATCAGTCAGAACTTGAACGTGCAGAAGCAAACTTCATTGAGCGCTTCAATGATAAGACAAAGAGTGTGACGATCACGGATAAGAAGAGTGAAGCTGACTATACCATAGTTATTGAGGTGAAAGACTTCCATTATGGTAGTACTGGTGTCTCTGTCCTCATAGGCTTTGGTGCTGGTGATGCTCACATGAGTGCTCTGATGAACTTCTATGAGAAGAACACGAAGCAACCATTTGCTGTTATTGATGTTGATGGAGTTGCTGGTGCAGGCTACGGTAATGAGAAGCGCCGTATTGAAACCTATCGCGAATTGGCTGAACAAGTTGTTAAGCTAATAAAGAAGGCAAAGTAAACATAACGCTTTTTGTGATATAAGATATGAGAAAGATTATCATATTGATGTTTCTGTCAATTCTGAACCTATCTTGTATTGCAAAGGTGAAGTTAGAGAGTGGCAGTCTTTGTTGCCTGAAAGGTGAGAAGACTGTTGCTGTCTGCTTAGATTTGACAAGGATTAAATACAATAAAGATCTCCCTTTTAAGGATTTCTTAACGCTTGGAAGAAGAGTAACTGATTGGAAAGAACGCTCTCTTGACTATTTTGTTAAAGAGTTCAATGACGAATGTTATAAGCGTAATCTTAGTGTAACGACTCATTCCAGAAGCACTAAATATATCCTTGTTCTGACCCCATTGATTGTTTATAAAGACGGAAGTATTAGTGGTAATGCTTATTTACGTGAGGTAGGTTCCACAAAGCTCGAGGCAACGATGGCGTTTAAGTCTGACGATGGCGATAATGATGACCCGATAACATTTAAGGATCCGATGGATGAATTAGGTGAATCTTTCGCTAAGTTATTTATAAGAGAAATTAAAAAGGCAAATAAATAAGGATGAATCTATTCCAATCAGAAAGTGATAGATACACTCAGGAACAGCTCTCTGCACGTGAGGCACAACGTCTTGCAGAGTATATAGCATGGGGCCCCGTCATCTTTCAGGTGTCTCGCCTGATGGTGAAATGGGGTATTCTGGATGCGCTGCGTGATAGTTTAGAGGGTTTGACATTGGAGGAACTGGTGAGACAAACGCAACTCTCAAAGTATGCTTTGAAGGTTTTGCTCGAGGCTTCACTGAGTGCGGGGACAGTTTTGGTGAATAAAGATACAGACCGCTACACCATATCTAAGACAGGTTGGTTCCTACTCAATGATCCTGCTACACGTGTGAATATAGACTTCAATCATGATGTCAACTATCGGGGCATGTTCTTTCTCGATGAAGCATTAAAGGAGGGGGAAGCCAGCAGGACTCAAAACCCTTGGCGACTGGCCAACAATCTATGAAGGATTGTCAAAACTTGATAAGCAAGTGCAGGATAGTTGGTTTGGCTTTGACCATTTCTACAGTGACCATTCCTTTGATAAGGCGTTGGAGATTGTGTTCAGTAAACATCCTAAGCACTTGATGGATGTTGGCGGGAATACTGGACGTTTTGCTTTGCGCTGCGTTGAGTTCGATTCTGACGTCAATGTTACCATCGTTGATCTACCAGGTCAGATTGGAATGATGAAAAAGAATATTGAGGGGAGAGATGGTGCAGAACGCATCAATGGTTACTCTACAAATATCCTTGACGAAAACAATGGTCTACCACAAGGGAATTGGGACGCCATCTGGATGAGCCAGTTCCTTGACTGTTTCTCAGAAGAAGAAATCTATAGTATCCTTGTTCGGGCTGCCAAGGTGATGAAGAGGGGATTCCACCTTATATATAATGGAGACCTTCTGGGACCGACAAAAGTATGAACCCGCATCACTATGCCTAACTATGACAAGTGTCTATTTCACTGTTATGGCAAATGGAAATAGCAAGATGTATCATTCTGATGATATGATCAAGCAGATTGAAAGAGCTGGATTGAAGGTTGTTGAGACCCATGATGGTATTGGACAAGGACACACAATATTGGAAGTAAAGTTGAAATAAATAATATAAATTATAACGTATAATGGAAAGAAAAGAAATTGAAGAGAAAGTAAGAAACTTCCTCATAGAGGATCTTGAGATTGATGAAGAGAACATTGCACCAGAGGCAAAGCTGAAGGATGACCTCGGTATTGATAGTCTGGACTTTGTTGATATAGTCGTTATTGTCGAGAAGAACTTCGGTTTTAAGATTAAACCAGAAGAGATGCAGGGAGTTGTTACTTTATCACAATTCTGCGACTATATAGAGAGTAAGGTTGGCTAACACAACATTTGGTAGTGGCTGGATGCATCGATTATTGATACAATCGTTGCGTTGGTTAGATGTGAGGATGGTTTATTTAGTCACATCCCTCTTCGTTATACCAGTCTGTCTGCTACTGAATACCAACCATAGTAGAACCTCATCCTATCATTTCTACCGTTATCGCTTACGCTATGGGCGTTTGCGTGCGGCATGGAGTGTTTATGTCAATCACTGTTTGTTCAGTCAAGTAGTGGTAGATCGCTTTGCAGTCTTTGCTGGTAAGCATTTTCATTTGGATATCGAAGGGTATGAGAACTTTCGCCTGTTAGAGTCAGAACCGAAAGGATTCATGATTTTCAGTTCCCATATTGGCTGTTATGAGGTGGCAGGTTACTCCCTTATCTCAAAGACAAAACGCTTCAATGCGTTAGTCTTTGGGGGCGAAAAAGCCACTGTGATGGCAGGGAGACAGGAAGTTTTGGGTCATCATAATATCCGTATGATACCTGTTAAGGAGGATATGAGCCACCTTTTCCTTGTGAATGAGGCTTTGGATAACAATGAGATCATGAGCATGCCAGCCGACAGAATTATTGGTTCAGCCAAGTTTGTAACGTCTGTTTTTATGGATGCTGAGGCTCGTTTTCCTGCTGGTCCACTCTCTGTAGCTACAATGAAAGGGCTGGACGTCCTCGTAGTCAATGTCATGAAGACGTCTGCTAAGCATTATAAGGTATATGTAGCACGTCTTTCTTACGACAAGCAAGCACCTCGTCGACAGCAGATGCAGCAATTAGCTGATAGTTATGTGAAGGAACTTGAACGCAGAGTGCGACAGTATCCTTTGCAATGGTTTAATTTCTATGACTTCTGGTCACGTTAAGTTGATGATAAAGAAGATGGTAATTTTTGATGTAGAGAATCCTTCTGAAGAGGAACTTCGTGCGATAGATGTACATGTCTTACTGCCACAACAGGAGCCTTTCGTAATGATTGGAACACTGGTACATTTTGATAAGACACTTACTGTTACGGAGACTGAGGTGCAGAAAAGCAATATCTTTGTAGATGATGATTGTTTTTCAGCTTCGGGTTTGATGGAGAATATCGCCCAAACCTGTGCAGCCCGCATAGGATATGTCAATAAGTACATCCTAAAAAAGGGAATCCAATTGGGTTTTATCGGTGCTGTTCGTAACTTTGAGGTCATTGATTTACCCCATGTTGGAGACGTCATAACGACTCGTGTAGAGGTAAAAGAAGAAGTGTTTGGTATGACTTTGGCTGAAGCAAGCATAACATGCGGCGATAAAGTGCTCGTCACATCAGAGATAAAGATAGCCGTTAAGGAGCAAGAAGGCGCTTGAAAAAGGAAGAATTTCTGTATTAAATGAAAGAATTAAAAGCATCGAAAACGTTTGCAGTTCGCTTCAGTGAGGTTGATTCCATGAATGTTGTATGGCATGGTTCTTATCCTCTTTACTTTGAAGATGCACGTGAAGCATTTGGGAAGCAGTATGGATTGGAGTACATGGGATTCTTTGATCATGGCTATTTTGCGCCATTAGTCGACCTCTCCTTCCACTACAAGAAGCCAATTAGATATGGGATGACGCCTCGTATAGACATTATCTATCGTCCAACAGAGGCTGCAAAGATAGTCTTTGACTATGAGATTCATGATGCGGAAGATGACAGTCTGATAGCAACAGGACACTCTGTACAGGTGTTTATGGACCTCAACTATCAGTTAGTGTGGGACAATCCTCCATTTTATCAGCAGTGGAAAGAACGCTGGGGACAGGTGGATAAGAATTAATAATGTACAGGAAAGGATAAGAAGAAATCATGGTTTACGTTTTAGCTGATAATATTATCTCTCCTCTGGGCGACACATCAGAGGATAATTACCAGGCTGTAAAGGCTGGTAAGTCGGCTATTCGTGCCTATGCTCCAATGACGGATGGTATCCCAGACGGTTTCATCGCATCCTTGATGTCAGCTGACTTTGAAGACTTAGTCTTTCGTTCTGCAGGCAAAGCCATTGATGACTCGGGTATTAATGTAGCCGATGACCGTTCCGTTTTCATTCTAAGTTCTACTAAAGGGGCGATAGAAAGATTAGGGGAAGAGGCCGACGAAAATCTATATTTGGGTGAGACTGCCCAACGAATTGCCACTCGGTTAGGTTTTACAACCCATCCAGTAGTGGTATGTAATGCTTGTATATCAGGTTGTGCAGCAATAATCTTGGCTTCTCGACTGTTACAATTAGGAGTGTATGATCATGCTGTAGTCTGTGGAGCTGATAGTCCTCAACGCTTTATTATCTCTGGTTTCCAGTCACTTAATGCAATGTCGACGGAGACTTGTAGACCTTTCGACATAGAGCGTCAGGGTCTTAATTTAGGTGAAGCAGCAGCAACGGTGGTACTGAGCAGTCGTTTTCCCTCTGGTACTTCAGCTATTGGTAGGTCTGATAATCGGGTTTGGGCGATAGGATATGGATATGTAAAAAACGACGCTTTTCATATCAGTGCACCGTCGAAGACGGCAGAAGGACTGCTTGAAGCCTTACAGCAGACGATGGAAAATGTTGAGAAAGATGATTTAGCTTTCGTCAATGCACACGGAACTGCTACGCTTTTCAATGACCAAATGGAGTCTATTGCTATTCAGCGAGCAGGTCTTTCTGATGTTCCTGTCAATGCTTTAAAGGGTTATATCGGTCATTCTTTAGGTGCAGCAGGAGTCTTTGAGACCATTCTCTGTATGAAATCTGTCGATGATCACACCATCTTAGGGACTCGTGGATATGACGAAATAGGCGTCTCTGGTAAAGTTATGCTGTCTGCAGAGCATAGTCCAACCCATAAGACAGGGTTTATCAAGATGCTTTCAGGCTTTGGCGGATGTAATGCTACTCTCTATGCGAAGTCTGTTGAAATTTCTTCTGTATCTTTAAGAGAAATGAGAGTGGGTGTCCCTTCAGTATTCAGAAAAACGCATCATGTGCGTATCACTCCTGAAGGAGCATGGCTTGATGGTAGACTTCTCCCTGTTGAAGGTGAACCAAATGAGAACAGCTTACTCACAACAATCTATAAAAAGATGATAGGTGACTATCCAAAGTATTATAAAATGGATGGTCTCTGTCGGTTGGGTTTCATTGCTTCAGAGCTCTTGTTGCAGGCAGAAAAGACGGAAGGAATATCTATAAAAGAACATCAAAGGAACCGAGGAGTGGTACTTTTCAATCGCTCTTCATCTATTTCCTCTGATAAAAAATACTTAGCTTCAATTGCAGACAAGGAGAATTATTTCCCAAGTCCGTCCGTCTTTGTGTACACCTTACCGAATATTGTTACTGGTGAGATAGCCATTCGCAATGACTATCATGGTGAGACATCTTTCTATATTCTACCTGAAAAGAATGAAGAGCAGATGCAGACATTGATACAAACGGCTTTCTTAGACCGCCAAACAACAAGCTTATTGACTGGATGGATAGATTATGAAGACCGTGAACACTATGAAGCCGACATGTATATAGCATCTATTAATAAGGTGTAATAATTAACAATAAAACAGAAAAATCATATTATATATAAAATAGACATAACAATGAACGAGTTAGTAAAAGAACTAAAAGACGAGATTATAGAGGCTTTGAACCTCGAAGAAATGACAGCTGACGACATTGATGAGAACGAGCCTCTCTTCGGTGAAGGTCTGGGATTAGACTCAATCGATGCTTTGGAGTTGATTGTTCTTTTGGAAAAGAAGTACGGTATCAAGCTGGCAGACCCTGCTGAAGGTAAGAAAATCTTCACCAGTGTGGCTTCTATTGCCGACTATGTCAGCAAGAACCGAAAGAAATAAAGCTACTTTGTGGGTAATAATATCGAACGGATAAACCAATAAAATGAATATTGCAGTTACTGGCGAAGGCATAATCTCTGCTATTGGCTTTAACAAACAAGAGGTGTTACGGTCATTGATAGCGGGGGAGAGTGGTATTGGGAGGCTAAAGCATCTTCAATCAGTTCATCATGAATTGCCTGTAGGAGAGGTTGATTTGGCGAATGAACAGATGAAAGAGATGCTTGGAATCCCTGTATCTCAGATGATGAGTCGTACAGCCTTGATGGGTACCATTGCTGTTCGTCAGGCATTAAGGGATGCTGGTATCAGTGTCGATGACATCCTTGCACGTAAGAAAAAGGGTGAAAGTCTGCGCATAGCACTTGTCTCTGGGACAACAGTAGGTGGGATGGATATCACTGAGCTCTACTTTGATCATATTGCGGAAGACGACAATGTATCCTTCCTTCGGCATCATGATTGTGGTAGTTGCACGAACACTATGACTGATTACTTTGGCATCTTCACTGAAGTAACGACTTTGTCTACTGCGTGTTCTTCGGCAGCTAATGCTATTATGTTTGGTGCACGACTGCTGAAAGATCATCAAGCTGACATCGTAATAGCTGGTGGTACTGAGTCTTTATCTCGCTTTCACCTCAATGGTTTCAATTCATTGATGATTCTTGACCATGAGCGTTGTCGTCCGTTTGATGCTACAAGGGCTGGTCTGAATTTGGGTGAAGGTGCGGCTTTCGTTGTGTTAGAGTCAGAGGAGTCTGCCAATAAACGTGGTGTAAATGTCCATGCATATATTACGGGATATGGTAATGCCTGTGACGCATATCATCAAACAGCATCGTCTGAAGATGGCGAAGGCGCTTATCTTGCTATGAAAGAGGCCTTAGACATGGCACATCTCACTCCGAAAGATATTCAATATGTTAATGCTCACGGAACAGGAACACCTAATAATGACCAAAGTGAGAGTGTTTCCTTACATCGCATCTTCGGTGATGAGCTCCCATTGATATCCAGTACAAAGTCTTTTACTGGTCACACTACGAGTGCGTCAGGAAGTATTGAGGCTGTTATCTGTATCTTAGCGATGCAGAACCATTTTGTCCCAGCCAACTTAGGTTGGGCACATCAGATGGAGAAGGGTATTACTCCGACCTTAGGCAAACAGAGTGTCACGTTGGAAAACGTACTCTGTAACTCTTTTGGTTTCGGTGGTAACGACTCTGCTTTATTGTTTTCTGCCCATCCAACAACCATAGAAGAACCAGTTGAAACAGGGAAAGATATTAAGGTCTTGTCCCGTGTTGAACTTACTTCAGAGGAACAGTTGGAAGACATCCGTAAGTATGTCAAGCCTTTAGAGGCACGTCGCATGGGCAAAATCATGAAGAGTTCGTTGCTTTCTTCTTTGGAAGCATTGTCCCAAGCAGGCGTTGAAAAACCTGATGCCATCATCACTGGAACGATGTATGGTTGTTTGGAATATAGCGAACGACTGTTGGAACAGATGAAAGAGGAGGGTGAGACAATGCTGAAACCCACTTACTTCATGCAAAGTACACATAATACCATAGGTAGTAATATCGCCATTAAAACGCACTGTCACGGCTATAATGTTACCTATACACAGGGTACGGAATCTCTGTCGTGGGCATTGCGTGATGCAGAGATGCTACTAAAAGAAGGGAAAGCAAAGACAGTTCTTGTGGGATGTCACGATGAGAGTACTCCATTTTTTAATTCATTATTGAAGCGGGATGGGGCAGAAGAGCAGCCTTCAATCCATGCTATCGCAATGGTATTATCATGTGGCGAGTAGTTATCTTGTCCGTTATTCAGAGTTCTCTGTTGGCAGGAGGGCAGGTGTTTTTGAAGTTTGCACTTCAGAAAATGCTCCCTTTTGGTTGGACCCGTACGTTCTGGTGTAGCCTTTTATTCAATTGGCAGTTTGCTTGTAGTGGACTGTTATTTGGTTCAAGTTCCATACTTTGGATGTATATCGTTAAGCATTACCCTCTGAGTGTGGCTTATCCGATGATTAGTTTGAGTTATGTATTTGGACTTCTTGCAGCAATACTCTTTTTCCATGAGTCCGTTTCTGTGATGAAGTGGGTAGGAGTGAGCCTGATAATATTAGGCTGTTGCTTGATTGCCAAGTAGAAAAATAAGATGTAAAATGAAAAAGTTATTGTTAATTTTGGTGGTGTTCTGTATCACCACGACGACTGTTTCAGCACAAGCTGTCAGTGAAGCAAAGATAAGACAGCAGATAGAAGCTGCCGCAGCAAGTATGAAAACCATGCAATGTGATTTCGTTCAGACGAAGTTTCTCCGCATGTTGAATGATAAGATGGTGTCACGTGGTAAGATGTATTACCAGCAAAGTGATAAACTCCGTTGGGAGTACACCTCGCCTTACGCCTATGCTTTCGTACTGAATGGCTCACGTGTTCTGATCAGTAAGGGCAATCGCAATGATGTTATCAATGTCAATCAGAGTAAGTTCTTTAAGGAGATAGCACGCATAATGATGAACAGTGTTGTGGGAAAAGCCCTCAATGACAAACGTGATTTCAAAGTTAGTCTCTCTTCATCAGCAACCGAGTATGTCGCTACTCTCTATCCACAGCAGAAGCAGATGCAGCAGATGTTTCAGAAGATTATCCTTCATTTCAACCGTCAAAAGGCCATGGTTGCCAAGGTTGAACTTATAGAAAAGCGTGGCGATCGTACTGTTATTGAAATGACGAATGTAAAAGTAAATAGTCCTATTAATGCGAAAGTATTTACTGTTAATTAGTATTCTTCTGCTTTCTCTTGCCTCTCTGACGGTACAAGCACAGGATAGTCTTATTGTTCAACAGGCTCCTTTGTCGGATAGTATAGGCTGTAAAACAAGGTATGCAACTACGATTGAACTGTCAAAAGGCTATCTCAGCGGTATTACTATCATGGTACGTGAGGCAGATGTTTATCATGGTGTCTTGTTCAATGAGTTTGGTATCACGGCATTAGAGTTCACTTATCAGCCTCAGACGAAGAAAGTAGAGTTGATAGAGGTCATTGCAATGCTTGATAAATGGTATATCCGTCGTGTGCTAAAAAATGACTTACAGCATGTTATGGAGAACCTTATGAAGGGTAATCCAACCTATAAAGATGAGAAATATCACATCAGTTACAAGTTTTCAGTGATGAGTAATGATGAAAATGCCAGTATAGAGGAGGGAGAGAACGATGCAACTAAAGAATAATTTATATAAGATAATTCGCAAGGAAGAGGTAGATCGTGTTGTGAATTACACCATCGAGCTAAGCCCTTCTTGTGTTATCTATGCAGCCCATTTCCCAGGTGAACCTATTACTCCAGGTGTATGTATCGTTCAAATGGGTAAGGAACTTGTTGAAGAACAACTCTCTGAGCAGTGTTCTACACCCTGTAAGTTGATGATTACAAAGGTGAAGAACGTGAAGTTCCTTTCTGTAATCTCACCCGATGAAACATTACATCTCACGTATCAAGTGAAGAAATTGGTAACGTCAGAGGATGGAGCAAGTGTTGAAACACAGTTGATAGTACTCGCAGAAGAGAAGCTTATGGCAAAGATTTCCTTAGTATTGAGGACTGTATGATGAATGAGGAACTGAAGAAACAATTACGAAATAGAGGTATCTGTGTTATCATTCCCACCTATAACAATGACACAACGATAAAGACAGTAGTGGAGAAGAGTCTGCTCTACTGTGACGATGTCATTGTCGTTACAGATGGGTGTACAGACCGTACTACCGACATTTTAGATGCCATTGATGGTATAACGATAGTGTCCTATCCGCAGAATCGAGGGAAAGGATATGCCTTGAAGATGGGGTTCAGAAAGGCTTTAGAGATGGGTTTCTCCTATGCTATCACTCTTGATGGGGATGGACAACACTATCCAGAGGACATCCCACTCTTCTTGAAAGCCAATCAAGAGTACCCTCAATCCTTGATTATTGGTAGCCGACAGTTGGAAGGTGTCGACCGCTCCCAGGGTAGTTCCTTTGCTAATAAGTTCTCTAACTTCTGGTTTTATGTACAGACAGGAAGGGCATTACCTGACACCCAGACAGGTTATAGGCTCTATCCTCTGCATCGTTTGTGCGGACTGTCATTGCTCACTTCACGCTATGAAGCAGAGTTGGAACTGCTTGTCTTTGCCTCTTGGCATGGTGTCAAGCTTGTCCCAATACCCGTACAAGTTTATTATCCTCCGCGCAATGAGCGTGTAAGTCATTTCCGTCCGGGAAAGGATTTTGCACGTATCAGTGTTCTGAACACCGTCCTTTGTTTCTTGGCAGTGGTCTATGGACTTCCCTTACGACTGTGGCGAACACTGATGACCTTTCTTCGTACAGTTTACTCCTTACTCTTTTTTCTCTTTTTCACGCTGGTTGTCTTCACTCCTTTCGTATGGATTTATACGAAAGTCGGTAAGATGACCGAACGTCGTCGTTACCGTTTACATCAGCTTATCTATCATGCTTCACGCTTTGTGATGATTCATCATGGCATTCCCGGTACGAAATATGAATATAAGGTGGCTGAAGGTATCGATTTCAACAAGCCCCGTATCATCATTTGTAACCATCAGTCGCATCTTGATTTGATGTGTCAGCTGGTTTTCACACCGAAGATTGTCTTCCTCACCAATGCTTGGGTATGGAACAATCCCTTCTATGGTTCACTCATTCGAAACGCAGAATATCTACCTGTTAGGGAGGGATTGGACGAGATAATGCCCCATTTACGTTCATTGATAGAGCGTGGTTACAGCATAGCGGTCTATCCTGAAGGGACAAGATCTACGGATTGTCGTATCGGAAGGTTCCATCAAGGAGCGTTCTATATGGCACGTGAGTTCGGATTAGAGATTCTTCCAATGATCCTTTACGGACCTGGTAAGATCCTTCCAAAGACCGGTTGGCACCTCCATAAGGGTAAATTCTTCGTTGAAGTGGACAAACCACTGACACAAGAAGAGCTCTCTGCCATGGGTGATCTGAAGCAACAGGCATCCACAATGCGCAAGCGTTACAAAGAGATGTATGAAGAAATAGCTAACAGAATGGAACAATGACACAGCAGAAGAAGGTTATCATCATCGGAAGTGGTTTGGGCGGACTGTCCTGTGGGGCTATCCTTGCAAAGAATGGTTATGCCGTTACCGTACTTGAACAGGGTGTTCAGGTGGGTGGTTGTCTGCAATGTTTCTCTCGTCGTGGTGCAAAGTTCGAGACAGGAATGCACTTCATAGGCAGTGCAGCACATGGTCAGACACTTGATAAGCTCATGCGTTACTTGGAGATAGACAAGACTGTGACGCTCTCACAGCTTGATCCTCAAGGTTATGATGTCGTGGCATTGGGTGGAAAAAAGTATGCTTTTGCCAATGGCAGGGAGGCTTTTCTCAAGCAGATGACCGAGTATTTCCCTTCCCAGCATGACAATCTCGTTCGATATTACGACCTTATTGAGGAGATTGCCAATGCTTCTTCACTCCATTCTCTTAAGTATGCAGACTCTGATTCGCCATTGAATATGGAGTATCAGCTGCGTTCTATCAATGCCGTCATAGATGAAGTAATCACCGATCCTGTGTTGGCTAAGGTCCTTGTGGGCAATCTTCCGCTCTATGCAGCAGAGAAAGACAAGACGCCTTTTGCCACACATGCCTTCATAATGGACTTCTATAACCAGAGTGCTTTCCGTGTTAAAGGGGGTAGTGACAGCATTGCTACAGCCTTAATGGATACCATCAACCGTTATGGAGGTGAGGTTCTGACCCGTAAGAAGGTGACCCGTATCATCTGTGATGACACACATGCCGTTGGAGTAGAGGTGAATGGAAAAGACACTTTGCCCTGTGACATCATCATATCTGATGCCCATCCGATGCGTACCTTGGAACTGTTAGACACGAAACTGATTCGTCCTGCCTTCCGCAAGCGTATCAATCACATCCCACAAACCGTGGGTGGCTTCTCTGTTTATCTACATTTCAAGGAAAAGACAGTCCCTTATCTCAACTATAATTATTATGGTTATCAAGGCGATACACCGTGGGATTGTGAACGGTATTCGCCTGAAAGCTGGCCAAAAGGCTTCCTCTACATGCACTTCTGTCCAGAAGGCGACACGCAATATGCCTCCACGGGCGTCATCCTTTCTTATATGCAGATGGCTGATGTGGAGCAATGGAAGGGCACAAAGGTCGGGAGGAGAGGACAAGACTATGAGGATTTCAAACGCGAAAAGGCTGAACGACTCATCGATGTATTGGAAGAACACTTCCCCAACATACGTTCCCAGATACAGAATTACTATACTTCCACACCGCTGACCTATCTTGATTACACTGGGACGGAGGGTGGCTCAATGTATGGCAATGCTAAGGATATCAGTCTGGGCAGTGCTTGTCGTGTTCCACAACGTACGAAGGTCCCAAATCTTTACCTCACTGGTCAGAACATAAATTCCCATGGAATGTTAGGCGTTTTGGTGGGAACGATTGTCACTTGCAGTGAGTTGTTGACGGCAAAGACCATCTATGAACAGATAAAGGAGGCTAACGAATGAAGACAACTGTGATAATTGGTGGAGGACTGGGTGGACTCTTTGCGGGTGCTATCCTTTCTCGTGAGGGTTTTAAGGTCACCGTTTGGAGAAAAACGACACTGCGGGCGGTGGACTTCAAAACTTTCGACGCTTTGGAATGAAGTTCGATACGGGTATGCATGTCATCGGTGGGATGCGCCCTGGAGGTAATATCTATCGTATCTGTGAGTATCTCGGCATTGCAGACAAGGTGCAGTTGAGTGACGTTGACGATGATTGTACGGACAGTCTCTACTTTGCTGAGGACCAGACGACCTATCATATAAAGAAAGGTAAGGAGGGTTTTGTTAGTTCTCTGGCTGAACATTTCCCTGAAGAACGGACAAATCTTGAAGCATACGTGGATGCTGTACACCGTCTGACGGATGAAGCCGACCTCTTTTATCTGCGTCCTTCCAATGATGTCTTCCCTGTTCATTCGGAGGAATTCAACCTTGCTGCTGATGCTTTCATAGCGAAATACATCCAGAACCCTAAGCTTCGCAATGTCGTTGCATACATGAATCCACTCTATGGGGGCATGGCTGACGCAACACCTGCCTATGTTCATGCTATTGTGAGTGTGCTTTACATGCAGGGAGCGAGCCGCTTTGTGGGGGGGAGCGACCGCTTTGCACAGCTGTTAGTGTCTGTTATTGAGTCGGCAGGAGGCGAGGTTAGATGCAACGAGGGTGCAGAATGGGTGGAAGTAAACGACCGTCACGTTGATTATGTACGGTCTACGAAGGGGTATGAGTACCGTGCTGACTATTACATCTCAGCCATCCACCCCTGTACTTTACTCCCTTTGCTGTCTGAAAAGGCGTTCCCCAAGGCTTATCGGACCAGGCTTAACGACATCCCGAATGCCTATTCAGCCTTCTCTGTATATGTGAAGTTCAAGCCAGAGACGTTCCCTTACATCAATCATTCAGAGTATTATATGACCCGATATGATGAGGTGTGGCACTTCGGAGAGCAGCATGATACATGGCCGTTGGGCTTTCTTTTCATGACGCCCCCTGAAGACAACCAAGGAAAATATGCTGATAAGGCGATTATTACGGCACCAATGATATTTGATGAGGTGGAGAAATGGGCGCAGACCACCGTCGGCAGAAGAGGAAAAGACTATGAGTTGTGGAAGAAAGATCAAGCACAGAAACTCCTCGAACGCATAGAAGAGATTCATCCGGGCTTCAATGCTTGTGTGGATAAGGTTAATACGGCATCCCCACTCACCATTCGTGACTATTACGGAGCCAAGGAAGGGACGATGTGTGGCTTCAGTAAGGACTATAAGAACACTGTTCTTTCACAGTTACCAGTGGTGACAAAGGTTGATAACCTGCTGCTCACGGGACAGTATAACAACCTTCCTGGCTTCTGTGGTGTGCCCCTTACGGCAATAAATACCGTTGAGGCGATATTGGGGAGGAACTATGTGATAGGAAGACTCAACTCCATTCACGAACAGCTTTAGTTTAACTACAACCAGATTTACCTACAACCTTTCTCCAAAAGGGTAGGGAAGTGGACACTTGGAATACGCCAAATAGTTGGAGGATATTATGCTACAACGGTTGTATGTGGGAGGAGATAAAAAGGATATGACGGCTAAGTGGGATGGATGAGATACATAAAGTCGGTTGGATATTAGTGTCGATTAAGTTGGAGAAGATTAACCAAAAATTTGTCAACTCATCTACCTGTCAACTCGTCAACTCCACAAAACAAAGTTAAAAATGAAGAAGTATTATACGCTTACCCTGGTGGCATTGCTCTTTTCTCTCTGCACTTTTGCACAGAAGGAGAAGCCACAGCGGATCAATATATGGCAAGGAACGGCGGTTGGAAAGACTGTTATGATGACGCCATACTTGGTAAAAGGCAAGGGAAATGTTGCCGTTATTGTTTGTCCAGGTGGTAGTTATCTGTGGCATGACATGGGTGCTGAGGGCAAGGATGTGGGCGAATGGCTGCAACGCAATGGTATCTCGGCTTTCGTTCTGCACTATCGGACGGCAGGTGTAGGGGCTTTCATGACTCCTTATCGGTATGTCTTCCGTGGCAATCGATATCCTGATGCACTCAATGACTTGCAACGTGCGATGCAATATGTCAAGGCACATGCCGAGGAAATGGGAATTGATGCCTCGCATGTGGCAGCTATGGGCTTTTCAGCGGGTGGTCATCTGGTGATGTCGGCAGCTGAGTTGTTACCCCGAGAGCAGCGCCCATGGTTCGTTGTTCCCGTCTATCCCGTCGTCACAATGGTTGAACCTTGTGTCCATAAGCGTTCCCGTCGTGCCCTTTTGGGTGACAGTCGGTTGCGCAATAAACAGTTGCGTGATTCGCTATCCTTGGAGCGTCATGTGCCGAAAGACTGTCCGCCGGTGTTCTTAGTCAACTGTAAAGACGACCCCATCGTGCACTATCACAATTCAGAACTGCTCGATTCAGCACTCACCCGACAGCATGTGCCCCATCGTTACATACAGTATAAGACAGGAGGACACGGCTTTGGAGCCTCTAATCATAAGGGAACGGCAGAGTGCCGACAGTGGAAAGAGGCGTTCCTAACGTGGTTTCACAGACTTGAGAAGCGTCGTTGACAGTGTCATCTGTCGTGATACAAGAAATTACAAAGCCTTTGTAATAAGATTACAGATGCCTTGTGGAAGTATTATAAGCGGCTTGTGTTTTTCCGAAAAGACTGAGAACGCATTGCAAAAGACGTGATAAGGACAGCTACAAAGGCGCAGAACAGATAGTTCCAGACGTATGGGACACATAAGAGAGACAACCTTTTAAAGAACAATTAAAGATATATACAGCAATGGATAAGACACAGTTTGATGACATCCGGCCGTACAATGCAGAGGAGATTCCGGCTGCTATGGTGCGTATAGCCAATAGTTCTTCCTTCCCACTTCTTGCCTCTTACGTCTATCCGGACGAACCTTTAGAGGCTGTTCGCAATCGTATTGCAGACTACAAGACTGTGCGTGACTTCCAAACGGAGACGATGCGCATTGTCAATGAGCGGGTTATAGAGCACAGTATTAAGGAGTTCACGTGTTCGGGAATTGACAAACTGAGCAGGGAGAGGCACTATCTCTTCGTGTCTAACCATCGTGACATCATGTTAGACTCCAGTTTGCTGCAGTATTACTTTGTTACGCAGGACTTTGAAACAACTGAAATAACCTTCGGAGCCAACCTGATGATTAATCAATTGGTGATAGATATCGGTAAATGTAACAAGATGTTCAAGGTGGAACGGCCTGGAAACAACATCAAAGATTTCTATCGTAGCTCCCGACATCTGTCTGATTACATTCGTTATGTCATCACTGAGAAAGGAGAATCGGCATGGATTGCCCAGCGAAACGGTAGGACGAAGGATGGTAACGACGTCACTGACCAGGGTATTATTAAGATGTTCTGCATGTCATGTGCCGAAGATAAGATCAAAGCCATTGATGATTTGCACATCGTGCCTATTGCTGTGTCTTACGAGTGGGAGCCTTGTGACGTGCTTAAGACGCTCGAACTCTATGAATCACAGTTCTCTAAATATACAAAAAAGCCTGGGGAAGACCTCAATAGCATCCTCACGGGCATCGTACAAGAGAAGGGACGCGTGCACTTTGAACTATGTGAACCCCTCTCTTATGCCGAACTTTCAAAGTTTGATGGACTGACAAATAACGATTATCATAAGCAGGTGGCACGCCTGATAGACCGTCGTATCCGTGCTGCTTATAGGCTTTATCCAAACAATTACATAGCCTATGACCTGCGATATGGTACAACAAAGTACAAACACTGCTACACCGTGGCAGAGAAAGAAGCGTTCCTTAAACGCCTGCAGACGCTGGAACAGTATGACACCTGCGACATTGACAAGCTCAAAGACATATTCCTGGGGATTTATTCGAACCCGGTAAACAATAAATAAGGATGACAGAAACAATACTGAAGCTATATGATTATCTGCGACAACACCGCCTTGTGGGGTTGGTTTCGTTCGTCGTTGTGACGCTGTTGCTGACTGTTTCAGTGCTACGGTTGGGTTATAAGGAGGATATTGCCGACTTTACCCGTGGATAGCAACCATCATAATGCGCTGAAGGTGTATCAGGACATATCAGGTGCAAATAAAATCTTTGCTGTTTTTCAGTATCGAGACACGACAAAGAGGGATGCTGACGCCATGGTAACGGCTGTTGACGCCTTTGTTGATGAGGTTCAACGGGCTGATACGGCGCATATCGTGCAGAACATGACGTCACAAGTGGACTTGGAGAAGATGACTTCCGTGACGAACTTCGTCTATCAGAACATCCCATACTTCCTTACTGAGCATGATTATGCCCGTATGGACAGTGCTCTTCGTAGTCCTGGATACGTTGAAAAGCAGCTTCAGCAAGACAAGCAGATGCTGATGTTTCCTGCTGGTGACATCCTTTCGGACAACATACAACGTGACCCACTGAACCTCTTTACGCCTGTTGTGCAGAAACTTCAGCGTTCGGACACAGGTTTGAAGTATGAACTTTATGACGGACACATCTTCTCTCCAGATATGCAACGTGCCATTGTGATGATTGATTCACCCTATGGTGCAAGCGAAACGGAGAACAATACGCAGCTCATTAACATGCTGCAGGGATGTGGAAAACGGGCACTGGCACACGCAAAGAACCTTGATGTGCACATTATTGGCGGTCCGGTGATAGCCGTTGGAAATGCTTCCCAGATCAAATCAGACAGTATCCTCTCGGTAATCATTGCCGTAACGCTTATTATGGCACTGTTGTTGTTCACGTTACGCAGTGTCCGAAACATTTCACTCATCGTCCTTTCCATTGCCTGGGGATGGCTCTTCGCCATGGGAGGGTTGGCTTTGTTCCATGACAGTGTGTCTATAATCGTCATCGGAATCAGCTCTGTTATACTCGGTATAGCCGTCAATTATCCGCTACACTTCATTGCTCACCTCAGTCATACACCTGATAAGAAACGTGCTTTGCGTGAGATTGTCATGCCGTTGTTGGTGGGTAACGTCACAACCGTTGGTGCTTTCCTTGCCCTTGTACCGTTACAGTCGGTGGCATTAAGGGACTTAGGCCTCTTCAGCTCCTTCCTTTTGGTGGGTACCATCGTCTTTGTTCTGGTCTATCTGCCGCATATCACGAAGGAAACAAAGGAGGTTAAGCACACTTTCCTCGACCGTTTGAGTGATATTTCATTGGAGAATAAGCCCGTATTCGTGGCTATTGTCATCGTTCTGACGCTGATTTTCGGCTATTTCAGCTTCCAAACACGGTTTGATGCTAACATGTCTAACATCAATTACATGACCGATGAGCAGAAAGAAGATATGGCTTATTTTCAGAAAATGATGACAGTGAACGGTGGATATCAGAAGGTTTACGCCGTAACAAGTGACTCCACAATGGACGGAGCATTGGAGAAGAGCCAGCGTTTGCAGCCCTCTTTGGACCGATTGGTACGTGAGAAAGCGGTGCATGACTACTCTTCTTGTAGTCAGTTTGTCGTGTCGATGGCTGAACAGAAGCGCCGTTTGGCGCTGTGGGAGAGCTTTATTGAACGCCACAAGACCGAACTGACGACGGCACTTCGGGCTGCCATGCAGGCGGAAGGCTTTGCTCCTGACAGCTTCAACGACTACTATTCACTGCTCAGCAAGCGTTATCAGCCACAGCAACCAGCTTATTTTGCTCCGCTGACAACGACCCTTTTCGCTGGAAACATCAGTATTGACAAGGCGGAAGGACGGTATAACATCGTCAATGTGCTCTCTGTTAAGGACAAAGATATGCCACAAGTGAAGGCGAAACTGGCTGATAAGGACTGTTTTAGCTTTGATATTATGAGCATGAACAGTGCCATTGCCAATCATCTTTCTAATGATTTCAATTACATTGGCTTTGCTTGTGGACTGATAGTGTTCCTCTTCTTGTGGCTTTCCTTTGGTAATCTGGAGTTAGCTTTGCTCTCTTTCGTGCCTATGGCAGTGAGCTGGTTGTGGATATTAGGTATCATGTCACTGTGCGGAATGCAGTTTAATATTGTCAATATCATCCTTGCCACGTTCATATTTGGGCAGGGTGACGACTATACGATCTTCATGACTGAAGGGTCAATGTACGAGTATGCCTATCGAAGAAAGATGCTTGCATCGTATAAACACTCGATAATTATCTCGGCATTGATAATGTTTATCGGTATTGGAACGCTCATCATAGCACGTCATCCAGCACTCCATTCACTGGCAGAGGTGACCATTGCGGGTATGTTCTCGGTTGTTTTAATGGCTTATATCTTCCCTCCACTGATCTTCAACGTCCTTGTTAAGACACGTGGAGCATACAGACGCCGACCGCTAAGACTGAAGAATCTTGCCGTGATGGGCTATTGTGCCGCCGTATTCTTTAGTCAGCTGATAACGGTTTACGTGTTGGGATTCATCCTCTTTGGCCTTTTGCCGCAGTCGGAGAAGCGTCGACTATGGTTCAGAAGATACCAACAGCGGCTGTTCTTGTTTGACTTACGCCATATTCCAGGCGTCAGATTCCGTGTTGAAGGGATAACAAAGGAGACCTTCGGTACGGCTTCCATCATCGTTTGTAACCATCAGTCCATGCTCGATTCGGCTGTCTTCATGGCGTTAAGTCCGAAGACTATCCTCGTCTCTAACAGTAAAGTGAGTCGTAATAGGGTCATCCGAAAGATCTATCAGTGGAACGGTTTCATTACGTTAGACGATAAAAGCGCTATCAATGATGAGCTTGTAAGAGACTACATAGCCCACGGTTACAGTTTGGTGGTGTTCCCTGAGGGTAAACGTAACGACCGTTCAACCATTAGTAGGTTCCATAAAGGGGCATTCCTATTCGCAGAACGTTATGGACTTGACATCCAACCGTTCATCATTCATGGGCTTAACGTGGTTCTACCACGCAATAGTTTTCAGGTTTTCACGGGCTCTATCATGGTAAAAGGCTATGAGCGGGTGCGCCAGGATGGGCATACCACTTACTCAGAGATGACCTCCCGTGTGCATACCTTCTATAAAAAGGAGTATGAAAGACTGGCACGTGAGATTGAAACGGCAGCCTATTTCGCTCCACTTGTTGAGGACCGGTATTGCTATAAGGGTGTGGAAATCTATCGTTCAGTGCATAAGAACATCAAGCGAAACAACTGTTTCACACGTTGGATAGACACTTCCGAGAGCTCTTCTGCCGTCTTGATAAAGAACAACGACCATGGTGAGTTTGCGCTTCTCTATGCTTTGGTGCATCCATCAGTGCTTGTCACGGTGCTGGAAGAGGATGAAAGCAAACGTGCTCTGCTCACTTATTGTGCCAAGGGGATAGCCGATAACCTTCAGGTAATGGACCATGTGGACATGAAAGAGGCAGAGGAAGCAGGAATAAAGATTATAAGTTTATGATAAAACGCAGGTGATATGAAACAGATTTTATGTACAGTCATCCTTTCATTTGCCGTCCTTGTGACGTCAGCACAGACGGTTTCAAACAAGAAGATGCCGTTCGTGGACGCCGACAGGACGGTCACTTTCCGTTACGTTAACAAACAAGTGAAGCATGTAACGATAGAAGGTTCGTTTCCAAAGTCTATGTCTATGGTGGGGAAGGACGGTGCGTGGGTTTATCGGACAGCACCTCTCCCGTCGGAGATGTACACCTATCGTTTTGCAATAGGTGGTAAGAAGAAGGTTACAGACCCACTGAATCCAAACGTGGTATGCGACATTGACGACTCGTTGAGTTACTTTGTTGTGGGGGGGATACCCTGGTTCTTTCTACATGGATAACAATGTTCCGCATGGTACGGTGCAGCAGTTGTGGTATCATTCGGAGTTCGACAAGAATATGAAACAGCGCCGTCTGTCGGTTTATCTGCCTGCTGAATACAAGCAGAACCCACAGAAACGTTATCCAGTTCTGTATCTTCTGCATGGTACAGGAGGTGATGAACTGGCGTGGTTGGGCATGGGCAGACTGGCACAAATCATGGATAACATGATTGCTCAACACAAGACAGTGCCGATGATTGTCGTTATGCCGAACGGAATAGCCGAACAAGATGCTGCTCCGGGGCATAGTCCTTACATGAAAACAAAGGCTTTGCACGTGAATGTCTCCTCATGGTTGGGACGTACAGAACGGGCTTTTCCTGTGGAGGTGATGCCCTTTATTGAACATCAGTTCCGTACTTTGAACGACAAGAAGCACCGAGCAATAGCCGGACTGTCAATGGGCGGATTGCACACGATAGCCATTACGGCGAACAATCCCGACCTTTTCGATTACGTTGGACTCTTCTCTCCGCAGTCTGTGAGCTTCCTTACCGATGGAAACATCAAGTCGTTGAATAAAGTCACACGTGGATTGGATAAGTTTATGGCTAAGATGCCGTCGCTGTGGCAGCAGGGATACGACGAGAAACGGCCTCTTCTGACGGATGTTGACATGTATAAGGACCTCGACAAGAAGCTGCAACGGGAGTTTCAGAACCCTCCTGCACTTTATTATATAGCTATTGGTAAGAGTGACCCGTTGAAGCCCTTTGTTGATAAATACCGTTCAAGACTCTCGAGAATGGGCTGTATCTATATGTATAATGAGACTTCTGGCGGGCATACATGGGAGAACTGGCGCCGTTACTTACTAAACTTTCTCCCTCGATTATTCACGAATAAATAAGTAAAAGATATGAAAGAAGAGATTCGTAAGAGATTAGAAGAGGTGTTGCCAATCGTGGATTTGATTCAGATTTCCTTTTTCAAGAACTTGATTCGCTTGGAATTACGACGATTCTGATGACACTTTCGGATATGTATGGTATTGAATTAGACCGTAAAGACGTGACACCAAAGAACTTCAAGTCGCTTGATAGTCTGGTGGAACTTGTAAAAACAAAACTCAGCGAGAATGCAAATTGAGGATAAACTACGGCAGTACGCTGAACAGCAACCCCATAAGACGGCACTTATCTGTGGTGATGTGGCCTACACCTATGGGCAACTGTGGCAGGATGTGACGGCGAAAATGGATGCTATGGGGGATGTGAAGGGACGATTGGTGCCCCTCATTGCTACGTCAACAGCCGACTTTCTCATTGCATATTTTGCTGTTCATGTGGCTGGAGCAGTGGCTGTTCCGTTGCATAAGGTCCTTCCGAAGAGTAAGCTGGACGAATATTCAGCACGTCTTTCACGGGGTTCTGCACCTGAAGGGGTGGCTGATATCCTTTTTACTACGGGTACTACGGGCAATGCTAAGGCGGTGATGATTAGTCATCAAACGATATGGGCGAACGCTGAAAACCTTGTTTTCTCACAGGGGTTTAGCTCTGATGTGACGTTTATCATCAATGGTCCGCTAAATCATATTGGTAGTTTGTCGAAGGTTTACCCAACGATTTATGTCGGAGGGACCATCCATATCATCGACGGAATGAAGGATATCAAAGCTTTCTTCGATGTTATAGACCGTACGGAGGGGAAGATTGCAACGTTTCTTGTCCCTGCTGCCATCCGAATGCTTATTACGCTGTGGGCTAAGGAGCTACAGAAGGTTGCTCAGAAGGTGGACTTTATTGAGACGGGAGCAGCACCAATGGCTGCCTCGGATATGCGAAAATTCTGTGAGTTGCTACCTATGAGTAGACTTTTTAATACTTATGCTTCGACGGAAACGGGTATTATCGCTACGTATAACTTCAACGATGGCGAGTGTCTTGCTGGTTGTGTGGGACGGGCTATGCGCCATGCTCAGTTCTTCATTACGCCTGATGGGCACGTTGCCTGCAAGGGATTGACGCTGATGACGGGTTATTGGGAGGACGAAGAGGCTACGCTGCGTGTGTTGCAAGACGGTGTTGTGACGACAGCCGACTTGGGTTTCATTGATGATGAAGGGCGTTTGCGCCTGCAGGGTAGGGGTGATGACACCATCAACGTGGGTGGATATAAGGTGGCGCCGTCTGAAGTGGAGGACGCTGCGTTGGCTTTTCATGGCGTGAAAGACTGTATCTGCGTTCCTGCTGAGCACCCTGTGATGGGTACGGTGGTGAAGTTGATAGTCGTACCGCACACCGATTATGATAAGAAACAGTTGATTCTGTTCCTTAAAGAGAAACTTGAAGCCTATAAAGTGCCACTCCTCTATGAAGAGTCTACTGCTATCCGTCGTACGTTTAATGGCAAAATTGATCGTAAGTCATACGTTATTACATCAAAAAATACTTGATGCTTTCTGGCATTTCAGTCTTTTCCATTGCCACAATGTTAGCAAAACTGTATTATGAAATCTTGTGTCTGTAAGTTCTTTTGTCGCTCCTTTCGTATGAATAAGACAGTATCTTTGTGTTTATCTGTTAGAGCGTGTGGAAGCTAATAGGTCTTTTGATCTGTGATGAAAAACTACAACAAAAGAATACAAGTTTGTTCTTATATCAAGAAGGTAGAAGCTGCAGGAATTGATTTCATAAATATTTATAAATCAGATGTTTGTATTCATGAAGAGAAAAGGGCCTTGTCAAGACCCAAGAAGGGCGTCTTCAAGACCCAAGAAGGGCATATTCTTGGATGCAGAAGGGCGTCTTCTTAAAGCTTAGTGGGCATGTGTTAGTTATAAGTAAGACGAAAATAGTTTACATGTCCACAATGACGACATATTCCTTTTAAGGCTCAAAAAAGTACAACGTAGAGCTTTATGAGTATAATGTGATTGCACTTGCTGGTTGACTCTGCGATTGTTATTCTGATGAAGAAAGTGAAAAAGAAACAAAAGTCAAGATAAGTTCAATATGAGCAATATATTTCTCTACCCCATATTCACCAAAGATTTTCCCAAAATCCATTCCTAACAAGAATACATAGAATATTCTTGCAGGAATGGATCCCAATCTTTATATATGCTTATCTATTGGCTGTCTGCCACAGATAAGTATCTGCACAATGAACAGAGGCAGTTTGGTCGGCAATCATCAACTTGAAGTCGCCTTCCTCCAATCTCCATTTGCCATCCCAACCTACAAAAGCCAAGTCGTCTGCCTTTAATTCGAAGGTCACAGTCTTGGTTTCACCTGGCTGAAGTTCCACCTTGTCGAAGGCACGGAGACGGCGACCATCTGGTACCATGCTGGCAACGAGGTCGCTGCTGAACAGGAGAATGCTCTCCTTGCCTGCCACCTTGCCCGTGTTCTTCACATCCACGCTCACCTTGATAATGTCTCCGTGGCGGAAGTCAGACTTGGAAACCTTTAGGTTGCTATATTGATAAGAGGTGTAGCTCAAACCATATCCGAAGCCCCACTGCTGGGTAATCTTCGCATTGTAGTCGTAAGCCCCTTCCATCGTACCCACCTCCTCACTCTTCTTGAAGTCGTAATTAGCGAGCGAATTGATTTCCTTAGGATAGGTGTAAGGCATCTTGCCACTGAAGTTTGACTTGCCCGATACCAAGTTTACCAAGGCATCGCCGCCCATGTTGCCAGGGATAAGGATATCGATGATACCCTGTGCCAATGGTTCGATGTCGGCGATAAGACGTGGACGTCCTTCATTCAGTACCAAGATGACAGGCTTGCCTGTCTGAGCTAAAGCCTTGACCAGATTGCGCTGGTTTTCAGAAAGCCAGAGGTCTGTCAGGTTGCCCGGAGTCTCGGTATAGGAGTTCTCGCCAATGCAAGCCACAATGACGTCGGCATCCTTCGCTGCAGCCACTGCCCCCAGAATCTGAGGTTCGTTCTCCTCCCAATACTTGCCCTTTTCATTATAGGTAACACCCTGGTTCAAGATAACATTCTCCTTGCCATACTCATTGCAGAATGCCTCATAGATGGTATTATACTTGCCGGCAAACTCATCGGTACGATGGCCCTGCCAGGTATAACTCCATCCACCGTCCAGACAGCGCATCTGATTGGCATTAGGACCCGTGAGGAGAATCTTCTTGCCATGCTCCAAAGGAAGGATATTACGCTCGTTCTTCAAGAGTACCATACTCTCGGTAGCTCCCTCCAAGGCGAGCTTGGCAAACTCCTCGCCACCAAACTTAGGATAATTCTTCAGTTTCTGGGTTGGATTCTTAAAGAGATCGAGACGGTACTTCATACGAAGCACACGGCGACAGGCATCATCGATGCGACTCATCGGAATCTTGCCTTCCTTCACCAATTCAATAAGGTAGCCACAAGCATCGCAAGAATAAGGTTCCATAATCATGTCGATACCAGCATTGATGGCGATGCGGAGTGCATCCTTCTTGTCCTTTGCCACCATCTCACGAGTATAGAGATTGTTGATGTCTGCCCAGTCGGTGATAAGCACACCATCCCATCCTGTCTCTTCCTTCAGCCATCCTGTCAGGATTTCCTTGTTGGCGTGCATCGGCATACCGTTGACGGAAGCAGAATTCACCATCACGGTCAAGGCTCCAGCTTGCAGACCCGCCAGGAAAGGAGCAAAGTGCTTCTCTCGCAAGTTGGCAGGAGAGATATAGGCTGGTGTACGATCTTTACCAGTCCAAGGCACGCCATAGCCCATGAAGTGCTTCAATGAAGTGGCGATGTGATACTGGTCGATGTTATTTGGGTCCTCGCCCTGGAAACCATAGACCATCGCCTTGCCCATTTCTGAACTGAGGTAGCAATCCTCGCCAAAGTTCTCCCAGATGCGAGGCCAACGGGCATCACGACCGAGATCAACGGTAGGACTGTAAGTCCAAGGCACACTCACCGCACGAGTCTCATAAGCAGTAGCCTCAGCCGAATGGCGAGCAATCTCACGATTGAAGGTGGCAGCTACATTGATGTTCTGCGGGAAGAGGGTACCGTCTTGTGTATAAGTAGAACCGTGGTTCTGATCGAGACCGAAGACGCAAGGGATGCCGATGCGCTTCATCGAAATCTTCTGGATTTGCTCGATGTACTTCTCCCACTGCTTGGCGGTTGGCGCGCAAGTGTTAGGAGCGTTGAGGATAGAGCCAATCTTATAGCGAGAAAAGATAGAATCGGTCTTGTGCTCGTCGATATAGAACACACCGTTCTTGTCGTTGGCACCAAAGAGGTCGGTCACCAATTCCATCATCTGACCTATCTTTTCCTCCAAGGTGAGTTTCTTCAGGGTTTGTTCTACTTGAGCCTCTATCTTAGGGTTGCTTTTGATAACTGGAACATTAGCACTGGTTGTATAAGCAAATGCCAACATAGAAATAGATAATAATAATTTCTTCATAAGTTCAAAGGTTTGACCTTTTATGATAAAACGGAAATCTTTCTAATATTTTATTCGATAGTTACTTTCTTTACGGTGTAACCGTCACCCACGAGGAGGAAACCTTCCTGCTCTGTCAAAAGTTGGATAGATAAGTCGGTCAGTTCAAACTCCCATTTAGCAGGTCCATCCACCATGATGTCGCCACGCTCTGGGTCGCCCTTACCAGTAAGGATGTTGTTCCACCAAGCAGTGGCAGCAGTACCCTGACCATTTCCATTCACATAGACACGGAGGATGGTGCCAGCCTTCACCTTTGAGAGGAAGGTATCCTTCAAGGCATTGAATGGTGTACCCCATGTCACGGCAAACTCACCTTCCCAGATGGTGTTCTCCACAGATTGGCGAGCCTCGGTGGTTACCTTGATGGTACCGCCAGCAAACTGTACACCATTGCCATCTACCAATGTAATGTCGTAATCGCCATTGGCGAGGTCGGAAGGAGCAGTAACTTTCAATGTTGTACCCTCATCGAGAACTTCGAAGGCAACCTCCTTATCAGCGATGAGAACTTTCTGAACGAGACCCAGGTTCTTGCACTCGTGGATGGTTGTAGTTTCTCCTGGAGCTACCCTAAGCTCGATGGCATTGGTACCCAAGGCTGGGTCATCGGCAGCAGGAGTCACGGTAACGTTCAAGGTGCGGGATGTGGTCTTGCCCTTGGTGGTGGTTGCCACAATCTTCAGTTCATGATTACCTAAAGGCAAAGTTTGGTCGATGGTAGTACCTTCGGCAATCTGAGTGCCGTCGAGCAACCATGTCACTGTGGTGTAGTGAACAGGAGTCACCTTGATTTCCAACTTATAATTTGTCTTGCGGTCTATCTTGGAATCAGCCAAGTCGGTGTTCAAGATACGTGGATCGTCATTTTCGCTGACAGTGAAGTATGGATCATCGTCAGAAGAGCAAGAAGACAAAGTAGATGTACCAGCCAGTGCGAAACTCATGGCGAAGAGCATCATCATAGCCTTCAAGACTTTTCCCTTATATTGTTTCATTGTCTTATTCATAATTAATTATTCTATCTATTGTCCTATAAAACTTAACATTTAACATTAAACGCTTAACACTACTTGCTGTATCCCTTTCCGAATGGAGGATTGAAGTCTGGCTGAAGGTTTACATCAGCCTTGTCCCACCAGAGGCGCTTGTGCCAGTCATCTGTACCACCCATGCGGTCGATGGCAGCCTTGTAGTTGGCACTGTTGTACTGACCTTCCAACTCAGGATACTGCAAACGGACAGGCATTGACCAGTTAGAATCTGTGTAAGTAAAACCATTCTTGGTCAAGAGATCACGATTCAAGATGGCAGGATAGTCAGAGCGGCGCATGTTTGCCCAACCCTCAGAAGGGTTCATCATGTGGAGAATCCAAGCTTGGGTGTTGATGGTCTCCTTAGGATTGTCACCCAACGGATTATTGGCAATGAACGCATCTATCTCTTCCTTGGAAATCTTGTTGGATGTAAGATAGTAGTTGTTGAGCAACTCCATGCTGGCACGAACACCAGCCTCGTAGTGGCTCTCTGCATCACCACCCCCAACATTCCAACCCTTGGTTGCAGCCTCAGCCTTGAGGAACTCCACCTCGGCATAGCTCATCAAGTCACCAGGACAAGAAGGCATCTCGAAGTCGATGTTCAGGCAAGGACGACCTGCTCGGGCTATATAATCAGAGTTGGCATAAGTGTTCTTGTCTATCTCCGCATACTTCTTCAAAGTGGGAAGGTCATCAACCGTAGCTGGATTCATCCAGTCTGTGTACCAGGTAGCACCAGGGTTGCAAGGCTCTTCACCGAGATTCTTGCTCCGGAAGTAAGCCAGGAAATCATCGGTCAAGTCGATGTTCTGCTCTTTGTCTGGCTTCACCTGACTACGTTTGATATTGTAGTAGTGACGGCAGATGCGATAGAGACGAGGGTCGTTGGTATTCTGCAACTGATAGAACAAGGTAGAGCATACCATGGTAGGCGATGTGGCATCCTGACCATAGAGAATCTCTCCTAAGGCATTGGTGCGGAAATCGTAGTCGTTGGCTCCATCATAATAAGTATAAGGAGTATCGGCATATCTGATGTAAGCATCATCTGCTGCACTGGCGATAGCACCGGCAGCAACAGCCTTCTCAAACTCTTCCTTTGCCTTCTGTGGATTAACATCTGAAATGCGCATGGCATAGCGCATACGGAGCGCATTGGCATACTTCTTCCACTTGGCTACATCACCACCCATGCTGGTGACATCACCAGAAATGCGGTCGGTACCGGTGCCAAGTTGCTTCTCGCAAGCGTCAAGCTCCTCAAAGAACCAGCTGTAGAGTTCCTCTACGGTATCATACTTAGGGGTGGAGATGCCTGAGATGTAACCCAGACCTGCCTCCAAACAAGGTACGTCACCGTAGGTATCTGCCAAGACTGCCGTGAGATAGACACGATGGATACGAAGTGCCGCATTCAAGTTTGCCTTGTCTGCTGAATTGTGGATGGCATCCACAAGGTTCTTGATACTGACCTCATAGTAGCGGTCCCAGACGCGACGAGCGATGTCGTCCTCACGGAAGTTGGAACCTGCATAGTTGGTTACGTTCCAACCACCAGCGAAATACTGTGGAAAACCTGAGATATAGTTACGGTAGGTATCCATCAAACTGAAGTCACCATAAGTCTGCAACAAAGCAGTAGTCAACTGTGCGTTAGGGTCGAGCTCGCTCACCTTGGTCTTGTCGGTATTGATGTTGCTCAAGGTTTCATCTGAGCAAGAAGTCATCGCAGTGCCGGTTGTCATCAGGGCGAAAGCCATCATCAGGCTGCTCTTACCTATATATTTCTTGATTATATTGTTCATTTTCATACATTATTATATATTAGAACTCTTCTAAAGAAATTGATTTATTTTTTTGAGATTAGAACTTCACGTTCACGTTTAAACCATAGCTCTTGCGAGATGGTAGAGAGCCATATTCCAGACCGAGACCAGAGGTATTGTAACTGGAGTCTGGGTCGATGTTAGGAATATTCTTCCAAATAATGAATGGGTTACGAGCCACGAAGGATACGGTCAAGCCCTTGACATACTTGCCCAGGATGCTCTCTGGGAAGGTATAGCTGAAAGTAATCTCACGACACTTCACGTAAGAGTTGTCGTAAACGAAGGCACTCTGCACGCCATTTGCCACATGCTTCCAGTAATCCTCAGGGTTCACGGCGATGTCGTTCTTACGATAAGTACCATCGCCATTGTCGATGACACCCTCTACGACAAATCCTTTGCAGTTACCTGTTTCACGCCATGCGGCAAGGTCCATACCCGAAGCCTTGCGAGCCTCCTCAGAAGTGTACCACTCCTCACGGCCTGCCAATGTTTCCTTTGCCTTACCTGTCTGGTATGCGGAACGCATGGACATAGAGTAGATGTCGGCACCTACCTTAACATCGAATGCAGCAGAGAGGCGGAAGTTCTTGTAGCTGAAGGTTGAGTAGAAACCACCTGTCCAGTCCCAAGTAGAGTTGCCGATGGTCTTGATTTTCTGGTCAACCTTTGGAAGACCAGTAGCTGCATCGACAACCACCTGACCCTTGTCGTTGTAGAGGAAGTCGTGTCCACGGATGGCTCCATAATTCTCTCCTACCTTGGCACCAACAGAAACACCGCACCAGTATGCCTTCGCCAACTCGAAGTAGTCCATGCCATTGGTGAGCGACTTCACCTTGTTGGTATTCTTCGAGAAGTTGGCCCCCAAGTCCCAAGCGAAGTCCTTGATCTGCAAGGCACGGGCATTGAGGGCAATCTCAATACCCTGGTTCTGAATCTCACCGGCATTGATGAGGCGGTAAGCATAGCCAGAGGTGGTGGTTGAAGCCAAGCTCAAAATCTGGTCCTTGGAGTTCTGGTTGTAATAGGTAGCATCCAAACCCAAGCGTCCGTTGAAGAACTTCATCTCCAAGCCTACCTCGTAAGAATCTGTCATAGTAGGTTTCAAGTCCTTGTTTGGCTGTGTTGAGTTGGCTATCATACCGATGGTATAACCCGAGTAGCTGTACTTGCCCGTGGTATAGTTGAGTGCCAACAGGTATGGATCGGTATCGCTACCTACCTTTGCCCAAGATGCGCGAATCTTACCGTAATTGATGAACTTCTTGTTCTTGATAAACTCGGAGAAAACCAAGCTACCAGATACCGAAGGATATACGTATGTATTGTTATTGGTAGGGAGCGTAGATGACCTATCGCCACGGAGGGTTCCCTCCAGATAGTAAGTATGTTTGTAGCCGAGGCTCGCACTGGCATAGAGGGAAGAAATCTGCTTCTTATACATGCTCTCACGAGTATTCTGCTCCTGATAGTTCATGATGTTTTGTATTCCATTCATCTGTTGGTTGAGACCGACGTTGGTAGTGGTCTTGTTGTTCACCTTGAATATGTTACCACCAGCGGTAGCATTGACATCGAAGTCGCCCCATGAGTTGTTGTAGAGGGCGAGTATCTCGGCGTTGAGTGTGCGGTTGTTGAAGATTTGGTCGGTAAGCTTTCCGGCAGGAGTACCTGGAGTTGTCTTGGCGATGAAGTCCTCGAAGTTCATGCTGTTGATGTCGGTACCGATGGTACCCTGCAACTTGAGGTGTTTGTCGATGTTCCAGATGGCCTTACCCGTAAAACGGAACACGTCCTTGTCGGATGTATTGCTGTTCTTATAGAGATCCCAGTATGGGTTCTTGTTATATTGGTCGTTACCATTCCAGTTGGAATAGTTACCGTCGGCATCCTCATAGTGCTTCAACCAAGCCTGGTCGTAGGTACCCGCCAGAGTCATGAGGTTCTTACCCACGTTGCTCTGGGAGTCACCAAGGGCAGGACGGTTCTTTACCTTCTCACGAGTATAGTTGGCGGTGAAGTCGAAGTCAACAGGACCTGCGGAGGTATTAACACGGAGGTTGAAGTTGTCACGACTCATATTGGTGTTAGGCAGGATGTCCTTGTTGCGCATATCGGTAACAGAGAAACGCATACCCGTCTTACCGGAATTAACAGAGAGGATGGCAGAGTTTTGGGTGGTGAAACCTGTGCGGAAGAAATCGGAGGCGTTGTTAGGGTGCATCAAGAATGGACGCTCCTCGCCATCGAAATACTTGAACATGAAATCATCGGCCTTAGGTCCCCAACTGGTATTGGTACCAGAGGTGCTGGATGCAGGAAGCTCGCCATTGTAGCCAGCGCCATATATCTCCTGGATGTCGTCCCATTTAGCCAACTGGGTATCGACAGTGTAAGAACCATTGTACTCCACGGAAATCTTATCCTTCTCAGCCTTCTTGGTCGTAATCAAGATAACACCGTGGGAAGCACGGCTACCATAAAGGGCAGAGGCAGCAGGACCTTTCAATACGGTCATCGTCTCAATATCATCAGGATTGATGGCAGAGATTCCATCACCCAGATCATAACCGCCACTTTCACCAGCGCTGCCAAAGTTTGTATTATCCAAAGGCACACCATCCACCACGTAAAGAGGTTGGTTGTTGCCTGCCATTTCTGTATTACCACGAAGGAGCACGCGGGTAGAACCAGAAGCACCGCCAGCGGTGTTCTGCACGACGAGACCAGCCACCTTACCTGAAAGAGAGTTGATGACGTTGGTTTCCTTCGCCTTGGTGAGTTCCTCACCCTTCACTTCTTCCAAGCCATAGCCGAGAGCCTTGCGGTCTCGCTTGATACCAAGGGCGGTGACAACTACCTCATTCAAGACCTTACCATCCTCTTGCATCTGTATTTTCATGCCATTAGCAGCTTTCACGGTCATCGTCTTGTAACCGATGTAGCTCACTTCGAGCGTTACTCCAGGCTTGCAATTCAGCGTAAAGTTACCATCCAGATCGGTAACGGCACCGTTGGTTGTACCAGCCACCTTCACGCTTGCACCAATCAAAGTTTCGCCAGTAGCATCCACCACTGTACCCTTGATACCTTGGTTTTGCTGAACGCTCATAGCAGCATTATTCATCTGGGCAGCGAGGATGGCAGAAGTAGGCATCCACATCAAACCTGCACCGAGCATGCCGAGAAACATGGTTTTCTTTCTCATAATAGATATTTTGTTTTTAGTTTAACATTATTCTTTCCCAAAGATTCCTTCGAGAATCCAAGGAGCATTCACCTTCATACTCTTGAAACGGTCGAAGATGCCATACTTCTCAGAGCCGTTGCCGAAGTGGTTGTTGTCCCAAACGAAAGTAGAGAAGCCTCGTTTGCGAGCCTCCGTAGTCAAGAACTTACAGTAGTAGGTCATGTTTTCATGCACTTTCACTGAGTTTGACTTATAGTGGTCGGTTACTCCCCATTCTCCTATTACGATACCCAGTCCTTTGTTACTCCAGGTATTCATTGCCTTATCGAAGAAATCCGTCATCGTCTTCTCATTTTCAGCAGGTATCTTGCCAACATCCTTGTAGGCATCACCCCAGTAATCGTAGGCGCAATCGCCGGCATAACTCCATGGCTGATAGTAGTGGAATTCCACACTCATATAGTTGTTGCCATTGCCTTCGACATCCTTCGGAATGATGAATCCTCCATTCTCGATACCAACCAAGGGTTGCAAACGTAAGTCTGTAAGATGAGGTGGCGCTTGGCATTGTTGCCGCCTGTGGCACGAACCATATCCACGAATATCTGATTGTAAGCATTCTGTACTTCGAGGTTCTCGGCAGTAGGCTTGCTCCAGTTGTCCCTGACGTGAACCTCATTGGTACCGGCGAAAGCCAAGCGGCTGTCATAATTGGCAAACTCAGAGGCGATATTCATCCAGAGGAGCGCAAGCTTTTGGCAGTTTTCATCCTTATATTGATAGGTAGGACGACCTTCGAGCCATTTTTCATGATGCGCATTGATGATAACCTTGAGGTCATTATCCAGACACCAACCCACTACCTCCTTGATACGAGCAATCCAAGCCTTGTCGATGCTCATCGCCTGAGCATTGGTAATGTGGCACTGCCAACGGATTGGAATCCGGATGGCATTGAAACCTGCCTTCTTCACGGCTTGTATCATCTTTTTGGTGACAACGGGATTGCCCCAAGCTGTCTCTGCATGGATGGAACCGTCAGGGTTGCCAATCTGCATCGACTCTCCATCCTGTCTAGGAGCTGAGCACTCGAATTCATTGCCGAGATTCCAACCTACTACATCCTTGTTCCATTGCTTGGCGGTAGGAATCGATTCGCTTGTATCAGGCGTATCCACCACCGAAGGACTAGCACTGCAAGAAAATACAGTAAACATACTTACAAATAGCAAGCAGATTTTCAAAAGGTTCCTTTTCATTATTAAGTTTATTGTTGTTTATGCTTAATTGTTTATTGATTGCGAGTTATTGTTTGAACTTGGCTGCAAAAGTATAGAAAAGAGGAAAAAACTAGGTTAGAATGCAAACAAAAAAGGTTTCAAATCTAACTTATCGCCAGGTTTGAAACCTTACATTTTGTATATAACTAACTGAATATCAGATAGTAGTAACTTTACTTTCTTTACTTACAATTTACACTGTTCATTTTAGTCATACTTACTAGGTGACACCCCGAAATGCTTCTTGAAGACTGTACTAAAGTACTTTACGTTTACAAATCCTGTCTTCACAGAGACATCCAAGACGCTATCGCCTTGCTTCAGATACTGGGCTGCCTGCTCCAAACGGATGAGTCGTATGAAGTCTTGCGGTCCTTGCCCCGTCAGAGTCTTCAACCTGCCATAGAAGAGGGTGCGGCTCATCGCCATCTCCCGGCAAAGGCGGTCGATGGTGAAGTCGGTGTCGCTGAGGTTATCGAGGATGAGACGGGTTGCTTTCTCAACGAAAGCTTGGTCCATCGGATCCAATCCCAGTTCTTTTTCATCGGAAGATTTATTCTTTTCATCAGAAGCAGATGACATGGAAGGTTCGCTTGGCAACAGGCTCTTTTGAGACGATTGCCCAGAGTCTTCTCCTCTGACGATGGCGAGACTTCGCTCCATATAGTATTGACTCAGACGACAACGGTTCTTCAACATGCTCGCTATCTTGCTGGCAAGAATGGCAGAGTCGAATGGCTTCGCAATGTAATCGTCTGCTCCAAGGTATAGACCTTCTATCATGAAGTCGCGCCCTGCCTTCGCTGTTAGGAGGATGACAGGTAGCCAACTGGTCTCCTTGTTTTCCTTGATGCTACGACAGAGTTCGTCGCCCTGCATACCCGGCATCATCACATCCGATACTACGATGTCACACTCACCATTCTCTGACAGATACTTCAAGGCAGCCTCACCACTCTCCACATCCACCACATGGTATTGGTCGGCAAAAGCCATACGGATGTATTGACGGAGGTCTTCGTTATCATCGACAAAAAGGAGCGTGTCCTTAAGTGATTCTTCTGATTCTATTTTTTCATCAGTAGACATGGAGTTATCGGAAGTTTCTGGCAAACTTGATGGCTTGGAAGAAACGGAAACATCAACATATCCGTTATCAGGCAAAACAACCAAGAAAACAGATCCCTTGCCTTCCTCGCTCTCGAACGTTAACTTTCCTCCCAGTTTCTGCACAAGCTGGCGAGTGAGCATCAAGCCCAAGCCACTGCCCATCTCCTGAGAGTTGACAGCATTGGAGGCACGAAAGAAACTCTGGAAGATATGCTTGGCCTCGGTTTTCGGGATACCAATGCCGGTATCGCTTACCTGGATGCTGACTTGCTTACCAACCTCATCAATCGAAGCTGAGATGGTGATGGTTCCACCCTCCTTCGTATATTTTATAGCATTGGAGAGCAGATTCTCGAATATCAGATCCATCATAGAAAGGTCGGTAGAGAAGGTATGCTGTCCACAGGTTACCAACCGAAGATTGAGATGTTTCTCCTGGGCAGACATCTGGAACTTATCCACCTGCTGACGCAAGAGAACAGACAGCTCCACTTTCTGCATGTGGACTTGTGTCTTCACTACGGCTATTTTCTGGAAATCAAGCAACTCGGACACCATCCTCAGAAGCTTGTCGCCATTACACAGTGCCATCTCCAAGAACTTTCGGCTCTTATCGCCCAGTGTAGTATCTTTCGCCAAATCGGCAAGAGGAGCCAGCACAAGACTCAAAGGGGTACGGATGTTATGGGCGGTATTCACAAAGAAGTTGATCTTGTCATCGTAGTACTTGCGATGCAAACGCTCTCTGTAGTAATCCCAGCCGAAATAGACTATAACACCTAAAATACAGAGATAGACAATCCATGCCCACCAAGAGTTCCACCATGGTTGGGCGATATGAATGCGCAAGGTGGATTCTCCCAATATGCGTCCGTTACTCCTACCTATTGCCTTGACATGCAGGGTGTAACTGCCAGGAGGCAAATTGGCGAAACGAGCCTGCTGGTAGGCAGAAGGCACACTCCACTGATGGTCATACCCCGCCAGGTAATACTGATATTGGATGTCGTGCTGATACGGATAGTTGATGCTCTCGAAATGCACGATGAGGGTTTTCTCATCATGAGAGAAACTCATCTTTCCTTCTTGCAACATCTCGAAGAGTTCTGCATGCCAATCTTCCAGTTGGTCAGCCTCATCGAAAGTCTTTCCTTCCACCTCAACACCCGTGATATGAAGAGGAGCCTTGTAGTTCAATCCCCTGGCAAACTTGGATGCCAAGACCACAGCTCCTTCACTGCTTCCGAATATTATTCGCCCGTCTTGCGTTCGGACCACAGCCATACGCTTATACTCCCGCTCCAATCCCTTGAAGAAGTTGAGATTGGTCACCTTTCCATGATCGATGAAAGCCAGTCCCTTGTCGGTACTCATCCACACCTTGCCAATGGGAGTCTTGACCAAGGCATAGACGGTGTTGGAAGGCAAAGACTGCGAGATGGTATAGTTCTTAACCTGGTGCTTCTGCCAATCGTAGAGGTACAAGCCTCCTCCATCGGTGGCTATCCAGATATGCCGTGCATCCTGAAAATCCATCGCATTGACAAAGAAATTATAATCGACTGACGGAAATTCCGACGGATAGAAGAATCGACTGACACGAAGGCTTCGCTTGTCGATACGATAACATCCATGGGTCGTTCCCACCGCAATAATCTTCTTATCAGGAGACTCCACGATACTCTGAACTTCATTGATTGGCAAGTAGTTAACGGAGTTATCCACTTTTCCATTCTTTTCTAATGATGATGAGATATGTACCAAGTCTCCATCCAAACAACCTATCCACAAGCCTCCTTCGCTATCCCTGAAAATGCTATACACATAGTCGGTCTTTAACTTGCCATTCGACACAGAGTAAGCCCGACTACTGCTTCCATCGGCATGAACCTGAAAGATGCCATCACCATAGGTTCCCACCAAGACCTTGCCATCGGCAGTCTGACAAAGGGTAAGCGCCACCTTATTATATAGGGAATGATGCCACAGATGGGTTTGCTCGTCATAGATGCTCACCCCCTTGTCGGTAGCATACCATATTTTGCTATTGCGGCCCTGTGCATCCACGCTCTGCATAACATCGTTCACACCATTATTGATAAGCGACTGGCTGTTGAGATTCTCATGGCGCACAAACTCCAAGGCATGCTCCATAGGAATAGCCATATCCACACCTCCTGAATAGGAGCCCATCCAAAGGTCGCCAAGATGGTCCTTGCAAAGGGCATAGACGCCATTGCCATGCAATACATTTTCCGGTCTGCCATCCGTATTCAAAAGTAGATTCGTCTTACAAGTCTTCTTGTCGTAGGCATAGACACCTGCTCCATCCACCGCCATCAAGATGGTGGCTGCATCGTAGGGGATAATGGAACGAACAGGGATGAGCGGAATATCTGATAAGGATGAGAATTGCGTGAGAGAAGATAAAGGCTTCCATGTTCTGTCATCGAGCAAGAGAATGCCACGATGGAAAGTTCCCAACCATATCTGATGAGCCTTCACGTCGTGATAAGACGAAAGCACAGAATACCCTCGCAAGAGCAATCGAGGCTGGGCTGCATTTTGTGAATAGACGAAGACTCCCGAAGGAGAACCTATCAATAATTGTTTGCCGAAGAATCGGATATGATTGACATATGTGTTCTTCAGAATGTATTTTCCTTTGTTCGGCGAACTATACGCTGTTTTGTCTTTGCTACCAGCAATAGATAGAGGGGCCATCATATACACGCCCCTATCTAACGCCATCCAAAAGCATCCCTTGTCATCAACCAACAAGTCATTGAGCACCACACTTCCTCCAAGTACATTCATTAGATTGACCTGGAGTTGGAATGTGTCTTTCACCTTATTATATATATAGATCTTTCCTTTATTATCATAGGCATAGATATGCTGTTGGCTATCCTTAGTCAACTTGATGTTTCTACCACTGGCATCACTAAACTGCATATCCGTAGCCAAGGTATAGTTCCGTACCTGTTGACCATTGTACCTGTCAACGCCTCGCTTGGTACTGATCCACATAGCACCATCTTCAGCCTCAACTATCGAATACACACGGGCACTGGAGAGCCCATTGTCCGTATTGAGATTCGACAACATCAGCATATTGCGGGTCAAATGTTCCTGAGCATGGAGCTGCGAACACAGCACCATGCACAAGAGCCACAGGAAATAAACCTGTAATCTTAGAAAATATGATAAGCCTTTATTTTTCATTTATCGGTCCAATGTATTAATTTCTTCCAGTCCCTTGGTTTGCTTCTTCGGCGTTATGCCGAGTCCCTTCAAGCTCTCCACCCTACGCATCACGTTGCCGCTTCCATCGTAAAGCTGTTACCTTGTCTTATCGAAGGTCCTGGAAAGACGGGTTATCAGATCGTCGATGCCCAGGAAGAAGCCGATGGCAAGCCCTATAACGATTCCTATTACTTTTTTATATTGAAGTTGTCTTGACTTTTTATTTTGTTAAAAATCGAGAGGGATTTCTTATCTTTGTATTAGCAAATCAAGCCTCAAATTCCTCTCATGTACAAAGTACTATACAAAGATACAATAAAAATGAAATTCTACCTCATTTATCAGTTGCAAAACGTGGATATATTTGCCAAAGTAGACTGTAAGAGGTAATTCCATACATTCTTTATAAGCTTAAGACTGGTTGTCAATAGTATATGCTTCCAGTTTTATCGTTCTTCATTGCACAGGTTCTTCATTGCAAAACCGTATACGGACATTTTCGCATGCACTTTTGTTAGACAACGTACAGTTTTTGGGTGAGGATTTCTCGGAACGCTTCTTCTTTTACTCCTTGATGAAAAGATGTTTTGGTTTGAATTATGTGAATTATAGTGGAGAAGAACTGGAAAAGGCTATAGGGAAGGGAATGCCAGATTATTATCTGAGATATCGAAATTGGGTATTCGTATTTGGATGTAAGGATGTTCAGATGGCTGCAAAAATGAAATTAAACGGTGATTATGAGACGATAAAAAAACAATTTTTGAGAAGTATGTCACAAATTCCAAGGGGCATGCGAAAGGGGGTGGCAGTTGGCAAATATGATTGGCAAAAAGATGCCGAGCATATTGAGCGAAGTTGATAAGTGGACCGCTAATGGTGTGAAATTTATCTACCCGTGATAGTGTACCTCGATGATTGTTTTGATGTAGAAGACCCGAGCTATTTGCTGAATAAAGAGTTTCAACGAATCATTGGTGAAAAGAAAGTTTCTCCTTTCAATAAATACATATTTCAAGAAGCGAGAAAGGTTGGGTATGAGTTGAAAAAGATACGTGGGTTTGATGAAGTTTTTGAGAATTTGGAGATGTTGGATAGGAAAAGGCTATGATGAGTGAGACTTGCTCAAAGAAAGAATATGGTCCACCACTCTTTTTTACAATTTAAGCTATAATTGTGATTATTCAAATAGAAAACACTCAATCTTACTTTTTTGTGGATGTAATAAAGGGTATAAATAGCATAACCTACTGATTTACACCCTTGTTTGCGGAGAGAGAGGCTCTTTCTCTTGAACCTTTAAATAGTATCATAAACGTTCAATATGTTGTATAATAGCACTTTAAGTAGAAAGTTAATAAAATAAGATTTCATAGAAAATCTTTGGTAGAATCAATTTTTGGGTGTAAATTTGGGTGCATAAATTAAAACACCCAAAAGTATGAACATCAAGCGGAATATTATCTTCACGTTGGAAAGCAGGAAAAAGGACGGAGTTCTCATTGTTGAGAATGTACCTATCCGTATGCGTGTTAATTTTGCTTCCAAACGAATTGAATTCACAACAGGTTATCGTATTGATGCTGAGAAATGGGATACTGATAAGCAGCGAGTAAGAAACGGTTGCACAAACAAACTGAAACAATCAGCTTCTGAGATCAATGCATCACTCTTGGGCTATTATACCGAGGTGCAGGAAATCTTCAAGAAGTTTGAAGTAGAAGAAATAATGCCAACACCTGAACAAATTAAAAAGCATTCAATGCGCTGCACAAACCTATAGAAGAAGTCAAACCGAGAAAATCAACACCTAATGCTTTCTACAAGGTATTCGATGAGTTTGTGAGAGATTGTGGACGACAGAATGATTGGACTGATTCTACTTATGAGAAGTTTGCTGCTGTGAAAAATCATTTGATGAACTTTCGTGATGGACTTACATTTGATTTCTTTGATGAGAAAGGTCTAAATGATTATGTTACCTATCTTCGTGATGTAAAGGAAATGCGCAATTCTACTATTGGCAAGCAACTAAGTTTCTTGAAGTGGTTTTTACGCTGGGCTTTCAAGAAAGGTCTGCATCAGAACAATGCTTACGATAGTTATAAACCTAAACTCAAAAGCACACAGAAGAAAATAATCTTTCTCACATGGGAGGAACTGAACAAACTCCGAGAGTTCGAAATACCAGCTGCCAAGCAAGCTTTGGACAGGGTGCGTGATGTTTTTCTTTTCCAATGCTTTACGGGGTTGCGCTACTCCGATGTGTTTAATCTTCGTAGAAGTGATATAAAGGGCGACCACATTGAGGTTACAACGGTCAAGACATCTGATAGCCTGATTATCGAATTGAATAAACATAGTAAAGCAGTTCTTGATAAATACAAGGATGTGGCATTTGAAGATGACAAGGTGTTACCTGTTATAACTAACCAGAAAATGAATGATTATCTTAAGGAATTAGCTGAACTCGCAGGCATTGATGAACCTGTACGTCAAACTTATTATAGAGGTAATGAACGCATTGACGAAGTTACACCAAAGTATGCTCTACTCGGCACCCACGCTGGTCGTAGAACGTTTATCTGTAATGCACTTGCATTGGGTATTCCTCCGCAAGTAGTTATGAAATGGACTGGGCATAGCGATTACAAGGCTATGAAACCTTACATAGACATTGCGGACGACATCAAAGCGAATGCCATGAGTAAATTCAATCAATTATAACACCGAAATAATATGAGCCAAGAAATAAATAAAGCAGAGAAACAAGATTTATCTCTTGTTGTTCGAGCCATCGGTTCTGACCTCGAGCATACGCAAGTACGCATTGTAGCCTCTGCAAATGCAGATATGCTTTTCCACTATTGGAAAGTAGGACATTTTATTCTCTACCTCCAAAGGAAAGAAGGTTGGGGAAGCAAAGTCATAGATAATCTTTCTAAGGCGATACGTTCTAAATACCCTGATAAGAAAGGCTATTCTCGTAGAAATATCTTCTATATGTGCCAGTTTGCCAGTGCTTATCCGTTGGAAGTGCTGAAAGAAATGGATAGGATAGATAGCTTGCTCACGACTCCTACATTAGAAAATGTTTTGAGTTTGACTAATGAACTCAATCAAATAGTGCAACAACCTGTTGCACTAATTCAATCTACAGATAATCAATCGAACACAATTACGCAACAGCCTGTTGCACAATTAGAAGAAGTTACTGAAACATTGTCAACAATCTATCACTGCGACATCAGTCAGATAGAGGAAATATTCAAGCATTCCGCCATTGTTCGCACTAACTGGGCGAGCCATGTTATTCTGCTTAATAATAAACTCCCTTTGGGCGAGTGCTATTGGTACATTTCGCAAGCGGTTGCAAATGGCTGGAGTCGCAATGTTCTGCAAATGCAGATTGAGACCAATCTTTTCACTCGGCAGATCACGGCAAAGAAAGTGAGCAACTTTTCTGTACGATTACCCAAACCGCAAAGTGACCTTGCCAACTATCTGATGAAAGACCCTTATATATTTGATATGATGGGACAGACAGATAAAATGGCAGAACGAGACATTGAACGGCAATTGGTTTCGCATATCACCAAATATCTTCTGGAAATGGGTAGTGGCTTTGCTTTTGTGGCGCAGCAGAAGCATTTTGAAGTGGGCGATTCTGATTTCTATGCCGACCTCATTCTCTATAATATCCAACTATATGCATACGTTGTTGTCGAACTCAAAGCCACACCTTTCAAGCCCGAATATATGGGACAACTTAACTTCTACATCAATGTAGTGGACGATACTCTACGTGGCGAGCACGACAATAAGATGATCGGCCTACTACTCTGTAATGGTGGTGATAAAATCGTGGCACAATATGCTCTCTCAGGCTATGACCAACCAATTGGTGTGAGTGATTACCAACTATCAACGGCTATTCCCGATAATCTAAAATCGGCTCTGCCTACGGTGGAAGATGTAGAGGAAGAATTGTCGAAAATGATAAAATTATAGTCAAAAAAACAAACGTTTGTTCACTATTTGAAATGGAAAATAAAGTTGAAGAGATTGAGATAAAAGTTGAAGAGATTGAGATAAAATCTGTAGTAGAATATATTACAGAGGTAAATAAGTTACTGAAAAAGTCTAAGTTTAATCCTAATACTCACACTGCCTTTTTTCGTGGGCATGCCAATAAAGATTGGAAGCTAGAACCAGGTTTGTTACGTAATGATGGGTATATAGAAAATGAACATTTAATGTATCGTACAATTATTGCACAGCAAACATCAGAATTTTCCACTTGTACTTCTGCTTTGGATTATTTGGTTAAAATGCAACATTATGGATTGCCAACAAGGTTATTAGATTTAACAACTAATCCTTTGATTGCATTGTATTTTGCGTGTGAATATCAAGCATATAGTACGTCGAATAAGGAAACTGGAGAGATTATTGTTCTAAACGTACCAACAATCTCTATAAAGCATTATGATAGTGACACCATTTCGATTTTAGCAAACATAGCCAAATGCAAAGAAGAAGAGATAAAGATTAATTTAAACTTTGACAAATGGAACTCTACCGACTTCTCTGAAGAATATTTGTCAAAAATAGAAGAAGAAAAAGACTTTGATGAATATAGGAAGTCATTTAATAAATTAGGGCAAATACAACTACTTCTGCATCAAATATCACTTGAAAAGAGTCATTTTCGATCAATCATAAATCCATGTGACCTTGCACGAGTATATATTGTAAATGTAAAGCAAGATAATCAACGAATAAGAAATCAGATGGGTTCTTTTGTTCTTTTTGGGCTTGGAATATCTAAAGAGAATGATAGTCTAATGTTATCAAAGAAAGGAGCAACAAAAATCCTTGATGATTGGAATTTAAATCGCTCCTCAAGACTTATTATCGACCCGAAAAATAAGCCGAAAATTATAAAAGAATTGGGATTATTAGGGATTCGCAAATCATTTATATATCCTGAATTAGAAATCCTTGCTAAAGAAATAGGAGAGCAATATAAAAAGTGATAGTCATTCACTATTCACTCAAATGCTTCTTTAGCTCTCTTTGTTCTTGCTTAATCTTATCCTGTTGTAGCAATAACTCAGCTTGTCTTTGCAAGGCTTGCTCATAATCAACAACCTTCTGTTGCATCTGCTGAATGGCTTTGGAATTGCGATGCGTGGTAAAGAGGCTGTCGAGATGGGCGAAGTCTACAGTCGTAGCTTTGCCCTGCATACGTAGATAACGATAGCGCAAATCGTAATCAGAGGCTGTTTGCAGCTTGTTGGCTCCCATACCGAAGAACCAGCAACTGACCATGACCAGTCCGCAAACTAACAGTAACAGAACGCGCTCGGCTAATTGCACGCTTGCAAATAGCGAGTAGTTCTTATATTCTACAGGCTTTTGTTGTTTGCTGATAAGCTGGTGCAACGCTTCAAACTTTGGGTCGAGCTTCTTATTCGACTCTGATAGTGCCTCCAAAACAAAAAGTTGATGTTCTTTGATTTTGGCTTGGGTCTCTTTCGAGAGATGTATTTGTACGGTTTCTTGTGTTTTAATGCTATCTTCCTTTGGATTAGATAGTTGTTCTGCAATAGTAGTGCGCAGTTCTACCTGTGTCTTACTGATGACTTTGCATTCTTGTTTGAGTTCTTCGAGCATATCGAGAACAGGTGCTATTTCGTTATTCATACTGATATAAATTTGATGTGATTAAATTCTACGTTTGCGATTAGCTCTATTGCGAAGTTTCTTTTGAAATCGAAGTTCATCAACATCTACGCCATTACTTGGTGTTGGCATAGAAAACACTTCACTAATTGCTTCAGATAGGTCGGTAATGAAATAGCTTTCATCTACAGAATGTACCATAGGTTCGTTTTGTTGATTAATTTGCTCTTGTTTGTGAGTCTTTCGTCCTAACGCTGCATTGAGGCGAGAGAAAGAACACGAGCGGTCTATCTTTGAGCCACTGAAGCTGCAACCATCCTTTTCAAAGATGATTCCCTGCACAACATTGGTATTACCTTTCATTTTGAAACGAGTGGTAATATCTTGTTGCTCTAATTCTGCAACAAAATCTTTCCAAGTCTGAGATTGAGGTAATATAGACTTAATGGTATCGAATATTTCATATCGCAATTTATCCTCACCTCTCAATCTTGAGCGGTTTACCTCTTGCTTTCCTTCGCTAATGGTTAGACCATAACGCTCAGTCAGTTCTCGGCAAATCTTTGTAGAACGATACTTTTCGTTGTGGTCGCTGATGGTCTTGCCATCATTGCCGATACGATTGATACAAATGTGCAAGTGCGGATGCTGGCGGTCACTGTGCCTTACGATAAGGCTCTGTGTGTCGCCATAGCCCATTTTATGAAGATATTCGTTGCCAATCCTCACCATTGTTGCATCTGTTAGTCGTTCTGAATCATGTGTCGAGAATGAGAGTATGGTATGACAAACTGGTTTCTGTACACTTGGACGCATAGAGGCTTGCAAGTTGAAGTCGCATGCAATGTCATATGGAAAAGAACTGCGCACGCCATTGGCTTGTAAGACTTTGACTTTATCTTCACGTTTGCTGAGCATATAATTGACAACTCCACTGAAGTTTGTTCCTTTAATAATCTTGGCAATCATGGCTTCAATCGTTTCATAAGTTCGTGAATAAGTTGTTTCAGCGCATTCAATTCTTCATTGAGTACAGAGATGCCGAAAGCATTGAGCCGATGGGCAATTTGGTTTAGATTGTTAGCCATACCAGAAACTGTACGGATGAGTTGCATTTCCTCTGGCTTGATTCGGCTCTTTACTTCTGCATTTGTTATGAGCTGCCGTAAAAACTCTGTTCGTGAAATAGAGGCTTCACGTGCTTTTCCCAACAAGGTGTAGTACTCCATTGTATTAAGCCGAAGAAGCACTTGATATTTCCGTTTCTCAGATAATGTCTTGGTGGGTCGCCCACCTTTATTCTTCTGTTCCATTTTTTATTTTTTGATGAGACCAACGGGATTTTTACCTCCCAAAGGTGGGAGCAAGTAGGTTTTGAGATACTCAAAACACAAACTTGCTTCCCCGATAAACACTATCTTCTGATGCCACGTTTTGTGGTCAGTAACGAAGGTTGACTTTCTTGCACTTTAGATTGAGCAACGAGCCATTCGTTAAGGTCTTTGTGAGTTTGATAGCGAACAGATCCATCTATGACAGATGGGTAAAAATGCTTCAAAATTTCAAACGATTTTCGTCCTGCATCATCATTGTCTAGAAAACTCTCAACTTGTTTGTAGCTTTTTATCTTCTCTTGTATGCGTGGCAAAAGAGCCAAAGAATTAAGAACTATGGTATCGCAAGTTGAAGAAGGATTTAGCGTTTGCCACGAAAGAAAATCCATAAACCCTTCAAAGATTTGTAAAATGTCTGTACCTTTACTAATAGTTGTAATCGCTTTTGGAGCAATGCAGCCTTTGAAATAAGGACTACGAATTTCCCATCCACCAGCATCGTTTGCAAATCCAATGGCATAGTATGTCCGATTGGTATTATTGTATCGAATTTCAGAACAGAATCTATTGGCAATGCAGAGAGGTATTCCTCGCTCTACAATGTAACGTAACATATAAGGATTGGAAAGCGGTTGTGCTGAGAGGATTTCCAATTTGCGCTCGTAGATTTTTCTTCACCGCCAAAAGAAAAATCTTGATGCGCTACTTGTTTAGCACCACTCAAAAGCCTGATGGCTTCGCTGATAGTGCAACGATGTAAAGCGCATACAAGGTCGATGATGTCGCCATATTCGCCCGAGCCGAAGTCGTACCACTGGTTGCGCTCTGTATTGACTTTGAAGGATGGTGTGCGTTCATTGCGCAGCGGAGAGTAGTACCAATAGTGAATGCCTTGTACTCGTGCTGGCGCATAGCCCTGTTGTTGCAAATAATCGGTGATAGCGATTTACTTGATGTATTGTATTTCCATTGTGATGTTGTTTTAAGTTGAAATGAATTTGATCCAGCCTTTTTCTTTTGGAGGCTGGTTGATTGTTGTTTGGTCGGACGGTCGTACACTATAGGCACCCATTTGCGACCGACCAAACTTATTTCTCTTTGGTCGGGTTGGTTCAGGTATATATATAGCCTGCGTCCGACCGACCGAAGGTTTTATTGTAGAGAATTATGCCTGAGCCGATATTTTCCTCGCTCTTCTTTGACCAATATGCCTTTATTCAGCAGAAATTGCAAAAGCCCCTTAAGCTTTGTTTGTCCATAGGATTGTCCCACAACCTCTGCATAAACCTTTCTGAGTGCCACGATAAGTTCGCCATAGGTCAGGACTTCACGCAAAGAAAAGGCTTGTGTCAATGCTTTACGATGTTCCATGTCGCTTATTTCATGGTAAGAATAGCGGTGGGGTTTGCTATCTGCGTCCTTGTAAGAAGTATCGATTTCGGGAATGCATATCTCATCTTCCATTTCCTTGAGCCGAAAAGCGAATTTGTTAAAGGGTTTAGAACGGATGATGGCTGGAGCAACGATGCTTCGGTCTGGCAGCGTGTTGTCTTTCATGATTTGCAAGACTGTCTCTGCCTTGTTGTTGAGTTCCGTGCCAATATGCCCTCGCGCGTTATCGTCTCCTTTATTGAGGTGCAGCACGGTCTGAATGTGGATATTCTGCTCGCTGGTCCACTGCATCAGGTCGCCTACAAGTTTAGTCGCCTCCGTTGAGTTATTGATGTCGAGCATCAAATCGCGAATGCCGTCAATGACTACCAAACCCACATTAGGCGTATGGTAGATGGCGTAACGGATAATCTCTCTGCGCTCGTTTGGGTCGGCAATGGCTCTGAGGTGGCTGAACCTCAAATGCTCGGGTTCTCTGTCTATCGGTAGTTTTGCCAATTTCAAAATACGTTGCATCACAAGTTGACAATGATAAGGGCTTTGTTCCGTATCAAAGTAAAGAATAGTGCGTTTACTTTCTGGGAATGATGCTTGATATTCCAGTACCTGCCCATTGACAAGAGCTGCTGCAACGATGGCACTCACATTGAAAGTCTTCTTGGCTTTCGCCTTACCTGTCGATACACTGAAGTTACCCAGCGTACCTATAATAGCTTCGTCTACTTGCAGTACAACAGGAGGAAGCGCAAACTCGTCCGTAACGTGAATGAGCGACGCTTTCCAAATGTTTTCATAATCAGTCGTGTTCATCTTCGCCCTCCCGTCTTTCGCCCTGCCAATTCCAGCGCAAGTTCGGCATCCACAATAATCTTACGACCGACTTGTGTAATGGCACGATTGATTTTACCACTCTGTTTGATACGGTTAGCTGTGGGCAGACTGCACCCGAAGAGGCGTGCAATGCCTGCCAACCCATACACATATCGCTTTTTTTCTTTGGAGGAGGAAACTTTTGCCGTTTCTCCACTTGTGGACATATTGCCGTGCTGTGCCAAGAAGAGCAATTCTTCACCCGTCATCTGCCACACAGGTTTATCCAATAATTCGTTTGTCGTCATAACTCGATTGTTTTGAAATAATAACTAACCCTTGCGCATAGGGCATTCAGTCAGCTCTGACGATGCAAAAGTAGAGGGCTTTTAATGTTATTCCAAGTGAAAGGGATATGGCGGGAAATATAAGAGAAAATAGGGAAATCAGAGACAATCAAAAACACTTAAACCATACTCATAAAGTAAACAATATCGGGCAAAATACCGTTTATAAGTAATTATTATGACTGTTTTAGTAATTTTCTCTTACACGTACATTAGATTCTAGACAGGTGTAGAACTATAAAAGTATTGAGAGGAAATCGTGTCTAATTTTTCACCAAGGGTAGCAACCTAACTTTGTGAGGGGAAAATAAATCTCTGTTCGCAAAATTCAGTCTCTCATTTACTTCCAGCAAACACTCTCCCTCGTAAGAACAAACTTTGGCTCCGTGTCATCACCACGGCCAAAGCTGCACGGTCGATGCCCCAGACCAAGCACGAATACCCGCAATCGCTTTTCCACCGTGCGAGATTGATTGCACCTACCGCTACAAGCTCCCAAAGGGCTCACTCCCTCTTCCCTCGAGCATATCAAAAATGGGCGGTAACCAACCACTAGGCGACAAGGTGTCCGCCAGAGCAAAGCGACTACCGATAAAAAGAAAGCAAGCCTTGGTGTCGCCAAACGGCGGATCCAAAGTCTGCTTGTAAATAGAAGTTTGTATAATCTTATCTCTTCTTGAAGATAAACAAAAAGTCAATGAACTTTACATAATTGACCATGCTTGCAGAATGTCTGTTGTTTCCAGAATGATTTCTGTTATATAGGCTGGCATAGTGTCAAGCATTTCTGATACCTTTTTATATCCTTTTGATTGTCTACTTCATAGAGTGAGGTGTAGCCATCTTTCTCCAACACATCCTTAATAAAGTCTGAACAACTCATTAGGGTGGTTGCATAGGCATTTCGGGATGTGGGGCTAAGACCTATTAGCTCCATAAACATTAGAAAATGCTTCTTATTTAGTGTTTCTTTTTCTGTTAATTCTCTCATGACTCAGGCATTATAAATCCTTTGTTTTCTATTTTGTCGATAATCTTCATCAGTTGCTTGCACTGTTTAGGAGAAGGCAACTTTCCCAAATTGATATAGTCGCCTATACCATTGATGAATGACAATTCACCATAAGGAAGAATTGCTTCTTTTGCAACCTCGGTATAAACCTTATGCCAATAAGCTGCGCCTAACTTAAATATTTCGACAGATAAGTCAACATTGCTATTAAACTTGTGTGCTCGCTTTGCAGCTTTTTCTGTATCTTTCGTTTCTTGGAGTGATACAAGGCTGGCAATGAACTGGTCGGAAAGTTGGATTTTCAATTCCTTACATTTCTTCCATGTGTCCAGTTTACGAGACATAGAACGTACCAAACCACCATCAGCTTCTTTCATCAAAAACTCATGGATAGCATGAGCGATTTGCTCCAATTCAGTTGCCAGTTGGTGGTATAGTGTTTGGTTCTTCCAGATGGAAACCCAATCAAGGTCAGCACCTTTTGGAAGCATTGACATCAATTTAGCAATAGAATAAGGAACTATCTGTGCCTTATTACCGCCAGAAGGATACCATTCTGCTTTATTCACCATTCGGTCGAGGGTGTCAAACACGATAACACAGCACACACATTTCTTAAAATATTCTTCGTTTATACTATCTCGTGACTTTTCGTATATATCATCAATGGTGGTTGCAAAACGCTTAAAGTTGATAGCAGAACTTTGACACACTTCATGAGGATTCATAGCAAAAGCATTCAAACACTTTGCCAGTTTCTCCTTTTTGAGAACTTGGTTTTTAGGATGCTTAGCCATGAACTGCTGACGTTGTGCCGGCGTAAGTTTCATCTGGTCTTGTTCCCATTTACCCCTTGAACGCTCATAGTACCAAATAGTTTGGAATGGATTTCCATTTACAGGCGGCGCCATTGTCTTCAGAGATAACTTCTCCATCATAACATGGAATGGATGATTAGAAAAGAAGTCTGCATCAGATACAGCATTCTGGCTATTTGCACATTGAGAAATTTTCTTTGTGATGTCATTATAGCGTTCCACCTCGTCCTCTGACATTTCGTTTTCAATGTTGAGAACGGTCAACTTCATTGGTACAAAGAGGTTCTGCATGGCATCCGCCATCTTTTCTTTTTTAATAATGGCATTTGCTAGGGAAGCAGTTGTCTGACCACCATTTATGATTTGTGGGTCTCGCATATGAACAATCTTTGTACCGTCGTCAGAGAAACGAACAGAACGTGCTACGACTGCAATACCATTATTATAGGTGAAAAAGTTTTCTGGGGAATTGATGATGGTGTCTCGTATTCCACGATTCACTTTTCCACGTATGCTCAGAAAAGCACGGACATTTCCTTGAAGCAACTTGCTACCATATTTCAGATAAGCATTTGCTAAGAAGCTACCAGGCACAATACCCAAATAAGCATCATAGTCTGCCTCTTCGCCGATTTGTGCTTTAAGGCATTGTATACCGTCACACCCAAACTCCTCTGTATCAAATTCAATTATCTCGGCAGAATTAGACGAGTATGTTTGGAAGAATCTTTCCAGCGTCCAAATATTTAATACAACTGGACGATCAAGGAAATCTTCTCGGCTAATATTTTTAACCTGTTTACTGAGGATGGAGTTTGAGATGATAACGAATTTGAAACGTACAATATCCCAATTCAACCTACCTCTTCCTGCTCTTTCTTTTATCTCTTTGGCAATACTTAAAGCAGGGTCAGAGTCATCGCAATAATCAGACATTTTGCCAGTCACGCTCTCCTCTATAAAATTGCGCATCCTTGTATAAAGTTCATCAATGCGTGTATTAGTAAGAGTCTGAACGGTGTCAATCTCATTTGAGAAATCACTGGCAATCATAATAAGAGCACCGTCTGCTTCATCATAAGCATAGACATCAAATGCCATAAGACGGTTTCTCTTACCACGTATCTCAATTGATATTGGCATAGCATCGCTAACATCTCCCGTTTCTTCGAGGATTTCGAGAGATTTTTCTATGAATTGTGTCTCAGGAGCAGTTCCCTCATGCTCTGCATCGAAGCGAAGCTGCTCCATGAATTGTTTTCTATAATCTTCTATCTCCATGGGGTCGTTGACTTGAAAGTGTCTAATTCAGACAAAATTATTTCGTACTGTGATTTTGCAATTGCCTTTGGAAGCAAATCTCTCCTCAACCTCGGAAAGTCCTCTGTTACAGCAAATGTTAAACAATCTGTTATCTCATATACATAGTTGTCGTATTCTGGAGATCCCTCATATCCATACGTTGATAGTTTAGACATGAATACGTCTCTCACAAACTGATTGTTTATGTTAATCAGTAGCTCATTGACAATATTGTTTAGCTTTAAGCCTTTGTAGTTGGTACTCATCTTTTCGAGAGCATAAACGACAAGACTTCCATTTTCATTTCCATCAAGCTGTTCAATAGATGAAATTTTAACCAGCTCTTTGCCAGAAGAAACGGTTTTAATTTCAATCCATTTGTCATCAAAGGAAAAGTCCTTATGGGTCTTTTCTGGACCCATCCAACTTTCGATAGCTTTTTCTACACCAAATGTAGGAATCATTGTGTCTTTCAAGAAGAGTAATTCACCAATGAGACCCATAATTTCTGGCTCTGTAAGATTTCCTGTTGATGGTTTGAATAGCTTCTTCCAAGAGAAAAAGCGGTTGCAAATTTCCTTGTAACCTTGGTTTACGTCTGTAATTCCATCTACAGCGTCAGCCAAATCTTGGCAGAAAATGCTAAAACGTTCGAGCAATTCGTCTTTCTCTAATGAGAAACAGATTGAGTTGAACGAGTCGTGCTTAAATTGATCGACCAAAATCAGCTCTGAACCTTTAACCTTAATGGGTGTAAATGCACCTCTGTATTCAAAGAATAGAGTCCACTATCGTTTTTCCCGACATACAAATCTAATGCCGGGTTGCTGTTTAATCTTTTGTAAAATCCTGCATCGAAACCTTCCTTGAAGGTGTCGAAAATAGAGTTATTCGTCTTCATCGTCCAGCTCTTCAGGTTCATCCATCAAGTTTTGTGTATAGTAAACCTTATTCACCTTATAGTGCTTGGCTTTATCTACGCCTTTAACACCAGGGAAACCCATAGCAAATGCTACTACATATGATTGTCCCAAATCGCTTCTGAACTTGATGAGCTTCTGCTCTTCATCCTCATTTTCTTTTGGCGGTTTTGGTACAATCAGCATTACAATCAGAATGGGCTTTCTATTTGGCAAATGTTCAAAATAAGCCTTTGAGGGGATAGTTCGGTCTACACTGGATCCTTCTTCTTCCCATTTAGCTTTGCAAGCATTGACGGCTTTGGCTATCTGTTCCTCACTCAATGCCAATTTACCAGCACTGGTGTTAAGCAGTCGTCGTCTTGAACTGACAACAACAGCATTGTGCTCAATGTGGATAGCACGTCCTGCGCAGGTCAATTTCTCTAATCCTTCAATATCGAAATGCGTTTCAGATTCACCACCTTGGGAAAACGACATCCCAAGAATCAAGACCTATTGTATTGGTGTCATCAATGAAATCTTTGATATACTCCTCGTTGAAACTTGGATTCATCTTAGAACACACAATACCACCGACAAAACTTGAAATCAGTGATTTGGGAACATCTCTAACAATATATGCGCTCTTACCTGACTTCTTGAAATTATAGCCATGACTCCACAGTTGAGAAGCTAATGCTTTTGTTTGTGCAACATTCTTCTTGTTTTGTTCGGTATTCAGACTAATGTACGAGGTTTCATGCAAATTGCCATAGAATGAAACTTGCTCATTCAGGTCAAATGACATGCGCATTTTGTTAGAGGCAGTGATTTGCAATTCCTCGCAATTATCTCGCACCTTAATACCAAAATCCTTTGGAGTAAGGTGCTGGTCAAACATCTTGCGAAGTTGCTCTTTCAAATCCTCTGAAGCTTTTGAAATCTCATCGTACCATCTTGCACTTGCCATGGTAGTCCAAATCTGAAATATATCCTCGTATTTAGGTCTATATCCAAACCATCTTCCCATCTGCATTAACACATCAAAGGTTGCTGTATTTCTATAGAAATAACTGGTAAGCAGCCCCTCCAATGTCAAGCCTCGTGAAAGGGCAATGCCACCCACAGCGATAACTCGTAACGATAGATTTTTCTTGTAGTCTAATTTGTTACTGTTCTTAGACCCATTGACAACAACAATTTTAATGTCATTGATTGCCTTGATAAGGTTTTCTTTCTGAAGGACTCTATCAACAGAAATATCTCCAATGAAAGAATAGTGCTTATGCCACAATTCTTCCAGAGTGTTATATAAAGGAAGACTTTTGTCTGCATCAGTGCCACTGAAAGAGAACTCTATTTTTGATTTAAAATCATTATAGATTTTCTCGACATGTTCCTTGATGACTCTCTGGACTTTTACGAAACGTGACATGTTAACAAGCATGCTACGTGGTTTCCCTCTATCTCCGCGTAAGTCTCTTATAACATTTGCTAAGAAGAAACAATACATGGACTGGGTTAGTGATTTCGGAAAAACACCATCCCAGTTCTTGCTGTGCTTGTAGTAAAATGGGCCATCGTTTAGTCCATCTATGTCATTGGAGACTCTATCTTTATACTCTTCACTTGTATAGTCCGGCTCTTCAATATCTGTAATGAAGCGGACATTTCTATGGAACTCTCCATCTTCATCAAAGATTTTTCTTTGCTCCTAAATATGTGGATGGGCTCGGCAATACATACATGAAGTTCTCTGGGAAAAGATCTGCATTCTTCATGCTGTCAACAGAGTCTGGGTCAATGAAACAGTTAGCGAAAGGAGTTGCCGTAAAACCGACATACGTTGCGTTTTTTTGAACAATGCACAGATATGTCTGATTTTTGGCATTGGTCTTTGTCGGATTGGTTTCGTCCTTATTTGTATTCAATGAAGCATTATCTGCCTCGTCGTCGATAAGTAACAATGGGCAGTCGATGTATCCTTTAGAAGAATCGTAGTTGTTATTTTTTAGCCAGTTGTATAGTTTGTTGAGAACTGACACATTCTTCTTGATGACTAGTAAAACAGTCTTATGCGAAGCCAAAGATGTGACAATATTGTCATTGGTTGCAACAAAGTCATACGCTTGTGTTGTCAACGAGGTAGCCCGTACTTCTTTCATATCCAATCCGACACCGACACGATGTGTTTCAGGTGTTTTAAGAATGGGATTCATTGTACGAGCTAATCCAACGATGCCTTCATCAATACGTTGCTGAGTCTGCTGACGTAGGCTTTCCGTAATTCCTGCCAAAAGAATTACAACTTTATAGCCAGCATCAACAGCCTTGCATATCAAACCCGAATAGGTTGCTGTTTTTCCTGATTGTACATCACCAATCACAAGACCTCTACGAAGACGTATGCCCTCAAATTCTTCAGTCGGGTTGCCAAGACAATTCATAATCTGAGGCAGAGTTGTCTTGTCAAGGAGTTCTATGCTTTTGGGATTCAGCGAAGAAAATTCCTCCAAATACCTTTTGTATCTTGTCCAAAAGTATGGGTCTTCGATATTTTCTTCATGATACCAGTCTCTCACCTGGTCATAGTCATCGAAGATGGCACACCCTTTACTGTGTTTGATTGAGAAGCGTTGTTCTATATCATGGAAAACTAGTTTATATTCATCTTCCGTGAGTGTAACATTAAGAAACTTTTGGGTATTCTCAATGTATTTATCAATGTTATTATAATTGACTTCTATACCTCGATTTATGTCTGTTTTTACATTCTGATTAGTAATAATCAGAAAACTTTGTAGGAGTTCATTTTCCATATTTCTCGGTGCAATAGGTGTTCAACATTCCTTTTAATTCGCTTTTGGTGCAGAAAGGTTCGGAAGTCATAACGTATTCTATGGCCTCTTCTTTAGATTTCCCAAATTTCATAGCAGCTTCTACAAGAGTAATTCCTTGTTGATACAAATCGTCAAGGCGGTCGTCCCTCTCAGGGATTTCAATTACTTCGTTGCACCTGTCTATATATATCTGCTGAATGGGGATGCTTAGCTGAATTTCATCCAACATCAGATCAATGTATGAATGGTAGTCGGCAGGGATATAGTCTTTTACATTTTTAAAAAGCAGATTGTCTTTGTTTAACTCATAATAGAAGTTGTTGTTGCGTCCTTGCATGCGGTTCCAAATATAGCTGATATTGGCATCCACATTTTCTTTTCTTCCTCGATGAGTCTGCTTTCTTGTTGCAATATCCATAGCGTCCTTAACCGTTTTTCTTAGCTGGTTAAGGATATTCTTTGGAATCGTTGCGGTTCTTTTTGTAATATCAATACCCCAAATGTCATCAAGACTATTGGGAATATCAACTCTGATTCTGGCGTTTTTTGTAAGTTCGCCTAAACGCATACCAAACCAAGTGCCCCAAATGATAAGCCTTTTGTTTCGGTATATGTAAAAACCCTGAAGGGAGCGAAAGTTCTCCGCCCCTCCAGCATTTTTCATGTCTTCAGCTGTCATGTCTGCAGCAAATGGCAACACAAAAGCTTTGACTTTAATTTGTCGTTCTATGTTTAAAGAATCACGATTACTTATGGAAACCTCTTTCTTTTGAGTGGTTTTTTTATTCTTTTCAAGGAAAGGGTCTCTGGGCTTTAACGAGTGATTGTTTATTTTAATTTTAATAGACTTGTCGTCGAGAAATCTGTGATAGATTAGCGACAGATAATCTGACGTTTTATTTTGAAGTTCAATAAGTGCGTCATAGATTTGCCCGTCAGAAGATTTTTCAAGAACATCAAAGTCTTGCCAAACCACCAAGGTACCATCATTAGATGACTCTAATAAATTCTCCACATAAGGTGTTGATGCAACCTCGTCTTTATTGAGTTCTTGTAAAATCCATGCTTTTTTTTCAAGGATATAGTTATAATCCCATCTAAAAGCATGTACTGAGCCCACCTGTTTGCTGACAACTGTTAATATTCGGCATTGTGACATTGATGCGGATTTCATTCCAAGTCCGAAACGTCCAAGGTCTGTTTCCTGTCGTTCTTCCTTAGAGTCACTTCCGTATCTCATAGCCTCAAACAATTCGTCAGAAGACATACCTTTTCCGTCATCCAGAATACCGACAGCAAGTGTGTCGTAACTTTTAAGAGGGAAAAATAAGATGACGTTCTTACAATTAGCACTGATGCTGTTATCAATAACATCTGCCACTGCGGACTCAAAGGAGTAACCCATTGAGCGCATTGACCCCATCAGCATATTTGCTCTCGGTATGTTTTCTCTATCTTTACTCATTGGATTTTAATCTTGATAAGAAAGGATTTTTTTCACGACAGCTTTTGCAAGCAGTGGAGGAACTGCATTTCCAATCTGTTGTTGTATATGAGAAATAGGACCTTCAAATATAAAATCATCAGGAAAACTCTGAATGCGAGCTGCTTCTCGAACAGACAAACCTCTATCTTGGAATGGATGAATAAGCATACTCTTACGGTAATTTGATATTACGACAGAAGGCTTGTCTGCCAACAAACGCTTATAGATACCGCTGTGTGTACGTTTTTGTCTGCATAGTTTTCCATAAGGCTATCGGGAATTGTACGCCAATTTTGTCCCTGTTTGATATGCTTGTATCTTTCAATCACAAGGTCGTTATTCTTGGAAACAAAATTTTGGGTTGCATTTGCTGAGCGTTTACGCATTTGTTGAGCATAGCTGCTTGCCTCTTCAAATGAAATTCTATATGGCAGACTATCAAAGCTATCACCGTTACCGAGTATTGGCAAATCACCGATGGCTTCTTCTACACTGATTTGTTTCTCGTGTTTTTGGGGAAACTCAAATTTGATGCCATTAGCATTACCAATTAAGAAGAAGCGGTTACGATGTTGTGGAACGCCATAATCGGATGCCCACAGTACCGATGGAGAGACAGTATATCCAAGGCTTTCAAAACATTGTTCAATCATCTTTTGGGTTTCCCCATGATTCATGCTTGTAAGTCCAGATACGTTCTCAAAAACAAACCAAGTGGGATGCAATTCATCTACGAAACGAACAAACTCCCTAAATAATAAATTCTTAGGATTGTCCATGTTTCTGTTCATGGTATTTGACAAGGAAAAGCCTTGGCACGGGGGACCGCCCATAATAATAAAAACCTTATTATCGCCAACAATCTCTTTTGGCGATAATTTGGTAATATCATTACAGATAACCTCTGCTCCTTTATGATTTTTTCGGAAGGTTTGAGCTGCACTTTTGTTAATTTCAATAGCGTATTTAACATCAATCCCAGCCATTTCTGCACCGAGACTCAAACCACCAGCACCTGAAAATATATCTAATCCTATTTTAGGTTGCGTTGCATTTTCCTTTCCCTTGCCCATAGTATCAATCTAATGCTTTTTTAGATAGATTTTCCTTTACTATGGCAAGGAAATTTCTTTCATCATCAATATCAAGGGCTGAAAATTCTTTGTTCAGAACCTCCAACACCTCACTTAATTTATTTGCTTGCTCAATGAGCAACGTTTTTTCTTCCTGTGTCATGTTAAATTATATCTCTTCTTGCCAGATCGTCAAGCGTGACATCAAGAGCATTGGCGATTTTTATCATTGTCTTAAAACTTGGTTGGCAGGTGTTTGTTACCCATCTGGAAACAGTTGTTTGGTCTCGATGTAATTCATCTGCCAACCACTTGTTAGTGAGCTGCTTCTCTGCGAGTATAACCTTTATCCTATTTAGTTGTTTGCTCATAAATCGGCACTTGTTTAATTTCGAGTTCAAAGTTACAATATTATATCAAAGAAGCAGCACAAACAGTCCTTAAACTTAGGCAAATATAGCAATTTTATAGCAAATAACACAATTTTAGGTGCATAATTGAACATAAGGGAGCGATATAACTGCACAATAGGCTATTACATCACGCTACTTACAGGTACACTCACTATATCATGTACTGGGAATTTCTTGCAACCGATATAGAGGGTGTCGAAAGCGTCGGAGCCGGCGGTGCGGTGTTCGAGGAGGTCTTCTTCCGATTCGGCGAGTTTCTCGCCCGACTTGTCCTTGCGGAAGCTGTTGCGCCCTCGGCTCACTCCTGCCGACTGGATGCAAGAATAAGGCCGGGATTGTTGCTACGGCTGAAAAAGGGACATAAGGCGTTGCTTACCAGCGAAGCCCTTGACTGATGAACTGGTGCTACTCGTTAAGACGCATTGGGTTGCCTAGATGCCCCACTTCTACTTGCTAACCGTGGCATTCAAACTCGTGGATGACCACGAAAATCCTACTCGTTGGTGGGAGATTTTGTTACGACAAAGGGCAATAGTGTAGTAGTTGATGACAGTCTTATTCTAGTAACTCTGAATGATACGTAAAAAAAGAATCTTTGACATCGTGCCGCAATAAACCATACAAGAAATACCGAGAAACTTTTTGGGTGCAATAAAGGGTGTAAATCGCATAACTTGCTGATTTACACCCTTGTTTGCGGAGAGAGAGAGGAAAATGAATATTCCTTGTATCTCCTTGTATCATAGTTCTTTATAAACCTTCCTCCTTTCTGTGTAGCCAGATTGTAGCCACAACAGAGTATTTTGAGAGTACACGTGGATACTGCTGCTTGAAACACGCTCTTGTGTTTCTTGGGTTCAAAAGTACTAAAAATATGAACATGCTCCAAATATTTGATAGAAAATGTTTTATAGATTCTTTGGCTACAATTTTCAGTGCAAGGTGCAAGCCTATATATATAGATAGGTCTTGCACCTTGCACTGATGGTCCCTATATTATATTTTATACCATTGATTATCAATACGTAAAATGGTATTATACTACCAGAAAATGGTATTTTAATATTCTATCTAAAGCCTGTTTCATTAGGAACTTTGCAGCCATAATAATTACAATTATATATATTATGGCTAATAAAAACAAATTAAAACCCAAAGGGCATCTTTATATTAGTAGCCCTACACTTGAGAGTTTAGTTCTTTTATGTGAGAATGCAAAAGAAGCTGCTCATATAAGTGGCATCGAGTATTCAAATTTCCTTAAAGCTTGCAAGATGGAAAAGGATATAAGATTTAGCACATATCGAAAGTGTGCTGCAGGCTTGGGGAAAGAAGTTCTGGTTATTCATCTTCCTTTGGGAACCATAGAATCAATGATTGAGCCTAAGACTCATGTGAACGGTTTTTATGAAACTATAGAACAAGATAAATTGATTAAGGTGTTGATGGCGGTTATGCCGAGTGACGGAATGAAAATTTTTAACTTCATGGAGGATTTCAAGAAACACCTAACAAGTCACGATAAAGAACATCTAATGAAACCATTTTTATCAGCTATTATTAATCTTTGCCAAACCCTACTTAAAGAAGATGGAACACCACGAAACACTCTCTCTAATAAATGAACTTCAAACACTTCGTGAAGAATTCAGACAGATAGCCTGCTTTATCAGAGAGCTAAAGCGTGATTATTCCGTTTTGGAAGAAAAGATTGAGTTGAGTTCGGCAGATGTTTTGCACCTACTTGGAATATCAAAGGCATCACTTGCAAGATGGAGGGAATCTAATTCTATTCCGTACAGATATGTATCTAGTAATCATGTAGTTTATCCATTTAAAGGACTCTATCTCTCTGTCAAGACGGGTAGAGCCACATTTAAGGGCTTTCGTCGTTTAGAGGCTTTGCAGCGTCTAAACGCTTATAAGGAAGGTGTGCTAAAAGGCTATATGGGAGAATCTCAAACCTTATTCGAAGAGCTATGAACATCAAAGAAGAAATATTATTGCGTACCAACAAAGGACTTGAAATATTCTGTTTCTATATGCCTATTGATTTCGTAATTAAACGTAATTTCCGTAACCCTTTGTACGACGATAAACGTGCTTCATGCAATATATATCTTGATGGAAAATCAGACTGCTATCGCATGAAAGACTTTGGAAATGATGCTTATTCTGGAGATTGCTTTTGGTTTGCTGCCACAATGATAGGATTGGATGTGAAGAAAGATTTTGTTAAGGTACTTGAAACTATTATTCGAGACTTGCAACTAAACATCTACATAGGAAAGCAAGAACACTTTGAGCAACGAGCTATGATAATGAAACCTCCTATTTCACAACCAGCAGACCAACCAAAGTTAATGGAAGAGAAGAAGTGGTTTAAACTAATAGAACAATCTTTTAGTATCGAGGAAATGAAATATTGGCAACAATATGGTATTGATTTCAACACCTTACAACGTTTTCATGTAAAGTCGCTTGCTCGTTATGAATCTATCTCTAATCAAGGTAAGCCGTTTACATTAGGGTCGACAAATGAAGAGCCGATGTTTGCTTACAATATGGGGGCGTTTGTAAAGGTTTATCGTCCTAAAAGTAAGCTACGCTTTCTTTATGGTGGTGAGAAAGTGACCGATTATGTCTTCGGCTTTCAACAGTTGCCCAGTAAAGGAGATATCATATTCATCACTGGTGGAGAGAAAGATGTACTATCTTTATCTGCTCATGGTTTTAATGCTATTTGTTTCAATAGTGAAACGGCAGAGATTCCTGAGAATATTATCGAAGGGTTACAGCTTCGTTTTCGACATATTATCATATTATATGACACTGATGAGACGGGAATAAGAGAAGCCAGACAACAAACAAATGCACTCATTCAATATAAGGTTTTGAGCTTGACCTTACCATTGCAAGGGATTAAGTCGGAGAAAGATATATCTGACTTCTTTGCCCTGGGAAATAACTCGAATGACTTGAAAGTCCTCCTTTCTGATATGTTTACCAATATGTATTCGCAGACAATGATGATATTAAAATCTTGTGAAATTGACTACGATAATCCACCTGATGCTTCAAATCAGTTGTGGCAGTCAATGGTGTTCCACTCGGAACCCAGGATAATCTGTTTTGTATCACAGGTGGAGAAGGAACAGGTAAGAGCAACTATATTTCTGGAATCCTTTCAGGTACACTTGGGTCGGAACGATTACAAGCTGAACAAACATTGGGATTAGAGATAACTGCTAACCCCAAAGGATTAGCGGTACTCCACTATGATACAGAGCAGTCTGAGGCACAGCTGCACAAGAACCTGGGAAAGACACTTCGTAGGGCAGGAGTAAAGGCAGTGCCAGAGTTCTACCATTCACTCTACTTGGCATCACTATCTCGCAAAGACAGGCTAAAAATCATTCGTGAGAGTATGGACTTGTTCTATCACAAGCATGGTGGTATCCATATTGTGGTAATTGACGGTATTGCTGACTTGATACGCTCAGCCAACGATGAAACGGAAAGTATAGCCATTGTAGATGAACTCTACCGATTGGCAGGTATCTACAATACCTGTATTGTCTGTGTGCTTCACTTTGTGCCTAATGGCATAAAGTTGCGTGGGCATATTGGTTCGGAACTTCAACGTAAGGCGGCGGGTATTCTCTCCATAGAAAAGGATGACAATCCTGAATATTCGGTCGTAAAGGCATTGAAAGTCCGTGACGGAAGCCCATTAGATGTTCCAATGATGCTCTTCGGTTGGGATAAAACTGAAGACATGCACGTCTATCGTGGCGAGAAATCGAAGGAAGATAAGGAAAAGCGCAAGACCGATGAACTCTTGCTTGTCATCAAATCTGCATTTCGGACCAAACTAAGGCTTTCATACCAGGAACTTTGTGAGGTGCTGATGCGTGAAATGGAGATCAAAGACCGAACTGCAAAAAAGTACATTGCATATATGAAAGAGCAGCACATATTGACGCAAGATACAAGTGGAAACTATCAAAAAGGAGAACTATGCCATACTTAAACGATACTTCAGAAACAGATTGGTGCAAACAATTGTTTGATAAACTAAGAACTGTCGAGAATAAACTCGACCAGCTACTTGTCCTGCAAGAGCAATCCGTCAATACAACTGTCCGTCCACCTTTGAAACCGGAATATCTGGATATCATAGATGTTTCTAGAATCTTGAAAGTTGAGCAAAAGACTATCTATAACTGGGTTTGGGCAGGTAAGATCCCATTTCTCAAAGCTAATGGTAGGCTGCTGTTTCTTCGTGAAGAGATTGATAGTATACTGCGTAAGCGAGAGTGTAGGTAAATTCTCTCAAAAATTAGATTTTTTCAATATTCTTCTATTGTTCACTATTATTGAACAAAATTAATTTATTGAACAAAATATTTGGTGTCTTCGTGTTTGTTCATTATCTTTGCAGTGTTCAATATTGTTGAACAATTAATAAAGAATGAACAAGTATGGGAGAAGTACATATTATAGAACAGGCAGTAAGTGCAATGAAGCAACAATGGGGAGAAAGTGGACTCAATATCACCTATGATTTAACTCCACAAAGTAATCCTATACTTAAGGGACGAGTTAACATTATAGGAATAGACTTTCCTTGTCTTGTAGAAAACGAGGTGAATAGTATCAACATTGGCCGCATTCAGGATTTGATAAAGGGGTGTGCTGAACTGCAAAAGATACCTATTTGCTTATAGCACGATATGTTCAACCAGGTGTTTATAACATTTTACGAACGGCAGGCATTAATTTTGTAGATACTGTTGGTAACTATCAAATCCTATATACAAAAGGTAAGAAGTTGATTTTTCAACTTTCTCACACAGGTGAAAAAGCACCTATAGCGCTTAACAAGGCTTATCCAATCTTTCAAGAAGCAGGCTTAAAAGTTATTTTTTATTTGTTGCAAGATGTAGACAATGTGGGTAAAACTTTTAGGGAAATAAAAGAACAGTGCGACGTTTCGTTAGGTACTATAAAAAATGTACTTGATGAATTAGAAGCTCGAAAGTTTGTATTGACTACTAAAAGAAAGCGTATACTGAAAGACAAACGCAGGTTGCTTGATCTATGGGTGGAAAACTATCATCATGTTCTTAAGCCAAAACTTTTGGTGAAGCATTTTGCCTTTCGAGATGAACAGTCTAAAGCACAATGGGATAAAATAGTGTTGCCCGAAGGAATATGCTGGGGTGGAGAGTGTGCTGCTTATCAAGTAAACGGATATTTAACTCCACAAAAGTTTGAAATATATACCGATGTAGCTTGGGGTAATCTGATGAAAACAGGTGCCATGCGTGCTACAGAAGGAGAAATTACAATGTATCAGAAGTTTTGGAAAGGCAGTACAATGCCAATAATTCTTATTTATGCAGACTTATTAGGTGATGGCAATAGTCGTTCGATAGAAGCTGCAAACAAAATATTGAATGATGAGCTTTCAAATTTCAAGTAATAAGATAGACAATCCACTTTTGGTTGAACTATTAAGAACCGCCAGCGAATGTTTTAAAGAGGTAGGACAAGACTTCTTTGTAATTGGTGCAACTGCACGTGATATATTGATACAGCAATTAGTAGGCATTAGCTCTGGTCGAAAAACGAGAGATTTAGATTTAGCTATTGCTATCCCTAATTGGGAAGCCTTTGACGAAATAAAGCAGATGCTTTTGGCGCATGGTTTCACTAAGGATGAGAAAAATGTATCAACGCTTCTATTATGGGGTTTATGAAATGGATATTGTTCCTTACGGAGATGTTGCAAAAGAAGATGGATATATTTATTGGCCACCAGAAGAAGATATTGCCATGTCTGTAAAAGGTTATGAGGAAGTACTAAAAGATGCTATAACCATAAGTGTTGATAATGAATTTGACATCAAGCTAGCATCACTTCACGGACTTTTTATCCTAAAATTTAATGCTTGGTTAGATCGTAACCTGCAAACAAATAAAGATGCTGATGATATGGGGTTTATCATTGAGAACTACTTCATAGCCAACTTAAATAGGAGTGTGTACCAAGAAGTTTTTGATTGGGACGATTTTGATGAGTTTATTGTCGGTGCATATTGGCTTGCCAATGACATTGTAGGTTTTCTCCCCATAAAGTATTTATCCTATTATGAAAAATGCCTACAAAAGGAAATCGCAAAAGAAGAGAACAGTAGGCTTCTTCAACAAATACTGGACAGAAACTCAGTTCTTCAGTATGAGCAAGTTTTATATGCTTTTCAAAAAATGATAGAAGTTTTTAATAAGTTTATCCGATGAAAATATGTATTGCTTTTCAAAGCATAGCTGCTAACGAAATGAATGGAGACTTTATTCTTCAGAAGAAAATAGCAGGCGGAACTTTGGTTTTACTTGCTGATGGTATGGGAGGACTAGATTTTCCAGAACAGGCATCGAAAATCGTTTGTGAAGCAATCCTTGATTACTTTGAAAGTTACAATGCGTCTGTCCCCTCAAAGATTATTCAAGAGAGCTTAGAATATGCCGATAAAACCTTACGCAAGGCATGCTACCAAAGAAAGTGTAAGATGGGTACTGCCCTCACGCTTGTGTATCTGACGGATAACTTTCTCTATTATACTTCATTGGGGGATGTTCGTCTATATCATGAACACATTAATGGGACAATCACACTGCTGACGTCCGATGATGTAATCAACATTGGAGGTAAGAGTTACCTTACGGTCTGTATTAATGGAAGAGGGTACAGAACTCCAATAGAAGTATCTCAAATGTCAGTACAAACAGGAGATCGCTTCATACTTTGTAGCGATGGCTTTTACAAACAATATGATGTAAGTGAGTACTTGCAACAGAGAACTTCACCACCTTTACAATGCACGGGAGATGACTGTTCTGTGGTTGATATTAATATAAAATAAAATGTTAGATTCCGGCAGCTATATATATACTACCGAAAATCTACTCTTCTATATATTGGAGAATTAGTGCCTCCATTTTGGACGAAAACCTTGTGAACGACTATCCTCACAGTTCTCATGTACCTTAGATAGTTTATTATCTATTTGGTTAGGTAGTCCACTTATTGATATAGAATTGTCTTGTTCTACATCTCCTTTTGCCTCTTTATTGGTAGAAATTGTCAATGCAATCTTTCTGTCCAATTCAGCAGCTTCACTTTTAAGTGAGCGAAGCTCGTCCTCTTTTTCCAAGAACTGTTGGCAATGTTGGTGTAAACTTCTTTATTGGCCACAACCTTTGCCATTTCCTTCTCATGCGATTCTATCACCTTTGGAATACGCTCCAAGGCATTTATAAAGTTCTGACATGCAAGTTTCGGGTCTGATGCTAACTTTCCATTATTGTAAGTGTAGTAGATAGACTCCTGCCCTTTCACAAAAAAGCGGTTCACCGAACAGTCAAACAAATCCTTGGAAGTGCTCTCCGTCTTGACCATTATGGAAAAACCGTATATCTCACCGATTTTGTTGTACTCGCCCTTGGTTCGTGCCTTCTCGTCTATTTCTTGTAAACGTGCAGCAATAGCCTTGATATCGGTGCTGTCTTCCACACCTTTGATAGTCAGTTTATTTATAGGTGTACCTTCATCATCACGCTCCACACGCTTCTCAAAGAGAGCTAAATCAGACTGTGCCTCCTTGATTTTATCCGTATGGAAGGATACAGAACTTTCAATTTCTGCCAGTTTGCCTGTTGCGGCATCACGCTCCCGAAGGAAGTTCTTGCGCTCTGATTCCAAGGTGGTAATCTTCTTATCCAATCTTGCTTTTTCCAAAAGGTCGGTGTTACCTGAAAGTACTGCTACGTATTCGGAGAAGTTCATGCCGCTGTCCTCATCCATTGAACCCTCATCGATGGTGCGACTGCCAAGCGTATTCGTCTTCAGCTGATTGATGAACAGCTGCTTGTTGTGCAGCAGGTTAAACTTGTAGCTATCCAAGGAACGTTCCACGGCATAGATAATCACATCAACTTTGTTATCCGCAAATTCCTTGGCGATAAGGTTTCCCTTTCGCACAGCTCGTCCGTTGCGTTGCTCCAAGTCTGAAGGTCGCCAAGGCGTGTCCAAATGATGGACCGCAACGGCACGTTGCTGGGCATTCACACCAGTACCCAACATCGAGGTAGAACCGAAGATAATGCGAATGTCACCACGATTCATCGCATCTACCATCGCTTTCTTTGCCTTCTCGTTCTTACACTCTTGGATAAAGCGTATTTCGTAGGACGGGATATGATAGTCCTCTACCAACTTACGCTTTATCTCAGAATAGACGTTCCATTCGCCAGGCTTGTAAGTCCCCAAATCAGAGAAAACAAACTGCGTTCCTTTCTGTGCATCGTACTTCTGATAATAGTCATTCAAGAGTTTCGCACAATGACTTGCCTTGTTGTCAATATGATCTGAGTACGCATTTTCATCAATCATGCGTAAATCAAGGCTCATCTTGCGCGCATAATCAGTCATTAAAAATTAAGGGAAACAAAGGGAAACGCAAGGAATGTAACTATTTGAAATAATATCATTTAGCATTTTCTTACTATTTTGAGGGTAAGCAAGAACGAGCATCAAACGGCAGGAGTTCCGTTACCAAATCGTAACCCATCAGGGAAAAAGCAAAAAGGGGTTACGAATTGAATGTAAACAACTGTGTCATAGGTTTTTATTCTTCATCTTTCATTTTTCTGCATCGCTCAGGAATACTTGTTCATCTGTACCTTTGCAAGCAAAGGAAATTTTGAAAAAACGACAGAAAAAATGAAGGAAAACAAACTCAAAGTATCGTTCTTCGTTCAGGCGAAACGAACCGACAAGAAAGGACTTGTGCCTGTCATCGGGCGCATCTCAGTGGGCAGAACCCATTCGGGCTTCTCCACCAAATGCAAAACTCCGCTCGCTCTTTGGGACAGTCGTAAGCAAAGGCTTATCGGCAAGAGTAGCATGGCTGTGTCCGTCAATCAGAAACTCGGTGAATGCACCGCACTCATCCACGCACGCTTTCATGAACTCTGTGAAAGAGAAGAATCTTTTACCGCCACAGACGTGAGGGATGCCTATCAGGGGCAAATCCACCGTCAGGCCTTGCTCTTGGAGAGTTTTGGGGAGTATCTCACACAGACAAAGGAACGTGTCGGTATCGACCGAGCCTTAAAGACGTTCAAACTCCGTACCTACCAACTCTCCCTGCTTCGTGAGTATGTGCAGAAGAAGCACAAGGTAAGCGACGTTCCCCTTTCACAGTTGGACAAAGCCTTTATCGAGGGCTTCGAGTATTATCTCACTATTGACCGCAAACTGAAACGCAGCAGCATATCGAGTACCGTGTCTACTTTGCAGACCATCGTCCGCATGGCGGTGAAGAAAGGTGTGCTGGACTTCTATCCGTTCTTGGACTACAGTTACGAGCGACCAAAGGGTGAACCGAGAAGCATTACGCAGGAAGAACTTGAGCGCATCATCGACTTGGAGATTGAGTGGGAGAACTACCGCATTGTCCGTGATCTCTTTGTCTTTCCTGCTTCACAGGTCTGGCAATCTCAGATGTCCGCAATCTCAGAGAGGAAAACATCGTCCTTGAAGAGGGTGAACTCTGCATCAAGGGCAGACGCATGAAGACCAAGACCCCGTATCGTGTACAGGTACTTCCTCCTGCTCTGGAAATTATGAATCGCTATAGAGGCATAAGGGCAGGTTTTGTTTTTGACGTGCCGACTACTGACATTATCCTCAATGGCATGCACCACATACAGAGAAACATCGGGATGAAAACTCCGCTGACCTTTCACATGGCTCGCCACACCTTTGCATCGCTCATCACACTCTCGGCGGGTGTACCTATAGAAACGGTGAGCCGTATGCTCGGACACACAAATTTGAGAACAACACAAATCTATGCAGTTGTTTCCTCCGAGAGAATCCATCGGGATATGCAGAAAGTACAACAACGCATACAAGATACATTCACCTTAAAACTTTGAAGTCATGGCACGAAGCACATTCAAGACACTCTTTTATATCAACCGTTCCAAGAAAAGAAGAACGGCAAATGCCCGATTATGGGGCGCTTCACCATAGATGGTGAGCAGGTGCAATACAGCACGGGCAAGGAAATCGCTCCCGAACTTTGGGACAGCCATAAGGGACGATGCAAGGGAACAGTCGAAGAAACAAAAGAAATCAACCGCTATTTACAAAGCAAAGAGGAACAAGCCAAAGCGAAGTATCAAGAATTAGTTTGGCAACGTGGCTATATCACCGCCGAGCTCCTCAAACGTGAACTCATGGAAGAAGACAAGCCCAAAGGTTTTCTTTTGGAGGAAGCACGACTTTTCATAGAGGAAAAGCGCCCATGCGTAGGAATAACGGTTGCCAAGCCGACCTTTGCTAATTACATCTATGCAGCGCAGCTCATTAAGTCCTATCTGCGTGAACGTTTAGGCCAGGAAGATATTCGATACGCACAACTGGACTATGGCTTTATCGAGGGGCTGGACTTCTACCTTAAATCAGAGCGCAACCTCTCCCTTGCCACCATTCAGATTGTAGTCATTTTCCTACGGAAACTCATCGGCATTGGGCAGCAGAAGAAGTACATCCGCATTGATCCCTTTGTGGACTACAAGGCGGAACTACCACACCGAACACGCAGGTATCTCACAACCGAGGAACTGCAACGAGTATTACAAACGCCCATTATTGACAAGCAGTTCGAGCGAGCAAGGCAGCTATTTCTTTTCTGTGCCTTCACCGGTTTGGCTCGTGTGGATATGCAACGGCTCAAACCGAAGCATATCATCTATAATGCTGACGGCACGACGGAAATCCGCATCAAAAGGCAGAAAACAGACGTGGAAGCGATTATCCCACTTCTACCCATTGCGGGGCAAATCCTTTCGCTCTATATCAAGGATAAGAAAGCAGACGACTTGATATTCCCCAATCTCACAATTAGGAAAGCATCTTTAGCTTGTGTGAACATCGGTCAGATATGCCGAATAGAGAAAGGATTGACCTTTCACATGGCTCGGCACACATTCTCAACCACGATTTGCCTTTCCAATGGTATTTCGATGGAAACGCTCAGCAAGATACTCGGACACAGCAATATAGGTACGACACAAATCTACGGAAAGATAACCGACCACAAGATACAGGAGGATATGACTGCACTCACAGACAGGGAGCATACTGTATTTGAGGGTTATTGTGAGTCGATAGCACGGCAGAACGTTCCATTGCAACAAGCATAAAAAGGAAGTAATTACCAAACATTTATTATTCACGATTGAAAACCAAACGATTATGAAAGAGAACAACAAACAGGAACTTTCTTACTTTCGGTTGAAATTAAGAAGTTATATGAGTGAGCATCACCCCGAAAGATTGCACGACACGGAGTTTATCACCGCTCGGGCAGATATGGCTCTTACCACCTACTGCGATGCTGTAGTGCAGGGATTCACGCACCCCGAAGCGGAGAGCATAGCAAGTGAGGTGTTGTATCAAGGTTTGCACTTTTCCAAGTACGACACACTTGTTTCTGTCTTAGAGAACGAGTTTGAGAGGGAACTGCCTGCACCTCTCCCTGAGAAGCTTGCACCCATATTGTTGTCGAACAAGGCTGTTCAAGCCACATTCGACAAGTTCGGTTTGACGGACACATTTGCTTCTGACGAGCAATACGACCGTCTTTACACCGAACTCACAGGCACGATAGTGCTGCTTACCAAGAGCAATCGTTTGCCAATAATCGGTCAGACGGAGGAAGCAAGCCCGAAGGCGTTGTAAGCAAAAGCACACGCAAAGCCCCTGATGCCGTTTCTTATCGTGCAAAGGAACAACGGCAGCCTGTCTGCCCTGACAAGGTCGAGTCCTGCGGATGGAGAGAAGAATCTCCACCGCAGGACTTTTCTTTTTCAAGGTGATATTGCCATTTTCAATATTCGTGCGGTCGTATTCATCTCTCCCAACCTTGCAGGGCTGGGCTGCCGTAGAGAGTATAGGCACGACAAGAATACGGCATACTCAGGCTCTTTGGACGCAAGGTGTAACAACCAACAACAGATAGGACTGACGATAATACGGACTATCTGTTGTTTGTACAATTTGTTGTCATGACTATCTGTTGTCAAAACTATATATAGTCAAAATAATCTATCGATAAAACTATCTATCGATAGTTCTACATATCGATTTGTCGAACTATCGAACTGTCGAAAGAATAATAGCTATGTGATAAAAGGAAAGAGCCGGCACCTCATCTCATTACCGCAATAACACAGATGGATTTCCTTTGGTCTTTTCTCTTGTTTTCTCTCTATTTCCCTGCTTTTCCTCATTTCTTGCAGCGGTGCTTCCGAGGGTTTACTTTTGCACTCGATAAGTACGGCTATGGACTGCATAACAGTTTGTTTGCCGAGTAACAATAAAGTAATCAAAACAAAATTAAGGCAATGAAACTCATTATTATCAACCGCAAAACGTGGGAGCAACACCACTCCGAATTTGCAGACTTTATCCACAGTATCGAACAACTCATCGGCAATCCGCCCGAAACGGACGAATGGCTCGACAACGAAGCCGTGTGCAAGCGTTTGGGCATCAGCAAGCGTACCCTGCAATCATACAGAGATACGGGAAAAATCCCTTTCTCAATGATTGGACACAAGTGCTATTACAAGGAGAGCGACATCACGGAGTTACTGAACGCAAACAATGAATGAATGAACTATGGCGGAGAATGAAATCATTACGCAGGAAGACCCTCAGATGCAGTTGTTTGCACAACTGATGGAGGGCATCTTAAAGAAACTGGAGCGGTATTGCGTCACAGCCCGTCCGATGTTGGGCGGAGAAGTTTATCTTACAGGCGAAGAAGTTTGTAAACTCTTACGGCTGAGTACCCGTACACTTCAGGACTATCGGGACAACGGTACGATTGCCTACTGTAAAATCGGCGGCAAGATACTCTATAGGCAGAGCGACATACAAGCCATGCTCGAAAGACATTATTACCCAATACACAAGAAGCCATGCCGACCATAGATGAAAAGAGAAAAGCCGTTTTAGAGCAAGCTATCAGAGATATGGGAAATTATGGCGTAAAACTCCGCAAGCCCGAGGAATTGCCCGATTTTGACCAGCCCGTAGATTATGAAGAGGAGAAGAAAAGATTTGAGCCTGTTCAAGTGGAGGATATGGAAGAAAGGGATAGCCACGAGGTGTTCTTCCAAACGTCATGTCAAGAAACAGAATTGTCTTCAATGGAACAAGCAGCTTCTGTTGAAGAAACTCACCGGCGAGTGGGTAAAGCCAAGGTCAGAGAGCATTTAGCCGAGTTTCAAAAGAAATATCTCCAACCGCTTCATATTAACCACCGTAAAGCGGTATATGTCTCGGAAGACACACAAAAGCGACTGGGCTATGTGGTTCGAAAGATTGGCGAGCAGGGCGCGAGTATTTCGGGGTATGTAGAGCAGGTGCTTCAAGAACATCTCGACCAATACAAAGATGATGTGGAAAGATGGCGGAAACTCTGAAGTACTGCATTCCTCGAATGCAAGCCTACGCTGAGTTACTGTATTCAGTGAATGCAGTAACACGGCATGGGCTTATAATCCCATTTTCTACATCAGCAAGGTGTGTCTTTGTGACACAAACTGCCATTTGTACCACAAAGACCTTGCCCCGAAGGGGGATTAAATCACTCCAAAGTCGTGATTAGAAGAACAAAAATAAGAGAATATGGCAAGCGATAAATCAAGGAAAAGAGTAGCGAAAAAGTATGGTAATATGCCCGATAAGTGGGACGATTGGCACGTCCGTTTACCAGATCCGAAAGACCAAATACGAGTGATAGACCTCTATCACAAGTCAGGCGCAATGTCCAAGTCCGAGTTTGTGCGTGCAAGGTTATTAGGAGAGCATTTCAAGGTGATAACGGTGGATAAGTCTGCCGTGGAGTATTACCGCAAGCTCTCCGAACTCACAGCTCAAGTACATAAAATTGGCATAAACTACAATCAGGTGGTGCGCTTTCTCCACATCACCGGGAGGGGGGAACAACAACACAAACCCTGTTGCAGGAGCTTATCCATCTGACAAAAGAACTCACCGCCTTACAAGAACAGACGGTGAGTTTAACCATTAACTATCGAGAGAGATAAGGAATGTGTGATGGAATTAGATGTCCCCAAGCATTTTTTGCAGCAGATTGCCCGATGTTCGAGTTATCTGGAAATCCACCGTTTGGTTTTCTACAGTTTTTATGTCGGCTGACTTGAAACGGCATAGTGCTTCCTGGCGCTCCAATGTGTCACGGACAGAAGAAAGGTCTTGTATCTGTCCTACAAACGTTCTATATGGAGATTGCAGACAAATCATTTGTCCCTTCACTTTGTCTGGGCGTTTGTTCTCAAACTTAAGCAAGATGGTTATATTCGTGCTGTCCACTGGTGTAGTTGTCGTTTTGTGTATGGTAGCCGTACCCGAATATACTTGTTTATAGGGCAGGTAATAGGCTACAGCAAAAAGGCAGAGCAACACCATTCCGATGGCGGTAATGCCATAACGGATAAGCGAGGAGGGTATCTGTCCCACGATACTACGAACTTTTTCGCTACGCAGTTCAAAGTTCCGTTCTGGTTTCTTTTCTTCTTTCATATTAGTTGCCAAGTTCTAATTGATTCTTTACTAAGGCAAAATATTTACCACGTTTGGCTGTCAGTTCCTCGTGTGTACCTACCTCTACAATTTTACCTTCATCCAAAACTACAATTTGGTCGGCATCGCGAACAGTGGAAAGGCGGTGTGCCACTACTACAACTGTTTTTCCCTTGTAGAAATCCGAGAGGTTTTCTGTAATGGCTCGTTCATTGTTGGCATCGAGGGCATTGGTCGCTTCATCCAAGAAGACGAACATTGGATTCTTATAGACTACCCTTGCAATAAGGATGCGTTGTCGTTGCCCTTGACTGATGCCCTGTCCGTCCTGTCCTATCATCGTGTTGTAAGCCAAAGGCAGGGCTTCGATGTAGTCAGCGATGTTTGCCACACGGGCAGCATGACGGATACGTTCGATGTCGGGCTCATCGTCTGATATGGCAATGTTCCTCGCAATTGTATCGGAGAAGAGATACCCCTCCTGCATCACCGCACCGCATTGGCTTCGCCACCAGCCGAGGTTGTATTCACTCAAATTGGCATTGCCTATCTCGATGTTTCCATTCTGTGGCTCATAGAAACCCAAAAGGAGTTTTACGAGCGTGGTCTTTCCACTTCCGCTCGCTCCCACGATTGCCGTTACCTTGCCGTTGGGTATGGAGAGATTGATGTCGGAGAGAATATCTTTCGGACTGTAGATGTCGTATTTAAAGGATAGGTCTTTTATCGTGAGGGAATGTCCCTCGGCTGTTTCGTCCGTATAGGCATTTTGTGTCTTTTCCGCATTTTCTTCGTTGGTTTCGGTATGGATTTCGTTCATGCGGTCAAGGCTGATGCTTACGTCCTGCCATGAGTAGATAAACTGGATGAGTTGTTCCACAGGGCTGTTGAGTTGCCCGATGATGTACTGCACCGCCAGCATCATACCGAGCGTCATGTTGCCGTGTATCACGGCAGTGGCGGCAAGAACGGTAATGAGGATGTTCTTCACCTCGTTGATGGTGATGCTGCCCGCCTGCTGTACCTGTTGCAGATTGAGGGATTGCAGGTTCACCTTGAACAGGTCGGCTTGCACGTCCTCCCATTCCCAACGTTTGCGCTGTTCGCACCCCTGCAGTTTGATTTCCTGCATACCGCCTATGAGTTGGTAGGTGACGTTGCGGTTGCGCCCTGCCTGCTCGAAGTATTTGTAATCGAGCTGTCTGCGCTTTTTGAGAAAAAGGATAACCCAACCTGCATATAGGATTGTGCCGATGAGGAAGACGGCAAAGATTCCGAGGTTATAAACAGCCAAAATTCCCCCAAACACTAAGAAGGTAAAGAATGAAAAAAGTAGGCTCAGGCTACTTGATGTAAGAAATTGTTCTACTCTCCTATGGTCTTCGATACGTTGCAAGATATCACCCATTTGCTTAGTATCAAAGAACTTCATTGGTAATTTCATCAATTTTATAAAAAAATCAGAAACTAATGAAATGTTGATACGGGTTGAAATATGCAGAAGTATCTTGGAACGAATAAATTCATTAGTTGTTCGACTGAACAATAGCATAAGTTCTGCTAATAGAACAAGCCAGATAAAATTTATATCTTTCCCTCCAATTCCCATATCTACAATAGTTTGAGTAAGAAACGGAAAGATTAACTGTAAAAGCGAACCTATTAAAAGACTAATGATTAGCTGAAGAAAATAATATTTATATTTTCCAATATACTTATATAAGAATTTCAGATTCTTTGAATCCCCTTCTTGTACCATGTTATTATTATAAAAGGTGGGAGTAGGTTCAACAGATAGTATAACTCCACAAGGAATACCATTGTTTTCTGTACTTGCCCAATGTCGCTTAAAACTATCTATATCGTATTCGAGTATTCCTTTCCCTGGATCTGCAACAACAACCCCTCTTTTTTTATATTTACATAAGATGACAAAATGATTCTGATCCCAGTGTAGGATACAGGGATTTTTATAAGTCTTTAGTATATCAAGAGATACTATTTTCCCATTACATTTTAATCCTATTTTTTTTGCTAGTTCACTAATATCATACATAGAAACTCCACCTTTTGAACTTTCTAAGCTCTTTGATATTTGTTGTAGAGAATATTTTTTGCCATAGAAATGGCATAACATTACTAAGCATGCTGCTCCACATTGCATAGCGTCATGTTGCTTTATAAAAACAAAACCTGCCATTCTTATTTTGTTAATGAAATAGTAAAAAGCAACTCTCTTCCTCTCATGTGATAACTGTAAGCGTAGGTATTCATCATGTTAAAAATGGTGTAACTATAATACTGTTGATTGAAAATATTTCTCATATCAATACTGAAACGAAATGCTTTGTGTCTGTAACTGACCCCTGCATCGAAGATAGCCATAGTCTTGGTAAGATCTTGATACATTTCCTTTGTTGAAATATCTGCCATTGCCTTGAATTGCAGATTTGTTACAGGCTGTAATACCAAGTTGATATCATGTGTTTGCGACAAGAAAGATTTTGACACGTTTTGTACCTTTGTAAAGTTCTTTGAAAAGCTATAAGTATAATATAACTCCATAAAAGAAACAGGTTTGAATGAAACAGATGGAGCAACATTTAGACTGTTCCACGAATAGCTGTAAATCATACTGTTTTGCATCATCAAGCTCTTGCTGTGCATATAAATTCCGTACAGCGAAAACTTGGTGTTGATAGCTTTTACCTGTTTTGTAATATTGAAATAGGTATTAATATTGTCAGTGCCGTTAGGACTTAGTACCGGACATTCCTTAATCAATGTTTGCGACACATTCTGCGCCGACAATAAATTGTTATGCTGATGTGTGTAGCCTATACCAAAATTATAAAAAAACATTTCTATTGGATATTTTAAATCGTAAATAGCATTGAGCGTAACACTCCTATTCTCACTCAAGATCCCTAAACTGTACCTTTGATAGTTCAGACTGGTTTGTATCGGTGCTGTTATAAAATCAGCCAAATCACCTATCTTGTTTGCAAAAGCCCCTTGAAGCCTTATCGTAGCTCTTGGTGTAACATTGTATAGAAAATAAAATGAAGGATTAATTACAAAGCTCCATTTCTGCTTCTTTAATGGAGTTGTTCCCTCGTTTTCAAAATCGATTCTTGTTGTAGCCAATGATACGCTTGCTTTGAAATTATATTTCCGTTGTGGGTGGGTATATTCATATTGTGGAGAGAATGAAAAATCTAATTCATTTCCCTTCACGAGGTTAAAGCCTGAATAGTCATCTGTTATCAAAGCTGAATTAACCCTATCGCTACGATATTGGAATGAAAGAGGAAAATATAATCGTGAGGCTCTTCTTTCATAAGTGGCAGAAATAGTTTCCTGATTCGTAAACTGTTTGCTGTCTGCACTTTGCAGAAAAGAGGCTACTCCTACGTCTGAAACACGAATAGTGCCATTAGGCATAGTAGTATAATTGAGAAGAGAAGAAAGACTCCCAGCGAAACTTATTTGTTTTCCAACGTATGGAAAGATTGTTGGAAAACCCTAAATCGTGATATTTCTCATTTTGAAAGACCGAATTGCTATTGTTTTCAACTGTTGGCAATTCCGATTTTAAGAACAAAGCCACTGATGAAAACCGATTGGTGATATATCGTTTATCGCTATTGTCCTTGTATTCGATAGTCAGGGTAGGCTTGTGAAGTGTGAAGGCAGATTGGTATTGATAATCTTGCACTAATTCGTCCAAACCATTACCAAAAAACATCTTATGATTGTAAGCATAGTTGCATTGGGAATAAGCATAGCCTACATTTGTTCTTAACGACTTGTTTTCCGACAGTTTGTTGAGTAGATTGAAACTAACAGAATAATCTTTGGGATGGATATACCTTTCTCTTTTGAGTGGTGCACCAGAAGAAGATAAGTTGCCCAATAGTTTTACACCGAAAGATTCTAACTGGTCGTTTAGAAAATGATTGATATTTTCATCGGTAGCAAACTCCCTTATGTTCCCTATCTTAAATGTTCCCAAAAGTTGCATACGCGATTTGAAGAGCATACCAGCTCCATTAGTTTGGTAAAGTCCTCCATTACTGCCTAAACCTCCAATGGCTTCATATGTCCCGACTGGTTTAAACTTGGCGTGCTTTGAAAGTTTTATATTTATTGCCACATCATCAGATAGCACGTCTTTGTCCATTTTGGCATCTTTATGATTATTCAACACCTGCACAGATGTAACGTAGTCTGCTGGGATATTGTTTGTGGCTACATTATATTGTCCACCAAGAAGATCCATTCCCTCAATGTAAAAATTGGAGATATCCTTTCCTAGATATTTTATACTTCCCGAACTAGTTACTTCTATACCGGGCAATCGCTTCATTGCATCTCTAAGCGTGTAATCGCCCTTCCCTGCGAAAGAACTCAACCGATAGGAAAGTGTATCGCCGCGCTGAATTATTTGTGGAGCCTTTCCTCTATAAAACCGAAAAGAAATCGTCACAGAAGTAACTTAAACCAAAGGCTATGCTTATTATAGTACATACCGAGACTATGCAAGTCATTTGCTGACCTGCATGAAAAATGATACTTTCCTCTTCGAGCTTAACGCTCACACTGGGTTCCATCGCCAGTCATATCGTTGGTTAATTTATCATGACGAGGTCATATGCCATCACAAAGGTAGTAGCCTTCCCATGACTGGTATATTGCGTCATCCATTTGTTACGGATGCTTCGATTATGTTGTTGAAATCCTTATAGGATACACCGTCCTTCAAGATGTGCCATGCACAAATAAGCATTTTCCTTGCTATTGCTACTTGAACTTTCATTCTGTTTTTCTTTCTGACTTGTGTCTGGTGGTAGGAGAATCGGCTAAAAAAACAATTCTTGGTGCGACTTGCACCCCATGAGCATTGTATGATGGTTCGTCGAAGGTATCGGTTCCCATAAGTGATGCGGCGTGATTTAATAGTTTTGTTCGACTGATCATTGCGTGGCTTCAGTCCACTCCAGGAAGCGAGATGGTTGGCTGTTTCAAAGTGACTCATGTCGGTACCGATTTCTGCAATCAATGATGTGGCGGCCCTCATCTTCACTCCTGCAATTGTCTGTAAATTGTGCAACTGTGTCGAATACTCATTTTCGCAAATGGCCAGCATCTTGTCCATACACTCCTGTTTGTGTTGCTCTGCTAAGTCTATTTCTGCCTTGAGCTGCCGCATGATGTCTATGTCACATTCTGTAATGCTGCCAGTAAGCGAAGCGATTATAGTTTCCTTTCCATGGTGATTGATAATACGTCCGTGGATTTCCTCCACGAGCACATTGGGGTCAGTAACTCCTTCGCAGATTTTATCTATCACTGCCTTGTAGCTCACACTGTCCGTGTTAGATACATAGTTGCTCAGACGGATGTTACACCGCTGAACGGCTGCGTCCAACTTGGCAAGTTTGCGGATAATCTCATCATCGAGATCATAAATGCGCCGGTCGTACTGACGCAACTGTTGGATGCGTTCTGGAGGAACAAAACTACCGTTTACCAATTCCTTTAGCATGCACTCTGCAATCCATTGTGCATCCTTTACATCACTCTTGTGACCAGGCAATTGTTTAATGAAATAAGGGTTGATGAGTTTCAACTTGAAATGTGGCTCAAGAACTCGCCAAATAGGAACCCAATACACACTTGTGCTTTCCATACCGACTTCTAAAACGTGATGTGAGAGCATCAAATCACGCATTTCAATTAGTTCTGTAGTTAAAACACCAAATTTCTTCTCGTAAATTTCGCCTGTGCTACTCAAAATACAAAGATAAACACTATCTTTGTGCACGTCAAGGCCACATACCGTTCTCATAAGCCTCAATATTTTGGGTTAGACATGAATTTATCACCCCAAAGATACAAAAATGTGACGTAAGAGCACGATAATAGGCGAAAGAAGGTAGTGGTCTTGACATTTTTCAATCTCGAAGGAACTGTGTGGGGGAGATTTCTTTTCAGTTTTTTATCTACACTGGCTTATAAATCGAGATTTTTATGTAAATTTGTCGGCAAATAAAGATATTCTCGTCAAACAAATATAAATAATATAAACATGGAAAAAAACAGAAAAAAACAAATCGTAGTTTTGAGTATAGCTTTAGTTTGCATTTTCATCTTGGTATTTTCATTGTTCCATAAATCAGCGACAAAAGATAGCGCAAATCCTCCTTTAACAAATGTTTTGACTGATAGCATTTCTCAAATTGTCTCAGCTTGTCCTGGCGAAATTGGTGTGGCGGTTATTGTTAATAACAGAGATACGGTTAAGGTCAATAATAAGAGTGTTTATCCTATGATGAGTGTGTTTAAGGTTCATCAGGCATTAGCTCTTTGTAATGACTTTGACAATAAAGGAATTTCACTTGATACCTTAGTAAATATAAATAGGGATAAACTTGACCCAAAGACTTGGAGTCCTATGCTGAAAGATTATTCAGGGCCAGTCATATCATTGACAGTGAGAGATTTGCTGCGTTATACTCTTACTCAGAGTGACAACAATGCAAGCAACCTTATGTTTAAGGATATGGTTAATGTCGCTCAAACAGATAGTTTTATAGCCACACTCATTCCTCGTTCAAGTTTTCAGATAGCTTATACGGAAGAGGAAATGTCGGCTGACCATAACAAGGCTTACTCTAACTATACATCTCCTCTTGGTGCTGCAATGTTGATGAATCGTTTGTTTACTGAAGGTCTTATCGATGATGAGAAACAAAGTTTCATTAAGAATACGTTAAAAGAATGCAAAACAGGTGTAGATAGGATAGCAGCTCCACTTCTTGATAAAGAAGGGGTTGTTATAGCGCATAAGACAGGTTCAGGTGATGTTAATGAAAATGGTGTTCTTGCAGCTCACAATGATGTTGCCTATATATGTCTGCCTAATAATATCAGTTATACCTTAGCGGTATTTGTTAAGGATTTCAAGGGAAATGAATCACAAGCGTCACAATATGTTGCGCATATATCAGCTGTAGTATATTCTTTATTAATGCAAACTTCAGTAAAATCTTAAACTGCACTTGCTTTGATAATTAATGATAAACAATCTAAAAGCACTCTAATCGTTATCGGAGTGCTTTTAGATTACTAATCAAATTGCTTCTATTATAATTTGAATCCTCTACTTTTTCTTTCTTCCTGTTGCGGCACTCTTGCTCCATATCTAAGCCTGTGCCATTGCTCCCTGAACCAGTCGGCAATCGGCTTCCTGTTTATTGTCAGGTTCAGCCTGCTTTCATCGTCAGGGTCATTTTCCACCCTTAAAATATCATCCTTTATATCAAAGTTCCGCCTGTGTTGCTCGGAATAGATTTTACCGCTACATTTCAGGGCTTCTTTTTTGACTATAAGACTTTCAGTCATTTCTTTAGAGAATCCCAGCATGGCACAAAACTTTTCCATGCGCAGCATTTCCCTGAACATCGGAAACCACCTGAAAGCCTTGTCTATGATTCTGGCGAGCCGTGACAGTTCTTTTTCTTTCATGTCAAGTTCCTGCCTGTGCATTTCTCTGAGATTGTGGATTTGCGTATCATGCTGTTTCTGCATCTGCTGTACTTGGCTCTGCAATTTTTCAATATTGGTGTTCCGTTTTGAAACCTCGTCTTGCAGTTTTTCGTTGGCACGTTCCAGTTCTTTCAGTTTTCCACTCCCGAAAAGAGAAGCAACTCCACTAGTTATGGCTGTCGCTGCCGTGGTGGCTGTCTTCTTTAACTTGTCAGTGCGTATTTCTGATTTCACCTGTTTCAGTTCCTGCTCGGCAAGATTTATCTGTTCTTCTTTGTGCCGTTTGGCTGCATCCATGCGTTGCAGTTCAGCTTTCTGCTTCTCAATGATAAAGTCGTTCCGTTCCAGATGCTCCTTACCAGTGACAGCCTTTGACTGCCCGCGTTCCATCAGCAGGATGTCGGATGCAAGGGTCTGCATCTGCATCATGTCATCGTCATTGAGCTTTCGGCTCTTTCCTGTTTCGTGGTTCATCCAGTCGAAAACGATATGGGCATGATAGTTCGGCTTGAACCATCTGTCCCCGACTTTGAAGCTTTCCCTGTCTTCCGCTTCCGGCTGACCGTTCAGCCAATGCCCTTCATCCTTGTGCAGGAAGATTTGCAGCGGTGTGATTCCCCAGCGTCTTTGACACTCCTCACCGAATTTACGCACGTCTGCCAGTGTGGTGTCCGACCTGACAAGCAGCACTCCTTCACGTATGGGGGAGCATCCCGCAATCTTGACTATTTTACCGTTCTTGCCTTTGCGTTCACGCTCCTTTTCCTGCATGGCACGTCCGGTCTTTTCCTTTACCATCTGTCTGATATTGTCATAATGCATCCGCAAATCCGGACTGCCGAAGTCGGGATTTATCCACTGCTCATTATCGGTGGAGAGTTCTGGAACCACATAGGTTCTGGACTCTCCGATGTGGCGCATGTATTCGGCAGTCCTCCTGTTGTGAGCCTCACTCGATGCGATATTGCAGGGCTTGATATGTATGCTTGATTTTGTTGCCATAGATACTTGTTTTTTGGGTTTGTACTTTATTGTTTGCTTTTCCGCTGTCCGTAAACGCATGGGGTTCTTAGGGGTGCAACCCATAAGCGGAGATTGCAAAGAGAGGGTCACTCTTTGCTCTGGGTTCTCAGGGGAGAAACGCCCTGAGTGGGTCATTAGGGTAAAACCCTAATCCCCTCGGGAGAGCCCACAACTACGTAAGCGGAGCGTGTAGTTATAGTGGGCTATATCAATGGCAAGCCATTGTCTGCAAACTCCAGCCTACGGCTTCCGCTCTCCTCCGTCAGGGAGGTTTTTCATCATCGTTGCCGATTGGAGATGCACCGACCAGCACAAGGTCTAAATCGTCTATCAGTTTTTGCAGGACGGGATTCTTCTCTATCATCCGCTGGAGGATTCTCTCAGCCTCGACCAAGTGGTTGGCTGTACTCATCACCTTGCCCTCCCGTATCTGAAAGATAATCCAATCGGCTATGTCGATATGGGCTTCTTTTTGTTTCGGGGTGGCATTCCTTTCGATGATGTCCGAAACCACCACCTTACAAAAGTACATGCTCTCGGCTCGCTGTTTCCACTCGGCATAAGCATCGGCATCGGGAAAGAGAAGCACGGTTCGCCCTGACAGTACACGGAGTTTCTCTTCTCTCATCTGACTCTTACCACCCGTAGCCAGCCATACATAATCGGGGAAGATAGCAGAACCGATAACGGCACTCTTCTCGGATTCCACCAAGACCACCACCTTGTCGGGATGCGTTTTCAACAAGTGTTCCCCGAAAAGGCATTGGGATAGTTGCCAATCCTCTGCCAACACACGCTGCTTTTTCAATATGCTGTGTATCCAGTTCACTGCCGATGTCTGTCCTCCCTTGATACGGTGTCCGTCTTCGGGATTGTACTGCATCACCTTTCCCGTGCGTACCTTGCCCGTCCTGTCTATCTGCCAAAAGATAACAGAGCCGTCACGGGTAGCCCCCAAACGGTATTCCTCCAACAACCGCTTCAACACCTCTTTCGCCTTGTCGCCATAGTAGGAAGTAAGGAGTGTGAAGAGGAAACGGAAGAAATTGCTACGCTCGCTTTGCGACTTCTCCACATAGTGAGGGGGAATATAGCCGATGGCTGTCGGCTTACTTTGCTGCTTCACTTTCTTCTGCTCTGCTCTTTGCCTGTCAAAAGAGAAATCATTGGTAGTTCTGTGTTCAGGATGCTCTTGAAAATACTCTTTCGGAGTGTAGTGATACCCACAACCGCTTTCGTGGTTACATCTGCCGACCGATGGATGCAACGGCACATTATTTTCGTCCACGTAATAGACGAAAGAATGCCTGTCTCCGCATTTGGGGCAGGTATGCCGTGTTGCCGTTCCTTTATACTTCTGTAATGAATAATTGCCCATAGCTTAGTCCGTTTTTGATGGTTGATTGTCGGCTGTCCCATCCTGTCCCATTGTCCCACACTCTAAGGGTTGGGACAGTGGGACACTTTGGGACACCTGCGTTTTTACTCTCTTTGCTGCGCTGGATGATACGGTTTACGGTGGACTTGCCACAATTCACCTGTGAGGCTATCTCCCTGACGGACTTGCCCGATTGGGAGAGTTGCAGAATTTGGCAATCCCTTTGGCTTGATTCATTGTCGCCCAATTTTTTCAAGTGTTCCTTTTCCGTGGAATAGCCCCTGAACACGAACTGCAAGAAAGCATCCACCTTGTCAATCTCGTAAACGATTACATTATCCGCATCATGAGAGAACGTGCCATAGCGCACTTTAAGCTGCTTCACATAGCGAAGCCCTCCGTCTTGGGCACTTTTTCCAATGGTGAACACGCTGTCAAAGAAATTGTAGAGCCGTTTGCTTCCGGCAAGGTCGTTGGATGTGATGGGACAATCCAAAGAGCGTTTGGGCGTATGTGCCAGGACAAGGATAGAGAGCGCATATCTCTTTTTGAGATTGTTCAGCTGAATCATCAGCCGTCCTGCGGCATCGCCTTTCTCCATGGCGCAACACAGGTAGGTAAGATTGTCAATGATGAAAATGATTTTCCATTTTCACGAACAGGTCAATTATAAGAGAGAAATCGCCAAACGTCTTAAGGAAAAAGGAATAAGTGATGAGATTATAAAAGAGTGCCTGATTTAATGAATACTTTTCATAATATCGCAGATGTGTCAAAACTAAGATATTACTGTCACAGTCTTACAATCTAAAACTAAACCTCTCTTAAAGACAATGAAAAGAGGAAAGAGTCATATCAGCACTTGAATGCAGCGTTTGATATGGCTCTTTTATATTTAACAGTTACAATTAGTATTACCGGGCAGCCCCTATTTTAGTTTTGACGCATTCTCTTTTTGCATCTTTACCTTTTGTACCATCACCGACAGAACTCTTTTCTCATTTTACACATCAAAATGATTAATTATGAGCCTTTTTGATAGCATAATAACAACACTAAAACTTGAATAAATAAGTGCCAATAGAATTAGATGTGAATATTTTAAGGTGTATCTACAATTTATTTCTCTAAAAATACACTGTTTTCATCAGAAAATATTATCTTTGCATTATCAATTTAAGTGCTCTTTGAAGTAATGCAGAATAAAGAAAGGGTAAGAAACTTGCTCGTTTCCAAATCGTAACCCATTTATCCTTTATTCATTCTTATTCTATTGATTATCTGAAAGATATAAATTTATTGAATCTTTTGCGGGCGTAATCCGTTGCGATGAGCATCTTTGCTCTTTCCTCGCTCTCGCTAAGAGGTGCACGTCCTAAGATTGTGGCATCCCCTTTCTTGGCAAATTCCATCAACTTGCCGATAAATTCCTCTTGTTCAGGTGTCGGCGGAATGTTATGCAGTATCTCATTCTTCTCCGGTCTGTCAATTCCAATGTCCTTGGCAGTTCTGAAATCGCAAATCTTTGCATAAAAGTGTGTTTATGAGCCTTAGCCTATTGATTACAAGTTATTAGTTGGCTGTCGATTAGTCCAAGGGGAACGATTTAGAATCGTGCGAACTGCATTTTCTCTCTACGTTCTGCTACAACTCAAAGAACACTTAACTACTCTCCACAAAGGTATCTCATTCCTCCAATCTAACCAAAAGAACATAGGGTTTTATTTGTAGAAAAAGTATTCTCTAAAAGAGTAATAGGAGTGGAATATAAGTATCCCTATTACTGTCTTAATCAAGCCATTGTGCTTGGTAGTAATGAGTTTTGCAAATTCACTCTTCGTGTCTATTATATCACTTTACATATGTGCGTATTTACGCGGTTTTGTGCAGTGAAAATAAGGAGATTGATCAGACTATCCAAGAAAATCGTCACGTGAAGACTAAATGACAATCAGGCATCTATGATTTCATAATCACACATTCGTCAACAAAGAATAAAGTGCTAAAGAGGAATTAATCATTTCTCTCAAGCAGATTCAAGCATTTTTTTGTATCCTACGCATACGAATTACTCTTAACTCGTTCGTCATTCGTATTTTTTCTATAATATTGAAAATAGGATAATATAACATTAGTTCTGATTCCTCTATCCTCAAAGGAGAAAAGTAATCTATACTAAAAGAGTAAGAAGGCCGTTAAATGCCTCCATGATTTGAAAAATACCGCCAAATGGGGTTAATTTCTCGGATTTAATTGCTATCTTTGCCATGTCGTGCGTTTTTTATCTTATTTGATTTACAGCACTAAGCTAAGTGAAATAATCGACATAACAAAATCATTGGCAACTTATTGCTGCCCATGTACTTATAAAAATATCAAACTAATATAACTGCGGAATTAAGGTTATAATATGTCCCAAGTTTCAGCTGCAGGAGAACGTGCGGCGATGAGTGGATATAAGCATCAATATGACTTGTTCGCTCAACGCATATATGACGAGATGATAAACAACAATCTCGTCAGGATCAGCGTGGCTTCTGATGAAGTAGGGAAACTTGATGATATATTCTATGAGACAAGGAAAGCAATTTTCGCTTACCAGATAAAGTGGTCGATAGACAAAGATGCTATTATGAGCATCACCGATTTCAAGAATTGGTGGTAGATATAGCAAAAAGCTGGAAACGCATTCAACAGGGCAAAGAAAAACCTGTGATGCCATTCCTGCTTACTAGTCGTCATGTCAGCGATAAATATGATATTGATGCTGAAATCAAAGGTATAAAGAATAAAACCGAATTAACAGATGAGGAATTTAGTGAGTTCGCGAAGGTATTTCAGTTTGTTGAGAGAAGTGGATGTGAGGAATTCCTAGTAAATAATGCTGATACAAATATCCGCACTTCGGATGTTTTGAAGTTACATAGACTGATAGAAGAAACAGCCGGAGGAAATGAAAGGCGAGTGGAATTCACATGTGCGGAACTTATTGAAAAATTAAATTGGCAGTATCGTTTCAATCGGCGTTTTAATCACGACCTATTTGTGGATGAGGATCATTATGTGCCCATCCATAAGACTGTGGAAAAACTAAACGCTGCGATAGAGACCCATCACTCGGGTTACATATTTTTACAAGGTATGCCTGGCTCTGGCAAGTCCTCGCTGCTAAGTCATTTCGCACGCTATTCCCGTTACAATATTGTAACATACTATGCTTTTGACTTTGTTAATCCGTCAAGCCCTGATAATATATTCCTTCGTGGTGAGGCCGTGAGCTTGTTTCATGACTTGGTGCTGGCGCTCAATGAGCGAGGCTACAATTACTCTGGACATATCGTAAGCAATGACCTGAAGGAACTTAGGGATATGTTCTTTGCCCAGCTATCCCAGATGCACAATAACTATGTTAAGGATGGCAACAGAACAATCATCGTCATAGACGGACTTGACCATATCATCAGGGAATACAAGGACTGTGAACATGAGTTTATAGCATTGCTGCCATCGCCCAAGAGCATTCCTGAAGGCATAACCATCATTTTGGGTAGCCAACATTTTAATGAATCGCTAACATTGCTAGAAGATATTCATACGGAATATAAAGATGAATCCAGAGTAGTGATGATGGATGCTCTGACGGGTGAGGAAATGGTGGCACTGATAGATAAAACTTTACCCGCAGAAATCATCTCCAAAGAAAATACGGATGAAATAATCAGTAAATCACAGGGCCATCCGCTATATCTTACTTATATTATTGAGGCTCTAAGAAGATCGGATGACCTGGCGTCAACACTGAAGAACTTGCCTGAATACAATAAGGACGTTGAAACCTATTATCGCAGCATTATATCGAAGATTCTTGCTGAAAGCTGCGAACTGACGCATCTGTTAGGCTTGTTATCACGAATCAATGATGAAGTTCACTGGGAGTTTATAAAGGAATGGAGCCCATCGGAGAACGTTGTCAGAACATTTGTGACGAGTATAAAGCCTTTACTGCGTTATAACGAGAACTCACATTCATTAAGTTTCTTCCATAATTCCTTCCGACAATTCCTTTTAGGAGAAACCGGACGTGATGCCATGACAGGCGACATGGATAAGCAGAAAGCACAGGGCTACTATTCTGAACTTGCTGATTTATATCTGAAGTCGGGAGTGGAAAAGCATTGGCTGGCATTTCAGTATCTTTATTTGGCGAACAGATATGAAGACTTCCTTAATATGGCAACACCATCAGAACTCAGCCAAGAGGTGTCGCAGTTCCGTCCGCTCAGTGAGATAGAAAAAGACGCTGTGTATGGTCTTTATATAGGTCGAAACCTAAACGATCCCTATATAGTGCTACGTTATATGCTGGCAAAGTCGGAAGTGGAGCAGCGCAAGAATCAGGATTATTCTGCGTTAACTTTCACTGATGATTTCATCGATCTTGGTGAATATGAACTTGCCAAGAATCTTCTGCACAGGGGCAACTCCTTGCTGTGTAATGAAACTGGTGCGCTGATCAGCTCACGAAAGTTCTATGCAGCAGGAGACATTGAGGAAGCCCGACTTCTGCTGGATTTAGCATATCCGAGGTTTCTGTATGTGAGAAATGATAAACTGGGATATACCGATAATTTCAACCATCGCTTAGAGGTGTTGAAGGAATGGATGCGGACAGCATCTTATTTATGGTGACGAACAGCTAAACGGCTATCTCGCATCCTTTACCAAGAACCTTTTTGATTCGCAGGAAAGAAGTTATGAACGTTATTCTTTTGAGAGCATTTATGCTGCCCTGGAAGAATCGGTAATGATAGGCCTCTTTGATAAAGGAGATACCGACAGGTTTAAGTCGCGGCTGCAAACCTTAATTTTAAATATTGAGAAAAACCCATATACGCCATTCAGCATATTGAGGTACGTGTTAAATGGATGTCTGGCGATGGACGATACGGAAAATGCAAAAAAATATTTTGAGATTCTCAGAAAGATATACGACGACACAGACCCACATCAGAGAATAATAATCGCTTATGATAGTTGGCCTGCTATATCACGATGTTGATGAGGTGAAAGCAATTATCGAAGGCTTGGAGTTCGGGCAACTTTCAACCCCCGTAAAGCTGGAGATGGAAACTCCGCTTGTGAATTTCCGTCCTATGTACAGACTCGCATTCTTGCGTAGACTATGCGGATTTGATGATAGCGTGGTGGAGGCGGTGCCTAAGGCGGATATCAAGGATGGAGGTCATGAGACGATAACAACATTTGCTCGTAATCTCTGCATTCTTGCCAAGACTGCGGCTGATGGTGAACTTGGCAAGGGCTTGAGTTATGATTTCAACCAGATAATGAAGTCGCTGTTACTTTTCTTTAGGAGCATCGACAATAGGGATGTGCATCTTTACGCACTGAACAAATATCGTATAGACTATTATAAAATCGCGATAAGTGTGGCTGCCCGATTTGGAAATGAAGGTATTGCCCATATCCGAAAGGTAATACGCGAAGTTTTTACCGAAACAAATGCCTATTCGGATTTGAAGAGAGAGGCCGCATTGAAGCTGTTCAGATATGACGGCGATTCCGAATTATTAAGAAAATGCCTTCTGGAGGTGGAAACCACTATGCTGGAAGGACAGGATCAGAACGGCAGGATGGAGCAATTCACAAAACAAGGCAGAGCCTGGCTAAGATATGGTGACAAGGATAAGGGCATAGACTGCTTCAGAAGAGTGCTGAATGACACTTTCTGTGTAGGCTATAGCAAAGATTACCAAGTGTCTTGGTTTACGGAATATACAAGAGAAATAAACAGGATAGAACCGGAGCGAAGCATTGAGCGGCTGAAGTGGATAACACTGAGGCTAAAATATGTTGATACCATTACAGACCAATCTTCCCTTTCAGATATTGTAGATGAACTGCTCAAGGCTGCATTCTCTTACAATATTGCCTCCGGTTTGAATATGTATTTGTGGATGTTAGACCGTGAGTTTACCACTTTTGTCAATGGTTTTGCCTATATGATAGAAGGAATATTGACGGAAGTTGAAACGAAAGAGGAATATGGAATGCTTGTAGAACTGTTTTGTAGATTGTTCCTGTTTGTTGATGATTATGAGGATGGGCATCCTTATCTCTTGAAAAAGATTCTGAAGAAGGGAATTGCTTTGTATGACGGTAAACTTCCTGATGAAATAAAAAGAAAGATAGATCATGCTGTAAAAACCGAATGTACTGAGAACGTTCAGGAGTCTTATTCAAAGATAGAACTCGGCGAAGCTCCTTTAGATAATGAACGAATCCCGAAAGGCTCTGGCGACGATGACGCGTTTACCTGGATAAACAAGGGTGAGGATGCTTATAGGGATGGAAATATGACAGAGGCATGGAAATGTGCTGAAAAGGCTATCAGACTGTCAAGATCGTCGGGCTGGATAAAGTTCTACGATGGTGGCAGCAGAATATTTACGTTTCGCCTGATGGGCATGATAGATAAAGACAAGGCTCAGGAATTAGCCCTGAAAACATTGGTGGACGACCTTGCCCATGGCTATTCCTACGGTATGACTCAGCATATTGATGATATATTGTCGTTGGTGACTGACGAGGTTGATAAAAGTAAGGTATATGCCGAATGGCAGAGTTACATGAATAGATTGCTGTGCGAAGAAAGCGCTGTAAAGGGCGATTATCCGGCTATTAACACTGAGCCAAGTGGCGTTTCGGACATCATTATCAGATTTATCTTAATTCTTGGACGTTCTTTAGTGAACCCGGTCAGAGAGCGTGCTTCCTATTTGTTGGCTTTACTTCTTAATCATGGCTGCGATAAGATAGTTGACTATCTTAGGGTCGAAAATAACAATAAACTGACCCTTGATGTTGGAAAGTTTCTGCTTGAAGAGAATTCTCCTAAACTGACTATGCTTGGATATATAGTTAAGCCATTGGCTCTTTCGCGTAATATATTATGGCGAATGTATGCAGTGGACATCCTGAATGCACTTCATCTGGATACTCCTGACGTGCCGAGAATAAACCGACCTGCCATATATAATCTTCAGTACGAGGAAAATGACTATAGGCTATTGGATAACAGGGGAAAGAATATAAAGCAAAAAGAAAACGACCACAAAATTGGTTCGCCGTTTGTCGATTTCTATGTGAGATTTTTCACGTATCGGAAGATATCATTTATTATCGAGCAAATCAGCTGGCTCTTCATTATACCTCAGAACATGATATGACTGACGAGGCTGATAGCCGTCTTCGGACTCATTTGGATAAGATATATCTTAAGATGTCGTTCCTGCATACCTATTCTGAGGGCGTTCTGAATGGTATTATGGAGGCGGCAGGGGGAGTTACTGGACAGTAGTTCAATGACTCTTGAGGCATTGAGGCCAGTTTTCACTCTTTATGATTATGCTGTGTCGACATGGTCTGTGGAAGAGAAACCGACTTTTATTCATCATATTGAGATAGACGAATATCATATTCTACCCAAGAATTGGGAAAATGAAGCCTCAAAATGTTCAAGGCTGAATACTACCCTTGCTGACTATTCAAGCAAAGTGGTTATCGGCGAATCAACTTTGCTGACATCAACCAATGATGGACTGCCGAGTGAAGAGTATCTGCAAATGATAGTTCCGGAAGGTTTTGCTAATGAAGGAAGAAATTTTTTCGGCGACATGCCTTATCATCGTTTGAGCAAAGACTATTATCATCTTAGATGCCACGAATGTCAGCCTCCAGTCGTAATAAGGGAAAGCTTCTTTGTGCAGTTCTCACATAAGACATCATGGATAGCTTTCAATCCTCAGTTGGCCAAAGAGCTAAATTGGGAACCTATGGAGGATTGTCTATTCGGCTGGAAGAATAAAGATGGTGAATTGATGGTGGAGTCAATCTATTGGAATCATGGTAATACCCAGAACATGGGTTTGCGATGGACTGAGTCTGGCGAAGGATGGATCGTTGTGGCAACGCCTAAGGCTGTGGAATCTATAAAACAATTTTATGGCGTTAATCTGGTTCAGAGTAAGAGAGTGGTAAGAACTTATAAAGGTGCTACCCAGTTGTATAAATGTTTAGAGCGTTTAGGCTAAAATAGCAAATATTTACTTTATCTGTAAGCAATAAACTAAACAAACTCAAGAAAGCTTTCCCGAAGCCTTTTCTATTGGACAAAAACAAGTGAGCTTCTAAATAGTTAGATTTTGGCAAAAATAGAATATCTTGCTAAAATCTAACTCGCATTACTCTTGTTCATAAGGACTTAGTGTCTCCATCTATGGCGGATGCTTTGATAGTGGTTGTCTTCTTCCTTTTCTTGTGTATGAGTGGTACTACTCTTCATTGACGTGGAAATTTCATTATTGGATATGTCCCTTTCCTCCTCCTTATCCTCTTTGTTATCTGTAATCGTCAAAGCAATCTTTCTGTCCAGCTCTGCCGACTGCCCTTTGAGCGAGCGAAGCTCTTCTTCTTTCTTCCACGTTCCATTAGCAATAGCAGTGTAGATGTCCTTATTGACTGCAACCTTTTCTTTCTCCTTCTCGTGCGATTCTATCACCTTTGGAATACGCTCCAAGGCATTAATGAAGTTCTGACACGCAAGTTTCGGGTCTGTTGCCAACTTACCGTTATTATAGGTATAGTAAATACTCTCCTGCCCTTTCACAAAGAAGCGGTTCACCGAACAGTCAAACAAGTCTTTTGAAGTGCTCTCCGTCTTGACCATTATGGAAACCGTATATCTCACCGATTTTGTTGTACTCGCCCTTGGTTCGTGCCTTCTCGTCTATCTCCTGCAGACGTGCAGCAATAGCCTTGATATCGGTGCTGCCTTCCACACCTTTGATAGTCAGCTTATTGATAGGCACACCTTCATCATCACGCTCCACACGCTGCTCAAATAGAGCTAAGTCAGACTGTGCCTCCTTGATTTTGTCCGAATGGAAAGATACTGAACTCTCAATCTCTGCCAACTTGCCGTTTGCTGCATCACGTTCCCTAAGGAAGCTCTTGCGCTCTGATTCCAAGGTGGTAATCTTCTTATCTAATCTTGCTTTCTCTAAAAGGTCGGTATTACCTGAAAGTACTGCTACGTATTCTGAAAAGTTCATGCCGCTGTCCTCGTCCATCGAACCCTCATCAATGGTACGACTACCGAGCGTATTGGTCTTCAACTGATTGATAAACAATTGCTTGTTATGCAGCAGATTGAACTTGTAGCTGTCCAGTGACCGCTCTACAGCGTAGATAATCACATCGACCTTGTCGCCCGCAAATTCCTTGGCGATAAGGTTTCCCTTGCGCACAGCTCGTCCATTGCGCTGCTCCAAGTCTGAAGGTCGCCAAGGTGTGTCCAAATGATGGACCGCAACGGCACGTTGCTGGGCATTCACACCAGTACCCAACATAGAGGTAGAACCGAAGATAATGCGAATATCACCACGGTTCATGGCATCTACCATCGCCTTCTTTGCCTTCTCATTCTTGCACTCTTGAATAAAGCGTATTTCGTAGGACGGTATATGGTAGTCCTCCACCAGTTTGCGCTTGATTTCCGAATAGACATTGAAGTCTCCACCGGGCTTATAAGTACCTAAATCAGAGAAAACGAACTGTGTGCCTTTCTGTGCATCGTACTTTTGGTAATAGTCATTGAGCATCTTGGCACAGTGACTTGCCTTGTTGTCGATATGATCTGAGTACCCATTTTCATCTATCATGCGTAAATCAAGGCTCATCTTGCGGGCATAGTCTGTTGCTATCAGCATCTTTGCCCTTTCCTCGCTCTCACTCAGAGGTGCTCTTCCCAAGATTGTGGCATCGCCACTCTTGGCAAACTCCATCAGCTTGCCGATAAAAACTTCCTGCTCGGGTGTAGGCGGTATGTTATGCAGTATCTCATTCTTCTCCGGTCTGTCGATACCGATGTCTTTGGCGGTACGAAAATCGCAAATCTCCGCATAAAAGGCTGCCAGTTCGGGCACCTTGATAAATGTTCTGAAGCGTTCCTTCTGTATGATGTCGTTCGTGATGGAGAACTCGTAATCTGTGGATTTCTTGGCAAAGACGGCTGCCCATGCATCAAACTGTTGATACCTTGCCTTTCCAAAGCCTGTGGACGAAGATACTTGAACAGAAGATACAACTCCGTCAGGCTATTGGAAATTGTCGTTCCCGAAAGGAACGTCGCTCCCAAGTCCTTGCCGGACCTCTCCTGTATGGTACGAATGGCAAAGAGCATGTTTAAGGCACGCTGTGAACCATCAGGATTGCCCAAGCCCGACACACGGTCGTGGCGGGTATTGAACATCAGGTTCTTGAATTGGTGCGATTCATCTACAAAGAGGTGGTCGATACCCATCATCTTGAAGTCCACGGCATCGTCTTTTCTTTCGGCGATGCTGTCCTGTATGTTCTGCAGCTTTGCTTCCAGTGTCTGCTTGCGCTTCTCCAAGCCTTTGAGCATACCACGGGAGATGTCTCTTCCTTGTTGTCGCAACACTTCGAGATTCTCTTCCACCGAGTCCAGTTCCTTTTGCATAATCGCTTCCTGTATCTCCAAGGCCTGCGGTATCATGCCGAACTGTTCGTGCGTGAGGATGATGCAGTCCCAGTCGTTGTTCTTGATGTCGTTAAAAATACGTTGGCGGTTCTGTTTATTAAAATCGTTCTTACCTGGATAGAGTACCTTAGCATTAGGATAAGCTTTCCTAAAGGTGTCGGCAATGTCGAATACATTTGCTTTCAGTCCGATAATCATCGGCTTGTTTGCCAGTCCCAATCGCTTCATCTCGTAGGCTGCCGTACACATGATGAGTGTCTTTCCCGCTCCCACCTCGTGGTCGCAGATGCCGCCACCGTTGGTTTTGAGCATCCACACGGCATCCTTCTGACTCTTGTAGAGGTCTGCAATACCCAATCGTCTGAGGTCAAGGTCGGGAAACGTCTGATGCGTACCGTCAAAGTTGGGGCGCACGAAACAATTAAAGAGACGATTATAACGGTCGGATAACTGCTGCTTGAACGTGTCAGGTGTGCGTCCGAGCCAATCGACAAAGCCCTGCCTGATTTCCTCAATCTTGGCATTTGCCATCTGGATAGCATGTCCGTCTCTTACTTTGATAGTTTTCGTCTCTCCCGTAACCTTGTCCGTCACCTCCTTGCTCTTGTTGATGTCGGGAATGGTATTGTGTAGGGCATGCTTTAAGAGATTGATACCGTCATAGCGGCGGAACTCACCCTGTACGGCATACTTGTGCCAGATATTAGCATTCTTTCGATCGCAGACAATGCTGTACTCATCCATATTAGAATGGTAGGATACGCCAATATCCGTCCCGAAGAACTCCGAGGCGAACCTGCCATAGACTTTGGCAGGTATCCAGCGTTCACCGAGATTAAAGTCAAGGTCTGCAAATGGAATGGGTGTTGGCGTGGCTGCACGCAGGGCAGCAAGGCTCTGCTTTGCCTCTTCGTGGTCGGGATGGTCCAATAGCCACGACTCGATACGCTCCGCCTTTTCTATTACATTGCCCGAAATGAACTTGTCCGCCACCTCGTAAGCATTCTCTTCGGGATTGAAATATATACGACCTTCCAAGGAAGAAATAATGTCGCTTTCCTCCATATCAGGTAAAAGTGAACTCATGTAGTCAAGTTCCACCGTACCGTACTTGTTGAGCGATGCACCCAGTGCCTCCATCGGGTCTGCGGCAACGGACAGTTCGGTAGTAGAAAATGCTGTAGGATGGTCAAAGATGTCCGCCTTGATGTACCTGCCGTTTTCGGAGCGTTCCAAAAAGAGCATTTCCACGCCTGTAGCATCCATCTTGATGATGTCGGTGTTCGCCTTCTGATTGAAGTACCCCCAGCGTGCAACATAGTCATCATACAGGTGGTTGAGCCTGCTGCGGTCTTCCCTATCTTCTGCATGGTTCTCTGCCTCGTAGTCATAGAGACGATGATAGCACTCCCGTATCTCGATATAGGCTTTGAGACGGGAAAGCTGCGCATACGGCAAGTCCATCGGGTTGAAGGTCGGATGTCGCTTTAAGTCAGAAAGAAACCCTATCTGTCCCTTCTGCACGACAATGGAGCCGTCTCTTAGGTGTGAGTCAGGCGAAGAGAGAAAAGGGCGCGGTGAAGCATCAAACTCCTTTCTGACTTCTGCTATCGGCTGCGACTTGCGCTCCTCGGCTTCATTCATGAAGTCGAAAAGGGACGGCTCACGTGGGGAGGAAGAAGCCGCTTTCCTGCTGCCACGGGTACGCCGTTGAGGAATGGTCGCTGCCTTTTGTATCTTGGACTCCGATGGTTTCTGGGGAGCAGTTTGAGTTATAGGACGATGCGCCTGTGAAATTCTTGAATTATCCTTGATTTCATTGTTCACACGGGTAACTTCTCTTGTCCAAAGGCTGTATTCTTCCGGGGCAAACAGTGACAGCTGCTCCGGTTGTCCGATGTCTTCCATGTTATTGTCCACCACCGGATGATGATCGTCATCAAAGAATATTGTCTGTCCGTTCATCTCTCTCGGGGCTTCAATATCCGTACGGATTTCCTGTGGTTCCTGCTCGTATTGATGATGAAGTGTCAAGGCGGGTACGCCTTCGGGAGCAGGTTCAACAGTTATGGAAGGCTGCTCTGATACGAATTGTTGTGGGGCAGACTCTGATGATGATGGCTGTAATGGGATTGTCTCGCCGTTAGGAATGGTATTTTCCATTATCTGCGTATCGTTCTCAGAAGCAATGGTTACACTCTCCTTAACCTTATTCTCTGTTTCTGCCTTTGTTATCACTTCTTCCTTGATTTCCTCTGCCACCACTTCTTCTTTGGTATATTGTCCCCTGACTATTTCTTCCAATTCGGCTATCTCATGCAATTTCTTAGGAGAGAAGTACAGATCACGTTCAATCCCCAGTCCTCTAACCTTCACGCCTTCCATCTCATCGAGGGACATATTGCCAAGCTCCCAGCCGTAACCCATCGTGACAGCACCGAAGCCAATGCGGCTCTTAGGATCATATTCCAGAAGGTAGGCTGTGTATGCTCCCATAGGGAAGAAATAGCGTGCATAGGCTATCTTATCGCCAATGAGTTCCTTTTCCGTCGAATAGAGTTTAGGCAGTTGCTTTCTGATACTGTCGGGCATGAGGTTATAGGCATCGTTTATGCCCTTGTCTTCAGTCTTTGTCTTCTCTATTTTTTCTTCCCGACTTATGGTAATACCCAACTTGCGAAGCTGTTTCTCGGCTTCCGCCTCCCGCTCTGCCTCTGTCATTGGTATACTTGTTTCATATAGTTTACGGTCGATACGTTGTCCCATTTCAACGGAGAGTTGTGTTCGGAGACTTTCTACCATTTCCTCAATCCCTCCTGTGAACCGATACTCCCATGTAGGTCTTCCATAAGGGTCTGTACCCATTATGCGCTCTGTGGCAATGGTGCGATGAGAAATGTCTTTCCAATCTCCTACAAAAAGAGAGTTATGCTTGAAGACGACAGAAGAACCTTCTTCTTTGGGAACGGAAACGGTTTCTACGAACTGCTGTTCAATTCCCTTGCTGATTTCTTTACTAGTCTGCTTCTGCAGGACGATGAGGTCACTGCCTACGTCCGTACCTGCATTGTCTGAAAATAGACCTGATGGTAGTCGGAGAGCGGAGATAAGGCGGCTGTTCTGCATGAGGTAACGGCGTATGGCTTCATTGCGGGGACTGTCCATTACGCCCTGCGAGGTGATGAATGCCAGTAAGCCACCTTCCTTGATGCTGTCCAGACCTTTCACGAAGAAGTAATTGTGAATGGCACGTGTGGACTCACGTTTAAGAGTGTCCTTGCCTTTGCTATACTCTCGGTCATAGACCATAAAATCTCCAAAAGGAATGTTACTTGTAATAAGGTCGTATTTGTCCTTGTCTTCCAGTTCTCCAATAGCTTCAAAAGGCTCATTTCGGACGAAAATATTGCCTTTACCATAGGGGTGCAGGGCTTGGCTGATGCGGGCAGTGAGCAGGTCCTTTTCCATTGCATCCACAACTCCCGCTTGCCTTGCAAAGGTTTCAGCAAATGCTCCCATGCCAGCCGAAGGATCCAAACATCGACGTATAGGTACATTTACAGAAGTGAGAGCATCAGAGATGGCAGAAACGATACGAGTATCAGTATAGAAGGAGGTCAGTACGCTTGCCTTGATGCTCTCCCAATACCGCTTGGCAGTGTTGGCATCTACGGCTTCACGATAAATCATCTGTTTGAGCTGTTGGGTTGGTTCAAAGAGATTCTGTTCAGACTTGCTCCAATAGCGTATGTCATCTGGATTATCTGTGCGGTTGAGTACACATTTCAAGCCACCGAAGCCCTGATAGTTTCGTAAGATACTTTTCTCAGCTTCGGTGGCTTCGCGGCGTTCTTTTTCTAATTGCAAGACCACACAGATGGCTTCCGTGTTGGCTTGCAGGACTTCTTTCTTATTGTATGCCATAGTGTTTTCTTTTAATAAGTGGAGGTAAAAAGGTCGGGAGGCAATACTTGTATCTCCCAACCTATATCTGTTCCTCGTTGTTTCTGTCGGGATTATCTCCCTCTTTGTTTTCCTTTCTTGTTCTCAAACTCAAAGGAAGTGATGTAATCTTCGCCCAGAACAAGTCGGACATTGAATTTCTTTCCTGCCTTGCTGGTCAGTCCTTTAAGGATAGGCGTACGACCGGAGCTTATCAAGTCACGGATATGATCTTCAGAGAGATGTATGCCGCAGACTTCACGAAATACGTGGAAGCCACAGGTTTCATGCCTGCACTTGGCTACCTTGGCATAGATGCCGACACTCTGCTGTCCGCATTTTGGGCAGCGGTAGACAGGATAGGACTTTTGTTCGGGAGTAAGTGAAAGGAGTTCCTCACAGATGGTACTTACATAAGAGGTGATGCCTTGTGAGAACTTATCAGATGGCATCATTCCTGCTTCAATAGCAGCAAGGGCAAGTTCCCAACTACCTGTCATCTCAGCATTGGCAATTTTCTTGTCCTTGACAATCTCATAGACAGCCAGGCCTTTCTCGGTAGGTATGATGGCTTTCTTGTCCCTTCGGATATAATCACGAAGGATCAGCGTTTCGATGATGTTGGCACGGGTGGCAGGTGTACCGATACCACATGCTGCCATTGCTTTCTTGCTTTCTGCATCTTCGATCTCTTTTCCGGCATTCTCCATAGCAGAAAGTAGTGTTGCTTCTGTGTAGAGGGGTTTAGGTTTGGTCTTATGCTCGGTGATTTCAGCAGAAACAAGTGACAAAACCTCTCCCTCCGTCAAATCAGGCAATGAAGGTAAAACTAGTTCATCGTCGTTTTCCGTTTCCTTTTTCTCTGCATCAGTAACCAGCTCTTTCTGCACGGCTTTCCATCCCAAGGAAATCTGCCTACACGCCTTCCAAGTAAAGGTATTGGTGCAGTCAGTGAATCGCACCAGCATACGCTCTTCCTCTGAATTGGGGGAAAAGGCTTCGACAAAGCGATTGACCACCATCTGGTAGACGGTCGCTTCATCTGCCGACAATCCTGATGGCGTTTCACCAGTCGGGATGATGGCGTGGTGGTCAGTAATCTTTGCGTTGTCCACAGAATGGCGGTTAAGTGGATTTGATAGTGGTATGCCTGTCTTACGCAGCAGGGTGGGTATTTCCTCGAAGACATCCTCGCTGATATATCGGCTGCCTGTTCGGGGATAGTTCATAGAATAATGACAATGAAAGAAGAAAGGGCAAACACGAACGGAAACACTTGAACAATAACAACTTATGCACTTTCTGCATTTTGTGATATGGCAAGATTGAGCGAAAAACGGCAATAGTTCCGTTACCAACTCGTAACCCATAGGGTACAAAGCAAAAAGGGGTTACGAATTGAATATAAACAACTGTGGCATAGGTTTTTATTCCTCATCTTTCATTTTTCTGCATAGCTCAAGAACTCTTGTTCGTATGTACCTTTGCAAGCAAAGGAAATTAGAAAAAAACGACAGAAAAATGAAAGAAAACAAACTGAAAGTCTCGTTTTTCACACAGGCTAAACGAGCGGACAAAAAAGGCATGGTGCCGCTTATCGGACGGATAGAACTGGGCAGGAAGCATTCCGCCTTTTCCGCCAAAAAGAAAGTCCCATTATCTCTTTGGGATAGCAGAAAGCAACGTCTTCTCGGCAAGAGTGCCATCGCAAATTCTATCAACCGGTATTTGAATGAATGCACTGCACTCATTCATGCACGCTATCGGGAACTTTGCGAAAGTGGAGAGTCATTCACGGCTACGGATGTGCGCAATGCCTATCAGGGACAGCTTTGTCAAAGCGCAATGCTTTAGAGTGCTATGCTGAGTACCTCACACAGATTCATGAAAGAGTGGGCATAGACCGGGCAATGAAAACACTGGAGCTGCGTACCTATCAGCAAACTCTTCTTCGGGAGTATGTGCGTAGGAAATACAAGTTAAGTGATATTCCGCTCATGGAGCTGGATATTTCCTTTATAGAAGGCTATGAATACTTTCTGACAATAGACCGAAAACTGAAACGTGGCAGTATATGCAGTGCCTTGGCTGCATTGAAGGCGGTTGTGAACAAGGCTGTCAAAAATGGCATGATAGACCTGTATCCGTTCATTGGTTACAGTTACGAAAAGACGAAAGGAACGCCGAGAAACATCACGCAGGACGACCTGCAAAAGATTATCGACCTGCCCATCAAATGGGAGAAATATCGTGTCGTCCGTGATTTGTTCGTGTTCTCCTGCTTCAGCGGTCTTGCCATTTCAGATATACGCAATCTCAAAGAGGAAAACATCATCATTGAAGAAGGAAAGCTATGTATTAAAAGCAAGCGTGTCAAGACGAAGACTCCTTTTCGTGTAGTAGTTCTCTCCCCAGCCAAGACCATTATGGAAAGATATAGGGGCAGACGTGCGGGATATGTGTTTGACGTTCCCCCAAGAGACGTGGTTTACAATGCGATGCACCACATACAGAGAAGTATCGGTATGGAAACCCCTCTGACCTTTCACATGGCTCGCCATACTTTTGCTTCGGTCATTACCCTGTCGGCAGGTGTTCCGATAGAAACCGTAAGCGGTATGTTGGGACATACCAATTTGAGAACGACACAAGTGTATGCTGCGGTCAATTCAGAAAGAATAAGGCAGGATATGCAGAAGATTCAACAGCGGATAGAACACACTTTCACCTTAAAATTATAGCTTATGGCACACAGTACATTCAAGACATTGTTCTACATTAACCGTTCCAAACAGAAGAAGAACGGCAGATGCCCGATAATGGGGCGAATCACCATAAACGGGCAACAAGTACAATACAGTATGGGATTGGATGTCAATCCAAACAATTGGGACGCAAAGCATGGCAGATGCAAAGGCGACACTGATGAGATGAAGAACATCAACCGCATACTGACAGAAAAGGAAGGACAGATACAAACCAAATACAATGAGCTGGTTTGGCAAAAGGGGTATGTAAGTGCAGAACTGCTCAAAAATTGTCTGACGGAGGATTCACAAAGCAATGGAATGCTCATGGAAGAGGCAGACCGTTTCATAGAGGAAAAACGCCCTTGTGTGGGAATTTCCATCGCCCAATCCACTTTCCGCAACTATATCTATGACAAGCAGCTCATAGTATCCTTCCTGCTGGAAAAATACGGAATGTCCGATATTGGTTATTCACGGTTGGACTATGGCTTTGTCGAAGAATTGGATTTCTATCTTAAAAGCAAGCGCAGATTATCACCTGCCACCATTCAAATGACGGTTATTTTCTTGAGAAAGCTCATCAGCATCGGACAACAGAAAAAATACATCCGCCGAGACCCGTTTGTGGATTTTAAGGCGGAAAAACCACGTGGCACGAGAAGGTATCTCACAACGGAAGAACTCAAGCGCATTTTGCAAACGCCCATCTTAAACAAGCAGTTCGAGCGAGCAAGGCAACTCTTCATTTTCTGTGCCTTTACGGGACTGGCTCGTGTGGATATGTTGCGACTGACACCTAAACATATCCACCATTATGATGACGGAACTTGTGAGATACGTATCAAGCGACAGAAAACGGACGTAGAAGCCATCATTCCACTTCTGCCCATCGCAAAGGAGATACTTGACATTCATATAAAAGGGAAACAACACGATGATTTGATATTTCCAATATTGAACGTCAGCAAGGCATCTTTCGCCTGTATAAACATTGGTCAGATATGCCAAATTGAGAAAGGCTTGACCTTTCACATGGCTCGCCATACTTTCGCCACGACCATCTGCCTTTCCAATGGTATAGCAATGGAAACGCTCTGCAAGATGCTCGGACACAGCGACATTGGAACGACACAGATTTATGGAAAAATTACCGACCTGAAAATCAGAGAGGACATGAACCGTTTGCAGGAACATAAAAGTAAGGCTTTTTCTGACTATACGGAAGCTATCGAAAAGCAAAACGCAACAATATTCTAGAAATTAGCAAAAATTTATGTATGAAAACAGATAATAGCAAAAAGGAACTTTCCTATTTTCGATTGAAGTTGGAAAGCTATATGAGTGAACATCATCCCGAAAGAATGAGTGATATGGAGTTTATCACGGCAAGAGCCGACATGGCGCTGACCGCCTACTGCGATGCCGTGGCGCAAGGCTTTAATCATTTAGAAGCAGAAAGAATAGCAAGTGAAGTGCTTTTCAGTGGACTGCATTTCTCAAAGTACGATACCCTTGTTTCTGTCTTGGAGGACGAGTTTGAGAGGGAACTTCCTGCACCGCTCCCCGAGAGGCTTTCACTTTTATTGTTGTCGAACAAGGCTGTTCAAGCCACATTCGACAAATTCGGTTTGACGGACACATTTGCCGCAAGCGGACAATACGACCGTCTTTACACCGAACTCACAGGCACTATAGTGCTGCTCATCGAGAGCAACAACCTGCCAACGGTCAAACTGGCGGAGGAAGCAAGCCCAAAGGCGTTGTAAGCAAAGGCGCACGCAAAGTCCCTGATGCCGTTTCTTATCGTGCAAAGGTACAACGGCAGCTAATCTGCCCTGACAAGGTCAAGTCCTGCGGATGGAGAGAAGAATCTCCACCGCAGGATTTTTCTGTTTCAAGGCGGTATTGCCATTTTCTGTATTCGTGCGGTCGTATTCATCTCTCCCAACCTTGCAGGGCTGGGCTGCCGTAGAGAGTATAGGCACGACAAGAATACGGCATACTCAGGCTCTTTGGACGCAAGGCGTAACAACCAACAACAGATAGGACTGACGATAATACGGACAATCTGTTGTTTGTACAATTTGTTGTCATGACTATCTGTTGTCATGACTATCTGTTGTCAATACTATCTGTTGTCATGACTATCTGTTGTCATGACTATCTGTTGTCAAAACTATATACCGTCAAAATAATCTATCGATAAAACTATCTATCGACAGTTCTACATATCGATTTGTCGAACTATCGAATTATCGATAAAACAACAAAATAATAAAAGGAACGAGCCGGCACCTCATCTCATTACCGCAATAACACAGATGGATCTCCTTTGGTCTTTTCTCTTGTTTTCTCTCTATTTCCCTGCTTATCCTCATTTCTTGCAGCGGTGCTTCCGAGGGTTTACTTTTGCACTCGATAAGTACGGCAATGGACTGCATAACAGTTTGTTTGCCGAGTAACAATAAAGTAATCAAAACAAAATCAAGGCAATGAAACTCATTATCATCGACCGCAAAGCGTGGGAGCGACACCGCTCCGAATTTGCAGACTTTATCCACAGTATCGAACAACTCATCGGCAATCCGCCCGAAACGGACGAATGGCTCGACAATGAAGCCGTATGCCGCAGGCTCGGCATCAGCAAACGCACCCTGCAATCCTATCGCGACACGGGTAAAATACCCTTCTCCATCATTGGACATAAATGCTATTATAAGGAGAGCGACATCGCAGAGTTACTGAATGCAAACAATGAATGAAATCAAACACAGAATGAACTATGGAAGATAAAGAAATCATTACACAGCAAGACCCTCAAATGCAGATGTTTGCACAGTTGATGGAGGGTACTTTGAAGAAACTGGAGCGTTATTGCTCCACAGCCCGTCCGATGTTGGGTGGAGAGGTTTACCTGACAGGCGAGGAAGTGTGCAAACTTTTACGGTTGAGTCCTCGCACACTTCAGGACTATCGGGACAATGGCACGATTGCCTATTTCAAAATCGGTGGCAAGATACTCTACAGGCAGAGCGACATACAAGCCATGCTTGAAAGACATTATAATCCAATACCGCAAACAGGTAAGTTATGAGTTAAGTTAAGAACTCAGTCGCGACTTAAGTCAAATGGTCAGTTATGACTTTGGTCAAGAAATTAGTTTCGACCTAAGTCAAAATTAACTTTAGTCAAAAATATGTCAGCTCATAAAGTCAGTAAGTCAAGAAATTAGTCTAAACTTATCTCTTGACTTACTTCTTGAACTTTGAACTCTCGTCTATCAAAAGCACCCCAGAAAGGTTATTTTATGGAACATAACAAACTATCTCTTTCTTTATACTGGCAAGGTGTGTCTTTGTACCACAAACTGCCATTTGTACCACAAAGACCCTTGCCCCGAAGGGGGGATTAAATCACTCCAAAGTCGTGATTAGAAAACAATGAAAAAGCAGAAACAAAAGAAGCCAGACGGCAGATGTGCCACCTGCCCACGATGGGACAGATGGCACATCAGAATACCTAATTCCGAAGACCAGCAGAAGCTTATCAGACTCTACCGCAAGTCGGGAGCAAAAACGAAAAGTGATTTTGTCCGAACAAGACTTTTAGGTGAAGCCTTTAAGGTCATCACCCAAGACCCTGCAAAAGAGCCTTACTTGGAGAAACTCTCCGAAATCGTTGCCATGACTCATAAGATAGGCGTGCTATACAACGAAGCCGTGAAAGCCCTCAATACTTATCATTCTGTCGCCACTGCACAACAACTGCTCAGCAAACTCGAAACCTATTCCCAACTTCTTATTAGACTGCAACAACAAGCAGTACAACTGACAAAATTCCTTAGGGATAGACAAGAGTGAATGCTGATAAATCATAACACCCAACGTTAGTATCGTGCTGTGATTGCCCAATCCATCTTTGGTCAGTTATCAATGTTAGGAAAATAGGATTTGTATGTTGTAGACGGTAATAAAACGTTATGGCAGCAGGTATTCGGATATAGTTTATCCGAATACCTGCTGCCATAACGTTTTATTACTGACGATGATTCTGCCATAGGCTTTCATGTACTGTTGCAACATTGGGGTATTTTGTCCCTGTGTACTCACTGTGGCTATTGCCATAAAATAGTTGCCATCTTCCCTATGTATGAGTTTTGCATTATGGCTTATGATGTCGCAGTTATAAGATGCATTATCGTTGCCCTCGAAAGATACATGAGCCGTCCTTGGCTCATCGAAAAGGTACAAATACTTATATGGCACGAACACTTGCACTATTCTTTGATTGATGACCTCACCATTAGCATCTATGGATATAGGATAAGGTATCTTGTAGAAAGCAACTACGAGGGCGAGGACTATTATCGTAATGACAACCGTTCCCAAGCTGACGAGGCGAGTAGGAACCTTGCCTATCACGTTCCTCACCTTCTCGCTTCTCAACTCGATATTTTCTGATTCTCTTTCTTTCTGTTCCATATCAAAAGCATTTTAGTTTCCCAATTCCAACTGATTCTTCACAAGGTTATAGTATGCCCCTCGCTTGGCGGTCAAAGACTCATGGTTGCCTTCCTCAACCACTTTGCCATGGTCGATGACAACGATTTGGTCGGCATTCTTCACCGTACTTAGGCGATGAGCCACTATCACAACCGTCTTTCCTTTGTAGAACTTATCCAAGTTCTCTACGATGCTTCTCTCATTGTTGGCATCGAGCGAGTTGGTCGCTCGTCAAGGAAGATGTAGTCGGGATTCTTATACACCGCCCTTGCTATCAAGATACGCTGTTTCTGTCCTTGGCTCAGTCCCACGCCATCACGCCCAATCTTGGTGTTGAACTTCAGAGGCAAAGCCATCACGTAATCCTTGATGCAAGCTATCTCGGCAGCTTTCAACAACCTTTCCTTGTCTATATCGCCATCATCAACAGCAATATTTCTTGCGATACTCTCCGAGAAGATAACACCATCCTGCATGACAACACCACATTGTCTGCGCCACCACTTTTTGTTGAGTTTGTTGATGTCAGTATTTCCAATGTTGATTTTTCCCTTCAAGACAGAATAATAACCAAGCATCAAACGGATGAGGGTGGTCTTTCCACTGCCAGATGCGCCAACGATGGCTGTTACCTTACCTTGCGGAATGTGAATGCTCACATCATCTATGGTTTTGCGCAAAGCATGTTGGTCGTACTTGAATATGATGCTCTTGATGTCAATGCCCTCATTCTTATCTTCAATAGAAGTTAGCAAGCCTTCCTTTCCATTCTCATCATCCATCTGGTGAATCTCGTTGATTCGCTCCAAGCTAATCTTCACATCTTGCAGAAAATAGAAGAAGTTCATCAGTTGCCCCACTGGTGAGTTGAGCTGTCCGATGATGTATTGCACGGCAAGCATCATACCGAGTGTCATTTGCCCATGAATCACGGCGGTAGCTGCAACTACCGTAATGATGATGTTCTTCACCTCATTGATGAAGATACTTCCAGCCTCCTGTGTCTGTTGGAGTTTGAGTGATTTCATCTGTACCCCGAATAGGTCTGCTTGCGTGTCCTCCCATTCCCATCTTCTGCGCTGCTCACAATCCTGCAACTTGATTTCTTGCATAGAGGTGATAAACTCATAAGTTTTGTTGTTGTTGATAGCTTGCTGCTCAAACAGTTCGTAATCAAGTACCTTTCTTCGCTTCAAGAATAAGGTCATCCATACACCATAGAGAATGCTTCCCAACAAGAAAATGACAAACACCAATTTGTTATAGAAACAGCACCACCGAAAATACCACGAAAGTAAGCATGGCAAAAGCGATGTTGAGCGTCTGCTGAGTAAGGAAGTTGTTCACACGGCTATGGTCGTTCATTCTCTGCATCAAGTCGCCCATGAGTTTCGTATCAAAAAAAGACATAGGCAGTTTCAATAGCTTGATGAAGAAGTCACTTACCAATGATATGTTGATACGTAAGGAAATGTGAAGCAACAACCATCTGCGGATAAAGTCTATTGCCGTTCGGCTGATTGTAAGCATCAACTGTCCCAACAGAATAAGCCAAACAAAGCCAATATCTTGATTCTTGATGCCGACATCCACGATGGATTGGGTAAGGAATGGCAGAACAAGCTGCAGGAGGCTCCCGACTATCAGACCCAAGATGATTTGTCCGAAATACTTGCGGTATTTCTTCACATACCCAAAGAGAAAGCGGAAACCGCTTCTCTTTGATGTTCTCTTCACCTTGCATCTTATAAGTAAAGAACGCAGGAGTAGTTTCCAAGAACATAGCAATGCCCTTGTCCTCACCATTGGAGTTCGTGCTTATCCAATGCTGTTTGAACTCTTCTAAGCCATAAGTGACCAATCCCTTTCCAGGGTCTGCAACATAGAACTTCTTCCCTTTCTTTACCTTATACAAGACAACAAAGTGATTTTGGTTCCAATGAAGGATACAAGGCAAAGGGACTTCACCTAGCACCATAGTTGTTGCTCTAGCGCATGTAGTATGCAAGCCAAGTGTGTTTGCTGCCTCATTGATACCTAACAGAGAGACTCCTTCCGCAGTAGCAAAACAAAGTTTCGACAGAGAATCCAAAGAGTATTCTCTGCCGAAATATTTACATACCATTTGCAAACTAGCTATACCACATTGCATGCTATCATACTGATATTCTATAGGAAAATGATTCTTCATTTGTTACTTTGAAATCTACATTACCGCACTATTTTTCTCTAAGAGTTTATAAGCGATTTCTTTCTTCAGAATTTGATGACTGAAAAGTTGGCTTTGCTTTGTTAAAAACATTTCCAATTTTTTTAATTAAAGTTATTTCCAAATGTTGACTATCATAATAGTTGTTAAACTTCTGTTTAATCCCATTGGAATAATAAGAATATTTTGGATTCGATGTTTTGAATAAATCTTCAGCTTTAATGCTAACAATCATAGTCTTATTTTTGTTTGTATACGACAGCCCTAAGTTTAAAAGAAAGGCATTTTTTGCCTTTCTATAATTATAATATCCAGGTATGTCATCTTCAATGTACAAAAAGCCAGTCAATCTTTTACTTAAAAAAAATGAATTGTTCAACGAAAAATCACCTCCCCAACCTTTTACATTCTTAAAGGATGTCTGATTTGAAATATAGCTTGAATATGTAATATCTCCAGTCAAATTAGTTTCTAACCAAGAACCCAACTGAAAATTATATTCGACATTAATCCCAAAAGTAGATATGTCAAAGAAGTTTCCTGCTCGTTCTACTTGATTTTGAATATTTTCTGAATCCAAAAATACCATTTTCCCAAAATCTTTGTTGGTCTTAGTAAAATACATTTTTGTATAAAATGAATTGTTGCACATATAAGACAAGCTTACATTATGTATATAAGACGGTTTCATGAATGGATTTCCCTCTGAGTAATCATATTTACTTGTATACCATCTAAAAAGGGTCTAATAGTTGGAAATTTGGTCTCTTAATTCTTCCAGAATAATCAATACTTATAGTATTACTATTATTTATTAAGTATTCTATACCTACAACAGGAAATACTCTTAAATAATGGTTGTTATTGATAGTGTTTAAAGTATAAGAGAGTCCTTTTGTATAAGTATATTCTGCTCTCAAGCCCAAACTTAGTTGAATTGACTTTATTGAACTCTCTGCATTTACATATAAAGCATTGTTAGCTTCTCTATATCCAAACAAGTTGTGTGAAGTAGAATAAACCAATCTTTCATCCTCTTCATTATATGACTTTGTGTTGATATAAGAGAATTTATATCCTTCACTAAATTTCCAATTCTTAAACGAATTGTCGAAATCCATTTTGAAAGTATATATATCATTCTTTTGGTGACCTGCACTATAAAAATTTTCATCTAATGTTGTTAATGCCGTTTTTGTAAGTGAAAGCCAATTCCTATGGTTTCTTTCATAGCTGTTAATGTAGCCAAGTGTAATATTGAGATTAGATTTGTCATTGAAAGAATGAGCATAATTTATTTCTAAATTCGTTTGATAATTAGCTGACTTTCCATATCCTTTAGATGACATTATAGAATCTTCCTGTATATTGTTTATAGAAAAATATTTCGTATCATTAGCAATGTCTCGATTATTAATTTTACTAAGTAACGGCAACTGTAACATTGTTGATATATTATCATGTTGACCTAAAATTAAATTTAAATTTGTTAATATTCCAGCAAAATTTTCCTCGCTTTTTTTAGGACAATTTGTAGATACTATATAATTTTTGAATATATTACTATATTGACTATGCGTGAATAGTTTTTCGCAACTACCTAATACCGCGGTCTCTACACTAAACTTTTTACTTGAATAGAGAATTTTTGCGGAAGTACCATAAGATAAATAGTGGGCAATACTCCCTTTCCCCAGTAAATTAGCTTGTAATCCCGGGTTTATTTTTTTCAGTGTTTCAATTTTTAAAATGCCAATATTCTCGTTGGCTTCATATTTTGCTGGTGGAGTTGATAGTACTTGAATTTTTTGAATGTTTTCTGCTCCTAAAGAGTTCAAATAAGCTATTAATTCATCACCTTTTAAATAAAGTTGGTGATTATTCAAGAAAACAAGGACTTCATTTTTACCTACCATAGATATGATACCACCTTTAATATTAATCAAGGGTATTTGTGGCAATATGTCAGAAAACAATTTCCCATTTTTATTAATCACATCCATGTTGATAATAAAACCACCATGTGACATTTGGATAGCCTTTCTTCTACCAATTACTTCAACTTCACTAAGATTTTGTACATTGTTATCTAGGCAAAAATCTATTGTTTTTTCATCCGAGATGGATGCAACTTTATCCGCATACCCAATATAACTGCAAGTAAGGCTGTCATTTTTGTTCACTTGGATTTCGAAATATCCAACGGAATCTGACAATACGACTTGTTGAGTATTACAATTTTTGACAGATGCATACGAAAGTGGTTGCGATTTGTCATGAAAATACACATGGCCATATATTTTGTAAGACTGCGCATCTATTGACAAATTAGCAAAAAGTATCGTAATTATGAAAAATAACATTTTATTCATAGCTAACCTCCGAAGTTTACATTATTCTTAATATATGGTTGTATCTGTATGAAAATTCTAATAATTGCTTCCCAATACATTTTGTTTAATGCACAATGATATGCTGATGGTATAGTCGTATCCTTAGATTCAAGCCATTTTGCAGCAATACATGAACCAGAGCAAAGATGTCTTAACCAACAATCTTTACATTTTTCATACCTACCAACTTCTTTTGGGTAAAAATTATGTTTGTCTATTTTCTCGTAATCAATACCATCATGAATATTTCCAACACATAATTCTTTACAACTATTATGGCTAGAACAAACATAAATATCCCCTTTTAGATTGAAATAAAAGGAATTGATCCCAGCACTACATCCAGTATAGCTCGTTGTCTTACATTGGATTCTTCTTATGTCTTCTATAAGTTTGCGAGCGTAAACATACTTATTGTTCTTTATCCTAGATACATAATAATCAACTAAAAGACTAAATTGTTGCTTAAGATTATTATTTACATCTTCTATTTGAGGCAAATAACTGTCATTAAATGCTCTTGTAGCGAACCCATGATAGAAAGGAATTTCGTTATCTTCGAAAAAATGAAACATTTGTACAATATGCTTATTCTCTGGCATAATTGTTGCCTTACACGCAAATTTTATTCTAGTTTTCTTAAGGGTAAGAATATTTTTGATGACTAAAGGAAAACTTGGTTTGTTATTTAGAAATACTCGTTTGCTATCATTTTCCTTATCTCCATCAAGACTAATAGCTAGAGTAAATTTTTCCTCTTCAAAAAATTTAATAACAGAAGAAGACAACAATGTGCCATTTGTCGTTATTTCAAAATGACTATTTTCAAATCCGAATTCCTTGCATAGCTTTGGAATTTGTTTTAATAAATTGAAATTTAAAGTTGGCTCTCCCTCTCCTGCAAAATAAAATGTAACATTACTAGAATTATTTTTAGCAAGAAATTTTAGTATCTCTAAAAAGCGCTCTTTAGACATCATCTCTTTTTTATGATACCCTGCTGACAAATAACAATAAGAACATTTCAAAGTACATCCGTGAGAAATGTCCAAACTAACAACATCTATTTTTCTACTTGATTTGTCAAAGTTATAACTCGAAGATATTTTTACACTATTTCTTTTGGGCATAATGACACTTTCATATAAACGCTCTATATCTAATGGAGAATATATATGATACAATTCCAAATCTAGTGGGTCTAATATGTATATTTGATTATTTAAATCAAATTCTTTCAAATCATTTTTGCAAACACTTGTCATTTTTGTTTATATATTAAGGGTGTGCTAAAAATTAGTAGCACACCCATTATACATTTTAGAAAGTTGTTATACTATCTGATTCGCAACTTTTCTATAGTCAATCAGAATTGGTTTGAGAAAATTTTATGCTTCCATGTCCAATGCCTAAAGGATTTGTTTTCTCATTCTATTTCTGTTTGACTATAAGACTATCCCTCTATTGATGAGCAGCCCTGATGAAAATTGGCAACCATGACTACCACACGCATGATCCGTTGACTGTGACATATGGGTGTCCTTTGTTAGCTCGCCTCCTCCTCCTTTTACATTGGACATAGATTCACCATTAAGGGTTTCAAACTTAAAATCTCTTTTCATTGTCTGTTTCCTTTCTTAAAAAAAAACTACTAATGTTTTAAATCCTGGAATCTAACGTTTCTTGGAAAGTATACGCCTTTTTACCCAGACGGGGCTGTATCAACCTTGCGCAAAGGTTATTGGAACAATTGCACCAAAACGAAAGCAAACTGCAATTATTTGCCTCTTTTTGTATTCCGAGTGCAAAGGTATAAATACTTTTTGAAACAAAGTAATTTTCAGAGAATATTTAAACTATATTATCACGGCTCTTTCATTTAAAAAGTCTTGGTTCTTATTCTAAATATCATTATTTTATAGCACGCCAGTAACACAGTGAAAGCTGTTCTTTTCTAAAAATGCTACCATAATCGTATGGTATTTAGCTATTGATATTCGTGTGGTATAATAGGCTCAAATTTTAATCTAACTTTATGAAAGTCAATAAAATAAGTACTAATAAAAGTTGGTCAGGTGAGCTGTAATAATCCTGCACTACTTATTAAAGCATCGCCCCAGTCTCCTTTTTGAGCCTGCAATATAGCATTAATTCCATCAGCTGCTCCAGTAGGATCTACTACTCCAACAATATCTAAAGCTGCGCTTAAAACATCTTCTCCGTTTAATCTATAATTTCCTCCCCAATTAATTCCTAAAACCGACGCATTGGCTTATATGAATCTTATCGATTTCACTTAAATTGAACACTGGTTCTTTTGGATTGTTTAGTGTTTTTTCATAACTTCTGCATTGTTAATAAGTTTTAGATGACATAGCTGTCCAATCTTTTGAAGTTGAGAAAATTCCACATAATTATTATACACATAATTTAATACCCGAGCTTTTACAATCTCCATTGCTACTGGATTTTTTTCATATTCTAATAGCAATTCTTCTAAATCATTAATACGCATCTTGTTATAGTAAGTATTAATAGTGAAAGAAAATAATTTTGGCAACTGGTGTTCCTATCTGTTTTTGCAATTTCATCATATATTTCAGGAACATTTGAAGTTCCTACAGCACTTGACAAATTAGTAAATGATTTAAGACATTGCTGGTAAAGTAGCATATGAAGCAATTTCTGTACTCTTGTCCGTATTTCAGATTCTTTAATATTAGTTTTATCCTTATATTTATCCAGTATGTATTGAACAATCTCTTCTTTTGAATCCTCTATCAAAGTACAAAAAAAAGAAATGGAACGAAAGCAAACATTGTATGATTCTTCAATTAGTTTTAGAATTTGCTCTTTTTTTAGAGTCTCCATTTGATTCTTTACAATTTGACCTAGTATCCTTATAATTTTAAACGTATTATTAAGATCACGTAGACAAGTGTTTTTTTCAAAGTCTTCTTCAGATGGTCGCATTTGTGGATTCTTTCTTTCAAATTTCTTTTCATGTCATCTGATTTTTTTAGAGCAATATCCCTATTCTCACGAGGATCAACATTCTGAAGCATAACTTCTGATTTTATACCATCTACAATATCATTTATTCCTTTAAATAAAGGGTCATCACGGTCTAAGGTTATAGGTTTGTAGTCTTCAAATGGAAGCATACTAGCAAATAGTAAATCCTCCATTTGTTTTTCCGTACCATTATGGTAGACTAAGAATATCAAAATATTAGCTTCACGTTCTCTATGCAAATTCATACATAATTCTTGTACGATTCCATCAGCTTGATTATCATTGACCAATTGTGAAATCTTTTGTGCAACAAGAAAGTAAAAAATATATTTATATGAGAATGTGTAGCAACCACTGTCTGCACACCGAATAATATCAGCATTACACAGATTTTCTAATAAGGCCTCTGCAGAATATGGTGCGTTGTAGTCTTCTTTGTAGTCATTATAAAATGCCCTAAAATTATTCTCATCAAAGTATTTTTTTTCTGTATGTTGTTTATACCGATAATATGCAAATTCAGATAGGAATTTCAAGACACCATTGATTTTTTCTTTTACAGTGCCAGATTTTAGTAATGAGGCAATAATGAGAGAATTGTAACAAAAAGCATATGAAGTTTTTGAAATGTCAAAATTGTCAAACACTTGATTTAAACCCTGTAAAAGAGATAGAATGAAAACAGGATAAGACGGTATTAATTGCTGTCCTAATAAGACAGAGATATTATCATATGCTTGCTTAACTTCACTAAGCAACATTTCTTCATTTAAAGTTATTACATCTTGTCCTAATCTAATCCACTTTTCAATTAATGCATTTCGTTTATGGTAGCCCAAAGATAAAATCCTAAAATGCTTTAAGTTGTCTGTATTATTTAAGTGCAACAAAACACTATGCAAATTCAATTGTAAATTGGTTGTCACAATAACCTTTTCAAAATTGCATAATAACCACTCCAGTAACTTTGATTTATAATCATTGTTGATTGTCGATTCATCTAAGTCATCTATCAGTATAATTCTTTTGCTTCTATCAAGTTGCATATATTGATCATAACTAAATTCCCTGTATTGATATTGATCTTTATAAGAGGATTTTAATTGACCTGATATATTATGATGCTTAATAGCTTTACCTGATACCATGATTGGGTACACACCTTTCTTGTACCAAGATATACATAACATCTGTAGAAGAGAGGTTTTTCCTGCTTGATTCTCGCCTTCTAAAACTGATACCCGTTCTATTATTGAATTTCCTAAAAGATCCTCACTATCTATATACTGAAGACATTCCGAACTAATATCCGAAAGAGGTTCTAAGTCTGGAAAAACAAAAATATCTGATAGTTGTAGTGTGTGTTTGTGTATATGCTTTAAGGGAATATTAATTGTTTCCAACTTTTCCGCCCACGCATTCGTAAACATCACTCCAGATTGCTGTTTCCGTATAGTAAACATACTGCTTTCCTGAGATGAACGAAAACCTTTGTCAGAATACTCGAATTGGTGACGAGTCAAATTTTTATCATCGGTATCAAGTATAATTAATCCATATTTTGAAATCTTTTCGTGTTGTAAAGCCGAGTTTTCCAAATATATAAGCTCTTGATAATCTAATAATGATGAGATTTTTTTATTTTTTTCTGAATGCTCATGGCCACACATAACAATGTTTGAAGTTGCAAATATATGTTCTTCAAAAGTCTTCTTATTATTTAATGGGGAGTTTGGACTTAACCATGCAGTATTATGATGAAATAGTGAAACCACAATGTCCTGTGGATGAATATTCTGCCTTTCTATGAATTTGTTCTGTGGTATAATTAATTCACCAGGTCGCTCGTTTAGTTGAGATAATGATGCACTGTTATAGCAGTTAAAAATAATGCTAAAATCCTGTTTCAATTTAACTTCTTGTGTCCACGATATCGATGGATTTAAATTTTCATTTCGTAATTTACTGTAGAAAGACCAAAAATTAGATTGAACAGAGAGGCATGTAGAGATAATATCTTCTGAACCTATCTCATCTTGCTTAGATACTGTGCTTATAATCATTTTTCTAACATCAGTTTGTTTAGAAAAATCACAATCGTGATTGCCAGGGACAACGATGTACTCTACTGAATTTAAAAAGCTTGCTTCTCTCTTCCAAGAGCTTTCGCATTGCTTTAGCCAATTATAAGCAACTGCATACTCCTTTTCGTTACCACTGAATGCTATATCACCAGTAATAACTACTATTAATTTAGTACATTCATTAATAAGTGCCTTACAAGAACGATAAAAATCTTCTTGATGCTTAATAATAAAGTCATTTTCCGACTTTATATGAATATCCGATAATTGTAATAATGCAACTTTCATATTTTTTTATTTTGTTACTTGTAACATTCATCCATGTTAAATAAGCAATCAGCCGAGCTTATAGTTGACCTCGTATTCATACTTGTGACCATTGTTGATGGTTGTGCTGTCCGTAGGAGTTTCTTCCGTGCGGTAGTTGATGTCACGGACATTGTCGAGTTGGAATTTCTTACCATCTGCCTTTTGATAAGTATAGGTGAGTTCATAGCCTGCGTTGAGCGTGCCGTCGAACTGTACGCCTGTCTGCGAGAGGTGTTGCTTCTTACTCGTGATACGATGCATGTTGTCGTAGCCCATAGATAACGTATAAGAAGCGGCTTTATTGTCCGTTCCCTTATAAGTACCTGTTGCGCTTGCCAAACGATACAATGGGTCATAAGTATAACTATGGCTCATCTGTCCGCCTGCCTTGCCACTCTGTGGGAGTGGAGCATTGTTCTTAATACCGAGCACGTTGCTCACAGCGTCGTAGCTGTAGGCATTGTCCATGATGGTGCCTGCCTTGGCATTGACCACGAGGTTCTGCAACCGTCTGCGTGCAGGGTCGTAACTGTAGAAAGTTTCCGCTCCATTGCAATACTTCAGATAGGTGCGTTGCTCGAACTTGTCGTAACCAATCTTGTTCACATAGTCGTAGCCATAGGACTTGTAACCACGGACGTGGTCTACCTGTCCACCGAGGTTGTAGCCGTAGGTTACTTTCTCCTCATCGGGGTAAATCATTTCCAATAGGCGATTGTGGCTGTCATACTTCCACTGTGTTACGTAGGTTGCCACTGCCTGGTTAGGCACAATCAGCGTGCGTACCGTCTTCAATACCTCACCCATTTTACCGTAGTAATACTCGATGGCACCACTACCGTCCTCACGAAGCATCAATCTACCGATACGGTTGTGAGAAGAGTTGATACCACCATAGTGGTACTTCACATTGTTCTCCGGATGGTCAGGATAGTTGATTGCCGTCAGACGACCGTAATCATACTCGTAATTGATGGTCTTACCCTCCTTCTTAAGGTTGGCTGTCTGCTTGGTGAGCACATTACCTAAAGCATCGTAGGTAAAGGTGGTGATACCGCTGGCAGGGTGATTTACCTCTGTGCGACGGTCGCCCATATCAATGGAAAATATTTCAAAGATTTAAAGTCTAATAACCACTAACACCCACTGCCATAATTTTAAGGCGGTTTGTACCATTGCTTTAATAATATTGTCTTCATCTCGTTAGCTTTTGTTTTATAGTTAGAGAACGATTGCAAACTATATTTATTGTATCATTTTTCTTAAAATAAACAGAAAGGGTGGATACAACATAGTAAGCGGAATCTTCAAAGTTCTTGACGGCAGCATTCTGATGCTTGAACATCCGTCAAGTGGTGACAATATATTTTATAAGGTGAAGAATGACAGTTGCATTATTCTGATTGACTCGTTCGGCAATGAACCAAGCGCAAAGAATGCGAGGTTGTATGTACTGAAGAAGTCAAAATGCTTTTAAATTCTAAATCCTTATCAACTTCTTAATCTTAGGTTGATAGGGATTTAAAATAAGAAATCTTTATTTATAAATCCATAGGGCATCCTTGTTTTTTGTTGACACATGAATTATCTACATAAGTGCTTGATAAAATCGGAGAACGAGTAAAAAATTACTTTATTCTCACAAAGAAAACCTTGTTTATTTCTGTTGGTTTCTTGATTTTTTTTTGCGGAGTTGGGGAATTTATATATATAATCGTATCCCCATCATCAAATTTCCCAAATTGATCTATAATGTCATTATGATAGACAATTTCATTCCATTCATTCATTCCTCCAACCTTCCATGTTCCTACAGTATCAGCCATAAATGGCACGGAAAATGATAAGGAAAATGTCATATCAGATTTAAATATTAATCTTAAATTATTATATTTTTCAATAGAATCCTTATAAATTTCAGAATCTGTATGATTAAAATCTAATTTATAAATTCCTACGATACTATTAATTTTATTGTATCTATAATTATAATCAGATATGCACCAATATAGCGCATATCCAATTATAAAAAAGAAGAATATTATAGTGGGTCTTTTCATTTTGGGTTCTTTATATATAGATTAAATGTTTGACTAACATTTCCATATGGAACCTTTTTGCCACCCCCCCTCATGTATGACTTTGGATAAAGTTTTTCCTTGGGGGCGATTTCCTTTCCTAAAGCTCCAGAAGTTAGACTTGTTATATTAAAAATAGTTATCTTTAACATATTATTCTTACCAGGAATAATGGTAATGTTAGCACTTCCTACAAGTCCTGTCATATTATATGGCGTTCCTTCGCTTAATACATTTTTGCCGAGAGAAACCAATCCAAATGAATACTGTTTACCATTTACAGACTCTCCCTTATTAAAATCTGCAATAGCTGCATTTAGCACATCAGAACCTATAAATAAAGAGCTTATTATGCCATTTTCTGGGAAATTATAATTCTCAGGACCTGTTCCTGTTACAAAACCTGTCATAATAGCAGAAACCATATGAGCTTCGTAATTAGAATAATTAACAGCATCTGATTCATCTACATTAAAGACCTTATTCATAGTGACGAACATATTGTACTTCTTTGCAGATCTTAATTCCGTATCAGTTACTTCATGCTTATTTGATTAACGTATTTCCCTCTAACTTTATGTGGATACTCTCTCTTTCCATTTGTCGTTTCATTATAATTTTGAGAAGCCCATTTTATAAAGTCAACAACTTTCATGGCGTATTTTTCCTTATCAGATGGAACTTTAGGGTTATCCTCAGGTCCCATACCAGTAGGATCAATATACATTAAAGGATTATCATATACAAAACAATATGTTACAACATTTGGATACTTTTCTTGCAGAGGATCTGTAGAAATCCACATGCTCAACCTCGGTTCATAGTACCTTGCACCATAGTAGTACATACCCGTCTCCTCGTCAAACTCCTTAGCATTGAAGAGGTACGGCGTATTCCCAAGTGTTGTTGCGTTCTTCTATGAACACTTCGCCAAACGGCACATACTCGATGTGCTGCGATACTTCACCGTCAAGATTGGTGATGTAGCTACTGCTGCCCAAGTGATCGGGGTGGTAGTAGAACTGCATCTTCTCGTAGTCGTCGTTGGGCTTGAAGTTACCGCTTGCCGCCCGCGTCATGGCTTTCGCCTGTGCTGCCTCCGGCGTACCATCATTGCAGCAGAAGCCCTGACCGTTCACATAGTCGTCATTATCCTTACCGTTATAAGGTTGGTCAAACGCCTTGTAATTGTCCTTGATGGATTGAAGTTGCTTTGCATACTTGTCCTTGTAATTGATAGTCAAGCCATCGGCTTCATTGCCTGCGTATGGGATTCGTCTTGGGTCTGCACCATAGCTTGCCAAGTCACCAAGTTTAGATACGATACGCTGTGAACCTACATAGATGTGCTTGGTGTACTTGCCACCTTGTCCTGCAACGAGGTATGGGCTGACATAGAGCGAGAAGCGTGCCGTACCAGTGTTGCCACCAGAGAACTCAGAGTTCACATAGATAGCTTCGTTTTCGCCACTCGTCTTCACTGTGCGCTCGCCATCAGCATCATACCAATAGTTGCTCACAAAGCCGTTTTCATCAGCTGCCAAGAGTCTGTTCTCCTCGTCCCAACGGTACTTCTGCTCACTTGCCTTTTCGTCTTCCTTACCGTCACGCTTTACACGGGAGGTGTTGATATAGACGAGGTTTCCGTTAGCATCGTAGATGTACTTATGTCCGTTGTTGATATTGGTACTCTCCGTAGGAGTTTCTTCCGTTCGGTAGTTGATATCACGAACATTGTCGAGTTGGAACTTCCTGCCCTCTGCGCTACCATAGGTATAAGCGAGTTCATAGCCTGCGTTGAGCGTGCCGTCAAACTGTACACCCGTCTGTGAGAGGTGCCGCTTCTTGCTCGTGATGCGGTGCATGTTGTCGTAGCCCATAGATAACGTATAAGAGGCGTCTTTATTGTCCGTTCCCTTATAAGTTCCCGTTGCGCTTGCCAAACGATATAGTGGGTCATAAGTATAACTATGGCTCATCTGCCCGCCTGCCTTGCCACTCTGTGGGAGTGGAGCATTGTTCTTAATACCAAGCACGTTGCTCACTGCGTCATAACTATAGGCATTGTCCATAATAATACCTGCCTTAGCATTCACCACGAGGTTCTGCAAACGTCTGCGTGCAGGGTCGTAACTGTAGAACGTCTCCGCTCCATTGCAATACTTCAGATAGGTGCGCTGCTCGAACTTGTCATAACCTATCTTGTTCACATAGTCGTAGCCATAGGACTTGTAACCACGGACGTGGTCTACCTGCCCACCGAGGTTGTAGCCGTAGGTTACCTTCTCCTCATCGGGGTAAATCATTTCCAATAGGCGGTTATGGCTGTCATACTTCCACTGTGTTACGTAGGTTGCCACTGCCTGATTAGGTACAATCAGCGTGCGTACCGTCTTCAAGACCTCACCCATCTTACCGTAGTAATACTCGATCGCGCCACTACCGTCCTCACGAAGCATCAGCCTGCCGATACGGTTGTGAGAAGAGTTGATACCACCGTAATGGTACTTCACGTTATTTTCCGGATGGTCGGGATAGTTGATGGCCGTCAGACGACCGTAATCGTACTCGTAATTGATGGTCTTACCCTCTTTTTTGAGGTTGGCTGTCTGCTTGGTGAGCACATTGCCCAAAGCATCGTAGGTAAAGGTGGTGATACCGCTTGCAGGGTGGTTTACCTCTGTGCGACGGTCGCCCATATCATAGACGGATGTCGTTACGTTGCCCTCGGTATCTGTTACCTTTACCAATCGGTCAATGCCATCATATTCGAAAGAAGTGGTAATGATACCATCGGGTCCGCTGAGTTGCTCGGTCTTCACGGTCTTGCCACTACCACTGGTATAGGTTGCCTGACGATTACCCAACGCATCAGTTACAGTCGTTACGAGTGCATTGCTACCTGCGTCCGTAGAGTATTCCGTCTTGGTCTCAGCATTGTCCGGAAGCGTTACTTTCATGGCACGGTCAAGCACGTCATAAACCGTTACGGTTGGCGACACGTTGTCAAAAGCCTTGTTGAAAGTTGTCTTGCTTCCCACTGCTTCGGTTACAGGGTAATAAGCCTTAGCCACACGACCGAAAGCATCATAGACATTGCGTCCGCTGACAATCATCACGGTCTCGTCTTTCGGAGCACTACCCTTGGCAGCTGTCGTTACCACACCGTCTTTCTTCACCTGAACGGGACGCCCGAAGCCGTCCACGAAGGTTACGGTCTCCATATCATCGCTTGGGTGCTGTATGTCGTAATGCTTCGTCACTGCGTAAGCAGGCACTGTAATACCGTTGGTGCCGAAAGTAGCCTTAGGCTGATAGTCAAAGGCAATGATGTACGGCACACCTGTTGCCAACTCATTAGGACCACGCACTGCTTTCACACGTCCGAGGTTGTCTATTTCCGTTTCATAATAGAAGTGGTTGAGATCCATACGGCGGAGTGCCATACCATAGCGGTAGTCGAAGTTGGAAGCCTCGCTACGGTAGCCAAATGCATCGTCTACACGCTCCACATACATATTCATTACTGGCTCATAGCGGTAGGTGTACCACATGCGCTGTCCCTTGCTGTTAGCAGGAAGCGTGGTCTTGATGATGTTGCCGTAAGCATCATAAGTATAGTCTGAGACAGCTTCGCCGCTTCCGAGTTGTTGCTTAATCTGCGTAATATGGTCGGCATAGTTCAAATCGTAAGTCGCAGAAACTTGATGATAAGTCTTACCATCACCGCCCGTTACGGTTACGTTGGTAGGTAGCCCGAAGATATGTTTGTTATCATTGTGAGCATATTGTATTGCGGTTTGGTAGTCGAACTTACCCGAACCGTCAGCACCCAACTTGCCCTTATCACTGAACTTGTAGGACTTCAGTTCTCCGTGATAGCCAGTGAGGTAATACTCATTCCAAGCCTCTGAGGTAGTGATGCCGGTTGGCTGTCCCTCATACTGCTTATTGGCGGTATAGCGGAGCGGTACAAAGGCAGAGGCGCGGTCGCTACAGAGCTTGGTCTGCTTGGTAAAAGTGTACTTGTCACCGTTGGCAGTGAGGTAGTAGCCGTCATATTCATTGCGTGTCTCGGTGTACTTGTTGCCTTTGGCATCCTCCACAGAGGCACTAAGTTCGTTACCTTGTGCGTAGTAGGTGGACACATCGTAGAGTTGCACAGCCTGACGATAGACTGCGGATTCACCCTGTTCGGTGTCGATATTCTTGGTTACGACCTTTCCAAAACCGAGGAACTCACGTTCGTGGCGATCTTTCTGTCCATCTGAATAGGCAAACATCGTCTTCATCATCGGTCCATCATCACGGATACCATCGTCAATGGTTACGGACGACATTACCCATTTACCACCGGGCAGGCCGTAGGTAGGTGTACTGTGTTCGTAGTCCAGTGTAAAGGTTCCGCCGAGGGAGTTGGTCACGCTCTTGAGCATGTTCGTTCTGCCGATGGCAGAGCGGGTTACTTTCAGTTCACTTTCCTTATCGGATTCCACAATGTCGAGGTAGCCGTCGCCGTCTACGTCTTGCAAAGCATAGGTAGGGCGATTGATGCTGTGGCTGAGTGACACCCCAGGATTGACGGCAATCTTGACGTTTACAACAGGGATTGTAACAGGTGTGGTAAAGGAGGTATTGACGGATTCTGAGGTAGAAGAAGCATTTGACAATGATTTAGCACTCTTCCACACTATTGGCTGGTCAAAAGATGAACCATTATTGAATGCAACACGTACGGTGTAGTCCTCCAGTAAGCCGTTACCTTCTATCCATACCCTATCCGGCAAACCGTCACTATTCAGGTCGGTAAGGTTGTACTTTTCTTTATTTTCAGAAGTCGTAAGTCCGATGCCCCCGGAATAACTACCACTGCCGATACTGAAACCACCACCGGTACTGAACGTTGTGGCGTTACCACCTTGTATCTTATCAAAGTCCCACTTGATTGGCTTGGAGAATGTATATCCGAAGTTTAACCTAACATCACCATTCTGATAAACCCGATCCACCAAACCATCACCATTGATATCAATAAAGCTCTCTTCGCTCCAATCCTCATTGTTAGGAGTGCCCAATGACAAACTGACGCTGGCTTTGCCTTCCAGTGATGACTTCAGGTTATTATTGTTACTCTTAGAATTCTTAGCGTGTGGTATCGTTATTGAGAATGACGCAACAGGGATACTTCCAAGGCTCCATGTCTGTGATAGATTGCTACTCTTGATAGTACCAATATCTGTCTTTTCTCCGCTGATACCACCTTGAGTGTTGGTGTATTGGATTATACCGCCGGCAAGGATGTCGGGGTAGCCGTCACCATTGAAGTCCATCATGGTGGATTTAGTGGTGCTGCTGCCTGTGGCATTGTTGACCGTGAGCATACTTACACCTGTCTGTATGACAGTGCTGGTGCTGGTGGTCTTTTGTGTGATGGCAAATGCACCTGTCCCTTGTAGGCAGCCTCCGCTTACTATATTGTCATTAGCCATCTCTCCAAAGAGATTACCAAGTACAACATCCTGCTCAGTCAATCGAGCTGTTCCGGCTTCCGTTGCCGTAAGGTAGATTTCTGTTCTCTGTCCTGTCCAGCGTGACAAGGTGTTCAAGTCCGTTCCTAAAGGTGTAAAGACCATCTTCATGGGGTCGAGTCTGTCTTTTTCACTTTGTGGGAGTTTTAGCAGACTTTCATCTATAGGCTTGGCATAGCGTCCGTCAGCGGCATTGTACACAAATCCGCCCCAACAACGATAAAGGTCACCAAAGCCCTTGTCCTGCATCTTGGCATAGAAACCGGCATTAACCTTAGTAGCGACAGGAGAAGACGAAGGCACCACACTTACTGTCGACAACGTTGCATTGACACCATCCAATGTTTCGGAATAGAAGAACTCGAACCAAAGTCTTTCAGACGGTGCGGAAGTAATCTGCATCGGTTCGCCAAATATCAAACCATTAACGATGGAATATTCTTTCTTGGCAATAAGTGACGTTGCCGTTTTGGCAGTAAGTGTTATCTTACCGCTTACGTTGTTAGAGGATAACTGTACGGTAGGTGTTACCATTAGGCTTGTACCTTGTGTGGAGGTATAGGCTGCTGGTAAACTCTTTGTGTCGGAATAAGTGCTGTATCGCACACCCAAATTCACATTGATAGGTGAACCTACGGAATCACGATAAGTGGCAATGGGTTTCCACGACAGCGATGCCCAATCCACGTTAGAGGAAGCGACTACCTCACAGGAAAGGTTATCAAAGCCGTCTGCTACTTGATAAGAGGCTGTTATATCTCCATTAAAAGATTCTTTGGGAGCAAAAGTACGTTCGAATACGGTACGTTTCCCATAGTTGGGATTGCTGTTCCCTTGTTCATCCGTCTTGCTATTGGCAGCAATGATACGGATAGTCAACTCGTCGGTTGTAGATGGCTTGACGAATTTACCGGAGAATGTTATATCTTTGGCATTAACGCCTATCTCACCCTCACTGGTATAAACAGCCCCCTCGGTAGCTTTGTATACATTGGAGGTATAACCATTGGGCTGTACTCCCGATGATAGTCCTTGATAGATTACTTCCGGTGACCAAGCGACGTTATCGAATGCACCGTTACTCGTTTCGGTATTGCCGGACTGTACACGGAAATAAATCTTATCACCTTTTTGAACTGTAATATTTGAAGCGGTGGCAGGATAACCGGTTTCGTCACCTTTGGCTATCATCTTCTGCCATAGTTCCGTACCACCTTTTTGGATGGCAACACGCACACCGTCTGCCTTATCGTATTCCGACTGGTCGAAGTCACCGGTCGGCTTCAACAAACGTACTTCACCCGAAATATTCACAATACCAGCTGCTGGTGCTTGCCATACACGCACCATATCCTCCATAGGAGAATTGGCAATGACCTCGGCTTGTTCTTCGGGCGTGACTGCTCCAACGGAAGTATCTAACTTGCTATTGTCGTAAATAATGGGACTTGGTGTGTCTGCGCTGCTCAGCGTAAAGGTTGGTATGGCATTGCCTGAAGCATCAAACTCGATATGATTGAAATATACCTTTCCGTCAGAAACAAGGTCTACCAATCCGTCACTATTGATATCGGAGAAATAAACCGTGGTCTTGGATGAGGTCTTGGAGAGGTCTGTACCAAGGGTGGCAACAATCTTCTGCCATCCTGCTTTTACATCGGCTCCTCCAGAGTAGGAGTTACTACTTGACTTAGAGAAATTGCTGATACCACGAACTCGGATGGGCTCTCCATAGATAACCGCACCATCAACGGAACGCTGTTGCGGTCTGTAATAGATAGCTCCATCTTTCTTATACACCTTGTCGGGGGCACCATCACCATTGATGTCCGCAAAGGTGGACAGTCCGCTTGATTTATCATTTGAATAACTAAAAGATGCTCCTGCTGTATTACTTGTCGTTGCACTACCATCGCCAAGACCGACACCGGCATAGAATGATCCACCAATGGAAGAACTCAATGAACCGCCCAATGCAGTGGGTTTATCACTAAAACGACCACCCACAGCTGTAATCGGGTTGAGGAACCCAGCATCCAATCTGTCATTATGGGTATCCCACTTCTCTCGGCTGTTCTTAAAAGGCACATACCCCTTGGCAGCCTGTACATCATCATAATAGTCAAAATTCTGATAAGACACTTCTGCACCTTTGTCGTCGAGTTGCTTTACACCCGTAAGCACATCTTTGTTGAACGCACCCTCGCTATAGGTAAAGGCATAACTGCGGAGCGTACTTCCTTGGAAGTGCACCGTTAGCTTCTCTAACAAACGATTCGATGAGGTTAGGAAGCCATATCTTGCATTGTTGTTTTTGAGTCGTTTCTGTTTACTGCCTTCTAAGACAACCACTGTGTGGGGTGCTTGTCCGCTATTACCAGCACGTACTTCCTTAAGATAAATGGCTTTTGCCACAAGTCCACCACGAACAGGTTCGTCGGCTGTCTCATAGACGTATTCGATATAATCACCGTGTGTTTCTTCCACACGTTTGAGCTTCCATTCGGTAATCACCTCACGGCTTTGACCGCTTGCATCGGTGATGGTACCTTTGAGAACGGCACCTTCTCCACCATAAATATATTTGATTCCTTGTTTGTCGGTTACTTCCCAAGTATAGTCGGCAGGAGAATTGCCCTTTCGGATAATACGGCTGAAGTCTCCTCCCTGACGAGTGTAGAACTGCCTGTCCGCTTTTCGGTTCATCTTCTCACCACGGTGAGCCACACCCATCTTGCCGTCGTCACCCATCGTGGAAAGCATAGAACCCGACATCAAATAAGTCTCGGTTTCTTTACTTATATCGTATCTTGGAACACCCCAGCGAGTATCCAACGTAATAGAAGGAACAGAGAGATTCCAACCCTCTCCAAGCCATCCACTACCGCCTTCACTACTGTACTGTATGCCCAAAGAAGGAGCCATACCATTGCGTGCGGGAGGCATTTCAAAGCTATACTGAAGATTGGCAGAACCTCGGTTGTTGGCTGTAGGAGGTGTAATGAGATTGATTTTTGATGTCGGATCCGCTGCCTTGATGTCATTCATCATCGTCGGGGTAAATCCATCGGTCTGTGGAGATTCGGGTGCCTTGATTACACCGTTGATCATATCGGTGAAGTGCGTCGTTTTCGATACCACGCAGGCTGTAGCCTTATCCACCTTCACACGTTCCAAAGCTACCCAGTGCCTGGTGTCTTGGTCGAAGTAATAGGTATTGATGTCGTCTTCTGTAAAACCGCTCGGGATTCGCGTGCGGTCGTATTTTATCTTCACCGTCGCACCCTTGCCCTCGAAGTGGTTGCCGTGGGGCAGAAAGCGGTAACCGTCTCCCTTGGCAGTGACGTTGGTCATGCCGTAGTCAAGGGCAGGAATGTCCGTCTCGCGGAGTGCCGTGACGGAGTATCTGCCGTTCCTTGCGATGTCCGCAGCCTTCACGGAAAGGACGTTGCCGCCGATGGCGATGCTGTCCGCCCTGTGTGCGAGGAACTGCTTCTCCGCCTTTCCACCGACGGACACGAGGGTACGGGCATAGTCCGCCCTGCCTCCCTGTATGGATGTTATTGTCCTGCTGATGTTCCTGCCATCAATGACTGCCGTGAGCTTGAGCTGTCTGCCCGTCGATGGCACGATGCCCTCGAATTCTCCGTCATGGGCGGTGAGGATTGTGCCGTTCACTGAGATACGGTTTGCCTTCCCTCGTACGAAGCCGTGGAGGTAGGTCTGACCGTCATAGGCTATGGGGGCGGAGGAAAGGATTATTTCTTCCTGCTTATTGGTATTAGTCTTTGTCTTAGCATCCGCTACGGTCTCGATATGTACGTTCCTGACCGAATAGGCGTAGGAAGCATCCGTCGGAATGGTGAAGAGGACGGTGTTCCTGCCGTCCTTCAGCCACTCGGGGCTTATTTCCTCCCTGACGGTCTTCCAGTCCTTGGAGAGAATCGTAAGGTAGCCGCCGACCGCCATGCGGTCGTTGATGCTCCTGCTGATACCCTGACCAGAACTTACGCCCTTGAGGTCATAGACCAGCCATGCGCGCATATTTGGAGAAACTTTCTCGACTGTTATCTCGAAGATGTTGTCCTCGGGGTTGTCCGAAACCCGTCCGTCGGGCTGTCCTATGATGCCCGAGGCATGGTCTGCCGTGTAGATGGTCTCCATAACGGAAGAAGTTGCTGCTGCTGTCGTCTTTGACTTATCCTCCTTCCTTGCCGTCCGTGATATTCCCTGCGTAGCTTTTTCTGCATTATGGACGTTCTTCGTGGACGTCTCGGTCTGTGCTGCCACGGATTGTGATATACTCGTGCCGTTGTTTTCACGTACACTGTCCTGTCCCTTGTATATATGCGTCGCAGCGATGGCTGCGGTGATGGCTGTCAGTAATGCCGCCGATATGAGGTAATGCTTTGTCTTCATAGCCGTTGGAGTTTAGTAGTTTGCCATTATCTTCCTTGTGAATTCCTCTTCTAAGGTGAGTGCTTTGACGACGTACACGCCCGTCTGCGGTACGGTGAAGTCGGCACGCTTGATGGTGCCTCCCGTCATGTCCGTCCGGCTCAGCAGTCTTCCTGATGTGTCATAGACGAGCAGTTCGGCATCGATCTCCTTGGCGAGTCTCAGCTCGGCACTGAACGCCATACCAGTCCCGTCCTTCCTTGTCACAGTGAGGGCAGAATGGGCTTGCCTCTCGATGGAGGAGGCGTTTTCTGCCGACCTTGCCTGTGCCTTGGGCACGCTCGGGCTGCACTCGTTGCCGATAATTACCGCCATGCTGTCCTCGACCGCCTTCTTCGTCTCGTAGGCCACGCCCCTCGAAACGCTCGTCAGGGCGAAGTCTCCGCCGTCGATGCTCAGCCCGTCGATGGTCGAGAGTCCCTTGTTGAAGCCCATGCCGAAGAGCCAGCCGAGACCGGCTTTCTTGGCCGCACGGTGGACGACGATGCCGTTTACCGTATAGCTTACCGTGTCGGGGGTGAAGATGATGTCGAGTGCGTCACCTCCATTCAGGGTGACGGCAGCACCCACGGGCTTGCCCTCGACCACGACTTGTGCCGTGGCATTCTTCACGTCGAAGCCGTGGAGGATGTTCTTTCCCAGTCCGAGCGTGGTGCAGAGTCCCGCCCTGTAGTCGGAGGTGAGCGAGGGAATAGTCCATGTGACCTTTCCCTGCTTTCGGCGACCGACCGCATGGGCATACTCGACGCCTCCCATGCTCTCCGCCGTGATGTCGATGCCCGCGTTCTGCTTAATGAGCAGACTGTAGTTTCCCGGGAGCAGGTTCTTCACCGTGTATGTCTTCGTGGTGAAGTTTCCCCGTGAAGCTACGGCACCTTTCTCCATATTCTCCACGGAGTCCGCCAGCAGGCTGTATGAAACTCGGCAGGCCGACCACCATGCTGATGTCAAGGCTGCCGTCCTTTCGCGGCTTTCCGCCCGTGCAGCTCGCATCGTGCGGTGTTAGCCGTGCCAGTATGCCGTCGAAGCAGGCGAAGGTGAACGTGTCAGATCCACTGCCGTCGGTGTCCATGAAGATGTTGTCGAAAATGAGTTTTTCACGGCTCGCGTCCTTGCGCGAGCATCTGATGATGATGTTTTCATGTATGTCGGTCTTGTCGCCCGCACCTCTGTCTATGAGCATGAAGACGTTGCGGTAGTCCGCACCTGCGAACTTGTTGCCTTTGGCGAGGACTCCGTATCCGAGCTCAACCATGTTGCCGCTGTCTCCAAAGCCGTTTCTGCGCAGCTTGGGAATATTTAATGCTGTCTCGCCGCTTGCGATCTCGAAAATCATGCAGGCTGCCTTTGCCGTGCTTTCAACGGGTATGGTTATCTGCAGCTCCTTGCTGCCCCGGCCGTCTATGAGCAGAGTTACGCTGTTTCCTTTTCTGCGTACCATGAAACTCTTTCCGCCCGTGTTTCTTTCTACTATTCTGCTCTGCACAGTTCCGTTCTCTACGATTCGGATCTCACCCCGTGCGCTGACGTTGAAGCCGTAGGCGCACTTCGTGCCCGATGCCTCGGTGAAGCCCACGTTGTAGGCGGGATGGAGCCTCGGGTTGGTGTATTCCATCGTGCCGTTTCCCGTGTCGAGCGGGGAGCTGACGATGTATGCGCCCTCCTTGGGATCATTCTGCGACACTGCATCCATAAAACCGTCGGAGGTGACGGTGATGCCGTTCTGCGTCCAGATGTCCTTCCTGTACTCGGTGGAGTCGATGTTCGTCCTGACGAGCCACCTGCGGTTCATGACGTGCCACGGTGTTTCCTTCCGTCTCGACGGTGGTCGTGGCGGCATTGTCGTCGCCCCATATCATAAAGCCGCCGTCGGGCATGGGAGAGCCATCCTCGCGTCCCATGACGAGAAGGCGTTGGCTCGTCGGCAGGCCGTATGGGTCTGCGTCTCTGAAGCTGTCGTATGTCTTTTCAGTAGAGTATCTTGGTGCTTCCTCGTAGCTCGTCGTGGGAGAGAGGCTGGAAGAGGTCGCCCGCGTCGTCACGCCCGATGCCCGTCACCCTGTGGTGGTAGGCGGCGCTTTCGTCCCTGTCCCATGAAAGGTTGCCAGTCCCCGTATAGTATGAGCCGTTGAGCGTGATGCCGTATCTGATGGCGAGATAGGTCTCCACCTGCCTGCGCTCCAGCGGCGTGAGCGTCCTGCCGTATGCGATGAGCTCGGGCGTGTAGCCATTGAGCGCACCGCCCCCGAACAGGGACTTGTCAAAGGCTGTCGAGAATTTGACGTCTCTGTCCCTGTATGTTCCCGTGGTGATGGTCGCACGTCTGCCTTCTCCCCACACGGAATGCACGGGGGCGTATGCCCTGATGTATGAGACGATGCGGGGACTCGTGGACTTGAACTCCTCTGCGGTCTGCCTCTCGCCGCCCGAATAAAGAAGGTCCTCGCCGACGGTGCTTCCGTAGTCGAGCGGTTCTATGCCCTGCTGCCCGACCGCCTTGTCCCTGCTCACGAGGCTTCCCGCACCCTTGCGTCCGCTGACGGCATATAGCACCTCGTCCTTGTTATAGGCGGTGGTCGTCGGGGCAAACACCCCGATGACGGTCATCTGCGCGAGGTTGGAGTATTTCAGTAGACTCTCCTTCGGCTGATTCCCCTCGGAGAAGTTCAGGGCGGGGTTGAAGTTGAAAGTCCGTATCCATGTGTGCCGCTGCGTGAACTCACCACCGTAGGCTGCGCCCTTGGCATCGTAGAGGTTGGTTCTAACGGAGTCGCCCGAGAAGTCGCGCCAATGATAGTACCCCTGCAGGTCCGTCGTAAGGGGGACGGTCTTTAGCCATGCCTCAGCACCTCTGACCTGACCGGGTGACTGCGCACGGGACTGCACGGGAATGAATAAGGCTGTAACTATTAGAAATGCTGTTTCGTGTAAATGTCGTCCCATAAGTTAATACTGTCTATGTTCTTTTTCAGTCTGATAAGATACCCGCAATAAAAACGGTAAAGAGAGAAAATCCGTAAAATAAAAGTGAGATGGATTGTATCGTGTGTGCGAAAATTGATTAATGCAAAGCCTTTTCGTAGAGTCCTGCATATCTCCCTTGACTGCCGAAAGTGGCGTTCTTTATGTCAAGGGGGCTGAAATTGGTAAAATCAACGTTGTCTTCATAAGCATGAACGTTTAAGTTGTTTTTTCCTAAGCGCAAATATAGGTTATTCTTCTTTAATTTGCAAGGAATTGCACAGAAAAATTTTATTTTTAACACGCAAAAGGATGATGAAGACAATAAAAAGGGGGTATTAGACAGCAAATTCACGACGAGGATGGGCTTTGGACATAAAACGCCAATTCAAGTGCGGAAAAATGAAACGGACTGATAAAAAAGTGTGGCTTTCTCTTGTTTTCATCGAAAATAAAGACTACCTTTGCAACGTTAGATAAGTGGTCTTTGAGGCATTGCAGAATAAAGAAGGGGAAAGAAACTCGCTCGTTTCCAAATCGTAACCCTTTTCTTCTTTATTCGGTGTTATTCTATTGATTATCTGAAAGATATAAAATTCTGAAATCTTTTGCGGGGATAGGTCGTGATTTTCTTCTCATAGAGACTCTGCGCTATCGAGAGGGTCTTGTCCGCAGAAAAGCCGTGGCGTTTGTTGGCATCCTTCTGCAAGGCAGTAAGGTCGTACAAGAGTGGTGGCGGTGTACCGCCCACCTTTCTTGCGACCAACTCCACTTTAAGCCGGCTCTGACTGCGAAGTGCAGCGAGAGCGGTCTGTGCCGATGCTTCATTCTCATAGTTTCTACTGCCAATGGCTTTCAGCGACAAACCCTCTTTTTCTGTGAGAACGGAGAGTTTCCAAAACGGTACGGAAGAAAAATCACGATTTACAATGTACCGACGGCAAACCATAGCAAGTGTTGGGGTCTGTACCCGTCCCAAAGAATAGCCTCCCTTACGGGCAATGGACAGCGCACGGCTTGCATTGATACCCACGAGCCAGTCGGCTTCGCTTCTTGCCTTGGCAGAATGATAGAGATTGTCGTAATGGCTTCCTGGCTTGAGATTAGAAAGTCCCTCACGAATAGCCTTGTCTGTAAGTGAACTTATCCAAAGACGATCAAAAGGCTTTCTACAACCAAGATGATGGTAGATATAGCGGAAGATGAGCTCACCTTCACGCCCTGCATCGGTGGCAACGATGATGCGGTCAGCCTTGTCAAAGCAGGAACGTATCACCTTGAGCTGTTTGAGTGCTGCTGGGTCTGATACATACTCCTTATCCTTACGCACTTGTCGTACCACTAACTGAAAGGGATTGGGACGGATGGGCAAGTCCTCGGCTTTGTAGGCAGAAAAACCGTAGGTTTCGGGCATGGCAAGAGCGATGAGGTGTCCCATTGCCCATGTAACGACATAGCCGCAGCCTTCCATATATCCGTCTTGCTTGCTCGTTGCTCCTACGATGCGGGCAATATCTCTTGCTACTGAGGGTTTCTCGGCAATAATACAAGTTGTCATAGTCGATAATAGAATTAAGGGTTACATCTTACGTCCACGGGACTTCTTCTGTTTGTTCTCGTCCTGCTTTTGCTCCGCAGTAGGCTGTGTCTGTCCCGTTTTGAGAGGCTCTTTCACATTTTTGGTGGCTTCATTGGTCTTACCGTGGTTATTGACAGCTATCTGTGTTTTGTGTTCTTCCGCCACAGCTACGACCTTTTCTTTACCGGTTTCCTGCTTCTTGTCGGGATTCCATTTATAAAAGCGTGGTCTATTCTGTTCCTTGTCCATGCGGACATAGGCGTTGAATGGTTGCCCCTGTTTGTCCACCATTTTTTTTTTAGGTATAGTGTACGACCGCTATCCAAGGCTTCACGCTGTTTATCTGACAGCTCCAAGCCGCAGAGCTTATGAGGTACACCTTGCTGCTGTGTCTGCTGCTGCCGTTCCTTAAATCCACGGTTATTGTCGAAGATGAACTCAATGCCCTTTCGCTCGGCATTGACCTGCAGGGTGGCGTTGAAAGACTTGCCGCTCTTGGCAGTCATACCTTCCACTTTCACGGCTTTGCCTTCCACAAGGTCTTTATACTGAGCGTCAGAAAGGGTTACACCCTTGATTTCCTTAGGGATGTTCACACGGTCGGCACGCAGGGCTATGATTTCATTGGTTTGCGGATCGATAGATACGTAGGCAGAGAATGGCTCTCCGTTCTTAGGTGTTACCTCAATGGTCTTGCCAAGATTACCCGTAGCAAGGAGTTGCTCCTTTTCTTCGGGAGAGAACTTGTAGCCCATATAGGGAAAATCAAGCTGTGGTTCTTTTCTCAGAGGATGAATTGCCAAGCCGACATTGCCGTTATCGTCCGTGCGGAAAGCAAGGCGGGCTTCGGTGTAGATAGTAGTGTCTCCAATAGGTACGGCAATCGTCAAGAGATTGCTCTTCTGCCAATTGAGCATCTTGTCTAATTCTCCACTCTGCTCCAATCTTTCACGGGAAAGACCGAGAGCGGCGAGTTGCTTCCAATCAACCTTCGACTCATCGATGGCAGTAGCATTCTTCTGCTGGGGCAAATAGTCCTCAAAGGGAACGCCAATCTCTGCCAGTTGCTGTTTGTTTTCGGGCTTCTCACGGCTTTGCAGCATGGTACGCAGATTGTCCACGCCCTGCTCCACATTGTCTGCCAATACCTTGTACAGTCCAAAATGAGTCGGGTTATTAAACTGTTTGAGGAAGTTAGTCATGAAGTTCTTCAGAAGCCCGTCCTTGCTGTTGAACTTCAAGAACGCAGCCTGATTGGCAGCGGCAGCCTCTGTTGTTTTAAGGTTTCCCTTGTCGTCAATACCAGAAACTACGGAGAGTTTTCCTGCTTCCTTTTCGTTCTTTACCTCCGTGCGGTCTTCCAAGACCAGCACGTAATTGTCATTGCTGTTTGATTCCATAATTGCTTATGTTTTGCTGATTAAATAATTGTATATCAACAAAATTAAAGAAATAAAACAGGCATCTTGCGAGGTTGAGATAATGCAGGATATGGCGGGAAATATTGGGAGTTTTGACGACCTAACGCAAAGTAAATAATATAGGAAAAGGTTTTTGTCCTCAACATGCACAGATATAATTATTATTGCCTATATTTGCATGTAAATTCAAATGTTTGAAGAGTGAAGAGCAGAAAATATAATCGGATCAAAGTTGTTTTAGCCGAAAAGGATAAGACTGGAATTTGGCTTAGTGAGAAGATTGGAAAAAGCAACACGACTGTTTCTAAATATATCAATCAGCGTGTTCAGCCGGATCTCATAACACTTAATGCGATAGCAGATGCACTTGAAGTCGATGTCAAAGACTTGTTAGTAAGTAATATCGAATAAACACTCGTCCGCGTATTTCTGATTTCAAAATAACCAAAAGTATGGAGTACAACAAAGGAGACAAGATAAAAGTGCAAATTGCCAATATTATTGATATTGGAGCATTTGTAAAACTTGAAGGTCGAGCATCAGGAATGATTCATTATTCAGAAGTTCCATGTAAGTTCGGTCAAGTATCAAACTATCTTAAGGTTGGTCAGGAAATTGAGGTTATTATTCTTGGACCAGGAAAACCCGATAAGTTTGAAAACCCACGATACAATCTCAGTAAAAAGAAAGTTGATGAACAAGCAATAAGGGAACAAGTTGCGGTTGATATTGATAATCTTGCAGGAGAAGAAAAATCAATTCGTGAAATCTGGAAGATATTCACTCAGATTAACAAGTGTCTGCTTCAGTATATGAAGCAGCCAATTTTGCTTGATGTAAACTCTGCGAAACTTCATCGTGCGGATGGCAAATTGGTTATTAAAGCTAATACAGAATCAAAATTTGAACTTTTTCAAAAGTCGTTCAAACAAAGATTCAATACTGAGCTAATCCCTGCTGGTAAAGATTCATGGAACTTTTATGCGAACATAGATACCATTTCTCCTGTATCATTAAAGGCATTTGAAGAGGAATGTGAGTGCCTTACATGAATTTCTTTCCACAACCATATATTGAAGGAAAAATTTGGAACTACAAGAAAGATAAAAGAGAAGATATTGAAAATCAATTAGGCGACTGCTTCCCTAATATTGTAATTGTCGGAAATAAGCAAGGAGAATTATCTTTCCGTCAAGCTTATAGTTCTCATTCTCAAGCAAGAGATTTCTTTATTGCACTTCGTGACATATTGAAAGAGATCCAGGAGGGTTCGACCGTTGAAGACGAAGATACTGGTGAAACTAAAGAATATGAGCCAATACCTTTTGACTTTGAAATATTCCCTTTAGAGGAACAGGATAAGTTCTATATCGAACGAAATATTTTTGGACAGCAAGAGCATGAATCTGTAGTAATTGGAACGCTCCGTGGAGAAATTTTCAGTTGCGATGGAATTGAAGTTGGCAAGCTTAAAAATGTCAACTACCCTATTCTTACTTTTGTAGTTGAAAAAGAGAAACTTGATGCTGTTGAAAAAATAGTTAGCGAAAGGCGACTAACTAAGGTATCAACAGATCTGGCCGGAGATTCTGAAAAAGTAAATCGCTTACAAGAATCTTTTGATTTTATCACCGAGAATTTTGAGCAGCTTAGAAATCCTATGCTTGCAAGTTATCTTTTTGATGCCAACAAAGCAACTCCAACGGATGAGAAAAAAGTCAAGGAAAGAATTGAGCATATTAAGGCTAACCAACTTAATGAGCATCTTAATGAATGGCAGATAGAAACCATTGCTAAAGCTGTGGAGGCTAAAGATCTTGCGGTTATTCAGGGACCTCCAGGAACAGGTAAATCAACTGCTATTGCAGAACTGATATGGCAATTAGCATTGGCTAATCCAAAGGACAGAACTCTGCTTACATCTGAAGCGAACTTGGCTGTTGATAACGCATTAGATCGACTGAAGTTCTCAGACCATAACATTGTAAAACCTATCAGAATTGGAGCTGGTGATAAATTTTCATCAGAAGGTTTGCCATACGCCATCACCGAGATGATGAAGTGGGCTGACATTGATTTTTCAAAGAACTACATTCTTTCAGAGGACAACAGAGCAATTGAAGAATCCGATGAATATAAGCTTTTCAACAAGGACAATAATGTATTAGTTAGATGGATTAAGAATATTATCAACCGCTCTCAAATTCAAGACGAAACGATTGAAAGAGCATGGTTCCATTTTATGCTAAATCTTCCTGTTGAGTTTCGCAAAAAAGTATTCTATTCTTATCGTAATAATTGTAATGTAATTGGAGCAACATGTAGTTCTATTACAGAGAAGAACTATGCTGCTATAGAATCTCAGAAAGAAGATGTTGAGAGTCGTTTCATGAAAAGATACAAAAATGTCTTTAAGGATGACGAGCATTTAGCATTTGACGTAGTAGTTCAAGATGAAGCTTCGAAAGCAACCCCTTCTGAATTATCTATGCCTTTGGTTTATGGAACAAAGTCTATAATCATTGGAGATCATCGTCAATTACCTCCTAATCTTGACAGAGAAGACATACTATACAAACTTCACTATCAAGCACTCCAAACAGTTGATGTAGAAGAGAAAGAACAGATAATTGAGTTGGAAAAATTTGTAAGATACCATTTTGATCAACTTGAGAAATCTCATTTTGAACGACTCTTTACACAGGCTGACAATTCCATCAAGGGCACCTTTAGGAAGCAGTATAGAATGCATCCTGACATCAATAAAGTCATTGAACAATTCTATACCAAAGATGGAGGTTTGGAATGTGGTTTTATAAATGAAGACTACGAATCTGAAGGTACTCCATTCTCTCGCTATCATGGAATCAATATAGATGGGCTTATATCATCTGAAAATCATGTGATATGGGTTGACACAAATTCGCCTGAAATAGCGGAAGGAACCTCACGTACCAACCGTGGAGAGGTTGATGCCATTGAATGGGTGCTTTCACAGCTGGCAACTTCTGATTCATTTGCAGCATATAATAATAAATTATCAAGCGAAGAAGATAAGGAAATTGGATTGATCACTTTCTATGGTGCTCAGCTGAGACAATTAAGACAATTACAAGGTAAATATTCTGGTAAACTGACATTGAAGCCAAGTTCTGTTGACAGATTCCAAGGTATGGAGAGGAATATCGTTATTGTCTCTCTTGTCAGAAGTAATTGCATTGCTGAAAACGAGAAACAAGCTCCAGATTATCGTGTCTACAAAGAGCTGGGATTTAGGAAGCAAACGGATTTTGGCTTCGCTAAATCACCCAACCGATTAAATGTTGCATTGTCACGTGCAAAGCGTCTTTTAATAATTGTAGGTAATAGTGCTCACTATTCTTCTTATAAAAACAAAGAAGGTGAAGCTATTTATAAGAATGTTTTTGAAAGTATCAAGACAAATCCTAATGGAAAAATAATTCACTGGGAACACAAGTTAATGAAGAAACGTCCACGACCAATATCAAAGAATCGCTCTGCAAATCTCAATACTCGCGATATTAATCCAGAAACAGATGGACATCTTAGAGTAATTGAAACCTGGTTGCGTCCAAATGCAAATAGAACCAATCCGAAAATAGCCGTTCTTGAGCTTTCAACGAAGGCTGTAAAATGTCTAATTGGCAAAGATCAAGAGTTAATAAGGAACGCAAACGTTGATGAGTTCAACTTCCAGAATTTCATCAGAAACGCTAACAAAACAGAAACTGGTAAGGGATTAGACTCTCAGAATGACATGAACATGCGTTATTTTGAGAGGAACGTACTACCGACTATCCGCAATTGGAAGCGAGTAATGATGCAAGAGAATGTTGATGTCGTCTATACGGTAGCAACAGCTGCATATAGAACTGCAAGAAATCGTGATGAGATTGTAGCGTTTATTAAAGATAGAGCAGGCATTAATGTTCGCATTCTCTCCAAGAAGGAAGAATCTGTATCTACTATGTTCGCATACTTATTTAGCTCTAGGTATAAGCAACAAATGCTTACTTCTGAGCATGTTATCATGATAGACCAAGGCGGCGGATCAACCGAGGTGTCTGTATTCCAAAATAGTAATCTAGTAAGTTCATATAGTATCAATCTTGGTACTACTGCTTTGCGAAACATCTTGTTTTTGGATTCTGACAGAGATACACCTGTATCTGAGGCACTAAAACGTAGTGACCAAAAAATCAAAGAACGATTGGTTGTATTCTACAAAAATATGGGGGATGCAATGACATCCGAAACAGAAAGTTTCTGTATTAGCGTTGGAACGGCTATCACTCATGCTACAGGCGGAAAGAATAATGCTGCTCAGCATGATAGAGTTATGACTCGTGAGAAGATTGAAGCTTGCATCGAGACTTGTAACCAAGCAATTCTTGACCAGTTCGATACAGTCGATCAGTTAAATGAGTATGACTTTGAATCATCAAGAGGTAGTAAACGACTTGATGACCAGATAACAATGCGTCTTGGCCTACCAATGTTCTTGTCTCTTATGGATCGCTTCAATATAAAAGAAATCCATGTTAGTGGCACTGGACTTTGGTATGGTATTTATTTGCAATATTTACATAACATCGCAGACAATTAATTATGCAATATAGTGATATTATAAATAATGGAACACTGGTTTACGAGTCTTTACTCAACGATAGTAAACTTCGTGAATGGCCAGTAAAGGAAACTTTATGTGCCGTACAATTCTATAAGACGGAAGAACTGTCTGAATTAGAGTTAGTCTTACTTCGATTGATTAGTTCACTAGAAAGCAATAAAATAACAAAGGAGGACATAGCTTTAACCCTCGGTTTTGATGTTGCTGAAAAAAAAATCGGTGACAAACGCTTCTATCGTGATCAAGCAGAGATCTCTCTTTTTAACAGCATGATCGATTCCATCTTCAAATGGCATCTCGCTGTTGAAGAGTCTGATAGTGTTGATCTATGTTCTGAAGATAACTTTGACTCTGAGGATTCAGAAGAAGCTAATGAGGAAATTTCCACAAAAGAAGAAGCCATAAAATTTATCCGTCTTACTAGATTGGGTAATAAGGCTTTAGAAATGAACTGCAAATTCTCGTTCTATGAAGGAAAGAAACGTTTGCTCGAAAATGTCAATAAGTCAGAACTATCAATAGACACAGTTGATTTCCCATTTTACGCAGAATTAGGTTTCTTCTCTGAAATTACAGACGTTAGTGCGGTTACTGACTTTAATCCAGACGAAATCAATATAGATTATGCTGATGATTTAATAAATCGAATAAATCTTCAGTCTAATAAAGTCACAAACGTTTTTAAAGCAAATACACTTTCTGAATGGAAATACTTTTCAAAAAGTGTTGACGTTTGTCTCTATCAACTTAATGAAGATTTTTATCCAATTATTTTGTTAAATGACAAAGTATCTGTTGCTGCGACCGACATTTTGTATAGAGAGCAAAATGTGTATCTCCTAAATAAGAAAATAAAGAAGGCGTTATATTCAAAGTTAATCAATAATTCAGATTCAACAATTAACTATAATGAAATACGATATTTTGAAGACGAGATAGAGCAAGATGAATTTGATTTTATTGTAAGAGATTCTAGAACCGATTGGAGCGATATAGATACATATAACTATATTGTCTCTAATGAATTTTGCAACAACAATAATTGGGATTACATATCTAAATGTTGTCCTGAGGATATTATTATCCAGCATATTGGAGAACCATGTTCAAAATTTGACATGATTACTCTTTCTCGTAGGTTGCCAGTTAGCTTCATTATTGAGTCATGTGCAAAATATGCTTGGGAAATGAGCGTCGTTCTTTCGCGAAATGATATTACCAAGCAACAAGCGCAGGAATTAATGCTATGTGATGTAAACACAAATATCGAGTGGGACTGGGAAATCGTAGAGCCTTTCCTAGATGTCGATTTTGTAGTTAATAACATAGAACATCTAAACATTGATTTCTATAATCTTACTAGCTGGCTACCATCATCTAACCAGAACCTTATAGTAAAATATTCTCACAAGAGATGGAATTGGGCATACTTTGCCAGAGAAGCAAATGTAAATCTTGTAATACAAAACATTAGTGTATTGCAGAACTATATTGCTGTATATATTGAGACTGTTTCGATAAAATATTCTCAGACAATACCCTTGTAAAATCTATTGTCACAAACAATGATTTTGCAGAGGTTGTGAAATCTATAAAAGGAAAAGGACTTTTGATTTCTTATAATCTTGGTTCAAAGGACAATTATATATGGTCTGATGAACTTATCGAGTATTTAGAAAAGTGCGATTTATTAATTTGGAATACGATCGGTTTTATTACCGGTTTCGCACAATACTCTTATATTGAATGGACTCCAGAGTTCTTCAAAAAATATCATGTAAAAATTGACTCTGCCAGTGATTATACCTACATTTCTGAAAACATCAAAGACATATCACTTATAACTGAATACCCTGATTTTTCATGGGACTGGAGCGGCTTGTCTAGAAATCAGAATTTCGCAAACTCAGAAGACTTACTATATATTGGTCAGGATAAAGTACTATACAGCGAATGGATGAAACATTCATCAACCATCTTTACATCCGAATTCTTAGCCTCTCATATCCAATGGATGAAGAGTGAGGAAAACGCATCATTTGTATCATCTATAGTTAACGATTTTGATATAGTGATGAGTTTTTTAGATTTTCCTTGGAATTGGAATAAACTCGCAGGCAACAAAACTATCGCTACTGATGAGAGATTTTGTGCATTGCTAAACGATCACACTGATGCAATTACAAATTGGCTTAACGCAACATCATCTGATTTGATCGAGCGTTACTTTGACACTTTAGGACTATCTGTATATATTGACAAAATTGCAGAAAGAGCATCAATAGCAAATAGTTGGTTCATAAACAACAACATATGGGATAGACTGTCTTCAAATCTTAGCGTCAATTTCATTTTTCGTCATCTAAGTGAAAAATGGAATAGAAAGACCATTTCCCAAAGATTGATTCCGTTGTTAGAAGAAATTCCAGATTCTTTGGACAACTGCAAATCTGCACTAGACTGGTCAGTACTCTCTAAGAATTTAGACGTAAGTTTCATTGAAGAACATATCTCGAATTATGTCGATTATTGGAACTGGCCTATTTTAACTGACAGAGTTGATCCATCATTCTTGCATGTCCATTTTAAGGAATACCTGTCTTTATGGGATAAAGATACTGCAGTAAGCAGAATTACTTCTTTGCTTGATGATACTGATCTTTATGATTCTGAATTGGATAGTGTATGGAATTGGTATCTGCTATCAGAATCAGTTACAGATAAGGTATTATTGAATATTCTATCTAGCAAAGCAGATTATCTTGATTGGAACATCGTATCTTCTCGCATTTCAAATATGGAGGATATAGATTTGGGATTATTGATTAAGAGCAATCCAAGCTTAGCAGATCGTCTTGATTGGAATATTTTGAATGAAAATATGGCATTAGCAGAGATTCTTAAATGGAAGGATCTTCAAAATGCTGTATGGGATTGGACCATTATAACTAAACGTTTTGATACCGGTTTTATTGTTGATAATCTGGCACAATATGCTCCATATTGGGATTGGAATACCATCTTAAATGAAAAAATCCATCGTACATATGTTAAGGACAATCTTGAACATATAAAAAATTCCATAGCTGATCTTGAATCCAATACAAAGGAAAAGTGTTGGAAAACAATCACATCTTTGTATACTCCATCTGAATTATTGGAGTTATCGGAACAATACAATCCGACCGATGGATACGAATGGAATTATAGTTATATATATGAAGCAATTCGTGATCTTGACGATTTTGTCAGCAAAGAGCATAGCTATGTAGATAATAAAGCGTTATCAGCATCTCAAGCAGCCAACAACATGTTTGTCTATGATTCTGATATATATGTATTTAGAACATGGAAAGCTATCATTAAATCAAAACTTAATGATGGAAAATACAATTGGGATTTTTCCGAGTTGACTAAACTTGATTCCATTCAGCAGAAAAATGACGTTTTCTATGAGCTCAAACCAGAACGCTGGAAGTGGAATTATATAAGTCAGTTTGGTATTTGTCTTCTCCCTGCTCATAACGGAAAGTATCTACGTAAGTACAGAGATCGTCTGAATTTCAAGCTTATATCTACGAGAGAAGATATAAACATTGATGATAATATGGTTAGCAGTTTCATCAAAGAAAATTGGGACTGGCAAGCATTATCCTCAAATGTTGGTACGAATATCACTTTCAGCTTCATCTTCAAAAATAGAGAAAAAGAATGGGATTGGAGTGCCCTTTCTAAGAATTCAACGATCAAATGGAATGATGCAAAACTGCGTGAAATTCTCAAGGATCCAGTTATAAAAGCAGCCATATCCTGGGACGATATAGTAGCAAAGAGAGAGTTGCATATTGATGACACACTTATTGAATTAATGGATGGCATTGACATCAATTGGTTTGAGTTATCAAGTAATCCTTCATTCTCCCCTTCTATTAAGAGCTTAGAGCGAGCAATTGAAAAGGAAGCAAAGATTAATTGGAGTGCTCTGTCAAAGAATCAGAATATTGATTTAGCATTTGTAAGAGAATATAGAGACTTCTTAGACTGGAAGATACTTACAACCAATAAGAAAGTTATTAGTATCCAAGAAGAAAAGATTCTTGACGAATTTAACGAGTCACTCGATTGGTCATATGTATCAGATCATATTGAACTTTCAAATCAAATTTTGGTTAAGTACCAGGATTCTCTGATATGGAAATCCATAAACAAGAGATTTGATTATAATCAGTTTGACCTTTCTATCATTGATAAAATAAAGGACAAAATTGATTGGACCAAACTTTCGTCATCATCGATTATATTCACTGAAGAATTCTTGCATCAATATAGAAATAGAATTGATTGGTTCGCCTTCAGTAAAAATGAATCTGTTGACTTTACAGCTGACTTATATAAAGACTTTATTCCAGAATTGAATAGAGTGAAATTTATAGAGGCTTTATCAGAATGCTGTACGAATGGCTACAATAGACTCAAGGTGTATCATTTCTCACACATGTTCAACGCAATAGAAATTATCAAGAACAGAAAAATAATGAGCAGAAACAAAGCAGAGGAAACCCAAGCATTGAAATATGATTCTGCAGGAGCTGTTGTACATCGTACAAACAAAGCTCACCCTTATGCAAGATTCTATTATCGTCCAAAATCTCCTACACAATTCTATAATGAATGTTTAGGATGGGATGACTCATTGACTATGAGGGATAAATCATATTATCCTAAGGCATGTGAGTATCATTTGCCTAAGTGTCCTATGCCTGTATTCTTTGAGTTTGACATATGTGAGATTATTGCAAAAATGCCTGGTAAATGCTATTATAGCAGCGGAAATCTTCAAACAGACTTTGCATCGGTTTATAAGGTAGATTCTGAGCCATCAATGATTAGAACAAGTTATCTTTATAATGATATTTCGGACGCATTTTATATGACAAAGCAGCATGGTATGTTTGACCATGCTCTACATCATACGTATATGGGACGTATAAAAGAACAGTCTCAGCAGGAATTTCTAGTACTCGATGAGTTAGATTTTAGTAGCCTTGATACCTTAAAGATTTATTGTTATGATGAATTTCAGAAGAATTTGTTAGTTCAATATCTTGGAGATGATGAAATTATAGATAAAATAGAAGTAAACAATTCTATGTACTTTTATGGCAATAGATCTCTTGATATGTCGGAAGATGAAGATTCAATAACAATTTCTTCTGACTACGACTTGAATGGTTGTGCTTATATTCTGGTCAAAGGCGGTACTATCATCAATAAAGGATCAATAAAGAATTTCATATCTTCTGGAGCAATTATATATCCATCCGTAAAATTCGACAAGAAAAATCCTCCTTCAGAAGTCTATCTGATGGATCCAAATCCAAGAGCTGATACTAAGCAATGGCTTATTTATAAATCATAATTATATGAGTAACATCACATTTCTAAAAGGCAATATATTTAATACCAAAGCACAAACTGTAGTTAATACAGTGAACTGTGTCGGGGTTATGGGGAAAGGGATAGCATTTGTTTACAAGCTGCGCTATCCTAAGATGTATGATATATATAAGGACTATTGTCACCAGCATCTAATAAACATTGGTAAATTATGGATTTACAAAGGAGATAAAAAAGATCCATGGGTCCTCAATTTCCCAACAAAGTTTCATTGGAAATATCCAAGCAAGTACGAATATATTGAAAAAGGATTAGCTAAATTCGTTGAAACTTACGAAAGTCATGGGATTAAATCTGTGGCATTCCCTTTGTTAGGTACCAATAATGGTGGACTAGACAAACAGGTTGTTAAAGACTTAATGGTTCGCTATCTCTCAGAATGCAATATTCCTGTTGAAATCTATGATTATGATCCTTCTGCATCAGATGATTTATACGAAACATTCAAGAGCCGATGGCTTGCAATACCAGACAATAAGAAAAAAACTGTTACAAAGATACGTACACAAAAGCAGATCGATACAATAGATTCTGCCGTCAAATCTGATGATCTTAGATCACTGATTTCTCTAATTAACTATCCTGGAATTGGTATCAAAACAATGGAGTGTTGTTTTAAGGTCGTTATGAATTTTGAATCCGAACCAACACTCTTTGTCTAAAAGAAGAGCGCAAATGCTATTCTTTAATTAAATATTTTAAGTCCGATGTATTCTTAATTCTTTCAATCTCGCTACTTACGAGAGTTAAAACTTCTTGTTTGATTGATTTGTAGTTGGCTTCGATGGTCTCTTTGAGATTGTCGGAGTCATCTTCATTTGTAAAGTCTGCGATTATGGGTATAGGTTGGTAGACTTTCATCTCGGCAGAGACCTTGGCACTGTCCACCACAATCTCTGCATGGAAAATCTTTTGGTCGATGCGTTCATCAAAATTGTCAGACACAGCCCCCACGAACATACCTTGCGTGAGGTTGGAAATTATTGGTGTCCGATAAAACTTTTTTGGAGTTATCTCTGTTAGATAAAATAGACTTAAACTTATGATTTCATTAATTTATCTGGTTATTATAAGGCTTTCCTTGTCAATATAAGCACATTTTATAATGCTTATAGTTTAAAACTGAAAACTAAGCCCCTGGATAAGTAAAACGGCTGCAACACTGATGAGTAAAGAGATACAGAGCTTTCTGTTTATTTTTACCGGACAGCAATAGTTGGAAATCTTACTTGCAGGGATAAGGCTATCCATTTGTGTGGAAATGGAAGTGGACTTGTCGTTGCGGTTAATGGTCATCGACTGCCGTTGCTGAAGCACCTTGCCGAAACGTTCGGAGAGAGTCTTGGCAGTTTCGCCCACAACCTGCCCACTGAACACGTTTCCTACCGTGTTTTGTATTACCTTACTTTCTTTGTCCCCATAATCACGGGTAAGCTGTGAGAAGTCCTGAAAGCCAAGGCACACCGCCACCTTATTGCTTCGGGCTGTAGCAATCAGATTGTCAAGACCACGAAAGTAGATAGTCGGCAACTCATCGATAATCACCGATGATTTGAGTTGCTTCTTCTTGTTGATGAGTTTCACGATACGGCTGTTGTAAAGACCGAGTGCAGCCGAATAGATATTCTGACGGTCGGGATTATTATCAACTACAAGGACTTTCGGCTCATTGGGATTGTTGATGTCAAGTGAAAAGTCATCACCCGTCATTACCCAATAGAGGGCAGGGCTTATCATACGAGATAGCGGTATCTTGGCACTGGCAATCTGTCCCTGTAACTGGTCCTGCGCTCCACCCTCCCAAGCATCCATAAAGGGAGAAAGGTAGTTGGCAAGCTCATCGCAGGAAGTGAGTATCGGGAATATCTGTGCGTAGGGACGGTTGAGAAATTCGATGGCATGGGGAAAGGTGCAATACTTCCCGTCCTCATAGAATTTCAGAAACCAAATGATGGCAGCCAGCAAGATAATCGGCGACTCCACAAAGAAATCTCCCTGTTTTGTATCCACGAACGGTTCAAGTTGAGCATGATGGTATAGGCACTTTCGTAAGCGTCCGATATATCCGTCTTGCTTACTCGTTGCTCCTACGATGCGGGAAATATCTCTGGCTACCGAGGGTTTCTCGGCAATAATACAAGTTGTCATAGTCAATAATAGAATTAAAGGTTACATCTTACGTCCACGTGACTTCTTCTGTTTGTTCTCGTCCTGCTTTTGCTTCTGCTCGGCAGTAGGTTGTGTCTGTCCCGTTTTGAGTGGCTCTTTCACATTTTTGCTGGCTTCGTTAGTCTTGCCATGGTTATTGACGGCTACCTGTGTTTTGTGTTCTTCTGCCACAGCTACGACCTTTCCTTTGCCGGTTTCCTGCTTCTTGTCAGGGTTCCATTTATAAAAACGTGGGCGGCTCTGTTCCTTGTCCATGCGAACGTATGCGTTGAAAGGTTGTCCCTGCTTATCCACCATATTCTTTAAATATAGTGTGCGACCGCTATCCAAGGCTTCACGCTGTTTGTCGGAAAGTTCCAGCCCACAGAGCATGTGGGGCACGCCTTGCTGTTGTTTATGTTGTTGCCGCTCTTCAAGCTCCAAAAGGTACGGCAATCGTCAAGAGATTGCTCTTCTGCCAATTGAGCATCTTTTCCAATTCTCCACTCTGTTCCAATCTTTCACGGGAAAGACCGAGATCGTCGAGTTGCTTCCAATCAATCTTCGACTCATCGATGGCAGTAGCATTCTTCTTGATCTTTGATTTTTTCGTCCATCTTACAATGTATTTAATGACACCAATAGCGGTGTATGGGCAAAGGTAAATCAAAGAAACCGTGCATGTTAGCAGTTGGAAATAACTGCATACTTGTGGCGTTGATATGGATGAAAGTGGCAAAAAGAGAGGTATGGATCAAACTCCATACCTCCATATTTTTCATTGATTAGGTTATTGCATAGACAGCAATTTGCAGTACATTCCGTTTTTTGCTGCAAGTTCTGCATGCGTCCCATTCTCTACAAGTCGTCCTTTGTCCATCACAATAATCTGATTAGCATTACGGATGGTTTGCAAATGATGGGCAATGACCAAGACTGTGCGATTTCGGATAAGGGCAGACATTGCCTGTTGTATCTTATATTCATTGACAGGGTCAACATTGCTCGTTATCTCGTCCAAAAGAATGATGGGAGCGTCTTTCAAGAAAGCACGGGCGATTGAAAGCCTTTGTTTCTGCCCTCCGGAGAGTCCCAAACCGTTTTCTCCGATTTTTGTTTCATAACCTTCCGGCAGGCTGATGATAAAGTCGTGTATCATCGCCCTACGTGCTGCTTCTTCGATTTCTTCCTGCGTAGCATGTTGATTGCCCACTTTGATATTATTGGCAATGGTATCTGAAAAGAGAATAACATTTTGCATCACTACACTGATTTTACCGAGCAGATAATCATAGTCCATTTCTCGAATGTCTATACCACCGATACGGATACTGCCGGTCTGCGGTTCCCAGAAACGGAGTAACAGGCTGGTAATGGTTGTTTTACCAGAACCTGACGATCCGACAAGTGCCGTTACCGTTCCTTCGGGAACATGGAACGTGAGATTTTTCATCTCAAAACCTTCCTTCTCATAATGGAAATCCACTTTGTCAAAGGAAAGATTGAAATGGGTTGCTGTTTTCGGCTGTTCAGGATTGGTGATAACAGGAGCATTCAATAAATGGGAAATGCGTCCGTAACTATCTTTTACCTTGATGTAATTCAGCCAATGACTCTCCATATTGACAAAAGGTTTGTAGAATTCTTTTGAGACGATGATAAACATTAAATAAGCGAAAAGAGAAAGTTCCCCCTGCTGTGTCCACCAAAGACCGATTGTAGCCATCAGAGCGAAAGCCAATTCTATCAGGAAAGTGTATCTGCCCACACTCACAGCTGCCAAACGAGAAGTATTCTTACTGCTTTCTCCAAATTCACTGACAGAGTGGTCAAGTCTGTCACGGAACATTCCTTTTCCTCCAAACACTTTCAAAACCGGAATGCCCTTGACGTATTCTACAAAGAGGCTGACCATATCAGCCAGATTGTCCTGAGACTCTTCCTGTGCTTTCATTCCCGAGCGAATGCCCCGATACAGAGAAAACAGGGCAATAGGAAGAATGGCTACCATTGTCAATCCCATGCGCCAGTCCACACAGAACAGTCCGATGCCAAGTATCAGAGCTACAATGAAATCAGCAGACATCCGTGTCCATAGATGTCCTACTACCATTTCCATGTTATCCACGTCTTTGTGAATGACTGTACTTATCTCTCCCAGACGCTCATTGGTATAGAAACCGAGTGAGAACATTTTCAGTTTCAATATGATTTTCTCGCGGATACGTTCCACAAGATCAAATCCGGCAAAATGCTTGCTCATATCGGCAATGGCATTGGATAGGGTTTTCAATACCAGCATACCGCCAAGTAACCATGCTGCCGAAATGAAAGAGATGCTTTCTCCTTGTATATGACGGTCGATAAGGAACAAGACGGTTAGCATGATTGCCGTGCCACAAAGAGCATAAACCACGAAAAACAGTGCAGAGATAATCAGATGCCGCACTCCGCGAGCGGTCAATTCATTCAATATATTGCGTACCATTGTTTATACCTCCTCTTCTTTCAGTTGCCATTTACTTACTTGTTCTTGCGTCTCCGTCATATTGCGGTACAGAGAACAGTCTTTCATCAGTTCTTGGTGTGTTCCTTTTGAGACAACCTGCCCTTTGTCCATCACAACAATACGCTCCATATCCTGAATCGTATTGAGACGATGGGCAATGGTAATGACGGTCTTGTTGCGCTGCAATTCGTCAAGAGCTTCTTGGATTAGTTTCTCATTCTCTCCGTCCAAAGCAGCGGTGGCTTCATCGAGAATAACTATTGGAGAGTCTTTGAGCAACATTCTGGCAATGGAAATACGCTGTTTTCTCCGCCGGAGAATTTTACGCCAGCTTCGCCTACCAGCGTATCATAACCATTCGGCAATCCCATGATAAAATCATGAATATGAGCACGCTGTGCTGCCGTTTCCACTTCCTTTTGTGTGGCGGTAGGTCTTCCTATACGGATATTATCCCGAATGGTTGTGTTAAAGAGAAAAACCTCCTGCTGTACCATTGAAAAATAATCAGCGATATTACGTTCGGAGAGTTCCGTAATATTCTCTCCTCCCAATCGGATAGTACCTGTTTGGGGGTGCCAGAACCCCATCATCAAACTTGCCAGCGTGGTTTTTCCCGACCCTGACTCGCCTACGATAGCTGTATGACTACCTTTCGGAAATTGAAGACATACATCTTTTAGCGCATTGTCTTCCTTGTTTGGATAGGAAAATGTAACGTGCTCGAAACAAACATCCGTTTGTGTCGTATCCGTTTTCTTGTCCGCCGTGTCCTTTGTCTGTACCTCTGTGATGGACTGCACTTTTGCCAACGACTGACCATAGACGATTCGGAAATGTTGGAATGTAGCCAACTTAGCAAAGGAGGACGAGAATAAACCGCCCAATATCAAGGCAAGGATAAAACGAGCTACAGTTAATTCGCCCGAACTCATCATCCATAGTCCAATAAGAGTCATTACCACGATACCACCTTCCAAGAACATCGTTATCAATGTCATGGGAACGGTAACGCTAAACATGCTCCGCTTTACCCAACGGATGTAGTCGCGCATACCACCAAGTACCCGTTCCGTTCTGTTTTCCTCGTTACTGAAGGCTTTGATTACCGATATGGTAGCCACATATTCCAAAAGGTCTTCCGACATTTTTTGCGTACTTTCCATAAAGTGTTGAAAGCTCTTTCCCCAAAGTGTTTTGACAGCCATTTGCAGAAGAAATGCCACAGGCAAAAGAGAAATGAGCGACAGCCCCAAACGCCAGTCTAACACCATAATGATTACCCAGAGTAAGGCTGGAAAAAGCGTAGCCGAAAGGATTTCGGGTAATCCATGTGCTAAATAAATTTCAATTTGTTCCACATCGTGGTTAATAATATTCACCAAGTCGCCAACTTTCCGTTCTTGAAAGAAACCGAGCGGCAAGCGTTGCAGATGACTTATGATACGCAACCTCAATCGTGTAAGGGCATTGTAAGCCGACTGGTGTGCACGCCAAATCGAGGTTCCATAGAATACGCCTCTAAGCATTGCCAACAGTATCATTATTCCTCCAATACCCCAAACTATTATGGGAGAGAGTGTACTATTCATCAACTTGTCAACCGCCCACACTACAAGCAGTATAGGGAGTGTGCCTAAAATAAGATGCAATATAACCACAGCATTGGAGAGCAGGCTACGGCTCTCCCGTTCCTCATCAAGGGGTCTGACTTTTTGTTTATCCATATATGTGTCGTTTTGATTTTTTCTGTTGCAAAAGTACGGCAACAAACAGGGATAAAATAACCCCGATAAGCATTACACTGCCCCAAAACAACAATTTGCTCGTATATAAACACAACAGGGGTATAAGCGTGTATAATAGGGTTATTTATTTGCTCGGAAGGTAAGTACCTTTGCACAGAATCTCACAAACAAATATGATATGTCAATCAGCTCAATAGTCCATTTATACAAAAGAATGCTTATTGTCGGCTTTCTTTCGTTGTGGTCTTTTCCTATGTTTGCACAACTGCAACCAACAGAAATAAAAGTTATTGATTCAGAAAATGGGAACAGTATAGAATTTGCCGCCGTACAATGGAAAGGTTTGAATGCTCCAACGTACACGAATGGTACGACTACAAACAGGAAAGGTATTGCAAAATTAAATGCATCAAGTAATCAAAAACTTATGCTTATGGTAAGTTGTGTCGGTTATCAGACCATTACCGATACGATTACTGCAAATGGGATGCGTTATACCATAAGACTACTCCCGGAATCAACAGAGCTGGCAGATGTAGTCGTAGTAGGAAAAACAAGAGCACAAATACTCAGAGAGTCGCCTGAAGCCGTTTCTGTAATAAATGCAAAAGAACTTCAAGGCAGATCTATTTCGTTAGAAACCGTTTTGAATAAAACCATAGGTTTGAAAGTTGGGCAGACTGGCGGTTTGGGAAGCAGTTCGAGAATTATTGTTCATGGATTGGAAGGAAACCGCATTCAAATCTTATGGGACGGAATACCAATGAGTACTTCTGACGGGGCTTTTTCTCTTGATGAAATTCCGATAGACATTATAGAAAGAATAGAAGTCTATAAGAGTATCATACCCGCCCGTTTCGGATGTGATGGATTGGGGGGGAGCCGTCAATATCGTTACTAAAGAGTTTAGTACGGATTATTTAGATGCCTCGTATGAATTCGGATCTTACCAAACACACAAAGGAAGTGTCTTCTCTCGCAAGAATTTTCCAAAGAGTGGCATTCTACTCGGTGCGGGAGGTTATTATACATCTGCAAAGAATGACTACTCTTTCAGAGTTCCCGAGAGAGAAAATCTGTTAGTAAGACGTGACCACGACCGTTTTCGTTCGTATATGTTGAAGGGAAAAATTGCTTTCACGAAACTTTGGCTCGATGAGATTAGTACCGAGTTCGGGTATTACAATCGTTTCAATGAAATCCAAGGTATCTTAAAAAACATACAACATGCCGAAAACAAATCAGGAATGTTTATGTTGGAAAACAAATTGATAAAAAGCGGAATGCTGAACGACCGCCTTAACTTTGAGTCCCATTTCTCCCTTTCACATACAACAAACAATTTTGTGGATACGGCACGAGTTAATCACGATTTCGAAGGAAACATATATCCGAGTCCGAATGGACAGGGAGAAACAGGGGGATGTTCCTCACAACTCGAATGACAAAGGATTGGAAATCAATGAACGTATCAATTTTGATTACAAGTTGTCCGCCAATCACAGTTTGAATCTGAACACACTTATTAACTACGCCAGAAGACAACCGAGCGACAACATTGCAAGTCAGCATGCAGGTTTTGTTATCGGAGGATTTCCCAGTAAAAAGACCAGTTTCATTTCGGGGTTGACTTGGGAGTCAAAACTCTTTGATAAGAAACTGACGAATATGCTCTCCGCAAAGTATTTCCACCTCCATTCCGAGATAGAAGATTTGACTTCATACGAGATGATTGAGGCTCCGAAGAAAAAGAACAATACGACCTCACAAATAGGCTGGATAGAGGCTATAAAATACGAGCCCTTCAGAGGTTTTCACTTGAAAGCATCTTACCAGCGGGCAATACGCCTTCCCAATTCACAAGAACTATTCGGTGATGGTATCATCACCTTTCCTGCAGCCGGATTGAGACCAGAGAAAAGCCACAACTTCAATCTGGGGTTCTTAATAGACAAAAATGATGTCCTCGGCTTATCGCGATTGCAGTTTGAAGTGAACAGCTTTTATATGCAGGTAAGCGATATGATAAAATTGATGAAACAACACATGGCAGCCGGATATGTAAACGCTGAAAAGGTACATATTAAAGGTATAGAAACCGAAATAAAATTGGACATATCGCCAACGGTCTATGCCTACGGAAATCTAACTTATCAGGATGTGCGTGATGTCTTGAACTATTTACCCGGTACCCAAGCCCCCAATCCGACAAAAGGATTGCGACTACCGAACATTCCCTATTTGTTCGCCAACTTCGGGGCGGAGTATCACAGCAACCGATTATTCAAGAATTGGTATGTCAAGGCTTTCTGGGACGGCAAATTTACTGAGGAGTTCTTCTACTTCTGGGAACTTACCGAATTACAGAAACGACGTATTCCCCGCAGTTTCGTCAATGACATGGGTCTATTGTTGACCTACAAAAGCAAATATTCCGTAGCCTTGGAATGCCATAATATAATGAACAAAGAAGTTTGGGACCAATTCCGCCAACCATTGGCAGGACGGACACTTCACCTCAAATTCAGATATGTCTTCTCAAAAGGAATTTTCTAATTTAACAAATATAAAAAGATGAATACAACGATTTTCAATCGTATAGCTTTTTTTCTGCTATGCTGGTCGGCTTCATAGGGCTGACATCTTGTAACAAAAATGATGAACCTACGCCTACTCCTCAAGAGGTTCAGCAACATTTCACCTTTGTGCATTATGTGGACAAAAGTGCTTATGTAGGGACATTCAGTGATTTGACTCCTCAAGCAACCGACAATAAGAAAGCATTTGAATTCGGGTTCGGTTGCTACCTCTTTGCTAAGGGTAATACAGTGCTTGTACCCGAAGGGAAATTCGGGGATAAGATACATAAGTTTACAAGAGGTGCCCATGGAGAACTGATAAAAGCAGGTACTATGACATTTGAACAGATGGCTCAACCCGGAGAAATTAACTTCGTTGATGAACAGCGGGCATACGTTGCTTTGCACGGACGTGGAAAAATTGCGTTAATTAATACTTCAACATTGCAAAAGGAAGATGAAATTGACCTCTCGCCTTATGCGGTTCAAGACAACAATCCTGATCCCGGCTGTAATGTCATCCGTGATGGAAAGATGTATGTTGCCCTCAATCAGCTCAATTCGCCTCACACCTCCGTACCGGGTACTGGAGCAGAGGTGGCTATCATTGACCTCAAGACGAAAAAGACTGATGTTATCAAAGATAACCGCACAAGTGTTGTAGGATTGTTCCGCCATTCTGACGCATTCATAGACGAGCGGGGTGACATCTACTTTTATAGTGCGGGTAACAACTTCAATGTTGCCGATAAGGAAGGTTTCCTGCGTATCCGCAAAGGAAGCGACAAATGGGATAGCGATTATCTGTTCAACCTATCGAAGACAACCATAAAAGGAATAGGCAAAACAGGGCAGTATATGATTAAGTCTTTCTATGCAGGTAATGGTATTGTGTATAGTTGCGTGAAAGTAACGGATACAGAATTTGGAATACTCAAGAAAGACTTCCAACCTGTGAAAATCGACATTTGGAACAAAACCATCGAAAAACTTGATTTGCCAATGACCGATAGCAATGGCTCTTTTGCTATAACTCGCTACAAGGACTTCATCGTCTTTGGAATGATATGTAACAATGGTACGGGGTATTACACCTACAATACCAAGACAGGCGAATGCTCGCAAAAGCCAATTGTTACTGCCATAGGAGTTCCTTCAAGTTTAGTCGCATTTGAGTAAACTCTCATTAAAAACATTTCTCATGGAGCTATTGGCTCTTTTTTAAGAGTAATACGGATAAAAACTTGCAATAATTCAAGTTTTTATCCGTGTTTGTTTGTAACTTTGCAAAAAGACATGATAAAATGACCATAGAATTTTGTGCAATTAATAAGCCTGAAGATTGGATGGAGATGGTTGCCGAACAATTTGGCACATCAGTAATAAACGATGGATTTACCATTCCTTCTTCTATTGGTAGTGGATTCTTCAAACAATATTATCCTCTGCCATGGCTAACATTGACTTATATCAGTTTCGTAACATACGAGCCGATAACTATGATACGTCGCTCGGTAGAAAACTCGAAATGGATTCCTGTCATGTTCTATATCAATGAGCATAAACACGAGCAGATAATTGGAACAAGTACAAAAACGGTCGGAGTGGACACGCTCGATGGCATTTTCATGCCTTCAAGTAGCATCCCGACTGAGTGGAGTTTTCCTCCAAAGAAACGATACGAAAATATTACACTGACTTTCAATAAGGATTGGATTGAAAAGATTGATGCAGCACATGAAACCTATATCGGTCGGCTTCTCCAATCGGACAAGGCTTTTTATTTGTTTGAGACCATTACACCTGCAATGCAACAGGTCTTGGATAACATTAAGTCTACAACTGAAATCGACAATCCTTTTTCAACGCTTCATTTGCATGGAAAAACTATGGAATTACTGACAATGTTCCTTGAAAAGCTCGAAAAACGTTCGGAAGTAAAATCTCTTGCCAACCTAAACTTGAATGATGTTGAATCAGTATTCCGTGTTCGTCGCCAGATTCTTCAAAGTCTCAGTAATGTACCGAGTATTCCCGAATTGGCGCATGAAGCCAATATGAGCAGTTCCAAATTACAAAAGTGCTTCAAGCAGGTTATTGGAAAAGCCATCGCAGAATATGCCCTATCCGAAAAGATGAAATGGGCAAAACGACTGCTTTCCACTCGCCTCTACTCGGTGTCAGAAGTAGGCTATAAAGTTGGATATACTAACCTCAGTCATTTCACAGAGGCTTTCTGCAAATATCACAGGATGAAACCTAAGCAATATCTTGATTCATTATAAGTTTTACACAAATATTACTTGCATTTTGAGGGTTATTTTGCCCTAAACAATTTTTCGAACTTAGCCTGCAAAAACATCAGGCAATGAAAATAACGACATTTAAGTTTCATTTTTTTGCCAGAGTAACAATTTTATCATTGTCTTCTGGTATTTCTGTTTATTATTTAGTCGAACTCTTGTATGCTCTCGACACCTGCAATTGTATCAGTAATGGAGAAATTGGTATGGAGGAATTGGCACACACACTCTCTGAAATCTTCGGAGTGGAGATAAAGAACTGCTACAACGTATATATGAATATAAAGCATCGCAAAGATGACAGTCGCACTTATTTTCTTGACGAACTCCGTGAAAAAATCAATAAGCGGATAGTGGGGAGCGACCTGAAAGGCGGCAAGTTCAAGAAGTAGTAAATCAAAAGGGAGATATTCCGACTCTGTAATATCTCCCTTCATTCATTCTTTGATAAGCACTTCCAACTTTTTAGCTATATCCTCTGAGGTTGGAAGCACTTGTTTCCGTATTTAATGCATTATGAGAAAATAGGCTATAATATTAATATACTCAATTTTGAACGAAATCGTGGTGAGATTTACAGAGATCATACCTTTGATTCTTATTGGGAATAATCAAATCCATAATTAATATTGTATAGATGAAAGGATTACATTTTGATTAAATGAGCAAGCTTCGGATCATTCTTAATACGCATAATCTCTGAATCAACTAACGAGAGAATTTCCTCCTTGACCTTGCGATAGTTAGCTTCGATGCTCTCCTTTTGTTTATTGAGGCCATCTTCATTTTTGAAGTCCACTATCACTGGTATAGGCTGATATGCTTTCATTTCTGCTGATACCTTGGCACTGTCCACCACAATCTCTGCATGAAAAATCTTCTGGTCGATACGTTCGTCGAAGTTGTCGGACACAGCACCAACAAACATTCCCTGTGTGAGGTTACTGATTTTGGATGCTGGAATAAGACTGTCCATCTGCGTAGAAATGGAAGTAGACTTGTCGTTTCGGTTGATGGTCATGGACTGTCGTTGCTGAAGCACCTTGCCAAAACGTTCAGAAAGTGTCTTGGCTGTTTCTCCCACCACTTGTCCAGAGAACACGTTACCAACGGTGTTTGTATCACCTTGCTTTCTTTGTCTCCATAATCGCGGGTAAGTTGTGAGAAGTCCTGAAAGCCCAAACACACCGCCACTTTATTGCTTCGTGCAGTAGCAATAAGGTTGTCAAGCCCACGAAAGTAGATGGTCGGCAACTCGTCGATTATCACAGACGATTTGAGCTGCTTCTTCTTATTGATGAGCTTCACGATACGGCTATTGTAAAGTCCGAGTGCTGCCGAATAGATATTCTGTCGGTCAGGGTTGTTACCTACAACAAGGACTTTCGGCTCATTGGGATTGTTTATGTCAAGTGAAAAATCATCGCCCGTCATCACCCAATAGAGAGCAGGGCTTATCATACGAGACAGTGGTATTTTGGCACTGGCTATCTGTCCCTGCAACTGGTCCTGCGCTCCGCCTTCCCAAGCATCCATAAAGGGTGAAAGGTAGTTGGCAAGCTCATCGTAGGAGGTGAGTATCGGGAATATCTGTGCGTAGGGACGGTTCAGGAACTCAATAGCATGTGGAAACGTGCAATACTTCCCGTCCTCATAGATTTTCAGAAACCAAATGATGGCAGCCAGCAAGATAATCGGTGACTCTACAAAGAAATCTCCCTGCTTTTGTATCCACGAACGGTTCAAGTTAAGCATGATGGTGTAGGCACTTTCGTAAGCGTCCGATATATCCGTCATAAAGGCAGGATTGATAGGATTGCACCGATGCGATTTCCTCGGATCGTCAAAGTTAATTACATAGAACTGTGGTTTTACCTTGTAGGCATCTAAATGATGAAGCAGGTGATTGTAAGCTATCTCTGAAAGGTCGGGAAATTTATAGTCGTAGATGTACATGGCAAAGCCTTTCTCTATCTGCTGCTTGATGTAGTTGTTCACGATAGCGTAGGACTTACCCGAACCCGGTGTTCCAAGTACCATTGAGGCACGGAACGGATTGACCACGTTAATCCAACCGTTGTTCCATTTCTTCTTATAGTAGAAGCGTGTAGGAAGATTGACGGAGTATTCATTTTCCATCAACCGGGTTTCCTGCATGAAACTCTCATTCTCCGTGTTAAACACATCGTCCATCAGGTTGTTTTTAAGCAAGCGGCTCATCCATACACCTGCCATCAGCAGGCAGATATAACCCACGGACAGTGTGAAGATATATAGAGTAGCTGCCCCAACCTTGCCGATGGGCAGTGCCAGCAGCCACCAATTGAGAAAGAAAAAGACGAAGCCTGAGAAAAGTACCGTCCAAATCTTTGGCCACGTGATTTTCTCTTCCTTCACGCCTTTCGTCCCAAGACAGGACAAGGCAAGGAATACCACACAAAAGAGTTTTGACCAGAGGATGGATGAAAACAAGCCCGTGGTGCGCTGGAAGTTCATTAGAATTTTATCAATGATGCCAAGCGTAAACCCCCAGACATGAAATGCCTCGTAACAGAACCAATAACAGTTAACGAGGAGGAATATCACCGATATGCCTCGCATAAAGTCCATGACTTTACCTAATGCCCTTAAATCATCTTCTTGTGCCATAACGCTGTTTTATTTAGGATATCGTTTGAATACTATTTGAAAAGTGTCTGAATATTATATGAACAGTGTACTTAACGCTTCCTGCGTTTAATATTTACCTTATTTTGTCTGCGGAGTTTACGTTGCCATGCAGTTTCCTTCCAATCATCGTTGCCCGTGGGTAGGAACAAACCATCTGCCATATCCTCAAAGAGTTCATCAATAAGGTTATCGCTTTCCTCCGTATTTTGCTGCGAGGGTTGAACGGTTGCCGATTGTTCCAAACGAGCAGACAGACTGCCATACAGCGTTTCGTCCAAGAATGGGTTGTCCGTAGGATTGGAGAAATAACCATTGAATATATTGGCAGCATATCCCTTGCCCAAGCGTGAGCCATTGAGCGCAACGCCCTCCTTGTCGTCAATGAATGTGATGCCATAGATACGTCCACTTTCGTTCTTTTGGATTACTGCACGCAAGCCTTGTTCCTCCAGTCTTTGCCGAAGTTCTTCCTCTGTCTTTGGAGAGGTACGCATTATTTGTAACACCTTGTTCCTGATGGTTGGTATCAGTGGTTTGACGTTTTGTTTCGACTTCTGCATCCTGTTCTGCACGGCTGTATGGCCCACACCACGACCGATGTCCGAGGCATGGATGGGTGTGCCTGCCTTGTTGCCCTTTTCATCAGTTGGAACATAGACCAGTCCATCGTATTTCTTTCCCCGAAACTCCATCTTCACTTCTTCTACGGCAAGATTATATTTACTCAGTACGACATTCAGTTCACCCAACGAACAGAAGCGGTAATGCTTCAGAACCGTGCGGACGATACTTGCGACCTGCTCCTTGATGTTTCCCTTACCCATATCCACCTTGGGCGTTTCTACTTCCTCCTTATTGCTGACCTTTGAACTCGGAATAAGATTGTACTTCCTTTCCAAGGTATCAGTAATCTGCTTGCTCCTTCGCTTTTCAAATTTATCGTTGATTTTCTTTCCTTCACTATCCACCCGAAGCGATACGATGTGTATATGCTCACGGGCGATGTCGTTGTGCTTGAACACGATATAAGGCTGTTTGCCATAACCAAGTGCTTCCATATACTCCTTGGCAATCTGCATAAGCGTTTCATCGGATAGTTTTTCGTCCGGGTGCGGATTGAGCGAACAATGGAACACCGTCTTTTTCGTTCGGCATTTTTTAGGTATCAAAGCCTGCATATCGGCCAGTACATCCTCCATCGTGTAATTACCATCGTTGCTTTGATACAGTTCAGCGGCAAGAAGAATGCTTGCTTCCCCTTTCTCCACCTTTTTGAAGTTGTAGCCGATTGCCCCTCCAAGGTTTTCCATTGCTGAAATCTTCGCTATCATCTTTTGCGGTAGTCTATAGTTAAACGGATAGCCTGCTCCTGCAGGCAATGATTTGAGCCGACAATTTCTCCAACTTTTCAAGCAGGATCTGTGCAGTTTTTACGCTGTGATAGCTGTTGATGGCACGCACGGCTTGGTTATACAGCACGCCAATCTTATGGATTTGTGCCGTCAGTTCTGAGAGCTTTCGGTAATATTCCACTGCGGATTTATCCACCGTAATCACCTTGAAACTCTCTCCAAGAATACGTCCACGCACGAAATCCGACTTCGTTTCTGCCCCTGAACGCTGGAACAAATCAATAGCCCGTTGCTGGTCTTTGGGCTTGGGAAGACGGGTATCCCATCTGTCCCATCGTTCTATCTTTTCGTTCATTGTTTTTATCCTTATCTAATTACGACTTTGGAGTAATTTTCTCCCCCTTGGGGCAAGGGTCTTTGTCGGCAAAAACGGAGTTTGTCGGACAAAGACACACCTTGCCAATATCAAGAGTTGATGCAATAGAAGCATCCACCTTTCAGGGTGTCTGTTTCTAAGAGTATACCTCCATGTGTTATTCTCGCCTGCAAAGTTACGGCGAGTTTTCAAATATCTCATTATCAATGATGTTCACTCTTTTTCCTTGCATTTCCTTATACTTCTATTGCATAGAAATATCTATCGAAAAAGCTTTTATTTTGCAGATAAAACGAACGGAATATCGTTCGATAAAACTATTTAAAGAAAGATATGACGAACTCTATTTCAGTAGTTCAATATATCGACAAATAGAACTATCGAGATGTCGACAAATCGACAAATAAAACGATAGATACTTCGGTATTTCGACAGATAAAAGAATTAATAATTCGCTCTGACGATTACTCTAACGACCTACCATTCAAATTATAGTTCAAACGATTAAATATCTATAGTATGGAACAGATACAAACATCGCCCATATTCCTGGGCTTTTCCTCTCAAAAGGGAGGTGTTGGCAAAAGCACCTTGGCTGAGATAGTCAGCAGCATTCTTTACTACGAAAGAAATATCCATCTTTTTGTGGTAGACTGTGACTTGTCTCAGGACTCATTCTATAAACTCCGTGAAAGGGAAAAGGCTTGCATTGAAAGTGATCCACAGCTTTCCAAGCAGATGAAGCAACATTTCTCTTCTTTGAAGCGTACAGCCTATCGCATCCTCAAGGCAGGCCCTAAGGAGGCAATAGAAAGGGCTAACGAGTATATCCGTAAAAATCCGTCTGAGCAGTTTGATTTGGTCATTTTCGACTTTCCTGGTCATGCTGGTACAAGTGACCTTTTGCAGCTATCGCTGGAGATGGACTATATTCTTTCACCTTTAGAGCCTGACGTGCAGTCGATGGTTGCCTGTCTTACCTATATCAAGGCGGTGAACGACTTGGGTGTATCCATGTCAAGTGTCCGTATCAAGGAAGTCATTCTGCTATGGAACAAGGTTGACCGAAGAGTTAAGAACACGCTCATAGAACACTATAGTAGGTATATCAAGAACGAAGATTACACGCTACTTAATCAGCATGTCTATGCTGCTCACCGCTTCAGCCATGAACTGGAGCAATATGGATTCCGTAGAGTATTCCGTTCCACTTACCTACCTCCCAATAAGGCTTACGAATTGGGACCGGCATTGAAGAGCTGACAGAGGAATTACTTACCCATATTCAACTTAAATAAGATAGCACTATGGCAAAAATACAGGAACAACGGCAGAGATTGGAAGCCAAGCTTAAAGAAATGGCAGAAGACGGGGTGATGAAGACACCACCCAGGGAAACGGTGGCTTTTGACCCTCCTGATGAGGAAGAGGATATGAAAACAGAGGTCAGTACCAACCAAAAAGAAAAACAACATCTGGTAAAGGAACTTATGTCTACCTCGGACGATAAGCAGGACAAGACTTTGTGTAAAAGTCACGAGAGAGGAAATGAGAGAAGTGCGGAAACACCTCGGACTTCTTTAGAGGACTACCGAACACGCTATTTACAGTCAATCCGCCTTCGAGAGCGGACCAATTTTACTATGAGTGCTGATACACTCCAAGTGCTAAGAAACATTTTACAGGACTTAGGTGAGCGGGTATCAATGGCTTGTTATATTGACAATATTCTCCGTGAACATCTTAAAGAACATAAGGAACTGCTCAATAATGCCACAGCAAAGCATCGCCGCAAGGTGGCAATAGACTTTTGAACATAGAATAAATGACAAACAAACATCACCATTATGCAAACAATACTATTCAATATTCTCCTACTTCTGATAGTAGTATGGGTGTTCATTGGAATACTCTTCCTTTGGCAGCAGTTCCGCATAGCGTGCCGCAGATTGGAGAAAGCGTGCGAGAAGAAAAATGAGCAGAAACAAAAGCAGAATGTTTCTTCTGTTACGCAAGACCAGGTTGAGCAGGCACGGCAAATACTTGTCGGTAAGAGTAAGTCATATAGGGAACGCTATGACGAAATCTCAAAAGAGATTACGACAAATTCTCAAAAAATCCCTGATGTTCCCGATACTTCATCAAAAGAAAAATTAGCTGATAATCCAAATACCTTTGCAGGGAAAAACTCATCAGTATCCGAAGGAAAAGAAGGTGAGAAAGAAACAGATGAAGACAATGAAATGCTGGTTGACTACACAATGGACGAATCAGACGAAGACGCTATTATCCGTGAGGAACTGCAGATTGCAGACGATTCCTTACCTGAAGTTTCACCATCGGCTATTCTCACAAGAGACTTGTCCCGTATAAACGGCTGGCACAGAAATGATGATGCACTTGATGAGGAAAACGAAGCGGAGGTGCAGGACACGTTGCAAAGCATACGGGGCACACAGCTCATGGACTATATCAAGGAGGCAACACTTAAACAGGAGAAAGACCATCAAAAGCTCCTTGCTGCCATTCGCAAGGCGGAAGAAGCGGAATTAGAGGAAAGTAATATTAGTTCTTCTTCTGACTTTGAAATGAACTCAAACGTAGAGAGCAGCGACAGCGATGTTTCAGAAGATGACGAGCGTCCACTTTCATACTATCTGTAAAACTATTGTTTTTGTTCATATTGTACAGTGTTCGAGGGGTGGCTCAAAAGTAAAATAATCATCCCATATCTGTCATACGATAAAACCGAGCCACCCCTTACCACCTCTATCTAAAAGAAAACAATTCATTTAACAACTTAAAATAAAAAAAACAATGAACAACAAAAAGAAAATCACAATGCTACTCCTCCTGACGGCTACTGCCATAGGAGCATACGCACAGGGCAACGGCATGGCGGGTATCAATGAAGCCACAAAGATGGTAACAAGCTATTTTGATCCTGGCACAAAGCTTATCTATGCTATCGGAGCCGTGGTAGGTTTGATAGGAGGCATTAAAGTGTACAACAAGTTCTCAAGTGGTGATCCGATACGAGCAAAACCGCAGCCTCTTGGTTCGGTGCGTGTATCTTCCTCATCGTGGCTGCCACTATCTTGAGAAGTTTCTTCTTGTAAGGCGATGGCTGCATTTGAAATCAACAAGGGTGTAGGCCGGACGGTAGAGTTCAAGGGCTTGAAGGCACAGTACCTCTTCCTCTTTGCAGGAGGCTTGCTGGCAGTCTTCATTCTCGTGGTTATTCTCTATCTCTGTGGAGTCAGTCAAATTACCTGTCTTGTCATAGGTGTAGTGGGTGCCAGCCTTGTGGTATGGCAAACGTTCACCATGAATAGAAAGTATGGGCAATATGGGCTGATGAAAAAGGGAGCAGTGCGTATGCACCCACGCTACCTTGTGAACCGCCGTACGGTCTGCCACCTTATCCGTAACCTTCAACCAAAAAAAGCAAAGAAATGAGAAACAAAAGCAAGATAACGACCTTGGAGTCAAAGTTCCCGCTACTCTCCATCGAGCAGGGCTGCATGGTGAGCAAAGATGCTGACATCACGGTGGCTTTCCGTGTAGAACTGCCCGAACTTTTTACCGTCACTTCTGCAGAGTATGAGGCGATGCACTCTGCCTGGCATAAGGCAATCAAGGTGCTACCCAATTACAGCATCGTACACAAGCAGGACTGGTTCATCAAGGAGGACTATCAAGGAAAGCTCTCTGATGGCGGACTGAGCTTCCTTGCCCGTGCATCGGAACGGCACTTCAACGAACGTCCCTATCTCCACCACTCGGTCTATCTCTTCCTTACCAAGACCAACAAGCAGCGTATGGCGCAGCAAAGCAATTTCTCTTCGCTCTGCCGTGGACACCTGCTGCCCAAGGAAATCACCAACAAAGATGAGGTGATGAAGTTCATGGAAGCAGTGGACCAGTTCGAGCGTATCATCAACGATACCGAGCAGCTAAGGATTGTCCGCATGACAGAGGAAGAGTTGGTTGGTACAAATGAAAAGGGCGGACTCTTGGACCGTTATTTCTCCCTCTCGGAAGAAGGACACGCGTCGTTGGAGGACATCCGCTTGGGCGCAGACCTTGTGCGTGTGGGCGACAATATGCTTTGTCTACACACACTCTCCGACACGGATGACCTGCCGACAACGGTCAGCACGGACAGCCGATATGAACGGCTATCCACCGACAGAAGTGACTGCCGTCTTTCCTTTGCCTCTCCCGTAGGATTGATGCTACCCTGCAACCATATCTATAACCAGTATCTCTTCATCGAGGACAGTGATGTCAACTTGGAACGCTTCGAAAAGCAGGCAAGGAATATGCACTCGCTGGCACGCTATAGCCGTAGCAACCAAATCAACGAGGAGTGGATACAGGAGTATCTCAATATTGCCCATTCACAGGGACTGACCTCCATCCGTGCTCACTTCAACATATTGGCCTGGAGTAGCGATAAGGAAGAACTTCGCCAGATTAAGAATGACGTGGGCTCTGCACTTGCTCTTATGGAATGCCACCCTCGCCACAACACCATTGATGCGGCAACGCTCTACTGGGCAGGCATTCCCGGCAATGCGGCAGACTTTCCTGCAGAAGAGTCATTCTATACTTTCATCGAGCCTGCCCTCTGCTTCTTTACGGCAGAGACGAACTATAAGGACTCGCTATCTCCCTTCGGTATCAAGATGGCAGACCGCCTTTCAGGAAAGCCCGTCCACTTAGACATATCGGATTTGCCGATGAAAAAGGGAGTCATCACCAACCGTAACAAATTTATCTTGGGTCCTTCGGGTAGTGGCAAGTCTTTCTTTACCAACCACATGGTACGTCAGTATTACGAACAGGGGGCGCACGTCCTCTTGGTCGATACGGGTAACTCATATCAAGGCTTGTGTGAACTTATCCACCGCAAGACTAAGGGCGAGGACGGCGTATATTTCACCTATACCAATGAAAGTCCCATTTCCTTCAACCCTTTCTATACGGATGATTACTTTTTCGATGTTGAGAAAAGGGAGAGTATCTGTACGCTGCTGCTTACACTTTGGAAGAGTGCAGATGAGCATATTACTAAGACCGAGGCAGGTGAACTTGGTTCAGCCGTAAACTCCTATATCGAACTGATATGTGCAGACCATAGCGTTACGCCCTGTTTTAATACCTTCTATGAGTATCTACGGGACGTGTACCGAAAGGATATGGAAAAGCGTGACATTAAGGTAACGCTCTCGGACTTCAATATCAACAACCTCTTAACGACATTGAAGCAATACTATCGTGGTGGTCGATATGATTTCCTGCTGAACTCGGACAAGAACATCGACCTGCTCTCTAAACGCTTCATCGTCTTCGAGATTGACCAAGTGAAGGACAACAAAGACCTTTTCCCTGTGGTAACGATTATCATCATGGAAGCCTTCATCAACAAGATGCGAAGACTCAAAGGCATCAGGAAAATGATACTCATCGAGGAAGCGTGGAAAGCCATTGCTTCGGCAAACATGGCAGACTACATCAAGTATTTGTATAAGACGGTGAGAAAATATTTCGGGGAAGCCATTGTCGTAACGCAGGAGGTGGACGATATTATTCAGTCGCCTATAGTCAAGGAAAGTATTATTAATAACTCCGACTGCAAGATACTGCTTGACCAGCGCAAGTACATGACCAAGTTCGATGGTATACAGGCGATGCTCGGTCTTTCGGAAAAGGAAAAGAGCCAGATACTCTCCATCAATCAGAACAACGATCCAAACCGACTCTACAAGGAAGTGTGGATAGGTCTGGGCGGTATGCAGAGTGCCGTCTATGCCACGGAGGTAAGCATGGAGGAATACCTGACCTACACCACGGAGGAAACCGAGAAGGTGGAGGTGATGAACAGGGCAGCGCAGCTCGGTGGGGACATCGAAACGGCTATCCGTCAGCTTGCACAAGAGAAACGGGTTGCACGAAATCGTTGACCGGACAAGACATGTAAAGAATGTATTGGTTTAGCCAAACGTAGACAAATAATTCTCCAAATGTGGATAAACAATTGGACAAACGTGTCCAATCAATTAGACTTTCGTGTCCAAATACTTGGACTAACTTGTCCAACTTATCCCTATAACAGCAAGCTGAATAGACATCCCTTAGTGGACATTCAGACAAACATAGTATTCACATCATAAACAAAAAGAACAATGAGAACAAGAATTTTAATGCTGCTGATGGGCACCGTCCTTTTATTCAGCGGAAAGGCCCACGCACAGTGGGTAGTAACCGACCCTGGCAATTTTGCCGGCAACATCGTCAATTCGGTCAAGGAGATTGCCACCGCCTCTAAGACGGTGAAGAACACCCTTGACGGTTTTAAGGAGGTGGAGAAACTCTACAACGACACCAAGAAGTATTACGATGCACTTAAGAAGGTGAACAACTTGATTGGTGATGCCTATAAGGTCAAAGAGTGCATCCTTATGGTGGGTGACATCTCTGAGATTTATGTTACCTCGTATAAGAAAATGCTCTCGGACAAGAACTTCCGCCCTTCAGAACTCGCGGCGATGGCTTCGGGCTATGCCAAACTCTGGAACAAAGCGGGGAGAGTCTCAAGGAACTCAAGTCCATCGTTAAGAGTAATGTCTTCTCGATGAACGACCACGAGCGAATGCAAGCCATCGACCGCATCTATACCACGCTGAGGGAAAACCGCTCACTTGTATCCTACTACACAAGGAAAAACATCTCTGTAAGCTATGTGCGTGCAAGGGAGAAGAACGATCTTGCCTCTGTTAAGGCGCTCTATGGTAATACGGCAAGCAGATATTGGTAATTGGTCATTCATACATCTAAACACACTTGCTTATGGATTTTGCCAGTTTACATGAGCTGCTACGCTCAACCTATGATGAGATGATGCCGCTCTGTGCCCAGATGACGGGCATTGCCAAGGGTATTGCGGGCTTGGGTGCACTCTTTTATATTGCCCTTCGGGTATGGGCTTCCATTGCCCGTGCCGAGGCGATAGATGTTTTTCCGCTTCTCCGACCTTTTGTCTTAGGCTTCTGCATTATGTTCTTCCCGACAGTCGTACTGGGTACGATGAATGCCGTCCTCTCGCCCGTAGTGCAGGGAACGGAGATGATGGTACACCAGCAGGAGGGGAACCTTGCAGAACTCACAGCCAAGCGGGACAAGTTGCAAGAGGAAGCCTACCTTAGGAATCCTGAAACAGCCTACCTTGTTTCCAACGAGAAGTTCGATGAGAAGATAGAGGAAATGGGCATCATCGGACCTGAAGATGCCGTGACGATAGCGGGTATGTATGCCGAGCGTGCAGCCTATCAGACCAAGCAGTGGATCATGAAGATGGTACACGACCTCTTAGAACTCCTATTCCATGCTGCAGGGCTTATCATCGACACGCTACGCACCTTCATACTCATCGTTCTTGCCATTCTCGGTCCGATAGTCTTCGGCATTGCTGTATGGGATGGTCTTGCAGGCTCACTTACGGCATGGTTCTCACGCTATATCTCTGTTTACCTGTGGCTGCCTGTCAGCTCTATTCTTACGGCACTGCTTACAAAAATACAGGTGCTGATGATAGAGAAGGATATCGAAGCGCTCAGTGACCCTAACTACCTGCCTGATTCGGGGACGTGGTATTACATCGTCTTCTTCCTCATCGGTATTGTAGGCTACTTCTGTGTACCTACCGTGGCAGGCTGGATTATCGAAGCGGGTGGTGGTATCGGCTCATACGGTCGTAATGTTAACCAGACTGCACAGCATGGTGCGCAGGCGCATATACTGGTGGCAAGGCTGCTATGGCTGGCGCAGGTGCTGCTGTGGGAAATGTCGGTGGACGTATCAAGGGTGCACTGCTCAAAGGAAAATAGAAATCGTACAACTATGCTTAATTAATCAATAGATATAAAAGAAAAATGGAATTCAAATCACTTGGTAATATCGAGACTTCATTCAGACAGATAAGACTCTATGCCTTTGTCTTTGCCATCGTCTGCGTGGCAGTAAGCGGTTATGCCGTCTATGCCTCATACAGCTTCGCTAAGGAGCAGAGGGAGAAAATCTATGTGCTTGACCAGGGAAAGTCACTCATGCTGGCTCTCAGTCAGGATGCAAGTCGTAATCGTCCCGTGGAGGCAAGGGAGCATGTACGTCGTTTCCACGAGCTGTTCTTCACCATTGCACCCGACAAGGATGCCATTGAGAAGAACATGGAACGTGCCTTCGTGCTGTGTGACAAGTCGGCTTTCAATTATTACAAGGACTTGGCAGAGAAGGGCTATTATAATCGTGCCATATCGGGTAATGTCAATCAGCGCATAGAGGTGGACTCTATTCACTGTAACTTTAATACTTACCCTTATGGGGTAACGACCTATGCACGGGAGTTTATCGTCCGCCAGAGTAACGTCACAGAGCGTAGTCTTGTTACGACCTGCACGCTGCAGAACTCTGTCCGTTCGGACAACAACCCACAAGGCTTCCTGATGGAGAACTTCCTCGTTAAGGAAAACAGGGACATACAGACTTATAAACGATAAGGCTATGGCAAGGAAAAGAAACTTTTTACTCTCGCGTCACTATCTGCGCTTTCACCTATGGCTTCGCCATCGTTGTGAAAGGCTCACGATAAGGCAGAGAAAGGAAATCGTCTATGGGCTGAGCTTCATCTATCTGCTCTGCTCACTCTGGATGATAGCGCAGTTTTTCCTTCCTCCAAAGAAGGAGAAACTACCCATCCCCACGGGAAAGCTGACGGACAGTCCGATACGGACGGACAGTACTTTACAAGAGTTACACGGCAATTTTTACCTACAACATCATCAAACAATCAAAGAAAATGGATAATAAACAGAAAGAACAAATGAAGAAAGGCTTAGTCTTCGGAGGACTGGGACTGCTGTTTGCCCTCTCGATGTGGTTTATCTTCGCACCATCGGGCAAGGATAAGACTGCAGCGGAGCAGGGACTCAATGACAGCATCCCGCAGGCAACGACAGAAAAGCTCACCGAAAACAAGCTCAAAGCCTATGAATTAGGCGACAAGGCGCACGAGGAAGAACAGACCCGCGAGGAGATGGGCAGGCTATCGGACTATTTTGCACAGAACACTGCTCCATCAGAGGAGCAGCGTGCAGAGACAGCAGCATCTACGGCAAAGATAGAAAGTTCTATGCATCGCTATGAGGAGAACAATCGCCTCTTGAACTCCTTCTACGCTCCTGACCCACACGAGCAGGAGCGTGAAGCCTTGCGCTCGGAAATAGATAACCTTAAAAAGGAACTCTCTGCCAAAGACAGTAAGGAGGACAATGAAGAGAAACGACAGCTTGCACTGATGGAAAAGAGCTATCAAATGGCAGCGAAGTATCTCCCCAAAGCATCAACTCCACCTACCTTCAATAATGGTCTGGCGGCAGGAAATGAAAAAACGGAAGATACAACAGGTGGCTCTGACGCCGCTAAGGGCAAGACCATGCAGAATGAAAAGCCTACAATGGAAGTTCTGCCGGAGCGTAGGCAGATAGTTTCTTCACTTGATCAGCCTATGAGCGATGTGTACTTTATGGAGGAATACGGCAAGAAGGCTCGTAATATGGGCTTTCATTCGCTTGCAAGCACGGCTGTACCTACAATGCGCAATACGCTCAAAGTAGTAGTGGACAGGACTACTGTTCTTAAGGAGGGTGACAATGTGGTACTTCGTCTTCTTGAAAGTGCCAAGGTACAGGGGTTGCACATTCCACGGCAGAGCCGACTGATAGCAGTCGCCAAGATTGAGGGTAATCGTATGCACCTGCTTGTCAAAAGCATAGAGGTAGACGGACATATCATAGCCGTCAAACTCTCGGCATACGACATGGACGGACAGGAGGGGGTGTATATACCAGGTTCGGAGGATATCAATGCGCTTAAGGAAGTCGGGGCGAACATCGGCGGTTCAATGGGAACCTCCTTTACCTTCGCTTCCTCTGCCAAGGACCAGATTATCTCCGAGGCTGCCCGTGGGGTGATGCAGGGTGCAAGTCAGCTGCTTCAGAAGAAACTTCGCACCATCAAGGTAACGCTCAAGGGTGGCTACCGCCTTTTCTTGGTTCAGTCCAAATAAAACAATCCAAAATGATAAGTAAAAAATAACATCAAATCAAAAGGAACAATGAAGAAAATTATTTTATCAATGGCTATGCTTGCCATGGTGGGAGCAACAGCCACAGCACAGGAAAACAATGATGGTCTGACACCAAGCCGTCCGCTTACTTCGGGAGAGCTCTTTCAAGGTATGAGCCGTGCCATACCAACGGGACGTGTCGTACTGCCGTATGGTCTGGACGTTACCTTTGACAAGACCGTGCATCTTATCTTTCCTTCTGCTATTCGTTATGTAGACTTAGGTTCGCAGAACATCATCGCGGGGAAGGCGGAGGATGCAGAGAACGTACTGCGTGTAAAGGCTTCGGTGAAGGACTTTGAGACGGAGACTAACATGAGTGTCATCTGTGAGGACGGCTCTTTCTATGCTTTCAACGTCAAGTATGCCGATGAGCCGGAGAAGTTAAGCATCGAGATGAAAGACTTTCTCTCTACGACGGAAGGTAGACTGCCAAGCAATCGCTCTGACATTTACTTTAAGGAACTTGGTAACGAGTCGCCCGTATTAGTAAAGCTGATGATGCAGACTATCTATCAGAATGACAGACGCAGCATTAAGCATATCGGTGCACAGCAGTTCGGCATGAAGTTCCTGCTTCGTGGCTTGTACGCCCATAACGGCTTGCTGTATTTCCACACTCGAATGGAAAACGGTACAAACATGCCGTACTCGGTGGATTTTATCACCTTTAAGGTAGTTGATAAGAAGATGGCAAAGCGTACCGCCATACAAGAACAGGTATTGCAGCCGCTTCGTGCCTATCATCAGGTAATGCAGGTGCGTGGCATGGGCAGTGAACACACTGTGTTTGCACTCGAGCAGTTTTCTCTTGCAGAAGACAAGCAGCTTGAAGTGACGCTCAATGAGAGAAATGGCGGTCGTATGCTGACCTCCATGTAACGGCAGAAGACCTGCAGTTGGCAAAGAAGATTGATAACCTCAAACTGAAATGGTAATGAAGAAGAACAATATCATTCTGACAGTATGCGTTGCGGTGGCTATGGCTTTCAGTCTGCCATCGCAGGCACAGCGACTGATACCCAAGCAAAGGGGAATAGAGGTCGTAGGGAGTGTTCCACTTATTAAGGGTGAAAAGTTCCTTGCAACTGACAATTTTGGCATGGGAGTATCACTCACCCGATATCTGAGGCGTGAGAACTATACCTTTGTTATGGCAGAGTATGAACAGCAGAATATGCCGTACAGAAGTTATAACATAAAACTCAAAGATGCGCTCTTACAGGTGGGCTATATGAACCCTGTTCTTTCCGATAGAGGTAAGAACGTGTTTCTTTATGGTGGTATATCCGCTTTGGGTGGCTATGAGCAACTGAATGAGGACAAGAAGCTGCTACCCGATGGGGCAACACTGCTCGACCGCTCTCGCCTTGTCTATGGCGGTGCCGTGCATGGCTCGGTGGAAGTATTCCTAACAGACAGGGTTCTCTTTCTTGTAAAGATGCAGGGACGTTTCCTCTTTGGAACGGACGTGTATTGTTTCCGTCCGGCTGTTTCTGCAGGACTAAGGTTTAACTTTTAAGTAGAAGAAAAGATGAAGAAGATATTGAATACGATTTGGGTAATGGGTGTGCTGACCCTTGCCGTGTTTTGCCTATCTGCTTGTGATAGGGATTTGGATGTTCAGCAGTCTTATCCGTTTACGGTGGAGACAATGCCAGTTCAGAAGGACATCATAAGGGGGCAGACGGCTGAGATACGCTGCACACTAAAGCGGAGCGGTGAGTTTGCTGACACTCGCTATACGATACGTTATTTCCAGTCTGACGGCAAAGGATTGTTAAGAAATGATAATGGCACGGTTTTCAAGCCTAACGACCGCTATCCGCTGACAAAAGATGTGTTCCGCTTGTACTATACTTCGCTGTCATCTGATCGCCAGACGGTTGATGTATATGTGGAGGATAGTTTCGGCAGGGTTCAGCAGCTGACCTTTAGTTTTAATAACGAGCGAGAAGATGGCAAGGATAAGCCTGCACCTTCTCGCCACTAATAACATAATTGATGCGAACGATAAATTCTTTCATTTTACTTTGTGTGTTCTGCCTGTTCTGTCAGCCGACCCTTGCCCAGCGCAGGGTGCGGCTGGCAGACTTGCCACCTTTTGAGCGTGCGGTAGTTGTAGTAAAATACTTTGAGGGCATGCATGGCTGGAAGAATTATCCGTATGTTGGGTATGGGCATCAGCTACAACCAGGAGAGCGTTTCACAGCGGATATGACGGAACGGCAGGCAGACTCCCTGCTTCGTGCCGACCTTTGGAAATGCTTTGAACACTTCAAAGGCTATGGCAAGGATGCGCTACTATTGACCTTGCTTGCCTATAACGTGGGTGTAGGGAGGTTGCTTGGTTATGGCAAGCACCCCAAGAGTAGGCTACTACGAAAGATAGAAGCTGGAGACAGAAACTACTATCGAGAGTATGTTTCGTTCTGCCGATATAAGGGGAAAGTTTTGAGTGGGTTAGTCAAACGGCGAAAGGTTGAGTTTACATTATTCTTTCTTCCTTAACCATAGACTGCTATTTTTACTCTTGAATATTATACATTTTAATTTGGTTGTGTAAAATGAAATTAATATCTTTGTAATAATAGCATATTGTTAATTAGTTTAAATAAAAATCATAATCATGGATAAAACCGATGTAATTTTGCGAGAGCTGACAGAAAAAGAGGTTTTGGAAAGAAAACCTTTTTCACATTTTGGGTGGGAAGGAAATGGAGCATTTTCATTCGTTTCGATATCAGATGGGTATTGGGATTCTGCAAAAATATTACTGGGAAAGATGATTTCTGATAGCCGTAAGATAGCAGTAATTGATACGCTGATATATCCTCTATTTTTCAATTTCAGACATTCCATAGAGGCATACTTAAAGGCACTTTTTTTTAGCCATGGCAACCATACGGATGAGGAAAGGCAAAAGTTCTTAAAATGTGGACATAATCTTCAATCTCTATGGAGTAATTTGCGACCGACTTTGGATGCAGGGAAAAAGCATGTAGGAAGCTCTGTCAATTTAGATGCAATAGAACATTATATAAAAGAAATTAATAAATTTGATCCTGATTCTATGGTGATGCGGTATCCTATTAGAAAAGATTTAAAGAATAATAAAGGACGTCAATACCGTGTTGATTTCATTCATTTTGGAGAACGTATGGATGAATTGTGTAATTCTCTACGACAAATAGATTACGATATATCTAATCAAATGGATGAATTAGCTACTCCAGAAGAATTAAGCAAATACCTTGAAGTATTCACAAAGTACAAGGATGAAATAGATGAATTTTTATTGCTTTTGGAGAAGGAGTTGGAAGATGAATATAAGGAAGTTGCCATAGATTTTTTCGATTTAGGAACATTGTCAAGTGATGACGAAATGTCAGATGTCGATAAATTCTTCCAAGATTGTGCCCCAGATTTGCTCATTCTCCTAGATAATCTATATTATGGTGGACGTTTGGTCAATGAACAAGCTGTTCGATTATCAACCTCTCCAGTTAGAAAGCAGAAAGAATTTGTTCGTTTCTGTAACGAATTATTGGAAAAAGATGGACTCTCTTTTGGAACGGAGCCTTCTGAGGGGCAAATAAATATAGAAGGCAAACTAGCCTCATCCTTGATAGCAGGTATCTCAACATCTATTTCCATTCTAAATTTAGCAGATAAGATACAATAAGAAAGATAGAATATAAGTCAGATATATTCCTGCGACTTTCTTTTGCTTCTTTTCTTTGGTCGCCTACTCGTTCAAAGAGAAAGAAAAGAAGCCACGCAAACCGAAATTTGCGTGGCTTTTACTGTTATTCAGAACACTATTTCTGCACTTTCGTTATTCTACTTACTCGTTTGTTAGGATGTCTGCCAAAAGCCCAATTTATTTCATCATCGGGCAAAGTGCTGTGAATACTGCCACCCATAACCAATCCACAATTTTGCAGGACTTTTTGCCGTGCTTTTTCTTTGCTATCTGCAACTACATCAAACACTCCATCGAAGATGTATTGCGTCCGAACTCTGTAAACTTTCTTCTTCATAATCTTAAAATTCAACCTTTAATAATCTGTATTCCTTTGGCTCTCCATTGGACAGTCTGCGGTGTTTGAGCCAAAAGTGATGTGCACCATACCCGTATGCAAAGAACTTATCAAGTTCTGTTTCTTCGGCTATTTTGTTGATAGCCGACCTTAACTCCTCTTTGTTGTCGGATAGGGTTATTGCGTTGATAACCCTAATGAGAATATGCGGTATCTCGTCCGTATAGTTATAGATGATGTTTTCAATCTCTGTCTTCATATCTCTGATAATTTAATGGTTCATACTTTATGCTGTTGCTTTATTCTTCGGCTTATAAGACCTCGATTGGCATTCACAAGGTTTACTATCTGCTCGTGGTATTCAGTATTCTTGTTGCATACCCCACGACTTTGTACCACCTCCAAAGTTCGTAATGATACTTCAATGGTTTCTATTCTCTTGCCTTCAATGGTAGCTGAAAGGATAAGAGAGTCTTCCTTAAGGTAATATGCATTAGAAAATACACAATGGTGCATTGATACACCTTCGTCTAAATGCTCCTGCACGCTCTCCAACACGTGGACTTGGATTATGCCGTCCGTAAAACAGATACCGAAAAACTTGGATTTGAGTTCCTTGAAGCGTTTCTCATCTTCGATTGCCTTCTGCTGCTTCTGTTCTATCTCCTCCCTTTCACGCAGTTTGAGAAGTTCCTCGTGCCTGCGGTCGTGTTCGCCTTTAAGGTCTGTGGGGCATAAATACTTTGGATTATGAATATCCTTTCCTAATCTTCTAAGTGTATCTACATAATCACTCCAAAGAGAAATGTCTGCTATCTCATAGCCGTTACGAACTGCAATTTTGTAGGACTGCCATAGTTCCTCAAAAGTCCTCCTGTTGCCAAGAAAGTAACGTAAATGGTCTGTGCTACCTGCCTTTAGTAATGTTTCCACACGGCTGTCTGTAAGCAATGCAGGAATAAACTGGGTAGGCACGATGCCATAGAAATTATCCTTAAAACCATTTCTTTGAAGTTTATTTGTAACCTTGAACTTCGGATATATGGGTGAGTAGGCAATATGCTGATAGGCTTCATTATCGTTGCGTATCGCCATAGGGCTATAATAGGAAAAGGTATCAACATAGTGTCCCAATACCCTCTGTATGGCAACCACAGTTTTTCGTCCCTGCATATTCCACCAATATTGCCCAATCTCAATTATAGAAGTCTGTGCTTTGTAACCTTTCTCCATACCCACAACAAGTAGGAACATACGTAATACTTGAAACTCTCCACAAGTAGTAAGTATGGTGAAATACTGCTTCTGCTGCAACTTGCGCTCGTATGTTTCCTTGACCTGCAACTTTGCCCTGCAATGAGGGCAAGTGCAAGTTTCTCTATGTTTGTTCATTACCCAACTATGCCCACAATCCATACAAGTGGTGCGACCTTTTGGTAAGCGGTAGGCGAAGTGGTCAATGCACTCACGGAATGCCCATCTGCTTTGTGTCTTGGTTATCGGGCGAAGGTGCCTGCTCTCGGCAAGGACTGCCTTCTCAAACTTGTTTCTCGGTTTCATAGGCTTAAAAATCGAATAGTGATGGTTGTACTTGGGTTGTCGCGTTCTCAGTCTTTTTCACTCGTGCGTTACGGCTCTGTATCTTGGCAAGTTCCTCACGCTGATATTGTTTAATGGCTTCCTGCCTTGCTTCGGCTTTTTCTTCCTCTGTGAGTTCCACAATGTGATTGACGGCTACTTGGCAAGAAACAGCCTTACCCACCTCTATATCGTCTTCATCATAGTAGTGTACCGCCATTGAGTAGATTTCATCGTCCTCAAAGCCATTGCAGCCATTCGCCTGCACTTGGTTCAAGATGTAGGTTACACACTCCTCGATGCTCTTGTTAGGCTTCATCAAGTTGGGTGCAAACAAATGGTCTGTCGCTGCACGCTGATTGAGATACTCGGCTATTGCTCTCGTAAAATGTTCTGTTCCTTTCATAGTCGTTTAATGTTTGGGGATTTCTACTATTTGATTGACACTACCATACAAATAGGCTCTTAGGCTGGTGCGGTCGGGTGCGTAATACTCTGCCCAATGTCCGTATTGATTGACCAAATACTTCTTCAATACGTCCATAAAGTCAAACCGATAACCCATAAGGGGTACGGCTGTACGGAAGTAGGTGTTTGTGTTCACCGCTTCGGCAAGCCAATTCTTTTTTCGAGCCAAGCTCTCAACAACTCGTCCTCACGGCTCATTCGCTCACCACGATTGAGTTTCACACGGAGAAGATACACCTTGCTATTACAAAGGCTCTCCAACGGCTCAACGTCCCACAGCACAAACTTAGTTGCCACCAAACGCTCACTTTCATCAACCACCGAACTTATGCGGTAATGAGAGGAGGAGCTATATCCTTTGCTGTTCATCGAAGATGTTGTATTTACCTTTTGCTTATCCATAGCGACATTTTTTTTATGCGTCCAAAGATCGGAGTATGCTGATTCCTTTTTGTAGCAAAATAGAGGTAGCGGGGCGGGCTTGCACAAGGTTTTGTCGGAAAATACTACCCGTAGGTGTGGAGATTTTCCAGACAAACCAAACGGCACAGACCTTTTGAAAGCCACAAGCCCCATACTACCTTTGCGAATAAAAAGAAATCAGCACCGACTTATGGCACATCAAAGTGGAATAGATGGACGTGAGAGCCAGTATGGAAAACAAAAAAGGTGGCTACCTCAAGCGAGATAACCACCCATATAAGATGCATAACTATCGTTAATGAGCTGACGAAAAAAAATTGAGTACGACTACTCCTACCAAGATTAATGTGACACCGAAGATAGTCATTAAATCAAAATGCTGTTTGAAGCAGATGATACTGATAGCATTAACAAGTACCAATCCAAGACCTGCCCATGTAGAATAGACTATACCGAGAGGAATTGTTTTTAACGAAAGAGATAAGAAATAGAAACATGCCATATAAGATACGCATGTCCCAAGAACAAGCCATGGCTTTGTAAAACCATCAGAGACCTTAATGCATACAGTCCCTATAGTTTCCAAAACTATGGACAACATAAGAAATAAATAAGCCATAATAATTGGATATGTAATTTAGGCGGACTTTAACGCTGCCACCTTTCTGCGTTTGACACTGCAAAAGTACTCATTTTTTAGCAATTTCGTACTTGGTAAATACATTTTTATGGAAAAAAGTTAGGAAACGAGCACCACGTATAGAATCAGATTATTAAGAACTTATCGAAAAAACTTCTTGTTAGAGCACACAGAGCAGGATTGCCAAGATGACGGCAAGCCAGAACAGCCAACGCAGGATTGTAAAGGTTACTTGCAGAATTACCCTGACTATAAAGCGTAGTATCAGAAAACCTGCAATGACTGACACGACAGTTACGACTTGCGGCGTTACCATCTTCGAGATAAGCCAAATGACACCGATAACGATGGAAAGTAGGATTGCGAGTTCGATAAAGCGTGTCCAAGAGAAGCGGCGGACTTGCTTGGGAGAAGTCGGCTGCTGCTTGATATTATCGCTTTTGTTCGATGCGTCTGCCTTGACGAAGGCAGGTGTGTGAACGTCTTGATTCATGATGATTGTATTCATATCGGAGCTTTTAATAGTTCAAGAGCAATAACAAGATGCGCAGACTACACAAAGACAAGTGTTTGCAAAACTCTTGACGTGTGGAGTGGAGCGTTTATCTTGGCTCTTGACACTACAAAAGCTCCCGATGGTGTTACATCAAGTCATGTTCTCACTATCGACAGTTGGCAGACCATTAACCTCGATGAGCAGAACGATTGTTCCTGTCAGTTCGGTGTAGAGTTTCTCATACTCTGGACTTGCGCCAAAGTCGTCCATCAGTTCATACTTATCGAAAACGCTTTGCACGGCCTTATTCTTTAGAAGCATTGGTGTTAGTCTTTCAGGAAGAGGAGAAGGGAGTTCTTTCTCGAACTCATTCTCCAAGACAGAAACAAGGGTGTCGTACTTGGAGAAATGCAGTCCTTGATACAGAACTTCGCTTGCCATTACCTCTGCCTCTGGATGAGAAAAGCCTTGTGCTACTGCATCACAGTAGGCAGTAAGGGCTTCATCGGCTCTTGACGTTATGAATGGTTTATCACCCAGCATTTCTGGGAAATGCTCACTGAGGTAGTTCTCTAACTTCAAACGGAAGTAAGAAAGTTCTTTCTTTGTTGTTGTCATAATCTTCTTGGTTTAGGGTTGTACATTATTTTGAGTTGATGCCCATAGCAACATTGAACTTGTCTAACTTGCCCGCCAACTGTTCCATATCGTGTTCTATTTTCTTATTGGTAATACGGGCATAAATTTGTGTAGTTTTAATATTGGTGTGTCCCAGCATCTTAGAAACTGATTCCATAGAAACACCTTTACTCAATGACATTGTTGCAAATGTGTGGCGAGCCATGTGAAAGGTTAGGTCCTTTTTAATGCCACAAATATCTGCAATTTCCTTCAGATATGAATTGGTTCGCTGATTGGTTAGCATTGGGAAGAGTTTACCATCACGATAGGTCTTGACACTATACTTTTCAATGATATTCTTCGGAATATCCAATAAAAGAACATTTGTTTCAACACTCGTCTTTTGTCGTTTTGTCATTATCCATTGTTTGTCATCAAGGGTAACAATGTTCTCGGGAGTAAGGTTGGCCACATCAATGTATGCCAAGCCTGTGAAGCACGAGAATACGAATAAGTCACGAACCAATTCCAAACGCTGTATGCCCAGATCTTTATTGGCTATCTTCAAAATTTCTTCATCCGTCAAGAAGCCACGATTGACTGGCTCCAAGTGAAACGATGATTGAGGAAAGGATCATGATGAATTACGCCCATTTTTCTTCCTAAAATCGTAATTGTCTTGAAAGTCTTCATTGTCTTGGTGGCTGTATTCGGGTTCTGACCAACTACTGTGCGAAGATAAATATCAAAGTCGTGTATAATAAGATAGGTGAGCTCAGATAAGCGTATATCCGAACGTTTGTACTTATCCTGCAAGAAAGTCGTGAAATGTCGTTTGCAGACATTATATTTCTGAAAAGTGGCAGCACTTACAGATATGCCCACTTGCTTAGCAATATCTTTGTTGTGCTTATCGAAGAGTGTCATCATCGTTTCTACCTCTTCTTTCTTGCCGAGATACTCCGACTTGATACGCTCCAAAGAAATGGCATCTGTCATTTCCAACTTTTTAAAGATAGTCTGCAATCCGCTTTGGATGTTATCCAACTCGAGATTAGTAGAAAGAACCTCTGTAGTCCTTCCCTTCAGTCGTTCTTTTTCACTATCCCATTGCGACTGCTGAACGGCAATACCTGTTGAGCCAATGGAAAGTCGTTCGTTGTTGAGATAGATTCTCAACATCACGGGTGTTTTACCCTCCTTGTTCACATAGTTGCTTCTTAAATAGAAGACTGCTCTGAAAATGGTTTTCATTTGCGCTGCTGTTGTTTAATTGTAGCCATGGCAAGGAAAGTTGTAGCCAAAATTCAATAATTGTAGCCAGCTTCTAATAGAATTGTAGCCCAAAGATTGAATTATTAGCGAGATAAACTTCTGTAACCACGCTGCAAAGTTCGACATATTTATTTGAATAACAGCAATTTGCGTGTACTCTATGCGTACTCTGTACGAACTCTTGGCTACAATTTTTATTTTGCCTCAAAAAGTGTAGCCAGATTGTAGCCATTGTAGAGTATTTAGGGAGTATTTACCCCCTCTGTACGTACTCTGAGAAGAAGAATGGATATAAAAGAAAAGTATCATAACTACTTGTAGCTATGATACTTACGTTTTTGATAGGATTTCTCTGTTGGTCTGTTCAGAGTACCTAAAGCGGAGAGAGAGGGATTCGAACCCCCGGTACCTCTCGGTACGACGGTTTTCAAGACCGTTGTAATCGACCACTCTACCATCTCTCCAGAAGGTTACTTTGTAGTCAACCTGCTTCCTTGTTGAAAGCGAGTGCAAAGTTATGGATATTTTTTTGAACTACAAAATGTTTGGTAAAGAATTTTTTTAGATAAAACACTTTTTAACAAAGAGAGGTATTCTAAAGTCTAATTGGGAGTAAAACCTGTCTATTTATATTGTGTTATGGGAGTACAATGTCATTCCATGAATAATGTTGATATAGTACGCTTTAGCATTTTATACGGATACAATGCGTTTCTTGAGTAGGGGTTGACATACTACGCTTGCGCATTTATATGGATATAATGGGGCTCTATGAATAGTGATAACATGATATGAATAGGCGATTTGTTAGAATATTATATGTCCCCGTGGAGTGATGTTGATACGATATGGCTTGGCTATTTATTTGGGCATAATACGTTCTTGTGAATAATGTTGGTATAATAAAGTGTGGTGTTTGATTATGGATATGAAGACGGTTTGGTGGAGGTATGGGTATGTAGGTGATTATTAGAAGAAACTATTAGAGTAGGGTAGTTGTAGAGAACCAATCGTTATAGTCCACATGTTATCAGCTGCCTCATTTGTACCAGTAGGAGGTTGTTGTGGAGATGATATCGTTATAGTTCACATGAAGAAGCACTCTTCCCAGCTATAAAACCTGTTGTCCATGCAGCTTGAAGATTAAAACCGCCAGTAATAGCATCAATGTCTAACACCTCACCAGCAAAGAAAAGATTTGGACAAACCTTACTTTCAAGTGTTTTAGAATTAACAGAGCTTAGACTCACACCACCACACGTCACAAACTCTTCACGAAAGGCACCTTTACCAGCAATGGTGTATTGATCATTGACCAATGTTTCTATCATTCTGTTTAGTGTTTTACGTCCAATCTCAGCCCATGGCTTCACAGCATCTATGCCAAGTTTACTTAGTATATAGAGCCAGAGCCGACTTGGCAGACCAAATGGATGTAAGTTGGCAACCTGCTTACGCGGATTAGCAGCTTGAAATTTTAGAAGACAGCTTTCCACATCTTGCCGTGTTAGTTCGTCAGTCCAGCTGATGGCAAGCGGTGCTTTATAATCATTTTCAGCAAGCAGACGAGCCGCATAGGAGGAAAGTTTCAAAGCAGCGGGTCCACTCACTCCCCAATGTGTCACCAACAACGCACCCTGTGCACGTAGTTTTGTGCCAGGGATAGCCACAACGACTGGGTCAACCACTGTTCCCATAAGATCACAGAAGGCTCGGTCCTTTATATTAAATGTAAAGAGCGATGGTATAGGTGCCTCTATCTTATGTCCAAGGCGCTCAAGATAGTGTAAGCCACGTCCATTAGGTGACCCACCTGTTGTAATGATAGTATGATGGAATATGCGCTGTGTACTATTATCAAACTCAAGTTTTAATCTTCCATCTTCCATCTTATGAATATCCACCAATCGATGTCGACAACATATAGTAACACCCAATTCATTAGCCTGGCGCACTAAACAATCAATAATGGCATGGGAGTCTTGTGCCTTCGGAAAGACACATTCGTCTTCTTGTGTCACCAATGGTACGCCATGTTTCTCAAACCACTTAAATGTATCCTCATGACTAAAGGTCTTCATCAATCGTTTCATGAGCATATAGCCACGTGGATAAGCCTGCTTCATGTCTGTAATGGCTGCGAAGCTATTGGTGACATTACAACGTCCGCCTCCGGTTATTTCAACCTTAGCCAACACCTTCTGTGCACGTTCAAAGATAGTCACCTTACTTGAAGGGTTTGTTCTGCGAGCCATGATGGCTGCCATAAATCCTGCTGCTCCTCCGCCAATGATAGCTATATCCATTCGCTAAAATCTATTACTCAGGTCCAAAGAACTATCGACCTTTGTTATTTTGATACATTTAATGTGTGGTGATTATCCTTCTACGAGCAATCATTTAATCTCCAGTTGCTGTAGCTGATGAATGCACCTTCTTTCGTTTACCACTGAATTCAGAGAAATCAACACGGATAATCTCAACACGATGGAAACTCATGTGAGCATATTTATCGCCAAGCTCTTTGAAGTCAGGTGATAACTTGTCTATTAATAGATGCAGTGCATGCATCTTCTCTTCTTCAGAGAGGTGGATATGAGCTTCACCAAAGAAGATAGCACTTTCATACTCTGTGGTGAAATTACGTGGTAATAAATTCACCTTTCCAATGATACACAACGAAACCTTTGGGTTTTCCTCGATGGCTACTAACTTTCGTCCTTCAGGAGCACAATGAATATAGATACTGTGATCGCCGTCCCAAACAAAGTTTACGGGAATTCCATATCCCATATCCTCTGATACCATACTTAAAACACCATATTCTCCTTCACGTAGCAATTCTATTGCTCGTTCCTCATCCATCAGGCGGTCCTGTCTGCGTATGCGGTCATTAACATATTTCATATTCTACATTATTAATATGATAATTGATTATTGAATTTAAGAAATGTCTGTTATGAATTAATCTTATATGTTAAGAAATCTTCATATCAGACTTCCCAAATAAAAAAGACCTTGACTGATTCACATCACCCAAGGTTTAAATACTAAAACTAAATTAACCACTAAAAAAACTTGATGCAAAAGTACTCGTTTTTTCGGTAACGTACAAACTTTGCTGTAAGTTTTTTCTGCGTTTAACGCTTGTTTTAACTTTTATTACAATATCAGGGCTGATATGTCTTTGTGGAATAACAATTATTACAACTAACTCAATGTACTTTAATCCCTTTGTTCTCCTATAAAAATGTTATATTTATTGATTATTGCTTTCAATCGTAATTAGGTTAAAAAAGGCTTATCGATTTAATTAAATTATAATGCAGCATCTTAGTGTTAAACTATAAGAAATAGGGCGTAATTATCAGAAAACTTTACATTCTGTATCCGACTATTTTCCCTATTATGTTCTCCAATTGTTGCTCTATAAAAAGTCTCCAATTCATTAATTGAATTATGACGGTCTGTATCATTATTGAAGTGAGAACAATCATCCTTTTTCTCCTACTTTTATGTGAAGTGCTAACGACCATTACAGGTTGTATTGATGATAAAATTGTTCTTGTTTTCTCTTAGTCTTGATTTATGAACAATGTTTATAGGAGTATTAACCTCTATTTTATCATGTGTGACACAATGTATTCTTTATGAAAATTTGCAGTATTGGGATTTTGTTACTAACTTCGCAGACAAGAAAGCCACTAATGGTGTTCGAAATAGTATCAAAGCATGGGACGAAATAAATTCGCACAAGACGAGATAAAAGAAATAGCAAAGCTCCTCCGATTAAAGAATGCGGGCAATCGAGCAAAGCAGAAACTTGTACGTCATGATCTTCGTACTATCTACGAGTTTAATATCGCTGACTTCAACGAGCCTGGCAAAGCTTTCGGCGAAGAAGAGTTGCAGGAGGCTATTCGTCGTGGAGCTATACAGATTCTTGACGATGCTACAATTGCTGATATGAAGGCAAAGCGTGCACGGGATAAGGCACGAGACGAGGCTGTACGTGAGCAAGAGGCTATTGAGGCGGGCGAGATGACCGACTGGAAGGCTGTTGCCAAGGAGTGGGAGGAATGGGAGAATACGCAGAATAAGCGTAACTAATGTGACCATTTATTTCTTGGCATTATTTTTGGTAAATGAAATATAGAATATGTTCCTTATCTAAGAGGATGAGGGATGAAGGATAAGAGAAACCCATTGTGTGGTTCCATCCTAATATATAAAAATAAGAATACAATGACATTATATCCCAAACTCATTACAGATGCACTGGAAAAGGTTATCTATCCAGGAACAAAAAAGAATATTATTGAGAGTGAGATGCTGGCCGATACACCCAGTATCAATGGCAACAAAGTAAGCTTTACGCTTATCTTCCCTCGTGAGACCGACCCTTTCCTTAAGTCTACTATTAAGGCTGCTGAGGCTCAGATTCACTATTCTGTTGGTAAGGAAGTAGAAGTAACCATAACAACAGAATTCAAGAATGCGCCACGCCCAGAGGTGGGTAAGTTGTTACCTCAGGTGAAGAACATCATTGCTGTAAGTTCTGGTAAGGGTGGAGTAGGGAAGAGCACTGTCTCTGCTAATCTCGCTATTGCATTGGCACGTCTTGGATATAAGGTTGGTCTGCTCGATACTGATATCTTTGGACCGAGTATGCCAAAGATGTTTGGTGTTGAAAACGAGCGTCCTTACGGTGTCGAGAAGGATGGTCGACAACTCATAGAACCTGTCGAGAAGTATGGTGTGAAACTCCTCTCTATCGGTTTCTTTGTCAATCCAGACACTGCCACCCTTTGGCGTGGTAGTATGGCTACCTCTGCTCTCAAGCAACTCATTGCCGATGCCGACTGGGGCGACCTTGATTATTTTATCCTCGATACACCACCAGGAACCAGTGACATTCATCTGACACTCATGCAAACACTTGCTATTACAGGTGCTGTGATTGTCTCAACTCCTCAGAATGTAGCCTTAGCTGATGCTCGTAAGGGTATTGATATGTATCGCAACGACAAAGTGAATATCCCTATACTCGGATTAGTTGAGAATATGGCATGGTTTACTCCAGCTGAGCTTCCAGAGAACAAGTACTATATCTTTGGTAAGGATGGTTGCAAGAACTTAGCCAAAGAACTTGGTTGTCCGTTGCTTGCTCAGATTCCAATCGTACAGAGCATTTGCGAGAATGGCGATAAGGGTACTCCTGCGGCAACACAGATAGACACTATCACTGGTCAGGCTTTCCTCAGCCTTGCCCAGAGTGTGGTGACGGTTGTCAATCGTCGTAACAAAGAACAGGCTCCAACAAAGATTGTTGAGGTAAAGAACGGGTAAGCTTATAAACCGTATCTGCATGTTCATCTATAAAGAGAAATAGAGATATACGGATAATATGTATATCTCTATTTCTCTTTTAGTTAACCCAGTGGTAGCTTCTTCCAAATCCTTAGATGTGGAACAATAGGCGATATTAAGAACTGATAAAAAGCGAAGCTTGGTCAGTAACTCTTTCTTGCTCAAATGACTAATTTGATTCTGAAGACTGATAAGTGTTAGGCAAGTTTGCTCTTAGGGTAGGCTTTCCGTCTTCAAAGTGAATCGGTATCCATAGATACCTACTGTCAGTAATCTTCTTTGGGCGCCACATATCGGCCATAAATACATAGTCTGCACCATCAAATATCTTCTTCTCTTTTACCTTTTCAATCTTAAAGATATATGCACCTTGTGCACCGAAGGTTTTATTTGCGCCATCGCCACGGCAGGGATTAGGCAGTTGTTCCCATGGTCCCATAATATTCTTAGCATGGAACAGTCGAGCTGCGTTCGGTGCCCACCCTGTACAACCACTTGTTATCATCCAGTAGACACCGTCTTTCTTAAAGATTGTCGGTGCTTCATTCTGCTCGCCCATAGCAATGCGCACATACAAGCCTGTATGTCTTAAATAGTCATCCGTGAGCTCTGCAATATGTAGGGTTAGATTGTCTTCTGACGCATAGATATGATACGCCTTACCGTCATCGTCAATAAAGATTGTCATGTCACGAGCCATCTGACCACCTTGTAAATCACGTACCATAAACATTCCACGCTCTATCTGTCTATACCAAGGCGATGTCCACCAAGTGTTAAACGCTGGTTCACTGAGTCTCTGCCGTAGCTCTGTTGTATCTGCCTCTATGAAATCTTTCGGCAAGCTTCCTGCATTGATACGGCCCGAGCTTACGAAACGGAATGGACCAAGCGGTGTGTCGCTGACGGCTACTCCTGCACGGGCACTCTTATAGCCCATCCCTCTCAGTTCCAAGTGGAACCACATTACAAACTCCTTTGTTTTCTTGTTATATACCACCTTCGGACGTTCAATGATACAGCCTTCTTGGATGTCGCTGCATGTGTCATTGCTCACAGGTAGCACTACTCCTTTGTTCGTCCAGTTCTGTAGGTCTTTCGATGTATAGCAACTGACGCCCTTTGAACTATATAGTGTCTTTCCTGACGAACGACTCTCACCATACCAGTAGTAAGTTCCTTTATAGTTGATGATACATCCGCCATGTGCATTGATATGTCTACCCGTATTATCCTTCCACTCACCACCCGCCATCGGTGCTTGTGCATGAATAGTCAGTATGGGAATCATGACCATCAGTAATAACAGTATTCTTTTCATTCTTCTGAGTTGTTTGTTGTAAATTCCTTTCCCTTTGCAAAGATAGTGAATATACAAAGAATGTAAAGTGTTTCTGTCAACAAATGCGTGTGGCGTTAAGTCTTATCTACGATAGTGCTCGCTATGATATCCAACCATACCCCTGTACAGCCATGTCGACAAAGTGGTCCAGCAAAAAATGATGTAACCAACTAATAGTTTATCTTTTTTTGAAGATTATAAGTTGATTAGAGAATATCCTTTAACGATATTGAGCAGGTAAAGGAAAAATATCCTCATTATCAGGATAATTCTCTATATTATTCATTAACCATAATTCAAATGTCTTATAATTATCAAAGAAACCAGCAAAGATGTTCTCTCTTTGACAACAAACAGTCTTCTGACTCTGATATAGCCTTGAGAATTCTTTGAACTCTTTCCATAATTTATTTACATATTGTGTATATGTATTTATTAAACTCCTCATGTTCAAGTAGTTCATACATCATTTGCTGGTAGTTCTATTTCGCTGCTATCTTTTAGATCTTTGTATAAACTGAAGAACCTTCTTCTATAAGGTTTATTCCTTTTAAATTAGCAGATTCACAAAGTTTTTTAAATTGTTCTGTAACAATAATGTAGGAGATCTTTTCTTTCATTCTTACCATCAAAGAGTTATGAATTGAATTTGGGACGATATATAATTGTTTTATTATCTTTATAACGGCAGAACCATATCTTTTAGTTTCAATGACCGATCTGACCTCATCTAAACAAGGAACTATCTTAAGAATATTTGGAATGTAAAAATTCCTGTTTGTGTTTCCATCCATATCTTTTATATTTACTCTTAAAAATTGAACATCTTCCTCATATCCTTTGAACAACTTTACGAACTTTGAACTTACTAACGGTGTCCCATATGTTGGCAAGACATCATAGTTATTCAAATAATCATCTATCTTGTCAACTTTATAGAAAATATCACTTTTTATTTCTATACGTTCTCCTTTTTCAAAGGCATTATATTGGATACTATTTTCTTCTGCATATTGAAGATATATATCCCGTTTATAAAACTCGTTTAACTGATAATACATAATTTAATAACATTTAATTTCACCTTCTCGTAAACCTAACCTTGTATCTTCTCTTAGACTTTCTATTGCATCTAAATTCTGTTGCCTACCCCAGCGCTTAGCATTTCCGAATTCAACAATATCATTTAACTTTTGCTTGATGTCGGCATTATAATTGGCATGTGCTTTATTCTATCCATTATGAATACTTCTTGTTGTATGGCTTCCATCTTCTATCGGCAAATAAATCAAATTACTTGGTTTATTAACGTCAAAACCAGCTGCTTTTATGGCGGGGTGTTCTGCCATCGATTTAGGTATGACGTGATGTAATTGATAGCCATCTAACTTTGGCATATTACCATAGTTCCACCCACCTTTAGGCATTCCACTTAGCCCTAACAAATCTATCCAACTGTTAGTATCGTGGACATATGCATAAAGTGACATACCTCCTCCTAACCTTATCGGGTCTTGACTGATGTAATTACCTATCCTTGGGTCGTAATAGCGGAAGCGGTTGTAGTAGAGGCGAGTCTCATCGTCCTCGTACAAACCCAATTGTCGGAAAGGAATGAACTGCCTGCTGCTGTGGAGCTTGTGAAGATTACCGTTTAGATAGAAGACTACCTAGTCAACAAATGAAAATATAGCAAAAGTAAAGATGGTAACATTTATACTATCTTTTATAATAAGCACAGTGAACATTACATCTTCAGTTTATCCATACTCATCAAAAAATAGTCTTGTAAGTCACCATTTATTACATTACCATTTATACTAAGTTCAAATAAACCGTCTTGGTTTGCGAACGAAGAAATATTGTCAATTTTCCCAAGCAGTATAGACACAACGTCTTGTATAACTAACTTTGTAAACGTCTGCATTTGTAGTCTTTGCCTTTCGCTCAGACTATGGTACAACTCCTTGCTATCCACCCAAGACTTATCATTTCCCACTATTGGGGTTGGAAGTGCTTTGAAATAGTAATCATACGCTTCCTTAAATCTCATGAGTTATGTTGTTTATAAATTCTTCTGCTGTCATATTACTTCTATGTGTTTTTATTTATAAGATATTTTCTTTTTTTGTTTTTGCATTTCAGGATACATTGACTTGTTTAAATCAATAAGTTCCTGAAGTTGTTTGTTAGAAATCTCATCTCCATAAACTTTTCTCAATTCTCTTATGTCTCTTGCTCACAAATCTCTTGCATAAGTAAATAGTTTACCTGTTTTAGGGTTGATTGAGCTTCTGGAAACTATTCCTAAATCATCTTTAGTTCTTGTATGACCAACCGAAGGAACAAGAATTGCTGGAGCCTTTATTGCATCGTAATTTTTCACTAATTTGCCCATTACAGCTCTTTTGTCCAACGTGATGTGAATCTAGACCTGTACCTGCATTTATTCTAATAAAATCCTCGTGCAGCCCTACCTGAAAGGGAACTCCTACTCCTTGCAGTCCTAACACGTCAACCCAACTATTTGGCTCTTTCACATATCCATACAGTGTCGGATTATTTCCCGCTAACCTTATCGGGTCTTGACTGATGTAATTACCTAGCCTTGAGGCATAATAGCGGAAGCGGTTGTAATACAGCCCTGTCTCCTCGTCCTCATACTGACCTAACTGGCGGAAGGGGATAAACTGTCTGCCGCCGTGAAGGTTACGGAGATTACCATAGATGTCATAGTCTGCCTGCCAGACAACATCACCTTTATCATCGTATACCTGGGCGGGACGGCCGATGTAGTCGCTGATGATGCTGTAATGCCTGTCGCCGACAATCTTGGCTGTAGGGACATAGCCGGCATTGTCGTAAACCCACGTGATGAGATTCTCAACTGGTTCTGGCCCAGCATACAGATACGGCTAAACTTGTCGATGTAATGCTGTGGACGGTCTTCCTCCTCATAATACCACTCCTGCACCATCACATTTTCAGACGTCCTGATGCATTCCACGCATAGCGACAGTCATAGCCGTTATTGTACTATCTAATAAGGTCTATCAGTTTATTGTATTTGTCTACTGTTGTGGGATGCAAATTATACTTCTCTATTGCCTCTTGGAAAACTACTATTATTTTTTCTCTATACTGAATAGGAATCATGTCTTTATTATTCCAAACTGCAGTGTAGAAAACTGAAATGGATTTTCTTCGTGGGGCAATCTTAGAGATGGACAATATATATATCCATTTATTTTCGTATGTTTCAAATAAAGGGAGTTGTATAATCAAAATAGCAGTATAAAGCCTTACGTTATTCCCCTTTTTTAAGGATATTAGAAACTTGAAGACCTCATCAGAAAGGTTTATTCTGTATTGATTATACAAACAGTACCAAGAAGACAAGATTTCTACAAGTATCACTGTATTGTTCTCATAAAACTTAGCTATAATCAATAAAATATCGGCAAAGTTCTTTAATTCTATTAGGAGTCTTTTCCGATATATAGAAAATTCTTTTCTACATATTTTTCCATTCTCTTTTATTAGTCTTTCCACTTCTTCCTCCGAGTATTGCTTCCAATTCTCTACAAGAGGATAGATTATATTTTGAAACTCTTGGTCAACATCTACCTTATCTTTATATTCCATATCTATTTACAATTATGTAAGATTACTTTCCCATCCTTTATCTCACCAGTCTCAGCCTTTTTCATTTTTTCATCAATTTCGGCTTGGGTATAGTAAGTTCTTCCTACTGCTAAATTGTCAGGGTCATATGAATGATAATATTGTCCATCCTTCCTATTTGCATTCTGAAGTCCTTTTTCATCAGCATGGTGTAGTGCAGAACCCTCTAAATTCCTTGATGCAATCCTATCTTTTACTTGAACATATCTGAACTCTGTAAAGTCTTTAACGCCAATATGATCAGCAATCCTGTCTTTAACAGGATTCTTTGTAATGCCATTGTATACGACTTTGTCATGTTTTATAAGCTGATAAATAATCTAATCCAAATAAATCAAACCACTTATTACAATCCCCCACATACCCATACAGCGTTGGATTATTTCCTGCTAATCCTATCGGGTCTTGACTGATATAGGTTTCTGTATTCGGGTCGTAATAGCGGAAGCGGTTGTAATACAGCCCTGTTTCCTCGTCCTCATACTGTCCTAATTGGCGGAAAGGAATGAACTGCCTGTTGCCGTGAAGGTTGCGGAGGTTACCATAGATGTCATAGTCTGTCTGCCAGACGACATTACCGTTATCATCGTATGCCTGGACGGGGCGGCCGATGTAGTCACTGATGATGCTGTAATGTTTGTCACCAACAGTCTTGGCGGTAGGGATATAGCTGTCACTGTCGTAAATCCACGTGATGAGGTTCTCAACTGGTTCTGGCCTGTCAAGTGTGACCTCACCAGCCTCGGTAACAACCGTCTTCGGACGGTCATACTCGGCATAGTCCCACTCGTGTAGGATGACATCACCATCCCAGCGGTAGCGATATACTCGTCCGTCAAAGACCTTCTCAATGCGTCTGCCTAAAGCGTCATACTTGAACGTAACGGTCTTGCCGTCCGGCCGTGTTACACTTCTAAGCATACCATTGCCCTGCCACGTATAGGCATAGTCACCGCTCTGCCAAGCAAGGAACTCATCCCGTGTCTCCGCATTATGCGATGGTTCCATCCTACGCATAGTCTTCAGCACAAGGTTGCCATGGCTGTCATAATAATACCGCCACTTCTTGTCCTCACGCAACTGTCCACCACGACCATAACTCCTGTCCATTCGGTCGGGACTATCGTACACGTTACCCATCAGGTCCGGGTTGCGCCACTGACGGCTGCCGTCACCAAACACTGCCCCTGACAGAGAACCGAAGGCGTCATAATCGTAACGAATATTTCTACCGTTTATTGTGTCAAACTTTCGTAGAAGGCGAAGATTATCACCCCAGATAATAAATACGATGTTTACCCATTACCATGTCTTTCCATTCTCTACGAACAACTTATCTCTATACTAACCGATACTTGTAAACTATTTTCGTACGACTTAAAACCGATATATGCTTTTCTGGCTTTGAGAAGACGCCTAACTAACTTGTAGAAGATGCTCTTTTGAGGTCTCACAAACGCCCTTTTGAACCCTTACTAGGCACCTCTCTGTTACGACGTCATAACTCTTTAATTTACAGTTGTTTGCAAACTTACATTTTGTATATATTTGCTATTTTATTTTAGGGTCTTTATATGAATTTATGTTATGATATTTCAATATTCTATCTGTAATTCTTTGAAGCGCATTAACATGAAAAGGTTTTCTGTATAGAAAGATAAATAAAACAGACAGCCAAGACAGTTTTGCCCAGCTATTTGCTAAATGCATAATTTCTGTTCTTCCGTTAAAGCTATATGGAAAGTGTCTACGCATTTAACGGTAGTACCCTCAAAAGCTCTTAAAAAGAGTTTTTTGGAGGGGACAAAACCACCCGTCTCAATTGAGGCGGACAGTTTCTACTACTATTGTTTTTCTCTGAACTCTTTTAATTTCTTCTCAATATAAGAAAAATCGTTTATAGCTTTGTCCTTGTTCTTGGCTCGGTCATATTTTTCACGCCATTTCCTGATTCCGAAAGCATAGAACTTAATTCCTTCTTCTGTTAAATCTCCAATTATTATCTGTGATTCGTCAGTAGCCTTTTCCCCCTTCTTTAATATCTTTCTTGATGTTAATTTATTGTCTTGTAGGAAATTAACAATATTCTCAAAAAAGCGATATTGCCTTTCTTTATACTCTTGAGTTATAGGCTGAGGAGCCAATTTAGACTGAGTAAACCAAGCAACTTTTGATATAATTTCATTTTTATCCATATTATATATTATTAATGATACATTATTGTTTTAGAATTCAAATCAACATCTAATCTTTGAGTTTCAATATCATAAATATCATATAAAGCACCTTTCCTTCCTGGAGCTTTAACATGTGCTCCACCTTCTGCTTTTCCTCTAATATTCATTTCTTTTTCAAGTTGTGCTGTTTTATCTGCTGTCGGACTTGTAACTTCATAAACACCTTTTACCTTACCGTCTTCAACAACAACAAAATCTAATCGCCGTCTTGCCCCAAAACTCACCGCTAGCCAAACCAATTGGGTCTTGTGAGATAAATAGCCCTGTATTTGGTTTGTAATACCTAAAGCGGTTGTAATACAGTCCAGTCTCCCTATCCTCGTACTGACCTAACTGGCGGAAAGGAATGAACTGTCTGCTGCCGTGAAGGTTGCGGAGATTACCATAGATGTCATAGTCTGCCTGCCAGACAATGTTACCGTTATCATCGTATGTCTGGACGAGACGGCCGATGTGGTCGCTGATGATGCTTAATGCGTGTCACCAACAATCTTGGCTGTAGGGACGTAACTGTCACTGTCGTAAACCCATGTGTTGAGATTCTCAACTGGTTCTGGTCTGTCAAGTGTGACCTCACCAGTCTCGGTAACAACCGTGTTCGGGCGGTCAGACTCGGCATAGTCCCACTCGTGCAGGATGATATCACCATCCCATAGATAGCGATACACACGTCCGTCAAAGACTTTCTCAAAGCTTCTGCCTAAGGTTTATATCTAAGCATGATAATTTTTCTTATTAGTACATTCGATCCAGCTCAATATTAATTCTCCATTTTTTTTCGCCACAGATACTTAATGATGTCAAGATTAAGCATTGGAGAAAATTGTAAGTATGTTTCCCCTCCTGTAAGATTACCGAGAAGATTTTAATAAGAAATGGACTTTGTGTATGGCAGGTTTCTACTAAATTCTTTCATAGATAGTCCTTTCTTTTGGTGTCATATCTATACTGTCACTAAACTGTAGCCCATTCAATCCAGCTGCAAATAATGCTGTCTTAATTTTCTCACTTACAACAATACTTCTATGCATCTCTTCACAACGTACAATATCAGTTTTATTGTTATCAAAGAGATTTCTTCTAAGTTTCATGTAATAAAACATATAATCTGGATTATTTCTGTCAAAATTCATGAGGCGGAATTCGCTGTTCTCCAAATCAATACATTTCATGAGGTGTGGCACGTTCATGGCGTAAAAGCCATCAATTTTTTCATTGCCACAAAATAAGTCCACATCAAAAAATTGGATGTCCTGCACTTGTGTTTCTAATACTTCTTTAAATTGTCTGCATACTAGTTCTGGACCAGTTGATTCCAACAACACTGCAGATCTTATTTTTTTTAAGTTTGAACTTTTGGGAATATTATAGAATAATGGCAGGTCTTTGTACAGTAGACGTTCCCCTTTGAGAAATTCTTTGTAATCTAAAGAAATGTCATTATCATATTCAACCCAGCCAAATGTATTCTTTGTTGTTGTTAAAATGTATCCATCCATAAGTTAATTGCAATTTAATTTTACCCGTTTGTGTCTCAAATCATCACCAATATTCTCCATCATATCGTCCAAATGCATTTTTTATATGGTCACTAGCATTTAAAGATTTTATAGCATCAAGTCTATTTAAAATCATACGATCATAAGCAGAATTATGCCTCCCTTTGTGGTTAGTTCGCGTTGCGTCTATTGATGGGTTAGTTGGTAATTGTATATTTCTTTTATTTTGGTGAACATTGAACCCTAATCTGTCTAACAATGGGTGTTTTGTAGATTGAAGAATGATGTGATGTTTCTGATGTCCTGGCATTTGGGGAATTTGAAATCAATCTCCTTTTAACCCAAATGAGTCGCACAACTTATTACAATCCCCCACATACCCATACAGCGTTGGGTTCTTTCCTGCTAATCCTATCGGGTCCTGGCTGATGTAATTACCAATCCTTGGATCATAATAGCGGAAGCGGTTGTAATACAGTCCAGTTTCCTCGTCCTCGTACTGACCTAAATGGCGGAAAGGAATGAACTGCCCGCAGCCGTGAAGGTTGCGGAGGTTACCATAGATGTCATAGTCTGCCTGCCAGACGATATTACCATTATCATCGTATGCTGGACAGGACGACCGATGTAGTCGCTGATGATGCTGTAATGCGTGTCACCAACAATCTTGGCAGTTGGGACATAGCTGTCACTGTCGTAAACCCACGTGTTGAGATTCTCAACTGGTTCTGGCCTGTCAAGTGTGACCTCACCAGCCTCGGTAACAACTGTCTTCGGACGGTCATACTCGGCGTAGTCCCGCTTGTGCAGGATGATATCACCATCCCAGAGGTAGCGATATACTCGTCCGTCAAAGACCTTCTCAATGCGTCTGCCTAAAGCGTCATACTTGAACGTAACGGTCTTGCCGTCTGGCCGTGTTACACTCCTAAGCATACCATTGGCTTGTCACGTATAAGCATAGTCACCATTCTGCCATACAAGGAACTCATCCTGTGCCTCTGCATTATGCGATGGCTCCATCCTGCGCATGGTCTTCAGCACCAGGTTACCATGGCTGTCATAATAATACCGCCACTTCCTATCCTCACGCAGCTGTCCACCACGACCAAAGCTCCTGTCCGTACGGTCAGGGCTATCGTACACATTACCCATCAGGTCCGGGTTGCGCCACTGATGACTTCCGTCACCATATACAGCCCCTGACAGAGAGCCGAAGGCGACATAGTCGTAACGGACACTTCTGCGGTTTATTGTGTCAAACGTTCGTAAAAGGCAAAGATTATCCCCCCCAAGTATATGACTTGTCATACAGCGTTTGACCATTATGACGCACACGCTGATGTGTAGGACGGCCAAATTTGTCATAGTGCATTGTATGCTCCATACAAACGACTATGATGCACGATGTTTCAAATATGAATAGACACTATCACTACATAGAACAAATCTACTGCTAACCTCTGTCCTAATTGCGTTTTACTTAAAAAAAGGTGCTTAATTTGAAGCTCAACTAAATTTAAGATGGACTCCAATTAAGCGTCTTTTCTTATAATGTTTTACAACACACTTATTGCATACGGGTTAAACTTTTCTTTCGAAGTTCCACTTTTATGATTATTCTCAGAAGCTAAAGTTAAACAGTTGTAAATATATTTTGGCTCTATAACGAATCGTGTGGGTAATTATAGAAAACTCAGATAAAAATATTACCTTTGTTTTATGAATAGTATCGAGATATTTATACAGACTTTAGGCCTATCAGAAGCAACTTGTTAAAAGGAGGTAAGGAGATTCGTAAATACAGAAAACTTTAAGTATATGGTCTATTCCATAACAGGGGAGCTTAAAACAGGATTACCCACACGATTCGTTATAGAGCCTGTTTTTCCAATGAAAGGCGAGATAATAGGTGTCCGATGCCAAACTTGCTAAAAAGATGAAATTAATCATCACTCATTCGAGTTTTAACACTCAAAAGTTTGGATAACTCATTTATTTTCTCTATTTTTGCTTCCATAACAGTTTTGTTGTCTTGTCTTTAAAATCAGTTGTTTTGCGATTACTAATTTACAAAGAAAATTCGACAGACTGTTATTTTTCTATCTATTTATTAGGGTGGGGAACTTTAGTGATTTATGTATGAAAAGTAAAAGTACTGCACAATTTCTTATTCTCTGTTTATTTCTGATACTTTCTGAAAACTGTAGTAGGAAAGTTGAATTTACAGAGATAAAGCGAAGGACTACAATTATTAATGGACAATATTATTATGATATCTTAGTATCTAACTGTTCAGATTCCATAGGAGAACTTAAGTCCCAGATGATTTCTTTCTATAATATGAAAGCCCGTAATTTAAAAAGTAAGGGGGATCACAAGATTATTGCAGGAATGAAATTTTATAAAAAAACATCCTGTACTTCTTATTTCTTAAATTATGACGAAGAACATACTGATGCATTTGATCTTACCGTTAAGGAGATTGAATTCTGTAATAACGAACTTGGAACTATATCCGAAGACAACATAGACGGTAGAACAGTCTATATGATTACTCTATCTAAAAAGAATGGGGATGTTATCGTTGAATTTCTAAAATGGGATAAGAAAACCAACAGATTATCCGAAAAATAAAAGCATTTGTATGATAACGGACAATGAGATAAGCTATCTCGTAGATAGCAGTTTGTAGTCCAATACACAGCTGCCTTTTACATGGTCGTAAACATGACTGATACCCTCCATTCTCACACCACTCTTCTCAAGCACAGTATCATCTATAATGAAACATGTCGTGGTATCAGATTGAGGAGCTTCGCATACTTACGCAAAAGGCACATATAACGCAGGGTAAAGCGGTTCATTAATCGTCTCCAATCCATCTAGGGGCGAATCATCATTCGATAGAAACAGTTCTTACTATGATTTGAAAGCTCATATATCTTATGCTTGCATATACTGTGGATGCTTTCACTCACAATGCGGAAAAGGCAAAGAGAAAGGAGCAACTCCGAAGCGGAAATCCCATCATGTTTTTCCAATGACAGGCGAAGTAACAGTTGACCGAGGCCAAACTTTCCAAAAAGATGAAATTAATCATCACTCATTCGTGTTTTAACATTCAAGAGTTTGGATAACTCATTTATTTTCTCTATTTTTGCTTCCATAACAGTTTTGTTGTCTTGTCTTTAAAATTAGTTGTTTTGCGATTACTAATTTACAAAGAAAATTCGACAATCTGTTATTTTTCTATCTATTTATTAGGATGGGAAACTTTAGTTATGAAGTCAATTAAAACTAAAATATGAGAAGACTCAACTTACGAATCGTATGGAGTCACCACAATTACATCACTAGATAATTTATATATTAATAGCAGTACCAATGTGGATATAGCTAAAGAATAAGAATATGAAGAAGATTTATCCAGTAGTATTTATTTTGGTCTTTTGCGTAACAACACTGTCATGTAAAGGTCTATCAAACGGAAATAATATGAAAACAAAGTTTAGTTGGGATTTTTATGTGTCATCCCCAGTACATTATAGCTCAGAATTAAAATATGCAAAGGCTTTTTATGGAGATAAAGGAGAGGAAACGGTAGATGTTTTTGATGAAACTGCTATGGCGGGTCTCGGTAATGTTACAGCAACACCTTTTTCAGTAAATCCACCTCAAGGCGAAGTCAGTATTCCCAAGGGTATAGACATGGTGTGGGTATCAATAGCAGATAAAAAGATTTATAGGGCAAATATTAAATTCTCCCAACAAATACAAAACAAACTTCTAAAAGCCTTTAGGGAAGGATTTTATAGCCACTGGAGAGAAAGTAATATGGACTTTAACGAGTTTAATGTAACAATTCTTCCAGAAGGACATCTATGGCTATACTTGGGGATAGGAAATTTAAGAAGGGTACTTATTTGCGATACATTAAAGGGGGAAGAAACGCACATGACACTTAAAGAATTCAGTGAAGGGTTTTATAATGCTTTCCAAACAGTTGATAGTCTTTGTTCCGATGAAAAAGAGAATTCTTTCTTTAACGAACACGGCTCTGAGTATGACAAGATATGGGCATTCTATGCACAACGTTTTAATTATCAATTTGACATACAATTTGAGAACAAACAGACAGAGCTACGCAAGGGACAATTCGTGATTAACTTTGCTAATGGCGAGATTCTGAATCATGATGACCCTGGTTATTTCGAACAGCCTTCAAGACCAAATAAAATGGAGTTCCAATGGATTACAGATGGTATGCTTATACTGGACATTTTTATTTTGATGAAGAAGAAGTGAAAAAAGCATTTGTGGAGGTTTATAGTAACAATCCTACTCAAGCAGGAAAACTTATCATTCAAATAAGTAAATATAATAATTGGTTCGATATCTATTTGGAAGTGGGTGCCAAGAAATATAAATTAAAAAAAACAAAGATCCATGTCTTTAAACAGGGTGTTAATGAATCTGATGATAGGGCGAAGGTATTTTATGATAATCATCCTCAAGATAGTAATGATATTTTTAATTTTATAGGAGAATAAAATATGGGGCAAGTTTTGTATGATATTATCCCACCTATGTCAAGGGCTAACACAATATAAAGTTTTTTGACTAATTCAAATTATTAGGCTCGTTCGTTAAATGGTTATAGTTGTACATTTGTTAAGATAGAAATGGACACCTTCTAAAATATGGTTTGGTAGTTTCCAACTAACTGGATATCGTACGTTGTCTAGAAATAACATGCAAATTCTTTTCTCATTATAGCTTATATACGTTAAAATGTCTTGTCTACACATTTAACGGAAAAAGCTTAATATTAGATGGACATAACCCACCTTTATTTTATGTAGAATAAGAAAGGTAATTTGAAATACATAAAAAGAAAACATCAACAATACTAATCTAATCTTTTATTATGATGAGGCATATTATCTTATTTTTTATATCCATATTTCTAACAAGTTGTAGCTTTATGATTAACGAAAAGAGAGCGAATGGCCCTCTTCCAACAGATTATTTCTCGAAGGGAATAGAGTTAGAGATGGCTTCAGCTATTTATAACAATAATCTTGACTCTGTACGATTACTAATAAAAGAAGGTGTTGATATTAACAAGCTGAGTGAAGGTGGTATGACTTATTTGTACTTTGCATTGATGAGGAAAGAGTATGATATTATGAAATTATTATTAGAGAATGGTGCTAACCCTAATATTGCCAATAATTTTTATAGTAAACCTGGATACCAAAAGGAAGGTTATAGTGAAGAAAAAGAATTAGGTGTCTGCCTTGAAACCTCAGGAGATCCATACTATGAAATTAAATACATGAAACTTCTTATAGAATATGGTGCGAATGTAAATGATACTATCGGTATCACGCCATTAGAAGCTTCATGTCATGACAATTCTCAAAGTAAAGAAAAAATTAAATATCTAGTAGAACATGGTGCAGACATAAACTATTGCATATCTGGAGTCTCTATCATTGGAAGTCAGGCTTCTATCTATAATTGGGGTATGGTTCTCTTCTTATTAAATTTAGGAGCAAATCCTATGAGTGATATAGATCCTGATTTTAATGTAGCCTCTGCTGTACAGGATTATTATGATGAAGGGTTTGACCTTGATTCTCAGAATGGAAAGATGGCCCAGGAAGTAAAACGTAGACTTGAGCAACGAGGAGTTAAGTTTCCTTACCATCCCAAGAGCTATACAACACCATCTGAAAATAAGAAATAGTCCTGAAGGTGGATGTGTCTTTATAAATACTTATGGGAGGGACTGGGTACATCATTTCTATCATAATAGTTGTGGTTAAACTTCTCCAACATTGTTACGAATGTGTACTGTAAGGCTAACAAGGAACTGATATTCGTTGATATTTATAAAATAAACAAAGAATGATTCTACTAAGGAAAGATATAGGATTAGAGTTACAGTGTACCTCGATGACCTCAATAGCAAGATGGTTGTGACTATACAGAAGAAAATAACCAGAAATTCAAAACTGAACATAAATTTTCAAGATCCAAAATGCAAGTACCTTAAAAATATATTATAAATTTGCACTATCTGGTTGAATTCACAATGATAGAGAATTCGTGATATATAAATATTTCTTAGGTAATTTATGAAAAAACAGATTATTACAATTCTAATTTTGATGTTACTAACAAGCTGTAGCTCTATGTTTAAGAAATCATATAAAATAAAAGCTCCTGAACCACAGTTGTATTTCACGACAGGTGAAGAATTAAAGATGGCGACTGCTATCTATGATGGCGATCTTCATTCTATACAATCTATGATTGATAACGGTTTTGATCTGAATCGCATCGGTAGGGGCGGCATGACTTACCTTTATTATGCCATGTTAACGATGAATTACGACACGATGGAATTGTTGTTGAAAAATGGTGCAAATCCTAATATACATAGCAAATTCTTTACAGATCCAAATTTGCATAAGAAAGGACAGAATGATGAGCAAAACACAGGGGTATGCCTTGAATATTCTGGGTATCCTGCTTATGATATCAAATATATGAAACTCTTAATAAAATATGGTGCTAATGTAAGTGACACAACCTATATAAACCCTGTTAGTAGTTCTGCAGATGATAAACTCCAAGGAAAAGAAAAGATCAAATATTTGGTTGATCATGGTGCCAACCTAAACTTTAGTCTTACTGGGACATCCCTCATTTGTGGAGAAGCGTCTGCTTATGATTGGGATATGGTTTTATTTCTTTTAAGTCTAGGAGCAGATCCTATGGCAAGTGAGGATCCTGATTTTAATGTAGCCTCTGCTGTACAGGATTATTATGATGAAGGGTTTGACCTTGATTCTCAGAACGGAAAGATGGCTCAGGAAGTAAAACGCAGACTTGAGCAACGAGGAGTTAAGTTTCCTTACCATCCCAAGAGCTAAACAACACCATCTGAAAATAAGAAATCAGTGAAGAGGCTTATTGTTGATATATTTTTTATGTTATTGGCATCTATAAAATAAATTTAGTTGAAGTAAAGGACAAAAAGTTTATACAAGAAGTGAAATTCTCCAAGAAGATAATGAGACAAGACTTAATGGAAGGAACTTTAAGAATTATTCTAATCGTTAATTTAATTTATCTTTGTATTTGGTTCTTTTTTTCTATGTCTTCTTATCATAAAATGTAATTATATAGCACAGAAACACAATTAGCATATTGAATTCTGCAATCCAATGACATAAAAACCAGTGTAGATTGAATAGTAACCTATATGGCAGATGTTGCTTAAATCGTTTTAAATAAAAATAAATTATGAGATTATTTAATTTTTTTCTTTAATCATTCTAAGCAGGAACAAGATAAACCTATCAGGGATAAAATAAAGAATAAGAACCATTTTTGAAAAAGTTACTATCCGAAGAAAAAGAAGTAATAAAGCAACGCAACGAGATTATTTCAAAAGGTAATCAGAATGATTCTAATTCATATATTTATTATGCAATAGCAGATAGCTATATGAATCTACTAAAAATAACATATTCATTGGGAGTTAAGATTAAGGAATTACGGGAAACATATATAGTATCATTACAATCTTTTTTACTTGGTTTTGAATCGAATGAGCCAATGTATTTTGATATCTTAAATAGAGTAGCATTAGGTTTTTTATTGAACATTTCAAATGAAAACTTTAAACAGTTAGCTGATTATGTTCAGCGAATGGACGAGCAGGCAAAGCCTGCAGACTGGACCCCTGACCAGTTGCTTTGGTTTATACTGAACTCTCGATTGAAAGAAGATGAGAAGCAAGCGTATGCAGACAAGCTTGCTTTTCCTAAGTTGTACAAAGGACTTTTCAAGTTAACACAGATATCAGATGCACAAGAAGCAAAGAAAGTACTTGAAGACTATATAGGGAAATGGTATAACCTGAACAAAGATGCACCTTGGTATAATAGTCATTTAAAGAAGAACTGTTACCGAGGCTATTGGGCGTGGGAGGTTGCAGCCGTTGCGAAGATAATGAACATCGACGACTCCGATCTGAAGGATAATCCGTATTATCCCTATGATATGGTGCATTGGGAGGGTAATGAAATAACCACAGAGGAGTAGCCAACGTAACAGCTTGTATATAAAACTGTTTCAAATGAAATAGCACAAGAATACTTACATTGTTCATTTCAAAGAAACTCATGACGTAAACAATGAGGCACCGATGTTCATCATAATGACTTTCTCTGCTGAAAATATCAGCGTGGGTAATGTCGAACCAGACAACAGTTGGTCTCGTTCATAGATTTAAGAAAATTAATAACAGCGTCGAGCTAAGTTCTTGATGAACTATTCAAGAGATTGATAAAAAAACAATGGGATGTTCCTCTATTTGTTGAAATAAGATACGTAAAAGGCTATTCAGAATTATGGAGTGATAATGATATGCATACGTTTAGGTCTCTGACGAAATGTCACACAAAGAGATGGAGAGTATAGGAGATTATTACAACAATGCAATAGGAGTCACGCACTGTTGCGGCGTGGAGCGACAGAGATAGTTTGCGATTTCCATTAGCAATTTATACACAAATCGTTTGTCACAAATGAGTTATCAGGAATCTGTAAGCTACACCTCCGCCACTCATTGTACAATATCGTAACTGTAAGGGTGTCTGTAATTCCATTTCTTTCTGTCAGTTAGGTCAGTGTGACGATGATGAGATATGCCTCCACAACAACAGACTCAGATATTACGATACTGAAATAGCCAAATACATCAACCAAAACCCGATAGGGTTAGTGAAAAATAATCCTACATTGTATGGATTTATTCTTGATCCAATACTTGGGTTGACCTATTTAGATGAACTATTATCCGATTACAATATTACTCGAATAACAAAAGGATCTAAAGGAGTCAAAGAGACATTAAATATAATTGTAAGTAACCCAAATACTATTTTTGTTGTTAAAGCTAAAGGAATCCTTTAAGTGTGGCAGATGTCGCACAGAAATATAAAATATCACCCCTAATCACATGAAAAATGATATAGATAGTTGTCGTCTTAAATTTAGAAAAAATAATTTAGGTACTGAATAATATATTATTAAAAGCGACGTTGAATTAGAACTTAAAACAACAAAGTTTATAAAACGTTATAAATGATGAGTAACTTAGTATTAAATCAACAAGAATATAAAGAGATACTCTCCACTCTTAATATTACTATAGGTTATATAGATAAGATTGCGTCTGGCTTCTATGGGATAGAAGAGACGGCTTTAGCTCTGTTATTGGGTTTTAGAGAGAATAAGACTCTGAACCAATTAGCTCATATAAGATACATTCTTCAGATTGCAATGGAAAAGCAATTTTCGAATGAGGAATATGATGAAATCATGGAGCAAGAAGTAAAGACATGGAGGCCACCTTATAATAGCTCGAAAGAGGAATTGCTATTAATGTTAGAAAAGTAATCTTACATTATTCCTGAGTTGCCATTTTTTAGAGATGATATACTCGGTAGACATTTTAATATGTTGCACACGGAGGAGGCTAAAACCAGCCCCTTGACATGGGCTTGGAGCCATTCTAAAAAGGAAAAGTAGTTTCGATATATCAGATTCTGGTTGGCATAGACAACGGTACGGTAAAGATTAGTAATCAAACTGAAATTGTAAATCCAGTATTAGAACATATAAAACATCTGTATAGGAACTGGGTGGAATGATGAGGCTACAATCTGACGCTCTATGAAAAATGACACCCTCTTGATGAATCACTTGAAGTAATTTTACGATTTTGATTATGTGTATGTTACTTTTTCTTTGTTCCATCACATAGATGAGAACTTTCAATCAGCTGGGTATCTGAAACAGCTTAACTGCCTCTTCTTATTAATCTTATAAACATCAGGTACTTAGTTTATTGTAAACAAAAAAAGAAAGGGGAAATAGCATAAAAGTTAGTTTGCATCAGACTGAATTTATGATATGATAGTGTCTATTCATATATTACAATCATTGATTGTGGGAAGCGCAGCAATGTTGAATACAGCTGTTGGCCGCTCCCCACATCGGCAAGTCCGTCATTATGAGCGAGTACTTTATGAAAAGTCATATATCTGGGTGATAATATTCACCTTCTACAGAAACTTGATACAATAAACCCACGTCAGACTATTCACCACCATATCACTCTAAACCAAAGGCAACAGAATTTACCACAACGTACAAAAAAATTATTGTAAGAGATTGTTATACTGACAATAAGTGTGGTTCTTGGATAAGATATCTGATACTGAAAATCATGCCTTGTTACCCGAACAATTCAATACCGAGCATAATCTGTCTAACTCCTTATCCCCCTGTTTCAACAGTAACGGTATCAGACAGAACTCGAATGAGGGTTGGTAAGACTATTCCTCTCCCAGAATTTAGCGGTGTAGATATGAACATATAACAATTTCAATTACGGGAACGCATCCTTGATGAGACTTTCAGAAAACAACAAGATTAAGCGTTATTATTAATAATATAAATATACAAAACATGGCTAACCCTCAAGAAGCAAGTGTAAAAGACTTTGATCTAAAAAAAAGAAATATGTTTTGATTCTATAATTATTAAATTATATGATGTTCCAACTAAATGTAAATGTAATAGAAACATAGTTGGAGAAAATGAAAAAGGGGAGTTAATATGGCAAATAAGAGATGTAAATCCTTCATTAGACTCGCCTTTTACAGATATTGATTATGTTGATCATGAGAAAATTATAGCTCATAACTGGTTAGGTGCAGATTATTATATCAATATAAGGACAGGTATAATGCAAATAGTTAATAGGGACTCAAGATTATGGTAATAGTGTTACTATGATTGACTTACTATTGCCAATAAAAAAAGAATACAAAAGAATTGGAATAAATAGATATAAGCCTACATGCATAAAATGAAAATCTATAATATATCAAGTTATGTGGGAAAAGATGGCTTTGCGACTCTTCGACCAAGTAATAGACAAATTATTAAGAAGGTTAACACCATGGATGTTTGGTGGGATGATTGGTGTAGTGGTGGAGCTAAAATAGGAGATTGCGTTTATTGTGGAGCTATAAATGTTTGTAAAGGTATCATTTTTGAGTAATTAAGAGGAAATTCAAAGAGCTAAAAAGTGTACCCTTAAGGTTCAACGAAACCGAAAAAAATAAAGACAAAGAATATTAAACGAATAAAATGGTTACCCAAAGAGACTATTCCTTTAACTGCTTTTTATAGTCCAAGGGAGATAGATTGTCTTCCTCAAAGTACTATTGTTAGAAGCGAACAAGCTATAGAAGAAATAACAGGAGTTGCTGAATTTAGAGGGGGAGTTATCATAACAAGAGAGGTAGGAAAAGGATTGTTTTTTAGTTCTGATATAATTGGCGATCTTGACATATTTTCCCTTACAAACTCTGGTTTTTTGTTGTGTACTAAACGTGTAAAAAGAATTTTGTGAAAGCCAAGGTTATAATAATGTATCGTTCTTGGAAATGGGTAAAATAATATAACTTGCCATAAAAGTTAGCAGGAAATGGATGGAAGAAAAAGAAAGACTACCGTTGATTGACTGGTAGAAAGCTACGCAGCCAAAGTCGAAGAAGTTGGAACTGATACAACGCTCATCCGTTAAGGAACTGCCACAGGCTTATGCCAAAAAGGAGTTTTCTTATAAAACTTATCTGATACTGAACTACTCTTTGGATAGGATAGTACAGGACTATGGGTGGATATCTTAGCGAGTACTATTGAGATAAGCATTGCATCCTTGACTTCATCCCCCCTCCCATCAATTTTGTCAGTATGAGGATGACGAGACGAGACCCTACTACAACCACTCCCATTTTTCTCTTTCCCCTACTTTTGTTTTTGTAAAAGTTTATCGCATACACCATATCCAATACTTACTTTTCGTGGTTCAAGAAGACGCCCTTCAGCCCTTAAGAACACGCCCTTCTTGATGCTTGTTAAGGCTCTTCTTGTGTCTTAATAAGCACCTTCTCCTCCACTGCTCACAACACACTGATTTAATGCAGATTATAGACGTGAACCATGTATATAACCTTCGTCATTAACTCCTACCTTTCACTACATTTTTGTTGAGACTTTTCATACTCACACCGAGCTTCACAGACATACAAATACGCCGGTTTAATTGAGTGGTACAAAGACGGACTATCCATAAATAGAATGACATATTAAAAGATGATATAATGCCACATGGGAATAAGACTGGTATGGACTATACTATACAACTATCTACAAAGAACTACGAATTACGCAAATTGCACTAAGACAGAGGGTACAGAATGGACTATGCTTTTAATGTTCTCAGACAGAATGACATAATGACATAGAGTGACTGAAAGCTCTTACATAGACAGAAGGACATAATGACAAAGGGTGGATAAGGGGCAGAATGAAGATGGCTTTGAATGTGTATAAGATATTAAACCTTTGTTATTTAATGTTGTATCAATTGCTTTTATGAAATTATATGATTACTTTTGACAACGAAAATGACAACAGATTGCAAATCTTCCTCTTCTTTCAAAGAGCAAGACTGTTTTACAGCCACACGCAGAGGAGACTTCAAAACGTTGTTAGGGGTTTTCTCTTTTTTGTTTCTCATACGTGAGGGAAATTAAGATGACCTCGTTTTCTTATTTTTCTAACTACTTTAAAATTATCTATCATGAGTTCATTTAGAGCAACATTGGAATTAGGTGGCAAGGAGTACGACGTACTCTATTCTAACTACGAGTTCAGTCGCACGACTGACAAGAAGGGTCAGCCTGCATCAAGTATCTCTGGTGGTCGTATCAGCGTCACTATCGAGTCTACTGATGACACTTCTACTATCGAGGCTATGCTCAACAGTCAGTTCAAGCCTGTTGAGGGTAAGATTGTTTACAAGAAGAGTGAGGAGGATGCTAAGATGAAGGAGATTTCTTTCAAGAATGCTTACATCGTTCACTACAAGGAGACACTCGACGTAAACAACGAGGCGCCGATGACCATTGCGATGACCTTCTCTGCTGAGAACATCACCGTTGGTAATGCCGAGCTCGACAACCGCTGGCCTCGTTCATAGGTCTAAGAAACTTAAGGACTGTGTCAGGCTTCGGCTTGACATGGTCCTTTTAGCTTTCTATTTAGGTCTCACCGCAGTAGGACATACCTATAAGCGGCTGAGGTCGCCACCTTATTATATATAGGAAACAAATCTTATTAAAACGCTTTTCAGCCTTAATTACCTCAAAAAATATATTCAATGGCAATACCTTTTAATCCCATCTCCATCACTATAGGGAAGGATGGACTTTCTTCTTTCAAATCACTTCGTATCGACCAAAGTACTGGTGCACACCATCACTTTGACCTCACGGTTGACCTTGAGTCGGGGGGCAACAGACAGGTGCATAACATCAGTAGTAGTAAAGAGTGGCTCGGCAAAGATATCATAGTGAAGGCTGCGAACAAACCATTCTTCTGTGGCATAGTGACGAACATTGAGTTGCATCGCGATGGCAGCGACTTCGGGTGTATACAGGTGTCTGGATACTCCTCTACTTATCGTATGGAGACGGCACCGAGCTGTTACTCATGGAATGACAGGTCGATTGGTGATGTCGTAAAGAGTCTGTGCAGTGATGGTAAGGTGCAATTGGCATTGAATGCGGCATACAAGAAACAGTTGGATTACATCTGCCAATACGAGGAATCTGACTTCGATTTCGTTCGTCGCCTCGCCTTGCAGTATCAAGAGTGGATGTATTATGATGGTCTGAAACTTGTCTTCGGTAAGCCAAGACGATTGCCAGACCCTATCAAGATGGAATTTGGTACGTCACTGAGTTCCCTCAATATTGGTCTACAAACATTAGCTCGTCCAGAACAGGTGTTTACATTCCATTCTGGTGCAAACCGTGAGATGGACCGCAAGACGCCCGATAAAGCTTACGGACATGACAGAATGGCGGGTGATGCGTTCCGTGCTGCGCTTCCCTCCTACCCTAAAGCAGCTCGCCAGTACTCCATACAGCGTGTCAGCTCTATCGATGATCTTGAGAATTATGTACTCCTAAAACAAGCAGCCGAAACGGCTGAAACCCATTATGTCACAGCTGAAAGCCAGGACCCAAGGCTACATGTGGGTTCGGTGATAAGTTTGTATAGTTCTTTCTTAAAGGGAGTTGGCAATCTCTCACAAGAGAGCTTAGGTGATTTTATCATCATCGAGATGACCCATGAAGTGAGCGAGAGCTGTTACTACAAAAACCGTTTCAAAGCCATCCCTGGTACTGTAATGAGTCTGCCTAACCCAAAGGTTGAAATGCCATTGGCTGAAACACAAATGGCAACCGTGCTAAGCAATGCCGACCCACATGGAGCAGGTCGTGTGCAGGTGCGCATGAATTGGCAGACCGATAACATGCGAACAAGTTGGGTGCGTGTGATGACACCAGATGGCGGTGGCAGCAAAGACGTAAAGAGCAACCGTGGCTTTGTTTTCATCCCAGAGGTAGGCGACCAAGTCCTCCTCGGCTTCCGTCATGGTGACCCTGCAAGACCATACGTTATGGGTAGCCTGTTTAATGGAACAACAGGTGGTGGCGGTGGTCAAGGCAACAACTGCAAAAGCCTCACCAGTCGCACTGGCTGTGCCTTGAAACTTAATGATTCTGTAGGTAGTGTCACGTTATCAGATCCAGGAAAGACCAGCATTCACATGGACGGTTCGGGTAATGCCACATTTGATTCATCTGACAAAATACTCATCTCCTGTGGTAATGCTACTATTGAGTTGCACAAAGATGGTACGATAAAGATAAATGGCAAGGAGATATCAGTTGGAGGCACGGATATCTCCATGGCAGGAACATCAAGTATTGTTGCTGGTGTAGGGGAAGGCGAGACACCAAGTACTGGTATTGGTATGACTACGACAGACCTTAACATAACTTCTGCAAAGACTTGTATTGATGGCACCAGTGAGACTAATGTAAGTTCAAGTAGTGGAACAACGTCTGTTACCGCATCAAGTGAGGTGATTGTAGGTGGAAGTAAAGTAAAACTAAACTAATAGTGGTATGAATCCAGTACGATTGGAATTACTAAAGATAGACAGACAATGGTATGAGCAAGTAAAAGCACATACCGATAAACCGCTATTTGTATGCTTAGGCGAGAAGCACACTCTAAACATGTTTGATGTTTATTTTAAGAGTCATGGTGCAGATGAGGTAGAAAGTAACGACGTTTCCTTGTGAATTATAAACCATTTGAGGATGCACAGCGGTATGGTGCAGAGCTATTAGAAGAACTACATTTAGTTTATAAGTTGTGGAGAGAAAATAATCTTACTTCTGTTCCATGTAAAGAATGGCTTCCGGATATGGTCGTTCCTGATGGTAAAGTTAAGACTGATGCAGGGAATACTGCTAAGGCACTAATAGAACTATACGAATCTTTTCCGCCACTACGTGGACACAAGATATTTATTCTCTTATCACCACAACAGATAAGTAGTATACCTTTATATGAACAGTGGCTGTTTGATTGGTGTGTTAATATGAATAGCAGTGATGTCAAGATTGTAGTGCTTGAAAAACATGAAGGTCGGCTGTTAAAGAAACTGCCTAATAACAGACATGAATTTGTACTTACCGGTACTGACATTGCTTCTTTGATGAACAATGTGGCAGCCCAGACTGCTGCAGATCCTAATGATGAAGAAAATGTTCTGCAACAACAAATGCTATTGGCAAACGTTCACTTTAGCAGGCGTGAGTTTGATAATGCTCATGTAGCTTTAGCTAAAGCTATTGCCATAGCCAGCCGACACAATCTTAAAGACGTACTATGTACGGCTCACCTCTTAGATGCTTATGTATGGCTTACACAAAATGAACAGGAGAAAGCACATGACACATTCCGTACCTTATTGAGCCTTACTGGTGAAGGAACTTTATTGTCTGCACAGATGCATGTGAATTATGGTGGTTTCTTGCTTGCTATACGAAGAAAAGAGGATGCAATAGATGCGTTTGAGAAATCAGCTGAGATTGCAAAGAATATAAAGAATCCATTATTGGAGATGGAGTGTTATCGTATTATGGGTCAAATACAAGATGGTACATTTACAGATTCACAAACCATTGCTTATTATGAGAAGTGTATAGAGATAGGTATGACTATGAACAATGAGGAAAGACAACAAAGTTCATTAGCTTACATAGCTACTCTATTACTAAAGAAATATGGAAACTCTAAAAAAGCAGAAGAACTTTGCAAACAAATGGAGCAATATTTAGGTGCAGATTGGCAAACTAACATACAAGTCCCCAACATGGATGACCTATATCATTCACCCTTAACAAGTGTATCCTCATGAAGATAATAGCAAAGAAAGCCAATGTAGCGAGTACTGCCGTACAGCATGTGGCCAAACATTTTGATTTGGTATTAGGTATAGACATTCACTGGACGAAGCTACCTATGCCTCCTTTTCCTCTTCCCTTACCACACCCTTTCATAGGAATTGTCTTTGACCCCATGGAGTATGCAGACTTCAGCATACCAGTCCCTTCCTTGTTGCAAAAGATGTTCAACCTCCCAGAAAAGATTCCTATGGGAGCATCAGTTTTTGTTCATGGCCGTATTAAGGCTACGACAACAACATCTGTCTTTGGTTTTGGTTGTTCTATAAAACCTAAAGGTGGTGCTGCAAGTATGTTAGGAGCAGCTATGGTTGGGAATATTATACCTATCAAACATATAACAGGTGGTCTACCTTTCTATAAAATCTTCTTAGGAGACTTAGAAGGTCCGCATGATGGTGAAATCTATTTCGGGTCGGAAAGTGTCATTATCAATGGTAGTGAGTGCAGTGGGTCATTCCCTCAGCAGGTTCTGACTTGTTGGGGCATACCTTTCGGACACCAATATTTTCCTCCGGCATGGCTTGCTCTCTACCAGCATATATTAACAATGTATGTGCAAATAAATATCAAGCCACCTGTGCTGGTGGGTGGAACTTTTATCCCTCATAAGTACACACTCTCTGACATTTTGATGCGTGCAGCAGCCGTACTCTTCATGAAAGCACTGGGAGCTATTGCCAAAAAAGGATTGACCAAATTTAATCATTTCCTTCAGGGTAAATTCGGTAAGAACCCTATATCTAAATCGTTGTGTTTCTTCGGTTTGGAGCCAGTGGACTTTGCCACAGGAGCAATGAATTTCTCTTGGGACGACTTTGAACTATTTGGTGAGCGTACTATTCGTTGGACAAGTGCGTGGCAAAGTGACATTACCTATTCTGGAATCATGGGTAATGGAGTGATTTGTAACTATGACCTGTTCATTATTCCTCAGGATGCAGACGGGGTAGCTGCTTACAATAATCCTAATGAGAATCAAGTATTCCCAATACCAATACCAGAAATAGGAGGCAAAGAGGAGTATTATCGTTCTCTAAAGTTATGGCAGCATAGACCAAACAAATCTAAATGGATTGTAAGGACAGAGACTGAAATTCGCACCTATCGTGCCTTCTCTGACAAGGAGTATGGTACAATATATCTTGCTGAAAGGATAGACTATGTGGGAGGTGGTTTCCTATTGTTAGATTATAGTGGGCGTAAGCACTTGCTTTCTACTATTAAGGATCACCTTGGACGTCTTATAATCTTTGGACAGGATGAGGAACGAGGTCTTATCCGCTCAGCAATGTATAAACATGGTGATGTCATAGACCAATTGGTGGCATACGACTATGACGAAAGGAGTAACCTTATACGTGTACGTGATCGCTTTGGTAAGAGTATTGAATTTGAACATGATAATGCCAATAGAGTCGTTCTGCGTCGTAACCGTAACAACATGACTTATACGTGGGAGTATGATGCCGAGGGACGTGTTATCCATACTACTGGTGAAGGTGGCGTACAGGAGGGTTATATCTCTTACCATGACGGATATAATGAAGTAAGATACTCTGCTACAGGAGCTACGGAGCAGTATTATTATGACGATAACAACCTTGTATATAAAAAGGTGGATGCCATGGGTGGCGAGACCTGGTATGGATATAATTCCTGGCATGAACGCACGTTGGTAGGTACACCAGAGGGTAAGGTCGTAGGATATGATTATGATGACCGTGGCAACCTTATAAGATTGACGGCTGCTGACGGAGCTGAGACTGTTTATGAGTATGATGACCATAATCGTGTGATAGCACGTACAGATGCAGCCGGTAATAGAGAAGAATGGGTCTATGATACAGAGACAGCATTGTTGCTGAAACATAAGGAAGCGGATGGTACTGTTGTTACTTATACATACGAGAAGGATAAGCAACAGCCTTCTACTATTGAGTATGGTGAAGAACTACGTGCTGTTCTACAATATGACACTTTAGGATTAATCTCAAATATTACAGATGGGCATGGCGTTTGTGAAACATTCGCTTACGATGACTATGGCCGTCCACTGAAGCACGGGCATGCTGACGGGAATAGTACAGAATGGCAGCGTGACCGACTTGGCCGTGTTACTCGCTACGCAACTCCTGGGCAAAGCGTTATGCGCATCTCCTACGATGCCTACGACTGCCTGTTGAAGTTACCAGTGGCAATGAAGTGTGGACTATGGAGTACACTCCTATGGGTAACCTGCGCCGTCAGACACGACGGACGAGCAGTATGCGCATGGTCAGTGCGCTGAACTATGAGTATGATTCCTATGACCAACTGAAGTTTGTCGAGAACGAACATGGTGAACGCTACTTCTTTGAACGTAACCTTAATGGTGAGGTGATTTGTGAAAGGGGCTTTGATGGATTAGAACGTCACTATATACGTGACCTTGACGGCACGGTGATTACTACACAGCTACCTGATGGTACGGCTGTGCATCATCAGCATGACCAGGTCGGACGGCTTACCTATAACAAGTACACCGATGGTAGTTGGGAGGCTTGGGAGTACGATAAGGCAGGACGGCTCACCAAAGCGTACAACAGAGACAGCGTGACGGAGTTCGTGCGTAATGCTTTCGGGCAGGTCATAAAGGAAACCCAAGACGGGCGTACAGTGGAGCATAAGTATGATGAGCGTTCCCGACTCTCACATATAGTAAGTGCATTAGGAGGAAATATTACCTACGGATATGATGCAAAAGGCTCAGTCAACCACATATCAGCTGGCATGTCAGGGCGGAAGAAGCCTTGGGAGGCGAATATAGCATACGATAGGTTCGGGCGTGAGACTTCACGCATAATGTCTGGCTGTGTGGAGAATACTATGCACTATGACAGCATTGGCCGCCCTGCACATCAGCGTGTCCGTCACAATGGCCGGACGCTACTTGACAAGTCATATACTTGGGGTGATAATCTTCGTCTTTTACGAACGTTTGACACAATAAACGGCAGAAGTGTCCGTTACGATTATGATGCCTTTGGAACTCTGTCAGGGGCTGTATATGGTGACGGAAGTCGTCAGTGGCGTAACCCTGATGCAATGGGTAATGTGTATGATAGTCCCGACCGTACGGACAGGAGTTATGGTCGTGGTGAACAGCTGCGTGAGGATAGGAAGTGGCGGTATTATTATGACAGCCATGGTAACCTTGTGCTGAAGACCATGCGCAGGATGGAACCATCGCGTAATGCGGAGGCACGGGATGAGTTTCTTCAATGGCAGAGCGGTGACTATGCCTATACGTGGCAAGCCAATGGTGTGCTTAGGAGTGTAACACGGCCTGACGGAAAGACCGTTACCTTCAGGTATGACGCTTTGGGCAGACGTATTGAGAAAGTCTTTGACGGACGAGTATATCGCTACCTCTGGGATGGTGATGTCATTCTGCACGAGTGGGACTATGCTGAGGCTGACCGCCCGAATACGATTGTTACCGAGGCTGGTGAGGTCACACTTGACAGGCCAGAACCAGTTGAGAACCTCATCACATGGGTTTACGACAGTGACAGCTATGTCCCTACAGCCAAGATTGTCGGCGACAGGCATTACAGCATCATCAGTGACTACATCGGCCGTCCTGTCCAAGTGTACGATGATAATGGTAATATCGTTTGGCAGGCTGACTATGACATCTATGGTAACGTCCGCAACCTCCACGGCAGCAGGCAGTTCATTCCTTTCCGCCAGTTGGGTCAGTATGAGGACGAGGAGACTGGACTGTATTACAACAGGTTCAGGTATTATGATCCGAGGATTGGTAATTATATCAGCCAAGACCCGATTTCTATAGTAGGCGGGATAAATGTATATGCTTATGTTCATGATTCTAACAGTTGGATAGACCCATTAGGATTGAGTTCCAACCCCATAATATTTACAAGTAGTAGCGGACAGACTCATAAAATCAGTGGATATACAAATTTGGGTCATATGAGCGATACCCAATTAAATACACTCTATCATGCAAATAATAATGCTCTCAAAGGAAAAGGTTTTGGATTATCTGGTGTGGATAAACAAGGGAATACAATTGTACTACATCATTATAAACAAAATCCTAATGGAGATTTAATAGCTATGCCTGCCAAACATCACGATAAACCACATACAAACCCTGGCCAACATCCATTTGGGAAGCAAAAAGGAAGTGGATTAACACCTGACGAACGAGCTGTATTTAATAAATGGAAGCAAGAATATTGGAAAAAACAAGCCGAAGCGGAATTAAAAGCGAGAGGTAAAATAATTGGTTATAATTAATTAAAAAAGGATATGAAACAAGAAATCATAAATAAATTGAATGTTTTTTTTCAAGAAAATCCCACGATGTTAGGGAAAGCTGCTACTAATGAACAAATCATAAGCGCAGAAAAAGAACTTAATATTATAATGGATAAAGATTATAAAGAGTTTATTCAAAACTATGGAGGTGCTTATGCTGGATTAGCAATTCATGCTTTTGTAAATGGAACATCAATAGGGAATGAAACTATAATTGATTTAACAAATAACGCTCGTAAACTTTTTAATGAAGCTAATCTTTTTCCAGAGATTAATAAGAGTCTTGTAATTGCAGACGATGGTTCAGGAAATCCTATTGCTATTATGCCTAATGGGGAAGTGGTGTTATTTGACTACGATACAGAAGAAAAGCAGGTGCTTTCAAATTCTTTTGAAGAATTTATTGAAGAGAATTTTGTGGAATGGTAATCGCAAGTTCAAAGCACGAGGATTAGACGTCACTGTTCATCACAATAAGATAAAAGAGGAAAAGACATTGAAGACAGATTTATGGATAAGGACGACTCATTAAGTTCTTTTGGTGGCATATTGACGGTTATTTTTTGTACCTTTGCTATAGAAAAATGTTTTTTTGGCAAGAAATCTCTTCTCAAGGACTTTTTGGGAGGGTGATCTCGTTAAATAAGTAGACGCTTTTCGTATTGTTTTAATGGAAGAACAGAAGTTATGCATTTAGCAAATAGATGGCCAAGACTGTCTTGGCTGTCTATTTATTTATCCTCTGAAACAAAAGAACTTTTCATGTCAATGCTTCGGTAAATTGTAGATAGAATATTGAAAAATCATAACATAACGTCATATAAAACATCTACAAATAAAGACTAAAATACGTGTATAAGGCAAGGTTGCACCCAACAGTAAATCAATCAGTTACGAAGTCGTAATATAAGGTGCCTGGTAAGCGTTCAGAAGGGCGTTGGTTAGACCTCTAAAGAGCATCTATTGCAAGTCAATCAGGCGTCTTCCCTAAGCCAGAAGAGCATATATCGGTTTTAAGTTGTACGAAAATAGTTTACAGGTATCGGTTAGTATAGGGATAAGTTGTTTGTAGAAGACAGAAAGATATGGTAATGGGTAGACATAGTATTTATTATCTGGGGTGATAATCTTCGCCTTCTACGAAAGTTTGACACAATAAACGGCAGAAGTGTCCGTTACGACTATGATGCCTTCGGTTCTCTATCTGGGGCTGTATATGGTGACGGTAGTTGTCAGTGGCGTAATCCAGATGCAATGGGTAACGTGTATGATAGTCCCGACCGTACAGACAGGAGTTATGGTCGTGGTGGACAGCTGCGTGGGGACAGGAAGTGGCGGTATTATTATGACAGCCATGGCAACCTTGTGCTGAAGACCATGCGCAGGTCGGGACCATCCCTTGAAACTGGGATGCGGGATGAGTTCCTTGCCTGGCAGAGCGGTGACTATGCCTATACGTGGCAGGGCAATGGTATGCTCAGGAGCGTAACACGGCCTGACGGCAAAACCGTTACGTTCAGGTATGACGCTTTGGGCAGACGTATTGAGAAAGTCTTTGACGGACGAGTATATCGCTACCTCTGGGATGGTGATGTCATTCTGCACGAGTGGGACTATGCTGAGGCTGACCGCCCGAATACGATTGTTACCGAGGTTGGTGAGGTCACACTTGACAGGCCAGAACCAGTTGAGAACCTCATCACATGGATTTACGACAGTGACAGCTATGTCCCTACAGCCAAGATTGTCGGCGACAGGCATTACAGCATCATCAGCGACTACATCGGCCGTCCTGTCCAAGTGTACGATGATAATGGTAATATCGTCTGGCAGGCAGACTATGACATCTATGGTAACGTCCGCAACCTCCACGGCAGCAGGAAGTTCATTCCTTTCCGCCAGTTGGGTCAGTACGAGGATGAGGAGACTGGACTGTATTACAACCGCTTCCGCTATTATGCCTCAAGGCTAGGTAATTACATCAGCCAGGATCCAATAAGGTTAGCGGGAAATAACCCGACGCTGTATGGGTATGTGGGGGATTGTAATGAGGAGGTTGACATACTGGGTCTTATGCCATCTTGGATGCCTACAAAACGTGGCTATCAAAGACATCATATTATACCTCAAAGCCTTAAGAACCATCCAATCTTAGAAGCTTCTGGTATAAATATCGATGGAGCAGGTAATATGAAATATTTGCCAGTTGCAGAAGGAATAGATTCAAATCCAAATAAGGCAATTCATAATGATTGGAGTGATGTTCATAAAGAATATAATGCAACTATGAAAGGACGTTTAGACAACCTCTATGGTCAAGCTCTAAAAGAAATGGGACACAAGGAGGATGCAACAAGAATTAACAGAATTACAGAGAAAGACAAGGGCAGAACTTGACTCTAGTAAAAATAAAATGCCATTAAATATGTTTGTAATAAATCAATATGAAACAAATACAGGTCAGATTGTTTGTTTTAAATCACAATCTGATTCACAAAGATATTGGGATTTTTTCATCGAAAATAAGAATGTAATACCGTTTCAGTATGTAAATCCACTTCTTGTTGCAGGAAAAGGTTATACACATTCTCAAATTCAAAAACTTGATTTTTTGAATTGTATCATACCTATACCTATTTTCTCTTGTAGGTTCGTTAAAAAATATAACGACCTATTAAAGGAGGAGTTACAGTTCTTCCCATGTAAGATAAAAATAAAGGATAAAATTGTAGACTTTTTCTTGGGACGTATTATTAAAAGTGATAATATTTTGGATTTACAACGTTCAGGGAGTCGAACTTTGACTGATGGCTCCTCCTTGCCAGATGTTCCTTTCTTTTATCAAACAAGATATGATAATTTCTATATTCTACGAGATTGTTCATTCAAGTCACATTATATTGTTTCTAAGTATTTTGCTAGTTTATGTGAAGGATTTAATATAGAAGTAAAGTCTGTGTAAATGGATAGTTCCGTCTAAATATACAGAACGGTGAACGCTACACGATCATCAGCGACTACATCGGCCGTCCCGTCCAGGCATACGATGATAACGGTAATGTCGTCTGGCAGGCAGACTATGACATCTATGGTAACGTCCGCAACCTTCACGGCAGCAGGCAGTTCATTCCTTTCCGCCAGTTAGCTCAGTACGAGGATGAGAAGACTGGACCGTATTACAACCGCTTCCGCTATTATACCCCAAGGCTAGATAATTACATCAGTCAAGACCCGATAAGGTTAGCAGGAAATAATCCTACGCAGTATGGGTATGTGGGGGATTGTAATAAGTTTTGCGATTCATTTGGGTTAAAGGAGATTATTTTTCAAATACCTCAAATGCCAGGACATCAGAAACATCACATCATTCCTCAATCTACAAAACACCCATTGTTAAACAGATTAGAGTTCAATGTTCACCAAAATAAATGATAAGTTATGTTTACAGGTATTGATTACGTTTTATATACACATAAAAGGCAAGAGTTATTTATCCAAGAAATGAAGAAATCTTTTTCTTTATGGGATAATCCTTATATTATTATTGATAATGAGGATAATACAACTGATATATATATAGCTAAAAACAAGATGATGTTCGACCTTATGGATGAAAAGGGATATTATACAAATAGGGATTCTGGCGAAGGTCCTTTTTTACTTATATTTAATAGTAACTTTGCTTCAGATTGTAATAAAATAACTTTAGTCCTTCCTGAAGATATTGAAACGTCAAAATTTTCAAGAAAGGTGTTTGATTGGGCTAAATCTATTTTATAGAGCCTAGAACTATCTTTTTACTTTTAACATCTTAAAAATAGGAAAGTATGGACTTTCTTCTTTTAAATCACTTCGTATCGACCAAAGTACTGGGGCACATCATCACTTTGACCTCACAGTTGACCTTGAGTCGGGAGGCAACAGACAGGTGCATAACATCAGTAGCAGTAAAGAGTGGCTCGGCAAAGATATCATAGTGAAAGCTGCGAACAAACCATTCTTCTGTGGCATAGTGACGAACATTGAGTTGCATCGCGATGGCAGCGACTTCGGGTGTATACAGGTGTCTGGATACTCCTCCACTTATCGTATGGAGACGGCACCGAGCTGTTACTCATGGAATGACAGGTCGATTGGCGATGTCGTAAAGAGTCTGTGCAGTGATGGTAAGGTGCAATTGGCATTGAATGCAGCACACAAGAAACAGTTGGATTACATCTGCCAATACGAGGAATCTGACTTCGATTTCGTTCGTCGTCTCGCCTTGCAGTATCAGGAGTGGATGTATTATGATGGTCTGAAACTTGTCTTCGGTAAACCAAGACGATTGCCAGACCCTATCAAGATGGAATTTGGTACGTCACTGAGTTCCCTCAACATTGGCCTACAAACATTAGCTCGTCCAGAACAGGTGTTTACGTTCCATTCTGGTGCAAACCGTGAGATGGACCGCAAGACGCCCGATAAAGCTTACGGACATGACAGGATGGCGGGTGATGCGTTCCGTGCTGCGCTTCCCTCCTACCCTAAAGCGGCTCGCCAGTACTCCATACAGCGTGTCAGCTCTATCGATGATCTTGAGAATTATGTACTCCTAAAACAGGCCGCCGAGACAGCTGAAACTCATTACGTCACAGCCGAAAGCCAAGACCCAAGGCTACATGTGGGTTCGGTGATAAGTTTGTATAGTTCTTTCTTAAAGGGAGTTGGCAATCTCTCACAAGAGAGCTTAGGTGATTTTATCATCATCGAGATGACCCATGAAGTGAGCGAGAGCTGTTACTACAAAAACCGTTTCAAAGCCATTCCTGGTACTGTAATGAGTCTGCCTAACCCAAAGGTTGAAATGCCATTAGCCGAAACACAAATGGCAACGGTGCTAAGCAATGCCGACCCACACGGAGCGGGTCGTGTGCAGGTGCGCATGAATTGGCAGACCGATAACATGCGAACAAGTTGGGTGCGTGTGATGACACCAGATGGCGGTGGCAGCAAAGACGTAAAGAGCAACCGTGGCTTCGTTTTCATCCCAGAGGTAGGCGACCAAGTCCTCCTCGGCTTCCGTCATGGTGACCCCGCCCGCCCCTACGTTATGGGCAGCCTGTTTAATGGAACGACAGGTGGTGGCGGTGGCCAAGGCAACAACTGCAAAAGCCTCACCAGCCGCACTGGCTGTGCCTTGAAACTTAATGATTCTAAAGGAAGTGTCACCCTACACGATAAGGGTGGTGTAAGTATGACTTTTGATGGTGCAGGTAATGCCACTACAAATGCAAAGACAAGCTATACAGTGAATACAGGAGAAAATGCTTCTATTAACGTTGGATCTGTAAAAGAAAGCGAAAGCGCACCAGCATACTTAACAATGAATAGTGGAGGTAAAGTAACGTTAAATGGTACTTCCAATATTCACTTGGCAGTTGACGAAAATACTTACATTGACTTGACACCAGGTTGTATTACGATTAATGCTGCTACTGTATCTATTATTGGTACAGATATTGCTGTTATTGGTACTAATAAGGCAGAAAAGAGCCCATCTAAAGGTACAACTAATAGCGATAATAAAAATAAGATTGTATTAACAAGGGGCTTAGAGGTCAAGAATAATGGAGTAACGGTTAAAGGGGGTACCCTAAATGTTACTATAAATGGGGGAGAAGTCAATATAAATTAGATCTTGGGAATAATTAGTTTTCATGGACAGCAAGAGAAATATGGGCAAAGATGATATTTACCAAAATAAAAGAGGCGACATAAATGGTGACCAATTCGCATTTAATGCGCAAAGATATAATCATAGAATGGAGGAAGAAGAGCTCCGTCTGTTATCTTCATTGGGATTAACTAAGGAAGATATTATTGACAAAACAGACCCAGACCTCGGCACTACACGAAGTGCTGAGGCTATGCTTCGGTCTATTGAACGTCAAAGACAGTATAAGCAGCGTGTCATAGAAGCGGCAAGGAGAAAGAGAGAAACAGGAAAAGATATAGTAATAGAACAGGAGGATAGTAACAAAGAAAGAGATATTGAACGCATCTTAAAGTATAGGTGTGAACAAATGTCTGCAACTCGCCTAAATGGTGTTTCTATTAATAATTCTCAGGTTAATCAAGATTTTAAGGTAGTTCAAAATGTTGATAATAAGGAAGGTTTATTTTTAGTAACTTTGTTAGACAACGTTGTAAATGCTACTCCACAACCCCTAAAAGAATCAGTTGATTTGCTGATGGAGGTAGATAAAGCTCTACTCTCTAATGTTTTATTGGATATTGACGAACAGACGGGCAAAGTTAATCAGATTTTAAACCATGATGAGATTATTAAACAATGGGACCAATGTAAGGATTCTTTGAGAAAAAAATACGATTTTATTCGAAAAGAAGATACTCGTGATAAGTTGGAGTATTTCCTTAAGGTTGCAGAAGAACAGGCTCACAACTTAGATAGTTTGAGTATGATGTTTAATGCAAAACTGTTTGTTAATACATTCTTTGATAAATATTTGGTTACAGATAAAAACCTCTTCGACCCATATAAGCGAGTCTTTAACTCACAGCTCTTTGAGGATATTGCTGTTGAATTGGATTTTACTCAGGAAATTCTGAAAGAGTCACCAAATATGGTCCTCATTCAAAGAAAAAGCAAGATGAACAAAGACACTTTACCATTATCACAGATTAAAGAGGGCTATGAGAAAAAGTTTCAACCAACGATTCAATATAAGTTTTCTGACTACAACTATTCTATGGTTGAGAAATGTGTTATCAACACGAAATATAATTTCATTGTCCAATCAGATGTTTTATTCATAGAGGAAGTTACCAATAACTTGGAAGTTGTAACAGATTTTAAACTGAGAAAATTAGTATAAGTATATGGCTGAATCGTATATTCCTGCAGAGGCTTATGTCATTTGTTCAAACATGACATGCGGTGTACCACGTAAGTTATTACCATCACGTGGTGATAAAACAGTTGCCCACTCAAATGGTTCCAAGATTCTTCTGACAGTTGAAGACCGAAAGATTGACGAGTCGTTTGAATGTGTGGAAGAAGGGTTGAGCTGGGGAGGATTTGAGGCGTTAGCAGCTGGTATATGTATAGGTGCATTGGTTGTTGCTACAGTTGCTACAGGAGGACTCGCCTTGGCTGCAACAGGCGTTATGTTTGCAGCTGCAGGCGCAACTGTTATCTCTGGAGTAGGGGGAATTATAAGTATTGCTCATGCCTGTGATTGTACTCTGGAATCGACGTGGTCAGCTGAGAGCTTATCCGTTAGATTTAATAAAAACGCAGCCTTACTGAACAGGTCCTTTATGAACTGTAAGAATAAAGGCGTTATCAATATAATATTAGATAAACAGATAGCTATGGATGCTGCAAAAGCCATCAGTGACAGTAATATGAATGCCTTTTATTGGAAGATGGGTTCTCAGTTTGTTATGGGTGCAATAACTGCTATTACTGCAGCATCAAGCGCTGTGTCTCTTGTTGCTGCAGCAGTTTTGGCAATTCCATCATACTTTAGTTGGTGGATATTAGATTCGGACGATTTATCATCAACGACAAGAAATACTGGCTCTGGAGCTATCACCTACATCGCTGGTATGGTTGTCACCAAAGAAGTTAAGAGTACGGTTTCATTAATAATGACAGGTGCCAAGACTGCAGGTGGGTATGTCCAATATGGATATGGAGTGTTAGTTGAAAATATAGGAACCCAATTCGAAGGAGCAATACGAACTGCGATACACTCTAAGCAGATAAACCCAAGTCAATTAAAGGGATTTGCTGCTGGACTTGGAGGGGCTGCGGTAAATGTTGGAATTGGAATTGTGGCTGATAATAATATCGATGATTATCGAGACGAAGCTTCAGAAGAAGCGAAAAAGAAAAATGAGTCAGATTCATTTAACTCTATCAATGTTGTATCAATACAAGGATAATATATGAGGAAAAATAGTATGGGCTGGTTTTTGGGTGTCGCGTTTGTTGCAATATTGTTAGCAATTGGAAATCTAATTTACACTTGTACACGGAATGATGGGGAGAAATACGCACAGCAGTATATTGACGATTCGGAGTATGTTACATTGCATATTCCTCAAAGAAAAAGTATTTCTTATGAATTCGATCATATTGTTACAGGTGTTGTCATGAACTCTGCTGAAACAGTATGGACAGACAGTATAACATTTTACGATAGTTCTTATAGAAAATATTTTTGTGTACTTGTGATTGAAAAGAAAAGGCGTAATATTGTGAGGCAAAGTATGTTTGTAGGAGATGATATAGCTTACCGTAAGACTATCAAAGCTCGGATAAACAAGTACGAACTAAACTCTCCTCGATATGGTTCTAAAGAAAACCCTGTCCCTGTGTTAGACTATGACTATGATTTACAACGATTAAGAAGTGCTTATGATGACAAGGAATACGAGTATGCGTTCAGTAGACCTGCCTATTACAAGAGAGCAGTAGAACTATATCTCACCTATATGATGAGCAAGGAAGAGTTCAAGGAACGGTTTGAAAAGGAGTAATTTGGTGGGCATATCAATACAACGATAATATGTTATGAGAAAGAGCGGTATAGGCTAGTTTATAGGTGTCGGGCTTGTTGCAATGTTGTTGGCTATTGGTAATCTGATTTACACATGCACACGGAATAATGGGGAAAAGTATGCACAGCAGTATATTGACGAGTCGGAGTATGTTACATTGCATATTCCAGAAGGAGCAAAGGATGTCAGCTATGGACCTGAGAGCATAATGACAGGTGTCCTAATGAACTCAACTGAAAGAATCAGAACTGATAGTTTGGCTTTTTATGATAAATATTATAAGAAATATTTCTGTGTATTCGTCATCGAGCCAGAGAGTCGGGAGACAGTTAGGCAAAGTATGATAGTTGTAAAGGATATATGTTACCGTAAGACTATCAAAGCTCGGATAAACAAGTACGAACTAAACTCTCCTCGATATGGTTCTAAAGAAAACCCTGTCCCCGTGTTAGACTATGACTATGATTTACAACGATTAAGAAGTGCTTATGATGACAAGGAATACGAGTATGCGTTCAGCAGACCAGCCTATTACAAGAGAGCAGTAGAACTATATCTCACCTATATGATGAGCAAGGAAGAGTTCAAGGAACGGTTTGAAAAGGAGTAATTTGATGACTCTGCAGGTAGCGTAACATTGCATGATAAGGGCGGTGTAAGCATGAACTTTGATGGTGACAAAACAGTTGCCCACTCAAATGGTTCCAAGATTCTTCTGACAGTTGAAGACCGAAAGATTGACGAATCGTTTGAATGTGTAAAAAAAGGTCTGGATTGGGGAGGATTTGAAGCGTTAGCTGCAGGTATATGTATAGGAGCGTTGGTTGTAGCAACAGTTGCTACAGGAGGACTTGCCTTGGCTGCAACAGGCGTTATGTTTGCAGCTGCAGGCGCAACGGTCATCTCCGGAGTGGGAGGAATTATAAGTATTGCTCATGCTTGTGATTACACACTTGAATCAATATGGGCTGGTAAAAGTTCATCTGTTAAATTCAATAAGCATGCAGCCTTATTGAATAGATCTTCTATGACATGCTCAGGCAGTGGTGGCGTTATCAATATAATATTAGATAAACAGATAGCTATGGATGCTGCAAAAGCCATTAGTGACAGTAATATGAATGCTTTTTATTGGAAGATGGGTTCTCAGTTTGTTATGGGTGCAATAACTGCTATTACTGCAGCATCAAGCGCTGTGTCTCTTGTTGCTGCAGCAGTTTTGGCTGTGCCTTCATACTTTAGTTGGGGCATATCAGATGATTCACCAACAAAACGTAATATAGGTGCTGGCACTGTTACCTACATCGCTGGTATGGTTGTCACCAAAGAAGTTAAGAGTACGGTTTCATTAATAGGGACAGGTGCCAAGACTGCAGCTGGATATATCCAATATGGATATGGAGTATTAGTTGAAAATATAGGAACCCAATTCGAAGGAGCAATACGAACAGCGATACACTCCAAGCGGATAAATCCAAGTCAATTAAAGGGATTTGCTGCTGGACTTGGAGGGGCTGCGGTAAATGTTGGAATTGGAATTGTTGCTGACAATAACATTGATGATAATAGAAAAGATGCTTCAGATAAGAATAAAAATGCAAATAAGGATGATAAATTAAACTCTATTAATGTTGTATCAATACGAGAATAATATATATGAAAAAGATTAATATGGGTTGGTTTTTGGGTGTCGGGCTTGTTGCAATGTTGTTGGCAATTGGTAATCTAATTTACACCTGCACACGGAATGACGGGGAAAAGTATGCACAGCAGTATATGGACGAGTTGGAGTATGTAACTTTGCATATCCCAGGAGGAGCAAAGGACGTCAGCTATGGAGCTGGGAGTATTATGACAGGTGTCCTAATGAACTCAACAGAAAGGATTAGAACTGATAGTATTCTTTTTTATGATAGCACTTATAAGAAATACTTCTGTGTATTCGTTATCGAGCCAGAGCGTGATATGGGTAGACAGAGTTCATTTGTAGAGGATGATATAAGTTACCGTAAGACCATCAAAGCCCGTATAAACAAGTACGAACTAAACTCTCCTCGATATGGTTCTAAAGCCAATCCTGTCCCTGTGTTAGACTTTGACTATGATTTACAAGAATTCAGAGGTATTTATTATGGCAAGGAATACGAATATGCGTTCAGCAGACCAGCCTATTACAAGAGAGCTGTTGAACTATACCTCACCTATATGATGAGTAAGGAAGAGTTCAAGGAACGATTTAAAAAGGAGTAATTTGAAGGGGCTATCAATACAACGATAATACGTTATGAGAAAGAGCGGTATGGGTTGGTTTTTGGGTGTCGGGCTTGTTGCAATATTGTTGGCAGCTGGAAATCTAATTTACACCTGTACACGGAATGATGGCGAGAAATACGCACAGCAGTATATTGACGAGTCGGAGTATGTAACATTGCATATCCCAAAAGAAGCAAAGGACGTCAGCTATGGACCTGAGAGCATAATGACAGGTGTCCTAATGAACTCAACTGAAAGAATCAGAACTGATAGTTTGGCTTTTTATGATAAATATTATAAGAAATATTTCTGTGTATCCGTTATTGAGCCAGATCATCGGAAGACAGTTAGGCAAGGTGAGATAGTTGTAAAGGATATACGTTATCGTAAGACCATCAGGGCTCGGATAAACAAGTACGAACTAAACTCTCCTCGATATGGTTCTAAAGAAAACCCAGTCCCAGTGTTAGACTATGACTATGATTTACAAGAATTCAGAGATGTTTATGATGACAAGGAATACGAGTATGCGTTCAGCAGACCTGCCTATTACAAGAGAGCAGTAGAACTATATCTCACCTATATGATGAGTAAGGAAGAGTTCAAGGAACGGTTTGAAAAGGAGTAATTTGAAGGGGCTATCAATACAACGGTAATACGTTATGAGAAAGAGCGGTATAGGCTGGTTTTTGGGTGTCGGTCTTGTTGCAATGTTGTTGGCAATTGGTAATCTGATTTACACCTGCACACGGAATGATGGGGAGAAATATGTACAGCAGTATATTGACGAGTCAGAGTATGTTACATTGCATATTCCAGAAGGGAAGATGGATGTTGACTATGGACCTGAGAGTATTATGACAGGTGTCCTAATGAACTCAACAGAAAGGATTAGAACTGATAGTATTCTTTTTTATGATAGCATTTATAAGAAATACTTCTGTGTATTCGTTATCGAGCCAGAGCGTCGGAAATTGGGTAGACAAAGTTCATTTGTAGAGGATGATATAAGTTACCGTAAGACTATCAAAGCTCGTATAAACAAGTACGAACTAAACTCTCCTCGATATGGTTCTAAAGCCAACCCAGTCCCAGTGTTAGACTTTGACTACAAGATAGCACATTTCCAGAATGATAAGAATAGTAAATATTATAAGTATGCATTCAGCAGACCCGCTTATTACAAGAGAGCTGTAGAACTATATCTCACCTATATGATGAGTAAGGAAGAGTTCAAGGAGCGGTATGGAGGGAAATAATCCTTGAGAGTTTCAATTAATGATAATAAACTATGAGAAAGAGCGGTTTAGGGTGGTTTTTAGGTACAGGACTTGTTGCTATACTCTTAGCAGTGGGCAATCTGATTTACACCTGTACACGGAATGATGGGGAAAAATATGCACAGCAGTATATTGACGAGTCGGAGTATGTTACATTGCATATCCCAAAAGGGAAGATGGATGTTGACTATGGACCTGAGAGTATTATGACTGGTGTCCTAATGAACTCAACAGAAAGGATAAGAACTGATAGTATTCTTTTTTATGATAGTATTTATAAGAAACACTTCTGTGTTTTCGTCATTGAGCCAGAGAGTCGGAAGACATTTAGGCAAGGCGAGATAGTTATAAAGGATATAGACTACCGTAAGACCATCAGAGCTCGTATAAACAAATACGAACTAAACTCTCCTCGATACGGTTCTAAAGAAAACCCAGTCCCAGTGTTAGACTATGACTATGATTTACAACGATTAAGAAGTGCTTATGATGACAAGGAATACGAATATGCGTTCAGCAGACCTGCCTATTACAAGAGGGCTGTAGAACTATACTTAACTTATATGATGAGTAAGGAAGCGTTCAAGGAGCGGTATGGAGGGAAATAATCTATGAGAGTTTCAAGTAATGATAATAAACTATGAGAAAGAGCGGTTTAGGGTGGTTTTTAGGTACAGGACTTGTTGCTATACTCTTAGCAGTGGGCAACTTGATTTACACCTGTACACGGAATGATGGGGAAAAATATGCACAGCAGTATATTGACGAGTCGAAATATGTTACATTGCATATCCCAAAAGGGAAGATGGATGTTGACTATGGACCTGAGAGTATTATGACAGGTGTCCTAATGAACTCAACAGAAAGGATTAGAACTGATAGTATTCTTTTTTATGATAGCATTTATAAGAAATACTTCTGTGTATTTGTTATTGAGCCAGAGCGTCGGAATTTGGGTAGACAAAGTTCATTTGTAGAGGATGATATAAGTTACCGTAAGACTATCAAAGCTCGGATAAACAAATACGAACTAAACTCTCCTCGATACGGTTCTAAAGAAAACCCAGTCCCAGTGTTAGACTATGACTATGATTTACAACGATTAAGAAGTGCTTATGATGACAAGGAATACGAGTATGCGTTCAGCAGACCTGCCTATTACAAGAGGGCTGTAGAACTATACCTAACCTATATGATGAGTAAGGAAGAGTTCAAGGAGCGGTATGGAGAAAAGTAAAAGGAATGAAATTATAAAGTCTCGTATATAAAAGAAATAAGGAGGAGGAAACTTATATAGAAGGTCTTAAACTGTGGTATATGCATTACAAGGTTTACGGTTACCAGCATCCTATTGGAAGGAACATCGCATACAAGCAAATATGACTGAATGTGAAGCTCTACAACGAAGAGCAACCACACATGAGTATTGAAATGATAACTCCAAAAGAAGCAACACTCCTTACTGAAGAAATCACAAAGAGATAATACAGTTATAGGGAAAGACAAATAAAAGTAAAGCATAATACTTGCGTAATACCTAAAATAAATGTACCTTCGCCAGCGGGTCAAGGGTTGTCTTTCGGGCTATGTCCTTCAGTCAATCCTTGACAGTGATAAGTGGAGTTCTGTCAACTAACAACATTGATAAAGAGATTAAGTCAACTTTCTATAAGGATAAGATACCAAGATTGTCGACCTAAATCAATACACTACAAGATGAAAATATTAGGACAAGAATGATTAAGAAATAAAAGAACCTAAGAAAGAATTTACAGAAATAAATTAATAACTCTTTAGAAGATGAACATTAAGAAGATTTTGGAATCTAATGGATTACATGAGGCAAGGGTATTATCAGCTTGTGATTATATGTCCGTACCTAAGGGTTGGCACTTTCTTCTAAAGGAAGATAGTAAGGTTTTACGTAAATATATCATACTGGATTATTGGAAGTCTTTTAGCATTCTTCTCCCTAAGACGATGACAATATTTAAGGAGAATCTTGATGACGTATTTGTCATATCACATTATAACCAAGTAAAGATGGTTTATCTGTTTTTAATTGATGATGACTATATTGTATACGTAGGTAACTATCCAAGTTCAGATACTAAGATTGACTTTCTTCCTGAAAAACTCTGTAAATTCTATATGCATATCCATAATGGGTGGTTTGAAGCTATTAGTGGAGGGTTAGGACTGCTTCCTATAGAGAAAATACAGTTTTTAGATGAATCAGAATGGGGACTTCCAAGGGAGATATTACAATCAATAGAATTGTCAAAGACCTACTATGTTTTTCATAATGGTGGTGGTGGCTTCCTATGTATTAACACAGAAGATGATGCCAACCCTAAGTCGCTTGTCTGGTGGACAAATGATCAACCTAAGCTATGTATTGACTTTTGGACTCTCTTGGACTCTTGGATAGAAATAGGACTTTTATATTAAAACCTCTGCAGAACACTTTTTATTTATATAAGTTTATGATTCATAATGTGTTGTCTACAAAAGAAGCAACCTTCAAAGAAATAGAAGATAACTTTTCTTTCTGTTTTCCCGAGGATTACAAGTCATTCTTGACCAAATATAATGGGGTCAATATGGAGGATTATTATATCAAAGTGAATGACTTAAACGAAGATATTCTTGTCAACAACCTCTTTAGCACTGATGACAAGTTGAATAGATCACTTACGCTTATGTTTTGGAATCATGAGTATAAGGAAGATATACCAGAACATTCTTTACTTATAGGAGACTTTCAAGATGGAGCATTCTTACTCCTAATCTCTGAAGGAGCATATAAAGGAGTATATTTTTATGATCATGCATATTCCTTTGAACAATCTAATGATGATTGCAATACATACTTCTTGGCAGAGACGTTCAGTGACTTCCTAAACCGTATAAAATAAAATATGTAGTTATCATCTATGCTTATCAGTCCCTCGATTCAAGATAGTATTTTACCATCTTTTTCCATAGTATTTATTAGAAATTTAATTATTCAACTCCATGGTTATGAGGTACAGATATGAGAAGTTTATTGGATAAAGGAGAAAAACAATAGAGAAGTGGTTTAGGATAAGTATTCTCCAACCGTACCGCACTTTTAAGATAGAAGCGCAATTTGAAGAAAAATTAATGATAATAGATATAACCTTATCGTGGAAACTTTTAGAATTTCAATAGCACAATCATGGCACAGGAAGAATTAAAGGTTGAATATGACAAGTATAATACTTCAAGCATATTTGACTCGCTTAAAGAGAGCATAGAGGCACAGATAATAGTAACAGAGGTCTATAAGGGATTCTATTACGAAATCATCCCCTATTCATTCCTACGAGTAGGAATGAGAAGGGGAAATCCCATAAAGCAGTTTAATCGCTTGAAAAGTACGAACAATCTCTTTTTATATGGCTTCAACGAAAAGAAACAGATTATAGAAGTGCGGGAAGGGTGTGAGATAGAAAATCAGTTTAACCATCAGTTCCTTTTTTATGAAAAGGATATGTTCAAGTCATTATATTATAATAATGGGAAAATCCTGCAGAATGTCAGTTACTGTTATCTGAAAAAGGGGAATCTTGTTGACAAAGTACTGGGCAAAGGAAGATTCGGAGGAAGAGAAGAGTATTATTTCTATGATGAAGATGACAAGTTACAAAAGATAGAGGTAAAACAGTATGATAGAATAGGACAGGAAGCTGCTAACCTGTTTTACACCATTAAATATGGTCCAGATGGCAGTATAGAAACTATCACAAAGTCTACCTCTATGTATGAAGAAATTGTTTATACCGAAAAGAAAGCGTGAGCTCTATCCTATTAAGATATAAATGCTTAATGCGACCTCAGCATAGCAGTGTAGGATATTACCACGAGAAATGTTTCCATGTAGCACAAAGAAGGTGGACATGTGGTTAGCTGTTTTCATTTGGTGATAAGGTAACGACGGTAGAGAATGTCTATGATGACCTTGAAAATCATATAGCGACAAGGGTTTCAATTGGCTCGGTCGTACAGAACAGCTTTATAGAAGACAAACTACTATCGTATTCCCGTGCTGTGGGCGATGTCTTCCGCAATCGTGACCACAGGGATAGGAAATACTGAAAAGAATGCAAGATTCTCAATGACTGTCTCTATGACGTAGACAGCAACTCATACAGAAAACTCTGCATTGTGAGCTGACACTACATTCAAACCACGAGGTATCGGAGGTGAACTGGCATGCATATTGCATGCAGACTAGTGACTATATCTATGAATGATATGGCAGCAGTAGTTTGTAGGAGGTACGGTTACCGTACCAGATAGACACAAATACGTCACTTGTCCAACTTGCTGGATGATTTTGAACAAAAGAAGTCTTAGAAAAGAACATTTGCCTTCATCTTTGAAGCATAAACAGAATCAGCTACAACACTGATAGCACATAACAAGAGTCATACAAAGACATACAACTAAAACCTATATAATCGTTTGAAAGATACACTACTACGGAATAATTCGAGAAAGAACTGAAGAATATATCAACTGATATTAGGGCTGAAACATTTAATTGTAAAGAGAATATTATGACAATAGAAGAAATACAAAAAGAGTATGAGACAAATGCTCCTCTGTTTAATAAGATATTAAATGACGTGGAACAACATATTGTTAAATGGGAATATTATCGTGGACCATTTTATGAGATTACTCCTTTCTCATATCAAAGGTATGGTTATCAACGAGGAAGACTGGTTAAAGATATAGCAAGATTGAAAACTATGCGTAATATTTTTGGTTATGGATTCGATGTTAACGGAAATATTATAGAAGTAAAGGAAGGTCTTGGCATTCCAGAAGCTTATAATTATGAGTTCATATTCAAAGGTAGTAAAGAAATATCTATATTAAATTATAATAACAGGAAGGTCCTCAGGAATATTAGTTTTTATACTTTAGATGTGAATAAGAATATCGTAAGAATGATATCGAAAGGTAAGCAAGGAGGAAGAATAGAAGAGTATTCTTATTGTCCATATCCTCGTCTTGATAGAATTAAAATAAGGCAATTTGATGAGAGCTGGGAGGAGGGCGCTACCTTATACCATTCATTCCAATACGATGTTGACAACACATTGAAATCTATAACGAAAACTCCTGTAACAGGCACTTATACTGAGATTATTTATATGTCTTAACGAAACAATCCGTTTGTTGACTGATTTGATGTACAATACATAGCTGAACATCCGTCTTAGGAAATACGCTCTGGATGGCATCTGGGAAGCCCGTAAGGCCATCTACACAAGCTATAAGAATGTCTTTGACACCTCTGTTTTGAAGGTCTGTCAGTACGCTGAGCCAGAAGTTAGCGCCCTCGCTATGAGATACATACATACCCAGAAGATCTTTATGTCCTTCCTTGTCAACACCAATGACATTATATATTGCACGAGCTGTTGTAGCACCCGTGTCGTCATGTGCCTTGTAATGGATAGCATCCATCCAAACTATCGGATAGACTTCTTCCAAAGAGCGTGTGCGCCAGGCTTTTATCTCAGGCCAGACCTTATCCGTAATGTTACTTATAGTCTCTTTGGATATCTTGGTACCATAGTTCTCTTCAAGGAACTTACTTATGTCAGACATACTCTGACCTGTAGCATAAAGACTGATAATCTTATCGGACAAACCTTCTGCTAATATCGTCTGTCGTTTTTGATAATCTCAGGGGTAAAACTCCCTTCTCTGTCACGTGGAGTATCTATTTCTACAGGGCCATACTCTGTCTGAACCTCCTTGGACATCTTGCCGTTACGGCGATTACTCTTTGTGGATGTCTTGGTGTTATAAAGGTGAGAGTCCATCTCACCCTCGAGAGCTGAATTGAGGAAATCTTCCAATACACGATGGAATGCACCATCCTTACCAAACAAAGGAGTACCTTGTTTGAACTGTTCTTTTGCCTGAGACAACATCTCGGCGTACTCGTCTTGTGTCATTTGCTAAAAATAATTATGCTGATATAACAGTGTTTATATGAGTTTTATTATGTTAGCCGCTGACACAGTTGAAATGAAATCGACCAGATGAACCTGTTTTAGTACCATATAAAGGAAAGTTTAGTTCGTACCCCTAACAGAATTGTATGATACTTATCCTGAGTTCAGGTTTATTAATGTACTCTGTATCGTTCTAAAAAGTTCCTTCATGACTTGAGTATATTTTTTTATAGACAACTTTATAATGCCTCTATTATCCACTTTTTTTTCCAGTAACTATATCTTTTTCGTGAGTCAATTAGCCACTCTCCTCTACAATTTTTAAAAATATATTGATATTTCGAACTAAGGGGAATCTTCTATTTCCACTTCAAGAATAGCTATCCTTTCTTTCATGTCGATATTTACACTAGTAACCGTCATTTTGGGAAGGTCATCTTCAGAAGAAAGAACCTCATATGATATAATATTTGGGAGTCCATTCTTTCTTTCCCTTTTAGTGCAATATCTATCAAAAATGACCTTAATTTCCTCTTTCTGTTTATTTGTTTTCTCAAAATAGGTAAGTGTTTCGTCCTTATCCAAACTGTTACAATAAAGATACCAGTCATTCATAGCCTTATAGAATGAAACAAATCTCTCTTTAATAGCATTTTCTACAGATGTGTTCATAATTTTAATTCTAATGTGAATTACTAAATTGTTTTGAATTCATTTTATTTCCATTGGTTGCAACTACGTCATAAGTAACGGAAATAGGACGAGTTTTGGATATTTGCTGGTCATACTTAAAAGTTAACTGAACTTTTGTTTCCCCATGAAGTTCAATAAAATCTGCCACTTTACCCTCAAATTGAGCAAATGCACCTCTATTTACATGAAAATCTTGTGGGAAAACATTTTTCTTTCCACCTGAACCTCCAAGCTGTTTTCCTATCATGTGACCAGCATCATCATTTGCATTACCAAGACTTCTTGCATATTTCCTTGATGCAGCGTTTGTATTTGTTCCAGTACCTAAATCTGATCCTTAATTGTCGCTTCCGCTGTTAATACTTCCTTGTTTGCACCCCTTGTAACTGTAGGAATTATAGTGAGTCCTAAAACATTCAAATGTGTATTAATATCGTTTACGTATCCATACAACATGGGATTATTTCCAGCTAACCCTATTGGGTCCTGGCTGATATAGGTCCCCGTATTCGGCTCATAGTAGCGGAAGCGGTTGTAATACAGCCCCGTCTCAACATCCTCATACTGACCCTGATACTTAAACGGAATGAAGGAGGAATTATTGCTGTTCTTCCTTTTCTTCCTGTCGGAGATGTCAAGTTCCTGCTCCCATACCTTGTTGCCGTTATTGTCAAATGCCTGCAGGGGAGTGCCGAGGTAGTCAGATACGATGGAGAAGCTCTCGCCGTTGCCAGCGAGCTTGGCAGCAGGAGTGAACGTGTTCTGTTCGAAGAGCCAGGTTGTAATGTTCGTCTTTTCGGCATCAGACGAAACCTCCTGCCACTCATGCAAAGGTACATTGCCATCCCACACGAAATGAGTAGTGATACCCTCATAAGTCTTCTCTGTTCGTCTTCCCAGCGCATCGTATGCGAATGACGCTTCCTTGCCGTCAGGACGGACAACCCTCGACAGCATACCGTCACTCTGCCAGTCATAACGCCAGCCTGCACCAAAGGCACGGAAGGTTATGCCGAGCTCCTCCTCCAGATGTGCCTTCTGTACGCCAAGCGGAACGGATACGCCAGCCCAGTCCAGCGTTCTGAACTCTTTGAAGACAAGGTTGCCCTCGCAGTCATAGTGATAGAAGTAGTCACGGCCTTCCGTCAGACGGCTGCCCGCACCATACTTACGGTCATCCTTCTCACGTGTCTCAAAGAGGTTGCCGATACGGTCAGGAATACGGTAGATGCGCTCAACGTCATTCCCCTGCTTGTACTCTGCAGAAAGGAGATTGTCGAACTCGTCGTAGTCATAGCGTACCCGGCGCCCCGTAAGACCGTCCTCGGTTGCATGAAGACGGTTGCCGATACCCCAGGTATAGCTGCGGCGGAACTGCTCGACATTGCGTGCACCCACCGACTTGTAGGTCTCACGTCCAAGGCTGTCATGATGTGTCTTTACATGCACTCCGCCTGTAAGTTCACGCTCCGTCTCCAGTCCTACCCTGTCACGCTGCCATCTGGCTGACCATCCTCCGCTGTTCATCTCACTGAGGTTGCCATCCTTATCGTGGGAATAGTCAATGCTTGCACCAAGACTGCTCTCGGTGTGCACGTGGCATCCTGTACGGTCATATTTGCGCATGATGCAGTGTTCATTTCCTCATCCGTCCAGATGTCATAATGAGCCTTGGCCGTAATCATTCCTATCTCTGGAGGGAAGACCATGTGTGAAGAGAGAGTGAGCAAGTGTACTCTGTTGAGCTTTGAACGCTGGGAGGCTGAACTCTCCTGCTAGTAGTGGGTGCTGCAGTTCCTGCTTCACCTGCCAAGTCAAATCCATAAGCAATAGCTCCAGAGTCTATATAGAGCCGGAATTTTCAACTAACATGCCCTTTAAGCCTTCAAATAAAGATTAGTTGTATATCAATAAAATACTACCGTCCGATAATATTAAATCCATCTTCTGGTTGATTTCAGATTAGAATAATAATCAATATCCTGCTGTACGATAGTCTGTGTAACTAACAGATGATTTAGTATTTCTTCAGAAATCACCTCGTCTTCTGCGCACCCGGTATTCTTTGCTAAGAGTACAAGTGCTTCCTTGATTAGAGAGTTTTTATTGGAAACAGCCATTGTATCATCATGTTTTACATTAACGATCAGTTTCTCTATTAGTTCTTTGTTGAACTTGTTTACACGAAAATCCTCCTCTTCTGAATTAAAGTCTTTGTTATAATAATCTTCTAACATAGATTTTATTCTTTCAATCTCTTTTTGGTAACACGTCTCTTCCATTCTAATGATTTTCTCCTTTTTTTATGAATTTTATATGCGTCATTAGGAAAATATCTCCATGAATAAGAACTTCTGAGTCTTTCCTTGCCCACTTTCTTGCTGGATTATTAAGAGGGACTCCTGTTTCTGGATTTATCCCATTAGAAACATCACATACTTTCTTTGGGTTTAATTTTTCTGTGTCAATTTCTATAATAGTACTTGACTCTGTCTTCCCTCTTTTAGGGTTTGGACTCGCATAGCGTTCTGCTCTTTCTTGTCGTTTTGTCGTAGAGATATATTGCGTTTCTAAGTTTCCATTATCTATATGCTCTTGGATGGAGTAATTAGCAGAGCTGTTCTTTGGCTGAATGGATGTATTATTTAATGCCTGCTCTTCCTGTTTTCCGTTTAGAGACCTATAAACAATTATGAGCCCTAAAATATCCAGCTCTATATTAGAATTAAAAACATAGCCATAAATCGTTGGGTTACCTCCCTCTAACGCTATCAATCTTGACCAATGTAATTACCCGTACACGAGTCATAGTAGCGGAAGCAGTTATAGTACAGCCCCGTCTCAATGTCCTCATACTGACCTTGATACTTAAACGGAATGAAGGAGGAGTTATTGCTGTTCTTCCTTCTTTTTCTGCCGAGGATGTCAAACTCCTGCTCCTTCTCTATAAAATCAGAAATACTTATAAGGGTAGGCCGTGTATAGATCAGGGTGTATGGAATTAACCTCTTTAATAAAATTATCAATCAGAGTCTTATCTACGGGTTCTTGTTTGTCCAACAATTCTTCTAAGTCTAGGTATAAAAAAGCCATTTGTAGAAAATTGCAAAATGAAATGTTTAAACATGTAAACTGGCTAATGTTAGAATATTGCCCTTGATTATGATCATAAAATAACACAAAGTTGTTTTCCCTGTTTATAAACCATTCATCGCCTTGTCCAGAAATGCCAACTAGCCAAACCTTTTCACTTATATAGCCATAATTAGTTGCCAAATAGCGATTTTCGCATAACGCTTTCTCATAACCAAACATTTCAATGTCAGGTGTAATTTCTATGCCTTCGTATTTTGAGACGAAAGAAAGGTAGAATTTGTCTAATAGGGGTAGCTTATCCAATTTCCGAAGTACTACCTTTCTTTGTTCCATTCTTTCTAATACTTCATATTCCGATAGTTTCCTAAAAATCATAATAAACTCAATGTTTAATGGTTACCAATTCTTTTTACAGCTTCCGAATTATATTTACTGATCCGTTCTTTCCGTGCAAGATCCCTTAGCCTTGCCTCAAGAAAGATTTTGGCTTCATTCTTAGATAATTTCATCTTTTCAACCCAATCCAAAATACCAGACCATGTTTTATTCCAATTTTTTCCTGTACGTGAACTATTTGTGTGGATACCAGGCTTCCGAGTATGTTTAGATTTAGGCAGATTATAATAATACTTCAGATTATTTACATCAATATCTGCTATATTTTTAAATCTTCTTGAAAATTCCTCTGGGAAACCATGATGTACATCAGAATGTATATGCTTAGAACCGATATGATTTTCCCTTTTTTTGCTGTGTAGATGTCGGAGTTTTTGATAACCCCAATAGGTCTATCCACTTATTTGGTTCTCCCACATAGCTATAAAGGGTCGGATTTCCACCCACAATCCTATTGGAGCCTGGCTGATATAAGTTCCTGTATTCGGATCATAATAGTGAAAGCGGTTGTAGTACAGTTCCCTCTCAACATCCTCATACTGACCTTGATACTTAAACGGAATGAAGGAGGAATTATTGTTTCCTTTCCTCTTTCTGCCGAAGGTGTCAAGTTCCTACTCTCATCCCTTTTTGTCATTGTTATTAAATGCCTACAGGGTAGTATCGAGGTTGTCGGAAACGAAGACGAAAATCTCTCCGTTGGTTATAATCTTGATAGGTATATGCGAAGGTATCCTACTCTAATAGCAATGTCGCCTGTAATCTTATTTTAATCAGGAAGATTGTCTTCAATTAATTCCTCAAAAGAGTTTGCTAAAATAACAGAGTCTCCGTTGTCATGATCAAAAAGAACAACCTCTCCCGATTTATTCATCATGATAGGATTGCCTGATGAATCTAATGAAATAATATAACAATCATCAGCAATAGCCCAACCAGCTTCTTTGTATAACTTAGTTAGATCAACAACTGTCTCCTCTTTTAGGTCATTTGAACTTCTGATTCCATAAATATCCACCCCAACATAGCATGCTCCAAAGGTTTTTATGAATTGCTTATAATCTGAGTCAAAGACCACATTTAATAGTATCTCTGCTTGTTTTACATCTTCATCATTTGCCGGTTTTGGATTAAATAATTGATACTTGTTTAAATAACTGTTTATTCTTTCAATTAAATCTGTTTTCATAAAAATACTTTTAATGATAGGCTAATCACCTTTTCTTCATCTCAGTTTTCGCTCGATGTATTCAACGTTCTTTTTTCAATTGATGAATATATCTCAATCTACAGGATTAGTCTGATGTTGATTAGCAAAAGATCCGATTTTCCTCATCTAAAGAAATCACTTACCCCTTGTACTTTCTTAATTTCCATAGTCTATCTGCCGGAGTGATCTTTCCATTTTTTTATTACTACCATGACAATCGTTCTATCAATATGGATTGCTCGCTTTCCCAAAAGCAGTCATCACGTATGTCAATGCCCAACTTAACACAGTAGGTGACAAGAATTTCTTTATTTAATCTTCGTTTTATCATTTTCTGTAGATATAACTCAGTGTTCTCAAATGATTGGACTTCTCCTTGGCTGTAAAATTTCCATTTAGGGTCTTTCATCACATAGACCGTTCGCAATTCTCCCCCATTTTCTATGCAGCTGAAAGCATTAATTGCATCAGGGACATCACTTGCACTGATTTGAAAGCAATATGCTCTTACCTTTAAGAAAGCTGTGATTTGATATATCAACGAACTTAAACCATCAGAATAGTTTGAGAACATTATACATTTATCTTCACATGACTTGGGAGTGAAAAAATAGAACTTTTCAAGATGTGCACCTCCTTTAGGGGGGCTTGATGCGTATAGGTCAAACTGAAATGGAGTACATGTTATTCTGTACTTATCATCACTTCCCCACCTTTTCTGGATGTATTTTTGTACTTGACCCAAAGATGTTTCAAGATATGTAAAAGTAAAATACTTAAACTTATTTATATACATAGATCCCTCAATAAAACTGTTAATACCCTTTTATTTTATTTACTTCTTTGTCTATCTCCCAAAAAGTATTTCTTGAGTTTGAAATATTTAATGGAATTTCTCCCTTATGTTTCACCCCTATTAACAGTTGTGTTCTATTCCATATTATAATGAACGCCGTCTTTGGCAAGTTGGACATCAAGCCTGTTCTTTCCCATAGTATTTCCATTAATATCAACTTATTGTTGGTCTTTTCGAATATTTGTTGCTCCCTCATTTCTTAGTTGTGTTATATCATCATTGATTACTTTATCATTCTATTTCTCAACATTTTGGAGAGCTGTTCTACCATTTGTCACAACCCATCCAAATATATCTAAACAACAAGTTGTATTCTTGACATTAGTATACTTTGTTGTATTTCGTCCCACTAATCCTATAGACCCTAACTGATGTTGGGTTTTATACTTAGCTCGTAATAGCGGAAGCGATTGTAATACAGCCCCGTCTCAATGTCCTCATACTGACCTTGATACTTAAACGGAATGAAGGAGGAATTATTGTTACCCTTCCTTCTCTTTCTTCCGAAGATGTCCAGTTTCTGCCCACATACCTTATTATTGTTATTGTCAAATACCTATTGATGACTACCAAGGTAGTCAGAAATGATTGGATGGTACATGCATCCGTCCCTATGTGTGAATACTTAAAGACCCTTTCAATAAAACGAAAACGGGTCTTAAACAGCCGCACATTCAATTAGTAAATGCGAATATTATCGATAAGAAATATCTTTACAAAAATTACCGAAAAGTAATCTTTCTGCCATGAAAGACTCCATAAAATCCAGATGTATAACCATCAGATTGTTAGTCGATTACAAACGGTGGAATTAACAGCGCTTAGTTATGTTCAAGACAACGCCCTTTAAGCATACAGTTAGGCCTTGGCTGTATCCTAATTAAGGCTTGTTTGCAGGTTAAATAAGTGTCTTTATTTTTCGTATATGATTTTATTGTTACAAAAGGGGAATCGGGTAGTTGGAAATCTCAGCATCTTAAAGTAGTGAGAAATTACGATGAATAACTTGGAGGATAAAGATATTCAGCCTGAAGAATCAGATGATGATACCTACCTTTTCGGCATCTGTAGCAACTTTTTGCGATTCATGCTTCGAAGCGAATTTATATTTTCTATAAGATTAAACACAAAAAGGCGACTGGTAATGCTTGTCACCAGCCGCCTTGCCATCTCATACACTGGTAAGTTTATTATCCCACCTTGCTATTTTATCCAATACCAAGAAGGACATACATGTCATTTCTTGCCTTTTCTACAGCAGGTGAGGGACGGAAATTATTAGCCTTTATGTAGGGAACGAATACGCTCAGAATCTTGTCGTCAATGAAGTCGATGGACTTCCCCTGCGTGTGACGGTAATGGATGAGAGCAAGGATCTCTGTGGGGAAAACTCGCTGTGAAGCGAAAGTAAACTCGCTCCTTACGAAGCTGTCGTTGTTGGATTGTTTGACATGGTATTCCAGCATGTCCGACAGCAGAGTCTTGACCTTCTCTTCATCGTCAGAAAGGATGTTGTCCATGCAATCCTGATAAAGTGGTGTCAGCGGCTTGGTGATGTATGGAGTCCACAAGTCGTGGTTCTTACCACCCGTATAGATGTCATATAACAAGAATGCTTCTTGGAGTGTTGTGTCCTGATAATTTACACTATACTCCATAGCTATATATTCCTTTATTAAATTTATCATGGAATGGAACATGATATCCCTCTCTTTTTCTTCACCAAACATAAGGATTCCTAAAAAGAGAGAAGATGCGCCAACCAGCATATAGCGAAACTTCTTTTCTGGGTCATGGGTGTACATTGTGCAAACCATATATTCCAGTATATAGGAATCGATAATACCAGTAAAGTCCTCTTGATTGGGATTGTGCCAGAAGGGGTAGAAATGCATGCCAAAGTAATCTCTAAATACTGTGTCGTGCGTAATGTAATTATCAAAATCAATAGACATATTTGAAAGAAATTCTATCATGAATTCATCATCGTCTAGCACATAGTTCTTGAATATTTTCAGTTCCTTTTCCACAAGTCGATCAAATACTTTCTTTTTCATTAATGATGTCCTCCTTTTTTAAGTTTTTGTTGTCTTTTTGCTTCTGTATCCCAATTCTCATACCTGATGGAATCTGCATACAATTTCCCTTTTTCACCACGCTTTATACCCACATAGGCTACTTTACTATCCCCTAAATTAGTCATGATATCCCTGCGAGTTCTCTTATTAATTTTGCCATTTGCTACAGCATTATTCACTCGTGTCTTAACAAAGTTCTCCGGCTTCAGCTGAGCTTTAGAAAGATTGAATTTTCCTACCGTAGAGGATTTTACCTCAAAGGCATCATATTTTCCTGTACTTGGATTCTTGGCAAGCACATCAATGCCATTGTTAGAGCCGTATTTTACGTCTATAATCTCATAACCGTTCTTTTTAAGATCATTAAATTACAGCTTTCTCACCAATATCTCCCACAGCATGCCCGAATGGTCGTAAGCCAAATATATCATACCAGTTATTAGGACTTCCGACATACGCATATAGTGTCGGGTTTCCGCCCCACCAATCCTATCGGGTCCTGGCTGATATAAGTTCCTATATTTGGCTCGTAGTAACGAAATCTGTTATAATACAGCCCCGTTTCAACATCCTCATACTGACCTTGATACTTAAACGGAATGAAGGAGGAATTATTGTTGCCCTTCCTGTTCTGTCCATTCACACAGAGCATACCATCACTCCAACCGAAATGGGAGGTTATATTATGTCTGCGTGTAGCTTTAGCTTTCTAATGCTTTAAGGATATAATCCTCAAAGGATTCGCTAAGAACATTTAATTCACCATAATCGTAATCTTGTAGTAATACTTTTCCTTCTTTACTTATACCAATTGGATTACCAGCATAATCAGTACCTATAATAAGCCAGTCCAGATGTTCACTTTCTTCTTCCCGAAATCTTTTGGTTAAACTAATTATTGAATCTTCTCCCATCAGTTCGGAATTGTGGAGGCCGTATATTTCTTTATTTTTTATCAGAGATCCTCCATAGTTAAGCAAGAAATAAACATAGTCTTTATCGAACTGAATGCCTAACTCTTTCTCTGCATGGACTATTTCCTCCAAATTAGATGGCGTTCCTTTTGCAATCATATTATTTGCGAAGAAATCGTTAATCTTTTCTATTGTACTCTTTTCCATTTTTGTTATGTTGAAGTATTTATATTCTAGTGATGCGAGATACCTTTCTTTCTTTTCTTTAGTTCTTGCCTTGCTCTGTCCTGTCAATATTCTTTTCGCCAATTGTTGAAATCTAATCTATTCTGCCCAACTCCAGCTCCTTTCTTATTTAGGGGGTATTGCCCATGTTTCTAATTTAATTCAGCTATGGGGGTAAGATGTTACAAAAAAGATTGAGAGGTATGATAAAACCCTACTTTCAATTGTTCTTTTTCAACAATCTCTTTAAACAAATCGCTTACTATAATTTTAGATTTATACGTAGAATCTCGTACTATTAATAAATCTTCATTAACATTTTCTTTAATAATAATAGGTTCGTCCACTATTTTATTTCCATCTGATAACATCCTATAACCTGATTTTTCATAATCAATCACAGGCATAATATGCTTTACTCTGCATAGGAGAAAGTTATATGGTTTATCATTCAGTAGTATCTGACATGGGTAAAAACTAATTTTATCGGACAGATATAGCTTTGTTCTCTCCATAAATCTTTCTGAAAACACAGGAATACCGCCAAAACGGGCATTTATTAAATAATCTGTTTGAGAAAGTAGTCTATGTGTAAATCCTTTTTGAGCTATTCCGCTGAATTTTACATTGTCAAAATACTTCTTATCCTCAATATCAGAGAAAAAATATTTTGCCATCTTGTTATAAGAACCATTCAGCTCTATGAGCATTTCTTTTTTATTTACTACAGTTGTTAAAAAATACCACATAAAAAATAATTTAATGATGACTATTTCTTGCATTGTTCAATCTCATTCTCGTATCATGTTCGAGATTCAATAATTCTTTTCTTGTCCGTTCAGACATCCATCCTTCTATATTTGCACGTTCAAGTAAATCATCTAACTTTCGCTTCATTAGAGCATTATATTTGGCATGAGGCTTTCCATTTAATTTGAACTTATAATGTACCGCTTTTGTTGGATGTATAGATTCTTTTACTGGCAAATAAACCATATTAGTTGCATTATTTACATTCATTCCTGTAACTTTAAAAATTTCGTGATTTCTATGTTCATATGGAATAATGTGATGACGTTCATATCCTTGTTTTGTAGACATCCAGGATGGAAAACTATCTTTTCCTCTTAAGCCTAGTGGGTCTATCCAACTGTTGGAATCGTGAACATAAGCATATAGATTTAATCCACCTGTAGTAGAAAGCGGATCCTGGCTGATGTAATTACCCGTCCTTGAGTCATAGTAGCGAAAGCGGTTGTAATAGAGCCCAGTCTCAACATCCTCATACTGACCCTGATACTTAAACGGAATGAAGGAGGAATTATTGCTGTTCTTCCTTTTCTTCCTGCCGAAGATGTCAATCTCTTGCTCCCATACCTTGTTGCCGTTGTTGTCAAATGCCTGCAGGGGAGTGCCGAGGTAGTCAGACACGATGGAGAAGCTCTCGCCGTTGCCAGCGAACTTGGCAGCAGGAATGAACGTGTCCTGCTCGAAGAGCCAGGTAGTGACATCTGCTCTTCCGGCATCAGAAGAGACCTCCTGCCACTCGTGCAACGGCACATTGTCGTCCCACACGAAGTGGGTGGTTGTTCCTGCGTATACGCCTGCCAAGGGCGTCCGTATGTAAACTACCGTCGGGACGACCAACGCATGCCGTAGCCGAACTCCACCTCATGTAGCATGCCCAAGAGTATTTATGCTACAAATTATTCTATTTCCATAAATCTAAATGTCATAATAGCCGATATTTCCAACTCCTATTGTCCAAAAGTGTTTTGCTTTATTTTGTTCTATTATCCAAATTTTTCTTTCTTCATCTGTTGCATCTCTTATTTCAGATTGTGAAATATCTTCTGGAATATTTTGTCGCCAGACACCGATGGAGATATTACGAAAGCAGTAACAATATGGTGCTTCCGCATCATCGATGTTACTCCCATTCTTTTCTTTCAAAAGAGTTACTAATTCTGCTGCTTCTAGTTCAAAAGGGTTTACACCATATATCAAAGGGATTACCCTATTTGTATACGGTCCCTGCAACTCAATAAATTCCAGTTTCTTGTTAAGGTCAAAATCCAGTCTGAACTCATATCTATCATAGTATAATTGGGATTCTTCTTGATAATCTGGTTTACCTATGATGTTGGTAATTGACTCCAAGTCGTCTCCTAAGATGACGTCTATACTATCCATTTTTATTCCTTTCAAGGGAATAATTTCTATTGTTCTTTTCATATTTAATGGTCTATTTTGTTCTTTAATTTTGTTTTACTATCTTCATCTATATATCCCTTACTATAAGCGTAATCTATCATTTCTTTCATATTGTCATTATACTTAGTGCCATGCTTACTGATAATTTCGTCTATATCCATTTCCATAGCCTCTTTAAATTTACTTTGATTGATTAATTCTGCTTGTTTTTTCTCCATAGTTTTGCATTTCTTGAACTTCCTGTGCTACTCATTGCTCTATGATCGGGACGATCCATATATATAGTGGGAGTTGTGCCATGAGTTGGGAGGTTTTGAAGTTCAGGATTCATTTTACTTGCAATTTCGATAGAATTCCAAGCAGGAATATGATTTACTTCACCACCCACATTAGATGAACGAACACCACTATATCCTCCACCTTTTCTTAGCCCAAACTCGTCAATAAAAGTATTAGTATTCTCAACATACGAGTATAAAGATAATCCACCTAATAATTTTATCGGATCCTGGCTGATGTAATTACCCGTCCTTGAGTCATAGTAGCGGAAGCGGTTGTAATACAGTCCAGTCTCAATGTCCTCATACTGACCCTGATACTTAAACGGAATGAAGGAGGATTTATTGCTGTTCTTCCTTTTCTTCCTGTCGAAGATGTCAAGTTCCTGCTCCCATACCTTGTTGCCGTTATTGTCAAATGCCTGCAGGGGAGTACCAAGGTAATCAGACACGATGGAGAAGCTCTCGCCATTGCCAGCAAGTTTGGCAGCAGGAATGAACGTGTTCTGCTCGAAGAGCCAGGTTGTGATGTCTGCCTTTTCAGTATCAGACGAAACCTCCTGCCACTCATGCAAAGGCACATTGCCATCCCACACGAAGTGAGTAGCGACGTCCTCATAAGTCTTCTCGGTTCGTCTACCCAGCGCATCGTATGCGAATGACACTTCCTTGCTGTCGGGACGAACAACCCTCGACAGCATACCGTCACTCTGCCAATCATAACGCTAGCCTGCACCAAAGGCACGGAAGGTTATGCCGAGTTCCTCCTCCAGATGTACCTTCTGTACGCCAAGCGGAACGGATACGCCAACCCAGTCCAGCGTCCTGAACTCCTTGAACACGAGGTTGCCCTCGCAGTCATAGTGATAGAAGTAGTCACGGTCTTCCGCCAGCCGGCTGCCCGCACCGTACTTACGGTCATCCTTCTCACGTGTTTCAAAGAGATTGCCGATACGGTCAGGAATACGGTAGATGCGCTCAACGTCATTCCCCTGCTTGTACTCAGCAGAAAGGAGATTGTCGAACTCATCATAGTCATAGCGTACCCGGCGCCCCGTAAGACCGTCTTCAGTTGCATGAAGACGGTTGCCGATACCCCAGGTATAGCTGCGGCGGAACTGCTCGACATTGCGTGCACCCACCGATTTGTAGGTCTCACGTCCAAGGCTGTCATGATGTGTCTTTACATGCACTCCGCCTGTAAGTTCACGCTCCGTCTCCAGTCCTACCCTGTCACGCTGCCATCTGGCTGACCATCCTCCGCTGTTCATCTCACTGAGGTTGCCATCCTTATCGTGGGAATAGTCAATACTTGCACCAAGACTGCTCTCGGTGTGCACGTGGCGTCCTGTACGGTCATATTTGCGCATGATGCTGTGCCCGCCCTGTGTCTCCTTCACTATCCGCCCCCCAAGGTCGTGCTTGAAGGCTACTTTTATTTCCTTGTTCTCAGCACGCAGTAGCCGCCCATCCTCGTCATAGGCAAAGCGGCTTGTTCGACCGTCATGCTGTGTTTCCTGCAGGATATTGCCAACACCGTCATACTCATAGTCAGTCTGTCTTCCCTCTGGGCGTATCACCCGTACCACCCTGCCAGCACCATCACGAAGGTACTTTCGCTGCAGACCGTCAAAGCCAGTCTCTTCCACGACACGACCGAGTCCGTCAAGACGGAAGGAATAGCATTCACCGCCCTCGTTGATAATCTCACGCAGCTGTAGCTCACCGTCATAACGGAAACGCACATGATGGTCGAGCTGACGCCTACCGATGAGTGTTCCCAGTGGTCCATACTCAAACTCCACCTTGCGCAGTCGGTCAGAAGCTACGATAAGGTTGCCCGATGTATCATAGGAGAACTCGTGCACATTGCCATCTGGTTCATGCAGGCGTATCAGATTGTCAGCATCATCATAGTTGTAGGATGTAACGTTGCCTTTGACATCCGTAGCCTTGACAAGTCTTCCACGCTCATCATACTCCCATGATCGGTGAATGCCATTTGGGAAGACAAGCTGCTGGAGTTCCTGCCGATTGTTGAACTTCAACGTGTAGATGCGTCCCTCCATGTCAGTGATGGTCTTCAGTGCACCTCCCTCATAGGTATAACTAAAACTGTTACCGTCTGGCAGTGTACGTTTAATCACACGGTCATACTCATCATACTCCCATGATGTTTTACGCCCAGTACTGGTAATAACGGACGTAAGATTTCGACGTCCGTCGTAGGCAAGTCTTGTCTTCGCACCGTTTTCATCCGTCATCTCTACAGGAAGACCGAAGTTGTTGAATACGGTACGGCGACTGTAGCCTTCGGGGTTTACTACGACATCCAACTCCTTGAACTCATTGTAATGCTGGCGGCTTTATGCCTATATAATCTACGTTACATCCGATTGTCCTCATCACAAAAGTACAAAATAATTTGGAGCGTTCTCAACTTTTCGATTATATTTCTTACTTAGCCAGTAACTAACTCGTAAGCCTGTTCATTCGTTAGCTTGCTCATTCCTTTAGCCCCAAGCGCTTCATATCCTCCCCATAAAGACGGTTAAACTCTTTTGAAGACAATTCATGCGCAAGATAAAGTTCAACAAACTTTTTGTTAACACTGGGCTTTATGGTAATATGCTCATCCATATCTAAAGTTTCATGTCCTGACAACGCACGCTTAAAGAAGATGGGAACAGGATTATCCTTTGTGCCGTAGGTTGGGTCCTGCCATTGCTGACGATTTACGTAGGCTGAGAAACTTTTAATTCTGTAGAGAAAAGTTAGTCTATGATCTTCTATATCATCATACCAGATTTTCTCGCCACTACCCCTTTGAATTATATTATAGCTGCCTTCAAAAGAGACAACACCTAAATATTTCTTATATTTAGGAGAGAAAAAATAATAAAGATTATAAGTTGCTGTTCGTGTCTGTGCTACTCCTGCAAACCAAGCTTTTGTAGTGAAGATGTCGTAATACGTATCTATTTCGCGATGGTCTATGGGTATTTGTACTACAATTGTGTCCGAATTCTTTATATACGTATCTGCGTAAGGGATAGCATCTTTATTTCCACCGAGCGTAAACCTCGTTATAATAAAGATAAGTAGTGGTGCACCTACAAGAGATGCAAAGACAGTTCCTGCTGTCGAGAAGATTTTAATTCCTCCTATTGAAAAATTATTTGCCATTGATATTATGAATTCGCGATGATGCTCATATAGTTTGCATTACATAGTGTATCATAGTCCTCGAGTAAATTTATAGTCCATCGCCCAATTCTTTTGGGCTTTACTCGTAGATATTCCACGAGGATTTTCGTCATACCGAAGTCCATCTTGCTTTGTAGTCTTAACTCTCTTTTTATAGCATTCTCCTTTGATATTTCTGTATCTCGAGGCTACTGGCTCTCAAACTCCTCGGTCTTTTCAGGTATAGGTTATTAAGCTACACTTACACTTAGGATTGCAGTTTTATGTTGAACTTGCCGATAGACTATTTCTGAGTTATAAATATTGTTTTATAACAATCATCTACGTCTTTAATTTCATAGTAATATACTTTCGTACCCTTAATATATTCACGTTCTAATAAGATACATTGTTTTAGCCAAAGAATAATATCTGCATTATTTTTGTTATATATATAGAGAGATGGCGGTGTGTTAACTCCTTCCAAGATAGAATTATCCCATTTTAAAGGAAGATTAGTTTTTGTATAGAAGTTACTTATACTAATACATAACATAACTCCGAGTTCAAAATTTAATTCTTCGATATAGCTGGTAAAATCATTATAAATGTGTACAGAAGCATCCCACCAGAGTTCCTTATTTTTTGACAAACTATCATCAATTTCATCAATATGATAATCATCATAAAAATCTTGAGAAGAACTACTATATCGCTTCACCCATTGTTTGATGAACGAAATATTATTTTTTCGATTGTTCTTATATTTTCCAACCATTTTCTTTTAAATACTTTATAATTTTATTAGTTAATGGGTTTCCTACTGATTCATGTTTCCATGTTCCGTCCATATTCAAGGCTCCCCCTCCACTATCTTTTGAGAAATGCACGTGATCCTGTTCATTTAAGATTTTACCTTTATCAAAGCGTTCTATACCTTTCGGAGCTTTGCCAGAATTTACTTCCTTTTGAAGTTGATTTATACTTTTCTTACACCCATTATGCACCAGCACACCCTCTTCTGTGACATAATAGTTTTCATTGTCCTCAATCTCCAGATTATAGACCTCTACAAAGGTAGGGAAAATAATCTTATTCTCAATGACAACAATAGAATTATCTTTCAGTTGAAGAGTGTCATTAACATTAAGTTCCTCTATTGGAGTCCATTCGCCATTGCTGAAGAAACGGTGCTCTGGTGTTACCTCAAGTGTCGTACCATTAGAAAGTTCCAAGGCACACATACGACGTGTCATACGACGCATGACTTTTTTTACCTTCTTATATTCCTTCTCACCCGTTTCCTCATTGTATGTGAGCACAGGTACGCCAACTTCCAGTTTCTCTATGTCGGCAAGTCCCCACTGCGTATGAACCTTTGTACCTGCAGGGAAACAGACTGTTGTAGCACCTTTTCCAGCAATGAAATCAAGGATAAGTGCTATACCACTTGATAGTATCTTTTCCCAAATGGCCTTGTCCTCATCAGTCCAAATATCAACTTGTTCCATAATCGCACCAGAAAGGCCGAGTCCTTTCATGAGACGGCAGAATAATCCAGCTTTTTTCCATCCCTTAAAGTACTGAGCAAAATTGGATTTTGCAGCTGAAGCAAACTGAGAGCCAAATTCCTTGCCAAAATTTCCCACAGCTTCTGTTAGGGTAGAAGCTTCTGCAGCAGCAGCTCCTGACTGGAGTACCATTTCCGAGCATCCTCGACCAACAAGATATCCAAAGGCAAAATTGGATACATGCCCCAGATTTGTTAATGTTTGTTTTCCCCATGCCTCCCAGAATGTTGCTTTAGCTGTAATACAGCCGCCTTCTGCCGGACAACTCATCTGGGAAGAAAGAGTCAGTAGTGGTGCACCATTCAGTTTAGAACATTGAGATGTTGTATTGGGAATCCAAAAGCGAGTTGCTGCAGCAGCGGCGCACTTACTACCAGCTAAGACTAATGCTGCAACGATAACTACAGCAATAATTGCTGCAGCCACCCACCCTGGTCCTGGGACACCCATGCAAGCAGCGATAGCAAACGATGCAACTCCAACACCTACACCAGCAACGGCACCAGCTCCAAAGGCGACTGCCCCTGCACATACAAAATTAGCCTTCCTTTGAACATCCTTGCTCGTAGCTGCCAATGACCCGCTAAACTTCACACTTTTATGGGACTCCACACTGACATGGACGGGTTTAGCCCCCTTTGTACAGACTAAATAGTGCTGTTCTGTAAGATACTGTTCATTCGCCATCTTCGTGAAGTTTTAGATGTAGGTGGGTGTACAACGAATAATCCTTGCCGACTGTCTCACTCAGGCTGAGATTGGCTTCTTCCAATATCTCACCATCATTATGATAGTCTGCACGCATCTGATACTCCATATTCGCTCCTTTTGCATCAACGTTCTTGGTTATCTTCTCCACAGCACTACTATCATAAATCATGTCGCCCTTAAAATGTCGATCGGTCTTGCCATCAAACATGACACCCTTACTTGTTTTGTACGTACAAGCAAGTTCAATAGGAACGCATGAACCGAAGCGGTCAATATCACGATGCTTAAAGCGTTCTTCACGCATATATTTTCCAAATTGAAGGAAATAAGCATACATGAAGTGCATATAGCGAATATTGTTCATAAACAGTGGCTCATTGGCAAGTTCCTTCTCCTTTGCAAGGATTATCTCATACGAGCTCATGGGGTACTTGTAGGTAAGATACTCACGAACTTTCTCCCATTTGGAATAGACTTGCTCCCTATTATTAATCTTACGGAGAATCCCGTGGTCGCTGACCCAGAAGTCCAATTCGTCATATATGGCACTAATCTCATTCGTCGCCTCAATAATCTGAGCCACAGTGGCGTCATCATATTTCACTAACTTATTTGATAACTCACGCAGGCGGAAACGCCACCATTGCTGTTCCTTGTCTACTTCAAGGAACGTAAGTTCATGCCGACTCGTCATCTTGAAGTCACTATCAATGACCATAGCCTTGGAATGTCCTTCTGCGGTAAGGTCATAGACAAATGTTTCTCCTTCTTTATATCTTCTGAAATACTCTTCTTCGTTGATTTCCATAAAACACCTATTCCCTTTAGCTATTTATATTAACATCTGGGCCATCTACAACGACCTTACTTCCTCCTGTAATTGAAATATCTTTGCTACCAAGGCTGGCGGTTGTAGAACCAGACATATTAAGATTAGCCTTGCTTGACATCGTCAAATCCTGCTTAGCCTCTAAGGACATCATTTCATCTGTTCCGATGGCAATCTGCTGTTTACCATTAATAAAGATACCACTCGTGCAAACCTTTATTTGATTTTCTCCTACAACCAAAGTAATAGCTGTGTTTCCTTTTAACGTTATATTACCGTCTGAGTCTGAAGATATAACGGAACTGCCATTACCAACATTAATAACATTATTAGTTCCAGCATTGACAAAATTAGAAGATTTTGCATTTGTAGTGGCATTACCTGCACCATCAAAAGTCATGCTTACGCCGCCCTTGTCGTGCAGCGTGACACTTCCTTTAGAATCATTAAGTTTCAAGGCACAGCCAGTGCGGCTGGTGAGGCTTTTGCAGTTGTTGCCTTGGCCACCGCCACCACCTGTTGTTCCATTAAACAGGCTACCCATGACGTAGGGACGGGCAGGGTCTCCATGGCGGAAGCCGAGGAGGACTTGGTCGCCTACCTCTGGGATAAACACAAAACCACGGTTGCTCTTTACGTCTTTGCTGCCACCACCATCTGGTGTCATCACACGCACCCAACTTGTTCGCATGTTATCGGTCTGCCAATTCATGCGCACCTGCACACGACCTGCTCCATGTGGGTCGGCATTGCTTAGCACGGTTGCCATTTGTGTTTCAGCCAATGGCATTTCAACCTTTGGGTTAGGCAGACTCATTACAGTACCAGGGATGGCTTTGAAACGGTTTTTGTAGTAACAGCTCTCGCTCACTTCATGGGTCATCTCGATGATGATGAAATCGCCTAAGCTCTCTTGGGAGAGATTACCAACTCCCTTTAAGAAAGAACTATACAAACTTATCACCGAACCCACATGTAGCCTTGGGTCCTGGCTTTCGGCTGTGACGTAATGGGTTTCAGCCGTTTCGGCTGCTTGTTTTAGGAGTACATAATTCTCAAGATCATCGATAGAGCTGACACGCTGTATGGAGTACTGGCGAGCCGCTTTAGGGTAGGAGGGAAGCGCAGCACGGAACGCATCACCCGCCATTCTGTCGTGTCCGTAAGCCTTATCAGGCGTCTTGCGGTCCATCTCACGGTTTGCACCAGAATGGAACGTAAACACCTGTTCTGGACGAGCTAATGTTTGTAGACCAATATTGAGGGAACTCAGCGACGTACCAAATTCCATCTTGATAGGGTCTGGCAATCGTCTTGGCTTACCGAAGACAAGTTTCAGACCATCATAGTACATCCACTCCTGATACTGCAAGGCAAGGCGACGAACGAAATCGAAGTCAGATTCCTCGTATTGGCAGATGTAATCCAACTGTTTCTTGTGTGCTGCATTCAATGCCAATTGCACCTTACCATCACTGCACAGACTCTTTACGACATCACCAATCGACCTATCATTCCATGAGTAACAGCTCGGTGCCGTCTCCATACGATAAGTAGAGGAGTATCCGGACACCTGTATACACCCGAAGTCGCTGCCATTGCGATGCAACTCAATGTTCGTCACTATGCCACAGAAGAATGGTTTGCTCGCAGCTTTTACTATGATATCTTTGCCGAGCCACTCTTTACTGCTACTGATGTTATGCACCTGTCTGTTACCTCCCGACTCAAGGTCAACCGTGAGGTCAAAGTGATGATGTGCCCCAGTACTTTGGTCGATACGAAGTGATTTGAAAGAAGAAAGTCCATCCTTTCCTATAGTGATGGAGATGGGATTAAAAGGTATTGCCATTGAATATATTTTTTGAGGTAATTAAGGCTGAAAAGCGTTTTAATAAGATTTGTTCCCTATATATAAATAAGGTGACGACCTCAGCAGCTTATAGGTATGTCCTACTGCGATGAGACCTAAATAGAAAGCTAAAAGGACCATGTCAAGCACGTAGCCCGACACAGTCCTTAAGTTTCTTAGACCTATGAACGAGGCCAGCGGTTATCGAGCTCGGCATTACCCACGGTGATATTCTCAGCAGAGAAGGTCATAGCGATGGTCATCGGCGCCTCGTTGTTTACGTCGAGTGTCTCCTTGTAGTGAACGATGTAAGCATTCTTGAAAGAAATCTCCTTCATCTTAGCATCCTCCTCACTCTTCTTGTAAACGATCTTACCCTCAACAGGTTTGAACTGACTGTTGAGCATAGCCTCGATAGTAGAAGTGTCATCAGTAGACTCGATAGTGACGCTGATACGACCACCAGAGATACTTGATGCAGGCTGACCCTTCTTGTCAGTCGTACGACTGAACTCGTAGTTAGAATAGAGTACGTCGTACTCCTTGCCACCTAATTCCAATGTTGCTCTAAATGAACTCATGATAGATAATTTTAAAGTAGTTAGAAAAATAAGAAAACGAGGTCATCTTAATTTCCCTCACGTATGAGAAACAAAAAGAGAAAACCCCTAACAACGTTTTGAAGTCTCCTCTGCGTGTGGCTGTAAAACAGTCTTGCTCTTTGAAAGAAGAGGAAGATTTGCAATCTGTTGTCATTTTCGTTGTTAAAAGTAATCATATAATTTTATAAAAGCAATTGATACAACATTAAATAACAAAGGTTTAATATCTTATACACATTCAAAGCCATCTTCATTCTGCCCCTCATCCACTTTTTGTCATTATGTCCTTCTGTCTACGTAAGAGCTTTCAGTCACTCTATGTCATTATGTCATTCTGTCTGAGAATATTAAAATCGTTGTTCCTTCTGTGCCCTCTGTCTCTCTATGTCATTATATCCTTCTGTCTGAGAACATTAAAATCTCCAATTGTTCAGAGTTTTCAGTCTCTTCTTGTCATTATGTCCTTCTGTCTGAGAACATTAAAATTTCCAATTGTTCAGTGCTTTTAGTCTCTACCAGTCATTATGTCATTCTGTCTGAGAACATTAAAAGCATAGTCCATTCTGTCTCCTCTGTCTTAGTGCAATTTGCGTAATTCGTAGTTCTTTGTAGATAGTTGTATAGTATAGTCCATACCAGTCTTATTCCTATGTGGCATTATATCATCTTTTAATATGTCATTCAATCTATGAACAGTCCATCTTTGTACCACTCAGTTAAATCGCCGTATTTGTATGTCTGTGGAACTCGGTGTGAGTATGAAAAGTCTCAACAAAAATGTAGTGAAAGGTAGGAGTTAATGACGAAGGCTATATACATGATTCACGTCTATAATCTGCATTAAATCAGTATGTTGTGAGTAGTAGGGAAGAAGGTGCTTATTAAAACACAAGAAGAGCGTTAACAAGCGTCAAGAAGGGCGTGTTCTTGGATGAAGAAGAGCCTCTTCTTAATCCATGATGGGCATGTATAGGATATGAGGTGGGCGATAAATCTTTACAAAATTGTGCTAAGATTAAAGTAAAAGATAATCATCTTCTTCTCTTCTTCTTCTCTTTAGTCATTCGACGAAATACGTAATTTATTGATAGTAGTTTCTATTTGTTTCTGATGAATGGTGATTTCCTCAAAGTTCTTTAATCTGTAGTAACGTCATACATTTTATGGTACTAAATAATAATAATGCGATTCTATGTCGTATAACAAAGACTGCAAAGCAAGACAAGGTGTCGTACCATGACTTTATTCATGGGAAGAGCGAATTAGAAGAGTGGCAGAATTGAGTTCTACTCAATACTATGTAAGGTGGAATATGTGTGCGTTTTTATCATTCTACTTGTAATTTTCTAATTCTTCATTTATGTCATCAATGAGAGTGCTTATAGAAACATTCAGCCCAAATCCATCGGGGACAGGGAATATTAACGCCTTGTTTATGTTATGTGCTTGTAGTTTCCCTATAGTCGTATGAAGGAATTCTGCTAACTCAAAGCATTTACATAGAGAGCCAGACATTGCTTTTGTTTGGTTTATATAATATGATGCAAAATCATTGAATGGGAACAAAATCACATATAATTCGCCGTTTTTCCCTTCATTTAGAATGATAGAATCGTCATCAAATAATGTCCATATACACTCCCAATCACATATTCGTTTGATGAAATATGCATAACGTTTTTCAGGAGATAATCGTATTATAGCCTCAATTTCTTGTTTAGATATTTCCATAATCTTATCGTTTATTTCTATGCCTCTGGTTGTTTTTGACTTTGGTAGACTACTTTGATGTCTTGTCTTTAGAAACGGTTGACTCCGTTAATTGCTACATCTTTCTAATGTTGACTTGATATCTTTATTACTGTTGATAGTTGTTAGAGTTTCTTTTATTACCATTAAGGATTGCTTGAAAGGTATGAGTAGTGCGGTAACCTTTTACCCATAAGGCAAAGGTATGCTTATTTTAGAGATTACACAAGTGTTTTGCTTTATAATAATCTATTCTTGCGTTGTCATCTCGGAAGTGTTTGTAGGAGGTCTCGTCTCATTGTCCATGTATCGACTTAGTCGATGGGAGGGGATGTAGTCATGAATACTCTTGCGATTACGCAAGTTATTGTAGCTATCATAGCCAGCATACAAAACAGCAATAGCTTAACTGAGGTATGCTTTCACAGAATAACTTATATAGCCGCAGATGAGCGTGGAACTAATTATTGTTTCATTAATGTTACCGTAAACGGATAATAGTCTACTGCAATGGATGAAACGTAGTATCTGCTTCAGACACATGCCATAACTTTGTCCATGACACCAATTTTGGATTGTCTTAAGGTGTCATATTAAAGTTGTATTGTGCATCATCACGTGGGTCATCATAACTCGTAAACTCATCAGTAGGTTCAAAGTTAAATCCGTAACCATAAATAGTACTCTCGGATATTACTCTTTTTTTATAGCCAGATATAGCCACACGATACTTGCCTTTACCGAGTCTTACTCTGAAACCTTTATATAGTGTTTGACCATCTAAAGTCTGATAGGATAAACAGTCCTGTGTAGGATCCTTAAATAAACTTACTCTAAAATTAGCTAAACTCCCCAAAGAGCCAATCCAAACGTTATCGTCTTCTACATTTAGATTAAATTCATCATAGGTAAAAACTTCATTCCAATGGTCTTTTATAATGTCATCGTGACCTATTAGAATCTCATAATCTATTGAATCAATGGGTAAGATAGGAATCCACACTCCCTCCTTCAGTGAATCAATATATAAGTCATTATTGTCTTGAAAGACCTTCAAGAGATTTTTACTCTTTATTTGTTTTCTTGTAAGAAACCTCTTTAAGGAAGCTATACAAACAACATAGATGCCATAACTTTCGACTGATAGTATTCTTTTTTCCATTCTTTATTTGTTGAAAAATATATCATTGTTTTATAGTATAACGTTTTTTAGCTTCTGTAAATCCTCTAAAAGCGTTACGCCTTTATATCGAATATCATACAAATAGAGAACCGAAGATGTCATAAATCATAACGTACACTTCTGACATTTATTGTATTAAGCATTCGTGGAAAGCTCTTAGAGTCCTATATCCGACTTTGTGATTGGATATGAGGATATAGTAAACATAATTTGATATAAGATTTATCTTTCAACTTATATCTTGTGTTCTTTCCATCTTATGTCTACTTAGAGACCTGATACGTCAGGACTTTTTGTCAATTTGTTTTATAAACAAACTAATCGAAAAAAGCAGGTTTACCTAATTTGATACAAGAGGATTTCAAAACGTTATGAGCAACCTGTTGGAGCGAGCTCCTCGATTTAAGGTGATTGACATGTATCTTTATCATAAACAAGTTCAATCGTTGACCAATGGCAAGAACAAACAAAGGTGCGCTCAGAATATCGTTGGATATTATTTATATTGATGGTCTCTATATCATCAGTTCGTTCTCCTGACATCTTTATATATACTTCGTGAAAATGATAATCAGTAATCTTGAATTCGACTATTCTGAACCCTTTATTCTCTAAATATTGAATTAGTGTTGTTATAGGATTACAGACTTTGATGTTTTCTATTTGCATATACATCTATTAAATTTGCTTGATTCTAATTCTATTGGGGCTTCATAAGGTGTTAGCTTTTCATTATAATCTTCTAAAGTATTGCGTTGCGCCACCTCTACTATATTGAAGATTAGCTTTTGTTATATATCCACTTTGAGTTGAATTATTTCCTGTTAAGCTTATAGGGTATTGGTGATGTAATTATATGTTATCGATTTATTATGCCAGAATGGGCTATTGTAGGAACCTGTCTTATTGTCACAGAATACATTTTGAGATGTAGGCTATCCATCGAAGACATACTGTTGGTATGCGAAAGTAATATTAAGTAGCTGTGTAGCCCCACTACTTTAATACTCGTACACCAAGTTTCTGAAAAGTAACTTAACGACTACTATTATGTCTACTAATCATGAATATTACTGGAAATCTCACCAAATTCAATTTCATTCTCAAATGATATATAAATGATCTTCGTATAATCTTGAGATAGGAAATAGTGATGTTGAGGTATGTCTTCTATTAATAAGGGGATTATCTTTAATAAATCATTCAAGTAGAACTCATATCCATTCTCCGTCAAGCTGTCTCCAATATATATAATCGTATCATCCTTACGATATACTCTCGCCTCTATTAACCCTTTAATAAGATTAATGGCTTCAAAAGAGATGTCTCTTTGCTTGGCTTTTATATACTTATAATTATTTAATTTACTAAGTTCAAGCCGCTCTCCGATGATGGGGATATGTTTTTTTAGATTTCCTATGTAATTAGAAAGGTTGGGAATAACAGTGTAATTTATCTTCTGCTCTTCTGCACTCCTTATTAAGATGTTATCATAATAATTATTCATAAATCAGTAAACTCTTATTTGTAATGTTATTCGTTGCATATACTGACTGTTCTTGTAGTTCACGATTTTGCTATCTGATATTGGTTGAAGTGTTATAATTCGATTAATAGCAAGAGCTATTTAAGTGTCCAATTCTCCAATGATGAACAGAAATCTTCAAAGTTAGGAGCTATTTCTATCAAGCCTTCTTCCATTGGATACTCATGATAAAATACTTTAATAACTCCTGTTGATACTTCTATCCAAATATCATTACCACACCCATCATCAGCAAAGGGGATGTGAGTCTTGACTAAAGAATCCATCTCAGAATCATTTTGTAATTGAGGGGTCCGATACTTAATGATATCTTCAAATTTTAAGAAGAACCCTATTTCTATCTTATCCCAATCACCTTTTTCAATAGGGTAAAAGGTGTGTCTGAACATCATAGCTTGCATTGGAAATGAGACACCATCGTAAGTTAGATATAATTGGATAAAACTTCTCATTTCATCACAATCTATTCCTAACTGTCGTCTTATCTCCTTTTCAGAAAGTAGAGATGTCCTACCTTCATATAGTAACTTACTATCTGTAAATGAAACCATTGTTTTATCCTTTATTGTTTATACTGTTGTAAGTCCAAAGACCTCGTAAAGTAGGGTAGAGGGGCGTAGGTTTTGCATCATTGGATAGACACATCACACTTTGTTCCAGAGTTTCATTACGCGTAGCACAGCCAAGTCGATTACGCTATCACAGGGTGCTGTTACATGACAAAGCTATCTGTTTTTATCAAAGCTGTTCTGTGCAACCGAACCATTCGTAGCTCTTGTCTCTATTTGAAATTTAGTTTTGTCGGTTCTGTAAAGTACGTGTTTAATATCTCTTTGCGCTGTTTGGCATCAGTACCACCGGAAATAATCTTGATAGCTAAGCTATATTCCTTAGGCAAACTCCTATTAAAGACTAAATCCTTATAGGGATCTACGCTCTTATTATATAAGGAACATAAATATAACCGTTCATTGGTGTATGGGAAAACACACATGCCTGTTAATTCATATCTGTCTATGATGTCATTAGCTTCTAATGGAATATCAGCACAAATAACCTCATCAAAGACACCACTAATATGTGTGCGGAGTGGTTGTTCGGGTGTTGGGCTCCACCATAAATCTTTCTTTACTAACATACCTCCAGGCTTATGACCTAATATTACACAGTTAATTTCTTGGTCGTCCCCTTGATATGCAACTACTTTTCTACTGCCAGGATATTGGTTTATCCACGTGTCAGAATCTATCTTTCTAATATCAGGCACTGCATCTTTTAATACAGAGATCCGACTACAGCGGAGGTACTGTCTGGTGACAGCTGCGGTAAATAAGACTGATAGCTCCATTGTATTCACATTGTGAAGGGTACTTTCTGTACTGAACATGTTGTAAAACCTGATATAAGGATGTTTAAGCATCTGTCCGACAACAAATACTCCTTTACGTGTTTCGATATTCAAGACTCGATTCTCTTTCCAAGATACTCTTGTCATACTTTATAATGTTTTTTGTCCTTTATGTAGTTTTGTTAAGTCAGTAACCTTAGTATTATCTTTCGTTTCTAAATATTTGTTGGTAAGTAGTTAGGTACTTACTTGTATCTTATCATTGTGCTTAAGCTTCATATTATAGTTTTGTCTTCATTTGAAATGTACGAAAAGAGTATATAAGAATGTGGTTGTCAAGGATGGATGGCATGCGGGTATAGTAATGAGAAGATGTAGTAACAGAGTTGGCAAGTAAGCGAGTTATAAGTTATAACAGCTATAACAAACCCTCGTTCACTTGCCAACAATGCTATTATCTAATTAACTTGTTATCTTGTCAACTTACTTAACAATCACCTTGCGTGTTGTTCCATCAGAAGACTTAACGATGTTCAGACCCTTCTGAAGCTTCTGAATTTGACGACCATCAATGGTGTAATACTTTTCTGTTGTGGCCTTATTGAAGTTTGCACTCTCGATACCATCGGTAGTAAGTGTGGCAACCATTGGTTCGCTTGAATACTTCTTGCCGTCAGCCTCATAAACCATTACGACCTTGGCGGTAGTGATTGAACTGTCATAGAAGTGAAGAATACGAAGGTTATCGATGACCTTGAAGTCATAGTTTCTGTTGTCCTGATAGTTGAAAGGAATATTAGTCATTTCGTCCTCATGCATGTCTCTGTACTGACTTTCAGTCTTCTTGAACTTGAAAGGTTCTTTGCTATCATTTACATAGACATTGTAGTACATCTTCTCTGGGTCGAGATAGTTGCCGTCAACATCTGCGTTCTTAACATAGAACGCTAATTTAATCTCATTAGAAGTGTAGCTGTAGTCTGGAGTAGATGTGAAATAGAAATATACAGGTGTCGCTGGTTTACCTGCTTTCTGTATGTAAGGAGTCAAGGTTAGGCCCTCGTAGCTTTCTACATAATCTTCACCAGTAATGTTATCATTACTTGCTCTACCTAAAGAAGTTCTTAGAGTCTTAGAAGCAGTCAGTTTACCAGTTGCATCAATGCTGAACTCAAGATTCTCAGCGGTCTTTTCTTCATTCTCGAAAGCAGCTGCAAAGGTGTGATACTCCGACTTATCGCTATCGTATTTCTTAAAGTCTGTCTTCTTGGTAATACCCAAATACTGATTAGTAGGCATGACAGCTTTGTCGCCCTGCTTGGTAAGTTTCACCCAAACGTTTGCGAGTTTCTCAGCCTTGAACAACCCCTTGATGTAGATATCGTTGTTATCTGTCATCGCTTCAACAATTCGTGGAGAAGAATCAGACTTAGATGAAACAATATACTGAGCCTTCACAGCTGTAGAAGGAGGCGTAATAAGCTGTTCGCCAAGTGGCTCAATCGTAAGAGCCCAGTCGCCACCATAGTTTCTTTCCCAGCTATTATTATAGGCAGCACCCCATATTTGCGCTTTCTGACCCATACCTTTCATCACAAGTTTATTGTTCTCCCAAGTGAAATCAACATAGTTCATAGTTGCGCCAACAGGCTCGTAACTCTTTCCATCATCAGTAGAAACCATACGATTGAGGGTGATTGTACGCTCGCTACTTTCCTCCTCATCATCGTCCCCACCATAGTCGTCTGTAAGTATCGCCTGTGGTAGCTTTGCTCTATATTTACCATCAGCTTGCTTCTCAAGCTTCAACCATGACTTGCTGTCGAGGCCTGAAAGTGGATTATAAATGTAAATACAGCCATCCTCGCCGATAACAATCTTAGATACTAAGCCTTCATATCTGCCTTGCTTAACACTTGTCCAACCCTTAACCCAAGACTTAGTTGAGCGGTATAGATTTCTATCAGCTTACCTTTAGGCGTGTCCTTTATTATCTGAGCGGATGCCGTAAGGCTCAGAACTAATGCACAAATTGAGAATAAAGTTCTTTTCATATCTTATTACTTTATGTTAGTTGAATTGTATTGTTTGTCATTTTTAGAAGTCATAACCAATGCCTATGGTGCAATAGCTGCTTCCTGCGTTTGCAGTCTTCAGATTATAAGCTCCGTTCAAGCGCAGTCCGTGATACTTGAAGCCTGCTCCCATAGTGACATGACTAAGGTCGTGGTCACCATACTCATAGCCAGCACGTACAGAAACCATCTTATCGTAGGTGTATTCAAGTCCACCACCAAGCATAAAGAGTTTGTCTTCAGATGGTTGGAAGAAGTAACGAGAAGATAAGGCAGCAGCAACTTGATGTTTCTCTGCTACATCTACAGACAGCGCACCACCTACGGTAAAATAGGTAGGAAGTGTTGTTTTATGCTTGTTACCATAATCGAGTTGTGGACCAATTGCACCCACCTTCGCATCGAGCATGAGGTTGGCAGGTTTGTTGGCAAGGGTCAACTCGTTATTCTGATACGAACCACCCACATTGAAAGCAGCACCCATAGCATTCTTGATAGGTGACTATAGATAAGACTTCCCGTCGCGTATGCAGCGAAACCCTTACCTAATAAATAGGTGTAACCCAAGTCGATTGTCCAGTTATAGGGCTGATAGTCCTTGGTAGGATTACCCGATACGTCGTAGCCTTTTAACTTCAAGCCTCCAGCATAGCGGAACCCAGCAAAAACAGCATGACGTTTAGCAAACTTATAACCTGCAGTAGCAGCGTAAAGTCCGAAGGTACCGTCAGCACCCTCAGCCTTTTCAAAAACAGATGCGGCCACATCAGCAGTGAACGTCTTATCTGTTGCGAAGAAAGCAGCAGGATTGTTATATAGGTACATACCCTCGGCTGCAACCGAAGCATTACCCATAGCGGCCGTCTTAGCATCGGTGTTGACCGTCAGAATAGAGAGGTCTTGTCCCTGGGCATTAGCCTGCGCAGCACCGAGAAATGCTGCGCAAGCCATGAGAATGATATGTTTTGTATTCATACTTGTTGTGTTTATCGTTTAATGAATAGCTGGGTATGATTTCCCTTGTTGGTATAGACGGTTAGTTTATACGTCCCAGGGTTCAGTTTAGAAAGGTCGAGTGAAGCCACGTTGTACTTGTCTGGTGTCACGGTAGCCTTCATCAGACGCTCGCCCACAGTAGAACTAATAACGAGTTCAGCCTGTTTTACCTCAGGATTGAGCAAGGTATGAATATCCTTCTGTACTGGGATAGGGTAGACAGCATAGACTGGAGCCGCCTTCTTTTCGACCACACGAACTTGGAAAGAGGCATCAGATGATGTCTTGCGACCGTCAGAAGCAATGATGTTGATGCGTGTGACACCCTTACTCGTTGGTTTCAACTGAAGATTGTCATTGCTGATAGTAGTCGAAGCAACACCCCCATTGGCAACATTCGCTTTATAGGTAAGCTGTGTGTTACTGCTGTGAGTGTAATGACCAGCTAATGGTATCGTAACGACTCCTTCGTCCATACCGATGATATAGTTCTCGAAAGGCTTTGTTAGCTGTGGTGGGATATATTTCACAATCTTAAATGTAAAGCTCTTCTCGGCCTTTGCACCTAAGTCATCAGAGAGTATGAAAGTACAGTTATAACTACCAGCTTCGAGCACAGGAACGAGGTTGACGGTCACAGTATTGCCCTTCACCGTGTAAGAAACGCCCTTTGTCTCACCCGTAGCCTTGATGTCCCAGTTGTGACCATCAGGGTCGGCAACGTTGAAAGAGAATGACTTACGATCGTTCTCCATGACCTCTATGGCCTCTGTTGGGAATCCTGTAGCCTCAGGAGCATGGTTGAGTCGGGTCGTACATTTCTGAATCATTGGCTCAGAGAGGTTGCCCCAACGGTCTACTGCCACTACTGCAACGCTATAGGTAGTGTTATCTTTCAAGTCATCGAAGTCATACTTAAGCGTCTCACCCAAGCTGTGTCCCATGCCATTGATTTCTCTGTAAGTCATATCCTTGAGCTTATCAGCTGTCAGATCACCCTGAGCAATGTAGAGTCGATAGAAGGCTGCAGTCTTATCCTCGTCCTTTGCGATACTCCACTCAGCATTGATGTCTACGAAATCAGGTTTGAGCGTCAGTGTTCCTACCTTCTCAGGGGCAATTTTCGTGTCTGTTTCAAAGGCCGCCTCAGCGTCGATATAACCCTTACCTAATTTCCCCTTATACGTAGGATTTTGTTCGTCGATATTATAAGGACGGTAGGCGGTGGTCAGGCGTGTCTTTAGTTCTTCATTAGTAAAGCCTTGACGACCGAAGTAAGAGGCGATGAGTGCCGCAATACCTGATACGTGTGGACAGGCCATAGAGGTACCTTGGAAGTAAGCATAACCCGATGCTACCTTCTTTGGGTACGGTGCTCAACACACCAGCCGATGTTCCGAAGCGGTCTTGGTCGCCACCTGGTGCCGTAATCGTCACCCATTTCGCATAATTACTATAACTTGCTTTGCTGAAATCCCATGCCATAGCAGCGACAGAAACCGTCGGAGCATAGCAAGCTGGGTAAGCAGAAAACTCTTTATTCTCATTACCAGCAGCAAAGATGACCACACCGCCCTTCATTGGAGAGTCTGGACGCTGATTGCCGTTAGCGTCACAACCAGCCATCTTGATGAAGTAGTCGATGGCTTCCTTCAGTAGTTGAGGCATGGAGGTGACGCCTGCTGTTGACGAGTAGCCCCAAGAGTTCTGACAAATGACAGCCCCGTTGTCAGCAGCATACTTAATGGCAGCTGCCGCATCGCCCTGCTCGTCTTTGTTTCTGAATATCTGACAACTCAACAAGCGTACGCCACTATCGGCCGAGCCATCGCCACCAGCGATACCAGCCACACCCTTTCCGTTATTGTTGCGAGCTGCAACAGTACCTGCAACGTGGGTTCCGTGTCCGCCATCATCGGGTTCGATAGTACCGCCAACAACGTCTTTAGCAGTCACAAAGTTGTAACCATAGATATCGTCAACAAATCCGTTGCCGTCATCATCAACGTTAGGCTGACCGTTCTTTTCCTTTTCGTTGACATAAAGATTGTCTTTCAAGTCCTCGTGTGTGATGTCAATACCACCATCGACAACGGCTACGATGACATTCTTCTTACCTGTTGTGTATTTCTCCCAGACAGGTTTAACATTACAGTCAGCCCCACGCTTAGCATGAGGACTGATGGTTCCATCGTTATAGTAATGCCACTGTTTAGCGAGGAGGGGGTCGTCGAAATTGCTGGCACCTCCCTGTGTACTTGCTTCAGAAGGACTATAAGGAGTCATCTTAACCGTTGGTCTGGCCATTGGTAGTACTCGTTCAGCACATTCAACACCGTCAGCTTTCTTGAATTGGTCTAATACTGCTGCCACATCCTTGCTTTTGTCGAAGTAGATAGTGTACCAACGGTCGAGTCCCTCGGCAACTGTTCGTGCTTCATAGATGCCAGCTGGCTTAAATACTCGTTCCATCTTATACGCACCAGAATATTGCATTGCAGAGGTCATAGCCGATGGGACGCTTTGCATCTCAACACTTCCGCTGCGGGTTGTAGGGATTGCTTGATTCGTACCCTTTGCCAGTTTCACATTAATGCAGCCTTTTACCGCAAAGAGATCTTTGTCAATATTGACCGAGCGTGTGTCGGATGCGGTCGCATCTAAGTCTTGACTGTCTTGGCATGAGGCCGTAACCATCATGCCAGAGAGCGCACACGCACATAGATATATAATAGATTTTCTCATCAATGTACCTTTTATTTATTTCTTTTGATTGGTTTGTTTGAGCATACGTTCCACCTTAGCCAGTCGCTGTTCTTTACTTCCTGCAAAGACAGTAGGCTTGTACAGGACGGTAATCTGCATGACTGCCTTACCGTTGTTGACGTCGGCATACTCGCCACCTGAGATGGCCAAGGTCAGATAGTCAGAACGACGAGCATAGACATGATGCTTACCATTGTAGCCAACAAACTCGAAGTTGTTTGCAGTAAGGAGCTTATCAAACTCGTGTGTGACGAACCACTCGTTGCCATACTGCCATATGCCTAAATTAGGCTGACTATAGAACAGGCTGTACTGCTCAATACTTCCGACCTTATCTTGTGGAGTTGTAGCATCACTGCGAAGGAAGAAGAAATAAGTACGTGCAATCAGTGTAGGGTCGTTTGTCTTGTAGAGAAGAGCCTCAACCTCGTTGTTCTTAGTTGTTTGACGCTTCATCTCCTCACTATTCTTACCCTGTTCATATTTCTCAACATCGCTTATCTTCTTGTCAGACTTGTTCAGAAGGTCGATAGGACCAAGGTCAAGACTACTAAAAGTAGGGTAGCTGCGGTCCTGTGTATGCATCTGATAGAAGAACAGTACAACACTGTTATTCTCCTCTCTGATGTCTACATCCATTGTATAAGCCTCTTTGATATTGACGTAATGATTGGTGTCCTTCTCGTCTCTTGTATATCCATTGGCTCTCATAAAGTCCTGGAAAGCTTGTGTCTTAACGGCGTTAACACCTTCTCTTGTCAGTGAACGCGTGTAGACACGGGTCGGTACACCATATTTAGTGTCGTTTACATAGACCACATCCTTGAACAATGGCGATGGTGTTCGGAAGAAGTAACTCTCTTCATAGATGCCGTTTACCTCGTCTGGTCCGCCATATTCTGTAAGAATACTCCCTCGACGATACTCGTAATCCATCATCTTATGCAGACTGAAAGGATTACCTGGGTTGCAAGCCAAGATGAAGGTTGCCACGCCTGGTTGCTTGACAACGACCTCATTGTTCTTCCCTGCGATGGTTACCGTGAGTTTCGTAGTTCTTTCAGTAGCACTATAGTTAGGCTTAGAAATAAACTTCAATCCATGCTTCTTCTGAATAACTTGCAGCCAGTCAGGCTTTTCGTTCTGTGTAAGATCATACGACATGCCCTCTAACTTCAAGTCGACAGTGGTCGTACCACCCGCCTGTGGCAGGACAATCTCACCTTTGGTAATATCTAAAGAGATATCAGCAGCACTCTGGCTGACTATGATTTTCTGTATTGCCAAACCACCATCAACAAGGATATAGCTGCTTCTCTCCGCCCCAGTTGTGTTCGGGTCTACTTGTACAGCAATCTCGTTTCCGTTCTGTGTAAGGTGTACCCACGGCTTAGGTGTCGTTGTAACCCATTCCTTACAGTTCGTGTTCACTGTAATCGTCTTCTCATCTACCTGATTAGAAAGCTTATCTCCTTCTCTGAAACATTCAGATAGGGCTGTTCGAAGCTGTCATTGTCAGCACATCCAACCGCCATTCCTAATAAAAGGCACAGCAGAGAAAACTGCATCAGCTTATGTATATTGATTATACGCATATCATGTAATAATTTAATAAGGTATAATAATCTGATTAGAACTTCAATGCTTTCTTAGCAGCAGAGAAGTTTTTAACCATCTTCGTCTGTGCTGTTAAGCCCTTACTACTTACACCTGATACGGATGGGTCATAGCTATAAAGCAGTGCGAGCACTGGTGCGTCATTGTCTAACACGCATGTAACATCAATCACTAAGTGGTCGCTTTCACGTACGAAGAAGTGGTTGTTGCCTGATGTACGGAGGAATGAGAAGCCCTCATCACCAAGTAGTTTCTTGAGCTCCTTGGTTGCAACCCATTTACTACCATACTTCCACACACCGAGGTTAGTGTCTTTGAAGAGCAAAGCACCAATCTGTACGCTACCAAGATTGTCTGGTGCGTCACCATCCTTATCCGTTGTATAGAAGATGTGAATACGTCCGTATGCTGCAGAAGGGTCTGTGCTTGCCTTCAGCTTATATTGAAGCTGTGACACCTCTGAGGTCTTGTGCTCGTTGACGGTGCGTTCTTCTTCCGTGCTACCAGCCCTCTGCTCGTATTGTTCTACTTGTGCTAACTTCACGTTGTCCTTCTGTAGTAACTCAAGAGGATAGAATGGTAGCTTATTGAAAGTCTTGTATTCACCAGTCTGCTTCATGATAGGAGTGAAGGTAAGATTAACTCCTTCGTTGTTCTCTTTCTCAGATATATAGACCTTCAAAGACAATAACTCCTTCTCATTCGTGTATTCTCTATCAGACTGAGAGTTGCTGCGTACATAGCCATTGTCTGTCAAGAACTTATCGAAAGCCTTGTCTTTCACGGCGTCGATAGCCTTTCTGCCATCGCCAATCATGATGATCTGTGATGGATTGATACCATCAGAACTGCAATACTGAACTAAGGTAAAGATAGGAGATGGGGTGATGAAGGTGTAAGTCTCCTCAAGTCCGTAAGCAGGCATGGCAGCTTGATACTCGCGCAGATAGCTACCACGCCCTAACTCGAAGTCCATAATCTTGTGCTCATCCTGTGGTACACCAGGGTTGATAGGCAAGAGATAACGCTGAATACCAGGTTGTGACACGACAATCTCACGGATGACACTGCCACTCTTGGCATATAGTTTCACCTCACGGGCCTGGTAGCTATCGTTGCGTTCAGCTATCAGTTTGATTTCTTCCTCAGCCTTAACAATCTTCAACCAACTAACTTCTTCGCTCGTAGTTACGTCATAGACAGCTGAGTTAGTGGTGATGTCAATTGTCTTCTCGCCACCTGTTTGTGGGAGATAGATAGCATTCGGAACTACGTCGAGTGTCACGTCGGCTGCACTCTGGGTCACAGCAATCTTGCCAGTAGCGCCATTGGCATTTACAAGAACATAACTTGTGCGCTCTGCACCCATCTTATTTTCAGTTACCTTTACCTTCAGCACGTTACCGTCCTGAACCAGCGAGAGCCATTCGCCTTCCTGTGGAGACGATGCGATCCAGCTGTTTTGATTGGTTGTTACACTAATGTTCCTTTCACTTACGCCTTTGTCAAAGGTGATGTTGTTTTCTGAAAGGACCAGTGTTGGCATCTCAAACTCGTCTTCCTTAGCACATGAAAACAGGCAAAGAAGGATGCCACCTAACATTAGGGAGTAGAGTGTCTTTTTTAATTCCATACTCTTTAAGGGTTTTATAAGATAATAAATATATTGATTCAGACTCAATTCGAGGGGTTGTGATTGGTTTTTTGTATTCATATTCTCGGTAAGATATTGACTACGTGCCCTTTGTCTTAATTTATATTAAGGTGAGGTTTTCTTTTACAAAAATAGGATTTAATGAGAATAAAAACAAGCTGATTGAGTTAAAAGAAACTAACCTGATGTTATTTATATTTATCATGAAAGTGGATGTCAACGAATGGGAATATCCCTTTTCGTGCTCCTCTTCTGAATTGAATAATAGGTTCTTGACGACTTCTGCCAAGTCTGTCACCTTAAATGTCATACTAATTAAATCCATATTTATCACGGCCTGTAAAAATATCGGGTGCAAAGGTAGTGGCTTCCTACGGATGTGACAATACCTATTTATTAGGAATTTACACTCGTTTCTTTGTGTTGATGTGTCCTCTTATCCCTAATTAAGATGACAGAATTTGCTTTCTCAATAGTCGTTTGTTTGTTTTGATGTTCGTAAAATATCATTACAAAACGAGTGTTCTATAACCTTCTTGATTACTATAAAGTATCTTGTTAATAGCACTATATAACTAACAGATAAACAGTAGGTTATATACTCTGTTGGAGAAGGGCGTCTTTAAGCTTCAAGAAGGGCGTTGACAACGACGAAGAAGGGCATGTTCTTGAAGGGGAGAAAGGCCTTGTCTTGAAGCTAATCAGGCGTTGGTTAGTTTTAAGGGTGTGAATTTCTTTTACATAATAGTTAGTGGGTATGGGTGATAAGGTGGATGGTTTAGGTTCTGTTCCATAGTGTGCTGTGTTTGTAGGTGTTAATATGTCCATCCAAGAACGGATAAAATAGTGAGTAGACGAAACTTAGTTGAGAAGGTATTTCTTTGCCAATGAGTTTGTAGGATATGATAATGAATAAGTATAAGGACTATTACACAAGTTTACATGTTGCGTGGACTATAATCCAGATTGATATATATTGAGTTTCAGATATGACTATTGTAAAGTAAATAAAAATACCCATTGAACGTGTAGAGTTGGATAATTCAACTGTACACGCTCAATGGGTTTACGACAGATGGTCGTGGGTTTTAAGCCTTTCGCTTCTTTAGTACTCCTTCTCTTCCACCACAGGTAGTAACCGCTAATAGGTAGGAATCCCCCGATAAAGGCTGCGATGGCATAGAGAACACGTGAGAACCAGCCGCCCCAAGAACCTGTGTGCAACTGCTTAAAGAGTTTTCCTCCCTTTGGCTTCTTGCCTTGCTGGTCGCCTTTCATGTCTTTTGTCCCATCTTTCTGTGCCTGTGGTTGCCCCTTTATCTTACTTGTGTCTGGCTGTGCAAAGGCTTTCTCGTTTGTCTCACCCTGCTTTGCTCCGTCTTTCGACAGCTGTGCCTTCATTTCCTTGGGAGGCATTGGTTGACCAAAGAGTTTAGACATTCCCTGTCTGTACCAGCCGAAGGAGAATACAGGACCAGTCAGTGCCATGAGGAAAAGGAAGATGAATACATAGATACCTAACGACACATGTGAGTCGTAAACAAATCTGCGAAAACCTTTGTTGGTGCTGACTGTTAGTCGACTTTTCAGTGCTTTCTTACTCTTAGGCCACCAGACGACGACGCCGGAGAGCAATACAAGTACCATACACATGGACGTCACTGCCGTTAGAATTCGTCCTAACGATAGTCCACCATCGTGTGCATTCTCTGGTTTCATGAATAGCCAGCGGTGTAAGCGTACTATGTCTGTATAGAGAGGAATCTCTTTTGCATTCATGTCAAACAGCGGTGCGAGGTCTTTGAATAGTAGTAGCGCAAGTCCACTGAAGCATAATACGGTCATCACCACGCCAAGTGGTAATGCTAACCATCGGTGTATTTTTAAGCAGAATTTTCTCATTTCTTATATAATTATTGTTTTCGTTTCTTGTTTGTAAGCTGTTATCCTTTCGCTATCTCTTTCGTTTAAGATGGCTTTTGAGACTTATTTGCTTAGATGCTTACAACCTTGAAAGGTTTAATGAGCGTAGAGCGAATAAGTGATTATTTATATAATAAGATGTAGTAAGTTGTTGTGTTTACTGCCGAAATAGGTCAACACAGCTTCATTCGTCGCCATAACCAATTAGGGATAAGGCGCCAGAGGAAGGTGAGGACGGCCCATCGTGTGTCGATGACGCAGACATGACGACGACAGTTGACAGCTTTTAGAATGCTGCGTGCCACTTTTTCTGTGGTCATCAACATAGGGAGACGAGAACTGCCAGCGAGTAGGGGAGTGTCGACAAAGCCCGGACGAATATCTGTGAAATGGATGTTATGATGCTTAGAGATAGCAAGCTGCTCCAATGCCTGTAGGTAGGTGTTCTGCATAGCCTTACTTGCACTGTAAGCAGGAGCAGGTCCGAGCCCCTTTGTTCCAGCGATAGAAGTGATGCAAGAGATGTGTCCTCCGCCATTGTTAGCAAAGTAGCGATAGGCACAACCAACCAATCTTGTGAAGCCAACAGCATTTGTTTCCATCGTCTTGAGCTCTTTCTCGGCTTCAAGACTTGGGTTTTGCCAACCGATACCTGCCGCATGGAAATAGAGATCGAGCCCTCCCATGCGTTCAATAAGTTGTTGTAGGGATGCTTCCGCAGCTTCGTCTGTCACGTCAATCTGCGCTGTGAAGACACGCTCTGGTGCGAGGTTTTGTAGGTCTGTCAGCTTGTCAATACGACGGGCTGCCACACCAACTACCCATCCTTGGGCTATGAACAATCGTGCCACCTCATGTCCTATACCACTACTGGCACCTAATATGATAGCTTTCTTCATTTTAGTAGTTCTTTAGGGAGTAGTTCGTTGAGGCTATCCTCGCGTATAATCTTAGGTGCAGCCTTGCCAGGAAGAACCAATATCTTCTTCCCTTTGCGATAGATATGTAACTGTCGAGCACGGACCACAGCCGTTATCTCGTCATCAGTTTGCATCGCCTGCCATATAGGATAGTAAACTCCATCCTCATTAAAAAGCTTCTTCTGCAGGTGTGAACACATATTTCTAGTGTCGAGTTCTATCATTTCTTCTGTTGATTTGAATGTTATTGCGTGGATACAATATCGTTTCTTATTCTTTTCTTTTGCAAAGTTAGGAAAATAAAGCAGTATAACAAGCAATGGAGAGGAAAATGCGTGATTTGTGTAAGGAGGTGGAGTTGTGGCTGAAGAGATATTTTCCTTTCTGTCTTAAGATGCTAAAAGGCTGTTTAAGATATGCTGAAAAGTAGTCTTAAGATGTGTTGGGAATTTGTTTAAGATACGTTGAGAAACTGTTTAAGATAGGATGGAAAACAGTTTAAGCTGTGCAGGAAAGCTATCTTAAGCTGTGTTGATAAGGTGTCTTAAGATTGGTTGGAAAGTTGTCTTAATATGCTGAGAAAGAGAAAGGTGTAAGCCACGTAATCCGTTGGTTTACACCTCTCTTGCGGAAAGAGGGGGATTCGAACCCCCGATACCCTTTAGGGGTATACACGCTTTCCAGGCGTGCCTCTTCAACCACTCGAGCATCTTTCCTTGTGGATTCTGAAGCATATAGCTTGTCTATCGAACCCAAATTGGTTTGCAAAAATAGAACTTTAGTTTTACAATAAAGCGATAGTAAAACTTATTTTAAGTTTCTTTAAGGCTTTTGACGGTCTTTTCCTTTCTGTTAGTTTTGTGCAATTCATCGTTTTGTTTGTGAGCGAATACACTTGTAATAAGTCAAAACAAATAAATACACTTGTAACTCTATAAGACAGGTTAGTATGTCTGAAATAAACGTTTAATATCATGTATGCTGTTGTATCAAGGCTGAATATGTGCTGACAGGCACGTTGTTATCCCTAATGATAGCACTTAGTTTGGGACTTGTTGTGGTTAAATGGAATATTTGATGCTATTTTTATTACTTAATGACCCGTCTAATTCACATAAAATTAGTATCTTTGCACATTAGTTTATAACCAACTAATTTAGTTTAGAAAGATAATAATTAAACATAACATACATCGTGGCTGAAACAAAGTACATTTTCGTTACGGGCGGAGTAGTTTCTTCACTTGGTAAAGGAATTATCTCGTCATCAATCGGTAAGCTTCTTCAAGCAAGAGGTTACAACATTACCATTCAGAAGTTTGATCCGTACATCAACATCGATCCAGGTACGCTGAACCCTTACGAGCACGGTGAGTGCTACGTGACGGAGGATGGTATGGAGACCGACCTCGACCTCGGTCACTACGAGCGCTTTACGGGTATTAAGACCACGAAGGCCAACTCAATGACTACGGGACGTATTTATAAGAGTGTCATCGACAAGGAACGTCGTGGTGACTACCTGGGTAAGACCATTCAGGTAGTACCGCATATCACGGATGAGATTAAGCGTAATATCAAACTGTTGGGTCAGAAGTATCACTATGACTTTGTGATTACTGAGATTGGCGGTACTATTGGTGATATTGAGTCAGCTCCATTCCTTGAAGCAATACGCCAGTTGAAGTGGGAGTTGGGCAAACGTGCTATTAATCTTCACTTGACATACGTTCCTTACCTGAGAGCTGCAGGGGAGTTGAAGACTAAGCCAACGCAGCATAGTGTGAAGGAATTGCAGAGTGTAGGTATACAACCAGATGTCCTTGTCTTGCGTACTGAGAAGCATCTTGATGATGATATCCGTAAGAAGGTGGCAGCTTTCTGTAATGTTGATTTCGATTGTGTTGTACAGAGTGAGGACCTCCCAAGTATCTATGATGTCCCTGTAAATATGCTGGAACAGGGATTGGATGCTGCTATCCTACGTAAGTGTGGGGAGGAAGTTGGTCCTAAGCCTGCTCTTGGTCCTTGGAAGGAGTTCCTCGATCGACAGCGTAAAGCAACGAAGGAGGTACACATAGGGCTTGTTGGAAAATACGACTTGCAGGATGCTTATAAGAGTATTCGTGAAGGATTGATGCAGGCTGGAACCTACAACGACCGTAAGACGGTCATTACCTTTATCAATTCTGAAGACTTAACAGACGAGAATGTAGCCGAGAAACTTAAGGGGCAAGATGGTATTGTGATATGTCCAGGATTTGGTCAGCGTGGTATTGAGGGTAAGATAGTGGCCGCTCACTATACTCGTACACATGATATCCCAACCTTCGGTATCTGTCTTGGTATGCAGATGATGGTGATTGAGTTTGCTCGTAACGTCCTTGGTTATAAGGATGCTAACTCTCGTGAGATAGATGAGAAGACTACGCATAACGTGATAGATATCATGGAAGAACAGAAGAATATCACGAATATGGGTGGTACTATGCGTCTTGGTGCATACGAATGTGTATTGCGTCAAGGGTCACATACCTTTAATATCTATAAGAATGAGCATATTCAGGAGCGTCATCGCCATCGCTATGAGTTCAATAACGACTATGAGAAGGAGTTTGAGAAACATGGTATGATGTGTGTTGGGCGTAACCCAGAGAGCGACTTGGTTGAGATTGTTGAGATACCAAGCCTGAAGTGGTATATAGGAACACAGTTCCATCCAGAGTACCAATCAACAGTGCTCGGTCCACATCCGCTCTTCCTCGACTTCGTTAAGACTTCAATTGAAAATCAGAAAAGCAAATAAATGGATAAAAAAACAATCACAGGGTTTGTACTCATAGCCCTGATTCTCTTTGGTTTTGCATGGTGGCAGCAGCCATCAGCAGAACAGAAAGCTAAGCAGAGAGCTGAGTTTGTAAAGGATTCTATCGCTGCTGCCAAGAAAGCACAAACTGCTAAGCTTGCTGCAGAGAAGCAAGCACAACAGAAGGAGGCTGCGGCAGTGGATACAACTGCACTGTTCTATTCTGCATTGAATGGTAAGGCACAGGATATTACACTGAAGAATAATAAGGTGGAATTGACCTTGAGCTCTAAAGGTGGCGTCGTTAAGAAGGCTGTTATCAAGAACTATGTCGGTCATAATATCGCTGTTAAGGATGGTTCGAAGGACCAGAAGGATGTTACCTTGTTTAGTGGTGACGACCAAAGTCTTAACTTTATGTTGGCTACAAAGAATAGTAACATCGAGACAAAAGACCTTGTCTTCACGCCATCAAACGTGACTGACTCTACTGTTACATTTACTGCAGCTGCAGGAAAAGGTAAGATGCTTACCTTAAACTATACCCTTAGTGATGGTTATCTGCTTCGTATGTCATTACAGACTACGGGTATGAATGGACTGTTTGCACCGAATTACAACCAGATGGATATTAACTGGCAGGATCGTTGTAGGCAACAAGAACGTGGCTTTACATTTGAGAATAGATACGCAACGCTTACCTATAAGAAGCATGATGGCGGTACTGACTATTTAAGTGAGACTGCTGAAAAGGAAGAGACTACGGAGGATCCAATGGACTGGGTGGCTTTCAAAAACCAGTTCTTCTCTGCAGTAATGATTTCAAAGGATAACTTCTCTACAGGTGCTAAGCTTAAGAGTACTCCACTTGAGAAATCTTCTCATTACTTAAAGCACTATGAAGCTAACATGAAGGCAGGCTTTGACCCAACAGGTAAGCGTCCTTCAGAGTTTGAGTTCTACTTTGGTCCTAATGACTTCCGCCTACTTCAATCTGTAGAAAAGCAGAGTCACTTCGGTAAAGAGCTTGATATGGAACGCCTTGTATATCTTGGTTGGCCATTGTTCCGTATTATCAACCGCTGGTTCACGCTTTATGTATTCGATTGGTTGAGACAAGTATTCCCAATGGGAGTGGTGTTGATACTCATTACCTTGCTGTTAAAGCTCATTACCTTCCCTATGGTGAAGAAGAGCTATATGAGTTCTGCTAAGATGCGCGTGCTCAAACCAAAATTGGATGAGGCTACTAAGCAATTTAATAAGCCAGAGGAGCAGATGCAGAAACAGCAGGCTATGATGCAGAAATACGCTGAATATGGTGTCAGCCCATTGTCTGGATGTCTTCCAATGTTGATACAGATGCCTATCTGGATTGCGATGTTCAATTTCGTACCAAATGCTATTCAGCTTCGTGGCCAGAGCTTCCTTTGGATGGATGACTTAAGTACTTACGATCCAATCTTTTCATGGGGCCATGATGTTTGGCTCGTAGGTGATCACATCTCATTAACCTGTATCCTCTTCTGTGGCGCTAACTTACTTTATACATGGTTTACCATGCAGCAGCAGAAAGACCAGATGGTGGGCCAGCAAGCAGATCAGATGAAGATGATGCAGTGGATGATGTTTGCTATGCCATTGTTCTTCTTCTTCATGTTCAATGACTATTCATCAGGTCTTAACTTCTATTACTTCATATCACTCTTCTTCTCTGCAGCTATCATGTGGACATTGCGCAAGACAACCAACGAAGAGAAGCTTCTCGCAATCCTTGAGGCTCATAGAGAAGAGAGGAAGAATAACCCATCTAATAAGGGTGGTGGACTCTTCGCTCGTCTGCAGGCTTTGCAGGAGATGCAGCAACAGCAGCAAGAAGAACTACGTCGGAAACAAGAAGCACTTAATAACAAAAAGAAAAGTCTATAAGCTATGAACAAAAACTTAACCATTGCAATGACTGCCGCTCTAATGATGAGTGGCGGTGTTGCACAAGCGCAGGATGTGAACATCGGACGCAACAACATCACGCTGAAAAGCGACCTCATGACTCCTGAGGCGCTTTGGGCTATGGGGCGTATCGGTGCTGCACAGGCCTCACCTGACGGCAAGAGGATTGTCTATCAGGTGGGTTACTACAGTGTAAAAGAGAACAAAGGACATCAAGTGTTGCATGTTATGGATGCTGATGGCAAGAACGACCGTCTACTCACCACCTCTTCAAAGAGCGAGAGTGACGCAGCGTGGCTTGACAACAACACCTTAGCATTCCTTTCAGGAGGCCAGTTGTGGACGATGTCTGCCGATGGTTCCAACCGAAAGCAGCTTACACAGTCTGATATTGATATTGAAGGCTTCCGTTTCTCACCCGACCGTAAGCGTGTAGTGCTCATCAAGAGTATTCCTTACTATGGTACTATCAAGCAGAATCCAAGCGACTTACCTAAGGCTACGGGTATGGTTATTACCGATATGAACTATCGTCATTGGGATCATTATGTAACAACCAATGCGCATCCTTTCGTGGCTGATGTTACAGCAGAGGGTGTTGGCGCAGGCGTTGACGTACTTGATGGCGAACCATACGAGAGTCCGTTGGCTCCTTTCGGAGGTATCGAGCAAATTGATTGGAGTAAGGACTCAAAACTTGTTGCCTATACTTGTCGTAAGAAGGAAGGTACACAATACGCCATCTCTACTGATGCCGACATATATATATATAATGTGGAAACGCGTCAGACAAAGAACCTCTGTAAGCCAGCCGACTATGTTGAGCCAAAGTGTGATGCGACAAAGAGCCTACGTAATCAGGCTGTCAACCATCAAGCTGGTGATATGAATGTAGGTTACGATGTGAACCCTAAGTTCTCTCCTGACGGTAAGTATATTGCTTGGCAGAGCATGAAGAACGATGGTTATGAGAGTGATCGCAATCGTCTTTGTGTCTATGACTTGGCGACAGGGAAGAAGACATACGTCACTGAGAGCTTTGACTCAAATGTAGATGACTATACATGGGCCGTTAACTCAAAGGACCTTTATTTCATTGGGGTATGGCATGCGACAGTGAATATCTATCAGACTAACCTTAAGGGAGAGGTGAAGCAACTCACAGAGGGCGACCATAACTATGTAAGTATTTCACTCTTAGGTGATAAGAAATTGCTTGCTATTCGTCAGAGTATCTCTCAAGCTAATGAAATCTACGCTGTCACTCCTGCTAAGAAAGAGAAGACAAGCGTACAGACACAGCTTAGCTTTGAGAACAAACATCTCTATGACCAGTTGGCTATGGGTGATGTAAAGTCTCGTTGGGTAAAGACAACCGATGGTAAAGAGATGATGGAGTGGGTGATAACACCACCACATTTCGATCCGAACAAGAAGTATCCAACCTTACTCTTCTGTGAGGGAGGTCCACAGAGTCCTGTCTCTCAGTTCTGGAGTTTCCGTTGGAACTTTCAGATAATGGCAGCTAATGGATACGTTATCATAGCTCCAAACCGTCGTGGACTACCAGGTTTTGGTAGCGCATGGAACGAGGAGGTGAGCACTGATTGGACTGGTCAGTGTATGAACGACTACCTCTCTGCAATTGATGATGCAGCTAACAATCTCCCATTCGTAGACAAAGACCGCTTAGGAGCAGTTGGTGCATCATTTGGAGGATTCTCTGTTTACTACCTTGCTGGTATTCATAACAAGCGTTTCAAGTGCTTTATCTCACATGATGGAGCCTTCAACCTTGAGAGCATGTACACTGATACTGAGGAGGCTTGGTTTAGTAACTGGGAGTATGATGATGCTTATTGGAACAAGGATAAGAGTGAGGCTGCAAAACGCACATACGCTAATAGTCCTCATCTTAACGTTGATAAGTGGGATACTCCAATCCTTTGTATCCACGGTGAGAAGGACTATCGTATCAATGCCAATCAGGGAATGGGAGCATTCAATGCCGCTCGTCTGCGTGGTATCCCAGCCGAGTTACTTCTTTATCCAGATGAGAACCACTGGGTATTGAAGCCACAGAACGCTATTCTCTGGCAGCGTACATTCTTCAATTGGCTTGACCGTTGGTTGAAGAAGTAGTTGGTAAGTTGACAAGTGAACGAGTTTACAAGTCAACAAGTCGACAAGTTAACAAGTCAATAAGTAGACAAGTTGCTTGATAGTATTAACTCGTTTACTTGTTAAAAAGTCGACAAGTCAACAAGTCAACAAGTCAACAAGTTGCTTGATAGTATTAACTCGTTTACTTGTCAACTTGTCAACTCGTCACCTTGTCAACTTATTAACTTGTCAAACTATTCACTCATCAACTCATTCAGTTTTAACTTATAATCTAACAAATAACTTGTTTACTTGTCAACTCGTAAACTTGTTAACTAATAAATATCATCATGACAGATAAAATTCAAACTACATTGAGAGATTCAGCGGCAATGCGTTGGACGGCTCTCCTACTTTTATCCCTGGCAATGTTCTGTGCCTATATCTTTGTCGACATCCTTTCTCCTATCAAGGAGTTGATGCAGGAGCAGAGAGGTTGGGACTCAACCGCTTTCGGTACGATGCAGGGTTCAGAGACATTCCTTAATGTCTTCGTGTTCTTCCTTATCTTTGCAGGTATCATCCTCGACAAGATGGGCGTTCGTTTCACTGCTATTCTCTCTGGTGCAGTGATGTTAACTGGTGCTTTGATTAAGTATTATGCTATCAGTGATAGCTTTGCTGGTAGTGGACTTGAAGTATGGTTTACCAATAATCTAAACCACATTCCTGTCTTCGAGCAGTTGGGTGTGTCGCCTTTCTATCAGGGCATGCCTGCGTCAGCCAAGGTAGCCGCTTGTGGCTTCATGATATTTGGTTGTGGAACAGAGATGGCCGGTATCACCGTTTCTCGTGGTATTGTAAAGTGGTTTAAGGGTCGTGAGATGGCCTTGGCAATGGGTTCAGAGATGGCTTTAGCACGTCTTGGCGTTGCTACTTGTATGATATTCTCTCCTTTCTTTGCAAAGTTAGGTGGCAACATTGACGTATCTCGTTCAGTTGCCTTTGGTGTTGTTCTTATTTGCATTGCATTGATGATGTTTGTTGTTTATTTCTTTATGGATAAGAAACTTGACTCACAGACTGGTGAGGCAGAGGAGAAAGACGATCCATTTAAGATTAGCGACCTTGGAAAGATACTTACCAGTATGGGCTTCTGGCTTGTAGCCTTACTCTGTGTACTTTATTATTCAGCTATCTTCCCATTCCAGAAGTATGCTGTAAATATGCTTCAGTGTAATCTTACCTTCCATGAGCTTCCAGCGAACTCATACTGGGCTTCATCAAGTGTGACAATCGTTCAGTACGCTATCATGCTTGTTGTTGCAGCAACCGCTTTCATGTTCAACTTCATGAAGAACAAGGCTATGAAGAACATTATGCTCCTCGTGTCTGTTTTTTGCCTTGTTCTCTATTGTTACATGGGTTATATGCGTCAGTCAGCCGAGTCTATCTTTGCTGTATTCCCATTGCTCGCAGTAGGTATTACACCAATCCTTGGTAGCTATGTCGACCATAAGGGTAAGGCAGCATCTATGCTTGTGTTAGGTTCATTGCTTCTGATTGTTTGTCACCTCACATTTGCCTTCATTCTTCCACAGTTTAAGTCAAGTCAGGTAGGTGGTGTTATCGTAGCATACGTAACCATCCTCGTTCTTGGTGCCTCTTTCTCACTCGTACCAGCATCATTATGGCCAAGTGTTCCAAAGTTGGTAGATGCAAAGATTATCGGTTCTGCTTATGCTCTCATCTTCTGGATTCAGAACATTGGTTTGTGGTTGTTCCCATTGCTTATCGGTAAGGTTCTCGACAAGACAAATGTTGGTGTAACTGACCCAACACAGCTCAACTACACTGCTCCATTGATTATGCTTGCAGGTTTAGGAGTGATTGCACTTGTCATCGGCCTTATCTTGAAGGTAGTAGACAAGAAGCGTCACCTCGGTTTGGAAGAACCTAATATCAAGGAGTAAGATAATAGGATGAAACTTGGATGGTTTATGAATACGTTGTATCATTGAACTTTCATTAACCATCCTACGATTAAGTAGATAATATACAGAAAGCCCTCATGAGCAGTTTATGCTTGTGAGGACTTTTCTTTTGTCTTTCATGAGAATGGGGTGATAGTCTTCACTAATATTAGACGAACTTTTGTAGAGTTATTTTTGAGCTTCTCTTCTTGTAGAATAATACGTTACAATGACTGTATGTGGTTGTGTAATGGATAGTCTCTTCCCTCGTGATGTTCATCTAAGGTAACAGTTTGTTCATGTGCCAATAGTCTCTTATTATGTATAAACTACATTGCACCATTCGTTTCTTCCCCCTGCGCGCTACGTATTGACCATGCATACATAATCTTACTAAGCATTAACACAGCGAGAGAAGGATGAAGCTATGACCTGAAAGGGATATACTCGTAAGAAGAAATAAGACGCTAAATACTAAGTTACGTGGCTGAACTCTATACATAAGAAGCATTCTGTGAATCTGTAATTATCTTCTTTATATAAACATAAAACTCTTCTTATTTGTAAAGAAAATACATATCTCCAATTTGAAAGACGCCTAATAAGCTTTGAGAAGACGCCTTTCAAGCCTCAAGAACACGCCCTTTATGGACGTTGTTAAGGCCCTTCTCGATTCTAACTAAGCATCTTCTGCAGTGATGTATTGCAACAGCTTAATTATCAAAAGGTTATCTGTGAGTAGTGCGTGGATATTTCGAGCGTTGTAGTAGTTCGTTATGATACTATTTTGTAATGATATTTCATATTTAGCGGATAGGAGAATAAGGGATGAAGAGGTGCAAGTTGCGGTGATAGAGAATGGTGTATATTAGAGATAAGAAGTCTGAAAACGAAGAAACCCGCACAACGATTGTGCGGGTCTTCTTGTATTGCTTTATCCTTTCGGGATAGTTTTACAGTTACTCTACGCTATTGGTATAGCGTAGACAATATTGTTACTCTTCTTCCTCTTCATCGTCTTCCAGAACGACATCAGCCACCTTCATGCCCTCAATAGGCAAGGTACGGTCGATAACAGCATTGTAAGAGATAGAACTCTCACTGCGTGACAGACCCAGTGGCATCAGCTTGTCATGGATAACAGACATAAGGTGATGGTTGTTATATGCGTAGATTTTCAAGAAGAGGTCATACTCACCTGTAGTGTAGTGACACTCTACAATCTCTGGAATCTGGCGCAAAGCCTCAACAACATCATCGAATTTCTCTGGGTTTTTAAGGTTCAGTCCGATGAAAGCACAGGTCTCATAACCAATACGTTCTGGGTCGATAATAAACTGAGAACCCTTTATAACACCAAGGTTTGTTAACTTCTGAATACGCTGATGAATGGCTGCACCGCTGACATTACACGCACGTGCAACCTCAAGGAAAGGAATTCGTGCATCCTCAGAGATGAGGTGCAGAATCTTTTTATCAAGACGATCTAAACTTCTATGTGCCATTTATTATTCTATTGTTTTTGCTTACAAAGGTATGAAAAAACTTTGAATTATCAAAATAGCGAGTTCCTTTTCTACAACAAATTACAACTTTCTACCTTATTTCTGTTTGTTATTTCTACTCATGGTAGCCGAAAAGTTGACATTCAATACGTTAGCTTCTCTTAGCGCTTGTTTGATGTCCATGATCGTACCCATGTCTGCATGGCGGTCTGCCTTAATGCTGACACTAAGCTGCTTACGCTGTTCTGGGGGTAAGGCAGCGGAGAGTTGGATAAGATACCGTTTAATCTCTGGGACGGTTGTGATGTTGTTATTGAGCTGTACAACCATCTCGTTGCCCTCTACCTTACCAAGGTTGTTGATGGGTCGACCGACATAAATGTATTGAATGTTCGACTTGTTATATAAGCGTGAAAGCTCGGTAGCCATTGGGACTTGATACTTCACGTGTACAGTTGCCTTCCTCATGTGTACGACTAACATAAAGAAGAAGAGGATGGAGAAGATGAGGTCGGGGAGAGAAGCCGTGTTTAATGCTGGAATCTCATGATTTCTACTGCGATAGAACTTCATTTTGTATCTCCTTTCTTTACGTCGTTATTGTTAGAAGCCACATATACCTCCGTAATTCGAATGGATACTTCGTCAGCAATCTGTGTTTGTTGCTCATTACTACACAGGTCGAACTCCTTACCAAAGAGGTTCATTGACTTTTGGTTACGGATAGTGTTATAAGCCGCTACTAACTGATTTTGTACGTGGAGATAAGTATCGTATGAGGCGTTGCGGTCGCTTTGTAATTGGATAAGGTGGCCCTTACCAGCCGACTCAACAAGCTGCATCGTACGCTGCTTAATCTCATTCATCGAGGCAGGTTTACCATCAAGTGTCACTTGATTCTCGGCATTGATAGTGATACGTATGACCCGCTTGCTGTCTACTGCAGCTGGTGGAGTCTTCGTCTTGTCGATAGCAGCCAGTCTACGTGACACCCCTTTGTCGAGGTCCATAGAGGAGGCAACGAGAAAGAGAATCAACAGCATAAACGAAATGTCAGCTGTTGATGTGGTGTTTAAGCCAGGAACTTTCCTCCGTTCTTTCTTTCGAAACATCATTTCATACGTTCCTTTCTGTAATAACGAGTGGCCCCAAAGACGACAACTCCTGCTGCAAGGACAAGAAGAAGGAGTGAGCTGTTGACAAACATATCAGTCATTCGAAGCCAAAAGCCGTCTGTGAAGTTCTGTCCATTGACTATCATCGCTTGCGTTGAACCAAAGATAAAAGTCAAGACGAGGATGAGAGCGGTCACACCGTATGTCGTATAAGTAATCTTTCGTGCAGGAATACCATTCGTAACTCCTTCACTTCGGTTAGCTCGTTGTATGCCACGGACTACAGCAAAGACGGAGGCTAACGTGGTGAGAGCGAGTAATCCCCACATAAAACCAAGTAATACGTCGGTAAGCATAGGTGCATTGAAAGCCGTGTTATCGGCAAAAGGCATGTCATATCCAATGAGATAGAACGCTAAAAAGACGATGACTGACAAGGCTACTATGACATAGAGGATGCGTTGTGATATGCGTTCCTCGTCCATCTTTGCTATTCCTTTTATTTTCTTCATATTACTCTATGTTGTACATAACGAATAATTAGGATATTCATGTTTCTATTCGCCCAACCTAAATAAGTTCTCGGAGACATCCTGATGTCCTTTTCTCTCTTTCTGGTGGAAGTCTGATACATCGGTAATCATACAGAGGATGAGTTGAGGAGAACGCTCTTGAGTGATAACGAGTTACATGAATAATAAATTATCAATTACGTTTCAATTTATATTTCATTATCGAATCTAATAATGAAATGGCTGATTCCTCCATCTGAGCTGTGATATGTTCAATCTTAGAGAGAATGTAATTGTAGAATACTTGTAGTACAAGGGCAACGATGATACCGAAGATGGTCGTAATCAAAGCCACCTTCATACCTGCTGCTACAATTGTAGGACTAATGTCGCCAGCCTCTTGAATTTGGTCGAAAGCCATGACCATACCGATAACTGTTCCAAGGAATCCAAGTGAAGGAGCCATTGCGATGAAGAGTGTAATCCATGAACAACCCTTTTCAAGATTGGCACTTTGAACACTACCGTAGGAGGTCACGCTGCGTTCGATGTTCTCTATAGAATCGTCGATACGGAGTAGTCCCTGATAACAGATGGAGGCCACCGGACCACGTGTGTCTCGGCTCAATTCCTTGGCTTGCTCAATCTCGCCTGCATCAATCATATCTTCGAGCTTTCCAACAAATCGTTTGGCATCTATCTCAGAAAGACTAAGGTAGATGATGCGCTCTATACAGAACGCTAAACCCAGTACTAATGCTAATGCTACCAGCGACATAAAGCCCGCATTACCCTCAATAAACTTCCTTTTCAACGACTGATGGAAACCCGCATCCTTTGCTGCTGAAGTCTTTGCGGTCGTAGTGTCTGCCACACCTGTCTCATTCAAAGCATCATCAGAGAGCGTGTCAGCTGTAGCAGCCGTCGCTGTTTTTGTTGGTTCTTGAGCGATAACAATGGTCGAACAAGTGAATGCAAGAATTGTTATGAATGAAAACAACGCTATTAATTTCTTCATAATTGTATAACCTGTAGTGGTTCTCCTTATTATAATAAAGGCATTGCTGCCCCTGTTTATGAGAGGTTCCAGCCTTGAAAAGAGGAGGTTGAATAGTCTCTCTGATTGTCTGCGCAAAGGTATATAAAATTGTAATAACAGCCAAATCTTTGTACTTGAAAAGACTCAAAACCGTTACTTCTAAGTGTTTCTGACGTTGGATAGCTTATTCGTCGAACTTTTTAAGGGAATAGGATATTAGTTTGTCATGTTAAGAAAGCGGTGATGAAGCTCAGAAGATGCCATCTATTTTAGTCATAACTATGGAAAACCTGTTTGTTATTGGTATTATGTAAGGACAAACAGGTTTTCATGTTACGCTAATGTCGTCAGTCGTTATTTCTTGTTATCAGACATAGTAGCGTTGTGTTCTTCGGCTTTTTGTGCCTCTTTATTAGCTTCTAATGCATTCTTTTTACGGTGATATTGCATGACTTTCTTGCCAAACAATGCCGCCATTGAGTCAGCTGAAAGATAGCGCATAGAGCCAGAGTCGAAGCCAACAGAGTCCTGTGGGATGCGGTGCCCCTGCTCATCAACAGTATCTTTATAGATGTATAGTCTGCCATTGAAGATATGCCAGCTTGTATAAACCGTCACCTTCGGGTATTCAACAGGGCTTTCATCTTCCAAGGAGTTGGCTTTCATGACATAACCCACGGGTGAAGCCTGGTTATAACTCTTCAGAGTAAAGCCATACTCACGTGGGATAAACAACGCAGCCTTCATGGAGTCGCTCATTCCTGCTAATATCTCCTCCTCTGTTTTAGTAGGGTTTGGCTTTAACTTAGGTAATACTTGGAAAGTCCATGTACCTTTCATCTGTTCGAGATCAATCACCATTTCAGCCTCGAGAGGGTCTATGGGATTAGGAACAATTGCCAGAGCATCACCAATCTGAGGTGTGCCATAAACCATGCCATTGCGCTTTGCCGTTACAATGTCAAACTTTATAGGGTCGCCTCCCTCGTTAGGTAAGAGAACAATCACTGAGTCAGAACAGCCATCACATGCCAATCCATAGCGTGTACTGTCTCCTTTCAATTGTACCTCAACGTCGATAGCACCATGATCGCTGGTTGATACTTGGTTATAACATGCCGTGAGAAAGAACAGTACAGAGCTTAAGAGAGGAAAAAACAATTTCTTCATGTATTTACTTTTAGACTGCAAAGATAGTCAATTATTGCAAAAAATATTAGTAGTCAGCCGTTTTTTGGAATTTTTTATCTAATTTTGCAAGTCAGATTGCAAGTGGTAATCTCTTCAATTAGATAATTATTGAAACATATATGGGAAAGAAAATTGAGTTCAGTCTCATTTATCGAGACATGTGGCAGAGCTCTGGTAAGTTCCAGCCACGTAAGGATGAGTTAGTTCGTATCGCACCAATCTTCGTTGAGATGGGCTGTTTTGCACGTGTAGAGACCAATGGTGGTGCATTTGAGCAGGTTAATCTTTTAGCTGGTGAGAACCCAAACGAGTCTGTACGTGCCTACACCAAGATTCTGCATGAAGCTGGTATCAAGACGCACATGCTTGACCGCGGTCTGAACGCATTGCGTATGTATCCTGTACCTGATGATGTTCGTGCGATGATGTATCGTGTAAAGCATGCTCAGGGGGTGGATATCACTCGTCTCTTCGATGGTCTGAACGACATTCGTAATATAGCTCCTGCGTTGAAGTGGGCTAAGGAAGCAGGTATGACTCCACAGGGTACACTCTGTATCACTACCTCTCCTGTTCATACAATTGAGTACTACTGCAAGTTAGCCGACGAGGAGATTGCAGCTGGTGCAGAGGAGCTTTGTTTGAAGGATATGGCTGGTATTGGTCAGCCAGCATTCCTTGGTGAGTTGACACGTCGTATTAAGGAGAAGCATCCAGACGTTATTCTTGAGTATCATGGCCACTCTGGTCCAGGTTTGTCAATGGCTTCTATGCTTGAGGTAGCCAAGAACGGTATCGATATCCTTGATGTTGCTATTGAGCCACTGTCATGGGGTAAGGTACATCCAGACGTTATCTCTGTACAAAGCATGTTGAAGAACGCTGGTTTCGACGTACCAGAAATCAACATGGATGCCTACATGAAGGCTCGTGCTATGACTCAGGAGTTTATTGATGAGTGGTTAGGTTATTTCATCAATCCACAGAACAAGATCATGAGTTCACTGCTTCTTGAGTGTGGTTTACCTGGTGGTATGATGGGCTCTATGATGGCCGACCTCGGTGGTATCCGTTCAACGATTAACAATCTACGTAAGAAGAAGGGCGAGCCAGAGCTTTCTGTAGATGATATGCTCGTTAAGTTATTCGATGAGGTAGCATACGTATGGCCACGAGTTGGTTATCCTCCATTGGTAACCCCATTCTCACAATACACTAAGAACATCGCTCTTATGAACCTTCTCACCCTTGAGCAGGGTAAGGGACGCTTCGTAATGATGGACGATTCTATGTGGGGTATGATTCTTGGTAAGAGTGGTCGTGTACCTGGTGAGATATGTCAAGAACTGAAGGACCTTGCTAAGCAGAAAGGTTTCGAGTTCACTGATGCTGACCCACATACACTTCTTCCTAACGCACTCGACGACTTCCGCAAGGAAATGGACGAGAATGGATGGGATTACGGACAGGATGATGAGGAGCTCTTCGAGTTGGCTATGCACCCAGAGCAGTATCGTAACTACAAGAGCGGACAGGCTAAGAAGAACTTCCTGGCCGACCTTCAGGCTGCAAAGGATGCTAAACTCGGTGCAAAGGTAAGTCCTGAAGAGGCTGCAGCGTTCAAGCATGCTAAGGCAGACGCCATCGTCTCTCCTGTTAAGGGACAGCTCTTCTGGGAGTTCCAGGGTGATGGTGAGGCTGCTCCAGCCATCGAACCATTCATTGGTAAGGAATATAAGGAAGGCGAAGCATTCTGTTATGTTCAGGCTCCATGGGGTGAGTTCGTAACTGTTCCTGCTGCCCTCGGTGGTAAGTTGGTTGAAATCAACGCTAAGCAGGGTGCTAAGGTTAATAAGGGCGACGTTATTGCTTACATCGAAAGAGAGCACAACGCATAAAGAAACAATATCATAATGACTGAGCTACGGTTCTTTGTTCATGGCGGCACGAGCTGTCTGAGTGGGGAGGCGTGGCTCTTTTTTGTTGTATGGACTATCAAGCAATCATTCAGAAGTATTATCCAGAGGATAATGAGTTGCGTCATATCCTCCTTGTTCATAGTCGGTCTGTAGCAGATAAGGCACTTGCCATAGCCGACCAACACCCTGAACTCTCCCTCGATAAACAGTTTCTTGAGGAGGCTGCCATGCTACATGATATCGGTATTATCCGTTGTAATGCACCTGGTATACAGTGTTTTGGCAACGAGCCTTACATCTGTCATGGGCGTATCGGTGCTGAAATGTTACGTGCCGAGGGCTTCCCTCGTCATGCTCGTGTCTGTGAACGACATACGGGGGCGGGGATTACTCGTAGTCAGATTATAGCTCAACAGCTTCCTTTACCAGCCCAAGACTTCTTACCAGAAACGATGGAAGAGATAGTTATCTGTTATGCTGATAAGTTCTTCTCAAAGACTCATCTTGATAAAGAAAAGACTGTTGAACAAGCTATTGCGAGTCTTTCTAAGTTTGGAGAAGAGGGAGTTGAACGCTTTCGAGAGTGGGTCAAGATGTTCTAAAACAGTTTTTGACCGCCTCTTAGAGTCATTCCATGCAGGGAAAATAGCAGTTGTTTCGTCTATGCCCTATGCTTATTCAGCTGATTTAATATACGCATAATAGTTTTAATCATTATTTCTTTGTACTTTTGTAGTATGATAAGAAAGAATCCATATACAGAGGAGAAATATAATCATTATCGGGTGACAGAGTCGGCTCCGTTGCTTGAGTGGCTACTTGCTAATCTTAAGGAAAGTAAGAGTAAGGTGAAGGCTACACTACAGAACCGTGGTATCAAGGTGAATGGTAAGTGTGTTACGCAGTTCGACCATCCGTTGAAAGTAGGCGACAAGATATCTGTCAGTAAAAGTAAGAAGAACGACCTCTTCCGCAGCCGCTACGTTAAAATCGTCTACGAAGACCGCTTCTTGGTTGTAATAGAGAAGAATATCGGTATTCTTTCAATGGCTGCTGGCCACTCTTCATTGAATGTGAAGACAGTTCTCGACGACTATTTTCATAAGACAAAACAGAAGTGTTCGGCGCATGTAGTCCATCGTCTCGACCGTGACACATCGGGACTGATGATCTATGCTAAGGATATTCAGACAGAGCAACTACTGGAACATGACTGGCATAATATTGTCTACGATCGTCGTTACGTTGCTGTAGTCAGTGGCGAGATGGAGCAGGATGAGGGCACGATAGCCAATTGGTTGAAGGATAATAAGTCCTATGTCACTTATAGCTCACCAGTAGATAATGGGGGAAAGTATGCTGTGACACATTTCCATGTGCTCGATCGCACAGTCTCACACAGTCTTGTAGAGTATCGATTGGAGACTGGACGTAAGAATCAGATACGTGTCCATTCTGCCGATATGGGTCATCCTGTGTGTGGCGATGTTAAGTATGGTAACGGAGACGACCCTCTTCATCGTCTCTGTCTACATGCCTACGTACTCTGTTTCTACCATCCTATCACTCATCAACGTATGGAGTTCGAGACGCCAGTACCTGCTATGTTCAGACACTTGTTCAAATAAAGCATGCTTGAATGGAGAATTTACAGTATTTCATAGCCCTTCTTGCCGTATTAGTTATCGGTCTTATCCTTATTAAGAAGATAACTGGTTGCATCTTTCGCATCGTTATTACGCTTGCAATTCTTGCTTTTGCCTATTGGGCTTTGACTGGTTCACACGTCCTTTAGACGGTCAGTAATAATTTATTTACGTGAGAAGAAATATTTTTTCTCACGTAAATTATTATTTATTTTCATGAAAGTAAATCTTTTCTTTCATGAAAATAATTCCTTTGCCGAGCCCATTTAGCCTCGACTCTTCTGTCTTTTAATAATATAATAAGGTGAGATAGCAGTGGAGTAAAGGTCTGCCTCCTTAGCTTGTTATACCTTTTAGTGATTGGTTTATAGGTAGTTATCTTTCTACTTAATACTTATTAAACGCTAAAAGCCCTGTTCCTTTTTGTCTTACAGATAGTAGGCAAAGGGGAACAGGACTTAGTTTTTTAGTCTTATTATATGTTGGTTATTTAGTCATAGCAGGGTAGAGTACGAACTCAAAGCTTGTTGGCTTAACTGGTACACGATACTTCTCAGCAACACCAGGACCACATGTAGCAGTACCAACACCACTCTGGTTAGCATCTAAGTGTACGGTTAGCAGACCATCACGTGAGAGTTGGTTGATATGCGTTGCACGGTCGATAACGCTGTCAGAGAATGGTGTCACAGAAAACTGGAATGGTGTCTTTGCGGCTACCATAAGGCGGTTACGTGTGTCAGAGAGCGATATCCAGCGCACATCAGTGCGATTACCTGTTGCTTGTGGCTTCACATAATAGTGGAACATAGCCTCAGCTGTCGTCTTGTAGTGCCCAATCAATCCAGCTTCCTTACGGTCGTTATAAGTCTCAATATCGCCACGACCATTGTATTCAACCTTGCCGAACGTGTCCTTTACACGGAAGGTAAGACCGATGCGAGCAAGCGACTTGACGGCAGCAGTGTCTGGTGTGAAGTCTACCTTCACGGCTAATGCACCGTTCTTCTGTGGTTGATAGGTGAAGACTGCCTTACCGATTATGTTGCCATTCTTGCCTATCACGTCAGTTTCAGCACGTGTTATGTCTTTACTTCTACTAATCTTTGTAACTTTCTGACTGATAGAGTCGATGCCATCCTTACGCCAAACTCTTACGCCATGTTGGTCGCGACCATCGTTATCGGTGGCTGGCCGGTATAGACTTAGGCTCAATGGAGTATTGAGGAACTCTTGGTTGCCACTCTTTAAGGAGGTCAACTCGCCCGTCGTCTCATCTACTTTGTAGGTCATGCGCTGCTTCTCACGCGGGAGGAAGGCAGTGCAGTCATTAGCTTTCTTCAGTACAAACTGGTCGTAAGCCACTACGTCATTCTTCGTGATGATAAGTGCATCGCTGACAGGCTGCCATGCGAGGTTGAGATAGAGTTCCTTCTGTGTGCCAGTAGCAATAGATGGCAGCATGATTGTCGTAGACTCGTGTGGCGCACAGTCTACGTGTTGTGTACCCTTTGAAACGATATTACCGTTTTCGTCTACAACCTGCCAGTTAAGTTGATATTCATTCAGATTGGTGAAATCAAACCAGTTCTTAACCTTTATCGTAATCCCTTTCTCGGTTGAAACGAGCTTAGACTTGATGTTCTGATAGATTTTCTTTACCTCAGAGAGATGTGGGTGAGGGGTGCGGTCGGCAGCAATAAGACCATTAGTACAGAAATTGTCAAAGCTTGGTACGTCCTTTGGACCGTAGTCACCACCATAGCTCCAGTACCAGTTGCCGTACTTGTCTACCTCACGGAACGACTGATCGACCCAGTCCCAAATACTTCCACCCTGTAAGATAGGCTCCGACTCGATTAAGTCCCAGTAGTCCTTCATACCTCCACAGCTGTTACCCATAGCGTGAAGATACTCGCACATGATGTATGGACGTGTTATGTCGGTACGTTTTGTGTATGCTTTCATGTGGTCGAGAGACTGATACATAGGACAATAGATGTCTGTATTGAAATTCTCCTCAGCTCGCTCATACTGAATAAGACGTGTCTTATCAGCATTCTTCAGCCAGCGGTAGGTGTTTTCAAAGTTCACTCCGTTACCAGCCTCATTACCCAATGACCAGATGATGATACTTGGATGATTCTTAGAACGCTCATACATGCGACGCGTTCTGTCCATGTGAGCCTTCAACCAAGTACTGTCTTTAGCCAAAGATTCCTTACCATAGCCCATTCCATGAGACTCGATATTAGCCTCGTCGATGACATACAAGCCGTATTTATCACATAGTTGGTACCAATAAGCATCGTTAGGATAGTGTGAACAGCGCACGAGATTGATGTTATTCTGCTTCATCAGGCGGATGTCCTGTTCCATGAGTTCCTTGCTCACGGTGCGTCCCAACTGTGAATGTTCATGTCTGTTAGCACCCTTCACGAGGATAGGTGTACCGTTCACGCACAGTTGTTTGTTCTTAATCTCAATCGTTCTGAAGCCCACCTTACTGCCAGTTTGCTCGGTGATATTGCCGTTCTTGTCTTTTAATGTAATAAGTAAGGTGTAGAGGTTAGGGTGTTCAGCACTCCAAGCAGCAACGTTCTGAACTGTTTTTGGGGTGAAATCCACCATTTCATCGTTGTTCTTGCCATTGACAGCCATGTCTTCTGAGAGTACAGTATTGCCTTTTTCATCAGTCAGAACATAGCTTATAGTACCATTGCCAGCCCCCTTAATATTAGTAGAAAGACTAAAATTACCCTTGAAAGAACCGTTGTCCTGCTTGTCAACACCTGCTGCTACGTTGTAATCGGCAATATACTGGGTTGGAGTAGCATAGAGATAAACATCCTGTTCGATACCACTTATGCGCCAATAATCCTGACATTCGAGGTAAGAACCTGCTGCCCAACGATAGACCTCCATAGCAATAGTGTTCTCGCCATCATGTAGATACTTTGTAATATCCCATTCTGACGGCATCTTCGCACCCATGTTATAACCAACGTATGTGCCGTTAATCCACAGATAGAAGAACGACTTAACACCCTCACAACAAAGGACTATGCGGCGACCCTTCCATGTTGAAGGGATAGTAAACGTACGTCGGTAGGAGCCAACTTCGTTTTGTGCGTATGGAACGAGGGGGAGGGTTCTTCTTAAACTGGAAGAGTTTGTCATCAAATTCGTAGGTCTCATTGACATAGATAGGCAGCCCATAGCCCTGACGCTCCCAGTTTCCTGGTACGTTAATGTCGTTCCAACCCTGCACGGCAAAGTCGTTCTGGAAGAAATCCTTTGGTCTTTTATCTGGATTCTTGGTCCAATGAAATTTCCATTTGCCGTTGAGTGTCATGTAATAAGCCGACTGCTCATATCCACCTGGTTGTTGTAATTTTTCAACAGAACTGTATGGTAGGACGTAGGCATGCGGTTCCACCTTATTTAAACCTGTTGTGTACTGACTCTGCCACTCTGGGTAAGTGGTCTGTGCAGACATGCACAGTGGAGTAAACGCTCCAATGAGGAGTGCATAAAGTTTGTTCACGTTTATGTTAGGAATGTGTTTGTTTTCTGTTGATTTAGTCGAGTCCCAGCAAAGAGACCACTCTCTAAATACCCTATTTAGAGAGTGTTATCTCCTTGTCGTGGATGGTGTAATGGAAAGATATGGTATAAGAAAGTCCGTCTAAGACGTTTTCTATATCCTTATTCCTCTTAATCACACCTGTATAAGTCTTTTTGTGGTCTAACTTAGAGTCTATGGTTATCTTGTAGTCATAGAGCTGCTCGAGTATACGAGCAATCTCTTTGAGTTGCATGTTATTGAACGGTATCATGTTATCACGCCATACTGCGTCAGCAAGGGCGTAGCTGTCTTCTTTCGTGATAGTCTTAGAGTCTTTGCTAATCGTAGCTTTTTGGTTAGGGTGAAGGATAACTTTTCCCTCGCCATTATGCCCAGTCACCTCAAGTTTACCTTCTATCAAGCTGATAACATCTTTACCTTTAGCCCCTTGGTCTTTGAAATTGAAGGTTGTTCCTAACACCTTTGCAGATGAAGCCTCACTGCTAACAATAAATGGTTTTGCGGCATTCTTTGTGACATGGAACAATGCTTCGCCTTTCAAGTCCACCTTTCTTTCATTGCCTTCAAAGCTCTCAGCGTAGCTAATGGTAGCCCCTTTGTTGAGCCATACAGTTGAACTATCAGGTAAGACAACCTTCTTCACCTCGTTCAAAGCAGCGACAGTGATTGTTTCGGTTGACTGACGAAGATAAGCAAAAAGTCCTCCTCCAATCAAGAGAACTGCTACTATCATCGCTGCAGCATAACGGAAGAAATGTAATCTATTGTTTTTATTGTATGTTCTTCGTGTTTATCAATCTGAGCAAATAATCTGTTCTCAGCCTCTTCGACCTTCTGCGGTGAGGCAACAGAGCTATTCTTTCCTAAATGGAATGCCAACTCCATCTCGAAGAGCTCCTTTCGATTCTCCTCCGAGTCTGCCAACCACTGGGCTAATTGCTCCATCTCTTTGGCCGTTGCCTTGCCAATAAGATAGTCTTTAATGGTTTTGTTGTTTATTTTATTCATTCTTCTTCTCTTTCAAATGAGGCTTGTTGCCTTTAAAACTTTGGTCGGTAGTTTTCCAACCAGTCATTGTTATAACAACCTAAAAGCCCTTTTTACGTAATAGTAAATAATAAAAAATGTTATAGAAGTTACTGTTTTGTAAGTTTGAATACGTGTTTATCATAGCGTTTCCATTGTTAATGTGGATTTCTTTTCATGATGAAAAATATTTTTCTTCACGACAAAAAATATTTTTCTTCACGACAAAAAATATTTTTTTTCATGAAAATAATTTCAGCAAGCAGATGTTCTCTCCTACGATAAAGACTTTATGAATGACGTTTCAGCCTTGCTCTTAGCGTCTTCACAGCCTTGTAAAGATGCACTTCAACCGTGCGGATTGATATACCTAACTGTTCTGCAATCTCCTTATTCTTCTTGTCATGCTGATAACTCAGTATGAAGACCTCACGACATTTGGCTGGTAGTTCTCCGATAGCATCATTGATTTGCTTCCTTGTCTCCAACCCCTCGATATAATTCATCACGTCGTTTGTTTCAGGGTTATAGTAGTCTAACTTGAACTGGGTAACCTTCTTTACGCTATCAGCATGATTATTGACAACGGTGCGATGCTTAATAACGTTAAGTGCTTTGGTATAGACGATACGATATAAGAAGGCTTTAATATGGCTTTCATCGTCAATATCCTCCTTGCGCTTCCATAGTTCCATAAAGGCTTCTTGTACGATATCTTCTGCCTCATCGTCTTGTACAAGACGAGTAGCATAGAAGGAGAGCGAAGGATATAGTGCTCTAAATATCTGTCGAAACCTTTGTTCTGGTAATGTCATTGTTTATTCTTTAACCCTACTTAGTCTGTTTCAGTCCTGTCAACAGTTACCTTTTTGCGATAGTCATAGCAGGAGAATTCTAATAATTATGAACAAAGATACACTATTTATGCTTGTTAAGACGAATGATGGGGTTAATTTATGTGAAATGGGAGCATGTCAACCTTATTAAATAAAGATAATTGACTATCTTTGTGTATGTAAACTTGATGTTTTGTTAGTGTAATGTAATATTAATACTATTTGAACTGATTTACATGGTGATAGTTAGTCGTCTGAAAGTATTACTTTCCCTCAGAGTGATTATGTGTGCCTTTCTCTTGTTGATAGGTGTACATAGTGGTTCTGCGCAGGTGTCACTAACAACGAACCAAACCAACTTAAAGACAGTTATTCAGCGTATAAAATCGAAGACAAAATATCGTTTCTTTTATGATGATGAACTGAAAAAGCATAAAGTTAATGCTGTTTCTATCAGTAATTTATCTATTGACTTTGTTTTAGACAGACTTTTTGAAGGTACAGGGATAACGTATAAAATAATTGATAACGTCATTTATTTAAAGAAAGAAAAACGACCCGTTCAAAGTATAGAAACTAAAGAAAAGGGGACAACTGTACGTCAGCATGTAGAAAAACCATTTGTTGCTCCTACAATATACACTTACTATGGTCAGATACAAGACATTTCAGGAAACCCACTCATCGGTGCTACTGTAATGATAAAAGGCAGTTCTAAGGTGAGTACGGTATCTGATTTAGAAGGTAAGTTTGTACTTAAAACAGAACGTCCAAGTCCTGTGTTGATGATTTCTTGCATAGGTTTTGAAACGATAGAGAAGCGTGCTGAGAGTCGAGAAAACCAACTCTTTGTCTTAAAGGAGAGCCTTTATGAGTTAGACAATATCTTTGTGACTGCCTTGGGTATAAGCCGTTCTCGCCCTGCTTTGAACTACAATGTCAAGCAGATGGACGGTGAAGACCTTAATAAAGTGAAGACAGCTAACTTTGTTAATGCCTTAGCAGGAAGGGTCGCCGGTGTGTTTGTTAACGAGTCAGCAGCAGGAATGGGTGGTGCGGCAAGGGTTGTCATGCGTGGTCCAAAGTCTTTGGCACAGAGCAACCAGCCCCTTTATGTAGTCGATGGTATTCCCATTAACAATCGAAGTAATGACGATATAAAGAGTGGTATCTACTCTTTACAGCCCAGTTCAGAAGGTATATCGGACATCAATCCAGGTGATGTGGAAAGTGTGTCCGTACTTAGCGGTGCAGCTGCAGCGGCTCTTTATGGGTCGGCAGCAGCGCAAGGAGCAGTGATGATAAAGACAAAGTCGGGTAGAGTAGGGAAGACTTCTGTAGAGCTTTCTACAAGTACTCAGTTCCTTTCGCCCTTTGTCTTACCCGCATTTCAGAATGAGTATGGCAACAGAAGTAATGAGATGAAGTCATGGGGGACGAAGCGTCTTTCACAAAAGGAGGATTACACACCTAACGACTTCTTCCGAACTGGATTAAACCAAACCCATAATGTCGCTCTGACAGCAGGTACTGAGCGTAATCAAGTGTATCTGTCATTGGGTTCGACCACCGTACATGGCATTATACCGAACAATGATTTCCACCGGTATAACTTCTCGTTTAAGAACGTGTTTTCAACCTTCCGTGATAAGTTGAGGCTTACCTTCTCTTTTAAGTACATCAAAGAGAATGATAAGAATATGTTGGCTCAAGGACAGTATTTCAACCCTCTCACCTCAGTTTACCTCTTTCCACGTGGTGAAAGCTTTGATGCTGTGAAATCATTTGAGGTGTTTGATGTTGCACGTAATGTCTATCTGCAGAATTGGAGCTATGGAGATGACCTAAAGATGCAGAACCCCTATTGGGTTGCCAATCGTATGGTGAAGACGACAAAGCGTAATCGTTACCTCACAGACCTTAGCTTAAAGTATGATGTAACAAGGGCTTTCTCACTTGAAGGAAGACTCCGTTGGGATGAAGCTATCAATAAGTTAGAAGACAAGCGATATGCTTCAACACTTGACATCTTCACTCATTCGCCCTACGGATATTATAGTTATAGTAGGGCGAACGACCGTTCTATCTATGTAGACATCATGGCTAATATCTCAAAACAATGGACTGACCTGTCGTTTATAGCCAATGTTGGTAGTGCTTTCACCCATACATCCTATGATATAACAGGTTTTCAGGGAGGATTGAAACCACCATCAAACCTCTTCACACCCAATGCCATTGATTATAGTAGAGTGTCGGGCGACAACCGTCCTATCTTCGATTTGACTCGACACGCAATTCATTCCGTACTCGGCAGTGTAGAGTTAGGATGGCAGGAGAAAGTCTATCTGACTGTGACGGGACGTAATGACTGGGACTCATCACTAAGTAATACAGCACAACAATCCTTCTTCTATCCCTCAGTGGGTATGTCGGCTATCCTCTCAAAGATGCTGAAACTCCCTGCGTTCGTTGATTTCTTGAAATTCAGAACATCGTGGGCTTCAGTTGGTTCAGCCATATCACCTAATATATCTTCAGCTTGGCGATATGAGTATATACCCTCAACAGGTACGTATCATACGGTCACCTATAAGTTTCCAGACAATTTCTATCCAGAGCGTACGAACTCCTTAGAGGCGGGTGTGACCGCAACCCTGTTTAAAGAAGCACTGTCTGTGAAGTTTACGCTTTATCAGTCAAATACAAAGAACCAGACCTTCTTACGACAAATCACACTTGGTGGTGCTTATAATCGTGAGTATATACAGGCAGGAAACGTTCGAAACAGAGGGCTTGAACTTACTGTTGGCTATAATAAGAAATGGACTGATTGTCGCTGGTCTGTGAACATGAGTTACAGTATGAACCATAACCGGATAGTCAGATTACTTGATAATCCAAACGAGACACTGCGACAAGGCGGACTAAACGGATGTGAGGTTATCTTGACACAAGGTGGGACAATGGGCGACCTCTATACATTTACAGGTTTTAAGCGCAATCAGCAAGGTGACATCCAAGTGAATGCTGACGGACAGGTGATGCAGATAGAGTTACCCACACCACGTTTAGTAGGCTCTGTCTTACCGAAAGCTCACCTTGGACTGAACAATACTTTCTCATGGAAAGGCTTAGAGTGTAGACTGCTGATAACAGCCCGCTTGGGGGGAGTCTGCGTCTCACAGACACAAGCCTTTATGGATTCGTATGGCGTATCACAGAAGACTGCTACGCAAAGAGATAACGGTGGTGTAGTTGTTGGCAGTCAGTATGTTCCGACAGAAAGGTATTATACTGTCGTGGGAGGTGAGACACCAATTTGGGATGAGTATGTTTATGATGCTTCTAATGCCCGAATAAAGGAAGTCTACCTTAGTTACACCTTCGACAAACTGATACGTGGAGCAAAGCTGTCAGTGGCTTTGACGGCCCGAAACCTTCTGATGTTGTATTGTAAAGCACCTTTTGATCCAGAGGCAACTCCCTCTACGGATATTTATTATCAAGGCTTCGATTATTTCATGCAGCCAAGTCAACGATCATTGGGATTTAGTATCAACGTTAAACTCTAAGGTTATGATGGTTAGTAGAAAGTTATTTCTCTTCTTCTTATGTTTACCAGCAATCTTCTCTTCATGTACGGGACGTTTTGTTGATATCAACCGTCCAGGTAGTAAACTGTCGCCAGATGAGTTAAAGCGGGACAACTATGCCGTTGGTTCCTTCCTTATTCAGATGCAGGGAGTGGCTTTTCCAGAGCAGGAGAATGCCTATCAGACGATGATAGATTTTGTGGGGAATTATTTAGGACGATACACAACCTACACGAAGGAATTGCCGAAGAACCATACACTCTTTAATGCCAGTAATGCGTGGTGTGCGTGGCCTGCCTCTTACGCTCCACCTATTGTATCAGCCTTTAACGAGGTTGTTAAACTGAATGGTAAGGAGAATATTTCATACGCATGGGCTTTGATACTTCGTGCACAAGCTTTCCTGCGGTTTACAGATATCTATGGACCCTTCCCGCTCAGTATGAATAATGGCAGTGACGAGGTCTATTCTTCTCAGCGTGACATCTATTTACAATTGATAAACGACCTGAATGAAGCGACTACTCTTATCGCTTCTGACACACATCTTGCGCAGGAACGAGAGACGTTGGCGTCCTACGACCTTGTCTATAAGGGTGATTTCAATCAATGGCGTAAGTTTGCTAATTCGCTCAAATTGCGTATTGCTGTGCGTATAAGTAGTGTAGAGCCTGTCATGGCACGCTCTTTGGCTGAACAAGCGGTGAGGGATGGCATCATAGAAGAGAATGAAGACAACTGTACGATAAGTTATCATAAGTCGGGTTTATGGACTACTGCCGTCTCGTGGGGCGATAGTCGTATCTGTGCTGACATTGAGAGCTATATGACAGGATACAAAGATCCACGCATGAGTAAGTATTTCTTACAGCCAATCTCTACTGGTGTACGTAGATTTATAGGCTGTCGTGCGGGTGCTCCGATAGGGAGTAATGTTGTTGCGAAACGACTTTACTCCACTGTTAATGTGTCTCAAACAACACCAGGGATATGGCTCACCGCCTCTGAAATGGCTTTTTGCAAGGCCGAGGGAGTCTTGCGAGGATGGAATATGGGCGGAGGTACGGCCAAAGAATATTATGAAGAAGGTATCAGACGTTCGTTTAGTCAATGGGATGCAGATGGAGTTGCAACCTATCTAATGGATAATACGTCAACAGAAGCTAATTATATTGATGCTATAGGGGGCTATGGTGGAGATGCTGTGAAGGTCTCTACGATAACAATAAATGGGATGATAATGCAACTATGGCTGAGAAGATGGAGCGACTGATAACTCAGAAATGGATAGCACTATACCCCAATGGACAAGAGGCATGGAACGAGATTCGTCGTACGGGTTATCCTCATATATTTGCTATACCCCAGACTACAAACGGTTATACGCTCTTGACGCCCAATAGAATACCCTTCGATAAGAATCAACAAATCTATAATCGACAAAACTATACCAGGGCTGTGGAGCTCTTAGGTGGTCCTGATGATTATGCAACACGCATGTGGTGGCAGAGATAGCACCTTATAGTAGGTTAGGCAATGACCACCATGATACTATTCAACTTGTTTTTATAGTGGTAATAAGCCTTAATTCTTGGGATACGGAGGATTGACACACAAGGTGTAGAGGCTTATCTCGCATGTTACACAACATAAAACAGGATATAGACTATCGTAGGAGAAGGAATGGCTGAAGCTTAAGAAAGAGTAAGATAATCCTGTGTTAAATTACAGTCGAAGCCTTTAGAGACTCTGTGTTTTTTCCTTTACAACGTTTGGTAATCTCTGCTTTTATGTTTACCTTTGTTCTTTGAACATAACAATCATATTATTACCAAATTATCTTTCGGCTATGGAGAAGAAATATTTTGCCCCTTCTGAACTGATTATAAATGCAGATGGGAGTGTATTCCACCTACATTTGAAACCAGAGAACCTTGCAGATAAGGTCATACTCGTTGGTGACCCAGGGCGTGTGGCACTCGTTGCTTCACACTTCGAGAATATAGAATGTGAAGCATCCAACCGTGAGTTCCGTGCTATCACTGGTACTTTTCGTGGAAAAAGAATCACCGTCTTGAGTACGGGTATTGGTTGTGACAATATAGATATAGTAGTAAACGAACTCGATGCACTTGCTAACATCGACTTTAAGACACGTACTGAGAAAGAGGCATTACGCCAGTTGACATTCGTGCGCATCGGTACTTGTGGTGGCCTGCAGCCTTATACACCTGTTGGAACCTACATTGCATCTGCCAAGAGTATTGGTTTTGACGGCTTGTTGAATTTCTATGCTGGTCGTAATCAGGCTTCTGACCTTACGTTTGAAGCTGAGTTTAAGAAGCAAGTGGGATGGGACTTGCAGATGGGTAATCCTTATGTGGCTTGTGCGGATAAGGAGTTATTGGATAGAATAGCGTCTGATGATATGGTACGTGGCGTGACGATTGCATGTGGAGGCTTTTTTGGACCACAAGGACGTGAACTTCGTCTACCACTGCAGGACCCTAAATTGAATGAAAAGATAGAAAACTTCTCTTATAACAATATGCAAGTAACTAACTTTGAGATGGAGTCTTCGGCTCTTGCTGGCCTTGCAACGCTCATGGGACACAAGGCTGTAACTGTCTGTATGGTTATTGCCAACCGCCTTGCTAAGGAAGCTAATGCAAGCTATAAGAATACGATAGATGGCTTGATAGAGAAGGTGTTGGAGAGAATATAAGATACATTCTTTATGAATAAACAAACAGACAAGATATTACAAACGGCGTCATCAACATCACTGTCTACTGTTGTAGGTGGCAGTGATGTTATTTGTTCTCTTGCCACTCAGCCTGGCGGGGCTATAGGAGTTATCCGTGTGAGTGGCGATGAGGCTATAGAAATAACGGATAAGGTCTTTCGTAGTGTACGTGGACGGCATTTGCAAAATGCGAAAGGGAATACCTTATATTATGGTGAAATCCTTGATAAGGAGGGAAATACCATTGATGATGTTCTGGTTAGTGTCTTTCGTGCGCCTCATAGTTATACGGGTGAGGACAGTACGGAGATATCTTGTCATGGTTCTGCTTATATCCTTAATCAGGTTGTTAAGGCACTTATTGATGCTGGATGTCGCCAGGCTCAACCAGGAGAGTACACCCAACGGGCCTATCTGAATGGTAAGATGGACCTTAGTCAGGCTGAGGCTGTGGCCGACCTCATTTCTGCTTCAAACCGTGCTACGCACAAGGTAGCATTGAGTCAACTTAAAGGTCATTTCAGTTCGGAGCTATCAATCCTGCGTGAACAGCTGTTGAAGATGACATCCTTATTAGAGTTAGAGCTTGACTTCTCCGACCATGAGGAGCTTGAGTTTGCTGATCGAACAGAACTGAAAGCATTGGCAGAGACGATACATCAAAAGATTAAGACACTCACAGACTCCTTTGAAACAGGTAAAGCATTGAAGAAAGGTGTACCTGTAGCCATAGTTGGTAAGACAAATGTGGGTAAGTCGACCCTTTTGAATTGCCTTCTTCATGAGGAGAAAGCCATCGTGTCGAACATTCATGGTACGACTCGTGATGTCATAGAAGATACAACAGAAATAAAAGGAGTTACTTTTCGTTTTATAGATACGGCAGGCATTCGGCATACTGACGACCAAATAGAGAAGTTAGGGATAGAACGTGCATATCAGAAGATGGATGAGGCTGCTATTGTCTTATGGGTTCTTGACGAGCAACCTACAGTAGAAGAATGTGCAGAGATGCAAAGTCTGACACAGGGGAAGCATTTGATTACTATCTTTAACAAAATTGATAATAAGGTAGTTGAGCCCAAGTTAGTAGGGGCAGGATTGCATACTGTCTATATCTCTGCAAAGTTAAAGCAGAATATAACAGCCTTAGAAGAAGCTATCTACGATGCAGCTGTTATTCCTGAGATAAACGAGAACAGTGTTATCATTACTTCTGCGCGTCATTACGAAGCATTAACTCATGCCGATGAGTCTATCCTAAGAGTGATAGAAGCACTTGATTTTGGACTTAGTGGCGACCTTGTTAGTGAGGACTTACGCATCTGTCTTTATCAACTTGCTGATATCACAGGTGGCCAGATTACCCCACATGAAGTACTTGGAAATATCTTCAAGCACTTTTGTATTGGTAAGTAAGGGCTTAAGATAGTTTACCCACGTTGCATCGTAACTCTTTTTTATTGAGAGATATAACCCTCTTGATCATAACCTTTACGCTCATGATGAATGAGGTCTATCAATTGTTGGATTTCTCTTCTATCTGATTTAATATCTTTATAACGAGCATATTGTTCGTTATAACGGCTTGTTGAGCCATATCTTAACCGTGAGGAGATATCTTCTGGGATTAAGAGAGATGTGCGTCCTATGCCTAAATGCTTCTGAAACTCAGACAGGAATATATGAATACCAGCCAAATCAAAGTCGCCAAAGTGGATATATAGATTGGGAATAGATGCCAGCCATTCTCTGAGATCAGTTGATTGTGGATAGCGTGATACGAACAGTACCTTTTGTGAAAGGCTGTGTTTATGTAGGTACTCATCGAAGAAGAGCCTTTGTTGACGTACTTTTCTGAAATTCTCCATATTCTCAATACCAATGATAATCACATCATTTGGAATTGTAAAAGTTCTCCAATCAGAAACAAATAAGAAACATCCTTCTTGCGGATTGATGATAAATGGCTCTTCATTTAATCGACATTCAATAGGCTCATACGTGTTCACTGGGAATCCAGGACACGAACGTACATTCACGAGCTTAGAGTTTCCAGTCTCGCTTGCCATAGAACTTCTTGAGTCGGAATTATCGACATCTAAAATACGATAGTTCTCATCCTTGTCAATGAGAAACCTCTTTAATGCTTCGATGTTATTAGCACGATACGACTTTCTCGATCCATGTATAATGATTTGCAATAGACCTTCCTGAATAAGTTCTGTCAGTAGTCTATTACTTATCCTTGAGCCTGCAACAGTCTCACCAGCTGTCAACGCTTGTATAGATGCACTTATTGCCATAGTCTTTCGATGTTATATTCTCTTCAAGAGCTTCTCTACTTTCGTCTTTACACCATGCTTGCTTAGTAGGTAGGTGTACCGATAATCATACGGGTTGTAGGATGTTGGCGAACTATTTATTAGATAGATATTACGTGAGTTGGCAAACTGTAAGATGCCTTTAATGTTGTTTGGATGTAGACGACCAATCTCATCCATCATACAATGGACGATGAAATCACCACTCTTGCGTGCCGCCTTCTTCTTGAAAACATTGATAAGCATGATGTTAACCATAGCTTTCACTAAGATATCTGTTCCGTCTGAACCAACGTTATTAATGCGTTCTACCCAGCTTGTGTCATTGTCGTTCTCCTTCACACGGAACTGTAGACGGAAGGCATCTCCCAATGAAACGATGTTACGATTAGGTTCGTTTTGCAACTGATGAGCTAAGCTTTTCAAGTAGTCTACAACCTTTCGGTTCACTTCATCACGATTATCACTTGAGAAGAGGTTCAGTTCTCCTATAGAGAGGGCGTTCTCTACGCAGTAATCATGGATTGATATAAGCAACTGCATAAGTTTGTCTGACGACTCATTTGCCCTTAATTCTATGCTTTTAATCACCCCTGCAAAGTTCTTCTCGACAAAGTCTCGATTGATGTCAAGGATTACTCCATCTACATCAGAACGACGTTTCATCAACGCACCAACCTCTGTTGAGATACGACCTAAGATGTCTTTGTAGTGTTCACTGGTACGTCTTCGGTACTCTTCTATCTTGTTGTTGTCGATAAACTCTTGTAAATCAACAGCTATCTGCATGTAATCATCATCAGTGACAGGCGTTGTATTGAAGTGAAAAGCATTCTGTGGCTTAAAGTTACGATTGAAGTTTACAATGGTTCCCTTTAATGTTTCAATAGCTTCTCGTTTCTGATTAATGGTGCCTCTCAGCTGACTTAACAGCTGTAAACAGTCTAAGTGAGTAGATTTCACCTTGTTATCAGCGAGATAGACAGTAGGTACTAAGTGTTCGTTCTCTATAACTTGATGATATTGGCTTAGTCCATCTCGTCTATGAGCGAGGTCTTTCTGGAAAGCCCTCTGTTGGTCTTCACATGCTTGCTTCTTCTTTTCTATGCGTATTCGTTTGTCTTCGTAGCGTTGTTGCAACATAATAAGTCGCTGCGTAATCTCCTTTATATTGTTTCTAATATCAGCTTCTTTAGAGAAGAGAGTCTCCACCGCATCTTCGTATTTAATAACGTCATTGCGGTCAGTTTCTATCTGTTGAAGTAGCTTGTTAAGCTCATCAAGTGCTTTGCGATATTTGTTCAGTAGTTTTATGTCTACTCCTTTGCCTTCAAGCTCAGCCCTCTGTTGTTTGTCGAGTTGGGTCTTTTGATTTTCAAACTCTTGATTATGCGCTTCAGCTTCAATCTTTTGTTGCTCTTGGAAAGCATGAAGCTCATTATTAAGCGCCCTTACAGACCTATTGAAAACAGTGTCGAGTTCTTTCAAGTCCTTTTCGTTCTTAGCATCATTCTTTGCTTGTCTTTCTTTTTCAGCTTCAACATTAAGAGTGGCATCATTGAATGCACGCATACGTAACTCTTGTTCGCTTGAAATTATTTCCTGCTCTTCCATCTCTAATTTATGCTGTTGGTTTTGCAGGTTCTGTCTCTTTGTCGGTATTTGTTCAGCCTCCACTCTTAGGCGAGTAGCATCCTGACGTAATGGTTTAAGTAAATTACCATATTTCTTCCCGAGTTTGGAAATATCCTCTTGAAGGGTTATAGGCAGTTGTGATAACTGTCTATTTAATAGCTGAAGTTGGTCTTCTAATTTCTTTTTCTCTGCCCGATACTCATCAGGAGTACGGTGAGTTGACTCAATCTTATCCAAGTTGAGTTTTACTCCAAATAGGTTGTCTGTTTTATTGTCTAACGTTGGCTCAAGTCCTTGGGCATAGAGTATGCGTTCTTCATCTACAACTTTTCCAATCGTATCTTCCCACCCTTCAGCGTTCTCACATAACCAATGATAAAGCGAATCATCTAAATGTGACAGCAAGTCGTTGATTCTTGCAATCTCATTACGGCATATCGTGCGTTCGTCTTCCAACCGCTTTTGTTCCTGTAAAGAGGCCTGTTTCAATTCAGCCTCTTTCATTTCGAATTCGTTAGTCAGCTTTTCTATTTGAATTCTTACAGTTGTCTGCTGTGCCTCATTATCTTTTTCATTGATATCTAATTGTACCAGTTGTTCCTTCACCAGCTTGATATCCTCCTCTTTAGGGTGCCATTGGCGCAGTTCTTTAAGTCTACTATCCGCCCTATGTTGCTCTGTAATAAGTGATTGAAGGCGCTCGTTAGACTCATGTATCCAAGTACGATACACGCTCATAACCTGGTTTCTACTCTTAGAACGCTCTTCTTCGTAGCGATTACGTTCTTGTTGTAGCTCTGTTTGCTTTGCATATAAAGTCTCCTTCTGTCCATTGATAAATGCTTGATGAGCATTTTCAAGTTTCTCTTTAGCGATGTTATATTTATCAGCTATCGAAGCATTCGTTTTGAGTAAATCGTCCAATAGCATTTGTTTCTCAGCCACCTCGTGCTTTAAAGATTTCTCACGAGCGTTAAGTGCAACTTTTTCTTTTATATTGATAGCATCGAAATACTTCCGTTTCTCAGCTATCTCTTTTAGTTTACTATTCTTCCCTCCAAGGTCTTGATTGAGTGAGTCTTTTTCTTTGTCATAGTCTGCTTTAAGTTCCTTCTGACGTTTACTCTCTTTCTCAATATTGTTTCTTACATCTAAAAGTTTACTTTCTAATAGTGGTATTTGTTGTTCATCGTCCGCTACAACATAGTTCAGCATGTGCCATACATCAAGTAGTTGCTGATCAAACGCAACAATCTTACGACCCTGTTCTGCTATTTTCAGTGCTTGCTGGCGTACGGGATAAATTCCGTCACGTGTCTGTCGGAACCAACAGTCTATTTCATCGTATTCCCTTTCAAAGTCTGTTACCAGTCTTCTGTACGTTTGTAAATCAATAGGGTGGTCTTCGTCAGCCATTGACTGGATGATAGTATTCTTCACAAAGTCAGCATCCAACTTCGTGTTAAGGAATACATTTTGAATACTTCGGGGTATGTTTTGATAGTGGGAACTCTGTACTAAGGCATAGCGAGTAAACTTATGGTCGTGTGCATTACCAAAGATGATATCCTTAAACATCACCCCTGAGTCGATTCTTGCCGATACACTCACATTCTTATCAATACGTTCACGTATCTTGACCCAGTCACTCAACACCTGTTTATCATTGTCAATGAGCCACTCTCTTTGGTAGGGTGCATCAATAAACCGCCAAGAAGCACGTCCTTGGTATCGGTTGACTAATATGGTATATGCTCCATTATCACGCATTACCTCATAGAGGATATGCGAATTAGATTGGCGGAAATAGAACTCATCAAACGACTTCTGGCCTTGTTGAATACCCAGCTTATGCTTGTCGGCATTGTAGAAGAATAGTAGTGCTCTTAGTACTGTACTCTTTCCTACACCCTGTGTTCCAGTGAAATGCACATTACCATCTACTGATATTTCAGCATAAGGAATATTAGCACTATTGATAAATATGATTCTATTCAGGTATTTCATCTTCGTTAGCTATTTGAATCATGTTAACCAATTCCTCGGCATAACGGAATGCAGAGGTAATCTTAAAAGTCTCATCTTGGATGTTGACACACTCAGCAAAGCCCATGTTTTGCATCTCTTGGAGTAGTTTGTTCACTATCTCTTGATTTGAACCTGCGCCATACTTCTTAAACAAGTGGTTGGCTTTCTCCTTCAGTTCGATGTCCAGACTGATTTGTTCTATCAGATGACCTTTGCGAAACTGGTAGCCAGCCGAGAATGCTTGATTGTAGCATTTAAGGAAGTCAAGATAGTCAAGCCACTTAGAGAAGCTCTCTAACTTTTGTTCTGTCGCTTGCTTTCCTTCTCCTATACGAGAGAAGTAAAAGTACCCATTGCCTTGTTCCAATTGTAGACCAATCTCCTTAAAGTAGTCTGCATAATCTTCAAAGTTCTCTTCTAAGTCATCGTATAGATGGCGGATAGAGTTGTCAGAACTATCAACAGAGAGGAATTCTCCGCGGATTAATCGTTCATATATTCGTTGAGTGTTATTTCGCATAGATGATTGGATATTCAATGTTTTGGTAAGTTGCGTATTCTCCTGTCATTTTACATTCATCGGGGTGTAGGATGACAAGTTGGCAAAAGAGGGTTGCATGATCTTCTATCTCACGTTTTGTCGTGTAGTTATATCTGAGGATGAATTCAAATAGATTGTAGCTTGATGCTGCAAAGGCATTCCATATTTCAGTAGGGTCAATCTCTTTCAAAAGTTGCACTTGCTCTTGTAAGTCTTCCTGTGTCAGCGGTTCCGCTTCTATTCGTGACGTCTTCTGTATGCCGTTACGTTCTGCTATCCTTCTTAAAACCCGCCCTATCTCGTCATTCTCTCTCAGTGCCTCCAATGAAAGACGTATCTTACTATATTGTCGTGACTCCATCCATAGTGGATTGTTGTCTTCTAATACTTGTGTTATATTAGTCTCTGTCTTGATGAGAAGCTGGTCCTTTAGATACTTTAATTTGCGTATCTTCTTGTATAGTTGGTTCTGTTGGTCTATTTGATTGATATAGACAATAATCTGCCTGTCTATCTCCATCAGTGCATGATAAGCTTCAACGAAATCGTGCCTCACGGTGCTACAGGTCTTAGCCATGTGTGGGTCATTGGCCATAATGAAGAAAGCTTGCTCGTTGTCCATTAGCTTCTCACATTCACGTATCATCGAACGAATACTATGGCTTTTCTCATCAAGGTGCTGTAGTTTCGTTTTCTTATTGAGATAGTTTGGTTCTTGCTTATAGGTGTTATCCATGTTTCGTTTCAAGTCCACTACATTCTTCAACGTCCTAAAGCCAGTCTTCTTCAAGAGTTGGCGCACACTATCTTGATAGCCTGCCCTTCTGTTTACGTTTGTCTCTTGTAGGAAGTAAGTGATATGTTCCTTTAGTGTATTGATACATTCCTGTACGCTTAGCACACTTATTTCCTCATTCACATTCAGTACCTCCTCGAAGAAATTAAGATAGTCGCTCTCTATTTCAAGAGAACTGCCTGTTTCTACCAGTACTCCATAGTCAATGAGCCTACTTAGTCGGCTCTCGTTTCCGCCAACTATCTCCAGTGCTATTGCCTTAGGGTACTTCATTAGCTTTCGCTTCTCAAACATCTCACTCAGTAGTCGCTGTTCGCGTGAGAGTGTTTTAGTAAGTTCTTCTATTGTTCTAAAGTGTGACAGTATGTCCATGTGCTTGTTTTATATATCAACAGTGTGATAGTCTTTGACTCTCTTATTATATTAAGGTGGAAATTAGCAAAACTTCTTACTGTACCAATCTTGCATAAGTAAGATTCTTCTTACTACTTGGTCAGCACCTTATACTTTAGGTATTAAAGCAGATACAAATATAATAATAACTTTTGAAGAATGTGGCCTATTCTCGATAAAATCTTCGTAACATACGGTAAACTCGCCCTATACGAGTCTTATCATGGGTATATTCGTATGATAAGAGTGCTAAAAGTCAATCTTTTATGGTTCGTAATATAATATTAAAGTTATATGTTAACCAGTAAGTTATATGACATTCTTTCTATTTTAAGTTTAATAAGAGTATAATAAAAATCCGCATTTAGTTACAATCATAACTAAGTGCGGATTAGTATTCAATCTTCTTATGATTAGCCTTTCATGGCAATCAATATTACTTTAGCTTCTTGGTCATTCTTCCATCAGGCGTCACCCTCAGCTCGATAACGTATGTTGTGTCAGCATCAGGAATACCAATGACGACATAGTAGTAAAGAGCCTTGGCGTCAGCATGGGTGAAATACATCTTACGAAGGATGCTTCGAGAGAGAGAAAGTCCTTCGGGATGAGCGACTGAAACTCTTGTTTACGAAAGTCGTGTGCAAAGACTGGTGTACCGTGATTGTACAACCGCAAGGCTGCTACATTGTCCAGATACATATTGTCTACTTCAACTCCGTTGTCGTTGTACGTAGACTTCACCACCTTATCAGATGTCGTTTGCACATGTACCTTGCTCTCGAAATAGCCCAAGTCAGTGCGGATAACCGTGTCTTGCGATTGCTCTAAGAAAGTGTTCATCGCATAGACATGATAGTTGAAGGCCGAGTAGAGCGCTTTGTCATTAGTTTTTGTAAGTTTTACGTCATCACCATTTTGATTGGCAAACTTAAACAGATGAGGTGCTTGCTTCTCTATCTTGTATCCATGGACATTCTGACCTTGCAGATAGATAGTGTCTTGATAGATCCAGAAGCGCACAGGCATACTCGCTGAGTCAGGGTAGAAAATACTATCACCCTTTACTAACATGGCAGGGTCACTATTCTCACCATTAGTCCATAAGCCCTGCAACATCTCTTTAGCCTGCTTGTCCTCGTTTTGTTGCTGATAGTCGGCTCCACGATTGCGACAGGCTGTCAAGAGAATTAACAACACCGATATGCAGGTAAATAACTTCCGTTTCATCTTTACAGATAGATAGTAGAACACATTATCCATGCGTTCGTAAATGATTGATTTATGGCGGATACACAACCGTTGTGCCCGCTATTGATAAATCGATTGATACTTATTCGAATACTTTAGCCTCTTTCAAAGCTAAGCCTTTATTAAGGTCTTTGTCTGAAAGGATAACATCCTTCGCATCAATAGGCCATGTAATCCCTACGGTCTCATCATTCCATTTAATGCTGGCCTCAGTCTTTGGACTATAAACATTGTCCACCTTATAAGTAAAGACAGCCTCGTCAGAGAGAACAAGGAAACCATGTGCAAAGCCACGTGGTACAAAGAATTGACGCTTATTGTCCTCAGATAGTTCTACCATGACATACTTGCCGAAGGTAGGAGAACTCTTGCGAAGATCGACAGCCACGTCAACAACCTTACCTTTAATGACACGCACGAGTTTGGCCTGTGCTGTGTCTCCCTCTTGATAGTGCAGACCACGGAGGACACCATAGCTTGACTTGGACTCATTGTCCTGTATGAAATCTACATGGTAACCAATGTGTTGGTCAAATTCTGCCTGTTTGAATGATTCGAAGAAATAACCTCTTTCGTCATTAAATACTTTAGGTTCTATAATCCAAACACCATCAATTTCTGTTTTAATAAACTCCATAGCTTTATTTTTAGTTCTTATTGCAAAGATAAGAAGTTTTATCGATTATCAGAAGGATTATTTCCTTTTTCATATATTAAACAGGATTTTAACGTCACGGACTTGCCTCTTCCAAATAATTTGTTTAATTTTGCAAACGTGATAAAACTCGACCGACATATTGAAATCCTGCTTTTGGAGAATGACTGTGTCATAGTTCCAGGCTTAGGCGGCTTTGTTGCGCATCGTATTCCTGCTCGATACGATGAGCAGGATGGGTTATTCCTGCCACCTTATCGTACACTTGGCTTTAATGCACAGCTCAGAATGAACGACTCTTTGTTGGTTCAGTCTTATGTTGATGCGTATGATTTAAGTTACCCTGAAGCGTTACAGCAGATTGAGAACGAGGTAGAAGAGATTTATCAAGCATTGGGCGAAGAGGGTGTTTTTGAGTTGAATGACCTTGGAAGCCTATCGAGGAACAGTGATGGTAACTTAGCATTCGAACCTTTCGAGAGTGGTATTCTGACGCCATTGTACTATGGCTTGAGTAGCTATGAGTTCCCTAAGCTTATCAGTAATAATCAGTCTGCTACATCGATTGCTGACATTAAGCCGCAAAAGCAGGGTGTTGTCTTCGTTGACGATACTGACGCTACGAACAAACGACTTAGCATTAGCATGCGTGCAGTACGTAATGTTGCGGCTGCAGCGGTCTTCCTTACAGCGGTCTTCCTTGTTGCTTTCCCTGGTTCAAACCGTAACGGCATTGCTGATAAGCAGCAGATTAAGAGCGGTGTGCTCTATAATATATTCGATTCCGACGACACCTCCAACACTTATAAGCAACTTGATGCACTGACTTCTAATAGTCAGCCTATGGGTATAAAGCGTCAGCAGGAGGCTACAACCGTTGCTTCTCATTATTGGGCAATCGTTATGGCGAGTCATATAACAGATAGTAATGCCCGTGCCTTTGTAGCGAAACTGAAGAAGAGTGGCCTTACTGACGCACGTGTCTATGAGGGTTCTGAGAGTATAAAGGTGCTTTATGGTTATTTCTCAAGTCCTAAAGAGGCTACTGAAAGAATGAAGGTAATCAATAAAACTACTGAATTTAAGGAAGCGTGGGTGATTGAGATAGGGAAGTAAGAGCAATACTTGTTTATGTAACGAGCGATTACTTGATTATTTTCTTATTATCATTGTTTGTCAAGAAAGATATATGAATGAAGGCTAATCATAATCTTTTAATGTCTTAGTCTTATTCATTTTTCATAGCTCCTCTTTCTCTTTTTCCATGAGGTGAGGGGTGTTTTTATTAATAATACTTTTATTATATGAAGCGTGTTAGATGTCCGAAGTGTGATAACTTCATAACTTTCGACGAAACAAAATATAAGTCTGGACAACGACTTGTATTCCAATGTCCTCAGTGTGGGAAGGAGTTTGGAATCCGTATCGGCGTCTCTAAACTACGTAAGACACAAAAGGAAGAGAACAATTCGCCTATTGATGAGAATGTAGAAAGCCAATATGGCTCTCTTCATGTGATAGAGAATGTGTTTCATTTCCGCCAAGTCATCCCCCTACAAATGGGTGAGAATGTTATTGGTCGATACATGAAAGGCAACCCTATCAACTGTCCGATAGAGACGGTCGACCCGAGTGTTGACATGACGCATTGTACTATTACGGTTAGTAAGGACAAGAATGGCAAACTACAATATGTATTGCGTGATGGTCCTTCTTATACTGGTACTTTCGTTGACAATGTTATCCTTGGCGATCGCGAACGGCGTGTGATAGAAGGTGGTACGCTTTTTACGATTGGTGCTACGAGTATTATTCTTCAAACCCCAGACGGAGATTGATAAAGAAAATAGTTTACAATCGAGTGGGTTGGTTGTCCTTGAATACCTACATGACATCTCTTTTAATTGACTCTGTAACTGACAGGAATACAATTAGTTGTGAAGTCGGTTTGAGAGAAGGCTTAGTAAGGTTCAAGAAGGGCGTTAGTAAGATGCAAGAAGGGCGTCTTCTAAAAGCTTGTCGAGGCTCGTCTTGAATGTTGTAAAGCCTTGATTAAAATGTACTCGTGAATTTTTATTACAAAAGATAACGATTGAGCAATGGTAATAAAACAATAGAGCCAGCTTTTACAGATGCGTAAAAGCTGGCTCTATCATTTGTGTCTATAAGTTATTTACCCGTCATGACACCTTCTATATAGAGTCGTGTCATCTCCACTTTTCCGTTAGTACGAACGGTAATACTCTTCTTGAAGTGTCCAGGGAACTTACCTGTTCCGTTGTAAGTCACGTCAATCGTACCCTTCTGACCAGGAGCAATCGGACGCTTGTCATAGTTAGGTATGGTACAACCACAGCTTGCAACGATCTGATTAATTACCAATGGCGCCTTACCAACATTAGTGAATACAAACGTTGTCTTGTGCACTGGGTTGTCATCAGAGAATGTTCCGAAGTCGTAAGTCAACTTATCAAATTTAATTTCTGCCTGATTCTGTGCTGCTGCAAATGTCAGTCCGAAGACTAACATAAGTGTCATTAATAAGAACTTCTTCATGTCGTTTTAATTTAATTGATATTTATTAAGTTCGATGCAAAAGTAATCAGAAAGTTTATAGATACACTATAAATTTACAATAATTAAGGAGATATTGTTATTTTAATGACTTTCTATATGTTATCTTAACAATAAAACCAACGATAGTCCTTTATATTTTTAATAAGGTGATACCCTTTTTTAATATAAAGTTCGTATCTTTGCAGTAGATTAATTAAACCGAACAGTTGGGGATAAGATTTCCCCTTTTGTTAATTGAAACGGCGAAATATAATAAAACATATAATATAAGGTATGTATAGAACAAATACTTGTGGAGAGCTGCGCCTGTCGGATGCAGGCAAGGAGGTAACCCTCGCGGGATGGGTACAGCGCGCACGTAAAATGGGAGGTATGACTTTTGTCGACCTTCGCGACCGCTATGGTATTACCCAGTTAGTCTTCAATGAGGCCGATAATGCAGACCTTTGTGGCGAAGCAAATAAGTTGGGACGTGAGTATTGCATCCAAGTTAAGGGTGTTGTCAACGAGCGTCAGAGTAAGAACAACAAGATTCCAACAGGTGATATTGAGATTATTGCTAAGGAACTGAAGGTGCTTAGCAGTTCTCAGACTCCTCCTTTCACAATAGAAGAAAACACAGACGGTGGTGATGACCTTCGTATGAAATATCGCTACTTAGACCTTCGTCGTGAGGCAGTGCGCAAGAACTTGGAGCTGCGTCATCGTATGACGATACTCATTCGTAATTTCCTCGATGCCGAAAAGTTCATGGAAGTGGAGACTCCTATCCTTATTGGGTCTACCCCAGAGGGTGCACGTGACTTCGTGGTTCCATCACGTATGAACCCTGGTCAGTTCTATGCACTACCACAGAGTCCACAGACTTTGAAGCAGTTGTTGATGGTAGCGGGTTTTGACCGTTATTTCCAAATAGCTAAATGCTTCCGTGATGAGGACTTGCGTGCCGACCGTCAGCCAGAGTTTACACAGATAGACTGTGAGATGTCATTTGTTGATCAAGAGGATGTTATCAACTTGTTTGAAGAAATGGCACGCCATCTTTTCCGTAAGATTCGCGGTGTCGAACTACCAAAACTTGAGCAGATGAAATGGCATGATGCCATGAAACGCTTTGGTTCTGATAAGCCTGACTTGCGCTTCGGTATGGAGTTTGTTGAGTTAATGGACGACCTAAAGGGTACTGGTTCATTCTCAGTATTTAATGAGGCTGCCTACATCGGGGGTATTGTCGTTCCTGGTTGTGCTGACTATAGCCGTAAGCAGCTAAATGAATTGACCGATTTTGTTAAGCGTCCACAGGTAGGTGCTCAAGGCCTTGTCTTCATCAAGTATAATGCAGACGGTACTGTTAAGAGTTCTATTGATAAGTTCTATACAGAGGAGCAGTTGCTGAAAGTTAAGGAAACAACCGGTGCTAAGGATGGCGACCTCGTGTTGATTCTTTCTGGTAACAACGCAAACAAGACACGTGTACAACTATGTTCTTTGCGTCTTGAAATGGGCGATCGCTTAGGACTTCGTGATAAGAATGTCTTTAAGTGTCTGTGGATTGTTGATTTCCCATTGTTTGAGTGGAGTGATGAAGAGCAGCGATTGATGGCAACACACCATCCATTCACGATGCCACACCCAGAGGATATCCCTCTGTTAGACGAACATCCAGAACAAGTACGTGCGAAGGCTTACGACTTTGTATGTAATGGTATAGAAGTTGGTGGAGGCTCACTTCGTATTCACGATACGCAGTTGCAAGAGAAAATGTTTGAGGTTCTTGGCTTCACACCAGAGAGTGCTAAGGCACAGTTTGGCTTCTTGATGAATGCCTTCAAGTATGGAGCGCCACCTCATGCAGGTCTTGCTTTCGGTCTTGATCGCTTTGTAAGTATCATGGCAGGTCTTGACTCAATCCGTGACTGTATTGCGTTCCCTAAGAACAATAGTGGACGTGATGTCATGTTGGATGCTCCTTCGTTTATTGACCAGAAACAGTTAGACGAGTTAGAGATTAAGTTAGACTTAAAGGACTAATCTTCCTTCTTGGTTGATATACATCAAAAAAAAACAAAGGGATAGTCCTAAAGCATTCAATATCCTTTACTTTTCGTCGTAAGTATTTGATACTTTGAATTATTTGATGTACTTTTGCAAATGATTAGTAACATTCAATAGTAGATGAACAATATCTCTTTTAATGTTTACAAAAGTAATAGTTGCAGATAAATACAAATAAGATAATATTCGATTGCTTGAACAATACTTTAATTGTGTATAACTATGACAGAGAAGAAAGAAGTTAAGTCTGCTCCTAAAGCAGTAAAGAAAGCTCCTGCTAAGAAGGCTCCTGCAAAGAAAGCAGTTGTAGCTATTAACGCAGAGAATGTTGGTTTTAAGGCCGGTGATGTTTACAATGCTCTTGCTGCCGAAGCTAAGGCTTTGACTGTTGCAGAGATTGTTAAGGCTGCAAAGATTAGTTCTGAAGAGGCTTATCTTGGTATAGGATGGCTCTTCAAGGAGGGTAAAGTGAAAGGTGAAAACGACAAGGTTACTCTTGCTTAATTAGAGTAATTATCATAACAAAGGAGGGAGTCTGTATGATAAGTGTATAGGCTCCCTTTTTTTATGCAGTACGATAAGGAAATATTACGGGTTCTTGCTGAAGCAGGCGACGAGGGACTTTCTGTACAGAATATCTCCCGTCATGTCTTTAATGCTTGTAACTCGTTTTTTAATCCTATCGATCAAGACGAGGTTCGTAGGTATGTTCAATCGTATCTTTTGAAGAATAGCAAGACTGCGAACGCTCTTTTAGCTAAGAATAAGAAAGGAGTTTATAAACTCAATGCTAATAATCAACTATCTGAGCAGCTACTTTTCCAATTCCATGATGAACCAGAAGTTTATAAAGAGAAACCCATTATAGACCAGAGTTTGAGCCTCTTTGATGACTAATAAATGTCCTTGTAGCTTTGAGAAATCCGTATAAACAGTACTAAAAAATAAAAAGCTACATTAATTATTGCCGTTGTTCTTTTTTATTTGTATATTTGCAAGCATATTAATTCATTGCTTATAAGTTATGGCGCAAACTGATAATCATCTCGTAATCATGGCCGGTGGAGTAGGAGGTAGGTTCTGGCCGATGAGCACTGCAGACTGTCCTAAACAGTTTATTGATGTCTTAGGAGTAGGAAGAACGCTTATTCAGCTGACGTATGACCGCTTTTCTGGTGTTGTCTCAGCGGACAATGTGTGGGTTGTTACTAATCAGAAGTATGTGTCTTTGGTTCATGAACAATTGCCAGAGATACCTTTGAACCATATTCTGAGCGAACCTTGCCGTCGCAATACCGCTCCTTGTATTGCATACGTGAGCTGGCGCATCAAGAAAGAGAACCCAAAGGCAAATATCGTGGTGTCGCCAAGTGATCATATCGTGACGAATGAGAATGAATTTAAACGGGTAGTCTCTAACTGCTTGAAGTTCACGGCTGAGACGGATGCTGTCGTTACCTTGGGTATGAAACCTACTCGTCCTGAGACGGGGTATGGCTATATACAAGCCGACTTGTCCACTGCCTCTGCTCGTAACCGTGAGATATACCGTGTTGATCAGTTCCGTGAAAAGCCTGACTTAGAGACTGCTGAGCAGTATATTAAGCAAAGTAACTTCTTTTGGAATGCTGGTATCTTTATCTGGAGTGCTTCGACTATTGTTAATGCCTTCCGTATTTATCAGCCAAGTATAGCAAGAATATTCGAGCGGGTTATGGACATCTTGGATACACCTGACGAACAGCGTGTTATCGATGAGGTCTATCCAGAATGTGAGAATATCTCTGTTGACTATGCTATTATGGAGAAGGCTGAAGAGATATTCGTGTGTCCTGCTGACTTTGGATGGAGTGATTTAGGTACTTGGGGTTCGTTACTTGCACAGACAAAGCATGATATCTATGGTAATGCTGTTATAGGAACTGATGTCCATCTCTTTGATAGTAAGAATTGTATAGTACATACAACGGAAGAGAAAAAAGTTGTTATTCAGGGCCTTGATGGCTATATCGTTGCAGAACAAGAGGGTAAACTTCTTATTTGTCGTTTGTCTGAAGAGCAGCGTCTGAAGCAGTTCACAGGAGAGGGATAGGCTCATTTGTGTTCCTTTCTATTGTTCAAGGAAAGGGAGATAAGGTCAGAGTTCGAGCATATCTTTTACAGATTTGATTTCTATTGAGCATGAATAGTTTGCGTAGGTACAGGTTTTATAAACTGGTCCTACGCATATCTTTTTTATTATAGTAGGTTAATTTTGAACGTTATCATTATGGACTTTATTCATTAAAGGGCTGTTGTAAGATCGAGTCTATTATTCTGTTGATTTTATTCTGTCGTTATATAATGTGATGATAAGCCTATGTATTCCTTATAAGGAGGTTCTTCACATAGAAAGGTGAGGGACGGATAGAGCCTATTAGTCCTTATCATATATAATAGACCTTTAATGATTGGTTTATAAAAGAGTATTTGTCAGGTAACTTAAAAATATATATTTGTGAGTATGATACTAAAGTTTAGGTACATTATAAGCTTTGTTTTATGTTTTCCCTTTACAGTCTTTGCACAGGTTCCACGGCTTGTAAGAGTCAATCCACAGCATTATTTTCAGCGAACAGTACCTAAGGGAAACTATAGCGGACTGACATGGTTGGGTGGAGACCACTATGCTGTTGTTTCTGATAAGGCTTCAGATAGTGGGTTCTTCCTCTTTCGTATACAGATAGATACTGTTAGTGGTGATATTAAAGACATTGTTAATGAAGGCTTTCGTTCGTCGGGTGAGATGAATAAAGATGAGGAGGGGATTGCTTTCTTCCCAAAGGATAGTACGTTATGGATATCTCGTGAAGCAGATAATACGGTTTTGGAATATGGACTGAATGGTAAACAGACGGGTAGGGGATTGTCTATACCTTCTGTGTTTAGTACTGCTACGCCTGCATATAGCTTTGAAGCATTAACTTATAACACTCATACTCATCGTTTCTGGACAACTTCTGAGAGTACGTTGAGGCCTGATGGCAAGCAAGCTGATGCAAAGAATCAAGTGAAGAATAGGCTTCGCTTTCAAAGCTTTGATGATACTTTCGTTGCTAAAGAACAGTATGCTTATTTGATGGATGCGCCTGATAATCATCCTTCTGCAGCTAATTATGCAATGGGAGTACCTGCTATGGCGGCATTAGATAATGGATGTTTGCTTGTTTTAGAGCGTGAGTTCTTAGTTACACCAAGTAAGTTTGGCTCGTATGTGGTCAATAAGATATATTGTGTAAACCCTATTCAATCAGTGACTATCAGCCAAGATAAAGTGCTTGATACCAGTAGTCCTTATATGAAGAAAATGTTGATTGCAACGTGGAAGACCTCTTTAAGTCTGTTTCATCAGAACCTTGCGAATTATGAAGGGATGTGTCTTGGCCCCCATCTAATGGACGGAAGCCAAGTTATAGTGCTTTGTGCGGATAGTCAAGACCAGTATGGTGGAGTCTTAAGAGACTGGTTTCGTACGGTTGTTATTCGTTGACAGCTATGTGTCTAATACCGTTCTTACTTCATCTTCTTATGTAGCTTGCGTAAAGCCTTGTCTCTTATCTGTCGTACACGTTCACGTTTTAGGCCCATCTCTTCGGCAATCTCTGCCATTGTGTAGTGTGAGCCAGTTAGTCCATAGATGTAAAGTAATGATGCGTTTCTCACGCTCGTCGAGTACATCCAACCCTTTTTGTATCTCATTACTGAGGATATCTTGATTAAGCTGGTCGTCTGTTTGCTTGGCATTCTCGTTCTCAAGGATGTGTTGAAGAGTAAAGTTATTGTTACTTCCTACGGGGACTGGCTGGTCAATAGACAGTGCTCGTGAGCGTATCTTCTCGTATTTATTCTTCTCGTTCTTAGGGAGCTTGTATAGTGTAGACTGTTCCTTGATAGCTTCCTCCATTGCCTTACGGATGTAAGGAGCCGCAAGACTACAAAACGCACACCCTTCTTACCATCAAACCGTTGGGCTGCATACATCATACCGATATTTCCCTCGCTGATAAGGTCGTCTTCTCCCAATCCACGGTTACGGTATTGATGTGCCAAAGAGACGACAAACTTCAAATTAGCCTTTGTCAGTTTCTCTAAGGCCATAGCGTCCCCAATCTTTATCTTCTCGGCCAACTCTTGTTCTTCTTTATCTGAAAGGAGTTGCTCATGGGCTATCTCTTCGATGTATTTCTCGTTTGATGTCATAAAAAAAGAGTTTTTATTTGATGCTATAAAACCACATTCTACTTATTTAACCTGCTCGTTATCAGCCTTCTTCTTCTTGATATACCATTTGAGAAGGAAGTAAAGACAAACAATGATAACTAAGATTATCAGGCCAAACTTTATGTATTCTCCGTACTCTAAGATTTTCTCATTGAGCTGCTCCTCGGGTACGAAGGCATGCATATAGTGTCCTAAAAGAGCAAGGATACTGTGCCATGCACCCGCACCAATGGTAGTGTAGAGCAAGAACTTCCAATAGTTCATCCTTGATAAGCCTGCTGGGATAGAGATGAGATGGCGAATGCCTGGCAAGAGGCGACCTGTGATAGTGGCAACCATACCATGTTTCTCAAAGTATCTCTCGCTTTTTTCAACCTTCTCTTGGTTCAACAAGCATAAATGTCCCCATTTACTATTTGCAAACTTATAGATAATTGGACGTCCAAGATACCATCCGGCAAGATAGTTTATAGTAGCTCCTACATCCGCTCCTAAGGTGGAGAAAAGAATTACCAACCACATATCAAGATTCCCTCCAGCGGCATGATAGGCCGCAGGAGCTACAACTAATTCTGAAGGAACAGGGATAACTGTACTTTCAAGAAGCATCAAGACGAAGATGGTGCCATAGTTGAGATGACCAAGCATGGATGTGATAAAACTCATAATAGTATGTTATTTCTTTTATTCTAATGGGTTATAAAATATTAAACGAGGGATAGTCTTGCGGATTTGTCCCTTCTGGATAGAGGTCGGAAAGTACGTCAATACATTCTTCTGGGTTCTTTTCTACAGCTTGACGCAGGTACTTCTTGAACTCTCTCTTCTTCTTTAATTCATAGCAACAGCGTGCAAGAAAGCCATAGCCAATGTCCCAATCATCCCCTAAACTTGGTAAAAGGGTGCTAAAGAGATGGTAGGCATATTCTATATAACCATTGTCAAAGCTTGAACACCCCATTTGGATGATTGCCATATTCTTATCTGGTGCCTCCTCTAAAGCCATCTGAAAATGTTGTTGAGCATTGTGTATATCCCTTTGTGAGAGGTAGATATGACCAATAGAGATGTCTACTAACGATTTATCCTGTTCATGACTTAGCTTCTTATAACGCTCGAAGTACTTTAGAGCTTCCTCATAGTTACCAAGCGCAAAGAGCCCATTTGCTTTATTCAAGATGGCCTCCTCATCTTCAGGATTTATGGCTATTGAGTACTCACTTGAGGTAATAGCCTCATTGATGTCGTTCCTTAAAAGTTGACTCTGTGCCAGTTGGTTCCAGTAAGGACCTGAGTAAGGATTGCTATCAAGTAATTCGTTCAAAATCAACTCACTCTCTTTATACTCTCCACGGCTCTTGAGGATGTGTGCACGAATCTCTTTGTAATCGTTCTCTTCAGTCTTATTTGAACGGTTCAACCACGTCTCTGCATACTCCATCTCCTCATAGTCAGAGAAGAGGGCAGCGACATCAAGGGCCATACCTGCTCTCTCCTCAGGGTCTATAATATCGTCATAAACATTCTTAAGGAAGCTATCAGCATCAGCAACCTTATTGTCAACGATCATTATCTCAGCCTTAAGGTATTCGTAGTCAGGGTCATTCTTGTCAATGATTGTCTCTGCTATCTTGTTTGCGAGTTGTGGGTCCTTGTCGCACAGTAGTGCCATACGTGCTTTAAAGGTACGTGGGATAACAGCAAGAGGGTCTATTTTAATGGCCATGTCTATAGCCTCCATAGCCTCTTGATCATCACCCATATAATGAAAGAACTCCGCAATATCAGTTAGTTCCTCGGGGTCGAGGAACTCACTGCTAATATTTTCCTGCAGGTCTTCATACCTACGAAGCAACTGCTTGAACTTATCACTTTGATAGTATATATCCAACTCTTAATTTCCTTTAGTTATGCTTTAGCCTTTTTTGCCCAAGTATCTTTCAAGCCGACAGTCTTGTTGAACACGAGGTGATCAGGTGTTGTGTCTGGGTCGAGCATAAAGTATCCTGTGCGCTGGAACTGCAAGTAGTCGCCTGGTTTCTTCTCTGAGAGATACTGCTCAACATAGCATTCTGCGCGCACGGTAAGGCTCTCTGGGTTAAGAAGCTCACGGAAATCGCGCTCATCAGCAGATGGGTTTTCTATATTGAACAGACGGTCGTATTCGCGAACCTCAGCTTTTAGGCAGTGGTCAGCACTAACCCAATGAAGCGTACCTTTCACCTTGCGGTCAGCACCTTGCATACCGCTCTTACTGTCTGCATCGTATTCTGCTTGTATCTCAACGATGTTTCCCTCTGCATCCTTGGTATAACCGGTGCATTTAACAATGTAGGCATTCTTCAGTCTGACCTCTTTACCCGGTGTCATACGGAAGAACTTCTTTGGAGCATCCTCCATAAAGTCAGCGCGTTCAATCCATAGATTCTTTGAGAAGGTGATGGTATGTGAGCCATCCGCCTCATTCTCAGGGTTGTTGATAGCCTCCATTTCCTCGGTCTTACCCTCTGGATAGTTGGTAATAACGAGTTTTACTGGGTCGAGAACAGCACTAACACGGGTAGCCTTCTTGTTTAAGTCGTCACGTACAGCAGCCTCTAACAATGCAACATCATTGAGGGCATCAAATTTAGTGTAGCCGATAGAGTCAATAAAGTTACGTATAGACTCTGGTGAATAACCACGACGACGCATACCACAGAGGGTCGGCATACGTGGATCATCCCATCCCTTAACGAAGTTCTCATCTACTAATGTATGGAGCTTACGCTTAGACATTACTGTATAAGTAAGGTTTAAGCGGTTGAACTCTATCTGTCGTGGACGGTTATCAGATAAGTTATCATCAGTGCCATCGCTCTCCTTTAAGAAATCAATAAACTTATCGTAAAGAGGGCGGTGAGGTACGAACTCAAGTGTACAGATAGAGTGGGTGACACCTTCAAAGTAGTCGCTTTGACCATGCGCAAAGTCATACATTGGATAACAATGCCATTTTGTACCTGTACGATGGTGTGGTATTTGAATGATTCTATATATGATTGGATCACGGAAGTGCATGTTAGGATTGGCCATATCAAGCTTAGCACGTAGCACCATACTTCCTTCCACAGCCTCAGGAGTGTTCATTTGTTCAAACAGTGCAAGGCTCTCCTCGATAGGACGGTCACGGTAAGGTGATGCCGTACCAGGGGTTGTTGGTGTACCTTTCTGTGTCGCAATCTGTTCTGCAGTCTGCTCGTCAACGTATGCCAAGCCTTTCTTTATCATCCAAATAGCGAAATCCCATAACTTCTCAAAGTAATCACTTGCATAATAGATATTGCCCCACTTGAATCCAAGCCAGCTAATATCATGAAGGATATTCTCCACATATTCATTATTCTCCTTGCTTGGATTAGTATCATCAAAGCGGAGATTACAAATACCATTATAGTTTTCTGCTACACCGAAGTCCATGCAAATCGCTTTCGCATGACCAATGTGAAGATAGCCGTTAGGCTCTGGCGGGAATCGTGTCTGAATACGTCCACCATTCTTACCTTTAGCAAGGTCTTCCTCTACCAGCTGTTCAACGAAGCTCAAGCTACGCTTTTCTTCATTGGTGTTGTTCTCTATCGTAGTCATATTTTCCTATTTATTATTATGCTGCAAAGTTACTTATTTTTTCTCGTTTATGATGCACTTTACTATAAATAATGGTGTTCAATCTGCAATGATGTTAAAAAATAAGTTTATAAACTCTTTGTTGTGTAACGCTTTGAAAGCCTAATTGTTGTTTCAGTAACGAAATGTAAGCTTTTCTTGTACCCTTTTTAAAATGTTTAATAAAGATAAATAAGCAATATGTGTACGTTTAGTATATGTGCAATAACAAATGTTTCATTATTGATAAAAAAGTTGCATAAAAGTTTGCACATATAAAAATAATGCTCTAACTTTGCATTCGTTATCCTGAATACAATCTTTTTACCTTAAAGAAACTAATACCTATTGAGATTGAATGCCCATCGCTGTGAAGCGTAGGGCATTTTTGTTTTTAGTAGTTTTGAAGCTTATTAATTATGTTTACAATATTCAGTTTATAAGTTTAAGTTTGTTTAGAGTTACGCTTATAATTTTCTTTATAGTTTATTCGAACAGTTAGTTATTTTATACGTAGGTGTATAGTAGACTATTCAAAGCACATTTTAACGATTCGTTTCATTCTTTTGTTATTCGCCTATTGGGCTGTAACAGAATTACTTTCGTTTATGTTTATTATATTAGTGAGGGCATCTCTCTAAACTAACTTACACTCCCTTGTATTTTTTTCAATATTTCCTTTGTATCTTGTAGATTGTCATATAGAAATTGTATCTTTGCATAAAAACTAAGAAAAGATGAAGAATATATTAAAAGAACTACGTCGTAAGGATCACCCACGAGTGTTGGGAGCCTTAGATATATTTAAGTTTATTGGCCCTGGTCTGTTAGTGACAGTAGGGTTCATTGACCCTGGCAACTGGGCAAGTAACTTTGCAGCCGGCTCTGAGTATGGGTATGCACTGTTATGGGTAGTAACCCTTTCAACGATTATGCTGATTGCTTTACAGCATAATGTGGCCCATCTCGGTATCGTGACTGGTCTCTGCCTTAGCGAAGCCGCTGTTAAGTATGCCCCGAAATGGGTAGGTCGTCCGATTATTGTGAGTGCCATTTTGGCCAGTATCTCTACCTCTTTGGCCGAGATATTGGGTGGTGCTATAGCCCTACAGATGCTTTTTGGGATAAGTATTCCTACGGGTTCGGTCCTCACAACAGTAGCTGTATTAATCATGTTGTTTACGAATAGCTATAAGAAGATGGAACGTGCCATCATTGGTTTTGTGTCGATGATAGGTTTGTCCTTTGTCTATGAGCTCTTTTTGGTAGACATTCATTGGCCTGCAGCCATAGAGGGAGCATTCGTACCAACCGTCCCTCAGGGGTCGCTTTTGATTATTATGAGTGTGTTAGGAGCCGTTGTCATGCCCCATAACTTGTTCCTTCATTCAGAGATAGTACAGAGTCGTGAGATTCATTTGGAGGGTGATGAGCGCATTCGTCACATGTTGAGGTTTGAGTTTGTCGACACTCTTTTCTCTATGATAGTGGGCTGGGCTATAAACTCAGCGATGATTCTTTTGGCAGCGAGTACGTTCTTCTCACATGGTCAGCATGTCGATGAGCTTTCTCAAGCACAAGCGATGCTACAGCCACTGTTGGGTAACAATGCTGCAAACATCTTTGCTATCGCCTTACTTCTGGCTGGTATCTCAAGTACGATAACCAGCGGTATGGCTGCAGGTAGTATCTTTTCAGGTCTTTTCGGAGAGTCATATAATGCGAAGGATACGCACTCCATTGTCGGGATAGTTCTCTCGTTGGGTGTAGCCCTCCTCATGATATTCTTTATTGGTGACCCATTTAAGGGATTAATCATCTCTCAGATGTTTCTATCAGTACAACTTCCGTTTACAGTCTTCCTACAAGTAGGTTTGACATCCTCTAAGAGTGTGATGGGTAAGTATGCTAATAGCAAGTTGAACATGTGTTTCCTTTACTCGTTAGCAGGCATTGTCACCTTTCTTAATATATGGCTCTTGATAGAGAGTGTGTCATAGTGACGGTGGGTTATAAAGTGGGTTTCATATAGTAGTAAAATCAGTTTTTGTAAAATAAAATCATCGACTCGAAATGAGATGAGGCCTGACAGTGTTTCAAAGAGGCCTTATCAATGATAAAGAAGGGCGTTTTCTTGCATGTAGTTAACGCCCTTCTTTAATGCAGTAAGGCGTCTTCTTTAATGCTAATCACAACTGTCTGACTCATTGATGATTATGGTGATGCTTTTACTCGATATGGTGTGGTAGTAAAGGGGGTGTTTTCTATCTTAAATGTAAGATATTTTCAATTCGATGAAGCATGTAGTCTATTGCGGTAAAGTTTCTTTATGTCGATTTTATAGGTCAGGGTATAAAACAAAGAAAACGGGAATGACACAACGATATCATTCCCGTTAGTTATGGTATATGCTATTTAATCTTAGATAGACTTGTAGCCATTTGTACTGTTATGTGCAAGCAAGTCTTTCAGATTTAGCTCTCTTCCACCATGTGCTTCGTAAGCTTCTTTCATCTCTTCCTCGCCCTCAGCCTCTTCTTCAGAGTGTACGAACGTAACGCACTTATCCTTAAGTTCTGCGATTACCCAGCCAATCAGTGCGATGATAAGCAGTGCAATCAATCCTATCATTGGAGTTGTCATAATTAAATAGTTTTTTATTTCTGATGCAAAAGTACATTAAGTTTCGTAAAGAACCAAATTATCTCTAAGTTTTCAGTAACTTTGCAGTAAATATAGCTGTATAAAGTTAATAAGAACAAGATGACAAGAAAAGAAAGATACGACTATGCACTGAATTATTTCCGTAAGCATGTTGGACACGTCTCAACGGAACTCAATTTCGGTTCAGCATTCCAATTGCTTTGTGCGACACTCCTTTCTGCACAGTGTACGGATAAGCGTATTAATGCAATTACGCCCGAATTGTTCCGCCATTATCCTGATGCAAAGACAATGGCAACGGCCACCTCGGATGAAATATTTGATTATGTGAAGAGTGTTTCTTATCCTAATTCAAAGGCAAAGCACTTGGTTGAGATGTCAAAGATGCTGGTTGAGAAATTTGGAGGTGAGGTTCCTTCTGACCCAAACGCACTCATTACGCTACCAGGTGTAGGTCGTAAGACGGCAAATGTCATACAAGCTGTGTGGTTTGGTAAGCCAACATTGGCTGTCGATACGCATGTCTATCGTGTTAGTCACCGCTTGGGACTGGTCCCCTCAACGGCAAATACGCCCCGAAAAGTAGAGGATTATCTGATGAAAAATATCCCTACTGAGGAGGTTACGGATGCTCATCATTGGATATTACTTCATGGACGTTATGTCTGTAAGAGTGCGAAGCCCGATTGTGAACATTGTCCCTTTGATGACATGTGTCCCAAGTTATTGGAGAATAGTAAGCTGTAAGAAGACCTAAAAAGGTAAAGGATTAAAAGGATATAATATAAGAAGAATATGAATACAAAGAAGATAATGCACTTCTTGAAAGGTATTGCTGCGAACAACAATAAGCAGTGGTTTCAAGAACATAAGGCTGAGTATGATGCTGTAAAGGCTGACTTTGAACAGGGAGTCGACAAAGTTATAGCTTGTTTGGCAACCTTTGATGAAGAGGTTTCACACCTGACAGCAAAGGATTGCACCTACCGTTTCTATCGTGATGTTCGTTTCTCACCCGATAAAAGTCCGTATAAACGCCATTTAGGTGCATACATCTGTGCACGTGGTAGGAAGGCTTTGCGTGGTGGTTACTATCTACATCTTCAGCCAGGGAACTGCTTGATAGCTGTAGGTTGCTATTGGTTGCCTACAAACATACTGACGTCATGCCGCAATGAAATCATGGCGAATATTGATGAATGGCGTAAGGACGTTGAGAATGAGGGCTTTGTCAATTTGTTCGGACGACCCAATGAGGGCGAGTGGACGGACGATAAGGTTAGTGAGAAGGGTTTTGGACTTGCTGCCTTGAAGACTGTTCCAAAGGGATTCCCCAAGGACTATGAGTATCTTCAGTATCTTCGAATGAAGGACTACTGCTGTTGGGTGTCTGTGCCTGATGACTTCTTCGAGGGAGAAGGATGGGTTGAACAATTGAAACACATCTGCAAGACGGGTAAGCCGATGATGGACTTCATTAATAATGTGGTAGATGATTATGAATAGAAACAAATAAAGAGGAACGCAAAGACATTCCTCTTTATTTTTATACTTACTAAAACGCTTTGGCTAATGGGCGCATTAGCCAAAGAGATAGCGATTATTTCTTTCTCAATTCCTCAAGACTTGCCTTCAAAGCGGCAATCTTCTCTTCAGAATCGCTCTGCTTCTTACGCTCGCGTTCAATAACTGCTTCTGGCGCATTGGCCACGAACTTCTCGTTAGAGAGCTTCTTCTTGATACCAATGAGGAAGCCTTCAAGATGCTTGAGTTCCTTCTCCTGCTTCTCAATCTCGGCCGCAACGTCAATCAAGTCGCCCACTGGTACTGCGAAGCTGTCGGTTCCTACCATGAAACCAGATGCGTCACCACGCTTCTCGGTTACTACCTCGATAGCCTTTAAGTTAGCCATCTTGATGATTACACTGTTATAAGCTTCATAATTGTTCTGGCCGATTACGTCCAGTTCCAACTCTACCTTTGGTGCGATGTTCTTCTGATTACGTACGGTTCTCACACCGCTGACGATTGCTTTAACCTGTTCGATGGACTCGATAAGAGCCAACTCTTCCTTGCTTGGAGCGTCAAGTTTGAGTTCATCACGCATGATGCTCTCGCCGTCTTTACGGTCGTAGATGTGTTGCCAAAGCTCTTCTGTGATGAAAGGCATGAATGGATGGAGCATCTTCAACAGTGTATCGAAGAACTTAAGAGTAGCTTGATAGGTGGTCTTATCGATTGGCTTGCCATATTCAGGCTTGATCATCTCTAAGTACCAACTTGAGAATTCATCCCAGAAGAGGCGGTAAACAGTCATCAAAGCTTCTGAGATGCGATAGCTCTTGAACTGTTCATTCATCTCAGCGTTCACTTCCTTCAACTTTGCATCGAACCATTCAACGGCAATCTTGTTGGCTAATGGCTGCTCTGCATCGGCTGTCTCCCAACCTTGAACGAGGCGGAAAGCATTCCAAATCTTATTGTTGAAGTTACGACCTTGCTCACAGAGAGTCTCGTCAAAGAGGATGTCGTTGCCTGCAGGGGCAGATAGCATCATACCCATACGGACACCATCAGCACCATACTTCTCTATCAACATGATAGGGTCAGGAGAGTTGCCAAGACTCTTACTCATCTTTCTTCCGAGTTTATCTCGTACTATACCTGTGAAATAAACATGCTTGAATGGGAACTTGCCACGATACTCATAGCCTGCCATAATCATACGTGCTACCCAGAAGAAGATAATATCTGGACCTGTAACAAGGTCGCTGGTAGGGTAGTAGTAGTTGATTTCTTCGTTGTCAGGGTTGTTGATTCCATCGAAGACAGAGATTGGCCACAACCAGCTTGAGAACCATGTATCCATACAGTCGCTCTCTTGTTCGAGGTCAGATGATGTGACAGAAGGATTAATCTCCTGTGCTAACTTCAATGCTTCCTCAGCCGTCTCTGCCACAACAGTAGCGTTCTTACCCTCAGTGTCCTTGAAATAGTAAGCTGGAATACGGTGTCCCCACCATAACTGACGACTGATACACCAGTCCTTGATGTTCTCTAACCAGTGGCGATAAGTGTTCTTGTACTTCTTTGGATAGAACTCTATATCTTCGTCCATGACTGGTCCAAGGGCAATGTCAGCAAAGTGCTGCATCTTTAAGAACCATTGTGTAGAGAGCTTTGGTTCGATAGGTACGTGCGTACGCTCTGAGTATCCGACCTTATTATCATAGTCTTCAACCTTCTCCATCAGCCCTGCTACCTCCAAGTCCTTTGCTATCTGCTTACGAACATCCATACGATCCTGACCTACATAAAGGCCAGCTGCCTCAGAGATCGTACCATTATCGTTGAAAATATCAATTGTTTCCAATCCGTGCTTCAAGCCAAGTGCATGGTCGTTAACGTCATGTGCAGGTGTAACCTTCAAACAACCCGTACCGAACTGGATGTCTACATAGGTGTCTTCGATGACTGGGATGACACGATTTACCAATGGAACGATAACATGAAGACCCTTCAACCATGTGTTCTTAACGTCCTCTGGATTGATACACATAGCTGAGTCACCCATGATAGTCTCTGGTCGAGTGGTTGCTACAACGGCATAGTAACCCTTATTATCCTTGTGTATTACGTTGCCTTCGTCCTTGCGCTCAACCTTAGCTTGGTCTTCTTTTGCAACATAATACTTAAGGTGATAAAGCTTAGAGTGCTCATCCTTGTAGATTACCTCTTCATCAGAAAGGGCCGTCTGGGCCTGTGGGTCCCAGTTAACCATTCGTACACCACGATAGATATAACCCTTCTTATAGAGGTCGCAGAACACTTTGATAACACTCTTACTACGAGTGTCATCCATCGTGAAGGCCGTGCGGTCCCAATCACATGAGCAACCAAGTCGACGCAACTGCTTGAGGATGATGCCTCCATGCTCGTGTGTCCAATCCCATGCATGTTCGAGGAATTGCTCACGGGTGAGGTCGGTCTTCTTTATACCTTGCTCTGCGAGACGGTTCACAACCTTTGCTTCTGTAGCAATACTTGCGTGGTCGGTGCCTGGTACCCAGCATGCATTCTTACCTTCCATGCGTGCACGTCTTACCAAGATGTCCTGTATCGTGTTGTTAAGCATGTGTCCCATGTGGAGCACACCTGTAACGTTTGGTGGTGGGATAACCACGGTGTAAGGCTCACGGCCATCTGGCTTAGAACTGAAAAGCTTGTTGTCCAGCCAGTACTGGTACCATTTAGACTCCACTATCTGTGGGTCGTACTTGCTTGCTAATTCCATTGTTTCGTATATTATTATTTCTTTATTATCATTAAATTAACGGTGCAAATGTACAAAAAATCCGCCTAAAAAGCGTATCTTTGCAGCAATAATAGTACGTTGATAAGTACTTTAACGTTTATGTTTAACATTAAACATCAAGACATTGCATACTAAAGAAGAGAAACTGAAAGCCTTTGCACGACTTTTAGACGTTCAGGAAAGACTCCGTAAAGAGTGTCCATGGGATAGGAAACAGACGAATGAAAGTCTTCGTCCTAACACAATAGAAGAGACGTTTGAGTTGGCTGATGCGCTCTTAAAAAATGACTCGAAGAATATCTGTAAAGAGCTTGGAGACATCATGGAGCATGTTATCTTCTATTCAACATTAGGTGAGGAAAAGGCCGAATTCGACGTTGCTGATGTTTGTAATGCGCAATCTGATAAGCTCATGTTTAGGCATGATTTTATCGATTGGACGGGTTGGAGCGTCTCACGTTCAGACATGGTCGTGAGTGCTACTGGGCAGGTTGTTTACAAAGACGAGGTTCAGCAGAATGATGATAACGCACAATCTGTTGCGCCTACTACTGCACCTCAGGTGGAGACTACTTGGGAACAACGTAAACAACGTGAACGTGATGGTAACACCTCTGTGCTTTCTGGGGTGCCAGACTCGCTACCCAGTCTCATTAAGGCTTATCGTATTCAAGACAAGGCTCGCAATGTTGGCTTTGATTGGGAGGAGAAAGAGCAGGTCTGGGATAAGGTTTATGAAGAGTTAGGAGAGCTGAAAGAGGAGTTAAAGAGAGGAGATAAGCATCGTTCGACCGAGGAGTTTGGCGATTTCCTATTCTCGCTTATCAACGCCGCGCGCCTCTATCATATCAATCCCGACAATGCGCTTGAGTTTACCAATCAGAAGTTTATCAAACGATTTAACTACATTGAGGAAGCTGCTAAGGCTAAGGGAGTTATGATAAAAGACTTAACGCTTGCAGAGATGGATGAGTTGTGGGAAGAAGCAAAGGCTCTCAACAAGTAAAACAGCTACGGATTTAAGCTATAAATAAGATATAATTATGAGAAAAACCTTTTATTTTATCATGTCATTGTTTATCCTTGTGATGGCTTTCTCATGCAAGGATAACAAACCAAAGTCTGTTTTGTCTGAGGTTGAGGCAGCTGGTGATTCTGTTTCTACAGGTGACAGTACGGTCTATGGTATTATGGTTGAGGGTGGAATGAACTCTATAGTCCTACTTACAGATCATGGTGATACATTGGAGTACCTTGTTAATCCGAACGATACTTTCGAGGTTGTTAAGGGCGGAAAGATTGATGGTGACCGCTTTGCTATCATTGGCTATAAGGAATATGGCGACCATTTCATGCGCTCAGCAATCAACTTAACGACATTGTTAGGCAATTGGACCAGCCTTGATCGTAACTTTGAGATTAAAGAAGATGGAACCGTAACATCGAGTCTTCAGTCTGAAAAGAATCCTTGGACAGCCTGGAAGATATGGAATGGTAAGTTGGTTCTTTCTAAAGATACGTTTGATATCGAAAGTCTTGGCGCTGACTCTTTGTCATTAGAAAACAAGTCTGGCTTGTTTGTATTCACAAGAGGGAAGTAAGCACTTAGCTTTGTTTCCTTCAAGTGATTGTTTAAGACGATTATAATAGTGTTTCTCTTCATCCCCTTCTCATGTTCGAGTGGGAGATGAAGGGTGTTTGATGAGTTTTATTATGGAGCCATTTAAAGTACATATCCTTGGTTGTGGTAGTGCGTTACCAACCTTACAGCATAATGCTTCTTCCCAGATAGTGGAGCTTAGAGAGAAGCTCTTTATGATTGACTGCGGTGAGGGAACACAGATACAACTACGTAGATCGCGCATACACTTCTCTAAGATTATCGCAGTCTTCATCAGTCATCTGCATGGAGATCACTGTTTTGGTCTGCCAGGAATGATTTCCACCTTCGGTATGACAGGTCGAACGGCTCCTTTACACATCTACGCTCCAGCTGCCTTCGAGCCTATTCTCGAGCAAACACTGAGTTTCTTCTGTCAAGGATTAGAGTTTAAGGTGGTGTTTCATGCTGTCGATACAACGCAAAACAAGGTGGTTTATGAAGATAGAAGTCTGACGGTTGAGACCATTCCTTTGCAACATCGTATTGATTGTTGTGGCTATTTATTTCGTGAGAAGCCTATCCTCCCACATATTCGTCGTGATATGATAGACTTCTATAAGATACCGATTAGCCAGATAAACAATATTAAGGCGGGAGCTGACTGGGTGACTGCGGAGGGAGAAGTGATAGCTAATAGTCGGCTGACAACCCCTGCCGAACCAGCTCGCAGCTATGCTTACTGCTCTGATACACGTTATATAAAAACACTACACGAGCTTGTGAAAGGTGTTTCTACGCTCTATCATGAAAGTACATACTCCGCCGAAGATGCCGAGCGTGCACGGCTCTATTGGCATAGTACATCTCAAGATGCTGCAAAAGTGGCTCGTGATGCCTCAGTCGGAAAACTGCTTTTAGGTCATTTCTCAGCCCGTTATAATAACGAATCACAGTTGTTAGATGAGGCAAAGGAGATTTTTCCAAATAGTTATCTTACTCGTGAAGGTGCTACCTTTGATATTTAATAAGACTGCGCTTCGTTTTACAGACTACTCATCATCGTTTTATCCTGACGTATAGAGGCTATTGTCTTAACTCCCTTGACTCCCTTTCACTCTTAGTCTCTTGATGTCTTGTCAATAATTTTCGCCCTTCTCGAATCTAATATACACTCTTCATGCTTAAAGAAAACGCCTTTCTATGTTTAAGAACATGCCCTTCTTGGATGCAGAAGACGCCCTTCTTGAAGCAAGAAAGGCGTCTTCTTGAACGTAATGTATAATGTGTTGATTAATTGATAGTTATAGTGTTCTGTTTAAGAGATGTTATACCCTTGTTTAGAGAGTGTTTTACTTGATGTTTTGTAATGATTTTTTTACAACGTTATTAATTTTCCTTGCATTAAGAGTGTTTACTAATATCGCATGGATGAGTAGGCTGGTTAATATAGTAGAGTACGTTCTTTTTCTCACAGATAAACACTGACTCTTACATGTAGGAAGGAGTCGTAGGTAGATTGTCTTCATTTTCTCGCTTATCAGAATAGGAGGAGAGTGATTGTTGGAATTTCTCCACAAAAACGTTAGGGAGTAGACGCAATGAAAATAAGGGGCAATAGCTACATCGCTCGATAGGCTGTGTGAATGCGAAAAACAATGCTGTTTCTATTTTTAATAGGCTGCTTGAAGCAGACAAAAGATGTTTTTACTCATGTATAAAGCACGAAAAAAGGAGCATACTAAAGATAGTACACTCCTTATAAAGGATATAATTATAAAACTTGTCTCTTTGTTATACGTATTTGTCAGATGCCCTTCAAAATGCCTATTATGACTTTATTAAATCATTTAAGCATACGAATGCATACCCCCCAGAATGTAGTTAACACCGAAGTAGGTCATTAGGATGCTAAGAAAAGACAGTAGCATAAAGAAATGATAGTTCTCTGGTTTCCTTAATGCAGGTAATGAGTTGGTGTGAAGAGGTATCGCATAGATTAAGAAAGTAATCAGTGCCCAAGTCTCCTTAGGGTCCCATCCCCAATAAGTTCCCCAACTGATATTTGCCCAGATAGCACCTATAAAGATGCCTAATCCTAATGTTGTGATAGCAGGATAAAGGAATATTTGCGACAAGTCGGTCAGTTGTTTGTTGACTGATATGACGCTTTCTCTCTTGCTGTTGCGGGTGAAGAAATAGGCTATTGCACTGATAAACGTGAGTGAAAGCAGTGCGTATGACATCATGATAATACTCACATGAATACTCAACAATGGACTATTCAATACAGGCATACGTGGTGTAATACTTGGGTCCATCTCTCCGAGGTGGCTCACAAGAAGCATAAATCCACTCATGATAAGCCCGAATGTCGTCATAAGTTGTAACTTTCTTGTTGTCAGAATAGACACAATCATGATTAACCATGATAACAAGAGCATTGTTTCATAGCCGTTGGCAAGTGGGATAGTACCATTGATAATCCACCGAAGGGCCAATGTGAAGGTGAGAACACACCATGAGAGTGCCATTAATCCAGTGAAACATCTGTAGCGTTTCTTCCTTGTTATGAACAGAATAGACAGTAGTCCAGCTGTTAAGTTAACGATGAAAAGGATGGTTGCAAACGGGTATTGGTTGTAAATCCGTTCTGCTCTGATGGCCGTGTTAGAAGGGGATAGTGTTGCCACCGTAGGTGTATTGATATTTTCTCAGCTTCTGTATGAGTTCGTTCACCATATCTGTTTTTCCCTGTCTGGCCAATTGTCCTGCTAAAGGAAGGATAGAACGCATATATTGCTGTTGTGCCTTATTCATGCTCTTAGGGTATTTGTCATGTGGTGAGAACCAATCGACAGTACCCTGCTTGGACATATAAGGGAATACACGCAGCGTGTTTCCTTGCATAAGCTCCATGAGTAGCATCATCTTATCGTCGGTATCCAATAGCTGTCTTGCTACGTTGTCATTCTCTTGACTACGTGCTTCTTGGAGGTAAGGACCGAGGATATAGCCTTGTTGGCCAAATAGACTCATTGGTGAGACATACTCTTCTAAGTTCAGTTTGTCACGTAGTTCGGAGCCTTTTAGTCTTAGGATAGGCTCTCTCATCCACTCTTTTCCCCAGAACATAAAGCCTGTCAGAACTTGAGTAGGAGTAAAGTCTTTGTAAGTCTTTTTGCCATAGAGTTTCTTTGTAAAGTCTATGGCGTAGGTTTCCATAGGACATATTCGTCCGTTATATACAATGAGTATCTTACCAAACTCATCGGCCGTCTGTCGTGGTAATGAGGGCTGCGCATTTGCTACAGAATATCCCGTCATAAGCATTACTATCACTACCGCTTTCTTTCTAAGCAATCGACGGAAGTTGCCCTTAGGCTCAATAAGCATTGCAATAAGGCCAAAAAAGAGTAGGGCATAGCCAAGATAAGTTACAGGAATACCGTATGGGTCGGAATTGACAGACAGATAGCTACCCTTCAAATCTTCGTCGTAACTACTCTGATAGAGACGTGTCCCATATCCTGAATAGATTTTATTCATAGAGACTTGATATTGTTCTTTCTTCCCATTCTCGATGATTGTGATGATTGAAGCATAATCCATAGCTGCCATGTTACCTGCATGATAAGTGACGTTGAACTTATTCAATAGAATACTGAAAGGTAACTCGGCCTCATTCCCATCCTTTGTGGTATAGGTGTTGACAACCTTTCCTTGTCGCAAATGAACCATCCCTTTATGAGAAGTGAGGTGGGTTAGCAATGCACCAAGGAGGATGATGACAAAAGAAAGATGTAAAAGAATAATGATAGGACGACGAACTTTTCTTTGGATGAAGTAGACTATGCCCGCAGCAGTACCCATGGCCCATAGTAAAGAGAACCACCATGACCCGAAGATATTGTCTGAAACATAATCAAGGCTCGTGTATTTCCCTATGATTGTCCCCGTAGCCATCACTATGATAAGGAGTATATAAACAATCTCAAGTGTCTTCTTTGTTCGCATTTGTTAGATGATAAAGAAGAAGATGAGCCTTTGTAGACTGCATCTTCTTCTTGTCTTTGTTTTTGTAAATAATCGTTTGTTAGATAGAACGTATGAACTTAACTACAGCGTCTCTATCTTTCTTTGGCAAGTTGTAGAACTTGATAGCTGCGTTATAAGCCTGGCTGTTCTTGCTATAAGCGTGCCACATGATTGCCTCAATCTCATTACGAGCACGAGCATCGTGTAGACGGTCTTCTACACCAGAGTTAATTAGTGAAAGACCTCGGCCCCACAGTGGAGTAGTGCGGCACCATGAGCCATGGATGTCGTTCTTCATGTCGAGCTTATGCTGGATGAAGTCAGAGTATGGATAGATCTTCTGATTAGCATACTTAGGCAACTGCTTGTTGCCAAGGATTACTGAAGAACCGTGGTTATCAGCACCTGTTGTCCAAGAGGCCTTGTGACAGTGTGCACAACCTAACTCTCCAGTGAAGAGTTCCTTACCACGCTGTACGTCCTTGTCGTTCAAGTTTCTTGCACGTGGAACAGCGATACCTCTATGCCAAACCATGAATGCGTGATAGGCATCATCGCTCACCTCTGGCTTGAAGTTGAAGTAAGGATTGTTGTAGAGGTTTACGTTGTCGCTTGGTGAAAGCAAGTAACGAACAGCCTTCTTGATACCTTCACGTGTTCCATCGTTGTAGTATGGATGTACGTAAGAGTTTGGATTACTACCATGCTGTTGGATGTAACTAATCACGTTCTCGTTCTCTGACATTGCTTTTGCCCATGGTTCTGTAGAACAGATGTGCTTGATGTCTGAACGAAGAACATTCAACTCGTCCCAAAGAGCAACGTCGTTCTCAAGACAACCATCGAGCAAATCGTAGTTGAAACGCTTTACGAACTTATTGCCAAAAGCATCTTCTGCCCAAGCCTCAGGCTTCAACTGCTTTGTTGTATTGTCCCAGAACTCTGGGTTCAACTCTACAAAGTGTCCTTCTGCCTTGTATTGTTTCTCCAAGTCTTCATTAGAGATAGCATCAATCAAACCAAGACCTTGGAAGTTACAAGATGCTATCAAGCGTACTTCATAATTGCTTGGTACTGGGTCAGTGTTGAATGCTGACTGTGGAATAGATACTGAAGGATAACGAAGATTAAACTTCTCACCATCAGGGAACTGCATTGGCAAACCACTTGGCATAGATGTTACGTCATGCCATGTGATGTGTATTTGCTTCGGATCAACAGGAGGCAAGAACGGCTCGACGGCTTGCAACATCGTAAAGGTTGTGAGCTGATTGATAGGAGTTCCATTGTTGCTGCCTGGAGCATCAGGTGTATAAACTGAAACAATGTAACCGTTGCCCTTTACTGGCTCCATGTCATTACGACTATGACCGTGAGCATAACCACCAGAGTGGCAATACTCGCATGAACGACGAGATGCTACAGGACCCCAACCTTTGTAAGGCTCGGTGCTGAGGGTGTACTTAGCACTTGCCATCATATCTCCTTGGTTGAAGAGATCGGTTAGTCCTTGTTCGTCGATAGCTGGTGTGTTGTCCTCATAACCACCTGCTGCGGTGTTCTCTGTTGTACCAAGTTTGCCACCTGGGTACCATTCGTCTGCAGAGAAATTACCTACCGCCTGACCAATGTACTTTGTCTCAGGTTCTGATGGTTGCTGTGGATTGTCTGGCGTAACATTGTCGTCAGAACATGCAGCAAATGCACATAAGAGTGCTCCAGCAAGTAAGTATTTGCTATAGCTGTTGTGTCTCATAATGTTTTATAGTTAAATTTACGTTTGAAACGTAGCCCTGTCCTAAAGAAGACAAAGCTACGTTTATTATTTATATTTACTTTTCAGATTTGCAAGAGTTGGATTACTTGTCTGTCTGTTGGTTTATCCATGTACCAGCAGCATTAAGTGCTTCATTCAAGGCAGTAACCTTCTCGATGCAAGTCTTAACCTGTGCATGACCTGGATTATCGATGAAAGCAACGCCACTCTTCTTAGCTGTCTCCAAGGCAGCGATTGCCTCGTTAAGAGCAGTGTTCAATTCATTATATTTAGGATAGTTGTTATTCTTCAAGAAGTTCATGATAGAGTACTGAGCTGGAGTAGAGATATTCTCTGTACCACGTACGCCATAGAGTGAGTTCTTGATAGAATAGATGTTATCCTGGTAGTCTTGGAATGAACGCTTACTGTATGGTGACTCGATGTAGTTAGCTGCATCGTCTGCCGTACCAGTACCTGTAGCCTTACGATAAGCCTGACCAAGTTTTTGTTCAGCAACTTCTTCGCAGATGCCAGAGCATCCGCCAATGAATATATTGTTCAGTGTCTCATGCCATGAAGCAAACATACCATTCTCAGTAGTGGCGAACTGTGAGTAATCACGGTATGGGATATTCTTTGCAGAAAGTCCTCTGTGACGTGTTCCATTAACTACCCACATTGCATCAGCAAGCTGGTTCACGTGAGAAGTTGGTATACTTGTACCTAACCAGCCATATTCCAAGAGGTAAGTCATGTTACGGAGGTCACCAGCAACAGCTGCTGCAAAGGCTGCTTCGTTCACTGTACTTACGCTTGTAAGGCCTTGTTCTTTCTCTTTCTCAGCATTGAAGTCTGCTACGGTACGGTTCTTACCATTACGGAAGAGAACAAACTCCAATCCGTGGAAACCTAATACAGAGTCGAAGTTACCATTGTTGTCATAAACATACTTGGCTGGGTTTTCACCATTGATACCAGCAATAACGTTTGCATTATTTAAAGCCCTTGTCAACTGATCATGGTCGAGTGGCCATGAGTCGATATGTGGGTCGATCTCATTGTCAGAAGCAGCACCATAGAGGAAAGACTCACTCTGCTCCCAATCTCGACGTGCTCCTTTGAAAGCCTCACAAGCTGCATCGATATCATTCTGGGTCAATGTACCAGCTTTACGCTTCTGATAAAGATTCTGGCAAGCTTTGTAAAGAATGTCAGACTTCTCTGCCAAGTCTAAATATGTAGGTTTAACAACTTCATTAATGTAGTTTGCAACAACCTTACCCATCTCTGTTTTATTAGCGTTTGCTCTACTTTCGCTTTCAGCCTGGCTTAAAGCATTTTGCTGTTCAGGTGTAAGAATTGTTGTGTTAATAACTTCATCATCATCACTACTACATGATACGAAGCCTGTAGCTAATGTTCCTGCAAGGAGGAACATCGCAAGTTTGTTACTTTTTTCATTATAATCCCTTTTTAATTATGGTTATACAATCTTTATTCTTTGCTTTTTAGAGGAAGAAACCTTCGTAAGCTATACCGATGTTAATAGAAGGTTCGTCGTTGTAACCCTTCTTCAGATTGCGGTAGTTGTACTCTGCCTTGATTGCAATCTGTGGGATAGGGTAATAGTTGATACCTGTTGCAAGAACGGTTCTATTCGTCCACTGCTTAGTTGTTGCATGGATGTAAGAGTCATAGTGTTCGATGTGTCCAAAGACATAGAGCTTCTGATTGTCCTCACGCAACTTGTGTATCTGGGAGAAAATATCATAACCTACCTCAAACATCATAGCCATAGCATGACTTCCGAAGTATTTACCACTACCAGACTCATATGGCTTAACATACTGAACATTAGGGTATGAGAGGCCAGAAATCTGGTTCGCATTACTTACATAACCATAGTCAATGTTTCCTCTCGCAATCCAGTTATATTTATTATAGGTGAAATCTAAGCTACCAAGATAAACATTACCCTTAATCTTCTTCTTATCTCCCTTCTCACTATCATGTGGAACATTGTTGTGCATAGCCTGTCCTGCATAAGCACTAACACCAATGCGTAAGCCTGGGATGGTGTAGTTGTCTACGCGAGCGAGGAAACCATACTTATTAGCAACCTCAAACTCGAATGGATTTGACGTACCTTTCTGAATCCAGTTAGCGCGACTGAAATGATAAGCATCCAATCCTGCAATCATCTGTGCGACGTAGCTAAAGTCGCCTGTCCTACCCCAGAAGGAAATACCTGTCTGATGCCATGTACTTGGGAGGATAGTGTTCTCTCCCTCAGGACGATAGACAGTGAAGAAATTTAATGGCTCATGATGAGCGTTCACTAAGCCGAATGGCACAACGATATGACCAGCACGGATATTGAAAGCTTTGCTAAATGATTTCTGCAACCAGAACTGTTCGAGTTCAACCTCGCCACCTTTCTCTGTTTCATGTTCGAACTCAATAGCCTCATCTGCCTCGTATTCGATAGCAGAACCAGACCCGCCATGTTCAAACTCAATCTCAGAACCTAATGACCAGCCCTTCCCGAAATCATAACCAAGGTAGATAACGGCATGTGGAATATCAAATCTTCCATGACTTGGGTCCTTCTTGTAAAGGCCAGGTGTCGTATAACGATTTCCGTTATCACTATAAAAGTTACGTGAATAAGCAGCTTCGCCATATCCACCAAGGCTTAGTTTATTTCCCTTGGCATGGTTCATTACAGAGTCAGCTGCGTTTACTTGTGCTTGTGCTACGGCTGCACTTGATAATAGTGTAGCTAAAATAATACCTGATGTAAATTTCCTCATTAGAGTTATTATTTAGATATTTATAATTTGCATACAAAGTTATAATATTATGAAAGAATTGACAATACCTAAAATTGTGGATATTCTTTGCCTTTAATGAGAAACGTTATCTACCTTATTGGGATTTACCTTCATAACATGTAGGTATTATTGGAATTGTTATAAATAATATTTTTTGTAATAGTTTACAACGTTGTTGTGTTTAATTGATATAAGGTGTTTGATATCAATGGATATGTTGTAGGGTGTGATTCTCCGAAAACTTGAATAAGGATTAAGCCTTTCTATAGAACTACTCAGTCTTGAACTGTATGGCATTTGTTTTGGGAACGAACACTGTTTAACCTGTTGAGCCACACTAACATGGGTTGTATATAGTCTTATTACTTTCGAACTTCTTGGCTATCAATGATATATCACGATAGTGGTTACTATTTATGCGATGTGTGTTAAAGTTTGACACTGCATTTGAACATAGGTAGAAGCGTAATAAATGTCATTATAATAAGGTATAGTAAGCCACCCTTGTCTATCGAACTCATACGAAGAAGTCATATCAGATACCAACAATAAGTTATATTTCTCATGTTAATTCACTTCAAGTGTGTGACCAATAGCCTTGATAGGCACTGTCATGTAAGTAATAAAAAATAATTACATTTAATCATCAAAATATCATGTAATTAAATGATAGATATGAGTAAAATGTAAACCCACAACAAGCAGATAACCAATAAGTTATGATGACGTTTGAAGAAGAGGCCTAATTAGGTGCAAGAAGGGCGTTAACAACACGCAAGAAGGGCATGTTTTTTAAGCTTGTTAGGCGTCTTTTAGAAGGCAATAGGGCATGTTCTGTGATAGAGTAGGGCTGAAAATGTTTTACAGATTATATGGTTTTTACCTCTTATAGAAGCCATTTCTATAAGAAGTAGTTCTCTAATTCTTTTATTGTTGTTTCGTTTATCTTATCTATGTCTTTAACGATTGCTCCCTTCTCCATCAGTACTATTCTGTCACTAATATCCGTTGTGTGGTGTAGGTTATGGCTGGAAATGAGAATAGAAGCCTGATGTTGTTGTCTATACTTAGACAGTAAGTCCTTTAGTTGGTTCTGACTACTGGGGTCAAGGAAGTTGAATGGTTCATCAAGAATTACAAACTTAGGACAGTGAAGCAGGGCAGCAGCAATACCAACCTTCTGTTTGTTGCCTGCAGAAAGCTCCCGAATAAAGGTTTTCCCGTTAAGGATATCTTCACTAAGAAAGGGAGAGAACGACTTTATTCTTTCTTCTAATCTTTCTTCCACGATGTTATTAACTTTACCAATAAAGGTGAAGAACTCTCTTGGCGTAAGGAAATCAATAAGGAAACTCTCATCGAGATAGGCAGAGACATAGTTCTTCCATGACTCTTCAAGATGAGAGACCCTTGTCCCACTAAGGCTAAGTTTGTCTTCACGCTGATTGTTTGTCTCATCCGAAAGACAGAAGTCAACCTCACCGCCATCGGCTTTTATGAGATTCAGAATCAGTCGGAAGAGCGTAGTCTTACCAGCACCATTATTCCCAACAAGTCCAATAATCTCGTTAGAAGGGAAACAAAATTCGGGGATAGACACAGCTGTCTTATCCCCGAAAGTCTTTATAAGGTTATTAACGAATATCGCGACCATGGCAATTCTTGAATTTCTTACCGCTACCACATGGGCATGGGTCGTTAGGACGAGGCATCTTGTCAGCACGATATGGCGTGTGGTTCACTTCTTGTGCCCCTTCGCGGGTGTCATGCTGAGCTGCAGCAACCTGGTTAGGGTCGTTAAGTTCAACCTTCTCCTCCTTGTACTGCTGGCTATGTTGCTCTGGAGCAGCTTCCTGAATATCCTCAGCAGGCTGCATCTCAGGTATCTGACCGCGCATAAGAACACTTGCCGTACGGTTGTTCATATCGTCAATCATGTTGTCCCACAGCTTTACACTCTCCAGCTTAAAGATGAGTAATGGGTCCTTCTGCTCGTAAGATGCATTCTGAACAGAGTGACGGAGGTCGTCTAACTGACGTAGGTTCTCTTTCCAATCATCGTCGATGATATGGAGGAGGATAACCTTCTCAAACTGTTTAACAACCGATTTAGCTTCACTCTCATAAGCTTCTTTCAAGTCGCAAGGAATGTTGTAGACACGTTGTCCATCTGTGATAGGAACCATAATACGCTCGTACATTGCCCCTTGGTTCTCATACACCTCTTTAATAATAGGCCATGCAACAGTTTGGATACGTTCTGTCTTACGTGTGAAGGCGTCCATAGCAGCTTGGAAACTGCGTTCAGCAAGTTCTTCAGTATGACCTGCAGCAAGCTCCTCTTCGGTGAATGGGCATTCCATTGCAAGTACTTTCAAGAACTCTTCTTTGCATCCTTCGTAGTCATTGCGCTCGATAATGCTTACACAACGGTCCCAAATGATATTAGAAATATCCATACCAATACGCTCACCCATCAATGCGTGACGACGCTTCTCATAGATAACCGTACGCTGCTTGTTCATGACGTCATCGTATTCCAACAGACGCTTACGGATACCGAAGTTGTTTTCTTCAACCTTCTTCTGAGCACGCTCGATACTATTAGATATCATTGAACTCTCAATACGCTCACCATCTTCAAAGCCGAGGCGGTCCATAACCTTGGCAATACGCTCTGAACCGAAGAGGCGCATCAGCTTGTCTTCAAGTGAGACATAGAACACTGATGAACCAGGGTCGCCTTGACGACCAGCACGACCACGCAACTGACGGTCTACACGGCGGCTTTCGTGACGTTCAGTACCAATGATTGCAAGACCACCAGCATCCTTAACTTCCTGCGTGAGTTTGATGTCGGTACCACGACCAGCCATGTTAGTTGCGATGGTCACAGCGCCGAGTCCGTCTACAGAACGACCAGCCTCAGCTACGATCTGAGCCTCCTTAAGGTGCTGCTTTGCATTCAATACCTGGTGAGGAATCTTACGCATGTTAAGCATCTTACTTAAGAGTTCACTAATCTCAACGGATGTTGTACCCACAAGACATGGACGGCCTTGATTTCTCATAGTCTCAACCTCGTCGATGACAGCCGCATACTTCTCACGTGCAGTCTTATAAACACGGTCTTCCATATCCTTACGTTGGATAGGACGGTTCGTAGGTATCTCTACAACATCGAGCTTATAGATATCCCAGAACTCGCCCGCCTCGGTTGAAGCAGTACCCGTCATACCTGCAAGCTTGTGATACATACGGAAGTAGTTCTGTAAGGTGATGGTAGCAAAAGTCTGTGTTGCAGCCTCCACCTTTACGTGCTCTTTAGCCTCAACAGCTTGGTGTAAGCCATCGCTCCAACGACGACCTTCCATGATACGACCCGTTTGCTCGTCGACAATCTTAACCTCACCGTTCAAGACAACATACTCATCGTCCTTATTGAACATGGTGTAAGCCTTCAGAAGTTGCTGTAAGGTGTGTACACGCTCACTCTGAACACCATAGTGAGCCATCATTGCATCTTTTCTTTCGATGTATGTCTGTTCATCAATAACGTGGTCATCTTTCTGCTTCTCAAGTGCGGAAAGCTCTGTTGTAATATCTGGTAAGACGAAGAGCTGATCGTCCTTAACCTGATTAGCCAACCATGCAGTACCCTTATCAGTAAGGTCGCATGAATTCATCTTCTCGTCTGTTACGAAATAGAGAGGCTCAATAGCCTTTGGCATTTCACGGTTGTTATTAGCCATGTAATACTCCTCTGTCTTCAGCATACCAGCCTTGATACCTTCTTCAGAGAGGTATTTAATGAGAGCCTTGTTCTTTGGCAGTGCCTTAAATGAGCGATAGAGGGCAAGGAAACCTTCCTCTTGTAATTTCTGGAAAGTCTCTTTGTTGTTAGCATTCTTCTGTGCTTCAGCCAACTTATGGCGTGCTTCAGAAAGAAGCTCAGTAGCTTGCTTGCGCTGAACCTCATACAGACTCTGAACCAATGGTTGGAATTCTTCGAACATCTGAACGTCACCCTTTGGTACAGGACCGCTGATAATAAGTGGTGTACGAGCGTCGTCAATCAGTACAGAGTCGACCTCATCGACGATAGCATAGTTGTGCTGGCGTTGTACAAGGTCTGCTGGTGACACTGCCATATTGTCACGTAGATAGTCGAAACCGAACTCGTTGTTAGTACCGAAGGTGATATCAGCTTGATAAGCCTTACGACGAGCAGGCGAATTAGGCTGGTGCTTATCGATACAGTCAACTGAAAGACCATTGAACATATAGAGTGGTCCCATCCATTCAGAGTCACGCTTTGCCAAATAGTCATTGACTGTTACGACGTGAACACCGTTTCCTGTGAGGGCATTGAGGAATACTGGTAGGGTAGCAACAAGCGTTTTACCCTCACCAGTAGCCATCTCAGCAATCTTACCTTGATGTAGAACGGTACCACCAAATATCTGTACATCGTAGTGAACCATCTCCCATTTCAAGTCATTACCACCTGCTGTCCAGTGATTATGGTAGATAGCTTTATCGCCATCAATGGTAATAAAGTCCTTTGAAGGGTCGGCTGCCAACTCGCGATCGAAGTCTGTAGCGGTGACAATCGTCTCTTCATTCTCTGAGAAACGGCGTGCGGTATCTTTAACAATAGAGAAGGCAACAGGCATAACCTCGTCGAGTGCTTTCTCATAATTGTCCAAAGCCTCTTTATCAAGTTTATCTATTTGATTGAAGATAGCCTCACGCTCTTCAAGAGGTGTCGCTTCGATCGTTGCACGAAGTTCTGCCATCTTCTCTCGTTGTTCCTTACCTGCGTCCTGAACATACTGTTGTATCTCCTTTGTTTTGGCGCGCAATTCATCATTGCTAAGTGCTTTTATCTCTGGATATGCAGCCTTAACCTTGTCAACGTAAGGTTGAATAAGCTTCATATCACGTGTTGATTTATCTCCAAAAATTGCCTTTAATATCTTATTGAAATTCATTTATTCTAAATCGTTTGTTTATTTATACGTGAGGTAGTTACCACCTCTTATTATATTACTAATTCCAAGCAAGCTAATATTAAATAGTTGCTTGTTACGATAAAGAATAGCGATTGGGGGCACGAATCTTAATTCCACTCCTCGACGAAGGGTTTGGAAGGAATTGTTCTAACTTTTGGTAGTTATTTGATTTAGCTTTGAAATCAGTAGGATAGTTGTCATATAAGTCTGCAACAAATACTGCTTTGTTTTGTGCAGGTTCTATTTCTTCGTCCTCCTTAATCTGCTTAAAGGCCTCAAGAACAGACAATATATCTTGTTCAACGCCCTTAAATGCTTGTTGATGACAGAGGTCTTCGATGTTAACATCACCCAATGCTATCTTTAGCACAGACTGATAGCTCTGTGCTTCTACTCCTGTTGTCGCAAGAACGACAAGTAAAGCGGTGATGTATTTATTCATTATCTTTTATCTCTTTGAATTACTTCACGGTAGTAACCGATTTGCTAATTCGTAAATGTACTATGCAGTGTAATAGCAAGAATGATGCCACAATTATTATTGGAACGGGTATTTCTTGGATAAAACGTCCGAGAAGTCCTATTATAATAAGTATTCCCCATATCTTCCACCACAATGTTTTCTTCCTTTTAACGGTAGGATAAAGAAAGAACAAAGGTAAAGGATTGAAGAAGAAGATGATGAAATTCAAACTAACACACGGGTGTTGCGAGAATATCATTATAAAGAGAATAATACCAATAAGCCCTGATGTTAGCATTAAAACGGCATCCCAAAGCCAGTAAACACGCTGTTTTCGATAGCTAAAGAACGTTATTATGATGCTGATGGTTGCAAAAAGAAATGCAACAAAGATGGGAGAGAGTAGTGACGAAGGTTCTGCCTCTGTTGTCTCAGCTGGCAATAGTTCGTTAGTTTGTTTTACTAAAGGCTTCCCGTTATAGGTTGCTTTATCGAAATCGACCCTTAAGTTCTCTGGTAGAAACTGCTGTTCAGACTTTGTTGTCTTACGGTCAGCATTCACACCCAGTAGGAGGTCTTCCCCAAACTGTGACCACTTATCTTTATAGTTCCATTTATGTATCATAGAACGGAACGTTGCATCTGGTTTAGCTGGCGGATAAACGACCCTTCCATGCAGATGGTTGACTATCATGTCACGAGCCCTTGTGGTGCAATTGTCAAAGAAGTAGTTGTAACGATAAACCACATTCTCTGGCTTCATGTTCTCCTGTAAAGCCTCATAGATAACGTCCTTGTCCTTAGGTGATAAGTTCAGAACCTGCTCTACAACGCCTCGTCCCTCGTAACTATATTGTGCGAGGAAATCATCCATGGCCTGTATGCCCATGCGATAGTCGGTCATTCCAAGTATAAAACGAGGAATAAAGTAGGTTTGATCAAGGGAGAATATACCATAGTTAATGGCCAAGTCTAATCCTTTCTCCTTGTCATAATAGCGAATGGCGGTGTGTCCATATTGCGCCCAAACCTCTTTTCCAGGTGAACAAGTTAGGAGGGATATTTGAATACTATCGTTATTATTCATAGACTGAGCCCCTGCCGTAATATTAACGACAGATAAGAGAGCAGTCAAGACAATATATAGTAATCCCTTCTTCATTTCCGTCGCAAAGTTACTAAAAAAGCATGAGAGCACAAAGAAAGCTTATTAAAAATTATTGTTGACTAATAAAACTTATTAAGCAGTTTGTCTTCTGTAATGTTCAGTCGACATTTTTATAGTCTTTCAAACATTCCTCATTATTCTCTTTGAGCTCTGCTTGTGTGCAAAAATCAGCGTAACTTCGTTAGAGATGAATGTGTATTACTGCATTTGTCGCTTTCATCATAGAGTAATTTCAGTAATTACTTCCTATTTCAAAGATATTTGTTTGATTGTAAAAAATGATTACATAGGAGAGGTTTAAGTATCTTCAAAAGATTGGTATATCTTTTCTTTAGGATATGTTTATAACATTCATATAATCAGTATGTTATAAGTAGCGTTTAAGAAGATGCCTTTCTTGCTCCAAGAAGAGCGTCTTTAACGTGCAAGAAGGGCGTTTTCTTCGACGTTGAAGAGCATCTTCTTATCCCATTCCTACCCTCTTCTCCGAAGTGATAGGGTTTGATTATTGAAATATCCTTACATTTCTAAGAATCATGTTGAGAATTTCTTCGTTCCCCTCGGTAGCCTAATATGAATAATACGATGAATATTTATCGCAGAACAACACAGAAATCTTGCTTATAGGCGTAGCTTTACAAAGGTCTGTTCTGGCACGAAACATCACAGAAATTAAAGCTACGATGAGTGATATTACGTTGTACTTTTTAGGCTAAATGGTTCTTCGAGTACTCTCGCTATGTATGAAAAGACGCTGTTTGGGCTGTGGCTTCTTTGAGTCGTAGAGCACCCATAAACTTTTGTTAGCAGTTTATGAAAGCAGTAACCTTATAATCTACATTCGGTTCCATTCTTTCTTATCGATCAGTGATAACCCTTGCCTTTTCAAGCATATCTAAATTGCTTGCTCGTAAGAGACGAATTTCTTAAAATCAATTTTCCTGTCATTTCTGTCATCTTAAATGTGTGCTTAATTGCTTATAATACAATGAATTAACGTTAAATGTTAAAGTGACAGCAAATAAAAATAAAACTTATTTCGTTATATGAGCTTTTATATTCGTCTACATTCGGTAGGCTTTATCACTACAAACGTTTAGTGCGTCTCCGACTAACGAAGGTAAGAAATCATAACTTTTGTATTGGAAATATTTATTGAACATTACTATTAAAATTCAAAATCCTTTATTGTTTTTCTGCAATATAGATTTTTTTTAATAACTTTGCGCCAATATATCGTTAAGACATATCGTCAGAATAAGAAAAAGAAAGCGAATGAAAAAGATAATTGCTACAGCATTCCTTGTAGGACTTGCTTTACAAGTGTCAGCTCAAAGTGGTACGAACTCTCCATATAGCCAGTATGGATTAGGCGCTTTGGCTTCTCAGGCAACAAGTTTTAATCGTGGAATGAACGGACTGGCGTACGGCTTTCATGAGCACAGCCAGGTTAACTACATGAACCCTGCTTCATACGCTTCAGTTGACTCTCTTTCGTTTATTTTCGATGCTGGTGTAAGTCTTCAGTTGACTAATTTTGAAGAGAAGGGAAAGAAGATCAATGCCCAGAATGCTGATATTGAATATGTTGTTGCATCGTTTAGAGCGTTTAAGCACGTGGGTGTGAGCTTTGGTCTCTTACCTTATACAAATGTGGGTTACAACTTTAGTAACACGCAGAATGTAAATGCTTTCCCAAGTACATCGTCTCCTAATGCCACCTATTCTAATACGTATAGTGGTAATGGTGGTTTGCATCTCGTTTACTTAGGTGCGGGTTGGGAGCCATTCAAGGGGTTCTCTTTTGGTGCGAACATAGCTTATTTGTGGGGAACACTAAATCGTAATTCTACTAATTCATATAGTGATAGTTACGTAAATACCCTTTCTAAGAACTATACAGCGCAGGTGAAGAGTTATAAGGCCGACTTTGGTGTGCAATATACTTATCCTATTGACAGAAAGAATGAGTTGACCTTGGGTTTAGCCTATTCTCTTGGACACACGTTAAACGCAGAACCAGAGTGTGATTTGATATCAACTAACTCACAGACAAGCGTTTCGGATACAACACGTTATGTTGTTTCTAAGGCTTTTGAACTCCCACATACGTTCGGTGTTGGTTTGATGTTTAATCATAACAATCGTCTAAAGTTCGGTGTTGACTATCAATTGCAGAAGTGGGCTAAGATTAGATACCCACAACTCAATACTGTTAATGGTACGACAAGCTATAGTCTTGTTGATGGACAGTTTAATGATCGTCACAAGTTGACGCTTGGTGGTGATTATTGCAAGGGCGAACGTTATCGTGGTTTCTTTAGTCGTATGCACTATCGTGCTGGCTTCAGCTATGCAAGTCCATACTTGAAGATAAATGGACAAGACGGTCCACGTGAACTATCAGCAAGCCTTGGTGTAGGTATTCCTATTATGAATGCCTATAATAATCGTAGTATGTTGAATATTAGTGCAGAGTGGGTAAACCAGAGTGCGACAGGTCTGATAAAGGAAAATACATTCCGTATCAACGTTGGTCTGACCTTCAATGAGCGTTGGTTTGCTAAGTTCAAGGTAGAATAATATGCGTTCAAGCCTTTATTCTCTTATAATATGTTTGGTATTACTTACGGCGAGCTGTGCCATAGTCTCCTGTTCAGAGGAGCATGAGCATACAGCTCCTGCTATTCATGACCGTGACTCGGTGCCGGTTATGACGACGTATGGTGTCAATACGCTCATTTCTGACTCGGGCGTAATCAAGTATCGTATTGTTACTGAACAATGGGATATTAATCAGAATAAAGATAACTCTTCACGTTGGACTTTCAATAAAGGAATCCTACTAACACAGTTTGATTTGAAGAAGCATGTGGTAGGTTACATCCAATGTGACAGTGCTGTCTATTCCGATAGAGACCGTCGTTGGCAACTTCATGGACGTGTCAGAATCCTGACAGCGCAGGGATTGTCTTTTTATAGTAATGAACTATACTGGGATGAGAGGAATCATGAAATGTGGTCGTACACCTATTCTCATCTTAAAACGCCAGATAAAGAGTTAGAAGGTAATTGGTTCCATAGCGATGAACAGATGACGAATTATGAAATACGTCAGACGAAAGGGTGGGGTATATTCTCTGATAAGGATATGATGTCGCCTGCTGCTCCTCCTTTTGCACCAATGGATACCACGCACGTTGACAATATGAAAGGTCCAGTAGTTAAACAATAATTATAGAAATTGGATATAGATTTAATCATAGGAATAATCATTACGATGGCACTCTCCGCTTTCTTCTCAGGAATGGAGATTGCTTTCGTTTCGAGTAATCGTCTTCTTGCCGAGATGGATAAGGAGAAGGACGGTATTGCACAGAAGTGTTTGACCATCTATTATAACAATCCAAACGGCTTTGTGTCTACTATGCTTGTAGGTAACAATATAGTACTTGTTATCTATGGTATCTTCTTTGCGCAAATCTTCGATACTACGCTATTTGCTTCGTTTGACTCGGCTACACGTGTGGTGTTGGATACGTTATTATCTACACTTGTCATTCTTTTTACAGGTGAGTTCTTGCCAAAGACTTTATTTAAGAGCAATCCGAACCGACTACTTACGTTCTTTGCTCCTTTGGCGTATATCTTTTTTATTATCCTTTGGCCTATTAGTCGTTTTGCGACCTTCCTTGCTCGTGTTCTTCTGCGTTTGGTCGGTGTAAAGATAGATGAGGAAGAGAACGATGGTACGTTTACGAAGGTTGACCTCGACCATCTTGTGCAGAGTACAATAGAGAATGCTAAGAACGAAGACGATATCGAAGATGAAGTAAAGATATTCCAAAATGCTTTGGACTTCCAAGACACGAAGGTGCGTGATTGCATGGTTCCTCGTACAGAGATTAAAGCTGTCGAAGAGAGTTGTAGCTTGGAAGAATTGCAGCAGATATTCATTGAGAGTGGTAACTCTAAGATTATTGTTTACGAAGGAGATATTGATCACATAAAGGGGTATATTCATTCCTCTGAGATGTTCCGTTCGCCAAAGAATTGGAAAGACCATATCCGTCAGTTGCCGTTTGTTCCGGAGACAATGGCAGCGCAGAAGCTGATGCAAGTTTTCCTACTTCAAAAGAAGAGTTTAGGGGTTGTTGTTGATGAGTTCGGTGGTACCAGCGGTATTGTGTCATTAGAGGATATCGTTGAGGAAATCTTTGGTGAAATAGAAGACGAACACGATAATACAAAGTATATTGCTAAGCAGATAAACGATAAAGAGTATGTTCTTTCGGCACGTTTAGAGATAGATAAGGTAAATGAGATGTTCAATCTTGATTTACCAGAAAGCGACAATTACATGACTGTTGGCGGTTTACTGTTGCATGTCTATCAAAGTTTCCCGAAACTGAACGAAGTTGTTACAGTTGGTCAATATGAGTTTAAGATAATCAAAAAGACGATGACTAAAATAGAACTCGTACGGCTAAAAGTCAATGATACAGAGTAATTTCTAAAAGAAAAATTATGATACTTGCCCATTTTTTTGTATTTTTGTGCGCAATTTGTCATACTGAATAGAATAATTAAAATCAAATAATAAATCTAAAATGGCAGTATTAGGAAAAATTAGAAGCAAAGGGGCTATACTGGTAGGTGCTATCAGCCTTGCCTTGGTTGCATTCTTGGCTGGAGATGCGGCCCGCTCATGTGAAGGTATGAAGGGTGAGTCGCATCAGCAAATTGGTAAGATTTTGGGCGAGAATATTAGCGTCCAGGAGTACCAGAAGTTGTTTGATGAATATCAGTCAGCAATTAAGTTTACCATGCAACGTGATAACCTCTCTGAACAAGAGCTTAACCAGGTAAAGGACCAAGTATGGCAGCAGTTGGTAAGCAGTCGTGTACTTGAGGCTGATGCAAAGAAGGTTGGTCTCACTGTTACGGAGAAGGAAATCGAAAACGTATTGAGTGAGGGTACGAACCCAGTGTTGACACAGACACCATTTGTTAACCAGCAGACTGGTCGTTTCGACGTTAATGCACTCAAGCAATTCTTTGATAGTTATAATAAGGCCAAGGCAGCTAAGTCTCCAGAGCTTGATCAGATGCAGGCTGTCTATGACTATTGGCTCTTCGTAGAGAAGAACTTACGTACACAATTGCTTGGTCAGAAGTATCAGGCTTTACTCGCAAGTTGTGTTCTCTCTAATAAGGCTGAAGCTACGATGGCTTTCAAGGACAACAATGAGGAGAGTCAGATTCAGCTTGCTTCTTTAGCTTATAGCTCTGTGAAGGATGCTGACGTTAAGATTTCAGATGATGACTTAAAGGCTAAGTACGACGAACTCAAGCCTGCTTTCCGTCAGAGTGTTGAGACGCGTGATATTAAGTTTGTTGACTATCAGATTAAGGCAAGCGCTGCCGACCGTAAGGTGGTTGCTAAGGAGATGAATGATTTCCAACATCAGCTTGCAACAGCTACCGATCCTTCAGGTGTTATCAGTAAGAGTGGTTCTGAGATTTCTTATCTTGGTCTTCCTGTAAGTAGTAAGGCTTACCAGCAGTATCCTGATATTGCTTCAAAGATTGATTCACTTTCTGTGGGTACAACTGGTGTGTTCGAGAATAGCCAGGACAATACGTTGAATGTTATTCGTGTATTCTCAAAGGCACAGTTGCCAGACTCAGTACAGTTCCGTCAGATTAGTGTTGGCGCTGCTACTCCTGATGAGGCACGTGCAAAGGCTGATTCTATTCAGAAGGCTTTGGCTGGCGGTGCTGACTTTGAGGCTCTCGCTAAACGTTACGGTCAGACGGGTGAGAAGGCTTGGTTTACTGGTCAGCAGTATGAGATGGCACCAACTATGAGTGTTGATAATCGCACTTTTGTTAATGCTTTGCTTAATGGTGAGGTGAATGCTACTCAGAACCTTGCGCTCACACAGGGTAATGTTATTCTGCAGGTTCTCGACAAGAAAGCTTTCACAACTAAGACAACTGCAGCTATTATCAAGAAGCCTATTGACTTTTCTAAGGATACACGCAGCAATGCTTATAATAAGTTCTCTGAGTTTGTTGCTAAGAGCTCTTCTGTTGCTGAACTTGAGAAGAATGCTTCTAAGTCTGGCTATCGTGTACAGTCGCTTAACGACCTCTCTACTGCTGAGCATTATGTTGGTGGTATTCAAGGTACACATGATGCACTTAAGTGGCTCTTTAGTGCTAAGCAGGGTGAGATTTCTCCACTCTACGAGTGTGGCGATAATGACCATCTCTTAGTAGTTGCTTTGACAGCTGTTCACCCACAGGGTTATCGTCCTTGGGATGATGCACAGGTTAAAGAGGTTCTCAAGCGTGAAGTAATGAAGGACAAGAAGGCTGAGATGCTCATGGCAAAGTTAAAGGGTGTCAACTCTATTGCTGCGGCTCAGTCAAAGGGTGCTAAGGTTTCTACGGTTAATCAGATTACTTTCTCTGCCCCTGCCTTCGTTCAGGCTACTGGTTCTGTTGAGCCTGCTCTCTCTGGTGCGGTTGCAGGAACAGCTGCAGGTAAGTTCTCTAAGGCTCCTGTTAAGGGTAACGCTGGTGTCTATGTGTTCCAAGTAGTGAAGAAGGCTTTGCGTGCTGGCTCTAAGTATAACGAAGCAATGGTTATGCAGCAGACTGCTCAGATGAATATGCAATTAATCAGCAACTTCATGCAGGATCTTATCCTTAAAGCAAATGTTGTTGACAACCGTTACCTCTTCTTCTAAAAGAAATCGTAACACCTTATATATATTAGACGGATGCACGGCAAAAGTGCATCCGTCTTTTGTGTTTATATCGTCTTTCTCTTCTTTTATATAGCTTGCTATAGAGCTTTCTATTTTTTTATATAGCTTGCTATATGACTTTCTATCTTTTTATGTAGCTTGCTATAGGGCTCTCTATTCTTTTATATAGCTTGCTTAATCTTTCTCCTAAATGACTTGTTCCCAATTAGTTTAATGTTTACAAAGCCATGTGCGTTGAGCGTTGCGAGCATTGTCGATAGTACGCAAGTAAGGAGCCTTTTCTGATATAGTTTTGTCATCAGCATGTGTTCATCAGACGATTGCAAGGACAAAATACTTTGTTTGACGGTTGTTACTAAACGGCATACTTAGCATATTGCTTTTGCTCGATGTGTTAGATGGCCTAAACGTTAAAGAATGGCTATGTAATTCAGTTTATTTTTATATTTTTTTACTAATTCCTTGTTTGTTTCATATATTCTCACTACCTTTGCGCCCAGTTAAATTAAAATTAACTCGTAATAACGATGAGAGTCATAAAGAATATTAATTCAGCAAATGTTTGCACTTTATTAGGAAATAAAGGCGCAGACACGCTTTGTGCTGCATTAGATTCTTTAACGAAGAAAGACGAAAAAAATATCGCAAATTATTTGGTAATTCCAAATAATTTTGTACTCTCTCTCATATAGGCCAGGCCTAACCTCCCCACTTTTTTCTTCTCGCATACGCGCGCGAGGCGTGCCGTGCAACCCCTGTAAACAAAGGACTTTTCGGAGTTTCCTTTGTTCGCTTTTTAGTGTCCCTACGTAAACGAAATAAGAAGAAATTAAGCACGAAATAATAACTATTTTAATTGATAAAACAATGGAGAAAAAGAAACAAAAGAAGAACTATTCTGCACCAAAGTGTGAAATAGTTCACGTAAACGAAACCACTAATCTGATGGACGCATCCATGCCTGGTCAGCACAAAAAGGCGAACCATGCTACTGGTCCAGCTGGTGCTAAAGAAAGTCAATGGGATGAGGAAGAGTTCGAAGATGAAAACTCAACCTCATGGGAAGACTAAGAGAGAGTTATTAACTAAAAGAACAAAGTAAAACGAATAAATGATGAAGACAACAATGAAACAATATTCATTCGCATCGCAACTAAAGTCTTTGGCTGTCGTGTTCGGCATCGCCTTGACTTTCGCTTCTTGCGCTAAGGAGGATGTAGCACAAAACCCAACCAATACAGAGGGCGATAATGATAAGAACCTTACGACTTTCGTGGCAGGCGATGAGGCAAAGACTCGCACGTCATTGGATTATAATAGTAGCGACTTCTCTTGGGAAGCAGGCGATTATATCTACGTAAAGGATGACGACGGTTTATTGCGGAAGAGTAGCAATGCGCCAACAAGTAAGGTTGCTTCTTTTATGTATAAAGTGCCAGGTAAGTTTACTGCAAGTAGTAGTTATAAAGTTTATTACTTGGGCAAGAATAGTAGCGGTAGTTCAGTAAGTATCTCAACCGCCCAGAGCCAGACAGCCCCAGACAATACCGAGCACTTCGGCACCGCAGGCGACTATGGTACAGCAACTGCGACAGGAAGCGTAGGAGGAAAAACTTTTAGTTTCCAGTTAGAGCATCAGCCAGCTTACCTTGTTTTCCAGCCTTATACAAGTAACACAATTCTGCAAAACTGTTACTTAACTAAGGTGGAGGTAACTTCTGACAACGATATTGCCGAAACATACAGCATCAATACAACAACAGGTGCTTTGGACGCTTCAGCAGGTACAGGCAGCAAACAAATCGTCTTGACTACAAGCGGCAGCGGCAGTTATAGCAACGGCTTCCCACTAAACAACAGTTCTGCCAGCGTAAGTACCAACGGTGCATACATGGTGATTAAGCCAGGAACTCATATCCTAAAAGTACGTTACTGGGTAAAAGACGTAGCTACCAACGTTGAGGGTACCATCACAAAGACGCTTCCTGCTACTGCTTATGCTTCTAACACTTACTACGATATGACTGCTAACCTTAACGTACGCGACTACGACGGCGACCATTATTACATGTGGGATGCCCAGCAGCAATATTGGTATGGTTACGAATGGACAAGGCACTTGTCAGGAAACACAGGTCAGCCAACACTAAACGGAAACAGTTCATCAAATTACGCCCAGAGTAACAGTGATGTGTCTCGTTGGTACAACGAGTATTACCCAGGTTATGGCGTAAGTAACCCTGCAACGCACAGTTCATGTAAAGACCTTCCAAACGCCAACGAGATGTCTTGGTACTGTATGTACGGTGATCCACGTTGGGACGGTGATGAGTTATGGACTACAATGGGGCATTTATATAAAGGTGGCATGTGGTTTAAGAAGAAGTCCGTGCTATTGGCAGAGGGTAATTACAATACCGAGAAGTCAGCTGATAATACAACCGACTTACGGACAACATACAAGGATTATAACAACACTAACAGTAGTATCAGCAATTCCGGTCTCCCTTCAGCAGCCGATGCAAACAAATATTTCTACCTGCCCGCCTTGGGTTACTACAACTCTGGTCAGCTGTACAATGTTGGCAGCAACGGCGTCTATTGGTCGTCAAGTGCTAACCCATGGGACAGTAACGGCGCGTACGACCTGGTCTTCGACAGTGGTGGCGTCCGCGTGGGCAGCTACAACCGCTACGGCGGGTTCAGGGCGGAGGCGTTTCAGTAGTTCTCGCGATTGCCCCTTTACAGGTGTCGCTCTCTAAAAGGTGACACCTTAAGAACCGCCGTAAGACCCCTCCCCGGCCCTCCCCGAAGGGGAGGGAGTGCCTAACGGACAGGGCTTCTGCTGAATGCGTATTCCGTTGCTGCGCTCACCGTATCTACGTGTTGGCGGATGCGTATTTAGCTACTCGTAGATACGCATTGCGCAGCCGTTAGATGCGTATCTAACAGCAGCGCTCACCGTATTCAGCAGCAACGCTCACCGTATCTGGCGGTACGTAGATACGCATTGCGCAGCAAGGGAGTGCGTATCTGTCGGCAGAAGGATACAGAAAGGAGGAAAGAAAAGACGACGAAAGGAGGAAATAAACCAAGAAAATAGAATGGGGCAGCATGAAGAAGCGCAAAGAAAGCTGCAGAGGTGTGCTGCCCTGCCCTACGCTATGATAAACAACAATTGTATTAATAATTTAAAGTCGAAAGAATCATGAAAATTCGTTTAGTACCAAAGAAAAATCCGCAGAAGCGGGAGGAAGTAAAGTTTTATGCTAACCCTGTTAATCTTGGGCATAAGTCGTTGGACGACATTGCACGTGATATTGCGGGGCGTTCGTCCTTGACACGTGGTGATGTGTCGAACGTGTTGTATAACTTTATCGATTGCTTGCCCCATTATCTCCGTGATGGTTTCAGCATTCAGTTGGGCGAGTTCGGCTCGATGCGTGTCACACTGTCGAGCAAAGGAGCTGAAAAGGAGGAGGATTTTAAGACCGCAACCATTAAGCCTCGTGTCGTCTTCACGCCTGGCGGAGAATTGAAGCGAGAGTTAGCCGCAAATTCCTACGAGTCGGTGAGGAAGAAGGAGGAAGCAGAGAAAGACAAGAAAAAGGAGGATAAGAAAAAGAATGGAGGAGGAAGTGGCCCAGTAGCGGGCCAGGGATAGGAAAGGATATTGGGCCTAATAGGGCTAATAAGGCCAATAGAGCAAATGAGGCCAATAGGGCCAATAAGGCTAATAAGGCCTAATGAGGCTAATAAGGCTAATGAGCCTAATAAGGCCAATATCCAAGAAAAGAAACAAGTTCGGTTTTAATAATACTGAATTGATTAATTTAGTTTTAATTATGTTTCCAGCGGGAAGCCATTGATGTGATATCAATGACGATACATCGGTAATTTAATTTTCGTTTCTTGCCCCTGGCACCATGATTGGTGTCATGGGGCAAGTTTTTTAGTATGCCCAGCATGATTTTATGTTGCAGAGAAAATTGATTATTCTCGTAAAGAGGATTGACCATTCTCACAAAAAAGGTTGACCTGTTTCGCAAAAAGGGTTGACGGTTTCCTCAAAAAGAGGTTAATAGTAAAGCAAAGAGGAGAGAATGGTTTTTAATAAATAAAAGAGGATGTGTCAAAACAGACACACCCTCTTTTTAGTTGTTTATAATGACTTCTTCTTTAGTTTCTCCACATAAGCATCAATAGCAGCAACAGCTGTGATGTTTACAATGTCACGCACAGAAGATTCGAAATCGGTAAAGTGAATTGGTTTATTAAGACCCATTTGGATAGGACCAATAACCTCGGCTTCTGGGCTCAATGCCTGTAATAGTTTATAACCACTGTTGGCAGAAGACAAGTCAGGGAAGATGAGTGTGTTAACATCTAATCCTTTCAAGCGAGTGAATGGGAACTTCTCATCACGCAACTCTTTATTCAAGGCAAAGTTAACCTGCATCTCACCATCAATAGCCAAATCTGGATATTCCTTTTGCAGCTTCTCAACAGCAGAGTGCACCTTCGATGGAGAACCTTCTTTATCAGAACCAAAGTTAGAATAAGAAAGCATTGCAATTGCAGGTTTATCATTGAAGAATTTAACCGAATTGGCAGCCAACTTAGCGATGTCAGACAACACCTCATCATCAGGATGACGATTAATCAGCGTATCAGCAATATAGAATACACCCTTCTTAGTATTTAGAATATGCATAGTACCAAAGTGATTATACTCTGGTCGGATACCAATAACATCCTTAGCTACCTTAATCGTGTTGCTATATTTGGTGTAAAGGCCAGTGATAAACGCATCCGCATCACCATTCTCAACCATTGACATTCCGAAATAGTTACGTTCATACATCTTATCGTATGCCTCTTCAAATGTGTAACCTTCACGTGAACGCTTTTCAGCTAAGTGCTTTGCGTATGTAGCACGACGTCCCTGTTCTTTATCAGCACGCATATCAACAATCTCAATATCAGAAATATCAAGTTTGAGACGATTAGCGACACGATTCAAGCGGTCGGGGTTTCCTAAAAGGATTGGTACACAGATACCTTCTTGTTTAGCTTGTACAGCGGCCTTCATCATTGTTTGGTGACCACCTTCAGCAAAGACAATACGTTGTGGATGTTGGGCAGCTGTAGCATGAAGGGTGTGAGTTAGTTTTGTTTCCTGACCTAACATCTGAAGTAGATGCTGCTTATAAGCTTTGAAGTCCTTGATAGGAGTGCGAGCAACACCGCTCTCCATGGCAGCTTTAGCAACGGCAGCACTCACCTCAGTAATCAGTCGTGGGTCGACAGGTTTTGGGATAAAGTACTTAGGGCCAAAGGTAAGGTCGTTTACATGATAAACCTCATTCACCACGTCTGGTACGGTTTCTTTAGCCAAGTCAGCAATAGCCTGTACTGCTGCCATCTTCATTTCCTCGTTGATAGCTTTGGCATGAACATCCAAGGCACCACGGAATATGTATGGGAAACCAATTACGTTATTAATCTGATTAGGGTAATCAGAACGTCCAGTAGACATGATTACGTCAGGACGGGCAGCAACTGCATCATCGTAGGATATCTCCGGAACAGGGTTAGCCAATGCGAACACAATAGGATTCTCGCTCATTGAACGAATCATATCTTGTGTAAGAACATTCCCCTTAGACAAGCCAACGAATACGTCAGCACCCTTAATAGCTTCCTCTAAGGTATGTATATCACGTCGGTCGGTAGCAAAAAGGGCCTTTTGTGGAGTCAGGTTCTTAGAGTCAGAAGTAATAACACCCTTAGAGTCGAGCATTACAATGTTCTCCTTCTTCAGTCCTAACGCCATGTATAACTTTGTACATGAGATAGCTGCAGCACCTGCACCATTGACGACTAACTTAACATCAGCGATATTCTTCCCAGCTACTTCAAGTGCATTCTTCAGACCTGCAGCAGAGATGATAGCCGTTCCGTGTTGGTCATCATGCATAACAGGAATATCAAGCGTACGTTTCAGACGTTCCTCAATAGCGAAACACTCTGGTGCTTTAATATCTTCAAGATTGATACCACCAAAGGTTGGTGCAATCTTCTCTACCGCTTCACAGAATTTATCTGGGTCTTGTTCGTTTACCTCTATATCAAAAACATCAATACCACCGTATATCTTGAAAAGTAATCCTTTACCTTCCATGACAGGCTTTCCACTCATTGCACCGATGTTGCCCAGTCCTAATACAGCTGTACCATTACTGATAACTGCAACTAAATTACCTTTGTCTGTGTATTTATATACGTCATCTGGATTCTGCTGAATCTCTAAGCATGGATATGCCACACCAGGCGAATATGCCAGACTAAGGTCTGTCTGTGTACTATAAGGCTTTGTAGGCTTTACTTCAATCTTGCCAGGACGGCCGTTGTTATGATACTCCAAAGCGGCTTCTTTTGTTACCTTGACCATAGTTAATCTTTTACTTTTAATATTACAAAAATGTATTTTTGACTTACAAAGTTAGTAAAATCCACTTTAAATCAGATGTCATTATGAAAGTTTTTTGTAATTTTGTCGCAAAAATAAAGTTTGATGCATAATACAACTACAGAAACCACTTATCGGCAAGAACTTAAAGAGAGAATCCTCGTTGCAGCTCTTAACTTATTCCATAAACATGGGATAAAAAGAGTAAAGATGGACGATATAGCCAATGTACTTAAGATATCAAAGCGTACACTTTACGAGATATACAGTAATAAAGAGGAGTTGCTCTTTGAAGTTATCCGACTTGATAAGAAGAAAGAAGGCCAGGCTATGGCAGAGATAGACAAGTCTGGACAGAATGTCATCAATATTATCATAGAGGTTTGTCGTTTTCGTATAGAGAAGATGGGTAAGATAAATCCGCTTTTCTTTGAGGAACTCCACATGTATCCAGAGTTACTCGCTTATGTCCGTAAGCTCCATAAGGAATATGAAAGCGATGCTCATTCTTTCATTCAGCGTGGAGTTAAAGAGGGCTTATTCCTTCCTAATATAAACTATGAGATTATACGTATCTTGACAGTAGCCTCACAGAATGCTATTATGAATCAGTTTCTTTATAAGAAGTATGATGTAGAGGAGCTGGGCTACGCAGCCATCTTATTCTTTGTACGAGGATATTGCACCTTAGAAGGTATTAAATTATTAGATAAAGAGTTAGACTCGCTTTTCAGTTGCAAGTAAACATTGTGCTGACAACAGATTATTTAGGTAAAAGATTATAGTAAAATGAAAGATAATACATACAAGACACTGTTGCTAACATTGTTAGTTGCATTGTTCCTTTTCCTATTGCATTTCCTTCCAACACTAACAATAGGGGATACAAAGTTACGTGAAATAGACATTCTAAGCGACCTTGCTAAAAAGAAGAAAGTACTCGAAGACGTCATTCCATCGCCTAAGAAGCCTTCTTCTGTTGTTGCCTATGATAAAGACGGAAAGGTTATCAACTTTAAGGAGGAGTGGCCAAAGGGTACAGAACGTATCGTTGACTATTCTGCAGGTAAACCTGGAGGATTGGATCATTTCTATAGTCAACTGAACTTATTGGTTCAGAAACAGCAAGTAGGGCGTCCTGTTCGTATTGCTTATTATGGTGATTCATATATAGAAGGTGACATCTTATTAGCCGACTTGCGTGAAGACCTTCAGAAATACTATGGTGGTTATGGCGTTGGATGGATAGATGCGGGTAATGACCTCGACCAATACAAGCATACAGTAGATAATAGTTTCTCCGGGCTGACCGAGCACATGGTCAAGAAACCAGCAAGTTATGATGTCAATCAAGCAGGTATTGCAGAGCGTTACTATACCATGAATGGCCAAGCCACAATGACGTATGCTCCTTTCACTTTATCCCATGACTATCCACATACCGAGAAGTGGGCAAGTACATTACTTTATCTACGTTCAAAAGGAGGCGCTAACGTTAGCTTCAACATAGATGGTGGCAAAACAAGTAACCAACGTGTTAACCCATCACCAGAGGTACAAGTAGTGAAGATGGACGGCATCACCTCCCATGCAACCGTCAAGGTCGATGGAACGAATACTATTCTCTTTGGTACGTCACAGGAAGGTAAGGAAGGTATTGTGCTTGACAATTTCAGTATGCGTGGTTCTTCAGGTATAACATTGTCCAAACTTCCAGAACAGATGTTGAAGGAGTTTGCACGTGTACGTCCGTATGATCTCATTGTATTCCAGTTTGGTGTTAACGCTATTGATGCCCAGACAACTCCCGAACGATTGAAGAAGTACATGCGTGACATGAAACTTGTAGTAGACCTTTTCCACAAGTGTTTCCCTGAAACGAGTATTCTTATCGTTAGTAGTCCCGACCGTGGCTCTAAGTCTTCACCTGATGGTACGATGAAGGGTGTTGAGATGTTAGTAGGTTATCAAGAGCAACTTGCATCCGACTGTCATGTTGGTTTCTATAATCTCTTCCGTGCTATGGGAGGTCCAGGTACGATGATGCGTATCGTAGACAGCCAGGATATGGGTACAAAAGACTATGTACACATTAATTATAAAGGTGGTAAATATGTCAGTCAGCGTATCTTTAAGTCTATCGTAGCCGGACAGAAGAATTATACAAGACGTGAGAAAATGATAGAACAGTAGGTTTGTATTTACATAACATTGAGTCAAATGGAAACAAGTATATTTCTCAACCAGTTAATGGTTATCATCAATAATCTCTTACAAAACATAGAGACGTATATTGGAGGGCTTGAGTTTTCAAAGCTATCTGATATTCTTCTATATAATCCAAAAGAACCGCTCCTCTTCTCTTCTGGTGCTTTTCTTTTCATATTCCTTGTCTTCATGATAGGATATTACTGTCTACGAAAGAAGGTGGATGGGCGATTACTCTTCGTGACGCTCTTCTCTTATTATTTCTTCTATAAGAGTAGTGGCTTCTATTTCCTATTGTTACTGATCGTGACCGTAAGCGACTTCTATATAGCACGTCGTGTTGCCAAGGGAAAATATCCAAGATTATGGTTATGTTTGAGCCTACTCATCGACCTTGGACTTTTGGCTTACTTTAAGTACACGAACTTCTTTGCAGGAATGGTGGCGCAGATGATTGGTGGTAATTTCCAACCTTGGGACATCTTCCTACCAGTAGGAATTAGCTTCTACACCTTCAAGACCATCTCTTACGTTGTCGATATCTATCGGAAGAAGGCTGAGCCTATGGAGTCACTCCTCGACTATGCTTTCTTTGTTAGCTTCTTCCCAACACTCTTGGCAGGCCCTATCACTCGTGCAACCGACTTTGGTCCACAGATTCGTAAGCCATTGCATATTAGCCGTGAGATGTTCGCTCAGGGTGTGTTCTTTATCATCATTGGTCTTTTTAAGAAGGCTGTTATCTCAGATTATATCTCTCAGAACTTCGTTGATCGTATCTTTGATAACCCTACACTCTTCTCTGGTGGTGAGGTTCTCCTTGGTCTTTATGGTTATTGCATACAGATTTATTGCGATTTCTCAGGCTATTCTGATATGGCAATCGGTATTGCCTTGCTTCTTGGATTTAAGATACCGATGAACTTTAATGCGCCACTTACGGCCGACTCCATGACTGACTTCTGGCGACGTTGGCATATTTCGCTATCAACATGGATACGTGATTACGTTTATATATCCCTTGGCGGTAACAAGAAGGGAACACTTCGCATGTATTTCAACCAAATGGTTGCGATGACTGCTTGCGGATTATGGCACGGCGCATCTCTGAACTTCGTCGTATGGGGTGTTCTTCATGGTGCTTTGGTTTGTGTACATAAGTTCTGGTCGCAGACAGTTTTGAAGCATGACCGCCGTTATCATCCATCTGGTATTCGTCGTTTCTTATCAGTATTCATCACTTTCCATGTCCTTTGCTTCACGTGGCTTTTCTTCCGTTGTAAGGACTTTGATAGCGTGTGGATTATGGTTAAGCAGTTGTTCACAAAGTTTAATCCTTCCGTACTCCCCGATGTCTTCATGGGTTATAAGTATGTATTCATGTTGATGATATTTGCTCTTCTTACCCATTGGATACCTGATTCTTGGCAAAATCGTTGTGTACGAGTCTTAGAGAAGGGTGGGGTTGTCCTCTCTGCTATCGTGATTACTATCGTTATATTCATCATTATGCAGGTGAAGAGTTCTGAGATACAACCATTCATCTATTTCCAGTTCTAAATAGATTGAACTATATAATATAACGTACAGTATACTGTTTAATAATACTTAGTTAAACAGTATGCTGTTTTTTATGGCCTTCTGTTAAGCCTTAAACGCTTATTATCCTCGATACGTCTTGTTTTCTTCTGTCTAAGTGTGTCTAAAGTAGGTACTAATGAATGTTTGAGTTGAAGTAAGAAGTCTCTTAATATCTTTATTGTAAGGTATAAGTTGGGACTATCACATCTTCTCTAATAATTTACGGTTTATCCTCTTTTCCCTTCTTCTAAGTGACTGGTAAATATATAAAAAATTATTACATCAAATCAAGCCAAATTCCTTCTAATTCAAAGTGCATTATCTTCTTTTATCTACTTTGTAATCTACAATAAATCAATATGTTACAAAATACGTTGGAGAAAACGCCTTTCTTGCTCCAAGAAGGGCGTCTTCAACACGCAAGAAGGGCATGTTCTCGAACGTTGAAAGGCCTCTTCTTACTTCAAGTGAATGCTCTTTCCTAATGGAGAGGAGAGTGATTAATGAAATATCTTCACAAATCTTGCTTGTATGTTCAGCGTTCCCTATTCTTTCCTTAGTCGTATTCTTATAAGGTCATCACGGCAAATATGTCTCTGTTTGTGGGAGAATGAGCCTCAACTTCGACCCCTCTGCGAACGGAGTAGAGCGTGAATACCAAGATAAGTCACGAGTATTTTTTTTATAGTTAGCCATTCCTTCCCTTCTTTCTCTTGGTAGTAAGGAAAGCTGTAAACCTTAGGTTGTTTTTTCTCAATAGGTAAGCTCCTATGGAAGTAGCTATCAAGAAGAAACTTATCAACGCACAATTAAAGTCTTAATGGTTTTTGTTTTTTTACGTATATAAAGTCTTATATCTCGTTTTTTTTGTTTTACTTTGCAGTTAATTGAATAAGTTTACTAACGTATTAGTCCCATAAACAAGACTAAAATATTGAGAAAGCTATTAATGACTAACATATTTAATATGAAAAGAAGCTTGAAATGGCTGGTTGCGATAGTGTTTACACCAGTCATACTGTTTCTTATACTTGTTGCACTATTATATTGTCCACCAGTTCAGAATTGGGCAGCAAAGCGTGTGGCCACTTATGTTTCAGAAAAGACTGGGATGGATGTAAGCCTCGAACGGGTTAATCTCTCTTTTCCATTAGACCTTCAGTTAGAGGGGCTAAAAATGCTTCGTCCCAACGATTCTATTCCTAATAAGAAAGATACGGTAGCTGATATACATCGCATGGTAGCGGATGTAAGTTTATTGCCCTTGCTTGAAAGCAAGGTAGAAGTCAACGAACTGACATTTACAAAACTGAAGGCAAATACCGTCAACTTTATCGGTGACCTTCGTATTCGTGGCGATTTGCAGCGTTTACATCTCGTAAGTCATGGCATAAACCTCATTGGCGACTCTGTTCGCATCAATAAAGCCGATATTGAAGGAGGATGGGTAGACATCGCATTGGGCGATACTGTGCCCGAAGACCCACACAAGAAGAAGCCACTTTGGCGTATTAATATCGATAATCTTAACCTTGCTAAAACAGATTTTCGCCTTCACATGCCTGGAGATACGATGAGTGTTCGTGCTAACTTCAACAAGGGTATGGTGAAGGGAGCCGAACTTCTTCTACATGACAACATCTATAAGGTAGCGAATGTAGATTGGCAAGGGGGCGATTTCAGCTATGATAAGAATTATGTAAGGCATGCAAAGGCTGGCTTTGATGCCGCACATATAGCCATGCAGGACATCAATCTCGGTATAGACTCCTTTCTCTATGCTGCCCCGAAGATACGATTGCGTGTCCGAACAGCCAATATGAAGGAGAAAAGTGGACTGATAGTAACGGATTTCCGTGGTCCTTTCTCTATGGATTCTACAAGTATCAATCTACCTAATATGTATGTTCGCTTACCAGGAACAGAGCTGTCTGGGCGGTTCATGATGAACATGAACGCCTTTGCAGACAAGAATCCGGGACAGATATCAACTCAGTTAGATGGTTTCCTACGCTTAGATGACCTGCAGCCATTCCTTACCTCCGTACCAAAGAACATCTATCAAGCACTTCCTAATCAACGTATTATCGTAAAAGGACAGCTCGATGGCAATCTTCGTTCGGCTACATTCAAGCAACTTCGATTAGCTATGCCAGGTTACTTCGACCTTACCAGCACTGGATGGATAGCTGATATGATGTCTGGAGCGGGTCTACTTCGTAGTGACTTGAGACTGAAGGGAACAGCAAGTAACTTACGTTTTGTTTCTAAGTTATTGCCCCGTAATGTGCGTAAGACTATAGCCCTCCCACAGGGAGTTGGTATCAATGGTAATATCCATGTACGTAAAATGCTTTACACGGGTAACATCTTGCTGACACAAGGCGGTGGACGGATTCGACTGAATGGTGCATACAATACGGCAACAGAACTTTATCGCCTTTCAGCAGACGCAACTTCATTCCCTGTACATCATTTCTTACCTAAGATGGGATTGTCGGCTTTCTCTGGAACGATAAAGGCGCATGGGCGAGGAACAGACTTCTTGAGTCCGAAATCATCGACAAACCTCAGTCTGCGTGTTCGTAGTTTCAGATACGGTAAATATGTGCTTGACGGATTGAATGGTGATATCTCTAAGCATGGAGAGCTTCTCGCAGCTCATGTAAAGAGTACTAATAGGATGTTGGCGGGCGACTTTACGTATAAAGGTAAGGTCAATACACGACTCGTCGATGGTCATCTGCGAGGCTGGTTACGTCGTGTTGATTTGCATGCAATGGGCTTGATGGAGGATAGATACGTCGTGTCTACATGGACAGATATAGACGTACGGTCGGACATGAAGAACAATCATCATGTAAGCGGTCCTATTCGCTCGTTCCGTCTCATGCAAGAAGGAAAGAAGAAGAGCCGACTTCTTGCAGCTGGTAACTTTGATGTGCGTGCGGATGTACGGTCGGGTGCACTCGATACGCATTTGAAAGGTAATCTCTCTGAGGCTGATTTACAGGCCTTTGGGTTTGTAGATAAGCATTACATAACCTCTGCTGATGCTGATATTACGCTTCGCTCAGATATGAAGAAATACTATGCAGTAAGTGGAAATGTTGGTAACTTGTTGCTTAGCGAACATCGTAAAGGAATGCGAATACCATTGGTTGAAGGCAATTTCAACCTTGATGCTACAATGAGAGGCAGTCAGATTGAGGGTTCTATAAATGGTTCATTCCCACGTGTAGACCTTTATCAGTTGGGAGTCGTTGATAAAGCAATGTCAAGTAGCTTCTCGGCTAATACCTCGTTTGCCATGTCTGGCAAGGATGATATGAATGTTCGTGGATTGATAGGAAACCTTCATGTAACCGACCAGAACCGAACTTACGCTCCAGGGGATGTGGATATCGACCTTATGAGTCGTCGAGATACCATACATGCAGTGTTGAATGGAGGTGACTTCCGACTTAGTACAGCATTTAATAGTAGTGTTAATCAATTGACGGAAAGTGGGAAACGGATATACAAGATTGTACGTGAACAACTCGCTAACCGTCGTATAGACCAGGCTGCAATACTTCGTCATTTACCAACAGGGCACTTTACACTCCGTAGTGGACGTGATAACTTATTCTCTAACTTGTTGGCACAAGAAGGATATGCCTTTAGTCAGGCGGATATTAATCTGACATCTTCACCAACAAGAGGTCTTGATGGAAAGATAAGTATTGACTCTTTGGTTTATAATGATATCCATCTTGATAGCATCAGAGCTGACCTCACCAGTATTGATGGGCAGCTGAACTATCTGTTATCAGTTAAGAACAATCCTTCTAACACCTACCCGTATCATGGATACCTGCAGGGTGCGCTCTATGAACATGGCTTACAAACACATGCAACAATCCTTGATAAGGATGGAAAGACAGGTTTCGACTTGGCTATGCAGGCTGCTATGAAGCGCAGAGGAATAGAACTCTCAATCACTTCTCCTAAGTCTGTGTTAGGTTATAAGTCCTTTGCTGTCAATGACTCTAATTATATCTATATTGGACGTGACCGTCGTCTGTCAGCTAACCTACGTTTGGAGGCGGCTGACGGAACGGGTATGCTCGTCTCTACTGAGGATGATGATACGGCCTCATTGCAGAATGTAACGCTGTCAATGAACCATTTTGAGTTGGGCAGTTTGTTTGCTGTATTACCCTTCGCACCGAAGTTGTCGGGTACTCTTGATGGTGATTACCACCTTGTACAGACGGAGAAAGAACTCACAATCTCAAGTGATATGACCATTAAACGGCTTGTTTATGAGAATTGTCCTATGGGAGATGTAGGCACACAGTTCGTTTATATGCCTAAAGGGGACGGTACACACTATGTTGATGGTATTATAACTCAAGATGGAAATGAGGTCGGCATCCTCTCAGGAACCTATAAGAATGAGGGAGAAGGAGAGTTAGATGCAACCTTAGAGATGAACAAGTTCCCTTTAAATTACGTCAATGGCTTTGTTCCTGACCAAATTGTTGGCCTCGAAGGAGTAGGTGAAGGAACGTTGACAGTAAAGGGTCCGTTGAATAAATTGGATGTTAATGGTGAGATTTACCTTGACTCTTCCTACTTGGTGAGTGCTCCCTATGGTATTAAAATGCGTTTTGCAGATGACCCAGTACGGATTAAAGACAGCCACATAGAGTTCGAGAACTTCGAGATGATAGCTAGTAACGGTTCTCCACTTGATATATCAGGGTACTTAGACTTCTCTAATCTTGATAAGATGATGCTTAATGCTGAGTTAAAAGCTAAGGATTTCCAAGTGATAGATGCAAAGAAGAACGCTCGTTCACAGGTATATGGCAAGGCTTTCGTTGACTTTTCTGGTCAGATAAGTGGCTTATTAAATAACTTGCAGCTTACTGGTAAGCTCAATGTATTGGATAATACAGATGTGTCTTACATAGTGCAAGATGGTACGTTAGCGACCGATGACGAGTTAAACGACCTCGTTAAGTTCACTCATTTCAATGATTCAACGAAGCAGATCATCAAGCGTCCTGATATTAGAGGGTTCAGTATGGCACTCGTAATAGACATAGATGAGCAGGCACATGTGTTCTGTGCGCTAAGTCCTGACCAGTCTAATTATATCGACTTCGTGGGTGGTGGGAACCTTCTTCTTAACTATGACCCTACGAATGGAGTACAGGTTCGTGGTAGATATACGTTGAGTGATGGTCAAATGAAATATTCTCTCCCAGTGATACCACTCCGTACTTTTACGATAAAGAGCGGAAGTTATCTTGAGTTCACGGGTGATCCGATGAAGCCAACACTAAATATTACGGCGACAGAGAGCGTAAGGACAAATGTTACAAATAGTTCTGGAGGAGGAAGAATAGTTGATTTTGAATGTGGAGTGAGCCTGACTCGCCAATTCCCAAAGCCTGGAGTTGAGTTTATCATCACCGCTCCTGACGATCAAGAGATGCAGAATATTCTTAATACTAAGGGTGTTGAGGAACGTTCTAAACTTGCTGTGACGATGTTAGCATCGGGCATGTATTTCGATGGCGAGAACTCTACCAATCCTAATACAGCGATGAGTGGAGCATTAGCAAGCTTCTTGCAGACCCAAGTAAACTCTATCACAGGAAGGGCACTCAACTCTATGGGCCTCGACTTAACAGCCAACATGGAGAGTGCAGCCGATGTGAATGGTAACTTACACACCGACTATACCTTCAAGTTCTCCAAGCGCTTGTGGAATAATCGGCTACGAATCATTATGGGTGGACGTGTGTCAACGGGCGCACAGTTCTCTGAAGAGAATGGAGCCTACTTCGATAACTTCTCTCTCGAATACCGTCTTAATCAGAAGGAAACAAAGTATTTGAAGCTTTATTACGAACGTGAGGCATACGATTGGTTAGAAGGTAACTTGTCGGAGTTCGGTGTTGGCATCATGTGGAGGCGTAAGTTGCGTCACTTTAAGGATATTTTCCGCTCCAAGGATGATACGCCTTTGATTGTACCTAAGCAAGAGAAGCCTAAGAGAGATTCATTAATTAATTTCGTAAATGAGAAGAAACAGAATCAATAATAGTCTGACAAGCAGAAGAAAGGTTGCCAAAGTACTTTCTTTCATGGCTTTCCTTTCCCTACTTGTAGCCTGTAGTACGACCTCAGCAATCCCTGATGGTGAACACTTATACACGGGCATGGAGAAGACAAAATACAGTAACTATCAACCTAACCAACACTTTAATGATGTGAAGGGTGAGTTAGATGTTGTCCTTGCTACTAAGCCAAATGCGTCGTGGATGGGCAGTCCCAGCGTGCGTTCTCCTTTCCCTGTTGGTCTGTGGATATGGAATGCTTTCTCACAGGATACGACCTCCTTCAGTCGATGGTTGGTTCGTGCGTTTGGCTCTACACCTGTGTTAATGAACTCAACAGCCCCCGACTTGCATGTCACAGTTGGTGAGAATCTCTTACGCAAACGTGGTTATTTCAATGGGAAGATAACATACGAGAAACTTGCACAGCGTAATCCTAAGAAGATGCGGTTGCAATATTCGGTTGATATGGGGCGTTTGTGGCTACTTGATAGCATTCGCTATGTTAACTTTCCACCCACGGCAGACAGCTTGATAAGGGCTAACCTCGATAAAGCAATCATTCATAAAGGGGATGCCTTTGATGTTTCGACACTCGAACAGGAGCGTAAACGCATCACAGACTTATTCCGTAACAATGGTTACTATTATTATCAGAATAACGATGCGAGCTATCTTGCCGACACAACTCTCACCTATGGCTTAGCTTCCATGCGTCTGCAGATGGCTGACTCAGTAAGTAATAGAGTCTTACGAAAGTGGGATATAGGTACAATCACTATCAATCTGCAACGTCAATTCATGGATTCTCTTTCTCGACAGAGTAGGTTCCGTGATATTATCGTTAATTATAATGGATCCCACAAGCCTCTCCGTCTTCGCACAATAACCAATGACTTGAAGATATGGCCTGGTACTGTCTACAACAACGAACTGGTAGAAAAGACCCAGCAACAGTTTAACAGTAGTGGAGTATTTGCTGCAACGAACTTTGCTTTTACTCCTCGTGACACGACAGACACGTGTAGTATTCTGGATATGACCATTAATTGTGTCTTTGATAAGCCTTACGACTTCTACATTGAGGCCTATGGTAAGGGAAAGACCAGTGGTAGATATGGTCCTGAGGCGATTGTTGGTTTGACGAAACGAAATGTCTTTCGTGGTGGTGAGAAGTTCGACTTACGTTTACATGGTTCGTACGAATGGTCGGCAAGTAGCGATGATGACGGCAGAGACCGGCTCGGACTGAATAATTATGAGTATGGTGCAGAAGCCAGTCTACAATTCCCTCGACTCGTCAACCCTTTTGCCACACCGCCAAGAAAGCGTTGGGCACGTGAAGAAAGGAAGATTGCTGCAGCTGCAGAAAAGGGACTTGTCTATGTTCCTAAGGTCCCTCGTACTTATTACACAACACCATCAACGACCCTTAAAGCCTCTGTTGATGTCTTAAACCGTGCTAAGTATTTTAAGCGGCATGTAGTGTCTGGGGAGTTAACCTACCAGTGGCAGCCAAACGAACGTAATAGTTATTCGTTCTCTCCATTGACGTTAACATACGAGTATATGCATAATGTGACCGATCGTTATCTTGAATTGATTGACAGTGTGCCATATCTTGAAGTCTCTTTGGCCGACCAGTTCATCCCTAAGATGCTCTTTCAATATACTTTCATGAGCCCAGCTCGCTATAAGAGTCCTATCAAGGTGTGGACAACAGTTAGTGAAGCGTCAAACATCCTATCTGCTGGTTATGCTGTATTTGGCAGACATTGGAGTGAAAAAGACAAGAAACTGTTTAAGAACCCATTTGCTCAATTTGTCAAGATAGATGCCAATATGACGAAAGTATGGAGTCTATCAGAGAAGAGCAGTGTTGCGGCTCACGTCAATGTAGGTACCTTGTGGGCATACGGAAACAGTCGTTTTGCACCTTATACAGAGCAGTTCTATGTTGGAGGAGCCAATAGTATTCGTGCTTTCAACGTCCGACAGATTGGACCAGGACGTTATCGTTCTACGCAACGCCGTCGTTCATACGTCGAGCAGACGGGCGACATCAAGTTTCAATGCAATGTAGAGTATCGTCCTCATCTTGTGGGTTCGCTCTATGGAGCCCTCTTCCTTGATGCAGGTAATGTCTGGACGATGCATTATGACGATGGTAGACCAGAGGGATACTTTAGATTCAAGAATGTTCTAAAGGAGATGGCGCTTGGTACAGGAGTCGGAATACGCTACGACCTTGGTTACTTCATGCTTCGTTTGGATTGGGGTGTCGGCTTGCACGTACCTTATGAAACGGGCAAGACTGGCTTCTATAATATTTCAAAGTTTAAGGATGCACAGGCTTTCCACTTAGCCATTGGCTTACCATTCTAAGCTTACTTGAATATAGACTACCAGCCTCACTACTCTAATTAGTGAGGCTGAATTGTTTATTAGTTCTTTACCATGCCTTATTATAATGCTTATAATAATTCTCCTTTGTAGTCTTGTAGTATCATGAAAAATTATTACATAGACTGGGGTTAAACACGCTCTAAATAGGAGTAGAATATCTCCTGTAATCAACTTTATAACCTACAAGTAGTCAGTCTGTTATAAACTACATTTGAGAACATGCCCTTCTTGCATCAAGAAGAGGCTCTTCTTGGGGCAAGAAGGGCATGTTCTTGAACGCAGAAGGGCGTCTTCTTTATACTTAAAGGGCATATACTCCTTCCGTGAAGGACGAAAAATATTGACGAATAGTAGGAGGGTTAAGGAATAGGAGAGGGTGGATAGAGTTAAGACAATACCTTTTTCCCTCTGTACATCTGTGTCTCTTGATTCATTGAATGTATCTTTCACTTACAAAGTAGCGTAGCGTTTTGTACACAGAGAATATCCCTCAGAGGGCTGTTTAGATACATATTATCACAGACATGCCCACCATGATTAGCAAAAGTGATCGGTGTGTTTTATCGGTCGTAACGCTATTGATGGGTTCTTCTGTGTGCGAATAGGCATCTCTATCATCTATGACTCTGTAGGAGATGAACTATCCAACAACTTTTGCGGACATCTTTATAAGGGCAAGTTGCTAAATCTTCTTGCCTATATAAGTGTTCTTACTCCATGTGTTAAAAGGGCTAAACCTATTTTCTTACATAGTTTACAAAAGCGTATGCGGGGTTTTTGTCAGTTGCAGGACGTGACTCACGTGATTCAACAACCCATTTGCCATCGTTATACTCAGGGAAGAACACGTCAGCTTGTGGAGGTGTAGCAGCTATCTCAGTGAGGTAGAGACGGTCTGCAATAGCGAGTGCTTCCTTGTAAAGACTTGCTCCTCCAATGATGAAAGCTTGTTCTTCTGCACCGATATGGTTTAGTGCCTCTTCAAGTGAAGAGTAGACATCGCAGTTAGGGAAGTCGGTTTCTGTTCTGCTGAGAACAATGTTTCTGCGGTTAGGCAACGCACCTTTTGGGAGTGAATGGAAGGTTTTACGCCCCATGATAACGGTGTGTCCTGTTGTTAATTGCTTGAAACGCTTTAGGTCTTCACTAATGAAATAGACCATATCGTTCTGATATCCGATAGCACGATTGGCTGCTACTGCTGCGATGATGTTTATTTCCATAATGGTAATAAGTGTCCTTCTCCATTCCCTCTGAGGGAGGGGTAGTTGCGATAAGGCTATTTATCGTTGGTGAAGGATATGATGTTCTTGACTAATAAAATTTATAATACTGAAAGGTGGAGAGCATAACTTACTATCAAGCTCCAACTCTTTTTGTCTACATTCCCTCCTTTTCGGAGGTGTTATGAAATGTTTTTTACACTGCAACCACTGCTGGGATATGTGGTAGTGGGTCGTAACCAGTCAGCTCGAAGTCCTCATACTTAAAGTCGAAGATATCCTTTACATCAGAGTTAATCTTCATCTTTGGCAGAGGACGCGGCTCCCGTGTCAGTTGGAGTTTAGCCTGTTCAAGGTGATTGAGGTAGAGGTGTGTGTCCCCTGTTGTATGTATAAATTCACCTGCTTCAAGTCCTGTTACCTGCGCCATCATCTGTAGTAGGAGAGCGTATGAGGCAATGTTAAAAGGTACACCGAGGAAGCTGTCGGCCGAACGCTGGTAGAGTTGAAGGGATAATCTACCGTCAGCAACATAGAACTGGAAGAGACAGTGGCAAGGTGGGAGTGCCATATCGTCAACCTCAGCTGGGTTCCAAGCGGTGACCAACATACGCCTTGAGTTAGGATTATGCCGTATCATGTCCACTACATTCTTAATCTGATCGATCGTGCCACCCTTATAGTCAGGCCATGAACGCCACTGATGGCCATAGACAGGACCGAGCTCGCCATTCTCGTCTGCCCATTCGTTCCAAATCCGTACACCATGTTCTTGGAGGTAGTGCACATTCGTGTCGCCACGTAAGAACCAGAGTAATTCATAGATAATACTCTTCAAATGAAGCTTCTTGGTTGTCAGCAGAGGAAAACCATCACGCAAGTCAAAGCGCATCTGATGCCCAAAGATGGACAAGGTTCCTGTTCCTGTTCTATCACCTTTCTGTGTTCCTTCTGTAAGGATACGGTTGAGGAGGTCTAAGTATTGTTGCATAATTTGTCTATTTAAGTCTGATATGTTGGGGAGTATATTGTTTTCAATCGAAGTTTTGTTCTTTATTTCTTTAGATAAGTACCGATGGCTCATCTGGAATATGTGTACTCTTTATGCGCCATTCTTGTGGGTAAAGGTTGTTAGCACGGTTCCCGAGGTTCTTTGCAAAGCCTATCGGATAGCCCTTATAAGTAAGGAGGACGATACCACGTGGAGCCTCCATAGAGAGTGCGACAGCCTCATGGCGAAGATAGGCGATGGCTGTCTGGTAGTCAACTTCTACACGGTGATAAGCCGACTTGTCCGCTGAGACGGAGAGAGCCAACGTATGGTCAGGAATAATATTCTTACCCTTCTGTGTACCTTCTTTCACCCCATGCGAAAGGATGCGGAGGTGTTTGCGGGCATCTGTTAGCGTCTTATGGATGTTAATCGTAGTCTCCTTTGTAAGTGCTTCATCCTCACCTCGTTTACGAATGATGGCCATGAAGATTCCTTCTCCATGTGTCTTGCCAGGGATGAAACGGTAGACAGGGAATTCCCGACCGTCTTTAAGTGGGTTACCGATGAGCGATCCCGTTATGTTCCATGCCTCTTCTGTAGGTAGAGAGAGGAGTTCAGCATCATACTCGGTGAGTATCCAAGCTATATTCTCTTCATCCTCATGCGCATTAAAGGTGCAAGTAGAATAAATAAGGAGGCCCCCCGGCTTCAGATTATCCCATATATCAGCAATGATACTACGCTGTAGTTGCCAGCAGTTCTCCACATTCTGTGGGCTCCACTCTGCTATTGACTGTGGGTCTTTACGGAACATACCTTCTCCAGAACAGGGCACATCGGCTATGATAACATCAAAGGCAAGCTTAGACTTCTGGTACTCTCGAGGATAGTTACTTGTGACGATAACATCCTCATGACCATACTTCTGAACATTTTCAGCCAATATCTGTGCTCGTTTTCCTATCGGTTCGTTAGAGAAAAGGATAGACCCTGCGGGTAAGGAAGCGCGTGCGCAGGTTGTTTTTCCACCTGGTGCAGCACAGAGATCGAGTGCTATAACAGGCTGTTTCACGTAGTATTGCAACGCATGAGATAGAAACATTGATGACGCTTCTTGCACATAGTAGACCCCAGCATGGAGTAGTGGGTCGAACGTAAAGTTAGGTCTTGTTTCCAACCAATAGCCTTCCTTACACCAAGGGATTGGTTGAGGGTGAAGCTGTGGATTAACTTTATGCGTATTCTCAGCCAACTTAAAGGGATTAAGACGGATACTGACAGGAGGCGTGTCTTCCAACCCTTTGAGGAATGTTTGGTACAGGCTATCACCAAAGAGACTGCGGGTGTAATCCGTAAAGGCGGAAGGAAGACTTATTGTTCTCCTTTCTATAGCTTCTCCTTCTTGCTCTTCTTGAGAAGAGATACAGGTAGAAGGTGATACTTTGGTAGGTTGGGTCTTATCTTTTATCATATTATTATGTTCAATAACAAGCTGTTATGAGCTTTTAGGGTGATAGTGCCAAGTTAGCAAATCAGCTGATAGACAGATGAAGTTTGTGGTAGACAGTCTCCTTCTTAGGATTGACTAAGGGATATCAATGAGTATTGTCCCATCATCATCGAGGTTCTCCTTCTTCTTTGTCTTGGGCTGTTGCTTAAGGTTTCCCTTCTCATCAAACATGCCATACGTGGTGCGAAGGACCGTAAACTCAGTCCGACGGTTCAACTGATTGGCTATTTCTTGCTTTTCCTTATCGAGCTTCTTGATGAAAGCCTCGGTTAGTACGTCGTTTTCCTTTAGCCATGTGTATTTCTCAGTGAGCTTCTTACGAATCTTCTTAGGCCGCTCCTTGCCATATCCTACAGGTGTTAGGCGGTCGCGAGCAATGCCATGAGCAGTGAGATAAGCCACTACTGCGTCTGCACGTCGCTGTGAAAGACGTTTGTTATAAGCATCAGAACCGAGGTAGTCGGTGTGTGCTGAGAGTTCAATAGTTACGTTTGGATTCTCCTTAAGAAGGTTGACAAGCGTGTTTAATGCCGTTTCCGATTCTGGTCGGAGTGTCGCTTTATCGAAATCATAGAAGATGTTGTCTATCAGTACAGGTACGTTGATTCCTGCTAAAGGGAATTGAAGCGTATGCACCTCAGATGCTTCTGTATTACCGACCTTTATCTCCTCTTTATGATTTAAGTGTCCATTGCAAGTTGCAAGGAAGATATAATTGACGCCAGGGTGCACCTCCTGTTCAAAAGAACCATCTCCTTTGACAGCCAACTTCTTGTTGGTTCCATCATCACCGACCATGAACACCTGTGCAGCAGGCAGTTCATAACCATCCATTTCATAGACCCATCCCTTCACTGTCTGTATGATTTCAGGTAGTTCAAAACTGTAGATATGGTCCCAACCACGCCCATCATTGCGGTTTGAAGAGAAGAAACCACGGTTATGAATGCCCTCGAAGGTCATGCCAAAGTCGTCACCTTGCGAGTTAAGAGGATATCCTGGATGTTCTAAGTGATAATGATGATCATTGCCAACCTTAGCTATAAAGATGTCAAGACCACCCAATCCACCATGTCCATTACTTGAGAAATAAAGGTCGCCATTAGGTCGGAAAGTAGGGAACTCCTCATCTTCTGGAGTATTGATAGGCTCTCCAAGGTTCTCAACTCCTCCTGTTGTACCCCCTGTCAGACGTACCCTCCAGATGTCAAGACCACCTTTTCCACCAGGCATATCACTTGTGAAATAGAGCCAGTTACCGTCTGGTGAGACTGCTGGATGGGCAAAGCTTGATAGGGTATCACGGCTAATCTCCAACTTAGTAGCCTTTCCCCACGCCGCATCAGAGCGATTACTTACTGCTATTTGGGCATAACGAGGATTGCTGGGGTCGGTCAGACACTGTGTGATATACATCTCCCTACCATCTACGGAGAACGCAGGAGTACCCTCATCTGCCTCTGTGTTCAAGGCAGACTCTATCGCTCTTGGTGCACTCCATTTACCTTTATCATCCTTCTCACTAAGGAAGATGTCCCCAGCCTTTGCACCAGTAATACCGCTCAACTCGTCACCTTTGGCTTCATTTCGTGTTGAAGTAAAGTAAAGCTGGTCGTATTTATCACCGAAGAGCATGGGTGAGTAGTCCTGTCGACGTGAGTTAATGACATCCATACGCTTAACTATATACTTCGAGCCACGCTCCTTCATGCCCGCAGCTAATGATGCTGCTTGCAGCGATTGAGCAATGACTTGATTGTTAGGCATCGAATCTAAGGCAATTTGATATTCCTTAACTGCCTCCGTGTAGCTGCCTTCCTTCATCAGATTATCAGCCAGACTTTTATGTGTCTCACCAGTGTCTTGTTTATATCGGATAGCGTTTCTATAGGCAGCAATGGCCCGTTGAGAGGATGCGATACGGCTGTAACAATCGGCCATCTTCAATGACAACTCTCCACGTTGGCGTCTATCCTTAGGGGATGTACGCTGATAAGCGGTTTTGAATTGGGTTGCAGCGTCATAATACTCGCCCAAGGAAAGGTGCTTATCACCTTTCTTTATATTTCTATCTACACCGCATGACATCAGCATCAACGTAGCACAGCCTACTAACAGAAGCCCCTGTCTTTGTTTGCGGAGTATGTGTAAAAGCCTTAGGTAGTTCATATTAATATATTAACGCTTGCCTTCTCGATTTATTGCCTATATCTTTTATCTATCAAATAATAAAGCATTCAACTCGTGAACCCGTCAACTTGTTTCCTTGTCAACCGCCTTATAGTTCTACAACCGTAATCCCTGCGCCACCAAACTGTACATGTTCGTCGCGGTAGTTAGTGACATTAGGAACACTGCCAAGGTACTGTCGGATTAATTGACGTAGTATTCCATTCCCTTTTCCATGGAGGATATGCACCTGACTTGCGCCTACCAGGATAGCATCATCAATAAAGTGTTGCACCTGATTCAGTGCTTCGTCAGCCCTCATACCACGTACATCTAACTCTTGACGGAACTGGTTACGATGCATGTCAATCGTCTCACGTGTCTTACGACTGTAGTTATAGGCTTGGAACTGTTGCTGTTCTGACTGAATGGTAGCCGCATCAACATGTTCCAAACGACTAATAGCCATCTTCGTTCTCATACCTCCAAAGATGACAGTTGCCTGTTTTCCTTCAACAGACTCCACCTTTCCAACACTCGTAAGTCCCTTTATACGCACTGAATCTCCAGCCATAATGACTCCTCCACCTTGCTGTTTACGCACGGCGTTCTTCAATGCTTCGGCAGCAGCTTGTTGCTTACCAGCTTTCTCTTTCAGGTGCTGTTCGTGGCGTTCCTTGCGACTTTTAATCTTATCAACCTTCTTTTGAAAGTCGTCATCAGATAGTAGTCCGCTACTTTTCAGCTTCTTTCTGTTAGACGTATCGGCCTTATCAACCTTTTCAGCGTTCGTCAGTCCAGCTTCGTATGCAGCCAGTTCTTGACGGATACGCTTGGTCTCCTCTTTCTCAGCCTGCTTCTCTCTGATTTCACGGATAGCATTTTCTATCCGCCGATTACTCTCCTTGATAATCTCTTCCGCCTGTGTCTTGGCACGGTTAAGAATCTCTTTACGACTCTTTTCGAGCGCAGCTATATCCTTTTCATATTGACTGATACGTTTCTCTAACTCCTTCTCATGGCTATGAATCGTCTGTCGTTTGTTCTCCCAATAACGCTTGTCTCGAACAATATCCTGTAAGTACTTGTCACTCTGAATATAATCAGAACCAACAATCTCTGCCGCATCACGGATTACTTCCTCAGGTATTCCGGTCTTACGAGCAATCTCAATAGCAAACGAACTACCGGGCCTTCCGATAGCTAACTGAAAGAGTGGGCGCATCTCATGACGGTCGTATAGCATCGCACCATTGGCTGTTCCGGGGTGATTCTCCGCAAAATGCTTAAGGTTCTGATAGTGAGTTGTAATCACAGCCCAGGCATGTTTCTTCCAAAATTGGCGTAAAACAGACTCTGCTATGGCTCCGCCTATCTGTGGTTCGGTACCTGTTCCAAACTCATCAATGAGTATTAGCGTCCGGTCTGACGCACGACGCATCATCATCTTCATATTCATCAAGTGAGAAGAATAGGTACTGAGGTCATTCTCTATACTTTGTTCATCACCGATGTCAATCATTATATCCGTAAAGATACCTGTTGTTGAACGGTCGCCAACAGGGATAGAAAGACCGCATTGAAGCATGTACTGAAGTAGACCCACCGTCTTCAAGCATACAGATTTACCACCAGCATTCGGACCAGAGATAATCAGTAGATGCTTATCTTTGGTGAGTTGTATATCAAGGGGGACAACACTTGAAGGTAAGTTACGGGTCTCGTTCTCCTCTTCTAATAGTGTTTCGTCATCTTGCGGATTAACTTCTTCATTAGAAACTTTATCTGTTTCGCTACTTCTCACTGGTAACGAAGCATTTAACTTACCATAATGCTTCCTCTCTAACGACAGTTGGAGTAGGGGGTGAATAGCTCTTATCCAATCAATATGAGGCGTCTCGGCCACTTGAGGTTCAAAGCTCTTGAAGAGTCGAGCAAGCTCGGCTTTTGCACGAATGAAGTCGATTGTGGCCATAAGATGATAAGAATCGAGAATCTCACGTACGTTTGGACGCACCTTCTTAGCAAAGTCTGTGAGGATACGAATTATCTCTCTTCGCTCCTCATTCTCAAGTTCTCGTATCTTGTTATTGGCTTCCACGACCTCGGTAGGCTCGATATAAACCGTCCTACCAGTTGCGCTCTCGTCATGAACAATACCCGAAATCTTACGTTTCAGGCCTGGTGCGACAGGAATAACCAGTCTTCCGTCACGCAGCGTAGGAGTGACATCCTTCTCAACCAGTCCTTCTCCTTGTGCAGCACGTAGTATTCCGTATAGTGTTCGTGATATACTCCCTTCGAGACGGGCAAGTTCACGACGTATTTGGAGTAGTTCGGGTGAGGCGTTATCACGCATCTTACCAAACTTATCGATAATCTGTGAGATACGTTGCACAAGTAGTGGGAAGGTTGCTACACCATCTGCAAGGTTGTAGAGAGCAGGGTAGTAGTGACGTATTTCGCCTTGTTCAGTGTCCTCTCCACGGCTCAGAAAGTTGACAATAGCGATGATTGTCTCTAAAGAACGCTTCAGATCGAAGAGCTCATCCACCTCCATGTGGGTTCCTTCCAAGCGTATTCGCGCAACACTCTCACGTACATCAAAGAAATTATCTAAGGGGAAATCGTCTTGTCCCTCTTGTATTCTACGAAACTCTCTAATCTCTTCCATCCAGGTATTCACCTGAGTAGCGTCAGTAGAAAAGGCCATTGCGTCAACTTGTTCCTTACCTAAAGGCGACAAGCAACGTGCTCGCAGGAGTGAACGCACCTCTGTGAAGCCTATCTTCTGTTCAAAGTTTTTGGGATATATCATTGTTTTCTCTTCTCTAATTGTTATTTGTAGGCCTTTATGTCAGTATTGTTCTCGATGACAAACGACTATGCCAACAATCTTTGTCTACCAATAGTTAAGAACCTACCTATTGACTTGCAAATTTACGAAATGTTTCTGTAATATGGGTAGTATAAGCACAGAACCTTTTGAGTCAATTTGATTATTAGACCGCAAAGGGCTACTATCCGCATCATTGGTATTGTCGCTTAAATCGTTGATAGTCTTGTTTTCTGATAAACATGTCCTCTTTTTAAGTTGGTCATTAGTGGCTTTTTCTTCTCTTTATCACGGCAATCATAAGGCTTATCTGGCTTTTCGGATGATATTTCAAATATTCTTTTTGTATCTTAGAGACCATTTCTTTATGAGAGAAGGTCGAACACAACTATACTTTCCTGTGGCTCCATAGAGGAGATAATGGTTGATGTTCGATACATCAGGATAATTAGTAAGGCTATGAAAAATCATTACATAAAATTGGATTGAACGTCCTCTATATTTGAGTATATAATCCCTTGAAAGCAAATTTATAACTTTCAATAAATCAATCTATTATAAATAGTTTTGGAGAATATGCTCTTCTTGCCTCAAGAAGGGCGTCTTCTACATGCAAGAAGGGCATCTTCTTGAAGGTTGTTAGGCCTCTTCTTGATCCTTAAAGGGCGTGTACTACTTCCATGAAGGGCGAAAAATATTGACGAATTATTATTGGTCTAATGAGCAAAAGAGGGTGGAGAGAGTTAAGACTGCACCCTTTCACCTCTCTAAGTCTGTATCTCACGACTCGTTGACAGTCTCTTTTTCTCACAGAGAGCACCCTAAAAAGTTAAAGAAAAAAGGATTTTCTATGGTTGAGTATGGTTTTTCTTTTTTTAATTGAATTATTTAATAATTTTGTGTAAGTTTGCATATAATTCTACAGATGATTATCTTTATTCTTGAAAATCTATTGCAGATATTTATTTACTGATGCCTATCTATATGAGAAAACTACTGTTCGTCATATTACTAATATGCTTTCATACATCATTGTATGCACAGACAAACAATGTCTTGTTGAGTCGTGTACTTCGTCAAGTACAGTTGTATCCGCAAGAGAAGACATACGTGTTTACTGATGCCGAAAGTTATCAAGCCGGACAACGAATACATCTGCGGGTCTTCTTAGTTAATGCGGTGGTCCATCAGGCAGATAGTATCAGTCGTTATGTATATGTAGAACTGCTTAATCCAGAGCGTTTGGTTGTAAAAAGAGTACGTTTACTGCGTAGCGATCAGGGCTTTGTAGGACATATAGACATCCCAGAAGGTGTTGCGAAAGGGCGATATGTGTTGCGTAGCTATACGAAGAATATGCTGAACCTTAGTCGTTATGAAAGTCTGAAAAGCATCTTTATCGGTGGGCATGGGAGGTTGACTCCTTCTAAGTATAGTAGTAGCTTAAATAGAGAAGAGACCAATAATAGTATTAACTTATTAATCAATGTCTTAAAGAAAGGAATTAAAGTAAGTATTGATAAACAATCAGATAGTTCAGAGGACGACTATAGACTCTTCGTACACTGCCGTTCCATCCCGCTTTACTTTGGAAAGATAAGCAAAGAGAAAGATGTTATTTTGAGTTATGACAGTCTTTCTCAAGGAGGTATTTATTCATTCCAACTACTCGACACTAAACTCAATAAGGTAGCAGAACGATTGAAGTTCGTATATCCAGAGAAGGAGTTATGTCCGATTTCAGTAAGATGGACAGACGACGAAAAGCTTAATAACAATCAAATTCCTTGTGTTATTAAGGCTGATAGCCTGCGAGAAGGAGAGACGATGGACGTTTCAGTACGTGTAGAATATGCTGGTGTAGACAACACAGTAGGGCAGTCGGATATTATTTCTCATCTATTATTTGATATGGATAAGGCTGATTGCCCAGAGGAACCATCGTCCGTATGTTTAGAGAGCGAGCCAGATTCCTTGCTTGATAGCTGTAGTTGGAGTCGATACCGAATGTCTGATGTGATTAAAGGAGAATGTAAGAAGGGATTAATAGGGGTTGAAAAGTCGGCTGTGATACGTGGGCGAGTAGAGTCGTTGATAGGACATAAACCAATAAAAGACGGTGTTGTAAATCTCATTTCACCCGACAAAAGTTTTTATGTTGTGACTAAGACCGATGCACAAGGGAGATTTTCATTTGAAGGGATAGACTTTCCTGAAGGGACACAGTATGTTCTGAATGCATTTACAAAGGCTGGGAAATCATGGGTAAAACTACTGTTAGATGAAGATGAGTACCCTTCCTATAAAGGTCAACTCCCTCCTTTCGTATGGACAAGCAATGACACAACACGTGTTGATGCAACATTAGAGCTACCAAAAGGCGGTATTCAAATGGAGGAAGTGAATGTCTTTAGCCATCAGCCCACCTACTCCTCTCGTTCAGACGCATATTCTCGGACTGCTGATTTCTCCTTCGGATTGCGTGACATCGAGAGCATTGGCGCTACATGTCTGCATGAGCTACTGCGCAGAGTGCCCAGTGTGACAGTTGAGTTTGGGAAGTGTTACGTTAGAGGTGGTTTTACTGTGGGAGGAAGACGACCGGCCGCAATCGCCATAGACGGTATATTTGTTAATGAAGACTACGACTTAGACAATATTCAAATGGCTGATGTAGAGAGGGTAGATGTCTTTAAGGGCGGTTCAACAGTTATCTGGGGAGCTATCGGAGGGATGGGAGTTATCTCCGTAACGACCAAGAAAGGAGATTTCAAAGCAGCTTCTGTCCCACTGACAAATACGAAGACATTTACGACATTGGGCTATCAAATCCCACAAGGTTACACCCCTAACGCACGTACACCCATGTGGTTGCCTTCCTTACGAGGAGCGTCTTTCCGTCTGCTCTTCCCTGCCGAATATCGCTCAACTTATCGTCTGATCATTGAGGGGGTGACAAGTGAGGGACGAATAGTTCATTATACAGGAGAGATAGGAAGGTAGGATAGGGGAGAAGAATAGGGGAAAGAGAATGCTTTCGCCCCTATTCTCTATTATAATATAATGTGTGTGAGGACGCTAAAGATAAAACGTAGATGCGATAAGGATATAGTCATGCAATTCTTATCAGATAGTAATAGGTTTTAAAAGAGCTCATCATCGGGTGATGGGTATTCTTCTGAAGAAAAGATATCACCATCGATACTTATAATAGTATCAATGGAAACGCTCTTACCATCAGCCATAAGAATGACACGCTCACTATCACGAATACTTTTAATAACTCCCGTGACGGTAAGATACTGTCCTCCAGACTTTTTCTTGTCAGGCTGAAAATAAGTGATAGAGACCGTAGGCTGTTCTCTTAAAGAATGAGAAAGTAATACGAGTTTTCTATCTAATAACTGCTGATTGTCCTCCATCATGTCAATTTTAGGAGCTGTTAACCGAGCCGTTCGATGATAGCTTCCTCGTAGCCCGTCAAAGCTGCAAAGGGTGCAAACTGTGCTGCACGATTGTAAAGGCTCATCTGTGGATGGCGTTTAGATACATGATGTGGTAGATGAATGATGTCATCGTAAGTCTCTGTCATGCTTTATGTCCTCCTATCTGTTTGTTTCGTTCCTTTGCTGTGGCGCCTTCATCGAAGTTAAGACCACGAAGTAACGAATTCTTGCCAAACCTATGTTTTATCTTTAAGATAGTTTCTTGCATCTTACGTTCACGTGCCAATTCGGCGTTTTCAAGTTGCTTTTTCCGCTTTATCTCTTCATAGTCAGTAAACATGTCAAGCTCTATCGGCTTAACAGTCTGCTGTTTTAAGAGGTCTTCACTGATAACATGATTGGTTGAGATGCTCAGTCTTCTTATTAATAATCGTTTGTCTGTAATATCATCATAAACCCTAAGGATAGCTTCACCTATCAGTCGTGACGAAGAGGTGTAACGATGGAGATTGATAGAACCATGAGCCTTCTTGGGAACTTTCCTACCATATCTATCAAAGGATACAGGACCAGTATATTCGCGACCAGTAGGGGTGGTAAGGCTTTCACGGTCATAGCCTACGGACAAGACAAGCTGGTCTGCCACGCAACGTTTCTCTACTAAGTCTAACGCTATAGCGTCAGCCATCTCTTGGACGACGACCCTTGCCTTGCGATAAGTATAGGCTTCCTGAAGCACCTGACCACTACTCATCGAACAGTTCTCTGGTCTGTAAGCCTTAACTAACTCCATTGTGCATGGTTCCCATCCCCAAGCATGATCAATGAGTAGTTCTGCATTGATACCGAAGAGCTTATACAACAATTCTTCTTGATGAATAGAACAACGTGCTATCTTACCCATTGTGTCTATACCATACATCGACAAACGTTGTGCAATACCTCCTCCTACACGCCAGAAATCGGTTAAGGGACGATGGTCCCAGAGTTTTTTGCGATAGCTTTCTTCGTCTAATTCAGCAATTCTAACCCCGTCTTTATCTGCAGGAATATGTTTCGCTACAATATCCATGGCAACCTTACAAAGATACATGTTCGTACCTATCCCTGCTGTTGCGGTGATACCTGTCTCGCTTAAGACCTCATGTATCATCTTTATTGCCAGTTCGTGAGCTGTCATCTGGTAACTGGAAAGATATGAGGTAGCGTCGATAAAGACCTCATCTATCGAATATACGTGTATGTCTTCGGGTGCTATGTAACGTAAGTAGATATTATAGATCTTTGCACTATGCCTGATATAGTGTGACATACGAGGTAAGGCTGTCACATAGTCAATCTCCCAATCAGGGTGTTGTTCAAGCTCTTTTACACTATATGACTTACCTGAAAACTCTTTACCAGCAGCCTTTCTACGCTCTTCATTGATTTCTCTTAGCCGCTGAACGACCTCAAAGAGGCGTGCACGCCCAGGTATGCCATGTGCCTTGAGTGACGGAGATACGGCAAGACAAATCGTCTTTTCTGTTCGTTCTCTATCTGCAACAACTAAGTTAGTCGTCAATGGGTCGAGTCCACGCTCTACACATTCTACACTGGCATAGAACGATTTAAGATCTATGGCTATGTATGTTCTTGTAGTTGATTTACTTGTTGCAGACATTGATAAAACGAATAGATAGACTGAATACAATTACTGATATATAGGTAGAAAGAACTGAATATGCTCAGTAATGGCCTTTTTGCTTGGGATTGCAGAAAGCCAAACTACAGGTAGAAAAGACTGAATATGCTCAGTAATGGCCTTTTTGCTTGGGATTGCAGAAAGCCAAACTACAGGTAGAAAAGACTGAATATGTTCAGTAATGGCCTTTTCGATATATTTTGTTATTTCTTTGCTGATTATAAAACTTACCTTTTTAATATTAATATAACGCACCATGAATGAATAAACAACCTATCCACATGCCCTATTTATCATAACTGCCATTATTTTAAGAAAGGCCTTTCTTGCAATTTCGTAATGCTAAAAGAGGCATTTATTCATGGTGATATGGTTCACCTTTAATAATTGTACATGCTCGATAAAGTTGCTCTGTAAAGATGAGTCTGACCATTTGGTGTGAGAAAGTCATACGTGATAATGATATTTTTTCATTGGCCCGTGCATAGACATCTGACGAGAATCCATACGGTCCTCCAATAATGAAAACAAGTCTGCGAGCCGTGTTTTGCTTTTGTTTCAACCAATTCGCATACTCAACAGAACGGTACTCTGCACCATGCTCGTCTAATAATACGACTGTATCTGAAGGCTGAATTTCCTTCAAGATCAGTTCACCTTCCTTTTGTTTCTGCTGGTCTTCTGAAAGGCTCTTCGTATTTTTCAATTCTGGAATTGTCGTAATATTAAACGGCATATAATGCTCAATTCGACTGACATAGTCGTCTATGCCAACCTTAAATATCTTACTCTGTGTTTTCCCGACAAGAATGAGAATAGTCTTCATATCATATCTTCTTTATTTCTTCCCATAACCTTTGCACAGGCAATCCCATCACATTAAAATAGCTGCCGTTGATGGATGTGACTCCAATATACCCAATCCATTCCTGTATACCATAGGCTCCTGCTTTATCGAAAGGCTTGTAATGCTCTATGTAATAAGTAATTTCATCATCAGAGAGCTGCTTGAAAGTGACATCAGTTGTCACTGAGAAAGAATGTTCTTTATTGGTAGTCAACAAACAAACACCCGTAATGACCTGATGCGTTCTACCGCTGATAAGATGAAGCATACGCCGTGCTTCATCCGCATCTTTAGGTTTTCCAAGTACTTCATTACCAACTATCACAACCGTGTCGGCTGTTATAACAAGGTCGTCCTCCCCTATCAAAGCTCGATAGGAGTCTGCCTTTTCACGGGAGATATAACCTGCCACTTCTGCAGCAGGTAGGTCTTTTGGATAGGACTCATCTATGTCGGGCAGTACTTTCACTTCAAATTCTAAGTCTAACCCAGCTAATAGCTCACGTCGACGTGGCGAATTACTCGCAAGTATAATATGCTTCATTATCATCTATTTACCAACCGAAAGCTTTCTCATTCAGCACCCATTTGCCTTGAGCTTTCATCACTTGTTCAAGTATATCACGTGCTACTCCTTGTCCTCCCTTGCAATCACTAATATAAGTTGATATCTCTTTAATCTCAGCACAAGCGTCTTTAGGACAGCAGGGGCAGCCTGCACGTTTCATAACTTCATAGTCTGGAATATCATCACCAACGTAGATGATTTCATCTTCCTGTAGCCTATACTTCTTAAGAAACTCCTCCCATGTGCGTATCTTCATCGAACAGTTGATATAAATATCCTTCACTCCAAGATACTCATAACGCCAACGAACATTCTCATTATGGCCACCTGTCATAATAGCAAGCTGTATGCCATGCTTTACAGCTAACTGAATAGCATATCCATCTTTGATATTAATCGTACGTAGTGGGTCACCCTTGTTGTCCATCTGAATGGTAGAAGCAGACAGAACACCGTCGACATCAAAGACAACAGCCTTTATCTTCTGTAAATCGTAGTTTATCATATAATCAAGAATAATAAAGTTATGATATAAGTAATATAATTATAGGTAGTTACACTTAGCTATTTAAGTTTGCTTTTAATCTTCTTTTTTGTCCAAAATGAGATTATCCACCATTGGATTAATCCCTTTTGAAAGCATTTGATAAAGCTTTTGTAAATCAGCGTTGTGTCTCATCAACTCTAACTGTTGGCTCATCACATTCTTGTCTCCACGTACAGCTGGTCCGGTTTGTGCCGCTTTCGGACTAAGTGTTTGTAGCTTCTCTGTTGTCTCATTAATTAATGGCAACATGACATCGAAGGGGATACTATGTTCAGCAAGTATGTCGGAAGCTACAGTATAACAGTAATTTGTGAAGTTACAAGCCCATACTGCAGCTAAGTGTAGATACTTTCTGTCAGCAGAAGACAACGTTATCACTCGTTGAGAAAGTCTATTGGCAAATTTCCTAATCATATCCTCTGTTGCTGCAGAATTACCTTCTATAAACACTGGGATAGTCTTAAAATTGACCTCCTTTGCCTTCGAGAATGTCTGCATTGGATAGAATACGCCATAATGCTGCGCTTTCCCTTCAAAGCAACTCATGGGCATAGAGCCTGCTGTATGGAGGAACAACTTATCTTCCCTACCCTTGCAAACCTCTGAAATCAAGTCACAGAGAACGCTATCCTTCACCGAAAGGATGTATATCTCTGCATCATCACGAAGTTTCGTGATATCTGTTAGCCACTCGGTCTCAAGCAGTTCACCCAGCATCTTGGCAGATATTTCAGTACGGCTATACACTTGATTGATGCTGATACCTGCCTTTTTGAGTGCTTTACCTAACTGTGTAGCGACATTGCCAGCCCCAATTAATGTTACTTTCATCATGCCAACAAATTTAGTAATTTTAAAGGAAATAAGTCAGGAAGTCATCGCCTTTTTAATAAAGATTTACTACTTTTGCGCATACTGATAAGTTTAACAGATAGTATATATAACTTAAACGGATAGAAAGACGTATGAAATTTATTGGAATTATCCCTGCTCGCTATAGTTCTTCACGCTTTCCAGGAAAGCCTCTTGCAATACTTGGAGGAAAACCTGTAATTGAACATGTTTACAGACAAGTAAGTAGTGTGATGGAAGATGTTTTTGTCGCTACCGATGACCAGCGTATCTATGATGCCGTAGAGGCTTTTGGTGGTAAGGCCATTATGACTCGGAGTGACCATAAGAGTGGTACGGATAGAATCTGTGAGGCCCTCGAAAAGGTGGATGGAACCTTTGATATTGTTATTAACATACAAGGTGATGAGCCATTTATACAGAAGAGTCAACTCGAGACTGTCATGCAGTGTTTTGATGACCCACGCACACAGATAGCAACACTCGGTAAACCTTTTGAGTCAATGGAGGCTGTGGAGAATCCTAATTCGCCTAAGATAGTACTCGACAACGATGGTTATGCCCTTTATTTCTCACGTTCGGTTATTCCTTTTGTACGTGGGAAAGAACATGAGGAATGGCTCTCTCATTTCCCTTATCTTAAACACATCGGACTCTATGCTTACCGTACAGAGGTGTTAAGGGAAGTTAGTAAGCTCCCACAGTCAACTCTTGAATTGGCAGAAAGCCTCGAACAGCTACGTTGGTTACAGAATGGTTATAAGATAAAGGTAGGCCTTACGGATGTAGAAACAATCGGTATTGATACGCCAGAAGACCTTCAGCGTGCTGAAGAAAAGATGAGCAACCAATAAAAGCAGACGCTCTAAGCTAAAGAATGTTGCTTCCATTTAATCCAAACAAATCTCTCATAGATAGGACACTAAAACACCCTTGGAAGTTGATAAGTCTTTTATAGAGTCACAAAAGGCCTCTTTTAGCTGAAAATTATGCTTTAATTCAACTTATAATCAACAAATATTAGCTACCTTTGCACGACAAAACTCCTTTTAAAAGATATGGACAACAGATACATGATGCGCGGCGTAAGTGCTGCTAAGGAAGATGTGCATGATGCCATCAAGAACATTGATAAGGGTCTTTACCCACAGGCTTTCTGTAAGATAATCCCTGATATTCTCGGTGGAGACCCAGAGTATTGCAATATTATGCACGCTGACGGTGCCGGAACGAAGTCTGCTTTAGCTTACATGTATTGGAAGGAGACAGGTGACCTAAGCGTATGGCGTGGCATTGCGCAGGACGCTATCGTGATGAATACAGACGACTTACTCTGTGTGGGTGCGGTAGACAATATTCTTGTTAGCTCAACCATAGGTCGTAATAAGATGCTTGTACCAGGCGAGGTTATCTCTGCTATCATCAATGGAACCGATGAACTCTTAGCCGATATGCGCAAGATGGGTATCGGCATCTACCCTACTGGTGGTGAAACAGCAGATGTTGGCGACCTTGTTCGTACGATTATTGTGGATTCAACTGTTACCTGTCGTATGCGTCGTAAGGATGTCATTGACAATGCAAATATCCGTCCAGGCGATGTGATAGTAGGTCTTTCATCTACTGGTCAGGCTACCTACGAGACACGCTACAATGGTGGTATGGGTAGCAATGGTTTGACTTCTGCACGTCATGATGTATTTGCTAAATATCTTGCAGAGAACTATCCAGAGAGCTATGACCACGCAGTACCAGAAGAGTTGGTATATAGTGGCAAGTATAAACTAACTGATGTTGTTGAGGGTAGTCCGATTAATGCAGGTGAGTTAGTACTCTCCCCTACTCGTACCTACGCCCCCGTCATTAAGCGATTGTTGGATGAGTTGCGCCCAGAGGTTCATGGTATGGTACATTGCACAGGTGGTGCACAGACTAAGGTACTACACTTCGTAAACGAGAACTGCCGTGTCGTTAAGGACAATATGTTCCCAGTACCACCACTCTTCCGTGCTATTAAGGAGTGTAGCGATACTGATTGGAAGGAGATGTATCAGGTATTCAATATGGGTCATCGTATGGAGATCTATGTTCGTCCAGAGCTTGCTGAGCAGGTAATCGCCATCAGCAAGGATTTCAACATTGATGCACAAGTTGTTGGACACATCGAAGAAGGCAAGAGGAGCTTAACGATTAAGAGTGAGTTTGGCACATTTGAATATTAAGTTATTATGACAATAAAAGAAGCCATATTACTTAGTTTAAAGGATTTTCCTAAAGGAGCTATAGCGAGAGAAGTCTATCAAAACATATTAGATAAAGGGGTCTTTAAGTTTAATAGTAAAGCAAAGACACCTGATTCGACTGTGTCTGCCTGTTTGGGAACAATGGTTAAGAATGGAGATACACGTATTGGACGGTGTCAGAATGAGAAGAATATATACTGTTATTACCTTAGTGAATATTCTAAGAATATAGGTAAGACAACAACCTCACGTACTCAAGATAGCACCATACCTAATGTTCCATTTCATGAGCGCGACCTCCATCCTCTTCTATGCTGTTTTCTACAGCATCAAGGGATTATGGCAAAGACCATCTTCCACGAGAAGTCCAAGAAAGATGACGAACATCAGAAATGGATACATCCTGATATTATTGGTGCAAAGTTCGTCGAACAAACAAATCCTATTAGTAATTCATTATTTAAAGCAATAAGCAAGAAAGAGTCTTTACGGCTATATTCATACGAATTAAAGCGTAAAATAGATAATGATTATGAACTAAAAAAATGTTTCTTTCAAGCTGTCTCTAATTCAAGTTGGGCTAATAATGGATACCTTGTAGCTTTTGATATCAATGAAGAACTTAAAGATGAGCTTGCCCGTCTTAACCATTCTTTTGGTATAGGTTTCATCCTACTAAAAGCCAATCCATACGAGAGTCAAGTCTGGTTTGAAGCTAAAGATAGACAAATAGACTTTAAGACAGTTAGTAAACTTAGCGAGATTAATCCACCCTTTAAGGATTTCATTAAATCAGTTGAGGCTGCTTTAACAGCAGACGAGAAGCATTTTACGGCATCTAAAGCTGCATTAGAAAACATTTGTGATAAATATCCAAAGTTGGATGGAGATATACAAAAATACTGTAGAGACAAACATATTCCAATAAGCGAAGAAGAGTTTACAGAAGAAATATAATTATATTCCCAAAAAGATTATGATAGATAACAACAATATATTACAGAAGCTCGACGGTCTTGAGGCCCGTTACGAAGAGGTTTCAACACTTATCACCGACCCAGATGTCATTGCAGACCAATCACGTTATGTGAAGTTAACAAAGGAGTATAAGGACCTTGGTGACATTATGGATGCTCGTCGTCGTTATATCAACTGTCTTACTACTATCAAAGAGGCAAAGGATATCATTGCTAATGAGAGTGATGCCGAAATGAAAGAGATGGCACGTGAGGAGTTGACAGAGAATGAGGAACTCCAACCTAAGCTTGAAGAAGAAATTAAATTACTGCTTGTTCCGAAAGACCCAGAGGATGCTAAGAATGTTCAGATGGAGATTCGCGGTGGTGCAGGAGGCGATGAAGCAGCACTCTTTGCTGGTGATCTCTTTAATATGTACAAGCGTTTCTGTGACAAAAAGGGCTGGAAGCTCTCTATCACTTCCGTTTCTGAAGGTACTGCTGGTGGTTTCAAAGAGATTGACTTTGCTGTCGAAGGCGACAATGTCTATGGTACTTTAAAGTATGAGTCTGGTGTTCATCGTGTACAGCGTGTACCAGCCACAGAGACACAAGGACGTATGCACACATCTGCAGCGACAGTAGCTGTATTGCCTGAAGCTGACAAGTTCGAAGTAAATATCAATGAAGGCGATATCAAGTGGGATACTTTCCGTTCCAGCGGTGCCGGTGGTCAGAACGTTAACAAGGTTGAGTCTGGTGTGCGTCTACGCTATCCTTGGAAGAACCCTAACACGGGTGAGGTAGAAGAAATCCTTATCGAGTGTACCGAAACACGTGATCAGCCAAAGAACAAGGAGCGTGCGTTGAGTCGTCTCTATACTTACATCTATGACCACGAGCACCAGAAGTATGTCGATGACATCGCAAGTCGTCGTAAGACATTGGTTTCAACAGGTGACAGAAGTGCCAAGATTCGTACTTATAATTTCCCACAGGGACGTGTCACAGACCACCGTATCGGCTACACCACCCACGACCTTCAAGGTTTCATGAATGGTGAAATTCAAGATATGATTGACGCTTTGACAGTTGCAGAGAATGCTGAGAAGCTGAAGGAAACAGAGTTATAATCAAGTATAATAGATAAATATGAATACAGAAGAAAAGCCAAAAAGTGGTAGTAAATTAGAGTTTGATAGCAACTATGACTTGCGTCTTGTTAGTAATCTGAGCCCTACACTTAGATGGGTATTGGTATTACCAATAGCCTTTCTTGCTGTGTTTATGATTCATATAGCATACAATTTCATTGTTAAACTTGCATTATCAAACTTTGATGAATACGGGGTTATAAGTATTATAGTTAACAGTGTCTTCATACTTATCAAGTATAGTATATTTGTTGTGACCGCTGTAGGCACTGCACCCGTTAAAAGGGAACGGAAGTTCTTAGTGTCAATAATATTTGCAGTAATAGCATCTTGTATGTCTGTAGGTATTAATGCACTTTTATTATCATTCTCTCGTATCGACAGTATGGGAATGGTTATTGCTACAGGCATTGCCCCAATAATCGGTTCTTTTTTGGTCGTTTTGTACGTGAGAAGCGATACAAAGAAGCCTGTTGAGGATAAGAACATTACGGCTCAATAATAGAATACATCACAGATACATATTGTAAAAAATATAGGGAGTGAACGGCTCGTAATTAGTTATAACTTGATATTAACAGACGTAAGAGTCGTTCACTCCATATAAAACTACTGATAAAACATTTATAGACCCCTTTTGATAAACGATATAATAGTCAACCTTTATGAATAGACAACAATTAATCAACGAAATCTTCACAAAGAAGACATTCTTATGTGTAGGACTTGACACTGATATAAACAAGATTCCTGCATACTTAAAGAATGAGGATGAACCCATCTTTGCTTTTAACAAAGCAATTATTGATGCTACTGCACCTTATTGTGTAGCCTATAAGCCTAACCTTGCCTTCTATGAGTGCTATGGCTTGAAAGGTATGTTAGCCTTTGAGAAGACTATTCAATATATAAAGGAGAACCATCCAAACCACTTTATCATTGCGGATGCTAAGCGTGGTGATATCGGTAACACATCAAAGATGTATGCCCAGACATTCTTCGAGGAGTATAACCTCGACTCTGTTACTGTTGCTCCTTATATGGGCGAAGACAGTGTGAAACCTTTCCTTGAGTATGATGGGAAGTGGGTTATCTTACTCGCATTGACAAGTAATAAAGGTAGTCATGACTTCCAGCTGACCGAAGATAAGCAGGGAGAACGCCTCTTTGAGAAAGTATTAATGAAGTCACAAGAATGGGGAACAACCGAGAACCTCATGTATGTAGTAGGTGCGACACAGGGCAAGATGTTTGAGGATATCCGCCGTATTGCCCCAGACCATTTCCTTTTGGTACCAGGTGTTGGTGCTCAAGGAGGTAGTTTACAGGAGGTTTGTAAGTATGGCATGACAAAAGACTGTGGTCTGCTTGTGAACTCGTCACGTGGTATTATCTACGCAAGCACTGATAATGACTTTGCTGAAGTTGCTGCTGCAAAGGCAAAAGAACTACAGAAAGAGATGGCTGTTGAATTGGAACATATCGCAAGATAACGATATACATCTACAAAAAGAAGAAGGCTCAGTAGACAAACGAAGATGTTGTCGACTGAGCCTTCTTATTTATCTCTTATCCAGAGAACTAAAAACGATACCCAAACCCGATGTTTAGATAGATGGGATAAAGCCCAAAGCTGATTGTCTTAAAATCGCTTTCAAAGATGTTATTAAATGCCCATGTAAGGTCGGCATTGACTGTGAAATGATTGAAACCACGCCATGTTGCACCTAACTGACCACCCCATTGAAAGTGACGAAGATTAGATGAGAAATCGTACGAAGCTGTGTTGCCGTCAGCAAAAGTTAATTTCTCTCCTACAGGAGTGCCTTCGCGCAAATAGCCATCACTCACATGACCCGTAAATTGGTCATCTAACTTGATAGAAGAGTAGAGTCCTGCACGTACTTTCCAACGGTCATTAAAACGATAGTTCGCCATGACAGGGATTGTGAGAAGCGTTGAGTTGTAGTTAGTCTTCACATAACCTGTCCAATAACCAGCTACACGATTACCGTCATTGAGGATTTCCATGCTATAGTTCTTCACATTAGCACCCGTTATCATACCCTTCTCTTCAAATTTCAAACCGGTAGATACACCCCAGTTCTGGTCCTTTCCGAGCCATTTAGTGACTGTTCCTTCTATCGTTCCATTGAACTTTGGACTATAACTACTTATCTCTCTGATTTCTACTGGCATAGGGAGAGGAGACGCACCACCAATGTTTACACCCGCTTTCACCTCATACTCCCATCCATTCTGCTCTGCACTACTTAGTGAAGAAGTGCGGTCTGTTTGTGCAAAGACCGTTGTTGTGCAACTTATTGCTGCGATTACAACCGAAATAATATGTTGTTTCATTTGTTTTATTTTATCTTTAATATCTTTGTGTCAACTCTTAAACTATTGAACTCGTTTACTTGTCAACCTCAAATCATTATTACTCAGAGTACAACTTCAGTTCATCCACGTAGAGTGTACTGCCTACTGCGCCATTGAAGAAGGCACCATCCTTACTTGATGACATGATGATTGCAAGGCTATACTTACCATTTTTCAATTTCTCACTGTCTACTGTTCGACCTGCTACAGGCTCAAATGAGATAGAGAAACGTGTCCATTCTTCTGTTTCCTTTGCATTCTTAAGCTGTGCAAGGAGGACAATACGATCACTGGTTAGTGAGTTTGTACCATCAAGATACTCCACTCCATCGCCTGTTTCAAAGAGTACTGCGTAAATCGCCAAACTATCTTTGCGACCTTTAATCTCCTTCTTATCCTTATCTTGGAACTTCTCTCCAGCCTTGTATTTATAGTAACCAATCAACTCCTTAGGCATCTTGTAGAATGGACGACCAAAGTGAGTTGACTTTGCAGGATTACCCATATCAATTTGAAAATCACCTGTAAAGAGATTACCAGCAGCTATCGGCGCACCAAACATAGCACCCAGGAAACCCGTACTAACAGTTGTCAGCTTCAAACACTTACCCACATAACCCTCTTCTGCTTGGCTTGTTGGATATTCAGAAGCCTTGCTGTCACCCATAAGGAAGGATACACCAGCATTACCACTACCCCACTCTGCAAGGTTACCATCAGCTGTTTTGTCAACGAAAGTATTATATTTACTGGTTGAATCGACCTTGAGTGTCTCGAAATGGTAGTCGGTTGCAACATCATTACTTACAAATGACACCTTATAAGTCTTCTTCCATTGTCCATCTTGAGAGGTTACCGTATAGCTCTGAGGCTGTGTAAAGTTTAATGCCGTACCGCTTTCAGGTTCAATCTTTGCACCCTCTGTAACATGAAACTTGGGTGCCAAGTGGGATAGGTCTTCCCAACCATTGACATAGAAAATGACTTCATTATTCGTTATAACAGGCTTACGGACAAGTGTTGTACCGTCAACCGTAACATCTGTAATATCTGCTTCCGCATTTAATGCTTCTTCTCTAATACAGGAAGAAAGTGCGAGTCCTGCTAATGTAGCAAGCATCATAGACTTAAATAACCTCATAAGATTATACTATTAATAATTAAAAATAGACGAATTCTTTGCACAAAGATACATAAAAAAAACTGTATAAAAGAAGAATTGAGGGTTATGAATACTAATGTAAAAGAGATTCATGAGGATAATATATACAGAATAAGCTCTTTTTCGTAATTATATATCATCGTTAAAGTTTATTCTATCAATAAAATAATGTATCTTTGCAGCAAAAGTATCACACTGATAAATAAGGAAAAATAAATATGGCAAAAGTATTGGTAACAGGTGCCAACAAGGGTATTGGCTATGGTATCTGTAAGTTTTTAGGCAAGAGTGGCTGGCAAGTAATCGTTGGTGCACGTAATAATGAGCGTGCCGAGGAGGCAGTGAAAGCGTTGAAGGCTGAAGGCGTAGACGTGATAGGTTGGCAATATGTCAACCTCTCAGACAACAAGTCATTGGAACAAACAGCAAAAGAAGTAAAAGAAAAATATCATGACTTAGCCCTTTTGGTAAATAATGCAGGTATTCCTGGCGACATGGAAGTGGCAAGTTACGATTCAGCCATGCAGGATGTGACCGATACGATACAAGTAAACTACATCGGAACATTTTGCTTGACAAAGACACTTGTCCCTTTACTCGCAGCCAACAAGGGACGGATTGTAAACATCACCGTGCCTTCTGAAGTGAGTCCCTACTGGCATCCAATGGCGTATGTAGCCAGCAAAGCAGCGCAGAACGCAATGACCAGTATTATGGCCATGGAGTTTGAAAAGAATAACTTACCTGTTGAGATATTCAATATACATCCTGGTGCAACGACTACCGACTTGAATAATCATTATACGGGGCCTGGTGCGCACTCGATAGACGTAGTCAGTGAGAAGATTTCAGCCGTTATCAATGATGGTAAGAAGCACCAAGGTGAGTTCATTGAACTGTATCCTATCGTAGACGAAGGACGATAAACTAAAGAAAAGGAACTGTTCAATCTGAATTATCTTCATGAAAAGAAATATTTACTTTCATGAAGATAATTATTTTTTTTCATGAAAATAAATTCTTCCACTCATGAAAATAAATGTAAGTCATAATCTTCTTTTAGAAAAGAATACATATCTCTCCTATTTTATTCTTACTTATCTCCTTCTTTAATAAGTATATATACGACTCGAATTATGCCCCTTTTACGTGCCTATTTACGGTTAAAAAGGGACATATAAAGTTTGTTTTGATAGTTTTACATCAAAAGTTTTGAATTACAAAAACTAATTTGTATTTTTACACTCGAAACCTAAACAATCATTGTTTAAACCTATCTTAATTATATATGGCACGAGAAAAACAGATTATCGAGTGTGTCCCTAATTTTAGTGAAGGACGAAACAAAGACGTAATCAAGCAGATTACTGATAAAGTAGAAAGCGTTAAAGGTGTCAAATTGCTGGATGTTGACCCAGGAGAAGCAACTAATCGTACGGTTGTAACCTTCGTTGGCGAACCATCAGTAGTTGTTGAAGCTGCTTTCCGTTGCGTGAAGAAGGCCGCACAGCTTATTGACATGCGGCAACATCATGGTGCTCACCCTCGTATGGGAGCTACGGATGTTTGTCCACTTATTCCGGTTGCGGGTATTACCTTGGAGGAGTGTGCAGTGTTGGCACGCCAGTTGGCAGAGCGTATCGCCAATGAATTGCAGGTTCCTTGCTATTGCTACGAAGCTGCAGCGAAGACTCCAGAGCGTAAGAACTTAGCTATTTGTCGTAAAGGAGAGTATGAAGGACTCCCACAACGTATGACAGAAGCAGCAGAGGCACCAGACTATGGTGCACGTGATTGGGATGAGCAGTTAGCACGAACAGGCTGTACAGCAGTCGGTGCACGTGATTTCTTGATTGCAACAAACTTCAACCTCAATACGACCTCTACACGTCGTGCTAACGCAATAGCATTTGATGTTAGAGAGAAAGGTCGTCCTATGCGCGAAGGAGGTTCGCCTGTTGGTAAGCCAATGAAGGATGAGAAGGGTGAAGTCATTATGCAACCTGGTACGTTGAAAGCTACGAAAGCAATTGGATGGTTCATTGATGAGTATGGAATAGCACAGGTGTCAATGAATATAACAGACATTAATGTTACCCCTCTCCACGTAGCCTTTGATGAGGTTTGTCGCTGTGCACAAAACCGTGGCATACGTGTTACGGGTACAGAAATAGTAGGTCTTATCCCTAAGCGTACGCTCCTTGAAGCTGGAACATACTTCCTAAAGAAGCAACAACGTTCAACTGGTATTCCAGAAGAAGACATCATTAAGATTGCCATTATGTCAATGGGTTTAGACGACTTAAAGCCATTTAATCCACGTGAAAAGGTGATTGAATATCTGTTGGAAGATGCCGATAAGACTCCAAAACTCATTGACTTGACTGTTAAAGAGTTTGCTAATGAGACTTCACGTGAGTCTCCTGCCCCAGGAGGCGGTACAATCTCTGCTTATATGGGCGCATTAGGTGCTGCTTTAGGTACAATGGTAGCCAATCTTTCCAGCCATAAAGCAGGATGGGATGCACGCTGGGAAGAGTTCAGTAACTGGGCTGAAAAGGGTCAAGCAATACAAACAGAACTGATGGTACTCGTAGATGAAGACACAGAAGCATTCAACCGTATTATGTCTGCTTTTGGCCTCCCTAAGGGTACTGATGAGGAAAAGGCAGCACGCTCACAAGCGATACAAGAAGCAACACTCTTTGCTACGGAAGTTCCACTGCACACTATGAAGGCCTCATACAAAGTGTTTGAACTTTGTCAAGCAATGGCAGAAGAAGGTAATCCGAACAGTGTCTCAGATGCTGGCGTTGGTGTCTTGGCAGCTCGTGCGGCTGTCCTTGGTGCTGGTCTAAACGTGAAGATTAATGCTTCTGGCTTGAAAGACAAAGAGACAGCAGCACGATTAGTGGCCGAAGCAAACGAGTTGATTGAGAAAGCTAATGAGGCTGAAGCTGAGATCATGAAGATAGTTGAGGCTAAACTGTAAGGTGTCTTTTTATATTATAAGGTCTCTTACACCTTATATATAATAGACATATACTACGTTTCAGCTATCTTTAGTAAGGTGAATAATATATCCATTAAAAGGGCAGGTGTACTATGCCTGCCCAACTAAAAACCTACAATAATGTAATGATATATATTGATAGCTTAGTCTGTTATAGGCTTTCGCTATAAACCTTCACTTTCGTAACCTATTTAAATAACTACAACCCAAATAGATCTACTACATAACTATGACAAAAGAAGAATTTGTAAAAGACATTTGCACAGGTATAGCTGACACGCTACCTGAGCCACAAGCATACGATACCTCTATCAATCACGCACCAAAGCGTAAGGATATTCTCACACAAGAAGAGAAGAAATTGGCTCTGCGCAATGCCCTTCGTTACTTCCCTAAGAAGTTTCATGCAACATTAGCACCAGAGTTTGCAGAGGAGTTAAGGCAATATGGCCGTATCTACATGTACCGTTTCCGCCCTACTTATGAGATGTATGCACGTCCAATCGACGATTATCCGCATAAGTCACAACAGGCAGCAGCTATCATGATGATGATTCAGAACAACCTTGACAAGGCTGTTGCACAACACCCTCACGAGCTGATTACATACGGTGGTAATGGTGCTGTGTTCCAGAATTGGGCACAATATCGCTTGGTGATGAAGTACTTGAGTGAGATGACTGACGAACAAACGTTAGTGATGTATTCGGGTCATCCACTCGGACTCTTCCCTTCTCACAAGAATGCACCACGTGTAGTTGTGACAAATGGTATGGTAATACCTAACTATTCTAAGCCAGACGATTGGGAACGAGATAATGCTTTAGGTGTTAGTCAGTACGGACAAATGACCGCAGGCTCCTATATGTATATAGGTCCACAGGGTATCGTTCATGGTACAACCATCACTGTTTTGAATGCAGCACGCAAACGATTGAAGGACGGAGAGAGCAGTATAAAAGGCATGCTCTTTGTTACTTCTGGTTTAGGAGGCATGTCTGGTGCTCAACCAAAGGCTGGTAACATAGCAGGTGTAGTAAGTATTACGGCTGAAATCAACCCACTTGCGGCACAGAAACGCTATGATCAAGGTTGGGTTGACGAACTTCACGCATCGCTCGACGAACTTATCCCTGCAGCATTGAAGGCTGTTGAGGAAAAGCGTACAGTCTCTATGGCTTATGTTGGTAATGTTGTTGACCTTTGGGAACGCTTAGCAGCAGAAGATGTACACGTTGACTTAGGAAGTGATCAGACCTCCCTCCACAACCCATGGGCAGGTGGATACTATCCAGTCGGACTTTCTCTGGAAGAATCTAAGCGTATGATGGCAGAGGAACCACAGCTGTTTAAGGAGAAAGTTCAGGAGTCTTTACGCCGTCAGGTGGCAGCCATTAACAAGCTGACAGCGAAAGGTATGTACTTCTTCGACTATGGTAATGCTTTCCTTTTAGAGTCAAGTCGTGCGGGAGCGGACATCATGAAGACTGATGGCAAGTTCCGTTATCCTTCTTATGTACAAGATATTATGGGACCAATGTTCTTCGATTATGGCTTTGGACCATTCCGTTGGGTTTGTTCATCAGGTGATCCAAAGGACTTGGAAACATCCGACCGCATTGCAACAGAAGTATTGGAAGAAATACGTAAGACGGCAACTCCAGATATTATCGGTCAACTTGATGATAATATTCATTGGATAAAAGAAGCAGGAAAGAATCACTTGGTTGTAGGTTCACAGGCTCGTATCCTATATGCAGACTCGGAGGGACGCACTAAGATTGCCTTGGCTTTCAATGAAGCAATACGTAAAGGAGAAATCTCTCGACCCATTGTTCTGGGACGCGACCACCATGATGTGTCAGGAACAGACTCTCCTTTCCGTGAGACATCAAACATCTATGACGGCTCACAGTTCTGTGCTGACATGGCAGTACAGAATGTTATTGGTGACTCTTTCCGTGGTGCTACATGGGTATCTATCCACAATGGTGGTGGTGTTGGCTGGGGAGAAGTTATCAATGGTGGCTTCGGTATGGTGATTGATGGTAGTGAAGACGCCGACCGTCATATCCGTCAGATGCTCCTTTGGGATGTTAACAACGGCATAGCACGTCGTAGTTGGGCTCGCAACACTGGTTCTATTGATGCTATCCGTAGGGAGATGGAACGTACACCAGGACTCTGTGTTACACTCCCTAACATCGTTGAAGATGACATTATTAATACAGCCTTTTAATTAATTAAATCTATTATTATAATCCGTAGAAACTATGAACAAAATTCATCAGATTAGTGCTGAACATCTGACAATAGAGCAGATTGGCGAGATAATAAAGAATGGCACAAAGCTTGAACTTTCTGAAGATGCACGTCAACGAATTATTCGTTGTAGAGAGTATCTCGATAATAAGATTATAGAGTCAGAAACTCCTATCTATGGTGTGACAACGGGCTTCGGCTCTCTCTGTAAGATATCTATTGATAAGGATAGCCTGTCACAGTTACAGAAAAACCTTGTGATGTCTCATGCTTGTGGTGTGGGCGATCGTGTCCCTAATGAGATTGTAAAGATAATGTTGCTGCTCAAGATTCAGTCACTCAGTTACGGCTACTCTGCTTGTCAGTTGAAGACCGTCGAGCGACTGATAGACTTCTTCAACAACGATATCTATCCTATTGTATATATGCAAGGATCGTTAGGTGCTTCAGGCGACCTCGTTCCATTGGCTCACCTTTCTCTACCACTTATAGGAATGGGAGAAGTAGAATATCAAGGCAATATCTTCTCTGGTGCTGACATCTTGAAGAAGATGAATTGGGATGCTATAGAACTTGTTTCTAAGGAAGGTCTTGCTCTACTCAACGGTACACAGAACATGAATGCCTTTGCTGTATGGGCACTCTTACAAAGTGAACGTTTGAGTGAGTGGGCTGATGTCATTGGAACAATGTCTCTTGAGGCTTACGATGGACGCATAGAACCATTCACACATGCCGTTCATGCTGTTCGCCATCACAAGGGGCAAATTGATACTGCAGCACGAATAAGAGAATTATTAGAAGGCAGTGAGCTTATTAAACAGCCTAAAGTCAACGTACAAGACCCTTATTCATTCCGCTGTATGCCACAGGTGCACGGTGCTTCAAAGGATACAATTGCATACGTTAAGTCTGTGATAGACATTGAAGTGAATGCTGCAACTGATAACCCAACCGTTTGTCCTGATGAAGACCTTGTTATCTCAGCAGGAAACTTCCACGGAGAACCAATTGCACAACCAATGGACTTCCTTGCTATAGCACTCTGTGAATTAAGTAATATATCTGAGCGTCGAATCTACAAGCTCGTTTCTGGCACACGAAACCTACCAAGTTTCCTTGTAGCTAAACCTGGTGTAAACAGTGGTTTTATGATTCCTCAGTACACAGCAGCATCTATCGTTAGCCAGAGTAAGACTTATTGTACACCTGCATCTGTCGACAGTATTCCATCTTCACAAGGACAGGAAGACCATGTCAGCATGGGTGCTAATGCCGCAACAAAGCTCTATCAGGTTGTATTGAATACGGAGCGTGTACTTGCTATCGAACTCTTCAACGCTGCACAAGCACTTGAGTTCCGTCGTCCGTTGAAATCTTCTCCTACGATAGAAGCTATCCATAAGGCTTATCGTGAGTGTGTTCCTTTTATTGATACGGACGAGTTTATGGCTCCACACATCGCTAAGTCGGTTGAATTCCTGCGTAAATAAATAAGGTAAACGGGGTTACGTCAAGATTAAATACCATCTTGATGTAGCCCTATTCCTTTTGAATATCTTATATTATTATACTTTCATTGATTAGAGAAAAAGCTTGAAATGAAAAGACTAATAGTTAAAAACATTGGCTTACTTGCTGGTATAGGTCATGAAGGAAAGCTATGTTTGAAAGGTAAAGAGATGGCAGAACTTAACACACTGTCAGATGCTTATCTTGTGATAGAGGATGGATGCTTTGTTGATTATGGTGAGATGAATGATTGTCCACCAATTTCTGATAATGAGGAAGTTGTTGATGCGAATGGAGGAACCGTTCTCCCTTCATGGTGCGACTCCCATACTCATATTGTCTATGCTGGAAGTAGAGAGCAAGAGTTTGTTGACAAGATCCGTGGGCTTAGTTATGCTGAGATAGCAAAGCGTGGTGGTGGTATTCTAAACTCGGCAGACCGCCTTCATGAATTGAGCGAAGACGAACTTTACCAGCAGGCAATGAAGCGTGTTGATGAGATTATTAGGAAAGGAACAGGATGTGTAGAGATAAAAAGTGGATATGGACTCAACACGGAAGATGAACTAAAGATGCTCCGTGTTATCCGTCGTATCAAAGAGACAACACGACTGAAAGTCGTTGCAACATTCCTTGGTGCACATGCCGTTTCGCGTGAATATAAAGGTAGACAAGATGCCTACGTTGATTTAATTATCAACGAAATGATACCAGCTGTGGGTGATGAGAATTTAGCAGAGTTTATAGATGTATTCTGTGACACAGGCTTCTTTACGCCAGAAGAGACTGCTCGGATTCTAAAAGCTGGTGCTGTATATGGCATGCGACCTAAGATTCATGCTGACGAGTTAGCGTCGTCTGGTGGTGTTGAGATTGGTGTAGAATATAAGGCAGTGTCAGTTGACCATTTAGAAAGTATGACAGAAGAAGAAATAGATATCCTTAAGAATAGCGAAACTATGCCAACAGCACTTCCTGGAACGTCTTTCTTCCTTAATCTTCCTTTTGCTTTGGGTCGTAAGATAATAGATTGTGGTCTACCGCTTGTCCTTGCAAGTGATTATAACCCAGGTTCTACGCCATCAGGAGATATGAAGTTTATAGTTTCGCTTGGCTGTATCAAGATGCGACTAATGCCTGCAGAAGCAATTAATGCAGCAACATTAAATGGAGCATGTGCAATGGGACTAAGCAAAGAGTATGGCTCTATCACACGTGGAAAGGTTGCTAATTTCTTTATTACAGACACGATTCCTTCTATTGAATTTATTCCATACGCCTATACAACACCTATCGTAAAACGTGTATTCCTACAAGGAGAAGAGTATGTTTAGATAGTATTTAATGATAAATATACTAAGCCACTTCTTCCTTGACGATATTCATTAAGGTGTCCAAAACTCAACATCAGTGCAGCTAATGACCGCTGTCTTGAATTAAAAAGGAGGATGTTTCTTATTATATTCATTATCATTATAATAGCTTACTTGAAAGAGGATGTCCACTGTACAGTATCATTTTAGAAGCTAATACAAAAGAAAAAGTCCATAAACTCGTGCTGAGTCTATGGACTTATACTTTAATAGCGAGCGAGGATTATGCCTCTGCTGGTGCCTCCTCTGCAGGAGTTTCAGAAGTAGTGTCCTCAGCAGCCTTAGCTCCCTCAGCCTCAGCCTGTGCTGCAGCGGCAGCAGCTTTCTTGTCTGCAACCTTCTTAGCAATAGCTTCGTTAACTTTCTTCTCAGCTTCAAGGTTCTGAGCAGCAGCAGCCTTCTTCGCATCGGTTACCTTCTTCTCGACAGCTTCTGTAGCTGCAACCTTAGCTTGCTTCCATGCATCGAACTTCTGCTGGCATGCAGCCTCGTCGAATGCACCCTTCTTAACACCGCCACGGAGATGCTTCATCATGTAAACACCCTCACCCTTAAGGATGTTGCGAGCAGTGTCTGTTGGCTGAGCACCTGTCTCAACCCAGTAAAGAGCACGTTCAAAATTCAAATCTACTGTGGCTGGATTGGTGTTTGGGTTATAAGTACCAATCTTCTCAGTAAACTTACCATCACGTGGTGCACGAGCGTCAGCGATTACGATGCTGTAGAAAGCATAGTTCTTACGACCACCGCGCTGCAATCTGATTTTTGTTGCCATAATTGTTTAATAAATATTTTAAAGGTTTGAATTTAATGCTATCATCTCGTGATAGCGGATGCAAAAGTACGTCTTTTTTTTCTAACAACCAAATAATCTGATGATTATATTAAGACTGTATCGAGTATTCCTCATATCCTAATGCTTTATTATATGAAAGCGTCTTAGAACCATTGTAGCCTATATTGCTAAATCATCTAACCGTAATATGGAAGCAACCTTGATGTTTCTCGTGCTTTATAAAACATCTTCCTTGCGAACGGAGGTCGTTCAAAACCTCACTTAAAACCCACTTAAGTGTATCATTCCTTACCGGACGAGTAACAGCTGCATATTTATTGTACGCAATATCAAAGGTTGTTCCATATAGATGGCAACTATTCTCTGTTGCATTATGATTGTGTTTGCGAAGTTTATCAACGTCTTCTTTGGTTCTTAAAACGCTTGATACAAGAAACTTATTTATAGGTACGCCCTTTGTTTGCAAGCTATCCATGAAATTATGTGCAATATCTTGAAGTAGGATGGCAGCACGTGGAACAAGATATGGAATACTATTATTCAACTTCTTTAGATTGTAATAAGGATTACAGCCTATATATACTAACTCCCCTTTTCGCTTCTCTGCATCAGTGCGGTTAAGGACAGGTTTCACCCCATAACGCAATGCTGCTTCAAGTTGTTGTGGTTGAGAGTCTGGGAAACTCTCGTCATAATCTCGAACACCTACAATTCTATTCCTCTTTTGTGAACCATCCGATTTGAAGAAATGAGATATGGTTGTATTACTTGGAGTTGATTGCTCTTTAATCTTAGCAGAATCCACTTTTTCAATGACACGAGTACTATCAACATTAGATAAAGCTTTCGTCTTATCTTGTGCAATAGACGGAAATAGTAACCTAATGATGGCTAAGAATAAAGTTATTGTTATGAAACCTAATAAATAGCGCTTCTTTGTTATCTTTGATTTTCTTTTCATTGATACAAAGGTAATAAGTTTTTGCTAATTGATAATTATGAATTAGGAATAATTTGCAAGTATCATTATTTTATAGTAACTTTGCGAACAAATATAAAATAGAGGAAATTGATAGAAAAGCATATAGTTCTTGAAGATATAGACCCAGTAGTCTTCTATGGAGTTGGCAATGGTCACCTCCAAATGATAAAGTCACTCTTCCCTAAGTTGAGGATTGTTGCAAGAGACAATGTTATACGTATCTTAGGTGACGAAGAGGAGATGGTTAAGATAGAAGAAGACATTGAAACCATGCGTAAGCATGTAGAACGGTATAACACCATTACAGAAGAGGACATCCTTGATATCGTGAAAGGTCGTAAGACCAAAGCTGATGCGGTAAAGGACGTCCTTGTTTATTCTGTATCAGGTAGAGCTATTAAAGGTCGTTCGGAGCATCAGCAGCAACTGATTGATGCCTTCGAAAAAAACGATATGATATTTGCTGTCGGACCAGCGGGAACGGGTAAGACTTACCTCAGTATAGCTTTAGCAGTAAAAGCTCTTAAGGAAAAAGCTGCAAAGAAGATTATCTTATCACGCCCAGCCGTTGAAGCTGGTGAGAAACTTGGCTTTCTTCCAGGTGATATGAAAGATAAGATTGACCCCTATCTGCAACCACTTTATGATGCTTTAGAGGATATGATTCCTGCTGTTAAGCTACAGGATATGATGGATAAGCATATCATTCAGATTGCGCCATTAGCTTTCATGCGAGGAAGAACATTGAGTGACGCTGTGGTAATCCTTGATGAAGCACAGAATACAACACCAGCTCAAATCCGTATGTTCTTAACACGTATGGGCTGGAATACAAAGATGGTAATCACGGGTGACTTGACTCAGATTGACCTTCCACATGCAGAGAAGAGTGGACTAAAAGAAGCTCTTTCTATTCTGAGTGGCGTAGATGGTATCTCTGTCATCAATCTTGATAAAAAGACATTGTAAGACACAAACTGGTTACGCGTATCGTGAATGCATACGAAGCACACGATAAAGCTAACAAGAGATAGGACTCTATAAACATAAAAACAATGAAAGCATTAACAAAAACTGAATTCCATTTCGATGGACAGAAGAGTGTGTATCACGGAAAAGTACGTGATGTGTATGACATCAACGACGATCTTATCGTCATGGTTGCTACCGACCGAATCTCTGCATTCGACGTTGTACTACCAAAGGGAATACCGTTTAAAGGACAGGTATTGAACCAGATTGCTGCCAAGTTCCTTGACCTGACAACAGACATCTGTCCTAACTGGAAGTTAGCTACTCCTGATCCAATGGTAACTGTTGGGCTGAAGTGTGAAGGCTTTCGTGTTGAAATGATTATCCGCTCAATCCTTACAGGTTCTGCATGGCGTGCCTACAAGGACGGATGTCGTGAGATTTGTGGCGTGAAACTCCCTGATGGTATGCGTGAGAACGAGCGTTTCCCAGAGCCAATCGTTACTCCAACTACCAAGGCTGACGAAGGTCACGATATGAACATCTCTAAGGAAGAGATTATCGAGCAGGGTATTGTATCTGCAGAAGACTATACAATCATCGAAGACTGGACCCGTAAGCTCTTTGCACGTGGTCAGGAGATTGCTGCAAAGCAGGGCTTGATACTTGTTGATACTAAGTATGAGTTTGGCAAGCGTGATGGTCAGTGCTACCTCATTGATGAGATTCATACACCAGACTCAAGCCGCTACTTCTATGCTGATGGCTATGAAGAGAAACTTGAGAAGGGCGAACCACAGAAGCAATTATCAAAGGAATTTGTTCGTCAATGGCTTATCGAGCATAATTTATGAATGAACCAGGACAGACAATGCCTGAGATTACAGACGAATATGCCGAGAGTGTAAGCGAACGTTACATTGAGTTGTTTGAACATATCACTGGAGAGAAGTTCGATAAGGCTGCTGAAGATGGTGATATTGCTGCACGCATTGAGAAGAATGTAAAGCAGTACCTTGCTTCAAGAAAGTAATAGGATAAATATGAATTCATAATCCTAAATTCCTGATTTTGATAAATAATATACACTGATACATGTCTAATATGCCATTAGAACTTATTTAGGCATATCATAATATAGTTATCAAGATTATGAATTTAGGGTTGTGGATTATGAACTAAAGTAAGAATATGTACGAGCAGGAAAAGATTAAACCCTACGATGGTAATGGTGAGAAAGGTAAACTTATAGAAGAGATGTTTGATAACATCGCACCAACCTATGACACACTGAACCATCGTCTCTCTGGAAATATAGATAAAGGATGGCGTAAGAAGGCTATCCGACAGCTTCTACCATATCGTCCTAAGCAGATGCTTGATATTGCTACAGGAACTGGTGACTTTGCCATTCTTGCCGCCAACGAGCTGAAGCCAGAATATCTCATCGGTGCAGATATTTCTGAAGGAATGATGGCTATTGGTCGAGAGAAAGTTAAGACCGCTGGACTAAGCAATGTTATTTCTTTTCAGAAAGAGGACTGTCTCAACCTTTCTTTTCCTGATAATACCTTTGACGCAGTGACTGCTGCCTTTGGTATTCGTAATTTTCAAAACCTTGACAAGGGACTTGCCGAGATTTGCCGTGTACTGAAGAAGGGTGGTCATCTGAGTATTGTTGAACTTACCACACCTGTTAAGTTCCCAATGAAACAGCTCTTCCGCTTCTATTCTAACACATTCTTGCTTAACTATGCTAAGTTTATCTCAAAGGATAAAAGTGCATACGAATATCTAAATAAGACTGTTGAAGCTTTCCCGCAAGGCGAGAAGATGATGGAGATATTTCAAAAAGCTGGATTCTCAAAAAGCTCTTTTCGCCGGTTGACATTCGGTATCTGTACGATGTATTTCGCAGAAAAGTAACTTATTAAATCAACTACTATTATATCTCAGTGTGAGATGTATGTCGCAGAATAAGCTCTTCCAAAACTTAGATAGACAAAGTCTACTATAATAAGAAGATATTCTTTCAGATGTTACCATAGTGGTATTGATTCCTTTTGTTGTCATAATTAATATCTCATGTTATCTTATAAGTCATTCAACGCATTTAGAGACTAACTTGAATGAAGCCATGTTAGTTTGTGAGTGAAATACTTACTGAGACAGTGGATGAACAAAAGAATAATTTATAGAACAAGGTTAAGATATGGACAAGTACGGACTAATTGGCTACCCATTAGGGCATTCTTTCTCAATTGGTTATTTCAATGAGAAGTTTGAGAACGAACACATCAATGCCCAATATATCAACTTTGAGATTCCATCGATAGAGGACTTCAAAGAGGTTGTTGATTCCAATCCACAGTTACGTGGGTTGAACGTAACGATTCCTTATAAGGAACAGGTAATTCCTTATCTTGATAGTCTTAGTCCAGAAGCTAAAGCTATTGGTGCTGTGAATGTTATTCGTGTCACTCATAAGGGTAATAAGACGATACTTAAAGGTTTCAATAGTGATGTGATTGGTTTTACACGAAGTATTGAACCTTTGCTTGAACGCCATCATAAGAAGGCACTTATCCTCGGTACGGGCGGAGCATCAAAGGCTATAAACTATGGATTAAGATCACTTGGGTTAGAAACAATGTTTGTTTCACGTACAAAACGTCCTAATATCTTAACATACGAAGAGATAACACCAGAGGTAATCGATGAGTATAATGTTATTGTTAATTGTACTCCTCTCGGTATGTATCCTAAGACAGAAGAGTGTCCTACCCTCCCCTATGACGCAATGAATAGCCACACTCTACTTTACGACTTACTTTATAATCCAGATGAGACCCTCTTTATGGCCAAAGGACGTGAACATGGAGCAGTGGTAAAGAATGGTCTTGAAATGCTTCTCTTACAGGCTTTTGCAAGTTGGGAGTTCTGGGAAGGGGAAGAACAAATATAATTTTCTCGTTATGTTATCTTCTTTACGAAGCGTTAGATTAGTTCTACTTAGACCTAACTTAGTATGACCTATTGGTTTAATAAGGAAAGTGCGATATTTACATAAGTCTCTATTTAAGGTCGTTACTACCCTATATTTATCACCTTATGCCAAAAGATTTGTACATTTGCGGCGTTGACACCTTATTATATATGTGTCGTGTAGAAATATTCTAACGTAGTTCTAAACTTGTGTTTATATTTATCACGCTTAGTGTTAAGTATAAACATCAACTTATGCTGATAGCTAAAATTTCACAATCCTTTGCTCCAAAATATATCAACTTGTTGTTAATAATAAGTTGATATACTGATGTCAAGTATAAAATATCTATCTAATATCATTTTACAACTATACCCTTTCTTTCTTAGATAGCCTTTAGCTCCCTCTATTATAGAGGTTTACAAAAAAAGTTAGAGAAACTTAAGTAATTACTATTTCCTAATGTTACATGTTTCCAAATAAGTAAAATAAGTAATTATTTAACTTCCCCTAATCCTTTGTTTTATAACACTTGATAGATAAAAGACCGCTTAATCATCAAGCAATGTTGACGACCTAACACGGCTTAATGTCTCTGGTGTCATTTGTAAATAACTGGCTATATAAACCAATGGTGCACGTAAGACAACTTGTGGATTGAGTTTACACATTCTCTTGTAACGGGCCTGTGCAGTTTCAAAACGTACGAGGTCGGCATGAATCTGTGATGTTATAAGACTCTCTTCCAATATCTTACGGTAAAGAATCTGAATATTAACATTATGTAATGCCACCTGTTCAAGCTTCTGCTTAGGTAGTGCGTAAACCCATGTAGGCTCCAAAGCCTCTACCTGTAACTTTGTAGGTTCTTCACGGAAAAGGCTTTCTATACACATAAAGATACTTCTGTCCTCTCCTAAGTGTTCGGTAATTTGCTTACCATTCTTAAAGTAGAACTGACGAATAAGTCCTTTTTCTATGTAATAGAAATGCTTACAGATTTCCCCTTCGCTAAGAATCATCTGTCCTTTGGCGAATTTCATGGGCACAAGGATACTCTCAAGTACATCCAACTCGTCATGAGTCATCGTACTATATTTACGTGCCAATTCACGTGCAATATCTCTTGTATCATTAACCAAATCCTTCATATTCCTTTCCTTTCTTATTACTTTGACTTTAATCCAACTTCAATACGGCAAGGAATGCTTTCTGTGGAACTTGTACGTTTCCAATCTGTTTCATACGTTTCTTACCTTTCTTCTGCTTTTCTAAGAGCTTACGTTTACGGCTAATATCGCCACCATAACACTTTGCAGTAACATCTTTACGTACCTGCTTAACAGTCTCTCGTGCAATGATTTTAGCACCGATAGCAGCTTGTATAGCGATGTCAAATTGCTGGCGTGGTATCAAGTCTTTCAGCTTCTCACATATCCTTCTTCCAAATCCTACAGCATTACTCTCATGTGTCAGAGTAGAAAGAGCATCAACAGCCTCTCCATTCAGAAGAATATCAAGCTTTGCTAACTTGGATGGACGGAAAGAATCAATGTGATAATCAAATGAGGCGTATCCTTTAGAAATACTCTTCAATTTATCATAGAAGTCAATCACAATCTCACCCAATGGTATCATAAAGATGAGTTCCAATCTATTTCCACTCACGTAGTTCTGACTGACAAGCTCACCACGTTTATCAAGACACAACGTCATAATAGGTCCAATGTATTCACTGGAGGTAATGATAGAGGCCTTAATATAAGGTTCTTCAATATGATCAATCATAGTCTGATCTGGAAGACCAGAGGGGTTGTGAACCTCTTTAACATTCCCTTGTTTGTCATATACCATGTAGCTAACGTTAGGTACGGTGGTAATAACATCCATATTGAACTCTCTATCTAATCGTTCCTGCACAATCTCCATGTGAAGTAATCCTAAGAAGCCACAGCGGAAACCGAATCCTAAGGCTTGTGAGCTCTCTGGTTGGAACGTAAGTGAAGCGTCATTAAGTTGAAGTTTCTCTAAGGAAGCACGCAACCCTTCGTAGTCATTGGGGTCAATAGGATAGACGCCCGCAAAGACCATTGGTTTTACCTCTTGGAAGCCTTCAATGGCATGTTTGCAAGGATTGACAATGTGTGTTACTGTATCGCCCACCTTTACCTCAGTAGCATTCTTAATACCAGAAATGATATATCCTACCTCACCTGTTGACAGTTGTTGGGTTGGCATCATCTCCATCTTTAATACGCCAACTTCATCAGCGGTATATTCCATACCAGTCTGTACAAACTTAACCTTATCACCTTTTTTTATGACTCCGTTCTCAACCTTGCAAAGCGTGATAATACCACGAAAAGAGTTGAAGATAGAGTCAAAGATGAGGGCCTGCAGTGGAGCGTTGACATCTCCTGTTGGTGAAGGGATGCGCTTTATGATAGCTTCAAGTATGTCTGGTACGCCTTCCCCCGTCTTTCCACTTGCTCGAATGATGTCCTTTGGGTCACAACCAATAAGGTCGACAATCTCATCCTCTACCTCTTCAGGCATTGCGTTAGGCATATCTATCTTATTGATAACAGGGATAATCTCCAAATTATGGTCGATAGCCATATATAGGTTAGAGATAGTCTGCGCCTGTACGCCCTGCGTTGCATCAACGATAAGCAATGCACCTTCACACGCTGCAATGCTTCGTGATACCTCATACGAGAAGTCAACATGTCCTGGAGTATCAATAAGATTAAGTACATATTTCTTCTTATCTAATGTGTACTCCATCTGGATAGCATGACTTTTGATAGTTATACCACGTTCACGCTCCAAATCCATATCATCAAGCATCTGCCCTTCAGTAATTTTTATCGTCTGTGTGTACTCTAAAAGACGATCAGCCAAGGTTGATTTACCATGGTCAATATGGGCAATAATGCAGAAATTCCTTATATGATTCATTCGTTTGTCTATATTTTCAATCTGCAAATATAATGATTTTTATTGAGAATTAAGAACGTTAAAATAAGAAATTGTTTAATTTTTCTTATCTTTGCATTGGATATATAGTTAGAAAGAAAGTTAAAAGACTGTTCTTGGTTAGATAGTCCTAAACTGTAATTAACATTAAATTAAAAGGAATGAAACATTTATTTTATGCAGCTTTATTGCTACTTTCACTCTCTGCCTGTCGTAATAGTTTAGAGGAGAGGGCAGCACAAGAATGTAAAGAATATACCGAGAAGAAATGCCCGACTCCTGTTGTTAATGACACGAGAATGGATAGCATGGTTTTTGAGGCACCTTCTCGCACTATCCATTATTACTATTCACTTGTGGGCAAAGCTGATAACGAGCAGGCTGTCCACGCTAAGAGAGCAGAGCTCAGAAAGGCTTTACGTGATGCGTTGAAGGCTGACCCTGGTTCGAAAGGTTACAAGGATGCTGGATTTAATTTCCAATATACCTATCGTTCTGGTGCTACTCCATCAAAAGTATTGCTGGATGAAACTTACACTAAAAAGGATTATTGAGACTTGTTAGGCTTCTTGAGTAATCTCTTCTACTAATATTTATTCCAATTACTTGCCATTTAATTGAGTGGCAAGTAATTGGTTAATCGTTATAAACTGCTTAGAATTTCAATTGGTTTGTCTACGAACAGAGAGCCTCCATGCTCTATTAAGAAGTCTTTATCACGAAATCCCCAAAGCACACTAATACAGGGTAAACCACAATTCTTTGCTGTCATGATATCTACATCACTGTCGCCTATATACACAGCATCTTCTTTTGATACATTTAGTTGACGCAAAGCTTCTAATACAGTGTCGGGAGCTGGTTTCTTCCTAATGTTCTCTCGCTCTCCTATTGCTACCTCTATCGTATCTGGGAAAAAATGTTTTGCAAGGTCCTGTGTGGCCGCATAGAATTTGTTACTTACAATAGCAAGGTGCTTACCACGTCGTTTTAGTTCATGTAACAGTTCTGGTACACCATCGTATGGACGTGTTGTGTCAAGGTTATGTTCCATATAATGTTCTCGAAATTTTGCGTATGTTTCCTCGAACTTAGGGTTATTAACTCCCTCTGGGATAGCTCGTTCCATTAATAACTTAACACCATTTCCAACGAACATACGTACTTCCTCTATTGTTCGTTCAGGCATGCCTGCCCAACGAAGCGCATAATTTGTACTTGATGCTAAATCGTTTAGCGTACTAAGTAACGTACCATCTAAATCGAAGATATAAGTCTTAAAATCTCTCATTATCCTTTTATTAATCTCAGACAAAAGTACATAATAATATAGACATTAGGTTACTTTTTCCCTTAAATTTCGAAAAAGAGGCTATCAAAGTTGCTTGTCATTGCTCAATTAATACTTAAATATTGTACCTTTGCACCTTAGAAGAATAAATTAAAGACAATGAGTAAGAATAAAAAGAAGGGAAAAGGAACAACTTCCCGTTGGATTTAATATCAGTTCTTGTCGTATTAGCTGGTGTAACATATTTTCTTTTCTTCTCTGGAATGTCTCGTACAGGTAATGAGACATACATTCAGATTGACGAAGATGACAATATTGACTCTGTATATGCCAAGCTTCAACCGCTCTCAACTCCTCAAGGATTTTGGGTCTTTAAGCAGATTGCTGGGGTAATGGGATATGCGAAAAAGATACGTCCTGGTAGATTTGTTGTAGGCTCTTCTGGCTCACTTCAGACATCACGTCATATTATTAATGGTTTACAAGCACCTGTGAAAGTAACTATACGGTCTGTAAGAACGATAGACGACCTTGCTACAGACGTAAGTGAAAAACTGATGTTTACACGTGCAGAACTGCTTTCACGCCTCAAATCAAAAGAGGTTTGCAAGAAATATGGCTTTACGCCAGAGACTATCCCAGCAATGTTTATTCCTAATACGTACGACTTTTATTGGAATACTTCTGTCGATAAGTTCCTCGATAAGATGAGTGAAGAGAATAAGAAGTTCTGGAATTTCGAACGTAAAGAGAAGGCTAAGCAGGCTGGATTTGCTGAGAGTGAGATAGTTACACTCGCAAGTATTGTGGATGAGGAGACGGATAATGAGGCTGAAATGCCAAAGATTGCGGGTATGTATATCAACCGTTTGCACCTCAACATGCCTCTCCAAGCCGACCCAACTGTGAAGTTTGCTACTAAGAATTTCACTGCTCATCGTATTTATCAGAAGTGGCTTACGATAGATAATCCATATAACACCTATAAATATCGTGGTCTTCCTCCTGGTCCTATTCGCATCCCTTCTGTTGCAGCAATTGATGCTGTACTTAATTATGTGCACCATGATTATATCTATATGTGTGCGAAAGAAGACTTTAGTGGAACCCATAACTTTGCTAAGACATACGAGGAGCATCAGAAGAATGCTGCAAAATATGCAAAAGCACTGAATGAGCATGGAATAAATTAAGGTGGTGATATTTGGTATCCTACTTTGCTATTGATATTACAAGTATATCCTTTTTAGTAATGTTCTCTTTGTCTTCGTAAGCTGATGACGCTTGAACAAAACATACACTCTTGTGCATCTGTGTTCTTTTGTGAGAGGAATAAGACTTTATTCTTCCATAGAAGAGCACAGGGCGATTGGTTAATACGATATCATATTACACATATATATTCTTACAATTTAAAATGTTGTAGATGAGTATTCACATCTTAAAGTATAAAGATTAAGAGTGGAGATGAATGTAAAAAGCTCTTACAAAACAAACTTGTAAATATCATTAAATTAGAAGGGTAATTTTAGTATAAGGTGGGATGACAACTTACAGTAATCCAATTAGTTATAAACTGTAAAAGAGAACATGCCTAACAAGACTCAAGAAGAGCCTTAGTAACAATCAAGAAAGGCGTCTTCTTGAAGCTTAATGGGCGTCTTCTTGAAGCATAAAGGGCAAGTATTGGCTTTGAAAAGTATGAAAAAGGTTTACAACACAAGCCTGCTGACTCACTATAATTCACATTCCCGTATGAGAATATCATAGATGACGAGATGATAATTTACTGTTCTAACAAACTACTCTCACAATATTCTTAACCATAAATGATAGTGTATAACCTAATTGGTCTGTAACAACATGGCAATATGGTGTAGTCCTTTACTCTTTATAAGCTAATAATCTGGGGGACAAACCTACTTATAAGGTATCATTCTGTTTGCTTTATTTTGCGTTTATTGCGGTGGTGAAAATGAAATAAAATATCTTGAATTAGTATTTCAACATTGTATCTACTGCAAAAATTAGTTTTCTCATGATAATAGTTTCCTGCATGCTCCGCCACTATAGGTCGATGACAACGTATTTCATCATAAAATATTTTTGCTGTCATTACTGTCATTCGCTATCGCTTCTTAACTTGTTGGTATACAGTCGAGTTGTGAGAAATGTTAAATATGACAGCAAAACATAATAAAAAATATTCTTGTAATAATGTGAGTTTTTATCCTTCTCAATTGGATGGCTATTTTACTTTTTTAATTGAAAAGGCTGAAGATAAGGTTAGTATAAAATACTTTCTTCATTGAACGATTATGGGCTGAAAGCCAATCTTTGTGAATTTCAGCCCATAAACTTTATCTGCTACTCGGAAAGATAAAATATAGTATGTGGTTGCCTGTCTATAATTCCAATTAGAAATTGCCTATTGCCTGCCATAGGTTATCGTTAGGGAGAGGTGACTCAATACAAATATTCTCTTTTGAAACGGGGTGAATAAATTCAATCCGATGGCTTAGTAAACTGATACTACCATCTGAATTAGAGCGTTGTGCGCCATATTTTAGGTCGCCTTTTATAGGGCAATCCATGTTAGAAAGTTGGCAACGAATCTGATGATGACGCCCAGTCATTAGGTTGATTTCCAGTAATGTATAACGTTCTGACTGATTGATTACTTTATAATGTAAGATAGATTTCTTGGATGTAGGGACCTGGTGGTTATAGGCGTAACTCTTATTCTGTCGTTCGTTACGTACAAGCCAGTCTGTTAATGTCGCTTCTTTCTCAAATGGTGGACGTGTAACAATGGCCCAATAAGTCTTATGCACCTCACCATTTCGGAACATATTGTTAAGTCTTGTAAGTGCTTTTGACGTTTTTGCAAATACAACTAATCCTGAAACAGGACGATCAAGACGATGCACAATACCTAAGAAAACATTACCAGGCTTCTGGTATTTGTCCTTAATCCACCGTTTGACAATCTCAGATAATGGTTCGTCACCAGTCTTATCACCTTGAACTATTTCGCCTGCTTCCTTATAGACGATTATGATATGATTATCTTCGTATAGTACTTTCATAGTCAACAATACCTTACAAGAGAGTTATAAAAACAGATTAACAATAAAAAGAGTAACTTATTAGTTGATTACTACGTATGTCTGAGTAATTAGAATAAGGTATTCCCCACCTTATATATATAAGATAAGGGTTTGTAAATGTAATTCAGAGAGACATTAGCATATCTCCCTCCCTCCTATATCTGCATGATATAAGGAGAGAGGGAGCATGTATTACATATTCATACCACCATCAACCTGGATTACCTGACCAGACACATAACTTGATAGTTCTGAGCCAAGATATACTGCTGTGTTAGCAATATCGTCAACGGTACCACCACGGCGGAGAGGAATCTTTGATGTCCATTCCTTACGAATGTCGTCGTCCAAAGCCTGTGTCATTGCGGTATCAATGAAACCAGGAGCGATAGCATTTGCACGGATACCCTTAGGACCCATCTCCTGTGCAACACTCTTAGCCAAGGCTATCATACCAGCCTTTGATGCTGCATAATTAGCCTGACCAGCATTTCCATGTACGCCAACTACACTGGCCATATTGATAATACTACCATTACGCTGACGCATCATTACTGGAACACAAGCATGAATGAAGTTGAAAGCACTCTTAAGGTTCACTGCTATAACGGCATCCCACTGCTGTTCGGTCATACGAAGCATAAGACCATCTTTTGTTATACCTGCATTGTTAACAAGAATATCAATAGAACCAAATTCCTCTTTAACCTGCTTTACAACCTCTTCTGACTGTGCGAAATCTGCAGCATTACTTGCGTAACCCTTTACTTTTACGCCCTTAGCAGCAATCTCTGCCTCTGTTGCTTTACCATTCTCATCGATAACAAGATCGGTGAATGCAATGTTTGCACCCTCTTCTGCAAACTTTAATGCGATTGCTTTACCAATACCACGTGCAGCACCTGTAATCAGAGCTGTTTTACCTTCCAATAATTTCATGTTGTTTTGATTTATATTGTTAGTTTATGAATATACAAACTGAATGATGGGTTGCCTTAGTATTAATTATTTCAAACCATTTTTACCTAAAGCACCATATACAACCTTTGCTACAAGTGGACGTGAAGACTCCTCGGTTAGACCATGTCCTAATCGCCCATAGATAAATGGAACTTCGAGTCCCTTAATACAATAATGGGTAATATCAGCAACAAGTTCTACATTCTCTATGTCAAAGTCTCCATCCTCTTTAGCGTCAGAATAAACTTTTCTGAAAAGTTCTATCTCGTCTTCATCAAAGTTCTTTCGTGCCTTCTCTACCATCCAAATATTCCTAAAGAACTCTGCACGTAAATTACCATTACGCATAACAGTTTCTTTAATCATACTAAGATGTGTGTAAATAAGCTCGATGATTTTATCTTGAGGGCTTATACTCTTTGCTGCTACCTCGTCTAACTTATCAGATAGGCGTTCTAACTCCGACTCTATAACGGCATAATAGACATCATCTTTACTCTTAAAATAAGTATAGAGTGTACGTCTACCCTTCCCTGATGCCTTAGCAATGTCGTTCATTGTTGTGTTTGCAATGCCATTCTTCGCAAAAAGCTGGCGCGCTACATCAACGAGCTTTTGTCTTGTCTTTGATATTGACATACCCTTGTGATTATCTATTAAATCATTTGCACAATGCAAATATCATGTGCAAAAGTATAGATTATATCTGAATTTAGCAAATTTACACGTATAAAAGTTTTCTTTTTTTAATCTTTTTATCCTATATGTTGTTCGATAATGCGGATTGTTTACTTCTCTATTAGATAATATATAATCATATAGTTTATTGATGGAATGATAATAATTACTCCCATGAACTATTACTGTTTATAAGATTTTATAGATTTAAAAGGCATAAAAAAATTATCCCCCGATTCACATCGAGGGATAACAACAACACAAACACAAAATAAAGCAGGTTTCACCTGCAATACTGTTTTTGTTTACTAATCTTGACTTATATTAATCGTAAAAAAAGAAAATTACATAATTCCGTCCTCTCTTAGCTTCTCCTGCCATTTCCATGCAGAAGCAAGAACGTCAGACAAAGGTGTGTCTGCCTTCCAACCTAATACTGTGTTGGCTTTGGTGCAATCACCCCAAATCTTTTCGATATCACCTTCACGACGTGGACCATATTTCCAATTTACCTTAACACCAGTAGCCTTTTCAAAAGTGTCAACAATTTCTTTTGTTGAATTACCACTACCTGTACCGATATTAAAGTATTCTATCTTATCTGTCTCTTGGTCAAGTACACGTGCCATTGCTGCTACATGAGCTTTTGCTAAATCTACAACATAGATATAATCACGGATACAAGTACCATCTGGAGTATTATAGTCATTGCCGAAGATAGTTAGTTCTTTTCTGATTCCCATGGCAGTCTGTGTAACAAAAGGAATCAAGTTGTTAGGAACACCATTTGGTAACTCACCAATCAAGGCAGATGGATGTGCACCAATAGGATTGAAATATCTTAATACAATACTCTTAATATTCGCACCACTATGAATATAGTCTAAGATAATCTGCTCATTAATTTCTTTGGTATTACCGTATGGAGAAGTTGCTTTCTGGTGTGGAGCATTCTCTGTAACAGGAAGATTCTCAGGCTTTGGTTGCCCATATACGGTACAAGAACTTGAGAAGATGATGCCCTTAACATTGTATTCAGGCATGAGCTCCAAGAGGTTAATCAATGAAACAATGTTATTTCTATAATACATCAGAGGCTTCTGTACACTCTCACCTACTGCCTTAGAGGCTGCAAAATGAATAATACCTTCAATTTTTGGGTATTTACGAAAGACATTCTCAGTTGCCTCACGATTGCGAAGGTCCACCTGTTCGAATGCAGGACGAACACCAGTTATTTTCTCAATACCATCTAAAACCTCTATTTTAGAGTTAGATAAGTCATCTATAATAACAACTTCATATCCAGCTTCTATTAGTTCAACAGTTGTGTGTGAGCCTATAAAACCAGTCCCTCCAGTAACAAGTATTGTTTGTTTCATTTCTTTTTAGTTCCTTATTTTTAACTGATTTATGTCAATTAGTTATGCTGCAAAGATAATATATTTTTTATAACCATCAAAAAAAGAACGTAAAAAAATGTCTACATCTATACAAACTCAAAAACTTTTTGTATATTTGCCATTGTAATAAATCAACTTATAATCATTGAGATGACAGAAACCGAACAAACCCAACAACAGATTGAACGCTTTTTGAAGAAGGTTGCACAGAAGTTTACTGCTGATGATTGTGACATGCCAATGACTGATATTCATTTACGTGTATCACAAGATAGTGGTGATCTTATGGCTTTTGACGATAGTGACGTCGAGATTACTCGCTGTGTAATAGACCAATGGATAGACAACAAAAGTGATAATTTCTATCAAGAGATAGCTACTATCTTGCGCTCATCTCTCAATCGTATTAAGGATGTAATAGAGAATATGTCTATCATGAAACCTTATAGCTTCATTCTTGAAGATGATGATAAGAATAATATTGCAGAGCTTATCTTGTTGATGATGACATTGCAATCATTGGTGGTGATCTCATGCATGATTTAGATAATGACCTCGATAATTTCCTCAAAGATTTATTGGGTAAAGAAGAATGAAGCGATTAACCTTACTATTTGTCTATTGTTTAGTTTGTTTTTCACCTATTTCTGTTTCTGCGCAACGCAATGAAATTCATGACGAGAACTTTCGTTCATTGCAGGTTGTTGCTAATCAGAAATGGATGGACCTACCTGTCATGGTACTCAATGATGGTAAGATAAGTATAGATTTGATGATCTTACGCATACTTATCGTCGTCTGACCTATCGTTTAGAGCATTGTGAGGCTGATTGGAAACCTTCTGTCGGACTCTTTGAAAGCGATATCGTAGATGGTTTCATTGCAGGAAATACAATAGATAATGTAAAGGAGTCTACACTAACAAACACTCTTTATACACATTATCATTTGGATATTCCCAATGATAAATGCCGTCCAAAGTTGTCTGGTAATTATCGTCTTTACATATATGATGATGATGATAATAGCTCTACCCTGCCTTTGCTTACAGCATGTTTTATGCTTACAGAGCCTGTGGAAAGTTCTATGGGAGTAAGATTGAATATAACCACACAAACCGACCAAACTATTAATGGCAATCAACAACAAGCTGAGATGCAGGTAGATTATGGTAATTATACGGTTAGTAACCCTCAACAACAAATTAAGACAGTTGTGTTACAAAATCGTAACTGGCTTGATGCTCGTTGGAACAGTAAGCCTCAATATGTTATGTCAAATGGTCTAAGGTGGTCACATAACCAAGACTATATCTTTTGGGCGGGTAATGAGTACCGAAAGTTTGAGATTCTTTCAACTGATTATACCTCTATGGGCATAGATAAAATTAGTTGGGATGGTAAGAACTATCATGCCTACCTCTTTCCTACTGCCCCATTATTAAATTATCTCTATGACGAGGATGCTGATGGCGCATTCTTGATACGCAACTCGGATAATATAGAGATAAATACAACAAGTGATTATATTTTGACTCATTTTCAGTTAAAAGCACCCTCACCCTACCCTTACAGAATATTTCTGAATGGCGATTGGACATATAATCGTTTGCTTCCTGCTTATGAGATGAATTATAATTCTACAGGAGGATATTATGAAGCGGTAGTCCCTTTGAAGTTTGGTTATTACAACTATCAATTTCTTGCTGCTGATGAACAAGGTAGACTCTCATCTTTCAAAGTAGACGATGGTCATTACCAAACAGAAAACAGCTATCAAGCACTTATTTATTACCGCCCACAAGGCGGACGAACCGACATGCTCGTTGGCTATACAAATATAAGATTTATCAAAAGGTAAGAGTCTTTTCCGGTTGTTATAAGATTGGAATAATTCCTCTTTATTATAGAAAAAAGTTTTTATTTCGTTTGCTGTCATTTTAACATTTGGTTCTAATTTGTTGTATATTAGTTTGTTAAATAATTGAGAATGATGACAGAAATGACAGGAAAATTATTCTTGATTAGTTTTGTATGATTAGAAATTAAGCCTACATAAAATTAAAGCAAACCAAAAGCATCGGCCTTTATAGATTTCTACAGGACAGTACAAAAACAAAAAATGTATCAAAAGGAAACGTTCTGTCTCACACTTTTGATACATTTTTTTTATTTACTTACCTTGCTGTTTTCTGAAAGAAAAGCAAGTTTTATAATCTGATTATATTAATCATTCATTGACAATAGGAACTCTTCATTATTCTCTGTACGTCTCATACGATCGTGTATAGAGTTCATCGCCTCAATAGAATTCATATCAGCAATATACTTACGAAGTATCCACATGCGGTCAAGTGTTGTACGATCCTGCAAGAGGTCATCACGACGAGTACTTGAAGCAACCAAGTTCACAGCAGGGAAGATACGTTTATTACTTAAGCTGCGGTCAAGCTGCAACTCCATATTACCTGTTCCCTTGAACTCCTCGAAGATAACTTCATCCATCTTAGAGCCAGTATCTATCAAAGCTGTTGCTATAATCGTCAGAGAACCACCACCCTCAATATTACGTGCAGCACCAAAGAAACGCTTTGGTTTTTGCAGTGCATTGGCATCAACACCACCAGTCAATACCTTACCAGATGCTGGTGCAACAGTGTTATACGCACGTGCCAAACGAGTAATAGAGTCAAGGAAGATAACAACATCATGTCCACACTCAACCATTCGCTTCGCCTTCTCTAAAACAATTCCGGCAATCTTTACGTGGCGTTCTGCTGGTTCATCAAATGTAGAGGCAATAACTTCCGCATTTACAGTACGTGCCATATCCGTAACCTCCTCAGGACGTTCATCAATCAAAAGCATCATCAAGTAAGCTTCTGGGTGGTTGGCTGCAATAGCATTTGCAATATCTTTCATCAAGATAGTCTTACCTGTCTTTGGTTGAGCCACAATCAAAGCACGTTGTCCTTTACCGATTGGTGAGAAGAGATCAACGATACGTGTTGAGAGATTAGTTGTTCGTGGATCACCACAAAGACTAAATTTCTCATCTGGGAAGAGCGGAGTAAGATGCTCGAATGGGATGCGGTCGCGTACTTCTGACGGGTTACGACCATTAATCTTCTCAATACTTGTCAATGGGAAATACTTTTCGCCCTCATGTGGTGGACGTACGTGACATTCCACAACATCACCAGTTTTCAAACCATATTGCTTAATCTGGTTGTTTGCAATATATACATCATCTGGTGATGACAAGTAATTATAATCGCTTGAACGGAGGAAGCCATACCCATCAGGCATTACTTCAAGAACACCATTAGCCTTTATAATATCAGAGAAATCGTATGCAGCATTGTTTACCGATGGTACATTATCATAGATAGGGGCTGACGGCATCTGAGGAGGTAGTGTTGGTTGGTCAAACATATCATAGTTTGGAACAACACCTTGGTCCTCTATCGGTAAGTCAACAACAGGAATAAAATCTGTCCCATCGCCTGGATCACCAGCCCACACCCCATCAGGTGTAGTTGCATAGCCAGCATCCATATTCATATTATGTGCATTCACTTTCTCTTGAAGACGTGCGAGCAATTCTTCTTTCCCTTCATTCTCTTCTTGCGAAGGTGTGTTAGAGAACTGGTCTTCTGGGATAAAGTCTTCTGGAACAGAAGGTTCTGCTTTCTCTTCTTGCACTTCCTCTGCAGGTTCTTCAACCTGTGGCGTCTCTTCAGACTTAGCTTTTAATGCAGCTTCAGCAGCAGCAATAGCCTCTAATTCAGCCTTTGACTTACGGCCACGATGCTTAGGAATAGATGCTAATATTTCTTCTGGAGATTTCTCTTCAGCCTTTTCCTCTTTTGATTCAGGTAGGTCTTTGAATAAAGATTGCTGACTCGCAGTCGTAGCCTTATTCTTCTGTACATCAAAGTTCTCCCCTTCTTCACCATGAACAGAATAAACTCGATCAGTATCCTTTCGTGCTATCCTGGTACGCTTACGCTTTGATTCTAAGGGGTGTGCTGTGCCTGCCTCTTCAGCTTGTCGGTCAAGAATAGCATAAACAAGCTTATCCTTGTCATCTCCTGGTGAATAGGTAGCACCTGTGCTCTGAGCAATAGTTTCAAGTTCAGAAACTTCTTTCTCTAATAATTCTTCTTTACTAAACATATAAATATGTATGGGAAATTACATTTGATTGTGTGTGGACGTTTCATAAAGTGAAACATCATTGAATGTGTCTTTTGTGTGGCAAGGTATAATATTTATTTGAACCCTACAAGATTTCTCTTATTTTTTTTGCTGTTCATTGAAACTAAAATGCTATCCTCTCGTCTTCTTGACCGTCTTTCACAAGATTATATTGTCTTATCTTTAAGAAATAAGCTATTCACTAACCAGATAGATTATCTTGGTTTTCGGCTGTTTGATGTCTTCTTAATAATAAGTTACATATTCCATATACATCTTATCTATTATGATTAGGCTTTCGTTTGATTGGTGACTAACCTCTGCTGAAATAATGATAAACGATAATATAATGTATTGAAACAAGTAGATAGAAACTTTATTATGCTTATAATAATAGGTGGTAAGGCTTAGATAAACTACTTCCCAACTAATTAGAAATATAATTTCCAACAGTTGGGAAGTATTTTATTCTTTATCTACTCAATTTAGTCCTGTCCTTCTGATGTTTATTGATGCTGCTCACGCAGAAGGTCGTTGACAGTCTTTACTGGGTTGAAAGTACCGAGTGGCACTTCTACAAAGACGGTATTCCAATCACTCATCGAACCATTCCACAAGCCTGGAAGCTCTAAAGCTTTGAGCTCACGACCATTCTTCGACTTAGAGCTGATGAAGCCTGTTGATTTATCAACATACTTTGTCAAATCAAAGGCATTACCTTTGTAGTCTTTGATGGCGCATACAAGATCGACAGGGTTGAAGTGAGTACCTTCTGTAAACATCTTCATAGATGTTTCATCGTTCTTGTCTATTTGTGAACTTTCAAGAATCTGAAGGCTTACTGTCCCATCATGATTATAAACGAGGAATGGTCCACCACCGGGTTCGCCTACATTCTTCACCATACCACATACACGCATAGGACGATTTAGCTTCTTATATAGGTATTCTGCCAATGTTGCATCATCAAGAGAAGACCTGTCGTGTTTCTCACAAGAAAGTTCTTTCTGTAGGAAATCAGCCATCTCTTCAAGCTCAGAACGAAAACAATTGCCCTGTTCTAATTTGTGGAGATAAGCAAAAGCGCGCTCCTGTAATTCAACAAGTTTACCTGCAATAATCATCTTCCAACTAATGGTTTCGTCCTTCAGGCGGTCAGGCACTACATTATCTATATTCTTGATAAAAACAACATCAGCGTCCAAATCGTTCAAATTCTCAATGAGTGCACCATGACCAGCTGGTCGGAAAAGTAACGAGCCATCCTCATTACGGAAAGGAGTATTATCAAGGTTTACGGCTATCGTGTCTGTACTCGGCTTCTGTTCAGAGAAAGAAATATCAAAGCTAACACCGTACTTAGCCTCATATCCAGTCTCTTTGTCTGCTACCTTTTGCTTGAAGAAGTCCAAGTGTTCATGTGAAACAGTGAAATGTACGTGTGCCTGCTTGTTACTTTCTGCATACCGTGCTGCTTCAACCAAATGTTCTTCCATAGGAGTACGTGCTCCGTCAGCGTATGAGTGGAATAGAAGCAAGCCCTTAGGTAGCTGCCCATAATTCAAGCCCTCCTTATTCAATAAGGTGGCAACTACCACTTTGTATTGTCCCTCCTTTAATAGTTCGTCCGCACTTTTACCCTTTAACTGTTGGCATTTAGCTGATAATTCATTGAAGAACGCAAAGTCATGGATCTTAGAAAAAAACTCTTTCTCAAAGTCACTCACTGGTTCATCATTACTGCCATTGAGGAATGCGAACAAATCCTTAAACATACGGCTGGCTGCACCAGATGCTGGAACGAACTTAACAACCTTATGTCCACTTGTTTGATATTTTTTCCATGCACGGCAAACATCCTCACAAGCATCCTTGTCAAGTACTGTAATACCCTTCTTTGGGGTTGCAGCACCTTCAAGTTTCAAGTAAGGAAAACCCCTCTTGAAGTCTTCTAATTGTTTACTAATCTGTTCCTCACTTATTCCTTTATCATAAATTTGTTTTAGGTCTTCTTTCTTTAACATAATGGTAAGGTCTTAAAAAGATTGTATTATATCTGCAAAAATAACGAATTAAACCGAAAGAAAGAAACTCTTTGACACATTTCTTTCTCATTATTTCAATTTTCTTTGTATCTTTGCCTTGGTTAATAGATATATTATGCCTATGGAAGAGAAATTCATTTATACGGATAAAGAGAAGGAGTTGTCTGAAAAGATACTCGAAGAACTTAAGGAAACACTTGGGCAAACATTCTACGAGAATGATCTTCCAAAGCTGCGTGACCATCTGAGAAAGACGATCGCTGATAATCGTATTCAGCGTAATGTCTTTAAGTTAAACCCTATATTATGTTCTTTACAAACAGCTGCTATCGCTGTTAAAGATATAGGGTTAAATCGTGAGTCTGTTCTTTCAATACTTTTGTATCAAAGTGTCGAAGAAGGAGAAATAACTCTTGACGAGATAAGTAAGCTATATGGTGAAGGCGTTTCGAAGATTATTCATGGTCTTATCCGTGTACATGCACTTTACAAGAAGACACCAGTTATCGAAAGTGAAAACTTCCGCAACCTTCTGTTATCCTTTGCAGAAGACATGCGAGTTATCTTGATTATGATAGCCGACCGCGTCAATCTCATGCGTCAGATACGTGATGTAGAGAATAAAGAGGCCCAGCGTAAAGTGTCTGAAGAGGCCAGTTATCTTTATGCCCCATTGGCTCATAAGTTAGGACTTTACCAGCTTAAGAGTGAACTTGAGGACTTATCGCTGAAATATCTGGAGCATGATGCATACTATCATATAAAGGAGAAGCTCAATGCCACTAAGAAGGTACGTGATGCTTATATAAGTAGTTTCATCACTCCGGTCAGTGAACAGCTTAAAGCCGCAGGACTTAAATTCCACATAAAAGGTCGAACAAAGTCTATTCATTCCATCTGGCAGAAGATGAAGAAGCAGAAGTGTGCCTTTGAAGGAATCTATGATCTCTTTGCTATCCGCATCATTCTCGACTCACCAGAGGATAAAGAGAAGATGCAATGTTGGCAGGCATACTCCATTGTGACGGATATGTATCAGCCTAACCCTAAGCGACTGCGCGACTGGCTATCTGTACCAAAGTCGAATGGTTACGAATGTCTGCACATCACAGTACTTGGCCCTGATAAAAAGTGGGTCGAAGTACAGATCCGTACTGAACGTATGGACGAGATTGCTGAACACGGTCTTGCTGCTCACTGGAGGTACAAGGGAGTGAAGGCAGAAGGTGGGATGGACAACTGGTTGGCTTCTATTCGTTCAGCACTTGAGGCTGGTAACAACCTGGAGGTGATGGATGAGTTTAGATCTGACCTTTATGAAAAGGAGATTTATGTGTTTACACCAAAGGGCGATTTGCTTAAGTTTCCTAAAGGAGTTACTGTACTCGACTTTGCTTATCATATTCATTCCAAGATAGGAAATCAATGTGTAGGTGGAAAGATTAATGGTAAGAATGTTTCTTTCCGTACCGAGTTACATAGTGGTGACTCTGTTGAGATACTAACTTCATCGACACAGAAGCCTAACCGTGACTGGTTGAATATCTGTAAGTCTTCGCGTGCAAAGGCTAAGATACGTCTTGCACTGAAAGAAACACAGGTTAAGGATGGCCTGTATGCAAAGGAACTACTCGAACGTAGGTTTAAGAACAAGAAGATTGAGATTGAAGACTCCACAATGGGACAGCTCATTCGCAAATTAGGGTTCAAGGAAGTCTCTGAATTCTATAAACAGATTGCTGATGAGAAACTTGACCCTAACTATGTTATCGAGGAGTATCAGAAGACTTATAACCATGCGCACAACCTTAATCAGGCTAAGGAGACGGAGAGCGCAGAGAACTTTGAGTTTGAAAATCCTACGACAGAGTATCTGAAGAAGAATGATGATGTACTCGTTATAGATAAGAACCTCAAAGGATTAGATTTCTCACTTGCAAAGTGTTGTCACCCAATTTATGGCGACCCTGTCTTTGGCTTTGTGACAGTCAGCGGAGGTATAAAGATTCACCGAGAGGATTGTCCGAACGCACCAGAGATGCGCAAGCGTTTTGGCTACCGTGTTGTTAAGGCACGTTGGAGCGGTAAAGGTTCCTCTCAGTATGCTATTACGCTGCGTGTCATTGGTAATGACGACATTGGTATTGTAAGTAATATTTCCAATATCATCTCAAAAGACGAGAAGATAGTGATGCGTTCTATCAATATTGACTCTAATGATGGTCTTTTCTCTGGTAATCTTGTAGTCCTGTTGGATGATAATTCCAAGTTGAATATGCTCATCAAAAAACTCAGAACAGTGAAGGGTGTTAAGGAGGTAATGAGAATATAAAATAATCTAATATGCTTTGCCCTCATTCTCTAACCTTGTTTTTAAGGAGAGAGAATGGGGGCTTTTTGTTTTATATCATTCATTTTAGCGGATTATGAGGCTGATATAGTTAGCGGAAAAACGATAATACGCCTTTATGAATATTTATTACAACGAGGAGCTATTACGTCCCTTATTTTGAGAGTTAGAAGTCTTTTGTAAGCAAATGGTAACTATCAAGTAATTAAGAGGTTACATACCTCATTAGAAGAAGACGCCTAATTAGTTTTGAGAAGGGCGTTTTCAATAGGCAAGAAGGGCGTCTTCTGGGAGGTAGAAGACGCCCTTCTTGAGCGTTGATAAGCATCTATTGAATACTACTCCATGATTTTTTATTACAAACCACGGTTTATTTAGTAATTGTATTAATACGTTCAATGCGCTTTGCCATAGCTTGTGACTTCGGACTCAGTTTACCTTTAAGATACTTTTCCATAATCAAACCTGCTATAGGAGCAGCTACATCAGCACCAAACCCACCATGTTCTATATAAACAGAAATAGCAATCTTTGGCTCATTCATTGGTGCAAAACCAATAAAAACAGAATGGTCTTTACCAGAATTTTCGGCTGTTCCTGTCTTTCCGCAGACTGGATAAGTTGTTCCGTTAAGGACTGTTGCAGTCCCCTTGGTTACAGCCAAGCGCATTCCTTTTATGACATCTGCATATATATAAGGTGGTACTTTCGTTTGTCGAGGGGTTGTAAAGCGTGAAGAGAGAGGTGACCAGTCAACATTCTTATGAATGTGTGGTGTGAAGAAATAGCCTCGATTAGCGATAGAAGCCGCTAAGTTACAGAGCTGAAGCGGTGTGACAGTGATATCTCCTTGTCCCATACCAGCCCACATGATGGTCTTCGGGTCCCAATTATTCTTATATCTACGCGATAGATAGTTCACATTAGCAACCAATCCACCCTTTTCTCCAGGCATATCAATCCCTAATGGTCCACCAAGTCCCATGCTAACAATGTATTCCCACCATGTTGTAACAGCCTTCTCCTTGCTTCCATACTTCTGTGTATTACCTAACATAGATAGATAAGACTTCAAGAACCAAGTGTTACAAGAGACAGCCAATGCGCCCGCCAATGCTTCTGGTGAGTAGTGAGGATGGCATTTCACCTTTATGTTCCCATCACGAAATCCGTCATGGCAGGCTATCTTTGTGTCTGGCTTGACGATTTCTTCTGAGAGGAATACTAATGCTTGAGCAGGCTTGATAGCTGAGCCTGGAGGGTAAGCTGTCGCTATCGCAAGGGCATCATTTGGTCCTGTAGGTGAATTAGTCACCATACAAAGAACCTCACCTGTAGCTGGGTCAACGGCAACAATACTCCCCTTCTTCCCTTGCAGCAATTCTGTTCCAAGCTCTTGCAGCAAAGGTCGGAATGTTAATGGTGGCTCTTCATGGTACTCTTGTGCTTGAACACTATGCAACGTAAGTAACATCAGTGCAAGTATCACAGTACGAAAAGATATAATTCCTTTGTTAATAGTTATTTTACGCATATTTGTTAAATTCTTACTTAATAGATTTCTTTCCATTAATGATTGGGATTTATAGCTTATAAAACTGTTGATATTTCTTCTTTGAAGAGGCTGTTATATACTCCTATATTTCTTTTGTAAAGTGTGACGTTGGCTCGTTCTAAGCTTTTAAACGTTACAAATGTACAAACAAATTATGAGTTTGAAACATCCTTTTATTTGTTTATAATAAATTTACAGCAATCCCAAATAATTGTAAACAGCTACAGGCGAATAGACGAAAGGGAGGTTCCTGACATAAATCTGTCAAGGTCGACATTGCCATGAATACCACGTACTCTTCCCCGATCAGTAAACTGCCAGATATTATGTCGGCCTACTCCTTTAATGGAAGGACGCTCAGAACTATATCTACTTAAGAAGAGAAAGTACTTGTTATAGCGTGGTGTAAGATGAGAATTATAAAAGTTTACATGTGAATATATAAGCGGTTTCTTTCCATACTTACGCTCAATGAGTTTCGCAAATAAGGCTACACTATCTTGTACCTGCTTCTTACTCCAGCGTTTTACGCCTTCATGCTCTATGTCAATCATAGGAATTAAGTCTTGTTTATGTCCTCGCATAGCCTTCTGAAAATTACGAAATTGAGACCTAACAGAGGTTAAGCAGGAAAGATAATGGTAAGAACCGCAGCGTAAACCTTGACGACGTGCCCCTTTAATGTTCTGTTCGTAGTTCTTATCTTTTATACTTGTTCCTTGCGTTGCTTTGATATATACGAACTTAATTTGTTTGTCTTTAGCCACTTCTTTCCAGTCTATCTTGCCCTGATGATGCGACACATCGATACCATCATATTGTCGTTTGATATTTTTATGAGACTTATGAGAAGTGGTTGCAGCAGACGCTATTACACAAAAAGCAGATAGAATGAGGGTATGAAAAATACGTGGAAAAATAGTTGACTTCATTATTTGAATATTTGAAACATATTGAATAAGACGCTATTCGAACCTAAATTATCCTGTAATAGTGCTTGAAAAGCACTGCAAAATTAGTATATTTTTCTTGAACAAACCCATAAAATATCGATAATAATCATTATCTTTGCAACGTAATTACATCTCGATATAGTATCAATGAGTAAACAAGACATCACTCATCAACTCATACAGACCGTAGATGAGCTTTCTGAACCAGAAGCGTTGCAGGGTATTTGCCATGAACACCGTGATGGAGACCCCTTGCCATCGGCTAAAGAATTGGAAGAGATAATCGAACTCTCACGTTCTATTCTCTTCCCAGGCTTTTATGGAAGGTCGTCGGTTAATTTTGAGACTATCAAGTATCAAATAGGTATGAGTGTTGAACGACTGCATCAACTGCTTTCTCGACAGATTATGGCTGGTCTCTGTTTTAACGAAGATTGTCATTGTCCTAATGCTGCAGACACACGTCTTTGTATGCAAGAAGAGGCTGACAAGATAGCAGGACGTATCATAGAGAAACTCCCAACCTTACGTAAGATACTTTCAACTGATATACAAGCAGCCTTCGATGGAGACCCTGCAGCAGTCAACGTGGGTGAAGTGATTTCATGTTATCCAGCTATTAAGGCTGTTATTAACTATCGTTTGGCACATGAATTAGTGTTAGAGAATGTACCTCTTATCCCACGTATGATTACTGAGATGGCACATTCTGAAACGGGTATCGATATCCATCCTGCTGCAACCATTGGTACACATTTCACTATCGACCATGGTACGGGTGTCGTTATAGGTGCTACTTGTGTTATTGGTAATCATGTGAAACTTTATCAAGGTGTAACTTTAGGAGCAAAGAGCTTCCCACTCGATAAAGATGGTAAGCCTATTAAAGGGATTGCGCGTCACCCTATTCTAAAGGATGATGTTGTTGTCTATGCCAATGCCACTATCCTTGGTCGTATCACTATTGGAAAGGGATGCATCATAGGTGCCAATGTCTGGGTCACACGGGATATGCGTCCACGAACGAAGAAATACAAACAAAATAAGACCGATATATTAGATATCGACTTTGAATATGGTGGAGGAATATAAAGGTACTACGCCACTCTCATCTTGAAGAGGAACAAATAGATGCTTGTTTAGTAAGATAACAGGCTGTTTCCATGGATGTTAAGAGTGAAGACCTCCCTACTAATCATCATAAAAATTCGTATATAAATATCTATCACATAAATGCAAGAATTTGAACTCATCGCCAAAACCTTCATGGGTTTGGAGCAAGTATTAGCAAAAGAACTGACACAGTTAGGTGCCAATAACGTACAAATAGGACGCCGAATGGTGTCGTTTACTGGTGACAAGGAAATGATGTATCGTGCTAATTTCCAGTTACACACTGCTATTCGTATCCTTAAACCTATCGCACATTTCAAGGCGAAGAGTGCTGAAGATATGTATGAGGAGGTGATGAAGATTGATTGGAGTAAGTATATCCTCCCTGGTAAGACTTTCTCTGTTGACTCTGTCGTTTATTCAGAGGAGTTCACGAACTCACGCTTTGTTACTTATAAGGTGAAAGACGCTATCGTTGACCAATTTAGAGAGCGTACTGGTACTCGTCCAAATATCTCTGTTAGTAATCCTGATATCCGTTTGAATATCCATGTTGCAGAGGATAATGCAACGTTATCATTGGACTCAAGTGGTGAATCTCTGCATCGTCGTGGTTATCGTCAGGAGAGTGTTGAAGCGCCATTGAATGAGGTTCTTGCAGCAGGTATGATACTTATGACGGGTTGGAAGGGTGAAACAGACTTCATCGACCCAATGTGTGGCTCTGGTACATTGCCTGTTGAGGCCGCACTTATTGCTCGTAATATTTCTCCAGGAGTGTTCCGTAAGGAGTTTGCCTTCGAGAAGTGGCCTGACTTTGACCAAGATCTGTTTGATATGATATACAATGATGACTCTCAGGAACGTGAGTTCACACATCATATCTATGGTTATGACACTGATATGAAGGCTGTCAACACGGCACGTTTGAACGTGGCTGCGGCTGGCTTGTCAAGGTATGTAACCATCGAGCAGCAGGATTTCAAGGATTTTACTCAGCCTAAAGAGAAGAGCATGATTGTAATGAATCCTCCATACGGCGAGCGTATCTCTACACCTAACTTACTTGGTACTTACAAGATGATAGGTGAGAGATTGAAGCATCAGTTTATGGGTAATGAGGCTTGGATATTGTCTTATCGCGAGGAGTGCTTCCGTCAGATTGGTTTAAAACCAAGTATTAAGATTCCTGTTTACAATGGGTCTTTGGAGTGTGAGTTCCGTCGCTACCAGATGTTTGATGGTAAGATGAGTAACTTCCGACACGAGGGTGGCATCATTAAGACCGAAGAAGAGAAACGAGAGATGGCTCAGAAGCATCGTTTCAAGAAGGAGCGTGAGTTTAAGAAACGCCTGGATGAAAATGAACAAAACGCTGAGGCTGATATTCGTTCATTCACGTTTCATAGCTTAGAGCGCAATAAGTTCGCTGGTGGTAAGTTCCGTGAAGACCGTGAACGACGCCCTCGTTTCGACCGAGATACCGAAGACCGCAAACGTTCCTTTAGAAGAGGAGATGATGATCGGAAGCGTTCATTTAGGCATGATGACGACCGTAAGCGTTCATACAACCGTGATGATGATCGCAAATATGGTGGTAAACGATTCGATAAATCTAACAAGCGCGGAGGATTCCGTGGTAAAAACACGTATAGTCATGAAGATTAAATCATTCATCAGTCTTGTGGGCATTTGTGCTTTCACAGGACTTTTATGTCCTACTCAGAGTATGGCACAAAAGCAGTTCACACTTGAAGACTTGAACTTTGGTGGTAACAACTTCTACAACATGCGCCCTGAAGCACGTTATCTAACGTGGTGGGGCGGTAAATTGGTGCGTCAAGATTATAACAGTTGTTCGCTGGTTGACCCCGTAACAGGTAAGGAGACACAACTGTTTACACTCGACGACATCAATAAATGGGCAGGGTTATCTGCTTCAAATGAGGTTGTACGCCACCTCTATGGAGCTGAGTTCCCTTATTCTGACCGTCCTATTGTAGTGGTACAGAACGGTAATGAGGACTTATATGTGAACTTTAAGACACAAAAACTTGAGCAACGTCAGAACCGTCCAAGCGGTCTTCAGGCACGTGAATGGAATAAGTTATCTGGTGCAACGGCGTTTGTAAAAGACCATCAATTATATGTCACGGATGCAAAAGGTGCTGAGCATAAGTTGACATCAGATGGTTCTCGCAACATCGTATATGGTCAGAGCGTACATCGTGACGAGTTCGGCATTAATGGCGGACTCTATTGGAGTCCAAAGGGAAACCGTTTAGCATTCTACCGTATGGACCAAAGCATGGTTGCTGACTACCCTCTCATTGATGTTCCAGAGTTAGATTGGAAACCTGCCAAGGGTGAGTCACGTGCTGCTAAGGTTGATTTAATCAAATACCCTATGACTGGTGAGACCTCTCATAAGGTGACTGTCGGTGTATATGACCTTGCTACAGGTAAGACTATATACCTCCAGGCGGGCGATCCAACTGATCGTTACTTTACGAACATAGCATGGAGTCCTGATGAGAAGACAATTTACATGTTTGAACTCAACCGTGATCAGAATGATTGTCGTTTAGTATCATACGATGCAACCACAGGTGCCAAGCTAAAAGAACTTTATCGAGAGACAGATGCAAAGTATGTTGAACCATGTCACCCTATTCAGTTCTTGCCATGGAACGATAATGAGTTTATCTTACAGAGTCAGAAGGATGGCTACAATCATCTTTACCTCTTTAATAAAGATGGACGCCAGCTTAAGCAGATAACAAGTGGTAAGTGGGTTGTAATAGACGTACTTGGTTTTAACAACAAGCAAAAGAGTATTGTCTATGTATCTAATGAGTGCAACCCTATTCAGCGTAATACATGGCTTGTAAATGTAGGTTCTGGCAAGCGCACATTGCTTGATAATGGTCGTGGCTATCATTATCCAAAATTGAGTGAAGATGGTAATGCAGTGATGGATAGCTATAGTGAGCCATCTGTACCCCATAAGTATGAGGTCATTAGTTTGACTGGTAAGCCACAACGTCACGATTACTTCACCTCAGCAAACCCTTGGAAAGGATATACAGTCCCTGAATATACAAGTGGTTCTCTTAAGGCAGCAGATGGCAAGACAGACTTATACTGGCGTATGGTAAAGCCTGTCAATTTCGATGCAAATAAGAAGTATCCTACAGTAATCTATGTCTATGGCGGTCCTCATGCACATAATGTTGAGGCTTCATGGAACTGGGGTTCACGTGGTTGGGAGACTTACATGGCACAGAAGGGTTACTTACTTTTCATCCTTGATAATCGTGGTAGCGAACATCGTGGTAAGGAGTTTGAGCAAGCAACATTCCGTCATCTTGGCCAAGAAGAGATGAAAGACCAGATGGAAGGCGTCAAATACTTAAAGTCTCTACCATACGTTGACCAGAACCGCATAGGAGTTCATGGTTGGTCATTCGGTGGTTTCATGACTACATCATTAATAACCAATTACCCAGATGTGTTCAAGGTTGGTGTTGCAGGTGGCCCAGTAATTGATTGGAAATGGTATGAAGCGATGTATGGCGAGCGTTATATGGATACGCCACAGTCTAATCCTGAAGGCTATGCACAGACCTCCCTCCTTACAAAGGCAAAGGATCTCAAGGGTAAACTACAGATTATCATAGGATTGAACGACCCTGTTGTTGTTCCCCAGCATGCTTACTCCTTCTTGAAGGCATGTATTGCTGCAGGAACACAACCCGATTTCTTCGTTTATCCTGGTGAACCTCATAATATGCGCGGACATCAGAGTGTACATCTACACGAACGCATCACACAATATTTTGAGGATTATCTGAAACCTATAAAATAGTATTTATGTTTGTGCGTTATAACACATATAAACGCAATTAACTGATAATATATAACCCTGTGCGGTAAGTCTGCACTTCCCCTCCATTGTTGGAGGGGCTAAAGAAAACCTTTATGAGAATATTACTTTTAGGCAGCGGCGGTCGCGAACACGCCTTGGCATGGAAGATTGCACAGAGTGCAAAGTGTAGTAAACTCTTCATTGCACCGGGTAACGCTGGTACTGGAGCTGTTGGTGAGAACGTTGCAATTGGAGTAAACGACTTCGATAGACTGAAGGATTTTGTCGTTGAAGAGAAGGTTGACATGGTTGTTGTTGGACCTGAAGACCCATTGGTTAAAGGTGTCTACGACTGCTTTAAGGAGGATAGCCGCACTGCTAACGTTCCTGTGATTGGACCATCAAAGGTTGGTGCAGTACTTGAAGGATCAAAAGACTTTGCCAAAGCCTTTATGAAAAGACATAATATACCGACTGCAGCTTACGAGACTTTTGATGGTACAACCATTGAAGAAGGAATGCAATTCCTCGAAACGCTCAAGGCTCCTTACGTCTTGAAAGCCGATGGCTTGGCTGCTGGTAAGGGCGTACTCATTCTTCCTACGCTCGAAGAGGCTAAGAAGGAACTTCGTGAGATGCTTGGTGGTATGTTCGGTAATGCTTCTGCCAAGGTTGTTATCGAGGAATTTCTTTCTGGTATAGAATGCTCTGTATTTGTACTTACAGATGGAACTCATTATCAGATATTACCTGAAGCAAAGGATTATAAGCGCATTGGCGAACATGATACAGGCTTAAATACTGGTGGTATGGGTAGTGTTACTCCTGTCCCATTTGCTACGAAAGAATGGATGGCAAAGGTTGAAGAGCGTATTATCCGTCCTACCGTTGAGGGTTTGAAGGCTGAGGGTATCGATTATAAAGGTTTTATCTTCTTCGGCTTAATCAATGTTGATGGTGAGCCAATGGTTATCGAATACAATTGTCGCATGGGTGATCCGGAAACTGAAAGTGTGATGTTACGATTGAAGAGTGACATCGTTGACCTCTTTGAAGGGGTTGCAGAAGGAAATCTCAACCAACGACAGATAGCGTTCGACCCACGTTCTGCAGTTTGTGTAATGCTTGTCAGCGGTGGTTACCCAGAGACTTATAAGAAAGGCTATCCAATCACAGGACTTGACAAGGTTGAAGGTTCCGTCGTCTTCCATAGTGGTACTGCTGTAAAGGATGGCCAGATTGTAACTGCTGGAGGGCGTGTTATTGCCGTGTCTTCTTATGGTGAAAACAAGGAAGAAGCACTTAAGAAGAGTTTTGCAGAAGCACAGAAGATTGATTTTACGGATAAATACTTTAGAAGAGATATAGGACAAGACTTATAGTCTTTAGTTCTTGAACGAATGGAGATAGTCTCTAATAATAGTATTAAGTCTATCTCCGTATTTCACAATTATGCAACAAAAACGCATTCAAAATCGAATATCAGAGAGCCGCTGGACACAAGTGTATGTTGTCTCAGCGGCTACTCTTGTATGGACTATAGCTGGGTTATATAACACTTCGGTAATCGTACCAGGTGTTTGTATCTTGTTGGCTACCTATCTTATGATGGAGTTGAATAATGCTAATGCGCTCATTCGTATCTATAGTAGAATGGTGTCATGCTCATTCTTGGTCTTTGCTACTATGGCTGCCTTCATGTTTCCATCTATTCAGACGGCTATCATCATGTTAGGTTTTGTGGGCTTCTACACCTTTGCCTTTCGTTGCTATCAACACACACATGCGCCAGGTTGGACTTTCTATGCGTTCTTCTGCATTGGTATGGCAAGTATCGTATGGGTACAAACACTTTTCTTTCTACCCGTACTATGGATTATTATGCGTACAAACACGCTCTCTATGAGTCCTCGTAACTTTGTTGCATCACTCCTCGGAATAGTATTACCATATTGGTTTTATGCTGGATACTTAGCTGCTAAAGGTGATATAACATTACTGATAAGCCACTTTGAGAAGATTGCAGTGTTTGCTGAACCATTCAATCTTAAGTTATTGAGCTTTAGTCAGGTATTAATACTATCCTTAGTACTGGTTTGCGCTATCATTGGTATTGTCCATTTCATGAACCAAAAGCGTAACGATAATATTCGAACACGTTTGTTTTATCAAGTCTTTATAACGATTGACCTTGTAACAATCGGTTTTCTTTTACTTCAACCTCAGCATTATGAAGCATTGCTGAGTGTAATGATTGTTGCAACAGCACCGCTCATTGCACATTTCTTTGCACTGACACGTACAAAGATAACCAACTGGATGTTTCTTATTCTCTCTTATTCAGCTATCATCATCACCCTATTCAACTTATGGAATCTCTTACACAAATACTTGTAGACTATGGTTATTGGGGAATGTTCTTATCCGCATTCCTTGCAGGAAGTTTCTTACCTTTTAGTAGCGAGGCAGTAATGCTTGGTCTACTTGCGGCTGGTGTCGACCCCGTTCTTTTGCTCGTTTATGGTAGTATAGGTAACGTTTTAGGAGGTATGTTAAACTATGGACTTGGCAGATTGGGTAAGTTGGAATGGCTTGAACGGTATTTTCATGTCAAACAAAAATCTTTAGATCGAGCCTATCGCTTTATGGATGGACGTGGTGCATGGATGGGTTTCTTTGCTTTCCTCCCAATCCTTGGTAGTGCAATTACCATCGTTTTAGGACTTACACGTGCTAATATTGCATTGTCTGTATTAAGTATTACCTTAGGTAAGGTGCTCCGTTATATCGTTTTGATTTGGGGTGCAACCTCCTTGTTTTAGTCTTCTTTCGTCGAAGACTATATCCACATGTAGCTTGAAAACGTAAAGATATTTCAGTAAACACTCTCCCCCTCTATTTGAAGATAGGCCAGAGATGAGGCAAGAAGAGGCCTAATTACATTCAAGAACATGCTCTTCTTACGTGTTGAAGGAGGGTGTGTCAAAATTGATACATCCTCTTTTTGTTCTTCCTTTACCTTGTCTACGACATAATTCGTTATTTACTGCAGCTATGCTGCTAATTTCATATAAAATGATTTATTGGGCTTTAAATAGACTATATAAACTTGTATAGAGCATCTGAAGGTGACTAAAAGTAGCTCCATAACGGCTTTTAGTTCCTTGAGATTGGTTTTTCTACACATTTTCCCTATGTTAAAGGCAATAGCGAAGAAGGCAAAGTCCATATTGACCTTGTCTTTTCCAAAATGCCTAAACCTCTTATAGGCTTTATTATATTTTGTTTGTCCAAAAACAGCTTCAGGTTCTATGCACCTTCGTCCTCGATGCTTGATGCCTTCTTTCGAGGTCAGTAGTTCCCGTGCCTTTTGTTTATAGTGCTGTAGTTGGTGGTTTACTTCTATAATTCTGTTCCCTCTTGCCTTAAAACATGAGCCTCTCAACGGACAACCATCACAGCGTTCTGCCTGATAACGTACGCTGTAAGTAACGAATCCATTAGAGGTTAGGGAACGCTTCATGCCTATACGCTTCATATGCTGTCCCATAGGGCAGACGTAGAAATCCTGTTCCTTATTATAATAAAGGCTTGCGGGACTGAATGGGTTAGGTGTGTAGCGTGGACGCTGCTCTTTATGGAAGTAGTTATACTTCACATAGGCTTCCATATTATGTACATCCATGAACAGATAGTTCTCCTCGGAGCCATACCCTGAATCGGCTACGACTGTCTTGGCATAACGATGATAGCGTGATTTGAAAGACTCCAAGAAAGAAGAAAGTGTGAGCGTGTCTGTACGGTTAGCATAGAGTGCAAAGTTGGTGATAAACTGGTTCTCAGTTGCTATCTGCAGATTATATCCAGACTTAGTCTGTCCGTTCCGCATAGCATCCTCCTTCATGTGCATAAACGTGGCATCAGGGTCGGTCTTGCTGTAGGAGTTTCTCTCTCCCATAACCTCAAGTTGTTGGTCATACTCCTGGAGTTTATTACGTTTCTTCTCAAGCTCTTTAAGCTGTTTCTTCTTGGTTCTAACAGCCTGCTTCTCTTCTTTTGTCTTAGGCTCAGGGGCTGATTCCAAAGACTTGTTCAATTCCTCGGATATCTCATCGAGCAGAGCTGCAGTAAACTCGACACCTTCAGTTTTAGCGGCATTGTCCTGCGCTATGACATCATCAACCTGAAGCAAGAGTGTGCGTATTTGTTCCTGCAACTTGGCGCGGTTCTTTTCCACGGTTCTCTTCCAAACGAAGGTATACTTGTTGGCTTTCGATTCTATCTTTGTGCCGTCAATATATTCAACGTCAAGACTTATCAAACCTTTGGCTGCAAGTATTAATACAACCTGTGTGAAGATATTGTTGATTTCCTTTTTCACACGATTACGAAAACGATTGATGGTAATAAAATCAGGCTGTTCATATCCTGCCAGATAGATGAAATGAATGTCACGCTTGAGGAGCGACTCTATACGACGGCAGGAATAGATATTATTCATGTAGGCGTAAAGAATCACCTTGAGCATCATTTGTGGATGATAAGGCTTGCGACCACTGGGCTTATAAAGCTTGTAGACATTATCCAACATAAGATTATCCACCAAGGCATCTAAAAGACGAACAGGGTCATCTTCTGCGATATCCTTATCGATTCTTTGAGGAAAAAGAATCATTTTCTTGTGTATGTAAGAACGAAAGTGTACCTTTGTCATAATGAGAATTTTTGAATGCCTAAAGGTACAAAAACTTTAGGAAATAGCAAAGCCCTGGCTTGAGAAAGTCGGGGCTTTGTGCATAAAAAAGAGGATGTGTACATTTTGACACACCCTCCTTTTTTGACATTGCTTGTAACTTTCTGATTTGATGAAGGTTACAAACTGATTATTAAGAAGTAATATACCCATATTCTAAAGTTGTTTGACATTGATCTGTGTAATGATAATTTACTCTCATACTGATACCCTCAGAATGTAGGTTGAGGACCAATATTCCACAAAGAAAGTCTCACATACGAATTGAGGAGAAACTACAAGGACATAAAGAATATATGAAAAAGAACCCAAAAGGTCTGATAAGTTTTTAATCTCCTTAGGTTATACTACAAACACCTAATAATTATATTTGTTTTATCTTCAATGCTTTTACAAGGCGTAAAGGCTCCTATCTAATTGTTTCAAAGCATTTACACGTCGATAGAGAAGTGCTCAAGTGAGTCAAAATCGACATTATAAGATAGGTTGACGATAGCTTATAAGCATCTGTTTACACACTCAATGGAATGATGACAATCTAATTGTAAGTAGCTCAATAGAAAGGATAAAGAACAGTTTAATATTCGTCAGAACTAAAAACAATGTCATAATACTTAAAAACAAATAAACTTTTTTTTCGCAAGAAATGGTTATATTCAAAATTATTTTCTATCTTTGCGAAGATTACTTAATATAAACAATTTAACTATGAAATCTGACATTGAAATTGCACGCTCATGTAGTATGAAGCGAATAGAGGATGTAGCCGCTACAATTGGTATATCGGCTGACTCGTTAGAACACTATGGTAAGTATATGGCGAAGGTGCCTCTTTCATTGATAGATGAAAAGAAAGTCGCATGTAACAACCTTATTCTTGTCACTTCAATCTCCCCTACTCGTGCCGGAATTGGCAAAACCACAGTAAGTATTGGCTTGTCAATGGCACTTAATAGAATAGGTAAACGTTCTGTTCTTGCACTACGTGAACCAAGTCTTGGACCTTGCTTTGGCATGAAAGGTGGTGCTGCTGGTGGCGGATATGCGCAGGTTGTACCTATGGAGAAGATTAACCTCCATTTTACGGGTGATTTCCATGCTATCACGAGTGCACATAATATGATTGCAGCCCTGCTTGATAATTATCTTTATCAGCATCGAAGTGAAGGCTTTTCATTGAAACAAATCCTTTGGAAGCGTGTCTTAGACGTGAATGATCGTAGTCTTCGCAACATCGTTACAGGCTTAGGTGCTTCCACAGATGGCTTACCATCACAGTCTGGCTTTGATATTACGCCAGCGAGTGAGATTATGGCTGCATTATGTCTTGCTGACAGTGAGCAAGACCTTCGACGCCGTATTGAGAACATGGTATTGGGTATTACCTTTGAAGATAAACCATTTTGCGTACGCGACCTCGGTGTTGGTGGTGCTATCACAGTATTGTTGCTTGATGCTATAAAGCCTAATCTTGTTCAGACACTTGAGGGAACAGCAGCTTTTGTTCATGGTGGCCCGTTTGCGAATATAGCCCATGGTTGCAACAGTTTGTTAGCTACTAAGATGGCGATGTCATTGAGTGATTATGCAATTACTGAGGCTGGTTTCGGTGCAGATCTTGGTGCAGAAAAGTTCTTAGATATAAAGTGTCGCAAGGCAGGAATCCATCCTCGTGCTACTGTCCTTGTAACAACTCTGCGTGGTTTGAAGATGCACGGCAATCTTGCTGATGGTGCTACGCCAGAGCAGGAACGCCAAGCTCTCATAGACGGATTGGCTAACCTTGAGCGTCATGTGGAGAATATGCAACGCTTTGGACAGCCAGTTATCGTCACACTCAATAGGTATGGCGATGATACCGAGGATGAAATAGCTATTCTTGCTAACCATTGTAAAGAGTTAGGAGTCGGCTTTGCAGAGAATAATGTATTCACTAAGGGAGGCGAAGGAGCTGAGGATCTTGCTCGTCTCGTAGTAGAGACTATCGATAAACATGGTGCTAAGGATATCAAGATGGTCTATAATGACGACGATAGTATCGAAGAGAAAGTAAATAAGATTGCTAAGAATATTTACGGTGCACGTTCGGTCATTCTCAGTAAAACGGCTGTAAACAAACTGAAACGTATTCATGCTTGGGGGATGGATAAGTTCCCAGTCTGCATTGCAAAGACACAATTCTCGTTCAGTGAAGACCCTAAGCAGGTGGGTGTAGCCAAAGACTTTGATATAACCATTCGTGATTTTGTCATCAATGGAGGTTCGGAGATGATTGTTGCTATTGCTGGTGACATGATGCGTATGCCTGGACTACCGAAGGTTCCACAAGCTGTGAAGATTGATATCGTTGATGGTGAGATTGAAGGATTAGCTTAATAAGCATCCTCGTCTTCACTTCATCCATACTTGTATAGATTCTCTATGACTCATAGATTATCTATACAAGTAGACTATTGGCGTAGGCTATTACTATTACCAGATAAATCTTAGACTGTTAACACATATAATATGAAGAAAAAGACAATATTATTAATCTTCTTTTCCATTGTTCTTATCGGTGCAATCATTTGGTGCGTAAACACACCTTACCGTGAAGTAAATCTGAATGACACCTTAGAAACAATTCAGAAGAATGACACCTGTATCACTGTCCATGACTTATACAAGGATAAAGATTGGGATAAGATGGTCATTATCAAGCCGTATGATAAGCGTACGGCGTCTGACGAAAAGATAGATATGGGATATACTGGGGATCGCGAAGCAATACTTGATAACACATTGTTTGATAGTATCTGTACGATTCTATTCCTTAAAGGAAATCAATTAGTTGCCTTCTCAAGTGTCTATCGCAATGTAATTGACTTTAGCTCATTAAATAAGAAAACCTATAAGTCGTCTGATAAGATTTGTATTATTAATAAGGTAGCAACTGATTGTTGACAGATAAGTCCCCTACTCTTTATTTTGGCATCTTAAAATCATCTACTGTAACCCCCTCACGTAGCTGATTGATGTCTACGTATGTCCATATTCCATGTACTCGCCCACGCTTACTAAACTGCCAGATATCATGTTTAGTATCAGGTATTTCTGGGCTTAGACTATAGTTCGCAATGAACAAATGGTATCGATTGAACTCTGGATACAGATATTTATGATAGTAAGATTCATTCGTATAAATCATTGGATAATGGCCTGTCCGTTCCTTAATTAATCGGATAAACTCAGCAAGATTCTTTTGAATTAAGTCACGTCCCCACTCACGTGTACCGTCTTTTTCAACGTCGACAAGTAAGAGTAAGTCTTGCTTACTGAGGTCAATATGATCAAGGAAATTAGTAACCTGACGCTCCATGGAGGTCCGATAGGTTAAGAAGTGATAAGACCCTACTAACAAGCCCCTTTTCTTTGCTGCTTTAAAGTTCTTCTTATAGAAAGGGTCAACGACTGAGCTTCCCTCTGTAGCCTTGATATATACGAACTTTAATTGTGGATTTTTCTCCACCAGTTCATCCCAATGTATCCTGCCTTGATGGCGTGAAATATCAAGGCCATCAAAGTCTTTTGTGTACACTCCCTTGGTTATGTCATTATAAGGCCATTGGTCGCTAACAACGATTCGGTGTTTTCGCCATGGCTTAATATCAATGATAAGAATGACTACCAGTACGGCTAAAGCAGCACATAACCACCACCAAATACTGTACTTATTGCGTTTTTGATTTTTGCGCCTATGTTTACGTTTTATCATATATTGTCTTCAGTTATAGAGTCTGTATGGAATACCGAGCATATTAAAGCCCTATAAGCTAACAATATGCTGTTTCAAAGGTTAAAAACCATCACAAAGATAAACATTCTTTTTCATTACCACAAATTGTAAATATGGAAATAATAATAAGAATTCATCGGTCTTAAGCCCCCACAATCAACTGTTTAACATAAAAGGCATTCATCCCTAACTTTACATATTAAACGTTAAAGACTTGTATATCAGGAATATTTTTTGTATCTTTGCAGCGTTAACATGAAACTGAGGCGTGGTGGTAACTCATTCTCACATAGGAACACGCCGTAGAGAGTAGCTCATTTGAACTACCCTTTCAAGGTTTCGGAAATTTATTAATGATGAGAATCTTAAAAGTAGTAAGTATTTGTTTCTTAATGATTTTTGCTTCAACTCTTGAAGCATCAGCCAAGAAAGATGGCTTTGATTGGGAACCTGTAATGAACGCAATCATTCAAATTGAAAGCAAGGGCAATCCGATGGCCGTAAATGGTTCGTACGTTGGCGTACTTCAGATTTCCCCAGTCCTGGTTAAGGAGTGCAACAACATCCTCAAAAGCTCTGGTAGTAATAAGCGCTATTCACTTGCAGATCGTTTTAATGCTACCAAGTCTAAGGAGATGTTTGTCATTATTCAGAGTTTCCACAATCCATTAAACAGCGTTGAAAAAGCTATTCGCTTATGGAGCGGTGGTATTCGTTACAATGTATCGAAGACACAAGCTTATCTCCGCAAGGTGATGCGTCTCATGAACTAATAAGCGTAACAATTAATTAAGAACCCTCTTATTAAAAAGTCCGGCTATCTTTTTCTTTGGAATAGATAACCGGACTTTTCCTTTCATATCTCTTACTTTTTTCTTAATTTTGCAGTAGGAAAAAGAATCAATTTCAGACTTAGTATTCTGATGATTTGATGTGCTATACAAGAATAAATATGAAGAATAAATTATTATTTTACCTCATTCTTTCTATTACTACCCTATCAATACATGCGCAGGGCATTACTTATCATGGCTCAAAACATTATAATATAAAAGTGAATCAATTCAATAAAGAAGGCTCTTTACCAGACAATGCTATTGTCATGTTAGGCGATAGTCATTCTGAATATGGGAATGATTGGAATCGTTTCTTTCCTAACGCAAGAATGATATTCAATAGGGGTATTATCGGTGATGACAGTAGAGGAATCTTTAAACGATTAAACCAAATTCTGCCATATAAGCCCAGTAAGATCTTCTTTGAGTGTGGAACAAATGACTTAAGCCATGGTTGGACAGTCGAACGCACCTTCCAAGGGGTAGTTAATGTTATTGAGACTATTCGCAAATCATGCCCACAAACGAAACTTTATGTACAAAGTCTTCTGCCATTAAACGAAAAGATTGGAGCATGGAAACTACTTAAAGGTAAGGAGAATATGATTATTCAGTTAAATGAGAGATTGAAGAACTATTGTAACAGCAATAATCTTGTATTTATCGACCTGTATCATCCTCTCTTAGGTACCAACACTAAGGAGATGCATCATGAATATTGTCGGGATGGGCTTCACCTTACTAACAAAGGTTATGAGGTTTGGGCAAATATTATCCGTAATTATATCAATGAATAAACGCTGTTATTTAACCAAGTAAGGATTGTAATCACAGAGGAAGAAAGCAATTTCTTAATCGTGTGCTAACTTGTTATCTTATGGTTAGACTCTTTTCAGATAGACCGCTCGTGAACGAATGTTATTATCATTTTTGTCTATTTACAACCTTGATAATTGCCTATTATACTTATCAATCATAGCCTTCTGTTTGTAATATAAATTCAAGACCTAAAAACAAATAGATGCTTAATAGCATTAAAGAAAACGCCCTTTTAGTTTGTAGAAGATGCCCTTCATCGCCCAAGAAGACGCCCTTTTAAGAGCTTACTAAGCACCTTCTTAAATATAGTTTGTAATCTACTGGTATAGTGTTAGTTACCTATACAATAAATAACGACTATCGTGAACTTAAATAGAGTTCATAAGCCGTTATTCATGTAATATATTTTCGCAATCCTCTATAGGATGTGATAATTAGAACATCAAAATTTAGAATGGTACTGTCGTATCTCCTGTAGGGAAAGGAGGTATTGGCTCATCATTCATCTTACTACCAATAATCTCACCACCCAACGGGTCATTAGGAAGTGGGGCAGCCATATCAAGGTCCTCGGGGTTAGCAAATCGTGTGTATTCACCACGGAAATTAAGTAATACATCACCTGTTGCACCCTTACGGTGTTTAGCGATAATAATCTGAGCCATACCGTGAAGGTCATTACCATGGTCGTCTTGAAGAATATGATAATATTCTGGACGATGCACAAAAAGTACCATGTCGGCATCTTGCTCAATGGCACCAGACTCACGCAAGTCACTTAATTGTGGGCGTCTTCCTTCTTTTGGGTCACGCTGTTCGACAGCACGACTCAACTGTGACAAAGCTAATATAGGGATATCCAACTCTTTTGCAAGTCCTTTCAAAGAGCGGCTAATAGTAGAGACCTCTTCTTGACGGCTATTGAAGCGCATACCGTTGGCATTCATCAGCTGCAAATAGTCAATCATTAGCACCTTTATATTATGTTCACGAACCAATCGGCGCGCCTTAGTTCGAAGTTCAAAGATAGAAAGACCAGGAGTATCATCTATATAAATAGGTGCACCCTGCATCTTTCGGATATTCGAGTCAAAACGCTCCCATTCATCGGGTGTGAGCTGACCATTAAGTATCTTATTACCAGGAATAGAACAAACGTTAGAGATGAGACGGTTAACAAGCTGTACGTTGTTCATCTCAAGAGAGAAGAAAGCTATTGGCTGACGATAATCAATAGCTATATTCTTAGCAATACTAAGCGCAAAAGAGGTCTTACCCATGGCCGGACGTCCAGCTATAATAACCAAATCAGACGCTTGCCAACCAGCTGTAATCTTGTCCAAGTCGTGGAAACCACTTGGAACTCCTGTTAATTTATCTTTACTACCTGCTGCCTTGAGCAGTAATTGGTGTGCTTGTTCAACGATGGTATCAATCTGCACATAGTCTTGAAGCATGTTCTTCTGAGAAATCTCAAAGAGAGTTCCCTCTGCTTTCTGCATTAACTCGTCAACATCTACGGTTTCATCGAAGGCATCTGTCTCAATCATTGAGGCAAACTGAATAAGTTGTCGTGCCAAAAACTTCTGTGCAAGGATGTGTGCATGATACTCTATATGCGCTGACGAGGCAACATTAGAACTAAGTTCAACGATATACGCTGCTCCTCCTACTTCTTCGAGTGTCCCCCTATGACGAAGTTCTTCAACAACAGTCATAATGTCCACAGGTTTTTCCTGTAGATTTAATGATTGCACTGCCTCGTAAATCTTTTCATGACGAGACTCATAGAATGTTTCTGGTTTAATAATCTCAGAAACAACTAAAAAGGCATCCTTATCGAGCATAAGAGCACCTAAAACAACCTTTTCAATATCAGTTGCTTGTGGTTGAAGATGACCGAATGTGGTGTCGATAGGAGCTTGTTTGGTCCTTCGACTACTCTTACTGTTACTATTTCTTTCTGGCATACGCTGGCAAAAGTACAAAAAATATTCCATTTCTAACATCATTCTTCTTAGCTTTTATTATCTTTGCAAAAAGAAACTTATAATTATAATTTTGACTATGATTACTTTCCCATGCTGTAAGATCAACCTTGGATTAAATATAGTAGCAAAGCGCTCTGATGGATATCATGACCTTGAAACAGTATTCTACCCTATTCCATTATGCGACGCCTTAGAAATAAAGAAGATGGATGAGGAATTTCCATCACCAACACCTATAGACTTAAAGGTGACTGGAAATGTTGTTGAATGTGATGAAAGCAAGAATTTGGTTGTTAAGGCTTATCATCTTCTTGCACAAGATTACGAACTTCCTCGTGTTCATGCTCATCTTGTCAAGCGTATTCCTATGCAAGCAGGACTTGGTGGAGGCTCTGCTGATGCCGCATATATGATTCGTTTACTTGATGAACGATTTAGATTGAACATGGGTAATGCTGAAATGGAACGTTATGCGGCTAAGTTAGGTGCAGACTGTGCTTTCTTTATCCGTTCAGAAATTGCTTTCGCTACGGGAATTGGAGATATCCTCGAACCTGTTGACAACGAGGTCAATGGATTAGAGGGCTATTATATTGCACTTGTAAAAACAGATGTAGCTGTGTCAACAGCAGAGGCTTACGCTGGTGTAACACCAAAGAAACCTATAAAAAGTTGTCGGGATATTGTTCGTCAACCTATTGATACATGGCGAGAGGAACTGACTAACGATTTTGAAGAATCTATTTTTGAGAAATATTCTATTCTGTCTGAAGTGAAAGAAAAGCTCTACAATAATGGTGCTGTATATGCCCAGATGTCAGGAAGCGGAAGTACTATCTTTGGTATCTTTGGTCAAAAGCCTAAGAACATTAAAGAACTGTTCCCTGATATGTTCACTTATTGCGTAAGACTATAATTATTAATCATATAAACCTATACTAACTCAGCATGGAACAAGCGTTAACAGTATATAAAGCATCAGCTGGCTCTGGTAAAACCTTTACTTTAGCTTCGGAGTATATAACCTTGGTAGTTAAGAATCCACAGGATTATAGAAGTATTCTTGCTGTAACTTTTACGAACAAAGCGACGCAGGAAATGAAGACTCGTATTCTTTCTCAACTATATGGTATTGCGCATAGTTTGCCTGATTCAGAGGCATATTATGAACAAGTTCGCATGAAAACAGGATTTTCAGAACAGACTATTCGAGAGAATGCTGCCAAAGCTTTGTCATTACTTACACACCATTATAATGAATTCCGAGTACAGACAATTGACGCATTCTTTCAGTCTGTATTACGTAATCTTGCCCGTGAATTGAACTTAACAGCTAATCTTCGTGTAGACTTGAATGATGAACAAGTGGAAGCACAGGCTGTCGATGAGTTAATCAATAGCCTTGAAGAAGGCGAGGAGGTGCTAAATTGGATTCGTGATTATATCGATAAGAACATAGAAGATGATAAGGGTTGGAATGTTATAAGCCAGATAAAGGACTTTGGTAAGAATATCTTTAAGGATTTCTATAAGGATCATAAAACCGAACTGGACAATCGATTTAGTGATGAATCATTCTTTAATGATTTCATTACAGACTTGCGTGAAAGGCGTACACGTATATTAAATCGTCTGAATGAGCATGCAAAGCAGATGTATAAGAAAATACGTGATGCAAACTTAGACAATCCAAATCTATTTAATAGAGGTGCTAATGGGCTTCTTTCACATATTATTAAATTAACAAAGGGTACGCCTTCAAATGATCCTACTCCACAATACGTACAATCATGTATAGATTCTGCAGACAAGTGGCCTGCAAGTAAATGTCCTGCAAAGGAGAGGGCAGCAATCATTGAACTTGCTTCAGCATCATTGTGTAGTGATTTAAAAATCTTAAATGACTATAGGATAAATGATTGGAAAGAGTACCAATCTTGTAACCTCACGCTTAAACATCTTTCACAACTTCGCCTACTTCATGCCATCTCAGAAGCCGTTGATGAGATAAATAAAGACACTAACCGCTTTATGCTAAGTAACACTCAATCATTGCTTTGCACATTAATGAAAGATTCAGATACACCTTTCGTATTTGAAAAGATGGGCGCTTACCTAAAGCATATCATGATTGATGAGTTTCAAGATACAAGTACTATTCAGTGGAATAATTTCCGTAAGTTACTTGATAACTGTATGGCTCAGGTCGACTCTCATAACTTGATAGTAGGTGATGTGAAACAAAGCATATATAGATGGCGCCAAGGTGATTGGAAACTACTGAACAACATAGAGCATGAATTTACTAAGGAACAAATAAAGATAGAGCCACTTGACACTAACTATCGCTCTGAAGAGAATATAATAAGGTTTAATAATGCATTCTTTAAGCAGGCTGTTTTACAAACAGTTAAAGAATTAGAGAGCGAAGAAATACAGGGTGCTACAGAATTAGTTGAAGCTTATAAAGAGATTGAGCAGAAACCAAGGAAAGATAACGGTAAGGGTTGTGTACGTATAAAACTCTTTCGTTATGATTCTAAGAATGCGTCAGATTATAAACAAAAAATACTCAACGAGTTAATAGAAAACATCCGTCAACTATTAGATCAAGGGTATAAGCAAAAGGATATTGCTATCCTTGCACGTTCAAAGACAGTAATACCTGATATCGTAGACAGCTTCCAAAATATAGATACAAATGTAAGTCTTGTTTCTGATGAGGCTTTTCGCTTAGATGCTTCATTAGCTGTTAATGTGATTATTGAGGCCCTTCGACTACTCACACACCCACATGATAAACTTACAGAAAGTAAGTTGGTCAAACTTTATCAACAGCAAGTAATCAAGACAGGGAAAGATATTAATGATTTGTTTGTAGGTGAGAATAGTACAGAATTAAAGTCTTTCTTACCAAGTGGTTATATCGATAAGTTTGAGTCTTTATCGAGGTTATCACTAATAGATCTCGTAGATGAGATTTATTCACTGTTTAGTCTTGATAGTCTTGAAGGCCAGAGTGCATACGTATGTACATTCTACGACACCCTAAATGAGTATTTACGCGATCATCCTGCAGATATTGACGATTTCATCGAAGAGTGGGAAGACACGCTCTCAAGCAATACTATACAGAGTGATGAAGTAGATGGAATACGATTGATAACCATTCACAAGAGTAAAGGTCTTGAATATGATAATGTTCTAATACCCTTCTGTGATTGGGAATTAGAGAAGACAAACGGCATAACAATATGGTGTTCTGGTGATGATAAGGAAAAGCCTTACGGAAAATTACCATTGATTCCAGTTGATTACTCGTCAAAGATGTTAGGTACAGTATTTGAAGATGATTATAAAGAGGAGCATCTTCAAAACACAGTTGACAATATGAATTTACTTTATGTAGCCTTTACTCGTGCTGGTAAGAACCTATTTATTACAGGTAAAAAGTATAAAGAAAGAACAAGTGGGAAAAGTGAGCGTTCACATATCATCCAATATATTATTGAAGAACTTGCCAAAGAATTGCCAGGAGCAATTATTGATGATGCTGGAGATAACGGACCAATCAGCTTTGAATTTGGAACCCTTTCGACTTGTGAAGAGCGTGTAGAAAGGGGAAAGCAACAGAGAATCCTTTTGAACTATCGCCTAAGACTCACAAACTAAAGATAGAAACATTCCCCCACCCTGTCAGTTTCCGGCAGAGTAATAAAAGTCATGACTTCATTAAAGGTGAGGACATCGATCCATCAGATGCAAGACGTTATATTAAAGTAGGTAATGTTCTTCATCAGCTCTTTTCTACTATTCTTACTGAAGCAGATATTGAGCCCCGTTTGAAAGAGTTAGAACAAGCAGGAATCATATATAATGATGACATTACATCAAGAGAATTACAGAATAAGATATCATGTGCTCTAAGCAATGAAAAGGTGAAAAATTGGTTTAGTCCACGTTGGAAGTTATTCAATGAATGCACTATTCTTGACTACGATAAGGAGACTGGGGATGTATATGAGCATCGTCCAGACCGAGTAATGACAGATGGTAAAGAGATGATCGTTGTTGACTTCAAGTTTGGTAAGCCACGAGATGAATATCACGAACAAGTACAACGCTATATGCGTTTACTTATGCGCATGGGATATAAGCAGGTTTCTGGTTATATCTGGTATGTTTTAAGAAATGAGATAGTACCAACATCACTCCCCTCCTAATGTGTCTATAACAGTTTACTAACTATATTTTATTCTTAACAAGAGCTTCAATTTCCATTATGAATACATTTCTCGAACACGTAGCAACAGACTTATTGAATAAGTATGGGACCGATATGGCGCATATTACAGTAGTCTTTCCTAATAAGCGTGCTGCACTTTTTCTTAATCAAGCACTTGCCCGACTGGCTGATGGTCCTGTATGGAGTCCAGTATATATAACTATCTCCGACTTCTTCCGTCAGCACTCAGAACTAATCATTGCAGACCCAATTAAAAGTATATGCGACCTATATAAGAGTTACATAGAGGTAACAGGTAATACGAATGAAACCTTAGATCACTTCTATGGTTGGGGGCAATTACTCTTAGCTGATTTCGATGATATCGATAAAAATATGGCTAATGCTCACGTTGTATTCTCAAATATTAATAACCTTAAAGAGTTAGATGATATTACCTATCTCACCGATGATCAGAAAAAAGAATTACGTCGTTTTTTTGCTAATTTCGACGATAATCCAGAGGGGATTAGAGAACGATTTATGGCCTTGTGGGCTAAGTTAAATGATATATATAACAATTTTAAGCAAAGACTTAGGGTACAAGGACTTGCATACGAAGGTATGTTATACAGAGAGGTAGTTGAGAATCAGCAGATTGAAATAGACTCTAATCATTATGTTTTTGTGGGCTTCAACGTACTTCAGAAAGTAGAACAGCAACTCTTCAAACGCTTTTTAAAGGAAGAGCGGGCAAGTTTCTATTGGGACTATGACTATTATTATATGCAGTCGACCAATGAGGCAGGTAATTATATTCGTTCTTGGCTTGATAAATTCCCTAATGCCTTACCCAATGACAACAATGAGTTATACGACAATCTGGGTAAAGGGAAGAATATCAGCATTATCTCTGCACCAACAGAGAATATGCATGCGCGTTATATAACCGAATGGTTAAAGGAGGATAATAGATATAAAGATGGCAAACGAACAGCCATTGTTCTCTGTGATGAACATCTATTACAGACCGTGATTCATTGTATCCCAGATGAAGTAGAGAGCTTAAATGTGACAACAGGTTACCCGTTACAACAAACGCTGATAGCTTCGATGGTTTCGCAGCTTTTGACCTTACAGATGGAGGGTTACTCTATTCAAGAACAAAGCTTTAGGCTCCATTACGTAAACAGAGTATTGCGACATCCATACGGAAAGTATCTTATACCAGAAGTAGCCGAAATCATCGAGAAATTAAATAAGGAACGACAGTACTATGTGAAACCTGAAGAAGGTTTACCATTAAGTTACTATTCAAGTGATAGGCAGAACTTACCAGCCTTAGTCAATTGGTTATCAGAAACCATCCGTTTCATCGGTATAAATGGAGCAGCCGATAAGGATCCACTCTTCGAAGAGTCAGTATTCCGCATGTACACCCTACTCACGCGTCTATCAGAGCTGATGGCAAATGGTGATTTAGAGGCAGACAAGGTCATCTTTCGTCGACTTTTGACACAGCTGATTGCGTCTACAAGTATTCCTTTCCATGGTGAACCAGCCCAAGGTGTACAAGTGATGGGCGTGCTTGAGACGCGTAATCTTGATTTCGACCACGTTCTTGTCTTATCATGTAATGAGGGAAATATGCCAAAAGGAATAGATGATGCCTCTTTCATACCTCATCTGATACGTAAAGCATACAACCTAACAACCATTGACAATAAGGTATCTATTTATAGTTACTATTTCCATAGCCTGATTCAACGAGCCAAGGATGTCACCTTCCTATATAATAATTCGACACAAGGTAGTCATACTGGCGAAATGAGTCGTTTCATTTTACAGTTGATGGTAGAGTGGAATCACCCAATTCATCGACTAACTTTGCAAGCAGGGCAAGACCCAATGTGTGTTGAAGCTAAGATTGTTGAGAAGAATGAAGCAGTATTGAGAAAACTCGATGAAATGAGTTATTTCTCACCAACAGCCATTAACACCTATATAACTTGCAAACTAAAGTATTACTTTAAGTATATTGCAGGTATTAAAGAGACCGATGAAATCGATGTTGACGACGTTGATAACCGCATCTTTGGTAATATCTTCCATACAGCAGCTCAGCTCATGTATGAGAAGCTACTACCAAGAGAAATCATCACAGCTAAGGACATTGATAAACTATTAAAGACAGGTAAGAGTACACAATCACTGACCTCTGGGAATGCAGACCTCACCTTAGATGACATTGTAGATGAATCGTTTGCACAAGAGTTATTTAATCAACAACCAGGAACAAGGAAACATCCTAAGCTTAACGGACTCCAACTTATTAATCGTGAAGTCATCATAAAGTATCTTCACCAATTATTGCGAATTGATCGGCGCACAGCCCCTCTACGTGTGATTGGGCACGAGTTTCCTGTTAAACGTCCACTGACTATCAAAGTGAATGGGTTAGAGAAACAAATAGAGACAGGTGGACGCATTGACAGACTGGATGAGATACACGTAGATAGTGATAATGCACGCTTGCGAGTTGTAGATTATAAGACGGGGTCAAAAGTAGCAGAATCTCTTAAATCTGTGGATGAGATGTTTGATCCTAAGTACTTAGAAAAAAAGAGTGACTACACAATGCAAGCAATGCTCTATAGCCTCATTGAGGCTACAAATGACATGGAGCACAACCCTAATCACCATGCTGTTAGTCCAGCTTTGCTCTTCATACAACATGCAGGAAGTGAAGATTACACTCCAGTACTATCAATAGATACGGAGGAGATTACTGATGTCACCGTTTATGAAGAAGACTTTCTCCGTAAGCTCACCGAGATATTAGAGGAAATTCACAATCCTGATATAGCTTTGAACCTACAAGTAATCCTAAAAACTGTGAATATTGTGCTTACAAACAGATGTGTGGACGATAGTATAAATTAAATAGCAATAGTCACTCAAAGGGATTTCATACCCATACGAGTGACTATTGTTATTTTTAGATGTGGCTTACATCTACCAATATTCCTCAACACCTACATTTTACATCGCAAGCAGTATGTGATGTAAAAGGTAGCTAAGAGATAATCTTAAACTTAGCGAACTTCAATAGAAGTTGTTTTGTACCAGCATTACGGAACGCAACTGTTGCCTTTGCATTCTCTCCTGTTCCTTCAAGATTAATCACTTCACCAATACCGAAGCGTTGATGTTCGATAGTTACACCTACACTGAGGCCAGCCACATTACCTGTCGATGAAACCGAGGATAATGGGGTCTCACCTGCTGATAGGGCCCTACCGCCATTTGTCATGGCAGATGATAACCGCTTGAAATTACCACCCTCGGAAATTAATCTGCGCTTTGTACGTTCTGAGAAAGGGTCAACGGCTATTTCAGGTCGTTTCCTCTCCGTTATCTTCGGTTTCGGATCAGCCCTAAATTGACTTGCCACAGGATTTGAATTCTGCCATCGTGAGCCCATCTGGCGATACTCGTCGCCCCAAGGTCGACTACCAGTATATGCCTTATTAGGCTCATACTCACGGAAATTATCGCCACCATTCGTTTCTCGCCAAGACCTCTTCGACGTGCGGTCGTCATCCCAAGGCATCAAATGGCGCTCCCTTTCCAAAGCACTCGAACCCTCATTTTCGGTATGAATCAGCATTGGGTCAAAGTCATTTAAGAATCGACTTGGATTATCAAACTGCATTGATCCATAGCGAAAACGGTTCTTAGCGTTTGTCAATATACAATGTTGTTCGGCACGTGTTATGGCCACATAAAGTAGTCTTCTTTCCTCTTCTATTTCACGTTTTGAGCCTAAGGACATAGGACTTGGGAATATATTTTCCTCCAATCCAACGACAAATACCGTTGGAAATTCCAGTCCCTTCGCAGCATGAATCGTCATTAACGATACTTTTGGCGTATCATCATCTTCCTTATCTGCGTCAGTGTATAATGCCACCTCTTGTAGATAGTCGGTCAAGTAGACATTCTCTTCACGCCCTTCCTCACGTCCAGAGTCGACAAAACTCTGCATAGCCGACATAAACTCTTCCAAGTTCTCACGTCGAGCCAAGTCTTCTGGCTCACTACCAGAGTGTATATCTGCACTAATACCACTTTCTGTTATAATCTCTTTCCCCAACTCGTAAGCATCTTTCAATGCTACATTCTTAATAAAACCACTAATAAGAGTTCTAAAAGAGAGTATCTTTGTCATTGTTCCCTTGTTGACATCTAAACCATACTCAATAGGGTTAAGAATTGTCTGCCATAGAGATACAGCGTTTCGTTGAGCACATTCTACAATCTTCTGAATGGTCGTATTGCCTATTCCACGCGTTGGATAATTGATGATTCTACGGAAAGCTTCTTCGTCATCAGGGTTAGACACCAAGCGGAAATAAGCTATGATATCCTTAATCTCCTTACGTTGATAGAAGGAAAGTCCACCGATAATCTTATAAGGAATACCTTGTTTACGAAACTCATCCTCAAACGAACGACTCTGTGCATTGGTACGGTACAGAATAGCAAAGCTACCATAATGGCAATTGTCATTACGTTTAATACGCTTCAACTCATTTGCAACCACCATAGCCTCTTCCCTATCACTATAGCAAGGCTTATAGAGAACCTTATCACCTTCCTTTTCTTTCGAATAAACATCCTTAGGGATTTGACGCTCGTTATGCTTCATCAACGAGTTAGCTGCCTGTACGATGAGCTGCGTAGAACGGTAATTTCGCTCTAACTTAAATAGTTTAGCATCATCAAACTTATTCTTAAAGTCAAGGATATTATCTATGTTTGCCCCACGGAAAGAGTAGATACTTTGATAATCATCACCAACGACACAGATGCGTCGATGTGTCTCAGCCAATTGACTAATTATACTTACCTGTGCATAATTAGTATCTTGATACTCGTCGACAAGGATGTACTCAAATTGTTGACCATATTTCTCGAATAGCTTTGTGGTCACGAAAAAGTAAGAAGGTATAAAGCAGAATATCATCAAAGTCCATTGCGTTGGCTTGTCGACATCTTGCATCATACATCTTATATATCATGTAGATAGCTGGCATCCGAGCACTTCTATCTCTTTCTATGGCTGCTCGGTCTTCTGCATACTGTGCTGCCGTAATAAGATGGTTCTTAGCCTTTGAGATGACATTATGTACCGTTGCTGGCTTATAAGTCTTATCATCGAGGTCTAAGGCTTTTATAATATTCTTTATGAGTGAACGAGAATCATTCTCATCATAGATAGTAAAATTACTTCCAAAGCCAATAGCCTCCGCTTCACGACGTAGTATTCTTGCAAAGATAGAGTGAAAGGTTCCCATGTAAAGGCGTTGTGCATCATTAGCCGAGGTAATCTGTGCTATACGCTCCTTCATTTCTCTTGCTGCTTTATTGGTAAAGGTAAGTGCAAGAATGTTCCATGGTGCCAAGCCTTTATTAAGTAAGTAAGCTATCTTATAGGTAAGTACACGAGTCTTACCAGAGCCTGCACCAGCGATGACCAACGACGGTCCTGTGCAATACTCAACAGCTTCTCGCTGACTATCGTTCAATGCTGAAAGTATTGCATCTTCTCTATCTTGATTTATCATCTTATGTACTTAATGATGTAATAATATTGTGTAATGGGACAGAATAGTGATACGTGCCTAATGTTCCTTAGGGAACGCGGGAATGAAAGTCAGCTGATGCTCAATCTGTCCTATACGTTTAAGCATATAAGGTCCTGGATTCTTTGATGAGAATCGACGTGGATTAGGGAGTGTAGCGGCTATAAGTGCACAGTCTCTCCGGCTCAGTTGACTGGCTTCCATCCCAAAGTTTTGTTCTGCACAGGCTTCAACACCATAGATGCCATCCCCCATCTCGATAGAATTAAGATAAACCTCCATGATACGTTGTTTGCTCCACAGTGTCTCAATAAGGAACGTGAAATAAACTTCTAAGCCTTTTCTTATCCACGAACGTCCCTGCCACAAAAAAACGTTCTTAGCCGTTTGTTGAGAGATGGTAGACCCACCTCTTAGCTTCTTACCCTTTTTCAAGTGGTCTTCTGCTGCCTTTTCAATCGCTTGATAGTCAAATCCATGATGTGTAAGAAACCTTTGGTCTTCACTTGCCATTACTGCGACAGGCATTGAGTCGGGCATCTTCTCTAATGGTATCCAGTCATGATATAGCTTTACTGACTCGCCCTTACCAATCTGTTCAAAACAACGACTAATCATAAGAGGAGTAAAGTAAACGGGTATAAACCGATAGACTACCACTGCTAATATTGTAGAGATAAAAGTAAGGGAGAGTACCCACCTTATCACTTTCAAGACTTTCTTAACCATAAATTATAAGTTTGTTATTTGCAAAGGTACTAAATCTTATTTGATAGTAAGCGATATGAAGCATTTTTTTCCTATCATGAGAACAGACAAGATATTATTCTTTACACAACATATCAAATATGATTTAGCATGCGTGATTCTTTGTTACTCAATGAGAAATGAGCGTACTCTACAACATTAGCATCTGTCCCTACAAGCGTATAGCGATATTTAGTCCACTCCTAAGAAGAGTCCGCATGTTAGTAAAATATCATTACATAGCATCGAGAACAATATACGCTTACAATGGCTAACATGTCTCTTAAATAAAAGTTTATAACGTACACTGTATCAGAAAGTTACATTTAACATTCAAGAAGACGCTCTTCTTGCCTCAAGAAGGGCGTCTTCAACATGCAAGAAGGGCATGTTCTTGAACATAAGAAGGCCTCTTCTGCGGGCTTAAAGGACGTGTGCTATATCCAAGGAGGGTGAAAAATGTTGACAAGAAAACTATGGGAAGACCTCTCCTCAAGCCTCTAAGACCTCTCCCCCAGCCCCTCCCCGAAAGGGAGGGGAGCGCCTAACGGGACAAAATTTGCTATGATTGTATATATAATAAACAAACGTAAAGAGATGTGTTTCAGCCTTTAACATTCAATACCCAACACCTAACACCCAGCACAACAAGCTATCATCACCTAATACTCAACACCTAACACCCAACATTCAACACCCAACACCCAGCAAAACAAGCCATTAACACCAAACATTCAACATCCAACACCCAACATTCAACACCTAACACCCAACATTCAACACCTAACACCCAGCATTCAACAATCAGTCAAAAGAAAACAAAAAGCCGTAGGAACTGTATTTAATTACAGTGTCCTACGGCCTTTTATACTATTTGGGAGGTATTAAGGTGAGCGCCTTTACGCATCATCCCTACCCTTTTTATTACTTAATCAAACTGAAAGAACGCTTTAAGAACTTATCGAGAGCAGCTCCCTGAAGCATACCATTTTGAAGTAAGGCAAGGTCGATAAGCTGATGAACCACCTCGTTACCCTTAGCATATTCGGCAACTACAGCCTTCTTCTTATCTTTAAGCTCGGATACAGACTTCTGTGTATTCTGCATATCATCCTTCTCTTCTTGTGTCAGCTCTTCAGGCTTCTTCTTATCTTGTGACTGATGGAGAGCAGCCAAACGAGCCTCCAGACCTTTCAGTTCGCTATCTATTGGCTTCAGTTCCTCTGTCGTATAGATAGTAAGTTCATCAAGTACTCTCTTCACTAATGGGTGGTCGCTGTTCAATACAAGATTATAAGAATCAGGCAACTGAGCATAGAAGCCCATTCCTTGCTGGTACTGGCTCATCTCTTTCATACGACGCATATACTCGTTCTGTGTTACAAGTACTGGTTGGAAAGACGCTCCGAGTGACTGTACATCAACGGTGAAATTAGCCTTATCGAGAGAAGGTATCTGTGAACTAAACGCCTCTGACAATTTGTCAGTTTCGTCAGCTGATAGATTATTCTTCGGTGCATCCTCTTTCTGAATGATACGATCAACGATATCAGAGTCAACACGTACGTAGCGAGTCTTATCTTGCTTTTGCTCAAGCATTGATAGTAATGGGACGTCAAGTTGTCCACTTGCATCAATAACACTATATCCCTTCTGCTTTGCAGCTTCTATATAGCTATATTGTTCCTCCTTATTATTTGTATAGAGGTTTACTAAGAACCCATCTTTATCAGTCTGATTATCCTTCACAAGCGTCTTATACTCCTCAAAAGTAAAGTACTTACCCTCAGTGTCCTTGATAAGTGCAAAGTCCTTGGCACGGTCGTAGAAGTCAGAATCAGACAGCATTCCGTAGTTGATAAAGAGCTTCAAATCATCCCATTTCTCCTCAAACTCTTTTCTATTCTCCTTGAAAATGCTTTGCAGTCTATCAGCAACTTTCTTCGTGATATAGCTTGCTATCTTCTTTACATTCGCATCACTCTGTAAGTAACTACGACTGACATTCAGCGGAATGTCCGGAGAGTCGATAACACCATGTAGGAGAGTCAAGAACTCTGGGACGATACCTTCAACCTGATCGGTCACAAACACTTGATTACAATAGAGTTGAATCTTATTGCGTTGGAGCTCAATATTATTCTTCACACGTGGGAAATAGAGAATACCAGTGAGGTTGAATGGATAGTCAACATTCAGATGTATCCAGAACAATGGCTCATCATTCATTGGGAAGAGCGTACGAAAGAAACTCTTATAGTCTTCATCCTTCAGACTTGATGGTGCCTTTACCCACAATGGCTCAACGCTATTAATAACATTATCTTCCTCTGTGTCAACTGATTTACCATCCTTCCACTCAGTCTTCTTACCAAAGACTACAGGAACAGCCATGAACTTACAATACTTGTTCAGTAGCTCTTCAATCTTAGACTTCTGCAAGAACTCCTTGCAATCATCATCTATATAAAGAACCACATCACTTCCACGCTCCTCTTTATCAACGTCTTCAAGTGTATATTCTGGGCTGCCATCGCAACTCCATTTACAGCTTTACTACCTTCCTTATAGCTCTTTGTGATAATCTCAACCTTCTTTGAAACCATGAAAGAAGAGTAGAAACCAAGACCGAAATGGCCAATGATGGCCTCTGCCTTGTCCTGATACTTCTCGAGGAAATCATTAACACCGGAGAAGGCTATTTGGTTGATGTATTTCTCTATCTCCTCTGCAGTCATACCGATACCATGATCTCTAATGGTCAATGTACCAGCTTTTTCGTCTAAAATTACACGAACACTCAAATCACCAAGCTCTCCTTTGAACTCGCCAATCGTAGAGAGTGTTTTCATCTTCTGTGTTGCATCAACTGCGTTAGATACCATCTCACGCAAGAAGATGTCATGATCTGAATATAAGAACTTTTTGATGACGGGGAATATGTTCTCTGTTGTAACCCCAATATTTCCTTTTTGCATAGCAATATAATTTTAATTATTTTTTCATTTTGCATACCTTATAACAAACTCCGTGCCATCGTTAGTAATCAACTAATATTTTCAATAATATCACAAGATGCTTTCTGACATTACTTGTTATTCTTTTGACTTCTCCATATCTAACCATTCTGCACGCAGGTTTGTGGACTTATGTGCAAATACTGTTGGTGGCGTATGATGCATAGTATTACATCTATATATACAACTCATTCTGAAATAAGTTCGCATTCCTTTGGGTTTCTCAAGAATGTTATATACTTTTGCCTATGAGAATATAACAAACAATAGGTTAATAGTCGTAACTCATTCCTTGAAAGGACAATGCTCTCCGTCCCACGAAATAAATCTTTCTTATTCGAGGCGTTTGCGTATTGAGTGAGAGTAAAGCAAGATGATTTTCAGCCAAGCAGCGTTATTTTACATACTCAGCGTAGTGAACATTAAAACATTTAGATAATGAAAAAGACAGCTACCATGTGCTTGATATTTCTAATAGCATTATCTATATATGCGGCATCAAGACCTCAGAAGGATATAAAAATATCTCCCGAACAAAAGTTCAAACTGTGGCTTAATGATACTATTAAGCACATTAATGGGAAATATTCGATTAGTTCTGACTCTACGTTATTAACGGTAACTGATAGCTTTTCATACATAGTTAAGAAGGCGAAAACAACATACACTACCAATAGGAATAACTCAGAAGCTATACAAAAGATGTTGGGGAATGCTCATGAACCTTCTTGTCTAAGTTACAGGGTCATTGCTGTTAGACGTGATGAGTTTACTCCATCTGAAGTAGACTATCTTAAATATGAAACTTATTCAGAGTTTCCTCTTATAAAGATCATAGCAAAAGACATGATTATAAATTATAATGAAAATAGAGCTAATATCAATAGTGCTTATATAATAAATAGTCGGGACAATGATACAACATTAGTTGAGTTTAGCTATGAAGGGAATAAGGTTGTAAAAAGACATTATAAGAGTAAACGTGCTAAGAACATAGTACGCTATTGACCAAGAGTCCTTGAAACATATATGCCTACATGGATTACATGGTTATCTACTGTTTTTTTTATGATTGATTAATAACCCCTTAGGTTATAAGAACTGATAAATTCCTATCTACCCTACCCTTGTCATCAAACGTGCTTTCTCAACATGTATGGAGTTCATGGTTAGTACAAGTGATGTAGACAATCAGCATAATATGATAAACAAGGTTTACCGACAAAAGATAGTACAGACATAGATACAAAAAGCCATCTTGTCTTATTAAAAACAAGATGGCTGATATAGTAAAGAGAAATATATACTATATTAAATACGTAATACTACTTGATGTTCTTGAGAACAGCAAGGAGATGATCCCATACCATTTGAACTGTAGGGATAAGTAGACACTCGTCTGGTGTATGGACATAACGAAGTGTTGGACCAAAGCTAATCATATCCAAATGAGGATATTTTTCAGAGAAAAGGCCACACTCAAGACCCGCATGAATACCAAGAACGAGTGGTTCCTTACCGAAGATATTCTTATATTGCTCAACTGCAACGTGCACTAACTCGGAGTTTGGATTCATCTTCCATGCTGGATAACTGTCATCGACAACAATCTCAGCACCAGCCAACTCGAAACATGCACGAACAGTGTTGGTCATGTTTACCAAGTTACTCATAACGTTTGAACGCTGTGAAGATACAACTGTCAACTTATTCTCATCGGTCTGTATGCTTGCAACATTGCTTGAAGTCTCAACCATATAAGCCAAAGCTTCGTCCTGGCAGTTGGTCAATGGACCATTGTCGAGAGCCTGCAAAGCAAGGATAGCATTGTGAGAAATCTGCTTTGGCATGACTGGTGCCGCCTCAGCACTCTCAAGGTTCCAAGCCATTGATGTGTCTGTAACATGGAACTCATCCTCAACATCTTTACTGAAGATATTCCAGTCTGCTTTAACAGTTTCTTTATTAGCTGCAGGAACAGCGAAGAGTACCTTACCATCACGTGGGATTGCATTATGCATCTTACCTGAATTCCAGTAGCTTAGACGAAGGTCCATCTTCGATTGTTCGGCATATAAGAAGCGTGCAAGGACTTTGATAGCATTGGCACGTTTCTTATTTATATCATCACCAGAGTGACCACCAACAAGACCCTTCAGACTTGCTTCCATGAAGAAATAACCTTCTGGTGCATTCTCACGTTCGAAGTGGAAGATAGCAGTTGTACTATTACCACCAGCACAACTTACAAATATCTGTCCTTCATCTTCTGAATCAAGGTTGATAAGATAGTTTCCTGTCATGAAACCAGCCTCCAAACCAAATGCACCTGTAAGTCCTGTCTCCTCATCACGTGTAAAGAGACACTCGATAGGACCATGTTCTATTTCATTAGAATCAAGTATGGCTAACTCGTATGCAACACCGATTCCATCATCAGCACCAAGGGTTGTCCCCTTAGCATGTAGCCATTCACCATCGACATAAGTCTGAATAGCATCTTTATGGAAATCAAATTCTATATCAACAAGTTTATCACATACCATATCCATGTGGCTCTGAAGCACAACTGTCGGACGATTCTCATAGCCTTTAGTAGCAGGCTTAGAAATCAATACATTGCCAACTTTGTCTACCTTTACATCAAGGTTGCGTTCTTTCGCAAACTCCTGTAAATAACTAATCATCTGCTCTTCATGCTTAGATGAGCGTGGTATTTGGTTGATTTTAGCGAACTGCTCAAAGACGCAAGCAGGTTTTAATTCTACATTTGCCATTTTTAATAATATTTTTTTTTGTAATCTTGCTGTTTTATATTAACTTTGCGGTCAATATAAATGCAAAGATAAAGAAAATGTTTGTAACTTTATTGTTAACATTGTTAATAATTGCTATAGCCATGTTGCTCCTCGGAGTACGTGTACTCATCAAGAAGGATGGTGAGTTCCAGTCGCAGCATATATCAGACAATGCCTATCTTAAAGAGAAAGGTATTCATTGTGTTATCGACCAAGACAAGGAAGCCAGAAGAAGGAACAAGGCATATTAAATAGGAAATAATTAATTAAAATACAATAGAAATGAAGAAATCATTTAGCAGTATGGCAGTGCTTGCTTTAGCATCATTTGCTTTTATTGCATGTAACAATCAACCGCAACAGAACGACACAGCAGCTAACAAGACTGAAACAACATCATCAGCAGCACCTGCAACTGGTGGTCAGAAAGTTGCTTACGTAGAGATTGACTCTATCATGAGCCAGTACACTTATTGGAAAGACGTGACAAAGCTCATTAAAGCAAAGGAAGCTAATATTCAGCGTACATTGGCTGGTAAGCAGAAGGCTATTCAGGCTGCCGCTGCTAATTTCCAGCAGAATATTCAGGCAAATAAGTACACACAGGCACAGGCACAGCAGATACAGGCAAGTATCCAGAAGCAGGCTCAGGATGCTGACGCTTTGCAGCAGCGTCTTGGAGCTGAGTACCAGAACGAAGTTGCTAAATATAACAAGGCTCTCTCTGATAGTGTACACAATTACTTGAAGTTGTATAACAAAGATAATAAGTACAGTATTATCCTCGCTAAGAGTGGTGACAATATTCTTTATGCTGATCCTGCCTACAACATTACAGACGATGTTGTTAAAGGTATGAACCAGGCTTATAAAGGGATGAAGAAGTAATTTGTAGGCTTACAGTTACTTTTAAATATACATAATGAAGAGGGTGTGTCAAAATGTACACATCCTCTTTTTTATGCACAAAGCCCCGACTTTCTCAAGCCAGGGCTTTGCTATTTCCTAAAGTTTTTGTACCTTTAGGCATTCAAAAATTCTCATTATGGCAAAGGTACACTTTCGTTCTTACATACACAAGAAAATGATTCTTTTTCCTCAAAGAATCGATAAGGATATCGCAGAAGATGACCCTGTTCGTCTTTTAGATGCCTTGGTGGATAATCTTATGTTGGATAATGTCTACAAGCTTTATAAGCCCAGTGGTCGCAAGCCTTATCATCCACAAATGATGCTCAAGGTGATTCTTTACGCCTACATGAATAATATCTATTCCTGCCGTCGTATAGAGTCGCTCCTCAAGCGTGACATTCATTTCATCTATCTGGCAGGATATGAACAGCCTGATTTTATTACCATCAATCGTTTTCGTAATCGTGTGAAAAAGGAAATCAACAATATCTTCACACAGGTTGTATTAATACTTGCAGCCAAAGGTTTGATAAGTCTTGACGTTGAATATATTGACGGCACAAAGATAGAATCGAAAGCCAACAAGTATACCTTCGTTTGGAAGAGAACCGTGGAAAAGAACCGCGCCAAGTTACAGGAACAAATGGGTCAGTGCTTGCGTTGTTACGTACCACATAGAGTTTCAGGCCGTCATGGGTCTCTACCATTTCTGCTTTCTTGATGAAGTCTGTTGTATTCATAATGTTTTTTGCTTTTAATATTTCTAATTTGTGTGCAAAGGTACGGCGAAATTCACAGACCGCCATCGTTACTTACCGTTTGGTAAGTGGACTTTTTATCCAAGCATAATCCTTCGATGCTCCACGCCCCATTCCGTCATCTGATAGACGATTCCGTAGAGTTGCTTGCCGTGTTCCGTCAGCCGATACTCCACCCGTGGCGGATAGCCATAGCATTCCTGTTTATCAATCAGACGGTCGTCAGCCAACTGCCTGAGACGGTCTGAGAGCACATTCTCGCTGATGCCTTTCACTACTGCCAGAATATCCTTGAACCTTGTCTGCCCACAAATAATTGCCGTCAGGATCTCTACGTTCCACTTGGCTCGTAGAACGTCCATCGTGTCCGTAATCGACATCACTTCACGGCAGAGCACATGAATGTCCTTTGCCGAAACTTCTTTGATAATCCCATCAATGCTATCAGGATGTTCCAGATGATTCATATCTCAATTCTCTTATTTATATTTAATGTACTCGTGCCAAGCCTCCTTGACATGTTCCATGTCATGACCTCCCTGGAAGAACTCTATCTGGCAATTATCTTTGAACGGAGACCAATTGCCGGAAATGATGCCGTCGTAAGCCACGACCGGCTGAAAGATACCACTGTTGTTGTGGGCACGGTGCCGATACTCAGGAGGGAGCACAATGTCGCGTGACTTGTAGCTGATGAGGTATTCATCGTATGGAGGAATCAGCAGGAACTTTCCCTTGCGGAAACCTCGTGTACGACAATCGTCGGTCAGGTAGAACTCCCTGCCTTGCCATTTCTCTTCGTGAATGGTATGGCCTAATAGCTCTATGCCTCTTCTACAGTCGCTGACGTTCAATCCTGACCACCAGACGAAATCCTCCAGCGTGGCTGGTTGACGGCTCTGGAAATACTTGCGGGTAAAACGCATCAGGGCTTCGTCCTTGTCCATCTTTACCTTGGGCTTCACTTTGTTGGAAGTAAGTGCATAGGTGGCTTTGAGCGGCAATAGTTCTCCACTACATATAGTCCCGGAAATCTCTGCCATGCGTATATGGTACGATAGTCTGTGTTCATCCATCTGAATATCTTTCCTTGCCAATGACTGCACGATGTCCTCTTTCGTTGCACTTCCCTTGTCGCTGACAGCTTGAAAGATTATCTTGCAGATATTTTTTTCTTCCTCCTCCGATATGCTGATTCTATTGCTACGCATCCAGCTTTTGATTGCAGCAAGCGCTTTGGGCGCACAAAGGTCAATCAGCATCCAGTAGTCCTCTGCCGAGACAAGTTGCCAAGTGCCTCGCATCAGGTGAAGACGGATTATCTCGCCTTCGTCGAACGCTTTCTTAAAGGCATTGTACGAAGGCTTGCGAGTGCGCATGGCCACCGCCCAGCGCATCATGCGATATTCTTGCGCTTGCATGGCACCCATATAACGCACTACTTCGGCAGGTGTGTCGAACTGTGGAGCGATGAGTTGCTGGTTGAGGAGTCGAATGGCTACGGGATTCATATCGTCATATGCTTTATGCTATTCCTAACAGCTCAATTTCAAATATCAATGTCGAACCACCGGGAATGCCTGGCTGGGAGAATTTGCCATAGCCCATTTCGGCTGGGATATAGACTTCCCATTTGTCACTGATGTGCATCTGCTGCATGGCGATGATCCAGCCTTCAATGAGGTCACATAGCCTGCAAGCCAACGGCACACCGCCACGGCTACTGTCGAATGTCTTGCCATTGATGGTCTTGCCAGTATAGTGAGCCGACACGATACTTCTTACACTGGGCTTGCCACTTTGGGCATCACCCTCTGCTAACACCTTATAATATATTCCCTTCGGAAGTGCCTTCACGCCTTCCTCCTGGGCTTTTGCCTCCAGCCAATCCTTGTTGGCCTGTATGTACTCTCGTTTTGCCATATCTGTCTGTTCGATAAATTAGAATTTACTTCATTCCGTTCTCTTCTTGTTTTTCTCCTCTGACCGATAGGATAGAACCATGCTTAGAAAGCCCAAAGCATTACTAATCAAACCAAGTATTCTGGAATATACCGAAGTTGGAAGAAATATCCAAACTAAGAAAAGCACTGCGAAACAAATCGCGAGAGCCAGGGCTTTGCTATTTCCTAAAGTTTTTGTACCTTTAGGCATTCAAAAATTCTCATTATGACAAAGGTACACTTTCGTTCTTACATACACAAGAAAATGATTCTTTTCCTCAAAGAATCGATAAGGATATCGCAGAAGATGACCCTGTTCGTCTTTTAGACGCCTTGGTGGATAATCTTATGTTGGATAATGTCTACAAACTTTATAAGCCCAGTGGTCGCAAGCCTTATCATCCACAAATGATGCTCAAGGTGATTCTTTACGCCTACATGAATAATATCTATTCCTGCCGTCGTATAGAGTCGCTCCTCAAGCGTGACATTCATTTCATCTATCTGGCAGGATATGAACAGCCTGATTTTATTACCATCAATCGTTTTCGTAATCGTGTGAAAAAGGAAATCAACAATATCTTCACACAGGTTGTATTAATACTTGCAGCCAAAGGTTTGATAAGTCTTGACGTTGAATATATTGACGGCACAAAGATAGAATCGAAAGCCAACAAGTATACCTTCGTTTGGAAGAGAACCGTGGAAAAGAACCGCGCCAAGTTGCAGGAACAAATACGCACACTCTTGCTTCAGGTTGATGATGTCATAGCGCAGGATAATGCCGCTAAAACTGAAGGTGTCGAGTTTACTGCAGCTCTACTCGATGAGATATCCGAGGAATTGAACAAGTCTTTGGAATCAGCCCCTGAGCCTAAGACAAAAGAAGAGAAGCAGGCTGTTAGAACCAAGAAGAAACAGCTTAAAGAGCTTGAGAAGAAACGTAATAAACTCCAGGAGTATGACCAACAACTTGAGGTTATGGGAGAGAGAAACTCCTACAGCAAGACCGACCCTGATGCCACGTTTATGCACATGAAGGAGGATGCTATGCGGAACGGACAGACTAAGCCTGGATATAATCTGCAGATAGCAACTGAGAACCAGTTCATCACCGACTTTGCACTCTATGCTAACCGTACAGACACGCTCACACTTTCTTCTTTCTTGGAGTCTTTCAAATCACGCTATCATCGTTATGCCAAGACAGTCGTAGCCGATTCAGGGTATGGCTCCGAGGAGAACTATCTGTTCATGGATGTACATAATATGGAAGCCTATGTGAAGTATAACTACTTCCATAAAGAGCAAGCGCCCACGCTACACACCTAACCCATTCAGTCCCGCAAGCCTTTATTATAATAAGGAACAGGATTTCTACGTCTGCCCTATGGGACAGCATATGAAGCGTATAGGTATGAAGCGTTCCCTAACCTCTAACGGATTCGTTACTTACAGCGTACGTTATCAGGCAGAACGCTGTGATGGTTGTCCGTTGAGAGGCTCATGTTTTAAGGCAAGAGGGAACAGAATTATAGAAGTAAACCATCAACTACAGCACTATAAACAAAAGGCACGGGAACTACTGACCTCGGAAGAAGGCATCAAGCATCGAGGACGAAGGTGCATAGAACCTGAAGCTGTTTTTGGACAAACAAAATATAATAAAGCCTACAAGAGGTTTAGGCATTTTGGGAAAGACAAGGTCAATATGGACTTTGCCTTCTTTGCTATAGCCTTTAACATAGGGAAAATGTGTAGAAAAACCAATCTCAAGGAACTAAAAGCCGTTATGGAGGTACTTTTAGTCACCTTCAGATGCTCTATACAAGTTTATATAGTCTATTTAAAGCCCAACAAATCATTTTATATGAAATTAGCAGCATAGCTGCAGTAAATAACGAATTATGTGGTAGACAAGGTAAAGGAAGAATAGAAAAGAGGATGTATCAATTTTGACACACCCTCTTTTTAGTATATATCCTTGTTAATCATGTACTTTTTGTTTTATGACCATTTGTATTAGCCAATAGGTTCTCCAGCACGGGTAACATACGATTGAGGTTACCATATTGAATTATAAAGTTCCAGAAAGGTTCAAATTTCTTCCACCCTCCCATATAAAAGAGATGAGCCAATTGCTGCTTTATGTTATCGTGACCAAAGCTTGCCTTAAAAATATTACTCCATGAATAGAAGTTACGGTAAGCCCACTCGTAGCCTTGTTTTAACTCTTCTGCGGTCAATCCCAATGTTTTGTACACAACCGTTCGGGTATCATATTTACTCCAGTCGTAGGACGTAATACGTCCATCTCGTTCCATCTGTTGAAACAGACGAGTTCCTGGATAAGGAGTTAAAACATGGAAAGTTGCTGTTGTTATGCTATGTTCAATCCCCCAATCAACAGTTCTTCGAAATACGTCTTTGTCATCATGGTCAAGTCCAAAAACAAAACTTCCGTTTATCATTATACCAAGACTATGCAGCCGTTCAACAGCTGCTACATAATCTTTGGATAAGTTTTGTAGTTTGTTACTTGAACGAAGATTGTCTGGAGAAAATGTCTCGAAGCCTAAAAATAAACTTCGTAATCCTGCCTCGGCAGCTTTTTCTATCAAATTACCTTTTAGTACTGCTGCAACAGTAGAGGCACTCTGAAAAACTCTACCCATACCGCGCATACCTTCAAATAATTCTGATGCGAAGTGAGGATTACCTAAAAGATGATCGTCAAGGAAATAAAGATGTCTGCCAGGTAGACTATCAATTTCAGCTAAGGCATCGTCTACCTTTCGGGTGTAAAACGATTTACCCTCGCTATAGAAGGCATCCTTGTAGCAAAAGTCACAATGATGAGGACAACCACGGGAAACAACAAGCGAGTTTGGTACAAAATACTTCTCTCTTTTAATAAGGTCACGACGTACAGGAGGAATGTTTTCAATGCTTCTCCAACTTGCTACATATCGTTTTTGAGGGTGCCCTTCGCGTAAGTCTTTGATGAATCGTGGGAATGCTTCTTCCCCTGGCCCTAATATAAGTGTGTCGGCGTGTAGCGCAGCTTCATCAGGAAGACTTGTAACGTGAAGTCCTCCCATAACTACATACATACCTCTTCTTCTATATTCATCAGCAATCTTGTAAGCCCTATAAGCATTAGTAACGTAGACTTGAATACAAACCAAATCTGGAGTATCATCCAACTTTAGTTTCTCAATGTGTTGATCTTGTATCTCTATATCGTCATTTTCAGAGAAATAGGCTGCAAGTGTCGCCAGTCCCAAAGGTGGGAAAAGCGAGTATTTGATTGGTCGCCAATAAGGGCTTTCTGCCTCTTGCAACGCTGGTAATATCATTTTTACCCTCATGCTATCAATTCTTTATTCTTCAAGATACTATATTAACTTAATAGGGCGGTTAATTATGTAAATCCAATTAACACATAGCTCTTAGATACCCAACTATCGTTCTTAACAAATATGTTATACAAAAGTCGTTATTACATTTCATATATGCAAACTTTTTTCAAGAAAACTCAATTCGATTAAACTATACTTACATTTTCTTTTCTAAAAGAGATATTTTCTATTTCTATCATTAATATTCTTGTCATAGCTGTGTTTTTTCATAGAATAAAAGAAAAAGACAACGAAAAATTTTGAGGTATGAAAATAAAGTACTATCTTTGCACTCGCATTTGAGATAATGCTTGGTAATTCGGTTAAAGTCCATCTTGGAAGGATGGGTGAGTGGCTGAAACCAGCAGTTTGCTAAACTGCCGTGCGCATTCGCGTACCGGGGGTTCGAATCCCCCTCCTTCCGCTTTATCTCATAATCTCAAATGTATTTTGGTCGATTCATCTAACGGTTAGGATACAAGATTCTCAATCTTGGCATAGGGGTTCGATTCCCCTATCGACTACTAAACATCCTCTTTATGGAAATTACTTATTTTGGTCGATTCATCTAACGGTTAGGATACAAGATTCTCAATCTTGACATAGGGGTTCGATTCCCCTATCGACTACCAAACGAAAGTTCAGCTTTTAGGCTGGACTTTTTTGTTTTATATGATTGGTGAATTTTGTGGAGGCGATAGAGATGGAGACAACAGATGTTGGAGGGCAGTAGATATGTAGTTTGTGGAATTGCTTAGACAGTTGGTGAATTTCAATTTGCTGTCACTGCTGTCATCTGTTGTATGTGCTTAACTTGTTAGATTACAGAGAAGTAGATGAATTGTTAAAAGTGACAGGAAATTAAAATAAAAATATTCTTGTAAGATATGTATATGTACGATGAGGTTAAGAATAGCTTTATAATAAAATCTTTCTTGTCTGCTTAAACTCATATCGGTCGTTAGATTCTAAACATATTTTGTTTTATTATCGAGCAGATAGGTTATCTTTTTAGCGCAGGCGTATCGTGCTATGTTAAGTTACAAAGACAGACAAGATAGTGATAAGAAAATAAAAGATGTTAGGAAACAATATCATAGTAATAAAACTATATAATGACTGATTATGGTTAAATACATGCCAGTAGATTAATCTATTTACCCTTAGAATATACATTTATTGTCGTAAGTAACTCTCCTACTCTATTGTTTCTTATAAGCATTTATGAAAACAAATTTGGATGTGTTGTGTGAATTAAAGTTGGTATAATGTGCTAAAACAAATAAAGGCTATAGGAAAACCTATAGCCTTTTGTATCTTTATAGAATTAATTCTTAAAGAATTCCTTAACGTCCTCATTTGGGACCATCTGCTCATCGAAGATGTAAGCACCAGTCTTAGGGCTCTTTACCATCTTGATAACCTTTGAATATGCGCGACCATCCGTAGAACCTTCGTGGAGGGTAGCGACCGCTTTCTTTGCCATAGTCTATTAATTTTAACTATTAACTATACTACTCTTCTTAGCGAGCTTACTTAATCTCCTTGTGAAGGGTAACCTTCTTCAGAACAGGATTATACTTCATGAGCTCAAGACGCTCTGGAGTATTCTTACGGTTCTTTGTAGTTACGTAACGACTTGTACCAGCTACACCGCTGTTCTTCATCTCGGTACATTCCAAGATAACTTGGACTCTGTTTCCTTTAGCTTTCTTTGCCATGATATTTAGTCTCCTATTACCTTAATGTCCTTCCAGTCAACATAACCCTTAGAAACAGCCTGCTTGAGTGCTGCATCAAGACCTACCTTGTTAATAAGACGAAGACCAGCAGCACTAATCTTCAGCTGAATCCAACAAGACTCCTCTACATAGTAGAATTTCTTGCTGAAAAGGTTAACATCAAAGCTTCTCTTTGTACGGTGCTTTGAGTGAGACACGTTACAACCTATCTGTGCCTTCTTTCCTGTGATTTGACAAATCTTAGACATTTCTATCTTTGTTTTGTGATTCGTTAATTGATACCTATTCCAAACAGGGTGCAAAATTACAAAAAAGTTTCAAATAAGCAAAACTTTTACTACAATAATTACTGCTTTTAAGCTTTTTTGCGAGTTTATTCGGACTTAATATCTAATTCTTTTAGGAAATCAAGGAATAGACGGATTGCTTTGTTTGTTGCAATGGCAAGATTGATGTCACGTCCGAAATCTTCTGTTAACTTAAACGTTTTTACCTCATCTTTGTTGCCGTATGCCAACCAAATAGTACCCACCGGATGTTCTGCTGTGCCGCCTCCAGGACCCGCTACTCCTGTAGATGCAATGGCAAAGTCTACTCCAATAGCTTTTATAGTACCTAATACCATCTCACGTGCAACCTCTTCGGATACAGCGCTTTTTTCCTCAAGTACTTCGTGAGATACACCAAGTAGTTTCTCTTTTACCTCATCCGTATAAGCAACTACTCCACCTTTATAATAATTAGATGATCCTGGGATAGCCATAATCGCTTCGCTGATACGACCACCTGTGCAACTTTCTGCTGTTCCAATTGTGTAACCAGAAGCATAAAGGATGTCACCAATCTGACGTGATATTATCTTACTTTCAAATTCCATAAACTTATTCTTAATTATAGGACTTAATTTTGTTATTATTCAAAAGTTACTTTACTAAATACAGGGATATCCATCTGTGTAAAGTCTTTGTCTTGATACTTGAAGTTACCTACACTGGCAATCATTGCTGCATTGTCTGTTGTATAGCTAAACTTTGGTATGTAAATTGTCCAACCATAACGCTCTGCATGGTCATGGAACGCATTACGAAGACCATTATTAGCTGATACGCCACCCGCAACAGCTACATGCTTAATGCCTGTCTCTTTAACTGCTAAGCGTAGCTTTTTCATAAGTATGTCAACTATCGCATGCTCAAGACTGGCTGCAATGTCTTCTTTATGATGCTCGATGAATTCTGGGTCTTCCTGTACCCACTTTCTCATATTATATAAGAATGATGTCTTAAGACCAGAGAAAGAGTAGTCAAAACCTGCTACATTTGGTTCTGCAAACTTATAAGCCAAAGGATTACCTTGGCGTGCAAGCCTATCAATGATTGGACCACCAGGATAGCCGAGTCCCATTACCTTTGAACACTTGTCTATTGCCTCACCAGCAGCATCGTCAATAGTCTGACCGAGTACTTCCATATCGTTATAAGCATTCACCTTAACAATCTGAGAATTACCACCAGAAACCAAGAGACAAATGAATGGGAATGGAGGCATGTGATTGTCGTCATCGCTTTCCTTGATAAAGTGAGCCATGACATGACCCTGTAAATGGTTTACCTCAATCATTGGGATATTCAAAGAACGAGCAAAACCTTTGGCAAAATTTACACCAACCAAAAGACTACCCATCAATCCAGGACCACGTGTAAAGGCAATGGCTGAAAGTTGTTCTTTAGTAATACCTGCACGCTTCAACGCTTGGTCAACAACAGGTACCACGTTCTGCTGGTGTGCTCTTGATGCAAGTTCAGGAACAACTCCTCCGTAAGCTTTATGCACCTCCTGTGAGGCTGTTACATTACTGAGGATAACACCATTCTTTAAGACAGCAGCACTTGTGTCATCACAACTGCTTTCTATACCTAATATATAAATATCTTCTTTTACCATTTTCTGTTAGATTCTCTCCTAAGAGAATAAAAGACATTAATGTGTCAGAATCTCTAATCCATGTTCTGTCATAACGAAAGTATGCTCCCACTGAGCTGAAGGCTTCTCGTCACCTGTGATAACCTCCCAACCGTATGGGTCGTCAGCATCAATAAAGACTTTCCATGTGCCCATATTAATCATTGGTTCAATGGTAAATACCATACCAGGAACCAGTAACATACCAGTACCTTTATGTCCATAGTGAACAACATCCGGCTGCTCATGGAACTCGATACCAACACCATGCCCACAGAGGTCACGTACAACACCATAGCCATTCTTCTCAGCATGCTTCTGAATAGCATGACCGATGTCACCTACAAAGGAATAAGGTTTAGCTGCTTCTGCACCAATCTCAAGGCATTCTTTGGCTACACGAACTAATCGTTCCTTCTCTGGTGTTGTCTTTCCAATGATGAACATACGACTTGCATCAGCATAATAGCCATCTACAATCGTAGTCATATCAACATTGATAATATCACCTTCTTGAAGAACATCTTCTTTCTTTGGAACACCATGACACACAACTTCATTAATACTTGTGCATACACTCTTTGGATATCCCTCATAGTTCAAGCAGGCAGGGATTGCATTATGGTCTTTGCAATACTGCATACAGATATCGTCAATCTCCTGTGTATTCATTCCTACGTGGATAGCCTCAGCGACAGCATCCAAACAGCCAGTATTGACTATACCACTCTTTCGGATACCTTCAATCTGCTCAGGTGTCTTAATCATATCACGTGTAGGAACGAGTTTGCCCTTCTTCTCAAGAGCCATTATCTTTAAGTCCATTTCGGTTGGCTCCTGTCCTGGAAGACAGTGCCATCTTTTCTTTTTCAACTGCATATCGTCAATATTATCTTATTGCAATAATAAAGCAAACAAGTATAAGAAAACAATCTTTTCTTCTTATATGCCTACTTAGTCTTTGCAAAAGTACTATAATTCAAAGACAAAACAAAATAAATCAAGTCCTTTCTTATACTCGATATAAATCAATCAATTAACTCTTTATTCAAAAAGGTTGAGTTTGTTCTCTCTTGCCTTGCTCAAGGACAAAACCTTTTGTTGTTCTTCTTTATAACCAGCACGAAGTTTCTCGTATGTTGCGTCTAAGTCTTTGCAGAAACGTTCACGCTCTTTGTCATTAAGCAGTGCGGCTGCTATGGAAGGATTGACAGAAGCGTCTTTAACCCATACAACAGGAGCATCGTATAATGGGGCTATCTTCAATGCTACATGAAGTTGAGAGGTTGTTGCACCACCAATCATAACAGGAATATTCAGTCCCGCTTCCTTAAAAGCTACAACACTATTTACCATCTCCTGCAGACTTGGTGTAATGAGACCAGACAGTCCAATCAAGTCTACATTCTCTTCCTTGGCTTTCTTAATTATCTGATCAGCTGGCACCATAACGCCCAAATCAATGACTTCATAGTTATTACAAGCCATCACAACGCCCACAATATTCTTTCCGATATCGTGCACATCGCCTTTTACAGTAGCCAATAGCACCTTTCCTGCAATTGCCTTACCGTCTACCTTCTCCTTTTCAATATAAGGTTGGAGGATAGCTACAGCATCTTTCATTGTGCGGGCAGTCTTGACAACCTGTGGTAAGAACATCTTACCAGCACCGAACAAGTCGCCTACTTCGTTCATACCCTGCATCAAAGGACCTTCAATAATATTCACAGCGTGTGGATACTTCTCCAATGCTTCATGAATATCTTCATTCAAATAGGTTGAAATACCTTTGCGTAGTGCATATTTAACCTATCTTCCAACGCTTCATTACGCCATGCTTCCTGCGCTATTTCCTGCGTAGCACCACCATTCTTTTGTGCTTCTTTTTCCTCAAGAATCTTGTTAGCCAGTTCAATCAGTAGTTCGTCGGCTCCCTCTACCCTATCCAGAACAACGTCTTCAATTATCTTCAGATGGTCTTCTGGTATATCGGCGTATGTCACTTTGGTAGCTGGATTGACAATACCAAAGTCCATACCCACCTGAATAGCATGATAAAGGAAGACGGCATGCATAGCCTCACGGATATAGTTATTACCTCGGAAACTAAATGAAAGGTTACTTACACCACCACTAACGTGTGCACCAGGCAGGTTCTTCTTTATCCATTCCGTTGCACGGATGAAATCGACAGCATAGCTATTATGCTCTTTCATACCCGTACAAATAGCAAGAATATTTGGGTCGAAGATAATGTCCTGAGGTGGAAAACCCACTTTCTCTGTAAGAATCTTATAAGCTCTTTCAGCTATCTCGATACGACGCTCGTAGCTTGTAGCCTGTCCTTCTTCATCAAAGCACATTACAACAACAGCTGCACCGAAGCGCAGTACATCCTTTGCATGGCGAATAAAGACCTCTTCACCTTCTTTCAAAGAAATAGAGTTGACAATCGCTTTACCCTGTACACACTTCAAAGCAGATACAACTACCTCCCAATTAGATGAGTCAATCATCAATGGAACACGAGCAATCTCCGGTTCTGATGAAATCATATTGACGAAATGAGCCATCTCATCTTTTGCCTCCAACAGACCGTCGTCCATATTGATATCCAGTACCAACGCACCATCATCCACCTGTTTACGAGCAATTGTCAGCGCCTCCTCGTAGTTCTTCTCTTTTACTAAGCGAAGGAACTTACGGCTTCCAGCAACATTACAACGCTCACCAACATTCACAAATGATATTTCTGGAGTTAATCGGAACTGCTCAAGTCCTGAGAGAATCATCTCCTTTGGCGCATCAACAGGTATATGAGGTTTCTTTCCTTCAACAACCTTTACGTAGCCGGCAATGAACTCTTCCGTTGTTCCACAACAGCCACCAATGATATTTACAAGCCCTTCATCCACGAATGAAGCCATCTGTGGCACCATGATTTCTGCTGTTTCATCATACTCCCCCATCGAGTTTGGCAGACCTGCATTTGGATGAATGCTTATATAATAAGGTGCTTTAGCAGCTAACTCCTTCAAATAAGGGCGCATCTGTTCTGCTCCGAACGAACAGTTAAGACCAACAGAAAAGATAGGATAAGACGATACTGATGCAAGGAAAGCATCGAGTGTCTGACCACTAAGCGTTCTTCCTGACAGGTCGGTAATAGTAACTGACAGCATAATAGGTAAATCGACACCCGCCTTCTTCATCTCTGACAATGACGCATCAATTGCTACTTTAGCATTAAGTGTATCAAATATAGTCTCAATCAAAACAGCATCAATCCCCCCTTCTATCATCGCTGCAACCTGCTCGCTATAAGCATCAAAGAGTGCATCATACGTAAGGTCACGCTTAGCAGGGTCGCTTACATCAGGCGACATCGAACAAGTCTTGTTCGTAGGACCAATACTACCTGCGACAAAACGAGGCTTGTCTGCGGTCGAATATTCATCAGCACACTTACGTGCAAGTTTCGCTCCTGCGTAAGCAATATCACGAGAGAAGCTTTCCATGTGGTAATCTGCTTGCGAAATGCGCTGTGCAGAGAAGGTGTTAGTACTGATAATATCAGCTCCCACCTCTAAATAGCGACGATGAATATCCTCAATGATATCAGGGCGTGACAGATTCAACATATCATTATTACCCTGATAATTGAGCATCTGTAAGAGTTCAAGGTTACCTCGGAAGTCCTGCTCCGTCAAGTGATATCCTTGAATCATAGTGCCCATCGCACCGTCTAAAATTAGTATTCTATCTTTAATGTTATCCCTTAACTTCATTACCTTACTTAATAGTGTTTCTTCGCTCGATCCATCTCTCGTCGGTCTTCTTTTTCTTTTAGTGTCTGTCGTTTGTCGTATTCTTTCTTACCTCTTGCCAAGGCTATGTCAACCTTTGCTCGTCCGTTCTCATCGATAAAGATAAGTGTTGGAATAATGGTGAAGCCCGGAGTCTTTGAGTCAGCCTCAAGGTTGCGTATTTCTTTTCGGTTCAATAGGAGCTTTCGTGGACGTTTTGCCTCATGATTGGCATACGAACCATAAAAATAAGGAGATATGTTCATCCCCTGAACCCACATTTCACCTTTTGTTATATAGCAGTAAGAATCAACCAACGAAGCCTTACCAGCACGTATAGACTTTATCTCCGTACCAGTAAGAACAATACCTGCTGTGTAAGTATCGACGAAGAAATACTCAAAAGAAGCTTTCTTATTTCTTATCTGTACAGGTGATTTCTTTCTTTTCTCTTGTTGTTCCTTATTCATTTTCAATTGTTGCAAAATTCTCAATATGGTCATCGATATAGGCTGCAATCATTGCACTCCAGCGTTCTTCATTGACCACAAACTCATCATCAAACTCATCAAACTCAGGCATCTGTTCATATAAAGCCATGAAGTCATCGTCAGACTCAACAGCTTCGATCGCCTCGTGATACTTTTCGTAATACTTCTTACCGTGACGAATGTGTGTGTATAGCTCACGAATCCCCCAGTTGCGCATTGCTACGGCAAAAGGATTTTTGAAGATAAAAGCACCATAACCATTGTATATCAACTGGACATAACCGCCATCCATCACTTCCTGATGGAGATAACTCCATGCTAACAGTGTTATCTGATCAGCATTTAGTTGCTGCATAGCTTCCAATGTCAGCTTATTATCTATTGCATTGCCAATAGCATCAACAAAGACCTGAACAAAACTGTCCATTCCTTCTTCAACGGCTTTGCGTATATCGCTATCTTTTACTTTGACGTCAATCATTGTTCTATCTTTTGTTATACAAATCTAAGAGCTGTGCAAGTATCGGCAGAGAAAGACAGTCTTCAAACAACTAAATGTAACTTGCTTCCATTTTGCCGAGTGCAGCTTATTTTTTGCAAAAATAATGCAAACGAGCGCAAAGGAAGCTTGCTTCAATTTTGCCGAGTGCAGCTTATTTTCTGCAAAAATAATGCAAACGAGCGCAAAGGAAGCTTGCTTCAATTTTGCCGAGTGCAGCTTATTTTCTGCAAAGATAACTTTTTTTTCTCGATTAAGTCTTTAAGAAACGGTATTTCTTTCTTATCTGCCTATATACAAGCGATTACAGAGCTTATATTTGCTTGTTTTTTAGTTTTACTTATGCTTTATCCTATATCTTATTATGAACGTAATAGCCATTAAACTAAGCTGTATGTATTATCAAATATATTTACATATACGATGGTGTTTTTACTTATAAATAAAGTGGACAACAACATCTATGCATTCAATATATAGTGCACTACATCAGTGGGTTATGTATATGCCAAAGCAAGAGACGCCTAATTAAGTTCTTGAAGGGCGTTAACAACATACAAGAGGGGCGTCTTTTGCAGTGTTGATAAGCCTTGTCTCGAACGTTGTTAGGCATATACTCAAAACAAGGAAGGAAAAGATATTACAAAAGAACATGCTGAACAACAGTTCTCCTGATAGACTTATTGGTTACTCCTGTTCTGTTGTATAGATGTAAGTATAAATAGGAGCGAGCTTGTTCTCATGCATACCTGCCCTCCCATTGAGTCTTTATTTAGCTACAGAAAAGGCCCACCCATAAAAATGAGCAGGCCTTGTATTCTATCATTATAGTTTGATTAATCCTCAACTGGACTGAAATCATCCTTACCTACACCACATAGAGGGCATACCCAATCATCTGGGATATCCTCAAATGCTGTACCTGGCTCAATGCCACTATCTGGGTCTCCAACCTCTGGGTCATAGATATAACCACATGTATTGCATTCGTACTTCTTCATAATGCTTTGTTTATAATGTTTAAGAATATTGTTATTTTGAATTATATCGTGTGCAAAGTTACAAGTATTTTGGAATAATTACACATTTAATTAGTTAAAAAATGCTATCATCATAATGCTTTTCTTTTATACACAAAGACGAAATCTATTGATTTACATACGAGTACGATGATTATAGTCAATAATGATGTACCCTTTAAGGATTGAGTTCGTACAACTCACTCGGTATCTTTCGTTTCAAGACTTCGACCATAAAATCCTTCCCAACAACTATTCCACTGTCTCGCAAAACAGTCTCAATCGTCTTCTTAGCTAACTCTGGATGATTGTTTTCATCACTCAGATGGCACAGCCAAACATGGTGTAATATGGGAGAGGCGTTCTCTACAAGTGCTTGTGCACAGGCCTCATTACTTAAATGACCATTGGGTCCACTAATGCGCTCTTTCAAGTGTCTTGGATAAGGACCAGCTATTAATTTCTCCGGTTCATGATTAGCTTCGATCACTAAGTAATTAGAAATGGAAATAAAGTGAGCTATCTCCTCTGTTATATGACCACAATCTGTTATCAACGTAAACCTAATACCATTATGTTCTATTGAATAACCGACGCAGTCTGTACTGTCATGAGGGACTTCAAATGGCGTTACCTTGAACTCACCAATAGGTTTCTCTTCTCCTTTCTCCAAGTATCTAACGAACTGCGCATCTACTTTTCGCCTCACACACCAGTTTTGGCTAATCCCCGAATGAACCTTTTCTGTTGTATATACAGGTAGTTGCAAATCACCACTTACCGACCCAACCGACTTAACATGGTCAGCGTGATCGTGGGTAATGAGCATATTATGAACCATTTTTAATTGCAGACCATAATTGTGGAAATGCTTCTTTAGCGTGCGAATACCGACCCCACAATCTATCATAAGACAATCTGTGTCAGTAAACAAAAGATAGCAATTACCACTACTACCGCTGCCAAACGATAAAAACTTTAGCATTTTATTTTTATTTTAGGCAAATGTAACAAAACTATTCGGATAGACAAAATATTCTATACACTTACCTCTTGATGCTTATTAATTTTAGGAATAATTAATCATAGATGTATCTACGAATCAACTAAAACGGTAGTCCAACGGCAAAATGGAATGTAAAGTCACGCTTTAAGTTAGGATGCCACAACGCATAGTGGTCTTCCACGCTTGTATAAGCCGGATTTATCGCTTTCATACCACCATCAAAACGAATGATGAAGTAATCGAAGTTAAGACGAAGACCGAGTCCGTAAGCTACTGCTATTTGCTTATAAAAATCTTTAAAAAGGAACTGTCCACCTGGTTGATCGGCGTAATCGCGTAGTGTCCAGATGTTTCCTGCATCTACGAAGGCCGCTGCGTCAAGTTTCCAAAACAGATGTGTACGATACTCTGCATTCAAGTCAAGCTTCATGTCACCCGTCTGATTAATGAAATCTATTCGACCATCAACACCCCTGAACTTTCCTGGTCCTAATTCTCTCACACTCCATCCACGCACAGAATTGGCTCCACCTGAGAAATACCTCTTCTCGAATGGGAGGACAGTACTATTCCCGTATGGGATAGCGATACCCAATCCTCCATGCAAGGCTAAGGCGTTTCGTTCGTCAAAACGAATTACCTTTGTATAATCAAAGTCAAACTTTGCATACTGCGCATAGGCTATATTAAAGAGCGTTCGCTTGCCTTCGCTATTCTCCTTAAACCTAAAGATACCACTTAAAGCATTCAGCATATTACCAGCTAACTCGACCTTTGCTCTGAGCGCATAGTTAGTACTACTATAGTTCAGTCCAAATCCTGTTCTTAAGATGAACAAGTCTTGATAGTTATAACGCAAGATAGCATTACGTGTTGTCACATTGTCGAGGTAATCATGCTTAAAGGTTTCACTAATCCAGGGCATATAAACATAGCTAAGATTAAGTAAATCAAAGTCGTATGTCAAGTGATGTGCAGGGTTAGACCAGTGGTATTTCCATGCAGAAGAGAAGACTCTCCGATGGAACTCTGGTCTGTTTTGCAGGTTCCAACCCACTGATACCTCTGATGTTGCACTACTTCTCCTTTTAAATTCCTTAGAGAGAAAAGGCGCTAAGAAGCGTGGGAAGCGCAGATGTGCTTGTACGCTATACTCTTCATAATCACTATTCTTATAGCCTTCAAGACCTTTGATGGCCTCAAAAGCAGCTCGAAACTCCAGGCTTAAATGCTCGCTACCCCTAAAGAGGTTCCTATTCTGATAAGAGAGAACAGCTGCAGCACCTAAGTCACCAGCTGTATTCGTTCCCTCTGGTTGGAATGATATGGTGTTAGGCTTATTGTTTGATACTTGGATGTCAGCATCTAAATAACGTGTAGACGAGGTTGTATAGGTGAAAGCCTTACCTATTTTCAGACTATCATAACGAGGTGCTTCTCTAAAGTTTATATTTGTGTAACGAACAGCACCCAGTCGTGAGAAATTATTATAAGTCTTTTGTAAATCGGTAGCAGAGAAGTACTTGCCCTTCTCTATCAGTGTATTATCTTCTAAGATACCCTTCCTAAGATGGAAACCCGTTGAGTCTCCAGGGATGAAATTAACACTATTAATAACATATCGAGGATGGAGTGTAGGAGTAGAATTGCTATTCTCAACATATTTCATCAAGTGTAATGTTACGTTTACATGCTCTCTACCTTGCGTAGAGTCGGCTGTGTAATAGATAAAATCCTTATGAAACCGATAGTATCCAGAGTCGTTAAGGATGTGTGTGAGTCTTTTACGCTCATTATCCAACGATGTAACCGTAAATTGTCGTGGACGTTTTGTATCTGAGTTGAGCTGCGACTCCAGTACTCTCCTTATGACAGAGTCCTCTATCTCATAGTTAAATCGATCAATGATGTATGGCTCTCCGGGATGAAGAAGGTAATTAAGGACAAGTTTCTTACCTCTTACTTTTTTCTCCAAATCGACAGTAGCATTCATATATCCCATGTTCTGCAACGCAACAGTCAGGTCTTCAGAGGAAAGACGAGCCTGAACAGAGTCATACAACACAGGTTCTTCGCCCATTTTACGGAGTGTGCGATTAATCCATCTCGTGGTATCTTTCCCTGCCATGGTGTATGTTCCTAATGGTATCTTGAATAGAGAGAACCAGCGTGAATTACCTTTTTGGCGTACGTATTGCATAAGAAGTGACGAGTTGACATCCTTCTTATCAGAGTGCAACTCTACTTTATCCAATAGGTATTGTCCGTCAGGAACAAACTTATCTGACGAACATGCCACGACAATAAATATCGTCATAACGACAAAGACAGGTGCAATTAATCTATATAACTTTAAAGATAACATTGATATCCTAATTATTTTAGCAGCAAAACACATATAAGTGAGAGCAAAGAAAGTTCACTTTCAATTTGCCGAACGCAGCTTATTTTATGCAAAGGTAGTAAAAAGTTAAGAAGTAATAGGCTGTGACTGGATAGTTTTTTGTAAATTTGCGAAGTGTTATCAAAAAACAAGATTAAGCTTATCCGGTCTCTTGAAACCAAAAAAGGAAGAGAGAAAGCAGGATTGTTTGTGGCAGAAGGACCCAAAGTAGTCAATGATCTGCTGCACGAGGGATTTGTGGCTGAAACGATATTAGACGATTTGGACGATATCAAGAAGGTGTCTTTCCTCCAACATCCACAGCCGGTATTAGGCGTGTTCAGAATGTCTAAGGAGGATGAAAAACATTCAAACGAATACTCAAGTATCTTTAGTAAACATATTGAGGGCCAACTTGTTTTAGCTCTTGACGGCGTACAAGACCCAGGAAACCTTGGAACTATCATTCGAATTGCGGACTGGTTTGGTATTGAAGACATCTTTTGTTCGCATGAAACAGCTGACTGTTGGAACCCAAAGGTCGTTCAGGCAACAATGGGAAGTATTGCGAGAGTTCGACTCCACTATCTAAACTTGAACGAGTTGATAGACCATCTCCCTGCTGACTATCCTATCTATGCCACCCTCCTTGATGGCAACAACATCTATGAGCAGGAACTTTCCCGTCATGGAATGATTGTCATGGGAAACGAGGGGAACGGTATCACCACACAACTAAGAGCCAGAATCAATCGAAAACTACTGATACCAAACTACCCACCAGAGCGAGCAACGGCAGAGTCATTGAACGTGGCCATTGCTACCTCTATCGTTTGCGCAGAGTTCAGACGGCGATAACGCCTACTTCTGTGGGACAAGTAACTACTAACCGACAAAGAATCATAATATGATAGACTTACAACAATTGGTCAGAACAAATATTAGAACACTCATCTCTGACGTTGATGCAAAAGATGAACAGACTGAAAGAGATACTCAACATATTATGCTTGATGCAAACGAAAATCCATATAACAAGCCTTTAAACCGTTATCCATCTGACAATCAGACTGCGGTAAAGGAGGAACTGGCGAAGTTGAGAGGTGTCACTCATAGAGAGATTTTCCTAAGCAATGGGTCTACGGAGGCGATAGACATGTGTTTTCGTATCTTTTGTCAACCGAAGATAGACAACGTTGTGGCCATTGAACCCACTTGTCAACTATACAGACATTTCGCAAAACTGAATGATATTGAATATCGTCCAGTACTATTAGATGATAGTTTTCAATTAAGTGCTACGAAGCTTTTGAAGGCTTGCGACAGGCATACAAAGCTCATTTGGCTTTGCTCTCCGAACTCTCCAAGTGGTAACATACTGAATATCACCGAAGTAGAAAAGCTACTAAAAGCGTTTAACGGTATTGTTGTAATTGATGAAGCCTACACTGATTTCTCACGTCTACCAGCCTTTCGAGAACGACTATCAGAGTTTCCTAACATGATAGTACTCAATACTTTCTCTAAGGCATGGGCAAATGCAGCTATCCGCTTAGGTGTGGTTTATGCACAAGAAGCTATCATTGATATATTTAAGAAAGTAAGTAATCCTTATCCAATCAATCAACTCACACAGGAACAAGCACTTGATGTTCTCAAACATCGGTACGACATTGAGGACTGGATAAAGATTCTTTTGTTAGAACGCAAACGTATGATGCTTGCTTTTGAGAGCTTAGCTTGTTGTGAAAAAGTCTATCCATCAAATGCTAACTTCTTCTTAGCTAAGATGAAAGATGCACAAAGCGTGTATAACTATCTGTGCCAAAAAGGAATCAAGGTAAGGAACTGCTCCAACCTATCATTATGTAACAACTGCCTAAGAATAACGATAGGTGCCAAAGCTGAGAACGCAGAAATCCTTGGCATACTTAGATATTATAAACCAACAAAATAGCTTTATTGATAGCTTATCCAACTTTTTGTTTACTGTCTAAAACATTCCTTATAGCTTTTGAGATGCTTTATCTGTGAGGGAAAGAAATCGCCTATCTCTTTCTATCAGTATCATCCATAGAACTATCTAAGTAATTACTTCAAACAACGAAAAGGATATTAAAATTGCGAAAAATCATTACATAGCATTAAGCTAAACGGCCTCTATATAAGAGTATATTATCTCTTAAATAAAAGTTTGTAACCTACAAGAACTCAACATGTTACATATAGCATTAAAGAAGACGCCTTTCTTGCATCAAGAAGGGCGTCTTCTGCATGCAAGAAAGGCGTGTTCTTAATCGTTGAAAGGCATCTTCTTTCTGCTTAAAGAGCATGTAGTGGATTCATGGGGAGCGAAAATAGTTGACAAGAAGAGGAGAAAAAGACCTCTCCCCCAGCCCCTCCCCGAAAGGGAGGGGAGCGCCTAACGGGACAAAATTTGCCGTGATTTTGTATGTTAAAAGCAAGAATTAAAAGCTTTACTCAAGCCATCAACACCTATCATTCAACACTCAACACCCGTCATTCAACACCTAATACTCCATATCTCTAACCATCAACACCCGTCATTCAACACCCAACACCCATCAATCAATGGGCCTAATAAACACGTGGGCCAAAGATGGTTGTACCCACACGAACCATCGTTGAACGACATTCAACGGCAATGTCATAATCATGACTCATGCCCCATGAACGTTCTTTGAATGCTGAATCGTCTGCAAAGTACTTCTCTTTTAGCTCATCAAAGAGGTCGGCCGCTAACGTCATCTCACGCTTTATCTGCTCACGCTCATCAACGTTAGAAGCCATCATCATTAGTCCAGAGATATGTACATTCTTCAGTTCTTTCCACTCGCCGTTGGCTAACAGTTCACGACAAGCATCAGGACTAAAACCATATTTCGACTCTTCTTCTGCGATATGAAGCTCTAAAAGGACATTGATAATCCGGTTGTGTTTAGCAGCTTGCTTATCGATTTCCTTCAATAACTTGAGTGAATCGACAGCTTCAATCATAGAGATATAAGGTGCAATATACTTTACTTTATTGGTTTGAAGATGACCAATAAAATGCCATTCGATATCTTTGGGGAGCGTATCTACCTTATGTGAGAGTTCTTGTACTTGACTCTCACCAAAGAGACGTTGCCCCTCTTGATATGCAGCCTCAATATATTCGTTAGGATGAAACTTACTGATGGCAACCAACTTCACACCATCAGGAAGAGTTCCAAGAACTTTGTGTAAATTATTTGCTACATCATACATAATCGTAAGTACCTTAGATTCTTATCTCTTTATTTCTCGTATTCAGGCTTCTCGTCCTTGTCGTTCTTCTTACCAGCACGATGTTCGAAGACATCCATAATCTTTGTTTCGGCAATACCAACAATCTCATAGTCGATCATTGTAGAACTCATCACCTCTTCTACATGCTTAACAGCGCCACTCACAGAGTGGGCCTGAACAAGATAAGTCACTGAAGAGCGCTTCTCCTTCTCGGTCTTCTCGTCTAAGGTGATGAATGCGAGCCTTGCCTTAAACCACTTGTCATCAGTATCAATATCACTGAAGAAGATCTCACCATACGCTGCTGGAGAGATTGCCTTAACGTCAAATTCACCACTGACATAGTGTGACATTTCTTCAGTTATAAACTCTTCAGCCTCTGAAAAACTGAAGGCATCAACAACATACTGCTCTATGACCTTCTTATTCTGACCATCTTCCATGGTCTTATCATATCTAACTCGTGTTTCAAACCAAGTACTTGTTCTACTTCTCATAATTATTCTTTATTTGTTATGACCATCTCTTCCCTCGTAAATATCCTAACTTAAGAAGAGTAAAAGCTGTTTTTATAGATATGCAAAAGTAGTAAAAAATCTGCGTTAATCGGCTAAAAGTGCGGTTAAAATAAAAAAATTGTCTACCTTTGCAGTATTGTATAGAATGAAAGAGTAGACATCTTCGACTCTCATTCATTATCGGGAGAATAAATAAAGTCATTATGCCGGAAATATCAGTTCGTGGACTTGAAATGCCGGAGTCACCTATTAGAAAACTGGCTCCACTTGCCGTTGAGGCAAAAAGACGTGGTATAAAAGTTTATCATTTAAATATTGGTCAACCAGATCTGCCTACTCCACAATGCGGGTTGGACGCTTTAAAGAAGATTGACCGTACACTTTTAGAATACTCACCTTCCCAAGGTTATCTTTCATATAGGGAGAAGTTATGCGACTTCTACAAGAAGTTTAATATTAATGTCAAGCCAGATGATATTATCATAACGGCCGGTGGCTCTGAAGCCGTGCTCTATTCTTTCATGGCTTGCCTAAATCCAGGAGACGAGATAATCGTTCCTGAACCTGCATACGCTAATTACATGGCATTTGCAATATCTGCAGGTGCGAAGATAAAAACGATTGCTACCTCTATCGAGGAAGGGTTCGCACTACCTAAGGTTGAGAAGTTTGAGGAACTTATCAACGAGAAGACACGTGCTATCATGATATGTAATCCGAACAATCCTACGGGTTATCTGTACACAAGAAGGGAGATGAATCAGATTAGAGACCTTGTTAAGAAATACGACCTCTACCTCTTCTCTGATGAAGTCTACCGTGAATATATCTACACTGGGTCGCCATATATCTCTGCAATGCACCTACAGGGAATAGAAAACAACACCGTCCTTATCGACTCTGTATCAAAGCGTTATAGTGAGTGCGGTATTCGTATTGGTGCACTTATCACGAAGAATGAAGAGATTCGCAAGGCTGTCATGAAATTCTGTCAGGCTCGTCTTTCTCCCCCATTGATTGGACAGATTGTAGCTGAAGCAAGTCTTGACGCACCTGCTTCCTACTATCGTGATGTCTACGATGAATATGTAGAGCGTCGTAAATGCCTTATTGATGGACTAAACCGCATCCCTGGTGTCTACTCTCCTATCCCTATGGGCGCCTTCTACACAGTAGCTAAACTCCCTGTTGACGACTCCGACAAATTCTGTCGTTGGTGTTTAGAGGAATTCAACTATGAAGGTGAGACTGTTATGATGGCACCAGCAAGTGGCTTTATACTACTCCTGGCGCAGGACGTAACCAAGTTCGTATTGCTTATGTACTGAAACGAGAAGACTTACAGCGTGCCTTGGTTGTGCTTCAGAAAGCTTTAGAGGCTTATCCTGGACGTGTAGAAGAAGAGTAATGGGATGTTGACTGGGGATTGTTAGATGATGAAGAATAGTAGTATAAATTATTCAATACATTTATATGTAGCAAATTCTTCATCATACGATATTCTTCATTCACTACCTATATTGCACTAATTCATCATCACCCTATATTCAACACTCATCATTATAATGAACTATCCACTTTTTATTGCACGTAAGATATATAACGGAGGAGACAAGACACGTAAGGTGTCAAAGCCTGCTATTACGATTGCTACAGTTGGTGTCGCAATCGGCTTGGCCGTTATGATTGTATCTGTCTGTGTTGTTTTAGGGTTTAAACATACTATTCGGGATAAAGTAATTGGGTTTGGAAGTGATATAACAGTGGCTAATTTCCTTACACTTCAGGGTTCAGAGCAATATCCTATACAAGTAAACGACTCACTTATCAAGGTTCTTAAAGATGTTCCTGGGATTAAGCATGTTCAACGTTATGCTTATACACAAGGTATATTAAAGACGAATGAGGATTTCTTGGGTGTTATGCTTAAAGGAGTAGGACCTGACTTTGATACGACCTTCATACATAACAATATGGTAGAGGGTAGCCTACCCCATTTCTCTGACAAAGAAAGTCATCAGAAACTGGTTATCTCTAAGACCATAGCAGACAAACTCAATCTAAAGGTAGGACAACGTATTTTTGCATACTTCATCAACGACCAGGGTGTAAGGACTCGTAAGTTCACTATTGCTGGGATATATGCTACAAACATGAAACAGTTTGATTCACAGATATGTTTCACTGATTTATATACAGCAAACAAGCTAAATGGATGGGAACCTGACCAATATAGCGGTGCTGAACTACAAGTAAACGATTTCTCTCAGCTTAATCCTATTAGTTCTCTGGTGCTTAGTAAGGTTAAAAATACAGTCGACCACTATGGAGAGACTTACTCATCAGAGAACATCATTGAGCAGAATCCACAAATCTTCTCTTGGCTTGATTTGATGGACTTAAATGTCTGGATTATCCTTGCACTTATGATTGCTGTAGCTGGTGTGACGATGATTTCAGGGCTATTAATTATCATTCTCGAACGTACACAGATGATTGGTATATTAAAAGCACTTGGTTCTCGAAATCGTCAGATACGTCATATCTTCCTTTGGTTTGCTACCTTTATTATTAGTCGAGGTCTACTGATTGGTAATATTATAGGCTTTGGTATCGTATTCTTACAGAAGTGGACGGGATTAATTAAACTCGATCCACAAACATACTATGTAAGTACGGTACCCGTAGAAGTAAACCTTCCATTTGTTATTGCGCTCAACCTCGCTACCTTGTTGGTTTGTGTTGCTGTCTTAATTGCACCAAGCTATCTAATTAGTCATATCCATCCTGCTAAATCAATGCATTATGAATAGGTGATTGAAGACGTCTTCCTGATCTTCGCATACGATAGTAACAGTTACAAAACAACATATAATAAGGGATTATAAAGACTGAGTGTTACAATATTTATAGGTGATAAAGACATGTGGATATCCTCCAAATTACTTTTCTTAGTAACGCTATCTTTTACTCTCTATGCTTGTAAGCCCAAGGAAAACAAGCAAAATAAACAACAGGAAACTGACATACAATTTATCAACAACCGAGACCTTCATTACAAGATACTGAAGGTTGCTTGTGATTCTTGCTTCCCTATTCATGATATTGGCTATCGTGTTCGCATAAAACTATCAGACAAAGAGGATAGTATCATTAAGACTATCAAGAGAGAAACATGGTTGTCTCTCCTTCAAGACTCTACAACTGACTATGCAACGAACGCTTTACTGTATAGTCTTTACGACCGAGACGCAATTGTCCTACTCTATCATAGAGATATTAATGACTGGAGAATTTCGATGAAAGAAAGTGATTTAATCTTTTGGAAAAAGCATATTAAGTAATAAGGGGTCAGTCCTAAAACCCAGTTGCAAGCCTATCCCTTAAGCGCATAATTTCATAAGTATTTATTACCTTTGCATCATGAAGAATCACCAATTATTACGTTGCATCTTTCCAGATGTACTTGCCGACTACTTTGATGTTGTCGATATTCAAGAGAATGTTTCGCAGATTGACTTTTGGCTTGACGAGCGTAACTTTATGGAAAAGTCAGACCATAAGTTAGGCACTGTAAGCAGTTATGGTTTTACCATCGAGCGTGTTATTCAGGACTTTCCCCTTCGTGGCAAAGCAGTTTACCTCCATGTTCGCCGTCGCAAGTGGCGTGATAGTTCCAACGGAGAGATATTTACTTATTCATATGATGATTTGACGGCTGAGGGCAGTAAACTATCCCCCGAGTTCGTTTCTTTTTTAAAAGAATAGAATTGAGTCCACTGCAGAGAGCATCGCAAGTATCGGTGCGCACTATGGCGTAAATGGCAAGCTGCTATCCACACAGTACAAGGAACATTTCAGTGATTATCGTAGCTGGGATCAGTTGGATCATGCTCAAGACTGGCTATTGTTTGAAGATAATATAGGAGAGAGTCTAAGTATTGATGAAACCTGTCTAAGCAGTGGCGAGGTTTATACTTTTCTAACCAACAAGGCGGGAAAAGGCAGAAAAGGGACTTTGGTAGCTGTGGTTAAAGGGACTAAAGCAGAGGACGTTATTCAGGTTCTCAAGAAGATAAACCTTTCTAAACGAAAGACTGTCAAGGAGATAACACTCGACTTGTCATCTTCTATGATGCGTATAGCCCGCTCTGTTTTTCCCAAAGCACTTATTACCAATGATAGATTTCATGTACAGAAACTATATTATGATGCTCTGGATGACATGCGTATCGCTTACCGATGGATGGCAAGAGATAAAGAGAATGAGGAGATAAAAGAAGCTAAATGTAAGGGGAAGGAATATATACCATTTAGATACAGCAATGGTGACACGCGTAAGCAGTTGCTCGCCAGAGCAAAGTTCATATTGACCAAGCACAAGACCAAGTGGACTGAAACACAGAAAGGTAGGGCACAAATCATCTTTGAACATTATCCGACACTGAAAAAGGCATATGATTTGGCTATGAAACTTACAGATATTTATAACATTAAGAGCATCAAGGATGCTGCAAGGCTGAAGCTGGCAAAATGGTTTAATGAGGTTGAAGAGTTAGGAGTGGACAATTTCTACACAGTGATTGACACGTTTGAAAATCATTATCAAACCATACTCAATTTCTTTGTAAACAGAGCTACGAATGCAAATGCCGAGTCATTCAATGCTAAGGTTAAAGCATTCAGGGCACAGTTCAGAGGAGTCACAGATATTCCTTTCTTTTTATATAGGCTTATGAAATTGTGTGCTTAAGGGGATAGGCTTGCAACTGGGTTTTAGGACTGACCCGTAATAAGGCTTACAGTCATTCCTAAGTACTATAAAAGCATGATATTAGTGGGAGTATTTAGTGATGTCAGCTGACAACAAGGCCATTTATGAGCCCTGTACATGTATGGATAAACTACTCATAATCAGCGTATATCTGTAAGAAATGAAGGTGTCCGATATATGTCCTGTATGATGGCACATGAGAAAATCGCTGTTTCCTACATAATATACTACTATGAGAGTATGCGTGATGGCTATTCAATAATTAAGAAGAAATCTTACAGCCTGAGAGAAAACAAATCTTACTGCAATAAAGAATGATTATAGCATTGCTCGAAAAGTCTGTTTAACCACTGAGTAAACCTAACATGAAAGATTAATCAAAAGACAATTTCTTCAAACGCGTTCGTAACTCATCAGCCTTTCCTTTCCTGATAGAAAGTGTAACCTCGCATGTATTATCAAACTTGATTGATAATACGTGGATTCATGTCCTTTAATAATACGCATGACAGCATTCATCATAGGATAAGAGAAGCTGTACGTCACCTCTTCCTCTATGAATTTCTCCTCTATTTCACTATTAGCTAAGGCATCTGCAGCAGCCTCTCGATAAGCAACAATCAAACCACCAGTACCGAGATTGATGCCACCATAATAACGAATAACACAAATAAACGTGTTTGTCAAACCGTTACTGTCGATCTGTCCAAGAATAGGCTTTCCTGCTGTAGAAGAAGGTTCTCCATCATCATTTGCACGAAACTCAGTACCATCAAAACCTACTCTATAAGCATAACAGCAATGACGAGCATCATAATATTTCTTTCGATATTCCTTTACAAGCTCTAAAGCCTCGTCGACAGAGTCAACATGATGCGCAAAAGCGAGGAATTTACTCCGCTTTTCAGAGTAATATCCCTCGCCAATCGCTTTCTCTTTTATTGTCTTATATTTATCGCTATTCATTCAATTAATGCTAATCTTGTATCAATCCAACTTATGGATGACAAGACCAGAACGAAGTTTCGGCTCAAACCATGTTGCCTTTGGTGGCATAATCTTACCACTATCAGCAATATCCATAATCTGCTGCATTGATACAGGATAGAGTGCCAATGCCCAACGCATCTCACCACTATCAACACGACGCTTCAACTCTCCAAGACCACGCAGACCACCAACGAAATCGATACGCTTGTCTGAACGGAGATCCTTTATGCCCATCAATTCGTCTAAAATCAGTCGACTTGAGATGTCTACATCAAGTACACCAATTGGGTCATTATCATCGTATGTACCAGGCTTAGCCACTAAACTATACCAGTTGCCATCAAGATACATGGAGAATTCATGCAATTTCGTTGGACGGTATTCATCCTTACCTTTCAACTCAACAGTGAAATTCTTCTCCAAAGCTTTTAAGAACTCAGCAACTTCCATGCCATTTAAGTCTTTAATAACACGATTATAGTCAAGAATCGTCAATTGACTTGCTTGGAAGCATACAGCCATGAAGTAGTTATACTCCTCATCGCCCTTATGATTCTTATTATTCTTAGCCTTCTCAGCACCAACCAAAGCAGCAGCGGCAGAGCGATGATGACCATCTGCAATATATAGACTTGGCATCTTCTTGAACTCTTCAGTAACAGTCTTGATGTCAGCCTCGTCTGATATTACCCAGAACTGATGTCTGAAACCATCGTCAGGTGCAACGAAATCATACTCTGGCTTTGTAGCTGCATAACGAGCCAACAAACTGTCAAGTACCTCATTGTCAGGATAAGCAAAGAATACAGGCTCTACATTTGCATTACAAATACGAACATGCTTCATGCGGTCCTCTTCTTTATCTCTACGTGTCAACTCATGCTTTTTGATGTTACCAGTCAAGTAATCATCAACAAAAGCACCAACAACAAGACCATACTGAGTCTTGCCATTCATTGTCTGCGCATAGATATAGTAGTGTTCTTTGTCATCTTGTACTAACCAACCTTTGTCCTGGAACTTCTGGAACTGCTCAACAGCACTCTCATAGGCTCTTGGATCATATTCGCTTGTTCCAACCTCAAAGTTGATTTCTGGTTTTATGATATGATATAAACTCTTTTCGTTGTCACCAGCTTCTGCACGCGCTTCTTCTGAATCCAACACATCGTATGGACGGCTGGCAACAGACTCTACTAAGTCTTTTGGAGGACGAATACCCTTAAAAGGTTTAATTACTGCCATAGTGTTTATCTTTAAGAAAATATTAAAAGGATTGAAAGTCACAATCTATTATGAAGATTAAGACTATCAATCCTTATTGTATTAGAAAGTTATTTGTTTACTTGGAACTTTGTGTCACCTGTTGCAAAGAAAGCATTAATCTGCTTTGCTGCAGCAATACCAGCATTCGTATTTGCTTCAGCAGTCTGAGCACCCATCTTCTTTGGTGTAGAGAAATAGCGCCCCTCAAACTTCTTAAACTCTTCGTCTGCATCTGGCTTAATATCGGTAACAAACTTTAAGTCCTCACGCTCAGCCATCAACTTCAAAAGCTCTTCCTCGTTAATAACCTCTTTACGAGCGGTGTTTACGAGAACTCCCTTCTTTGGAAGAAGATTTACTAAACGATAATCAATACTCTTTACGGTCTGTGGAGTTGCAGGGATGTGAAGTGACAAGACATCACAAGTCTGGAACAACTCATCCTGACTCTTACAAGCATGAACGCCTGCAGCCTCAATAGCATCAGCAGGACAGAATGCATCGTATGCATAGACTTCCATACCAAAGCCTTTTGCAATGCGTGCCACGTTTCTACCAACATTACCGAAAGCAAGAATACCGAGTTTCTTACCCATTAACTCTGTACCAGCTTTACCATTATAGAAATTGCGTACAGCATATACCAACAAACCAAATACAAGTTCGGCAACTGCATTAGAATTCTGACCAGGAGTGTTCTCTACTACGACATTCTTCTCCTTTGCATAAGCTGTATCAATTGAATCATAGCCTGCACCTGCACGTACTACGACCTTCAACTGCTTAGCAGCATCAAGTACCTCTGGTGTAACCTTATCAGAACGTACTATCATTGCATCTGCATCTTTCACAGCCTCAAGTAATTCAGCTGTACTCGCATATTTCTCAAGTAGGACAACTTCATGTCCTGCACCCTTTAATTCGTTTGTTATACCTTGCACAGCAGCTGGTGCAAATGGTTTCTCAGTTGCAATTAAAACCTTCATAGCTTTAATGTTTAGGTTAATAAAAAGTAAAGATAATTACTTAGACTTAGCAAACGAAATACTTACGCTTGCTAAGTCTAATGACTATGCGGCTTAGTGCTTAGCTTCGAACTCCTTCATTGTTTCAACGAGAGCCTTGCAGCCTTCAACTGTCATTGCGTTGTAGCAGCTTGCACGGAAACCACCAACATCACGGTGACCCTTGATACCTACCATGCCTCTTTCTGTAGCAAACTTAAAGAACTCATCTTGTAGGTCAGCATATTCATCGTTGAGAACGAAGCAGATATTCATGTAAGAGCGATCTTCCTCACACTTAACTGTTCCACGGAACAACTTATTGCGGTCGATCTCACCATAAACAATATCAGCACGCTCCTTAGCAAGTTTCTCCATAGCTTCTACACCACCATTAGCCTTAATCCAACGGAGATTTTCCAATGCTGTATAAATAGGTACTACAGGAGGAGTATTGAACATAGAGCCCTTCTTGATGTGTGTACGATAATCCAACATCGTTGGGATTTCACGCTGTACACGACCAAGAACGTCGTCCTTAATGATGATAAATGTTACACCTGCCATAGAGAGGTTCTTCTGTGCACCACCATAGATGCAATCGTACTTAGAAACATCTACTGGACGACTGAAGATATCAGAAGACATATCACCAATCAAACGAACTGGTACATCCAAATCTTTGTGATATTCTGTACCATAGATTGTGTTATTGGTAGTTACGTGCAAATAATCCAAATCTGTAGGAACATCGAAGTTCTTTGGGAGATAGGTGTAGTTTTCATCTGCTGATGAAGCTACTTCAACAACATCTCCAAACAACTTAGCTTCCTTCATTGCCTTCTTTGCCCAAACACCAGTATTCAAATAACCAGCCTTCTTTACCAAGAAGTTAAAAGGAATCATGCAGAACTCAAGTGATGCACCACCACCCAAGAAAAGCACTGAATAGCCTTCAGGAACATTTAACACTTCCTTTACTAAAGCCATTGCTTCGTCCATTACAGGTTGAAAATCCTTTGAACGATGGCTAATTTCAGCAATTGAAAGACCAATTCCATTGAAATCTAAAATAGCACTTGCTGTTTTCTCGATTACTTCACGTGGAAGGATACATGGACCAGCACCAAAATTGTACTTTTTCATCTGATTGTTTAGTTTAAGTTTGACTTATGTTTTGTAGTTATTATCAGTATTAAATATTGTAATAGGTTTCTATAGTTTACGATGCGAAGATACGCTTTTATTTTTATACTTCCAAATAAAATACCACTTTTTTTATCTGTAAGATATCAAACAATTTATACATGTCGACGGACATGACAAGGAAAAGGTGACACATTGTATAATGCGTCACCTTACTTCTTCCACAACGGTACGAATACCTTTTATTTTTTCTCCTTTAGTCAGCGAGATTATTTCTTTTATCTTTGTGCGTACCACTGCAACATAAGCAAAACGGTCCTTTACGTCAATCTTTCCTATCTCAGAAGACTTCAATCCTCCCTTTTTACAAAGAAAACCTACTATATCCATCTTTGAGATTTATCTTTCTTTCCTTTACCTATATATATAGTAGCCATGCGAGGCTGAGCAGGTTTCGGTAAAGACTCTGGTATCTTATACTCCTCATGTTCATTGCTAACATACTCTGGCAAATGTTCTTCTGGCCCAAGAATGAAGAAGGTTCTGCCTTCTTTGTCCCAACGTGCTGTACGTCCTACCCTATGCACATAGCTATCTTCCGTTTCAGGGAAATGATAATGTATAATATTATCAACATCAGGAATATCCAGTCCACGTGAAGCCAAGTCGGTGCTAACAAGTATTGGTGCTGAACCATTTGAAAAACGATAAAGTGCAGCTTCACGCTCACGCTGTTCTAAGCCACCATGGAACCAACTAATAGTAAAACCCTCTCCCTTTAAGAATGTGGCAGTACGCTCAACAGAGTCACGATAATTTAAGAATACAATACTACTCTTATCACCTAAAGAAAGTAAAAGCTTCTTTAACACCTCCAGTTTATCCTTATCTGAACTTGTAACTGTGTAGAGACGTATGCGATCAGGAATATTCTCATCTTCTGTGCGATAATCCAAATGAACAGTTCTACCCATTGATACAAAATTAGGAATGGTCTCTGACTCTGTTGCTGACAGTAAGATTCGTCTTTCAATATTTGGTAACTTACAGAGAATACTCATCATCTCGTCTTGGAAACCATATTCAAGGCACTTATCAAACTCATCTATTATAAGCCACTTTATTGTTTCTGCATTAATATTTGATTTGTCAAGATGATCATTCAATCGTCCCGGAGTAGCAAAGACTATTTGTGGCTTTATATCTCTCAAAACACGATGTTCTTCCATCGTTGGACGTCCACCATATAATGCCATAGAGCGTAAGCCGCTACCCATGTCTTTAAGTACATTAGCCGACTGCAACGCTAACTCACGTCCTGGCACTAAGACAACTGCCTGTAACTCATCAGAATTTGTATCTAAACACTGAATCAATGGAAGAAGATAAGCGTATGTTTTACCGGAACCTGTCGGTGACATCACGACAACATCCTTCCCTGTATGTAACACTGCATCAGCCGTAGCTTCCTGCATTGTATTGAGTGTTATGCCAAGCTTATCAATAATATCGTTATTCATCATTACTTTTCCTTTCTCAACTTATCAATTTCGTCAAATTCCTTACCCATATTCAGATTAAGATAAATAGTATATAAAGGAGCTAACCATTTGCTCTTAGCTGTTGGTGAAAGCTCTCTGAATTTCTCCATATAGGGTTTAGAACGCTGATATAATGTTATTATCTTCTCTTTGTTGGCCCGATACTTCTGCCTATCCTTATTTAATTCTATGGCTTGATTAAAAAAAGCAAGTCCAATGTTATAATAGGCATCAGCATAAGAGTCATTATCCTTAATCAGTTGTTTACAAATTTCAATACATTCGTTGTACCTGCCAAGGTTCAACAACGCTGTACTCTTTGCAAAACGAAACAACAGACTTGTAGAGTCAGCCTTCAATGCACGGTCCGTAATCTCCAATGCCTTCTGGTGTTCTCCTATCTTAGCATAATATTCAACTAATCGTGGGAAGAAGAATGCAAAGTTAGGATATTGCTCGAAGCCAGCTTGCAAAGACTTTACATACATAGCGGTATCCCTCTTTACCAAATAAGCCTCAGCCTCATACTGCCTTACAAAGTTTAGCATAGAAGTATCACGTTCGGCCTGTTCCTTAAAGCGCATAATCTTATCTGCATCGCTTAGCTTATATCCACAGAACATAGCCCAGTAAGCAGCATGTGGAATAAGCGCATCATTCTTCATATAGTCATAACCTTCAAAAAGAGGATAATTTGCAGACTCCAAGTAATCGCTATAATAATCAAATGCGGTATTATAGTCTTTCTTATGAATAAAGTAAGAACCACCATTGAATAGATTTGGGCGAATAGAGTTTAGGAACTCTGCATGCTTAGTCCTATACTTTGCACGTACTCTACCCTCAGCATCAGGTTTAGCATCAAGAGAGTCAAAGCGTGACATTGTATCATACAATCTTCTCGTTACAGAGAAGAATGCTGCAGTGTCATACTTTTGTTTCAAATAAAGTTTCTCATTTCCCTGCTCATACTGTTTATCAATGCATCACATAGGAGGAGCCATATCTTATTATTTTTCTTAGATACTGAGTCAACCAGCAATCCACGAAGTGTATTCTCGGCTTTCGTGAGTTCCTTCCCAGACTTTATCTGATCACGTACAGTCTGCAACTGCTTCTTCTGCGCAATCCCAGTAAGAGGAAAAAGCAGACATATATATATTAAAAATGACTTTATATACTTCACTTTCTATAATTTGTTACAAGAGGTTCGAGTTCTTCAGCCTTAATTTTATCGTTCAATACCGTATAGTCTAAATAGAGAGGACCTACCCAGTCTACCCTATTTCTACGTGGATCTTTTGCCCTTACACGCTCAAGATAAGTACGTGCTTCTGCAAAATACTTCATATATTCATTATCAGAGACAACTTCTTTCTTCTTCCTTCGTTCAGCAACATCTTCACGTGCTGCCATTCCAACAGTATTCAAACATACACCTATATTATAAGCAACAGGAATACTACTTGGGTCAATTTCATCAGCATGTTTATAAGCATCAATAGCTTCTTCCCAACGTTCTGCATGCATAGCAATTTCACCCTTAAGTATCCATGGCACCGTTGAGTTTGTATTCTCTTCAAGTATTCTATCTATAAAATCCTCTATATTAAATTTAGGTGTAGGATTTTGATAGAACTTCATTATCCATGAGAAATAGGTTTCATTCGTAGGGTCAGTACGATAAAGTTGTTGTATTACAGACAGATAACGCAGGGAATCTTCCTCGTTTACCATCTTATTATGCATACATTGTGCTTTAACTTCAGCTGCAGCTTGTGCAGTCTCATCATATTGAATTGCAATATCAGCATATTCGTCAGCCTTCTCTAAGTCACGTGCTTTCAAATAATAATAAGCAATGTAATAAGCAGCAATACCTGACTCATCGACATTATCTTTTACTAATGGAGACTTACGAGCTTTCAGATATAATTGTAAGGCATCAAGTCCTTCATTTCTCGTATAGCTTCCTTTCAAGAAATATTTACCAGCATCTATCAGCATTGGATGCAGAACAGCAAGTCGATTCTTATTTTCCTCTTCAAACTTTGGATTAACTTTCCCCTTTCGATTAGGCATCCTGTCAAACTCATCACTTTTCAATGAATACTCCACACCATCCACAACAGCTTTGAAGATGGCAACAGAATCCCTATTCGAATGTTTCTCTACACGGGTGAAAGCTTCTTTTGCAAGGCGGTTAAACGACTCAGCCTGCTGATATGCCTCTTGTGCCTCTGCGATATTCCAACTTGTAAAAATAGAAATAATCAGTATTAGTACTCTTTTCATCGGCTATATTTTAGTAACACAAAATCCCCTCTTATATGACTTAACAAATGAATTCATATAAGAGGGGGAATATTAAAGACTTTTACTGCTGAACGCCAGCAATAGCTGCAGCTTCCAATGTCTCAGGAGCTTGTGCACCCTTTACGAAATAGTAGCAACCGTAAAGTGGGTAAGCCCAAGAGCTCTTCTGCTCTTTAAGAACATCAAGCTTCTTAGCTGTCTCAAGATATGAAATAGCCTTATTGTAAACATCGTTGAACTGAGCACGTGCTGCTGGTGACAATACACCCTTCACAGATGCAACACGATCCTGTGCCTTATAGAACCAGCACTGACCGATAGATGCATTGATAGCAATCTTTGCATTATCATCCTTTACCAATGCCAAAGCCTTAGTAAGGTAGTCAGCAGCCTTCTCATATTCCTTCTTCTGACTTGCGAACTGACCAAGCATTACCAATGCACCATAGCTGTTAGGATTCTTTGCAAGGGCAGCATTTACAATTTCTTCTGCCTTGTTCTGCATACCAAGTGAGCTATAGATAGATGTTAAAGTTGTCAATACTGCATCATTATCAGGATCTTGAGCATAGATACCAGCAAGTTTATCAGCATAAGCAACAGAGTCCTGACGAGTCTTCAGCTGTGCACCCATGATAGCCAACTGCAACTGCTTAGCATCCTTACTACGGTCCTTACTCTTTACAGCGTATTCAGCATACTTCTCAGCTTTCTTGTAGTCCTTATTCTGATAAGCATAATAAGTTGCGAAATAAGCAATCTCATTCAAGTTCTCATCCTTAGACTTATCAAACTTAGAGAACATTGGTTCATCAGCAGAGTCTACGTAACGAGCAAGATACTTATAAGCATTTGCATCGTCCTTAGCACCCTGATAGAAGATACCACCATTAATCAACTGACCACGAAGTGGGTAGAGCTGATCAGCAATATCAGTATACTTAGGCTTAATCTTACCCTTTGCATTAGGCATATTGTCATACTTGACTACTTCCTCAGCAGCATCGAAAGCCTGACCTACAGCCTCATAGAGACCTTTCTCATCAACAGCTTTGTTACCTTCCTTACCCATTTGCTGGTTAGTCTGGTTCTCAAGCTGAACACCCTGCTCTGCACTTACCTTCTTCATAGCAAGTTGATAGAGCTTGTCATAAGCCTTTGCCTTCTCAGCATTGTCTGTAAGCTGTCCGAGGTTAGCCTTAACGAGCTCAGCAGCTTCTGCGTAGCTTTGTGCCTTAAGGATTGCCTTCAGTGGCTCGCTGTCGCCAGCGAATGCAGCAGATGTACTGAGTAACATCAATGCTGCGAACATTAACTTCTTCATATTAGTGATCTTTATTAAAAGGTTTATAATCCTATGTTAATTCTTAATTCAGAATTCAAAATTCATAATTATGATTACCGTTGCTTTCTAAGAGCTTTGGAACAAGCAACTCGTCAACTAATCAACTCGTTTACTTGTCAACTTGTTCACTCGTCCACTCGCCCACTTGTTCACTCGAAATCAACAGGTGTCACCTCTGTATTATCTGCTGTGGATGATGCATCTCCCTTGATATTCTCATCAGTGTTTGGAAGGTCTTCACGACTCTCATCCTCAACCTGTGACTCCATCTCTGAACTCATCACCTTACATACAGATGCGATAACATCATTCTTTAGCGAGGTTTATCAAGCGTACACCTTGTGTTGCTCGACCCATTACACGGCATTCAGCAACCGACATACGAATAACAATACCGCTCTTGTTGATAATCATCAAGTCATTATCATCAGTAACGTTCTTGATAGCAACAAGTTTACCAGTCTTATCCGTGATATTCAGCGTCTTAACACCCTTACCGCCACGATTGGTCAATCGATAATCCTCAACCTGTGAGCGCTTTCCCGTAGCCCTCTTCAGATACTACCATAACAGTCTCGTTAACAGGGTCATTAACAACAATCATACCAACAACTTCGTCCTGTCCGTCATCGTCCAGACGCATACCACGTACACCTGTAGACACACGGCCCATTGTACGGATATTTGACTCATCGAAACGACAAGCACGACCATTGCGATCAGCGATGATAAGTTCGTTATGACCATTTGTCAGACGAACATCTACAACCTCATCACCCTCATTGATATTGATAGCTATCACACCATTGGTACGAGGACGTGAGTAAGCACGGAGAGAAGTCTTCTTAACGATACCCTGCTTTGTAGCAAATACTACGTAGTGAGAATCAAGGAACTCATCATTATCCAAGCCCTGAATACGCAAGAATGCGTTAACAGAATCGCCTGGCTCAAGTGAAAGCATATTCTGAATAGCACGTCCCTTTGAGTTCTTATCGCCCTCAGGGATGTCATAACACTTCATCCAATAGCAGCGTCCCTTACGAGTAAAGAACAACATCGTTTGATGCATTGTTGCTGGATAGATATATTCGGTGAAGTCTTTCTCACGTGTGCGAGCACCCTTAGAACCTACACCACCACGAGCCTGCTCCTTAAAGTCTGCAAGCGGTGTGCGCTTGATATAACCAAGGTGGCTGATAGTAATAACAACAGGGTCATTAGGATAGAAGTCCTCAGCATTAAACTCATGCTCATCAGGGATAATCTCTGTACGACGGTCATCGCCATACTTCTCCTTAACCTCCTGCAACTCTTCCTTCATTACTTCCTTACAACGCTCAGGGTTATTAAGAATCTCCTCCAAATCCTTAATGGTTTGCATGAGTTCCTCAAACTCCTGATGCAACTGGTCAAGACGCAGACCTGTAAGCTGTGACAAACGCATATCAACGATAGCTCTTGATTGAAGCTCATCGAAGTCAAAACGTTTCTCAAGGTTTCTTTGTGCCTCTGAAGGTGTCTTGCTGGCACGAATAATACGTACAACCTCATCAATATTGTCACAAGCCTTAATCAGTGCCTCTAAGATATGTGCACGTTCCTGTGCTTTCTTCAAGTCGAATTGTGCACGGCGGATTGTGACATCGTGACGATGCTCAACAAAGTATTTAATGCACTCACGAAGGCTCAATAGACGTGGACGACCCGCTACCAAGGCGATACAATTTACAGAGAAAGAACTCTGCAATGCTGTCATCTTGAAGAGCTTATTCAGAATGACGTTTGCATTGGCATCACGCTTCACATCAACAACGATACGCATACCCTGACGGCCTGTTTCATCATTGACATTAGAGATACCCTCAATCTTACCTTCCTTTACGAGGTCAGCGATATATTCGATAAGCTGCTGCTTGTTGACTCCGTAAGGAATTTCTGTCACAACAATCTTATCGTGGCTCTCATCGCTCTCAATCTCAGCCTTGGCACGCATAATGACACGGCCACGGCCAGTCTCATAGGCATCTTTTACGCCTTGAAGACCATAAATATATGCACCTGTTGGGAAGTCTGGAGCAGGAATAAACTCCATCAAACCATCAGTAGAAATCTCTGGATTGTCAATATAAGCACAACATCCATCAATAACTTCGCCAAGATTATGCGTAGGAATATTAGTTGCCATACCCACAGCGATACCATTACCACCATTTACAAGCAGGTTAGGAATCTTTGTAGGCATCACAGCAGGCTCACGCAGCGTATCGTCGAAGTTGTTGACCATGTCAACCGTATCTTTCTCGATATCGTCCATAACGTGCTCACCCATCTTTGAGAGGCGGCACTCCGTATAACGCATCGCAGCAGCAGAGTCACCATCGACAGAACCAAAGTTACCCTGTCCGTCAACCAACTTGTAGCGCATATTCCATTCCTGTCCCATACGCACAAGCGCACCATAGACAGAAAAGTCACCATGTGGGTGATACTTACCAAGTACCTCACCAACAACGCGGGCACACTTCTTGTAAGGCTGGTTGCTAAAGTTACCAATACCGCGCATACCGAAGAGGATACGGCGGTGAACAGGCTTAAAACCGTCACGAACATCAGGGAGGGCACGTGCCACAATCACCGACATTGAGTAGTCGATGTAGGAGCTTTTCATCTCCTCCTCGATGTTGATCTTCATAATTCTGTCCTGATCAATTGTCTGATTTTCGTCCATTATATATTTTTTCTGTTATAAATTTCTATCACTTTAACGAGCTCTTCTTTGAAAGACTAAAATTGCCCACAATAGCCTTTATTTCCTTTCTGAGCCGTTTTCGCACTTTTTCAAGGTGTAAAGATACGAACATTTTTTGATACCACAAAGGGCTTATAACGAAAAAATGTTATCAAGACCTATTATTTTGAAGTGTTTATTTCTTTTTAGGATTTACATTAAATCGCCATGACAGGGACAACATTACATATCGTGGAATACTATTATTCCATGTTTCCGTTCTTCCTTGTGCGTTCATTAAGTATTGAGTATTAGAGAGCTGACGGAGCATATCAAAGCCTTGCAACTTAACTAAAAGTTTCTTATTAATGAAACTGCGACTAAGTTGTGCATTCCATATCCAGTCGGTAGTATTCATTTCTGAGAGCTGATAACCACGGCGAGCAAACATTGTTAGGTCGGTTGTTAATTGTAGTTTCCAAGGCAAAGTTATTTGCGCATTCATACCTATATTATAATCTCCTGCATGAATATTACTAAATCCCTCACGCTGGCTCTTGATAAGATAATATGTACCTCCGCCATGAAGTGTGAACTCATAGTTATCATCGGGACGATAATTAAGTTTCAAGACGTTACTTATCTTCCAGTTATTTACAATACTTCGTTGACTTTGTGTAGCCCCTTGTATCATTGCCATGTCAACGTTATGATTATAGTTAAAGGATGCTTGATTATCAATACTTAATTTCTCTTTTTTATCTAATGGACGGGTATATCCTATCCCTAAATCAATGCGATAATTACCATTTACGCTAATGGGCTGAACGGTTGAAACACCTGTTTGTTTATCAAATACAAGACTATAAGCCACAGCATTATCCGTCTGATGATAACCCGTATTAATGTTAAGGCGACTATGTTTCTTTCCCTCAAATGTCTTACCACCATCTATGTCATAATAATGAATATTACGAAGCTGCGTATTGCCTAATATGATATTCATAGGGTTGCTGTCATCACGATAATTAACCATTGTTGTGAGGTCAGGGAATTCAGAATTCATCTTAGCTTTTATCTCCCATGCGTTACCCTTTAACCATATATTAGGTTCAAAGAATATGCTCTGTCGAGACACATCGTGTCGTCCCGTGCGCTGATAATAAAGGTTGGCATGAGCTATACGAACAGGCAAATTGACACTTATCTCACACTTCAAGAGTTTACTATGCAAGTCTCTATAGCAGAAGTTAAATTGATGACTATTCTGATACTCAGTAAAATGATAAGTATTCCCATTATCAAGGACTGTAGCCAAGGTGCTTGTGGCAGAGGGCAATCTATCGAACAAACTACTATCACGTCCAGAAATCTTATCAAGACGATAGAGTGGATTATCCGTTTTTATATAAGAATATGCGTAATTATACTCAGGTTGTAAGCTGATATTTCTAAAAGCCCAATTATAACTGATACCAGCTGACAACTTAAGGTTTTGATTAAGGCGGTCTATATATTGATTACGATAATCACGTGGAAGACTATGCTGTAGATAGGTCAAATCCTGTAGAGAAAAGGTCTTTTGCGTGTTACGGTTATAATTGATTCCAAAGTTCCACCTAATCATATCAGCAATAATGCTGATACCATTTCTATTTTGAAGATTAAAATCAACATTCCTCGATTCAAGGCTATTTGCCGATAGCATACGGTTAAGTAGTGATTGATTATCAGAAGTCTCAATACTACTATTATTTAAGCCATGACTATGGGTATATGAAAAAGAAAGGTTATTAATCGTATAATATTCGTCTTTGGATGCATAAATTGCTGCCCGCTGACCAATTTTCAGAATTTCCTAACGACTTATACCTGCTATGCTGATATGAATCTCCACCATACAAGAATGTTTGTTTAGATGACTGAGACTCGTTGTCAGTATTTGTATGATTCCAAAGGCTACTAATATCGAACCAAGAAAAATCATTTCCTAAAAAGCGCATATATTGAGCACCAACCGTTTTAGTCGTCTGCAATCCACTCCCTACATCTTGTGGGCTCCACTCACCATTAAGTGCTGCTCGCTGATTGTCGTTAAGGTTGTTGCCATTGGCAAATATTCCGATGCGTTCTTTGTCAGAGAACTTTATGGCTAAGCCACGTAGCTTATATCTGTTGTTCGAACCAGCACCAGCTTCAACGTTACCCATATAGCCTATGGCATACTCCTTCTTCAGCTTTACATCCATCACATAGTTCTTGTCGCCCATATCACGTCCTGCCAACTTTGAAGCTGCTCCCGACTTGTTAAAAACTTTGATTTTATTAACCGTATAGGCAGGTAGATTCTCCAATGCCAACATTGGGTTTCCACTGAAAAACTCTCGTCCGTTGACCAAAAGACTCTGAATATATTTGCCATTGACGAATATTTGCCCATCTTTGGTCAGTCGTGCGCCTGGCAACTTGCTAATTAGCGCATCGAGCATGCTCCCCTCTGCAAGGTTGAAAGCATCAGCATTATAAACAATCGTATCGCCCGCAACAACCATCTTAACCTTTGTAGCCTTTACTGTCACTTCTGCCAATTCGTGCGCCTTTGCCAATCGTATAGGCTTTACAGATACAAAAAACTCACGCTTACTCCTCAACACACAGTGCATATAGCCGTCCTCATACCCCTCAGCACTTGCACGCACGATATAATTCCCAACCTTCGTCAAATTTTTAAACTGATAGAAGCCCGCATATTCTCCAGCCTCTGCAGGTGCGGCTATCAAGCTATCTATAACAACACTGTCTAAGGTCATCAGGTAAACCTTGGCACTTGGCACTCCAGCTCCCGTCATGTTATCAAGCACTCGCCCTTGAACAGGGATTGCGTCATCTTTTGCATGTACATTACTGCAGCAAAATAATAACATTAACAACAAAAGTAGTCCGTTTCTCATAAGATGTTTTTAGATTTATATTATATCAATGATAAAGATTGTTTAATGTGTTTACAAAGTTAAGTAATATCCTACAGAAAGCGAAGAAAATGAACGTAAAATACTAAAATAACTATTTCATTTTAGGTATAGAATAGATTATTAAATCTAAATATCTTCTTCGTACAGAAACAGAAAGGAAGCAAGAATGTTAATATTTTTCCTCTATTCCAAATGTACCAAGGCTTAACTACAGTCGAACTAAGCCTTTATTGCCATCTAAAAGACGCCCTTTTAGCATGTTGTTAACGCCTTTCTTAACTCTTGTTAGGCGTCTTCTCCAACGCCATCTATAACTATCTAAGAACGAGATAGTTGTAAGAAAGATTAAAAGACATCTGTTTCATTCCCCAACCCAACTACTCACAAAACAACGTAAATATATTTTACCACATTCAACAAATAAGGTAGCTCTTTTACTCCAAGTAAAAGAAAGCCTACAATAGCAAACTTAGTTATGGAGTTCTAAAACATATATATCCGACCACACCGTTACATCAACAATCACAGAACTACCCTCTCGCTGAAAACGAAGAATATTACTCGTATGCTTCATGGGTTGTAGTCGATAGCCATGCAATTGAAGTCCAGAGATAAAAACATGGTAATATTCCTTGTTCCAAAAGACGACTTGTAATGCTCCTCCCCTATCGTCAATGATTGCTATACTCGAATTATCCTTCTTTGCAAAGAGTCGATAAAAAGGCTGTTTCTCTTGATTGAATTCGCTGTTTGGACCGACATGCCATCCCCAAAGCTGACGAGCATCGTCATTCACCAGCTCTGTCGGTATTCGTCTAAATCCGTATTTGCTAAAAAGAAAAGGTGCTATTGCCCTTTTACCCTTCTGCACCTGATATTGTAACAGGTCTAATATAGGGACTTGAAGCAAAGGAAGATTCCCCTGTGCCAGGCTGCACAGAGGAATCAATAAAAGGATGAAAAGACTTAAAACTGTCCGTTTCATGATAATTCTTCTAACTCTTTGAGCCAATTTGTAGACATGGCGTCTGAAGGCATTCGCCAATCGCCACGTGGAGAAAGGCTCACGCTGCCCACCTTTGGTCCGTCAGGTAAGCACGAACGCTTAAACTGCTGTGAGAAAAATCTACGATAGAAGAGGCGTAACCAATGTAGAATAACATCATCAGTATAAACACCACGGAAGGCATTCTGTGCCATCCAATAGATTTTAGAAGGACGGAAACCACAGCGCAAGACATAATAAAGGAAGAAATCATGAAGCTCGTATGGACCGACAAGGTCTTCTGTCTTCTGTGCTATATCTCCTTTATTATCAGCTGGTGTCAACTCTGGTGAGATTGGCGTGTCTACAATATCAATCAAAGTCTGACCTACAGTCTTATCCTTGCAGTATCAGCTGCATAACGAACAAGATACTGTATCAGCGTCTTTGGTATGCTACAGTTAACAGCATACATACTCATGTGGTCGCCATTATAGGTACACCAGCCCAAAGCTAACTCACTAAGGTCGCCTGTACCAATAACAAGTCCATTCAACTGATTACTCAAATCCATCAAAATCTGCGTACGCTCACGTGCCTGCGCATTCTCGTATGTTGAGTCATGAACATTGGCATCATGGCCTATATCTTCAAAGTGCTGCAAGACAGAAGCCTTAATATCAATTTCTCGTATTGTTATTCCAAGACGTTCCATGAGTAACATTGCATTTTTGTAGGTACGTCCCGTTGTTCCAAAACCTGGCATAGTGACACCCACAATACCCTTACGATCAAGCCCAAGTCTATCGAACGTCTTGACAACTACAAGTAAAGCAAGGGTAGAATCAAGTCCACCACTGATACCAATGACTGCCGTCTTACAATTTGTATGTACTAATCGCTTCGCTAAACCACTAATTTGGATATTGTAAATCTCATCGCAAGCATCCTTTATGTTCTCTGACTTGGGAATAAAAGGATGCTTATCAAACTCACGTGTCAGCACAAAGTCGCGCATAGGATTAAGTGGAGGCATACATTCAACATGAATACCCAACTTACCGATTTGTCCTGTAATACCGACAAGTCCAGAAGCAACAGGACGCTTGCGCATTGACAAATGTACTATTAGTGCGACGTTCTCCACGCAGACGTTCGATATCAATTTCAGATATAACTAACTGTGGATCAATCTGAAAACGCTTCGCTTGTTTTAGGAGTGTACCATTTTCATAGATTAAAGCATTACCCCCAAAGACAACATCCTGTGTACTTTCACCAAAACCACTACTGCTATAGACATACCCGCTGATGGTGCGTGCGCTCTGTTGAGACAAAAGATTCTTTAAGTAATCATGCTTACCTATAAGGTCGTCACTCGTTGACAGGTTAAAGATAATCTCAGCACCAGCCAAAGCAAGATGATTACTTGGCGGGGTTGGAGCCCATACATCTTCGCAAATCTCAATAGAGAAGGTCACACCTTCTGATGTGCGGAAAAGCTGTAGTTCAGGTGTTACGAGGATATTACTCCCTGCAAAGTGAATATGCTGTGGACGTAAATCCTGTGAGGAAGCAAACCATCGCTTCTCATAGAACTCACTGTAATTAGGAAGGAATGTCTTTGCAACGATTCCAAGTAGTTTACCCTGCTGTATCACGATTGCACAGTTAAGTAGCAGCGGACCAACAGTAACGGGTGCACCCACAATGACTGTTATATCTAACTGGCGTGTAAATTCAAGTAATCTAAGGACAGATTGTTCGGCATCATCCAACAATAACTGTTGTTGAAATAGGTCTTGACAAGAATAACCCGTCAATGACAATTCTGGGAAAACAATAATCTCTACACCCTGTCCATCAGCAACGGCAATCTGCTTCTCAGTCTCTATGAGATTAAACTTCGTATCAGCAACCTTCACCGCTGGAATAGCTGCAGCAACCTTTATAAGTCCATTTTTCATATAAAAAACTAATTTATTTAATTGTCACTTGGGTAGCTCCGTAGCCATACTCACGGAAAGAAGCATCCTGATAAGAATAATGCTTGTATTTATAGTTGAGCTCATGGATGATGGCATGGCGCAAAACACCTTCGCCCTTGCCATGAATAAAGATGAGTTTCTTACCACGTTGCCCCTTATACTGGTCGAGTGTACGACGGAAAACATCCAATTGATATTCAAGAATATCGGCTGAGGTCATACCAACTGTCGTCTCAAGCAACTCATCAGCATGAAGATCTATGATAATCTTATCATCGTTAAGAATCTGCTTCGCAGGCTTCTTACGCTCAACTTTGTAACGTTTAGCAAGTTCCTCAGTCTTTTTGTCGATCTCTTCTTCAGAAAGACGACTTGGAGAAGAATATCCCACTTTCAGTTTCTCGGTAGCCTCGTCCTCTGCTTTCCTTGTCAGAGGTTCTAACATCGGATGCTGTGCTGGCTTGTCTTTCTCTATTAACGTGTATATCAAAGCTGGTTGTTCAAAGAATACACTCTCGTGGAAAGTATTAAGCTTATAGAACTTCACGGCATCAATCTTAACTTGAAGATCGCAAGTAGGCTTGAGGGTGAAAGGCTTATCCTTCTTATAACTCTGAAGCTGAACACAGCCCTGTAACATGTTATTGAGGTCGGCAAGTGTGAAATCCTCTATGAGTAACTTCATATTAGGTTCTAACTCACCAACAGCTTTCAGTACCCACTTCTCTTCTTGTTTCAATGCGTAAGAGAAATGAACATAGTAATTTGAATCATTGACGAGGTAAGACTTGAAGTGTGTCGTCGTAAGATTCTTAATATCAGTAGGAGTGAAAGCCAAATAGACAGACAACTCATCACCACCAACACGCTCTTTTGCTGGGGCTTCAAAATTAATTGAAGGGTCATCATTAAGCTCAATGTCAGCATCGACATCACGCCAATTCTCCCCTACCTCCTCTTCTTCTGCTCCCGCAGCTGTCAATCGTTGCTTAATGCTGCGATTATCCTCACCTTTCTCCATCTTACGTTGCTGCTGGTCGATACGCAGCTTGGCACGGTCGGTTGCAGCATCTTCAACGACAACAACCTCATTGACAGGCGTTGGAATCTGAAAGCCATCTTCATCTTCAACCAACACTATCTTTCCTTTGAAACCAGCAATGATTCCACCGCCCGTAGAGCTCAGAAATCTAACTTTATCTCCTATTTTCATCTTTGACCTATCATTAAAGTTTATTGGGATTGACACATCTATCTACATTAAAAAGTTCAATTGCGTCTTCTCCCTATTGAGTATTATTTATTGAGCACACACCTCCTAATATATCTTACCAGTGGAAATAATGCATTCGATCATTTGGAATGGTACCTCAAAATCTTATATTCACCTTATTATATTAAGGTATAAGTAAAGAGGAGTCACCATAACTTAAGAAACGGAAATCATGACTAAGTGCATAGTCATAGACCTTGCGCCAATCACCTTTTAGGAATGCACTTACCAAAAGTAGCAGTGTGGATTGTGGTTGATGGAAATTAGTTACAAGTGCTTTGACTATCTTGTATGAATATCCTGGCGCTATGATAATCTGTGTGCTTGAGTGAAGTGCGTTCAATCCGTCCCTGTCTAAATAAGTAAGTAAGTTCCTTATAGCTTCTTCAACAGATACAGCTTTGCCATTCACCTCGACCAGTCCTTCTTCATTATGTGGTAAATCGTATGGTTCCCACTGATTAACGTGAAGGTCCTTCTCAGCCGTATCGGGAGCTGACACAAGTTTCACACCCATGTAATAAAGGCTTTCAAGAGTTCTGACGCTTGTTGTTCCAACAGCAATAGCATTGCAATTATGCTGTAAAAGTTTCTCTAAGGTTTGTCGACGAACAACTACATACTCCGTGTGCATACTATGTCCCTCTATCTCGTGGCTCTTTACAGGTTTGAAAGTACCTGCACCCACGTGGAGTGTGAGTTCTTCACGGTCAATACCATGCTCATCCAAAGCATTTAACACCTTATCAGTAAAATGGAGTCCAGCCGTAGGTGCTGCTACAGAACCTTTAATCTTTGAATAAACCGTCTGATAGGTTTCCTTATCACTCTCCTCTGACGCACGATTAAGATACGGAGGGATAGGTAATTCGCCTACGGCTTCAAGGATTTCAGCAAATGAGATGTTAGCATTATCCCACTCAAAATGAATCCAGTGATTAGTACCACCTGCCTGCTCATGCACCTTGCTGCGGTCCATAGTTGCAGTGAGGGTCAACTTATGTCCTTTGATTTCAAACGCACGCTTTAATGCCCCTTCCTTCCACTTCTTAAGGTTGCCAACCATACAAAGCCACGCACACTCGTGATTAGTTTGGAACATCAATTCATAATCTGTTGGCTGTGCTGGCTCCATAAGGAATACCTCTATAAGTGCTCCTGTTTCCTTGCGAAAGTGCATACGTGCCTGAATGACTTTCGTATTGTTGAAAACCATTAATGCACCTTTAGGCAAATATTCAGGAAGATTATAGAAAATGTCCTCCGATACTTCACCATGTTTATAAAGCAACAGCTTACTATGGTCGCGCTCTGTTAATGGAAACTTAGCGATGCGCTCATCGGGGAGTGGGTAGTTATAATCAGTAATGCAAATATGTTTTGTATCTTCAGACATAATTTAATTTATATAGATAAGACGGCACGAAATGCCGCATAAATGAATGACAATATAAGTACACAGATAACAACGTCTATATCTGCGAAGCTATAACCCGTTCGCGTATATTTCGTAGAGATATAGTGTAACTTATCACTAAACCGAATATACATGCGAAGGTATAAAAAATAAATGAGAACAGCGACACTTGATCCAAATATCATACCTACAAGTACATCTGAAGGGTAATGGACTCCAAGATAAGGACGGGTTAGTGATACGATAATACTCCACACTATCATCAAGATAGAAAAGATACGGTCACGTACTAATAAACTGAAAAAAACAGCAAGAACAAATGCGTTTGCCGTATGAGAAGAGAAGAAGCTGTAGCCATCGGCCACGTAATGGTTTACGGAAACAACTATCCCTTGTAAGTCAGGACTATTAAGCGGTCGTGCCCTTGCTATAAGTGGTTTGACAATACCAAGATTGGTGCCATTCACTATGAAAAGACCTAATGCAACAGTACCAATAATAAGCATTATCTTCTGCCAATTCTCATTATTCTTTATAACCAGATAAAGTAAAGACGCATAAAGAGGAATCCACGTGTAAGCAGACGTCAACGTGAGCACAAAAGAGTCAAGAAAGATATTCTCACCTCCATTGAATGCGAGTAAAATTGACTTATCAAATGTCTGTAAAGCGTCTAAATTCATCCTTCGATTAAAACAAATGTTAACTGACAACAGACTTAAATAGCCTCAACATTATCAGCCTTAATCCAGCCTTGACGACCATCACTTAATTTGATTTCAGTCCATTGACTCATGCTATTATCTATGATTCTCACTTTCGATCCTTCATGGAGAATAAAGGAGTCAGCAGATTTCTGATCGGGCATCTTTCTAACAACAGCAGAAGGCGACATGATAATACCATGGGTTTCTGAGTCTAATAGATATACCTGTTGTATAGCAAAGAAAGTATTGATAAGGAAGAAGAAAAAGAACAAAGGCAGTACTATCTTAGATAACTTTCTAAGAATTTCTATATCAACAAATAAATAAACAACAAGTGCCACAATAGAAATAAATAGACAAACAAGACTAAGATAAGCCCAGCTATCTATACTAAAGAGATTAACCAATGCCTTATACCAAGTAACAAAAATCATCTCAGACTCAGGAGTTAAATTGTCTATTGTCTTAGACTGCGCTAACTGAAGATTGAAACGAATATCTTCATCACTTGGGGCAAGACGTTGTGCACGCTCATAAGATAATACAGCGTGAGGAATATTATCAAGTCGATAATAGCAGTTACCAAGGTTATAATATAAAGCGGCAGACTCTCCCTGCTTTAATAATTTCTCATAACCCTTCACTGCTTGTACATAATTTCCTTTCTGATAGAGATTATCTACATCTGACTTAGTCTGTGCAGAAAGCTGCGCAGAGAAGAAGAACGACAGACAGAAGAGTAAAGGCAAAAAGAGGAATGCCTTTTTCCTTGAGGATTTCAATTTCTTAATAGCCTCTTCCATATCTGCAATAGCCTTCATTGCAACAGTTAGAGTACGTTTCATATTACCTTTTTCGTCTCCTGGAGCATAACGCTCAAACTCACATTCATCAATAGCGGAGATATAATTATCTATTACTTCCTTTGCTATATCTATCTTACTAAATTGTTCACTCAAATTCTCACGTGACAAATGTTCTACCGGCAGATTTAGCTTATCACTCGCATAACCCCATAAAGTTTGTAATACCTCATCATAGAAATCAAGGTTCTTATTCTTTAACATCAAGAGTTCAGCAGCACGTAAACGACTGGAAGCTATACGATTTGCGTTCTTACCTCGCTTAAAAACCATGTCTACACGATAAGCAAAACGTTTACGATAGTAGAAAGACAAACCACCACCTATACTTAACAGTAGAATTAGAATAATATAATATACTGTAGAACCGAAGAATAAATTACCAATATTGTCAAGAGTGCTGTCACCCTTCTTCAAAGGTAATATGTCTTCATTAGGCAAATCAACAGACAGAATGTCTTTTGAGGAACCATCACCACGAGATACAACCAAGTCCATTGGCTCAGTCTGTAACGTAATATACTTCTTTTGTGATAAGTCATAATAACAGAACTTTACAGGAGGAATAGCTACAAGACCTTCTTGATGAGGTATTACAACCTGATCATAAATCATGTTTCCTTCAGCTCCCTTTGTAGTAAGCTGAGTTTTGTCTGTTACCTTAACATCATAAGATTCAACTCCCTTAGGAATTTGAATAATAGGCTGCTTAATTAGTTTCAAGTTGCCTGCTCCACTGACAACAACACGAATAGTAATTGGATTGCCAGCTTTAACTTCCTTCTTATTTAATTGTGCCGAGAGATTGAAATGTCCAACACCACCTGAGAAATTAGCAGGACGATTAGGTAAAGGAAGAACCTTTATAGCTAATTCTGGCGCTACGACATCTTTCTTGAAACTTGTACTCCCTCCATCGATGCCAAAGCTTCAAAAGGATTGAAACTATTTGGTACCTGAATGACACCATGGAAAGTCAAAGGAGGAACCTTTAATGTACCCGTCATTTGTGGATACATAACATACTGACTCCAAGTAACACAGTTGTACACACGTTTTCCTATACGTTCTTTATGGAAAGTCTTTTGTTGTGGTAAATCTATTTCTTGTACATGAAATCCCGCCAAATCGGGCATTTTACCAATAAGCTGACGTAAGTTCTTTGTTGTATATACCTTATATGTAAGTAAGACTGGCTCCTGCTCATATACAGTGGTCTTATTTGCACTTACCTTGATGAATAAGTCCTTAGCTGTTACCTTTGAAGCAGCTGAACGAGAATCACTTCGCGTATCATAATATCCATTACTCATAGAGCCATGAGACCCTGTAGTAGCCATAATCTTTACAGGTGTTGAAGCTAATTCCTGACCATTCACAAAGATATGTGCAGGACCAATACTTACGCTACCTTTCTTTGTAGCTACAAATACGTATGTGAATGATACAGAAGATGAACTACTTGCATGTCCATCAATAAATTGATAATTGGATTGTGATGAAGTTGCCGGCCCAAATACTTTTTCAACACCGTTTGACAATCTTCCCAACTGAAATCTACGTACATCTTGGGTATATACAACATATTCAACTTGGAACTCCTCTCCAACAGTTACTTGTTTAGGTGCAGCTACTCGTACTCGTTGTGCTTGTAAGAAACAAACACTCATGAGAGAGAATAATAAAAATATATATCGTTTCATATTTCCAATATTACCAGTTTTTATCAAGTTTTCTATCAGAAGGCTGACGCATGGCTTTTGATAAACGCTCTTGAGTTTCTTTCTCTTGTTGCTTAACAGCATTAAGAAGCTGCTCAGCATTCTCTTTACTCATATCTTGCTTATCTTTCTGCTGATTATTCTTTTTCTGATTGTTCTTTTGATTCTTATTCTGAGACTGCTTTTTCTTATCTTTATCCTTATTCGATTTATTCTTCTTATCGTTTGATGATTGTTGCTTCTGCTTTTGTTGCTTCTGCTTTTGTCTACACAACTCAAGATTATATCGTGCGTTATTGTGGTTTGGATTATGACGTAACGCATTTTTATAAGCCTCTATCGCCTTTGTGTAGTCTTTTTCGTTTTGGAAGATAGTTCCTAAGTTATTGTAACTACTTGACTGACGAATAGGATCCTTCTCTAACTTTGCTGCAGCTTCATAGAACTTCTTTGCTTCTGCGTTCTTCTTTTGTTCTTGTAGGCTTCGGCCTAAATTATAATTAGCAATAGCATTGTTGACATCCTTATCTACTGCTTTGCGATAAAGTATCTCAGATTGAGCATACTTCTTTGAGGAAAAGAGTCTATTCCCTTCCCTTATCAGTTGATTAGATGTTTGTCCATTCATTTCAACAAACATCATCAACAAGCATACTATGATATAAAGTCGTTTTGTCATACTCTTACCATCGTCTTTTTCTTTCAAGTAATACAGCATCTGCAATCAATAAAATAACAACAAGCAATGCTAATGCTTGAAATTGCTCATCAAAGTCGCTATAAGCAATATTATTGATTTTTCCTTTTTGAAGTTTATCGAGTTCTCTACCCAGCACAGCATCGGCAGTACTACTATTATTAACATGAAGATAAACGCCATGACCTGCGTCAGCAATTTGTTTACACATCTCTTCATTAAGATGTGTCTTAACAACATCACCGGTCGAAGTCTTTAATAATCCTCCATCTGGCATTGGAATAGTGGCCCCTTCTTTTGAGCCAATACCCAAAATGAAGACTTTATTCCCTTACTTTGTGCTTGCTTTGCCATTTCTTCAGCACCACCTTCATTATCTTCACCATCTGTTATCAAGATAATAGCCTTACCCACTTTTGAATTAGGTGTGAAGCTATTCATAGAAAGTTGGAGTGCTTTTCCTATGTCAGTACCTTGTGTTTCAATTAATGAAGGGTTGATATTATCTAAAAACATCTTAGCAGAAACATAATCACTTGTTATCGGTAACTGAACAAAAGCATCTCCAGCAAAGACTATTAACCCTATTCTATCCTCGCTAAACTTATTCATTAAGTTCTCTACCAACAACTTACTCTTTTCTAAACGAGACGGAGCAACATCCTCTGCCAACATAGAGTTACTAATATCAAGTGCTATAATAGTCTCTATTCCTTCTCGCTCCTTGTTAGTTGCAAGCTTACTTCCTATTTGTGGACGGGCAAGAATAAGTATGAGGAAAAGCAATGATAATTCAAGTAACACAAATTTAATCCAAGTACGCTTCTTACTTGTCATTGGAGATAGTTGGCGTACAAGTATGGGATTCCCAAATCTTGCTATTCGTTGCTTACGCTTGCGAATAGAATACAAGTAAATCATTACTGATAAAGGTATCAGTAACAACAACCATAGATATATAGGATTATCAAATCTAAACATTCTTCAAATATTCTTGTTATGCAATTGATCTATTATTGACATTACAAAGAGATAAACTTATGGTAATCGTCTAAAGACTGTCCAACGAAGTAATAGCTCAAAGCAAAAAAATATCAATGCTAACCATGCAAAAGGCATATAAGCTTCATGTAGATGGTCATAAGCCTTTACCTTCATCTTAGTTTTTTCAAGTTTATCAATATCTTGATAAATTTTAGATAACTCTGCCTGACTTTGTGCTCTATAGAATTCTCCATGTGTTGAAACGGCTATGTCCTGCAGAGTCTTATAGTCAATAGCACCTATATCCTCACCAGTCTCTCTACCAAGACCAATCGTATAGACCCTGATACCGAATTTCTTAGCAATAGAGGCTGCTGTCATCGGAGAGATAGAACCAACATTATTACTACCATCAGTTAAAAGGATGACTATCTTACTCTTTGCCTTTGAGTCTTTCAAACGACTAACGGAATTCGCCAAGCCCATACCAATAGCAGTACCATCTTGCATCAGTCCACTCGTAACTAAATCTGTACGCACACCATGAAGTAGATTCAATAAGGCTGTATGATCAAGTGTCATTGGACATTGCGTGAAAGCTTCACCAGCAAATATCGTAAGTCCGATGTTATCATTTGGTCGACTATTAATAAACTCAGACGCTACTTCCTTAGCTACTTCCAAGCGATTAGGGAATACATCTTCTGTTAACATACTCGCAGAAACATCCATTGCCAGCATTATATCAATACCTTCCGTATCTTTATCATCCCAAGTATTATAGGTCTGAGGGCGTGCCAATATTATAACCACCAAGGTATAAACAATACAACGCAAAACCATAGGAAGATGAATTAATCTTACCTTCCAACTCTTGGGAGCATGTTGATAAGCAAATGTATCGCTCATCCTCATGGTTGGCTCTTTACCTTTACCACGAAAGAAATACCATAAAATATATGGTATCAGTAATAGTAGCAAAAGTAGATATCCTATATTGGCAAATTCCATTCCTTATATCATATTTATATTACATTACGAGAGTATACACTTCTGACAGTGTATAAAGAAATACTACTACAGACGCAACAATTAACAACGCAATTGTAAGTTTTAGCATCTTACGTGAACGTTTATCTTTTATATCCTCTTTTGGTTCGCTTACAACTTCAACAGGTTCATTTATCTTCGTACTATCAATAAAATGCTCAATACTATTAAGATAATAATCCATATCATTCAAGTTAGTTGAATACTTAGCGAATTTAACCAAATCAACAGTTGTCAGTATCGCTCTTAAGTCGTCAATCTTCAATGCGTCACACGTCTCTTTAAGAGAATCCAACATTTCATGAGAAGTCATTTCCAATGCATTGATATTGAATCTCCGATAGATGTATGTCCTTAACACGTTTGTAACATCTGTATAATAATCCTTTTGCTCTTTATACATCTGTTTCTTTGTCGCAATCTCAGTAAGGTCGTGTTTAGCTTGTTCATAAAAAGATAAAGTCTTTGATTTCTTTGGTTTCCATCCTGACTTCTTATGACGAAGGATACGATAGAGATAGAATGCAACACCAAGAAATAGGATCATCAATAAGATAAAGATAAATACTGGTATCCACTCATGCCAAGAGAAAGGAACTTTCTGTATATCATCTGGTGGCATTGGCATGTTCTTTACTGTATCTACAGGAATAGCTTGAACATTCAAGCCAACCTTTCCTGTCATCGTTGTAGCATCTCCTACAACTACTTTCTGTGCAGGAATTATATAATGCTTAGCATCCCAAGCTGTTATAGTATATATCTTTCTTATTCTTAATTCGTTATTTACTTCTGTTGTATCGCTCTTAGTCTGGAGAACTTCCACTCCTGCTGCTATCTCCTTTTTATTATTATATTCTGGGAAAGAAACCGTCTTACCCTTGGGTACATTTACAGTAATGTAATAGTGTGAACGTCCCCCAATTAATATCTGGGCAGAATCCACACTTGCCGTTACCTGCACCTGTGCATCACATATAACAGTCAGAATTAGCAATACAAATAGTATAATATATCTTTTCATCGATTTCTCTTTGCAAACAACGACATCAACATTTTAACATAATCATCATCCGTTGCTATCGCCACACTATCTACACGACTCTGGCTTAACGTATCATGTAGGCGTTTCTCACGCTCCATCCAATACCGTTTATGTTCCTTTCTTAAGCGCACATCATGTGTATCAACATACATCTCATGCCCAGTTTCAGCATCTATAACTTTCATTAATCCTATATCAGGCATATCCTTTGCACGAGGATCATATACTTGAATCGCAACGACATCGTGCTTCTTATTAGCAATTCGAAGTTCTTGACTAAAATCCTTACGCGTATAGAAATCACTAATAACAAATGCAGTGCAACGTCGCTTCATCACCTTATTGAGGTATTCAAGACTTACTCCTACATCTGTTTTCTTACTATTAGGTGTGAAAGTTAACATTTCACGAATAAGATAAAGGATATGCTTACGCCCTTTCTTTGGAGCGATATATTTCTCTATACGGTCTGAGAAGAATATAACACCAATCTTATCATTATTTTGAATAGCAGAAAAAGCTAAAATAGCAGCTATTTCTGTTGCACATTCTCGCTTTAACTGACCTAAAGTACCGAAATCAAGTGAGCCACTAACATCTATCAGCAACATCACTGTTAACTCACGTTCTTCTTCAAATACCTTTACATACGGACGATGGAAGCGGCCTGTTACATTCCAATCAATATCTCTAACATCATCACCATACTGATACTCACGCACCTCAGAAAAAGCCATACCACGACCTTTAAAGGCAGAATGATACTGCCCAGCAAAGATATTCTGGCTTAGTCCTAAGGTCTTGATTTCTATCTTACGGACCTTCTTTAATAATTCAGTAGTCTCCATAAAAAAATGACGATAATGCTTTCTAAATACTTCTAAAGCCTAATATAGAGATTATGGCACTTGTACTTTATTAATAATTTCACTTATAATCTTCTCGGTAGTAAGGTCAGCAGCCTCAGCCTCGTATGATAGTCCTATTCTATGACGTAGCACATCATGAGCCATAGCACGCACGTCTTCAGGAACAACATAACCACGATGCTTAATAAAGGCGTATGCCCGACTTGCCTTTGCAAGATTAATACTTGCACGTGGACTACCTCCAAATGTCATCATTTGTTTCAATTCTGGTAACTGATAACGTTCTGGATAACGCGTAGCGAATACTATATCTGCAATATATTGCATTATCTTTTCATCAATATATACATCCTTAACTACACGACGAGCCTCAAGAATCTCATTGGCACTAACGACAGGATGCACAACAGGCATACTCTCTTGAAGGTTCTCACGTATAACAAGTTTCTCCTCTTCTATCGTAGGATAGTCTATAACAACCTTTAACATAAAGCGGTCTACTTGTGCTTCTGGCAGCATATAGGTTCCCTCCTGCTCTATTGGGTTCTGAGTTGCCATAACAAGGAAAGGATTAGGAAGTTCAAAGGTAGTCTCACCTATAGTAACTTGATGTTCTTGCATTGCTTCCAACAAAGCACTCTGAACTTTCGCTGGAGCTCGATTGATCTCATCTGCAAGCACAAAGTTAGCAAACACAGGACCTTTCTTTACATGAAAAGCCTCATCCTTTTGTGAGTATATCTGCGTACCAATAACATCTGCAGGTAAAAGGTCTGGAGTAAACTGAATTCGACTATAACGAGCATCTATGAGCTGTGATAACGTTTTAATTGCAAGCGTCTTTGCTAAACCTGGTACTCCTTCAAGGAGAATATGACCATCACTGAGCAGTGATATTAATAATGAATCTATCAGATGTTTTTGCCCAACAATGACTTGATTCATTCCCGTCGTCAAGTTGGTTACAAATGTACTCTGTCTTTCTATCCGCTCATTTAACTCTCTAATATCAATAGATTCTGCCATTATCTTACGAATTATTATTGTACTATTATATTCTTATTCTATTAGTCGCAAAAGTACAACATAAATGCGGATGAAGCGAAGAATAGTGTCTAAATTATATTAAAAAAGTCCTTAAAACATATTTTAAGGACTTTTTCTACATAATCACACCTGCGCAAGGTGGTTATAATTTTATATAAAACAACGAAACTTTACCTATTCCTATACTCGGGTCTTAATTCAACCTTAGGTACTTTCATTGTATCACCAGCTTGCATTGTCTTACAACCATTAAGTACTTGGAAGTAACCAACCATATCTGCACCAAGCGTCTTGCGGCTATATTTCTCCATTGTTTCACCCTTCTTCAATACAACGATGCGGTCTATACCAACGATGTTATATGCCCCATAACGGATACGAGCATCATGGTTTAGTGCTGCAAACGACTCAGCTTCAGATGTTTCTTTCTTTTCTAATACCTTCTTAGCTTTAGTCTTACTAACTGTATCTGCTGGAACCGTTTTCGTTCCAAGTGAAGGGTTATCTTCTTTCTTACTTGTTTGTTCCGCAACATCAGTCGAAGTTTTCCTTACTTCTTTATTACCTATTCGTGTCCAAAGGAAAATACCAAGACATACAATTACAAGGAAAGCTATCAGGGCAACCTTCTTTAATGTACCATTTGCAGAGCTTTCCTCATCACCATCATCTTCATTTGACAGCTTTGAAGGCTCTTCCTGCTTAGAAAGATTTGCAACATCTGCTACATTCTCGTCCTGCGAAGGTTCTTCTCTCTGTGGGTCTTCTACAACTTCATTGCTAGCTTTCGGTGATTCTGACTGTTTTGAATCTTCTCCAACACCTTCATTAATAATCTTCGAAGGCACCTCCTGCTGTGACTGTTCTACAACAATCGGATTATCATTCAATGAAGGTTCTTTCTGTTCAGCTGGTTTCTTTGAATTAGTTTGTTCTACTTTGGAAACCTCCTCAGCCCATTTCACAGCAGCATCAACCGTCTCTTCTTGTAACACATCTTCGATTTCATCTTGTGTCGAAGGTTGTTCGATTACTGTTGAGAGATTTTCGTCTTTTAGTAAAGAAGGTTCTTCATCAGCTTCATTTGAATGACTTACTGTGCTCAAGTTGTCTTCAATAACCTTCTCTACTGGCAGAGACTCTTTTTCTACATGCTGGTTCGTCTCTTTAGCAAGCTCCTTCTCTCTGTCTTTTTCCTTACTAATACTATCTGATTGTACATCTGTAATAGTAGTAGTTGAAGTTTCATTTGTTGCTTCAGACTTTACCTCTTCTGAACTATCCTCAACAGGAACACGTTCTAACTCTTCTGTATTAACACCATCATTAATAACAACAGTTTCAAACTGTGAGAAGGGCTTGTTGACAAGTTCTTTCATGACAGCGTCAGGAGTGAACGTAATCTTATCATGACCTTCAATAAGTACACGCTCACCTGTATTAACGTTAACGCTCTCACGAGGTTTAACGGATTGAACCTTAAAGGTACCAAGTCCTTTAATCTTAACTTGATTACCATTCTTCAGTTCCTCACTTACTATATTGAAAAAGGCTTCAACAAAAGTAGTCGCCTCTGTTGCAGACAGGTTGAAATCCTTAGCCAATCCGTTAGCTATAAGTTGTATTGTCGTCTTAGCCATTTTCCATACCTCCCTTTCTTACGTGTCCTTTTATTGTTGCTGCAGGTTTGAAATTAAGAACCAACTTAGGAGGAACCAACATACGCAAACCAGTAGAAGGATTGACCATCACACGCTCCAGTCGTTTCTTTACTTCAAACGTACCAAAACCAACCACAGGAACAGGCTCTCCTGATTCGAAGGACTTACCCATCAAATCAACAATAGCTTTCGCCATCTTTTGACTTTCATCCTGTGTGTATCCAGTCTTTGCTGCTAATGTAGCAATGAATTCTTTATTGTTCATCCTGTTTTCTCCCTATATTCAAATTCAGAATTATTAGCCTACTACCTTTTTACTCAACAACCTCACCAAAAAGGTCGAACTCATCTGAGTTTGTTATATGTACATTATAGAATTTACCAACTCGAAGAGATTTACCTTTGGATGATATCAAGACTTCTGGGTCTACTTCTGGCGAGCAGAACTCTGTTCGTCCAATGTAGTAATCACCTTCTTTACGGTCTATAATAACCTTAAAGGTCTTACCAACCTTTTCTTCTTCCAATTCTTCAGAAATACCTTGTTGAATAGCCATTAGCTCATCAAGGCGAGCCTGCTTAACATCCTCTGAGACATCATCTTTATAATGATTTGCACTATAGGTACCTTCTTCTTCCGAATAAGAAAAGGCTCCCATACGCTCAAAGCGAGCTTTGGTAACAAATTCTTTTAATTCTTCAAAGTCCTCATCTGTCTCACCAGGGAAACCAACAAGTAGCGTCGTACGAAGATGTATTCCTGGCACTCGACGCCGTATTTCTGCTATTAAATCGAGTGTTTCTTGCTTAGTAACATGCCTATGCATACGGTCAAGCATGTGATCAGAGATATGCTGAAAAGCTATATCTAAATATTTACAGACATTTGGTTTCTCTGCAATCACATCAAGCAGGTCGAGTGGGAATTGATTAGGATAAGCATAATGTAAGCGTATCCACTCTACTCCCTCTATATCAGCCATCCGAGAGATAAGCTCTGTAATATGATGCTTACCATCAAGGTCAACACCATAGTAAGTTAACTCCTGTTCTATTATCTGAAATTCCTTTACTCCTTCGGCTACAAGTCCTTTCACTTCCTCCAACACTTCCTCTACAGGACGTGAGCGATGCCGACCCGTTATCAAAGGAATAGCACAATAAGCACAATGCCGATCGCAACCTTCAGCAATCTTGACATAAGCATAATGACGTGGTGTTGTTAGATGACGCACACCATTACATGCAGGCACATCAGCTTTCCCAAGATCTGTCAGCAGTTGTTTATAATTAAACTTACCATAGAACTTATCTACTTCTGGTAATTCTGCTTCAAGTTCATCTTTGTAACGCTGTGAGAGACAACCCATCACGTAAAGTTTATTGAGTTGTCCATTCTTCTTTCTATTGATAAATTCAAGGATTGTATTGATACTCTCCTCCTTTGCAGCTTCGATGAAACCGCACGTATTGATAACAGCAATCTCACCCTGTGGACGCTTTGAGTCATGCGTACAATGGTAGCCGTTTGCTTCAAATTGTTCATGATAAGCTCTGAATCTACAAGATTCTTAGAGCATCCCATTGTAACTATATCTATCTGATTTTTCTTCATTTGTTCTTTGGTTTGGTGATGGGTGTCGTGGGGTAGGTATTGATGAATTGTAGGAATATAATATCAATTCATCAACACCTAACATTCATCACCTAACACCCTATTTAAATAGGCTATCAACAAACTGCACCTTATCAAAGAGCTGCAAGTCTTCCATACCTTCACCTAAACCAATATATTTAACAGGAACCTTCAATTGGTCACTGATACCTATCACAACTCCACCCTTAGCTGTCCCATCGAGTTTTGTGATAGCAAGTGAGGTAATCTGTGTCACGGCAGCAAACTGGCGAGCCTGCTCAAAAGCGTTCTGACCTGTACTACCATCAAGTACCAAAAGTACCTCATGTGGAGCTTCAGGAACAACCTTCTTCATGACATCTTTAATTTTCTTCAGCTCGTTCATCAAGCCAATCTTATTATGCAAACGACCAGCTGTATCAATAATAACTACGTCAGCACCATTTGCCTTCGCACTTTGTAATGTATCAAAAGCCACACTTGCTGGGTCTGCTCCCATCTGCTGCTTCACCACTGGCACCCCTACACGGTCACCCCATATCTGAATCTGTTCAACAGCAGCAGCACGGAAGGTATCAGCTGCACCAAGATAGACTTTCTTCCCAGCCTGCTTAAATTGCCAAGCAAGCTTACCTATCGTTGTGGTCTTACCAACACCATTTACTCCTACAACAAGTATTACGTATGGGTGTGTCCCTTCTGGTAGTGTCCATTCGCCATTGTCTCCTGTATTGTTTTCTGTCAGCAATGCGGTTATCTCGCTTTTGAGAATACCGTTCAGCTCGCTTGTTGAAACATACTTATCGCGAGCAACACGCTCTTCAATACGATGAATAATCTTGATAGTTGTATCCACACCTACATCCGACGTAACAAGAATCTCTTCAAGGTCATCTAAGACTTCATCATCTACTTTTGACTTTCCTGCCACTGCACGTGCCAGTTTTGAGAACACATTTTCCTTTGTCTTCTCAAGTCCTTTGTCAAGTGTTTCTTTTTTCTTCTTACCGAATAAACCGAATAATCCCATATAATTAGCTAATTTGTTGCAAAGATAATAAAAAGTTGACGAAAAAGCAAATTTGCTTTACAACACAATGAAATTTAGTTTTATCCTACAAATATTTATGTTACAATTTAAGTTTTTTAGTCAAATTATAGTCTTCCTTACGACAAAAACCTGCATCAGAGTTCATCTTCTATTGACATATTATTGTTCACCACTTATCGCACGAGGGCCTGACGCCTTACCTTATGATGAAATATAAAGTAACATTCAATGGTTATTAGAAATACATTTTATTACTAAGGACAAAGGATACGGGTTTATTCAAAACGAAGTATTCACCTTTCTTCAGATAGTAATATACGCAAGTAAGCATTCCTTATACGCTAAGAAATGCTTACTTATAATACTATTAACAATCTCCTTAAGATATTTACTAAAGTATCTTACTACACTTGTATATAATATACTAATAGTCAAAGATATGATAACAAAGCTTTCAAGTAAACCTATCGATGTTTATGTTTTATATACCAACTATGGATGAATGTATCATAGAGTATCAAAGAGGCTGCTAAAATACCAAGGCAAACCCATAAGACAAGCGGTTGCTCAAGATGGAATAAACCGTAAGAAAAAACCAAGCCTATACCTATACCTGTTTCCCATGCAAGTAAGAAAGTACTCTGACTGGTTCCGCGCTGACAATGGTCAGACATCTTTATGAAAAAGAGTAAGAAGCGGCTTCCTATCAATCCTACGCCCAAACCAATGAGAATAGGCACAATATAACTAACACTCTCCTGCCTGCGCGTTATCATCAATAGTACAGCAATACCAATAACTATCATCCCTGTCGTTGCTTCACTGCGGAGATCAGCATCAGCAAACACAAAACGCTCTGCAAGAATAGCAATCACAAAACCCAACATCATCATCCCGTAAAAACGTGGAGTATGTTCAATGCTTAAAAGAACTCCTACTACAGATGTGACAAGGACGACATTGACAAAAAGCCAATGGCTCCCCTTTAATAGGAATCGGTCGAAAGAAAAGCGGGAATAATCCTCACTTGGCATACGAAATGGGAACCTGATTAGATTGACAAAGACAAAGGCTACAAGTAGACAAATACATGACAAGATGAGTACAGAACCAAAGTTCATCGACTGATATACGTAGATTCCAGCCAGCGGACCAAGAGAGAGGGCAAAACGCCCAAACCATGTCGCTGCATGATTAGCTTCTGTTCTGTGTACAGCTTCTACCGTATCAATTATCAATGTACTAAGTAGCACCAGTTGCGAGAGTCCATAGAAGGCTCCTTGCATAAAACGAAGTCCTACGAGTAGCATGTAATCGAAGGAATTATAAGGTAGACTACTCAGATAATAAAGTACACCTGTAACGGCTAAGAGCAATAATATTGAAAGATTAAACACATTCTTGCGACGATAGCGTTGAACAAGATAGCCGGAAAGGCTACCGAACAGGTAGATTCCAATGAAGAACACTCCCATTACCAAAGCTATTTGCAATATTGAATATCCCCTAACCTCCATACGTAAAGGTATGGTAGCTACCAGCATATAGGAAGACATAACTAACAAGAGATTGGCCATTGCTAATAACCAAAAGTGCTTATTCCACAACCGAACGTGAACAGGTATGTTTTGAGTATCCATACTATATTACCCAGAATTTATCGTTATAAGTTATAACATGAAATATGTGACGCTTGCTTACATGGAGTTAAGCAAACAGAACAGTACTAACTTAACTTTTTATTCAGACTTATCTATTTAATAAATCATGACCTTTAATCATAAATTTTCCCTTTAATCAGTTTTTAATATGACTCTGATTCTGAGGGGAAACTTACTTCTTTCACACATTTAATATACTCTTGTACGCCCTCTGTCATACATTTGTTCACATTCGCAAAATGGCGGAGAAACTTTGGCTTAAAACCTTGTGTCATACCAAGCGCATCTGCATAAACAAGGACCTGACCATCGGTACCATTCCCAGCACCTATACCTATCGTTGCAGCTTTGACCATTGAGGTCACTTTAGTAGCCAGAGCTGCAGGCACCTTCTCAAGAGTAATAGCACTAACACCTGCTGCGTCAAGGGCAAGCGCATCTTCTATTAGCTTCTCAGCCTCAGCTTCATCTTTTGCACGAAGACCATAACCACCAAACTTGTGGATGCTTTGAGGAGTAAGACCAAGGTGGCCTATAACAGGAATACCTGCTGCTACTATTCCTCTAACAGTGTCAGCAATCTCCTTGCCCCCTTCCATCTTGAGCGCACCAGCACCTGTCTCTTTGATAATACGGATAGCATTACGGATTCCATCTTCACGACTCACTTGATAAGAACCAAATGGCATATCACAAACAACAAGGCAGCGCTGACACGCACGAACAACAGAACGTGCATGATAAATCATCTGATCAATGGTTATAGGCGTAGTGTCTTGATTACCAGCCATCACGTTTGAGGCTGAGTCACCAACAAGGATGCTATCAATACCAGCAGCATCTATAATCCCTGCTGTCGTGAAATCGTATGCAGTCATCTGGGTTATCTTTTCGCCAGAAGCCTTCATTTCCAATAATGTCTTTGCTGTTACTTTTTTCTTATCTGTTGTTAAATATCCCATAATCTATCTTTCATTCAAACTCAAAGACTATTTGTCTGAATTTGCCGACCGTAATCAATACGCTCGAACATTGTTTTTTGTTTTGGGATGCAAAGTTACCTCTTTTTAATGGTCTGACAAAGTAAAACCATCATAATTACTAATTACCTCCTTTGTAAAGGCTTCTATCTCAGCGACAGAGTTGGTTGTTGCAAGCCCTATCACACGTGCTCCAGAGGCAATACCAGAACGTAAACCGTTGAAACTATCCTCAAAAACAACACAGTCCATAGGCGACACTCCAAAACGAGCAGCTGCCTTGAGATAGCAATCAGGAGATGGTTTACTCTCATCAAAGTCTTCTGAGGTGAGTATCTCATCAAAATATCCCTTAAATTCTGGGTGCTGATTGTAAACATTCTGCATCTTCTCGAGGTTAGAACTTGTCACAACAGCTGCATTTATACCTTTTCTTTTAAGTTTATCAATAAAAGTCTTAAAACCAAGTATATAGTTATAAGGCATGTGACGTTCGTACTCATTCAATAACTGAACAATCTCTGTTTGTGCATCTACGTCATCAGCAAAGTATTTATCAAATATCTGCACCAATGTTTGACCCTTAATAATATACTCGAAGTTAGGCACATTAGGGCGAAAGTTCTTCCCTATATTATTCCAAAATAACGTATATAAAGGTTCTGTATCAAATACTACTCCATCCAAATCAAACAGACATGCTTTTACCATAATTGCTCATTAATTATTAAATATATAATGCAAAGTTACAAAACTTTTCGTAACTTTGTAGCCTATATATGATGAAGAATTTATTTATAAGATTTGGCTTCTTAGCCATCCTATTGTTCTTTATGAGCAGTTGTGGGCATAAATCAACAACACCAAAGAGGTTGGATATACCCACAGGTGTGGTTTCTGTAGATACCGTAGCTCATCCTTCAGAAGCTATACAATGTCATGTTCACGTTGAGTTTGCTTATCTTAAAGGGAATAAATACGCTGTTGCCAATGACTCTCTACTTAGGATGGGCCTTTTACAGCCAGACTATTTCGCTATTAATTATGATAAGCTTACGCCTCAAAAAGCCATCCCTACGTTTGTAAGGCAGTATATTAAAGACTATATAGAGATTGCACAGCTTATTCGCCAAAGGGAGAAAAGCAAGAGCCAGCTCATCGGTGAACTATCTATCAAGACTGAGCTGAGGGCTTCAATAGACAACTATATAACTGCTCTCTCCCATATCTCCATTAATAATGGTAATGGACAATTAACGAAGTACACGATTGTTCGTAACTTCAACATCAAAGATGGACACATTACCACACTCCAAGAACAATTCGGTAAAGACTATAAAGAGAAACTAACAAAGGAAATCATTGAGCGAATAGCCGACCAAGAAGACCTTGAGAAAGATGACCTTACAGGGCTACAAGCTAAAGGCTATTTTACAGGGATTGCCCCTTATCCTTCTGATAACTTCATCCTTACAGATGACTCTACGGTGTTCATCTATACTCCAGGTGAGATTAATCAGAAAGAGGTCAGGGTGGCTATCGATAATTAACTTGCTCTTTACTTTCCACCACAACCCCCATATACGAAGAATATGATTGAACTAATAAAGAAATACTTCCCCCATCTCTCTGCAAAACAGATAGAACAGTTCACAGCACTCGATGCGCTCTATCATGATTGGAATAGTAAGATTAATGTCATCTCACGCAAAGACATTGATAATCTCTATGAGCATCACATCCTTCACTCACTTGCTATTGCCAAGTATATCACTTTCCGTGAGGGTACCAACGTGCTTGACTTTGGGACTGGTGGGGGCTTCCCTGGTATTCCTCTCGCTATTTTCTTCCCAGAAGCCAACTTCAAACTCATTGATGGAACAGGCAAGAAAGTAAGGGTAGCACAGGAAGTTGCTGATGCTATTGGGCTTGAGAATGTCCTTCCAGCACACTTGCGTGGAGAAGAGGAGAAAGGTAAGTTCGATTTCATTGTGTCACGTGCTGTTATGCCATTGCCCGACTTGATGAAGATTGTAAAGAAGAATATTGCACCCGATCAACACAATACTTTGCCCAATGGTGTCATTGTCTTAAAAGGTGGAAACCTCAACGACGAATTGAAACCATACAAGAAGATTGTCGAGAAGACGGAACTCTCGCAATGGTTTGGCGAAGAGTGGTTTAAGGAGAAATATCTCATTTACGTACCAGGATAACCCTCTCCGCACACTTGAAAGTGTTATACTACTCAATTATCACCATTTCTTATCCACATTATCACTTATGCTTAAAATTCAGACTTTCGAGGTTAATCCTCTTCAAGAGAACTGTTACGTAGTCAGCGATGAGACCAAAGAATGTGTCATCATAGACTGTGGCGCACTTACTGAAAGTGAACAAGACGCTATCATAGCGTATATAAAGAAAGAGGAACTCACTCCTGTTCATAATCTTGGCACTCACGGACATCTTGATCACCACTTTGGAGACGCCATCATCCTTGCTACTTATAATCTTCAACCAGAAGTTTCTGAGGGCGACGCAGTGTTTATGAACAATCCAAAGCAGGCTGCAGCGCAGATGCTTGGGATGGAATTAGGCCATGACTTACCAGCTGGTAAGTTAAATCTAACCGAAGGGCAATTAATAGAATTCGGTTCTCATACCTTCAAAGTCATGCGTACTCCGGGACACTCTGGTGGTTCTGTATGTTTCTATTGTGCGGAAGAAGAGGTCTTGTTCACGGGTGACACATTATTTAAAGGGAGCATTGGCAGAACAGACTTCCCTGGTGGTAGTATGTTCCAGATTATCAGTAGTCTCCGAGAACTCGCACAGCTTCCCGACACAACAGTCGTTTATCCGGGCCACGGACCGCAGACCTCTATAGGTTTCGAGCTTGCTCACAACCCTTACATGGACCGATAAAACGGATATCAACCAATTCCTAAAAATGAAAGCAAGAAGTTCACAACCCGAAAAGATACTACTCGGTATCGACCCTGGCACCAATGTCATGGGTTATGGGGTGTTGCGTGTCTGTGGGAATAAGGCTGAGCTTGTTGTTATGGGGGTCATTGACATGCGCAAGGAGAAAGATGTCTACCTCCGTTTAGGCAGGGTTTTCGAGCGTGTAACGGGTATTATAGACGAATACTTACCCGATGAGGTTGCTATCGAGGCGCCCTTCTTTGGAAAGAACGTACAGTCAATGCTTAAACTGGGACGTGCACAAGGGGTGGCCATTGCAGCAGCTATCAACCATGATGTACCTATACAGGAGTATGCACCACTGAAAATAAAGATGGCTATAACAGGTAATGGCTCCGCTTCTAAGGAACAAGTAGCTGGCATGCTACAAAGCTTCTACATCTAAGGGACGACCAGATGCCCCATTTCATGGATGCTACTGATGCCGTTGCAGCTGCTTATTGCCATTTCCTTCAGATGAATAGACCGGCAACAGACGCTAAACACTATGGCTCTTGGAAAGATTTTGCACGCAAGAATGCGGACAGAATAAGGTAAACAGGGGCTTCACACCGATTATAGCTACGTCAAAATATAGCTGTGCCTATAATACTCCAAAGACTTCAATAACGTCATAGACATAAAAGAAAACAACACAAGACTTTCAATATCAAGCGTATGAAAAATAAGATGATAGCCCTTTCCTTATTTCTTGCATCCGTTCTTACGGTTAATGCCCAGCAAGAACGTGTATCGAAGCAACTATATACAAGTGCGTATAAGATTGCTACTGACAGTAAAGAGGATGTCAACGTGCGCAAGGCTGCTTCCTTCAAAGTTGATGCAATCACCTATCTTAATACTCGTACACTGTCTGCTATCGTTGATACAACAAAGCAGTTATCTAACAAGGAGATTGCTCATCTCAACGCTCAACTTGACTCAATGGCTTATTATATGCACGAATATGTCAATCTCTTTACAAAGGAGTATGCACGTGCCGACAAGCAAAAGCGAAAAGAACAGGTGCTTAAGATATTTCGTAATGCCAGCATCAACCATCCTCTCTATAATGATCCAGACAAGAGTCTTGTCTTAGTTTACTTCAATAGTGAGGACTATCTTACTCAATTCTCCCTTGATACTGACTGGATAGCAGCACTTGCAGAGGTGAAGAAGAAGTTGGCCGAGTAGTATAAATTCAATGTTTTAAGATACATAACAATGCAAGACGAACAATTAAAATACCCATTCGAGGAGAAATTCAAAGAAGACTTAGCTACTTATCTACAAGGGAAAGACCTTGTAGACATGATGTTGCCAGATATTGCCGACATGGAGGAGAAGTGGTTAGGGATTGCTGAAGCTTACTTACCTGACGGTATGCGAGAGTTTGCAGACTACCCTACTGTGTCTCTTGGATGGATGATGTACATCGGTATGGCCATTGCCAAGTATTGGGATGAGGATTGGGACATATATAATAAGGTGGAAAATCTCTACACCTATCTGCGTGATCGCATTGACTACGACCACATGGATGACTACATCTGTGAGAAGGTATTGCTCCTTACTGCCGACGAGCACAAGACACTTGCAGATATGGTAGGTAAGTGTGCAGCACGAACAAATAGCTTACTCCGCCATCTTCCGATTGCTCCTGGTAGTAAAGATGCCTTTCAAGCCTACTTGGCTGCTCTCCATCAGCTTTACTTCATGGGTGCAGCCATGCAACTAAAACGTATGGGTTATCACATGACAAAGATATAGTCATCGAACAAAACTTATCTTGTTCACCATAATGATAGTGCTGATTAATAAACACATTCATCCTAAATTAGCGATGAACAGCTTACTTAACATCAGCACTATGATACCTTTCCTACCCTTTTTTGTCCTTGTACGGAGGATTAGTATATGTTATGCAGAGACTCACCTCTCACAGAGCCAACAAACAAAACAGATACTCACTCGCACATGTATGTAAACTCACAGAGGGCCTTGCGACTGACAGAAGATAGCACACTTTCGCTAATAATAGTATTAACGTCCGTGATGTCTGCCGCGCGCAAGGCCTTCTGCGAGTTCCACTCGTATGCAAAAACCTGTGTGATTCTATGAGAGAAAAAGTCGGTTTATTACCATTCCCAGTATATTAATATGAAAATAGTAATAACCACACCACTCTACAAAAGAGTTAACAACCTCGTAAAGAATCATTACATTATAACAAGATAATTGCCCTCTAAGAAAGGGTGTAACATCATCTACAAACGAGTTGATAACTCACAATAAATCAGCACATTACATACTACGTTAAAGAAGACGCCTTTCTTGCTTCAAGAAGGGCGTCTTCTACATGCAAGAAGGGTATGTTCTTAAATACAGACAGGCCTCTTCTATGAGCCTAAACAGCATGTGTTAGGTTCGAGAAGAGCGAAAAATGTTTACGAGCTATCGAGGAGTTAGAGGAATGAAAGGGAGTAAAAGGAGTTTAGACAACACAATCCATCCTATCCACTCCTACCTTTTACAACCCGCTTAGTCCTCTCCTTCTTACAAAATAGAATATAAGGAGACGCATTGGATACTACTATTTTTCATGGAGTAGAATGTAGACAAACTTGTTGAATACGACTTTCCATCACAGAACAGCATATAAATAGAAGCGTTGAATACAGTCCAAGGGAATATAATAGAGGGACAACAAATCACTGAATTACCTTTATTAGAGGCAATATCCACATAGTATTATCCTCTCAACAGCAGTCGTATAGGGATAACCTCACTAACCACTCCCCTCACTTTGGGGGAGGGTTAGGGGGAGGAACAGCTACTTCTACATTATTACCTATTAGAAGTACTCCTCCTGTATACCGTTTACATTAATTGTATCGGCAGTTTGACAAGGATTAAACTTAGCTGGCATGGTGAACTTAGTGCTCTGGCTATACCCTAAACGCTTGTCGGCATAAACGCGTTGCATATAGTAAGCCCATACAGGCAAAGCCATTGTAGCACCTTGACCCATAGAGGTATGATCGAAATGGATGTCACGATCCTCACCACCTACCCAGCAACCACTTACCAAGTTAGGCGTAATACCCATGAACCAACCGTCTGCGTTGTTATTCGTTGTACCCGTCTTTCCACCCATGTCGGCCGTGAGATGGTAAGCATAACGCAATCGGCTACCTGTTCCACCTTGGATAACAGCACGCAACATATCAATCATCTGATAAGAGCTAACCTCTGAGATAACCTCAGTCATCAATGGTTGGAACTTAGCAATCACGTTACCATGACTATCTTCTATCTTTGTTACGAACAATGGTGCACAACGGATACCACCATTAGCAAAGGTAGTATAAGCACTTGCCATCTCTCCAACAGATGCTTCACAAGGTCCAAGACATAACACCGGACTCGTGTTCTTATCAATATCTGGGTTGTTCAATCCGAAGTCATGTAGGATATTCACGAATTGAGAAGGCCCTAAGAGGTTGATTAGATAGGCTGATATCCAGTTGTTTGACTGCTGTAAAGCCCAACGCAAAGGCACTTCTTGACCATAACGAGCACGTGAACCATTACGAGGAGTCCACCCACCATAAGTGCGCTGAACGTTCGGTGCAAGTGTACATGGAGTCATACCATTCTGCATTGCAAGTGCATAAAGGAATGGTTTGATGGTAGAACCAACCTGACGACGACCTCCCATGACAACATCATACTTGAAGTGTTGATAGTCGATACCGCCTACGTAGGCCTTAACAGCACCTGTATGTGGGTCCATACTGACGAAGGCAGAACGCAAGAACGACTTATAATAGCGGATAGAATCAATTGGAGTCATCACCGTATCTACATCACCATGATAAGTGAAGATAGTCATCTCGTGCGGTGTTTGGAAACTACGCCTAATCTCATCAGGTGTAGCACCCTGCTCTTTCAGCCGCTGATAACGCAGTGTCTGCCGACAAGAGCGATTGAGAATCTCCTTTATTGTACGACGAGAGATATTAGATGAGAATGGAGCATTCTTCTTATAACGCATTGCAAGATTAAACTGTGACTGCAAATATCCGCCTACATGCTTGCGAACAGACTCTTCAGCATACTGCTGCATACGGGTATCAATCGTTGTATAGATACGCAAACCATCAGTATTAACATTATAAGGTTCGCCATTACGTTTCGTATTCTTATTACACCAACCATATAGTGGGTCTTGCTCCCAAGCGATAGAGTCGAGTACAAACTGACGATTTTGCCATGCTTGATAATCCTCACGTACAGGCTTCTTAGCCATCATATACTGTCGAAGATATGCCTGAAAATAGTCGGCCGCACCGCTAACAGGCTTTGCTTTAGTGAAGTGTAAGCCCAATGGACGTTGTGACAACTCGTCGTATTCAGCCTTCGTAACATAACCAGACTTAACCATCTGCATCAAAACAACATTGCGACGCTGCTTACAACGTTCTGGGTAACGAAGCGGATTGAACATAGATGGATTCTTACAAAGGCCCACCAACATGGCAGCCTCCGTCACTGTCAACTTACGAGGTTCCTTATTAAAATATACGTTTGCTGCTCGCTTGATGCCAACAGCATTATGTAGAAAGTCGAAGTAATTGAAATACATGGCAAGTATCTCTTCTTTCGTAAAGTGGCGTTCGAGCTTTACAGCGATGATCCACTCGATAGGCTTCTGCAAAAGACGTTCCACTGTGCTATGCGCTTTCTCGGAGAACAACTGCTTAGCAAGCTGTTGTGTAATCGTTGATCCACCACCCGCACTTGCTTGTCCCATCACTCCGCGCTTCACAACAGCACGTCCAAGTGCAATGAAGTCAACACCTGAATGTTCATAAAAACGCTCATCCTCAGTAGCGACGAGAGCATGAACAAGATGCGGTGACAAGCCGTTATAGTCGATTGCAACACGGTTATTATTATCCGCATTCCATGTTCCGATGAGCTGTTGATCAGATGAATAGACCTGCGAAGCAAACTTATCTATAGGGTTAGACAATTCATCCATATTAGGCATATACCCTACCCAGCCATTCCAAACAGAGATGAAATACGGTAATAACACCCAATATAGCAAGGAGCGAGCCCCAAAGGAAATGTACAAAATGTCTTCTCATAACGTTGTGAAAATATTATGCAAAGATAAACTAAATCAATGGATAAGCAAAATAAATAGATGTTTTTTTATAATAGATAGATATTTCCCTTTTTATCGTTCGTTGGATAGGAAATAATAATGTACCTTTACCACCAGAAAAAGAACTAAAACATCACAAAACAAATATGGAAAAGCATAACTTTGTGAATATCCAAGGGTTGGAACGTGACCAGTTGCTCTATCTTATTGAGATGGCTCAGGAGTTTGAGAAACACCCAAATCGTGAGTTACTCAAGGGGGAAAGTCATCGCAACACTATTCTATGAGCCTTCTACACGAACCCGACTTAGTTTTGAAACTGCCGCTAACCGACTCGGTGCACGCGTTATTGGCTTTACCGATGCCAAGGTGTCAAGTGTCAGTAAAGGGGAGACATTGAAAGATACGATACTCATGGTTTCAAACTATGCTGACGCTATTGTCATGCGACACTATATAGAAGGTGCAGCACAGTATGCGTCAGAGGTAGCACCTGTGCCTATCATCAACGCTGGTGATGGTGCACATCAACATCCTTCACAATGCTTACTCGACCTCTATACTATCTATCAGACACAAGGTACACTGGAGAATCTAAACATATACCTTGTGGGGGATTTGAAATATGGTAGGACTGTTCACTCTCTCCTTATGGCTATGCGTCATTTCAATCCAACGTTTCACTTTATTGCACCGAAGGAACTCGCTATGCCAGAGGAGTATAAGGTTTACTGCCACGAGCATAACATCCGCTTCGAAGAACACGAGGATTTCACACCAGAAGTGATTGCGAATGCAGACATCATCTACATGACGCGTGTACAAAAAGAGCGTTTCTCTGACTTGATGGAATATGAGCGTGTGAAAAACGTCTATATCCTTCGCCGTGATATGCTTGCTTTGGCACGTACAAACATGAAGATTCTTCATCCACTTCCACGTGTGAATGAGATTGCATACGATGTCGATGATAGTCCACATGCCTACTATATTGAGCAGGCTCGCAATGGTCTCTTTGCCCGTGAAGCTATCTTCTGCCATTGCCTTGGAATATCAATGGAGGAGGTAAAAAACGATAAAACGATTCTTGAATAAGTACTTAATAAAGGTTATGAACATGGGTAAATTAAAGAGAGGTACGTTTGCAGCATTGTTGTTCGTTCTTTTGTCTACCATATTCAGCTGTAATAAATATACAGATGATGACCTTCACAGGGTAACCATGAACTGGACATCGGACTATACTGGCGACCCAAGGAATATAACTGTTCCTGCTAATGGGGGAACCTACAAGTTGGTATGCACCAGCTACCAAACTCTACGATTTGCAAGTATGACCGTTGATGATTCATCAACACAATATGGAGAAGAGGTAATCAGTACTGCCATTCTTGGAAATGGTCCACAGCAGAATTAACAGGCAACACACTTACGATTACCATCAAGCCTAACACCACAGGCAAAATACGTAAAGTAATCTTTTGGTTAAGAGCAGATGATGCCGTAGATAGAGTGAAAATCACCCAAGAAAAATAGAAATAGACTCATAATGCCTATGAGTGAACAAAGAAAACAGCCCACGAACACCCTGTCAGGCATACCTTTCAACAGAGGAGACAGAGTGAGGCTTATATGATTATGTCAAAGAAAGAACGTCTGGTAGCTGCCATTGAAAGCGGCACAGTTATAGACCATATCCCAGCAGAGAAGACTTTTCAGGTTGTGAACCTACTACAGCTCCAGAAGCTCTCCACACCTGTCACTATCGGTTTCAACTTCTCATCGAAGATGGTAGGCACAAAGGGAATCATCAAAGTGAGCGATAAGTTCTTCACTGATGATGAGATTTCTCGTCTGTCGGTCGTGGCACCGAACGTGGTGTTGAACATCATTAATGACTATGAAGTGGTAGAGAAGAAGAAGGTGGTGACACCGGACGAGCTTCGGAGCATTGTGAAATGCAACAATCCAAAGTGCATTACTAATAACGAGCCAATGGACACCATCTTCCATATAGTGGACAAGGAACATGGTATTCTCAAGTGTCATTACTGCGACAAAGAGCAGGAAATGGATAAAGTGGAACTTGTTTAGTTGGCAAGTAGATGGGTAAACAAGTTTATTGATAGACGAGGGAATGAATAAGAAGTAGGCGAGTCGCTTATATTAAGAGGATAGTTCTATAAAATAATTATCTGTATATTAGCCTTTTACTTATCATCATTAAAGCTAAAGAAGATACCCTTCTTTATACCTCCAAAACTTGTTTTCTCTATCAGAACACAATCAACATCGAATTATTTTCATGAAAAGAAATATTTATTTACGTGACTGAAAATATTTCTTTTCATGAAGATAAATTTTTCTCATCATGATGAAAAATAACGACGAACTTAGTAGATGCATTGAGAAATAAGCACTACATACCCTATAAACCTACATTTCATGATGCTACAAATAGGTTTTCTCATTTTTTTTTCGTACATTTGCAAGCATGGTATAAGGATGTTTTTCATTCGTTTATAGACATGTAATAGAATCTTAAATGGATAATAAGAGTGCAACTTTAGAGTTAGGAACGAAGCCTGTAGGTAAACTATTGGTACAATATGCATTCCCTGCTATCATTGCGATGATAGCTGCCTCGCTCTATAACATTATAGACAGAATATTTATCGGACAGATAGTTGGTCCAATGGCAATATCTGGTTTGGCTATAACTTTCCCTTTTATCAACCTCGGAGCAGCCTTTGGAGCAGCCGTAGGAATAGGTGCATCGACGTCTATCAGTGTTAAGTTAGGTCAGAGAGACTACAAAACAGCAGAGAACATCCTTGGTAACACGATAACACTGAACTTGATTATAGGAAGTTCCTTCGGCATAATATGCCTCATCTTCCTCGACCCCATCCTGCGCTTCTTTGGTGCAAGCGATGCCACCATCCCATACGCTCGTAGCTTCATGGAGGTTATCTTAGCTGGTAATGTAATCTCTCACATGTACTTTGGAATGAATGCTGTACTCCGAGCTGCGTCAAAACCACGACAAGCCATGACGGCTACCATATTCACTGTATTGATGAATATAGTGTTAGACTTTATCTTTATCAGACTTTGGGGATGGGGAATTCGTGGCGCTGCATTCGCTACTGTCTTATCGCAAGCATTAGCTTTATGCTGGCAGATGAAGCAGTTTACGAATAAAGATGAGATACTACACCTTAAACGAGGAATATATCGTCTTAAAAGACACTTGGTTGAGAACATCATTTCGATTGGTATTTCTCCATTCTTGATGAATGTTTGTGCCTGCATAGTGGTTATCTTCATGAATAATCAACTTGTTAGATACGGTGGCGACATGGCTGTTGGAGCATTCGGAATCGCCTATAGTATAGCGATGATCTTCGTCATGTTCATCATCGGTTTAGACCAAGGTATGCAGCCAATAGCGGGCTATAACTATGGTTCCCAGCAGAACGACAGATTGATGCGAGTACTGAAACTGACTATCTTTGCCGCAACGGGGATTATGGTCACAGCCTGGTTAATAGCCCATTTAGCTCCACAATACTGCGCACGCATGTTTACCACGAACCCAGAACTAATTCAACAAGCTATCAAAGCAATTAAGATAAACATGATGATGTATCCTATTGTAGGATTTCAAATGGTTGTAACAAATTTCTTCCAGTGTATTGGTAAGGTAAAGATAAGTATCTTCTTGTCACTCTCTCGCCAACTACTATTTCTTATCCCACTCCTTATCATCCTACCGAACTTCTTTGACTTAGATGGTGTGTGGGCTTCGCTGCCTTCAAGTGACTTCTTAGCATCATTAGTTGCGGCCATCATCCTTGTTACTTATATGCGGCGAATGAAGAAACAACTGGTGAACAATCAAAACTCAGAATCATAATAAAGAATCTAAAGATGGAAAAGGAACTAATCATAAACGTTGGTCGTCAGATAGGTAGTGGTGGCCATATCATTGCAAAGATGCTTGCAGATGAGTTCGGATGTCAATACTATGACCGTGAGATACTCAATATTGCAGCTAAGGAGAGTGGCTTCTCTGAGAAGTTCTTTGAGCAAAATGATGAGCAGAAGGGATTTATGAAAGGACACTTCCACATACATCTCCCACTCTTAGGCGACAATGACTTTTATAAGAGTAATTTCTCACAAGAAAGTCTATATCAGTTCCAAAGCGATGCTATTCGGGAGATGGCAAAGCAGAACCCACGGTGTGTATTTGTCGGGAGAACTGCCGACTATGTCTTACGTGACAATCCTAACACGGTCAATATCTTTATAACAGCTTCATTAGACACCCGTATTACTAACGTATGTGAGCGACGCGGATGTACGAAAGAAGAGGCTCGCAAGTTTATTGAGAATGGTGAGAACGAACGTGCTAAGTATTATAACTATTACACAACAAAGGTTTGGGGACATGCTGAAAGCTATGACCTCTGTATTGATGCCAGCATACTTGGCTTAGAAAAGACCAAGGATTTGATAGCTGATTTCATTAGAAAGAAGAACAGTTAATGAAACGTATTGGTATAATCTCTGATACCCACGGCTACTGGGATGATAAGTATGAATACTATCTTGGCAATTGTGACGAGATATGGCACGCTGGTGACATTGGCTCATTAGAGGTTGCTGATAAGTTCGAAGCCATGAAGCCCATCTTTCGAGCCGTATGTGGGAATATAGATGACAATACTCTGCGTGCTCGTTATCGGGAGATTCTACGCTTCAAGTGCGAGGATATTGATGTACTCCTTAAACATATCGGAGGTTACCCTGGTCGTTATGACCGCTCAGTACAGGGTATGCTATTTGCTTCCCCGCCCAACTTGTTCGTTGACGGACATTCTCACATCCTCAAGATACAGTTTGATAAGACATTAAACCTACTTCATATTAATCCAGGTGCAGCTGGCCTACGTGGATGGCACAAGGAAAGAACATTGGTGAGGTTAACCATTGAAGGCAATAAATTTACTGATTGCGAGGTTATAACATTAGGCAATAAACAATCTGAACATATATAATACTCCTCTGAATTATAGTGGTCTTAGACGTTACATACAATAAAGACTATTAAAGCTTACCCATAAGAATAACAAACAAATTAATAATAAAGATATGAAAACTTATTTAGTAACTGGTGCTGCCGGCTTTATCGGAGCAAACTACATTAAGTATCTACTTCATAAGAAGTATGTGAATGAAGAAATTAAGGTTATCATCCTCGATGCACTTACATACGCAGGTAATCTTGGTACTATCAAAGATGATATCGACGATGAGCGTTGTGTCTTTGTAAAAGGAGACATTCGTGATCAAGAACTTGCCGATAAACTCTTTACTGAATATGATATCGACTATCTCGTAAACTTTGCTGCAGAAAGTCATGTCGACCGTTCTATTGAAGACCCACAGTTGTTCCTTTCAGTTAACATCCTCGGTACACAGAACCTTTTAGACGCTGCTCGTCGTGCATGGGTGACAGGTAAAGACGAACAGGGCTACCCTACTTGGAAAGAAGGCAAACGCTATCACCAAGTTTCAACAGATGAAGTTTATGGTTCATTGGGGGCTGAAGGCTACTTTACAGAGCAAACCCCACTCTGCCCACACAGCCCTTATTCAGCCAGCAAGACCAGTGCTGACCATTTTGTAATGGCTTATCATGATACTTATCACATGCCTGTCAGCATTACACGATGCTCTAACAACTATGGTCCTTACCACTTCCCAGAGAAGTTGATACCATTAATTATCAACAATATCCTCGAAGGTAAGAAACTACCAGTATATGGTGAAGGATTGAATGTACGCGACTGGTTGTATGTAGAAGACCATTGCAAGGCTATTGATATGGTTGTACGTGAAGGACGCGAAGGCGAAGTCTACAATGTTGGTGGTCATAACGAAATGAAGAACATCGACATCGTTAAGCTCACTATCAAGACTATTCATGATATGATGGCAGAGGACAAGAACCTCCGTACTATACTTAAGAAGCAGGTGAAAGACGCAAATGGTGATATCGACATCAGCTGGATTAATGAAGAACTAATCACACATGTCCCTGACCGTTTAGGCCATGATGCACGCTATGCCATTGACCCAACAAAGATTAAGAACGAGTTAGGTTGGTATCCAGAAACGATGTTTGCGGATGGTATCGTTAAGACTATCCGTTGGAACTTAGAGCATCAAGACTGGATACAAGAGGTTACTTCTGGTGATTACCAAAAGTACTATGACATGATGTACACCAAGAAAGGTAGATAACATAACTAACTAAAATATAATTCTACACCCTCATCTATCCATCAGACAACAATGGTGAGGGTGTTAACCCTTCTCACATTCAAAACGTAGACAATATCTCTTCACATGAAAAAAATCTTGTTATTAGGCTCAGGCGAACTGGGCAAGGAGTTCGTTATTGCGGCTAAACGTGCTGGACAGTACGTCATTGCTTGCGATAACTATGAGAACGCACCTGCCATGCAGGTAGCTGATGAGTCTGAAGTAATAGATATGCTTGATGGTACAGCACTTGATGCTATTGTAGATAAACACAAGCCTGACCTCATCATTCCAGAGATAGAAGCGATCAGAACAGAACGCTTATTCGATTATGAAGAGCGTGGAATACAGGTTGCTCCATCAGCACGTGCTGTGAACTTCACGATGAACCGCCGCGCTATACGCGACCTCGCAGCACGTGACTTAGGGTTGAGAACAGCTAAATACTTCTATGCCAAGACTTATGAAGAGTTTAAGACAGCAGCCGACGAAATAGGTTTTCCATGTGTTGTAAAACCTCTAATGAGTTCAAGTGGGCATGGTCAGAGCTATGTTCACAATGATGAAGAACTCGAAGAAGCGTTTAAGAATGCGATGGATGGCGCACGTGGCGATGTGAAGGAGGTGATTATTGAAGAGTTCATAGACTTTGAGAGCGAGTTTACCCTGCTCACGGTGACACAGAAGGACGGTCCTACCCTCTTCTGCCCACCTATCGGACACATACAGAAAGGTGGAGACTACCGTGAAAGCTGGCAACCATACGCTATCTCAGAAGAGGCTTTACGGCAGGCAGAGCATATTGCCAACGAGGTAACACGTGCTCTTACAGGATATGGTATATGGGGAGTTGAGTTCTTCCTAACAAAGAAGGGGGAAGTAATCTTCTCTGAGCTATCACCTCGACCACATGATACTGGTATGGTCACATTGGCTCACACAACCAATTTCAACGAGTTTGAGCTTCATTTCCGTGCCGTTATGGGACTCCCAATACCTGCTATCCACCTTGAACATGCAGGTTGTTCAGCTGTTATTCTATCTCCTACAGAGAGCAACAAACCTCTGTCTTACAATCTAATAGAAGCTTGCAAAGAAGACAGGACACGCCTACGTATCTTCAATAAACCTATCGCTCACGTCGGACGACGTATGGGTGTAGCACTCTGCTATGGGGAGGTTGGCACCGATATGGATGCACTTCGTGATAAGACTAAGCGTGTTGCTGCAACCGTATTAGGCACAGATCCCTATATGAAGAAGTAAAAGACGATAAGTCAAAAGACTGTAAGAATGAACGAAACAGAAACTTCAATAGGAAAGATTATCTCTTTGCAAAAGATAGTTGACCCACGTGGCAACCTCTCTCTTGCTGAGGCAATGAAAGACATCCCCTTTAACATCTCTCGAGTATATTGGACATACGATGTGCCATCAGGCGCTTGCCGTGGTGGTCATGCCCATAAACACTGCCGAGAGTTCATCATAGCTGTTAGCGGATCCTTTACTGTTACGCTCGATGATGGATGTGGTAAGCAATCTTTCCTACTGAATCATCCCTATCAAGGGCTCCTTGTCAACACAGATATATGGCGTTCGCTCGACGATTTCTCTTCGGGCGCTGTATGTCTCGTCTTGGCCGAAGACCCTTTCGATGAAGGTGATTATATTCGTGAATATAAGGAGTTTCTTAATTATATAAGTATTAAGGAGAAATAAGAGAAGCCCCACCAAATTGGCCTAAGAACACCTTTCTGACGTTTAATGCTAATATATAATGATTGAGGTAAAGCAATATACGCAAAAACAAGCACAAGAGTGGAACGACTTTATAGAGCAATCTCGACAAGGAACATTCCTCTTCAACCGTTCTTATATGGATTATCATGCTGATAGATTTCAGGATGCTTCGTTGATGATTTACCGTAAAGAACAACTCTATGCACTCTTACCTGCTAACCGTTTAGGCGATACACTTTACTCTCATCAAGGCTTAACTTATGGTGGACTTATAACAAAGAAACAGGCTACTACAGCAGAGATTTGCGAGGTATTTATTAGGATTAATGAATATCTTTACCATTCTGGAGTACAAAGAGTTATCTATAAACCTACGCCATGGATATACCATTGTTATCCTGCCGAGGAAGATCTCTATGCGCTTACATATATTTGTCATGCGCAACTAACGTCTCGTGACATATCAAGTACTATCCCACTCGATTCACTTATGACGTTTGGAAAGGACCGTAGGAGAGGAGTTAGGAAAGCAACACGTGCTGGCGTGACAGTTCGGGAGAGTAAAGACCTTGCTACCTTTTGGGATATTCTCGATAAGAACCTTACCAATAAGTATGCTACTCACCCTGTACACTCCCTTGAAGAATTAACTTTACTCCACAGTCGCTTCCCTAACTCGATTAGACTATTCATGGCTTACAATGACAAAGGGATTGCTATTGGGGGCACTATCATCTATGAGATGTCACAAGTAGTTCATACTCAGTATATCTCTGCTTCCCCAGAAGGGAAAAGACTTGGAGCCATCGACCTCCTCTTTGACTATATTCTTAATGACGTCTATGCCAATCATAAAGGCTTCTTTGACTTTGGTAAGAGCACAGAAGAGGAAGGGAAGATTCTTAATACGACGCTTATTTTCCAAAAAGAAGGCTTTGGAGGACGAGGAGTATGCTATGATTGTTATACGTGGGAAACACGTTCTGTCATAGAATAATTCGAGTAATCCCACAACATCCAACCTTCCTTTATAAAAGCATAAACATGATTGATTACCTCTCACTTCAAAAGATAACAGCCTTGCATGAGGCAGAGATGACTGCTGCTGTTAATCAGGTACTACGCTCAGGATGGTATCTGCAAGGGGAGTGTACGACATTGTTTGAAAAGAACTACGCACAATATATTGGTACGAAATACTGCGTAACCTGTGGTAACGGACTTGATGCACTGTGCCTTATCCTCCGTGCTTATAGGGAATTAGGGCTACTTAAAGAAGGAGATGAGGTCATCGTACCAGCTAACACCTACATAGCAACTATCCTTTCCATCACCGAGAACCACCTTACCCCTATCCTTGTTGAACCCGATATCAACTCTTTAGAGATTGACAGTGAGCTGATTGAACAAGCTATCACACCTCGCACACGTGCCATCATGCTTGTTCACCTCTATGGAAGATGTGCCTTCACTCCCTTCATCAGCGACCTCTGTAAGCGTCATAACCTCCTACTGCTTGAAGACAACGCACAAGCTCATGGTTGTCACTACGGAGATAAACGGACAGGAAGCCTTAGTCACGCAGCCGCTCACAGCTTTTATCCAGGTAAGAACCTCGGTGCCTTGGGGGATGCTGGGGCTGTGACAACCAATGACGAACAGCTGGCTCAGACAATCAGAAGCCTTGCCAACTATGGTTCAGCACGTAAATATGAGTTCACTTTTAAGGGCCAGAACAGTCGTATAGACGAAGTTCAAGCTGCTGTGTTGAACGTGAAACTACCCTATCTCGATGGTGAGAACCAACGGAGAAAACAGATTGCTAAGACATACTACGACAATATTAACAACCCACAAATAACCCTCACAGAGGATAAGGACAGGGATAATGTGTATCACATCTTCCCCATCTTCTGCCCTACTCGCAACCGCTTGCAGCAATATCTAAGGCAGAATGGCATTGGAACAATGATACACTACCCTATTCCACCCCATCAGCAACAAGCATATAAGGAATGGAACGACCGACATTATCCTATCACAGAGCTCATTCATCAGCAAGAGCTCTCCCTTCCTTGTAACCCCACAATGACTGATGAAGAGGTCTATCAGGTTGTTGAACATATCAACAAGTATCAATAAAACTAAATTATAACGTATGCGAAAGATTACCTATCTTACATCAACATTCGTTGCACTTATGGCATTACAAGTGCAAACTGTCAATGCTGACAATATTAATAAGGTACAAGTAAACCATCTCACCTGTCCAGCAGATGCTGTGACACTCGTCTCAAAGCGCCCTAAAGAGGCTGAAAGACTTTTTCGTTCAGAGGCTGTAGAGAAAGAGATTCAAAGCATCGTAAGGAAGTTGACGAATAAACGACTTGCTTGGATGTTTGAGAATTGCTTCCCAAATACACTCGATACCACCGTTCACTATGGTGAAGAAGCTGATGGAACACCTGACACATTCGTCTATACTGGCGACATCCCTGCCATGTGGCTACGCGACTCTGGTGCACAGGTATGGCCTTACGTACAGTTGGCTGGTAAAGACAAGAAGTTGAGGAAGATGTTAGCTGGTGTAATCAATCGCCAGTTGAAGTGTATTAATATCGACCCATACGCCAATGCTTTCAATCATAAGCCAGACCCAAATGGTCGTTGGATGACTGATGAGACGGATATGAAACCAGAGATACACGAACGTAAGTTTGAGATTGACTCTCTCTGCTATCCTATCCGTCTTGCCTTCGAATATTGGAAGGTTACAGGCGACACAAGTGTCTTTGGCCCTGAATGGATTAAAGCAGTAGAGAACATACTCAAGACTTTTCATGAACAACAGAAGAAAGATGGGAGAGGAACCTACAAATTCCTGCGTGTTACAGACCGTGCACTTGACACGATGAACAATGCGGGCTGGGGTGCACCTGTCAAACCTGTTGGATTGATAGCATCTGCCTTCCGCCCATCAGACGATACTACGACGCTACAATTCCTTGTCCCATCAAACTTCATGGCTGTGTCTTCTCTACGCAAGGCAGCTGAGATTTTGACTAAAGTAAACAAGGACACAGCACTTGCCGCACAGTGTACTGACCTTGCCAATGAGGTTAGCAATGCCTTACAAAAGTATGCTGTCTACAATCACCCTAAGTATGGTAAGATATATGCATACGAGGTAGATGGTTTTGGAGGCTACTTCTTAATGGACGATGCCAACGTACCGAGCCTGTTAGCAATGCCTTATCTTGGTGATGTAAGCGTTGATGATGCGATCTATCAGAACACCCGTCGATACGTATGGAGCGAGGATAACCCCTACTTCCATCGTGGTAAAGCGGGTGAGGGCATTGGTGGTCCGCACATTGGTAACGACATGATATGGCCAATGTCCATCATGATGAGGGCCTTTACCTCAAAGGATGATAAAGAGATTCGACAGTGTATTGAGATGTTGATGAATACTGACGCCGGAACAGGTTTCATACATGAAAGCTTCTATAAGGACGATGCCAATAAATTTACTCGTGAGTGGTTTGCTTGGCAGAACACTTTGTTTGGAGAGCTAATCATAAAGTTAGTTAATGAAGGCAAGCTCGGATTACTTAACAGCATACAATAGTCAAGTGGAAAGACAAATGTGGAGATATTTTAGAAAATAGGGAATAAAAACTGAATATTTACCTTATTTAACATTATATATTTGGGTATATAACAAGATTTAGATATCTTTGCATCGTGTTTTTCATGGTATTAGATTATTAAGGTTAGAAGATTAGTTGTCGTGAGACAAGTAATCTTTCAGTCCCAGACTAACAAGTCTGGGACTTTTTTTATTTATTAATACACTTAGTGTTTATTATCTAAAAGAATCTAAATAACAGTTTTCTAAAAACTTGAGGAGAATAAGAACCTCAGCCTTTCACCTATTACTCTTCTTGACACCTCCATTAAAGCTTATCACCAAAAAGGTTTTTAGAAATCTAAACAACAAACTATCATGCAACAGCAGGAGCCATTTTTCCCATAAAATAGTTGTTCGTTTATAGCCTACTTGATGGCTTCTCCCTCTACTTCTCACCCGTAGTAAGTGAGAAATCTCACCTCCTCTTATTTTCTTAAACACTTTCCCTCCACGCCTCAAAGGTACAAGTGCAATAGTAAAATATCAATACATATTATCACACTAAACACCTTCTACCCAAGAGTATATCATCGCTTAAAGAGGAGTTGGTAACCTACACGAAATCAGAACGTTACATACTGCATTTAAGAAGACGCCTTTCTTGCTCCAAGAAGAGCGTCTTCAACACCCAAGAAGGGCATGTTCTTGATTGTAGAAGGGCCTCTTCTATTAGCTTAAAGGCATGTGTTAGGAAAGAGAATGGCGAAAATTATTGACAAGGAAATAAAGAAGGGACCTCTCCTCCAGCCCCTCCCCGAAAGGGAGGGGAGCGCCTAACGGGACAAAGTTCGCTATAATTTTAACACCTTTCACTCAACAGTTAATAGCCAAAACAAGCCATTAACACCCAGTATTCAACACCCAACACCCAGCAAAACAAGCCATTAACACCTAACATTCAACACCTAACACCCAGCAAAACAAGCCATTAACACCTAACATTCAACACCCAACACCCAGCTAAACAAGCCATTAACACCTAACATTCAACACCCAATACCCATCATTCAACACCCAACACCCATCATAACATACTGTGGGGATTACTCTTCAACGTTGCTTATCAGCTCCTTAATATTGATTGATTTCAGTTCATTCAGATAAGCTACACGCACACTCTCCACCTTATTATATATATCATGGTTCCATATCCTTTGAGGAGAGAAGCCTAAAAGACCCAACTTCGACGACTCAGGAGCCGACTCCAAACGAGCTATCATCTCGCCAACAGTAATGTTAGTTGTGTCGTAAGTGGGCGTGTAAGTGACCTCATCAGAAGTGGGAGAAACGTTTTCAGAAACAAGGTCTACCTGCATTAACTTGTAAAGTATCTCCACCGTGATACGTACCGGAATATCCGTTGCATCCTTTATCTGCAAAGCTGTATGCGGTTTCTCACCTTTTGCAAAGCGCTGACAGATATGGCTTAATACCGTTGCACACATCATCATAAAGTCGTTATGACATATATCCTCCGTATCAATCTGACACTCATAGTACTCTAAATTCTGATTGATATAGCTAAGCTCGGCACAAAAAAGGCAGATATACCATGACACAAGTATCCATAACATAAACAACGGGAGTGCAGCAAACGAACCATAAATGGCATTGTAACTGGTAAGAAATATCTGTCCATGGATATAAACAGCTTGTAGACAGAGCATAGCTAAGCTCGCTATCATCGCAGGACCAATTGTTTTCGTTATCTTAACCTTCGCATTAGGCATGAAAACATAAAGTACTATGAACATAAGCGTAAGTATAGCCCACGGCACAAGATAGCGAAGTGAGAAGCTCGCAATGGTCCCAAGGAAACGAAATGGTTTAAGTTCTCTACAAAACTATAGAAATAAATACTCAAGCCAGATAATATGATGATACTTATGGGTACAAGGAACATCATGGCGGTATAGTCTATAATCACCCTACTAAGGGGACGAGTGCCCTTAACTTGCCATACACTATCGAATGCACCTTCTACTGTTCGTATCAAAGAGAATACGCTATAAAGCATGATCACCAAACCTATTCCGATAAAGATGCCTGTTTTAGCATGGATAAGGTATGATTGCGTAAGCTTAAGTAGCCAAGTAGCGGCCTCTGGTTGGGCCGATAGCATCTCACGAAACTGTTTTTCGAGGAATTGTCCAAAGCCAAAACCATTCGCAATAGCGAAAATCATGGACGCTATAGGTACGATGGCCATAATCGTGGAGAACGATAGCTCTGTTGCAGAAGCTGCGTGGTTGCGTTCAAAAAAGAATTTCACAGCAAGATAGAACTTCTGTAACTCTCTGAGGGCAATGTCCTTTCGCTTCGAGCTATGCTCCCTCTTCAAGAAGAGACCTACTGTTAAGAAGTATTTTATACGGTTGATATCGACCTTCATAATTGTTCTTTTTATAGTAAAGTATAGGAGTTATTGTGCAAACTTAATAAAAATAAGTTGAATACTCACCAAAAGATAGTTCTAAGTAAACAAACACATACATCTATATAAATAATGTGGACTAACCTATATTCAAGTATTCAACAATGTTTTCGCACCTGCCTCACCTATAAAAACACCGTTTACAACCATTTTGTAACCTTTGTTGATGACAGCTTAAAGAGGCTTCCCATAGGACAAACAAAGCGACAATAAGGGCGTGGAACAAAGATAGAAAGTAGCACAAAGACGATGGCCAAAAGAATAATCACCCAAGAAGCTGACTTGAAAATGAAAGCTATGAAAAGCTCATAGTTCATCCATTCTGACCATACACCCGTGAGCATCAAAAGCATTAGAAGCCAAAAGAGAATCTTACGAAAACGTTCTAAGTATTGTACCGTTCGCTTACTCATCTTCCATTTAGTATGATTAGCCATTCCAGCTAAATCTTGTATGGAGCCCAAAGGACAAATGTTCGTACAATAATAATTCTTCTTACCAAATAGAGGATAGATGAATGCAGCAATCAACATGATGATGGGAATTAGTGAAACCCACATGTTGACACCACCTGACATGAACCCAACAAGGACAGACCACGAAAGAAATGTACCACACCAAAGACCTAAGACAACGAAATTCAGTAGGAGTTGGAACACACGATAACGCTTAGACTTGATAAACAAAGGGATAATAGCTGCCATGAGAACCACGATAAGCCCTACAAGAGTTTTTGTTCGTAAATCTAACTTATCGAGGAAAGACGTTTCTTTCACGTTATTTGCAGCATACTGTAGACCCGCCTTCATATTCCCTATAATGCCCTTTGAGCTGAATGTAGCACCCGTCACACCGTCTACCTTCATAGCTAATGCTTGCTCAGTGGTCTTACCGTTCCAACGAGTCAATAAGGCACTCGCCTCATGAAAGAAATCCGGTGTTTCTGAATTGGGTAAGGCTTCCACCTTTACTATCCTACCTTTCTTTATGTAAATCTCTAAAGGTACTGCACCGCCAAAGCCTTTCACATCCTTAGCTAAGTAAGTCGTATTAATAATTACAGTTCCGTCATCCAGCGTACGGAGCGTATCTACACGAGCTTTTGTGACCTTCTTTTCATTGCTAAACACACTATTTCCTAATAGTTTACCATCCCTTTGTACGGCAGCAACAGCAACAACTAATAAGCATGCAATAAGTAATAATATCTGTTGTAACTTCTTCATCTAACTAATCCCTTTACTATCTTGATGAGATACAAAAGTACTAATAAATATTGGAAACCATTAATTATACAACTCACAAAGTCAACCAATTCCTAACTTTAAGTTTATTAACATCATTTCTTGCGATTTTATTTTGTAACATCATCACTTTTCTTTATTTTTGCAATCGAACTTAATTCTTAAAGCCAACCTATTGTAAATACACATATAGGTTACAAAAGAAGAACAGAACTTAAAACCTAAACAATATGACAAACAAAAGAACTTGCCTTTATGACAAACACGTTGCATTAGGCGCACTAATTACTCCATTCGCTGGATTCGATATGCCCATTCAATACACAGGCATTATTGATGAGCATAATGCCGTTAGAGAACATTGTGGAGTGTTCGATGTCTCTCACATGGGAGAGGTGGTTGTAAGTGGTCCCGATGCTGATAAGTTCATTAATCACATCTTTACAAACGATGTGAACGGACTTGCTGCAGGGAAAGTACTCTATGGTATGATATGCTATCCAGATGGTGGTGTAGTAGATGATACCTGTATTTGTAAACTTGCCGACCAGCTTTACTTGATGACTATCAATGCTTCAAACATCGACAAAGATGTAGCATGGATTGAACAAAACGCTGAAGGCTTCAATGTTACCATTGAGAACAAGAGTGAAGCATACGGTCAATTAGCCGTTCAAGGTCCTGAGGCTGAGAAGATGTTAGAGGAGGTGCTCGGTCTTGACTGTAAAGATCTGAAGTTCTATGAGGTTAAGTGCTTAAAGCAAGATGGCGTTGACGTTATCGTATCTCGTACAGGCTACACAGGTGAAGATGGTTTTGAAATCTATGGAACACCTGAGTATATCGTTAAAGTGTGGGACAAGCTGATGGAAGCTGGCGTTAAACCATGCGGTTTGGGCTGCCGAGATACATTGCGTTTCGAGGTGGGTATGCCTCTTTATGGAAATGAACTTTCTGACAAGATAACCCCTGTTATGGCTGGACTATCTATGTTTGTAAAATTTGACAAAGATGAGTTCATCGGCAAGGAAGCTCTCTTGAAACAGAAGAAAGAGGGAGTCCGTCAGCGTCTTCGTGGTATTGAATTAGACGAAAATGCTATTCCTCGCCACGGATACAAGGTTCTTAAGGATGGTGTAGAAGTCGGTGAAGTGACTACAGGCTATCGTCTTATCTCTACAGATAAGAGTTGTGCTGTTGCATTAGTCGATGAGTCCATTCAAATGGGTGATAGAGTTGACATCCAAATACGCAAGAAGACATTCCCAGGAACGGTCGTTAAGAAGAAATTCTACGACAATCACTATAAGAAATAAGGTCGGATAAGAAACAATAATGGGAGGATTATATTGAAATTGAATAGTCTTTATAAAAAAGAATGACTATACATAATATCAATATAATCCGTCCCGCTTATAAGAGATAACTATAAACAATCATAAACATACATATTATGGCAAAAGTAATTGAAGGACTCTATTATTCTGAGTCACACGAATTTGTTAAAGTAGTAGGTAACATTGGCTATATTGGAATTACCGATTATGCACAGCACGCATTAGGTAATGTTGTCTATGTGGATATGCCTGATGTTGATGACGACATTGAAATAGACGATGATTTCGGTGCTATTGAAAGCGTGAAGGCCGCTTCCGACCTCAAAGCCCCTGTTTCTGGTAAGGTCATTGAAGTAAATGAGAGCTTAGAGGATGAGCCAGGTTTGCTAAATAAAGACGCTTACGAAAACTGGATCATAAAGGTTGAACTGTCAGACACAGCTGAACTCAAGAACCTTATGGATGCAAAAGCATACGAGGAGTTCTGCGCTGAGTAAAGTCTTATAACACCACACGTGGGCGTTTATAAGTACTGAATAGCTGAAGAGAAGAACAGCCTATCCTCACTTATAAACGCTCACCTCCTTAATATAACAGCCTACACTAACCTAATCAGTCCTAAACAAATGATTCATAAATTCTTACCTCATACAAGTGAGGATATCCAACAGATGCTTGAACGTGTCGGCATAAAGAACCTTAATGAGCTTTATGCAGAGGTACCAGAGAGTATCCGTTTTAAGGGAGACTATGACCTCCCTGACACGATGAGCGAGTTAGAAATACGCAAGTTCTTCGAGAAACTCGGTCAAAAGAACAATAAACTGACTTGCTTTGCAGGTGGTGGAGTGTACGACCATTACGCTCCAAGCGTTATCAATCACCTTCTAAGTCGCTCTGAGTTCTTAACTTCATATACACCTTATCAGGCTGAAATATCACAAGGTACACTCCATTATATATTTGAGTTCCAAAGTATGATGGCAGAACTTACAGGTATGGACATTGCCAATGCATCCATGTATGAAGGCACTACAGCCACTGCTGAGGCTATGATGGTGGCTTTTGACAATGCGAAAAAAGCTGATACAGTGCTCTATTCTGAAACGTTGTGCAAGAATATCATTGGTGTATTAAAAACATACGCACACTTCCATGGCATCAAGTTGGAAGCCATCAAGGCCGTTGATGGTGTAACATCACATGCCGACTTAGAGGCAAGGATGCAAGAAGGGGGTGTAGCTGGTGTCATCGTACAGCAGCCTAATCGATATGGAATCATTGAAGATTTCACGGGCTTTGCAGACACCTGTCATGATAAGAAAGCACTATTCATCATTAATAGTGTTGCTGCCGACCTCGCCTTACTAAAGACTCCAAAGGAGTGGAATGCGGACATTGCTGTCGGTGATATTCAAAGTCTTGGATTGCCAATGGGCTTTGGTGGACCTTACGCAGGTTATATGTGTTCAACAGAAAAGCTTATGCGTAAACTCCCAGGACGTATCGTTGGTAAGACAGTGGATAGTCGTGGTCAACGCGTATTTGCCCTTACTTTGCAAGCACGTGAGCAGCATATCCGTCGACAGAAGGCTACTTCCAATATCTGTTCTAACCAGAGCTTGATGGCACTTTATGCTACTATCTACATGAGCATAATGGGAAAAGAAGGCCTGAAAGAGGCAGCGCAGATAAGTTACGATGCTGCTCATTATCTTTGCGAGCAACTCCTTAATTCTAAAAGAGTTAAACTTGTTTACGACAAGCCTTTCTTTAACGAGTTCCTTGTGCATGTTGAAGACCGCGACAAGTTCTTCGATAAAGCTATACAGCAGGGTATTCTCCCAGGAATAAAGGTTGATGATGACAAACTCCTTATTGCCGTTACAGAGAAACGAACTAAAGAGGAGATTGACACACTCGTCGGATTATTATAGTAACACCATGTCTTTCTAAATCTAAACAACAATGAACAATAAACTATATGGCAATCTGATTTTTGAGTTATCACACCCAGGAAGACGTGCTTACAGCCTCCCAGAAAATCAATTTGGACATCATCCTCTACCCGATTTCTGCAAGAGAGAGAAGGATGCTGAGCTACCAGAATGTGACGAGATGACCGTTGTGCGCCATTATACTAACCATAGCGAAAACAACTTTGGTGTAGACAATGGGTTCTATCCATTGGGCTCTTGCACCATGAAATATAATCCTGTCATTAACGAAGAGGTCGCATCTATGGCTTCATTCACAGACTTGCATCCTCATCAACCTATTGAAACAGTGCAAGGAGCATTGGAAGTGGAGTATAATATTCAGCGTGCACTTGCTTCTATCACAGGTATGGCTGACGTCACACTCAACCCATACGCTGGTGCACATGGCGAGCTTACGGGATTAATGCTTATAGCTTCTTATCATCAGCAGCGTGGTGACAAGAAACGCACAAAGGTTATTGTACCTGACTCTGCGCACGGAACTAACCCTGCATCAGCCGCAGTTTGTGGATTAGAAATAGTAGAGGTAAAGAGTACATCGGATGGTCTTGTTGATGTAAACGACTTAAAACCACTCTTAGGTGACGACATTGCAGGAATGATGATGACCAATCCTAACACGTTAGGACTATTCGAGAAAGATATTCCTGAGATTGCTAAGCTCATTCATGAGTGTGGTGGTTTGCTCTACTATGATGGTGCTAACCTCAATCCACTGTTAGGGGCAGCACGCCCAGGAGACATGGGCTTTGATGTTATCCACCTCAATCTCCATAAGACATTCTCTACCCCTCATGGCGGAGGTGGACCAGGCGCAGGCCCTGTTGGTGTTTGTGAGAAACTGATACCATTCCTTCCAAAGCCACATGTAAGCAAGACAAAGGACGGATTTGTCATTGAAGACTCAGAGAATACAGAAGAGTTCTCAACAGCAAACATCCGTATCAGTGGTTATCTCGGTAATTTCCTCGTCATCCTCCGGGCCTATACATATATTCTCACACTTGGTAAGAAGCATATAAAAGAGGTGGGACCGTTTGCAACACTGAATGCTAACTATATCAAGGAATGTCTAAAGGATGATTATGAACTTCCTATTGACACACTTTGTAAACATGAGTTTGTATTCGACGGCTTGAAGGACAAGAGTACAGGAGTTACGACAATGGATGTAGCTAAACGCTTGCTCGACTATGGTTATCATGCCCCAACAATCTATTTCCCACTTCTGTTCCATGAGGCAATGATGATTGAGCCTACCGAAACAGAGAGCAAAGACACGATTGATGGATTTATAGAAGTGATGCATATCATTGCTAAAGAGGCTCGTGAAAACCCAGAGTTGGTTAAAGGAGCACCTTACAACACTCCTATCGGACGTGTGGATGATGTGCTTGCTGCCAAGCATCCTATCCTTACTTATCGTCAACTTATCAACGACACAGAAGAGAGTGTATAGAAATAGGAGTACTGTTTGGTAAATAAATCTCGCAGATGTTAGTCGATATCGGCATTAGCCACCTTATTATATTATACTAATAGCAACTCGCGCAACTCTCTTCGAGCGATGTGCTCATATTCTGCATGTGTGTTGCGTATAGCAAACACGACAGGAACGTAGACTTAACACCATGTAAGATAATTACATAGCGGAAGTAAGATGTTAGTAGAAAAAATGGAACTACTACCGAAGACTAACATGCGAAAAGATATCCTTATTAAAGTGTTATCAGCCAACAGTAAACATAAAACTATACATTAAACACTCTAACTCTATAATAGAGACTGAATATGAAAAAGACAAATCTATTAATAATCGGTTCGGGACCTGGCGGTTACCGGACCGCTTCCTATGCTGCTCAAAACGGTTTGGAAGTAACGATTATCGAGAAAGGACAACCTGGTGGAACATGCCTTAACTCAGGTTGTATACCAACAAAGTGTCTTGCACATGACGCTGAAATACATCTCATTGGCTCTTCGCTTTACAACACACCTCCCCCACTCGATTTCACAAAAGTCATGGAGAGAAAAGAGGGAGTTATGGGTCAGCTCCGAGATGGCGTAGAGGCATTATTAAGCCAACCTGGTATAACATTTATAAAAGGGAAAGCTCGCTTTGTTTCTGACCATGTTGTCGAAGTGAATGGCGAACAGATAGAGGCTGAGTATATCATCATTGCTACTGGTTCGCGCTCAAAGATGCCACCTTTCATGACTGAGGAAGACTTCTTGAAACAAGATAAAACAGCACAGAACATTGTTACCTCCACCGAACTACTCTCTATTCCAAAGCTTCCTAAGCGTCTTACCATCATAGGAGCAGGCGTGATAGGAATGGAGTTTGCGTCAGCTTTCTCTGCTTTTGGTAGTGAGGTTACTGTCATAGAGTTCATGAAGGAATGTCTCCCCCCTATTGATAGCGACATTGCAAAACGCTTGAGAAAGATATTAGAGAAGAGAGGTGTAACCTTCTATATGCAAAGTGCAGTTAAGAAGATTGTATCTCCTTCAGAAAGTGAACAAGCCCATACAACCGTAATATTTGATAAGAAGGGGAAAGAGACAAGCGTAGAAACCGACCTTGTATTGATTGCTACGGGTAGACAAGCTAATATCGACAATATTGGTCTTGAGTCAACTGGGATAGAAACAAATGGTAGAGGTGTTGTTGTAAACGACAATATGGAGACCAATATAAAAGGAATCTATGCCATTGGTGACGTTAATGCACGTCAAATGTTAGCTCATGCAGCAACATTCCAAGGGTTCCGAGCTGTCAATCATATACTTAAAAAGAAAGATGATATCCGCCTTGACATAATGCCATCCGCTATCTTCACCTATCCAGAAGCAGCTTGTGTCGGTAAGACTGAAGACCAATGCAAAGGCGAAGAGATTGCATACACAACTCGGAAGGGTTTCTATCGAGCTAATGGAAAAGCCCTAAGTATGGAAGAGACTGAAGGTATGATAAAGATTCTCTTTGCTGAAGACGGTACTATTCTCGGGGCTCATTGCTTTGGTGCACACTCTGCTGATCTTATTCAGGAGGTTGCGGCATTGATGAATTGTAACGCTAAGTTGGAACAGATACGTGACATCATTCACATCCATCCTACATTAGGTGAGATTCTTCAAGATGCACTTATTTAAGGTTCATCGGGACTTTCGAGTGATAGCTTAAATATTTCTTACAATCTTATAACTAATGAGCTAACCCCTATAAGAGGAGCTGTATGGTTAGTATTAACCTTTTATCAGCATCTTATAGGGGGCTAACTCTTTGATTACCTTCCCCACCCTTACTCCACCACAATCAATACATATTGATCTTGAGAACGGACGAAGGCACTTGTCTGTAGCTCTACATGTGTACAAAATGTAGTGTTAAACAGTGTGAGATGAAAGTATCCTACTTCTTTCATCAGTATCTTCATAATGCAATCTCGGTACTCAACCCACATTTTGGAGGAATTATTAAAACCGTAAAATATCTTTACATAGCATTACACTAAACCATCTCAAGACACGACTATACGCACTCTACAACAAAGATATAACCTACAAGTAATCAATGTGTTACATACAGCGTTAAAGAAGACGCCCTTCTTGCCTCAAGAAGGGCGTCTTCTATATACAAGAAGGGCATATTCTTGAACAGAGAAAGGCCTCTTCTATCATCGTCTCCAGCCCCTTTCCGAAATAAGAAGAGAGTGATTACCGAAAAATCTCCACAAATTCAGTCTCCATGGTTAGCGTTAATTGCCCATTTACCAAAAGTCTTATAGGGCTAACCTCACATACTACTCCACTCTTCATCACACCCTTCCAATCAGCGGCCGTCAGTTCGGATAGAGGAGTAAGGCAGCTTTTAAAGGACAAACCTCACTAATCAAATTACCCTTGCGAGGAAAGAGAAAGAGAAAGAACAAGTTGAGTGAATAGTGAAACCATCAGTGGAAAAGTAAAGGAATTACTATCCTTTTTTACATTTATAAGCTATTTCATCACATATAACGGAACAACCTCTTTTAATATCAGAAGCGAAAACCACGCAAGAACAAGTACGAACATGAGACAAAGCTCGTACACCACTTTCAATATCAGAAGCGAAATCCCCTCAAGAAATAACTACATATAAAGGAATAATAATCAAACAGTTAGCATCAAACAAACAACAAACAAGAAAAAATAAAAGCATCATTATGGTGTTCAATCCGCTCTATTATCTACCAATTCTCCGTTCATGACAGATTCCATCATTGGTATTAACGCCTGCGATTTACCATCAATAAAGTAATTACTTTTAAGTATAAAATGTTTGGAAGATAAAAATCTTTATACTAACTTTGCAGGCAGAAAGGATACGGACTTAGTCGTATCGATTCGATCGGGATAGTCATCAAATAAATTAGAAAACCCGAGATGACTTCTTTTGTTAATGGCGGGCCACATAAAACGCATCTTAGCGACTAAGCCGCAAGGCCGGTGGATTACAAAGACGAGGAGCTCTCTTATCATTGATACTCGGACTTTTCATCACATCGTCGATACGACTTTTCTATTTCCCATTTCTGATAAGAAGAGGGATTGAGGTGGGGTTCCAAAGTGGTACCTCACCTTTTTCAATTTTCAAAGTAACGAAATATGTACAACTTAATTTCCTATAAGGAGCCTGTGAATCAATAAAAACTTTCAAATAACACGCATATACGGGTTTACAAACATCTTACAGGAAATAAAAAAAACATTAGCTATGTTCTCAGGAATAGTAGAAGAAATGGCAATTCTTACAGGGATTGAACATGAACAGGAGAATATCCACTTCACCTTCAAATGTTCATTTACAAAAGAATTGAAGATTGATCAAAGTATTGCTCACAATGGCGTGTGCCTCACGGTAGTACATTTTCAAGACGACACTTATACGGTCACCGCAATGAAAGAGACCCTTGAACGTTCGAACTTAGGATTGCTTAAGGTGGGAGATCGTGTAAACATAGAGCGTTCTATGATTATGAATGGCAGATTAGACGGGCACATCGTACAAGGTCATGTAGACCAGACAGCCGAATGTATCAACATGGAAGATGCAGACGGAAGCACCTATTTCACCTTTAAATATCCTTACAAACGAGAGATGGCACAACGTGGCTATTTTACAGTAGACAAAGGCTCGGTAACAGTGAATGGTGTTTCACTCACCGTTTGTGAACCAACAGAAGACAGCTTTAAGGTTGCAATCATCCCTTACACACGTGAAAACACAAACTTTGCAGACATTTCTATTGGGTCAATCGTAAACATTGAGTTCGATATACTCGGCAAATATATTGCAAGATTAAACCGTTTATCACAATAGGTATTGTAAACATTTTTGTTACAATACGATTAGACTACCCTAAAAGATGCAAAACTAATATAGAAGAGGAGCTATTAAGTGTCTTTTAGGGTAGTTAGATTACAAAAAATAAGTTAATTAGTGGGCTTTTGTATATACATTTTTACAGGTTAATGTAAATATTTCTCATATAATTCGTCAATACATTTTATTTTACAAAAAGTTTTATTACCTTTGTTTGCAGATATAGATTATATAGACGAACAAAGGTAGTAAATGAGGAAACAAATAGACATATTCAAAAGCTTATGGGGCCAAATAATTATTTGGGTTCCACTTTTCCTCATCCCCATCTTGTATGCACCGAGTGGACATACAACTTGGCAGAACAACCTTTCATTATATATAATCCCACTATCCATGATGGTTGTCGCATATATCAACTATTTTGTACTTGCCCCCATCTTACTGAAGGACGTAAAAAGGAATTTTGGATAATTAATACTCTACTCATTGTATTCTTGTCTGTCATGCAACATGGATTGTTGTACTATACCTCAAGCGAACAAGACTTACTGAGTTATCCATATCAGATATATGTAGAAAACAAGGAATTATACCCACACTTGTTCTTCATCATCCGTAACATCTTCAATTTAAGCATCTGTGCTGGTGTTGCCACCTCAATACAGATGGCACAAAGATGGTCGAAGGCTGAAAAGGAGAAGCGTGAGGCAGAGACCGCAATGACAAAAGCCGAGTTGGTAAACCTACGTCAACAAGTCAATCCTCATTTCTTGCTTAACACAATGAATAATATCTATGCGCTAACAGCCTTTGACACCGAAAAGGCACAAAAGGCGATTATAGACCTATCAAAGATGTTAAGGCATATTCTCTACGACAATCAACAGCCATACGTATGCTTGAAAGAAGAGGTAGAGTTCTTACACAACTACGTTGATTTAATGATGATACGTATACCAGAGAATGTGGAGATTAAACGTCAGTGTAACATTCCTTCTAACTGTAACATACATGTTGCTCCGATGATATTTATCTCACTCTTGGAGAATGCCTTTAAACATGGAATTAGTCCAGAGCACAAGAACTTTATCCATATAAGGTTAGATGCAAATAATGAAATAATCGTTTTCTCTATAGAAAACAGTAATTACCCTAAGGAAGAAGCCAAAAGAAATGGCCATGGGATAGGTCTTAAACAAGTAGAACGACGCCTTGAACTTGCCTATCCGGGTAAATACAAATGGGAAAAAGGATATGATAGTAACAGAAAAATATATTCAACAAAAATAATCATTTATGACACTAAACTGTATAATCATTGACGACGAACCTTTAGCAGCGGATTTGCTTGCGAGCTATGCAAAGAAAACACTATTCCTAAACCTTATTGGCGTTTTCAATAGTGCTGTAGAAGGCGTAAAAGCCATCCGTGAGAATAGGGTTGACCTCATATTCTTAGATATTCAGATGCCTGAACTTAGTGGACTTGAATTTGCTAAGATTCTACCTAAGGAAACTAAGATTATTTTCACAACTGCATTTAGTCAGTATGCGATTGATGGTTACAAAGCAAATGCTATAGACTATCTGATGAAGCCTATCAGCTATGATGATTTCTTAGATGCTTCTAACAGAGCATTGGATTGGTTCCAGACTACACATCAGGCAGAGAACGCCTCGACAGACCGCTTTATATTTGTTAAGAGCGAATATAAGCTGGTTAAGATTATGTTTGATGACATTCTCTATATAGAAGGAGTAAAAGATTATGTTAAGATTTATCTTAATAATGACCATAAGCCTATCATGACACTGATGAACATGAAGAAGATAGAGGAGTCACTCCCTAAGCCAGAGTTTATGCGTATTCATCGTTCTTATATCGTGCACATGAAGAAGATTGATGGAATCGACCGTTTCCGTGTTGTTATCGGTGATGCTGTTCTACCGATCTCTGATAGTTATAAGACCATCCTTCAAGATTATCTTGACGGGCACACATTATAAGTTTAATCTAAAAACTTTTATACATATAAAAGACATCAGCTCCTATCAACGATTTCAGCGCAGATAGGAGTTGATGTCTTCTTAGTTTATTGATCCCATAATCAACTGTATGCAAGAGGCTATTAATGTTTACTCAAAGTAAGTCCATTGCGTAAAAGTAACCTCCTTTTACATACCAATGTTCTGAAGAGAATTATAATATCGCACATTCCCCCACCCTTTTACACAATGTCATTACCTCCGAACATCATCTACGGAAAGGTCAATTCTTTTGTGATAAATGATTAAGCTGAAAGTAGAAAATATTCAACGAAAAAGTATTCTACAGCAGATAAACAAGATTAAGTTTGTTAGCAGGAAACTTATCCATTAAAGAAAACACACGAGCGGCTATATGCAAGAGAAAATAGATTAGGGATTATATACCTTTATCCCTTATGAAAAACAATTATTCTACACCTGAATAAGTGTTTTATCACTAACCGATAAAATTCTTAAAAATAATTTTGCTGTCATATCTATCATCATTCATAGGCTCATAACTATCTCGTTTACAAGATAATTACACGAAGTGTTAAATATGACAGCAAAATGATTTTAAACTTTTCTTGTTATATAGAGTATCGTTTCTATCTTGTTTCTGAAAGATTTATCACTCTTTACTCCGCAAGTCCCGACAATGGTAAAACATGGAAATAAACATATACCAAGAAATATCATCAGCTCCTAAGGCATGTAGGACAAGACGCCATTGGTAGTCAAATAGAAGCCTTCTTGTTATTTACTCGTAGATAAGCTACTACGTTTCGTACGCTTAAACGAGCGATAATCATCAAGTTCTATTTCAACATCTGGTTCTACCAGTTCTCCTGCCCTCGGTAGCTGGAACTTCATATACTTAATATTCAATCCACGCTCTATCCATTGATTCTCATAATAAGTATGAATACCAAGAATCTCACGTGTCTTCTCGTCCATCTGAGAGTCCGCCATTCCCTTTTCACCTAATTCATTGTTATACAAATCTTCCGTACGATATAAGACAGGTAGTTTGTTCACATTGACCATGTAAGTGGTGTAAGTAAAAAGGAAATTAGAGTCTGTCTTTAGATGAACCAACCCACCATCAACCAAGAACCGACGATAACGATTCATGAAGAAAGTAGAAGTAAGACGCTTATGTACATTCTTCATCTGTGGATCTGAGAAAGTAAGCCATATCTCCTGCACTTCATCTTCACTGAAAAAGCGGTCTATAATTTCAATACTTGTACGTAGAAAGGCTACATTATCCAATCCTTCATTCAAAGCCTGCTTTGCTCCCGTATAAATACGAGCACCTTTAATATCAACACCGATGAAATTAATATTTGGATAGACACGTGCTAATCCAACAGTATATTCACCTTTACCACATCCTAATTCGAGGACAATCGGGTTGTCATTATGGAAATACTGCTCTCGCCAATGTCCCCGCATCTCAAACGGAACTTCACTGACAACGCTATAAGGATATTGGAAAACGTTCTTAAACGTCTCCATTTCTGCAAATTTCTGTAACTTACCTTTACTCATAGTGCAAAGGTACAACAAAAATAAGGAACAGGCTGTAAGGAGTAGGATTTAATTTATTTAGACTGACTGTATAACCATTATTTTATCTCATTACAAGATATTTTTGTATCTTTGTACACCAAAATAGATTCATCATGGCTATAAAAGCAGCATTCTTCGATATAGACGGAACATTAGTATCCTTCCAATCGCATCAGATTCCAGCCTCCACAATACAGGCTATCAAACAAGCAAAGGAACAAGGTGTGAAGATATTCATTTCTACAGGTCGCCCTGTAGCGATTATAAATAATATCGACTCTATTCGTCATCTCATCGACGGATATATCACTTTCAATGGGGCAAGGACTTTCGTTGGCGACAAGGACATTACGCTTATGCCCATCCCAGAAAACGAGGTGAGAGCTATGCTTGACGATGCAAGTCGACGTGACTATTCTGTTTTGGTATGTGGTAGAACTAATGTGGCGCTTTACAATCATAAACGCATCTTTGATGAGGTATTCGTCCAAGACTTGAATGTGAATAATATAGACATTCAGAAACCTGTAGAACCGCTTCTCTATCAACCAGTCTTACAACTTACCCCTTTCTTCAGTGAGGAAGAAGAGAAAGGTATTTTACCTTTCATGCCACATTGCACATCAGCACGTTGGCATCCAAGTTTTACTGACATAACCTTACAAGGAGCTGACAAGGGGAATGCTTTAAGGCAAATGGCAAAGCATCTTGGACTGAGTTTGGAAGAATGTATTGCCTTCGGTGATGGTGGGAACGACATCAGTATCCTACAAACAGCAGGTATCGGAGTAGCAATGGGAAATGCGAATGACAGCGTAAAGGCTGTGGCTGATTATATAACAACAAGTGTTGACAATGATGGAATACGCAATGCCTTTACTCATTTTGGTGTCATCAATAATTCATAAACAAAGCTTATAACATTCAGACGTCAGTATTGATGTAAACAAATTCTAAACATAGGAAATAAAGAAAGTAATGTCAAATAACATAGAACGTTCTTCACAAGAGAAGCGTACAGCCTTTGTGGTAATCTTTGCCTTCTGTGTAATGATTGCTGAAGTAATCGTGGGACTATCTTCCCATTCTATGGCACTCTTCGCAGATGGTGTACACATGGGGTCACACGTATTGGTTATCGGACTTAACTGGGCCGCTTACATACTCGTACGAAGATTGAAGAACAAGGGAACAACTCATTATGACACAGAGAAAATACTGAACCTATCGGCTTTTACAAGTGGTATTCTATTGATTCTTATGGCTATCTTTATAATCGTAGAAGCAGTAGAACGATTCACTGCTGAGAGGGAGATTCTCAACTATGAACTTGCACTTATCACAGCTGGCATAGGCTTAGTGGCAAATACGATCAGTGCTTCTGTACTTCATGGACACGATGGCACAACGGATTACAACAGTCATGCTGCTTATCTCCACGTCCTCTCAGATGCGTTAACAGAGATTGGGGCTATCATAGGAATACTTTGCGCTATGTTTTGGCATATCACATGGATAGACTCGGTAGTAGCAGTAATAAGTGCGTTGGTCGTTCTTCGCTGGGCTAAAAGACTACTCTGGGATACGGGGAGATCGCTTACAAAGGCATAACCCTACCCTTCTCTGTAAAAAAGAAAGGTTCTTCCGAAATATGGAGTTATTTGTTAAAGCTCCTATATTATAAAGCATACAGAAATACGGAAAGGGATGCCCTTATCACTCAAAACATATGAAGAGTCTTCTTTCTCTCACAGAATTACACAGAAGAACAGATTTTACAAAGGTACACAGAGACATTAAGTCAACCGATGACACAGAGCGTTTCAGCTAACGTTAAAGGAAGCGGCCCCTCCCCCAACCTCTCCCCCGCAGGGAAGGGGCGTAGTATGTGAGGTTACCCCTATAGGGCTGCTGATAAGAGGATAGAACGAAGCGTACACCCTCTCCATAGGGGTACCTCGGTGATCACGCCCCTTCCCTTCGGGGGAGGGGTTGGGGGAGGGGCCGCTCTCTCTCATTTTCTCCTTTTTTCTTTCACAGAACTACACAGAAGAACAAAATACACAAGGTTTCACAGAGACATTAAGTCAACCGATAACACAGAGCCTTTCAGCTACGTTAGCTATAACGCTCTGTGATATCAGTCGTCGCTTGCCGGCGTTTGTGGGTTCTCTCTGTTAGCAGAAAGGCTTCTGTTCAACTGTGAAAATCTGTGAGAAAAAAATCAACGAGCTACCACCATAAAAACTTGCCCCATGACACCAACCATGGTGCCAGGGGCAAGAAACGAAAATTAAATTACCGATGTATCGTCATTGATATCACATCAATGGATTCCCGCTGGAAACATAATTAAAACTAAATTAATCAATTCAGTATTATTAAAACCGAACTTTTTCTTTCTTTAATATTGGCCCTATTGGCCTCATTAGGCCCATTAGCCCAATAATCTCTTTTATCCTTGGCCAGCTACCGGGCCACTTCCTCCTCCATTCTTTTTCTTATCCTCCTTTTTCTTGTCTTTCTCTGCTTCCTCCTTCTTCCTCACCGACTCGTAAGAGTTTGCGGCAAGTTCTCGTTTCAATTCTCCTCCAGGCGTGAAGACAACACGAGGCTTAATGGTTGCGGTCTTAAACTCCTCTTCCTTTTCGGCTCCTTTGCTCGACAGTGTGACACGCATCGAGCCAAACTCGCCCAACTGAATACTGAAACCATCACGGAGATAATGGGGCAAACAATCGATAAAGTTATACAACACGTTCGACACATCACCACGCGTCAAAGACGAACGCCCCGCAATGTCACGTGCAATGTCGTCGAGCGACTTATGCCCAAGGTTAACAGGGTTTGCATAAAACTTCACTTCCTCCCGCTTCTGCGGATTTTTCTTTGGTACTAAACGAATTTTCATGATTCTTTCGACTTTAAATTATTAATACTATTGTTGTTTATCATAGCGTAGGGCAGCACGCCTCTGCAGCTTTCTTCGTGCTTCTTCATGCTGCCCCATTCTATTTTCTTGGTTTGTTTCCTGCCTTTCATCATCTCTTCTTTCCTCCTTTCTGCACCCTTTTCTCGCTAAATACGCATCCCCTTGCTGCGCAATACGTATCTACATGCCGTTAGATGCGGTGAGCGTTGCTGCTGAATACGGTGAGCGCTGTTGTTAGATACGCATCTAACGGCTGCGCAATGCGTATCTACGAGTAGCTAAATACGCATCCGCCAACACGTAAATACGGTGAGCGCAGCGACGGAATACGCATTCAGCAGAAATCTTGTCCGTTAGGCACTCCCTCCCGTTCGGCTACTCTTGCTACACATTTCTATTTAACAAAAATCTTTTAATAAAAGAGTGCGATATAAACAGAATTTAAGAGATTTAATTACTAAAAATCAATGATTTCAGTATTATACAATATAATTCTTATCACAAATTTTAAGTTAATTGAGATGTGTAGAAAGAGTAGCCCCTTCGAGGAGGGCCGGGGTGGGGTTTCACGGCTGTAGTTAAGGTGTCCACTTTTAGAGAGTGAAACTTATTAAAAGCAATTGCAAGGACTACTTAAACAACGGACTGACGTTGGCCCCATTTTCGCGATTGCCCCAGTACACAATGAGGCCACCAGTATTGAAGCTCAGGTAGTATTTTTGGTATTCATTCGTTGAGGTACCACTTGACGTCCAATAGAAGCCATGGTCGCCAACACCAGTCAACTTACCAGTCTCATAGCTACCCAAAGCGGGTAAATAGAAATAATTACCAGCATCGGCTGCAGGAGGGAGTTCAGTAGAACTAGACCAAGGATAACTATAAGAGTCCATGCGCCAATCGAATCCGTTTACAGCTGTGTTTGGATTAAATCCACTTATGTTTGCCTTCTTCTTAAACCACATGCCACCTTTATATAAATGACCCATAGTAGTCCATAGTTCGTCACCGTCCCAACGAGGATCGCCCTTTGCAGCGTACCATGTCATCTCGTTTACGTTAGGAAGGTCTTTACATGGAGTGTGGGTTGCTTTATTATCAGAACCGTAAGTAAATGTTCTGTTACAATAACGAGGGTCGCTGTTGCTCTGGGGCCAATCTGAGGCTCTGTTACCATTTAGTGTTGGCTGGCTGCCACCAAGGTCCCATTCTTGCCCCTTCCAGTACTGTTCCTGTGCGTCCCACATGTAGTATTTGTCGCCGAGGTAGTTCTTTATCTGCAAATCAGCTTCCATGTTGACATATTCATTCTTTGCAAAGGTATGAGAAGGAATGATCTTGGTAATTGTTCCCTCTATTTGTGTCGCAACATCCTTTACCCAGTAACGAATTCTTAATGTGTGTGTACCGGGCTTGATAACCATGTAAGCACCATTGGTTGTTAGGCTGGCAGAAGTGTTTGTCAAAGGGAAACCGTTAGCATAAGCACCACTCCCCTTGGTTTCAAGCACAATTTGTTTTCCGTTACCTGTACCTGTTAAGGCACCTGTACCAGTTGCTGCAGTTGGATCAAGGGTGTAGGTAGATGTAGATGTAATGTCGTTATCTGATGTTACCTCTATCTTAGTGAGATAGCAATACTTTAGTACATCATTGCTTGTATAAGGCTTAAAAACAAGGTAAGCGGCCTTGTGGTCGAGTGCAAACTCAAACTCGTGGCTTGTAGCATTGCGTGTTGCCTTGGCTATACCGCAATCGCCTGATGCTCCAAAGTGGGCTGTAGTGTTAGGCTCTGTTTGAGTCTGATTCGCAGAGATAGTTACTTTGTCTTGATTACCATTCTTGCCAGGATAGTACACTTCGTATGAAGATTTGGCGGTGTATTTACCAGGCATTAAGAACTTGAAAGAGGCTGTCTTGCCCGTTGGCGAATTGCTACTTTGCTTCCAATTGCCGCTATCATCCTTTACCCAAATCTTATCGCCTGCTTCCCAATAGAATTTGCCATCTGCCTCCATAGTTGTACGTGTTGCAGGTTCGCCAGTGCAGAATGCGGTTAAGCCTTTATCGTCAGTGGAGGTTTTGCCGTTCTGTGCTAAATCATCATTTGCACAAGAGGCAAAGGCTAATGTTAAACCACACACGACAGCCAAAGACGCTAGTCGTGTGATAAATAAATGTCGTTTCATTGTTTTCTTCATTTTTACTTAGTTCTCTTTGTTAATAACTCTCTGTTAGTCTTCCCAAGCGGAAAAATCGTCTTCGTTCTCATTGTCAGCTCCCTGCCATGCTGGTGCTTGCTTAGCACTGCTGATGGTTCCTCCAGGTGTTGCAGGGTTATGCTGACCATTAAAAGGAGACCCCGCCATTAAATTAGTGGTTTCGTTTACCTGAACTATTTCACACTTTGGTGCAGAATAGTTCTTCTTTTGTTTCTTTTTCTCCATTGTTTTATTGATTAAAAATAGTTATTATTTCGTGCTTAATTTCTTCTTATTTCAGTTTACGTAGGGACACAAAAAAGCGAACAAAGGAAACTCCGAAAAGTCCTTTGTTTACAGGGGTTGCACGGCACGCCTCGCGCGCGTATGCGTGAAGAAAAAAGTGGGGAGATTAGGCCTGGCCTATATGAGAGAGAGAGAGAGAGAGAGAGAGAGTACAAAATTATTTGGAACTACCAAATAATTTGCCATATTTTTTTCGTCTTTCTTCGTTAAAGAATCTAATGCAGCGCAAAGCGTGTCTGCGCCTTTATTTCCTAATAAGGTGCAAACATTTGCTGAATTAATATTCTTTATGACTCTCATCGTTATTACGAGTTAATTTTAATTTAACTGGGCGCAAAGGTAGTGAGAATATATGAAACAAACAAGAAATTAGCAAAAAAATATAAAAAAGAAAGTGAATTATCGCTGTCCGATTTCCCCAATCTCTATGTGGCTACTCAAAGAAACCTTGTATTGAGACATAACTCATAAGTAGAATTCTTATCATTGTTGCCAAGCCTGAGAAGCTCCAGAGTCTCTTTATTTTGTTCTTCATTAGTGTTATAGGCAGATTGGCTATAAGCGTAATCCATATTTGTATTTTTATATCATTCGCACTCTCTCCATAGAAGTATCTTAGAGGGAAATTCTGTTTTAATTACTTAAATAAAGTCTCTATTTGCCATCCTCTCTTATAGATAGGTATAATATCTTCTGCCGACATCTGAAAATCATTTGTCAGCAGAGATATTAATCTGATCTTCCCTTTCTTGGTCTTATCCTGATATGTGATTTTTCCTACTTTATGGTAGATATCTTTTTCTCTGGTATTCTTCCTCGCACAGAGTTACACTGAAGAACAGATTTCACAAAACCATTCAGAAGCGTTAAGCCAAACCGATAACAGAGAGCGTTTCAGCTATTGTTGGGTGTTGGGTGTTAAATGTTAGGTGTTGATGGTTAGCAGAAAGGCTCTGTGATATCTATCGTCGCTTGCCGGCGTTTGTGGGTTCTCCCTGTTCGCAGAAAGGTTTCTGTTCATCTGTGAGAATCTGTGAGAAAGAAAATACCCAACAGGCTTCTTGTGTTCTAAAAATTTGTGAGAGACAAAAAGTTCAATGGGTTTTTCTTGTGTTTGTATTTCAAAATATTCAACTTATCTATACACAAAAGTAAGGAAACAAAATTGGGGATATACTTCTCCTTTTATCCATACGACCATAAAAGTCGGATAAAAGAGATGTATATCCCCAAACTCTGTCTATCTAATTTATCAAAAACTTATTCCGTGTACAAGAAGCGCTTGATAGATTTCTTTGGTGTCTTCTCAAACTCTTCTTCATGAATACGTATCTCTGAAACCTTACAATAGGCTGGTACAATAGCGTTCAACTGTGTACGATTCTCTTCCATGATATTTTTAATATCGTCAGCATTAAGTCCTAAGTTCTGAGCTTCATCATAATCAGGATGTACCAAAGCTATAAGCTTCTCTCCACTCTGAATAACCAAGCATTCATTTACGAGAGGAAGAGAGTTTAACTTGTCTTCTATCTCTTCTGGATAGATATTCTGCCCATTACTACCCAAGAGCATATTCTTCGAACGTCCTTTAATAAAGACATTCCCGTCTTCGTCCATCAGACCAAGGTCGCCTGTATGGAACCATCCGTCCTTGTCGATTGTCTGACTTGTGTCTTCTTCGTTCTTATAATATCCTAAGAGGACATTAGGACCCTTGGTAAGAATTTCTCCTGGAATGTTCGTTGGATCAGAACTATCTATACGTACTTCTTGATGTAAGGCAGCTTGTCCACAAGAACCTTGCTTAAAGCTATGCCAATCACGATAACAAATAATTGGTCCACATTCCGTTGCACCGTAACCTACCGTATACGGGAACTCTATACGACGTAAGAAAGATTCAATCTCACCATTGAGGGCTGCACCACCAATAATAATCTCATATAGATTACCACCAAATGCTTGATAAACTTGTTCACGTATTTTGGCACGTACCTTCTTATTAATAACTGGCATGTTAAGAAGCAAACGCATACGATTGTTCTGTATCTTTGGAAAGACTTTCTTACGAATAATCTTCTCTATGACCAATGGTACGGCAATCATTATTACTGGCTTCACTTCCTGCAAAGCTTGCGAAATAATTGCAGGAGAAGGTATGCGAGTTAGGTAATAGATATGAACACCTGAGAGGAACTCAAAGATAAACTCAAATGCCATTCCATACATGTGGGCCATCGGAAGGATACTGATGACATTATCGCCTGGCTTTATGATATTACCTAACACATGCTTTGCGAAATCAGCATTACTCCACAAAGAGCGATAAGGAAGCATAACACCTTTTGAACGTCCTGTCGTCCCACTTGTGTAATTTATCAAAGCCAATTCATCTGGACTCTGTTCACGATAGTAATGGATATTTTCTTGACGGAAATACTTCGGATAACGACGCCCAAACTCCTCATTGAGATGTTCGCGTGCATAGGTTAATTTGTCTGTACGACTTACTACCAATGAATAATCAGGGATATAGATGATACCTTCCAACTTTGGCATCTTCATGGCGTCAACCTGTGTCACTACGACGTCACCAACAAAGAGTAGTTTTGCATCAGAGTGATTAACAATATTATGAATCTGCTCTGGCATAAACTCATGTAAGATAGGTACAGCTACTGCACCATAGGTGAGCACGGCAAGAAAGGCAGCTGCCCATGCAGAAGAGTTCCTTCCACAAAGCGCTATCTTATCTCCTCGTTTAACACCACTTGCCTCAAACATAATGTGCAACTTCTCTATCTTTCTTGCAACATCATGATATTGGAGGGTCTTACCCTTATAATCGGTTAGAGCATCACGATCCCAAAATTCGATGATACTCTTCTCTATTAATTCATTAAAACTTGGAATCTTTTCCATTGCACAATATTTCAAACTCTGTGCAAAGATACATATTAATAAGCACATTTCAAAATATTATGCGCAGAAAAGTACAAAGATGAATTGAAAAGAAACATAAAAAGCGACGCATCTAAACGAAAAAAAATGCCCCCTTGACACCAACAATGGTGACAGGGGGGTGTCATACGTTCATACGACTTGCCCAAAACGAGTGTATACAATATTAAAGAACTCAAAAACAACAAGCCATTTTATCACAATTGTAGCATCTTAGAAGACAAAGGGTACATCAGTGCGGAAAATCAACTTGACATTTTTGATACTGTCAACATCAGGCTTGAATGTCCATATAGGCTTATCCAAAAGAACTGAAAGCCAACCTTCAACCCTATAGCAAAGGCAAGAAAGAGGATTGAAACAGTACTTTCACAACTTACAAACCAGTTCCTCGTCATCAGAAAGTACGCCAAAGAAACATGCGCTCTTTTTGTCCGAATAGTGGGAAAAGTCTGTGCGATGACCGCATTAGAACACATCAACTACATTATCAACAAACCTATAAGCAGGTTCAAATACACGCTGATTTAATTCCACTAATGGGTTGAGACTATCAAATATACCCGAAAAGCATAATATACATCAAATGTCAATACACTTATAAAATTATGATCAAAGTGTTTGGTAATCTCGAGAATATCGTAACATCTGCTCTGTGTATGACTCTGAATAATCTACGACAACATCTATTACTTCACCAAGATCATTATAAACAGGTGTAAGGACTGGGTTTATAAACCCTTTATAAGGTGCTATATTCAAGTTTTCATAGCGACGTAATACTTCTGCATGAAGAACAGGATTCAGTTTGATAGCATACTTCTCAACTAAAGCACGAGCCATATAGAAGTCTCCTTCGCTCTTAATACGCTGTATCTCTGCAAGTTGATAAGCAAAGATATACCGTAAAGTTTCATAGTCATTAATACGCACAAATGTTTTTGATTGGCCTGTCTTTTCATCTTTACGAGTTACAAGCTCTACAACATTATCATCTTTTCCTAACTCCAAAGCCCATTGCGCAATAAGTGCACGGTTCTGCATGTGCGACTCTTCTATCTGTTTGCCAGGTTTAATACGGACTTGTTGGGTGAGCAAACCATTCATCATATAACTATAATACTGCGCCTTATAAGCTTCTTCATTATCTAAGAGTCCAAGCTCTAAAAGTTTCTGATCTGCTATATAATATAACCCAAATAAATCAGCACGAGCCTCTTCTATAGTATTACCATAGTTCTTCAACGCATCAGGATCAGTACCTGGCAGTAATCGTCCACTCCCATGTCCTAAGCATTCATGAAGATCTGTATGAAGGTCATCGGTCTTATCAGCATATAGTTCTAATAGTCTTCGTGTATCATCGTCAATGACAAACTCCTCACGAAAGCCGTTTCCTTTCGCAGCCATATTGTAAGCATGGGTAAGATTAGATATTGTCACACTCTTCGAACCATGCTCTGCTCGAATCCAGTCAGCATTTGGCAGATTTATACCTATAGCTGAAGATGGATACTCATCACCTCCCAACATTGCAGCACAAACAACATTTGCTGTAACACCTTTTACAACCTCTTTCCTAAACAAAGGCTTAATTGGTGAATGGTCCTCAAACCACTGTGCATTAGCAGAAATAGTTTGTGTACGGTGTGTGGCTTTAAGATCTTTATATTCAACGATACCTTCCCATGAGCCTTTCAATCCCATAGGATCACCATAGACCTCAATAAAACCATTGATAAAGTCTATACGACCATTCTGCTCACGTAACCACTCAATAGAATATGTATCGAAATCATATAAATCACCTGTCTCATAATAACGAATTAACAATTCTATCACACGTTGCTGTCGTTTGTTTTCAACAAATTCTTTTGCACAATTTAGCCAGAATACTATCTGTCTAATCGCAGCCCCATATTTCCCTTCTATTTTCCAGACATCTTCACGGATTAAATCACCTTCTTTTACAAGAGTAGAATTTAATCCATAAGATGGTACTTCACTTATTGGGCCTTCTTGCTTTAACTTAGCATAAAATTCTTCAACCTCCTGCTGAGAAACTCCGTCATAATAATTACATGCAGAGGAGCGTACAATATCTTTACCATCCGACTTATCAACTCGCTTTGGAAGAACTGTCGGATCAAAGATTACAGGACATAGCTCATCGAGCAAAGACGTTACTGTCTCTCCCTCGTTAAGCGGAAGCTGATTAGTATCAAGCGCTAAGACTTCTTTACGAAAGAAATCTTCTGTAAATAATGGTGAGAACTTATCGCACGCATAATGATGATAAATACCATTAGCAAACCAAACGTGCTTCAGATATTCCTCTAAAGCACGAAAATTATAATCTAACTTTTCACCATTATAGTTCAAATAGACAGCCTCTAAAGTCTTTCTAATACGGAGGTTGTATTTGCCGAACTGATCAAATGTTATATCACGTCCAAATAGCGTAGCTTGCGACAAACAATATATTAACTGTTTTTGCCTAATTGTCAGTGATTCGAAATCCGGGAGCCGATATCGTAATAGTTGTATATCGGCAAACCGTTCATCCTGAAAGTTAAAAGTTTCCTCTCCTATTGATTCGATCATTTTTTATTTATTTCTTAAGCGGTTTCTTCACACGTACATCTTCAGATGAGTGTTGTGTTGAATGCCGCATTCTATAGTCACGTGGGGTGACACCATTTAGTTTATAGAAAGAAGCATAGAATGATTGTCTGTTTGAGAAACCCACCATATCACTGATATCTTCCATATTCAGCTCTTGATAACGTTTATCAACCAATAGAGCCATAGCCTCCTCTATTCTGAATTTGTTAACGAATGACGTATAGTTCATGTGAAATCTCACATTTACTACCGCCGAGATGTAGCGTGTATTAGTCCCCAAGTCCTCAGCAAGTTGCTTGGCAGAATAATTCTTGTCTTTGTAACGTTGCTGAATAAGAATGATATTAAGGATTTTCTCCTTTAATTCATCCATTAGTTGCGGACTGACCAAACTTCGGTAAGCAGCTACCTTCTCTTTCTTTTCAGTTAAATTGTACTTAGCCATAATCCGTGTATTTTTAGTTACCTATTTGTTATTACACTGCAAATATAACATTTTTAATTAAGAATGTCAAGTTTATAGCAAGTTTTTTAATATCTATTAGTTATTATATTTCACAAAGAAATAATTACACTCTCTATTATCCATGTATAAATTATTTACATATATAATCTTAACATCTTTTTATACAAAGCGTTTCCGATTTTATCTTTTTACGTTCTTCTTTACATAAGACAAATCTTATACGTCATAAACAAAGAACCATCACCTTTATATTTTTTTAACCTTACCCCGTCACAAATGTTACCTTGTTCACTTTCTTTCATCATATACCTTTGCATCCGAAAATAACATTATTGAAATAAATATAGAACTAAGAAACATGGCAGAAAACAAAATGTTCTGTTTCCAATGTCAGGAAACAGCAAAAGGTACAGGGTGTACTATTCAAGGTGTATGTGGTAAGAAAGCAGACACAAGCCGTTGGCAAGATTTGTTACTTGGCGTTGTAAGAGGTGTTGCTACTATAGCAGATTCACTTCGCAAAGCTGGTATAGAAACGAATCAAGAGGTTGGTGATTATCTCGTAGATGCACTTTTCGCTACGATTACAAATGCCAACTTTGACGATCAAGCTATATTAAATAAGGTGGACAATGGTGTTCGAATTAAGCACGAACTTCTTTCTCTTGCAAAAGAGAAGAATGTAACTCTACCTGATTACCAAGAAGTAAATTGGGGAGGTGAGAAGGCTGACTACGAAGCAGAAGGTAATCGCGAAGGTGTACTCCGTACAGAGAATGAGGATATACGTTCGTTGAAAGAGTTGACAGTCTTAGGTTTGAAGGGTATGGCTGCTTACTACGAGCATGCTTCACGCCTCAACGAGCGCAACGAAGACATCATCGCCTTCATGGAGAAGGCTCTTGCTACCATTTCAAACCCAGCTGCTGACATGGATACATTGCTGGCTACAGTAATGGAAACTGGTAAATTCGGTGTAGATGCAATGGCATTGCTTGATAAAGCGAACACGCAGGCATACGGTAATCCAGAACTTACAAAGGTTAATATTGGTACTGGTAGCCGTCCAGGTATACTTATTTCTGGTCATGACTTGAAGGATATTGAGCAACTATTGGAGCAGACAGAGGGTACTGGTGTAGACGTTTATACTCATGGTGAGATGCTCCCAGCTCACTATTATCCACAGTTGAAGAAATACAAGCACCTTGTAGGCAACTATGGTAATGCATGGTGGAAACAGAAAGAAGAGTTCGAGACATTCAATGGTCCTATCGTCTTCACGACGAACTGTATTGTTCCTCCATCACCAAAGGCAAGCTATAAGGATCGTGTCTTCACGACTAATGCAACTGGTTTCCCTGGTTGGAAGCACATCGTAGCTGATGAGAATGGTCATAAGAACTTCTCTGAAGTAATTGAGATCGCAAAGACATGTAAGGCTCCAACAGCTATCGAACAGGGTGAGATTGTCGGTGGATTTGCTCATGCACAAGTATTTGCGTTAGCTGATAAGGTCGTTGAGGCCGTTAAGAGTGGTGCTATCCGCAAGTTTGTTGTAATGAGTGGGTGTGATGGTCGTATGAAGAGCCGTGATTATTATACAGAGTTTGCAGCTCAGCTACCAAAGGATACTGTTATCTTGACCAGTGGTTGTGCTAAGTTCAAATACAATAAACTGAACCTTGGTGACATCAATGGTATTCCACGTGTATTGGATGCAGGACAGTGTAATGACTCTTATTCATGGGCTGTAGTTGCATTAAAGCTGAAAGAAATCTTTGGTGCAAATGATATTAACGACCTTCCTATCGAGTTCAACATCGCATGGTATGAGCAGAAGGCAGTTATCGTCCTACTTGCCCTACTCTACCTTGGTATCAAGAATATTCACATCGGTCCTACATTGCCAGCCTTCGTTTCTCCAAACGTTCTGAAGGTATTGGTTGAAAACTTTGGTCTGGGCGGTATTACCTCTGTTGAGGAAGACCTCAAGAACATGGTAGGATAAATTAATCACATATATAAACTTGAAGCTCATTCTTTTTTTGAATGGGCTTTTTTTATACCTTTCAGAGAAATGAGAAATAGAACCTGTTAAAGAAAGGAGATATACATCTACCTCCTTTCTTCCTTCTACAAGTGAAAATCTAAATAATAAGATTTCAGCTATAAAGAAGCTAATAAAAGAAGTGAGAACGTTAAACAAACACGAAGAATACGTTAGACATTTCTGTGGTTAATCCCCTTCTATTTGAGGAAAGGACAGGAATAAGACTATTACTCATGCTTTTATGTCAATATTTTTCGTCCCCATCAATTCTAACACATGCTCTTTAAGCTCACAGAAAAGCCTTATCTACGTTCAAGAACATGCCCTTCTTACATATTGAAGACGCCCTTCTTGAAGCAAGAGAAGCACCTTCTTTTACTATGCATATAATCTACTGAAACACAATTTATTATACAACCAATGCCAAGAGGAGGTATAGTATTATTTTGAGAAGATTACACACATATTAATGTCATGCTTTTTCATAATCCTACCGATTACCTTGAAATGTAGAGCGATTACTGATACGTCCTTATGAAGATGCTGGCAAATAAAGTAAGCAAATCCATCTTTTATTGAGAAATGGGAACTGCCAACGACTTTCTTGCGTGTTATCTTATGAGGAGAACGAAATATCCAACAACTTGAGGTACACAGAGAGTGTACATGTGAAGAGCTTACAACAATCACAAACTTAATCAAAAAACATGCAGAGAAACAAGTTCTAAAGCATAGGAAAGTTTGCACATATCCCTCGAAAAGGATGATAAACTAAACAATAGTTGAGTTCAAACATCATAGTTAGAATTAAATTAAATATAAATTTAAGGTTTATTATCCGTAAAAAGATAAATTATTAATAATAATTTGTATCTTTGTGCTATCATTAAGAAAATTATCAACTCAAAATAAACACAATGCAGAAAAAAGCACTTATCACGGGTATTACAGGCCAAGATGGTTCCTATTTGGCAGAATTGTTACTCGAAAAAGGTTATGATGTGCATGGAACTATCCGTCGTTCATCAGTAGATTTTCGTGAGCGTATAGCTCATTTAGAGGGGGCGTCCTCACTTCCATTTGCATTATGCTGACCTCGGCGATTCTATGAGTATTCTTGGAGTAATCAGCAAAGTACGCCCTGATGAGATTTATAATCTTGCAGCGCAAAGTCATGTACAGGTCAGCTTCGACTCTCCAGAGTTTACAGCTGACGTCGACGCTGTGGGCGTATTACGTATTCTTGAAGCTGTTCGTCAGTTGGGAATGACAGAGACTTGTCGTATCTATCAAGCTTCGACATCCGAATTATACGGCAAGGTTGAGGAGGTTCCACAGAACGAAAACACCCCATTCCACCCTTACAGTCCCTACGCAGTTGCTAAGCAATATGGTTTCTGGATTGTGAAGGAATATCGTGAGGCTTATAATATGTATTGTTGCTCTGGTATTCTTTCAATCATGAGAGTGAGCGTCGTGGAGAAACCTTCGTTACTCGTAAGATTACACTTGCTGCAGCTCGTATCAAACAGGGTAAGCAAGACAAGCTCTACTTGGGCAACCTCGGTTCTCTTCGTGACTGGGGATATGCTAAGGACTACGTAGAGTGTATGTGGTTAATCCTCCAACAAGAACAACCAGAGGATTTCGTTATTGCAACGGGTGTACAACATAGTGTTCGAGAGTTCTGCTATTACGCTTTCAAACGTGTAGGAATAGAACTTGAATTCCAAGGCGAAGGCATGGACGAAAAGGGTATTGACAAGGCAACTGGAAATGTTATCATTGAAGTAAGTCCTGATTTTTATCGTCCAACAGACGTTGTCAATCTCTGGGGAGACCCAACAAAGGCAAAGGCAAAACTTGGATGGAATCCTAACAGTACCAGCTTTGAAGAGCTTGTCAACATTATGGTAGACAGCGACATGGCAAAAGTTGCATCTGAAGGTGCTGCTGAGAAGGTTAGGACAAATCTTGAAGAGTATTTGGAGAAAGGTATCGTTAAGTAGGACATCTTTCGTCATTCTCTCTCCTCACAGAGAGAGATAATTACTGCTTATGCTGATAGTTGGCGATTCTCAATAGTCGCTTTCTATCAGCTATTGTTACTTTTTACAGTCTATTCAACAAATACGCAATGAATAAAAATAGTAAGATATACGTCGCTGGACACAATGGATTGGTTGGCTCAGCAATATGGAACAATCTTCTACAACGAGGATACAAGAATCTTGTTGGACGAAGTCATAAAGAACTGGACCTAACTGATCAGCAAGCTGTAAAGCGATTCTTTGATGAGGAAAGCCTGATGCTGTTGTTCTCGCAGCTGCATTTGTAGGAGGAATTATGGCTAACTACCTCTATCGGGCAGACTTTATCATGCAAAACATGAAGATACAATGTAATGTTATCGAACAAAGCTATCTTCATGGAGTAGAGAAACTCCTCTTCCTTGGTAGTACATGCATCTATCCAAAGAATGCACCACAGCCAATGCACGAAGACTCTCTATTGACTTCTCCTTTGGAATACAGTAATGAAGAGTATGCTATTGCAAAAATAGCTGGACTGAAGATGTGTGAAAGCTATAACCTTCAGTATGGTACGAATTACATAGCAGTTATGCCAACAAACCTCTATGGGCCTAATGATAACTTCCATTTGGAGAACTCTCATGTGATGCCAGCAATGATGCGCAAGATTTACCTTGCCAAACTAATCCACGAGAATGATTGGGATGCTATACGTAATGATATGAACAAGCGCCCTATCAATCCAACCGACAAGTTGCGTGCAGAGATTGGTGAAGGTAATGTTGATGGTAAGAATACAGAAGAACGTATCTTGAAAGCTCTCGCTTTCTTATGGTATTGAGAATAATAAGGTAACGCTATGGGGTGACGGAAGTCCATTACGTGAGTTCCTTTGGAGTGAAGATATGGCTGATGCCAGCGTTCATATCCTATTGAACGTAGATTTCAAGGACATCATTGGGATTGAGAAATACTCAAGTGTTTTCTATGGTGCAAAGGTTGATGGTGTAGTCGACCGGAACAATTCTGAAGGCCGTGGTGGTGCTATCCCATCATTAGGAGAGATTCGTAACTGTCACATCAACGTAGGTACTGGCAAAGAACTTACCATCAAAGAACTTGCAGAACTTGTCAAGAAGACTGTTCACTTTGAAGGAGATATAATCTGGGATACCGAGAAGCCGAATGGTACACCACGAAAACTCATTGATGTAGAGAAATTGCACCGCCTTGGTTGGACACACAAAGTGGAAATAGAAGGTGGTGTTGAGAAACTCTACGAGTGGTATCAAGAAAGCTTAAAGTAATTTATATCATTGATTGGGCATATTGGGCATATCAGCCCAATAAGCCTAATTAGACTAATAAGTCCACCCTACCGCAAACAACATTCATTCATTAAAATCTTTACTATATGAAGAAACAAGTATTACTAACCGCAGCATTATTGTCTGCTACAAGCATGATGGCACAGAAGCTAACGTATCCACAAGCTCCAAAGGATGGGACTGTAGACACCTATTATGGAGTGAAAGTTGCCGATCCTTATCGCCCATTAGAGAATGATAGTTCTAAAGCTACTGCTGAATGGGTAGCTGCTGAGAACAAGGTTACACAGGAGTATCTCTCTCGTATTCCGTTCCGTGGGAAACTCCTAAAACGTATGAAGGAGTTATCAAACTATGAGAAGGTATCAGCTCCTTCCTACATTAAATCTATTGGGAAATGGCTCTTCTACAAGAATGATGGTCTGCAGAACCAGAGTGTACTGTATATCATGGATCGACTTGGGGATGAGAAGAACGCACGTGTATTCCTTAACCCTAACCAACTATCATCAGACGGAACTGTTGCATTGAAAGGTATCTACTTCTCACACAACGGCAAGTATGCAACCTACTCTATCTCTCGCAGCGGAAGCGACTGGCAGGAGTTCTATGTAATGGATGTCAAGACAGGAAAACTGCTTGATGACCATATTAATTGGGCCAAATTTTCTGGCGCATCATGGCAAGGTGATGGTTTCTACTACAGTGCCTACGATGCTCCACAGAAAGGACATGAGTTCAGTAATGTCAATTCTGTACAGAAGATCTACTATCATAAGATAGGTACTCCACAGTCTGAAGATGTCCTCTTCTACCAAAATCCAGCAAACCCAATGCGTTTCTATGCTGTAAGTGTTAATGAAGAAGAGACCATGATGTTCCTCTATGAAAGCGGTGCAGGCTCAGGCAACATCGTTTATGTACGTGATCTCCGCCAACCTAATAGTCAATTCATTCAGATGACATCTAATCTTGACCTGCAGTATAGCCTGGTTGAGACTATTGGTGATAAGATGTACTTCCTTACTAATGATGGTGCACCTAAGAACCGACTGATGGTCACAGACCTCAAGCACCCTGGTTTCAGTGAATGGAGAACCCTTGTACCAGAGTCTAAGGATATGCTTGAAGGAGTTACCTTTGCTGATGGAAAGATGATTCTGAACTATATGAAAGATGCTTCCAGCCACGCGTACGTTTATTCTATGGATGGTAAACAACTCTCAGAGATTAAACTTCCGACATTAGGTAGTGCAGCTTTCTATGGAGAGAAAGATCGTAAAGAGGTTTTCTATTCCTTCTCTTCTTTCACCGTACCAACTACCATCTATCAGTATGACCTCAGTTCTGCAAACAGTAAGGTATATGCAGCACCTAAGGTAAAGTTCAAAGAGTCTGACTATGTCTGCGAACAGGTCTTCTATCCAAGTAAGGACGGAACAAAGATACCTCTCTTTATCACTTATAAGAAAGGTTTGAAGCGCAATGGTAAGAACCCAGTATTCCTCTATGCATACGGTGGATTCAATATAGCCTTGACTCCTTACTTCTCTTCTGTACGTATTCCTTTCATCGAAATGGTGGAATCTATGCACAAGCATCCCTTCGTGGTGGCAGTGAGTATGGTGAGGATTGGCACGTAGCTGGTACGAAGATGCAGAAACAGAATGTTTTTGATGACTTCATTGCAGCTGGTGAATGGCTCATCGAGAATAAATATACAAGTAAAGATTACCTCGCTATCGTTGGTGGCTCAAATGGTGGTTTGCTCATAGGAGCTTGCATGACACAGCGTCCCGACCTTTACAAAGTATGTATCCCACAAGTAGGTGTTATGGATATGTTACGCTATCATAAGTTTACTATTGGTTGGAACTGGGCACCAGACTACGGAACAAGTGCTGACTCAAAGGAGATGTTTGATTATCTCCACGCTTACTCTCCACTCCACAACCTCCGTCCTGGTACAAAGTATCCTGCTACTTTGATAACAACAGCCGACCATGACGACCGTGTTGTACCAGCTCACTCATTCAAGTTTGCAGCTACATTGCAGGCTGACAATGCTGCTGACACACCAACACTTATCCGCATTGATACCAAGGCGGGACACGGAAGTGGCAAACCTCTGTCTAAGCAGTTGGAAGAGCAAGCTGACATCTATGGCTTCATCCTTTATAATATGGGTTTGAAATATTAAGAGTTCAAAGGGGTTATACCTATTGCTCATTTCAAAAGGGCTATCTTTAATAAAGGTATAACCCCCTTACCTTTCTTATATTTCTCGACAGGTAAAATATTGTCCTAACTCCATTTCACCCTTTTAATCCTAAGTTTTCAATCAAATGCAGATACTATTAGCATCCGCTAAAATAATGAACAGTACCACAACGGTACCAACTCCTAACACTCATCTGCCTCGTTTCCATAAAGAAGCGGGGCAGATGGCGTTAGAGCTAAGCAGCCTTTCTGTAGAAGAACTTGCCCAAACGATTCCATGTAACGCTAAGATAGCACTTGAAAACAAGCTACGCTATCAAGATTTCTTCAATGAAGAAGCCTTTCTCCCTGCTCTCCTAGCCTATTACGGACAAGCATATAAATGTCTTAAAGCACACGAGTACAGTCAAGAAGACTTCAGCTATGCAGACAAACATCTCTGGATAACAAGTTTTCTATATGGTCTCTTACGTCCATTAGACCTTATCCATCCTTATCGTCTGGAAGGGAAAGCAAAGCTACCATCGGCTGAAGACAAGAATATGTTTGCTTATTGGAAACCACTCCTCACAGACCTCCTCATAGAAGCAGTGCATGCTGACGATGGTATCTTAGTACATTTAGCAACAGAAGAGTTCCAACATCTCTTCGATTGGAAACGATTACAAAAAGAGGTACGCATTATTCAGCCACTCTTTATGGTTGACCAGGGAAGTCGTCTGAAGGCTGTCAGTGTGTATGCAAAGAGTTGCCGTGGTGCAATGACAAGTTACATCCTCCGTAATCAACTGGCCTCGCCTGACGAGCTCCTCACCTTTGAGTATGATGGTTTCACCTATCATAAAGATTATGGAGATGAAGACCATCCACACTTTATCCTAAAGTCTTAATCAATAGTGACACCTTATTATAAATGTAAAAGTCAAATTAATTATGTCAATAGAAGAATATCGTCAACAGATCCTAACCTCCCTACTTGCCAAAACCAATAGTAAGGGAGAACCACGTTTTGATGAAGCAGCTGCAAAGGAACTACTCGCTCAACTGTCAGACGAGGAGTTAGAAGAAGGCATCATGTTCAATACACCTGATGATGTAGCAGAAATTCTATCAGAAGTCGGAAAGCTTTGAAAGATAGTCAAGGGGTTATTAACCTTGAAATAGAGTGATTGACTAAAGAGCAATTATACATCTTTCACACACCTATCAAGGTTTAGTAGGAATACAAAGTGACATTTCTACACATGCCGTAAAAATGGCTCTAATAAGAGAGAGACTATAACCTCTATTATATAAATAAAGTTTTAAATTCATTTGCTGTCATTTTTAACATTTGATGTTAGTATGCTATAAATTAATAAGTTAAGTGTCTACGAAGAATGACAACAATGACAGGAAATTAAGTTTAGACGAATTAAGCTACTTAATCACTTGAGACATCGGATAAGTCTATTATTATCGTTATTAGACCATCCAACAAAGATCAATTATGACAAGAGCAACAAAAAAGGTAAAAGAGAGAAAACTCCTTTACCTTTTATGCTTTATATCTTTATATAAGTTCCTTAGAAGCGATAGCCAACAGTGAGTAGCAACTGACTTCTGTTATTCTTAACATCAGTAGTTGTAGCCACGTTAGACTCTGTTACAGTTGTCCTACCTGAAGGTATAAAATTAGAGAATGGTGCAAAAGAGCCATTCTGTGCACTATACTGGTAAGCCAAGTCAATATTGAAATTCTTAACTTGATAGCCAACACCTAATGTGAAGCGGTTGATTGCACTCCAATTAGTGTAGTCTGTTGCAGAAGCATAGGCTGTACCTAAAGAAGCAATACCTGGGTCTTTCTGAGCATCTTTATCGTACATTGCACTAACATAGTTATAACCCATACGCAAAGCAACATTGCTTACTGGTTTGTACTCAACACCTAACTTCAAAGTACTTACACCTTTCAGAACCTCCTTAGTGTGTGCATTCATATTCTTGTCAGCAGTTGATGACTCGTAGTACTGACCATAGTAATAATCATAGTATCCACCATCGTTGACTCTACTGTTTATATTACTAAAGTTCTCATACTCGTAAGTTGCACCTAAAGCGAGGTAATTACCAACGGTGTGACCAAGAGAGAAACCAAACTTCCATGGTGTCCACATCTTGAAATCGTATGAATTACTAATAGATGAATCCGTGCTTCGCACACTCGTTGTACTTGGGGAATAAACAAGACGAGTATTATTTGAAGTCGTCAAGTCATACCATGTTGGAGACTTCACGTATGCACCAATTCTAAATGGAGACTCAGCTACTGGACGAACGATAACACCAGCTGTGATATCAAAACCTGAACCCGTTACCTTTCTCTCATCACGAACAAGTACACCACCAGCATTGTTTAAGTTCTCACGATACTCACTGTATCCCTTGTAATTAACATCCTTCATACCGAATGTCAAACCGAGATAAACCCTGTCATTGAGATTTCCACTCACAGCAAAGTCGTAGTTACCAATATAGCCAGTATGCGCACGGTCTAAGTATAACCAGTAGCTTTCTCATAGTTATAAAGTCCATTACTACCAGGAATCAATGAATTCCAATAAAGGTAATCAATCTGACTCCAAGTATATGCTACATCTGATGATTTAGCGTCCACATAACCAATATTCTGACCATCTTTATTTTTACCTACATTAAAGCCACCCACTTTCTGTTCACCAAGCATACCCTTAATATATGACTGCTTATTCTGTGAACTTCCGTCCAATGAGTTAGCAGCATTGAGGATATAATCAAAGTTCTTACCCTTATGATAGTTGAAACCAAAGTTAATAAACGATTTCTGTCCAGTACGAATAGAATAAACACCACCTATCTGGTCGAAGCTCAGATTAGTCTTTTTGCCGTTAGAGAAGTCCTTACCATCAGACTGCATAAGTAGTCCACCACTGATACTGACATTGCTATGACGGAACAGACCGATACCAGCTGGGTTAGTACCAATAGTAGAAATATCAGCACCCAAAGCTTCCATAGCTCCACCCATACCAACATAGCGTGCAGTACCATTCAAGTCCTCGCCTGCTAACTTAGCATTCTCGTATGTCTCTTGTGCGTTTGCTGACAAAGCAGCAAACAACGATACTGCGAAGAAAATATATTTACTCTTCATCTCTGATATGCTTTATTAATTAAACATTCATTATCCTAAATATTATCTATGACTACCAAAGGCGCTGCGTGAGCCACCAGAACTGCTGCCTCCACCGCCTGAATATGAACCGCCAAAGCTACCACCACCACTTCTTGCACCACCGAAAGAGCTTGGTGAAGGCTGTGAGAATGTTGAACGTTCTGGCTGAGAATAGCTACGTGTCTGATTCTGATAACCATTCTGACGTGCACCACCAAAGCGGTCATAGTAATTGCTCATATCATTACGTGGAGCTGCTGTATTACCATACTGGTTCACATTACCACGACGATTTGAGTATGTAGATTGTCCATTGCTATAGACATTACTTCTTGCCTGAGAGCCAAAGTCCCTTTGAGAACTACCCCAGTGATTGGCAGTACCAGTGTGTCCATTGTAAGCATAGTAGCCACTTCTTCCGTAACCATAGTAAGGATAGCCACCATAATAGCCATAATATCTGCTCCAAGGACTGTACCAACCATAACCAGCATAACCGTAATAGTATGGATAACCGCCGTAGTAGCCATAATATGGATAGCCACCGTAATAACTATAATAAGGATAACCACCATAATAACCATAATACCATGGGTCGTCCCAAGTGTCATACCATCCACTATAATAAGGTGAACGCCATCCCCATCCTACATAGAACGAAGAGCGACCAGCATACCAAGGGTCATAATAGCCACCCCAGAAGCCATCGAAACGACTCATTCTTCTGCTATAAGCAAAGTCATCGTTATCACTTTCGTACTGACGAGTGAAACCCCCATAGATAGTATCTAACACTACAGAGTCGCCATGCAACGTAGAAACACGTGACATAAAGATATCATTACCCAAAGAGTCAACACCTATCTTCTTATAGTTATACTTACCACGACGATTGTATTCGTCATTAGACTTACCAATGCCACTATAATAGACAGGACGATCTTCCTCTATCTTATTCTGTTGATAAGCAGACTGCTCTGCCTTTGACGGGGTAAAATAAAGGTCATCTTGTGCCATTGAAAGTAATGGCATAGCTCCAAACAAAACCGAAAGAAAAACTAATCGTTTCATATACCCTATATTTAATTACTAACTATTCTTTAACACTAATAATAATGTATGTACACTATTTCGATAGTGCAAAAATAAGACAACTTTACTTGCAAATATACGGATTTTCCCTAATCCATGGTAGGTTTTTCCCTATTTTTTATAATTTTGCAGTAGAAATTTAACACCAAGATGAAATATATACAAGTAAAGTTTACGGCAGAACCTGATTCTCAGGACGTAAGAGACATTGTTGCAGCCCTTACAGGTGAAATAGGATTCGACTCCTTTACGGACGAGCCTGACGGACTCGTTGGCTACTGCCAAGAAGACCTTTTCAACGAAGATACACTCACTGAGACCCTACATAACCTGCCTCTACCAGACGTAACAGTTACTTTTACGGCTAATCAAGCCGAGGATAAGAACTGGAATGAGGAGTGGGAGAAAGCTGGCTTTGAGCCTATTATCATTGACAATCGCTGTGCTATTGTCTGTAAGAATATGGAAGAGGAAGCTATTGCTAACTATCCCCAGCTTGAGACTATCCCAATGAAAATACTTATTGACGCACAACAAGCATTTGGCACAGGTACACATGAGACGACACAGATGATTGTTTCCTTGTTACTAAAGCAAGACCTGAAGGACAAGAGAGTTCTCGACTGTGGCTGTGGTACGGGTATCTTAGGTATTGTGGCCGCAAAGTGCGGTGCAAAGGAAGTTGTAAGCTATGACATTGATGAGTGGAGTGTGCGCAATGCCGAGCATAATGCCGAACTAAATGGTGTAGAGTTAGATGTGCTTGAAGGCGACAAGCGAGTCCTCTCTCACGTGAGTGGAGTCTTTGATGTTATCTTAGCAAACATCAACCGTAATATTATCCTTGAAGACATAGACGAGTTTGTCAGTGTTATGACAACTGATTCAAAGATTATTCTGAGTGGATTTTATGAGCAGGACGCAGAAGCTATCCTTCAGAAAGCTAACGATCTCGGTCTGAAAGAGAGTCAACGTTTATTGAATCATGACTGGTGCTGCTTACTTCTTGAACGTCAGTAACATCTTCTTGTATAAGTAGTTGCTGCAAGTCATAGAAGCTACCATTGTAGATGTTTAAGTCTACGTATCCCTTAATACCTGGCAGTTTCCCAGCATCGGTATGCTGCCAGAATTTCCAATTCCCCTGATACTCCATCTGATGAACATAGTAGTGAGCTATCCAATAAGGGTAGTCATCAAAGCGAGAATCTGAGAGATATTGGTCCTTAAACTTATAATAGGTGTAGATGATAGGCTTCACATGATACCTATCTTCTACTATATGCAACCATGTAAGAATGTTCTGTTGGAACTCTTCCGTACTAATATTCTTCGGTTTGTGCTCAACATCAAGTACAGGAGGCAAATCTCCTGGCTCAAGATGAACCATAGCCAAGAAGAAATAAGCTTGTCTGCGCGCAGAAGAATTATTACTCCAGAAATGATAAGCGCCACGTATAAAGCCCGACTCCTTTGCATTATAGAAATTATCCCTAAACTTCATGTCAACATGACTGTCGCCCTCTGTTGACTTAATTATGATGAACCGTATAGGTAAACGGTCTATCATTGCATTCCTAAGACGGTTCCAATTAATCGTACCTTGATAACGACTCACATCAATACCATATATCGTGTAACCCTCAGGATAATCAGGGTCACCATAAATAGCACGCCATCTAAAACCAGTAGGTGCGACAAATAAGAAATAAAACAAGAAACTATATCCTGCAGCAAGACACAATCCTACAGCCCATCTCATCCAACCTGGCATCTGACTCCAGGTCTTTCTCAATGAATGAAGCACTTTGGAAATAAACATGTTCTTACTGATTGATAATTTAGAGTTCTACTTTATCTTGCATTAGACGGTTACTTTCACAAATTCTTTTCATGAAAAAAAATATTTCTTGTCGTGAAGAAAAATATTTTTTATCGTGAAGAAAATTATTTCTCTTCATGAAAATAAATTAGTAAAGCAGCTGAATATGCTGAAAAGATACTGTTTCTTTTGATTTAATAAACAATGAGAAAGCCAACAATTAAGCATGGATTACAGTCGTAATCATACGATTGAGGACTTGCATTAACACGATAATAATAGATTGAAAACCAAAGGTATAACTAAACCTTAATAACTAAACACTTGAAATAAGTGTATTGTATAAGAACAGACAATAGTAAAAAACAAAAGAAGAAACAGAGGACACAATTATCCCCTATTTCTCCTTTATGAATATACTATTACTTAGCCTGCTCTAATTCAAGCGTCTTAGTAGTCAAATCACATACTGAAGAAGGACCCCAGTACTGGATAGGACCTGGATAAACATAGCATGTTTCCTTAGCCCACTTATCACGCTGAGCAGCGAAAGTCTTGAATGGAGCGCCATCAAGCTCAACCAGTGCCTTACGGATAACAGGCTTCATTTCACCATTACGTCTCTCCATGTTCATCATCATAGTGATTGGCACACCACCAGCCTTCCACTGGTCAGCAGGTGCTGTAGTATTCTTAACGATAGCCATATAGCCCGTCTTACCATTAGCAATCAGCTGGGCTGCAGATGAACCGAGTGCATAGCAGTAGTCTGCATCAAAGTTAGAAGGAGCTGCGCAACGACCCTCATAACCGAAGAAGTGGTGCTGAGCAGCAAACTTACCTGTGTATTTGCCTTCCTTCTTCCACTGATCAAGCTTCGCAGCAACCATCTCTGAGATAAGTTTCTCAGTCTCAATGAGAGACACCTGTACGTTTCCGTGTGGGTCACGGTCAAGAGAAAGCTGACGTGCTACACCTTCTGGGAGTGTTTCGAAAGTAGCCTTGTTCTCTGCAGAGAGATGCTCAAGGATATATACACGCTGTGCCTGCTTGTCAAGGTTCAAGTATTCTGCACCGTGAGCAGCCAACAAGTCATTCAATTCCTGGATTAGACGACCAATAGCAGGGACAAATTCAATAAGGCCCTCTGGGATTAATACAACACCAAAATTGTTTCCCTGTGCTGCACGATAAGCAACAACTTCAGCAATGTTCTCAACGATGTCGTTCAAAGTCTGGTCCTTTGCCTCAATCTCTTCAGAGATTAGACAGATGTTAGGTTGTGTCTGCAAAGCACACTCAAGCGCAATGTGAGAAGCAGAACGGCCCATCAACTTAATGAAGTGCCAGTACTTACGAGCAGAGTTACAGTCACGCTCGATGTTACCGATAAGCTCAGAATAAGTCTTCGTTGCTGTATCGAAACCGAAAGAAGTCTCAATCTGGCTATTCTTCAAGTCACCGTCGATAGTCTTAGGACAACCGATAACCTGTACGCCATACTGTTTAGCAGCATAGTACTCAGCCAATACGCAAGCATTGGTATTAGAGTCATCACCGCCAATGATTACTACTGCCTTGATATCTAACTTACGAAGAATCTCAAGACCCTTCTCGAATTGATCCTCTTTCTCGAGCTTTGTTCTACCAGAACCAATCATATCGAAACCACCAGTGTTGCGATAAGCCTGAAGACTCTCGGCTGTTATCTCGATATAATTGTGGTCAACAAGACCGCCAGGACCCATGAGGAAACCATAAAGACGGTTCTCTGGGTTCAACTTCTTAACCTCATCAAAGAGACCAGAAATAACGTTATGACCACCAGGAGCCTGACCACCAGAGAGGATAATACCAACGTTGATCTTTGCATTGTTAGCTGAATCAGCTGGAACAAACTCAACGAGAGGCATTCCGTAGGTGTTAGGGAATAGCTTCTTGATATCTTCCTGATTGTCAACACTCTGTGTAGGAGCACCTTCCTGCACCTTTACTGCACCCTGAAGAGCCTTAGGCAACTTTGGCTGATAGCCTGCTCTTTCCTTCTGCAATGCGCTAATTTCCATGTGTTTAATTTAATGTTTGAAATATAATAATTCTTTGTTATATCCTTATCTACTCTGCAAAATTACTTTTTTTATCCGATAATAGAAAGGAAAGACGCTAAATTAAAATTTTAACTCTATTTTTATGTAAGAAAGCCTTGCCTTTCTAATTTTTTACTTATCTTTGAACGATGAATATAAATATAGCTATTTAGGATTAATATGAGCAACAAAAGAGATTTAAAACGCACCATCAATTATATTTGTGGTGACTTGTTTACAGAGGGTATCGCAGCATCCCTCTATGGTGAAGAGCATGATAATGATAATACTGAGGCAATCCTCACGTCAATATTGGTAATGCATAGCAACTACATCAGACGCGTATCTCATGTAGAACCAGGCATGCCTGCCAAGGTTTACTTCAATGATTTGAAAGATAAGTTTAGTAAAGAAGTCAATGAGATAGTAGACCAACTCAATAACCTTGCATAATGTTACAGGCTATAGCTAAGTGGCTACTTTATAGTTTTATGGGGTGGAAGAAAGATGTTAGGTACACTTTACCTAACAAAGCTATTATTTGTCTTGCACCCCATACGAGTAATTATGATTTCCTTATAGGACAACTCTACGCAAGGGTCGAACAACAGAAAAGTAACTTCCTAATGAAGAAGGAATGGTTCTTTTGGCCGTTGGGTCCTATCTTCCGTAGGCTTGGTGGAATTGCTGTATGGCGAGACAAGCATACGAGTATGACCGACAGACTGGCCGAACATGCTATGAAGGCTGATAGTTTTCAACTATGTATTACGCCCGAGGGTACCAGGAGTCTGAACCCAGAATGGAAGAAAGGCTTTTATTATATAGCCTTAAAAGCGCAGTTGCCCATCCACCTTTACGGCTTAGATTACGAAAAGAAGCTAATTCAATGTTCGAAAGTAATCATACCATCAGGCAACATTGAGGAGGATATGAAGGAAATCAAATTGTATTTCAAAGACTTTAAGGGTAAACATCCAGAACTGTTTACGATAGGAGAATTAGACGGATAATGAAGATAAAATTGCTTTGTACTGCACTTCTTGCTATGTCATTTGCTACGACAAATGCACAAACAGGTAAGGCGTCATGGGGAAGAACGAATTATGAAGATGCACCTTGGGTTAAGAATGTATCCCGCCCGAATGAGATAACAGATGGCTTACAGAACAGACACCTTTCTGTTTGGTCGTCTCATGGAAGATATTATGATGCTAAGAAAGGTGGATGGAGATGGCAAAGGCCTATCTTGTTTGGTACTACCGAGGATCTTTATACACAAACGATAGTTCTCCCTTATCTCATACCGATGCTTGAAAATGCAGGAGCAATCGTCTACTCTCCACGTGAAAGGAACTGGCAAAGGAATGAAATCATAGTTGATAATGACAATAGAGTCAACTATAAAGAGGAAAGTCTTAAGAAGAAATGGAGCAACACAAGTGAGAAAGGCTTTGCACTTCACTATGGTAGTTATAACGATGGAGAGAACCCGTTTATTGCTGGTACGGCTCGACAGGTTAAAGCGAGAAAGCGTGATAGCAAGCTGAGCTCCGTTGTCTATCAACCAACTTTCCCAGAAACAGGACGTTATGCAGTATATGTAAGCTACCAAACACAGAAGAAGAGTGTGGAAGCAGCGGAGTATATTGTATTCCACCAAGGCCAAGAAACTCATTTCCACGTCAATCAGCGCATGGGTGGTGGCACATGGGTTTATCTTGGAACATTTGAGTTTGACAAAGGAAACAGTATCAACAACTCTGTTGTACTGACTAATCACAGTTCGCATAGAGGCATAGTAACCACTGACGCCGTACGCTTCGGTGGTGGTATGGGTAATATTATTCGTGGAGGAACATTGAGTGGCTTACCTCGATTCCTTGAAGGAGCAAGATACTCAACACAATGGGCTGGTGCGCCTTGGAGTGTCGTCAGCAAGAGTAATGGCTCTAACGACTATAACGACGACATCAATTGTCGCTCACTGATGACGAATTGGTTGGCTGGAGGTTCATGTTATCTCCCTGACAAGAAAGATGGGAAGAAGGTGCCTATTGAACTTGCCTTGGCTGTTCATAGCGATGCAGGATATAAAGCCGACAATAGTTTTGTGGGTACCTTAGGAATTTGTACAACCCAAGAAGGTAATAAGACATTAGGAGATGGCCTTTCACGTAAGGTTTCAAAAACACTTGCAGAACTGTTGGTTAGCAATGTTAAAAGAGATATAGACAATGCCTTCCACGTGAACTGGACCACTCGTTCTGTATGGGATCGCAACTATAGCGAGACTCGTCTGCCTGAAATACCATCAGCCATACTTGAGACACTATCACATCAGAACTTCCCTGACATAATGTTAGGGCAAGATCCTAACTTCAAATTCACGCTTGCACGCTCGGTCTATAAGACTATCTTGAAGTATGAAGCTAACATGCACGGTAAGACCTATACCGTACAACCCCTTGCACCAAGTAATTTCAAGATTGAATACATATCCCCTAAGAAGATTAGACTACAATGGAAACCAACCTTCGATGCCAATGAGCCTACAGCAGCTCCTACCTCTTACAACGTTTATGTTGCTATGGGAACAACCGGATTTGACAATGGTATGAACGTTCGCAACCCGTCTTTTGAGATAGAGTTGCAACCTGGTTTAGTCTATAACTTTAAGGTAACGGCTTGTAATCGTGGTGGTGAGAGTTTCCCAACAGAGACCCTTTCTGCCTTACGTAACGATGGTGCAAGTCAGACAATACTTATTGTCAATGCCTTCCATCGCCTCTCTTCTCCAGCTGTGGTGAACACAAACGCTGAACAAGGGTTTGACCTTGAGGCCGACCCAGGCCTTAGCTATGGTCCTGTCGCTGGATGGGCAGGAAGACAAGCTAACTTTAACAAGGCTATGATTGGTAAGGAAGGACCTAACGCCTTAGGCTATGGAGGGGAGGAACTTGTTGGTAAGATTATAGCAGGAAACGACTTCAATTATGTAAGAGAACATGCAGAAGCACTACGTCATGCGGGTAGATACAACATTGTTAGTTGTAGTAGTAAAGCCGTTGAGAATGGTGAAATAAACCTTTCAAAGTATGCTATGGTAGACTTACTCCTTGGCAATGAGAAAGATGATGGACATAGTTTGTTATATTATAAGACCTTCAAACCATCCCTTCGTCAACAACTCACAAAGTATCTCAATGCCCGCGGCAATCTCTTTGTCAGTGGTTCCTATCTTGCATCAGACATGCAAGGGACTGACGAACAAGACTGGTTGAGAAACAATCTCAAGATTACATTTGACAGTGCTAACCCTGATAATTATAACTCTATCGTCACGGGTATGGGTATGTCGTTTGATGTCTATCGAACTATCAACGAACAACATTATGGTGCTTACACGCCAGATAACATCCAACCTGCCGACAACGCTTTCAGTACATTGACTTATACTGATGGCCATACTGCGGCCGTAGCCTATAAAGAAACCAACAACAATGTGTTTACACTCGCCTTTCCTTTTGAATGTATCAAGGATGCTGCTACCCGCAATAGTATTATGAAGGGAATAGTTAACTTCTTGCTAAAGAAATAAATAGAATTATCTAAAAACGCAATTACTATGTATAAAATTCAAGCAAACGCTTCTGGCACACGAAGCATTGAGATAACAGACAGCCATCTTGAGACTATCAAGAAGTATTCACTCCTATCAGGACTGGTCAATTCCAATGGGATTATCGACGAAGACATCCTTGACAAACTTAAGTTTAACGTACGTGGTCTGCTTGAGTCAGAACCGGGTAAGGACAAAGACTTACTTGACTTATGTCTTGATGTCATCTATAATCAAAACATGAAGGGTATCGGACTGAAGAATCTTGTTGCTCTCTACAAAGAATGGAGTTTGTCTCATCAAGACACTGAAGAGTAGACGATGATGTCTATCTATCTGTGTTCAAAACAATAACAAGCCCCAATGCGTAGGAGATAGGTTATCTCCTCAGAAAGTAAATCAATTAAAACAAACATCATTTGAGTTCACAAAAAGGAAATACAAGACCTGCTAAGCAGCATAAGAAAACAACACCAACTCAACAACAGAGTAAAGAGCGTGCTGTTAAGAAAGAAGAGAAAGTATTAAAACCATCAAGATTTCAACTAACAGACTTCCTCCCTACCACTAAAAAAGAGGTGGAACTGCGTGGTTGGGACCAGTTAGATATTATCCTCTTCTCGGGTGATGCCTATATTGATCACCCTGCCTTTGGAGCAGCCGTCATAGGTAGAACACTTGAAGCAGCTGGCTATAAGGTGGCTATCGTACCACAACCCGACTGGCATGGCGACTTCCGTGACTTTAAGAAGTTAGGCCGGCCGCGTCTTTATTTCGGTATTTCACCAGGCGCAATGGACTCGATGGTGAACAAATATACCGCTAATCGCCGTCTACGCTCCGAAGATGCCTACTCTCCTGATGGTAGACACGACTTGCGACCAGAGTATCCAAGTATAGTCTACTCTAATATTCTCCGACAGCTCTATCCCGATGTTCCTATCGTTTTAGGCGGCATTGAGGCTTCACTTCGACGTCTTACCCACTACGACTATTGGAAAGATTGCCTGCGTAAGTGTATTCTCTGCGATGCACATGCCGACATGATTATCTATGGTATGGGCGAGAAACAGGTGGTTAGCATTGCACAGGAGTTAGAGAATGGGGCTCATATCAAGGACTTGAAGCATATTCCACAGACGGTTTACCTCTGCAAAGAGGATGATATCCCAGGTGGGATTAAAGAGGATGACATCCTACTTCATTCGCATGAAGCATGTCTTCATAATAAGAAATATCAAGCGGAAAACTTCAAGCATATAGAAGAAGAGTCTAACAAGAAACACGCACAACGTATTCTGCAGGCTGTCGACAACGTCTATGCTGTCGTCAATCCGCCCTATCCTACGATGTCAACAGCAGAGGTAGATGCGGCTTACGACCTCCCATACACACGTGAACCACACCCAAAGTATCGTGGTAAGACAATCCCAGCATACGAGATGATTAAGCACAGTGTGAACATTCATCGTGGATGCTTTGGTGGTTGTTCGTTCTGTACCATCTCTGCTCATCAAGGTAAGTTTATTAGCTGTCGCTCAAAAGAGAGTATCTTGAAGGAGGTAAAACAGGTTGTTCAGATGCCTGACTTCAAAGGCTACCTCTCTGACCTTGGTGGTCCGTCAGCAAATATGTATGGTATGGCGGGCAAAAACCAGAAGGCGTGTGAGCATTGCAAACGTCCAAGCTGCGTCAATCCTGAGATTTGTCCTAATCTCGAAACCGACCACACCAAACTACTTGAAATCTATCATGCAGTAGACGAACTACCAGAAATCAAGAAGAGCTTTATCGGTTCAGGTGTACGCTACGACTTACTGCTTCATAAGAGTAAGGACGAGAAGAGTAATGAAGCTGCCAGACAATATACACGCGAACTGATAACACGCCATGTCAGCGGCCGTCTGAAGGTTGCACCAGAGCATACCTCTGACCGAGTACTGCACCTCATGCGTAAACCTTCTTTTCAACAGTTTTATGCGTTCAAAAAGATTTTCGACCGCATAAACCGTGAGGAGAATATGCGACAACAGATTATTCCTTATTTCATTTCCTCCCACCCTGGATGTCAAGAAGAGGATATGGCCGAGTTAGCAGTACTGACGAAGGACCTCGACTTCCACCTCGAGCAGGTGCAAGACTTCACCCCTACCCCTATGACTGTCTCCACGGAAGCATGGTACACAGGCTACGATCCCTATACGCTTGAGCCTATCTTCTCGGCAAAAACACCAAAGGAGAAACTTGCTCAACGCCAATTCTTCTTCTGGTATAAGCCCGAAGCACGTCGTGACATTGAACGAGAACTTCATCGCATTGGGCGTAGTGACCTGATAGCCAAGCTCTATGATAATCCACCTAAACAGCATCCACGTGCTGTCTACGACCCTAAGGCGATTGGAAGTACACCTGACGTCCCTAACAAGAAACGTAAAGGACGCGAAGAAAAGCCGACGGACAATCGCAGAAAATCGGCAAAACAAAATGATAAGCGACCCAAGAGTTTCAATCCAAACTTCTCTGGTAACCGTCGACGCAAACAAAAATAAGACATATGAAAAAGGAGTTATGACCCATTTATCATAGCTCCTTTTTTAGCTTTTAATGGTAGCAGAGACGAGATGTCACTGTCGAATAGTTTTTATAACATACCAAGTACTTTGATTGAGGAAATACAGAAAGGACAATGAAAACTAACTCTACTTTGTTATGAAATAATATGACAAAACAAAAGATAACCAGTTCATAATCCTTCTCGAAGGAAAGCTCTCAACAAATTCATAACCGACTAATATCCAAAGAGATATAAACAGCGACAAAGAAGAGGCTTAGCTTGGTTCAAGAAGGGCGTTAGTTAGCCCCAAGAAAGGCGTCTTCAACAAGCAAGACAGGCCTTGTTTAGAAGTCAAAAGAGCATGTCTAATTTTCTTGCTTAGATTATTTATTACAAAACGAAGAGATAAGTAAAGAGTAAAGAGCCGACAAGTAACTCCTTTTATCATCTATGACACGATAAAGGATGGGCATAAATGATATACTTTACAACTGACTGTTCTCCCCTACCAAAGACTTACTTTCACCCACAGACATATACAATCAGATATAAACAGAAGGTATGAAACACAAATCCTTAACAATATTTAAAGAGGTGAAGATAACTATCTCACCCTTTTTTAGTAATTTTGCATTTGATTCAGTAAGAAGGGCTCTTAATTACATAAGTGAAAGTAGCAGAGGAGCCTACTGACAAGATGAATAGATAACAATAAGAAGCTATAAATAAGAAAATAAATTCAAATTATGAGTAAGCAAACAGAAAAGATCAAGGCACTCGTGGAGAAGCGCGAGTTAGCACGCTTAGGTGGTGGTCAGAAGGCCATCGACAAGCAGCACGAGCGCGGAAAGTATACTGCACGTGAGCGTATTGAAATGCTGGTTGACAAAGGCAGCTTCGAGGAATACGATATGTTCAAACTCCATCGTTGTCATAACTTCGGTATGGAGAAAAAGCAGTATCTCGGTGACGGTGTTGTAGCTGGTTCTGCAACTATCGATGGTCGCCTCGTTTACCTCTATGCGCAAGATTTCACTGTGAATGGTGGTTCGCTTTCTGAAACAATGGCGCAGAAGATCTGCAAGGTAATGGATATGGCTATGACCAACGGTGCACCTGTCATCTGTATGAACGACTCTGGTGGCGCACGTATTCAGGAGGGTATCTCTGCTTTGGCAGGCTATGGTGAAATCTTCGAGCGTAACATTCTCGCTTCTGGTGTAATCCCACAGATTTCAAGCATCCTTGGTCCTTGTGCCGGTGGTGCGGTTTACTCTCCAGCACTGACCGACTTCATCATCATGAAGGAGCAGACAAGTTACATGTTCTTGACTGGTCCTAAGGTTGTAAAGACTGTTACCGGTGAGGATATCGACGCAGAACACCTTGGTGGTGCAAGCGTTCACGCTTCAAAGAGTGGTGTAACAAGCTTCACAGCTAAGACTGAGGAAGAGGCAAATGGACCTTATCAAGAAGCTCCTCTCTTACATTCCTTCAAACAACCGTGAGGAAGCTCCACGTGTTGAGTGTACCGACCCTATCGACCGTAAGGATGACCTCTTAAACGAGATTATACCAGACGATCCAAACCAGGCATACGATATGTACAAGGTAATTCAGGCCGTTACCGACAATGGAGAGTTCTTCGAGGTTCAGCCAAAGTTTGCTAAGAACATCATCACAGGCTTTGCACGCTTCAATGGTCAGAGTGTTGGTATCGTTGCTAACCAGCCATCAGCATACGCAGGAGTATTGGATACCAATGCAAGCCGTAAGGGTGCGCGCTTCGTTCGTTTCTGTGATGCATTCAACATTCCTATTGTTTCACTCGTTGACGTACCAGGTTTCTTGCCAGGAACAGGTCAGGAGTATAACGCTGTAATCCTCCACGGTGCACAGTTACTTTATGCTTACGGTGAGGCTACAGTCCCAAAGATTACAATCACATTGCGCAAGAGCTATGGTGGTTCACATATCGTTATGGGTTGTAAGCAGCTTCGTTCTGACCTTAACTTTGCTTGGCCAAGTGCTGAGATTGCCGTTATGGGTGCATCTGGTGCTGTGGCAGTACTCTGTGGTAGAGAAGCTAAGGAAGTTAAGGAGCAGGGTGGCGACGTTAAGCAGTTCCTTGCAGAGAAGGAAGAGGAGTACTCAGAGAAATTTGCTAATCCATATCAGGCTGCTCAGTTCGGCTACATCGACGATGTTATCGAACCACGCAACACTCGTTTCCGCATCTGCCGTGGCTTGGCTCAGTTGGCTCATAAGAAGCAAGACTTACCAGCTAAGAAGCATGGATGTATGCCAATGTAATAAAGGAGGCACACGACTATGGATAAAAACGTATATGCAGCTATTGCAATGGCACTCTATGAGTATGCTGGAAACAATGTTCACGATAACGAACCAGGCTTTATCACTATTCTGCCAAAGCAGACAATGTGGGATGCTAAGTTCGAGATAATGACAAAGAAACCATAATAGACAACAATGAAAGAATTCAAATATACTATCGACGGCAAGGAATATAAAGTCGAGATTGGTGAGATTAATGCCGAGAACGTTGCAGAAGTAACTGTCAACGGTGAGCAGTATGCAGTACAGATGGAACAGCCTGCTGAGCCAGAGAAGAAGAAGGTTGAGCTTGGTAAGCCAGCTGCTGCTGAGACAAGTGAGGAGGCTGCTCCTGCTGTTGCTATCAACAGCTCTGCTGCTGTTAAAGCTCCACTGCCTGGTACCATCACTTCTATTGAGGTGACTGTTGGTCAGGAGGTGAAAGCTGGCGACACTGTTGTTGTCCTCGAGGCAATGAAGATGCAGAACAACATCGAAGCCGAGAAGGATGGTAAGGTGACTGCTATTGCTGTGAAGGTCGGTCAAGCTGTGCTTGAGGACGACCCATTGGTTGTTATTGAATAATTCAGCTTTCAGCTGATTAATGTCAGCTAACACTGTATAACATTTCTTAAAGAGGGTATGTCGACATGATATACCCTCTCTTTTTAGCATCTCATTTTTCCAACTAAGCGCAAGCTATCTCCTAATAAAACAAGAGTAGGATTAGAATAGGACTTGAACTGAAAGCAAATTGGCCAAAAATAATTTTGCTGTCATTCCTGTCATCGTTAATAGTAGTATAACCAATTAGTTCACAAAGGATTATACGAAATGTTAAAAATGACAGCAACTGAATTTAAAACTAAATCGTAGTATTAGGTTAGTATCATACGTACTTGTATGATGCCCAATATGAGCATCACAAAGGAGTATGCTTCTTTCACTTATACCTTACCCTTTCTGAGAGGAACTGAAACACGAATTCTCCTGTGACTCTACAATTTATAGAATAGTATTAGAAGCTCTGTAACACGATATAGGAGAAAGAAGATAGATGGACTATATTATATAAGGTATAGTAAGTCACACACAATAAACTGATATAGGCTAAACTTTTATCGTGTATCTCTCAATAAAAAACAGACAATCACATACCCTCCTCCAAGTTACCCAAGCATCGATTTATTATAAGTTCGGACTTATTAATAAATGGCCCCTTTGTCGAACAATGGAGAACGAAATGTGATTGTATGGTTATAAAAGTGTGAGCTATGCACCCACCACTTATAAATTCGAGGGATTAAAGTCCCTACAACCAGCTTACAATATCTACTTACAGTTTATTACCTTCCTTTGGAAAGACAACAGAAGGCTTAAAGGATTTTGCCTCTTCAAAATCCATCAGTGCATAAGAGATGATAATCACCTCATCACCAACTACAACTTTACGGGCAGCTGCACCGTTAAGACAGATACATCCAGAGCCTCGCTCACCTTTTATAATATAGGTCTCGAAGCGTTCACCATTGTTGTTATTTACAATCTGAACCTTCTCGCCTGCTATCATATTAGCCGCATCCATCAAGTCTTCATCAATGGTAATGCTTCCCATATAATGCAGATTGGCCTCTGTCACAGTGGCACAATGCAACTTACTCTTTAATACTTCAATCAACATCTTTACTTATTATCCTCTGTATTTTATGTGGTCAATAAGGCGAATTGGCGTATGACCACAATAAACCGTAATACAACCAACAACATAATCCTCCCATGTATTTACTTTAAGGAGTGTGTTGCCATCTACTATCTCAAAATATTCAACCTCAAGTCCGTCAACTGCATTAATCTCATTAACGACCTTCTCTTGCGTCTCAGCAACACTATGCGACTGAGAGTAATCAACACTCTTGCGCAAGGCCTCATATATCTTCGGTGCTATCGCCCGTTCATCAGCTGTCAATAGCATGTTACGAGAACTCATAGCTAAGCCATCCTGCTCACGCACGATTGGACATTCCACAATAGTAATACTGTCCTTCATACCGATAAAATCGACAAGTCGCTTAATGACAGCTATCTGTTGCCAATCTTTCTCACCAAAGTAAGCCCTATCAGGACGAACAATATAAAACAATCTACTGACAACTTGGCAAACACCATTGAAATGACCAGGACGCTTTGCACCCTCCATCACTGTAGACTGGGGCGAGAACTCAAATTGACGATTATCTGGTTTTGGATAAATCTCTTCAACAGTTGGAGCAAATACATAGTCTGCACCACACGCTTCAAGAAGCTGGCAATCAGCTTCTAACGTACGAGGATAACGTTCTAAGTCACCCTTATCATTAAATTGTGTAGGATTAAGAAAAACTGAAACGACCGTTACATCATTCTCCTTGACACTTTGTTTCACAAGTGAAGCATGCCCAGCATGCAACGCCCCCATCGTAGGAACTAAGCCAATCGTCTTATTGTTCTTACGGTAAGAGAATAGTTCGTTCTGAAGTTCAACAATCTTTTGAATAACTTTCATCAATCATTATAGTTTTTGACAATGCAAAGTAACAACAAAATAATTAAATAGACGAGATTTTAATTAAATAATCTCAATGTGCTCTACTTTTTATTTGTTTTCAGAAGAAAGCAACTGTATTATCAGTTTTTTTTAGTAACTTTGCATCCAATAAGTTGCGCCTTGGAGTTTATACATTCTTGGCGCATACTTATTATAGTTGCGAAACAAAAATGATAAGATAAGAATGGGAAAAAAAGTATTATTTGTTAATCAAGAAATCATGCCCTATGTGCCAAAAACAGAGATGTCTTCTTATGGCGCTGAAATGCCACACATCATGCAAGAAGCGGGATTCGAAATTCGCACTTTCATGCCAAGATGGGGAAATATCAACGAACGTAGAGGGCAGTTGCATGAGGTTATTCGCCTTTCAGGTATGAACTTGATTATAGACGATACCGACCATCCATTGATTATCAAGGTGGCAAGTATTCCGCAGACACGTATACAGGTTTATTTCATTGATAATGAAGACTATTTCCAAAAACGCCCAGCTATGACAAAGGACGAATTAGGAAATGACTACCCTGATAATGGTGAGCGTGCCATCTTCTTCGCAAGAGGAGTTCTTGAGACTGTTAAGAAACTTAGATGGACACCTGATGTAATCCACTGCCAAGGATGGATGTCATCTGTAATCCCATTTTATGTAAAGACAGCTTACAAAGATGAACCACAGTTTGCCAACTCTAAAGTTGTAACCTCACTCTTTGCTGAACAACCACAAGATAGCTTAGGGACAAACTTTAAGCATTGTCTTGAGTTCCGAGATGCAAAGGCTAAGTACTTAAAGGAGTATGGTGATAACTTTGACTTTAAGGAGTTAGGTAAGTTAGCTATCGATTATTCGGATGGTGTTATTGGAACCAGTGATGGAGTACATACTGACCTTATTAATTATGCAAAGAGTAATGATAAGCAGTTATTAGAACATCCTATTGATGACACTGAGCTTAAAGAGAAATATTCAGAATTCTATAACAAGCTATTCTGAGATACTTAGATTATTACAAATACGATATTCTAAATGAGAAGGAAGATTATTGCAGCTTGTATGCTTGCAGCTTGTATGCTTGCAGCTTGTATCGGCATGATATCATGCGATGATACCACAAATACCATCGGCGACTCACTAATTGACAATGGCGACAAGCTCTCTATAACAGCAGACACATTCAGCGTAGCCTCTGAAACAATGGTTGCAGGACGAGTTATTGCTCGTTCATCAACTGGATATCTGGGTAGAATGGTTGACCCTGAGACAATGACAACTGTTACGGGTAACCTTATGTCACAGTTTCATGTACTGAGTAATTATGAGTTACCAGCGAAAGACTCTATCATGAGTCGTGATGCTAACAATGAGATTATTGCTGACTCTTGCGATATAAGATTGTATTATAGCACCTACTATGGCGACTCTCTTAGCCAGATGAAAATGACGGCATACGAGCTTTCAAAGCCTGTTAAGGAGGGAGAGAGCTATTACTCTGACTTTGATCCAGAGGCACAAGGCTATATCCGACCAGCTGCACAAGGTGGTATAGCAGAGAAACGTTCCTTTACTCTAACGGATTATACGGAAGCTGATAGCATAAGAAATAGAAGAAACTATAACAGAAACATCATTGTCCGTCTGAATAAACAGTATAAGGATAAGAAAGGAGTAACGTACAATAACTATGGAACTTACCTGCTACGCAAGTATCAGCAAGACCCATCTGCATTCCGTAACCCTTATCGCTTCTTACATGAGATTTGTCCAGGATTCTACTTTAAGGTAGATGGTGGCTCTGGTTCAATGGCTCACATCCAGCTTGCACAGCTGAACATCTATTTCAAAAATAAGCAGAATGGTAAGGTATCAGAGATATCTACTAACTTTGTAAGTACTGAGGAGGTACTTCAATTGACTAATTTCTCTAATGATAACACCAAGTTGCAACAATTAGCCAACGAGTCAGGACATACTTATCTCAAGACTCCTGCAGGCTTATTTACAAAGTTGACGTTGCCAATGTCTGACATTATGGCAGGACATACGAGTGATTCTATCAATACGGCAAAGGTTGTCCTTCACCGAATAAACAACAGTTCAACTTCTGACTATCAATTCGGAATACCACACAATGTCGTGATGGTACCTGCAGACAGTCTGCAATCGTTCTTTGCAAATAACCGTTTACCAGATAATAAGACCTCATTCATGGCTACTTACAATAGTAAGACAAACGCATACGAGTTCAATAATATATCTGGTATTGTCAACCTCTTCTCACGCAACAGAACTATGCCTGCATGGGGAAAGGTGGTTGTAGTACCCGTTGAATTACAGTCTGTTACACAAGGAACTGGTAGCAGTAAAAAAACTGTTATTACCAAGGTCTCTAATGATATGGGCCTATCAAGTACAAAGCTCTTGGGTAACACATCTACAGGCAAGAATATTCAGATTTCGATAATATACGGTAAGTTCAATGGCAGATAACTATTTGGAACGACATCGTGAGGAATATGAGCAGCGTAAAGAGAGGTGGCTTCGTAAGAAAAAGAACCTGAGACGACCTGTGAAGGTAAGACTTCAGAAGCCAGACGACGAAGCACTATAACATAAAATATACATATAGAATCGAACTTACAATATAGATGTACGTTCGATTCTTATGTTTTTGGCACAACATTTGTTTGTAATGACCAACTAAAAGAGGACATGTTGTCCACAGAAACAAGCAAAAAAAGAAAGGTTAGGATATGATGAATCAATTTTCACCAAAGGTTTCTGAGGTTCTTTCATTCAGTAGAGAGGAAGCAGAGAGACTGACGAGTAAGTCGGTAACTCCCGAACATATCATGCTTGCTATCCTACGAGAAAAGTCAGGACCAGTTTGGGAACTATTCAGTAAATGGAAGGTTGATATAGACAATATAAAGAGAGAGATAGAAAAGAAGGTTCAAGAGAAATCCATTGATACTACGGTTTCAATACCAGACATTATTTTGGACGAGCAAGCTAATAACATTTTAAAGTTAGCTGTACTCGAAGCTCGTATGCAACATGCTGAGACTGTAGATATTCTACATCTATTCCTTGCCATCCTACATGACTCATCTAACAATGGTGCAAAGGTAGTTTTGGAAGACAGTGGATTCAATTATAACAACGCAATATCAATGTTACAACAACGTGCAAACCAGCCAAAAGACGGTATAGGGATGGCTGATGAGGAAGAAATGGATGATGACATGATGTCGTCGTCATCTAATAATGGTGGTAACACAAAGACAACACAAAGCTCACGAACAAAGTCTAAGACGCCAGTACTCGATAGTTTCGGTACCGACCTCACTCAGGCTGCAGCAGAGGGGAAGCTCGATCCTGTTGTAGGAAGAGAGAAAGAGATTATGCGCGTTAGTGAGATCCTTGGTAGAAGGAAGAAGAATAACCCAATCCTTATCGGTGAACCAGGTGTTGGAAAGAGTGCTATTGTAGAAGGCTTAGCACAACTTATTGTAAAGCATCTCACCTCTCCTATCCTTTTCGACAAACGAGTCATCACACTCGACCTAACAGCTGTAGTTGCAGGTACCAAGTATCGTGGTCAGTTTGAGGAACGTATCCGTGCATTGATAAAGGAAATTGAGCAGAACCCAGACATCATCATCTTCATTGATGAGATTCACACGCTTATCGGGGCAGGCTCTTCTCCAGGCTCTATGGACGCTGCTAATATCTTGAAGCCAGCCTTGGCAAGAGGTACAATACAGTGTATCGGTGCTACGACACTTGATGAATACCGTAAGTCAATTGAGAAAGATGGAGCCTTAGAGCGTCGTTTCCAAAAGGTTTTGGTCGAACCAACAACGGCAGAAGAGACTCTTCAGATTCTTGAGAATATTAAGGATCGTTATGAAGGCCACCATCATGTACGCTACACAGAGGACGCTTTGAAAGCTTGTGTTAAGTATGCTGAGAGATATATCACCGATCGCTCATTCCCAGACAAGGCGATAGATATTATCGACGAGGTTGGTTCACGTGTTCATTTACAGCATGTTAAGGTACCACAGTCTATCCTCGACATTCAGAAAGAGATTGAAATAGCACAGGAGAAGAAGCAGGCTGCTGTAAAGAATCAGAACTTCGAACTTGCTGCAAGCTTCCGTGATAAACAAACGGAACTTGAACAAAAATTGAAGGATGAGCAGGAAAGATGGCAAAATGGCGACACCGAAGATAAGATTGAGATTGGAGAAGATGCCATTGCTGATGTTGTCTCTATGATAACTGGTGTCCCTGTTCAGCGCATGCAAGAGGCCGAAGGCATCCGATTAAAGAACATGAATGACGATCTCAAGCAGGTTGTCATTGCTCAAGATGCTGCTATCGACAAGATGGTTAAGGCTATTCAGCGTAATCGTGTTGGCTTAAAGGATCCTAATCACCCTATCGGTGCGTTTATGTTCTTAGGTCCAACTGGTGTAGGTAAGACTTATCTTGCCAAACGCCTTGCTGAGATGATGTTTGGATCAGCCGATGCCTTGATACGTATTGACATGAGTGAATATACGGAGAGTTTCAACACCTCACGCCTTGTTGGTGCTCCTCCAGGATACGTAGGATATGATGAAGGAGGACAGTTAACCGAGAAAGTGCGTCATCATCCCTACTCTATCGTCCTACTCGATGAGATAGAGAAGGCACATGGCAACGTGTTCAACATGCTTTTACAGGTACTTGATGAAGGTAGATTAACTGATGGTAACGGTCGATTGATAGATTTCCGCAATACTGTCATCATTATGACATCCAACGCTGGTACACGTCAACTGAAGGAGTTCGGGCAGGGTGTTGGTTTCAAAGCAACTAATCTGAATGGCTTATCACAGAATGAAGGTGACAAGGAGCGTGCTCGTGCTATCATTCAAAAGAGTCTTAGCAAACAGTTCGCACCAGAGTTTCTCAACCGTTTGGATGAGATTATCACCTTCGACCAACTCGACCTCGAGGCTATCAAGAAGATTATCAACATTGAACTCAAGGGTTTGTTCAAGCGTGTGCATGAACTGGGCTACGAGATGGAGATAACAGATGAAGCCAAGGAGTATGTGGCAACGAAGGGATATGATGTACAATTTGGTGCGCGTCCATTGAAGCGTGCTATCCAAAATCACATCGAGGATGGATTAAGTGAACTCATTCTCTCTGGCGAAATCAAGGCTGGTGACACCATCAAGATATCAAAAGAGAAAGATAATGATAAACTGAAATTTGATATTCTACCAACAGAATAACAGCTAAGAGTGGGAGTTATATCTCTCCACACTTGTGATCTATATCATCATAAGTCCGTCTTTGGAGATAAATTAAAGTCTACATGATTTCTCATTAAGCTCTAATGAACATTCAAAAGAGACTTAGTTAATATTCAAAAGGTGTTTAGTCAACAGCAGACTAAACACCTTTTTTTTATGCTCTTTTGTCATTCTTATTGACTGATAAATTCAGATAAGAAAGGATAACACGCTACTCATGAAAAGAGACAGCCGTAATTACGTATTATTACAAGAAAAGTTTAAAATTCATTTGCTGTCATTTTTAACATTTCATGTAACTATACTGTAAGCTAACAAGTTAAGTTCATGAAACGAATGACAGATATGACAGCAAATTTAAAACTATGGGAAAACACCCTATGAGCCGTCTATTAGAAAAGTGGCCACACCGGGATGCGATAACTTCATCTTTCTACACAATATAGAGAATATAATAGTTCTACAAAATAATTCATATCTAACAAACGCAGATTTATAGATATTATATAATACTTGCTTTTATTCTTACCAATACCAACATAAAACTTTACTCGTCTTAAAAAGGGTATGCAAGGTTTTATATGTACAGAAATATCAAAAATAGTATCAGAGAGCTACCTCCCAACTTCTCCTCCATAGTAATCACTATCTATACCACCAACGATTCAAAGAGGAACAGGAACTGTGCCTGAACCACCTAATCAACAAAAACTGCACTACCTTTTCTAAAAGTATTCGATTATTTTAATTGTTCTTCTATGACCAAGGAAAATAAAGGTTTATCACAAGAATGACTTTTGTAAGCCCTTATGTAAGATTCAGATCTATTACAACTGTTTTGCACGTAATTGTAATATGACTCATTTGGAGTTCTATCATAATACCAACTATCATCTAAGTCCTCTATTGTAGAATCAGTCAAACTATATACATCACCACCTAAGATTGGAATCAATAAAAGTTTGCATATTTGCACTATTTTAAGTGCTTCTTGTTCTGGGAAAGCATAACCTTCAATACCTAAATGCTTCAAGGAATAATATTCAGAAATATCATTATCTTGAATAATTGAAATTATATCACTCTTTTCCATATACAAGAGACTAAATAATCTATGACTTGAAAGGCTAAAATATCAAATAGCGTAGCCCACTAAAAGAGACAGAAAGCTATCCAAAGATTTATATACAAGAAGGCATAAAACAATAAAAAGCAGGAGTTTCCACAAATAAAACTTTATAGAGACTCCTGCTTTAACTATAATATATAGCCCTCGCAAATATTATCAAAGGCTAAAAATAGACCATTACAAACCCAAACTCCTCTTGATAGCTTCAATCTTTTCACAAGCACGCTGCTCGCAAGCAGGGAAATCAGAAGCAGAGTTCATTGTATCCTTTATCTCAAGATAGAACTTAATCTTTGGTTCAGTACCTGATGGACGAACGCTCACCTTAGTGCCATCAGTGCAGAACCACTGGAGAACATTGCTTGTATCAGGCATATCCATCTTCTCCTTAGAACCGTCAGCTTTCGTTAGCTCAAGACTCTGGAAGTCCTTGTAAACATCGATGACACTACCACCAAGCTCCTTTGGAGGATTAGAACGGAAGTTCTTCATCATCTGCTGAATCTCGTCAGCACCGCTCTTACCAGGACGCTCCACATTGATTGTGAACTCATGGCTGTAACCATACTCCATATAAATATCCATAAGAATATCATACAAAGTCTTACCATGATCCTTTGCATACGCACAAATCTCAGCCAACAAAGCACAAGCACTTACAGCATCCTTATCTCTTACGAAGTCTTCTGCAAGGAAACCATAGCTTTCCTCACCACCGCCAATATACTGCTGCTTGCCCTCAGAGAGTGCAATCTCACGTGCAATCCACTTGAAACCAGTGTAGCAATCACGCATCTCTACGTGCTGTTTCTCTGCAATCTTACGGATAACCTCTGTTGTAACAATGGTCTTTACGATAAAGTCTGTTGGCTTCATCTTGCCCACAGCCTGACGATTAGTAATAATATACCACAAGAAGATCAAGCAAGTCTGGTTACCATTAATCAGTACCCATTCGCCATCACTATTCTTACAAGCCATACCTACACGGTCAGCATCTGGGTCAGACGCCATCAAGATATCAGCATCGAGAGCCTTCGCATCACGCAAACCAAGTGTCAAAGCCTCTGCTATCTCTGGGTTTGGACGGTCGACAGTAGGGAAGTTACCATCTTTCACCATCTGTTCCTTCACACAATGAACATTGTCAAAGCCCCATGAAGCCAACGCACGTGGAATAATTACGCGACCAGCACCATGTAGCGGAGTATAGACAATCTTAAGGTCATGCTGATTCTTAATGACCTGCGGGTCAATACTGATGGTCTTTACCTTATCAAGATAAATCTTATCAATCTCTTCGCCGATAATCTCTATCAGTGCTTTATTGCCTTCGAACTTAACATCTTCGACCTTAACCTTGTTCACTTCATCAATGATTCCCTTGTCATGGGGCGCAAGTACCTGTGCACCATCCTCCCAGTAAGCCTTGTAACCATTGTATTCACGTGGGTTATGACTGGCAGTAATGTTCACACCAGCCTGTGCCTTCAAATGACGAATAGCAAAAGAGCACTCTGGAGTAGGGCGAAGATCGTCGAAGAGGTAGACCTTTATGCCATTAGCAGAGAAGATATTAGCAACGGTCTCAGCAAAGAGACGAGAGTTATTACGGCAGTCATGACACACAACGACGCTAATCTGCCTCATATCCTTGAAGTTAATCTTCAAGTAATTAGCAAAGCCTTGAGTTGCCATACCCACAGTATAGATATTCATACGATTAGAGCCAGCGCCCATAATACCACGAAGACCACCTGTACCGAACTCTAAGTCCTTATAGAATGACTCTATGAGGTCAGCCTTATCTTCGTTGTTAATCATAGCCTCAACGGCTGAACGAGTCTTGTCATCGAAAGCAGGAGCCAACCACTGCCGTGCTTTCTCTTCGCATTGAGCGATGAGTGTTTGGTTATTGTTCATAATTTAAGTATTTTCTCATTTATTACTTATATCTGCAAATGTACTCAATAATTCTGAGAAAGCCTCTTTTAGATAGAGTTTTTTTTGTATTTTTGCACCTATAATAATTGGAGTTTGCTAAGAATGTCATGTTTATTAGCATTTCTCATATACTTACAATTAAATCTATTCTTAAACTTATCTGAAATGGAATTGAATTTTCAAGGTATTCTACTGGCCGTGTGCACGTTTCTTATCATCGGACTCTGTCATCCATTAGTCATAAAGACAGAGTATTATTTTGGTACAAAACCATGGTGGATCTGGCTCTTAGCGGGTCTTACTTGCTGTGTTTCTGCTCTTTTTATACAAAGTCTTTTCTGGTCAGCATTGCTTGGTGTGCTTGGAGCTTCCTTCCTTTGGGGCATTGGCGAACTCTTTTCTCAAGAGAAGCGTGTGGTCAAAGGTTGGTTTCCTATGAACCCTAAGCGTAAGGAACACTACGAGAAACTTAACAAGGACGAGTCTATCTGTCCTGCTTGTAAGCATAAGAAATAAGCGTTCCGATTACTTCTTTCCATCGTGCAAAGGCTAATAACTGATGGGTGATGGGTGTTGAGTGTTGGGTGTTAATGGTTAGAATAACTATTTTCCATTGTTTATAACTCATAAACCTATTGCATACTTTGTCCCCATTAGGTACCTCCTCTCACTCGAGCAGGGGGGTAGAGAAGAGAGCTTTTCTTTACCTTTATGTCAACTTTTTTCACTCCTCTTGAAGGTAGTACACGCCCTTTAAGGTGAAAGAAGAGGCCTAACAATCTTCAAGAACATGCCCTTCTTGGATATAGAAGACGCCCTTCTTGGGGCAAGAAAGGCGTCTTCTTCAATGATAAACATAATACATTGATATCTTGATGGTTACAAACTTGATTACAGACTATATAACACTCCTATTTTGAAGGTACTTTGCACTATATTATGTAATGATTTTTTACGCCCTTACAGTTCCTTTCACTGTATGGAGTAAAAACGATTTCAATAGCATGGGAAGGTCGTCCCTCCCCCATCCTCTCGCCCGTAGAAAGTGGTGTAATTACCATGTTACACCAGAGAAGATACTAATAGAAGGGAGAGCCTACTCCATCATAGAGATTTTATAATCTATCCTTTGAATAAGACATTATACTCACCAAAGCCATAATATCAATTAAACAAACCCACACTAAAACCTACATTATATAGATTAGGATGCCCAGCGGAGTTAGCAGAAGTAAAGTCACCGAACGCTTTCACGAACCACATAGCACGTGATTTCTTAATAGTTAGGGGGAACTGATACATCACCTGCAAGCGTCCATGAAGTAGGTTGGCATCATAATAAGGTAGGTCTTTCAGCAAGACACGCTGTGCCAAGACAGAAGACTCATCTGCTAATTGAAGGTCGGCACGTGTAGAAACGCTATATCCAAGCGTCAGATCTGCCGTAAGATGCTGTTTGAACAATGAGATACCATTCTCCAACTGAAAATTAATACGGCTATAATCAGATGATGACAACGGTAGAAGATGACGATTGCTTGCCTTGTGCGTATCTATTGAGAAGCCAGTATAACCTTTGAGGGAGGCCGTCGACTGCTGAAGAAGACGTGAGGGAGTATCGTTGAGGAAGTTAGCACGATAGCGGAAAGCGCAATCAAACGTACGCACCTGATAGCGTTTACGAAACTCCAACTGCTTCTCGTATGTGTAAGACGTTGTCCCTATCTGTGGGTCATTCTTGATAATCAACTGTTGACGATACTCATCTGCATAGCCTTGCTGCCAATCCATACGGACGTCAACTTGGTTTAACACGCTCCCTGTAAGCAATCTGTTTTGCGACTGTACATTATATAAATAGGTGAAGTATCTACCCGGTTCGTATTTATACGTACCGTATGCATACTCCTCTCCACGACTAATACCAAAGCTATTCAGCGTATGGAAGGCATCAGACCGGTATCCGTAATCCATAGCTGCACCCACTTGGTGGTTCACCCACTCCCTATTAAAGCTCGAATAACCGCCTATTGTCCCCGTTGCATACTCCATTCCAGAGAAGAGATAATAGGTAAGTGTGGCATCACTCTGCACTGTTACTAATGGTCCCATCTTCTCTTTACGACGGTCGTAATAGCCCGATAAGCCCAGCGTATGACCACCCATCGTGTAAGAAACAGACGGAGTCAGACGGTAGTCAAGCAACTGCGAACGTGAACGAGGGTCACGAAGGCGAGAGAGATCGCCCAACTGATAGTTTAATTGAAGGCCAAAACGCCACCCAGAGAAGTCTGTCGTACCTACAGAAGCTACCATATCAAAGTCTTGATGGTCGTAACTTCCAGCAATGGCACTACCCGACTGATAGGGATTAGAGTTGTAAGGGCGATACTGGTCGGCAAAGGCACGGTCCTTAGTACGGCCGAGGTTGAAGTCTACCTTACCATAACTGTATAGATATCGACCCAATCGTTGATAGCGTTCGGTAAAGAACTGCATGTTATTCATTGCTCCCCCCTCCTGCACACGATGATAGTCGCCACCACGATGGTTGAGTCCTATGGAGGCAAAGCCACGATTAGACGAATCGTCAAGAGAGAGTCCAGCGGCATTACTTGTGTTATGCCAGAGTTGTGTAAGGTTCTTATAGCGATATTCAGGCTCGCCCACAAGAGAGTCAGAAGGCGTCTGTGCCATCGTTGGGAGCGTAAACATCAATAAGAAAAGCCTTCCCCAGCCTCTTCGAAGAGAGGATTGTACAAAGGCTGAAAAGGTGGAGAAGGAATATGAAGTATTCATAAGCGATGATAATTAATATGTATGTGTGTGCAACAACAATAGTTTGTAAAACCGATAAAAGTCTCTGAAAGAATTGAATACGCAAAGGGCTTACGAAATTTCGACCCTTTCAGACACGATTCAAACTACCTTAGAAAGTCCTTGGTGCTATCGTTGTTGACACTTGAAAATCGTTAGAACTATTGTTTGTATCCATGAGTATGCTTTGTCCTGCAGCAGTTGTAGAAGTCACCTTACGATAGACAACCTCACCCGACAGACCTGCTGTGGCATTAATACTTATATAACCCGCATCAATATCACCATAAAGACGCTTTTCACCAACGTCCGTTCCAGTTGCTTTATGACGAAGGAAATCAACGCCATCAATGATATATCGCTTAGGTAGAAGACCATACTGACTGCGTTTTCACCTTGTTTTATATACTATTTCATGGTCGTAACCTCTCCAAACATTCATTATTTTCATGAGAGTAGATGGTAAACACGGCATAAGGCGTTGGGCAGTAATCAGCAGAACTTATAGTAAAAAGCAAACGTCCATAGTAGCGTTTATCATTCTACTATGGACGTATATTATAACCATAAACCATGAATACACTTCTCGTCTATGGCATGAAAGGCACTAAAACGATTACTTTACGGTCACACGACGCTCACGAATCAACTTAATCTGACGCAATAAATCGTTGTAATGAAGGAGGTTGATGCCTTCACTCTGTGCTGCTTGCGCCTTACAGAACTGCTCAACAGTATCCAATTGCTGCATAATGTAGAGCATTATGTCAGAGTTGCTTGCACGGTCAGCAGCACTTGCCTTATCTTTCGGGACAGGGTTCAAGAGTGTATTCAACTGGTCTACATAGTTGCGCTCAAGCAATCGGCGTGTACGTACCTGCATATCATTAAGACCATTTAGTGGCTTCCAAACGACATGGAACAGGTCATTCAGATAGTCTTTGAACTGATAAGCACCTGCCTCACGCTGGTCCTTATAGATCTTATCCATGATAGTTCCGTTCATCATCACCTTTAGTATGCGGTCTTGATAAGTACTGATTTCGTCGACAAGGTCGGTACCTGCGATGTCTGTCATTGCTGAAGGATAGAGCCAAAGCGGTGCTTCAAACACCTGCCGGCCGATATAATCGACAGCATCACGGCCCTTCTTGGCTGGTGCAACCTCGTAAGGTTTCTTCCCAGGCATATTGTTGATATAGCGACCACCTATGTTCTTCAGTACGTGATTGGTGTAACGTCCATACTGTCCAACAACACTTCGCCACATTTCCATGCGGTCCTCATACTGGTCGTTAGGCTGACGTGTCCACTCAGGGAGCTTTGCTATGATACGTTTTAAGTTCTTAATACCATAGTCACTCGCCTTAACATTGTCATCACCAAGGTCCTCTGTCTGTGCACGTGGGTCTTCATTCTTACCCTCACCACCAAACCAAAGGCGTGGATTCTTCGCAAGGATGGCAGTAGTCTCAGTCATTAACTTCTCCTTCTCGTCCATCTCATCTTTGAACTCTGGCCGATACTGATAGCCCCAACGGATTGCCCACTTATCGTAATCATTCACACGTGGGAACAAGCCACGCTCTGAGACGCCATCTTCTGGTTGTGCAACGTAATTGAAACGAGCGTAGTCCATGATGCTGGCAGTGTGCCCGTGTTCCTCAACCCATTTCTTATCACGTAGCTTCTCTACTGGTGTAGCATGACTTGCACCCATGTTATGACGCAAACCGAGCGTGTGTCCTACCTCATGACTTGACACAAAGCGAATCAGTTCACCCATCAGTTTGTCGTCCATGTGCGCTGTCTGTGCTCGTTTATCCAATGGAGCACACTGCGTAAAATACCACTTTGTTAAGAGATTCATCACGTTATGGTACCAACAAATATGACTTTCGATAATCTCACCACTGCGTGGATCAACGATACGAGGGCCGTATGCGTTCTCAATCTCAGCCGGAAGATAACGGAGAACATTGAAGCGAGCATCGTCAACACTCATCGTTGGGTCGTCAGGCCACTCCCTTGCCTGTATAGCATGCTTAAAACCAGCAACCTCAAAAGCAACATTCCAATCCTCAATACCCTTCATCAAGTATGGAACCCACTTCTTTGGTGTGGCTGGATCGATGTAGAATACGATGGGCTTAACGGGCTCTGAGAGTCTACCCTTTGCGTATGCCTTCTTATCTTTAGGCTCCAAACGGAATCGAGAGATAAACTGCTCGCGGTCTGTCTTTGTCTGGTCGTCACTGAAGATGGTATATCTATTTGTGAAGTAACCTACTCGATTGTCCCATACACGCTTGCGCATAGGTACCTTCGGAAGCAGGACAACGCTGGTGTTAAGTCCGATTGTCATCGCACCCGTATAAGAAGCGGGTACAGTAGAAGGAGAGCTTGAATAAGTGCGGGTCGTAGCTATCTCCACATTAATAGGATAGACCTTCATCGTGTCAATGAACGTTCGGTCGGCCATTAACCCTCCTAACTTCAGCTGCTTAGAGTTGTCTGACGACACACTCAGCACTGCATTGTCTTTAATAAACAATGGTGTGACATCAATCAACTGTGCCTTTGTATCCTTGTTACGTCCAATCACCTTGAACGAAGCGACGATAGGGTCGGCAGTAGATGCCTTCAACGTACGCGAAATACTACTTTTCGGATCGGCTTCTTGCGTAAGTACGTATGCACGAAGCAACAATGTCTTGTCATCACGTTGCTCAAAATAAACCGTCTGTTGGTTTACTGCCTCTCCAGCAAACTTTCCAAAGTTTTGTGGAACAGCTGTGAAACGAGTCACAGCAAGCAAGTATCTACCGATAACAGAGTCTGGAACCTCAAAGTACCATTGGTCGTCAATATGCCTAACTGTGAAGAGTCCTTGCTGAACACTTCCTTTCTTCTTTACAAGTTGGTCGTAGGCAGAAGGTTTATCCTTCTCTTTCTCTGTTGCTTTCCCTTTCTTAACATCCTGTTTAGTAGTGTCTTTGTGCTGCGTGATAGTATCTTTTACGGCACGATAGACAAACCTGTTACTTGCCACACCTACTCCACTTCCGAGCATAAGGGCTAACAGACAGGCTGCTGCTTTTCTGTTGATTGACATAAATTTATTAGTAACTTTACATTATATTTACAATTAGCAATAATAAAGACAACCTTATTTTATTATGGTTGCTTTACGGATACGGACATCAGCCAATGGTCGGTCGTTGGCATCAACAGGCTGGCGTTGGATACGGTCTACGACATCCAATCCGTCTAACACCTGTCCAAAGACTGTGTACTGTCCGTCTAAATGAGGTGAGCCACCCACTTCTTTATACATCTTTCGCACCTCAGGTGTCATCTGCACCGTACTGTCTGTATGTTCGTTAAGGCGCTTCTGTGCCCAGTCGAGCTGTCCGTCAGAGAACTTTATACCCCATACAATATAGAATTGTGAGGCAGATGACTCACGTTTAGGATTGACATCATCGCCCTCACGTGCCGCTGCGACGGCCCCACGACGGTGTAACAACTTAGGATAAACAATCTCTGCAGGGAGCGAGTAAGTCTCTGGTGTGTCACCTAAAGCCTGTCCTGGCTTGGCGTTCTTAGACCCTAAGTCGCCCGTCTGTATCATGAAGTCTTTCACAACACGGTGGAATAACACACCGTTGTAAGCTCCACTACGTACCAACTTCAAGAAGTTGTCGCGATGACGTGGCGTCTCATTAAAAAGTTGGATACGGATGTTCCCACTGTCGGTCTCCAACAATACTTCATGACGTAAGGTGTCTGTCATAGACTGTGCTTGAACATTTGCAACGAACAAAGCCAGCAATAAGGATAATAGTAACTTCTTCATCTTTCTTAAATAAAGCGTAATTTATTCGCAAAGATAAACATTTAAGAACAAATATCCTAATTAAGAAGGAACAAAAAAACGCCCGATTGCCCACATATATCAAGTAAACAACGTACCTTTGCACCATGAATGCCAGCCGTAGATAACGTCTCTTGTGAATTATTTAAGTGAGAAGAAGAATTTATTTTCATGACAATAAATATTTTTTCTCACGTAAATAAATATTTATTGTCATGAAAAGAATTCGAAAGAGGAGGGTTATTAGTAGTAAAGAAAAGGAAGAGAGCATCCGTAATTACGGCTGAAATTCAACGAATTAACATCATTCTAAGATTTCAAAAACAGCAAATGACACAAACAAAGAGTATATTTCAACGTCCACTATGGGTGGCCGTCTTTGCGCTAACAGCTGCGATTGCATGGGGCTGGGCTTATCCCTTGATTAAATTAGGCTACTCAGAGTTTGCCATCACGGCAGATATGACAGGCTCGAAAATGCTCTTTGCAGGTATTCGTTTCTGTCTTTCTGGACTGATTATATTGGCGATCGCAAGCGCAAAGAAGCGTAATTTCAAAGTGAGAAAACCTACAGACTGGTGGTATATCCTTCTATTTTGCATGATGAATACCACCTTACATTATGCCTTCTTCTATTTCGGTCTTTCGCATAGTGAAGGCTCAAGAGCAGCCATTCTCAATTCGTTAAGTGTCTTTTCTGTCGTCATCTTCGCATGTATCTTCTTCAAGAGCGACCGCATGACAGCGAAGAAAGTCATTGGATGTATTGTCGGGTTTGCAGGTATCTTGTCGCTGAACTTAGGTGGAACAGAGAGTGGACAGTTCACTTGGATGGGTGACGGAATGATTATTCTTAACGCCCTTTGTGGTGCATCAGCATCACTACTCACACGTGGATTAGGCAAGCGTGTAGATGTCTTTGTCGGTACTGGATACAGCTTAGCGATAGGGGGTGCATTGCTGATTATCCCTGGTTTGTTTTTAGGTGGCGACCTTCCACAAAACACTCCATTAGGTATAATCTACCTACTCTTGCTCATCACTATCAGTACATTAGGTTTCACACTCTACAACAAGCTGCTCACCTGCAATCCTGTTGGTAAGGTAGCTATCTACAACTCACTCATCCCTATTGTCGGCGCCATCACCTCTTGTCTGTGTCTCGGCGAAACATTCCATTTCAAATACATGATAGCGGGTGTCTTGGCAGCGGGTGGAATATACATTATCAATAAGAGTTAGTAGACTAAGCATGCGTTTAGTACAATGAAACCATAGCCATAGATTTTACGAATACAAGGACATCTATGGCGTTTTTAGCCGATAAAAGCGTGATAAATCGACGAATGATATATAATATTAAATCAATGTACAGACTTCGTACTAAAGTTTCCCTTTAATTGAATGAAAGCCTCACAGACACGCAGAAGGACGTTAGTCAAGATATGACTAACGCCCTTCTGCATTGTAAAAATAAATATCTCTTATCGCTATCGACGACCATGATAGCCCATTCCATGCTTTTCATCGTGGATAAAACGAGTTGTGAAATCAGGCTTATCCATCTCAATAGGATTTGCATTCAACCCCGGTTCGCCCATCCACTCAACAATCTTATCCACCCATTGAGCAGCTCCTTGGCGTGTCGGATGAATACCATCTGCACGAGAAGCAACGACTGAACTACTATCAAAGAAGCGACCTTCACCCGTACAATCACGTATCAAGTCGACTATCGTTCTGTCTTTTATCTTCTTCCAAGGGAGTGGTCCAATCCATACGTATGGGATATTACCCACACGACTCAGGATAGTCTGAATTGCAGTTTCACGTCTACTATAATCTTTATAACCTAAGTCATTGGTACCTAAGCTGATAATAATATATGTAGGACGAACTCTCTCAATCTGATATTGAAGGTCGGCAGCAATCGCCCAGTCGCGTGTTGTGCTACCATACCACACTATAGAATGAAACTTAAAACCATTCTTTACAGCATAATCATTAAACCGAGAGCCCAGACCATCAGCCATAGAATCGCCAATAAGTAGGACAACTTGATCGCGGCTCTCCGCTACCTGTGACACATGCGTTGTCGATGACGGCAAAGGCTCTACTGTCATCTCTCCTACCGAAGCAGGAGTTGACTGCGGCATAGCGGCCGCTGGCATTTCATCAGGCTCTACTGACTTAGCTGGTTCGACATCTTCAATGTTTATTCCATTCGTGTCCTGCGCTGAAACAGCAGGTGATAATAGGAAAAGAGAAAATACAACTATACAACACTTTATTGTTCTCACAATTATTCATTTATGCGTTTAATGGCGTGGTCATGCCGCCATATCTCTACGCTGTTAATAATATTCTGCCACAGAATGTAGCAGCCTGGCCCCACTGTAGACAATGGATTCAGGTAAGTATAGGCTATCCATATAGCAAAAGCAGTGTTCTTCTGCCCCAAGGCCTGGCCCGCATTAATCGTACTACGGAAGAAATGACCGATATATCTACCAATGACAAATTGTATCAAGCAAAGTATTAATGCCAATACTGCTATCAACAAGAGGAAACTAACAGCTACCTCAGCATGGACAATATTCTTTACTGTTGTGCCAGAAACGATGAGCAATGAACAACCCCATAGATAATAACTAAGGTTGTCAACACTGATTACCCACTGATAGAACCTACATAAAGCGTGCCAATGTTTCGTTATATAGGCCAAAAGCATCGGTACAACCAACACTAAACACACCTTATAGAGAATCATCACAAAGGCACTCCAGAAAGTTAATCCTGCCCCAGCATCAAGCAAGGGGAAGCAGACTGGTATCAACAAAGCACAGAGGAAATTGGAGAGGAAGGTGTAAGTCGTCATTTCCTCAAGGTCGCCTCCTAACTTCTGTGTGACCACCGCTGCCGCAGAGGCACAAGGACAAATAATACAAGTGAGGAGGGCTTCAAGCAGTATGAGCGTCTCACCCGTAACATGAAAAGTCAGAATAACGCCAATGACAACCGCCACCATCAACACTTGGGAGAGTGCTATCCAAAGATGCCAACCAACAGGAATTAGCTTGCGGAAGTCTACCTTGCAGAAGGTAACGTACAAGACGAGGAACATAAACAATGGAAGAGCTGCGTCAAGGATAGGAGCAAAAACAGTTGCTGCGCTTTCCAAGGCAGGAATAAAGGCAAAAACAAGGTATAGAAAGCTACCTGTAACTATTGACACTGGTAGTGTCCAGTCCTTTATGAATTGAATAAGTCTCCTCATCTTTATCATCACGTCAAACCGACTCTATCGTCCTTTTCAGACAAAGAGTGGGTTGCAAAGTTACGAAAAAAGTCTGAAAATCAGCAATCTAATTGCAGAATCGTAAATATGATTAAGACAAATTCAACCTTTACTATTATGAATTACTACCTTTAAACGACTAATATAAAGACAAAAATCCCACCAACTTCGCAGTTGGTGGGATGCTATTCAAATATATATGAAGCAATAGAAAAGCGATTAGCTTTTATTATCTTTCATGTAGACCATTTACTGCTCCAGCGCTCTTCTTCGCATAGTCGTTCTCCTTAGCAGAACCGAAGGAAGCCTTACTTGAAGCTCTCGTAAATGCATTCGCAGCCTTTGCGTTTGCTGGTCTCTGCCGTGCAAGGTCGAAGCGCATGACATCTGTTGTGTTTGTACTACGTGCTACACCATAGAAGGTGTCATACCCCTTTGTTTCATCATATCCTAAGTGGAAACCATCATTAGTAGCATTAATGTCAAGAATGAAGATAGTTCCTGTCTTTGAATACTTTATTTCGATGTTTCCATTATCCAAAACTTTCCAAGAGAATGATAATGTCTTTGTTTTACCCTGTGCATCAGTATCGACCTCAACACCATTACCTTGGAGCGAATTAGCAGAAGAATTATATTGGAAGAACTTCATGTTAGCTTTGAAACTATCACTCTTACGCTGCTGCGTTGCGTCTTCCGTATACTCAACTGTCATATTACCATACCACTCGCCAGTTAACGTCTGTGCCTCAGAAATCAGCCCATTAACTTGTTTATTCTCCTGTTGACGATAGTTATTGTTCCAATTATAGTTATTGTTACTACCCACAGCATCCATGAAGGCATAGAACTCTGAGGTCGTTGCCTCTGGGTAATAATAATAGAACCAGTTGTAAGCTGTATAATAACTTGAGCCACTTGGGTATTCACGCAGATAGTTTCGTACTGCATCACTTACCAAATCATTATAATAATAGTTATCATCTCCCCATGGATCATTATCACAGCTTGCTAATGTCAAAGGCCCCGCAACTATTGCAAGTGCCAAGAATAACTTTGAAATCCGTCTCATACTCATATCTTATTAAATCCTTATTCTTTCTTTGTTTACTGGTGCAAAAATAGTGAATTTATAAGATGCTCTCTGCGTAAATATACTATTTGAAGATAGGGAAATCCCTATTATAAAAGATAAATCCTCCTTTTATCAATACGAATGAAGAAACTCTAATAATCTAATACAAATTTAATTGAATACTAAAAAACTACTAAACAATGAAGGAAGAAACAAATAATTTTAGTACATTTGCATCTTACTAATAAGTAAATTATATAAAGAGAAGATAAGAAACAGAAATGAGAACAGTTTATGAATTCTCTGTCAAAGACAGAAAAGGTAAGGCTTTTTCACTGAAAGAGTTTTCTAATGAAGTGCTATTGATTGTAAACACAGCTACGAAATGTGGTTTCACACCAACTTACGAGCAGTTGGAGGCACTCTACGAAAAGTACCATGCACAAGGATTTGAAGTACTTGATTTCCCTTGCAACCAGTTTGGACAGCAGGCACCAGGTACAGACGAAAGTATCCATGAGTTCTGCAAACTTACATACGGCACAAAATTTCCACGCTTCAAGAAGGTTAAGGTGAATGGTGAAGACGCTGACCCGCTCTTCAAGTTCCTAAAGGAACAGAAGGGTTTTGCAGGTTGGGACGAGTCACACGAACTCTACCCTGTCCTTGACAAGATGCTTTCTGAGGCTGATCCTAACTATAAGGAAAACCCAGACATTAAGTGGAATTTCACAAAGTTCCTTATTAATAAGAAGGGACAAGTTGTTGCTCGCTTTGAACCAACAGAGAGTTTTGAGAATATCGCAAAGCAGATTGAGGAATTACTATAGGATAGTGACTTGCCAATAGGTTCCTCTCTAAAAAGCATAAGGACTATTGGCAAGATAACATACAAACATAAGATAAAAGGCAGAGAGACTAATACTCTTTGCCTTTTATCTTTTTATTACGGTCAAAGACAGTACCTTTATAATCTATATAACATGATTCATACTGACGAACTTATAGGAAACTTGTTTATTCGTCAACATAGTCTACAAAAGAGTTTACTGTCGTTTCTGTCCATTAGCTCACTTTCTTGCAGGGAAGAAATAGCATGCAGAAAATGTTATTAAACCATTCAACATCAACAACTCATAGCCAAACTTGTAGCCAGTAGTGGCCGAAACAATTGTATCTAAAGCAAAACAAAGAAGTGGACTGGCTACAGCTATGTAAGGTGTCAACCTATCATTCACTGCTCGTTTTGTACATAAGCCAAACGCAAAGAGACCTAAGAGTGGACCGTAGGTATAAGAGGCTATCGTGTAAATAGCATCTATAAGACTCGTCGAGTTGACATAACGGAAGATAAGGATAAATAGAATAAACACTACGGACACCCCGAGATGTGCTTGTTTACGCAGTTTCTCATCCTTTGGACGATTACAAATGTCTACACAATAGGTTGTTGTCAATGCCGTTAGGGCTGAATCAGCACTGGAGAAGCAGGCTGCAACAATACCAATCGTAAAGAGTATGACAACCAATGTACTAATTGCCCGCCTGCAACTGCCTGCAACATTAGATTGTCTGGCACATCTGGTAGGGTCTGCCCTATGCTCTTGAAATACATCATCAACAGCACACCTAATGACAAAAAGAGTAAGTTGGCTGGTACAAAAGCAAATCCGTATGTACACATATCCTTCTGTGCTTCATGCAAAGTCTTACATGTAAGATTCTTCTGCATCATGTCTTGGTCCAGTCCTGTCATAACTATAACAATGAAGATACCGCTAAGGAACTGTTTCCAAAAGTTCTGTGTCGAAACCCAGTCATCAAATACAAAAATACGAGAGTGGTTGTCGCTGGCTATTGCCTGGGCTGCCTCAGGAAGCGTCATCCCCAATGTTTCGATCACCTTATATATAATAAGGATAAGCGCAAGGAGCATACAAAGAGTCTGAAAGGTATCTGTCAATACAAGAGTACGAATACCTCCCCTACGCGTATAGAGCCAAATCAATGCTACGAGTGCCACAACAGTAATGGGGAAAGGAATACCGTATGCATCAAGAACGAAACGTTGAAGTATCATACAAACAACATAGAAGCGCACTGCCGCACCTGTCATCTTTGACAATAGGAAAAAAGATGCACCCGTCTTATAGCTATATTTGCCTAAACGTGTTTGTAGATAAGAATAGATGGTGGTCAACCTTAATCGATAATAAACAGGAAGTAACAGAAATGCAACGGCAAAATAACCAAGGACAAAACCTAAACAAGTTTGCATATAGGTCATATCGCTCAACATTACCATTCCTGGAACACTAACGAAGGTAACCCCCGAAATACTCGCACCAATCATCCCAAAGGCCACAAGATACCAAGGTGACTGCCCGTTTGCACGGAAGAAAGCATCGTTATCAGCCTTATGTCCCGTTGTTCTACTTATTAACAATAAAATGCAAAAGTATGCAAGAATAGTAGTGATAATTATCATAATGGCAGCAAAATTACTAAAAATATCATCATTTCATGCATTAAGAAAATCATATTTTGTAACTTTGTTGTACATAACCTTTCATATTATAGTTATCTATCATTTAATTTCAATAGCGTATGACACGACAGAAAAGATTTATACTTGACGAGAAAGATATCCCGACACAGTGGTATAATATACAGGCAGACATGCCTAATAAGCCCCTACCTCCGCTTCATCCTGTAACACATAAGCCTATGACAGCAGAGGACTTATCCGAGATATTCAATATGGAATGTGCTAAACAAGAGCTTGATTGTGAGCATCCTTGGATAGACATCCCCGAGGAAGTCTTGGATATGTATAAGTATTATCGCTCCACACCTCTCGTCCGTGCATACGCATTGGAGAAGGCGTTGGACACACCAGCACATATCTATTTCAAGAATGAAAGCGTTAATCCACTTGGCTCACATAAGGTTAACTCGGCCATTCCACAGTGTTACTATTGTAAGAAGGAAGGTGTTACAAATGTGACAACAGAAACTGGTGCGGGACAATGGGGTGCTGCCTTATCATACGCAGCAAAGGTTTATGGACTTGAAGCAGCAGTCTATCAAGTAAAGATCTCTATGCAACAGAAACCCTATCGCTCACTGATTATGAAGACATTTGGGGCTATGGTTGAGGGTTCACCCTCTATGTCTACACGTGCAGGAAAGGATATTGTCACACGTGATCCGACTCATCCAGGCTCTTTAGGGACAGCTATCTCTGAGGCGATCGAGCTGGCGAGGACCACACCTAACTGTAAGTACACCTTAGGTTCAGTGCTCAATCACGTTGCATTGCACCAAACTATTATCGGCTTAGAGGCTGAGAGGCAAATGGAGATGGCTGGGGAATATCCCGACAAGGTTATTGCCTGCTTTGGTGGTGGTAGTAACTTCGGTGGTATTGCATTCCCTTTCATGCGTCATAATATCCTTGAAGGGAAGCAAACAGAGTTTATTGCAGCTGAGCCAAACAGCTGTCCAAAGCTGACACGAGGTAAGTTTGAATATGATTTCGGTGATGAAGCAGGTTACACACCATTATTACCAATGTACACACTGGGACATGACTTCAAGCCAGCAAACATCCATGCAGGTGGTTTACGTTATCATGGTGCAGGCGTCATCGTGAGCCAATTGCTCAAAGATGGATATATGCACGGAATGGATATACCACAATTAGAAAGCTTTGAAGCAGGTATTCTCTTTTCTCGAACAGAAGGAATTATCCCCGCACCGGAGAGCTGTCACGCCATTGCGGCAGCCATTCGCGAAGCGAAGAAGGCAAAGGAAACAGGCAAGCAAGATGTTATCCTCTTCTGTCTCTCAGGACATGGTCTCATTGATATGACGGCATACGACACCTATATCAATGGTGACTTGAGAAACTATACACTCTCAGACGAAGACATAGAAAAGAACCTTGGAACGGTTCCAAAGGTATAATAATAGGTTTATAAATGCCTTTCTTTGAGGACTATCAGTTCTCAAAGAAAGAATAAAAGATATCTACTTTAACTTACTATATAACAGTCTGGTATCAAGAAAGATTACAGGTGCTTCGTAGACAATACTACAAAGTGCCTGTAATCAGTTATCAGTAGATATTAAATCTTCTTTAGCTTGTCTGCTTGAAGTGCCGCACCAATCGCAGTACAATACTCTGAATTCTTCGGAATGATAAAGCGTACGTCGTATATCTTCTCCATTACAGGGAAAAGAAGTTCGCATTGTGGCAACAAACTAAGATTACCAATGAGTACAAAGTCACGTATATCGCTATTCAAAGAACTCAATATTGTTGCCGAACCAATAGACTGTAACACCAGACCTATCAACCCTAAAGCTATATCTTCACGACTGGCATTAGCCTGCGCGTTGGCAAAGAGTGATGCAGTTGCATCCATTGGTAAACCAGGAAGAGGACTGGTAGATATGTCCTTAATCTGCAGATTGATACGAGAGATATCCCCCTTATTAGCCAAAGCGATAATTTCATTGATATTGTCAGTCTGTAGAAGAAGTCGTGAAAGGCCGCTCAATGTTCCCCCACCAATACCAATACCACCAATATGACGTACCTCACTGCCATCACAAAGTACAAGAGAAGTACCCGTACCCATTGAGACAACGATCATACGTTGCAGCTTTGATTCAAACTGAGCACCTAAGCCATCGGCCAAGAACTCATCAGCCTTAGCTGTTGGCAGACCATAGACAGGCTTATCAATATAGTGAGCACCAACACCTGTAAGCATAACATGCTCAACATCAGACAAATCTATTCTATTGTCATAAAGATACTTTCCAAATGCTCCATACAAGGATGTCACTGGGTCAGTAGCCTTAATACGCAAAGGTTTAATTACCTTTCCCTCTCTGATACCAACAATCTTTGTTGTTGAAATACCCACATCTATACCGATGGAAATCTTCATACACCTTATATAATTATACAGAAGTCTTATAAAAACAACTTTCTTAAGAATAATGATTGGGACATGATCGAAAAGAACTAAAGCCCACTTATCCCCTTATAAAGACTTGTCGCCGAATAAGCCTCCAAACTATTAAACCCCTTACAACACCATTAAATCCAATGCTTCAGGTCAGTCTGAAATACAACTTATATTGTCGCAAAGGTACGAAAAACATTAGAGTTTCAGCTAAATACCGAGATATTTTACAAAAAAGACACAAAAATATTTCTCTATTAAGCTGAAAATGAGTATCTTTGCACTCCGTTATAATGAGAAAGTAAGAAATAAAACATCATTAAAGAACAAAACGAAATGACGAAAGCAGATATCATCAATGAGATAGCAACGTCTACTGGCATTGCCAAGAAAGACGTATCAGCTGTGGTTGAGTCTTTTATGGAGACCATTAAAGACAGTTTGTTGGAGAAGAAAGAAAATGTATATTTACGTGGTTTCGGTAGCTTTATCGTTAAGCACCGTGCTGAAAAGACTGCTCGTAACATCTCAAAGAACACGACTATCACTATCCCAGCTCACGATTTCCCAAGCTTCAAGCCAGCAAAGACCTTCATCGAGGATATGAAGAAATAAATCAAACATACATATAAATAACAATTAAAAACAATTAAAGCTATGCCAAACGGAAAGAAGAAAAAGGGACACAAGATGGCTACGCACAAGCGTAAAAAGAGACTAAGAAAGAACAGACATAAGAGCAAGTAAGCCCCAAGGCTGAAAGACTCAATAACTGACTTTCATTTATATGGCGGGGCATGTCATCGCAAGAAACTTCTCTTCCCTGGAGGTGCGACGACAGGTTCCGCATTTTTATTTATCCTTATAAGTATCTTTTAGCGTCATTGTAGATAAGATAAGACGGCTAAATGATAGTTATATCAAACGAAGAAGATGACAAGCGAAGTAATTATTGATGCCCAATCGAAAGAGATCTCGATAGCACTTCTCGAGGACAAGCGTCTGGTAGAATACCAGCGTGAGCCAAGGGAGGCGAGCTTCTCGGTTGGAAACATCTACGTGGCAAAGGTTAAAAAACTGATGCCTGGGCTGAACGCCTGCTTTGTAGATGTAGGTTATGAGCGTGACGCCTTTCTTCATTATCTTGACTTAGGGAGCCAATTCAACTCCTATGCGAAGTATCTGAAACAGGTTCAGAGCGACCGCAAACGACTTTATCCCATTCAGAAAGCCACTCGTCTACCCGACTTACAGAAGGACGGCACCGTTCAAACACATTGCAAGTAGGCCAAGAGGTGATGGTGCAGATTGTTAAAGAACCCATTTCCACCAAAGGACCACGCTTAACAGGTGAAATATCATTCGCTGGTAGGTTCTTGGTGCTCATACCATTCGGGCATAAAGTTAGCGTATCCTCTAAAATCAAAAGCGGAGAAGAACGCGCACGTCTCAAGCAGCTTATTCAGAGTATTACGCCAAAGAATTTCGGTGTAATAGTCCGTACTGTGGCTGAAGGGAAACGTGTTGCAGAACTTGATGCCGAGATGAAGGTCCTTCTGAGCCGTTGGAATGAAGCTATCACGAAACTCCAAAAGACGCAGGAGCGTCCTCAGCTTGTTTTTGAGGAGACTGGTCGTGCTGTTGCAATGCTACGTGATCTCTTCAATCCAACCTACGAAAACATCTATGTCAACGATGACGAGATATGTACAGCCGTTCGACACTATGTCTCTCTAATAGCCCCTGAGAAGGCGGGCATCGTGAAGAAGTACACTGGTAAGGTACCTATTTTCGACAACTTTGACGTTACGAAGCAGATAAAGTCCAGCTTTGGTAAGACCATCAATTATGGTCATGGCTGTTACCTCATCATCGAACACACTGAGGCAATGCACGTTGTGGATGTGAATAGTGGGAACAGAACAAAGGAGAAAGCACAAGAACAGAATGCTCTCGACACTAACCTTGGTGCTGCTGATGAGTTGGCTCGTCAGCTCCGACTGCGTGATATGGGTGGAATTATTGTCGTTGACTTCATCGACATGAACCTTGCTGAGGACCGCCAGATGCTGTACGAGCGTATGTGTAAGAACATGCAGAAGGACCGTGCACGTCACAATATCCTTCCTCTGAGCAAGTTCGGACTAATGCAAATCACTCGACAGCGCGTTCGTCCAGTAATGGATGTCGATGTAGACGAGACTTGTCCAACATGTTTCGGCAGTGGGAAGATACGTTCAAGTATTCTCTTTACCGACCAGTTGGAACGTAAGATTGACCGATTGGTTAATAAGGTTGGAGTTAAGAAATTCTATTTACACGTTCACCCATACGTTGCAGCTTACATTAACAAAGGTTTTATTTCATTGAAACGTAAGTGGCAACTGAAGTATGGACTGGGTGTTAACATCGTTCCTTCACAGAAACTTGCCTTTTTGCAGTATGAGTTCTATGATGCAAATCAGCAATTTATTGATATGAAGGAACAGAACGATAAATCCTGAACTAACTACTAAGTCGTTAGATAAAGAAAGGTTTTCAACATTAGACATCCGTCACCTATTATATATAAGGTGGCGGATTTCTTTTATCCTCACGCTGCACTTTTCGCTCAATAGCCCTCGATGACTATACGCCCATCAGCTGTTCATAATCTAATCCTGCCACTCTGTCTTTGCTCATTACCCCACCCTTTCATCGTTAAATACGCCCATCTATCTTTGTGCAGTACGTTACTGCCCATTCAATACATTCTGTTATTTTCGCTCCCGCAGTCTTCACACGGTTCAAGTAATTTGTAGTATTTGAGTTATAAAGAACTTTGTAGAACCATGAAAAACTACGACAAAATTCACATAAAAGTCTGAGTACAAAAGCGAGGAGTACCTATAACATTCAAGCTTGTAACCCACACTGAACCAAACGTTTATAAAGAGCGATGTAGAAGACACCTTTCAAGGTCCAAGAAGGGCATTAACAACACTCAAGAAGGGCGTGTTCTTGAATGTAATTAGGCGTCTTCTTAACCCTTAAAGGGCAAATATTGGTTTCAAGGAGTACGAAAAAGATTTACATCAAAGCCTCATCGTTTCATATTACCCAACCTTTCATCTACTTTTCCTCCAATCATTCTTTTGTCGTCCCATTGCCTACCACCTCTATGTGTTTAGACTCGTTACCTGCCATGCGGATGGTACATACCAAAGATGATTAGTCCTGCCATAATCCACTTTACACGCAAATCACTTTTTATTTCAGTATTTTGTCTGGGTAAATCCATCCCCCTGCCGAATAAAACAGCACTTGCCCTTGTTTGCATCAGCCCCTTTTCTCCATCAAACTTTAGGTTTCTCTATGCCAATAGAAGACTCCCCGCAAACCATTCATCAATGTAGTCTGTGAATGAGAAAGGCCCTCATAAAAGTCTTTCGAACAGTTGTAAACTCTTTTATTCCGCCTATCAGAAGATGAAAGAAAAAGCCCTCACCTATCTGAAAGCAGACAAGTAAGGGCATAGTTTATGTGGGATGATAAATGTTTTAAGCAGGAATAACCTTAAAGCGGACGCGAAAAGCGTGCTTTTCCTCATCCCAGTTTGTACCTAACATCTCAAAGCGTCCTATCTGGGCAGTAGAGCGAACGTGTTTACCGATACATAGACAAACATCGAAATCACCTATCCTTACCAACCGTAACATCTCTGAAGCATCTTCTGGAAGTTTGTCAACACTAACACCATCTGGAATGTTATTGCGGTCTACCATCTCGTATGTCACTGGTAAGTCTTCAGTTATCAGTCGGTTCATCTCAGCCTCTATCGCCTTTTCTTCCTTACGGTCAGGCTTATGATCAAGGATAAACGTCATCTTACTCTTCTTCCGTTCGATGTGCGCATTACTGCTCCGTTCTGTCCCAAACATCCTAATCATCACTTGATTTAACAGATGTTCGGCCGTATGAGCAGGTGGAAACTCTTCTTTGTTATGCGTATTGAAAGTATAGTCCATAGCCTACTTCTTTAGCACAAATTTATATATTCGACCGTAATTCCCCTCAACATCCACAGCTACCTGCCCATTGCGCCGTAACGCAACCTGCTTTGTATAACCAGACAGTAAGTCGGTCATCTCAACAGTCTGTTCTGATAGTCCGAGGAAATCGAAGGCATGAGAAGGAATAGTAACATTGATGTTCACTCGAGCTGAGTCGAAGTTAGCAACGACTAATAGCACGTCATTATCAGCCTTACGCATGAAAACATACTGTTTATTAGGGTTGAAACGATGACTCTGATTGTTGACATACATCAAATCAAAGGTCAATCCCTCTCGAACAGCTTTCTCACGATTACAGAAACGAAGGAGTCCTTGATAGACAAGGGATAGTTTCTTCTCGTCAATAGTCAATGCCTTGCGATTGAAAAATCCCTTATAGATAGCCTCTGTTGACCAATAATCAAAAATAGTTGAGCGGCCGTCGCACCCAGAAAAGCCTTCCTTATCCATGCCTCTCTCGCCGAACTCCTGTCCAGCATAGACCATAACAGGGTTCTGTTGGAGGAGAGCTGAAACAATCATACCAGGGATTGCCTTCCAAGGATTAGCCGTAAAGAAATCAGAAGCAATACGTTGTTCATCATGGTTCTCAAGGAAATAGAGCATGTGATCACGTATGTCATCAACCTTTTGCCACTCTTGTGTAATGGAAGAGGCAGGACGCTCGTCACATATCACACCACGAACACAATCGTACATACCCACTTTATCATACAAGTAGTCGAAGCCTGACGCCACGTACAAACGATATTGATTAGGGTCATAGACCTCACCAATGAATATCATCGATGGGTAGTGCTCCTTAACCTGTTGTGTTGCATGTGCCCAGAACTCGTGTGGAACCATCTCCGCCATGTCACATCGGAAACCATCAACACCCTTTGCAGCCCAGAAAAGGAGGATATCTGTCATCTTCTTCCATGTTGATGGGATTGGATGATAGTGATAACTCCTACCGCCAGCATCACAATAATCTACGCCATAGTTCAGTTTTATGGTCTCATACCAGTCGTTCTGTTGAGGATGAGAGTCAAAGCGGTCATTACCAGTACACTTTGCTGGGTACTCATGATAAGCCTCAGCGTCATGAGCATAGACATTCTCAACGACACCGGAGAGGTCGAGCTGCTCGCCCGGACAGTAATAGAAATTATTCTGAGGATCAAAGTGCTTTCCCGTATCATCACCTTCTCCAAGGTCCTCAACACCCTCTGGTTTAGCGATACTCTTATATTGTCGGGCAACATGATTGGGCACAAAGTCAATGATAACCTTCATCCCTTCTGCATGTGTACGAGCTATAAGTGCCTCAAACTCAGCCATACGTGCATCTACATCGACCGCAATATCTGGGTCGATATCGTAATAGTCGGTAATAGCATACGGCGATCCGGCACGCCCCTTGACGACACGAGGGTTCTGCGTAGGTATGCCGAAGGCTGAATAGTCAGTACATGTAGCATGACGAATGACCCCTGTATACCACAGATGAGTGACTCCGAGGTCGTGAATGTGGCGTAACACATCCTTATCAAAGTCATTCATTTTACCCGCACCGTTCTCTGTTAAGCTACCATACTCCCTCTTTGTAAGATTCTTATTACCAAAGGTTCGTGTGAAGACTTGGTAGATGACTAATTTAGTTCTCATAAACCTAAAAGATAAAGAAAAGCCCTCCAACGTCCCTTTCTCTATAAGGAAAGGGACGGAAGGGGGGCTATTACTTATTATATAAGGTGGGATTAAATACCGTGTGCATTAACGGTCTTGTCGATACGACCGAGCATACCCTGCAAAGCAGAGCCTGGTCCGCACTCAACAAACTCTGTAGCACCATCGGCAATCATGTTCTGTGCACTCTTTGTCCAGCGTACGCTTGAGGTAAGCTGAGCAATAAGGTTCTTCTGAATCTCAGCTGGGTCGGTGTGTGGCAATGCGTCTACGTTCTGATAAACAGGGCACTTTGGAGCGTTGAATGTAGTAGCCTCGATAGCTGCCTGCAACTCGTCTTTAGCAGGCTGCATCAATGGAGAGTGGAAAGCACCACCTACCTTCAATGGCAATGCACGCTTAGCACCAGCAGCCTTCAGCAGTTCGCAAGCCTCCTGGATACCCTCTGTTGAACCAGAGATAACCAACTGACCAGGGCAATTGAAGTTTGCTGCAACACAAACCTTACCGTCCTTTGATACCTGCTCGCATATCTCCTCGACCTTTTCATCAGGTAGACCAATGATAGCAGCCATAGTTCCTGGATTTAACTCACAAGCCTTCTGCATAGCATTAGCACGTGCGGCAACGAGCTTCAGACCGTCTTCAAAGCTTAACGCACCAGCTGCAACGAGTGCTGAAAACTCTCCCAAAGAGTGACCAGCAACCATATCTGGCTTGAACTCATCGCCTAAGCAAAGTGCAGAAATAACACTGTGAAGGAATACAGCAGGCTGAGTAACCTTAGTCTCCTTCAACTGCTCGTCAGTACCAGCAAACATTATCTCGGTTATCTTGAAGCCAAGAATCTCGTCAGCCTTATCGAAAAGTTCCTTTGCTAATGGGTTGTTCTCATAAAGATCCTTACCCATACCAACAAACTGAGACCCCTGTCCAGGGAATACAAATGCTTTCATATACTATTGAATTGTTTAATTATTAATGTTCTACAGGGTGCAAAGATACAGAAAATAAAGGAGATAGGAAAGAAACTAAGGGAAAAACACAACGTAGTGACCATTACCTTTACGCCGAATTAGACTGAACTGTCAATATATTTACCTCATTGAAAAGACATAACAAGGTGACGCCCGGCTAATAAAGCAATGAAACCGAATGCAAGAGAAGCTATGATATATAGCGACGAAAGCATAAATCCGTCCCCTCCTTTTAGTAGTGTAGCATTCTCATTCATAAAGGTTGAGAACGTTGTGAAGCCACCGCAGAATCCAGTAGTCAGTAAGAGACGAACGGCAGGACTAACTCCTCCATTGCTATTAGGCAACGAAGAGAATATACCTATTAGGAAACAGCCAAGAACATTGACTACCATTGTACCCAAAGGGAATGACCCTGCAATCGCCAACTGTACATACTTCGAGATTAGCATACGTAGACTGCCACCTACGAAACTGCCAACTCCAACTAAAAGAACATCCTTTATCATGTCTGTATATGATTAATTCTATCGGTGATAATTAGAAGACTATATTGAAACCAAACCTAATACCATTCTTTGAAATGCCTGGAACGTTCGTATAAGTCAGTCGACGGACATAATCAACCTCCAAACATTTAAGGATATTATGTATTCCGAATACAAATTCCATGTATGGATCGCGTGTCATAACACGTGTTTCAGCAGGGAACTTGTATAAGTCTTGATCGTTAGCATTCTGTGGTAAATAAGGGTTGTTCTTATCTGTTAGATGTCCCCACATACCTTTGAAAGCTATATATTCACGCCATTTTAACTTCTTGATAAGCGGCAGACGATTGAATATCTTACCTTCTAAGTCCCATGCAAGATTAAATTGTGCATAGCGATCGTTAAGGAACTCGAGTCCTTTCATGAGGTTGAAAGTTCCTTGATGTTCGAAGTATGACGTGTTTACAGGAGGAGTGATGAGGAATTGGAAAGGTATTTTATTCCATTGCGCACCACCTTGTACACGTGTGTCAATATGCCCCCAGCTTCCTAACCAAAATCTTTTGTATATCGAAACTTCTGTTAGATTACTGTCAAAGTTGCCTCCCAAGAAATGCTTAATACCCATTGTATGAGTGAGATTAAACTCGGGTGCATCAAGGTTAACAGCCATACGCTGTTGCTTCGAGTTGACGTATGATTGCCCCGGGCGATAGGTAAGACTCAGTGTGACCTCACTCATGCGTACTTTATCAACCAGCGAACCATCCATCTTCTCGTAGACAAGCTTTCCTGTAGGCATGTTACTCTCTGTACGAAGTTCTAAACTTGTTGCCAAACCATAATCAGTCTCCCACGTAAAGGTGAGCTTCTGACGATTAAAGAAATACATTTGTTCCACCTCAACAGGACGGAAAGTCATGAAGATATTATCCTTATTGTGCTTAAGATACTTGTCAGAAGGAGACTCAACATCCTTATTTGACTCAAAGGAAATAGTCCGTATAGGGAATTCTATCGGTTGGTACTCTGGTTTATTGAATGAGTATGTAACCTTGGCATCGTAGTATTGCTCATGAGACTTTGTCCCATAAGCATAATAACCCTCAAAGAACCAATGCGGATTGAACTTAGCTGTGGTACGAGCGGAGGCTCTCAGACGTATACCATCCACAAAGTTCTTTGATAGAAAGGTGTTTACAGGACCGATGTCTACCTTACTTGGCTTTGTTTCCGAGCCTGTTTCAATGAAGTTCTCAATTAAGGCTTTCGACGCAAACATAATCCACTTGAAGTGTTTAGTGCTTGCCATACGCTTGACAAAGGCATCCATACCAGCCTCACTCTTTGTCAGTTGCGTTGTTCGATGCGCTGCCCAGAAGTCATTATCACGCAATTTAGCGTTCGCATCATACGTTACCTTTGCCTTTCCCTTAAATAGTTTATCATCAATAGGAGTAAAGGCATAGTTTGTCAGACCCGTTGTTCGGATAACAATAGCATGTTGTAAGAAATCAGTAATCTTAAGTTCAGCAACCATATTATCCGTAGTTAAGGCCCATTCCCCATTGCTTAACTTAGTGTACTCCTGCTCAAACTTCATCGCATCAACGAAGTTCACGCCCGTATTAGCAGGTAGTTGCATATCGCATCTCTTAACATGAAGGGAGCTGTCGTTTAAGACGTAGAGTTCACCTCGGAACCCGAAGTCTTGTTGATTGGCTGGCATAAACTGCAAACGGATACACTTGTCTTGATTAACATAGACCGTATCATCTATATAGAAATGGTAGAATGAGATGGCAGTAGAGCCTATTGGCGATGGAAAACGCTTCTGAAGGAGATCAATCTGGTCGTCATAAAGGTTGATATCTTTAAAGAGATCCTTCACAATCGTGTTCATTGCCTCACCAGTCTGTATCAGTTTTGATATTCCCTTAGTAGACTGTCCTAACACAATGTCCTTCATGTCCCTTGGATCCTTGCGATAGATATGCTGCGTAAGGGTTTCATCAACAGAGATCGGAAGAATTAGCTTCTTATTATAAGGGCATGTCTCCACCTGGCTCAGGAGCCAAGGGGCCTTCTTGAAAAAAGAACTTTCAAGGTCATCAGGAGTAAGGTTATTTAGCGCCATTGTCACCTTCTGGTATTTATCATACTGATAGAAGTCATGATTCTCCAAGTCGCTTTGCTTCTTGGCAGCGATGACCCGCTTCATTAACTCTACTGCTGGATTATCCTTACGAGAATACTTATGGCGCCGTTTAGCCTTCACCACGATTCCTTGTAACTGCTTTGAATCCGCGATAAGCGTCACATGTAAGACCTTGGAGGTATTTGCTGTAATCTTAATATTACGTGGTTTATAACCGACAGCAGTTACTGTTAGTTGCTCACCAACCTTTCGTTCAATCGAGAAATGACCATCAGCATCACTTGATGCACCAATCTTTAGACTACGATAGATGGCATTCGCATACGGAATACTATCCCCTGTCTGCCAGTCAACAACGTAACATTGCAGTAAGGTGCTATCCACCACAGCTGGTTTAGTAGCCTCTTTTGCCAGTGAATCCATCATTTGAAACAAAGAGTCAGTGGCTATCACCATCGAATCCGATGCTGTCAACATAGAATCCTTACCTAATATCAAAGAATCAACAGGTACATTATTAAACCGTGAAGTATAAGACCAAGACCTAAACCCACTTGCTTGTGCAGAGAACGACACGCACAAGAGGAGAAGAACGAGTATCATACTCTTCTTCACCACATGACTATCAACCTTTGACACACGCATGCCAATAGGGGTATGTTTATCCTTATTAAGTTTCAAATAACTATTCATTTCATCTTTAGTTTTAGGACTATACGGGAACAGCTAAGGGCAGCCTTCCAGCAAGCATAACATCCATTCCATCAAAGGGAATGGGTAGAACATACGACAAATAGGGGTTTACTATTAATCAATCTCCTCATCAGCTTCGTATCCACCCATCTCACGAATGGCATTCTTAAGCATTGTGTACTGTTCAAAGAGGTTATTGACAGCCTCTTCTCCACGTGTATAATCGTGCATAGGGCTCTTGAGGAAGAAGCTCAAAAAGCGTTGAATACCATACCTACCAGCACGTGCTGCGAGGTCAGAGAGCAAGGTCAAGTCGAGAAGCAACGGTGCTGCAAGGATGGAATCACGGCAGAGAAAGTTTATCTTAATCTGCATTGGATAGCCCATCCAGCCAAAGATGTCTATATTATCCCATCCTTCCTTATCGTCATTACGAGGTGGATAGTAGTTGATGCGCACCTTATGATAGATATTACCATAAAGGTCAGGCTGCTCATCAGCCTTACAGATGGTCTCAAGTGTCGACAACTTACTTACTTCCTTGGTATGGAAGTTAGCTGGTTCATCAAGTACTAAGCCGTCACGATTGCCCAAGATATTCGTAGAGAACCAACCAGCAAGACCGAGGTTACGTGTCTTGATAATAGGTGCAAAGCCCGACTTTACCAAAGTCTGACCTGTCTTGAAGTCCTTACCAGCTATAGGCATGTGCGTTTTCTCGGCTAACGCCCACATAGCAGGTATGTCAACCGTCGTATTAGGAGCACCCATGATAAACGGACAGCCCTCTGTCAAGGCGGCATAAGCATAACACATAGAAGGAGCGACATGCTCTCTATCATCTGATTTCATAGCCACTCCAATTGCGCAAGCGTCTTGTGATAGGCTTCGTCGTATGGAACATATATCTCAGTTGAGGCTGCCCAGATAACAACAACACGCTCACAACCATGCTGACGTTTAAAGTCTTGGATGTCTTTCTGCAACTCCACCACCATTTCCCAGCGTGTCTTGCAGTCTTTCACATTGTCGCCATCTAATCGTTTAGCGTAGTTTCGGTCGAACGCTGCCTTCAAAGGCTTAATAGCCATCAGTTCTTCACGCACAGGTTCAATATCCTTTGCTTTCAACACCTCGGCATATACCGCTGCTTGATAGGCATTTTGTGGATAGACATCCCATGTTCCAAAGACGATGTCATCTAACTTTGCCAATGGAACGATGTCTTTGTAATGAAGATACTTCTTATCGTCTCCACGTCCAACACGTATTTTGTCGTATTGAGTCATGGAACCAATAGGCTTCGTAAGTCCCTTACGCGCCATCAAGACTCCTGTCATAAACGTTGTAGCAACAGCCCCACAACCAACGACCATTATACCTAATTTGCCTTCTGCAGGCCTAACTATATTCTGTTCCATTATTCTTCTTTCAATTTTATTATAACGTTTCAAAGTGGCATATATTGTTTTAATATAGGCTCTACTTCGTATAAATCCTTTATAATATAATCTGCGACACACATTGTTAGCTCTTCAGACAACCATCCTTCACCCTTTAGCCATACCGTGTGGCAGCCTATCTCGTGCGCTGGTAGGATGTCTTTGGAATAACTATCACCAATAACAACGACATTCTCGGCTTTTACGTTTAATGCCTTTACAGCTAATCTAAATATCTGTGGATCAGGTTTTCTAACCCCAACAACGGCACTCTCTGTTACAGTATCAAATAAAGAGGCTAAACCCAAATTCATCGAGTACAACCGACATATTGCCATAGAAGTTTGTTACCAAACCTATTCTGTATTTCTTCCTTAGCTCAGTCAGCACACTCCTACTTATTGACAAGTTAGCTTTCACCCTTTCATAGACATCCTTCACAAGGGTTCTTTGCATCCTTTCGGCCTCATCCTCATTCACAGCTATCCATCCACTACGAACTAAGTAATCAAATTCTATGCGTATCTTCGTCGTCAACATGGACAGAAAAGTATCAGTAGATTGTATGATAGCTTGCTTTCCTAAGGTTTGCTCTGCATGTACATAAGCCTCACGAAACTGTACCTCCGACACAGGGATTGTGTTTCTTTCGTAGGCATGCCACAGGAACTTACCCCAGTGACAACCTACAGTATCGAGCGTTCCTCCAAAGTCGAAGAGTAGTGTTAATGGTTCTCTCGCACCACACTGAGCTGTGGCAAACACCTCTGCTTTCGATGATATCTTATTTAACTCTTTGTTCATTCTAAATCATTTAAGTAATATTAGATGCTAACAGATTGATTATCAGTTATCGAACTAACCTACTCCAAGTATTCCTCCAACGTCTTTTAATGTTCTAATTCATAGATGACAACCATGATTGCCTATAGCTCTGTCATGAGATGTCTACACAGGTCTTCATGCCGTTTGTGCATATAGATATACAACAAACTGTACAGGCTTACCTCTATCAACAGGTAGATCCATGGACAATTCAACAGACAAGTGATATAGATAAGGATAGCCCGACTGTTAAAACTCATGATGTTCGTGAAAGGCATTAGCGGTCTACTACCTGCTAAGAAACGGTCTTTTAGGTCTTGCGGCACCTTATCTATACTTCCATACTTCTCTTTCAAGGCTTTATGAAACTGCTGAAAAGCAGGCGTTCTGCGCTCCTGACTCCTACAATAACGCTGATAGTTACTATGGAAAGCACGGTCCCAGAAAGACTCCCTTCTTGCCTTTCAGACGCTCAACAATGGCATGTTCATTTTCGTAGGAGTCGAGATCTGAGCCTTCTCTCCCCTTCAGGAAGTAAAGGTGAATCTGCCGATAGTAGTCGCTCAACGAACTTTGTGGCGAATGACATAACAATCCTGCCACTGCTGCTAAGCCTAATCCCCAAAGTCCCCACACCATGGATGTGCCTGGAACAAACTGATGCCAGAGTCGGAGGACAATAGCGAGATAAATGGAGAAGAACCACACATCACCTGCAAAACCGTCTAAACACCGCCCTTTCATAGACTGTTGTCGAGTGAGCCGAGCCAACTGTCCGTCTGTTGAATCGCAAAAGTTTGCCAACATAAGGAGTATGATTCCCAACACATTATGTAGGGTGTCTGTGAAGAAAAACATCACTCCAGCACCTATACCAAGGAAGATTGAAAGAATGGTAATACTATTTGGATGCACACCCAAGCGATGCCAGAATAAGGCAAAGGCTAATCCTATAGGACGGGTAAAGTAGATGTCAAGCCATTCCTCCGTATCCATAGACTTAAAGGAGGCTCGAAGAAGACTCATGAAGTCTGTCTTATTGGCCTTTCCCTCAAGTAGATAAGGACTATTGACACACTCGGCTGTATGGGTGTCTGCCTCCTTTTGCTGAACAGAGGGTCTGTTATTATGTTGTTCTTTTGTCATTGTTTCATACTATTTAATAGGTGAATTTAAGTGGAGAACTATTGTCTTTCAACTAAATCTCACCATTTGCTTCATCCTCACTCTTACCGTCGTCGGCTAAAGTCTGAGGGAGGTTTGCCGTCATTCTTATAAGTTCAACGATTGCTTTTGCCGCCTCGTCTCTGCATCTTGAGAAACTTGGAAAGTCGTTAAAGTCGATGATAACATAACTACCGTCCGCTTTCACAATCGCATCTCCCCCATAGATAGGTGTCTGTAAGAGACGAGATAAATGCTCGGCATCGGTTTGTAAGTTTACTGAAGAAAAATGGATAATATTGCGGTTTACCGTTTTTTGCTTCATGACCAAACTTTGTCTCTGCATCAGCACCAGAATAATAATAACGGAAGAAACCGACTCCTTCCACTCCATAGAACTTCACTATATCACCCTGTACATGAGCTTCTATCACCACATCAGTGATACCTCGGAGGACAAACTCGGCCTTCTTTCTTTCCAATTCGGCTTTATCTCGACAGAAACAAACATCATCTTTATGCTGAGCAGCCTCATCGGCTCGTTTTATCCAGTATCCTTCGCTCCCTTCATCAGGTGGGTAAGGGAGATTGTTTGCCTTCATCACCTTGACAACATGGCTCCGCCTACAAGCCCGAACAGCGACTGAAGGATTGAGAACACACACTCCTCTCGCTTCCATCTGCTCAATCCAATCCAACACACGTGGACTACGTGCCATAGAGACAACTTGGCTATAAGCATTCGACAGGACTAACGATGCTGCCCGTGCTGACTGCTTTGACGTGTCAAGACCTTCGATTATCGCTTCCTCACTCATCATCTCTGCGTCTCTACAAAAGTCTCCTACCGCCTTCAGAATAGCTAAATCTTTCTCCTCGGAATTAGGCGAATAGCAGGCTGCTCGTTGTATCAGTAAGGTTTTCCCATTACTGTGAGAGGACGAAATCGCTACCTCTTCATTGGCTTTTCTGACGTCTTCTGCATGGTCGATGTCAAACACCTTGCTTAGTGGATAGGCTTCCATCCGTAAACCAGACGCAACTAAAGCACGCTGAAAATTGCGCATTCTGCTCTCACCTCTCTCTATACAGGCTTCGAGAATGGCAAGGGCTGCAGGCGTCAACCCATAGATCCCTGCTGAAATATAGCGAGAATCCGTCTGCCTTATGTCGTAATAACCAGTTAATACGCATGGTATTGTCAACACCGACATAAAGTGGTTTTTCATCGTCTATATAATCAGTAACACCCATCAAAGCATCTGTGCCATGCGCTATCTTATCTTGAAAGGACAAGACATAATCATGGAACTCACGCTCGTCAAAGATAGTGTCGACTGTTGTTAGTATAAATGGCTCATCATAAAGGAGATGGCGTAACTCATAAAAGCTATGCATCGAACTGGCAGTAGACATTACAACGAACTGCAGCGGAACATACTTACCATTCAATCCTTTGTCTTGGATTGTCTTTCAAATGGCTTTTCACACCATCCATCTGCTCATTACAAATGACACTAATCTCCGTGGCGTTGTTCTCCATGAAAATCCTTATCAGTCTGTCTATGAGCAGTTCTCCCCTCACCCTCACCAACGGTTTGGGTTCGGTGACACCTTCTTGAGCCAGCCTTGAACCGTTGCCAGCTGCAATAATCGCGAATTTCATCTCTGCAAAGATACATAATTTTAAGGAGATAAGCCGCTTTCCATGTAACGTTTTTCTATCTGAACGGCACACTATCAAGGCTTTTAAGCGTATTTGATTACTAACTTTAATGAAATGAAACGACAATCTACCAAACTTAGATAACAATCACCCCTTTGTCGTCAGTCCTATTAACTCGCGATATGCTAAGCGGCGGAAAGTAGAGAGAAGATTAGAAGGAAAGAAGGATTAATGTTAGTGTTATAAACAACAACATGACTTTGATGTAAATCTTTTTCGTACGTCTCGAAAACAGTACATGCCCTTCTCGCTCCAAGAAGACGCCTTTCTTGCCTCAAGAACATGCCCTTCTTGGGGGTTGAAGAGGCCTTTCATGGCCCAAGAAGGGCGTCTTCTTCAACACAGTTCATAACCATCTGGCACCATGAGGGTTACAAACTCGATTACGCTAACATGTTATCTCATGATAAAAAGACCGTTACACACTCTTTTTGTAATACTTTTTCATAATGATTCATCAGCGATTTCAGCCCAGCAGTAAAACCTTAGATTGACCCCTTTCAAGCACTTATTCCTTTCTCAAAAACAGACAGGAAATAGCATTTAGCCCCCATCCTGACATCTAAAAATTTAAGTTTTGGAAAGTATTGAGACTCAAAGGGAAAACATAAAAAGCAACGTAAAACAAAGATAACACGGCAAAATAAAAATAGATGAAATGTCGTTTTAGGTACAAACAATCACTAAAATGGTAGAAAACTAAGCCCCAAAAGGGGATTTACGGGTCTCTTCTGTTAATTTTATGTTAAAGAGCAAGGAATATGTACAGAATATTTGCTTGTTTAGATATTACTTTCTATCTTTGCGTAGAGGTAATTAGAGGATGATAACAACAACATAACACAACTTGTGCTAACTTAAAGATATAAATCCTCTATACATGTTCACCAGTCTTATTCGGCATAGAATAGACTCGTAAAGAATGAGAGAGGTTATAAAGAACTATTTCACTAAGGACATTAACAGATATACATAGCTACTTAGTTGCACTACTACGTAAGGATAATTCATGCAAGTAAGAGTACGAAATACATAGGTTAGTTTTTTAAGGTGAAGGATAACAAAATTGTCACAAGTCCCAGTTTTAATGTTAGTAGGGACTTCGAAGACACTCAGTAAGTCTTGATTTCACATCGGTGGGGTCAGGACTTTTTTATTTAAAAGATTTTGTTTTATCCGTGAAAGTACCTATATTTGTATCCATATATGTTTAAGAACAGATACAAGCGGCTTAGCTGTCTGATATTATTCGGCTTCTTTCGTGGGAGAACAATGGCACAACAGCAACTGACCTTTAGGTTGGAACGTGTCAACGACTCGCTTTCATGGCTTTGCTTATATCCTAAGACGGAAAGTGAAAAAGCACTGAAAAAGACAGGAGAAGAATAAAAGCAACAGGACAGCTGTTGCTAAATGGCGACTTCCCTACCCTGTTTATCAACTATCAACAGGCGACGTAAATGGGGACGGAACGGACGAAGCAATGGTAGGAGTTATCAAACCGACACGCTTCTATCCCACAGGCTGCACGCCGACTCTTTATCTTCAAGCAGGTAAATGGGAAGATACGCCCCTATGTGGATGGGCTCTCAACTGGGTGGCATACTATGCGATTTTCGCTTTTGTCAAACCATACGTCCGAACATTACAAGCAACCACTGATGGCAAGTATGTTGTCGCTGACTATGTCTGGGATGACTTTGGCCTTTCTTTCGTACGCTTTTTAACCAGCGCCACCAGCCACGAAGAAGCTATTAAACGATTTACTTCGGATGAATAAAGATAAAATATAACTATCATAAACAAAGCAAGATGAAACACAATTCCTATCACACTCTTTTGCGAAATGACGCATTTAAGACTGTAGCCATTGCATTGCTACTCTTGTTATTATCGCCTACTACATGGGCACAAAACGATAAAACAGAGGCCTATACAGGGGATGCTTATATCGAGCGTGCCCAAGAGAAGAAGACTCCGCTTATCCTTCAGGGTGCTGGAAAAATCAATGTTGAGAAGCTGAAAGGTAAGATTGACACACAGATGGACCTCTCTAAGCTCAATCTGGCAGAGCTGCGTGCCATCCGAAACGCCTTTGCTGCAAGGCAGGGATACGCTTTCAAAGATGCAACGTTACGTGCATTATACAATACAACAACATGGTATAATGATGCACTTTGGGATGTCTCTGAAAAAGAGGAGACCAGTGGTAAGAAGTTCTCACCACGCTATACGAAAGAACAACTTGCCTTTACAGAGCGTATCCGAGCACGAGAAGCGGAATTACGAAAACTCAACTTCAAACCAGCGGACAGTAAGGACGTGGTGAATATGGATAATCTTATCAACCCATTCCAGCTGAAAGAGTTTGATTCTAAGCTTTATAATATGCTGGGAAGGAATGGTTTTGCAATCGTTCCTGCCGAACACAATCAGCTGTTCCACGTATATGAGAAGAACGACTATGCTGATTTCCCAAGCTTCGTTACCACCGATCTCTATCTACAACTTTTCCATCTCTATTTTGATTGTGTGTTGCGTGATGTGGAAGAGAAGCACTTAGACTCCCTGATGATTGTCTTCTCGTCTCAAATGGAAGCAGAGATGAAAACACTTACAAGTAGTCAAGACGCAGAAATCAAAGCGGCTGCAGAATTTGGCCAAGCATGGTTTGCAGTGGCTTCATGGCTCTTTAGTCATGATAAAGCACCTGCTTCAACAGCTAAACTGAATGTTCCTGAGGCTTATAAGAAGATGGTCATGGAGGAAATCACAAAGGCTATCGATGCTGAAAATGGGTATTCTGATATGTTAGAGTACTTTCCTTCTGAGGAAATGTTTGGTTATTCGCTCTTTCGCCCACGTGGTCATTACACCCGCTCGAAGGTTTGCAGCCGTTACTTCCGTGGTATGATGTGGCTGCAGACTGCCCATTTCGGTACAAACAAACCCTCAAAGATGAAGCAGATAGCACTCATTGCTAATGTCTTCAACCAACAACCAAAACTAAGAGCTATATATAATAAGGTGAGTGAACCAATCACTTATCTCATGGGAACACCTGATAACGTTACGATCATACAGGTTGCTAATCAAATTAAAGAGATGGGACTCCCCATAGAGCAACTGCTATCTTCAAGAAAGGAGATGGCCAACCTGACGAAAGACATCGAAGAAATAGCGAAGAGACAGATGCGGATTGAACTGAAGAAAACACGTGGTAGCAAATATGTAGTGGACATTATGCCACAACGTTACCAGCCTGATGCAGAGGCACTGATAGCTACTACGGACCAGGATAGCCCTGTCTCGCTCCGTCCATGCCCTAAAGGGCCTCGACTGGATGGCTGTGATGGGATTGCCAGGTGCCGAGCGTATCCTCATAGATGAGCTGAAGGAAACACAGAGATGGGACAGGTTTTCCAAAAGCATTGACCACAGCTCGTAAGAAAGCTGCTACTACTCCGTGGGAGGCTTGTGTAGCTAATCAATGGATGTACACGCTTCAGTCGTTAGGTGACACCGCTCAGTCGCTTCCTTATTTCATGCAGTCTCCACAGTGGCAGAAGAAGAACTTGAACACAGCACTTGCCTCTTGGGCTGAATTAAAGCATGATGCTATCCTCTACGCAAAGCAGCCTATGTTGGCAGAGTGTGGTGATGGAGGACCAGAACCACCTGTCGTGAAGGGGTATGTAGAGCCTAACGTGAAGTTCTGGGAGAAAGCTATTGCACTCGTAACAAGAATGGATAAAGTCCTCACCACCTACGGATTACAGACAGAAAAGGCAAAGGCTGTATATGAACGAATAAAGGAAATGGCTGAATTCTGCCGTGATATCAGTAAGAAAGAACTGAATGGAGGGAAGATAACTGACGAGGAATACAACCAGATTGAGATTATTGGTTCGACGGTGGAGAACATCTCTTTGGAGCTTGTCAGCGAGGATAACGAGATGTTGCAGGGCTGGTCGGATGTGGTGAGTACTGACAAGAAGGTCGCTGTTGTTGCTGATGTCTTCACAGCTGCAGGTGAGAATGTTGCCATAGATGATAAGTGTGTGCTATATGAAGGAGTTGGTCCTGCCTACGAAATATATGTTGTTGTAGAGATTGATGGCTCGCTCTATCTTACACGCGGCTCTGTTTCTCTTATCGTGAGTTCACTCGTTTGATGTCAGACCCACGCATGACGGACGAAGAATGGCAACAAGAACTGAAGAAATCACCAACAGGTGGAACGCCATCATGGATGAATGAGATCATAGCTCCAGCCAAAGGAATGAGTGCAGATGATGAAGAGACCTTCTATAGTTCGGGTTGTTAAAGCTTTCGCATGCCTTTTAGTTCCTATCCTACTATCTTTCAGTGGGATAGGAGGTAGCGTATTTACGAAGAAAAGACTTGCTTCGAAAGGTGCAGAAGATAGTCTACGCATTATCATTACAGGTGACCTTCTATTGGATAGAGGGGGTAAGACAGAAGATTGAAATGGTGGGTGTAGATGCTCTCTTCTCCCCTTCTATCGACTCGTTGTTCCATGCTTCGAACTATGTCATTGCCAATTTAGAATGCCCAGTGACCAAGATTAGGGAACGGGTGTTCAAGCGCTTCATCTTTAGAGGTGAACCTGAATGGTTGCCAACACTACGGCGTCATGGGATAACTCACCTCAACTTAGCCAATAACCATAGTATTGACCAAGGAAGAAATGGACTTTTAGACACACAAGAGCAGATAAGAAAGGCTGGAATGATACCTATTGGTGCGGGTAGGAATATGGCAGAAGCATCCGAGCCTGTACTCATCTCTACAAAGCCACGCCATGTCTGGGTGGTTTCCTCATTACGCTTACCATTAGAGAACTTTCCCTATCTACCTCAGAAACCATGTGTTAGTCAAGAGAGTATGGATAGTCTTATTATGCGTGTTGAACGCTTACGGGCGGCTGACAAGGGTTGTTATATCCTTCTTATACTACATTGGGGATGGGAACATCACTTTAATGCCACACCACTACAGCGTGAGAACGCACGTAGACTGATAGAGGCTGGAGCCGACGCCATCGTTGGCCATCATAGTCACACGCTTCAAACAATAGAGAATTATCGTGGGAAACCAATTTATTATGGCATTGGTAACTTCATCTTTGACCAACGAAAACCAATGAATTCACGGGCTTGTATTGTGGAGCTAACCATCACTGTAAATAAGAGTAAAGCAAAGGCTTTACCCATAGAAATAAAGAACTGTGTACCATACCTTGGTAAATAGCCCTTTCAAAATGGCCCTTATTTCTCACTTTTGACTAACTTTTCAGCGAAAAAGTTTGGAAGTTTACGTTTTAGTATATACTTTTGCAGCAGGTCTGAAGGTATGACCTTGCACAAAGTTATACCTCAAAGCAAAATGAAAAAGTAAACACAATATGAAGCGACAAGGACAAGCACTATCGTTAAAGAATCTAACAAAGAGCAATGTGTGGGACATTCAGGAAAACGATGTCTTCCGCCTTTGGGCACAAGCAGAGCGCGACTCTGATCTAAGAGACAATGAGCGACACTACATTGACGTTATCAAGAGTGCCTTTACCATTGAAGAAGTGAAAGTAGACAAGCCCGAGGTTATCAAGAAATATGAGGAGCGTGGATGCCAAGTAGGCCAAGTCAGACTTGATGAAGGTACCACTGTGAAATGGGCTTTGAGGAAGAAACCAATCCAGAGGATTACTGACTTAACTTGGGAGAAATATCCATCATATATCTGCTCAGAAGCTTATAGAGGTGCTTGAGCGTAATTTCGGTGGTGGCTGGGAAAGCCTTCCACAGAGTGTACAGGACATTATCTTAAGTGGATTTGACATAAGTACAACAACCCTTCCTACAGCTCGTTTGAAGAAACCAGGTGGCCTTTATGAGAAGAAGGTAGCTGATGGCTTTGAAGTACTTGAGATTTCTAAAGGTTCATGGACAGAGGCTATATTTGCTAAAGAGAAGCCTGTCACCATGGTAAAACCTGCAAGACTCTCATCATTAGAAGACTCGGATGATGACAACCTCTTAAAGGACTTGGACGAAGAAGACGACGAACTACCAGAAGAGGACAAGCGTCAAGATGACGACGATGACGAGGATTTCGATGATGACAAGCTCACCGAAGAGAGTTATCGTACTACCTTTGACACCAACCCAGAGGAGCTTGAGATGCAAGCTGACGAGGTTGGCGAGGATGCAGACTACTAAACAAGCATTGTAAAGATATAAGGTGATTAAGCATATCACCATAAGAAAAGACCCAATCATCTGAGGTGATTGGGTCTTTTCTTGCTTTCTAACTTTCTTCTTGTTCTCGTTCTTTTTCTTAATTCGCCTTTTTGACGCTTATTAAAAGCTACAAAAGCGAGTCGAAGCATTTAGTGCTTCTTAGCTTTCTGAGCCAAAGCTTGACGACGAGCGTTCTGAATCTCGAGGAAACGAGCATCCATACTGCTGTCGAACTCTTGGTTCTTAATAATTAGCCTGTCCATAATGTATCGTTATCTTAAATACTTAATCGGATGCAAAGATACGTTTTCTAAGCTATCATAACAAATTTATACGGCTTTTTTTGAGCATGTTTTAGTTACTTTTTGACTATTGTCAATACTGTTGATTTATGTCAAATATACATCGAAATTACGCCTAACACTATGAAAAAGGAGCGTTATGTCAAATAAGTTTCGTACCTTTGTACCGTATTATCAAAGTGAAATAAGTATTAACAGCAGGGCCAAAGGGGTCCCGCACAACGAAGAAAGGAAAGCATTATGTTAACATTTGGTATTGTTACTATCATTGCTGCCGTTATTGCAGAAGCACTGATTGTTTCAAAGAAAATCAATCTTGATTAGTAAAAATCAAGTAAACAAAAGATCAGAAAATCAATCGTTACACTGTTGATAACAGTCAATGGTAGACAAATAAGAAAGAGAAGCCGATACACCACATGCTGTATCGGCTTTTTCTTTGCCTTTTATAATTCGTCTTCTAATTGTTAGTTTTCTTCTATAAAACAGTGTATTGCATAATGATGAACCATTGGCTGTATTAGTACGAGACATCATCACAAATCGAGTTAAATACCTATAAGACACGTGCTAAGCCTCAATAAGACATACGCAACCCCTTGTTACCATCTGCGTTGGACGCTAACACAGGATGTAATAACGCACAACACACACCTTACAAAGAAGACACAAGACCTTTACAAACAATCTATACTAAAGGATATTAAGGTCGGCAAGTGCCTTCTGAGCAATAACATCGAACTCATCCCCTAACTCACAAAAGCTTAAAACACAGTTATAAGCAGCATGTTTCAGCGGTAGATTATTCCCTTCCAACGTCGTATGAGCCTGATCAAGGAACTCATTAATACCACGCTCGTTAGGTTCCATGCCACGAGCAAACAATCGAGCAAGTAACTGATAACCACAGAGTTGATACATATCACGGTCTGAAGCTATCCATTTGTAGGCCAAGGCAGGAGCAAAGTCAAGGTGTTGTAGCAGATTAAAAGCCAACATCTCAGCCATCTCCTGCGTACGAAGGCGCTCCATCCAGACCTCAACAAGGTCTTCATCCATCCTCTCTGCAGGCATGATAAGCGTCGCAAGCACCTGACACTCACGTATCTCTTCTTTCCAAAGTTCAATGGCAAGTTCATAATCCTTGCCATACTCCGCTGCCATCTTTTGTAAGTCAGGGATTGGCACACCCCAGTTTATCTTGTAGGCGACCCCCTTCTCACGCATAGAGTGCGACGCCACACCATTCATCATGAGCCGAAACGACTGCTTAATCTCTTTTAGTTTCTCGTGTATTTGTTCGTTCATTCTTACTTAATCTTTAGTTTTTAATCTTACTGATGTAGCCTTCTTTACTACAAGAAATCAAGGCAGTAAGGCATACCGCTTATCCCACTAAGCTCAACATCAAGTAACAGTCGGTCTCAGAAATACCATACTTCCTCAATGTATCCGTATCATTACGAAACTCATCCAGTAACTGCTCCGTATCATTCCCACTCTTTCTCATCCATTCACGAAACAGTTCAACGGCACGTTTCACATCTCCTTTGGCCCATTGACAATAACCCGCATTTAAGTAATCCTCATTGGCTGGCGTTGTTGAGAGCAATGACTCATATAATTGAGCGGCCTTATCAAGACTCTTATCCGACAACATTGCCCACGCAAGAATGCGTTTCACATTCATATCATTAGGGTGTTGATAATCCAATCGGAATAACTCTTCGCGCACTTCACTTGTCCGTCCTAACTTCAATAACGCTACACATCTATTCATTGTATAGTTCTTATTATTAGGTTCTAAGGCCAATAACAGTGCATAGACCTCCTCTGCTGTATGGTAATCTTCACTCTCAAGGGCCGCTCTTGCTTTCCCTTTCAATGCCCATTGATTATCAGGTTCGATTTTTAAAGCCTTATCAAAGAACGGATAAGCATACTCGGCCTTACCCAGACTGATATTGGTATAACCCATCAAGATGGCATATCGTGGGTCATCACTTTGGAACGTAGTAAGGAGATCGGCAAGTTCTGTCATCTGCTGATGCTTGTATAAGTGCATAGCCAACCGAAGCTTAACCTCGTCAAGACCAGTCCCTATAAACGACTTATACGTAAAGAAGAATGTATCTCCTACGAAATCGCCCTTCCCACTGTCCTCAAATGGATTAATAAAGTTATTCGCTGTAGGATAAAGACGGAAGAAACGATACAAGTCTTGAAGGTAAGTACGACGAATACTGATGGCATCCTCCGTATCATCACTCTCAGCCAACGGACCCAACATAGCGTCAGAACCTATCACTTCCTTTATATTAGAAGGTAGCTGATTGATGATTTGTTCTAAGGCAAAAGCAAGTGAATATCGGTCTGACTCACAGAAGTTACTCCTGTTCATAAGTGTCTCCAAGAACTTCGTATCGCCTAATTTCTGTATAACAGGGCGCAAAGCAGGGTGGTCAAGATAGAAAGGAGTAAACCAGTTCACCATATCATAAAAGAAAGGGAACTGCTTCATCTGTCTGAACCCACCGAAATAGATATCAGAACCCTGCTTCTGCATATCCATCATCTTACGTACCTTCTCCTCCAACTGTTCCATCCTCTTCTCGTCAGCATCTTGATGAAGAATACTCTCCAAGGCGTCTTCTTCCTTCTCCATAATGCCGAGTCGTCCTATAGTCAGGTTAGAATTGCGCATGATATCAGGCATGATATCACGTTGAATCTTGTCATTATCCTTCTCAGCATCGCTACTATAGAAGAATTGTATCTGTAAGGTCAATAACTCTTTGGCAACGGCTTGACTCGAGCAAAGCTCATATATGATTGCATCCTGCTCTGGGAAGATATCCATACCCTCAAAGATAGAGAGCACCCAACCTACCAATGCACGCTGTTTCACGTGCTGGTCGGAGGCAGCTTGGTACACCTTAACGAGCGTTTTGAACTTATTAATATCAAACTGGTTCATGGCACTAAGACTGATAGCACTAACGATAACCTGCTGATCTGCCGATACTACGGTTGGAGAAAGCAGTAAATCAGTATAGAAAGAACTATCGTTGTCTGTCCATTGGCAGGATGTCCATAGAGCATTAAAAAGTCTATTGACAAACGAATGATGGCGCTCATAGAGTTCTTTACTCTTCTCCTCTCTCGTTTCTTCTGGCTGAAGTGAGAGCAAGGCAACGTCTGAGACAAATGACTCTAACACTGTTCGCACGAAGTCATGACTCGTATTAAGATGGTCGGCTACCCTAAACGAGTTAGCATAAGCACTGACATTCTTACATCGCCAACTAATTTCAAGGTCGGCGGTGACTCTATACAATCGTTGCAGTAATGTCTTGTAGAGTGACTCTCGATGGCTATCAGGGAATCCTTTTCCCATATAGTCCACCATTAACTGATAATCAGACTTAATGGAGTCGAACTCACCATGCCCTATTAGCGATGGTCGTTGGCTGTATAGCTGTTCCAATACATCAATGGCATTACTCAACCTCTTGTCCATTAAACAGCCTATCGCCTTACTAAGAATCTCCTCTACATTCACTGCCTTGTCTCCTTATTTGATTACGTTTCAGTTCTTATTAATAATCTTACCGCCATTCAGATAGTTGCGCGCCATGAGTAAATCGACTTTACGTGGTGGTCCTATCTTCGTATATTTAATATCAGGTAGTGAGCGCACAACAGCCTCATCCACCTTCATATACTTCTGTATCAAGGCAGAATAATACTTCACACCATTCTTATTAATCAGCTCAACCGCTTTATCATAAGCCGAGGCGAAAGCAGCTTCCTCCTCTTGTCGACGCACCTTATCCATCACGGCCACAACACCAAGGTGTACTCCTGCATCTTGCGAATTAAAGAGTGCATTATTATCGCCCGCTAAAGCCTTCGTTATTTGTGGTTCGGCAAACCAATAAGCATCAATCTCATGATTCTGTAACATGGCCAGTCTGACCAAAACATCATTTACCTGCACACGGAATACTTGGTATTTTGGTTTAGCTTTCTTTACCACCATATCCGTTAAAAGGTCTGTTCCTGAGTAGCGAGTCATAGCGACAATCTTATCACTAAGGTCGGATAGCTTCTTCAGCTTTGACTCTTTATCAGCAATGAGTTGCCAATTAAGATTCGTATCCGTCAGATAGTGCATCAGCACCTTACTCCTATGCTTCAACCGTTCAGCACGAACAAGGTCGGTGAAAGCCGCCTGCACGGATCCTCCTATCATTGCTGTATCACAATCCATCTGCGCATTAAACCGGCAAAGTCTAATGTCTACCTTAGCTGTATCGTATAATAAGCTATCCTTCAAAAGGTAAGCTGGAAGACAATCCATCGTTGGCATCACAGCTATCTTATAAGCTTTTTGATAAGCTTCACGCTCTGCCTGCATCTTAGCCTGACGCTCTGCTTGCAGTTCCTTATCGCTCTTACCACAACTGACAACCATAAGAGCGACTAATAGGAGAAGATAATTAATACATTTCATATAGCTGCAAAAGTAAGAATAAATTTTGTAACTAAGAAAAAACTTATTACTTTTGTCTTACTTATGGGAAAGGATAAGATAGCTTATGTCTGCAGTTCTTGTGGACAGGAAAGTGCAAAATGGATTGGTAAGTGTCCTAACTGCGGGCAGTGGAACACTTTCAAAGAGATTCGTATCGCTGCTGATACGGGGTCACAAGCTGCTCGTAACGCAGCGACAACACTCCGAAAAGCTGCCTCTGGTGGCGCTACTTCGGCATTAACCAACAAGCCACAACGGCTACGTGACGTCTCATCTCACGACGATCCACGCATTGACATGCACGATAACGAGTTAAATCGTGTGTTAGGAGGTGGTTTGGTACCTGGGAGTATAGTTCTATTAGGTGGAGAACCGGGTATTGGTAAGAGTACCCTGACCCTACAGACAATCCTTCATCTGACGCAACGTGTACTCTATGTCAGTGGTGAGGAGAGTCCTCATCAGATAAAGATGCGTGCCGAAAGAATATCCAAAGACATTGCAGAGAATATCATCATCTTGTCTGAAACATCCTTAGAACACATCTTCGAACATATACGTGACGTCCAACCAGAGCTTGTCGTCGTGGATTCCATACAAACGATATCGACAGAGGATGTCGACAGTAGTCCTGGTAGTGTCACCCAAGTGCGTGAGTGTGCATCTGCTCTTTTGCGCTTCGCAAAGACAAGTGGGGTTCCAGTCATCCTCATTGGGCATATCAATAAGGAAGGTAGTATTGCCGGACCAAAGATTTTAGAGCATATTGTTGACACCGTTATCCAGTTTGAAGGAGACCAACATTACATGTACCGTATCCTTCGCAGTATCAAGAACCGCTTTGGTTCGACCTCTGAGCTTGGTATTTATGAGATGGAACAGCAAGGGTTACGTGAGGTTAGTAACCCTTCCGAGCTATTACTCACCGAAGATCATGAAGGCTTATCGGGTGTGGCTATCTCAAGCACGATTGAAGGAGCGCGTCCTTTCCTTGTCGAAACGCAAGCGCTTGTGTCGTCGGCTGCTTACGGAACGCCGCAACGTTCGGCCACAGGCTTCGACCAACGTCGACTAAACATGCTTCTTGCTGTATTAGAGAAACGTGTCGGCTTTAAGCTTATGCAGAAGGATGTGTTCTTGAATATAGCTGGTGGACTGCGTGTGACAGACATGGCCATGGACCTAAGTGTTATTGCTGCTGTCCTCTCTTCAAATGTTGACACACCTATAGAGCAGGGCTGGTGTATGTGTGGTGAAGTAGGATTGAGTGGTGAGGTGCGCCCTATCAGTCGTATTGAACAGCGTATCGCTGAAGCTGAAAAGTTAGGTTTTAGTCATATCATCATCCCTAAGTATAACCTTTCAGGGCTTACAGGCAAGTATAAAATACAACTTCATCCTGTAAGAAAGGTTGAAGAAGCACTACGAGCATTGTTTGGGTAAAGCGATAAGAATGTCCATTGACAGTTCTCTGTGGAAGGAATAACACGCCCAACGAGTATGGACTCGGAAAGAACAGATAATTGTCTGCCGACGAAGGAAGCACTGGTTTCATGGAAGAATAGGAGCTAACATGATAATGAAGGATTGCTATATCATGCGCAACATTGCTGGATTAGCTATAACAACATGATGTTCTAAATACGTTTCTGAACGCAAAAAGGAATCTACTGAGCCTCAACTTCTTGGGTATTTACCAACGATACAACTCAAGCGGAGTATCAGCACATGCTGTGATAAGCACCTATACAGTAGAAGAAGGTTTATAGGAAGGAGAGTCAATCACACTGTAATAAGAGAAGGGGAACACTCCTATTGTAAATCTTTTTCCCATCTCTTAGAACCAATACATGCCCATCAAGGTTTAAGAAGACGCCCTTCTCCCTTCAAGAACATGCCCTTCTTGGAGCTTGATAACGCCCTTCTTGAAGCTTATTAGGCGTCTTCTTTATCGCTGGTTATAACCCGCTGATTGCTTGTAGGTTATAGATTCCGTTTTCATACATGCTTTTCTGTTTCATTCATAACCTTACAGATGAATTTTGTCATAGTTTTTCAAGATCACTGATAACACTCAAATAAAGGCAGAATGACCTAATAACAGAATAGACAATGATATAATGATTTCATAGACAACATGCCGTAAGAAAGCAAGAATAGGCTAATACACAAACGATGAAAGGTATAAAAAGACGAATGAAACGGACTGTCTACATTGAAAGCACACACTGACGTACCATCAAACAAGTGGTGGGTCGCTTAAGAGAAAGAAGATTAATAGACCCCAAAGCAACCTCCACTAATACAATAAAGCGTAGTTACAATATACTTGAAAAGTAAGACGAAATCATAAAATCTTACTTTCTTCTGCCAAACACTTAGCTCTATCGGCTTAAAAACAATAGAAACGAAGAAAGGCAGTAGGACAACGGTCTGTTACGTTGGCTACTGCCTTTAATATTTTCTTAATATACTATCTTGCTAAAACTTAGCCATCTTGATAGCATCAATCGCACATTCATCGCCCTTATTTCCAAGCTTACCACCACTTCTATCCTTGGCCTGCTGCAGGTCGTCAGTGGTCAGAAGACCATAGATAACAGGGATATTCTGTGATGCGTTAAGGCGAGCAATGCCGTATGTCACACCTTGACAGATATAATCAAAGTGAGGTGTCTCACCACGAATGACGCTGCCAAGGATGATAACTGCGTCAAATCCGTCGTTCTTAGTCATCATCTGTGCACCGTAAACGAGCTCGAAACTACCTGGGACAGTCTTGATGTGGATATTCTCTGGGATTGCTCCATGCTTCTCAAGCGTCTTAACAGCACCGTCAAGTAAGGCACCTGTTATCTCAGGATTCCACTCTGCAACAACGATACCAAAGCACATGTTACTTGCATCTGGTACGCTCTGTGTATCATAATCAGATAAATGATGAAGTTCTGTTGCCATGTCTAATTAGTTAGAAGCACGCTCAATGTACTTGTCAATATCCTGATAGAGAGGAGAGTTGACGTAAGTCTTCTTGATATTCTTATAGATTTCAAGCGCCTCAGCCTTCTTACCTTCGCTCTCAAGAAGGACACCTGCCTTGCGTAAAGCCAAAGGAGCAATACTGAGGTTAACGTTATCAGCAGCCTCAGAGTCAGCCATCTTAGCAGCTTTCTTGAAGCATTCTACAGCCTTATCGTTCTGATTGTTGTTAGCATAGATGTCGCCAAGAGCCATCTGAGAGGCTGGACTAATCATCTCGTCATCGCTGGTACTGAACTTCTCAGCGTTCTCCAATGCCTTTGCCCAGTTTGGTTTAGCCTGATGAGCATAGCAAAGAGCAACATAAAGGTTTGCGAGATTGCCTGCATCTGTCCCACTGTAGTCGCTTTGTATCTTCTGGAAACCAGCAAGAGCTTGGTCATATTGCTGACCATTAAAGAGAGTCTGGCTCTTAGCCAACTCTGTGCTTGCCTCGTCCTCACGTGGTCCAGAGACAAAGTTCTTGTAAAGGAAGAACCCAGCTACAACCACAACGATAGCTATAACAGCAATAATAATAGGCTTCTTGTACTTCAAGAAGGCAACTTCTGATTGGATTAGGGCATCTTCATGTGTACCCTGTTCTTTGTTGTTTACCATTTTTATGTTATGATGTTTTTTATTTATTCTATTTTAGAAGGTGCTTATTATAGCGGGACAAAATTACTCAAAAAGTCGCACATATTGAAATTTATCAACGACTTTTTTCTTTTATTGAATAGAAATGAGTTAACTTTGCAGAGAATGGAAAGGAATAACATAGCGAATAAAGGTTTATCTATATTAACACAACAACAATGATTCTTCACGCAGAAGACCCTATAAACCTCTTGTTCGGACAGACTACAAAAGGGCTAATCAGCTAAATTACTTAACATTCAAAGCAATAAGACAGGACAATGCAATTAGAGAAACTATCCATTATAAACTATAAGAATATACAGACGGCAACGTTAGATCTGTCGCCTAAGCTCAATTGTTTTATTGGTCACAATGGTGAGGGAAAGACAAATCTACTTGATGCTGTTTATTACCTCTCCTTTTGTAAGAGTGCTTTTAACCCTAAGGACTCTGAGGTGATGCGCCATGATGCAGACTACTTTGTACTGGAAGGTGACTATAGTACGGATGCTGGTGAGCACGAACAGGTGTATTGTGGTATGAAGCGTGGCTCAAAAAAGCATTTCAAACGAAATAAGAAAGAATATAAACGACTGTCACAACATATCGGACTCATCCCACTCATATTTGTTTCTCCTGCTGACGCAACACTCATCGAAGGAGGAAGTGAGGAGCGAAGGAGATTGATGGATGTTGTTATCTCACAATATGACACCCCCTATATAGAATCGCTTAGCCGATACAACAAGGCGTTGCAACAACGTAATAGCTTACTGAAGCAAGAGGAAGAACCAGACCCTACCCTCTTAGAACTACTTGAGATGCAGATGGCGGAGCATGGTGAGGAGGTTTATAAGAAACGAGCTGCCTTCGTAGAGGAGCTTACCCCCGTATTTCAACATATCTATCAGACAATATGTAGTGAACGAGAACAAGTGTCGTTGGAGTATGTCTCTCATTGTCAGCGCGGTAGTTTATTAGAGGTAATACAACGAGATCGGGCTAAGGACCGTATCATGGGTTACTCTCTCCATGGCACTCATAAGGATGACTTGATAATGAAACTTGGTGGTTATCCTATGAAAAAAGAAGGGAGCCAAGGCCAGAATAAAACCTACGTATTGGCATTAAAACTTGCACAATTCGATTTCCTACGACGCACGGCAGGGAATACAACACCATTACTACTCCTTGATGACATCTTTGATAAGCTTGATAGTAGTCGTGTTGAACAGATAGTACGCCTTGTCTCAGGCGATGATTTCGGTCAGATATTCATAACAGATACAAACCGTGACCACTTAGATAAAATCCTACAAGGTAGTGGATTTAATTATAAACTATTCTCTGTTGAAGGAGGAGAAATCAACGAAAAGGAAGGATAGAAATATGTTTAGACGAAAAGTACAACCTTTAGACGACTTGCTCAACCAGTTCCTACGACAGGAAGGACTTGAGTCGCCCCTATTACAGAAACGCCTTATTGCAGCGTGGGATACGGTAGCTGGGCCGACTGTGGCACGTTATACCCAAGAGAAGTTTATCAAAAACCAAACCTTATTCGTAAAGATTATCAACCCTGCTTTACGTGCTAACCTATCTATGATGCAGTCCGACTTGACCAAGAAGCTTAATGCTACCGTAGGTTCAATGGTCATTTCCGAAGTGAGATTCTACTGAGTAGGACCTCTATCCATAAGCTAACAACAAGTTCATTTAGCCTTTGAAATTACAGAACTGTAAGTCAGCTATGACCTCACTTAGCCTTTGGTATAATAGAAAAGTAAGCCGACAAAAAAAATACTTAGCCTTTGGTATAACAAAAAAGTAAGTCGATAAAAAACTTACTTAGCTTTTGATATAATAGAAAAGTAAGTCAACAGCAATCTTACTTACCCTTTGAATCTACAGAATAGTAAGCCTGCAACTCCCTTATTTTGCCTTTGAAATAATAGAGCCGTTCATCATCACCCCAACACCTAACACCCATCACCCATCTTCCTAACACCCATCACCCACCCTTCCTTGTAATTGATACAAATCAAGAAACGTCAAATAAGGTACAAATTATGCGTAAATTATTTGGTGTGTGCGCAAACAATGCGTACCTTTGCATCGTCAAAAGACAAATAATAGATTGTTTAGGTTAGTAGTAATAGATTTAGGTTTTTAGTTATTTAGTTTTAAGGTAGAACAAAAGAGATTGTTCAGAGGATACAAATAGGTTTTTAGTTTAGGTAAATAGAAAGATTGATTAAGGGTAACACTGATGCAAGATGATTGGGGATTGCCGTGAGGCATGAACCAAAAGTCAAGCATAAAACAGAGATTTCATACAAGAAATAGAAAAGAGCATGGTAGGTTTCCTATCATGCTCTTTAGTTGTATTGTCAAAATAAAAGGGCAGTCACCTGCCCTCTACTTATACTATTAATATTATACTTACCAACCTTAGATTCTCATACCTTTAAGAATTTCATTCATCTTCTGCTTTGTCTCAATACGTGTTGGAACCAAAGGAAGACGCAAGACATTCTCTATCATACCCATATCATTTAAGAGAGCCTTACAACCTGCAGGGTTACCGTCAACAAAGAGAAGCTTATAAAGTTCGGTGAATTGGTGATGTATTTTACGTGCTGGCTCATACTCGCCTCTGAACTCTAAGCGAATCATACGAGAGAACTCCTTTGGAAGCGCATTACCTATAACTGATATCACTCCTACTGCACCACTCGCAATCATTGGGAAGGTCAATGCATCGTCACCACTGATTACCTCAAAATGCTTTGGTTTATTCTTGATAATCTCATCAACCTGCTCCAGATTGCCTGAAGCCTCCTTTATAGCTACAACATTAGGGAACTCAGATGCAATACGAACAGTTGTTTCTGCTGTCATATTAACCCCTACTCGACCTGGTACATTATACAAGACAATAGGAAGCGGACTAACGTTTGCGATAGCCTTAAAATGCTGATACAATCCTTCTTGACTTGGCTTATTATAATAAGGACAGATACTTAAGATACCATCAATACCGCTCCAGTCAGTCGTCTTAATCTCTTCCACGACAGCTGCAGTATTGTTTCCACCGCAATATTTAAGGATTGGAACACGCCCATTAACGACCCGCTTGATAACAGCAGTCAGTTCGTTCTTTTCTTCAAGCGTCAAGCAAGGAGCTTCACCCGTAGTAGCAAGAATACAGAAGAAATCGGCACCATTATCTAAATGATAATTAACCAGATTTTCAAGTGCCTCATAATCAATGCTGTAATCTTCCTTGAAAGGAGTTATCAAAGCTATACCTAAACCATGAAATATATTCTGCATAGTAAATATTGTCTTTTAAGCGTCCCACGATAAAGACTCCTCGGAGAGTTAATGCGCAGTCCTATTCATATTAAAACGCTGAAGGTGCGTCTATCAATATCGTTGCAAATATAGCAAATAATTATCAATAATCAAAGACTTTTACTCTTTATCTTATAAGGCTACACCAATCATTTATCGTGAACCTATCCAAAGGAATATCATACCAAGGAGAACAAAACACATGTCAATGGCTTTTGCCTTTAGATTTCTCTCTCTGAACAATACAGCTCCACACACGAATGAGACGAGTACAGAACCTCGACGAACCATCGATACAATAGATATCATTGCTCCTGGCAGTGATAGTGCATAGAAATAGGCGAAGTCTGCCATTGACAAGAAGATAGAAATAAGCAGAATAGACCATCTCCAAGAGAAATGTACACGCTCCTCTCCCTTCTTATGATTATTAATAAGGTAAATCAACAGCACCAGTCCCATCATTACACACTGATAGATATTATACCAGCTTTGCGCCATCATACGATCAAGTCCGACGCCTCCTTCCTCAGGACTGGCCATGAGGTATTTGTCTAACAATCCACTACATGTACCCATCAATGCCGCTAAGACAAGAAAGAATATCCATTTGTTATGCTTAAAATCAATGCCTTCCTTCTTACCACTTCTTGCCAATAAGAAGAGTGAGACGATAGCAAGACAGACACCTACCCACTGCCATCCATTCAGCCGTTCACCAAAGACAAGCATCGCACCAACAAGTGTCATCACTGGGCGAGTGGCATTGATAGGACCGACTATCGTCAAAGGTAATTGAGCAATAGCAAAGTAGCCAAAGACCCAAGAAAGGAGTACTATCACGCTCTTCAGTATTATCCATCGGTGCATCTCCCAACCACCAGCGCCAACATGAAGGATACTCGAATCGAGAAGGTGGGTATATTGAGATAATAATATCAATGGTAAGAAAATCGCCGAACAAAAGAGTGTGTTGAGGAATAGTACGGGTATGACATCATTTCCACGAAGAGAATACTTCTTCGACGTGTCATATAACCCCAACAAAGTAGCAGATACAAACGCTAAGAGAATCCACATAAATATAATACTAATACTTTATATCCCAAAGGAAGAGGGCATTACCTGGCATACTTTCGCCTGCATCGTTTCTTGTTCCCTCATCAACAATCTTCTTGAAATCGTCTAATGACAAACGACCTCTTCCTACATCAACCAACGTACCCACCACTGCACGCACCATATTACGTAAGAATCGGTTAGCTGTTATTACAAAACACCAATTTGTAACATTATCACCTGTTGTCAATGCAAACTCGTTATTAACAGGATACCACCGTGCTTCTGTCAGCCGACAAATTGTTGTCTTTACGTCAGCCCCTGCTTTACAGAAACACTTAAAGTCTTTCTCGCCTATCAGATAGGCTGCGGCTTCGTTCATCTTATCAAAGTTTAAAGGATAACGGAGCTCACAAGAATACTGACGCGAGAATGGTTGTTTCCCTGTATGGACATAGTAATGATAGGTACGTGACGTCGCAGAGAAACGAGCATGAAGGTTTTCATCGACAGCTTCTATCTTACTTACGGATATATCACGTGGCAAGAGTCGATTCACTTTATAGACAAGCTGTCCACAGTCAAAAGCCTGCTCTGTGTCAAAGTGGGCGACCATCATTCTTCCATGTACGCCTGCGTCTGTACGACCTGCCCCTGTTATAGATATCACACTTCGAAGTATTGTAGATAAAGCTTTCTCCAACACTTCTTGTACTGACACTCCATTGGGTTGTATTTGCCAGCCATGATAGGCTGTACCATCGTAGGAAAGGGTGATAAAATATCGTTGCATAACTATTTGCAAAGGTACAAATAATTACTTAAACTCAATCTTTCCTGCCAAGAAACTCCACATAATCCATATTGCCATTAGCATGAAATAATAGATAAAAAGCTGTAAGATGGTTATATGGATATTCTCAATACTGGTGTAAGGGAGGCTTGCAAGCCAATGAAGGGAGGTATTCATATACTCTGTTATAATACTAATAAACTTACTTACATAATATGCGATAGATGGCAAAGGGATAAGTATTAACAGACAGAATGTTGCTGGGATGATAACCATCGTACATGGAACTGCAACAAGACTACTAATTGCGAAAACTGTAGACACCCTTCCAAAATAATATGCAATCACAGGAGCTGTACCTAATTGGGCTGCGCATGACACAGCAATCATCCCCCATACCCACCTGACAGGCAACAGTAGCTTTCCTTTCCCTAAAGGGATTAGCTCGTATATAAGTGGATAAAACAGTAGAATGGACCATACAGAAATAAATGACAACTGAAAACTTATATCGAAAAGTTGATAAGGATTGATGATAAGCAATATGATTGCGGTCAATGCCAAGGTGTTAACTGACAAACGTGCTCTATTCAATAGCGTTACAAAAGAGTATATCGTTAACATGACAGCAGAACGAATAACGGACGAAGACATCCCAACTAATATAACATAACCCCAAAGGATTAACAGGATAAGAATTTCGCATACCGCCCTCCTAAATAATCGAGGAAACAATCGTTCACACTTACCCAGTAAGAAAACCAGCAATCCGTATAGTATTGTCAGATGTAAACCAGACAATGCCAGGACGTGACTTGCACCTGTTAATGAATAATCCTCTTTAACATCCTTATCTATCAACGATTTATCTCCAAGCGTCATTGCTGATACAATAGCTAAATGAGTGCGATCGAAATTGCGCTCTAAAAGTCTCATAAGTCTTAGTCTGTAGATTCCAGCAGCTAAAGATGTACGCTGAAGAAAACTCATTTGACGAAGACTAACTTTCGCTCTCTGCCATTGATTATACAATATAAACGTTTCAGCTAAATATCCATGTCGTTTTAACCATCGGGCATAATCAAACGTTGCATCTGAGAAATTCATTGGTTGCTCAAGGTAAGCTGTAGCCTCTATCCCATCTCCTATCTGTAGTGTTCTATAGCGATTGGTTATCGTGTCACGAAGGATAGAGGCTCTAACCATGATAGGTCTATCTTTTGTCATAGCCATTAAGTCGACTTGCACCACCTTCCCATGAACAATGGGATTACTCAATAGAACCGCCTTAAAGGTTATCGGCGTATCAGGTAACCGTATCTCTGATGATTGCCGCTTCATAGAAACAAGTGTTCCACCTATTAGAAAGACAGTTGAAAGCAATAGCAGACTTTGAATATATTTCATCTTCCATGTGAAATAAATAATGATAATCATACAAACCATCATTACCCACCACACAACTGATGTAATATATTCTTCTAACGCATCTCCAACAGCAATCCCTAAAGCCAATGGCACGAGTAGTTTTACTGAAGGATACATCAATAGATCTATTTTCTTCTTCACAGCATTAAGCCTTTCATGTATTACCTGCAAATGTATGAAAAAGTTCTGATAAACACCAACATTACACGTCCTTATCTTGCAAGATTTACAAAATATCAGTACCTTTGCCACATGATATTCTACTTTTCTGGTACAGGTAACAGCAAATGGGCTGCAAAGACATTAGCATCAGAAACTGATGATAAACTTGTTTCAATCCCAGAGGTAATCAACAAAGATTGTTCTTTTACTTTGGAAAAAGGTGAACAAGTAGGTTTCATCTTTCCTATACATGGTTGGAGAGTTCCAAGTATAGTAAAAGAATTTCTAACTAAATTAATAATAAAGACTGAAGGAGGAGATACTCCGCTCGTTAAACATTATTGTTTTTGCTTGGTTACAGCTGGAGATTCTATCGGCAAAGCTATGGAACGCTTTCTACAACTACTAAAGAGTACAACTGTGGGCGACTCACTTTCACTGGCAGCTGTGTGTTCTTTGATTATGCCAGAGTCATACGTTGGCTTACCGGGTATGGATGTTGATAAGAAAGAGAAGGAATTAGAAAAGAAGGAACTTGCATCAAAGCAGTTAAAAGAGTTCTCTAAGATAATCAAACAACGTTCCCCTTTGGGAAATAAACAGATATGGGGTTGGGAACAACTAAAGCGAGGTCCTATTCCATCCTTCTTCTCTGGACCTGTAGGAGGGTTCTTTGAACGTTTCCTCATCACAGACAAACCCTTTCATGTAGACGGTCGTCGATGTGTAAAGTGTGGTATCTGTGCTAATGTCTGTCCTGTTAGTGACATCAAAGGGGGCTTAGGTTATGAACCTGAATGGATACATAATGGGAAATGCTTGACTTGCTTCTCATGTTATCATCATTGTCCACACCATGCTATTGACTTTGGTAAACGAACACAGAAGAAGGGGCAATATTTCTATAATAAGCTAAGTAAATAGAGTTAAACAAAGATATGATTAGAACATTCAAACATCTGACTATTTTCGTATGTCTTATGCTTTGTTCCCTTACCACTTGGGCAGCAAAAGCAGTTTCAATCCCTGTACAAGTAAGACAGGCTGATGGTTCTGTTATTACAGTCATCTTGCGTGGTGACGAACATATCAACTGGTACACAACCCTTGATGGTGTACTGCTTGTACAAGGTGTAGACAATAACTACTATATCGGCAAAGTAGAGAAAAGTGGCAACCTTATTGCTACCCAACAGCTTGCACATGAAGCATTGACTCGCTCACAAGCTGAGCGTAACTTGATTGCTAAACAAGATAAGGAGAAGTTCTTTGCTTACGTTAATAAGATTGCAGAAGAATCTGAAAACGCTTACGACAACTCTCCTCTTACACGAGGTCCAATCGTAGATTCTGGCTACGGTGGTGTTCCTTATTTCCCTCACACAGGTAGTCCAAAGGCCCTTGTTATCCTTGCAGAGTTCCAAGACGTACCATTTACTATCCAGGATACAAAGAAAATATTCACAAACTATTTGACGAATGAAGGCCATTTCTCAGATACTCGTTATGGTCAGAATCTAAACAACAAGGGTGTTCGTGGCTATTTCAAGGATTGTAGTTATGGACAGTTTACACCTGTCTTTAATGTTATAGGACCTGTCAAATTACCTAAGCCACAGGCCGTATATGGCGAAGGGGTACATGATAGAATGGACTTATTGCTTCCTGATGTATGTGAAGCTGTTGATGATTCAGTCAACTTTGCGGATTATGATGCAAACAATGACGGAATGGTTGATTTGGTTTATGTTATTTATGCAGGTTATTCTGCCAATTATAGTGGAAATAAAGAGACTGATATATGGCCAAAGTCTGGTACTGTTAATATCTCCAATACGTATGATGGAAAAAGCATTCATCGCTATGGTGTGAGCAATGAACTTGCTGGTGATGAAAACAAGACAAAAGGCAAGGAGAAGATTAATGGTATAGGCTTATTCTGTCATGAGTTTTCTCATACACTCGGACTCCCTGATATTTATGCATACAGAACTCCTGCAGAAAACCAAGATAACCAAGGTATGGAATTTTGGGACATCATGGATGGTGGAACAGAAGTACGTAATGGACGTGTACCAGCATCTTATCTTGCATGGGAACGTGAAGTTATGGGTTGGATGAAGATTGATGAACTTAAAAATGATAGCTCAATCGAGAACCTAAAAAGTATCGACAATGGTGGAAAGGCATACAAGATTGTCAATCCTAATGACTCTAATGAGTATATCGTATTGCAGAGTATACAGAAAGGACCATGGTATCAAGGTTGGACAAAGGATAATTATGCCAAGGGGTTACTTGCTTATCGCATATCATATCCGTCTAACAAGATAAATGTATTTGATTTTCCTAATAATAAAAAGGGTAAACCACGAGTCATCCCTATCCCTGCTGATGGTAAAATATTAGCTGGTAAAAATGCTACTTCATATTTAGAATATGTTAATCAACATAATGGCGACCTTTACCCTTACAATAGAATAGATTATATAAGTGGCTTTAAGATGTTTAATGGTTCAATATTAGAGAAATCTATCGTGAATATTAAAGAGAATGATGGAGGTGATTCAAATAATAACTATGTAAACTTTGAGTTTAAAAATGGTCTTGTTCCTACTGGCATTCAGTCACCTTCAATCGTCGAAAGAAGCATTTCTGACAACCGCATCTATACCCTTGACGGCAGATATGTAGGTACTGATGCTTCTATCTTACCGCATGGCATCTACATTCAGAACAACAAGAAGTTTGTAAAGTAATACTAACTTCAGAACCATACATAAAGCCGCCTCTTTATGGGAACGAACCATTCAGAGGCGGCTTTCTTTATCTTTCAAAATAGCATAGGCACTTATCAGTTGATAGATAGGAAGCAAACAAAGTATCAAGAGATACTGTTTCAAAGTTACTCTCCTCTATTACTTCCAAAATCTATCATGGCTTCTTTCGAGCAATGTAGACATAAAGTCTACTAAAGTTAGAGATGGATTATCACACTAAAAAACAAGAATAAGTTTTATTTTAGTTTGCTGTCACTTTTAACATTTCGTGCATCTACACTGTTAATCAATAAGTTAAGTAACGGAGACAGATGACAGAAATGACAGGAAAAATGGTTTTCAAAAAATCACCTTACCGTATGTACACCAAAAGAGGTACAAAGATTACTCATGTGAAGTAGCTTTTATTCGGTTCTTCCGTTAAATGTGTAGATTGTTAATAGAATGAGATTAATCCACATACATGGTAAGCTTACCTCCAATAAGATTATTTTATAAGGGGGGGGGTAAACTATATGATAAATGTAATTAGGTGTGGTGTCTATCTGTCGTCTACAAACAATTTATTCCTATTAGCCTAATTAGGCTATTTAGTCCAATTGGGCTAATTAGGCTAATAACTTATTATTCTGTTATAATATTTCACATCATAATTTGAATACATGCTCTTTTGGCTTCTAAAAGACGCCCTTTTGGGTTGCAGAAGATGCTCTTTAAGACCCTTGCTAACGCCCTTTTGAAGTCCAATTAAGCATCTTTTACTTTATACTTGGTAACTAATTGATATCCTGTTGATTGCAAACCTGCTTCATGTGTGTATTTTTGTCGTTAGTTATAGGTATTTTCCTTGAAATTATGTAATGACTTTTCAAACCCTTGTCTGCAGATTTTCGAAGTCTTAAACGAAAAGATTTTCAATGAAAGAGGATGAAAATAGGATAGATAGTTGACTGTCTCAGCTATATTTTTGTTTAATGAGTAACTTTGGCTCTTACGTTAAAGCACTACGAAAAGCGTCCACACATTTAACGGAAGAACCTTTTATTCTTCCATACATTGGAAGAACAAGGTACTATCCAAAATATAATAAGAGTCCTATTCAGCATCTATGAATTTGACTTAATAGCCGACCCTTACCTTATTATATTATCTAACAATACACCTCACAACCAGTTCTCTCAAACGTGTTAATACTCAGCATATCATGTGAGATTACACATCATCCATAGCACTGAGCGCAAACACATTACAAAGAGAGGTATTAGGGAGGGCTGTATTATCTTACTTCTCTTGATAGAGATAACGCTTAAATACTCTTCTTCGGAGTCTTAGCAAACTCCTCATCACGCAACTCAATCGCTGAGAGATGGCAGAAAGATGGAAGCATAGCATTCAGTTCTATACGATTCTGCTCCATTATCTCTTGCAAATCTGATTGCGAGAAGCCCATCTCTTTAGCTTCATCAAGATCTGGATGAACCAAACCAACAATCTTGTCGCCACGCTGGATAACGATACACTCACTCACCATTGACATAGAGTTCAGCTTGTCTTCTATCTCTTCTGGATAGACATTCTGACCATTAGAGCCTAAAAGCATATTCTTAATGCGCCCACGGATAAACAAATGACCATCCGCACTCATCGTCCCAAGGTCGCCTGTATGATACCAGCCATCCTTATCAAGCACCTCTTTCGTTGCCTCTTCGTTCTTATAATAACCAAGCATAACGTTTTCACCTCGTGTAATTACCTCACCTGGAACATGCTCTGGATCAGGACTAACAATCTTCACCTCCATATTCAAAGCAGGTGTACCGCAAGAGCCTGGTACAAAGTCTTTGTAGTCACTGAACGTTACCAAAGGGCCACACTCCGTAGCACCATAAACGCTTGTTATAGGGAAATCAATGCTTACTAAGAAGTCTTCTATCTCTTTATTAAGTGCAGCTCCACCCGTTACTACCTCGTATGCATTGCCTCCAAAGCATTCCATAACGATTGCTCTAATCTTTTCTTTCACCTTCTTGCTTACCACTGGCATCTTTAACAGCATTCGGGTAGCTGTACTCTGGACCCTTGGAAAGACATTCTTACGGATAATCTTCTCTACAACCATTGGTACTGACATAATGATAGCAGGATGGATGTCTCTACATGCTTGAGCTATCAAAGAAGGACTCGGTAGACGTGTGAGGAAATAAAGATGACTTCCAAAACAGAACTGACAGATGAACTCGCATATCATACCATACATGTGTGCCATCGGTAATATACAAAGCACTTTACTATCGGGCTTGATATGTGGTTTTATATCAGCTATTGCCCATGCGAGATTACTACGAATAGAGCGATAACTTAGCATAACACCCTTTGAGAAACCCGTCGTCCCGCTGGTATAATTAATCAGTGCAAGGTCGTCAGCCTCATCCTTAAAATAGTTAACATCCTCTGCACGGAAGAATTTAGGGAATTTCTTACCAAAGAGTGCATTAAGGTTTTCACGCGCATTTGTCAATGACTCTGAACGAGAAAGTATCAACGAGAAATCTGGTAGATAGATAATACCTTCCAACTGGGGCATCTGTTCGCCATCAATCGATGTGGCTACTACATCACCAACAAAGAGGAGCTTTGCCTCTGAATGGTTTACTATGTTATATATTTGTTCGGGTTTAAACTCATTCTGAACGGGTACTGCCACAGCTCCATAGGTTAGAGTTGCAAAGAAAGCAACTGCCCATGAAGAGGAGTTTCGACCACAAAGGGCTACCTTATCACCCTTCTTCAAGCCACTATTAGCAAAGAGAATGTGTAACTTCTCTATTTTCCGCGCTACATCATGGTATTGAAGTGTAGCACCAAGATAGTCGGTAAGAGCATCTTTATCCCAGTTATCCTTGATACTCTTCTCTATACACGCGTTGAAACTATTTATAGCATCCATTGCACAAAAGTATGATTTGCGTGCAAAGTTAAGTAAAATTCTGCGCATTCACAAAAACTTTGTGCAAGAAAAACATACTATTTGTACAAATAGAAAGAAGCCTCTACTTGCACAGATAATTACAAATTATGGATTAAGCAGATCTTATTTTTACTCTCCTTTCATACTTATCACCTTATCAGGAAGCTATATTCAGAAATCCAGATAAATTTGCTTAAACCCATGCAAATCGTCACGTGACACCTAATAACAAGACCTCCCCACATCAAGAAGATGGCTATCTATACACCGATTGAGCCTTAAAATGGAAACGATTAGATATAGATAAAAGATGAAAACATGAAAGACTAAAACGGTTCGAACACTTTCGCCCCTATCAAGAAACGGCAAAAATGAAAGAATACAATTAAGAGCAAAGAACAAAAAGAGACTATATCAGAAATATTAAGATATACACTCCGTATATCCAACAGCAGCAGTTAAAATGGAAACCCAAGTATTGCTTACCTCCCAAATGTGCTGACTCATTTCTGAGATAGTCTCTTTCTATATTCTTAAAGCCACTTACACCTTATTATATATAGGTGCACATGGAAATGATATTATTCCTCTGCAGGCTTCATGTTAGTGTAGACATTCTGCACGTCGTCGAAGTCCTCCAAACGCTCAACCATCTTATCGATAGTCTCACGCTCCTCATCAGTAACGTCCTTTAAGTCATTAGGAATACGAGTGAACTCTGCAGAAGTGATTTCGAAACCATTGTCTTCCAAGTGCTTCTGAATCTCGCCAAAGCTTGTAGGCTCTCCGTAGATTGTGATTTCATTCTCTTCTTCATCCTCATCGTACTCATCGTCAACTCCATAGTCAATCAAATCAAGGATCAACTCCTCCATATCTACACCCTCTTTCTTCTTGAAGGTGAACACAGCCTTATGGTCGAAAAGGAAGCTAAGAGAGCCCTGTGTACCAAGATTACCATTGAACTTGTTGAAAATAGAACGAACATCACCAACCGTACGAGTAGTGTTGTCTGTCAATGTATCAACAAACACAGCAACCCCATGAGGACCATAACCCTCGTAAGTCACCTCCTTGTAGTCGCTGGTATCCTTACCCATCGCATTCTTAATAGCACGCTGGATATTGTCCTTCGGCATGTTCTCACGCTTACATGTAGCGATGATAGCACGAAGGCGTGGGTTATTCTCTGGTTCAGGACCGCCAGCTTTCACAGCAATAGCGATTTCTTTACCTAACTTAGTGAACGTACGGGCCATGTGACCCCATCTCTTGAGCTTAGTTGCTTTGCGATATTCAAATGCTCTACCCATTGGATTTGTTTGTTAACGGAGTTCTGCTCCGAGTTTATTTGTTAAATTCTTAATTAATTTCTGCATGATGGCATCAATTGCCTTGTCGTTGAGCGTCTTGGTCTCGTCCTGCAAAATGAAGTTTACTGCATAACTCTTCTTGCCCTCAGGGAGGTTTTTGCCCTGATAAACATCAAAGAGTTCGACACGCTTTAAGAGTTTCTTATCTGCTTGACGAGCTATCTCCTCTATCTGTGCAAACTCAACATTATTGTCAACCAACAAGGCAAGGTCACGACTAACAGCAGGATATTTAGATATCTCTTGGAACTGAAGTTTATTCTTGCGGATAGCCTTCATCAGTCCTGCCCAGTCTAAGTCTGCATAATAAACCTTCTGGTCAAGACCGAAACGCTTCAACAGTTTATGGCTGAGAATACCCATCTCAACGAGTACCTTACCAGCACGTGTCTTCAAAGCTATTGCCTTGTCAAACACGTTGTTATCCGACTTCTCACTAACAAGTAAGCCCTGTGCAACACCGATACGACGGAGGATATTCTCGACATGTGCCTTTAGCTCATAGAATGAACTTTCCTCGTCAGGATGTGCCCAAGAACCTTGTACACGCTTACCTGTCACCCACAAAGCCATGTGATAGTCCTGACTATAAGCCTTAACAGGATTTTCCTCTGTCCATCTCTCCTTATTGTATTTATAGACATTACCTACTTCAAAGAAGCGGAGGTTCTGTGCCTTACGATTTACATTACGTACGATACTCTCCAAACCACCAAAGAGAAGGGTCTGACGCATCACACCTAAGTCTGCTGAAAGAGGATTCATCACCTTCACGGTCTCCTCCCAAGGATAAGCATTGAGACCTGTTTCCTCATAGTAAGAGCTCTTTGTGAGCGAGTTGTTCATAATCTCTGAGAAGCCAGCACCTACCAACTGTTCACCAATAATGTTCTCACGATGATAGTTCTTGTCAGCCTCCTCTGCGATTGTCAATGACGACTTCAACTCTGTAGGTATCTCTACATTATTATATCCGTAGATACGCAGGATGTCTTCTACTACATCACAAGGACGCTGTACATCGACATGATAAGGTGGAACCAGGAGGTTGAGGCCCTCTGCATCTTCATTTTCTACCTTCATCTCAAGGCTCTCTGCAATACGCTTAATCGTATCATGACCGAGCTTCTTACCAATAAGACGGTCACAATACTCATAGTTCAAACGAACAGGGAAGCCCTCCATCTTCGTTGGATACTCGTCACATATCTCCATGCTAACCTTTCCTCCAGCAAGTTCCTGACAAAGGATTGCGGCCTGCTTGAGTGCATAGACAATGCCATTAGGGTCTATACCACGCTCGAAACGGAAGCTGGCATCCGTAGAAAGACCGTGACGACGAGCACTCTTACGAATCCATGTTGGATGGAAATAAGCACTCTCTAACACTACGTTCTTCGTTGTTTCGTATGTGCCACTACCCTTTCCACCGAACACACCGGCTATACACATTGGATCCTCTTCATTGCAGATAGCGAGGTCGTGCTCGCCAAGGATGTGCTCTTCACCATCTAAGGTAACGAACTTCTTACCCTCGTTCTTGTCCTTAACGATGATGTGATGTCCCTTAACCATGTCTGCATCAAAGCAGTGCATAGGCTGTCCATAGGCCATCATGATATAGTTAGTAATATCCACGATATTATTGATTGGGCGCAAACCGATAACATTCAGCTTGTCTTTCAACCACTGTGGACTTTCTTTTACTTCGCAATCAGTTAAACTCAAACAAGCATAACGGCGACAAGCATCCGTATTCTCGATTGTCACCTTGATAGGGAGATCATGGTTGTCAACCTTGAAAGCATCACAAGAAGGGCGATGTAATGACGTCTTATAACCATTCTGTATCAACCAGGCATAGAGGTCGCGCGCCACTCCATAGTGACTCAATGCGTCCGCACGATTGGCAGTGATATCTATATCTATCAGCCAGTCGCTGTCTAAGTGATAGTATTCTGATGCTGGCTGACCCACTGGTGCGTCCTCTGGTAACACGATAATACCATCGTGAGCAGTACCGACACCAATCTCGTCCTCGGCACATATCATACCAAGACTCTCTACACCACGCAGCTTACTCTTCTTAATAGTAAACTCATTGTCGCCATCATAGAGTACACAACCTAAGTCGGCAACGATTACCTTCTGGCCTGCTGCAACATTCGGTGCACCACAGACGATCTGCTGTGGCTCTCCCTTGCCAAGGTCAACAGTTGTTACGTGGAGATGATCTGAGTTCGGATGTGCCTCACAAGTCAGTACCTTACCGACATACAAGCCCTTTAATCCACCACGTATCGTCTCAACCTCGTCCAGTGACCCTACCTCCAAACCTATTGAAGTGAGCGCAACAGCAATCTCTTCAGGACTAAGATTGAAATCAACGTATTCCTTTAGCCATTTATATGAAATCTTCATTATGTTGTTATTTGTTTGTTCTGAAAATACATGCAAATTTACGAAAAACTCAGATATAGCAAAGGGATAAAAGAAAAAAGCCGTTGTATGGGACGAAAGTAGCTGTTTATACCGTCACTATAAAGAGATTGCAGCTCCGTACACCAGCATGGATAACTGGTTTTTCGTACTCTTTCTCACTGCCTTTTGTTAGTAAAATCGCAAGGATTTTAGCGTTCATTCATTGTTTCGATACCAACGGAACGGAACCACAATACTTGCAGATATCAAGATAATGCCTTACCTTTGTCGACATAGAAATAACTGGAGAATAAAAACAAAACAAACAATATGAGACTTACAGGACGTAGAGAGAGTAATAATGTAGACGACCGTCGTGGCATGGGTATGGGTACTAAAGCGGGTATCGGTGGTATTGGCGGTATCATCCTCATTGCTCTTATTACCTTTTTGAGCGGTGGAGACATGGGTGATGTGGTAAATAATGTTTTACAACAAGAGCTGCAAGGGCCAACTGAAGTGCAGACTGGCGGACAAAAACATCAGTTTTCTGCGGAGGAAGAGAAGCTTGCCGATTTCTCTAAACAGATTCTTGCAGGTACGGAAGATGTGTGGACTGAACAGTTTCAGTTGCATGGCATGCGCTATCAATACCCTACCCTCGTCCTCTATACTGGTGCTGTACAAACTGCTTGTGGGGATGGCTCCGCTGCAATGGGACCTTTCTATTGTTCGGCCGACCAACGTCTTTATCTCGACTTGAGTTTCTTTAGTGGTATGCGCAAGGATTTAGGATTAAAAGCAAAAGGCGACCTTGACTTTGCCTACGCCTACGTGATTGCGCATGAGGTGGGTCACCACGTGGAGTATCTCCGTGGTATTCTTGGGAAATGTCATGCTAAGATGGCACGTGTAAATAAGGAAGAGGCTAACAAACTGAGTGTGAAATTAGAGCTCCTTGCCGATTACTATGCTGGCTGTTGGGCTCATTACGATAATGAAAAGTATCAAAGTCTTACTGACGGGGATATCGAAGAGGCTATTGACTGTGCTGAGAAAATCGGAGATAACTATCTTCAGAAGAAAGCACGAGGCTATGCTATGCCTGAGACCTTCACCCACGGTACCTCTGAACAACGTATGTACTGGCTGAAGAAGGGTATCGACACAGGCGATTGGAACACAACTACCTTCTCACCAGGCGATTTAGACTAAAGCATTAACTATTTTCTTTATAGCTAAAAAGGCTCTTTTAGCAGGTAGCATAGGCCTTAACACTACCCATGGGATACTCCTCGTAGGAATAAGAAGGCTGTGAAACTTTGAATTATTACCATGATAAAAAAGAATTATCATCATGATAAAAAATATTTCTTTTCATGAAGAAAAATATTTTTTATCGTGAAAATAATTCGATAAAGGGATTTTATAGCAGTCGAGCAGATTGTTACAACTTACTTAACACCTTCTCAATCAAACAATTAACAGCGCTTTATTATCATCTTACTATCAAGAGTCAAGACCTCACCTATTGCTTTACTCTTTATGAGAAAAGTAGGATCTAAAGTTATAACTGTTGTAAATAGGCAGCGACCATCTCAGCGCATCGCTCTCCATCAATACCTGCGCTGACAATTCCTCCTGCATAACCAGCACCCTCCGCACAAGGGAAAAGACCTTCAAGGCGCACGTGCATGAGGCGTTCTCGGTCACGGAGAATACGGACAGGCGAACTGGTACGAGTCTCGGAGGCTATCATTACGGCTTCATTGGTAAGGAAACCATGTGCTTGACGACCAAAGGTTTTGAAGGCTTCTTGCAGTCGTTTTGTCACAAAAGATGGCATCCAAAAATGTAGTGGACTTGATATTAGTCCCGGCGCATAGCTCGACTTTGGGAGATCATACGACAGACGATTGTTAACAAAGTCGGCCATACGTTGTGCTGGAGCCGTCTGCTTGCGATTTCCCTGCTGCCATGTGTCACGCTCTAATTGCTCTTGATAATGCATGATGCGCAATACGTCCTCTCCTGCTACGTCCTCTGGATTCAATTGAACAACCATACCAGCATTCGACCACTGCGTCCCTCGGTTGGCAGGACTCATCCCATTGGTGACTGTTTGTTCGGGTCCTGTGGCCGAAGGTATCACAAATCCACCCGGACACATGCAAAAGGAATAAACACCACGACCCTCTACTTGCGTCACAAAAGAGTATTCTGCTGTTGGGAGATACTTCCCCTTTCCATTCTTATTATGGTATTGTATCTGGTCTATCAGGTGGGAAGGGTGCTCTAATCGTACACCGACGGCAATCCCCTTTGCCTCCATCTCAATGCCAGCATCAGCAAGATAGCGATAGACATCACGTGCAGAATGACCCGTGGCAAGGATTACCGGACCATGAAACTCACGTTTCACGCTGACCATTCCACCATTGTCAACGGCCTCAACACCGACGACTTTATCGCCATCAAGTATCAATGAGGTCATCTTAGTTTGGAAGTGAACCTCCCCTCCACAGTCGAGTATGGTGTTACGCATGTTCTCTATCACCCGTGGAAGCTTGTCTGTACCGATATGTGGGTGGGCATCAGCGAGGATAGCGGGGGATGCGCCATGCTGACAAAAGACGTTTAGAATCTTGTCGACAGGGCCACGCTTCTTACTTCTTGTATAGAGTTTCCCATCCGAATAGGCTCCTGCTCCACCTTCACCAAAGCAGTAATTCGACTCAGGGTCAACATCTTGCGTCTTTGAAATCAGGGCCATATCTAACTTACGATCACGTACATTCTTTCCTCGTTCGAGGACGATTGGACGCAAGCCTAATTCTATCAGTTTCAGAGAAGAGAACAGACCAGCTGGGCCTGCACCTACCACAATGACCGAAGGACGGCTACTTACGTCTTGATATTCAGTCTTTATATATGGGTCGTCTTGCGGAAACTCGTTGATATATACACGCACTTTCAGATTTACATAGATGTCACGATGACGCGCATCAATAGAACGCTTCAACACCCGAACACGATAAATGGTACGCTCGTCCAGTCCCTTCTCCTTAGCAAGATAGCTTTCAGGTTGTTTTCACTATAGGCAATCTGGGGCAGAACACGTAGCTGATATTCCTCTGTCATATATAGTAATACTTCTTCTTTTTGACGCAAATTTAATCAAATATATCGAGATATTCGTTGGCTATTGCAATATTTCTTATTATTTTTGTGGCTAAGTTTCGCACCTCCCCCATTGTTAAGGGGATGCTAAATAATAACAAATAGAATATCAGAAATGAAAGTATTAAAGTTTGGTGGAACGTCCGTAGGTTCTGTTGCGAGTATTCTAAGCCTGCAAAAGATTGTCGAAAAAGAGGCTAAACATCAACCGATTATTGTGGTTGTAAGTGCCTTAGGGGGTATAACAGATCAGCTCATTACTACCTCTCAACTTGCCTTGAAGGGGGATGAAAGCTGGAGAAATGAGTTCGATTCAATTGTTGCACGACATCACAAGATGATTGATGCGATTATTACCGACCCTCATGACCGTGAGAGTCTATTCAACAACGTGGATAGTCTCTTTGAACAACTACAGTCTATCTATTATGGTGTTTTCTTAATCCACGACCTTAGTCATAAGACTGAGGATACTATTGTTAGCTATGGCGAACGCCTTAGTTCGAGAATAGTAGCTACGCTCATCCGTGGAGCGAAGTGGTTTGATTCACGTAAGTTCATAAAGACTGAAGAGAAGCAGGGCAAGAGAAGTCTCGATTCAGAGCTAACCAACAAACTTGTTTAGATACTTTCTCTGACCTTCCTCGTATCTCTCTTGTACCTGGTTTCATAGCACAAGACCGCGACTCTGGCGATATCACCAATCTTGGACGCGGTGGAAGTGACTACACAGCGTCTATCCTCGCTGCCTCTCTCAATGCTGAGGTGTTGGAAATATGGACGGATGTTGACGGCTTTATGACGGCCGATCCACGTGTTATCAAGAGTGCATATACCATCAATGAACTGTCATACGCAGAGGCAATGGAGCTTTGTAACTTTGGTGCAAAGGTTGTCTATCCTCCAACGATATACCCTGTCTGTGTGAAGAACATACCGATTAAGGTGAAAAACACCTTTAATCCTGACGGGAAAGGGACGATTATTAAATCACACGTTGAGAACAATCAAAAGCCTATCAAGGGTTTATCATCTATAAAAGGTACGACGGTCATCACCGTGACGGGCCTTTCTATGGTGGGTGTCGTTGGTGTCAACCGGCGTATCTTTAGTTCTCTTGCCAACAATGGTATCAGTGTCTTCCTTGTGTCACAGGCTGCTTCAGAGAACAACACCTCTATCGGTGTGAAAGATGAAGATGCTAACAATGCTGTGAGAGTACTCAATGATGAGTTCCGACTTGAGATAGAAGATGGTCGTATGTTCCCTATGCACGCTGAGAGTGGACTTGCCACAGTGGCCATCGTAGGCGAGAACATGAGACGAACACCAGGCATCAGTGGTAAGCTATTTGAGGTTCTTGGACGTTCAGGTATCAGTATTATCGCTATTGCACAAGGTGCGTCAGAGATGAACATCTCCTTCGTTGTGAAAGGATCTGACCTAAGGAAAGCACTGAATGTACTTCATGATTCGCTCTTCTTGTCGGAGTATAAGGTGCTTAACCTCTTTATATGCGGTGTCGGAACAGTAGGTGGTATGCTCATCGAACAGATTAAGAGTCAGTATGAAGAGTTAAAGCAAAACTCTAACCTGAAGCTAAAGGTGGTGGGTATCGCCTCCTCCAAGAATGCAATCTTCAATCGTGACGGATTAAACTTAGACAACTATCGAGAGGAACTCAAGGCGAGTGAGCCGTCAAACCCAGAACATTTGCGTGACGTAATACTACAGATGAATATCTTCAACTCGGTATTTGTGGATTGTACTGCCTCCCAAGACGTGGCTGCACTCTACCAGTCTTTATTGGAGAATAATATCTCTGTCATAGCAGCCAACAAGATTGCAGCATCTGGAAAGTACGAGGATTACTATCACTTAAAGCAGACTGCCATACAACGTGGCGTCAAATTCCGCTTTGAAACAAACGTAGGTGCTGGCCTGCCTATCATTGGTACAATCAATGACCTACGTAATTCAGGGGATAAGATACTGAAGATTGAGGCCGTACTGTCTGGTACGCTTAACTTTATCTTCAATGAGATTGGAGCCGAGACTCCCTTCTCTGAGACCGTTAAACGAGCCAAAGAGCAGGGCTATAGTGAGCCCGATCCACGTATTGACCTTAGTGGGAAGGATGTCGTTCGCAAGTTAGTTATCCTTACACGTGAGGCTGGCTACAAGGTAGAACAGGAGGATGTTGAGAAGCACCTCTTCGTCCCTAATGATTATTTCCAAGGTTCTGTAGAAGACTTTTGGAAGCGTCTTCCTGAGCTTGATGCCAACTTCGAGCAGCGTCGAGAGAAACTTGCTGAGGAAGGTAAACGCTGGCGTTTCGTCGCAACGATGGACCATGGCAAGACTAATGTTGCTCTGAAAGAGGTCGATTCAAGCCATCCTTTCTATAACCTTGAGGGTTCTAACAACATCGTTCTACTAACAACCGACCGATACAAGGAGTATCCTATGCAGATTCAGGGCTATGGTGCTGGTGCGTCAGTGACTGCTGCTGGTGTGTTCGCCAATATCATGAGCATTGCTAACATATAATATTAGATTGTTTATCTACCAACAAGAGAAGGGGCATACAGCGTTGTATGTCCCTTTCTCAGTATTCAATAGCCAGCCTTATAACACCAGTTTCCAAACCGTATTCTCGGTCTCCATGTCGCCAGACTCCTCATGGAACGTGAAGCCTTGGGGCTTCTTTCCTTCCACACTTATATCTATTACCGACATAACATTACGTTTGATAGTGAGCTGCTTCTGCTCTTTCTCTACCGTCCCATCGTCCTTTGTCCATGAAACACGAAGGTCTATTGTCGTTTGATAACCGTCTTTAGTCCCATTCACCACGTCATAGAAGGAATAAACAGCCCTATTGTCATACATCGGACTGTCCTTTGTCAGAGGAATACCCCAGCCTACATAGTTGACTACAAGTTTACCTTCATCGGGCGGTGTCACCTTAAAATGCAAACCAAACACCGACCGTTTCATATCGAGTGTCAGGTCTTTTGTTGCCTTAGGACTAAAGGAGTCGATTGTAGCATACAGCTTCGTAATACGTGGATAATGTATCGTTCGACCGTCGGCAATAGTTGTTTCACCTTTTGTCAGACCATTAAGATTCTCCTCTTTAGATAACACAAAGCTATTTGTTAACCGTGTTCCCTTATCCGTTCCATGCAAGAAAGGAGCAAGATACTCGCCATCCTTCAAGAATATTCTATCATCTCCTTCCTCTACAATAAGGCACTCTACCTTGTAAAGGTTCTCTACATTCATCTTCAAAGCAATCTTTGAAGCATTGGTAAACAGTCCGTAGGCATACATAGAATACGTCTCTTCATTGGGCTTCTTCTCGTACACATTGACAGCATAAAACTTCTTCTTCGCTTCACCAGTGACACCTCTACTAAACGGTTGAGGCTTTGCGCCCATCGCATCCTCAAATGTTTCGATATGCAACTCCTTAGGATGAATACGCACAACTCTGGTTAGCTTGTTCTTTGAATTACGAGACTTTGTCCCCTCATCGCCATTGTCTAACACTGGTTTCTCACATGCGGCTAATGCTAATATACATACTATAAGCCAAATCCATGCTACTTGTTTTTTCATATTAGTTATTTTTTAAGTTAAGTTATGGTCGTTCTGTATTAATCATCCCACGCTGGGAAGGAATCGTCTAATCCTAAGTCTGGGAAGGAAAAGCCCTTTGCCAATTGGTTCTGATCTCCTTCATATTGATTATGTACATCATTTCGTTCACTTCTCAACACGCTATGTCCCGATCTTGTTTGCGAATTTCCTAACAAGAAAGAACGTGAGGATACATAATATACTGTTATTAAGGGCTTAATATATGTTTTCATATTCAATTGCTTTAAGTTGTCAAAAGGAGTATATAACAAAGTCGTTTATCGGTTTAAGTATTTCTTTCCACCAACGATTATAATACCTTTATAGTCCTTACTAACCTGTTGCCCTGCAAGATTATAGATTGGACAGCACTGGTGAACATCATCATTTACCGTGGTGGAATTGATTCCTAAAGGTATATCAAAGGTGAAATTAGACTTTGCTTGTGTAGCTACTGTTGGCGTGTAGACGAGGTAAGCTTTATGAGCCTTCGTTTGGAAAGCCTTACCATCAGGCTTATTCCAATAAAAGCCTACGCCATTACTGCCCTTAGCAAAGACATAATATAATGCGCCCCCATCCGTTTCTGCATCCACATCAGAGCCTCGTAAGGCATTTAAAGCATCTCCTTCGCCTTCTTTAGTCGTCTCCTTGAAAAGATAATTACCCTCCTCTGCTTCTAAAACGACAGCCGTACCACTCGGAAGGACATCATTCTCTTGATACGTCTTACTCACTGAAAGAACGTTATCAACAATCTTATACGTTCGTGCTATGACTCCTTTAGGAATAACAAACGACTTCTTACCATAATAAAAAGTAGCTCGCTTGGCTGCAGAGATGTCGATAGAGACTGTGTTCTCAGTAGGTTCTATAGGTCTGACTGGCTTATAAGTGACTTTTATGGACTTAATGGAACTACTCTTAGTGGTTGCATGAACGAAGGTAATACTTTGCTTATTAACCTCCCAATCCTGCTTAAAAAACTCCTCTCCTTTGCTTTTTTCCTTTTTACATTTTATCTCACTATCATCGCCGAAGACCTTAAAACGGCCTGGATAGTCTACTATAAAAATAGTTACAGCCGTAATCTCACAGCTAATACCTTCTATTGTAAAATAAGTATGATTATTAAGTTGTAAAGAAGAAGACCTACCCTTTTTCTTACACCATAATGTGTTACTCTGTTCTGAATCAAAACGAAACTCCAACACAATCCCTTCCTTCTCAATTCTAAAGGGTATTTCTTCATCTTCAGAATACTTCGAGAAATCAAAGAGAACAGACTTCTGTGCCAGAATGGATATTGGGAACAGTAGCATTAGACATGAAAAAATGAGTTTCTTGGGCATAGTTGGTAAAGATTTGTATTATATTTTTTAAGGTTAAAGTTGGTCCTCTCCCTCTCTATTACAAGAGAACAGCAGCCAAAAACGACCTTGTTTTCAACATGGTAAATAGTATTTATCGATGCAAAGATAAATAAAAAATAAATAAAAGGAAAGTAAAATAAAAGAAAAAAAGTCAACTTAATGAACTTTCAAAAGCCTCTATTTCTCCATTGATAGACATATATTTGCGTTCAGTATAGCATAAACTATAATTAGTCAATAAACTTTTAGAGTAGAATATATGCATAAAATTCGTCATACGGAGCAGAGATTTATTCATAGTCCCAACTTAAGTTTTATATTCATCAGCCTTTTCGAGTCAGATGTCAAGCACTATCTATTGTCTTAACGTCAATTACATATATCTCTTACAGGGGTATCTTTATGCTTACCCTCTACCCCATTCGTGGAGAGAAAAGGCCGTGTCCACCACACTTTGAGTTCTACCTGCATGTAAAAACCTCCGTTACTCTGTAAGAAAAAATACTCCCCTCTATCTCTATCAGTATATTCTATGGAAATACCTCAGCTATCAATCCACTCTTAGAGGAAATCAGCAAGAATGCGAAAAATCATTACATCACAATGAGTTAAACAACCTCAACACAGGAGTATAATGTTTCTTAGAAGCAAGTTTATAACTTTCAAGAAATCAACAGGTTACATACAGTATCAAAGAAGACGCCTTTCTTGCTTCAAGAAGAGCGTCTTCTTAACCCAAGAAGGGCATGTTCTTGAACGTTGAAGGGCATCTTCTTAACCCATGAAGAGCATGTACTATCTTCAAGAGGGGCGAAAATAATTGACAAAGGGATGAGGAGTTAAGGAGTGAAGGGGGAGTGAAAGGAGTTAAAACATCAGCACCGATACCACGATAGGAAACGAGGTATCGACTCTTATTAAAGTTGCAAAAGAGAGCTACTTTGCATAATAGTAACTTGCATAACTTCCTTTCTTATAAGGCGGAACAAGTCTTAATCCTTGCTTCTTGAGCAGCAATATTTTCATAGCCTCTTTATAATAACGAGGACGAAGACTGTCGGCTGGATAATACTCCGGTAGGTAGCGGGCAAATTCAGATAGGTTACGATCCAACAAGAAGCCTGTCAACTGATAGTTAGCTGAGTTACGGGTCACCTTGTAAAGGACGCTATCTGGCTGCAACCACGAATGTACCTTCCCTGGACGTAAAGTGCGTGCACCACCCTCAAGAGGGTAATAGAAGAGACTATCGGCAAGCTGTCCTCGTCGTGCAACAGCATAGACAGTTAGCATGGAAGTGACCGAGTCGGTATGAGGCATGGTACGTACAACATTTAAAGCACCTGCATAATCTCGCTTATCTATCAAGGCCTCCACCTTAGCCCGCAGATGGAAATACCTATCATTATTGCTAAGAAGTCCTGTAAACAAGAAGTAGAAAAGGAATAGAAGAAGGCTAATCCATATCATCTCTGAGAAGGGTCCGAAGCTACGCTGTTCTGGTTCGTAAGGTTCAAAACGCTTTACAGAGATCAAAACAAAGACATAAACGATAATCAATAACGGTGTTGCCCACAGCCAGTTACCAAATGTAACACCATCAACCGTAGGCCGTAAGTCAGAGATAATCGTTAGTATAAGGAAAGATGGAAAGTAAGTCAAGGCGAAGCCACGCTTGCTTAACTTAGCCAAAGAGCTAACTCCTACCTGAAGAAGCTTCAACGTAGCTGTTATCAGCACTGCTCCTAACAATGGATTATAGAAGGTCTGCCTCCCAGAAGCCAAATGTTGTACTACTGTCATCACGTCTGCTTGATAGAAGAACAGGAAGCAGAAGGTGAATGAACAAAATAGTATAGTGCAGATAGCACGCATAAACTTACTCTCCATCATGCGTAATTTACTTCTTTCTCAACACCACAGCGCTGCGTGCTGGTATGTAGAGTTTAAGCCAACCTTTGTGATCTTTCTCATAAAGAGGGTCGGCATTCGTGAAATGCTCAACTGTATCATCAGCAAAACCATTACCACCATACTCCTTAGCATCCGTGTTTAAGACTACATTATAAGAGCCTTCAGGCACCAAGAAACCATAATCATAGAAGGAACGAGTAGGAGAGAAATTGAAGACAAAGATTAGCTCGCCTCTACTAAAGGCTAAGATCTGGTCGCCATCATTGTGCCATATCTCTTGAACTGGCGTCTCGTTGAATTTCTTCTCGCTCTTCACCACCTCTAACATCCTCTGATCGAAGTCGCCAAGGAAGTGATAACACAGCTCTTTATTGTCTACTAAGTTCCATTGTCGGCGTGCATACTTATAGCTCCATCCGTTTCCTTCACGTGGGAAGTCTATCCACTCTGGATGTCCAAACTCATTTCCCATAAAGTTCAGATAGCCACCATTGATAGCAGCTAACGTCGCAAGGCGTATCATCTTATGCAATGCTATACCACGATGAACCATCTCTGTCTCGTCTCCCTTACGGAAATGCCAATACATATCAGCGTCTACCAAACGGAAGATGATAGTCTTATCGCCTACTAAGGCTTGGTCGTGTGACTCGCAATAAGAGATAGTCTTTTCATCAGAACGACGATTTTTTATCTCCCAGAAGATTGAAGATGGCTTCCAAGACTCGTCAGGCAACTCCTTAATAGTCTTTATCCAATAGTCTGGAATGTTCATGGCCATACGATAGTCAAAGCCATATCCGCCATCTTTGAACTTAGCGGCAAGACCCGGCATACCAGATACCTCCTCTGCTATAGTTACTGCATTCTTATTGACTTCATGGATAAGACAGTTGGCTAAGGTCAGATAACAAATAGCATTATCATCCTGATGACCATTAAAGTAGTCGGCATAGTTGCAGAAAGCCTCACCTAAGCCATGACTATAATAAAGCATTGACGTGACACCATCAAAGCGGAAACCATCAAAGTGGTATTCCTCCAACCAATACTTACAATTAGACAAAAGGAAGTGTAGAACCTCGTCTTTACCATAGTCAAAGCATAGAGAGTCCCATGCTGGATGCTCATGACGCTCACCTGGATAGAAGTATTGATTAGGGTCGCCGGCTAAGTTACCTAATCCTTCCACCTCGTTCTTAACGGCATGAGAGTGTACGATGTCCATGATAACAGCAACCCCATTCTTATGCGCCTCATCGATAAGTGCCTTCAAGTCCTCGGGAGTTCCGAAGCGTGAACTGGCTGCAAAGAAAGAGCTAACATGGTAACCAAAGCTGCCATAGTAGGGATGCTCCTGTATTGCCATAATCTGAATAGCATTGTAACCATCCTTGATAATACGTGGCAACACCTTCTCACGAAACTCATTATAGGTCCCTACCTTCTCTTCATCCTGTGCCATTCCGATGTGGCACTCATAGATCAAGAGTGGAGAAGTCTGTGGTTTGAAAGTCTTCTTCTTCCAAACAAATGGCTTCTTAGGCGCCCATACCTGTGCTGAGAAGATTTTCGTCGCATCGTCTTGAACAACTCGTTGTGCCCAAGCAGGGATACGCTCGCCCTCACCTCCTTGCCAATGAACTCGCATCTTATAGTACTGACCGTGTTGTAAGGCGTCTTCAGGGAGTATAAGTTCCCAGTTTCCTGTTCCTTCCAATCGTTGACACTGGTAGGCCTCTTGCTCCTTCCAATCATTGAAATCGCCAATGAGGAAGATTTCGGTCGCATTTGGCGCCCATTCACGGAACACCCAACCATCCTTTGTACGGTGTAGTCCGTAATAATTGTAGCCATTTGCGAATTCAGAAAGCGACAGCTTACCATCCTGTGTGAGCTGATTCATTTTCCAAAGGGCATGTTCGTGGCGTCCACGGATAGCATCCTCGTATGGAGCCAGATAAGAATCGTTCTTCACAAGTCCGATATGTGCTGGTTCCTTCGCCTTTGTTATTCTGGCAGAAGTCTTCTTCTCTGAAGCCTTCTTAGTGCTGGTTTTCTTTGTTACCATGGTAGAATAATCTTTATGTTGTTGTTATATTATGTAAAGACTAATTAGTATATCGCTTTCCATTCTCGTAATAACCGCTTGCTGTAACGTTCCCGTTTTTATCACGTTCAATGAACTTTCCGTCACGACAGTCATCTCGATAGTTACCTTCAAAACGCACGCCTGAGGCAGTCTCCTCTACGGCTGTGCCATTACGCTTACCATTATGGTAGCTTCCACGGAACTTACTTCCATCAGCATAGTGGATGATGATAAGTCCTTCTAACAGTCCGTTGCGAAACTGCCCTTCATAGACATCCTTATTCTTCTTGGTCAGTTTGCCTTGTCCGTTCTGCATATCTCTCTCCCAGTAGCCAGTGTAGATGTCACCATTTCGCCATGACATCGTACCATAACCCGACTTCTGTCCTTTTAAGAAATGGCCTGAATACTGATCACCATTCTTATATCGAAAGATTCCTTGACCAGTCCGCTCGCCATCTAAATACTCTCCATCGTAGCTCTCACCATCCTTGAATTTATAGATGCCTTTACCATTCTGCAAGTCATTCTTCCAATCCCCGTTATATTCATCACCATCGGCATAGATGTAAAGTCCTTTCCCCTCCTTGAGATTATTCACCCAGTTACCAGTAAAAGAAGAGTGGTCAGGCCATCTGAAACTGCCGTATCCGTTCTTCATATCGTCTTTCCAAGTCCCTTCATAGTAGGCTCCATTCGCAAAGATATACTTTCCTTGCCCGCTACGCTTATCATGTTCCCAGTTGCCAACATACTTGTCACCATTGTAGTAATACATTGTGCCCTGTCCTTGCTGATAGTCTTTATACCACAGACCATCGTAACGATTGCCGTTAGCAAAGTAGTAAACGCCCTGTCCATGCTGTTGGTCTTGGAACCACTGACCCTTATATTTCTCTCCATCAGCGAAGGTATAGGTCCCTTCTCCATGTCGCATACCTTTCATATACTCTCCTTCATAGACATCACCTTTCTTGTATGTGGTCTTACCTTTACCATTTGGCTTCCCACGAAACATCTGTCCATGATACTGTCCGCCGTCCTTTGTCGTACACGAACCAGTCTCTATATCCTGAGCATAGAGGCAAGTAGATATGAATAGAAATAATATGACGATATAATTATGTCTCACGTTGTGCGATTTTAGATTGTTATAATTAAAATAACCTATATGCAAAGATACCGATTTCAAGTGAAAACAACAAATTTATGAAGCTTTTTTAATGTTCTTCTGAAAGATGAATTAAGATGCTTCGCAAAATGAGTAGTGAAGGAGAACATTCCTTATTGTCTTTCTAACGCTCGTCCTCTGTTTTTGATGACAAACCTGCCCCCTATCCTTTCTCCGAATAACAAGGGATTTGAACGCCGAGATAGTCCATACGAAAGTGGTCCCTTATCCCTCTTCGACTTACAAGATAGGCACACACAAAACTGTCTGCTGCTTTATTTACAATCTATCTTCATGCCATTTGCTCAATTTGTAGTTCTATCTGTTTTGAACTTTTTAATTGTCATATCCGTGCACATGAATATGCGTAGAAGACGTCGCTTTGTATCATCTAAGCAGTTTACATCGTTGTGAAATATCATGACAAAACACAAAGAATAGCTTGTCTGTAAAATAGATGTATATGCGTAATCATTAAGCTCGTAATCTTCAAGAAACCAGAAAGTTATAGGCTATGTAGAAGAAGAGGCCTTTCTTGGCCTAAGAAGGGCGTCTTCAACATACGAGAAGGGCATGTTCTTGGAAGTAGAAGAGCGTCTTCTTGATGCTTGAAGGGCAAGTCTTAGAATCGAGACACTTGAAAACAATTTACAATAATATCTTTGCGACTAATTTTGCTAAGCTATTATTCCTCCTTTCCTCAAATTTTCTCTCACTATGATGGTACTCAGAGAAAGATAAGACAACAGCCTGCATTCATTGTGCGAACGTTAGAATCGTTTTTCTATCAGCCCACAATCATGGCTCATCCACCTTGACAACTGGTATAACTAATCTTAGCTATAACATTCAACTTTCTTTCGTTGTTGCCTCTTGAGTTTTTCATGCTATTTGATAGTCTCTACACACGCTGTTTCTGTATGTCGATAAGAAAGCATAAATACCAAAAAATAAATTTGCTGTCATTACTGTCATGCAAAGTAACAACCTAACTCTTTAGTTTACAGTAGAGTTACATGAAATGTTAAAAGTGACAGCAAAAGAAAATAAAACTATTTTCGTATAAATAGCAAGAGTTTGACTTTCATTAGAAGCCATTTCTGTTCTAATATTTGAAAGTATCTTCCTCAAGGTAAAAGGAGTTGATTATAGATATCAAAACAGAGCGAATTAGACTATAAGACATCATAAACAAAATAACAAGCGGATGTAGAGAAATATTATGCATATATATGATAAGCAAAGAAAATACTTGTCATTATTGCAAACTCCCCTACTCTCTTCGGTCTACCACAGTACCATTGCCCTCCAAAGAAATAATTATCAGTATCGTCATAGATTGTATAGTTCGAAATAAATGAATGTATATATAGAACTAAAGGGCACAGCATTAATTTGCTGTGCCCTTTAGCATCCACCTTTCAGTGGAATGTTTGAGCTTGATTTTTGGTTCGCGCCTCACGGCGTTCACCAATCATCTCGCATCATAATTATCCTTTAATCAATCTTTATTATTACCTTTAACTAAACCTATTTAGTTGAAACCTGAACAATCTCCTTTGTTCTACCTTAAATAATAACTAAAAACCTAAATCTATTACTACTAACCTAAACAATCTATTATTTGTCTTTTGACGATGCAAAGGTACGACTGTTTGCGTACACAACAAAACTTTTTTAGGTTTTTATTCATCGTTCTCTGCGTTTTTTGATATATATCAAGATTAAAACATAAAACTGTGTCCTGTGAATAAAGAAAATGTTAGTTGATCGATTGTCGACGATAAAGGCAAATCTATAGATACTTACAATAGCATATAGACGAGCATAAAAAATGTTGGAACACACGCTCGGTGTATTCCAACATCTATAATATATCCTTTAAAGAAAGGGTTATGTCCTACCCTACACCTTATTATATAAGGTACTGACTTGAGATACTCTCATTGTTCAACACACGCTGAATTGTCTCAGCAAACATGTCGGCTACAGAGATCTGCTTAACCTTTGAGCAACGAGCAGTGTATGGGATAGAATCTGTAAAGACCATCTCCTCCAAAGAAGAAGCCTCTACACGCTCAGTAGCAGGACCACTCATCACACAGTGAGAAGCAATGGCACGAACACTCTTTGCACCAGCCTCCTTCATAACATCAGCTGCCTTAGTAATCGTACCGGCCGTATCTACCATGTCATCAACAATGATAACGTTCTTGTCTTTCACATCACCAATAATCTGAATTGTGTCTACAACATTAGCACGCGCACGTGTCTTATTACAGAGAACGAGCGGACAACCAAGATACTTAGCGTATGTGTTAGCACGCTTTGAGCCACCTACATCAGGACTTGCGATAACAAGATCCTTCAAGTGAAGGCCCTGAACATAAGGAAGCAGCACACCACTGGCATAGAGATGGTCGACAGGAACATTGAAGAAGCCCTGAATCTGATCTGCATGTAAGTCCATTGTAATCAAACGATCGATACCAGCAACACTCAATAAGTCTGCTACTAACTTTGCACCAATGCTGACACGTGGCTTGTCCTTACGGTCCTGACGTGCCCAACCAAAGTAAGGCATGACAGCGATGATATGACGAGCAGAAGCACGCTTTGCCGCATCTATCATCAAAAGAAGCTCCATGAGGTTGTCGGAGTTAGGGAAAGTACTTTGCACAAGGAACACATCCTTACCGCGAATACTCTGCTCGTAGGAAACGACAAATTCCCCGTCTGAGAAACGGGTCATCACCAAGTTGCCAAGCGGACAGCCAAGGCTGGCGCAGATCTTCTCAGCAAGGTATCTCGTCTTTGTACCTGAGAATACCAAAAAAGAGTTATTTTCACTCATTTCTTTTAGTTGTTTATATTGATAACGTAGAAATCTCTTATAAGTCTTGTAACCACTAACAGAGGGCACGTAGTTTACGGAAATAATCTATGATGGGCTTGAAATCCTGCTCATTATGGATACAGAACTTGTCCCAAAGGTCGTTCCTTATCACCACACCACCAAAGTCAAGCTCACGTAAAATGGGTAGATCGTCTATCGTCACACCTCCCATTGCATAGACACGTCGCCCCAATAGGCCCTGTCTATATGCCTCGTCTAACTCAAGGTCGGACAGAACATGCTCGTCATGTGACGATTGCTCACGAGGTTGATGGATGTTCTTCAGAAAGACGTAATCAGACTGCTTTGTTATAGCCTTCAGTTGCATCACGTCATCACAAGTCCTACTTAAAGTACCACGATACCCCCGTGGCACAGCAACAGATGAGTCATCAAGATGGATACCACCCAGAGAAAACTCATTCTTCATGTCAAAATGCTGGTGAACTGTGACTTTTCTATGATATTCAGAAGGCAAAAGAGAAAGAAGACGTTCCCAATAAAGTGGGGAATTATCTGCCTTCGAGATATGAAGACTATCAAGTCCTTCCTCGAAAAGCAAACTTATAATCTTATCTTCTTCCACAAAGAACGTGGACTTAGTCATGATGACCAGTTTCATGCTTTTACTCTGTTTTGTATTGCAAAGGTAGAGATTATTTCCCATAACTGCAAATTTTTCCTTATATTTGCAGCATGAAAATAAATCCATTAACATACGCTGAACTCTCCCGCCCGATGTATGTGCTGGAGGAGGCGAGACTTAGAAAGAACTTAGAAACTATCGCTCACGTGGCTAAAGAGGCTGATGTTGAGATTATTCTTGCTTTTAAGGCATACGCACTATGGCGTACGTTCCCTATCTTTCGTGAGTATATCAAGGCTACAACGGCCTCCTCTCTCTTTGAAGCTCGATTAGGTTTTGAAGAGTTTGGAGCACCCACACATACCTTCTCTCCGGGCTATACCGACTATGAAATTGACGATATCGCTCGTTGTTCATCGCATCTTGTCTTCAACTCAATCACTCAATACGAGCGTTATCACGTTCGTGCGAAGATGGTAAACAGTAAACTAAGTTTTGGTTTACGTGTTAATCCAGAATACTCTGAGGTTGAGACGTTGATTTATAACCCTTGTGCTCCAGGTACTCGGTTTGGTATATCATCCGACAAACTCCCGGAAACACTCCCAGAGGACGTAGATGGGCTCCATGTCCACTGTCATTGTGAGAGTGGTAGCGATGTCTTCGAGCGTACATTGGCTCATATCGAGGAGAAATTCGCCAACTGGTTCCCACAAATTAAGTGGATTAACTTTGGTGGTGGACACCTTATGACCCGCAAAGACTATGATGTCAAACTACTAATACATCTTCTGAAAAGCTTTAGAAAACGATACCCATGGATTAAAGTCATCCTCGAGCCTGGTAGTGCCTTTGCTTGGCAGACTGGTCCACTGGTTGCACAAGTAGTCGATATAGTTGAAGATAACAATATCAAAACCGCTATCCTTAACGTTAGCTTCTCTTGTCACATGCCCGATTGTCTTGAGATGCCATATCACCCAGCCGTCCGCAATGCTACACTTACTGACGAGGATGGTACAGCAAAGGGTGAAACAACCTACCGACTGGGGGCTAATAGCTGTCTAAGTGGTGACTGGATGGGGTCATGGACCTTTGACCATGCACTGCAGGTAGGCGAGAACATCATCTTTGAAGATATGCTTCATTATACAACAGTCAAGACAACGATGTTTAATGGTATTAGTCATCCTGCTATTGCTTTACTCCATACAGACAACGAACTGGAGGTTCTTCGCAATTATACTTACGAAGATTACCGTGACAGAATGGACTAATGGCATACTTTTTGCCTTATATACAATAAAGTAATTAGACATTATTTAGGAAGATATATTATGGCATTTATAGATTATTATAAGATACTTGGCGTTGATCGAAACATCCCACAAAAGGATGTTCGAGCAGCATATAGAAAGAGAGCAAAACAGTTTCATCCAGACTTACACCCTAATGACCCTAAGGCTAAGGCTAAATTTCAGGCTTTGAGTGAGGCTTTTGAGGTTATTGGCGACCCTGAGAAGCGAGCGAAGTATGACAAGTATGGCGAACAATGGCGTAATGCTGAAGCCTACGAGAATGCTGGTGGATTCGGTGGTGCTCAAGGTTCACAAGGTGGAGGAAACCCGTTTGGTGGATTCGATTTCAGTAGCTTTGGAAATGGAGGTGGTGGCTTTAGTAGCTTCTTCCAAGACCTCTTCGGAGGCGGAGGACGCCGTCGCTCATCTGGTTTCAACACTGGTAGAGCACAAAGCCAACGTCCTACAGGACAAATGGAGGCTACTGTTGGTATCGACCTTTACACCGCTTTATTAGGTGGTGAGGTAATCATCCAACTGTCAGGAGGACAGAAACTGAAACTGAAGGTAAAGCCTCTTACACAAGGCGGGACCAAGGTGCGTCTGCGTGGCAAGGGTTACGACCGTGGCGATGGCACCTTCGGCGACCTCATCATCACCTACAACGTGAAACTTCCAGACCATCTGACAGACCGTCAGAAAGAACTGATTGAACAGATGAGACGTGAAGGATAAAGGTTGAAGAAAGACATTACAATAAGGGACTTCTATGTTAATAGGGGTCCCTTTTATTGTTTATCAACATCTCTTTCATCGTTCAATAACTTCCCTTTCATTGTTTAATGACATCTCTTTCATCGTATTGTGGGTTATCTTTCATCGTTTTGCAGGGTCCAATTAGACGCTTAGTAAGGTAGTGTACTTGGCTATTAAGCTTCTAAATCTGCCCGAATTGAAGGACAGAGAACTCTCGTCTTCAAATTATTTTCATGAACAGAAATATTTATTTTCACGACAAGAAATATTTATTTTCATGAAGAAAAATAATTTCTTTCACGAACTTATAAATCATTATCGTAGCTTGTCAATGTGATTATTAACCAACCGAACTGTTTGAATCATTAGTTTTCACCACCATTGAAAAGGGAAAATTAGAACGCTTAACCTCTTTTGTTCAGATATTTTTTAGTAACTTTGCCTACCAAATCATTCGAGATCTGAATTCGAATATACCAATAAATAAATAACTAAAAACAACATGAGTATTAAAAGAACATTAGCTGCTGCATTCATTCTTGGCAGTTTACTCTTACCCTCAACAGTATCGGCTCAATTCAATTGGCCATACAAAGTCGTCAATGGAAAAGCTGTAACAGAAGTACCAGAACGTCCTGCAGGACAGGAGAGTGCGCTCAACATGGCCACACCTAAGATGAAGGTTGTACGCGTAGCATTCGTTGGTTTAGGAATGCGTGGGCACGATGCTGTAGAACGTTGGACTCATATTCCAGGCATACAAGTAATGGCTTTATGCGACTATGAGCGTGACAGAGCAGAAAGATGTCAAGAATATCTACGCAAAGCAAGCATGCCAGCTGCCGACATCTATTCTGGTGAGGATGGATATAAGGCCTTGTGTAAGCGCAAGGACATCGACCTTGTATATATTGCACCAGACTGGAAACACCATTTCCTCGTAGCCAAAGAGGCTATGAATAACGGTAAACATGTTGCCGTAGAAGTGCCTGCTGCAATGAATCTCCACGAGATTTGGGAGCTTATTAACCTATCAGAGAAGAAGCGTCTACACTGTATGATGCTTGAGAACTGCTGTTATGATTTCTTCGAATTGAACTCATTAAACATGGCACAGAAGAATGTCTTTGGTGAAGTCCTTTATGTTCAAGGTGCTTATCGTCATGAGTTATCCAAGTTCTGGGATGCTTATTGGAAGAAAGATGCACAAGACAAACTTGGCTGGAGACTTGATTATAACCAGAAATTCCGTGGTGACATCTATGCTACTCACGGCTTAGGTCCTATTGCTCAGGTGTTGAATATCCACAGAGGAGACAAGATGAAGACCTTGGTAGCTATGGATACCAAGTCTGTCAATGGTAAGAAGCAAGTGGAGAAGATGACAGGTGAACCTTGTAATGAGTTCCGTAATGGTGACCAAACGACTACCCTTATCAGCACAGAGAACGGAAAAGTCATCGAAATACACCATAACGTAATGACGCCACAACCTTATAATCGTATGTATCAGCTCACTGGTACAAAGGGATTTGCTAATAAGTATCCTTTCGAAGGATATGCTTTATCAGCCGACGAATTGAAGAGTTCTGGTATTACTCCTTCTTCTGACAATCTCTCAGGACACTCTTATCTCTCAAAGGCCGACACAGAGGCGTTGATAAAGAAGTATGAGAGTCCTATCGTTACAAAGTATGAAAAGCAAGCAAAAGAGGTTGGTGGACATGGTGGAATGGACTTTATCATGGACTCACGATTAGTTTATTGCCTGCAGAATGGTCTTCCATTAGATATCGATGTTTATGACCTGGCAGAGTGGTGCTGCTTAGCTGAATTAGGTTCTATCTCTATGGACAATGGTAACCTTCCTGTTGAGGTACCTGACTTCACACGTGGTCAATGGAACAAGGTTAAGGGGTTCCATCATGCATACGCCTCAGAAGCTGACGAAACACAAGCTGCTGCAGACGCAATGGCTTTCACAACCAAACTAAAAGAGACTGGAAAGAAATACTGGGAAAAGGCTGATAAGGCTGCAAAGAAGAAGTAACGAATACGAATAAAGCCCAAACATATAAATGCCGTAACGCTTGATGAGTGCTACGGCATTTACTTTATATTTCAAGTCAAGTAAGATATCCTTTGATATCCACCTACTTATAGTCTTATTTCTTTAATGCTAAATTATAGTTATAATACTCCGTCTTACCCGTGATGTCCTCCACTACTTCAATAAAAGGAGGGAAGTTAACATCTTCATGGTCTGCTATTCCCTTTGTTTCTAATATCTGAAGATGAGAACAAGGAGCAAGATAAGTATCAAGCTCAAAGAACTGACCACGCCAAATAAAGGTCTTACGTATCTTATGAATAGACTGACGATAAGGGTCAGCTTGGCGCATCAATGATTCATAAAGGTTATTATCAATCTGACGTTCAGTAACAACTTGCTCATTGTTAGGCAACGTCTTCTTCGTTGTACGTACATTGATAGACACACCATTCAGTGTTCGACGACGCAAGCGGACCTCACTACAAGGTTCTGAAGTGAGATAGGTCTGTGTGATATCACTCTCGATAGCATCAGGGATGACACCCGTCAATCGAACAATATACTTTCGTTCTTCAACAACCTGTTGTGGAATTTCTAAGACATTAGAGATATCTTGCAGTACACGATTAATCTTAGTGTCGAAGTTCTCGTGGTTATTAATAACCCGCAAATGCGGATGTTCCGACCAAGCCTGAATGACCTTCTTATCAAGTTCACGTGCCAGTTCAAGCCCTTCTGTACGTTCAGCATTATTAGCAGTGGTATAGAACTGCTCAGCACCATCAGCTGCACTAACAAGATGGAGCACTGCATCGTAACGAGCACGGAGTTTTTCAGATGTTGTTCCGACCCCAGCTGTGATCTCTTTCCACATCTCCGGCTTCATATAAGCAGATATATCCATCGTACCACGGTCGCAAACAATGATCGTAGGCTTGTCTATTGTCTCCGCCATAAGCGTAAACTTATCCTCCAAGGCAAGCTGTATCTCCAACGTTGCCTTCTCTCCTTCATAGAAGAAAGCAGCATTTTTAGTAAGATAATCCATACCCGCTTGAGAGAAAAGCGTTGGTACTTCAGGAATGATAAACACCTTATAACCAAGACTTGAGAAGTGTTCAATAATCTTGACAAGGGCCGTTGTTTTTCCGGCGCACGGTCCGCCAGTGAGTACAATTCGTTTCATAATGACTAAAAAATCCCCTCCACCCGAAAGTGAAAGGGATTATTATCTAACATTACTGCTTTACAGTGCAAAATGCCATTAGGATTACTCAGCTGCTGGAGTCTCCTCCTCAGCTGCTACAGGAGCCTCTGTTGGCTGCTCTGCAGGAGCTTCCTCAACAGCAGGTGCTGGCTGGTTCTCAGCAACAACAGTTACAGGAACCTTCACCTCAACCTCCTTGTGGAAGTGTACAGTAGCCTCAGAAGTACCAACCTTCTTCATGTCGCGCATTGTAACAATCTTACGATCGATTTCAATACCACGCTTAGCGAGTTCCTCAACAACAGTAGCTGCGTTCACTGAACCGTAAGTTACGCCAGTAGCAGACACCTTAGTTGCGATAACAAGCTCTACACCCTCCAACTGAGCTGCCTTCTTCTCTGCCTCAGCCTTGAGTGCTGCAAGCTTAGAAGCCTGCTGCTTCAAGTTCTCAGCTAACTGCTTCTTAGCAGAAGGAGAAGCGATGACACCCTTACCAGTTGGGATAAGGTAGTTACGGCCATAGCCGTTCTTTACATTAACGATATCGTTCTTGTATCCAAGACCGATAATATCTTCTTTCAATATAATCTCCATCTATTGACCTCCTTTTTACTTCATCAAATCGGTTACATAAGGAAGAAGCGCAATCTGGCGAGCACGCTTTACAGCCTGTGCCACACGACGCTGATACTTCAGAGAAGTACCTGTAATACGACGAGGAAGAATCTTTCCCTGCTCATTGAGGAACTTCTTCAAGAACTCGCCATCCTTATAATCGATGTACTTAATACCGCTCTTCTTGAAACGGCAATACTTCTTCTTCTTTGTATCGATAGAAGGAGCGGTCAAATAACGGATTTCTGATTTCTGCTCTGCCATGTTCTTAAGCCTCCTTTTTAGCTGCCCATTTAGCACGACGCTTCTCTGCGTATGCTGCAGAATACTTGTCTTGCTTAACGGTAATGTAACGAATAACCTTCTCGTCACGACGGAAGCCGGTCTCGAGAGTGTTGATAACTGATGGATCTGCGTTGAACTCCAACAAAGCATAGAAGCCTGATGACTTCTTCTGAATGTTGTAAGCCAACTTCTTGAGCCCCCAAGCCTCCTCGTTCAAGATCTCAGCACCATTGTCGGTGAGCAGTTTCTTGAATTTAGCGACCGTTTCCTTCATCTGTTCGTCAGACAAAACGGGAGTCAAAATGAAAACGGTTTCGTATTGATTCATACTACTTTAATTTATAAAATTGTGAATTAATTTACACCTGCCTACGCAAAATGCGGTGCAAAAGTACTGCTTTTTATACAAATGACCAAATATTTTTAGTACTTTTGCGTCTGTAAACAGCATATTTACTATTATATATGAAAAGATATATCAAATACTTAGGTATTGCAGCGATAATTATCGGTATTCTGCTATTTGTTCTCCATGTCGTCCTGAATTATCATGGGAATGCACTCCTGTTCAGTGGCCTCACACTGGTTTTAGGTGGTATCGTCTTATTTGTAAAGGGTGAGGGTGCTACCGCTATCCAACCCTCTAAGGAGGACAAAGACAAGAAGTAACTATCGTTCTTATCATCGCCTGAAAGCTGCCTTAGCAACTCCCCACATCACAACATGCTCTAACTCGCTTACTCTACATCAGAGAAAAGAATCATACAAGCGAAGGAGTAGCAAAGACAGCTAAGCAGGAAAGAGACTTATCACCCCTTTATAACAAGAAAAAAGTTTATTTCGTTTTGCTGTCACTTTTAACATTTCGAGTCAACATCCTATTGGTCAACGAATTAGCAAGCTGTAACATGTGACAGAAATGACAGGAAACTTCGTTTTTAAAAATCGCACATTACTTGTGTCCTATTCCTCTGAACAGGAATTTTCAACCGCTAAGCCTTATCTTGTCACCCAAGTTTTAGGATTTTCACCAAGTACTTCTGTCTGTTTTAAATTCGTTTTCACCCACCTTATTCATACAGTTTATCGTTAGTGAGAGAGCCTACGAAAAGTCAAATAAACCAAAGAGAAAGAACACACAACGCCTATCTCTTCAAATTACCTTCATGAAAAGAAATAATTATTTACGTGATAAGAAAGATTTTTCTTCATGAAAAGAAACGTTTCCTATCACGTAAATAATTCAAAGTCATTGATTGAGTCGAGTCGACCAAACCTACTTTGTCACCGCCTTAAAGCTCATATCAAGTCCTTTAACACTGTGTGTCAATGCACCAAAGGAGATGAAGTCGACCCCAGCCTGTGCGTATGGAATCATCGTATCGAAGGTGATACCACCACTTGACTCCGTCTCACAGCGTCCTCCAACCATCTCAACAGCCTTACGAGTGTCCTCTGGTGTGAAATTATCAAACATGATTCTGTCGCATCCTTCATGCAAGGCTTGCTCCAACTCATCAAAGTTCCTGACCTCACATTCTATCTTTAAGTCCTCCTTTCCATGTTCCTTACAATATTGCTTAGCCTTAGAGATAGCATTATGTATCCCTCCACAGAAGTCGACATGATTGTCTTTTAGGAGTATCATATCAAACAGTCCAATGCGATGATTCATGCCACCACCAATCTTAACGGCCTCCTTCTCCAACATTCTCATCCCCGGTGTCGTCTTACGAGTGTCGAGGACTCGCGTCTTCGTACCGGCATCTATCAGGGCTTGTTGGTACATGTGCGTCATTGTGGCTATACCACTCATACGCTGCAAGATATTGAGCATGAGTCGTTCGGTCTGTAACAGACTTTGTATCCTACCCTTTACTATCATCACCACATCCCCTGGCTTCACCCATGCACCATCTTCTATAAACACCTCAACTTGAAGTTCAGGGTCGAAGCGATAGAACACTCGTTTAGCAATCTCAACTCCTGCCAAGACTCCTTCTTCCTTTATTAGCAACTTGCTTTCGCCTATTGCGTCTGCAGGAATACAACAAAGCGTTGTGTGATCACCATCTCCAATATCCTCACTGAAAGCAAGTTCGATAAGTTTATCGTTAAGTTCTTCTACTGACAACATAATTATATGATTAAATTATAAACCTAAACTCTTTGATATATCCAACATCTTATGAATAGATTTCACGGCCTTCTTGCCCATCTCGGGCTCTACCTCGATAGCAGGCCACTCGTATTTCAGACAGTTATACAACTTGTTCAATGTGACAAGTTTCATATACTCACATTCGTTACAAGTGTTATCACTATCCTCCGCAGGGGCAGGAATGAATGTCTTATGTGGTGCCAATCGTTGCATCTCAACAAGAATACCACTCTCCGTCACCACGATGAACTCTTGAGCCTCATCTGTTACGCTATACTTCAGCAAGGCTGCTGTACTCCCCACCTTGTCTGCCAGACTGATTACGGCTGGTGGACACTCCGGGTGAACAAGTACCTTAGCAGCAGGATGCTCGCTTTTCAGTTGTTGTATCTTCGTTGCAGAGAATTTCTCATGAACCTGACAAGCTCCGTCCCAAAGCAACATCTTACGACCTGTCTGCTCACTGATATAATGTCCTAAGTTCTTATCTGGCCCAAAGATAATCGGTGTCTCTTTTGGTAAAGACTCTACTATCTGTTTGGCATTACTACTTGTTACCACGACATCCGTCAAAGCCTTCGTTGCAGCCGTTGTGTTTACATAACTGATAACCGTGTGATCAGGATGCGCCTTAACAAACTTCTCAAACTCATCAGCTGGACAACTCTCTGCCAAAGAACAAGAGGCATTAAGGTCGGGAACAAGTATCGTCTTCTCAGGACATAGTATCTTATTCGTCTCACCCATAAAGTGCACACCACACATCACAATGATGTCGGCATCTGTCGATGCTGCCTTCTGTGCCAAGGCCAGACTATCTCCGACGAAATCAGCCAACTCCTGGATGACTCCCTCTGTATAATAATGTGCCATGATAAGTGCATTCTTCTCCTTGCACAACCTGCGTATCTCAGCCTTAACATCTACCCCTTCTGGGATAGCCTCATCAATAAAGCCTTGCTCCAACCACTTTTCTTTTATCATCTGCTTCTTAGTTATATGTTGAAAAAACTATGGTATCTGTGTTTCTCCTTATTATTTATCTATCTTTTCTTCGGTCTTCTTGTCGTAAGCATGCTTCGGATAATCTACCGTATAATGCAGTCCTCGACTCTCTTTCCGCTCTATCGCTTGTCGTGTTATCAGATAACCAACATTAATCATATTACGGAGTTCGCATATATCCTTTGTTGCTTTAACACGCTTAAAGAGGTTCTCGGTTTCTTCATAGAGTAAGTCGAGCCTGTCCCACGCACGTTTCAAGCGTAAGTCGCTACGAACGATACCGACATAATTACTCATGATTTCGCCCACTTCTCGAACACTTTGTGTTATCAAGACATGCTCTTCATTGGTCATTGTACCCTCGTCGTTCCATTCAGGGACATCCGTATTGAAGTCATATTTATCAATCATCTCGAGAGAATGAGCTGCTGCCGACTTAGCATAGACGGCCGCTTCTATCAGCGAGTTACTGGCAAGGCGGTTCCCTCCATGCAGTCCTGTACACGAACATTCGCCCACAGCATAAAGCCGATGGATAGAACTCTCCCCATTTAAGTCTACCTTTATACCACCACACATATAATGGGCACTGGGACAGACGGGTATGTAGTCTTTCGTAATATCTATCCCAACGCTCATACACTTCTCGTAGATATGTGGGAAATGACGCTTTGTCTCTTCCGCATCCTTGTGTGTCAAGTCAAGACAAACATGGTTGAGTCCGTGTATCTTCATCTCATGGTCGATTGCTCTTGCCACAATATCACGTGGCGCAAGAGAAAGTCGTTCATCATACTTCTGCATGAATTCCTGACCATCTGGCAGTCGTAACACCCCTCCATAACCCCTCATAGCCTCAGTAATCAGGAATGCTGGATGGGTCTCAGAAGGGTTATAAAGAACCGTAGGGTGGAACTGCACAAACTCCATATCCTTCACTGTACCCTTTGCACGATACACCATTGCAATGCCATCTCCTGTCGCTATCACCGGATTAGACGTCATTGCATAGACAGCCCCAACGCCTCCTGTAGCCATGAGTGTCACCTTACTCAAGAAAGTATCAACTTTCTGTGTATCGGGATTAAGGATATATGCACCATAACATTCTATGTCTTGCGTCCTTCGCGTCACCTTTCTCCCTAAGTGATGTTGCGTGATAATCTCCACAGCATAGTGATTTTCAAACACCGTGATATGCGGGTTAGCCCTCACAGCCTCCATCAGTCCACGTTGAATCTCAAACCCTGTATCATCAGCATGATGAAGTATGCGAAAGTCACTATGTCCTCCCTCACGATGAAGGTCGTATGTTCCGTCATGGCTCTTATCGAAGTTAACACCCCAGTCAACGAGCGTTTGAATTGCTGAAGGCGCATTACAAACAACCTGTCTGACTGCTAAAGGGTCAGAGATATAGTCCCCTGCCACCATAGTGTCATGGATATGCTTTTCAAAATTGTCAACGGCAAGATTGGTAACAGACGCTATTCCTCCCTGTGCCTTTGCTGTATTTGCTTCGTCCAAAGAGGTTTTACAAATCAATGCAACCCTACCCTTTCCACGATTGGCCACACTGAGCGCATAACTCATACCAGCTATACCACCACCGATAACCAAGAAATCGAATTTATGTATCATTTGTTTGTTAGTAAGATGTCTCTCTTTTAGTTGGTACAAAAGTAATAAAAAATACGATAACATAGGTAAGAAATGAGCATATATATTTACCTTTGCGTGTTAAAAGTTCTCTATCGCCTATTGACTATCACCGAGATAACTTATAAGAACGTTGAGAAAAGAAAAAGAAAGAACACCTAATACGCATACTGCAATTGTAAACATGTTTCATTAACAACTCCCCTCTCCATTCGAGAAAGGGCCGAGGATGAGGCAAGAAGAGGCCTTTCTACATTCGAGAACATGCCCTTCTTGCACATTGAAGACGCCCTTCTTGAAGCAAGAAAGGCGTCTTCTTCAACGCTGCAGATAACATACTGATATAATGTATGTTATATTATTAATTACAACTAACATCATACTACTCTTTTGAGGGTACTTAGCTTAACGCCATGTAAAGGTTTTTCATTATCACACAGACTCCTCCAAAGACTGCGAAGGGATAAATTCTATGCTTGTAAAGAATGTGTAGAACATCACTCAGAAAGTCGGATAGGCCTCTTATTGAGGTCCAGCCCTTATCCTTCCACGACTTCATAAAGCAAGAAAAAACGCTATTCAATCTCCTAATCGAAGATAGAATAGCGTTATGTTTATAATGTTCCGCCTAATGATTTAAGCCGAAACAGGAATCTTACTCCTCGTCTGGCACAATGAGTTTATAGCCTTTACCATGGATATTGATAATCTCTATCTGTGGATCTGGCTTCAAGTGCTTACGCAACTTAGTAATATAAACATCCATAGAGCGGGCATTGAAATAGTTATCATCAATCCAAATGGTCTTCAAAGCATAGTCACGTTGAAGAATCTCGTTAGAGTGTGCGCACAGTAAAGCGAGCAACTCATTCTCCTTTGTAGTAAGCTTTGTGGCCTTCTCTGGGTCGTTATCCAATGTAAGCAACTGTTTCTGTGTGTCGAAAGAAAAGCGACCAATATTGTACATGGTAGACTCCTTGGTCTTTTTACCCCTTACTCTACGCAGGATAGCCTCAATACGGAACACCAGTTCTTCCATTGAGAAAGGCTTTGTAATATAGTCATCAGCACCAATCTTAAAGCCTTCTAAGATATCTTCTTTCAGCTGCTTTGCAGTAAGGAAGATGATAGGAATCTCCGCATTAGCCTGACGTATTTCCTGTGCAAGGGTAAAACCATCTTTCTTAGGCATCATAACATCAAGTACACAGATATCATACTTGCTCTTAAAAAGGTTCTGTAACCTACTTCACCATCAGGGCAAAGGTCGGCTTGGAAGCCTTTTGCTTGCAGATACTCACTCAATAGTGTTCCGAGGTTCTCATCGTCTTCACACAAGAGAATTTTTAACTTATCGTCCATAATCTATACGTATTAAATTGTTTATATACTTTTATTTATGTTTCTTCGTCCTCCTCGTCACGTATAACGGGAAGTTTTATAACGAACTTTGTTCCTTTTCCGTACTCACTCAACACCTTTATCTCTCCTTCATGTAGGTCGACCATCTTCTTCACATAGGCTAAGCCTAATCCAAAACCTTTCACATCGTGAAGGTTACCAGTGTGAACTCGATAGAACTTATCAAAGATCTTCTTCAGATTCTCCTTCTTTATTCCCTGTCCAGTGTCCCGAATAGAGAGGTAAAGATTCTCGTTTGTATTCCATGTCTTCAAATAGACGTCTAATGGCTCATCTGGTTTAGCATACTTCACAGCGTTATCTAAGAGATTGAAGATAACATTCTGAAAGTGCATCTCATCTACATACATGAGGGAATCGACGGCTTCTATCTCTGTGTACACCTTACCCCCCGTATGCTCAACACGCAGACTGAAAGAGTGGGCAATCGTCTCTACCATCTCATTAAGGTCTGTGTATTTCTTCTTTAGCACAGCCTTCTTGCGGTCGTACATACTCATCTGTAGCACTTTCTCAACCAGGAAGCGCAGTCGTTTGGACTCATCATTGATGACACCACCCAAGTGGTCAATCATCTTTGGACTCTTTACGAGTGTCTTATCATTCAACATCTGCGCAGCAAGAGATATACTTGCGATAGGCGTCTTAAGCTCATGCGTCATGTTATTGATAAAGTCGTTCTTTATTTCACTGTATCGTTTCTGTCGGAAGATAGTAACGATTGTAAAGATAAAGGTGACCAACAGAACGAAAGTGAAGATGATTGACGGTATCATAAACCGTACACTGGAGAAGATGTAGTTGTTCATTTGTGGGAAATGAACCTTTACTACGCCCATTCTATTTACTGGGTCGTTACGGAACAACACCTGAGAATAAGTATTCTCCTCGCCATCACTCACATAATCTGGACATCTATAGACTTCACGTCCATCCTGTGTTGTCACCGTGAAGTGGTAAGGGATGTTGATACCATTGTTCATCATCTCTGCCTTTAAGTCTTGGTCTAAGAGCTTAAAGTTTATTCTATTGCGTAAAGGCTTGTCTGAAGCAGAATAGAGAATATTATAGATAACCTCCTCTAACATAGCTTTCTGATAGACATAACGATTACGAACAATCTCTTGCATATTCTTCTTTGTAGCAGACAACGTACTACTATCACTCCGTAAAATAGAACCTTTCGGAACCAAAGAAGGCTTCGATTGCTTTAGTTTTGCTTCAAAAGAAGTATAGACATCACCCTGGTTGTCTGTCGAAGGAGCTTGATGGGCTGGTGTAGCAGCAGCCTTATCAGCAGCTTGAGCATCGTTATGTAAACGCTCAGTCTTGTTCACATCGTCCTCTAAATAACGAAGAGTCTCATTCAACTCCATGTTGCGAGATGCCTGATAGAGGGCACGGTTGACGGATTCGTCAAACTGTTCCTTCTTCATCTCAGCCATTTCTTCAATGTAGTTGAGCTGGAGCAGCAGCAAACCAAGGAACGAAAGCCCCATGATTATAGCTATTATCCATATCGTTTTCTTCTTCATTACTCACTTACTTATATGTAAACTGCTCATAAAGAAACTCTATGCACAGCACTATATCTTTATTTTCCGACTGCAAAGATAGGATTTCCTTAAACGTTTAACATCTAAAAGTTAAGAAATAACTCATAATTGATTTTAGTTAACTAAATACTACTTTTTAGATTAATAATTATCAAGTATAAACTTTGACATGCTGTTTTGATTACTCCAAAAGATATACAAGAAAGTAAAAGAGCTAATAAAAACATTTGTTTAGATTCACAAAACAAAAGTAAGTAAGTCTTTCTATAAATCAATAAAAAGCATTAGCTGAAAACAAAACGTTTATTCTTTATACAAAAAAACCACCTAAGAAAAATATTATTTTATTATCTTTGTAGAATCATTAAACCTATTGCCTATAAACAAAAATAAATTAATATGCTATCCAGTAAACATCTCTCACATAAGTTAACCTTTCATGTATTACAATATTATAATGATAATAACAACCTAACTTCTCATATTTTACCGATGTGTTGATGCCCAGCACGAGTGGTGATGATGGTAAACACCAAGCGTGTTGAGTGCTTAGTATACTATAAAAATAGCTATAAATATAACAAACCTCATGACAATTCAAAGATTACAAACAAGACCTTCCGCAACACACATCATCTTAGTTATAACTCTATTGTTGCTGAATACATCTAATCTTATGGCTCAACAGACCGTAACCTTTAGTATCCAACAACAAACAAAGGAACCTATTGATGCTGCAACAATTATCATTTCTGATCAGAAGACAGGAAAAGTAATTGCCAATGGACTAACTGAGACGGACGGAAAGTTTAATTACACCCTTATTGATGGTAGTTATCAACTATACTGCGGAGCTATCGGATGCCGTGATACTACTATTCTTTTCTCCATTCCAAATAACCATTCCATTTATAACATCTATTTATATCCTGACGGTACAGAGCTGAAAGACGTTATTGTCACAGCTCGCAAACAACGCTCACTCATTAAAATGGAAAGTGGGAAGATAAGCATTTCTGTTGCAGAATCCTATCTTGCTAACCTTGGCAACTCTTTAGATGTTCTGCGCCACACCCCAAGTGTAAGGCTTGATAATAAAGGAAATCTATCGCTTTCTGCCCTTGGCAATGCCGCCGTTTACGTGAACGGAAAACGCATACGACTTCAAGGTGAAACGCTTACAGCCTATCTGCGTACTATTCCATCTTCTAACATTGCAAGCATAACTACTTCAACCAACCCTGATGCAAGTTATGATTCAGAAGGGGCAAGTGGTATTATTGACATAAAACTAAAAGACAACAACGAACGAGGACTTTACATTTCGACCTCTCATGGTATGTCTTTTTGGAATCACATACGCCAAAGTTCTGATTTTAGTATGACTTATAACAAACAGACATGGCAGCTGGGCATCAACTATAGTCATAACATTGGACACTATGACATGGAATATGGTACTGATAGAATACAAGAAGGAGACCGAAACTTCTCAGAGACCGATGATACAGACAAGCGTAACACTTACGCAGGGGGACTAGCTTTTGTATTCCAACCTAACAAGAAACACAAACTTATGCTAAATGCATCAGTTGATGCCTTAACAGGTCCCGGAGTGACAGCAACAACTACTTGGATATACAAAGGTAGAGACACGCTTCATGAAATACTTAAAGCAAGGAATGATTATACCAAACAAGAGAACACAAAATATACGACAGGCATAGGCTATCTGTTCAATATTACAGAACAGCAGACCATCACTGCAAATGCAGACTGGATTCACGTTGACGTTGTAAGTAATAATAAACAACCCAATGCGTTTTACTCTCCAAACGGAACTTTACTAAAGGAAGATGATTATCCAGCTACATCCAAGAAGAAAATAAACATCATATCATCTGCTATTGACTATAAACTGAAGAATAGCCATGACGGAGAGCTCCTTACAGGTATTAAAGCTGCCAAGGTAGAAAGTAACAATCGCTTTGGCTTCTATGCAAAAGGTGTGCTTGACAACACAAGATCTAACAGGTTTACCTACCAAGAGTCAAATCTTGAAGGCTATATACAATATGCCCAGAAATGGAAACATATACAGGCAACTGCAGGTATGCGGATTGAATATATGCAGACTATCGGGACTTTAGAATCCTATTTGGACGGAAAACTGATGGAGGAGAATAAGAACAATCATACAAGACTCTTTCCTAATCTTTCCATCAGTTATGACCTTAACGACAAAGCAAAACTTACACTTGCCTACAGTAAACGGCAAGACAAAGCAAGATACGAAGACCTTAACCCCATTGAATATCTGTTAGATGAACTAACCTATTGGAAAGGGAATCCATTTATTCAGCCACAAATAAATCATAGGATATCTTTAGATTACACAAAGAATAATCTTAGTGTAATGCTCTCTTACAATCAGCTAAACAATTATTTTACGCAACTTCCCGATGCATACAAGAAAGACTGCATAGTCATGACAACCAAGAATATTGGTAAACAGAAACAGCTGGCACTTGACCTTATCTATAACAAACGTCTCACCTCATGGTGGGATGTAAGTGCAAACATCGGTGCTTACTACTTTATCAACCATCTTGATTATGAATCTTATAGAGAAGACTACCGGCGCCCCTCATGCAATCTTTCACTTTCAAACGACATACAACTACCTGCAAAAGTTCGTATGGAACTGTCAGCAAGATACGCAAGTAAACGACAAGGCAGAAGTTATGAGGTTTTCAAACCAAGTGGAAGTATAGATATCGGACTGAGTAAACGATTACTCCGAGACAGACTCTCCCTATCATTGATGATAACTGACCTCCTCCACACTGAGCGTTGGGACAGCTATGGACGCAAAGGAACATTAGAGTTAGACATTTGGGGACATAGTGAAAGCCGTCAAATTATCTTCCGTGTGCATTACAACTTCGGAAGTAGAAAATTTGAAACAAATAAGAACAAAGTAAAGGAGGCAGAACGTCTGTAATTATCTGCTAATTAAATCCCTTATGAGAAAGCTATCAACCCCTTTTGAAGAAACAGTCGACTGTTTTTAAAGAAATGGTCGACCGTTTTTAAAGAAATGCTCGACCGTTTTGCTTATGAACATTTTAAGACTATCTAATCACTACACAAGTAGATAAAAATTAGAATAGACAGAAAACTCTTCTACACTACAAAATCTCAATCCGTAGGCAAGATGTGATCTGTGGGGTCAACTTAAAATGGTCATTGATACGAAGACCAAGGACCCAAAGGATGGTACCTGTGGCATCAAGGAGTACCAGTTGGTTACGTTTCTCAAAGCGGTTACGTTTGAGATTAGTGAGGAAATCACTCACAAGTTGGCTTCCTCGCATCCCAAGAGGAGTAAAGCGGTCGCCCTCCGCAACACGTCGTAAGGTCAAAGGGAAACGTATAGAAGAGGCATCAAGGTCGACGATTGTAGGATTCTTAGAGAAAGAAACGGTTGAAGATGGGGCCAACGTCCGCTCTGTCAGTCGAAGAGAAAGTTGCTCATCATAGACATAACGCCCCGTCTCGGGGATAACAAGCGTGCGAGGCTCACCTTCTTCACGAGGTAGAACCATAAAGAAACCACGGTCATGGGTGAGTTCATGCGTTGAAGAATACCATAACTGCCCCGTCTGCCCATCAAGGTGTGAGACCATCTCCGTTATCTGAGAAGATGAAAAACCGAGTGGCTTAAGAATATAAAAAAGGAGGTAAGCGGGCGAAGGAAATGCTCGAACAGTTGTCAAATCAAGTTGGAAAGGATGCTTACTCAGACTACTTTGACTTACAGAAGTCTCTGAACAGAAAAAGTGAACAGCTTTCCCCAAAGCCGCATGAAGCGACTCCTGCACAATAGCCTCTACATCCGAGAGATGATTAGCAGTAGTAAGAATAGCCTCCGTAACCGACGGATTAATCTCAGCCAACTGTGGAAGAATATTCAACCTAATCTTATTTCGCACCACATCATCCATAAGGTTAGTGCTATCGGTTACAAATGTAGATGCGTGTCGACGAAGATAATCCTCAATCTCATGGCGTGTCACGCAAAGCAAGGGACGTATAATGTCATTCTTCCGAGGACGAATACCCATCAAACCACTTAGTCCAGTGCCCCGAACAAGGTTGATAAGAATTGTCTCTACAGAGTCTTCTTTATGATGACCTACGCAGATACCTTCAGCTTTTAATGCTTCTTTCAATTGAAAGAAATAACGATAACGCAATTCACGCGCTGCCATCTCAATGCTCACCTTATGTAAGTCAGCATAAGACTGCGTATCAAAATGGACTTTATGGAGCGGTATATTCTCACGTTGACATAGTTCTTCACAGAACCGTTCATCCCTCATGCTCTCCTCACCACGCAGTCGAAAATTGCAATGAATAGCCTCAACACGATAACCTAACTCCTTGAGACATAGCAGAAGAGCAACACTATCGGCACCACCAGACAGCGCTACTAAATAAAGAGCATCTATCCGAAGCAGATGCTCAGAAGCTATGAATCGTTTTATCTTATTCAACATAAAGGACCAAACCCTTCAAATATTCGCCTTCTGGATGATAAATATTAATTGGGTGATCAGCAGGCTGATGAAGCTGATGGAGGATGCGCACCTTACGACCAGCTTGTGCGGCAGCCGTGAAGACAGCCTGTCTAAAATTGTCCTTTGTGACTACCTGCGAGCAACTAAAGGTAAACAAGATTCCTCCGGGCTTAATCTTTTCAAATCCTTTGACGTTCAATCGTGTATAACCACGCAATCCATTCTTCAACGCACTACGGTGTTTTGCAAAGGCAGGAGGGTCGAGAATGATAAGATCATACTTACCATCATGGTCGTCAAGATATTTGAAAGCATCCTCACAGATAGCCTCATGGCGTGAATCACGAGGGAAATTGAGTTCGACATTCTTGTTAGTTAGCTCGATAGCCTTCGCTGAACTGTCAACAGAATGTACCACTTCTGCCCCACCACGCATAGCATAAACAGAGAAGCCACCCGTGTAACAGAACATATTCAACACACTTCTTCCCTTAGCATAATACTCTAAGAGAGAGCGATTCTCACGTTGATCGATAAAGAAACCCGTCTTCTGACCCTTTAACCAGTCAATATGGAACTTTAAGCCATTCTCAATCGCAATGTTATTGTCGGTGTCTCCGTAGATAAAACCATTCTCTTGGCCGAGTTCCGCTTTGTAAGGAAGGGTCGTCTCACTCTTATAATAGATACTATCCAACTTATCGCCCATTACCTTAACAAGGGCTTTCGCAATCACTTCACGGCATACATGCATACCTACAGAATGGGCTTGCATAACGGCTGTCTTGCCATACACGTCGATTACCAAGCCTGGGAGGTTATCGCCCTCACCATGAACAAGACGATAAGTAGTATTAGGGAACACCCCTACCGACGTGGGTTCTTCCCGAATAACACCAATCGCTTGGCGCACTTGGAGGGCCGCACTCAATCGACTCTCCCAAAACGTGTCATCAATCTTTACGTCATGGAAGGAGAGAACACGGACGGCAATAGAACCTATCTGGAAATGTCCTACAGCAATAAACTTCTTGTCGTGCGTTAGGACACGCACTATATCGCCCTCTTCAAGTCCCACTTCAATCTTGTTGATAGCACCTGAGAAGACCCATGGATGGAAACGAAGAAGACTCTCTTCTTTGCCCCTTTTCAAATATACTTGCTTATACATAAAGTTCCGTTTTAGCGTTTATCGTTTTCTTCTACTTGATGATCTCCGAATTACTTTCATGAACAAAAAGATTTATTTACATGATAAGAAATATTTTTCTTCACGATAAAAAATATTTTTCTTCACGACAGTAATCTACATAGAACCTATCATTCTGTTGTTACGTCCGCCTCCTTTTCGCTCTCTTCAACCGCTGGCTTCACCTTTGGAGGTACTACAATGAGCTCGTAATCACCACTGTGTTTTAGCTCGTGTAGCCGCTCGTAGAGTTTAATACACGTCCAAGCATCTGTTGAAGCATAGAGTTTCTGCTTATCATTCAACACCTCGTTCTCCCAATTCGATAGCTGTTCACGTTTTACGATACGCTCATGGAAGACATTGGCATAGAGTTTCTGCAGACTCATATCCTCTATTCCCAAAGATTTAACATAGTCTTGTAGGTCGATAAAATAACCCGGCTTGAAATCAAGACGTTGATGCAACATCAGCATGTCATCACCCAATGAGAGACCAACCTTAGGTACCGTTGTATCTTCAAGGAAACGTTTAATACAATCAGGCACACCTATGAGGTTCAGTCGAAAGAGGAAGCATACCTCATGGTCGCAGGCCTGCAAGAGCGCAACCTTGCGTCGCTGTCCCTTCTTGAAGACAGGACGCGTCTCCGTGTCAATACCGATGATATCCTTAGAAAGCAGATAATTAACTGCCTTCTCAGCCTCAGCTTCATTCAAGACAACGACAATCTTCCCTGGGAAAGTAACCCTTGGTAACTGTGATATCTTACTTTTATCAAATCGATTGTATATTTTTATACTCATTTCAGATTGCATACTAACTTGCAAAATTAAAAAAAAAGTTTGAAAAACTATGCTTATGTGGCACTTATTTATTACTTTTGCAAGTATAAATGAATAACGATAAATGGCAAAGAAGAAATCAGAACGCAAGAGCAAAACATTCACCGAGGCACTCGGACTAAATAACATTATTAACGACAAGACGGGATTTGTTGTTGGACTCATCCTCCTTTGTGTTGCTATCTATATCTGTGTGGCTTTCTTTAGCTATTTTAATACAGGTGCAGCAGACCAGAGTTTAGTTACCGACTTACGCCCTGGCGAGGTAGAGAACGCTAACAGGGCCTTCCAAAACACTTGTGGTTCATTGGGTGCATTACTGTCATACGGACTCATCTCCCGCTGCTTTGGTATTCCTGCCTTTATCATTCCTGCTTTCATTGCATTGTGCGGTATCCGAATGATGGGTGCCTACAAGAAGCTAAGTCTTATGAAATGGTTCATGGGAATGGCTTTAGTGATGATATGGTCGTCTGTAACCTTTGCGAAAGCCCTCACTCCACTGATGGGCAACCAAGTATATAATCCAGGCGGAGACCACGGAGCCTTCTGCGTTCAATACATGGAGAACCTTGTTGGAACACCTGGTTTGATAGCCATCTTGGTGATTGTGATGTTAGCTTATCTCACCTATCTCACCTCCGAAACAATAACCGTTGTAAGAAAACTGATGAACCCCTTTGGCTATATCCGCGATAAGGTGAAGTTCACAGTGGTTCATGATGATAAGGGAGAGAATGTTAATGAAGCATGTGATGAGGAGGCCATCATTGGAGGAGAGCCTGTAGAGGCGTTAGTATATGACGACCCTACTCGTGCTGAACCTATTGACCTACCGACACAGCCTGCGACAGAACCACAAGAGCTTAACACTCTCTATACGCCAGACAGCAACGAGAAAGCGAAGAAGACAGCAGAGAAAGAAGCACCAGGATTTGAGGTTGAAGAAGAGAAGATTGAGGAAAAGGCAAACAGTAAGACACTTGCTAACAACAACCTTCCGCTGACCCCTATTAATCCACGTGAACCTTTCACGAGATGGAAATTCCCTTCACTCGACTTACTGAAGGAATATAATTCTGACACGAAGACTAACTACGTTAGCCAAGAGGAGTTAGAAGCTAACAAAGACCGCATCATCAAGGTGTTAAACGACTTTGGTGTACAAATTAGAAGTATCCGTGCAACAGTCGGTCCGACGATTACGCTCTACGAGATAACACCTGCACAGGGTATTAGAATCTCTAAGATTAAAAACCTCGAAGATGATATTGCACTGAGCTTAGCGGCTATCGGCATCCGTATCATTGCTCCTATGCCAGGCAAGGGAACAATAGGTATCGAAGTCCCAAATGCTAAGCCGAACATCGTGTCCATGTTCTCAATCCTAAACTCACGTAAGTTTCAGGAATCAACGATGGAGTTACCGATCGCATTGGGTAAGACTATCACCAATGAGGTGTATATGGTCGACCTAGCCAAGATACCTCACTTGCTCGTTGCGGGTGCTACCGGACAGGGTAAGTCAGTCGGTCTGAACGCTATCATCACCTCCCTACTCTACAAGAAGCACCCTAATGAGCTGAAAATAGTACTCGTAGACCCGAAGAAGGTGGAGTTCAGTGTGTACTCTCCGATTGCTAAACCATTCATGGCGGCAGTAGAGGAGAATGAAGACGAGCCTATCATCACAGACGTTCAGAAGGTGGTAAAGACGCTGAAAGGTCTTTGTGTACTGATGGATGAGCGTTACGACCTACTGAAAGCAGCACGTGTCAGAAACATAAGGGAGTACAACCAGAAGTTCCTTAGACACGAACTGAACCCAGAAGAAGGACACGAATACATGCCTTACATCGTGGTTATCATTGATGAGTTTGGTGATTTAATTCTCACTGCAGGCAAGGAAGTGGAAATGCCTATCACACGTATCGCCCAGCTGGCACGTGCCGTCGGTATTCACATGATTATTGCAACACAGCGACCAACGACATCTATCATCACTGGTAACATCAAGGCGAACTTCCCTGGACGTATCGCTTTCCGCGTAGGAGCGATGATGGACTCACGTATTATCCTTGACCGACCTGGTGCACAACAGCTTGTCGGACGTGGTGACATGCTCTATCTTAACGGAGCCGACCCCGTTCGTGTACAGTGTGCCTTTGTCGATACACCAGAAGTAGAGAACATCACGAAGTTTATCGCTAACCAACCAGGACCTGTTCGTCCGTTAGAAATCCCAGAGCCGCTGTCTGAAGACGAAGCTGGAGGCGGCGGTTCACTGGATACACACAACCTTGACCCTCTCTTCGAGGAGGCTGCACGTGCAATTGTTGTCACTCAACAAGGTTCAACAAGTATGATTCAGCGTCGCTTGTCTATCGGTTATAACCGTGCTGGTCGTCTGATGGACCAATTGGAGAAGGCAGGTATCGTGGGTGCTGCTAAGGGTTCAAAACCTCGTGAGGTACTGATAAGCGACGAGGTGAGTCTTGACAATATGCTGACGGTCCTACGTGGATAAGATGCATCACTAAATTGAGCCGTCTTGCTTATAATGCCCTACCGCAAACTTGTCAGAACACTCAAAGGTAATAAATGTCTGTAAACAAAAAAGATATATCAACTGACTACGTTTCTATGTAGCAGCAGTTATCAATAATAAAAACAATAAAACGATGAAGCAAATTAAATATTTACTTTTGTTCGCAGCCATCTTTATGGCAAATAGTGTATTCGCACAGAATGCCAATCAGGCTAAGGCTTGTATGGATAAAGCTACAGCCAAAATCTCTAATTTAGGTGGGTTTACTGCTCGCTTCGAACTTTCCAGACCCGGTGCCGTTGGTAGGACATCAGGTACTATATCTGTGAAAGGTATTAAGTTTGTGGCTACTACCCCACAGACAACAGTATGGTTTAACGGTACAACACAGTGGTCATACATGAAGTCTACGAATGAGGTGAACGTCTCAACACCTACCGAAGCACAGCGTCTCTCAATGAACCCTTACGCATTGATGACCTTGTATCGCCAAGGTTACGACCTCTCAATGACCAACGAAGGGGGTGCTTACGTGGTACACATGAAGTCAACCAACCCAAAACGTAACATACCAGAGGCCTTTGTGACTGTAAACAAAGCCTATCAGTTGCAGAAAATCAAGATTAAGCAGGCTAATAAGTGGACGACAATTACCGTTTCTGGTATTCAGCGTAAGAACCTCTCAGATAATATCTTTACTTTCAATAAGAAAAGTCATCCCTCTGCTGAAATCATAGACTTGAGATAAATGACTTACTGGGAGGCTATTCAAACATTGCATAAGCACTTCTACCTGTCTGGTAGGAGAAATAAAATATGGCAAGCCAACAGCGTAGCAAAGTATATTTACTACGTGTTGGCTGTCTTTCTTTATGCTTATCTTGCATGGATAGGATGTGAATTGGCAGACCTCACCATCAATGATAATCTTGGAGGCTACCGATTCATCTATGCCCTGCTGCCGCTATTTCTGTTCATTGATTATCTTTTCAGATATACAACAGACCATCGGTTGCTGATGAATATCCGCCCATATCTACTCTTACCACTACCTAAACATAGCTATACAGACTATCTGATTCTGCGACAACTGATAGTTTTTAAGAATGTGAACCTTCTTTTTATCTGTATTCCCTTTGGTATTAGAACTGTCGTTCCAGAGTTAGGTGCAACGGCTATGATTGGTTATACAGCAGGACTTTATCTCTTTCTACTTATCAACGGACAATTCTTCCAGTTTACGCAAGTGCTGACGGCACGTGGACTGTGGTATTGGCTCATACCGATTCTTACCTATTTATCTGTCGTCATCATAACTATCTTCTTCCCTTCTCCACAAGGTTACCTCCACCGTTGGGCAGAGATTGGTAATGCAATGATAAGAGGAGAGATAGGGATATATGCTGTTTTAGCATTGTTACTCATAGGAATGATATTTCTAAATCGTAGCTTCCTTGAACGTCGTATCCGCCAAGAGCAATACACGTCAGAAACTTCTAAAAGCGACAAGAATAATATCAATCTTACTATCTTCGACCGTTTCAATAAAATTGGAGAGTTTCTTAAGATTGAGACTTGGAGTATACTACGCAACAAAAGACTCCGTTTGATATTCTATCTAAACACCTTCGGTATCTTTATATTTAGTCTAATCACAGCCTTTGATCCAGAGAGTGACATGGTAAAGAGTAACGGCTTTCTCTACTATAGCTTTATCGTCTATGGACTAAGTTCGCTCTCAAGAATCATGTGTTATGAAGGGAATTACTATGAATGCCTACTGATGCAACGTAATAGTATCCAAAACCTTTTGCTTGCAAAGTATTATTTTTATACAGCCTTACTATTGATTCCGCTGCTCGCCTTCCTCCCTTTAGCTCTAATTGGGAGGATAAGCTTTTGGACAATACTATCCTATGCCCTCTTTGCAGCTGGTGTCGCCTATCGTATTCTATTTCAGATGGCCGTATATAATAAGGTGACTTTCTCTATGCAAGCTACACACACAGGAAAGAATGTAAATACGAATTATATACAACTTATCGTTACGCTCGTTACCATCATCAGTCCTTTCCCAATCACCGCATTAGGTACATGGTGGCTAAACCAACCTATCATCACCAATACCCTCCTCTCTCTCCTTGGTATCTTCTTCATTTCCACCCACCGCCGTTGGCTTATTAGTATCGCCCAAAAGATGAAAGACAACCAATACGACCAACTTGAAGGCTTTCGAAGAAGCAGATAAAACAAGTTACTATCTGCTGGTACACAAACTCAAGATGCCTACTCCACTAATTTATAAGAATAGACAACATCCCTCCATACTTGAGAATATTGATTCCCAAGCCCTATAAGCCACACTTACCCTTACCAGTTCTATCCCCTGTCCATCTATAATTTCGTTTCTTCCCCACCGCCCACTTGTATCATTCTGAGATTCAATAGAATAATAGGAGTTATGCTTAAGAATTACTTTTTATGACAAAAAAACTTACCAAAGAACAAAAACACAAGTAACGAAAAGACCGCTTGACAAAGGATAAGACTAAATCAACCAGTGAATGTCATCAACTATAAATCATTCTTTAGCTACAAAGAGCTACATTCCTTTATTCATAGCATCTTTACTCGAAGTAAGTTTTTATAACTTGTATGACGTGAAAATTATAAAAACTACTCATGAATTAAAATATTTTTCAATATTAATAAACAAATTGAATATATTTTATTATCTTTGCATCTATAGTCTTAAACATGATACACCGATATTATAAGGAGTGTATATTCCTTAATAAACGATGTCTGACTGAGTGACAAGCCACCCATTACCTAAAATATAAAACCCAAACAATGACCAAGATAAAGACACTGACCATACAGTTTGATACTCCCTTACGACGCTCAGAAATCCCATTGTTCCGTGGAGCTATTATTGCCGCAATACCGTCAAGCAATATCCTATTCCATAATCACGATGGTACATCCCTACGCTACTCTTACCCATTGATACAATATAAGCGTATTGGTGGGAAAGCCGCCATCACCTGCATTGGTAAGGGGATTGATGCAATGGAAGAACTTTTTGTAAATGCCAACTATACCCTTAAAATTGGAAGAAGAGAAGTAGATTTAAAAATAGAAAGTATCAAAGCTGAAGATGTCGATGTAAGTATATCTCCATCTCCCATCTCTTATCGCATTCACGAATGGCTCCCATTAAATGAAAAACATAACAAACAATTTCATTCAACTGAGAGTATCGTTGAAAGAGTACGGCTTCTTGAGCAAATTTTAACAGGCAACATACTTTCGTTGCTGAAAGGTTTAGATATCTTTATCGATTTCCAACTACAGTCCGTTATTACAGATTTCACTATTAGAAGTCCAATAATTTATAAACATATAAAGCTGACAAACGTCGATCTCTCATTTAATGTGAATATAAATCTACCACAACAAATAGGAATAGGTAGGCACAGCAGTATGGGAGCAGGAGTATTAACAAAGAAATAAAAAACAATCTATAACGTATGGCAAAATATTTATACGGAGCATCCGTGCAAGGAATCCAACAGTTTATTTTCCAGACAAACGAGCTGAAAGATATTGTTGGAGCAAGTGAATTAGTTGAGTTCATCTGTACAAAACTTTTCAAAGAAGTTGTTGGGAACGGGTGGAAAGAAGCAAACCAGGTAATCTCGGCAGCTGGTAATGTGAAATACATATTCGAAGACAGAACTGAATGTGAAAAAGTTGTACGCAACTTTCCACGTCAAGTAATGACCAATGCTCCAGGGATGACAATCAGTCAGGCCGTAGTAGAGCTCGAAGATAACTTTATAAAATCTATAAATGAATTAGAAGGAAAACTGAGAAGTCAACGAAACAAGCCCTGTAAGAGTATTACTGCTGGCAGACTTGGAATTAAACGTTCGCCACAAACAGGTTTTCCGATAACAGACATGGAAAAAGGTGTAGGCTATGATTCATCCACGTATGCGAAAAGGAAGCATAACAGAGTTATAAAGTTATGCCAGAAAAGCTTCGGTGATGACGTGGACCTTAAACTATCATCTATTCCTTTTGACGTAGAAAAGATTACAGGTAAAAATGACTGGATTGCTATCATCCACGCTGATGGAAACGGGTTAGGAAAAGTGGTGCAGAAGATAGGACATCATATTGAAGATTTCAAACAATTTTCTAAAGAACTAAACAAAGCTACTATTGCAGCAGCTAACGATGCCTTCAAAAAAATAAAACCCGAGAACGGATGGGAGAAGGATATTATCCCTATCAGACCAATTGTCTTGGGAGGTGATGACATGACCGTTATTATTCGAGGAGAACTCGCTATCGAATACGTGACAGAGTTTATGAAGAGATTTGAACAATATAGCAGTGTTGGTGATTTAAGTCGTATCCTGACGAAAGCTGGTATGAAACGATTGACAGCCTGTGCAGGTGTAGCCTTTATCAAATCATCCTATCCATTCTATTATGGTTATGCCTTAGCAGAACAACTCTGTAAATATGCAAAGAAGAAAGAGACAGCCACAGTAATATCAAGTTTAATGTTTCACAAGGTTCAAGATTCATTCGTTAAAAGCTATGAGGACATAGAACAACGTGAACTAAAGACATCAAATGGTAATTCTTTCTGCTTTGGCCCTTATTATCTCAATGAAGGAGAGGAGCCAAACGGCTATTACACAATAGAGAAGCTGACGTCATTATGCAAAAAACTTGACGAAGAAAAGAATGAAGGAATAAAGACCGGAATTAGACAGTGGCTGACACTTATGCATGATGATGAGGGGAAAGCATATCAAAGACTGAAACGACTCAAGACCTTAAATGAGGATAAAGATTCTACCTCTATCATTGATGCATTGACAGAGGGCAGAGAAATAACAAAACAGGAAAAGGCGTTCTCAGCCTATGACGTACTGACATATCACACAATATTAAACCAACAGACCAAGGAGGAAACACGATGACTGATATCAAATACAAAATAACATTCTATTCAAACTGGCATTGCGGTTCAGGACTCGCAGCAGGTGCTGACACCGACGAACTGGTCATTAAAGACCGTAAAGGACTCCCTTACGTTCCAGGCCGAACAATAAAAGGCTTATTGCGTGAAGCAGCAACGATGCTTAGCCAGTTCATAAGCATACCAGAAGAAAGCATCAACAGGCTTTTCGGCAAAAGCGGAGATGCTACAGACTTTGGCTGTAGAAGTGAGGTTTCATTTACCAATGCAACGCTTGATGAGGGTGAAAAAAACTACATAATCAGTAATAAATTAACCGAACATCTCTATATGTCCGTTGCTTCAACGGCTATTAAGCCGACGGAATAGCGAAAGACCATTCCCTCAGGAAGATTGAAACAACTATTCCTTGCAGTGTACATGGTATAGTAATGAATGTCAACGACCAAGATATAGAATTATTGCTCCAAACCTTCAAGTGGGTTAAGAGATTGGGGTTAGGACGAAATCGTGGTTATGGTCGATGCGAAATAACAAAAGAAGGTTAAGCTATGGAAAAGATACAATTTAAGTGTGAGTTGCTTTCAGACATCGTTCTGAATGACTCATCTGCAACAGAAGGAAAAAGAAGGAGTTTAGACTTTATCCCTGGAAACAATTTCTTAGGAATTGCTGCAGCACAATTATATGAAAAGACAGATGAAGCTGCATGGAGTATATTCCATAGTGGACACGTTCGCTTTGGTGATGCACATCCATCAATTAACAACAAAAGAGGATTACGTATCCCAGCCTCTATCTTCCATCCTAAATTGAACGGTATGGAAACAGGTTGTTATATTCATCATCTAACAAAGCAAGATGCTAATATCAGAGCAATGCAGCTGAAGCAATGCCGAGAAGGATTTTATATATTCAACCAAAATTACCTTGCAACACAGGTTGCTGTGAACAAAGACTTTTCTATCAAGTCAGCCTACGATAGTGATATGAGAAGAGCTAAAGATAGCCAAATGTTCGGCTATGAGGCTTTATGTAAAGGAGTTATCATGTATTTCACGGTTGAAATTGAGGAAGACACTAAACAATATAAAGAAGCTATCATCAATGCACTTTGTGGACATCATCATATTGGACGTTCGCGTTCAGCACAGTATGGTTGGGTGGAAATAACAGAATCACAATTTGAAGAAGTTGCCACAACACAACAGCCTATTCAAATCGAAGATAAGCAATACGTGGCAGTATATGCAGACAGTCGTCTTATCTTTCTTGATGAAAATGGCAACAATACCTTCCAGCCTTATCCACGCGACCTCGGCATAGATGATGAGAATGCTGAAATTGATTGGACTTTATCACAAGTACGTACATTCCAATATGCACCGTGGAATTATACACGTCAAGCTTTCGATGCAGACCGCTGTGGTATAGAAAAAGGAAGTGTTTTCCTTGTTAGAACAAGTGTTGGCGTTCCTCCAGAAAAGACTGTAGGATATTACAAGAATGAAGGATTTGGCCACATTATTTATAATCCAATTTTCTTGCAGGCAGATGGGGAAGGACATTCGCTATTCAAGTTCAGTAAACAAGAGGAAACCACTCCTAACTTTCTTGCAACAGAAGTAGAGAGTAGTCTTATTAAATTCCTACGAAAGAAGGAGGAGAACTCTACTGGTGAGAATACAATAATTACAGAGGTCAACAAATTTGTGGAAGACAACAAGAAGCTTTTCTCACAGGACTTATTTGCTTCACAGTGGGGCAGTATCCGTGCTCTTGCAATGGTCTATAATGATGAAGAGAAACTAAAGAAGGTTATTGGGTGCGATGAAAGGAAGGATTCTGAAAAGCCACAAGGGTATATCAACCATGGTGTTGCTGCGGAAAAATGGAATGAACGTGGGCGTCGTGAAGCACTTGAAGAATTCTTAAAAGACCCTAAATTAAAAGGCCACCTACAAGAGGCCGTCATCAACCTGGCTTCAGAAATGGCTAAGGTATGCAAATCATAAATAGGAATAGAAATGAAGAATACATATAAATACAGACTGCTATCAAGAATAACCTTAGAAACAGTCACACCACTTGTCATTGGTAGTGGAAACAAGAATATAAAGACCGATTCAGTCGTTGCAAAGGATGTAAATGAACTCCCATATATTCCTGCAGCGACCTTAGCCGGACTCATTCGTCATTCACTTCCAGAAGAAGAACAAAATAACTGGATGGGATACCAAACAAAAGAAGAGAGCTATGGCTCTAAACTTATACTATCAGAAGCAAAAATACTATCAGAGGATGGAAAACCAATTGACAGTCTGAATAATAAAGAGGATGCCATCACAAAGTTATGTCTTCAACTGCCCATCCGCCAACACGTACGCATCAATCATCAAGGAGTAGCAGAGAAGAATGGAAAATTTGATGAGGAGATTGTCCCTAAAGGTATGCGATTCTGTTTTGAAATGGAATTGATGTCTGAAGAAGAAGATAATGAAATAATGGATAAAATTCTCTCAACAATCCAGTCAAACGGATTCCGTATTGGCAGTGGGAGCAGGAGTGGGTTTGGACAGATAGACATAGTCAGAATCTTACACAAAAGGCTGAATCTCAGTAGGCCAGAGGATTTAGAGCTCTATCTTAGTAAATCGTCTTCATTGGAGAAAATCTGGAAAGGTTTTGAGCCCTATACCACTACTGAAAATACGAATACTGACTACATCAGTTATAAACTGAAATTACAACCAACTGACTTTATGTTCTTTGGTGCAGGCTTCGGTAACGAGTGTTCAGATATGACCTTTGTAAAAGAGCCTGTTATTCAATGGGACAACGATGGCAAAGCCAGTATTATAGAAGAGGAAAAGGTAATCCTCATACCTGGCTCATCTGTAAAGGGAGCATTGGCACATAGGACAGCCTACCATTACAACAAACTTAAAGAATGTTTTGCTGATAGCAAATCAGCAGAGGAACTACAAAAGCACGTTGGAAAGCAGAACGGAGCGGTAAAACTACTATTTGGTTCAGAAGGTGACAACAAAGGAAAAAACAAGAGACGAGGAAGTCTCCTCATTTCTGATATTATCCAAAGACAAACAAAAGAAATTGAAAAGAAAGTTCTCAACCACGTCAAGATTGACCGCTTTACAGGTGGAGCTGTAACTGGAGCTCTCTTCTCAGAGGAAGTACTATACGCTCATGAAATTTCCTTCATACTTGAAATTTTGCTTGACAAAGCTGCTATCACAGAATTTAAGGAGGATAAGGAAGATAAAGAAAATAATGTAGATAAGAACAAAGCACTCAAAGCTTTTGAAACTGCCCTGACCGACCTGTGTAAAGGGTATCTCCCATTAGGTGGAGGTGTTAACAGAGGTAATGGAACGTTCACAGGAAGTTTAAAAAAAGATGGAGATACAATATATGAATATAAATGATATTGATTTTACCCTTACTTACGAAGGGTATATATGGATGAGTAATGAAAAATGTCCACAAGTATTTCACCCCGGGTCACAAGTTGACTCTGATCTGTTTACGAAAAAAAATCCTTTCGTAGTCGAAGGATATCTCTTTAATAAACAAACAGGCATTTCCCTCAGTGTTAAATATATTGATGGAGAATACCATGTATATCAAAACGTAGTAAAAAAATCCGACTTAGATAGCCAAAACGTCGATACTGTTTATTACCTTACGCAGCGCATGAACATTCCAAGCAAAGAATGGACTAAATTCCTTCGTTACTGGGAAAAAAAGACTGATTCCGCTTGCCTTGGTATGACCGTACTGGAAGTAGAAAAAGAAGTTTTTATTGGATTTAAATAAAAGGAGGAATAGATTATGCCTAATATGAAATCACCATTTAACTTTGTTCCTGTTTCAGAAAAAGTTTATTTTCCTGACTGGAGTGAACAGATATCCCAAGATGTACCCTTCTCAGATGGGGTTAGTGGTATCATTCATCTTCATATAATGACACATACACCTACGTTTGTACGTAATGGACATACCCAAGAGGATGCAAAGGAAAAGAATGCGACCTATAATAGTTTTTCAAAAACAAATAAAGAGTATTTCATTCCAGCAACATCTATTAAAGGTGAAGTGCGCAATATCTTAGAGATATTAAGCTTTTCTAAGATGGATATAGATCATAGCAGCTTATTTGCACAACGAGAATGGGATAAGCCCAATCTTTATACACTTAAATCCAAACCATCAGATGTTCGTTGTGGTTGGTTAAGGAGAAAAGGAAACGATTACGAAATCATTAATTGTGGTAAGCCTTATCGTATCAGTCACAAACGTCTTGACGAATACATAGGAGAGAGTCTTATGAAAAATCATTTCTCCAAAAAAAATGGTATAGATCTAAATGAGAAAATAGAAGGAAAAGACCCTAAAACAGCCATTTTCAAATATGAACTTATGAAAAAGAGAGGGATAGATTTAACTAATCTTTCCTTCGAATTAGACGAAGAGGCATGTAATCGCTATAATACCCGCAGAGTACTTGTCACTGAAAATGGAACAATTGAAGGTACTATAGTACTGACAGGACAACCTGACCAATGGACAGAAAGAGACAACCCTTCTATAGCGCGTCCACAAGGGAAATATTATGAATTTGTATTTGCAAATAACGAAGAAATTATCAATGACAAAAAGGCTTATGATATTTCAAAAGAGACATTTAATCATTATAAATTTATCTATCAAGACTCTACCGAATGGCAACGTATCAAAGTTGATATTGAGACCAAGCAAGGTGTACCTGTATTTTTCAGGATTGAAGAGAATAAAATAAAGGATTTCGGTATGGCTTTTTTATATAAACTCCCATACGAAAAATCCCCATTTGAGGTATTGCCGAAAGCACATAAAAGCGAAACTCCAGACCTCGCACAATGTATCTTTGGCTATACATCTAAAAATAAGAGCTTAAAGGGAAGGGTGCTGTTTGGTCATGCTTTCTCCAATGATGCACAACCAGACAAAGACATTACTTTAACACTGAACACTCCTAAGGCCTCTTATTATCCTATTTATATCCAACAAGATGGAAGAAATGGTATCGTAACACGGTACGAAACATATAATGACGGAAAACTTTCCGGATGGAAACGCTATCATATCCGTAAGAAAACATGGGAAAAAGCGATGAATAGTGAGAAGTTAGATACCGTCATCCATCCTGTCAAGAAAGGATCAACCTTCAACGGAAGAATATCTTTCCATAATCTCCGGCCCGTTGAACTCGGAGCATTACTTTCAGCTCTCACCTTTCACGGAACAAACGGATGTTACCATAGCATAGGACAAGGGAAACCATACGGATTCGGTAAGGTGACCTATGACATAGATCTCGATTGCGACAATAACAATAATGAGCAGGAATATTATATGAGTTGCTTTGAGTATACTATGAGCCAGCACACAAATTGGGTAGGTTCAGAGCAGGTAACGACACTTTTAACAATGGCTGCAAATGAAGTTGAGGGAACACAATTTGAGTATATGACGATGGAAATGGGAGGAGCTAACGAGTTTATCCTTGCAAAGAATAATAACGAGTACCTTATTCCTGCAAAGCAAATACTCAAGCAAAGAATCCAGCCACAGTCTTTATATGAACGTGGAGAAGAAATACAAGAAGAAGAGAAGAAGAATATCAAAGATTCCAACTTAAGCTATTTGAGGAAATACAAGGAATGACGCGAGAAGCAGCTTTTCAAAGATTTGATGAAATCACAGCTGATCTTACAAAAAAGTCTGAAAATGAACAGAATGAGGATTGGAGAGAATTCTATCAGACTGAGAGAATCAACTGGATAAACAAGCGACAAGATTTAGAAGCTAAGTTTACAGCTGATGAAAACAAACAGAATTTTATCACGGGATTAACTACATACCTTACCACTCTGACCTCTTATGGTGTCTGGGAACATCATATGAAAAAGTGGGAAAAATGGTGTAAGGAATATGATGGGGGTAGAAGCACTCTGACCGATGAAGAGAAGCATGCCGCTAAAACACGTCTTGCCGAACTTTATAAAGACTCCAGGAAGGCTGACCAGAAGAAATTCAAGTGGAGAAATGCATCCGAAATTCTTGGAGAAGAAGTAAACCCCGAAATACTAAAAGCATATCTTGAACAATAACATCTATGGCGAAGGTACTTATTTCATTTTTAGGTACAGGTTCTCTTAATAAAGAACCGAATAATCAGATTCCTAATAGTAGTGATCGACAATATCGCACGGCAAAATACCATTTCAGCAACAACGAAGAGAGTGAACACACCTTCGTTGCTGCTGCACTTGCAGAACATAATAATATCGACAAAATCATATTGATTGGGACCGTACATTCAATGTGGGAGGAAGTCTATCGGTACTTTACAGAGAAGAATGGGAAAACACTCGATGAGGAAATATATTTCCAGATATTAGAACATTGTGAGAATGCAACCCACAAGTCTGAACTTACCATTCCCCATAAAGAACTCATAGAACAGTCTATAAACAGCAAGGCTAAGATTGTTCTGATTAAATATGGTATCAATGATGAGGAAACGCAAGAAAACATCAACACAGTATTAGGGATAGAACGGGAACTTAACGAAAGAGATGAGGTTATTGTAGATATTACCCACTCCTTCCGTTCACTCCCTATTCTAATAATGAACCTCCTGATATATCTTCAGACCGTAAGTAAAAAGAATATAAATATCTCACATGTTTATTATGGAATGTTAGAGGTGAGCAGGGAACTAAATATGCTCCTGTCACCGAACTTGGTAGTTTGCTTGATATTAGCAAATGGATTACAGGAGCCTATGCTTTTGAAAACTTTGGCAATGCTTACCAAATCGCTGATTTAATCGAAAGTGAGAATAAAGAAGTTAGCGAGCGTCTGCGTCGCTTTTCAAACCTTATGAACCTAAATCATTTAGGGCTTCTAAAGAGTGAAATTAATAACCTGAAGGCTATTAAGAACACAACATATCGTACGCTGATACCAAGCCTTATCATAACACCTATTGTAAATAGATTTATCGCACAATTTGATAAGATAAGAACGTTATCTCTCTTCCAGCTTAGATTAGCCAAATGGCAGTTTGAGCATCACAACTATACCGCTGCCTATATATCAGTCATAGAAAGTATCATCACTTATATATGCGAAGTCAACAACAAAGACTGGCAGGACTATAAAATAAGAGAAGAAGCTAAGACTGCTATCCGAAAACCAAATAATACGTGGAGAGTTCAGGGAGAATTAACAAAAATATTCTGCGAAACAAATCATATCAGGAATTGTTTAGCACACTCTATTGAGACTGATACAAGCCTTAATGATATGATTCAGAAACTTAAAGAGAATTTCAAAACATTATCAAAAATCATTAAGCAATAAACAACCTATGGCACGAAAACTATTCATATCCGTTCTCGGAACAGGTCTATACGAAAAAAGTGTATATACACAAGGAGATTTTAAATCCCGTGAAACAAGATTCATCCAGCAGGCAACACTTGAGTTAATTGGATGTAAAGAGAATTGGACGGAGGAAGACAGGGTCTGCATCCTGCTCACAGATAAAGCGAAAGTATCAAACTGGGAGGTGTCATCACGCAAACATCCGCATACAAAGGAAGAAATAGCCTACGAGGGACTAAACACCTTACTCCAAAGAATGAACTTACGACCACAGATTATGCCTGTTTCAATCTGCGATGGGAAGAATGAGGATGAAATGTGGAAGATATTCCAAACTACATTTGAGCTAATACAGGATGGGGATGAACTTTACTTCGACCTCACCCACAGCTTCCGCTATTTACCAATGCTCATCCTTGTTCTTGGCAATTATGCCAAGTTCCTAAAGAACATACGCATAGCACATATTTCATACGGCAACTATGAAGCACGCAACGAAGAGGGTTCCCCTATCGTAGATTTACTCCCACTGACAGTTCTTCAAGACTGGACCTTCGCAGCGGCCGATTTCTTACACAACGGACGAAGTGAACAGCTGACACAACTCACCCAACAGGTCTTTAAACCAATCCTCCGTGAAACAAGGGGAGAAGACCAACAGGCGCAGGCACTCAGAAAATTCTCAGATGCTCTGAATAATATAACCGACAAACTTCAAATGTGTCGTGGATTAAATATTACAAAGGATAAGGACATCTGTCGTCTGAAAATGTCTATCAACCAGTTATCTGAAGACATCATTGTCCCTTTAGTTCCTGTAGTGAAAAGAATAGAACAATCATTTACTAACTTTATTCCAGATTCAAACATCCTAAATGGTTTGCATGCAGCACAATGGTGCTATGACAACCACATGTATCAACAGGCCATAACAATTCTGCAAGAAACTATTGTAACATACATCTGTAGTAATTATGGCCTTCCTGTAACAGATATAGACGCACGAACTCTTATCAATAATGCTTTTTACATTATACACAATAAGCTACAACAGAACGAAGAGGAATGGAAACTTTCGGACTATGGTAAAGATAACGAGGCTATAGAAAAGGTAAGGGGGCTTATTAAACTTCCTAACATTGAAAAACTATCCAAAAGTTTTCAAACAGCTACTGATGTGCGTAACGATTTCAACCATGCAGGATTCCGACCGAACCCGATGACTGCAGACAAGCTCGCACATAAAATCAAAGAAAGCATTAAAGAAGTTCATAATATAATATTTGGTGATTATGTTCATCAACCTCTCTAACCACCCTTTCGCAACATGGTCACCCTCGCAGCTGTCAGCTGCGAGGGAATATGGCGACTTGGAGGAAATAGCCTTCCCCAATATCGACCCAGGACTTAGTAAGTTTGCTGTAGAAAAGATGGCAACATCCTATGTTAAGAAGATTCTGGAACATTACCCTACAGAGAATTTAACAGTTCATATCATGGGAGAACAAACATTCTCCTATCATGTAGTAAAACAACTGCAGAAGGCAGGTGTACGTTGTATTGCATCTACCACCGAACGTATTGTAGAGGAAACAGAAGACCATCGAAAACTTGTTCAGTTTTCCTTTGTTCAGTTCAGAGAATATTAATCATAACTATCATCCACATGACCGCAAAGAAAGACAAGCAGATAGTTCTGACACCTTCTCAGCAACAGGCTTTCAATAAGTTGAAAGACTTTGTTAACGGTAGTAGTGCCAATACTTTCATCCTTACTGGATATGCTGGAACTGGAAAGACTACGCTGATGAAGACACTCATTAAGTGGATAAATGAGCAGAACAAAGAATTTCAGTTGCTTGCATCTACGGGCAGAGCAGCAAAGATTCTCAGCAACAAGACAGAATGTGAGGCTAAAACTGTTCATAGTTGCATTTATACCTTTGCTGATTTCAATCAGGATATCGAAAAGGTTGTAAAACAGATTGACGATGCAAAAGGTATTGACGATACAGGACAGTTACTATTGCAGTTCACATCTGCCTCTGCAAACAATTCTGATTATAACTGTAAAGTCTATATTATTGATGAGGCATCTATGATTTCTGATACTCCTGAAAAGAACCCTACGCAGGCCATCTTTGGAACAGGAAGATTACTACACGACCTCATCAACTACGATGAAAAGGGCTGTTTTATCTTTGTAGGTGATGCTTGTCAGCTACCACCTATTACACAAGATTTCTCACCAGCACTTGACCAAGAGTATCTCGAGAATGTACACAACATGACTGTTCAGTGTGCTACACTCAATGAGATTGTACGCCAGCAGGATGGCAACGACATTGTCGTCGCTGCTGCACGTATGCGTGCTCTCTATCAGAGCCCTCCTCGTATCAAATGGGGGAAGTTCCCCTTCCGTGGCTACAAGAACATTAAGATTCACCCCTCACAACTCTCCATAGTCAATGCGTATATAAACAACGTAAAGAAGAAAGGCTTTGAAGAAGCCACCCTACTCTGTGGAAGCAATGCTGCCTGCAACACACTAACGAGTATCGTACGCCCTGCACTCGGTTTCCATAATTCCATACTTGAAGAAGGCGAACTCTTACTTGTCACACAGAACAACAATCTGACGAAACTGATGAATGGTGACCTTGTAAAGGTTATCTCGACAGAACGACGCATAAGACGTGCAGAACTCACTTTCTTACAAGTTGAAGTGGAAGAAATGGTTAGCAAGAGAAAGTTCTCGCTCTTGCTCATAGAAGACATACTCTACGATAATACAACCAATCTCACACAAGAGAGTCAAAAGGCACTCTTCATTGATTTCTATCGACGGATGAAGAAACAGAACATTAGACCTAAGACTGATGAGTTTAGAGCAGCCATGTTCAACGATCCATACCTCAATGCTCTCCGTGCAGTCTATGGTTATGCGCTTACCTGCCACAAATCGCAAGGAGGAGAATGGAAGGATGTATATCTCGATATTCCTCGATACCTCAGCCACTCCCCGAAGCGTTCTGCCTACCAATGGCTTTATACAGCCATGACACGTGCCAGTGAATGTCTACACGTGGCAGATGATTTCTTTATCGGATGAAAATGTCCAACAAAGGTAATCATATAAGGAACTATTATTGTCGGATAAAAAGGAAATAGCACATCTTACTGGTCTGATACTCGTAATAATAGAGTGCATCCTATTTAATATGAGTGAGCTGGTTTCCTAAGGGACTTAGATATAAGCGTTGAGGGTTGTAAACATCTTTCCTAACTATCATCTACGTTCATTCCAACGATTTCCCTCAGACGTCTAAGTTTAATAGACAAGTTGTATTGGACCCAATAATAAAGAATAAAACAAGGATTATATATACTTCTAACTTTATGGAATTAATACTCAACACATTTGGTATTTCCCTTAATCGTGACAATGAAGGATTTGTCATCAACACATCTGAAGGGAAACAACGCATACCTGCTGTAGGTATAGATAGTATACAAATCAGCCGTGGTGCACAGATAACGAGTGATGCCGTTATGCTTGCGATAGAACACGAGATAGAAGTCATGTTTATGGACAAGACTGGGAAGCCCATCGGACGTATATGGAGTCCTAAGTATGGCAGCATCTCTACTATTCGAAAAGGACAGTTGAATTTTGTCTACTCTCACAACGCTGTAGAGTGGATAAAGGAAGTTCTACTTAAGAAGATTGAAAACCAACAGGCGCTTATGCTACTCTTCAACAATGACGAACACACAGAGGTCGACTCAGAAAAGAATATTGCGCGATTAGAAGACTACCGCAATAAAATCCGTGCACTCAATGGCGACATTGTCAACGACATAGCCCCAATGCTTCGCGGTTGGGAAGGACAAGCTTCACGCATCTATTTCAATACGATAAATTCATTCCTCCCTGAGCAGTTCCGTTTCAATGTCCGTACACAACATCCTGCCCTTGATATCACAAATGCCTTCCTTAATTATGGATATGGTGTCCTCTATGGTCGCATTGAGGGAGCACTCATTAAAGCAGGAGTTGACCCATATATTGGGGTTCTACATCGTGACGACTACAATCGTCCCGTACTTGTTTATGATATCATTGAGATGTACCGCATCTGGGTAGACTATGTTGTCTATACGCTTCTTGCCCAGAACGTTATTACAGAAGAGTTCTATTCTGTTCGTGACGATGGTTCTTACTGGCTTGAAGCACTCGGACGTCGTGTGCTTATCCAATCCCTCAATGACTACATGGACGAAGTGATAACCATAAAAGGGGTGACAAGGTCTCGTTTGACAATGCTCTCTCTCTACGTTCAATCCCTTGCCCAAAAGTTTAAGGAGGAGATGTAGAAGAATAAATGGGTAAGAGTTACGAGAATCAATAATAGCTTTACACCCTACCGTTACACAATAACACTTTCATCTGAGAATACTATGCTATTATTCGGAACCAACATACAATCTGCTGCCGACGAACTAAAGAAGGTGCAGGAGGAATACCTCTACTATAGTCTTCGTAATCCTAAACCTGCCATTGCAGCAACAATCCAACAGCTGCGTATAGTCTATAGTATGGATGCCAAAGGCTATGCACAGCTGAAACGAAAACTACCTTATTTCGTCTGTGGTCAATTCAATCCGCCTTTCCGTAGGAAAGAAAACTTTGCCTATACGGAGAGCTTTATACTCGACTTTGACCATCTATCATCCAAACAACTATCATTGAAGGCCATACATGATAACATTATCCAAGACGAACAAGTCATGATGTGTTTTACGTCGCCAAGTGAGGATGGTCTGAAAGTTATGTTCCGTCTTAAAGAACGATGCTATGATGCTGGTCTGTACTCTGTCTTCTATAAGGCCTTTGCTGCGACATTCGCCATGCGGCATAACCTAACTCAAGTGACTGACAGTAAGACATCGGATGTTACACGTGCCTGCTTCGTCAGTATAGACCCTAATGCCTATTTCAATCCTAACTCAACACCCGTTGATATTAAAGCCTATCTTGACGAGGCTAACCCTGATGCGCTCTTCAAGATGAAACATGAACAGGACGAGCATGACAAGGTTTCCAAGAAAAGTGACGATAAACAGGCTTCGCTACCCAAAGACCCTGACAGAGATGTATTGGCACGCATCCGACAACAACTCAACCCCAAAGCACAAGTAGAACAACACCCAGCCTATGTACCAGATCAACTCAACGAGATTATTGCAGAACTGAAACTCTTTATAGAAGAAACTGGATTGCAAGTTACTGAGATAATTAATATACAATATGCTAAGAAAATCCGAGCACGATTGGGACAAAAGGAGTCTGAGGTCAACCTCTTCTATGGCAAACGTGGGTTCAGCGTCGTCATATCACCAAGACTTGGGACAAATGAAGAACTGAATGAGTTACTGGCTGATTTGGTCAAAACCTTCTTGCAGAAGTAATAGACTATAAACAAATACATAACTCTGTAAGCATTAAACAATTAAACAACCAGCATGCGAAAACCTATCCCATACATTGAAATCTTAAGGAAACTCAGTAGAGCCGGCATACAGAACTCACCTCCCGTCAACCGACGGACAGGTGATATCAGTGATATGCAGACACTACAAGAACGTGTAGACTTTCTCATGGGAGTAGTAAATAAACCCACACGACCAGCAACCAATATGCTTTTCTTCGTCATGTATGATATTGAAAGCGACAAGGTGCGCTATCATATTGCAAAATATCTGGAACGCAAAGGATGCACCCGCATCCAACGTTCTATCTTTCTTGCCGACCTCGATAAGAAAGTCTACGACCTCATCAAAAGTGACCTTGAAGAAGTACAGTCGCTCTATGACAATCATGACAGTATTATCGTATGCCCCGTCTCCACCGATCAATTAAAAGCAATGAAGATTATCGGTGAAGATATAAGTATTGACATTATCACTCATTCGCGTAACACATTATTCTTTTAAAGGGATAAGAATATTACATTCTTGCTTCAATGGAAACAAGCACCTTCTATTAAAGAATAATTAACGCTTCGCTCTTTGACTTTCTGAAATATTATTTGTAATTTTGCACCCGCAAATAAAACAGTTAATTTCTGTTAATAAGGTCATCTCTACAAGGGTAGACATACGTCAAACGACGATAAACAAAGGGACACAAGTCTTTGCACTCTGAGAGTATCTTCCATTAAAACAAGGATTAAGACAGTACACGATTTCAGGTTCGTGTACGTTGACCTCTCTGAGAGTATCTTCCATTAAAACAAGGATTAAGACATGATACTAAATAGAGAAACAAAGATAACTTTGCCTCTGAGAGTATCTTCCATTAAAACAAGGATTAAGACAGATATGTATTATTTTCGATGTAACAAACTAAATCTCTCTGAGAGTATCTTCCATTAAAACAAGGATTAAGACTTCAGGTTCGTGTACGTTGACCTAAGAGATTGTTTTCTCTGAGAGTATCTTCCATTAAAACAAGGATTAAGACGCGCTTCAGGGTCGTCGACGTTTTTCAAGATCTCCTCTGAGAGTATCTTCCATTAAAACAAGGATTAAGACCTCCTGGTTTATTGTAATTTGGAATCATTCTGACTCTGAGAGTATCTTCCATTAAAACAAGGATTAAGACCCGATAGTGTTACTTCTTTCTTGAGTTATTGGTATCTCTGAGAGTATCTTCCATTAAAACAAGGATTAAGACACTTCGCATACGTACTGACATATAATGCGATGACAGGCTCTGAGAGTATCTTCCATTAAAACAAGGATTAACACCTTTCAGCATAAGGATTTTGCAGACAAGTGGTTTAATGCAGGGGGCGTAGAAAGGTAGCACAACAGAGAGAGATACAGCCTGCAAAGCATTGGTAACGGCTTTGTCTTTTGTAATTACATGTTTCTTAATCAGAAGTTACTATCCCTTCCTTTCCAACAAGCAAATAACAAAATAAGTAATATAAATGTTTTTGACTTATAGAAGTTTTTTCGTAACTTTGCTCTCAGAAACAAATTAAAATAAAGATTAGAACGTTATGCTTACATTAAAGCTCATCAGTGAAGAAACTGAACGCGTCATCAAAGGACTGGAGAAGAAACACTTCAACGGTGCACGCGAGGCAGTTGAGAAAGTATTAGAATATGACCGTCTGCGTCGCGAGACTCAGCAGAAGCTCGACACAAACAAGCAACAGCAGAATCAACTCTCGAAGCAGATTGGTGGACTGATGAAAGAAGGAAAGAAAGACGAAGCTTATAAAATAAAGGAAGAGGTGGCACTTTTGAAGTCTTCTGACAAAGCTCTCCAAGAAATTATGGATTTGGCTCAGAAAGACATGACCAACGTGTTACTCACAATACCAAACATTCCTAACGACATCGTACCTGAAGGTAAGGATGCTGAAGACAATGTTGTTGTAAAGGAAGGTGGCGAGAAGCCAAACCTACCTGCTGACGCTTTGTGCCACTGGGACTTACTGAAGAAGTTTAACTTGGTAGATTTCGACCTCGGTGTGAAGATTACTGGTGCTGGTTTCCCACTCTATATCGGTAAGATGGCACGCTTCCAACGTGCCTTGGAGGCATTCTTCCTCGACGAAGCTCGTAAGAGTGGCTACTTGGAGGTACAGCCACCTTTGGTAGTAAATCAGGAGTCTGGTCTCGCAACTGGTCAGTTGCCAGATAAGGAGGGACAGATGTATCACGCTAATCTTGACGACCTCTATCTCATCCCAACAGCAGAGGTTCCTGTAACAAATATCTTCCGTGACGAGATTCTCAACGAGCAAGACCTGCCTATCAAGCGTTGTGCTTACTCTGCTTGTTTCCGTCGTGAGGCTGGTAGCTATGGTAAGGATGTACGTGGTTTGAACCGCTTACACCAGTTTGATAAGGTTGAGATTGTACGTATCGACAAGCCAGAGCATTCTTATCAGTCATTGGATGAAATGTTAGACCACGTTGAAGGTCTTTTAAAGAAGCTTGAATTGCCTTATCACATCCTCCGTCTTTGCGGTGGAGACATTAGCTTTACAGCTGCTCTCTGCTATGACTTTGAGGTATGGAGTGCTGCACAAGAACGTTGGTTGGAGGTATCAAGCGTGTCAAACTTCGAGAGTTATCAGGCAAATCGTCTGCACTGTCGTTACCGTCATGCCGAAGATAAGAAGATTGAACTCTGCCATACATTGAATGGTTCAGCCCTTGCTCTGCCACGTATCGTTGCAGCTATCATAGAGAACTATCAGACCCCAGAGGGCATTCGTGTACCAAAGGTACTCGTACCATACTGTGGCTTCGAGATGCTCGACGACAAGATGGACTAAAAAATACAGCCCCTCCCCTAACAAGGAGGGGCATCATTACCGCGAACAACTAATTTAAACAAATAAAGTATCTAACCTAATTCTATCTTCACACACCTCTATCCAATTGGATAACACCCATTGTATAAGTGGAATATAGGGACCGTACTTTTCATATCTATTACCACTCCATGAACAAGATTATCCGTAAACAACAGTTTTCAGAGAAGGTTTTCTGCTTAGAAGTAGAAGCACCACTCATTGCACGAAGCTGCCGTCCAGGTAACTTTATCATCGTGCGTGTTGACAACCACAGCGAACGTGTACCTTACACCATTGCGAAATCGGACCCAGTAAAGGGTACGCTCACCATGGTTATCCAAGAGGTAGGACGCTCATCAACAAAACTTTGCCAGTTGAATGAAGACGATGAGATTGTTGATATTGTCGGACCACTCGGTACTCCATCCCACATCGAGAACTACGGTACGATTATCTGTGCGGGTGGTGGTATTGGTATCGCTGCCATTCTCCCTATCCTTACAGCTTTGAAGCAGGCTGGTAACAGAGTAATCTCTGTCCTCGCCGGTCGCACAAAGGAGTTAGTTATCATGGTAGACGACGTAAAGAAATACTCTGATGAGGTTATCATCATGACCGATGATGGTTCCTATGGAGAGAAAGGTGTCATCACCGTAGGCGTAGAAAAGGTGATACAGCGTGAACACGTAGACAAGGTGTTAGCAATCGGACCTCCTATCATGATGAAGTTCACCTCTCTTTTAGCTAAGAAATACGGTATTCCTAACGATGTCTCACTCAATACTATTATGGTGGACGGAACAGGAATGTGTGGTGCTTGCCGTCTGACAATAGGTGGTAAGACACGCTTTGTCTGCATTGATGGACCTGAATTCGATGGCGACCTCGTCGACTGGGATGAGATGTTCAAGCGAATGGGGACGTTTAAGGAGATTGAGACCTCCCCCAACCCCTCCGAAGGAGGGGAGTGCCTGGCGGGAAATAAGTCAGGAAAAGAGGCTCAAGGGAAGAGTGGAGATTGTTGTGACAGTAAGAAAAATAAGTCTGCAAATAACGACGAAAACACTTCATCACCTACAGCCCACCTATCAGAAGAAATGGAGGGAGCCGATTGGCGCACCACATTACGCAAGGCCCTCAAGCCAAAGGAGCGCACAGCTATTGAGCGTGTGAAGATGCCAGAGTTAGATGCCGACTATCGTGCGAAGACCCGTTTAGAGGAGGTAAATATCGGATTAACCCCAGAAATGGCCATGCAAGAGGCTAAACGTTGCCTTGACTGTCCGAAACCCTCTTGCGTAGAGGGCTGTCCTGTAAACATTCACATACCAGACTTCATTAAGAATATAGAGCGTGGCGACTTCCTCGAAGCAGCCAAGATACTCAAGGAAACATCTGCCCTACCAGCCGTATGTGGTCGTGTTTGTCCACAAGAGAAGCAATGTGAGAGCCGTTGTATCCACTTGAAGATGAAGTCACCAGCCGTAGCCATCGGTTATCTTGAGCGTTTCGCAGCCGACTACGAGCGTGAAAGTGGACACATGGCACTGCCTACTGTTGCACCATCCAATGGTATCAAGGTTGCCGTTATCGGTTCTGGTCCTGCAGGCTTAAGTTTTGCTGGCGATATGGCTAAGCGTGGCTTCGAGGTTTATGTATTTGAGGCACTGCACGAGATTGGCGGTGTGTTGAAATATGGCATCCCTGAGTTCCGTCTACCAAACAAGATTGTTGATGTCGAAATAGATAATCTTCGTCGCATAGGCGTACACTTCCAGACCGATACTATCGTCGGTAAGACCATCAGTATAGAAGACTTAAAGGAGAAGGGCTTCAAGGGTATCTTCGTTGGATCAGGTGCCGGATTGCCTAATTTCATGGGTATTCCAGGTGAGAACGCTATCAATATCCTTTCAAGTAACGAATATCTGACACGTGTAAACCTCATGGACGCAGCCAATCCAGAGACCGATACACCTATTATTATGGGTAAGAAAGTGTTGGTTATCGGTGGTGGCAACACGGCTATGGACTCTTGTCGTACTGCCAAACGATTAGGCGCAGACGTCACACTCGTCTATCGTCGTTCTGAAGCCGAGATGCCTGCACGTCTTGAAGAGGTGAAACATGCTAAAGAAGAGGGTATTAACTTCCTCACTCTCCATAATCCGCAGGAATATAAGGCGGATGAAAAGGGCCGCGTATGTGCCGCTGTCTTAGATGTAATGAAACTCGGAGAACCAGACGCAAGTGGTCGTTGTCGTCCTGAATTGACTGGCGAGACCGTCACTGTTGAGTGCGATCAGTCATCGTTGCCGTAGGTGTATCACCTAACCCATTGGTACCTAAGTCAGTAAAAGGACTTGAATTAGGTCGTAAAGACACAATTGTTGTCAACGACCAGATGCAGAGCTCACAATCAGAAATCTATGCTGGTGGTGACATTGTACGTGGTGGTGCAACTGTCATCCTTGCCATGGGAGACGGAAGAAGAGCTGCGGCAAATATGGCAGAACAACTATTAGCTTAACCCCAACAGGGGATAAATAACGAGACGAGGGTGTGTCAAACCAGACGCATCCTCGTTTTTTTTGTAACAAGCATAGCTCTTTGTAAAAACAATCGCTCTTTATAGTAAAAAGGTAGACCCTTTTTGCGAAAAAGGTCAACCCTTTTGACAAAAAAGGTAGACCTTTTTGCTGACAAGGTAAGTATGAGAATACAAAAAAGGGACGTCCTTATTATGGCACATCCCCATTTTATCTTTAGCAATCAAAGGATAAGCAGCAACAGCCAAACGCCGTTAATCCTCACTATAAACAGTCGGGTCCTTCACACCCGCCGCTTCAAAGGCTTCTCTCTACGTTCTACGCACGTACCACACTTACCACAGTGTACGTCGCTACCCTTATAGCAACTCCAAGTCTTAGCATAGTCAATTCCCAACGCATCACCACGTGCCACGATCTCAGCCTTAGTAATCTCCGTATAAGGAGCCTCAACACTAACCTTCACAAAAGTGCCCGCCTCCGTAGCACCATTCATCGCATTGATAAACTCAGGACGGCAGTCAGGATAAATGGTATGGTCGCCACCATGGTTAGCAATATACACGTGCTTCAACTCATGACTCTCGGCAATACCCGTCGCTATCGCAAGCATAATACCATTACGGAAAGGAACAACAGTCGACTTCATATTCTCCTCTTCATAATGTCCCTCTGGAATAGCCTCAGCACCATCAAGTAGCGAACTCTTAAAATACTCGTGCATAAACGACAAAGGGATAGTAATATGCGGGATACCCAACTTCTCACAATGATACTGAGCATAAGGCAGTTCCTTAGACCCATGATTCTGACCATAGTCAAAAGAGATAGCCAAGGCGATAGTCTCCGCCTTATCATAAAGCAACGTAATGGAGTCTAACCCACCACTAACAATAATAACCGAATCTTTCATTACCATCTTATTTTTCTGCAAATATACAAAAAAGATAGTGTTTGATTTCACCAATCCATTAAAAATTAGTATTTTTGCCACAAGGAAATAGTAACATTACAAATAATAAAGAACAAATGAAAATTAACGATTTTAACTTCGCAGGACATAAAGCTATCGTCCGCGTAGACTTCAATGTGCCTTTGGATGAGAAGGGCCACGTAACTGACGACACACGTATCCGTGGTGCTCTGCCAACACTAAAGAAGATATTGGCCGATGGTGGCGCCCTCATCATGATGAGCCACATGGGTAAGCCAAAGGGAAAGGTAAAGCCAGAGCTCTCATTGAGCCAGATTGTTAAGAACGTAAGCGATGCTCTTGGTGTCGAGGTTAAGTTCGCTAAGGACGCTGGTAACGCTGAGGCTGAGGCTGCAGCACTAAAGCCAGGCGAGGCTCTCTTGCTTGAGAACCTTCGTTACTACCCAGAAGAGGAAGGCAAACCAGTAGGTGTTGAGAAAGGTACACCAGAGTATGACGCTGCAAAGGCAGAGATGAAGGATCGTCAGAAGGACTTCGCTAAGAAGCTCGCTTCATACGCTGACGTATATGTAAACGACGCCTTCGGTACAGCTCACCGCAAGCATGCGTCTACAGCAGTTATCGCTGACTACTTCGATGCTGACCACAAGATGTTAGGCTACCTCATGGAGAAAGAGGTTACAGCTATCAATAACGTATTGAAGAACGCTCAGCATCCATTCACCGCTATCATCGGTGGTTCAAAGGTAAGCTCTAAGCTCGGTGTAATCAAGAACCTCCTCGACAAGGTAGACAACCTTATCATCGGCGGTGGTATGGGTTATACCTTCATCAAGGCACAGGGTGGTAAGATTGGTAAGTCTCTCCACGAGGACGACTTGATGCCAGAGGCATTGAACGTAATCGCTGCTGCTAAGGAGAAGGGCGTAAACCTTTCACTCTCAGTAGCTACTGTTTGCGGTAAAGACTTCTCTAACGACACAGAGCGCAAGGTATTCCCAATCGACCAGATTCCTGATGAGTGGGAAGGTATGGACGCATCAGAGGAGAGCATCGAGGCATGGAAGAAGATTATCCTCGCTTCTAAGACAATCCTTTGGAACGGTCCTGTAGGTGTGTTCGAGTTGGAGAACTTCGCTAAGGGTACTGGTGAGATTGCTAAGGCTGTAGCACAGGCAACTCAGGAGAACGGTGCTTACTCACTCGTTGGTGGTGGTGACTCTGTTGCTGCTGTTAACAAGTTCGGTCTTGCTGACAAGGTTTCATACGTTTCTACTGGTGGTGGTGCTATGCTCGAGGCTATCGAGGGTAAGGTGCTCCCAGGCGTTGCAGCTATCGAGAAGTAAGAGATTTTTCTCTCAAACATACACAAGCCGTTACTTCATCTGAGGTAACGGCTTTTCTTGTATATACGATAGATTCAAACAGATTGGAGTTTGTATTCTCACAGAACGGGACGAAGGGTGAAGTGCTGGGAAGATGTTTCTCTTTCTAAACGGAGCAAAGGGTGAGACGCTGGGTGTTTTTTCTCTCACAGAGCTCACAGAGTTCACGGAGCCTGTTTACTCACGTTTCGAACCCACAGAAAGCCTCCGGCCGACAGAGAACACAGAGCGTTTCTGCTTATGTATATACGAATAAAGAACGACAATAAGCCTATATCATTCTTATAGGGGTATCTTGGTGATCACGCCCCTACCCTTCGGGGAGGGGACGGGGGAAGGGCCTCTGACTCACAGAAGGCCTCCGGCCGACAGAGAACACAGAGCGTTTCTGCTATCGTTGACAATTTTCTTAATGAGAACGAAACGAAGGGTGAACTGCTGGGGAATGCTTTCTCTATCTAAACGGAACGAAGGCTAAGAAGGTGGGGAGGTGTTTCTCTCACAGAACAAATTACAGAGGTTAACCCTATTAAATGACAGATAATAGAAGAGAGAACACGCAATGAACAGACAAAAAATGTTGGGATATTTCGCTAACTACTCCTCTCTCCATTCAGAAAGGGCGCAGAGATGGGACAAGAAAAGGCCCTTCTTCACTCGAGAAAAGGCCCTTCTTGCTGACAGAAGACGCCCTTCTTGGGGCAAGAAGGGCGTCTTCTCAAAAGCTGTTCATAACTTACTGACTTGTTGCATATTACAAACTACATTTCAAGAAATAACACATACCAGTTAAGAGGATAGTTGGCTCGATAACATGTAACGTTTTTTCATCACCCTATTTATACCACGGAAATATGGCGTGATTGCCGAAATACACTATAAGCATGTTAGTGAAAACAAAAGAGTCAGACCCTTCTCTGATAGATAAATGTAAGTTTTGTACACATACAGAACTCACAGAAAGCCAGTTTCTGCTGTTACAAGTGAATTTCCCCCCCCGCATATTTTCCCACGAAAAAAAGACTTCGCTCAATAATTTATAATGCTCGGCTATGATGTACAGAGGAATGTTTTATCTAAATAAAGACAAACTACGCTATTTCATACACGCTCACTACCATTTCATCAGCAGGTGGGGAAAAGATGAAAGTAGGTAAGAGAAAAAGTATAACTTTGCATCGAGATAATCAGAAAAGGTATCAAGACAAAGTACACTCATACGTAATGATTCAATAAATACATAATCAGATGAAACGAAGAAGACAAATACTTTATTCCTCCATCGCTATCCTTGTCATACTTGCCAGCGTCGTCGCACTGTGCAACATCAGTGTTGACAGGAATGCAGAAGGTAGGACATTCAGTAACATCAATGACGTTCCTACTATGCAGACAGCCTTGTTGCTCGGCACTAACCCAAAGACAAGAGACGGAAAAAGACCAAGTTCGTTTTACTTGGCACGTATCAATGCGACAGCAGAACTCTACAAACACGGGAAGTTCAGACAGCTTATCATTAGTGGAGACAAGCGAGAAGGATATGACGAACCACAAACAATGCGCCACGACCTGATAGAAAGGGGTGTGCCAGATAGCATCATCATGATGGACGGACAAGGCTATCGTACCCTGCTGTCTTTGAGGAATAGCAAACAATATTTCGGTATTCATGACATGATTATCATCTCTCAAAAATGGCACAACGAGCGTAGCATCTTCTTAGCAGACAAGATGAACATTAAAGCAGTGGGTTATAATGCTGATGACGTACGCCATCCGAGGGCTATATGGACACATATAAGGGAGTTGTTAGCAAGAGTTAAACTCTTTATCGACCTGTATGTAACCCATCGAGAGGACTTCAGTTAGTAGCTATTCTAAGGCATTGATTGACTGAAAAGAATAGATTTTCGATACAAAGCAACAAGAGTATAGCTTTTTATTACTACATTTGCAGTAGTATAACAATCTGTTGGCAATAGAGAGTGAAACAGCTGTTAATCATACAAAACGGGGGCACTGAGATGATGCGACTGGCGTTTGACGAGATACTTTATATCCGGTCAGACGGCAACTACTGTGTGATGACGCTTTCAAATGGGGAGGAGTTACAATTATGGATGAACCTTAAAGCCATCACAGAACTCATCGACCAACAGATGAGACAACAGGAAATTGTATTTGTAAGGGTGGGTAAACAATATGTTCTCAACCTTCACTATATCTGTAGGATAGACACTAAGAAAGACCAGCTGAGCCTTTGGAGGAAAGAAATACCACAAAAGATAGTACTCAACTCCATCTCTCATAAAGCGCTGCAGCTGCTTGAAGAGGGTATAAAACAAAAGCAGAATGAGCTATAGTGACGACGACATTCAGTTCTTAGGAGGCGAGGGATTCAAGCCTTCTCAGCCAACAGACAAGCAGCAACCAGCATCCCACAGATGGTGGAAAGGTCTTGTTCTGCTTGTTATTCTCGTCCTTTCGGCTACAACCTTCTACTTCTGGAAGAAAGCTATGAGCCGTACCCTCGCCTTTGACTACCCACTGAGTCGTACATCAACTGAAGTCATTCGCAATTTAGAGAAGATGCCGACAGACACTTTACAAGGGGTGACGATGAAGGTAGACTCGCTCTATGGTGTAGGTATGAGACTATACGAACTACACGGACTCACGCCTACCCTATCTCGTACGGCCCCTTCTGACAGCGACTCTACCGTCTGTCTTGTCACACATGGTTGGGACTTCTATTGGGATGAAAACCATCAATACAAATACATAGGCGACTTTATCTATCAAGGTAAGGAGTATGCAAGCAACCATAATAAGGCAGGCTTTGTGATTATCGTTGGCGACAAGTGGCAAATAGGTATCGGTCAGGACGATTCCATAAAAGAGTATGTCAAAGCCCACAATGGCAGTATGTTCCGTCAATTTGCCCTCGTTTCGGCAGGACAAATATGTGAGCGACAGTTTGCCTTAAAGGGTAAGGTGACACGCTGTGCCTTGGCTCGTAAGGCAGGCTCTACGGCCATCTGGTATGTTGAGACAATCCACAATGAGTCGCTCTACGACTTTGCACAAGCCCTTGCCGACTACGGTTTTACCGATGCCATCTATCTGACAGGTGGGAACAACGGCAACACCTTCTATCGCACACCAACTGGTAGCAGCTGTGGAGTGGCTTACTGGAAGGAATACGCAGACAACCTATTGATATTTAAGAAGCAATAATACGGGTTGAGAAGATAAGATTAAGAGTGATTGGAAATAAAAGGAATAAGACAACAGTATCGTAATATAGAAGATTGTCTATTATTCCTACTCCTCTTACTTTGAGCAGCGTATATCAGACGGCACATAATTGTCAACGATATGAGACCTTTGGAATAGGACATAAAAGGATTGAACAAAGGTAAACACAAGAACAGATACATCTCCATAGATAGACTCACAAGCACCTTGTACATACGCTGTTCGGACGGAAAATGATTGCTATTAACCAATAACACACCAGACTTAAAATAAAAAATGGACGCACCCTTTGTACGTCCATTTATTGTATTGCTTGTCTTATTAAGCCTAAGTAGTAGCCCTTTAATCTCTTAATCGGTACAAACCAATCTCAGAGATGGCAGGTACGGCACGCACCTCACTAATGATAAGGCGCACCTCCTTAGCGGTCTCAACAGGGAATTTCAACAAACGCTTATGACCAACAGTTGTTCCCTCAGTAACTTTCTTCCAATTACCCTTGGCATCCTTTACTTCGAGTGAGAACTTTTCTACACGCTGGCCCTTACGGATATCCTCCTGAACAGATAAGACATTGAAGGTGACAGGTTTGTTCAGTTTGAATGAGAAGACCGCCTTACCGTCCTTCATCTTAGGACGAACAGAGGTGTCATAATTATCATCCACGACATTGCGGCCCTTACCCTCTGACAGAGAACAAGTAACCTTAGCCTTCGCTAAGAGGTTATCAGTGAAGGTTGTTACATACAACTGGCGGAAACCACGAAGACTTCTCACATCAGCATCAGAAAGTCTACCTTCCTTGTTAGGAGGGAGATTTAGGAGAAGTACGCCATTCATTCCTACAGAAGTGAAGTAGATATCCATCAACTCCTTTGGAGACTTAACCTTACTGTCCTGTTCCTCATGATAGAACCAACCCGGACGAATAGACACATCAATCTCAGCTGGATACCAGACGAGCGACTTTGCCTTCTCAATCTTCTTACGACTACCAAGGTCCTGACCCATCATATCGCCAACAGGTGCCGTCAGCACCTCCTGCTGTGAGTTCTTCGCAATAGCATCCTGGTCGAGATTATCCTTAGGCACAACACTCCATTCCATCTCACGACCACGTCCTGTCTCTGTTCCAACCCAACGTACATCAGGTCCCATAACAGCTATCACGGCCTCTGGCTGTAGCTTACGGATAAGCTCATACCAACGTACAAAGTCATACACCTGCTTCTTACCGTTTGGACCCTCACCACAAGCACCATCAAACCAGACCTCGCTTATCTTACCATATTGCGTAAGCAATTCTGTCAACTGCTTAACAAAGAAATCATTATAAGCGTCGGTTCCATACAACGGAGAATTACGGTCCCAAGGAGAAAGGTAAACACCAAATTCCATACCATACTTCTTACAAGCATCGCTCACCTCACGGACGACATCACCCTTACCATTCTTCCAAGGCGAGTGTTTAACGCTATGCTCAGTATAAGCCGATGGCCACAAACAGAAACCATCGTGGTGTTTACAAGTAAGGATGGCACACTTGAAGCCAGCAGCCTTTAACTCACGTATCCACTGGTCTGCATCAAGATTGGTAGGATTGAAGATAGCAGGCGACTCCTTGCCATCTCCCCACTCTCTACCAGTATAGGTATTAACACCATAGTGCAAGAAAGCAGTAAGCTCCTGACGCTGCCAATTGAACTGACGAGCAGAAGGAACAACATTTGCAGCCTTACGAACAATATCTGAAGGAGAGTCAGTTGGGTTAATCACAACAACATTCTGTTCCTGAGCATGAACCGTTGAAAGAACTACCGGCGAGAATAATAAGCTTGTACAAGCTATCGTTGCCTTAAAAAGATGGGAATAAGAATTCAGCCACATAATTATAGGTAATGATTTATAAACGTAATTATTATATTCTATGCAAATTTAATTATTTTCATTGAAAATACCAAATACGCATACAATAAAAAGCGTTTATAAGCGTTATAAATACAATAGTTAGAATTAAGGGAGTGCAGTTCTCATAATAAGAGGTTCATCTCATTGGTAAATTAAAGTTAAATTTAACCTTTAGATAAGTAAAACCACTTCTTCAACTGTTACTTTCTTTAGAAAATCATAGATAAAGAAAATGAGTCTAAACCCTAAGAACCTAAAAGAAGAAAATAAAAAGCTGCATAGTCCTGCAACATGGGTTCCTACGCTTTATTTCGCCATGGGTATGCCTTTCGTCGTACTTAACATGGTATGTACATTAATGTATAAGGGAATGGGAGTATCTGATGGGCAGATAGCCTTTTGGACATCTCTTATCATGCTTCCATGGACCTTGAAGCCACTATGGAGTCCGTTCTTAGAGATCTATAAGACAAAGAAGTTCTTTGTTGTATTGACACAGCTGCTTACAGGTGTGCTTTTTGCCTTAGTAGCCTTTGCCCTTCATCTTCCTTTCTTCTTCCCCGTTACAATAGCGATACTTGCGGTTATTGCTATGAGCGGTGCTACGCACGATATTGCTGCGGACGGAACCTATATGTCTGTGCTCTCAAATGAAGAGCAAGCAAGGTGGATTGGCTGGCAAGGAGCCTTCTATAACATTGCGAAGATAGCAGCTACAGGTGGGTTGGTCTACCTTGCTGGTACGTTTATTGAGCATTTCGGTGTAACAAAGGCATGGATGTTTATCATGCTCATCATCGCTACTATTATGATAGTGATTGGTTGTTACCACTTCGTCATCCTACCAAATCCAAAGAAGGCTACAACGGATTCGCCCAAATCATTAAACGAGTCATTAGCAGAACTGGTAGAGGTATTTGTCGACTTCTTTAAGAAAAGACACATTATATATTATATACTCTTCATTATCCTCTATCGCTTTGCAGAGGGTTTCGTTATGAAGATAGTTCCTCTCTTCCTTAAAGCGTCACGTGCTGACCAAGGTTTAGGATTGAGCGAACAAGAGATTGGACTCTGCTATGGTACCTTCGGTGCTGCAGCCTTTGTTATTGGCTCTATCCTTGCAGGCTATTACATTGCTTGGAGAGGGTTGCAGAAGAGTCTCTTCTCACTTGCATTAGTATTCAACATTCCTTTCATTGCTTACACACTCTTAGCTATCTATCAGCCAGAGAGCCTTTGGCTGATTGGCGGTGCCATTGTAATGGAATACTTTGGGTATGGCTTCGGCTTTGTTGGACTCTCCCTCTTTATGATGCAACAGATAGCACCGGGCAAACATCAGATGGCTCATTATGCCTTTGCAAGTGGTATAATGAACTTAGGAGTGATGTTGCCAGGTATGCTGAGTGGGGTTTTCAGTGATATTTTAGGTTATCGCCGCTTCTTTATCTTCGTATTGGTATGTACTATCCCAGCCTTACTGGTTACATGGTTCGTACCATTCACCCATCCAGACAAGACAAAGAAAGAGAAGTCGGAAGCACAAGAATAGAATTAATAACATAATAAACCAAAACATAATAATTAAAACCAAAGAGTATGAGATTAATCATAGAACCTAATTACGAAAAGTTATCTAAATGGGCAGCAAACTACGTTATTGAGCGTATCAATGCTGCTAAGAATCAAGACAAGCCTTTTGTACTCGGTTTGCCAACTGGTTCTTCACCAGAGGGCATGTATGCTGAGTTGGTAAAAGCATATAAAGAAGGGAGAGTAAGCTTCAAGAATGTTGTTACATTCAACATGGATGAGTATGTTGGACTACCTGAGAGCCATCCACAGAGTTATCATTCATTCATGGCAGAAAACCTCTTCAATCATATTGACTGCCCAAAGGAGAATATTCATATATTAAATGGTAATGCAGAGAACCTCGAAGCAGAGTGCCAGCACTATGAGGAGATGATTCGTGAGGCAGGTGGTATCGACCTCTTCTTGGGTGGTATCGGTCCTGATGGTCATATCGCCTTCAACGAGCCAGGTTCGTCTCTACGCTCACGTACTCGCATCAAGACTTTGACATCAGATACACGTATTGCAAACTCACGCTTCTTTGACAATGACCCTAACAAGGTTCCAGTACATGCACTGACAGTAGGTGTTGGTACAGTAATGGATGCTAAGGAAGTATTGATACTTGTAAATGGTCATAATAAGGCAGAGGCTTTGCGCGCAGCCGTAGAAGGTCCGCTCACACAGAAGTGGACAATCAGTGCATTGCAGATGCACGAGCACGGCATCATTGTTTGTGATGAAAGTGCAACAGACAAACTAACAGTAGAAACATACAAATACTTTAAAGACATAGAAAAGGAGAACTTGTAATGAAACTGAATCTAAGTTCACAAATCGTACTCAATCAAATACCTGAGGAGTTTTATCGTCCTGCAACAGCTATCGAACGCTCTGAGATAACACGTTTTGAGAAGGTTCCTACTGATATCTTCCCAACTATTGAGGAAGGAACTATCGACATTGCTAATCATCTTGAGGCTGATATCAAGAAGAGAGAGCAGGAAGGAAGGAAGTATGTTATGGGCGTTGGCTCTGGCTCTTCGCTCACTCCTATCTTCCAAGAGCTTATCAAGCGTCATCAGGAGGGCAAGTTAAGTTTCAAGAATGTTGTTATCTTCAATGCATACGAGTACTTCCCACTGAGCGTAGAGAACGTAAACCGCAGTATCAACCAGCTTAAAGATCGATTCTTAAATCATATCGATATTGATGCCGAGAACATCTTTACACCAGATGGTACTATCACTCAGGACGATGTACAGGAACATTGCCGTCAGTATGAACAGCATATTAAGGAATTAGGTGGCCTTGATGTCATCCTTTTAGGTATTGGCCGTATGGGTAATATCGCTACCAACGAGCCAGGTTCAAGCCTTACCTCTGCTTCACGTCTTATCTTGATTGACGAGACATCACGTGAGGAGATGAAGATGAGCTTCGGTTCTCAAGAGTCTGTACCTCCATGTTCTATCACCATGGGCGTCAGCACTATCCTCGCAGCACGTAAGATTTACCTTACAGCATGGGGCGAAGAGAAGGCAGACATTATTAAGAAGACTGTTGAAGGTAAGGTTAGTGACGCTGTCCCAGCATCTTTCTTGCAGACACATAACGATGCACATGTTGTTATAGACCTCTCTGCTGCAGCTAAACTAACACGTATTCAGCACCCTTGGCTCGTAGCATCATGCAAATGGACAGACAAGTTGGTACGCTCTGCACTTGTTTGGCTCTGCCAGATTACAGGTAAGCCTCTTCTCAAGTTGACCAACAAGGACTACAATGAGAATGGTCTTAGCGAACTCCTTGCACTCTATGGTTCAGCATACAATGCTAACATCAAGATTTTCAATGACCTCCAGCATACTATCACAGGTTGGCCAGGTGGTAAGCCAGATGCTGACGACACCTATCGTCCAGAACGTGCTAATCCATTCCCAAAGAGAGTGATTGTATTCTCTCCACACCCTGACGATGATGTTATCTCAATGGGTGGTACCCTCCGCCGCTTGGTACAGCAGGGACATGATGTCCACGTAGCTTACGAGACATCAGGTAACATCGCCGTAGGTGATGAGGAGGTTGTACGCTTCATGCACTTCATCAACGGTTTCAACCAGCTCTTTATCAACAGCCAAGATGAGGTTATCAAGTCTAAGTACAAAGAGATTAAGGAATTCTTGAAGAACAAGAAGGAAGGAGACATCGACTCACAGGATATCCGTACCATCAAGGGACTTATCCGTCGTGGTGAGGCTCGTACCGCTTCTACTTTCAACCAGATTCCACTCGACCATGTTCATTTCCTCGACCTTCCTTTCTATGAGTCTGGTAAGATTGAGAAACTTCCAATGGGTGAAGCTGACGTGAATATTGTAAGAGAACTTATTTCTAAGGTTAAGCCACATCAGATTTATGTAGCTGGTGACTTGGCTGACCCACATGGTACTCACCGTAAGTGTACAGATGCTGTACTTGCTGCTATCGACCTTGAGAAGGAAGCTAAGGCAGAGTGGTTGAAGGACTGCCGTGTATGGATGTATCGTGGTGCATGGGCAGAATGGGAAATTGAGAACATCGAGATGTGTGTTCCTATCAGCCCTGAGGAGCTACGTGCAAAGCGTAACTCTATCCTCAAACACCAGAGCCAGATGGAAAGTGCTCCATTCCTTGGCAACGACGAACGTCTTTCTGGCAGCGTTCAGAAGACCGCAACCGTGGTACAGCTAAGCTTTATGATGACTTAGGCTTAGCTTGTTACGAGGCAATGGAGGCATTTGTAGAGTATAAGTTTTAGTATTAATTCGCCTAATCACGATTAATGTATAAAAAGATCTTATTAACTGTTTACCTCTGTATCTCACTCTTACAAGTAGGTGCAGTAGGAATAAACAAGAACAACAATATCAAGAACGATGATGGTTTTACCACCATCGTTTTTGATAGAGCGAACAGCCCAGTGCCTTACCGTATCCCAGCCATTACTGAGACACGTAAGGGTACACTGTTAGCTGCTTGCGATTTCCGCCTTAGTCATACCGATGTGGGATGGAACAATAGAAATGGTTTGTGGCAGATAAACATTGTCATGAAGACGAGTAAGGACTTTGGTAAGACTTGGTCTGACACTGTTTGCGTAGCACGAGGTAACGAACATGCGGCCGACCCCGTCCGTACTGCGTTCGGTGATCCAAGTATCATTGCTGACCGTACGTCAGACAATGTGCTCCTTCATTGTGTAGCTGGTAAGAGTGCCTACCAAACAGCTACTCGGCAGAACCCGCAGCATGCTTACTTCTTCCATAGTACTGATGGTGGTAAGACATGGGACAATGGAACAGATCTTACCGAGATGATTCACGGTCTCTACGATGGAAAGCTGCCTAATGGTGGCAACCCAGATGGTATCTTCCTCACATCAGGTAAGATTATGCAGAGCCGTTACATCCGTAATGGCAAGTTCTATCGCCTTTACATCGCACATCCTATCCGTCAGAAAGGTGTTGACCGCTGCGGTACTTTCGTTATCTATTCTGACGACTTCGGTCGCACATGGCACGTCTTAGGTACTCCTTCAAAGGCTCCTTCTATTGCACAGGATGAGTCAAAGGTTGAGGAGATGCCAGATGGTAGCGTATTACTTAGCTGCCGTGACGTTTACGGAGGCAGACGTTTCAACATCTATACTTACAAAGATGCTGCGAAGGCTACAGGTAGCTGGGGCGAAGAGGTTATGCCACAGAATATGACTGGCAAGCAAGTAAATGCCTGCAATGGCGGTATTTTGATTGTTCCTGCAAAGAGAATAGCTGACGGTAAGAAGCTTTTTGTAGCCCTTCAGTCAGTTCCACTCAGCGCACGACGTGATAGTGTAGGTTTCTTCTATAAGGAGTTAGCATCTTATGCTGACTACTCTTCTGCCCATGCATTAGGTAGCAACTGGAAGAAAGGTTTGCGCGTAACCGACGAATCTTCCTGCTACTCAACAATGGTACTTATGAAGAACCAGCGCATAGGCTTCCTCTATGAGGTACGTGGACAGAATGACGGCTATGATATTGAGTTCAAGAGCCTATCATTGAAGGCGATTACTAATGGAGAATATGACATTCTACCATACGTTGATCGTTCTAAGTACATGGTCGATGCAGCTAAGGCACATCAGACCAAAGCACCACTTGCAGTAAAAAAAAAGCAAGTGAAGAGAAAGAAATAACAGCCTGGAAAGGCGAACGTATCGGACTTGAGTTCTCGTTACCAGAGATGGTAAAGGGCAACTTAAAACTATCAATGAGCTGAGGGTGTGTCAAAATTGATACATCCTCTTTTTGTTCTTCCTTTACCTTGTCTACGACATAATTCGTTATTTACTGCAGCTATGCTGCTAATTTCATATAAAATGATTTATTGGGCTTTAAATAGACTATATAAACTTGTATAGAGCATCTGAAGGTGACTAAAAGTAGCTCCATAACGGCTTTTAGTTCCTTGAGATTGGTTTTTCTACACATTTTCCCTATGTTAAAGGCAATAGCGAAGAAGGCAAAGTCCATATTGACCTTGTCTTTTCCAAAATGCCTAAACCTCTTATAGGCTTTATTATATTTTGTTTGTCCAAAAACAGCTTCAGGTTCTATGCACCTTCGTCCTCGATGCTTGATGCCTTCTTTCGAGGTCAGTAGTTCCCGTGCCTTTTGTTTATAGTGCTGTAGTTGGTGGTTTACTTCTATAATTCTGTTCCCTCTTGCCTTAAAACATGAGCCTCTCAACGGACAACCATCACAGCGTTCTGCCTGATAACGTACGCTGTAAGTAACGAATCCATTAGAGGTTAGGGAACGCTTCATGCCTATACGCTTCATATGCTGTCCCATAGGGCAGACGTAGAAATCCTGTTCCTTATTATAATAAAGGCTTGCGGGACTGAATGGGTTAGGTGTGTAGCGTGGACGCTGCTCTTTATGGAAGTAGTTATACTTCACATAGGCTTCCATATTATGTACATCCATGAACAGATAGTTCTCCTCGGAGCCATACCCTGAATCGGCTACGACTGTCTTGGCATAACGATGATAGCGTGATTTGAAAGACTCCAAGAAAGAAGAAAGTGTGAGCGTGTCTGTACGGTTAGCATAGAGTGCAAAGTTGGTGATAAACTGGTTCTCAGTTGCTATCTGCAGATTATATCCAGGCTTAGTCTGTCCGTTCCGCATAGCATCCTCCTTCATGTGCATAAACGTGGCATCAGGGTCGGTCTTGCTGTAGGAGTTTCTCTCTCCCATAACCTCAAGTTGTTGGTCATACTCCTGGAGTTTATTACGTTTCTTCTCAAGCTCTTTAAGCTGTTTCTTCTTGGTTCTAACAGCCTGCTTCTCTTCTTTTGTCTTAGGCTCAGGGGCTGATTCCAAAGACTTGTTCAATTCCTCGGATATCTCATCGAGTAGAGCTGCAGTAAACTCGACACCTTCAGTTTTAGCGGCATTGTCCTGCGCTATGACATCATCAACCTGAAGCAAGAGTGTGCGTATTTGTTCCTGCAACTTGGCGCGGTTCTTTTCCACGGTTCTCTTCCAAACGAAGGTATACTTGTTGGCTTTCGATTCTATCTTTGTGCCGTCAATATATTCAACGTCAAGACTTATCAAACCTTTGGCTGCAAGTACTAATACGACTTGTGTAAAGATATTGTTGATTTCCTTTTTCACACGATTACGAAAACGATTGATGGTAATAAAATCAGGCTGTTCATATCCTGCCAGATAGATGAAATGAATGTCACGCTTGAGGAGCGACTCTATACGACGGCAGGAATAGATATTATTCATGTAGGCGTAAAGAATCACCTTGAGCATCATTTGTGGATGATAAGGCTTGCGACCACTGGGCTTATAAAGCTTGTAGACATTATCCAACATAAGATTATCCACCAAGGCATCTAAAAGACGAACAGGGTCATCTTCTGCGATATCCTTATCGATTCTTTGAGGAAAAAGAATCATTTTCTTGTGTATGTAAGAACGAAAGTGTACCTTTGTCATAATGAGAATTTTTGAATGCCTAAAGGTACAAAAACTTTAGGAAATAGCAAAGCTCTGGCTTGAGAAAGTCGGGGCTTTGTGCATAAAAAAGAGGATGTGTACATTTTGACACACCCTCAGCTCATTTTCTTTCTGCCGTTATCACCGATGACTTCCAAAACTGTGGTAATCACCCTGATTCCTTACAGACTTGGCTTATGCCCGACATCATCGGTGACGATAGCATAAAGGCCGACGACCCAATGTATGGCAAGTCTGCATGGTGCACGATTGAGGTTCCAAAGAATATTAAGACAGGTTCCTATAAGATTAACCTACAACTATTACAAGACGGGAAGATACTCAGCACCATCCCGTTCACAGTTAAAGTACTCAATCGCAGGCTCTCCCTCTCTGATAATTTCCACCTTAATTTCTGGCAACAACCCTACGCTGTTAGCAGATATTATGGCGTAGCTCCTTGGAGTCAAGCACATCTTGATATCCTCCGTCCTTATATGCAGCTACTTGCACGTGCTGGTCAACGCAACGCCTTAGCTATCCTTTTCTATGAGCCATGGGGCGAACAGAGCAATGACAAGTTCGATGCGATGATTGAGACGACACGAAAAGCAGACGGAACATGGTCGTATGACTATACAGCCTTCGACCGTTGGATTTCATTTCTCGACTCTTGTGGTATCAATGGGGACATCAACTGTTTCTCAATGGTGCCTTGGGACATGACTTTCACCTATTATGACGAAGCCTCAAAAAGCTATAAGGAACTAAAAACAACAACCAACAGCAAAGAATACAGCAACATGTGGATTCCATTCCTACGTTCCTTTGCTGCCCATCAGAAGGAGAAAGGTTGGTTTGACAGAACCGTTATAGCGATGGACGAACGTTCCCTCGATGCTATGCAAGATGCTTACCGCATTGCACAGGAGGCTGCACCGAGTATTAAGATGTCGTTAGCAGGAAACTACCACAAGGAACTTGTCGACAAGATCTATGATTACTGTATTGCTTGGAAGCAGCAGTTTACACCAGACGACCTTGCTTTGAGGAATTCGAAAGGTTGGATTAGCACCTCCTACACGGCTTGTCCCGATGCAATGCCAAATGTAGGCAGCAACAACGAACCAATCGAAGCAACCTACCTCCCACTCTATTGCCTTGCTAATGGCTTCAATGGTTTCCTTCGCTGGTCATGGATGAATTGGACTGATAATCCTATGTATGACAGTCGCTTCAAGTTGTTCACACCAGGCGATACCTATATCGTATATCCAGGAATGCACTCAAGCCGTCGTTTTGAACATATCATAAGAGGTGTACAAAACGTTGCCAAGATTGAAACACTACGCAAGGAGTATAAACAACGGAAGAACTTGAAGGCCTTACAACAGTTAGAGAAAACGCTCTCCCTATTCATGAATCCAACACCTAACGAGGCTGAATTAAAAGAAAACATAGAGAAGATGGAATATCTACTCAATAGATAAACATAATAAGGAGAGACTCCTCATTATACGTAGTGATAAAGTCCAAATAGAGTAAGGAGGAATTTCACAACAATACTATATTACGAATAAATTCATTTCCTGTCATTTATAACATTTCAAGTAAACCGATTATAAACTTACAAATTTAGTGTCTACATGAGATGATAGAGATAACAGGAAACGTTGTCTTTAAGGGGATTGCCCAGTCAGCAGCACATTGAGAGACAGAGTTAATATCCTTCACAAACGGTTCTGCCCTATACAATAAAAGAAACAATATTCCTTTCAATCTATTAAATAACGTCAAATGGACAAAAGGAGGGACCATCTTACATCAAAAAAGACCTATTTAGATTGCTCATCTGTAGGAACTTTCATACCTTTGTAGCAAATAAACAACTTATTAAATAACCAAATGGAAGACAAATTAGTTTCTAAACACATATTGGATGCAAGCCAATATGTAGGGAAAGGAAAATGGAAAGGAGTTATACAGGGTTGGGGTGTATTCCTAATCATTTATGGCATTACACGCATACCAAACGTACAGCAAGCCATGTTAGACTTTGCTAATTCGATGAAAGGTGTAGCCTGGCTCTCATCTGGAGTAAACTTTATGATTCACGGTCTCTGGATAATTGCAATTCTTTTAGTAATAGGAACGCTGATAAAATGGAAAGAGAAACAACCCTTCATGGAGTTACATATCTATGAGGATGGCATCGGCTTTGTAACAATGTTTGGTAAACTGGAACGTGTTGACCACAATAAGGTTTATTTCCATTACGGAAAATATCAAAAGACCATATTTATTGATTGTGCTGTATTGGGTATATCAGCCCATAACATTCCATGGGAGTATTTCTCACAGGCTGACGTTCTACACAAGAACCTTGAGCGTTATGCAAACTGGGACATGAATAAGTATCAAAAGAATTAACCTTCGTATCATCATACACAAATGGAGATAAACACATATTACATAATGGCTGCACTTGTTATCTTGTGCGCAATCATAGCAATAGTCATAGGGGTATGGTACAATATCAACTACGGAAAGTTTACACCAAAGATTGAGATCTTCTCAGATGGAACTGGTCGTATGCTCTTCCTTGGTGTCTCTGAGCGTTGTAAGAAGCAAATGGTTCGTTTCAACGCAGAGTATCAAGTTGGACAAATCATCAATTATCAAGGAAAGAAATATGTCATAGAAGAAATCAAGCCTATTACTACAATAGACGCTAAATATCTTGGTCCACGTCATGGTCTTGCTGCTTACTTAATAAGAGCATAACCCTTAACAAGTGAAAATCGAGTAGAAAGAAAACAAAGTCTTTCCTTTCTACTCGATTATTGTTTTCTATCTATACTTTTATAGTCCTTTTATTTATTCCTCTTATGGGATAGGGCTATAAACGACAAAAGTGTTTCCCTCAGATAAATTAGGGTTCTTCCGTTAAATGTATGGACTCTTTTCGTAGTGCTTTAACGTAAGAGCCACAGTTACTCATTAAACAAAAATATAGCTGAGACAGTCAACTATCTATCCTATTTTCATCCTCTTTCATTGAAAATCTTTTCGTTTTAAGACATCGAAAACCTGCAGATAAGGGGTTGAAAAATCATTACATAATTTCAAGGAAAATACCTATAACTAACGGCAAAAATACACACATGAAGCAGGTTTGCAATCAACAGGGTATCAATTAGTTACCAAGTATAAATTAAAAGGTGCCTAATTGGACTTCAAAAGGGCGTTAGCAAGGGTCTTAAAGAGCATCTTTTGCAAGCCAAGATAACATCTAAAATACAACTTATTGAAAATAAAGAAGTTACCTTGTTGGCATAACTGAATAGGTAACGATTTGGAAACGAGCGAGCTACTTGGCTTTGCTGTTTTCTGCCTAACAAAGAACGCTTGTTATTCTGTCTGCAAAGATAATACTTTGTAACCGAATAACAAGCGTTTATGCTAAGAAATTCTTTGTTTTGCGTTTTTTTGTAAACTCGTATGGCTTATAGTTTTCTCCCTCGTTTCTTTCTGTTCGCTTGGTATCTGAGCTTGCGCTGCCATGCTGCTTCGGCATAATCATCGCCCTGTGCGGTTGGTGTAATCATCCCGCCTAAGCCTTCCAACACTTCATCGACTACGCTCATGGCAGTATCAGCCACTGCGTCAATGGGACTTTGCATTTGTGGGATGTCATTGTCTCGTGAGATAGAGGAACGGCTTTTGGGTACAAGTTGATAACCTGTATCAGGCTGTTCGTTCTTTTCTATCGGTTCCTGTATCGTTTGGTGTGGTCTTTTTAATGCTTCTTTGTTAGTTGGTTCAAAGTTATTCTTCAGGGAACGGTAGCCGAACTCCCTGCCTATTTCCGACGCCTTGAAAGATTGTCCTCTGTATGAGAATTTCAAGCCATAGACCTTTCCCTGCTTGTTCTTCACGCGCTCTATGGTAATGCCGTTCTTGTTTAATTCGTAGAGGAACATGGAATTTCCCGTGATGCCTGTACCTTTGTATTTATCAAGCAGGGTATAGCATATTCTTTGCAGTTCTTTCTTTGCTTCCTCCCTTGTGGGATTGGCTTTTACCTTTTGGTGTTTCCTCTCCGCCTTGACCTCCTTTGCGATAGTCAAGCCTTTCTCCCTGCTGATGTCCTCCGCCACCCTCGCTGCCCTGTTGCTCACAAAAGTGGTGTCATATACCTCTCCACACAGACTGATGCGGTTGGCGATGATATGAATATGCCTGTTATCGGTGTCCTTGTGGGTTACGGCTACCCATTGGTGATTGTCAAGCCCCATTCGCTTGGCAAACAGATGAGATATCCTCATCAATTCAGAAACAGGCAGTTTCTTCTCGTCCTGCGGAGCGATACCTATTTCGATACGGAGGAACTTGTTCCTGCATCGGCTGTTGTAGTCGCTGACCACCTTCATTTCCTCATGGATAGCCTTCGGCTCCCTGCTGCAAGATTGTGGAAGGCAAGCCGACAACCGAGCTTGCCCTCCCTGAAAATATAGTCCAATGCCGTGCTTCCGTGCGCTATCGCCTTACACTTTCCTATCATCTCTCGTCAAATTTAAGACCTTATAAATATCATCATCAATCCGAAAGTGAGGGTCGAAAAAACGCTTAAATGCTTCTTTGGCACATATGGAAAGGTTCTTGGTTATCGGCACCCATGACTCGTCCTTTATCCTGATGAGGTTGGAAACCTGTGCGTAGTACATTCCCGTTCGGTGGAGTACGGCAATGGCTTCCTTTTCATTGTCGGTCATCTTGGGAACGGCTACCACTTCACCATTCAAAAGAATCTCACGGCAGTACTCGGAGAACTTCCGCCCTGTGCTTTCTGCTTTTGCCTTGATGCGCTGCTTCTCCTCCAAAGTACACCTAACCTTGATGAACTCCGTCTTGTTCATCTGTTTTTCTTCATTGTCCTTCTGCTGCCATTGGGTAGCTTTTCTTCTGTATTTCTTCATATAAGTTTCTCTGAAAGTTAAGCATTATGGATGATTCGTTGCTGCTTAATTTCTGAATGATGACCGATGAGAACGGAGTGATTACGGTCTAATCTCCCCGACTGTTTGATGAGGGGGAGCAAGCGCAGTTTGTGGGTACAAACTGACGTCTTGCAATATCAGCTGAGATGCCGATAACACCTAAGGGTGTTGCTCCTACCGAAACTGGATACACGACATTCCGTGTCTAACTGCGTTCGTGGCATTCCCACCTTTCTGTCTTTTAGACAATAACATAGTCTTCGCTTCTTTTGGAAAAGGGTCGAGAGTTTCAAGGAAAAGGGAGGGCCTTTCCAAGAAAAGCCCTCGCTCCTTTTTTCGTGCTTATAGCTTTCTCCACTTCTCTATATCCTCGTGGTATTCCTCCAAATGACTGCGGACGAGGTTCTCCACGAAACTTGAAAGGTTGCTGCCCCTGTCGCCCAATCTTCGCACGATGAGGTCTGCACGTTCCTGTGTTTCCTTGCTCAGATAGACAGCCTTTCTATTACTGAGTTTGGTAGGTAAAAGATAGGCTTGCTTGTAGGCTTCAAGCGTTTCCTTTCTCATTTTGGCACTGATGCGTTTCTGAACGGGTGCATTCTCTGGCAGCCTTGCTTGTTCAGTTTCGTGTGAAAGCTCGGTACACCGTGATACCTCTGTGTTCTGTAATGGCTCGACATCCTCTGATGGCTTACCGCTCCGTGTCATCTTTGTGTGCTGCTGGCTACTTCTTCCGAGCAGTTCTTCTTCGTTACCACCTAAATAATATGAAAGGTCATACTCTACCTCTGTTGTTTTCTTCTTTTCCATTTTTCTATCTCATTTTATGTTTAACTTGTTTTACCTTTATGAAGTTGCTTTGCATTTGCTGCATCACCTGTGATAGTTTCTTCTGTTGCTCACGTACCCTATGTACGTGATATTCGTTGAGGTCTTTGAAGTTCCTGTAATGCACTGACATATCCTCGACCTTGAAACCAGCCCTGATGAAATCATTGGTTGCCCTCTTTCCTGCATCATCATTGTCAAGGAAGGCACGGATATGGGTTAGGTGTCGGCCGTTCAGATAGCGGATAGCCCTTGCAACATTGCTTACGGAGTTCATCACGAGGCAGACACTCGTTACTTCTTCTTTCATTGAAAGGAGAGAAAGGAAATCTATAAATCCCTCGAACACGCATACAGGCTGTATCTTATCAGCGTCCTTGTCTCTCAACTTGTCTATGAATATCGGAGTAATGTCCTTCGGAGCAATCGTTCCCTTGAACGTACCGTTATCTCTAAGCTCATAACCTCCCGATTGATTGGCAAAGCCGATGGCTTGGTAATGATGGCCTCTTACCTCATAGCTGATACAACGTAGAAAGGGTGTAGCCTTTTCTATATTGATGCAGCGTTCTTCTGTGAGGTATTTCTGCAAATGGAGTGGCAAGGTGTCTGATATACCTATCAGTCTCCTTGCTCCACCATTTGTAGAGGCTGCCTGCCTGATACTTTCCTGCTTAGAAGTGTCTTGTACCCTCTCTCTTTGAAGGCTGTGCGCAGTATCATCGGGATCGTTTCGTCCCAATTGACGGATGGCTTCTAATAATGTGCAGCCCTCCAACCGCATATAAAGGTCGATAATACTGCCGCCCTTGCCTTCGGCATAATCTATCCAAAGGTTCTTTTCTGTGTCCACCTTGAAACTTGGATGCATATCTTCACGAAGCGGTGAACGGTAGAGGGCATAAGATGGTGTCCTACGCACAGATTTGATACCTTTCCTTTCAAGATACTCCACTATGGGGTATCGCTTGATGAGTGATAAATCTTCTTCTTTCATTGTTATTATAATTATTTGGTTGAACATTTATTCATTCTGATTTTAATATCGGATTATATCTTGATTATGCTGATAGGGCAAACTTCATTTATTCTTTTTCGTTTCCTAAAGTTTTTCCCCTAAAAACTTTTTTCACTTTCTTCTTACTACATATATTTTGATTGTAAGTAATTGACATTCAGGTATGAGTTGTAGTAAACAACTATACTACATACGCTACTACATCAAACTACTACAGCTATTTACCAGTGGGCAGGGGTGGATTTTCCTAATCTTATACACATAGACAGGACTACAACCTTCACGCCTCTTGCTTACCTTTTCAAAGCCAGCCCTTTTGAGTGCTTCGCCCATACGTTTGAGTGTCAAAGGCTGATGGGTATAGATGCCTAAGTAGGCGAGTATTTCAGTAGTGGTCATATAAGTACAATGAGGATTGTCCTCTGTTGGCTTTTCAAAACAGCGTAATAGTAGTTCCATTTCAGCGGTCTGCACTTGGAAGTCCTCATTCTCCCTGTATAGCTCCGCTATCTCGTCATCATTGAACCAATAGCGGAAGCCTGATTTTAAAAGGGCTTTGGCTTCGGTATAGACGGCATCCATAGAAATAGCTTTAGCTCGTTCAATATCAATGGCAAGCACCTCAAAGGGCAGGAAGCGTCTGCTTCCTGTCGGGTCGGTCAAAAAATCGTTGCCGTTCACCGATGCTACGAAACTCGCCAAATGGGGATGTTCCTCCACATACTTGTCGTAGGGCATACGATATTTGACCATCGGGCAGGTGATGAGGTTCTTGAGTTCGTTCTCATCACGCTTGTTGAGGGCTTTGAGCTGGTCGTCTATGTTTACGATGAGGTTTTGCCCTATATAGGTGAGTGTATCTTTCTCCTGCGGATATATCTTACCTGTGTAGCTGTAACCTTTAAGCGCAGGCGGACAAAGCAAATCAAGAAAGGTAGTCTTGAACTTACCTTGTTCTCCTGTCAGTACAAGGCAGGTATGGTTACGGCATTCACGGTTGTCCATCGCATTGGCAACCACTGCCACAAGCCATTTGGTAAGGTACGGCAGCCACTTCTCGGAGTTACGGACGGTAACGCACGATGCAAGATTGGCGATGGCGCATTGGTTTATCTCTATCTTGTACAGCACTTCTGAAGCATCAACCGTTGGCAAAGCCTTGAAATACTCCTGTATGGGATTGATACGGGGAGAAAAGCTGCTTTCAATGATGGAATAGAGATTATCAGCGGAAGTAATAATACCTTCCTCGCTATCAAGTTCCCTGCGAAAGGTATTGATGTCATAACGGCTGACCTTGCTATACACATTGGCATACTTGGGAGAAAACTCTGTTCTGCCAAGTACGGTGTTAAACCTGAAGTCATAATGGGTGGAGAGGTAGCTTTCTATCTCCTTGTTTTTGGAAGTTTGCCTACTATGCTTCGGCTTGTCTTCTGCGTGTATATTGCTATTGTCTGCGCATTTCTTCATAATCGTCCTAAAATGATTTATGAAAGTGAAGTTAAGGAGGATAATTCTGATAGCCAAGCATTCTCGGTGTGCTTGCATAATGTTGCATAGACTTGTTATAAAATTCCTTGTAGGAAATCATCAAACATCTTAGTTTTTAGTGGATTAAATGGAGAAATCAAAGGATAAAAGGAAATGATACAAATACCAATAATTGATTGGCTTTGTAACAAACCACATTCAAATGCGGTATTCTGCACATTTGGGTAGTGAGCTATAAGTAAAGGAATAACAAAGAACGGATAAGGCGAAAATAACAACCTATTTAAACAAAAAGCAATCCACAAAAAGATGTAAGCAAAAATTAAGAGCTTATCTCTATGTTCTCTGAAATCTTAGAACAAGGCAGAATACTTATGTCAAATGGTAGGTTGTACCTTTATAGCTATTGGCAGTGAAAGAAGAAAAGTGGGCGTATCAGCGTTGATAACGACATGGAATGAGGAAGAGAAATTCATCGTATTTCCTTTGTTTTCCCTGCTGTTCCTTAGTGCTTTGAGCATAAGGAAACTATCCCTACTTTTGCATCGTGATGGGGCGCAGAACGCTGCAACAAAAGAAAACAGTAACAACAAACAAAACAATAGAAGTATGGGGTATTTAATAATTACAGACCAGAACTGGCAGAAACTAAGGGACGAGATATTAAGTCTTGCCGACTGCTGCCACAAGACATTTGGAGAGAAGTCTAAGCATACCGACTGGCTGCACAATGGTGATGTGTGCCAGCTGCTTAACATCAGTAAGCGCACATTGCAGCATTACCGAGATACGGGCGTACTGCCCTTCTCACAGATCGGGCACAAGTGTTATTATAAACGTGAGGACGTGGAGAAGCTGCTCCTTGCGAAGACGGACAAAACTAAAAAGCAATAGAATATGGAAACAGCAAAAGATTTGAATTTTGGCTCGGACGAGATGCAGGTGGTGCTTACCGCACTGCACGATGTGGGCAGGAGAATAAAGGAAGTGGGAGAAACGCACAAGCCCCTGTTTGGTGGCGAGCATTTTCTCACAGGTAAGGAGGTATGTGAACGGCTGTATATCAGTCCTCGAACATTGCAAGATTATAGAGATAAGGGGATTATACCTTATACGCAATTTGCAGGGAAGATACTCTATAAGGCTTCGGACTTGGCGAGGTTACTGGAAGAGTATTACAAGGTATAACAATAAAAACACCTAACTAAACATAGCCTGTTAGGTGTTTTTTGCTTTAATCTTTCCTAAGATTCTTATAATATATTTACTTCTGTTTATAAAGTATATAAATCCAACTTTTTGAAAGTAAGAGCCAATTTGTCAAAGTATATTATAACTTTCCAGTACAAAAGTTCAAATCGCTAACATCTGCAAAATTGCCATCTTTTATCTCTTGCAAAAATAGCCGAGCACACATTTCGGCATCATCGCCAGCACGGTGGTGTGTACCATACGATATAGAGAAATGGTCGCAAAGATAGTCGAGCGAATTACAACCGAAATCATAGATATGTCGGGCGGCACAGAGCGAACAGTAATAATCAATGTCAGGACAAGGTAGATGGTGTAGTTGTAAGGCATGGCGAATACATCTCATATCAAAGGTTGCATTGTGGGCTACCAGTACTGGGCAATCCTTGAGATACGTTGTGATTCCCTCCCATATCTTTGAAAATGTAGGTGCGTAAGCTGTGTCTTGAGGGCGTATGCCATGTACCTGCATATTCCAATAGCTATACCTGTTATCTTCGGGACGCACCAACCACGACTTGGTTTCAACCACTTTTCCTCCTTTTACCACACATATACCTGCTTCACAGATAGATGAACGTTTGGCTGTAGCGGTCTCAAAGTCGATAGCTATAAAGTTTATATTGTTCATTTTTATTTCTTATAGTGGTATAATATATTTTCTGTAAATTGCTTCATCTCCTGTCGCACACTTTCAGGTTCTAACACTTCTGCCATATCTGTTTGCGCTAAAAGTGCTTGATAGAAATCGAACGTAGGACGCACATTCAACTCAAAAGTGATGGATTCATCATCTTGTGCTATGATGCGTTGAGAATGATGTAGGGGTAGACTTTCCAAATAGCAGCAATGAGGTTTCCATGCTTTAAGTACTATCCTTTCAATGGGGATATTCTTGTTGGCTATAATGCCATAACAACCCTCAAAATATTCCTCAATATCGAAACTTTTCTTCATCTTAAAGTGCTTATCGGTTAGCGCCATATCAAGCACTCTATCGAGGGCATAAAGTCGATAGTCGTCAGCAGGGCGGTTGCCACCATCCTCTTTGTTTTGCCTTTGGTTGCGTTCAGAGTAATAAGGACTACGAGCCAGCACATACCATCTACGGTTAATCACTTTCAGATAATAAGGCTCTATCTCAAAACTATTCTCTATAGGTTTACCAAATCCTTGATAAGTGATGTAAAGCATCTTTTCTTCTCGCATAGCCTGCATGATACTGGTTAGCCATTCATGTCCCGAAGGAATATCCTCGAAAAGTATTCGCCCTTCCAGCTTTTTATCAGCTTGCACTTGGTTAAGTACACTGTAACTATCAATCAGCCAAGAGCGTAAACATAGATGTCAGTAGTATTAGACAGAATTATTATACATTATTAAATACAAATACCGTACCATTGCTATGATAAAAATCAGATATACATCACTTTAAACCTATAATTTTACATAGTTAAGCCTTTTGTATCACCAAAACATCTTCAATCGATACAAAGACCTCTCTGCCATAACGGCTTTCCTGGTGGTTGTAAGTGTTGAATTTTGCGCCATTGTCAATATCAATATCCAGTACATTATTCCAGTATTGACCTTCTTGAAGAGGATACCCTGGATCAAGGCAGAAGAGACGCAAATATGCCTTTTGTTCTTCGTAGCCAATCACCGTTATGGCATGACCACCTTTTCGTTTCCAAGAAAAGCCAAGTTCTATTGGTGAATGTTCGTCTAACGAGGATTTGATAATAGCATATAATTCTTGCTTCTTTGCATTTTCAGTAGAATACCATGCGGTGGACACGCACTTTTTGAAGGCGTGCAACAATTCCGTATTCAAGACTTCTAACTCGTAACCTTCTCTGACCAATCCTTTGGCGTTATTCAAGAATGTGTCCACTAAACGACCTTTAGAACTACGGCCATCATGTTTTTTGTCCAAATCTGTAACATCTAATCGTTTTATCGAGCGGTTGATTATTAAGCACATCATCAGACTATAAACAGCACAAGCTCCATCCATATCACCCTGATGAAGGTGAATGAGGTCTTTAGTTCCTGTGGCGACAAGACCATTGGACGTAAGGGAAACCTTATCGATTATATGTATCATAAGCCAAATTACATAAGTTCGACGGCTGTCAGCTCACTACTGGTTTTATAATTGCCAATCAAGTCACCTCGAAAAACTTTTCCAGCCTCCAGTCTTTTACCTTTCTCAATCTTGTGAATATAGAGGAGGTCATTGGGTTGAAGGCTACTGTTTACAGCTTCAATTACCATCAATGCCTTTTTTTCTTTATGCTCAACGACTTTAAATTTGACTGTTCGATCCATGTACTTTACAAGTACCTCGGAGTCCAACTCTAATTCATGGATGTACACGGCGGAATCTTGAAATCCCCAAATACTATCTACGGAACGAGCCAAAAGATAATCATCCCATGTCGAGAAACCCAAGTATAAGGCTATGGTGTTAAGCGTATAAGAGTTGGTACGGTGGTCGTCATCGATATAACCCATTAATCGTTTGAGAGTAGTTACACCGATGGAACGCTGCGTTACGTCCAATATCAACTTGGCCAGCATGTCAAAATCCTTTGCCTGATCAAAGAGCAAACCAGATTTATCTTTTAGGTCGTCAATTACTATATTGCTTAATATCATTATACCGTTACTTTTATGAATGAATAATTATCATCCATGTCGGGAGCCATATCATCCAAACACTTCAGATTTACCTTGTCGCATGAAACTGCGTATTCTTCAACAGGGAGCTGCTTATGAAATCCATCAGAACATAAAAGAAACGTATCTCCTTCTGCAATAGATAGGACTTCAATAGGTATCTCTTCCTTAATTTCATCACCCATGATGGCACGAGTTACAATCGCTGCATACTTCTCATAGATAGAAGAAGTAATGGCCATTTTGTTTGAGAGTTGCTGAACAATAGAATGGTCTGTTGTGCAGAAATCCATTTTGCTCTTGCTAAATTTATACACTCTACTATCACCAAGCCATGTTATGTATGCATAGGTACCTTTAATAAAAAGCACCGCAATGACAGTTCCCATTTTTTTACCACCAATTTCCATCTGTTTAATCATAAGGGCATCATTAGCAAACACTATTGATTCCCTCAAAAGATTTTCAGGAGTATAATTGGTAGTATTCTGCTCCACATACTCCACAATACTTTCAGCCACAGTTTGTGAGGCTATCTCACCATGTGAGTAGCCCCCCATACCGTCAGCTAATACAAATATTGCAGAGTCTGCAGACAGTGAACGATGGATTACATAATCCTGGTTCACTGTTCTACTTCCTCTATTTGAATATTCTATTATGTTCATTCTTATTTTACAGCTTGTATAGTATCTCCACCGTGTTTGGTTACACGAGGACGAATGCTAATCTTTATCGGACGCTGAGTAATCGCTTTATCAGTCGCTTTGTTAGCCCATAGGTAGGCTTCACCCGAGCCCAATGCAGCCATTTCAGTAGCCGTCAGCGTTTGAAGTGGAGTTATAGCCTTTTGAACATGCTTCACCCATGCAGGTGAACTAAAGCGGTGCATCACTACCATCGAACTAAGTTCGATGATTTCTGTAGGCAAACTCATTGGATCCTGACTGGCTATCATGATTGAAACGCCCTTATGACGCATTTCACGAATCGCCGTAGTAATAGAATCTACTAGTTCCTTGTTGTTCATATACTTATGAGCTTCATCAAATACAATAAACTTATTGAATGCCTTACCATCCACAGTCATCACACTTGAGAATATATTGAGCATGACAACAAATAAGCCTAATGCTTCTTCTTTTTCGATAAACTCATCACGCAAGTCAACGATGATAAGTCTGCCCGGGCGAAGGTACTGCCGCAGCTTACAACCATCAGTAATATACTCTTCAGCAAAGTCCAATTTGGTATTGGCCAATGCTCTTTGAGAAGTAGAAAGGTGATCACTATTAGCAACGCCAGAACGTATATTGGCCAGTGACATATTGTGACGACAAGCCTTCATAATCTGTTTCAGTTCTTTGATATAAGCAGAATCATTGCCCATCGCAGCTAAGAGGAACAACCAGTCACGAACCGATAATTCGCCTGAATCAAAGCCAATTGAATGAACTTCCAAATCAGGATATTGAGCTTTGCGCAATTCGACCTGAGCTTCAGGAGCAAGAAGGACTACATCTTTTACTGAATTGGGCTCAGCACCGTATTCAGCTTTCAACTTGGCTAACTGCCCAGCTTCATCATTAGGATATACCATTGATGTGAACTCAGGCGCATAATCCATACTTTCACTGAAATGGAATATCACACCTGCCATGGGTGCTGGCAACTTGTTCACGTTAGAGAACTGTTTGAGCACCATTTCTGTTACAGAACCAATCGTATAGCTCTTTCCTGCGCCTTGCACACCAAAGAGGCTGATGGTATTGCACTCATTGAGGTCCATACCAATAACACGACCATTGGATACCATCTTGCCCAGAACACCGAATTGAGGCGATTCGCTATTCTTACCAATGATAACATCCACTACAGGTTCTTTGTAGTTTGGATCAACCTCCGGAACAACGACTTCATCGTCATGAGATGGTTGCGACGGTATATCCTCTACAGGAGTATCTGTCACAGGAACATCTTTCTCCGGCTTTTCTTCCTTGGTCGGTTCTGTTTCCGAAGGCTGTTCTTCAGCTTCTGGAGTGACTGCAGGAGGCGTTTGAGGTTGCTCAACGTCCTCTTTAGGTTTATCGAATACCACAGAATCGTTATGTTCCTTCTTCTCAGATTTTACTGATTCAGCTGGATCATTATCCACCTTTTTAGGCACAATAACTTCATAGTCAGAATCATCAGTCGGAGCAACCACTGTAACAGGCTTTACTGGCGATTCTTGAGTTGGGCTTGTTTGCTCGGCAGGAACGAAAGTGGGTTCGAAGAAGTTCACGAACTCATTGTCCTGAGCCTCCAATACCTGTGTTTTCAAGTTGCTATTCTCATCAAGAATTTGCTCGATAACAGGATTGCCCATCGTATAAATCACCGTATCACCATAGAAATCTTTCTTTTGGCGCTCAGCCTGCATAAAGTCGAAGATTACGCCAAGATGCTTAAATCGAATAGTATAGCCTTCGGAGAGTTTACTCAAGAACACCTTGTACTCATGAGCCTTGTCCGGATTTAGCTGGCCATATCTCAGTGAACGGTTAATATAGAACTCCAAGAGAGACTTCAACTCAAGCACTTTCAGCTCTCGATCAAGTCTATCATTGCCATCCACTGCAATCTCGAAGTGAGAACGCAGGGCGAAGATGGTATTCTCAATTTGATTTACAATCTTTTGATGAAGTTCGTCTGCTTGGTAATAAGCATTTCTGCATTTAATCTCAACCACATTGAAAAGGATTTCCTTACGGCTGGTATCAATCTTAACCACCAAGTTGTCGGCTCGTTCTTGCTTATCACTATCCAAATCGACAAATAGTTCCTTATGAAGGTCAATAGGAATCATGAAGGATTCTGTTGTGATGCCCTTCTTCTCCAAAAAACGCTTCGTCAACGTGGTACCAATCACCTCAAAACCTTTTCTCGACGTTGTATTCACCTGCATGATGAGTGAACTACTAATTGAACGAACATCCTCAAGAATCTGCTTGAAATTCTTCTTGTCCTCAATGTTGATGCCATACTGCTTGAACAGAGGAACCATCAGTGCTGCGATTTCACTAGTAGGTTTCGTCGTCAAGTAAGATGAGATACCAGTAGCTTCGTCGTTAGGCACATAATCCAACAGATATGGAACGTCAGAATCGCCAAGACAAGGAAGGTCATAGAACTCAGGTCCCATATTCTTGTCAAACGTAACCACCCAGTCACTGCTATCATGAATGAATGACAAGAGCATCATATCATTCTCCTTCAATCGCAACGTTGTGGCTGGCACAGACTCTTCAATGGTTGAAGACAACATCTTACCAATCACTTCCTGCAAGCGAGCAAACAAACTAACTTCAAGGTTGGCGGACTCTGAAACAGGATTAGGCAAGCTCTTGTTAGAATAGTATCTATTCCACACAAAGGTTTTACCCACAGGCTTCGCTTCTACAATATCTCTGCAGATAGTGCCATTCAAGAAGAAAGAACGGCTTAGTTCGCTTGGACGAGCAGGCTCCGTGTTCACAACAAACGGATTCACTAAGAAAGAAAGATGAGCCTGATAGTTATCATGCTTGTTGATAAAATCGCTCGTCTTATTCAAGGAGAAGCGAAGTTTAGGGAACAAGCGATTAGCAGAAGCTTGTGAGAAAACCTCTGCATAGTTTGCAACTGCTGATTCAGGGTCGAGCAAATCCTTGAATGCTTCACCAGATTGCAACATATTCTCATCGGTAAACAGTCTGATTTCATAAGCCAATTCATGACCAATACCAATCTTCTCCAGTCTAACCAACGCCTCTGCAAACGTAGCCGCATCACCTGCATTAAACAGGTTGATAACCAACTTATCAGTATAAGGGTGAGAAACGCTGTAATTAAAAAGATGGCGTACCACCAAATCCAAGTTCACATCGCTATCAATACGCTTTTCTCTTGCTACATTCAGCAACATCGAAACGTATGATTTCAACTGACGACTACCTGAAGAGAATGCCTCCTCTGACTGCGTAGGTTGTGCATAAGCACCCCAACCAAAGGTAAGTTCACCAATGTACTGATATGCTTCCTTTAGAGGGTCATCGCTAAGCACTATCGGTGCCACGTTCATTGGTATTTGCCCTTGGAAAAGCTTATCCAGTTTACGATACCAGGCTTTTCTATACTTAGGTACTTCAATTGTACGATCTTCCCAATCTTGATAAAGTTCGTACAGATTCACCATCCAAGCTAAACGCAACGGATGTAAAGGACTTACCAACTTAATTTGATTCTTGCTGCCGTCAGGCATTTCTACGGATAAGAGAACCGTATCGATGTTCTGCAGCTTAACCACATCGTCTGTATTTAAATCCTTCTCCAATTCCTCATTGAGCCAAGTATTGTACTCAGCAAGATAGGCTTTAATCAGACCCAAATTGGTTGTGAAGTCCAAAGTGCTTGTTAAGCCACTTTCGTCCTCGGCCGATTCTCTAATGATAGCAAAGAGGTCTTCTCTTAAAGCAATTAATTCATTGGGAATATTGACATCTGAGGCAGGCACAAACAGCGGTTCACGATTAGCCGTATCGTTCGGATTCATCAAGTAAGCATCTGTTGGATTTCCGCCTAACAGTGCCTCGACATGACCAAACACATTGGTATTCTTCAAGAAAGTAGATTCCAACTGAATTAACTTCTTTGACAGCTGTATCTGATAGGCATAAGCAGCACCAAAGTCAAAATGATAGGTATTATTCAAGTTACCATCCACCCACATATTACGGTCAACACCATCTGTAGGAATATCCAAGTCTTCATTCTTTGCCAAATGGGCCGAACGATATAGAATAATAGCTTGTGTAAAGCTATTTACCTTAGCTCGTTTATCAATTTGACCTTCGGGCACATCACCATCGTTTACAATGGTGAATACAGCAGATTCGTTGCAATATGCCACGTGGTGTTCCAAACGATATTGTTCCATTTGGAGGTTCGGGCTCTTTTCCTTTGCCTCTTCCCAAGCTGCTTGTACGAGGTCTTCTTTGAACTCTTTCTTCTGTTCGAGTACAATGCCATTCTCATCAAGCGCACGAACACGCAGCAAGTAATCACCTTCATCAAACATGCCATCTGCAATGTTCACAGACATCTTACGTGACGCACGCTTATTCGTGCCAACTTTGGCTTTCTTTATAACACCAACTTCTGAAAAATCGCTGATGTCAACCAGTGCTATTTCAAAAGAAACAATCGCAGGATTATCCTTTGGAGCAGGATCAGTAGTAATGGTAAAAGATACCTTCGACTTCTTCTCGGTAATGATGTTTAACACAAAATTGCCTTCGTCGTCTCTAACCAATTCTTTCTTCGAATCCTTACCCGTGTTCAAGTCAACCATTACCTTTACTGGGCCTGAAGACCCAGTTTCAAGCCATGGAATATTGGCATAGTTAAACTCTGGATGATTGCGCAGAATAGATTCAAACAAAGAATTAGCATCTTCTACAGAATCATCAGAGGTAAGAAAGCTCATAAGGGCACGTTGAATTGTTCCTCTCTCGATAGGAAGAGAAGAAATGCGATCAGCTGCAGTCAAAGAAAAATCAGAGATAATAACTGAAGCCTTTTCTTTGTTCAGCATGAAACGTCTGCGCACAGCATTCTCATCCCTGAGAAGCGCCATGTCAGGCCACATGCCAAACACAAATAATCCATTACCCCATGCTTCATCTGAGAACTGGTTTAGTTCCAAATAAAGTATGTACGAGATTACATCATTCTTGTAGGCATGAACCTCGTCTCTAAGCAGTTCAAATATCTGTGTCCAGCTATATTTCTTTTCCTCCGGAATCTCGTCAATCAACTTTAGAATGAAGGAATCCTGTAGGTCTGATGCTGACAAATTTTGGAACGTAGCATCACCATAAGAGTCTTCTGCTGACGTTCTGCTATTGGTCGGTACCAAGATGAGCACTGCCTTTGTGGGGTCATTTCTCAATTCAATAAGCTTGGTAGCATGGATAAATTCCTCTCCCTTTTCTTCTTCAGAGAGAATGAACACCGACAAATCCTTATTGATGGGGCGCAACAAAGGAAGCAGAACACGAAGTTCTTTCAGCGCGAGGCCTGTAATCTTCATACAATGCCCCGGACGAACTTGCTTCAACTTTGGTGCATACGTTTCAACAACATGTTGTATGAAACGGTCGTAATATAGAGTTCTTATTTCTTCCATTGTTTACATTTTTATAGCGTGGGCGAATCTTCTGTAGGATGCAAGCGTCACTCATATCGGTATAGAAACCAATCTGACGTAGTTTATCCTTAAAAGCTTCAACATTTTTACGGAATGCTTCATTCATTTCCACATCCGCATTGACAAAACGCTTCTCGTTTACACCATTGATGATTAAGCCATACCGGTCACGAATTTCACTGATTAATTCGTCAATCGATAAAGAACGAGTTTCGTAACCACCAGTAGGCTTTTCCTTTAACACAAGGAGCTGCACCAATGTCTCTAAGAGCTTCGAGCCGAGTGCACCACGTCGTGGATGGCGGCGTGAGCGACTATCAGCCAAAAGCATAGATGAAGAGTTCTTCATTGCCACTGCATCAAGAAACTCATGTAAGTAGCGATACTGATAGTTACCCAAGTTTGATTTTTCTAATACATGAACCAACATATCGAAGTAGTCATCTTCAGGAAACAGCTCAAGCATTTCTCTGAAGTCTTCTTTATCAAACTCTTTCTCATCCGAGTTGGGAAGATCCTTCCGGATTCCATTCAAAACGGATTCATAGAAACCATCTGACTTATTGTTCTCTTCTTTCAGTATTCTCAGCGCTTCGTCAATAGAGCATGGTTTTCTGTCTTGAATGATGTCAGCCATGTAGGTAGAACGAATGTATTTGCCAATGCCATTCTGCATCCTTTCTACATCTTTACAGGCGTATGCAGAAACAATGCTGTCCAAATCGTCAGTCACATCAACGAGCATCGACCAGTCGTCTTCTACTTGACGTGAACCTGCATCCACCATCTTCGGAAGCAAGTAAATCAGTTTCATTGCATACAAAGCCAAATGAAAACCACAAAGGATTCTCAGATAGTCAATGAATACGGCTCTTGGGAGCTTATCCTTGTAAAGAAGCAACCGACGAATATCGTCATTGAACAACGTAGCCTGGTCACGGAGGAACGGCTGTGGAATAGCCTCTGCCACTTTATTTAATGTCTTACGCTCACGCAAAGGCTTGGTGATATAAAGAATACCTGTAGTATCTACATCCAGATCTTCACTTGATACGATTTCTCCCGTCTGCTTATCCCAACCCTTACTAAGGTAGCGTACCAATCCATGCATTACTTCCGGATTGCTTCGCAACATGAGATAAAGTTGATCTGAGGCACGGTAGTCACGACAGAATTTACTGTTCTGAACACGAAAACTTAGCAAATGAAGCGGCTTTAATGTTGAGACATGCTCTTTCACCACGTTGCCGCGATTCACCAACTCCAATAGCGAACTGCGGAGCCAGTCTTCCACGCCATCAGGGTTGTCGCTTACGCCATGCATCACACCTTGATTTTCCAAGGTCGCCAAGTTCTCTTTTAGTATGTCAATGGTATATTCTTTACGGAAAGCCATTGATACCGGAGCACCGTCAGCATACATCTTAATAAAAAGATTGGTCAGCACACGGTCTAGCTTACCGACTTAACATCGACATAGAATATTTCCTTATTCAGGAAGGCCTGTACGCCTGTTCCTTTCTTTAGTTTTAATATCATATCATTGCACGTTAAGAGGTTCAATTACTATATGCTTTTGACCATCCAATCGTATAGCAGTGAACTTGCGATTATTCTTTGTCACAAGTATCTCCGAATACGTTTTTGCCTCCAGCAAATTCTTAAATATCTGAAGTTCTATGAAGCGACCACGCAAGTCGTTCACAGAAGGGCTAAAGCCTGCGTGAATGTATTCCAGCATTTCATACAAGTCGAGACTTACCGTCAGTTGGATAAACTTATCCTTTTTATGGCGGAATATCAAACTGTCGCTTTCATACTCGATGTACTTTGTCAAGTATTCAGTCTTATTCACATAGAGCTCGAACTCATCCAATGAGAAACGACGGTAGCTCTTTGAAATGGGGTCTGCCACATTTGAACTTGCCAAAAGAAGATAACCCTTAGTTAGCATTTCATTAGAACAGCCCTCACTGGCAGAAATTGCACTCGCAAGGTCTTGCATAGTTTTGGTCAATTCCTTTGGATCTTCAAGGCGCAACTGCTTTTCAAAAGCACTGGCATATCGATAAGGTAATCTTCTTCTGAAATCAATGGCTCCTTCAAAATATTGATGACGCACGAACGACTTATGACGACTTGTAACAGCCATACGAACATCATCCGACTTCACTTCGTATGCAGGGATAATTTGATTGCAATCATTGAAATCCTTCAGCAAAGAGCGTGTACGGTCGCTGAAGATAATATAATCGTTCGGACGTTTCGTGCGATAGTACAAATCACGGTCGAATGCCGGTAAAGCCACACCTGCAACGTCTGTTTCACGAAGTAACTTTACCAAACGGTCGTTCGATTCCAGTGTCGGCAGCTCGAAGCATTCTACCTTGTTGGGGTCCGGGTATGTAACAGGCGCAGTCAGGTTGAAATAGTAATATTGCCAATAGTACTCAGGTACATTGTCGGCATTTACCAATTCAATCAGTGCCTTTACTTCCCCACACGAATAGTCGCGAGTCAACATCCACGCAATCATCGAGCGCAAGTCGCGCATGGTGATATGGAGTTCACGTTTATAAACGATGGTGCGCACCAACCATTCCAAACGGTTGATGACCTCATCACCAGCGCTGGTATCTTGGAAGGTGTCCACATTGTATTTGATAAAGCAACGGTCGGCCACAGGACAGTTTTGACACTTACCCCACAATTCAGGGCGTGTCAACTTCTTCATCTGTTGTGCCAACAAGCTCGGAGTCTTTGTTTCAGCATCGCGAGCTGTTACAGAGCGAAGGTTCAAGTTTATCACCATCAAACCCGGCAATAACTCAGCATGACCTTCTTTATAGAAGTACTCCTCGATGTTGTCCTGCAGCACACGCAATTCAGGACGCATTGACAAAAAGTCCACCAAGCGACCCTCGTTGATAGCAATCACACGTCCTTCTTGAGCTTGCGTATAATCATTCAGACCATAAAAAGGAGAAAGGAACTCAGCCAATACATCATCATTAGCTTTGTCGTCTTCATCCTGTGAACCATCATAATTTGACTCGAATCGAACACCAGAAATATAGAATTGCGAACCATTGTTCGTGTCAAATTGCTGCTTATCCACGCCCTTATCTTCTATGCGATGAATAAAGGCAGTCTTACCATCACCTGCATTACCAGTAATGATAATCAATTTGTACTTCAAAGCTTCAATATCGGCAATTAACTCTCTGTCCAAGCGAGTTTCAGAATAAGTTAACGTATCAAACGCATGTTGAGCTACGCCAGCACGTGTACCTCCATTGCCATGGCGGCTTTGGCTATATAATGAGTTAATGTAGTCCACAGGATTCCCAACATCTTCTCCATTGTGAGTAACAGAAATGACAGATGAATCCTTTTGCATACCATCCAATCCGATAGTGTTCAGTGCATCCAGCATCTCTTGTGCTGTTTTGAAACGATTATTCTTATCGGTAATGATCGACTTCATCACAAAATCAGCCATCTCATTGGATAGTTTATCATTATAGTTTCGAATATCAGTAGGCAACTTGTGAATGTTTGGACGCAAGTTTCCACCAGGCCATGGATAAGCATGGGCAAGCAGTTCGTAAAGCGTGATGCCAAGCGCGAATGTGTCGGCAGAGCAATCCCAGTCAATCTTATTGCCTGAAACGATAAGGTCAGGAGCCATATAAGGGAAGGTTCCTCCAAACGACTTATCATCTGTCGTAGCCGAAATATTGAAATCAATCAACTTGTACAGCTGGCGTTTGTGCCACATAATGTTGCTGGGCTTGATGTCGCGGTGGTACACAGGAGGCTCTTTGCTTTGCATATAGACCAAAGCATTAAGAATCTGTGTTGCCATCTTGAAAATTTCATCAGCAGGAAGGCGCAAATCACCCTTTGTGTATTCTTGAAGGTTTTCGCCATCAAGCAATTCCATCAAAGTAAAGAATAAACCACCGGGAACGGTTCTGTCGTTATGTTTGAACTCTACAATGTTGGGATGATGTAATTCTTTAAGCGCATTAAACTCATTGATGGCATTATCAATAGAGGCATCCTTCTCGAATATCTTGATGGCCAAGAACTGCTTCTGCATGTCGTGCCATACCTTAAATACTCGTCCAAAGCCACCACGTCCTAATATTTCATGAAGTGTCATGCTGGGAGAAACTTTCATACCAGGCTTCATATCCTTCAGGTACAACGCCTTCTCCGCATGTTGGGTCGAAGTCGTATGAGAAGTTGCAATCGTTTTATGTACTTCTTCATCAATCGCCGCATTGAGGAAGTCAAGCACTTCATCCGCTGTTTGCCAACGTTTATCTGCATCAGCCACAATCGTCTTCTTTACAAACTCATCCATCCATGCAGGTAGCTCTTTCAGCACATGGCTGGGTAGATGGTCTTCAGGAAGTTCACCACCCAAAGCGGTCATAAATGTCAAGACGCTATCAAAAGGTAATTTGCCCACCATCAGTTGGTAGAATACTACACCTAAAGAGTAGATGTCGCTGGCAGACGTTACATCGCCATCCAATAGTTCTGGAGCAGTGAAAGGAGACGACTGATCGCCCGCTGAATTTACTGAGAAACTCAAGTCGATATGCTCTACAAACCATGACATTCTAAAGTTAGCCAAGGCTGCTCTGCCGCCTTCATACACATAAATATTCTCAGGACACACATTACGATGATATACCTGCACCTTGTGGGCTGCCTTCAAAGCGTTCGCCACATCCATGATGATGCTAAGCTTATCGGTCTGCTTAAAAGTCTTTTGATTGAGCTTTGCACGCAGAGAACTCTCATCTTGATAGCGACTTATCTCATAGTAGTAAGTCTGCTCTTCGTTCATCTGGCACTTTGTATTGACAATATAAGGAGAGTCGCCAATCTTCTCCTGTGCCATATAAGCATTTTGCACAGACAGGTTGAGCTGCTGTAGTTCCTTCGGGCTCTTATCGGCTACATCCAGAGGATATTCGCGCACACGGTAACGAGCCGTAGCGATAAACTGCGGAACACAGAGGTACTCCGTAAACTCTTCCGTTTCTTGAAGTTTCTCTTCGATGGTATAGTTGAAAATGGTGGTGCGTTCTGCACGTCTTCTTTCCACAGATTCTCCTGTAAGGAAATCGGTAAGTTGCGCCATCAATGGCTGAATGCCGTTTTCCGAACGTGCCACGAGTTCATGGTTGGAGATAAAATCAACAAGCGCATCCCCAAGTGTGAACGTCTGCTTGTAAGTGTCACAAGTTGGATCCAAACCAAACTTTGATTGCTGAGGATGGCTCAACGTAACCAAAGTAATGATTTGGCCAAAGTTCCAGTCGGGATGTTGATTCTTAATTTTAGAAGCGAGGATGCGGCTCTTTAGTCCGGCTGTCTTATGTGGGTTTGCCACTTCTTGACCATTACGGAACCAAGCATAGTCGTCGCCTTCGAGATTTCCTGCCCAATCCTTATTTTCAATATGGTAGAGGGCATGAGGAGTCACCACAATACAGTCATACTCCCAATACTTCATGATACGGTTTGGTCCCGTAATGGCAATGTTGCAGTTGGGAATGATGAAATAATTGTTGGGCAACTTCACGGACAGATAATCGAGCAAACGCTGTTCACCGGCGTTTACAGGTCCATCATCATGAGGAGGTCTTTTGATTATTGCCATAAATATGCTGCTTTTATTTGTTATTATCAAGTATGTTCTTTAGTCTGCCAATGAGGCGGTCACTCAATATTTGTCTCCGAAATTCGGGATCGAGGTCCACATTCACCGACTCCCAAAGGTCAAACTCACCTTTATGATGGCAGTGCGGACACTCTATTTGTTCTTTATGATACCTTGACATGGGCTATATGTTTTATATTAGTTGGAAGATCTTAAACAATCCGTTATCTTATCTCAGCAAATGACCAGCAAATAGAATCTACGTTATAAAGCATTGATACTCAATGTTAGCCCTAGTACATGGTGCACTTCAGCAAATGGCCAGCAAATAGAAATCGGAATATAGCCGAATTATAACCGAATTATAACCGAATTATAACCGAATTATAACCGAATTTCAATGTAATATGCTTGATAATGAACTACTTGCAAATTCATCCATGAATTATAGCCGAATTATAACCGCAGTTTAGTCAATCCTATTTCGGTTATTCTCCATGTTCTTCCTTCTATTTGAAGTAAGTCTGATACCCCCATCTTAGAGAGCAAACGCCCTAAATACCTTTTCTTTGAAGTAGCATTCATTGAAGCAGGAAGGTTCTTGTGTAAGGCTTCATAAACATCTGCCAACTTAAACCCTTCATTACCAGCATCCCTTGCTAATTGCAGAATGGTTTGCTCAAGCAGTTTTTCCTCAAGCCCCTTTTCCTTGGTGTAATGTCCAATTTGATGCGTCAACTTAGCGACAGTTAGCGAAATAATATAGTTGGGCGAACGTCCTTCTATGAGTCCTTTCTCCTTCAAATGCTTGATGGCATCTTTGGTGACAGGACGATGCTTTTGAATGGCATCCAACCAAACACATTCTTTTAGCGTCAAGTCTGTGTTTGTTTTCAGTAGAGAACTATACTTTTCATCAAGCATCTTACCGTAAATAGTCACGTCAACGCTACGCTTATTATTATCGATGTCATAGTCAGGCATTGGGAAATAGCGATTACGCTGTTCAGCAAAAATCTTTTTGATGCCACGTCCTACGGTATCAATCATGTTGAAGTTTACCATACCTGTGCAAAGACATTCATTACGATAATGGCGCTGAGGGCCTTTATGCTCTAACGCATTCTCGATAGTACCGGGAATGAAGCTGCCGCCATTGCCATAGTACAGTTTGTCGTCGCCTTCCACAAACGAGATGCGTTCTTGAAGCGTATAGTCCTGATGAGCGATGCAATTATGGAGAGCTTCGCGTATGGTATAGTCGTCATACTGCTTCATGGTGTCAGGAAAGAGCGTACCACCAGGCAATTCACGCATGGTTTTGTTACGTATCTTGGCCAAAACTTTATCCACGGTCAAAATAAAGGGAATCGTGAAGTGTTCGTAGTCAATCACAGTCTCATCTTTATCTTCCCATGTCCATGTAATCTGCGCCACAGCGGGATGTATCTTCTGAAGTGAGAGAGGTTTGCCAAGTAGCAAGATGGCAGCACGTGTGAGTTGTCCGTCACGCATTACGCCACTATTAGAGAGAAATTCGTCTACTGTCCAACCATCTATTTCTTCAGCAGGAATCGAAGATTTATGTACCTTCTTATACATGATACGAGCGGTAGCAATAGCCAACTCATCAAGATCATCTATCGTTGCGTTAGGCACCAATTGTGCTGTCCAATCAGGAATTGGTGGCTGTTGGCGTATCTCGTCTTGTTTGGCTTGGTTGAGTGGTTTCAAACTCTCACCATCACGTCCGTATGCAATGCCCTTCCACTTCATTACGATGTTTCGAGGTGTGGCAGGAACCTTGAACAAGAGCACACGTTTGCCTTCCACCTCCAACGGAATAATCTCTCGAAAGATTAATCCGTCAGTGGTATGTTGCGACATATCTTGCTTCAATTTGTTGAGCGCCACTTCACCATCTTTGAAGGAGGTACCAACAATCTCATGCTTCTTATCCCACACGCCAAATACAATCCAGCCAAACTCGCGTTCACGCAAGTTAGCTTCATTGCTGAGGGCAGAGAAGTACTTACCCAATTCATCTATATCGAAGTTGGTTTCAGCCTTCTTAAATTCTACCACTTCATTTTCGGCATGTTCCCATAGGCGGGTGAATATTTCTATGTTTTCGTCCATATGCTAATTCTTTTTTGAGGTAGTCCAACTTTCGATTTCTTTTTCTACCATCGAGATGGCTTTGCGTTCATTGCAGTTTGCTTGATAACGCTTGGTATGAGCTTCTCGAACCAATCTATCAATTTCCTGCATAGAATCGCTGTCAATTAGAGGAACAGGTATCTCTAACAACATTCTTGGTATAGGTCTACAAAGTTTTGTCCCCGCCTGGGTATTACGTATGAGTCTAAAACCATAGTCTGTATCAAGCCAAGCAAACAAATAACCTGATGTAACTTCTTTAGTAGTCTTCATTCGTATAAATTCACCTGATACTAACTGTCCGACAAGGTCTTCATTAGCAAAAATCACATGACAGAACTTCTCGCTATCGCCAAGTGTACCAACACCAGCTATTAGAACTTCGCCATATTCAACTAAATTATCGGTCTTTACCCTACGTTTTGAGATGCGTTTACCTTTTATGATTGCATCAAATATATCTGACTGGTTAATTAGCATAATACCATTATTCCCAGAAACCTCTACACGTGGGAAAGAGCCAGTTGAAAACACATCATTATATAGTAAAACCTCTTTAAGAGGAACAGTACTTTGTATTTTTGATTTAGTGTTCAATATTCTTCTTGAATAGTTGAACGCATTAATAGTAGTCGTAGTAATTTCTTTTTGTTTTATTGAAAAGCATGAAACCTTTCTGTCGGCAGAACGATGACCATAGTAGTCATAATCTTCTGATACAAGATTATCTAGGCCTGCTTTTTCTTTCAAGAGATTTTTGCTCTTTTCAAGCATATCTGCCGCTTCCTCTCGCAATCTTGCAGACTCTTGAATCAAATCATCTACTTCTTGCTGAAACGACTCAGGAAACTCTGGAATTGGCAACTCACCAATACTGTTTGAATTCAACGTAGGAATCACAGAACCATACGTATTGGTGGTTAATAGCATCTTGCCTTCATTTGTCGCTAAGTAACTATATAGCATGCCAGGCTTAATTCCATCGGGGATTAGTCGCATTACATGCTGAGAAACCCAACATTTAGCTAATTCACGATTAGCAAAAGCTGTTTCACCAACAGTACCTCCGCATGTAACCAATGTCCAGCCTTTCTTTATTGCTAAGATTTCATGATTAGGTGTGGTGCTTTCTTTTAGATATTTACCCGAATCATAAGATTGCTTTTGAATATCAGCTCCACCTAAAAAAGGCGTTCCACTTGAGGTGTAGTGCCTTTGGAATATTCCTGGGCAATATATATTTGAGGTTACATCAAAAATTGACCTTACTTTGTAAGGTGCATTTTTTATCAACTTACGAACTTGCAAGCCGTCACTAAGATGGAACTTTCCATCTATGCGCATTGTTTTATACGTAAAACTGCTGTTTACTATAGTGGTTTTCATTACTGATGCTCCTCCACAAATTTAGCATAAGCCGCAGCCACTTCGGGCAGATCGTCTGCCAAACGCTTGATACGTTCACGGCGGCTGCGTACAATTTCGCGTCCGTTGTCGGCATAGGTTAGCCATTTCTTCTCGTGGGCAAAGAGAATCTCTGCACCGTCTTCATCCTTTTTGTAGATGGGTACACCACGACGATCTCTACCCACTTGTTCTACAATGGCCATAAACACATCGTAGTCTTCCTTGTCAAGCGGAACAAGCAGTTCCTCGGCAGTCTTCTTCTGAAGGAATAGCAACGATGCCTGTACACCCACCTGAGGCAAGAAGGTCTCAACGGGGAGGTCCACTGATGCCAAGAGCTTGAAGTGTTCTAAAATCCATTTGCGCACGCTTTCGGTGTTGGGGTTACCCAAAATGCCATCAGGTAGCACAATACCCATCTTGCCGCCGGGCTTCAAGAAGTTGTAGCAGGCTTCAATGAAGAGCACTTCAGGAGCATTGCTATTCAACGCATAACGACGAGCAATCTCCACATCCACTTCCACTTTGGCACCAAATGGTGGGTTGGTGAAAATCATGTCGAACTTACCCTGTGCATTGTCCTCAGATGTGCCAAACGGAAAGTCCTTGTCCTTGCTGTGCTTGATGCTCTCATTGACAGCTTCTGCAATAAGTGGACGGTCGGGCTTATCACCTTGCGGATAATCCAGTGAGTTGATGTTGAAGATATTGCTATGACCATCACCTGCCATCACCATGTTCATGCGCGCTGCCTTCTTCAAGTCGGGGTCGAAGTCGAAACCGAAAATCATCTTTTCGGCATAGTTGCGAACTAATTCATCCACCTCGGGCGTATTAACACGTGCTGCCAAGCGCACATCGTCCAATTCAGGATAAAGGTTGCGTGTAATCTTGTGACGAACATGGTCGAGTACGGTCACCAAGAAACCACCCGAACCACAAGCGGGGTCGAGTACACGGGTGTTTGGTCGGGGTCGAGCATCTCCACCATACACTTGATGATGTTGCGAGGAGTAAAGAACTGACCGGCCTCCTGTTTTAGAGTGTTGCTCACAATGGTTTCGTAAGCCGTACCCTTCACATCGACCGTCGCATCGAGGAAAGAATACTTTGCCAACTCAGCTGCCACGAAAGCAAGGCCACGGTCGGAAAGCATAATCTGCTCCGAACCGTCAAAGACATCACGGAATACTTGGCTTTCTTTCAATTCTTCAAAAAGGCCACGAATGCGGTCGGCCACAGCCTTGCGGCCCTCTTCGGTAAACTGTTCTTTCACACCTACCCAAAAACGGCGACGGTAACTGATACCTTCTTTGGCATCCATATTGCGACGCTTTTCATCGTAGAGTTTGCAGAAAATGAGGTTCAACAATTCCCAAAAGGCCGTCTTCTTCATACCCTCATTGCCATAGATGTAGTCGTGGCAGCGTTTGAAAGTCTTGATAAGCGACTCATTGGCCGGCTTACGCGGCATGGCACGGTCGCCTTGCGCTTCGAGATCGGCAAGCGTTTGGCCATTGGCAGGAAAGTCCGAAATGTCTTGGGTCTCAGCTTGACCAAAGTCATCTTCCGTATAATAGCGATAATGCAAGTCCTCACCATTGGTCCAGCAGCCAAACTCACAGTCTGTGAAAGTAAGGATGTTGTCAAGCATGGCATCCACGCCCTTCTTTGCATCGGTGGGTTTCACCTTTGCATCCTTAGCCACCACCACAAAGCGAATCAGATTCTCTACCACATGAGCCATGCCTGCCTCAAAGATAGCCAAATCAACCGCTTGAGCCCGACTCTTATCTGAATCAGGCTCTTGTATGTCACTCTGAAGTCACGTTCCATGTCTTCAGGTGCAAATCCATATTCTTCAGCCATCATATCAATCATTGACTGAAGTGTGAGTTCTTTATCTGTCGCTTTCACGACCTTATTGGTGAGTGCACAAACTAATTGGTTATCTTCCAATACCAGCTCGTCTTTTTCTTGTGCATTATCTACCGAAGTTGTCTTCTCTGCCATAATTTACAAAATTACTGTCTTTGTTCCACATAACCATATCCAAGTTGGTCCATCCTCTGATTAGCAGAAGATTAGTCTGGATTGGTCTTTATCTCACTCTTCGCAAGATGGAGCGCTCGCTGAGCCACACTGTCTGACTCGTCCTTTGTGACATTGATGATTTTATCTGCCGTCCACAAGGAACGCAGTTCATTCTCATCAACCTTGAGTATCTTCGCCATAGGCTTAATATACTCATCTCGGAAAGGTCGAATACCTCTCTCTATCCTGCTATACATCGGTGCATCCACACCAATTGCGTCTGCCATTTGACGCTGCTGTACATTCAGCTCTTCTCGGAGCTGCTTAATACGCGCGAGTAACATGTTTGAGTTTACCATGTGACCAAATTATATCATTAGTACTCTACAAAGATAATACATAATTGTCAAAAACAGACAAGTTTTATCCAAAATCTTCATTTTCAGCTTTATTTCCTTCATAAACATGCTATTCAGCATATATCTATGGCTATAACCTTATTATATAGCATCTTATCCATGTTAGTCCATGTTATATAGATTCCATGGTTATACGAAATGTTTGCTATAATTTTGCTTCCAAAAAGAACAAATAACCCCATAGCTGAACATTCTATCATCTTACTATTCTTAGGAGATATGCGATAGAATTCCTCCCAGCAATATATCAAATTTGGTATAAGTTTATAAATCTTTAATTTATTTTGGTTGCAAAGTTATATACTGGATATGCCAAAACGCAGCATATATTTAAAAAAGTAGTTATATTGTAGTTATTATATATCCTACATTATAACTACTCGTTAATCCTTTCTCTTTCACCGCTTTACCTTTAATGTAGTTATGTAGTTAGATATAACAGTGAAAGAAAAAGGATATAATCAGTAGTCTGTATAACTGCCACTCAGCACCCCTGTGTGCCACCTGTATCAACAATAATAGGAATGAATGTTGGCGCAGGAGATTGCAGCCTTTGGCAGAGATATTTTCTAAACATACCTGCCTCTACGCTGTTAAGATGAAAGGAAAGGGCGATGATAATGGGCAAGGGGCAGAGTGGCGCATAACTCTCCACGCTATCCCCCTGCTTACTTATGCTGCTGGTAGCATTACCTGCTTCTATCTCATAATATTTTAAGCACATAGTCTGTTTTATAAGCCTGACCTTGTGATTAACTTTTTGCCAACTAACTCCGAAAAACTTTGCCAGTTCGCCCTCTGTCATAGCAACCTCTCCCTTTCCTTGACGAATAACACGCATACCATCGCTCCACTCAAAAAAACTTCGCTCGATAACTTTTCTTATATTGTCATCGGACTGATTACACTCTGACTTTCTTTGGTCGTCCTTTTGATGATGCTTTGCTTTCATATTTACACCTCTTTCATTGATTATCTGTTATCATTTTTTGATGCCTGAAAGTTCACTTTCCCCTCTAACCTTACACCACTGTTTTATATGCAGTCTTTTCAATTATCCCATTCGTACACTTATGCTTGGCGATGAGCCTGTTCATATCCTTGGAAATTTTGCAGTCCGTTACCTGCGCATAAATCTGCGTACTTGCAATTGATGCGTGTCCCATCATCTTGGCGATGCTCTCAATGGGAATACCTGCACTTAGGCACATCGTTCCGAAGGTATGCCTTGCCATGTGATAGGACAGACGTTGCTTAATACCACAAGCCTTGCCTACTATGCTTAACTTCGCTGCTAATACACTTCTGCTGCAACAGGGTTGAAAGATAAGACGATTATCCATATTCGTGTTATTGCTTTCTTCTTTCACCGCTTGTAGTTGCCTTTGTTGCTCGATAATCGTCTTGGCAATGGGGTGTAACGGCACAATAAACTCCACCTTGGTCTTCTGACGCTCCTTTCTTATATACATCTGTCCGTCCGCTGCACTCTTGATATGCCCAAACTTCAAGTGTTCCATATCTGCAATAGCTAAACCTGTGAAGCAGGAGAAGATAAACATCTGTCTGGCAAGCTCGGCATCACTATCACATATCTTCATAGCCATCAGTTTTTTCACATCACTCTTACTAAGAAAGCGGATAGCCTTTTCCACCTTTTCATATTCTGCATGCTCAAATGGATTATAACGAATGATGCGCTGGCTTACCGCACGGAACATTAAACGGCTCAGCCAACAAAGATAATTGTTGATAGAAGAACCTTTCAACCCTTTCTTTTTAAGAAAGAAGCGGTATTCTTCAAACAGTTCCTCCGTTATACTTCGGATTTCTATATCCTTACTCTCTAAGTCCTTTATAAACTCGCACAGCATCCTGTTAGCATAGCAAAGGTTAGTGTATGTACCTTCTGCCTTTGATTTGCCCACACCTACCTTTACCGATTGTAGTTCTGTATTGCTAAGCTCCAACAAAGTGGTGGGAGAAGTTGCTATGCCTTGCAATCTGTTTAAGCAGTTCAGCACTTACCACTCCGTCTTTTAGGAGCAGTTCCCGATAGGTCTTTTCCACTTGCTCTCTGAATGATTGCAGTCGAAGATTGGTTTTCTTGTCCGTTGTTATTCCTTGTTTTGAGTTCCACTCCGCAGGTTTACATTCTTCGTTTGTGGTAATGACTGACTGCTTACCGTCGATTGTGATACGGCAGAGTATGGAAGTCTGACCATTTGTTTTGGTCTTTTGCCTATTGATATAAAACAGTGTCTTGAATGTACTTCTCATCATGTTTTTAGTTTTAATGCTACTATTGCTAAATACTCATCTGCATATCCTCCGTGAAAGAAAGGAAACGTTCAAATTCCACAAACAGCTTTTGTGGCGTAACCTTTGCATACCGTTCGGTCATACTCACGTTGCTATGCCCCAACATCTTACTTACCGTTTCTATTGGTACTCCTTGTTCCAGTGTGATGAGCGTGGCAAAGGTATGTCTTGCCGTATGCGTGGTAAAGGGAAAGGCTATGCCTGCTCTTAGGCGTAATGCTTTGAGATACGATTGATAGGTGGCATATTTCATCTGTGGCAATAGACTTTCCCTTTCATCGCTCTTGTACTTCTCTATTATCCTGATGGCTTCGGGTAGCAACTTGATACGGCAAAGTACGCCTGTCTTCTGCCTGTTAAACTTCAGCCAAAAGCTTCCCTCGTCATCACGCATAAGATGTGCCTTACTTAGTTCCATCAAATCACAATAGGCTGCACCCGTATGGCAGGCAAAGACAAACAAGTCCCTTGCGGTTTCCATTTCTTCCTCCAACTCTTCAAATTGTATGTTCATTAGTTTATCAAGCGAACACCTGTCAAGAGCTTTGGGAAGTTTCTTGTCGCCTTTGCTTACCTTGACTTTGTCAAACAATAAAATATCGGCTAATCCTTCACGATAAGCCAATCTGCACACCGTTTTCAAATGGGTTGCAGCATTATAGAACGTACTTTCCTGAAACCCGTAAATCCCCATAAAGTATTGTTGGAAGTCGTATATGAATTGCTCAGTAAGCTGTGAGAAAGCCAAATCAGCAACCTTATACTTCCTTTGTATAAAGTTCTGCAAATGGGTACGAGTGGAATAGTAGCCAAATATACTTCCCTCCTTGATGTCAATGCCGATATGGTTTTCTTTCTCTTTGATGAGCCTATCCATTCTTTCAATAAGCATACATTTAGATTGAACGCTTCCTTGAAATTCCTCTTTTATATCAGTTGCATCAAATGGGCAACCTTTGGATAGCAGAGACTGATAGGCTGTTTGGACGGATAGCAGCAGACTTTCCAATCTGGCATTCACTTCCACTGCCTCACGGCTCTTTCCGTCCATTCTACTTTCACGGGGATTCCACAAATCGGGATTGCAGGACAGCTTGCAACTGAACTGCGCAATACTCTTTCCAAGCGTAATACGTCCCATAATGGGAGCTTTACCCTGCTTATCCTTTCCGCTCTTTTTGAGGTAGAGCAACACCTTCATCTTTTCTGTTTTCATACGCCTTAATTTTTATGGGCAAAGTTACCCGAATTAAAGCGTTCTTTACTTATGCAGAAAATTGCCGACCAATGCAACAGGCACACGAGAGAAAATAATTTCAGTTATCTACCTCTGCTTTTAGTTACCTACCTCAAATCTTGGTAATGATTTAGTAACTGAACTTTTGCTTAAATCCGCACTTTCCTGCCTTTTACAAATAGAGCAGTTTTATGCAAATTATTTCATATCCTGTTCATTATCAGTCAGTTTGCACAAACTTCGATTTTTCTTTATTTTCAAGGATTAGTTGCCTTCTAAAAGGGCGTCTTTTAGAAGCCAAAAGAGCATGTATTCAAAATTATGATGTGAAAAATTATAACAGAATAATAAGTTATTAGCCTAATTAGCCCAATTGGACTAAATAGCCTAATTAGGCTAATAGGAATAAATTGCTTGTAGACGACAGATAGACATCACACCTAATTACATTTATCATATAGTTTACCTCCCCCCTTATAAAACAATCTTATTAGAGGTAAGCTTACCATGTATGTGGATTAATCTCATTCTATTAACAATCTACACATTTAACGGAAGAACCTAAATTAGCCGTTAGCTTTATTTTATTCAGCGACAATAACAAGTCTCTAACATCTCTATCAACAATGTATCAGATACCCAGATACGTTTGGTATAACCAGTGAACACCGCAGCTATCGACTTTTTACACAACTCAAGATGCTGTTTAGAAATGAAGCAAATCACTCGTAGTAATATGATAAACGAATAAAGGTAGATATGCTGTTTATGTGTTAGAACGCCTATTTTACTAAAGTCTATAAATTCACACCTACTTATTAGGAAGACCACACAGGAGAGTATTCAATTAAAGTCTTATCGTACAGCAAGATAGCACAAGCTACGAAGGAGTATCCTAAACCAAATTCTACACGCTGAAAGACATTACTCAAATATATGCAAAATAATCTGTATGATTTACGATGGGAGTTAAATGTTTTTGTTATCTTTGCAGATGTAACAAACTAATGCACGATGAACAGAACCAACAAAGTATTACTTATTTATACAGGTGGCACCATTGGTATGGGACACAACCCACGGACAGGTGCATTGGAGCCCTTAGACTTCAACCATCTTGTTGACAACGTTCCTGAGTTCAAACTCATCCCTACGGAGGTCGATACCTACCAGTTCGACCCTCCTATCGACTCTTCCGACATGTCACCCGTGCGTTGGAAGCGGTTGGTAGAAGTGATTTCCGACCGCTATGACGAGTATGACGGTTTTGTTGTCTTGCATGGTACAGACACGATGTCATACACTGCTTCAGTCTTGTCGTTCATGTTTGAAAACCTCACCAAGCCTATCATCCTTACAGGTTCACAACTCCCTATCGGACAGCTACGTACCGATGGAAAAGAGAACCTCATGACAAGTCTTGAATTGGCATCTGCTCATCACTTAGACGGCACCCCAATGGTACCCGAGGTTTGCATCTACTTTAGTGGACATCTCCTACGAGGCAATCGTTCAACAAAGCAGAATGCAGACGAGTTTAATGCGTTTGACACCTTTAACTATCCTCACCTTTGCGAAGCTGGAGTCAATTTCAACTTTAACGAACACAATATCTTAAAGCCAGACTTTACGAAGCCAATGGTGCCACACTTCGAGTTGGATAACAATGTGATTATCTTCTCTCTCTTCCCTGGTATCGAAGAGCATTTGATTCACCACATGTTTGATGCGCCAGAGTTGAGAAGTATTGTCATGCGTTCATACGGAAGTGGAAACGCTCCACAGCAACCTTGGCTTATGAACATACTTCGTAAGGTTTCAGAACGTGACGTTATTGTGGTTAATATCAGTCAGTGTATCAGCGGACAAGTTGAGATGAATCGTTACGATACGGGTTATCAACTCAAGGACACTGGTGTTATTAGCGGTTATGATAGTACAGTTGAAGCTGCTGTAACAAAGTTGATGTATCTGCAAGCTAAGTACAACGACACTGAAACAATCCGCAAATACATGAATCAGTCGATTGCAGGCGAAATCACTATCTATAATTGATAGAAAACTACGAACAACTTGATAGAAACAAAACTGCCCAATATTCCCTACTCTCCTTACAAGTCTAAAAACATAGAAAGGAGAAATAAAAGGGAATATTGGGCTGTAATATGATTATTAGAACTTATTGCAACGCTCGAAGAAGCCGATTTCTTCAAGCTCCTTCTTCATCCGCACCTCTTCTTCATCCGTCATATTCTGGAATGGAACACGGTTAGGACCAAGGTCGAAGCCCATCAACTTCATAATACGCTTACCTCCAACGATATTGCCACGGAAGTGACAAATGACGTTGATAACCTCCTGTGAGAAGTTCTGCTTCTCTCGAGCGGTCTCGATGTCACCCTTGTTCCATGCCTCGATGATACCTGTCAGCTCACGACCATTATAATTGGTTGTACCACCGATACCACCTTTAGCACCGCCTTGAGCAAGACTTGGGAGGATAGTCTCGTCCTGTCCGTGTAGCATATCATACTTTCCATCCTTGTAAAGACGGCATTGATTATACTCATAGAGGCTCTCGAAGGTGTATTTGATGCCTGCGAAGTTAGGGATACGACCATCGACAGCCTTCAAGAGGTCGAGCATTGGCAAGAAAGCACCATTGAAGGCAGGGATGTGATAATAGTAGAATGGAAGTGAAGGAGCTGCTGCTGCTATTGTCTCACAATATTTCACTAACTCCTCAATACGCCCAATCTTTGGGAAAGGAGGTGCCATAGCACCAATACCCCATGCACCTATCTTCGCTGCATGTTCGGCCAATCGCACACTCTCACGCAGGCAGCAACTACCCACGTGCACAATGACCTTGAAGCCTTCTGGGGCTACCTCTATCCAGCGTTCAGCCAACTGCATGCGCTCTTCTGTGGTGAGCATGTAGCCTTCACCAGATGAACCATTAATGAAAACTCCCTTCAATCCGTTCTTTTGCAGCATTGCTGCATAAGCCTCTATAGGCTCAAGATTGACATCGCCATTAGCATAGAATGGCGTGAACGGTGCGTCAATTAATCCAATAATCTTTTCCATAAACATTGTTGCCCTCCACCTTTAATCCTCTCTAAAAGGGGGTTGTATGCGTGGGAGAGGCGATTATATGTGATAATAATAAGCAATTATAAACATTTCTTACTCCATATTGTCGGTTGTTGGTCGTAGGCAAGAGAGCTGTAAGACCAGTGCTAACACAACAATACCACCTAAGATAGCAAAGCCAAGACCGAGGTCACCTCCATCCGTCCACTTGCCCAACACCTGTGTAACAGCAGCTCCCGCAAACACGCCCGTCATGTTCATAATGCCATAGGCAGTACTGCGATACTTCGAAGAAATGAACTGACAGAGGATTGGCATATTGTTGGCATCAAACATACCATAGCCAATACCAAAGCATAAACCTGCTCCGACAACTGACACAAGACTATGGCCGAAACCCAAGAACATAAGTGCCGGAACAGTAAGACCGAGTCCTATCGCACTGGTATAGACACGTCCGCGTAAGTTACGCTGTACCCAACGGTCGGAAATAATACCACCCATGATAACACCGATGAACGATGACACGGCGATTGTTATCGTTGACATTGGTCCTGCACTTGACATAGGAATATCCAAGCTATTAGCAAACAGCGTTGGCAACCAGTTCTTTGTAGCCCAACCTGGGAGACTTGGTACGGCAAAGTAGAAGAGGATCACCCAGAAAGCCCATGTAGAGAAGACAACCGACAGACCACGGAATGGATTCTTGTTAGCTTTCGGTTCGTCATGTGAAATTGCTTTCTGTCCGTGCTTAGGATTCTCCTTTAAGAAGAGCAGTAATACTACTGAATAAACAATACCGATGATACCAAACCAATGGAAAGCGGCATGCCATGAGAACATCGCTGCCAAGGTTGCACCAAAACCACCGACAGCCTGACCTACATAGAGGCCTGTCATGTGAATACCAATAGCCAATGAGCGTGACTTCCCCTCATGCCAATCGGCAATAAGAGACAGTGCTGCAGGAATATAAAGTGCCTCGCTGATGCCCATGAAGGCTCGAAGCCAATAAAGCTGGTCGAAACTCTCTGCATAACCCATAAGATAAGTCACGGCAGACCACACGAAGATACTACCAACAACAAGCCACTTACGATTGACACGGTCGGCAATAATACCCGCAAAGGGGCTCACCAGTCCGTAAATCCACAAGAAGACGGCCATCAAAGCACCGAATGCTTCTGCGTGATTGAGTTCTGCAATATCAACTTTCATAGCTTCCTGCATCGTCGACAACATCTGTCGGTCCATATAATTCAGCAGGGCTACAAACCAAAGGAGGGCAACCAATACCCAAGGATAGTATTTTTTCATAAGAAGATTACTGCCCGCTCCCACCTCTCTATCCCTTGTCATGGGCAATAGTCGATTGTTTGTGAGATGTGATGGGCGATTAATAAATTATTGAAAGTCCTTTCTAACTCCCTTTCTGTAAGGGTAATATCTAACGATTATGACTAATAATAGACTTCTTTCTAAGTCTTGTCTCTATGCTCTTCTCTAAGAAGAAAGAACCAAAGGCATCAGCGTTTCGGATACTTCACAACCTTATTACTACGCACTCTTGGCTTTAACTCGCCACCAATCACGTACAAGCCATGATGGGTCTGGGCTAAAGCAGCACCAGCACGTGCCGTTTCCGAACTCTTATAGAGCACCTTCCAGCCCGCTTTATCATAGTATAAGGTGTAGGGATTAAAGTGATACCACTCGACAGGGTGACTCAGATAATCGGGTTGAGGATGATTGACAGCCGACAAGAACACGTCTTTATTAACACCTCCCATGACCAAGAGCTGGTCGCTACACAGGTTGATAGCTGCGCCGCCACCTACGAATAGCGGTTGATTCATATCGTCCTTCGGTCCTTCAACTACCTGCCATTCATCTGTTGTCTCGTCATATATGCATCCATCCATCGCCAATTTCGCTTCCTCACCATTTCCTGCAGGAGCGAAGCCACCGAAGAGACAGAAACGATTATCACCCATACTACCAGCTACAGGCTGTACGCGTGCCATACCTGGGAACGGTTTTACGTCCTGCCATCCAGCTGAAAGATTATCTAAATCAAGGCGTAACACACGATTGGAAGCCTTACCGTCCATCGCTCCTCCTGCTATATAGAGATGTTTACCGACCAAAGCACCAGCCATATTATCCACTGAGCAAGGCATAGAAGGGAGAGTCGAAACTTCAGCTTTACCATCAACAAGAGTTACACGATAAACTTTTCCATAGCTTCCGTCGTTATTCATTCCGCCTACAACAATCATACTGTTGTCGCAAGTCACAGTAACACCATAAGCCAAAGGTTCAGGCAAGTGACCAACCAACTTCCAATTCAGTTGATTTCCATCGTCAGTTTTGGTAGCATAAATACCACGATAATAAACCTTCTTACTATCGGGAGCCAATGTATTCACTGGGAAGTTACATCCACCAGCCATAACAAGTTGGTCATCAATCCTACCTGCATAACAGGCAGACACACCCTGTTCGATACCTACCTCATCGGTAGGAAAGCCACGCATCACCATTAGGCTATCGGCATCAGAAGCATTTGCACCCAATCCCGTCAATAAAGTTATCGTTGTCATTATTAGGTTTAATTCTCATCGTTTTAGGTTAAAATATCGCTTGGGTTACCCCCATCTTACTATAAAACAACTACATCATTGCTTTTACTTATGCTTAACACATAAAATCCATACCGTATTCTTTCCTCCTACAAGCCCCATACTGACGGCTTACACCTATCTTTCTGAGAGGGTAATCACCCACTTTCAGACTCCACAGACCTATCAATTACGAATTATTATCACGAGAGGAAGAATTTATTTTCATGAAAGAAAATATTTATTGTCATGAAGAAAAATATTTTTTTTCATGAAAATAATTCGAGCTTAACGTAATGTTGGGACAATAGCAAGGTAGATTACGTCATGATCAGTACGGTTCTCAAACCAATGGAAGTGACCTTCTGGACAATAGTGAAGCTGCCCTACCCTCGCAGTCTCGGTCTTGTCATCATAATGAACAGTCAGTTCACCACTGATAACATACATTGCTTCAAACGAGCCAACATGCTGGTGCTTCCCACTACATGCTCCTGGACGCAAAGTAGAGTACATGATACGAGCCTTATCATCCACAAAAGCACGCACGTCTAACTTACCCTCACCTCCTTTGAAGCCTTCAATATGCTCTTCCGCAATCTTGTCAAAATCAATAATCATAATGTATGGTTTTTTATTCGTATATGAAGATAGTGCAAAAAGACGCTATAAGCGTTCACTCACAGATTGTCTGATGCTGTCTATCAAGCGCAAAGGTAAGAAAAAAAGCAGAGACCCCGACAGGAGATCTCTGCTTTTTTATATAGTTTTACCTTACAGATTAGAATGTATAACGTAATCCGATCTGACCACGCCAACGGCTGTAGTAGTCGTTATAGTTACGTGTTGCATAACCACCTGTGAACTGATAACGACCGTTTCTCTGGTAGTTAACAGGGCTATAGTAGACACCGAAGCCGTCACCATAGGTGTGACCCCAGTCCTTATTCAAGAGGTTACCAACATTGATGATATCGAAGCTCAACTCAAGAGAGTTAATCTGACCAGCCACCTTGAAGCTATATTTCTGTGCAAAGTGTACATCAAAGTGATGTTCGAACGCCAAGTTATCAGCATAACGCTTGTAGAATTCACCACGATGCTTCTTCATGTAAGAGTCATTACCAATCCAATGCTTCATCATCGCACGCTGCATATCAGCCGTCAACTTAGGAGCTGTGAAGCCAGAACCAAATACTGCGTTAGTAAGAGCATTAGCTGAGAAGTTCGTCTCCTCGAACTGCATCTTATCAATCTGCGCATCTGTAGGAATGAAGAAGAGGTCGTTACCGTTCGCACCATCCTCGTTAACGTCACCATAATAGTAGATACTATATGGAGAACCACTCTTAGCTTGATAGATAATACCCACAGTTGTCTGCCATTGCTTCTGTGCTCCATAGTTTACATGATAGTAAGCAGAAGCCTGAATGCGGTGAGGAATGTTATAAGCAGAGTTGCCCAACTCTGGGTCGTTAGGGTTACGATAAGTATAATTAAATCTCCAGTTGCTCTCAGCAACAGATGATCCACCATTGTTCACACTCATTGACTTTGTCCAAGTGTAGCTTGCCATCAAGTCAAGACCGAAGTCGAAATGCTTCTCACCCTTCAAACTCAAGTTTACTGTGTAACCCTTTGAAGTGTTGCTAAGCTTATAGACATTTGTATATGGACTACCTGCAGTCACCTTAGAAAAGAGTGGACGATTGTCTTCTACTGGTACGCCAGCACTGCCATAGACCTCTCCTAAAGTTCTACCTGTCTGTTCGTAAGCAAGGTTCTCATACAGAATATCATTCATCGTCTTTGAGTAGATAGCCTCAGCTGTCCAATTGATACCCAACACATCGAAGTCGAAACCGAGGTTGAAACGGAGGTTCTGCGCATACTTAAAGTTATGGTCGTAGACGTTGATAGTCTGACTTCCTAATGCTTTCAGCTTGTTTGCATTTGCTTCCTGGCCATTAGGATCGAGCAAAAGTTCCAATCCTGTTGGAGAGTTAACATTGAATGATGATACCTGAATACCTGTGTTAGCATAGTTATTACTAATCCAAACGAATGGGATACGACCAGTGAACACACCAACACCACCACGGAGAATATATCTGCGGTCCTTGTTGATGTCCCAACGGAAACCTACTCGTGGACTCCAAAGAGGCGTACTTGCTAAACGCTGGTTGGTCTTTACGTTCCAACCCTTGGTGTCTGCATACTGAGCAAAAGGCTCATTAGCGGTAGGAGTGTCTATGATGATAGGGATATCCATACGCAAACCGTAGGTCAACTGAAAGTTAGTTGTTGCATCCCACTTGTCCTGTGCATAGAAACTTAACTGTGCTGCACCAAACGAAGACTCCCAGCGTGGGTCGCCTGTTACGTCTACATTAGCATGACCGTAACGGTATAGATTGATATAAGACTTCCTTGGGTCGATAGTTCCATTTACATAGTCATTATAGTAGTTGACGAAAGAGTCATAGTTCTTAAAGGTGTAACTACCAAAGAGATCTTGAAGGAAAAGGTTTGTAAACTTATACAATTCGTTGTGAGTACCGAATGTAAAGGTGTGATTACCCTTATACCATGTTAGGTTATCCTCAAGTGTATAGATGTCTTGATCCAAGCGGTTGGCCATAGAAGAACGCTCGATACCTAAGTTAACTGCGCCACCACCTACATTATTAATAGTAACGTTTGGATACTCACCACTGATAGCACGGTTGTCTCTTACACGTACATAGCTGGCACGAGCCTCATTGGCTACAGATGGAGAGAGGCGACTCTGCAACTCAGCTATGAATGAATTGGTTGTGCTTTCGAATGGGAAAGCATAGCTACTACCATTGATTGATGTGCGTGAACCAGCATTATTCAACTGCACAGCGTCAACAAGACTCCAACGCAAAGAGGCTTTATTGGTCTCATTGATATTCCAGTCGAGCTTCAAACCAACCTTGTTACTCTTCGTATAGATGTCACTGGTTGAGAGAGCTATTGGGAAATTAACTCCTTGACGATTAGCGATGTCAGCTATCTTCGTCAAGATGTCGTTTGCCTTTACAGCATCAACAGCTGACTGCTCAGAGCCTAATGTGTAAAGATTAGGATAGGTCTTGTTGGTCTTCTCATAGTTAGCAAAGAAGAATAACTTATCTTTGATAATCGGACCACCTAAGGTTACACCTACATTATACTCGTTCTGCTTGTTGAACTTTGGTGCATAACCACCGTCAGCGAGCGGATACTTTGAGCCAACTAAGTTCTGGTTGTTACCGAAACCATAGACACTACCATGGAAGACATTGGTTCCACTCTTGGTAATAGCATTGATAGCACCACCTGTGAAACCGCCTTGACGAACGTCGAAAGGTGCTACGTTTACCTGAATCTGCTCAATCGTCTCCATTGAAACAGGCTGCGCACCAGCTCTACCACCGTTCGTTCCATCACCAGAAAGACCGAAAACGTCGTTGTTGGCAGCACCATCAATCATGAAAGAGTTGTAACGGTTGCTTGTTCCAGCAAATGACATAGCACCGCTGTTTGTCGTTGTCAGCTGTGGATTAAGTCGTGCAACATCGGCAATACCATGGGTGATACTTGGCATATCAGCAATCTGCTTTGAGTTGATACTCTGTGCTGCACCAGTCTTGGTGGCGTTGACACCTGCACTACCCTTTACTACAACCTCTTGAAGTTCCTTGCTATCATCTTCGAGAGAACAAGAGAGATCCTCCGTCTCGCCCAATCGGAGCATCACATTATCAAAAGTCTTTGTTTTCTGACCGATGTAAGCTACAGTCACTTTGTACGGACCTCCGACACGCATACCTTGTATAGTATAGCGGCCATCGATGTTCGTTACAGCACGGTAAATGGTCCCAGAGGGTTGGTGAGTCGCTGTGATGGTAGCACCAATAACATCTTCACCTTGAGACATTACCTTACCACTGATTCCTGAAGTTGTAATCTGTGCCATGACAGTAGTTGTCATTGCAAGCAACAACGTAATCAAGAAAAGTAATCTTTTCTGCATAGTTTAGCTAAATAATTAATTATAAACAATAATGTTATTTAAATGTATCTGCAAAATTAAGCATTTTTTCTGATACTTACACGGGTGAGCAACGAAAAAAAACGATTTGATTGCGTACGATAAACATTTTCTCATATAACCTGATAATTGGTGTTCTTTTACCTACTACTTGTCTTATTATATATCTATTAATGCACTTAAAAGACGGTGTTATCCTTTCTCTGCTTTGCTCCAGAGACTTTGTTCGTCGTTTGGAGAAGCTGCCCACATGCTGTAAAGACGCTTAACACTAATGTCGCTAAATATGATAAGTGTTATTACTCATACTCATCTTTGGACATATTCAGCATCAACGCTACCCTTATACACACAAAAACAGCTTACACTCTACGTGCAAGCTGCGACATCATAACGGCACTAAGCCCTGCAGTCTCTGTGCGTAAACGGCTGTTACCCAGTGTTACACTCTCAAAGCCATGCGCCAAAGCGTAGCGAACCTCATCAATAGAGAAATCGCCTTCTGGGCCTACTAACACCGTAATATCCTCTCCTGACAAAGACGATTCATCGTTCGAGATAGCGGTAAAGAAGTCTGTTCGTGCTATTTCTGGATAACAATGACAAATATACTTACGTCCGTGATTAGAGCAGTTCTCTATGAAATGATGAAAAGGAGACATCTCGTTTACAGTTGGTTTCCACCCTTTTCGACTCTGTTTTACGGCAGAGATAATGATTTTCTCTATCCTATCCGTACGCAAAGTCTTACGTTCAGAGAACTTACAGTCTAAGAAGCTTATCTCATCAAAACCTATCTCTGTTACCTTTTCAGCCATCCACTCTATGCGTCCCATATCCTTTGTTGGAGCAATGGCAAGGTGGATTTTCCCACGCCAACAGGTCTCTTGCTTTAGTGTCTGTCGAATGGCATATAGGCATTTCTTGGCTGTTGCTAATGTTACCTCTGCTTGATAGAAGTATCCCTCACCATCCATAAGGAAGAGCTCGTCCCCCTCCTTCAGTCTTAACACACGTGTGGCATGCACAGCTTCCTCAGCAGGTAAGGCTGTTTCCACAGCTGCGTTAGGGACGTAAAAATATCTTGCTTCTTTCATTCTTTAGGTTTATTACATCTTCTTCCTTGGTAAGTACGCACGCTATCAGGCTAATACACACATGACACACACTGCTTATCAAGAGAGTTTCGAGCGTTTCTTCATCTCATCTCTAAGCATAGAAGCCAGCTCATAGTTCTCGTCTTCTATTGCTTTCTCTAATGCATGATGTAGCATCTCGACACTAAGTGCATTCACGGGTAGGGCTATCTTATTCTGACTCTTACCACTATCAACACTCTGTCGATTGAAGAGATGCTCCTCCATAAAGATGTTTAACTTAGCTATCTGTGCCAGTAAAACAGCATCAGAGGCTCGAATAGGCGTAAGTGTCAGGTCATCCTTGTTCACTAACAAAGCTTTATATTGTCCATCAACAATAGAGTTAAAGAGTATCTCATAATGCTCGCTAGTCATCAATGGGTTGATATTACAAAGAACTTCAGGCAGGAATCGTTCTGTGATAGACTTTTCTCCTGATCGTAAACCAAGTTCATACTCCATGTGATGGTCGCATACAATGGCAATCTGCCGTGTCTGTGAGAGATTAGACAAGAGGAGAAGCCCTAACTCCGGACCTCCGACAATCTGCGACATACCTACATATACCAGTTGAACCTTACTCATTTACTCCACATCTTAACGGTGAGCTATTATGCTTTCTTTGGTCGGAAGATAACAGCAAACAAGACTCCTACGACAAAGGCATAGCCTGCGAAGATGAACCAACATGCCTGCCAATCACCAACAGTCAATGTATCTGACCCCACGACCTGCGGGTGTGTATATGCATTAACGATGGCTTGAGCAGCTAACGTACCCACTGTTGCACCCACACCATTGGTCATCAACATAAACAAACCTTGTGCTGAAGAGCGGAGTGCAGGCTCCGTACTATTATCAACGAACAGTGAACCCGATATATTAAAGAAATCGAAGGCTACACCATATACTATCATTGAGAGTACAAACATCAAGATACCAGGGAAGCTAGGATTACCTACACCGAACAAGCCGAAGCGCAATACCCATGCAAACATTGCTATCAACATCACGTTCTTGATGCCATAATGACGCATGAAGAAGGGGATTAGGAGGATACAACAAGTCTCACTAACCTGCGAAAGACTAATCAGAATATTAGCATGCTGTACTCCAAAGGAATTAACAAACTCTGGTTGAGCTCCGAAACTAAAGAGGAATGGATTCGCAAAGCTATTCGTTATCTGAAGACTCACACCCAACAACATAGAGAAGATAAAGAAGATTGCCATCTTCTTCTCCTTGAATAAGGCGAAAGCACGTAATCCAAAGGCATCCACAAAACTCTTTTGTTCAGTGCCTTTACTTACCGCACACTTAGGTAAGGTGAATGTATAAAGGAAGAGAATGATGCTTACTACACCAGAGGTAATAAACTGGTTCTGGTTACTCTGAAAGCCTAAGAGGTCGACTAACCACATGGTAAGGATAAAGCCAATCGTACCGAACACTCGGATTGGTGGGAAGGCTTTCACCGTGTCCATGCCCGCATTGCTCAAAGCACTGTATGCAACAGAGTTTGAGAGAGCTAATGTTGGCATATAAAAAGCAACCGAAAGCGAATAAAGAGTGAAGATAGTAGAGAACTCAGCATGCTCGCCAATACTCAAGCCGTAGCCTGCTGTGGCAAACATAAACAGACCTGCAAGCAGGTGACAGAAGCCCAACAGACGCTGAGCAGGTACCCAACGGTCGGCTACAATACCCATCACAGCAGGCATAAAGATTGACACCACACCCTGCATTGAGTAGAAATAGCCAATCTCAGGACCAATACCTATATTACCAAGATAGCGACCCATAGAGGTCAAATAAGCTCCCCACACTGCGAACTCCAAGAAGTTCATCAATGCTAAACGTACCTTCAAATTCATGCTATAAGCTATTATTTATGACCACAAAAGTAGTGATTTTATCAGAAACTGCCAAATGTGCTATTGTTTTTTACTATTGAAACGCCCCGCCAGTCCAGTTCAGTATCTGTGGCTTTAGCATGTCTTCGACCCGTTTTACATCTTTCTTTGATAGCAGAGGATAGGTCCAACTCACTGATAATGAGTTATTATCAGCTGACAGACGATACTCTTTCATACGAGGGAACAGCAAGGGCTTTAGGTCAGCAAAGTCTTCATCACTCATTGCATTAGGCTTTACAATATTCTCTTTATAGGCCACAACGACCTTTTTAGGCTGCCATTGAAGATTGTAAAAGCTCAACTTACTCTCTGCGGCAGGTCCCATCCACGTCTGAGCCAATGCCAGTGTGTTATTATCCAACAACTTAATCTCCAATCGCATAGCCTTATTTGCATTCACCAAAAGGTAGTCCTTCGTCATACGTTCAATCCTTACAGAGTCGCCAAAGCTGTTCAATACAGCTGGAACAGCCTTCATATCAATATAATCAGCCAGTTCTGTTCGCTGACTCTTACTGATATAAGGCATAACACTATCAGGCATTTCTATCCACACCTCACGTAGGCTTTGAGCAGAGACCCCTATCCAACAAGTTAGGAAACATATAACGATTAATGTCCTTTCATATCGAAAAAACTCCTTTAATTCTGTTTTTAATATGATTATATCTTCTCATGAAAGACCCTGCAAAGGTACAAAAAAGAAAGAAGAAACGAATAAAAAGCCAAATCGTTTTGGTCATATCTACCTTTTCTTTTACCTTTGCCGATAGAAACCAAAGCTTAAGAAAGAAATATGAGATGTCGAAATTGTAACAATGAGGTTAACGAGAAGGATAAGAACTGTCCTTATTGTAACGCACCACTACATGAAGATAATAAAGAGAACAAGAACGATGAGCCTACCTTAGGGCGTGGTATGGTTACGTTTATCATCTTAGGTACTATCTTCCTTGTAGCTTTCGGCTTTTATTATTATAGTCAACACAAGAACGACCCAGAATATACACAGACGGCTATTGAGCCTGACTCTAACTTAGCCGACAATAATAAGGCTAAGTTCGACACCGTTGTTAAAGACACGACAGCCAACGACTCTACCGATAAACAGGAAGAGGAGCAAGCTGAGAAGGTGTTTAATAGTATTCGAAGAAGTAACCATTCAAGACGAAGGAGCAGTAGCAACAACGCTTCTTCAGGCAGTTCTGACGGACAGAGCAGCACCTCCGAGTCATCTTCAGGTGCTTCTTCAGACCCACAACCCATCGCCCCTGCAGCTTCTAAGCCGCGTGTAGAGTCAATTGAGACCGATTAATGAAGATTATCCGAACGAAATATTTCCCTCCCAAGAATTATGATGCTATCAACATTCTTGGGCTTCTTTTTGTCCATCCTGGCGTTAGACTAACGAAAGAACTCATCAACCACGAGCGTATCCACACACGTCAGATGATGGAGATGCTTATCCTACCTTTTTATATATGGTATGTCATCGAATGGCTTATACGCTTATCCATGGCGGGCCGTGCCTATATGAACCTATCCTTTGAGCGTGAGGCTTACCAGAACATGAACAACCTTAACTATCTTAATCAGCGTCGCCCCTTTGCGTGGATAAAGTATTTGAAGAAGAAGTAATTGGTTATTTGGCTTATAGGGCCTATTGGCCTTATAAGGCCAATAGGCCCTATAAGCCCTATAAGGACTATTGGCTCAATTAGGCTTATTGGCCCTATTAGCCCCATAAGGCCAATAGGCCCTATAAGCCCAATAGCCCTTAATCAACCCCCATAACCTCTAACACATCCCCATCAACCTTAAACTTCACATCCTTCCCACCGAAAGGCATGCCATAGACACGTGCTGCATCATGCTGATACTGTGGGCGGGGATCCTGCGAGAGCACCTCCTTTAAAGCCTCAAGCTCCTCTTTATCAAACTTCTTAGAATACTCCTCTGCAATAACGACTGATAGTTCTTTCCATGCTTTCTTATCAGTAAACCCGCCCCTTGCCTGTGGATGACTATCAACGTAGGAGATATATGGTTTCACATCATATATAGGTGTACCGTCCATCAAATCAGCTCCAACTACTTCAATGACTCCGTTTGTTATACGCTTGATACGCACAGATGACAACCCAAGTCCATTAGGGCGAAAGGGCGAGCGCGTGGCAAACACTCCTAAACGTTCATTCCCTCCTAAGCGAGGCGGACGAACAGTTAGCTTACCATCATCGGTAGACTTATTCGCAGAAAAGCCCCAAATCAACCATAAATAGTCAAACTCCTCCAATCCACGCAGTGCCTCCTCACGTTGGTACTGAGGCTCAAAGACAATCTTACCGACAAGGTTGTCAGCCAGTCCACTCTGCCTTGGAATACCGAACTTCGACGTCAAGGGAGAACGGAAATAAGCGATAGGTTTAATTTCTTTCATACCGACAAAGATAATATTTATGCTGAATTGGTACAAGATAAACGATTTTTATTTATCTTTGCAAGCAAATAATACTATCAACAATGGAAAATAAAGCGAATCAAAACATCGACCTTCCTGAGAATGCCTTTAGGGAGTTGAAAGATGGCGAAGAGTATAAACCAGTCATGTCGCCACAGGAGTCGTATCGTGAAGTAAGTCCTTGGTCTATCACATGGGGTATCCTTATGGCGGTCTTATTCTCTGCTGCCGCTGCATATCTTGGTTTGAAGGTAGGACAAGTGTTTGAGGCTGCTATCCCAATAGCCATCATCGCCATTGGTGTATCGTCTGCTACGAAGCGTAAGAATGCCTTAGGAGAGAATGTTATCATACAGAGTATCGGTGCTTGCTCAGGTGCTGTCGTTGCGGGAGGTATCTTTGTTATGCCTGCCATCTACATGCTCGACCTACAAGCCGACTTCTTTAAGATTTTCATTGCAGCAGCCTTAGGCGGCGTATTGGGTATTCTCTTTTTGATTCCCTTCCGTAAGTACTTTGTGAAAGACCAGCATGGTAAGTATCCATTCCCCGAGGCCACGGCCACAACACAGGTTCTTGTGAGCGGCGAGAAGGGTGGAAGTCAGGCCAAGCCCCTCCTCCTTGCCGGTCTTGTAGGCGGTCTCTACGATTTCATTGTGGCCACCTTTGGTTGGTGGAATGAGAATGTAACGAGTCGTATGATAGGTTTTGGCGAGACGATAGCAGACAAGGCTAAACTCGTATTCAAGGTCAACACTGGCGCTGCAGTCCTTGGTCTTGGTTATATCATCGGTCTTAAATATGCCTTCATCATCTGTGTTGGTTCGTTAACGGTATGGTGGCTCATCGTACCAGGCATGGCACTCATCTTCCCAGATACAGTCCTTAACCAGTGGGACCCATCTATCACGACTGCCGTAGGACAGATGGCTCCGGAGGTTATCTTCAAGTCTTACGCTCGCTCAATCGGTATTGGCGGCATCGCTATGTCGGGTATTATCGGTATCGTAAAGTCATGGGGTATCATCAAAGGTGCCGTCGGTTTGGCCGCACGAGAGATGAAAGGGAAAGGTAGTGGACAGGACGAGGTACTCCGTACACAGCGTGACATCTCATTTAAGATTATTGCTTTCGGAAGTATTGCAACGCTCCTCATCACCTTCCTCTTCTTCTATTTTGGTGTGATGAACTTCAACTTATTGCATGCAGTAGTGGGTATTCTCCTCGTTACTATCATTGCTTTCCTCTTTACAACAGTGGCAGCTAATGCCATTGCAATCGTTGGAAGCAACCCTGTATCAGGTATGACGCTGATGACACTTATCCTTGCTTCTGTCGTCATGGTGGCTGTTGGACTGAAAGGGAACGCTGGTATGTTGGCAGCCTTACTGATGGGTGGCGTTGTATGTACGGCCCTCTCTATGGCAGGCTCGTTCATTACCGACTTAAAGATAGGCTATTGGCTTGGTACAACACCTAAGAAACAAGAGACATGGAAGTTCCTTGGCACAATTATCTCGGCTGCCACTGTGGCCGGTGTGATGATTGTCTTGGATAAGACCTACGGCTTCAATTCTGGTAAGTTGGCTGCTCCTCAAGCAAACGCAATGGCGGCTGTGATCAAGCCATTGATGAGTGGACAGGGTGCACCTTGGGTTCTCTATGGCATCGGAGCAATTATTGCCCTCGTACTCGACCGCTGCAAAGTGCCAGCCTTAGCTTTTGCGTTAGGTATGTTCATACCTTTAGAGTTGAACATCCCGCTCTTAGTGGGCGGCGCAGTCAACTGGTACGTGACAACTCGCTCTAAGAACGAAGCTATCAACAAGGCACGTGGCGACAAGGGAACGCTCTTAGCATCAGGTTTCATCGCTGGTGGTGCATTGATGGGAGTTGTTTCTGCCCTACTGAAATTCGGTGGCATCGAGGTAGACTACTCTTCTTGGTGGGAGAATCACCTCTCCGAACTGCTCTCCCTCGTGGCTTACGCTGCTTTAATTCTTTACTTTATCCTTGCTACTAAACTATCTAAGAAGGAGTTACCAGAGTAAAGATAGCACTTAATATTGGGTTATAACGACCTCTGAAAGAGCCGTATCAGCACATTGAAAGGTGTTGATACGGCTCTTTTTTATGCTTCGATTAGCCACACATGTAAGTTATTAGCAGAGTAAACAACCTTTCGTCGGTGATTTTTCTTCATGAATAAAAAGATTTACTTTCATGAAAAAAAATATTTCTTGTCGTGAAGAAAAATATTTTTTTTCATGAAAATAATTCGAGAAACACGGTTTGGTGATAGAATAAAGACTATTTTCTAACGCAAACAAAAGCCTTTGAGGCAACACAAAAAACAGTTAAGTCGTATCTTTCACTTGTCCTTAAATATAATACTCAGCGGCATCCACGAGTCCAGAACGCATCGCATAACGGATAGCTTCATGCACATTATTCACCCCTAACTTACGAAAGATGTTCTTTCTATGTGTGTTGACAGTATGAAAGGATGAGAAACGCTTCTCTGCTATCTCACGTGTCGTCAGTCCTAACGCAATCTCTTTTAGTATCTCGACCTCCGTCTTCGTCAAGTTGACAGACTCTTTTTCTTGTTTGAGCTTTGGTTCTAAAAGAATATTCGTAGCATGCTGACAGAGGAAACGCTGGCCACGGAGGACATAGTCAAGACACTGTTCTATCTCTATCATCTTCGCATCCTTCATAAGAACACTAATCCGACTGCTCGCATTGACAAGGTTGCGAATGAAGTCGGCACTTAACTCTTCGCTCCACAAGATGAGATGTGACAACGGGAAACACTGTCCGATGATAAGGAGATCGGACTCGCTGGAGATGTCAAACAGCGTATAATCTAATATTACAATCGCTTCGGGACAGCCACTCAACAGCCGAATCAGTTCTGCCTTACTACCTGCTATATCACACGATATACCCTTCATCTTAGAAAGCACATAGATCATCCCAGCACGAGTGATATCTTGATTGTCGGCGACGATAATATTCTGCATCATTCTTGTTTGTCTTTAATATCCTTCCATCACGTGCAAAAGTAGGCAAAAAAGTCGAGATTTTGTAAAAAAAATCGTAAGTTTGCAACATAATTTAAGTACATGACCTAAAATGAAGAAACTGCTTTTTCTCGTAGCTGGCTTGCTGATTGCAGCGGCTACGTATGCTCAAGTACAACGACCAAAGCTGGTTGTTGGGCTTGTTGTCGACCAGATGCGTTGGGATTACCTATACTATTACAACGATGAGTATGGTAATGACGGACTGAAAAGACTGCTCAACCAAGGTTTCTCCTTTGAGAACACACACATCAACTATGCGCCAACAGTGACGGCTATCGGCCACAGCTCGGTCTACACAGGCTCTATCCCAGCCTTTACAGGTATTGCTGGTAACTATTTCTATCAGAACGATAAGAGTGTTTACTGCTGTGAAGATAATACGGTGAAGAGCGTCGGCTCTGATAGTAAAGAGGGTCAGATGAGTCCTCGTCGTATGCTTACCTCTACGATTGGAGACGAACTTCAAGTGGCAACAGACTTCCGTTCAAAGGTGATTGGTGTGGCGCTGAAGGACCGTGCCTCTATCCTTCCTGCTGGTCATGCAGCCGATGCGGCTTACTGGTGGGACACCTCAGCAGGCCACTTCGTGTCATCTACCTTCTATATGGACAGACTTCCACAGTGGGTAGAGGACTTCAATGCAAAGAACCACACGGCTCCTAATTTCGATATCAAGGGTTCGACTCAGGGCGTTACGATGACTTTCAAGATGGCAGAGGCCGCATTGAAGAATGAAAAACTTGGTAAAGGAAAGGAGACAGACATGCTTACAATAAGCGTATCGTCAACCGACATCATCGGACACCGCTTCTCTACACGTGGAAAAGAGAACCATGATGTCTACATGCAATTGGATAAAGACTTAGCATGGTTCCTTAAGGTGCTTGATAAAGAGGTAGGTGAAGGCAACTATCTCCTCTTCCTTACAGCCGACCATGGTGCTGCCCACAACTATAACTATATGCGTGAACATCGTATTCCAGCTGGTGGATGGGATTATAAGCAGACCGTAAAAGACCTCAACGACCATCTTCAAGGGAAGTTTGGTGTAAGTCCTGTCATGGGCGAGGATAACTATCAGTTCTATCTGAACGACTCACTCATTACTGCCGCAGGCCGTAAGAAGCAGGATATCATCGATGAGTCAGTAGAATGGTTGAAGCAAGATCCACAGTTCCTTTACGTCTTTGATGAAGAGAAGATTAGTGAGACTACAATGCCTGACGCCATTAAGGAACGTATGCAGAACGGCTATTTCCGTGGTCGTTCAGGTGAGATTGGTGTCGTAACGCGTCCTCAGTTCTTTGGAGGTAAGGACAGACCAGACTTCCGTGGGACCCAACATGGACAACCATTCCCATACGACACGCACATTCCTTTCCTCCTCTTTGGATGGAACGTGAAGCATGGTGCAACCAACGTCGATACACATATCGTTGATATAGCACCTACCGTATGTGCTATGCTACATATCCAAATGCCAAATGGATGCGTTGGTAAGGCAAGAAATCAATTCTAAATAAAAACTACTTTACGCCATCTGGTATCTTTGACAGTACCTTAGAAGGGACGTTAAAGGTGCCAAATGGACTCTATGTTATGCACATTGCAATCGCAGGAAACATTGGTAGCGGTAAGACTACACTCACAACAATGCTCGCCAAACGCTATGGCTGGAAGCCAAGGTTTGAGTCGGTAGATTATAACCCCTACTTAGAAGACTATTATAAAGACATTAAACGCTGGTCGTTCCCTATGGAAGTGTTTCTTAAAGGAGCGTTTTAAGGACTTACTTGAGATTAGCAGGAGTGAAGAGTCAGTGGTACAGGACCGCTCTATCTATGAGGGTGTCTACGTCTTTACGGAGAACAACTATGCCATGGGTAATCTTGACAACCGTGACTACGAGACTTATATGGAGCTATTCGAGGACATGACGGATGCTGTTCGGTTCCCCGACCTCATGATTTATCTTCGTTCATCGGTCAGCCACCTCGTTTCTAACATTGAGAAACGAGGACGGGAGTACGAGCAGAGGATGCCTTTGGACTATCTCGAGAACCTCAACAAACGGTATGATGAGTTTATCAAAGAGAAATATAAAGGTCGTGTTCTGACGATTGATGTCGACCATCTCGACTATCAACACCACCCGAAAGACTTTGGTTTCATTACTGACAAGATTGACAGAGAGCTTTTCGGACTTTTCTAAACACTATCAAGAAGTACCTAACCTCTTGTTACACGATGGTTTGCAAAGGATAAAGAGGAATAAACAAACTGACAATCAAAAACGAAATAAAAAGCCCATGACATTGATAGCTACCACCTTTCTTATAAGTGGTAGCCATGTGATAGGCCATAAGATATAACATATTATGCACATAGCAATCGCAGGAAACATCGGAGCAGGTAAGACTACACTCACCAAGATGCTCGCGAAACGTTACGGATGGAAAGCTCACTTTGAGCCAGTTGACAATAATCCGTACTTAGAAGACTATTATAACGACATGACACGGTGGTCGTTTAATTTACAAATCTATTTCCTCAACAAGCGTTTTCGTGATGTTGTAGAGATTTCACAATCAAAGGATACGATTATCCAAGACCGTACTATCTTCGAGGATGCACGTATCTTCGCTCCTAATCTCTATGACATGGGACTCATGTCAGAGCGTGACTTCAATAATTACACCGACCTCTTCGACCTGATGCTGTCCTTGGTAAAGTTGCCAGACTTGATGATCTACATCCGATGCTCTATCCCTCGCCTCATTGATCACATACAACAACGTGGACGAGACTACGAACAAACAATGCGTATAGACTATCTTCGTGGACTTAACGAGCGTTATGAAGAGTGGATTAAGACCTACAAAGGACATCTGATGATTGTAGATGGTGACACAACAGACTTTCAAGACAACCCACAAGACTTCAAACGTGTCACCGACATGATTGATGACCGACTCTTTGGCTTGTTCCCTATGGAATAAAACAAACCGTCTCGCTTTGGCATAATATTTGTTCTGTAAAAGTTACAAAAGTATTAATCAAGCCCTTCTTTGCCGTTAATTACTACGCAAAGGGCATCATACAGTATATTAAAATGGAGAAAGTAAACCCTGATAATAGGTAGTGGCCCTGCAGGATACACCGCAGCAATCTACGCTGGACGTGCTAATCTGCAGCCAGTGCTCTATTCTGGTCTTCAACCGGGTGGTCAGTTGACCACAACAACGATAGTAGAAAACTTCCCAGGCTTCCATGAAGGAATCGATGCAAACCAACTTATGACGGAGATGAGACAGCAGGCTGAGGTCTATGGTGCCGACCTTCGTGATGGTTCTATCGTCAAAGCCGACCTTAGTAGTCGTCCTTTCCACCTCGAAGACGAGCGTGGCAACCAGATTGAAGCAGAGACTGTAATCATCGCAACAGGTGCCAGTGCAAAGTACTTGGGCCTGCCTGATGAGGAGAAATACCGTGGTCAGGGTGTCAGTGCATGTGCTACTTGCGACGGATTCTTCTATCGCAAGCGTGTTGTAGCAGTCGTTGGTGGTGGTGACACAGCCTGCGAAGAGGCGATGTACCTCTCTGGCTTGGCAAAGAAGGTGTATATGATTGTGCGCAAGCCATACCTCCGTGCTGCAGAAATCATGCGTAAGCGTGTGACAGAGAAGGACAACATTGAGATACTCTACAATACCAATACGGTTGGTCTCTTTGGTGAGAACGGTGTTGAAGGGGCTCATCTTGTTCGTTTCAAGGGCGAGGAGAACGAGGAGAACTTTGATGTTGCTATTGACGGATTCTTCTTGGCTATCGGTCATACTCCTAATACTGACCTCTTCAAAGGACAGTTGGATATGGACGAACATGGCTTTATCATCACCCAACCAAAGTCAACTGCAACGAGCATTGAGGGAGTCTTTGCAGCAGGTGACGTGGCCGACCCAACCTATCGTCAGGGTGTCGTAGCAGCTGGTACAGGTGCAATGGCAGCTATTGAGGTTGACCGTTTCTTGCAGAAGCAGTAAACAAAACAAATATAAAGAAGGGTGTTTCAGAATCCAGCAAATTGGATTTTGACGCACTCTTTATTATCTCTTGCCTTTTTATTAATCACATTTATAAACACAACAAACTATGCGTAACATATTATCCATACTGTGCACACTAATCCTTCCGACCATGGTTGAAGCCGCTACCTGTGGCCTACTGATGGCAGGGACAGTGGCTTGCACCAATAAGACAAAGACAGCTATGACACAAACTGACTCTATCATCGCTCCTAAAAAGAAGTTCACTCGTCCCGACGATGCCACCCTTAGAAAGATGCTTACGCCTGAACAGTATGCTGTAACACAGCAAGCTGCCACCGAACGACCTTTCACCAACGAGTATGACCATGAGTTCAGAGAGGGTATCTATGTAGATGTCACAACGGGAGAACCACTTTTCTCTTCTACAGATAAGTTCGATTCTGGCTGCGGATGGCCTGCTTTCTCAAAGCCAATCGATATGAAAGTCGTTACAAATCATACTGATACATCACATGGTATGGTACGTACAGAGGTGAGGAGTAGGACTGGTAAGGCACATCTCGGACACGTCTTCGATGACGGACCAGCATCGACAGGAGGAAAGAGATATTGTATCAACAGTGCTTCGTTGCGCTTCATCCCACTGAAAGAGATGAAGGCTAAGGGTTACGGAGCCTATATAAAGTTAGTAAGACCAATGAAAGAAATTTATGTTGCAGGCGGTTGCTTCTGGGGAACAGAGCATTACCTCAAACAGATAGAAGGCGTTACGGCTACCGAAGTGGGCTATGCCAACGGTATTATCAAGAACCCAACCTATGAAGATGTTTGCACAGATAAGACGCAGTTTGCCGAGGCTGTGCACATCACTTACGACCCTAAGGTTATCAGTTTGGACTTCTTATTAGGCTTATACTTTAAGTCTATCGACCCGACAAGCATAAACAAGCAGGGAAATGACCGTGGTAGCCAGTATCGCACAGGCGTTTACTACACCGACCCAGCTGACCTCCCAACAATCAAAAAGGTTTTTGAAGAAGAGCAGAAACATATCAACGGAAAGATTGCTGTTGAGGTGAAACCACTGAAGAACTTCTATACAGCAGAAGAATATCATCAAGATTATCTTGACAAAAACCCAACAGGCTATTGCCATCTGCCAGCAGCTCTCTTTGAGTATGCCCGCAAAGCCAAGATGAAGAAATAAGTATATGCTCTGACAGAACCATCAGCTCTCTGTCAGAGCATCTTTTATTGATAACGATTCGATAGGCCTAAGCGAAAAAGTCTACCTTATAGAATACACTTAGAAACAGCTCTTACCTTGTCTCTCAACAACCTTTAGTAATGGTGTTAAGCCTCTGAACAACTTGTATTAACCCTCTGAACAACTTGCGTTAAGCCTCCTCACGAGTATATAAGAGGACAAGGCGGGATCCTTATAAGTATCGTTTGCATTTTAAGATACGGATGACAAGCTCATATATAGATGTAGCTTATCAGCCAATAAAGGCTTTTATTGAATACGAACAACACGTATTCCAAGGTTAGCAGGACGAGCCATCATATAGTTATAGAGCGTCTCTAAGGGGTCAACCACCCTATTTCCGTTCTTCTTAAGATTAGAGGCATTCATGAGGTGGAGGCCATCCTTGTGCCATATAGCAAATCCAAGATGTGTTGTATCGAGCTCTCGTTTACTCGTGACAATCGCAAGGATGTCACCATCACGAACTACCTCACGCAGGAGCTTACTGTTATTGAGTAGGCTCTTAGGGATATAACGGACACTTGTACCATTGGTTGCATCTTCTAACTTCTTAAGTTCTGCAACACGCTCAGGGCTGTTCTTCAACATATCATACAGTCTTGCATTCTGGCTCATATAGTTGATTTTCAACGTCTGAACAGCTGTGAAAGGTGGAACTGGGCTATCTATCTCTTTCACAAAACCCATGCGCTCGTTATCTTCCAACCACCAATGGAAATAGTGTAGACGGTTTACATAACTCATCTTACCACCTCGATAGCGCACTTGTTCTAACTGATGTACATAGTTCGCAAAGCCTGTTTCACCCCTTTTCGCACAAAGCGTAAGGGCGGTAACAGCCTCAACGTATGTCGTACAGTCTAATCCATGAAGATTAATAACCAGCTTTTCATCCTCGTTCTTATCTAAGGTATGCGCTACGTAAGGCACCCCTATAAACTTTCGTGCAATCTTAATAACGAGCTCTTCGTTGGAGAGTTGCTGTCGTTGAGATGCAAACTCTCGCAACAGCTGACAAACCAGTGCACTGTCACTCTTCGTATAACGGTCAATATATGACGGTAGGGTGTTAGCCTGTTCAGTAGGAGCTTTGCTTGAGACAGCCGTTCTCTCCTGTCGAACCATCACCGTAGTGTCTGCTGCTCCATGCCCCTTTCCTTTCTGTTCAGGCTTCGCACCACAAGCAGAGAAGGCAAAGAGCGCCGTTAAGATAAGCAAGTATTTTAGTGTCATAACAATCTTTTCTAATGATAACCACAAACTATTATTAGGCTACAAACAACCCTATAATATAGAGAACTATGTTCCCTTCTTCCTTCCAAAGTTAAATCCAGCATAAACATTAATACTACCAAAGAAGTTATTAGTAGAGAAGTTGCTCCGTCGATAGTTATAAGCATGAAGGATAGTACTCATCCCTGCATACCATCGGCTATTGTTCCATACCACACCAAAGCGTCCGATGCCATCGATATTGATATTATTAAACTTAAAGTCACTGATAGAGAAGCTTCGATGAGTTACGTCTCCCGAACTACGTTTGTATGCCAGTGCTAAGGAGGCAGAGCCTGCCAAGACCCAGTTACGGGCAAAAACCCAGTTATAAGCATAGCCACCACTAACAGAGACATCCGTGTACTTCACCTCACTGAACATCAGTGTACTATCAATCGGACTACTTGAGACACGATTGCCCAGTCGTTCTTTGATGACATCATTTAGTTCGTTCCAATCGACAGTTAAGGTATGCTGTGTATAACCAATGCCCAACAAAGGACTACCAGCAGAGCGACGTTGTATCGTACTCTGGCTGAATGCGGCCGGATAAGAGAACCGACGATGATTAAAGATATAATAAAGATTGAAGCCTTTAATGGTCGACGTCAGTCCACCAAAGTTCGTTCCTCGTATCGGTTCAGTGTCTATATTCTTCCCAAGATACAACTGTCTGATTTTATAATCATTACCCGTTTTACGATAATAGATATCCAGTCCGAGCATTGAACTATATAAACTTAAATCATATTCTTGCCGAGGATTGTTATTCCTATGCCAGAAGTCCAAATGCTTTATGTCCAGTGTGTAACCCAGAAATATCCATCGCCAACCGAAGTAAGGCCCTATACGCACCGTAGCCTCAGGTGCGAAGGTAATGCTTTGTTCGCTTGAACTACTCAAGCGGTACACCTCGTACGTGTTAGTATTCTGTATCATAAAAGCGAAGTTATACTTCTGAGGCTCAATATATGACGTATCAATCTCGTTGAAACGCTGTAGAAAGCTACCGCCCTTAGCAGCTTTTTCCTTCGACAAGACTGATGGCTCTGTTCTACGCATCCATCGTACAGAGTCTGTGGGCTGCTTAATAGGGAGTCTCTCTCCACTGTCCTTTCCCACAATAACACTATCGGTAATAACCGTAGAGGAGAGCGCATACGTCTTTGTTCCTCCCAATAACAATAGGAGAAGACATAGAAACAGGTAGTCGTTGATAGTTAGCTTCATGTGATTAATTAAATAGGAACAAACGCCCAGAGGGCTTTCACTTATATTTTACCGAGTATGCGGTCCATCACCCAATTAGTTGGTGTTGCGCTGATGCTCGTACAATCGCAGGCACCATAGCCTTGCATATCCTCTATAACAGACTTAATAATAGGGAGTTGGACGTAAGGAGGATTAGGAACCTCTATGTGTCTATCGCCCTGACTGGTGCAAAGACGGATAGGAGCATACGTATAGACAGAGAAAGAAAGGCGTCCTTTCGAGCCATAAACCTCGATACGGTCTTCTCGTGCACTCTCATGAGCAGCAAAGCACCAAGCACCACTACCGGTCAAGCCTGTCTCGAATCGATACACAGCATTGACTGTATCTTCAAGGGAATAAAGCCCTGCTCGATTCGCTGTGTAGCCATGTGCTTTAACAATAACGCCAAACATATTCTGAAGTAGGTCGAGTTGGTGAGGCGCAAGGTCGTAGAAATAGCCACCACCAGAGATATGCGACTGTAGTCGCCACGGCAGTTGCTCATTCTGCTTATAGTCTAAGTCACGCGGAGGGACGGCAAAACGCACCTGTACAGTAAGTATCTTACCCAATTCACCACTATCCACAATCTCTTTAACCTTCTTAAAATAAGGTAGGTAACGACGGTAATAAGCAACAAAGCACGGTATTCCCGTCTGTTCAGACACACGGTTAATACGTACGCAATCTTCGTAAGATGCGGCCAAAGGCTTCTCTATATAACAAGGTTTTCCAGCCCGCATTGCCATAATAGCGAAGGTAGCGTGGGCAGAAGGAGGTGTAGCAATATAGATGGCATTAACGTCAGGGTCGTCTACCAACGCTTGTGCATCTGTGTACCATTTACGGATACCCTGCCGTTCAGCATACGAACGGGCCTTCATCTCACTACGGCTAAATACGGCCACGACATGCGACCCCATCACCTCATTAAAGGCTGGTCCTGATTTCTTCTCAGTTACTTCACCACATCCAATAAATCCCCAGTTTATTTGTTTCATTTGTCCTTTGTTTTCTATATCCAACATCAAGAATACAAAAGATGAGTATCCCTTTTACCGTACACCGCTCTTTTATTTCTGCAAAAATACGAAAAAACTATCAACTGACCATTCTTAGCTATTAACTTTTTAGTATCTTTGCAGAAAAGCTGTTTATAACACATACACATCATTAATATGATTATCAAGAATTCAGAATTCACTATATCTTCACCGTCATTGGCTAAGTGTCCTGAGGATTCAAAGGCAGAATATGCTTTTATTGGGCGTTCTAACGTGGGCAAATCAAGCCTCATCAATATGCTTTGCAACCATAAGGGATTAGCTAAGACATCAGCTAAACCCGGTAAAACCTTGCTTATCAACCATTTTATCATTAATAACGAGTGGTACTTAGTAGACCTCCCTGGCTACGGTTATGCCAAGAGTTCAAAGACAGTAAGGAACAAGTTAGAGCAGATGATAGCCCAGTATATCCTCCAACGCAAGCAGTTAGTGAACGTATTTGTGCTGATTGACATACGCCATGAACAACAGAAGATTGACCGTGAGTTCGTCGATTGGCTCGGAGAGAGTAATGTTCCTTTCTCTATTATCTTCACAAAAGCAGACAAGCTATCGCCTGCGAAGGCTAAATCAAATGCTCTGCTATGGATGAAGAAACTACAAGACAGATGGGAGGAACTACCCCCCTATTTCATTACGTCAGCTGAGAACAAGACTGGAAAGGAAGAAGTGTTAGACTATATAGACCGAATTAATAAGACATTAGAATAGAACTCATGGCACAGATACCCTATCTTGATGTCCAAAACCTAACGAAGAGTTTCGGAGCACAGGTTCTTTTTAAGGATATTTCATTCTCTATAGCAGAAGGACAGCACATTGGTCTCGTAGCTCAAAACGGCACTGGGAAGTCTACCCTACTCTCTATTCTTACTGGGAAAGAAGGTTATGACAGCGGATCTATCATCTATCGCAATGACTTACGTGTGGGGATGTTAGAACAAAGTCCGCATTTCGACCCAGAGGAGAGTGTGTTAGACGCCTGTTTCAACCATGAAGGCAACCCAGAAAGACTCTTAAAGGCAAAGCAGATACTCACGATGTTGAAGCTCTACGACTTAGACCAACCCATGGGACAACTAAGTGGTGGACAACAGAAGCGTGTTGCCTTGGCAAATGTCCTTATACTCGAACCAGACTTCCTCATACTTGACGAGCCTACTAACCACCTCGACTTAGAGATGATTGAATGGTTAGAAGGCTATCTATCTCGTGGTAATAAGACTATCTTCATGGTGACCCACGACCGTTATTTCCTTGATAATGTGTGTAACACGATATTAGAGTTAGACAACAACACCATCTACACCTATCGCGGTAATTACTCTTATTACTTAGAGAAACGTCAGGAAAGAATTGACAACACCCGTGCTGAGATTGCACGTGCAAACAATCTCTACCGGACGGAGTTAGAGTGGATGCGCCGTATGCCACAGGCTCGTGGCCATAAAGCACGCTATCGTGAAGAGGCTTTCTATGAGTTAGAAGCAAAGGCAAAGCAGCGCATTGAGGAAAGACAGGTGCGTCTGAAATCGTCAAGCGTATATATAGGTAGTAAGATATTCGAGTGCCAATACGTTTCAAAAAGGTTTGATGAGAAAGTCATTCTGAATGAGTTTTATTACAACTTCTCACGCTTTGAGAAGATGGGCATCGTCGGAAACAATGGTACAGGGAAGTCTACTTTCGTCAAGATGTTGCTCGGCGACGTCACTCCCGACAGTGGAAAGTTTGACATAGGAGAGACTGTTCGCTTCGGATACTTCTCCCAAGAGGGATTAAAGTTTCGTGAGGATCAGAAGGTTATCGACATCATCACGGATATAGCAGACTATATCGACCTTGGTGGAGGGAAGCACATGACGGCCTCCCAGTTCCTCAACTATTTCCTCTTCTCACCTGAACAACAACACAACTATGTGTATAAGCTGTCGGGAGGAGAGAAGCGCAAGCTCTATCTCTGTACTGTCTTAATGAAGAACCCTAACTTCTTAGTACTCGACGAGCCTACCAACGACTTGGATATTCAGACCTTACAAATCCTTGAAGAGTACTTACAAGACTTCCCCGGCTGTGTTATCGTGGTCTCTCACGACCGCTATTTTATGGACAAGGTTGTCGACCACCTCTTAGTGTTCAAAGGTGATGGTGAGATACAAGACTTCCCTGGAAACTACACGCAATACCGTGATTACCAGAAGATGAAGTCTAAGGAAGAGGAACAGCAGAAACCTGCCAAGAGTAGCAACACCAGCGGTAACGATGCGAAGAAGGATTATCGTAACAACCAGAAGCGTAAGTTGTCCTTCAAAGAGAAGCGTGAATACGAACAGCTTACAGATAAGATTGCACAATTAGAAGAGGAGAAACAACAGCTTGAAGAGGAACTATGCTCTGGCAATCTGTCGGTGGATGAACTAACAGAAAAGAGTAAACGGCTCCCTATCTTGAAGGAGGAATTAGACGAATTAGAGCTCCGCTGGTTGGAATTAGCCGAACTTGCTTAACGCATATAGCCCAGCCCTATCAGGCTACACTCCTCTCTGTCAAAGCGTTAACATCATCCGTTCCACTCAAGACATACGTATGAGCGCATCTTCAAAAGTAAGTTTGCAAAGCGTCACCATCGGGACTTTCCACACATAAAAAGGAGTTCCCCTAAACACTTTTAGGGTTATTCCACGAGGAGAACGACATCTTCCTATTATCTTTGCAGCATAACAACTAAGATAACAACCAATAAAAAGAATGATTATGAAAACCAATTACTTCTATCGCCAACTATGTTTAAGTTGCATAGTCCTCATGGCTACCTTCGCACTCGGTGCTTCTGCACAGTCTTCACGTCAGATACGTCCTTACTCATTCAATAAGAAAGGGGTGTTTTATGGTCGTCAACCTGTGATGGGAATAGACCCACGCACCTTCGTTGATCTTGGTTATGGGTATGCGAAAGATAGGTATAACGTCTATTTTGAAGGGCAGATTTTACCTTTTGTCGACCCACTGACGTTCCGCCTAAAAGTACCTGGTAGAGTCTACCCAGGCGACTATCCCGTTAATCCTAACGACGATTACGACCCCTACTACACCGAAGGCTACATTGTAACTTCTAATGCTGTCCTCTACAATGGGGAGAAGATTAGCGACAGCCCAAGCAGCTTCAAGGACTTAGGATGGGGTTATGGAAAGGACGCCTTCGATGTCTATTATATGGGTAAAAAGGTGAATGGCGCCAGCAGTACCAGCTTCAGAGTACTCAAAGATGGCTATGCTGAGGACGCTTTCGACACCTATTATCGTGGAAGAGTAGTAAAATAAATATACTTATGATAGAACAGATACTTGCTTATAACAAAAGGTTTGTGGCCGTAAAAGGCTACGAACCTTTTATTACATCTGGTCAACCAGACATGAAGTTGGCCATTGTTAGTTGCATGGATACCCGCCTTACCAAGCTACTCCCCAATGCGCTCGGTCTGAGGAATGGTGATGCAAAGATTATCAAGGTTGCTGGTGGAACCATTCTTACGCCATACGACGCTGTTATTCGTTCGCTCCTTGTTGCTATCTATGAGTTGGGTTGCCAGGAGATAATGATTATCCATCACTCTGGCTGTGGTGCTTGCCACATGGATGCGGCCCATTTCCTCCATCTGATGCACGACCGTGGCATAACAGACGAGGCTATTCAAGAAGCAAACAAGCATGTTAATCTCAACGAATACTTAGACGGCTTCCATGATACGGAGGCGAGTGTGCGACGTACGGTAGCTACTGTTCAGCAGCATCCTCTCATCCCGAAAGATATTGTCGTACGTGGTTTCATCATCGACTCACGTACAGGAGAGCTGACACCTGTCGATTAGCTCGTTGCCCAGATGGCGTGGTGTTGTGGGGTGACGGTCGTTGGGTGCGTTCGTCCCGCTTATGGATAGCTACCCTACCCACCCTATTCCGTTCATGCTCTGACAACATACAGCCTCTTTACACACGCCTCTCTGCTGTACTGCTAAGCCTGACACAGGTATAAGAACAGGGTAAGTAATAGGCTTCAACTGACGTTCCAAAGGATGTTTCAAACATCCCACTTCATTCGTTGGGTCAATCAGTAGACTTGCGAAAAATCATTACATCGCATCAAGCTAAACACCTTCAAAATAGGAGTATAACATCTCATACCTCCAAGCTTATAACCCACAACATATCAACGCATTACAGACAGCGTTGAAGAAGACGCCCTTCTTGCCTCAAGAAGGGCGTTTTCAATGTGCAAGAAGGGCATGTTCTTGAAGCAAGAAAGGCATCTTCTTGAACGTAGAAGGGCGTGTATTTGGTTCGAGAGGAGCGAAAAATATTGACATGGAAGGTAAAAAAAGACCCCTCCCCCAGCCCCAGTGACCCTCCCCAGCCCCTCCCCGAAAGGGAGGGGAGCGCCTAACGGGACAAAGTTTGCCGTGATTTTATCGGTTATGAGTAAAGGAAAACGGACTTGTCACAGCCTTTAACGCTCACAACACAAACCATCAACACCTAACACTCATCACCTAACACCCAACACTTAACACCTAACACCCACCAACATGCTCCTTCTTACTTGCTAAGCTTAAATCTGATTGGTAGCGTGTAATAGACAGCTACTGGCCTACCATCTTGCTTACCAGGGATCCACTTAGGCATAACAGAGACGATGCGCATGGCCTCTTTGTCAAGAGAAGAGGAAACACCTCGTATAATCTCAGCCTGTCTGACCCTGCCATCACCCGCAACAACGAACCTTATAATGACTGTTCCTTGCTCATGCCTCTGGCTTGCTTCTGCCGGATACTTTATGTTCTGCGCCAACCACTGGTAGAGATTACCATCAAACCTTGGCATCTCTTCTGCCACAGTATAGACTTTCTGATTGTTATCTGGGCTCTTTTGCTTCTGTAAAACACTTACTGGAGCAACCTTATTGTCCACTGCAACGTTCGTTACACTACGTGCAATAGAGTCAATATTACTTACTATAAGTAACATGACAATCATTGGTACGTAAAGTACATACTTAACACGCATACTGTTGTTTGTCTTCTTCTTGTTCATCATTTTAATTCTTTTTTTAATTGGTAAAACATTGAAATTATTTGAAATCGTAGCTACATTCTTCCTATATGTTAGTCCGAGCAGATGGTACTGATACTCCTTATTATCCACACCATTGTCTAACACGCTCCTATCAGCAAGGTATTCGAGATTTAATCGCACCTCACGTTTCAGCAACCAGACGAAAGGATTAAACCAAAAGAGCATACAAAACAGTTCTGCACAGAGTATATCTATAGAATGAAACTGCCTGCAATGGGTCAGTTCGTGCGTCATAATCTCGTCAGTCTCAGCCTTTGAGTGCCGTTCAAGATGGATGAATATCCAATTAAAGAAGGAGAATGGCCCCTCATCATTGCGTAACAAATAAACCTTGACACCATCAATATAAGTAGTTTTACACCTGTTCTTCAACCTTATAATAGACGTAATCTGCCATAAAAGACGCAAGAACAAAACGCACACAACTAAGCCATAGACAGCCCAGGCAAACTGTTCCCAATTGAAGAAGCCATCACCCTCTGACGTGATTGACACAACTGGCAGAAGAACAGTAGCATATTCGTTAGTGATGGAAATCATCTTGTCATTGCCACTTAGCCATGAAGAGAAATCTATCAGAGGCAGACATAACGCTATAAGAAAGCTACTGTTAAGGACATGCCTGCGCCATGAAAGAAAGGTGTCAGTCGAGAACATCAACTTATAAAACGCATAGAACAGGGCAAGAGCCATGTTGACTTTTAATAAATAGATTGCCATAATTGTCAATATTTTAGGTGATTGCTATACAAGGATAAGGGGTTCTACGGTCTTAAACTATTCTTCCTTCCCTCTTTCTATCTCATCGATAATATCCTTCAAGTCGTCAGGAGAAATCTTATCCTCCTTTGCAAAGAATGAAACCATCTCTCGAAAGGAATTCTTAAAATACTTATCAACAAAACTGTGCATGAAGTCAGACTTATAATCCGACTGTTTTATCTTCGCTATAAAATGGTAGGTCAGCCCCTGTTGTTCGGCACTCACATATCCTTTACGCTTCAGATTGTTCATGATGGAAGCCACAGTAGTATAGGGAGGCTTCGGCTCTTGCAGCTGTGTCAACACCTCTTTGATTGTGCAACAACCCAACCGCCATACCTGCAACATCACGTCTTCTTCTTGTTTAGTTAGTTTCTCCATATTCACTCAACACTTGTTTTATGTCGCAAAGCTACGAAACATCCGTAATAAACACAACTTATTAACGTTAAGAAAACCTAATACTTGCATTTTATTAATTGTTTATCAATCTAATACGAATATTTAGTAACGGGACAAAGACAAATATATCATCTTCATTAAGGTGCTTTTCACCTACAAAACTCATATTTTTCAAGCTTCAAAAATAGATACGCATGAATAGCTGGTTGCGTCTGTCTTTTCAGTAGTTTGACAATAAGGTAATTTCATAAAAACCAAATTTGCTGTCATTACTGTCATACATCACAGCTATTTAACACCCTAACCTATAACAAGTTACACGAAGTGTTAAAAATGACAGCAACATAAAATAAAAAATAAGTAGTAATAATGTATCCTCTACTCCACCGTATTTTCATTGATTTATCATCCACGACTTTCAGAAGAACCATGCCCTTAAAGTACGGACGTGGTGTTACACTATCACGCTAAACAAGCGTTTTTATTCATAATCGTTTGCCTGTATGCACGTAAAAGCGTACTTTTGTAGTTACGAATAAAGAACCAAACAGAAATGACAAAATATCTATACACATTCTTAGCACTAACCGTCTTGATCCTTGCAGGATGTAACAAAGCAAAAGAAGAACCTCAAAAAGAGGTTTATCACGGCATAAGGACGATTCCTACCGAGATAGTTGACAAAGGCAACCAAGCCGTACAAAATGCCAACAAAAGGGATGCAGGCTTCGTTAGTAACCGTGTGAACGAGGTGACACTCACCAGCTCTTGCTTCGGAGCAGTCAATGCGAACAACCTTGACATACTCCCTCGTCCTAATGAGACAAGCCGTAAAGATTCAACTGTCATCGACCAACTAAATCAAGGAGAGGTATTCCTCTTACAACCTGGTACCAAGGGTATTATGCTGACCGATGCTGGTTCAAAACTATTAGTACGCTTCCAGATGGGCGAATTATGGATATGGAAGTCGGCTGTAAAATAAGTTCAGTAGTGTTAGCTACTATCAACATAGTTCCCTTAACACTTTGCATCATTAAGAAAATCATACTAATAAATTTACTTTTAGCCTAAAATATCAATAACAAATCACATTATCAAAATATGAGAAGAAACCTTTTTCTTGTTTTTCTTTTACTGACATTCGTCATTAATGGGCATGCTTTTGCGTTGCAAAACCCTGTCGACTACGTTAATCCTTTAGTTGGATCGGCCTCAAAGTCAGAGCTTTCAACAGGCAACACCTATCCTGCCATCGCCTTACCATGGGGTATGAACTTCTGGACACCACAAACAGGAAAGATGGGAGATGGGTGGACTTACACCTACGGAGCCGATAAGATACGTGGTATCAAGCAGACTCACCAACCCAGCCCATGGATTAATGACTACGGACAGTTCGCTGTCATGCCTGTTGTGGGTAAAAAGGTGTTTGACGAGGAAGGACGTGCAAGCTGGTTCTCCCACAAGGCAGAGACCGCAACACCCTATTATTATAAGGTGTATCTGGCTGACCATGATGTCACAGCAGAGATTAGTCCTACCTGTCGGGCTGCTTCTATGCGCATCACCTACCCACAGACAGAAGCGGCCTACTTTGTTGTTGACGCCTTTGACAAGGGCTCTTCTGTGACGATTATGCCTGATAAGCGTACGATCGTGGGCTATACAACGAAGAATAGCGGAGGTGTACCAGATGGGTTCAAGAACTATTTTATACTTCGTTTCGACCATGACTTCACTTACATGGGCTGTGTTGAAGATGGGAAACTGTCTGATGGAAAGACCGTCTCTACCTGCAATCACGCTATGGCCGTAGTGGGGTTCCACACGAAACGAGGCGAACAAGTGAATGTGCAGGTAGCCTCATCGTTTATTAGTAACGAACAAGCACTGCGTAATCTCAAGGAAGTTGAGGGCAAGACATTCGACGAGGTGAAGGCAGAAGGTAGAAAGGAATGGAACAACATATTAGGACGTATCGAAGTGGAAGACAACAATATCGACCATCTTCGCACGTTTTATAGCTGCCTCTATCGCTCCGTATTGTTCCCACGCACGTTCTATGAGCTTGACGAACAGGGTAATCCTGTCCACTACAGTCCTTATAACGGCAAAGTACTACCGGGTTATCTCTTTACTGACACAGGCTTCTGGGATACCTTCCGTTCGCTCTTCCCATTGCTTAACCTCGTCTATCCGTCAATGAACGAGAAGATGCAAGCAGGCTTAGTCAATGCTTACAAGGAGAGTGGATTCCTACCTGAATGGGCGAGTCCGGGCCATCGCGACTGCATGGTGGGCAACAACTCGGCCTCGGTCGTAGCTGATGCTTACATCAAAGGACTGCGAGGTTATGACATAGAGACCCTTTGGAAAGCTGTTACTCATGGTGCGAATGCCGTACATCCAAGCGTTAGTTCGACTGGACGCAAAGGCTTTGACTATTACAACCGCTTAGGTTATGTACCTTATAACGTGGGAATTAACGAGAGCGTTGCCCGTACCTTAGAGTATGCTTACGACGATTGGTGCATCTATCAGTTAGGTTTAAAACTCGGAAAGAGTGCTAAGGAACTCAAACCCTATAAACTTCGTGCAATGAACTATCAGAAGGTTTTCGACAAGGAGACAGGACTGATGCGTGGACGTAACGAGGATGGCAGTTTTCAAACGCCATTTAATCCTTTCAAATGGGGCGATGCCTTCACGGAGGGAAATAGCTGGCATTACACATGGAGTGTGTTTCATGACCCTGCAGGACTGGCACGGCTGATGGGAGGATACGACAAGTTTAATGCAATGTTGGATAGTGTCTTCCAACTTCCACCTGTCTTTGACGATAGCTATTACGGCTTCACCATTCACGAAATACGTGAGATGCAAATCATGAATATGGGCAATTACGCACATGGAAACCAACCTATCCAACACATGATTTACCTCTATGACTACAGCGGACAGCCATGGAAGGCACAATATTGGGTGCGTGAGGTGATGGACCGACTCTATTCTTCACAGCCCGATGGCTATTGTGGTGATGAAGATAACGGTCAGACGTCGGCTTGGTATGTCTTCTCTGCCCTCGGCTTCTACCCTGTTTGTCCCGGTAGCACACAATACATGATTGGTTCGCCTTATTTCCACATGGCTAAGGTACACCTTGAGAATGGCAAAACCATCACGCTCCGTGCAGATAAAAACGACAAAGACAACCGTTTCATACAGCATATAACAATGAACGGACAGCCTTATCCACATTATTATCTTGAACATGAGCAACTGATAACAGGTCCTGAAATAGACTTCACTATGGGCGATAAACCAATGAAATAGAAAGTTATCTTATTCCTTTAGCATCCAACTAACAGATTTCATACCTATTTGAATAAATCTGTTAATTGGATGTCATTATGTCAACTAATCCTATAAAATCACTTAAAAGAGTAAGGTCTCATCAACAATATTATAATTTGTTTGCGTATATTTGTGTCATATTAATCCAAAAATGAGTATATAACAATGAGAAAAATCTTTTCTTCTAAACGCATATTGTGCGCTGGTTTAGTATTAGGTGGACTGTTTACATTTTCCAGTTCATACGCAACAAACAACGACGCAAATAATGACAATCAGCAAGTAGCAGCCACACCAACCAACAACACACGGATTGTTGGTACGTGGGAATTGACCAATAAGGATAGTTATGCTATTGTGCGTAACCCGAGAACACACAAGGAATATAAGGTGGGGTTCATAATCGACAGATATGATGACTATAAGTTCCTCCCAGTAGACTTCAACACTGGTGAGCGTGTTGACCTTCGCTCGCTCGTTGGACATGATGATGACGACCTCGATGATGAGTTGCATCGCTTCGACTTCTACCGTAATGGAACCATGAGTGTTATAGAGAGAGAGGACAATGGCAGGTGGAAACGTGATGACGACACAGGCGTGTATGGTTTTCGTCGTGATGGTTTCTTTATGAAGATAGATGGTAAGACACGCAAGAACCTTCAAGTCAGATTTATTAACAACAATGAGTTCGAACTGACCCAGACCAAGTTTAATGACAACGACCTTCGGAGAATAGTCGTTAAGAAGGTGATGAGATATGTTCGTGTGACGAGAAAATAAGGCAAAATAAGCCCTGCCTATAAAACATATCCCCCAGTTAACAGTTGCTTAACCTTGTGTGAAGCCCTGTTGATTGGGGTTTTTATTTATATATTGAGGCAAGATTTCTTACCTTAAACCACCCTATCAAAGACGGAAAAGACAAAGAGGAAGAAAGCAGCAAACTATTACAACCAAATGAGAAGACCGTCTCCAAGGAATTATTTTCATGAACATAAATATTTCTTTTCACGACAATAAATATTTTTTTTCATGAAAAGAAATTAGGCAAACTGATAGGGTTTATATTCAATTGATACGTAAGCTAAATACTTCTGGTAAGTTATAACACTCATTTACACGCCCCTCTGTAGACATGTAAACAAAGAAATGTGATCGAGAAAGGCTTAAATTACAATATTTTTATGTAAGTTTGTATCTCGTTATAGAACTGAGTAAAAAAACAATATATCACGAACAACAAAATATGAAACGTAAAACATGGCGCAAACACCATAAATGGGTTGGAATTGTCGTTACATTTTTCTTGGTAATGTTCTGCCTTTCTGGTATTGTACTCAACCATCGTCAACTCTTTGCAGATATCAATGTAAGCCGTGGTATATTACCCGATCAATACGAATTCAGTCAATGGAACAACGGATTACTACGTGGAACATTACGTTACAAAGATAATAAAAACCATGAAAAGGTGTTCATATATGGTGCTGCAGGCATCATCCAGACTGACACAATGGCTACAAACTTTATAGAATACAACCAAGGACTACCTACTGGTGCGGACTATCGACAGATGCGAGGAATGGCTAAGACTCCAAAGAATGACCTCTTTGCGGTTAGTGTCATGAACCTATATAAACTGGGAAAGAACGCATCTTGGCAAACAGTCGACCTCCCAAAGCAAGAAGATGACGAACTTCTGACCGACATAACGACACATGGTGATACGCTCATCGTACTTTCGCGCTCTCATCTCTACTATGCTACAGCTCCTTATAAGAAATTTACTTGCGTTACACTACAGGCTGCTGAGGGTAATGAAGGGAAGGTGTCATTGTTCCGTCAAATATGGCTTTTGCATAGCGGTGCACTGTTTGGGACAATAGGAAAACTCATCGTCGATGGGATTGGACTTGTCTTAATCATCCTTTGCGTAACGGGTATATGGTATTGGATTCGCCATAAAGCAACATCAATGGTCGTTTGGCATACAAAAATAGGGCATTACACCTTCGCCCTAACACTGTTTATCGCAATAACAGGATGGGCTTTACGTCCCCCACTGATGATTCTCCTTGCTACAAACAGTACGAAGCCATTGCCTGGGACAACCTTAGACAATGATAATCCTTGGAATGACAAACTGAGAATGATACGTTATGATGAGCAAGTTCATGACTGGCTTATCTCAACGTCAGAAGGTTTCTATTCTCTTAGAAACCTCTCGTCAAAGCCAACACCAATCACCACAGCGCCCCCAGTGAGTGTTATGGGACAGAATGTCTGGCAATATGCAAGTAACAAAGCATGGATTGTAGGCTCCTTCGATGGCCTATTTTATTGGGATAGAAAGAGTAATGCAGTGCTTTACTACAACGATGCTATGGTCTCTACTCCAGGTATACCGGGTACAGCTCCAGACGAACAGACAATCTCTGGCTATAGTTCTGACTTCACAAACAAGGAATGTATAGCCACCTATTTCCAAGGTTCTTCATTCGCAAAACAGCCAGACACACTAAAAAACAAGCCCATGTCGCTTTGGAGTCTTGCCTTAGAGGTTCACACCGGCCGTATCTATGCGGGTGCATTAGGTTCCTTCCTCTTCATCTTCGTTATAGGTCTCTTCATCATCTTCACCCTTGTGTCTGGGAAGAAGGCGTAGGTGGGAATAATCTTCTTATAATTATTTTATGTATATCTTGCATTAGAATACACACAACACTGAATTACGTAAATCGAATTATTCCTCTGTTGTGAATTGCCTCAAAATGTGTATCTTTGCATTAGCACGTACAACTCTCCATCTTGTGCGATTGCTCCTAATGTCGTTGTGAATTGCTTCAAAATGTGTATCTTTGCATTAGCACGTACAACCCATTGATGTAATCTTGATGAACATTAGCAGTTGTGAATTGCTTCAAAATGTGTATCTTTGCATTAGCACGTACAACATATAGTGCAGCGCCAAGTGTAAGTGCTCCGTTGTGAATTGCTTCAAAATGTGTATCTTTGCATTAGCACGTACAACCTGTCGCTGTGGGGGCTATGCTGCCCCCTAGTTGTGAATTGCTTCAAAATGTGTATCTTTGCATTAGCACGTACAACTTCCCCAATCGACTTGCTGACCATCTGCCAGTTGTGAATTGCTTCAAAATGTGTATCTTTGCATTAGCACGTACAACACCACCACCTTCTAAGTGTTGACCAGCATAGTTGTGAATTGCTTCAAAATGTGTATCTTTGCATTAGCACGTACAACAACTTATCAAAAAGAATCCTGAAATTATAGTTGTGAATTGCTTCAAAATGTGTATCTTTGCATTAGCACGTACAACGCATACACTCTTCACAGATATGTGGGTACAGTTGTGAATTGCTTCAAAATGTGTATCTTTGCATTAGCACGTACAACCCCGGTGCAGTTTAATTGTTTGTATCAAGGGTTGTGAATTGCTTCAAAATGTGTATCTTTGCATTAGCACGTACAACTTCTCATTGTCTTATAATTTTTGTTTCTAGTTGTGAATTGCTTCAAAATGTGTATCTTTGCATTAGCACGTACAACTGTATTGCTCATTTTGGTGTCCCTTTTTGGTTGTGAATTGCTTCAAAATGTGTATCTTTGCATTAGCACGTACAACCAGCTGCTGACTGTATGATGGCACTCTGTCGTTGTGAATTGCTTCAAAATGTGTATCTTTGCATTAGCACGTACAACTCTGTCTTGTGCAGGCGGATAGACCAGTTGGTTGTGAATTGCTTCAAAATGTGTATCTTTGCATTAGCACGTACAACCTTTGGATTTATTTTCCCTTCTCCGTACGGGTTGTGAATTGCTTCAAAATGTGTATCTTTGCATTAGCACGTACAACATATACTTTCGCGATGAAGTATTAACATAGTTGTGAATTGCTTCAAAATGTGTATCTTTGCATTAGCACGTACAACATCGAATGATTGAGAAAGAGGTTTCAATTGTTGTGAATTGCTTCAAAATGTGTATCTTTGCATTAGCACGTACAACAGTTGGCAGAAACAAAATCAGTATTGTAAGGTTGTGAATTGCTTCAAAATGTGTATCTTTGCATTAGCACGTACAACTGCTGTCGCTATGGGGGCAACGCCCCCTATGTTGTGAATTGCTTCAAAATGTGTATCTTTGCATTAGCACGTACAACAGTAGCGAGATTTATTTATACCGAGTGAAGTTGTGAATTGCTTCAAAATGTGTATCTTTGCATTAGCACGTACAACGCTGTCGCTATGGGGGCAACGCCCCCTATGTTGTGAATTGCTTCAAAATGTGTATCTTTGCATTAGCACGTACAACTGATTGACGAAACATAGCATCAATGACAGAGTTGTGAATTGCTTCAAAATGTGTATCTTTGCATTAGCACGTACAACGCCTTTTCTTGGTTACGCTTTGCAAGGTCTGTTGTGAATTGCTTCAAAATGTGTATCTTTGCATTAGCACGTACAACTTTTCGCAAATCTTTTAGGAAAATAATTCTGTTGTGAATTGCTTCAAAATGTGTATCTTTGCATTAGCACGTACAACGGTACGCCCTCAAAATGATATTCTTGTGGCGTTGTGAATTGCTTCAAAATGTGTATCTTTGCATTAGCACGTACAACGCAATAGGCGTTTAATTCTGTCTTTGCAAGGTTGTGAATTGCTTCAAAATGTGTATCTTTGCATTAGCACGTACAACAATGGTTGGAAGGAGGTGCGCTATGACTAGTTGTGAATTGCTTCAAAATGTGTATCTTTGCATTAGCACGTACAACCACGAACGAAATCATCGTGCAAGCACATTTAGTTGTGAATTGCTTCAAAATGTGTATCTTTGCATTAGCACGTACAACTTACATACTTCTTCTTACTAGTCCATAGTAGTTGTGAATTGCTTCAAAATGTGTATCTTTGCATTAGCACGTACAACAAAATAAAGCCCGTACCATCTCTCTTCTTGTTGTGAATTGCTTCAAAATGTGTATCTTTGCATTAGCACGTACAACGTTAGAGTTTAATACATCAAGCGAGTAACCGTTGTGAATTGCTTCAAAATGTGTATCTTTGCATTAGCACGTACAACTGACTTACTCGCTGGTACTTCTTTCGGTTAGTTGTGAATTGCTTCAAAATGTGTATCTTTGCATTAGCACGTACAACGGGAACACTGCAACAGGGAATACAGAAGTAGTTGTGAATTGCTTCAAAATGTGTATCTTTGCATTAGCACGTACAACATAAAAGTTATATTTACCTGTATTACAGCAAGTAACAAGACTTTTGTACAAATAAAAAATGCAAAACAAAAGAGTCCTATCACAATGATGGGACTCTTTTTTAGAATAATTCTAGTTGCTGTCCTGGAGCATTAGGCTCTTGTGGCTGACTTCCACGAAAAAGCTCTATCTCACCAAATTGTTTATCAGTAATGACCATAATACAGACATTACCAGAATTAGGCATAAATGATTTTACACGTTTCACATGAACATCTGCATTCTCTCTGCTTGCGCAATGACGAACATAGATTGACAATTGAAACATTGTAAAACCATCTTTCATCAAATCTTTTCGGAAGATAGTATAAGCACGCTTTTCCTTGTTTGTATTCGTTGGAAGATCAAAAAAGACCATTACCCACATAACCCTATATTCGCTAAGTCGTTGCATCAAAGAAAGGAAGGATAAGAAATTTCACGAGCTTCCCCATTATAGCACTTCGCAAGACTTGCAGTTGTCAAGCCTGCAGCAATCATCAATGGACTACGCTTACCACATATAATAACGTCAAGAACAGGTATTGACAACATCTCACGTTTTAATTCTATTGTCAAATCATCAGGGACATCCATCTTTCTCATTGTTGCAAGAACCAAGTCATCCACAAACGGACGATAAGGTTCCATAATATCATCTGCTAAACAATATGCGTTATAACGGTTATGATGATGAATTCCATAGACAGGTAACAGTCCACTCCCCACCAAAGCACGAGCAATCACAGCACGAAGTATTGCATATCCATAATTCAACAGATTATTAGGTGGAATACCATCCTTATCTCTTGTGAAACCATCAGAAAATAGATTCTTCCAGTAATAGGCTGCAGCTTGCGCTTCGTGGTTATCAGCATCATCACTCCTGACTTTACGAGCAAGGACATGGAGCGGAACAAATGATTTAGAAGTGTTCTTCTGTAAACAATATGCCTGATTCTCTATCTTAGCTTTTACCGTTTGTTGCCACAGTTGTTTACGCAATGGAATTGCAGCTTCTATCTGATTACGAAAACGCTCCTGATGCAATGTATTGCCAGAAAGAGGAAGTAACATTCCCGTAGGCATACATTTACTATCACAGGTTATTACTGCAGCAGAATTGGCTACTAACTCTGCTAAAGCACCTTGTGTAATGGTTATCTGCTTATTGTCCAATACCACAACACCAATATCTTCTATAGGAACCGTTCTGATAGTTTCCTGTTTTATGATATCAGGAAGTTCTGCTTTCTCCACTTCAGGAAGTCGGATAACCAACTGCCCATTACGAAGTGAGAGATAAGCAGGATTCCCAAAATATAAAGTTTTCTTTATCATCGGTGATTGAAGATTATCTTACCATTCTTAATAACAAAGTCACGATTCTCGCCCATAATAAGAAACTTTATTGTTTTAACACCACAGCGGATGATATCGGGCAATTTCGCATAATCTTTAACAGATTCTCCCATAGCCTCTTTTACAACTAAATGATTTACCATCCTAATACGTAAACCGTCATTTTCAAACCCATTTATCTTATATAATAATTTACTCAAGTTCACATTATCTAAATCGTACAATTCTTCAGGATTATCCTTATAAAGCAATATCATATCGCCAGTATGCAACTTATAATCAAGCATAAGTCGATTACCTTTCTTATCGGTGATAAACTCTGGAATATCCTCTATATCAGATTTACGATGACAAGAAACATCATACAAACTGTATATTCTAAACTCACGAATCTTACCATTTGTATAACAACACATTGCATACAAATCGCCAACTGCAGCATAGAAATAACGCTTGTATTCTTTCTCGGATTTATAAGTTTGTTCTTTAATCTTCAAAGCATTTTTCTGCACAGTATTACATCTTATATGCCTTATTCTGTACAGCTTTTTATCAGGCATACCATTCTTTCCTTTCTTTATCATATAGACTCCCTGCTCACAAGCATCCTTGAAAGATGTTTCTTCTGGGAATTGCCCTTTCATCAAAGCAAAAAGTTCCTTATCAACAATGGCTTTCCAAGGTCATCCCACGAAGCAAAGCCACTGTCGGCAGCAGATTTCTTATACTTTAATTCTCTCCGTATTACAAATTTAATCGTAGGATTTACTTGAGGACGTCCCTCTTTCATCAAAACTTTCCCTTCTTTATCCTTTGCATACTGTGTTATCGCACCATAATAACTCGCCTTATGGATTTCACCTCGCAAGGCATCACCAGTCTGCCACCGTGAATTATCTACTCCTCCAACTATATATCCCTTTTTTCTTAATCGGCGGCGAACTGGTGTAAGAGCTTGATTCATAATATGGTGATTAACGATGATATTATCATTTATAAACGTACCAATTTCTGAAACATTATGACCTATCCTACATACCTTGACTTCCATTTGAAGTTTATTCTTCAAACCATCAAGTTCTTGTTGCAGCCCTGTCCTATCCCCACTACCAGAAAAGGATAACATCTTATTAATCTCTTCTATCTTAGCAAATAACTCCAGCATACGATCTCTCTTTGCAGAAACTGGGATTATCGTCAGAGTTGTTGCGTCTATAGCATGATGAGAATGTAAGCTACGGTCTTTCTTTTCGTCTACACTTTGTATACCAAGTATCTTTCTGAATTTAGCAGTTACGTCTCCTCGTTGCACATCTACATGTGGGAATATGCTCTTCAGATATAAAACTGCATGACGAGTTATAACTCGTGTATCGACAAGCTGACTGTTCTTAAATCCGTCTGTAACCTCAGTAACTGTGAAGCGTTCCAACTTCTTTTTCCAGTATTCCAGCTCCATTCCCCATAGATGCATTTCACGCATACATTGATCTTTACGGTCTTTATTCTGTGCCCTTCTTGCCTGCCCTTTCCAATATTCTACATTACGATTAAGACGTTCAACCCTATCTATCCAACGCTGTAGTTGAGATGTTATCGCAGGATACTCTTTACCATCTATAGTAATAGCCTTATCATAATTCGGCATATCTGCAGGAATATGATTTTTCTTTATGAAACGGTTGTAATGAGCATCACACAAAGTCTGATTCATATCCGAACTGTCAAAACTGAGACTCTCTGGGATGGTATGCTCAATATCAAAGCATTTGGGTCAAAAAGATTTGATAGATTAATGGTACGCCCAGTATACATACACTGTCCTCCCTGCTCCAACCAAAACTTGTATTTCTTTATATCCTTATTATAGGTCTTCGATTCCGTAAAGTAATCTACCTCACGTTGATCTATCACATACCGTGCCTTATCTATATCATCTGTACTTATACCATCACGTTTCGGATAAAACTCTTCAAGAATCTTCTTTATCTTCTCATTTTCATCGTGACGGATTCTGTTATAAGTATCCAGAGCCCACTTTCTATTAGCATCATTCAACTCACGAGCTGTCTCTACGACCACTCTTGTTTCATCTGGAGATATAACACCATCATCCAAAAGCTGATTAACCCTTCTCCTTAAAGTATTAAGCACTCTCAACACTGTTGGGTTCTTTATTGCACCTATATCCGGATTACCCAATCTTAAAACAGATCGATCCTTACCAACTGAAACTGGGCGGTAAATGGTAATTTGTGAAGGATGATATAACTTTCCATTGCTCTCTCTCAACCATTGGGAATTTCTTTGTAAGATAGTTCTCAAAACTTTCCCCCAACTTAGGTGACTCTACAAACTTACGCTCATGACTTCTAAAGAAATCCTGATACCTGTCACGAACTTTTTGTAAAATATCTGTCTGCTCATCAGCATCCATCAGACTCCACCGCCTTGCTCCCAAACTATTTTCAATTTGTCTGATAATATCTTTTTCATCAGACTCATCTAATAAATATTCATAGTTATGATCAGCGAAACGATATTCTTCTGATACTGATTTATATTTGGCTATGAGGCCATTAACAATACTATTAATGCGTTTGTCATAATTAACCTGCGCCTCTACAAGATAATAGTCTTTCGCTATAGACAACAACTCCTCATCAGAAACATCTACAAGTTCTGGGACTTTAGCAAGTATCACAGCATCAGAGTATTTCAATCCCAACATCAATATCTTATTGATATTACGAATCGCCTTCTGACTTAACATAGCATAACCTTGGGGCATTGCCGACCAGATGCGAACGAGCTCCTCCGCTTTTTCCTCTCCAATCGTAAGGTTTCTTGAGCAAAGGCAAGCACTGCTTCTGGCTCCTCCGCATCATAACAGAAATGCCATATATCTTCAATAGAATATGAAACTCTATGGAACGAGATATTATTCTTACTATGCGCTTGCCTCTCTTTTTGTCCTTCAACACGGAAGGATTCCCATTCCTCTCCCAGCATCTTTCTGAACCGAGCAGTTATAGGACAACCGGCAACACTCGTACTGTCCTTATAGTTAATAGTCTTATCATTGTAGGAGAAATGAATACCCAGTCGTTTTTCAAGATACTTACGAATATCTTCGAATTTGAACTCAGTCCTTACAAACGCAAGAAAGCATTCATTATAAAGATCCAGACGTAACTTCATAGGAAGTTGTTCGTCCAATGTGTCTACAGACATTCTGACTTTGATATTATTAATCAATGTCCAAGCGCGGAATTTCTCAAACAAAGGATGACCAATAGCACAACGAGGCTTTGAACGTTCAAGTGTACACTTTCCCACATTCCCTCGTTGCGAACGCAATGGACGCTTATAAAAGATTGTACCAACATTTTTCTTCTCACTTATAAGGCGTTCATATAACTCGCTTTCTACTGACAGTCCTTGTTGGAATTTAAATATGGTCTCTATCTCGTGCTGGAATTGTGAACGTATTGCACGGTAATCATTATTGTTGCGAACTCTTACACCTTCGTCTTCCAACTGGGCAAAAGCTGCACCAACTGTCAGTAAGTTATGCTCCTTCATATAGGTAGACAGGCCCTTTGAAAGTTTCTCTTCCGAAGCCTTCATTGCACCTGCTACATCTGGTATCTCATCTGTAGACGATGGTTTACTATTAGCATCTTGCTGCGACAAAGTCTCTCCCTTACTACTCTTAAAGCCACGATGCTGAGCAATATGATACAAAGCACGTCCAAGTTTATAACGTTCAATAGGCTGTTCAAAATCAAATTGGCGTGTTACAAGTTCTCGACGCAGTTGGTATGGACTGGAATAATCTGGTCTGCCATCGCCGTTAAAGTCCAAAAGTATCCATGCATTGAAATCCTTATCATCAATTGGATACTCTCTAAAAAGCCCTTTTCGTTTATCATAAGTACACCATCGCATTAATGACTCTGAACTCATCGGACAGAAACCGTGCTTAATAAGTAAAGCTAATGTAGCCCACAATCTACGCCGTCTTACCTCATTCAACCCACGACTTCTTCTATGTGCAGAACGCTGTGCAGCCAACGAATATTCACGTCCATTACTTTCTTTATTAACACTACTCCTGAAGATATCAGAAGAAAAGAACTCTAACTGCCATTGTAGATCATCTGAGAGGTCCAAGTTTCTAACTGCTGAACCAATAGAATTAGTACCAAGATCTAAGCCTAAAACTTTTTGTGTCATATTTTTAAGAATTTGTTTGTTTTATCAGAAATAAATTGTATATTTGCACTCAGATACACAGTGAAGACTTTTCACAACAAGGCTATAAGCCGAAGATTTTCTTGTACCCTGCGGTCAACCGCAGGGTCTTTTTTTATATCTTCTAACCCTACGCAGATTCTATTTAGGTTTTTAGTTGTAATTTAACTGCGCATAACTATCTATTATGCAAACTTATATATTTTTTTATAAAATTCCAAATAAACAATATAATTTATTCCTTTTGCTGCAGAATAATTACTTTTTGATAATAAACACCATCCTCACTAATTGCCCACTAAAATACCTTTTACATACTATCACAGGCTCTCCCATTATTGACAGATGCAATAATGATAAACGTATAAACAACGTGAAATGGAAAGGGATATCATTTTATCATACCACAAAAATGGTATTTTTAGATAAAAAAGACTATTCGTAGTAGTTTTTGTAATAATTACAAGGAATATTCTTTGCCGTTTAAGGGGGAATTATATATCTTTGCCGACGATTTCAAAACGAGGAGTGGAAGACTACTGTTAACGAAGTTCTAAAGACAAAAGGACAAGGGGATTAATGGATAACATTCTGAGTGAGAAAACGAGTTCATTATTAGGGTAATAGTGAGCCTATCATAGGGTAAGACCATATCCAGGATGGAAGAAATTTAAAATCATCGTAGAGTAAAACCTACTCACAGTAAATGGAAAGCTTAATTATAGCGGATAAAAGGCCAGCTCACAGTAATTAGAATGCTTAATTAGAGTAAGTGAAGGGCCTACTTATCGTAAAAAAGAGGCTTAATTAGCGTAAGTGGAAGGCTTAAACATAGCAGATGGGAAATAAAAAAATAGTGGACAAAAAGCTAAGAACTGGCAGAGAGAAATATAAAAGAGTGTTTATTAAATTCATGATATAAATCAGTAACAGATTATGAGTAAAGTTAATTTATTATTAGACTTCGTTCTAAATACCGCAGCATCGCTGAAAGGTACAGGTATTCATTTAATACGTATAGCAATCTTCATCATCTTTGTATGGATTGGTGGGTTGAAGTTTTGGAACTATGAGGCAGAGGGTATTGTGCCATTCGTGGCAAACAGTCCGTTTATGAGCTTCTTCTACACAAAGAAAGCACCAGAGTATAAGGACTACAAGCTCAAAGAAGGCGAGTTTGACAAGGTCAAGCACGACTGGCATGAAGCCAACAACACCTACACCTTCTCTCATGGTTTAGGTATTGCCATTATGTCATTTGGCATTTTGACCTTATTAGGTATCTGGTTTCCAAAGATTGGTTTCGTTGGTTCAGGCCTTGTCATTCTCATGACGTTTGGCACGTTGTCCTTCCTTGTCACGACTCCCGAAGTATGGGTACCCGACTTAGGAAGTGGCGAGCACGGGTTCCCGTTACTTACAGGTGCGGGTCGTCTGGTCATCAAGGATGTATGTATTCTGGCCGGAGCGGTCGTTGTCTTGGCCGATTGTGCACAACGAATCCTTAAAAAGAATAAGAGATAAAACGATTAAAACGACGAGGGGGATGTGGCGACACATCCCCTTTTTTCGTCTCACTCGTTAAATACTTCGGCAACTGTTCTGTTACTTTTATCGCAGAAAAAACATTACACATTATACCGTCTCACCATGATATACAATATTAATGTATCAACCTATCTCCCTTCTCCTACCTACGCATATAACAGAAAGAACGTTTCCCCTGCCCATAAACTGAATATTTACGCCACGACAAGAGGGTCAGTCTTTCGCAAGATGGTCCTAAAATAATCCTTTCGTAACCATCATTCTCTATCATACGAAGCCTCAACATCGTGTGTACAAATCCTCTACACAACATTTGAAAGCGGTAAAAAACACTCACAGATAAGCCTTTCAAGGGTTTATCCGACCACTCGAATAATTTTTCAAGCATCCCATTCCACATCTCGGAGAACACCTATAAAACCATGAAAAAACATTACATAACACCGAGTTAAACACCCTCAACACAAGGGTATAACCTCCCTTCTCACCGATATCATAACCTTCAAAGAATCAGCATATTACAAACAGCATTCGAGAAGACGCCCTTCTTGCCTCAAGAAGGGCCTTCTCTGCATGCAAGAAGGGCATGTTCTCGAACGTAGAAGGGCCTCTTCTGCCACCTTGAAGAGCATGTACTATGAATAAGAGGGGCGAAAAATGTTGACAAGGGGAGAAGGTGGATGTGGGGACCTCCCCCAGCCCCTCCGAAGGAGGGGAGCCCAAACCTGCCATGAGAAAGTACACGATGTTTGTTTTTGTGGGTATGAAATATGCTGTTACTTACAAGTTGCTTTAAGACTCAATACTAAACAACTTGTATCCACATAACCTTTTTATCAACACCTAACATTCAATACCTAACACCTATGAAAGTATTTCATCAACACTTAACAGTAAACACCTAACACCCACGAAAACACTTCATCAACACCTAACATTCAACACCTAACACCCAACACATCAACATCTAATACCCACAAAAGCACTTCATCAACACCTAACATTAAACACCTAACACCCAACACATCAATACCTAACACCCACAAAAGCACTTCATCAACACCTAACATTTAGCACCTAACACCCACGAAAGCACTTCATCAACACCTAACATTAAACACCTAACACCCAACACATCAACACCGAACGCCCACAAAAGCACTTCATCAACACCTAACATTCAACACCTACCACCCAACACATCAACATCTAACACCCACGAAAACACTTCATCAACACCTAACATTAAACACTTAACACCCAACACATCAACATCTAACACCCACGAAAGCACTTCATCAACACCTAACATTAAACACCTAACACCCAACACATCAACATCTAACACCCACGAAAGCACTTCATCAACACCTAACATTAAACACCCATCACCCAACAAATCATCACCTACCATCCAAGAAAACATCCAATAACACTCTCTCAGACGCCACTTTTCTACAAACAATATAAGATAACATCGTCAATTCTCAGAGTAATTCGTTATCTTTGCAGACAAAGTTAAATCCAATGACTACGGAATACAATATACAGGCAAAGGTGCGTCTTCTTATCAACTGGCTCTGTTTGATACTATTATTCGTCATCACAGGCTGCAAGGAGACAGCCCCTTCACGGTCGATATCAGAGCGAGAATTCCACTATGCCGACCGTTTGTCTGCATTGTCTATAGACAAGACTGGCTATTGGATTGGCGGAGAGACGGGTGTTATATGGCATATTAATGGAGACGAAAGGAAACGTTATTACACAGGACTCGACCGCATCTATGACGTAGAACGCGACCCAGCACACCCTAATCAGATATGGATTGCATCACGTAATGCCGGTCTACAGTTATGGAATATAGCTGCCGACACACTCCTCCATCAGCTTACGTACGACATTCCCAGCAAGGGTAGCCGCTATTCTCCCTACGATATAACGATTACAGCCAAGCACCTCTATGTCGCTACGTCACAAGGTCTTTTCTCCATGCCTATCAGTCAGCCGCAGCAAGGACTGACCCTACTCTACCCTATCAAAGCGACATCAGCAACCCAGTGTTGCGAACCCTTCTTGGTCAACAACCTCTGCCCCGTCGATGACAAGTGGCTCTTTGCTGCCACACAGGCCGGAGTAATAAGCATAAACCTACACACGCAGAAGACAGAACTACGTCATAAAGGTGAGAATATACGCAAGGTAGCCTTCTATGACGGTCACCTCTGTATTCTTTCTGACAATCAACTAACGATAGAAAACATCAACGGAGCTGACAGCAAGCACTTTCCACTGCCCCAGTCGGTGCTGTCCTTTTATAAAGCAGGCTCGACCTACTATTTCATTACATCATCGAGAATACTCCTATCCGACAATTTAGAGCGTTTTGTCAGTATTCCTCTCCGCAATAATGTACCCGACAATCCACATCGGATAGCCATTGCCGACGACGGAAACGGCTTCTCCATCCTCCTTACAAAGAACGCTCTATGGCGCATCCCCCACCATCTTGGCATCTTCAATGCCAATCCTCCAGTCGTTGCAGCATGTAGGATGGGTAATGACCTCATCTATGTAAACAACCAACACGAGCTGTTTCGCCAGAAAGCCGACGAACTCATAGCCAAGAAGGTATATGACTTTGAAGACGACGAGTTGCCAAAAGAGATGTTTGCCGATGGCGAAGACATCTATTATTATACGGCTAATAATCAGGTGTTCAGGCTCAATATTGGCGAACAATACCTTATCAACCAGCTCTTCAAGCGTCCACAACTGCTGACACAACCAAGGACACGTATCACCTCGATGGCCCTTCTATCCCATGAAAACAAACTACTACTTGGTGTGCAAGACTATCTGCTATCAGTAGACTGCCGTAATGGGAAGACAGACACGGTGAAGTCGATGAATAACAGGTATATTACAGCCTTCTATCAAAGCCCAGAAAGTGGCAAGATATACATCTCGACCCTTAATCACGGTGTGTTTGTCAGCAAGGGAAAGCAGGTGGAACGCATCGCAGGAACCGAGCACATGGTGTTTGTCAATAGTCTCTGCACCTACAATTCACCACGCCCTCGCCTACTCCTCCTCACCAATCACTATCTTCAAATACAAGGAGCTGACTCCATTCGGACCGATGGAAGCAATCAAATCTTTTGTATCAATGACAGTATTGTCTATACGATACCAGAGATGGGGATACATAAATACAAGATAAAAAATAACCGACTCTACGATTGTGGTAGTTTCTTTGATGACATACACTTCAATGCTCAGGCCGCTTTCAGCCTTAACAACACACTCTACATTGGTTCCGACCTTGGCGTGATACAGTTGACTCCAGGCAAAGAGGAGGCTGCCAAGTGGATTACCTTTGATAATAAAGCCCCCAGCCTACAACTTATTGGCATCATCCTCTTCACGATGATGAGTATAATAGGTATCATTCTCTTCAGCTATCGAAGGCACAAGACACTGACTTACAGGCAACTCCAGCTAAGTAAAGACGACCTTCGCCATCGCTTAGAAGCGTTAGCAGGCCTAAAAGACAGACTGACAGAGAACGAACAAAACACACTTGAAGCTATTAGTAATGAGATAGAAACGATTAACATCAGTTCTCAAAGTCTGCGAGCTAACAATGAGCTGTTCGCCAACCTATCAGCCCGCATTGCCCGACTAAACCGTGACACAGCCCTCCAGATGGTGAAGTTTCTTAACGAACAGATCGACCGCATCCACCAATACGAGGTGTATGAATGTAGCCAGATGATACACGACTCGGAAGAAGCCCGTAGCACAGATAACATCGAAATCATCATCGAGCAATGCAAGAAGAACGAGGTGTGGCTCAATCATATACAAGAGATTAAGGAGCGACTCGATAAGTTCTATCGGTCGACCGAAGGCACGCTCGTCCTCAGCGGACTGAACGATGGCATGAGAGAAAGGCTGCAACATATACAAGAAGCAACCAAACATCTGACGATAGCCGAGGTCTATCCAGACTTTATCGTGGTCAAGGAACAATACGAAAACATCTTTACTCCGAAGGGACTAAAGGTTATTCGCGATTATATCTCAGCCAGTATCGTGCAATTGCAACGGCTGAAAGGCTATGAAGAGATGGCAGAAAGCCTATTAAACGAACTGCAAACAATAGAGAAAGATATCGACAATCGTGACCGTATCGTACTGCTACGTCTGTTGCAAACTATCGACAATCGCATCACACAAATCAAGTACTTAAATACGCTCCAACAGCTAATAGAAGAATATACCACCATACACGACAATATAAAAAAGGAGAATGAAGAACGGAGAATGAAGAAGTTTCATTCAAAACTATTTGCTGACATCGACTCTGCTACACGTGATGTCACAGACCAGATAGCGCAAATATCAGAGCAATTCTTCATTAGCTTTGCCACAACAGACAAAGAAGTGTGCCAAGAGATATTCCACTTTACGAGCGTAAACAGCCAGCAAGTGCGTGTACTCATCCTGTTGCTTGCCATGCCAAGAGTGAAGCGTACACTCCTGCCGGGGATGTTAGGTATCTATGGAAACCTAAACCCTGTTGTCAGTCGACTCTATCATAGTAAGATAGGAGATAACAAGACGCTACTCGACGACTATTGTAAGCGTAATTCAAGTAGTATCGTCAATTATATTACAAAGCTATCAGAATAATCATAACAACTGATAACCAGCATATTAAGAATAGTTGCATCCATTTATTTTAGGCAAATAATAGGATGCAACTATTTTTATTTAGCCTTTTCATATACCTTTGCAACAACAGAAACAAATTGTCTTTTAATTAATTCAAAATTATAAATTCAAATCTATTATGATGACAAAGAAAACCTTAGTCGTTGGTCTGCTGGCTATGTTCTCAGTGACCACTTTCGCACAGACAACTACAAAGAAGATTAAAGACGTTCGTACACAGCCCGACCTCTACTACCTTCAGGACGGACAACAGGCAAGTTCTCTCGAACTGCTCCCTGCTCCTCCGCAGCCAGGTAGCATCCAGTTCCTTTACGATCAGGCTCAATATCAATGGGGAAAGATGCAGCGCGACACCCCACGAGGCGACCAAGCAGCAGCTGACGCACGTGTAGGTGGCGACGGAGTACCTAATGCCTTCTCTGAAGCCTTCGGTATTAAGATTAGCAAAGAGACAACTCCAGAGATCTACAAGCTCGTCTTGAATATGCGTGAGGACGCTGGCGACTTGGCTACACGCAGTGCTAAAGACCACTACATGCGTGTTCGTCCATTCGCTTTCTACAAAGAGATGACTTGCAACCCAGAGCAACAACAGGAGCTGTCAACCAATGGTTCTTATCCATCTGGCCATACAGCTATCGGTTGGGCAACCGCTCTTGTACTCTCAGAGATTAATGTCGACCGTCAAAATGAGATACTTGAACGTGGCTATCAGATGGGCCAGAGCCGTGTTATCTGCGGTTATCACTGGCAGAGCGACGTAGATGCAGCACGCATTGTCAGTGCAGCTGTCGTAGCACGTCTCCATGCTGACCCTGCTTTCCAAGAGCAGTTAGCTAAGGCGAAGAAGGAGTTTGCGAAGCTAAAGAAGGAGGGTAAGATTGCAAAGAGCACCTTTAAGGCTGCCAACTAAGTCGTAAAAAAAAGCGAGAAAGGAGTTAACTTCGTCTGAAGATATCAACTATCTGTCAGAGACTTAACTCCTTTCTCTCCCTCAACCTATCACTCTCTTTAGAATAGAAAACCTACTTTTATAGAATATAGACAACATAAATACATCTATGAAAAGAATTATCCTTATGGCAGCCTGTGGCTTAATGGCCTGTACAGGTGCCTTTGCTCAAGACGAAGAGCCAAAGTTAGTAGTTAAACCCTCAGGTCGTATCCTCATGGATGCAGGCGTTATGCACTCAACAGACGAGACACTTAACGACCAACTTAACGATGGTGTTGCCATCCCAGACGTACGTATGGGAGTCAGCGCAACCTACGGTAAATGGAAAGCTAAGGTCGATGTCGGTTATGCTCGACAAAGTCTTTCTCTCAAGGACATCAGCCTCGACTACAATTTCGACAAAGAGAACCTTATTCGTATGGGCTACTTTGTACATCAGTATGGCCTCCAGAGCGGTACATCCTCAAGCTTTAAGGTTTCGATGGAGGAGCCTTAGCCAACCAAGCCTTCTTCAATAGCCGTTTGATAGGTGCTATGTACGTGCATGCTGGCGATAAGTTCCACGCTACAGCATCAGTGTTTGCAGAGAACGATGCAATGAAGATGACCACTGATAAGCTCGGTAACGAGGCATGGGGTGCGATGACACGATTGGTATGGCGCCCATTGACTGAGCGTGGTAAGATTTTCCATATCGGTATCAGTGGTGCTTACGAGTCACCACGTTATAACAAGACTGCTGCTCTCAGCCATAAGTCATACACCTTAAGAGCTCCTTTCCCAACACGTATAGCCAACGTCGCAGCCCAAGAAGCTACCATCTCTGATGCAAAAGCACTGTGGAAGTTCTCCTCCAGAAATGAACCTTGCGGTTGGTAACTTTGGTCTTGAAGCTCAGTACTTCTACGTAGGTATCAAGCGTGACAACGCCATGCCAAACTACAGTGCATGGGGTGCTTATAGTAATGTACGCTACTTGCTCAAGGGTCAAGGTTATACTTATACCAAGGCAGATGCGGGTATTGCCACCCCAGACCCAGGTTCTATGGAGCTTGTTGCGGCCTATAACTACTCAACCTTAACGGACAAGGACGCCAATATCTACGGTGGTAAGGTTAACGATTGGTCGTTGACTTTCAACTATTACCTCAATAAGTACATGATTTGGCGAGTACGTGGTTCTATCACACGGGCCACTGACAACGCTGCATTCAACAATAATACGTTCTCTATCTTAGAGACTCGTCTGCAGATAAAGTTCTAAAACTCCGATAATTCACAACTATTGTCGCACACTATGGGTTGTGAATTATGACTTAATAAAGTATTACTACAATGAGAAAAATCAATTCTTTCGTCCTCCTTCTGATACTGGCTCTACTCTGCCCAGTATTGGCTCAGGCACAGCTTCAGCGTTCTGACGCTTTCAAAGCGAAATATAAACTAAAAGAGGTTGTTATCCTTCTCTCGTCATAACATCCGTTCACCGCTTTCAACCAATGGTTCTGCACTGAGCAAGATGACGCCACACGAGTGGACAAACTGGTCATCGGCTGCCAGCGAGTTAACGCTCAGAGGCGGTGTGTTAGAGACTGAGATGGGACAGTTCTTCCGCAAGTGGACCATCGAGACAGGGCTGTTCAAAGACAATTATGTACCTTCTATTGATGAGGTAAACGTGTATGCTAACTCCATGCAACGCTGTATCGCTACGGCACAATACTTCTCAAGTGGGTTCATGCCAGTGGCTGGCTTACGCGTAAACCACCGTTATGTTCCTTCAAAGATGGACCCAATCTTCTTCCCACGTCTTACTAAGAGTACACCAGCCTTCCGCTCTGAAGCAATGAAGCAAATCAACGCCATGGGTGGAAAAGAGGGTCTTGTTGGTATCAACAAGGGATTAAAAGAAAGCTACGACCTCATTGCCAAGGTCTTAGACATGAAGCAAAGCGAGTATTATAAGAAAGGAGAAGTAAAGGACTTCACCACCAACGACACCCAAATCACGCTCGAACTCAATCAGGAACCAGGCATGAAAGGTTCGTTGAAGAATGCTAACTCTGCCTCTGATGCGTTTATCCTTCAGTATTATGAGGAGCCTGATGGCGTGAAGGCAGCCTTTGGTCATAAGCTCACAACGGACGATTGGACTAAGATCGCTAAGGTGAAAGATGTCTATGGAGACGTTCTTTTCACAGCACCTATCGTAGCTGTCAACGTTGCTCACCCTCTTCTACAGTATATGTACGATGAGTTAAACGACAAAGACCGTAAGTTTACCTTCCTCTGTGGCCACGACTCAAACATTGCCAGCGTCGATGCTGCCCTTGGAGTAGAGGAGTATTCACTCCCAAACTCTATCGAGAAGAAGACACCTATCGGTTCAAAGCTTGTTATAGAGAAGTGGGTTGATGCTACAGGAAAGGCTTTTATAGCCGTAAACCTCGTTTATCAGAGTACTGACCAGCTCAAGCAGATGTCATTACTCGACCTCCAACACGCTCCACAGATTTTCTCTTTGAAGCTGAAGGGGCTCAATCAGAATGCTGACGGACTATATACTTTCGAGGATGTCAACGCTCGCTTCCTCCAAGCTATCCGTGCATACGATGATATTAAGTAAATAAGTAGTGGACAAGTAGACGAGTTTTAGGAGTTAACAAGTAGACGAGTTACTTGTGATGTAACCCATCACTCGTTCCTCTGTTATTATGTCTTTCATGTAAGTTGACAAGTTAACACGTTACAAGTAGACGAGTTCTGGAGTTAACAAGTAGACGAGTTACTTGTGATGTAACCCATCACTCGTTCCTCTGTTATTATGTCTTTCATGTAAGTTGACAAGTTAACACGTTACAAGTAAACGAGTTAATTGTTCTGTTACCACCCCCCTTCCGTTCCTATGTTACTATGTCTCTCATGTAAGTTGACAAGTTAACACGTTACAAGTAAACGAGTTAATTGTTCTGTTACCACCCCCTTCCGTTCCTATGTTACTATGTCTCTCTTACAAGCAACTCGTTAACTCGTCTACTCGTCAACCTTGTCTACTTACTCTGTTACTATGTCTCTCTTACAAGCAACTCGTTAACTCGTCTACTCGTCAACCTTGCCTACTTACTCTGTTACTATGTCTCTCTTACAAGCAGCTCGTTAACTCGTCTACTCGTCCACCTTGTCTACTTACTCTGTTACTATGTCTCTCTTACAAGCAGCTCGTTAACTCGTCTACTCGTCAACCTTGTCTACCAGTCTACTCTCGCCAACCATACTTATACATCGTATATCCGTCTGTCCCTTTCCCATCCCCAACATATCTGAAAGAAGAAGGGAAGGCACCCTTGACAATAAGCTCTGTAGCATACTCATAACCAAAGGTATCAGCATCAACAGCTATCATATGCCAAGGATAATACACATGGTTCTTGTCCTTTGCATAATTCTCACTCTCCTTGTCGATTGTCTTATTCACATAAAAAGTGCTGATATCCACATCTTTCATAGGCTTAACATATCTGACAAGGACGGCCGAATCGCCTAAAGCAGCATAGATTTTATCATTATGCCGCCAATAGAAACCGATCCGTTCGTTCTCTTTCAATTGCCTCCAATGCCCACGTTCCTTATAATCACCGTAGGGTTTACAGGCCACAAGGAGCAATAAAGTAACAAGAATAAACACGTGTCTCATATCCTTATAGACTTTATCAGAGTAGGACAAACAGCTGATTGACAGCGATTACTTCAGATACTCATCATCGCGAACAAGCACCTTTTCTATCTTACCAACATACATCGTGTGAAGATTTCCTTCTGGATAAGCCTGCTCGAAAATGTCTTTATCAACAAAGCCACTCTCTTTTAAGTCGGCAACATACTCTTTCTTACAGATAAGAACCATCTTTGCTTCCTTAAAATAAACACTATTATCGGCAAAAACCTTTGTCAGTCCTGCTTTCTCTATCTTGTCTTCATCACGTCCAGAGACCGTACCGAGATAAGCCATCTGCTTCTTGAAAGATGCGTCCATGACACAGAGTGTGAAATAGTCTTCCCTGTCCACGAATGTCTTTGTATATCTACTGGCACGGATATAGGTCACTGCTGTTGGGTCGTTATGGCCCCACATACAGCCAAGGTGTCCCCAACTGATTGTCATAGTGTTACATCCATCCTGCTCATTACCCGCTGTGACTAACATCCACTCCCTACCTAAGAGGTTGAATGGATTGAACTTTAAGTCCTTATAACTTACTTCTTTCATCCTAAATAATTATTTATTATACCAATAAAAACTTTTACCACATACAAAAGTAAGACTTTTATATGGTTAAACAAAGTACTCTGAGAAAAATTTTGGGACAGGGGAACCAGACAAGGGAACAGGCTGCTTATCGAGAAGACAGGGTAACAGAGGAACATTTTTATAGTAACGAGTAGACGAGGGAACTGGCTGCTTATCGAGAAGACAGGGTAACAAAGGAACGTTTTTATAGTAACGAGTAGACGAGAGAACTGGCTGCTTATCGAGAAGACAGAGTAACAAAGGAACGTTTTTATAGTAACGAGTAGACGAGGGAACTGGCTGCTTATCGAGAAGACAGGGTAACAAAGGAACATTTTTATAGTAACGAGTAGACGAGAGAACTGGCTGCTTATCAAGAAGACAGGGTAACAAAGGAACGTTTTTATAGTAACGAGTAGACGAGAGAACTGGCTGCTTATCGAGAAGACAGGGTAACATAGGAACATTTTTATAGTAACAAGCAGATTAGCGGACAGGCTGCTTATCGAGAAGACAGGGTAACAAAAGAACGTTTTTATAGTAACAAGTAGACGAGAGAACTGGCTGCTTATCGAGAAGACAGGGTAACAAAGGAACGTTTTTATAGTAACAAATCGACAAGTCGACAAGCTAATAGCTTTATTACAGGTCTCCTTCTGTTCCTATGTTACTCTGTCTTACCTGCAAGCAGCCTGTTTACTCGTCTATTCCCCGAGTCGCTTACCCCTTGACTTGTTACTGATAAAAAAAACATGTTACTATAAAAAAGTTCCTATGTTACTATGTCTTTCCTGCAAGCAGACTGTTCACACGTCTTTTCGTTACTATAAAAACGTTCCTTTGTTACTATGTCTTTCTTACAAGCAGCCTGTTCCCTTGTCCCGCATCGGCAGGTTCACCAGTCCACTCAACCCACTTATCCACATAAACTTCTGTAGTTTTTCCAATATAATATTTGTCAGTTTATTGCAAAATGTGTACCTTTGCAATCACACTAAAGTGGTCACCCATATAAAATCGGGTGATTTGTTATGAAAAGAGAGTAGAGATTTAAGTATAAATAGATAAAAGATAGACACAGTGGATTCAGTTTATAACAAATTAAAAGAGTTAGGTATTCGTCCGTCTGTTCAGCGTGTAGCAATCATGAACTATCTCGCTACACATCATACTCACCCTACTGTTGAGGAAGTCTTCCTTTCTTTAAAGAAGAAACTCCCTACTGTTAGTCGCACAACTGTGTATAATACGCTACGTATGTTGTCTGAACATGGAGCAGCATCAATGATTACTATTGACGATCATCGTGTCTGCTACGATGGTGTAACAGAGCCACATGCACACTTCTTCTGCAAGCGCTGCGAGAAAGTATTCGACTTTGAGGCAATGGAAATGCCACGTTATACTGGCGAAATCGGCAAGGGTTTCAGAATTGACGATACACAGCTTTATTATAAAGGTATCTGTCCTGACTGCCTTAAAGCAATGAGCGAGGAGGAAGGACTTAACTAAGTCGCTCCCTCGATATGTGTTACATACACCTATCTAACGCTCTGCACAGAACCAGAACAGGTGACTGACGACAGCTCTCTAATATATTGAGAAGAGCGTCACACCTATTTATAATACAAAAACAGACGAGGAGACATCATCTCAAAAGTTTTTTCAACACTGCTTTTTGCTATGTTCTCAAAGGAACATAGTCCATAGTGTGATGCCTTTCAATAGGACTATCGCACAAGTAAAATAAGCATACAACTAACGAAATTACGACCGTGACCGACACAGTCGGCACATCCGTCAACCCCTACGGACGCACATTAAGTGCGTCCGTTATTTGTTTCTTGCCCCCAAACCAAGCCACTTAGATTATTTAGAAATTATCTTACAAAATTCCTCCCCCACATACCCCTCTCTGCAGAACATCCCTATCTTAAATCCTCCTCACAACCATCACGAAATCAAACTATTACAAACTGTACCAAAGAAGACGCCTATTAAGGTTCAAGAAGGGCCTTAGTTACACTCAAGAAGGGCGTCTTCTCCATGCAAGAAAGGCATCTTCTACAACCTTATTAGGCCTCTTCAAAAACGAAGTTATGATTTTTCTTTACAAAACACGACCATAATCTCTACCCATACAAGACAATCCAACGAACAGAACCCAACGACTGCCACAAGTAACAAGCTTTCCTTTCATTACCTCCATCGGTCACAGTCACCTAACTTATTAGCTACCAGCTATGTCACACAAGACAAGGAGCATGATAGCAAAACAATTCAAACCACAACTTATAATAAGATGTGACAAATCCTTTCTTACATCTAAAGGCCATTACGACCCTTATCTTCTGAAAGTATAAAGGCCGTACATAATAATATCGCACCATTGCAATATCATTACACAATACACACCAAAACGACAAAACACACCTTGTATAGCAATAGACACATTAGGACACAAGAAATGTAATTCAAGCTAATACTTGCATGAAAGAGGATGGATAGTCTTTCATATAATAAAAAGTTTGGTAGTTTCAGTTGTTATTTGTATCTTTGCATGTATTTAGAAAATAAGCAAAACAATTATATAGTATGGCAAAGAAATTCGCCGAGCACAAGGGACTTGACCTTGTTAGTACAAATCAGGAAGTATTGAAAGAGTGGGAGAAGAAAGATATCTTCCACAAGAGTATTGATGAACGTGAGGGCGAACCACAGTTCATCTTCTTTGAGGGACCACCATCTGCGAATGGTCATCCCGGTATTCACCACGTGTTGGCACGCTCAATTAAGGATACTTTCAACCGTTATAAGACCATGCAGGGTTTCCAAGTACACCGCAAGGCGGGCTGGGATACTCATGGATTGCCTGTAGAGTTGGGTGTAGAAAAAGAGTTGGGTATCACAAAGAAAGATATCGACAACCATGCATCTGACAAGTATATATCAACAGAGGAATATAATCATAAGTGTCGTGAGAATGTAATGAAGTTCACTGCTGAATGGCAGCAGTTAACAGAACAGATGGGCTATTTCGTTGATATGGAACACCCATATATTACATACGACAACAAGTATATTGAGACCCTATGGTGGCTCCTTAAACAACTCTATAACAAGGGGTTATTATATAAGGGTTATACCATTCAACCTTACTCACCGGGTGCTGGTACTGGTCTGTCAAGCCATGAGCTAAATCAGCCTGGCTGCTATCGTGACGTAAAGGACACTACCGTTACGGCACAGTTTACTATCCCTACAGAGGATTGGAAGGCATTGGCTGACAAGGCAAACTTGCCAAAGGAGACATGGGGCAAGCCATGCTTCGTAGCATGGACAACCACCCCATGGACATTGCCATCAAACGTTGCGCTCTGTGTTGGTCCAAAGATTGAATACGTCATTGTCGAGACTTATAACCCATACGACGCAGAGAAACTGACGCTTATCATGGCTGCCAGTCGTGTAGCAGCGTATCTGAAGTCAGAAGGAGAGATAACTGATGGTGGCGAACTACCAGCCTACGAGCGTGGCGACAAGTACGTTCCTTATCGTATCGTAGGTCGTGTGATGGGTACAGAACTTGAGGGTCTGCACTATCAACAGCTCATGCCATGGGTAAAGCCAGTTGAACAGACGGGTGATTATGCACCTAAGTTTGTGAACGATTACGCAGCTACTCACCCAGAGAAGGTGTTTGCCAGTGAAGATGGTCGTGACAAGTTTGTGGAGATGGAGAGCGAGGCTTTCCGTATCATCCTTGGCGATTACGTCACAACAGAAGATGGTACTGGTATCGTACACATTGCTCCTACCTTCGGTGCTGACGATGCTAAGGTGGCAAAGGATGCGAACATCCCTGCCCTCTACTTGATTTCTAAGAAGGGCCAGACACGCCCAATGGTCGACCTCCAAGGTAAGTACTATACTATTGACGAGTTAGACCAGAATTTCGTAAAAGCCTGTGTCAACGTTGAAGCATACGGTCATCATGCAGGCGACTATGTGAAGAACTCATACGACCCACGCTTCAATCCTGATGGTGTATGGGATAAGAAAGCTTCAGAGAAAGCCGAGGACTTGAACATTGTCCTTTGTATGGAGATGAAGCAGGATGGTACTGCCTTCAATATCCAAAAGCATGTACACAACTATCCTCATTGCTGGCGTACGGATAAGCCAATCCTCTACTACCCTCTTGACAGCTGGTTTATCAAGGACACAGCAAGGAAGGAACGCATGGTAGAGTTGAACAAGACGATCCATTGGCAGCCTGAATCAACAGGTACTGGTCGCTTCGGAAACTGGCTCGAGAACCTGAATGACTGGAACCTTAGCCGTTCACGCTTCTGGGGAACACCACTGCCAATATGGCGTGATGAGAACCGTGGCGAGAAGTGCATAGGCTCTGTTGAGGAACTATATAACGAGATTGAGAAGGCTGTTGCAGCTGGTATCATGGCGAAAAACCCATTGAAAGAGGCAGGCTTCGTGGTAGGTGACTTCAGTCAAGAGAACTATGATAAGATTGACCTCCACCGTCCTTACGTTGACGATATTATCCTCGTAAATGATGAAGGTAAACCAATGCACCGTGAATCAGACCTTATTGATGTATGGTTTGACAGCGGCTCTATGCCTTACGCTCAACTTCATTATCCATTTGAAGGTGAGATTAATGCAGAAGGATTGAAGGCTACGGGTAAGACAGAGGCTGAATATCGCGACCAATTAGTACACTCATGCTATGAGGGCGTGGCTGTTCCACCAGCATTCTTCCCTGCTGACTTCATTAATGAGGGTGTTGACCAAACTCGTGGTTGGTTCTTTACACTCCATGCGATTGCTACTATGGTGTTTGACTCAGTTGCTTTCAAGAACGTTATATCAACGGGTCTTGTGCTTGATGCCAAGGGTAACAAGATGAGTAAGCATGTGGGGAATGTGACAAACCCATTCGAAATGATGGACAAGTACGGTGCCGACCCTGTACGCTTCTATATGATGACCAACAGCGAACCATGGGATAACTTGAAGTTCGACCCAGAAGGCGTTGATGAGTGTCGTCGTAAGTTCTTCGGTACCTTATATAATACGTATAGCTTCTTTGCTCTCTATGCAAATGTTGACGGCTATGATGCTACAACATGCGAGTCTGTAAAGGCCGAGGCACCCGAGATTGACCGTTGGATTATCTCTAAGCTTAACTCCCTCATAAAGGGTGTTACAACAGAGTTAGAGAACTTTGACCCAACACGTGCAGGTCGTCTTATCGACTCATTCGTGAACAATGACCTCAGTAACTGGTATGTTCGTCTGAACCGTAAACGCTTCTGGGGCAAGGAGATGAGTGCTGACAAGAAGAGTGCATACGACACGTTATACACTTGTCTGATGACTGTAGCACGTCTGTTGGCGCCTTTCGCTCCATTCTATGCCGACCAGCTCTACTCTGACTTGGGTGGTAAACTGGAGAGCATACACCTGGATCGCTGGCCAGTAGCCAACGAGTCTGTTATTGATGCTGACCTTGAAGCGCGTATGGACATGGCACAACGCATTACGTCAATGGTTCTCGCTTTGCGTCGTAAGGTCAACATCAAAGTACGTCAGCCATTGGCACAGATCATGGTCCCTGCTATCGATGCAACACAGAAGAAGCATATCGAGGCTGTAGCAGACCTTATTAAACACGAGGTGAATGTTAAAGACCTCACATTCGTTGAGGGTCAAGGCATCCTTGTCAAGAAGGTTAAGTGCAACTTCCGTGTTATGGGTAAGAAGTTCGGCAAGTTGATGAAGCAAGTAGCAGCCCGCATGGATGCGCTCTCACAGGACGAGATTGCTGCTTTGGAGGCTACTGGCGAGTTCAATTTCGACTTAGAAGGACAGCCAACCAAGGTTGAGGCTGCAGATGTAGAAATCATCTCAGAGGATATCCCAGGCTGGCTGGTAAGTAACGAGGGTAACTTGACTGTTGCGCTGGAGGTTGAACTGACAGAAGACCTACGTCGTGAAGGAATGGCACGTGAGCTGATCAATCGTATACAGAACCTCCGTAAGGAGACTGGTCTTGAGATTACTGACCGCATCTCTGTTGTTATCGAGCCAAATAAAGAGGCTGAGGCAGCAGTGTCATCATTCGGTGAACTGATTAAGACACAGGTTCTTGCCAACGATATCACACTCGCAGAAAACAATGGAACAGATGTTGAATTTGACGAATTCAGCCTCCATATTGAAATAAGAAAAGACTAATAAGAATACTGGGGTGTGTAAGCTACTCACCCATAAGCCCAAGACAATAGCGGACGTGTCGAGTGCACGTCCCTATTATCAGGCTTTCAACAGTTCCTATATATCATAATTACTTTCATAACCTAATTCAATTTTATCTTATGGAAACCAAGAAGCGTTATTCCGATGAGGAACTCGAGGAGTTCCGAACGATAGTAAATGACAAGTTAGCGATAGCAAAGTCTGACTACGAAGAGACGATGAAGATTCTGATGAATAAGAATACTAACGATGTTAATGATACGTCACTACGTACAAGGCATTGGAGGAAGGTAGTTCTAATCAGACCAAAGAAGAGTTGGTTCAGATGGCGCAACGTCAGCAAAAGTTTATCCAAGCGCTCCAAGCAGCACTCGTAAGAATCAACAATAAGACGTACGGCATCGACCGTATCACAGGAGAGCTTATCCCTAAGGAACGCTTACGTATCGTTCCACATGCGACACTAAGCGTAGCTTCTAAGATGGCAAATAAAAATCACTAATGAGTAGTAAACAGAAAAAACAAAGCTTGATAGCGACCTTACTGATAATTCTATTAATATTAATAGACCAGATTATTAAGATCGTTGTCAAGCTTAATATGAATTTAGGTGACTCTATCCATATCTTCGATTGGTTTCAGATACAGTTCATCGAGAATAATGGTATGGCATGGGGAATGGAGTTAGGAAGCAAGCTCTTCCTAAGTGTCTTCCGTATTGTAGCGATAGGTTTTCTTATCTGGTATATATCGAATCGTATCAAACGAGGGGCAAGAATGGGCTATATCATTGTGTTATCAATGATTACAGCAGGTGCTGCAGGCAATATCTTTGACTCTCTTTTCTATGGACAGATATTCACCGCTTCTACCCCATACTACGTAGAAGGGGCTACACCAGCCACACTTGTCTCATGGGGACAGGGCTATGCTCCAGTGTTAATGGGCAAGGTAGTTGATATGTTCTATTTCCCTCTTTTCCACGGAACATTCCCAGATTGGTTCCCAGTATGGGGTGGAGAGTCATTCACCTTCTTCTCTCCTATATTCAACTTTGCAGACTCTTGCATCTCAGTAGGCGTCTTCATCATCATTCTTGCATTCCGGAAGGATTTCAACGGATGGGTGCCAGCCATCGAGAAGAAGGTCTCTGACAAAGAAAACATTGCTGATAATCAGTAGAAAGACAATGAGAAGTAAATATTTGGTCCGTCCTTTCGTCACGCTCTGTGTAGTATTACTTGCACTCCTCGTCGTAAGTTGTAAGCCAACTATCCCTTCAGAGTATATCCAACCATCGGAGATGGAGGATATGCTTTACGATTATCATATATCCATGGCAATGGTTAATCGTGAAGGTTATACGGATGTCAAGCAGAAAGCATATAAGTTAGCAGTAATGAAGAAATATGATGTATCGGAAGAGAAGTTCGATAGGTCATTTCAATACTATATGCGACACACAGAGAAACTACACGATATCTATGTCGACCTAACGAAGCGATTGGAGAATGAAGCACGTAGCCAAGGTGCTTCAGAGGGCGAGTTGGCTCAATACGGCAATATTACTTCTAAGGGAGACACCACTGACATCTGGCGTGGAAAACGCTCGTTGGTACTTTCTCCGTATGCTCCTGTCGACCGTGAGACCTTTGAAATCAAGGCAGACACGGCCTTTCACAAGGGTGATCGACTACTCATGAGTTTCGACTCACAGTTTATTATACAAGACGGGATGCGTGATGCAATCATCATGATGGTAGTTACTTACACAAATGACAGTATCATCACACAATACCAACACATCACTTCTGATTCTCGCAACACTCTGACAATCGACACAAGCGACTCTCTACGGATAAAGAACATACGTGGCTATTTCCTAATGCTAAAGGGACAACAGCCGTCAAGTACGTTCAAGATGCTTATAATCAATAACATCCAACTCGTTCGTATGCATGTTCAACAACAGGAGTCGGCTCTGCCAAAGGATTCTCTACAACAGTCTGACCCTATCCGAACCATCGGTGGCGAACCTGTCAGCCCTGAGGCTGCCTCCAGCAATCCCCCTGCTCCACCAACGAGGACACCTGAAGACGCAAGGAGAGAACGAGGGATACCAGACAGGCCAGACAAGTTATGACAGACTCCCCAAAGTCCTTAAGACGCATCGCAGCTAACGTCATTAAGACAACCACAGGTACTATCGAACAAGGAGTAGTGGTTATTGAAGACGGAATAGTCGTCCAGTCCTATCCTTTCTCCGAGGAAGAAGCTATGACAGAATGGATAACTGGGACGATAATCCTACGTCTTGATGATGAAGGAAAGTACAGGGCCTACAAAGGCGACCAATTACTGAAATGATTCTATCCGTTGTTTTGAAGTAAGCAACAGATATACACATAAAAAGAAAGGATCTGATAGCCTATGAATCTGTTATTGAATATTTTATTATCCATACTCCCCTTCGGTTCACCAGTGCATGTCCCTGTGCAACTGGCGGGCAACTTTGGGGAACCACGACCTAATCACTTCCACGGAGGAATTGATATTAAGACCGAGAGAGAGGTAAATCTTGGTGTCTATGCCATTGCCGATGGCTATATCTCAGGAGCTGTTGTCGAGAAACACGGATATGGGCGAGCGATCTTAGTCACCCACCCTAATGGATATACCAGTTGTTATGTCCATCTCAACCGCTTTGCCCCTCAGATTGAAGCGGCCGTGCACAAATGGCAATACCAGCACCAGCAATTTGCTTGCGACGTGAAGTTTCGACCGGGAGAGTTCCCTGTCAAGAAGGGACAGTTCATTGCTCTTAGCGGTAACACAGGCTCTTCACAAGGTCCACACATCCATTTAGAGATGCACAAGACCGCCAATGGCAACCTTTACGACCCACTGAATTTCTTAAAGAGCATCGTTAAAGACAAGATAGCCCCAGCCGTTTATTCATTCAAAACCTATCCTCAACCAGGACAAGGTGTCTTCCAACACTCACCAGACTCACGTATCTTCACCTTTGACAAAGGACATTTCCAAGCATGGGGAAAGGTGGGCTTTGGTGTAAGAGCAAGTGATCACATGGATTCGGTATATAACAACTATGGCGTTAGATACACTCAGCTGTATTGTGATGGTAGACTGGTTTTCTCTTCAGATGTGAACAACATCCCTACAAACTGCCACAGAATGGTTAATTCGTGGGGTGATTACGACCATTTCCTGTCGACGAAGATTTGGTTTATGAAGTCTTATATCGAACCTGGTAATACGCTCCCTATCCTACGAGCTGACGCTAACAAGGGTATTATCAACTTCAATCAGCAACGCGACTACCACCTTCGTTACGTCTTAAAGGATGTCTTTGGCAACCAAACCGTCAAGGAGTTCACTGTAAGGGGTGAACCTGAAGCTATCCCAGTAGCCTATCATCCAGAGGGTGCAACTCCACTCTATTATGCTAAAGACAATCACTTCAACGCAGACAGAGTACGCCTGAATATACAGAAAGGCCTTCTTGCAAAGAATGGATGGCTACAACTACTGCATGGGCGAACATACAATGCACATTCCGAGGCTTATAGTTTCGCTAAAGCAGCCTACCCTCTTTTTAACTATGCACAGATAAGTTTGAAACCAAGCGGTGCGGTACATAATCCGGAGAAACTCTATGTTGCGATGCGTAACAGCTTGAACGCTGATGTTCCAGCATCCTTCTGCGGTGGGAAATACGCAAAGGGCTGGGTTACAGGACGAATGCGCGAGTTAGGATGTGCCTACTTCCTTGCTTACGACGACACGCCACCAACGATTACACAGCAGAGTCTGAACCCACGCCATCTATCCTTTAAGGTGACCGACACAGGTAGCGGTTTACAGGGTTATAAGGCCTTTCTTGATGGACAGTTCATCCTGCTTCAGTTTGGAAAGAACAAAGAGATACTCTTCTGTGATCTTGCTGACACTCCCGTACGTCCTACTGAAAAGGAACGTACCTTGCGGCTTATTGCAACAGACAACCGCAACAATAAGAACGAATATCTGACTAAAATAAAGTATTAACAATTAAATTGTAGAGTATGAAGAAATCATTTGCAACACTATTCTTCCTTACAATGATTACGTATGCTAACGCCTGTACAAACCTCATTGCTACTAAGGGAGCAACGACAGATGGCTCTGTCTTTGTCACTTACACCGCTGATGATTACGGCATGTTTACTAACCTTTGTCATTATCCTGCTGGCACTCATGCCAAGGGAGACCGTCGCGAGATTATTGACTACGACACTCATGAGCATCACGGGGCTATTCCAGAGGCGCCAGTGACCTACAATGTGATTGGTAACATCAATGAATACCAAGTGAGCATTGGCGAGACAACCTACGGCGGACGCGAAGATATGGTCGATAAGGATGGTATTATTGATTATGGATCATTGATGTATCTTGGCTTACAACGTAGTAAGACTGCTCGAGAAGCTATTAAGGTGATGACATCACTCGCAGAGACTTACGGTTATAACTCTGGTGGTGAGACCTTTACCATAGCCGACCCTAACGAGGTATGGCTCCTTGAGATGCAAGGTTGTGGCGGTGATAAGAAGCAGAAGGTGGTATGGGTTGCTGTTCGCATCCCTGACGGTATGATTTCTGCTCATGCTAATCAAAGCCGCATTGGTCAGTTCTCTACTTATAACACAGAGGTTATCACGTCTAAGAACTGTATCAGCTTTGCTCGTTCAAAGGGCTGGTTCACTGGCAAAGATAAGGATTTCAACTGGAAGATGACCTATGCAGCACCAGACTTCGGAGGCCGTCGCTGGTGTGATGCACGTGTTTGGAGCTACTTCAATCACTTTAAGGATATGTCACGTTGGTTGCCTTGGGCCTTGGGTAAAGACCCTAACGCAGAGGACATGCCACTTTGGATTGCACCAGATAAGAAGGTAGACTTACCTAAGATGGAGGCTTGCATGCGCGACCATTATGAGGGTACTCCATTGTCACTCGACAATGATATAGCACAAGGCATTTGGGAGTCTCCTTACCGTCCTACTCCACTGAAATACGTAGTTGATGGAAAGCAATATTTCAATGAACGTCCTATCTCAACCCAGCAGACTGGTTTCTCTTACATCGCACAGCTCCGTTCATGGCTGCCACGTGAGATTGGTGGTATCTTATGGTTCGGTAATGATGATGGTAACATGGTTGCTTACGTACCTATCTATTGTAGTAACACTGAGCGTGCAGAGTGTTTTAACACCCCTGGAGCAGATGCTGTAACATTCTCTGATAAGAATGCTTTCTGGGTGTGCAACTGGGTCAGCAACATGGTTTACCCTCGTTACTCTCAGCTCTTCCCTGCTTTGAAAGAGGTGCGCGACTCACTTGACAATGCTTTCCTCGCTGCTCAAAAGGGCGTAGAGGCTAAGGCTGAATCACTCTATGCTACCGACAAGGCAGCTGCTGTGAAATATCTCAATGACTATTCTATTCAGAAGAGCAACGAGATGATTGCACGTTGGCGTCAATTAGCTATCCATCTGATTGTGAAATTCAATGATATGGCAGTCAAGCCAGAGAAGGATGGTAAGTTCCTTCGTACCTCTACAGGACTTGGCGAACACGTAAAACGTCCAGGTTACAGCGACTACTTTAAGCGTGAACTGGTTAAACAGACTGGTGATAAGTTTGCTGTTCCTAATAAGTAAACAGCTGAAGACAGTCGATTTTACTGGTCGATAAAGTTTATTAGCTGAACTTTCTGTACCTTACGAAGGTAGCCTCACCCCTATCCCCTTACCGTTTAGAGAGGAGAGAAGAAGATGAGGCTACCCTTAGGAGGCAGTGGACAAAAGAAGAAGGAACGCTAAACTTGTAGACGGAATTTGTACGGATTTTTCGGTAATCACTCCCCTCTCTGTTTGTAGAGAGGCCAAGGAGGAGACAAGAAGAGGCCTTTCTACGTTCGAGAACATGCCCTTCTTGCTGGCAGAAGACGCTCTTCTTGACGCAAGAAGGGCGTCTTCTTCTATTCAGTCTGTAACGCTCTGATTTCTTGTAGGTTATAAACCAAGTTTTAGAAGACGCTACACCCTTCTTTTGAGGAGGTTTAGTACGATAGCATGTAAAATCTTTTTTACAATACAACTAATACCTTCAGAGCGCGGTATTATGGCTGAAAGCTCGCATGTGAAATAGTGATAAGTTGAGATAAACTTTTTTTTCTTATAGAGAGGACAACACATTCTCTCACGGAGAAGCACAAATTTTTGAATATAGGTTGGGCCCACATATACAGTTAGTCCTTCCCCTTTCTCCTCCCTACGAGGGAGAAGAAGGAGGAGAGGCTAACTATTCATGCGGTTGGAAACACTTTTGGAGACAATAAAAAACGACTGAAACTACCATAATAAAATCGGTTGAACCATACAATTTATGGTTAAGTAAAAGCGAGAGGATTTATGAGAAAATAATTTTCCTGTCATTCCTGTCACACAATCCGACCTCCTAACTCATTAGTCCACAGTACGGTTACGGCAAATGTTAAATGTGACAGCAAACTAAAATAAAACTTTTCTTGTAATAAGCTGTATTATTTTCAATATTTTCAGTGGCCTTTTTTACGTGGTTATTCAGAGAAATCTTAAAGAAACAACTACGTAAAAACAAAAAGAAAAGAGGTTGAATTCGATACCACATCACGTAGCCATCGAATCAACCTCTTCACTTATATTAATCTAAAAAATGGTATGTTTATTCCTCTTCTTCCTTCACTTCAGCTTCATGTTCAGCTATCAACTTCTGCTGAATGTCGTTAGGAACAAGCTCATAGCTTGCGAACTTGGTTGTAAAACTTGCACGACCACCAGTGAGAGAACTCAAAGAAATACTGTAGTTAGCGAGTTCCTTCAAAGGAATCTTTGCTTGTAACTTCTGGTAACCTGCCTCAGAATCCATACCCATAATCATCGCACGGCGTCCCTGTAAGTCACTCATCACATCGCCCATATAGTCACCTGGCACAAAGACCTCTAAGTCATAGATAGGTTCAAGTATCTTTGGACCAGCCGCCTTAAAGGCATCTGAGAAAGCATGACGAGCTGCCAAGGTGAATGAAAGTTCGTTAGAGTCAACTGGGTGCATCTTACCATCGTAGACAATCACACGTACATCACGTGCGTAACTACCCGTAAGAGGACCACGCTCCATGCAGTCCATCACTCCTTTCAGGATTGCTGGCATGAAACGACCATCAATAGCTCCACCGACAACAGAGTTGATGAACACAAGTTTACCGCCCCATGGGAGGTCGCGTTCTTCACGTCCTTTGATATTCATCTTGAACTCCTGTCCGTTGAACTTATAGGTTGTTGGGTCAGGCATACCCTCTGCGTATGGCTCAACAATCAAGTGCACCTCACCAAACTGACCTGCTCCACCACTCTGTTTCTTGTGGCGATACTCAGCCTTAGCCTGCTTAGTGATCGTTTCACGATATGGTATCTTTGGTTCTTTGAACACTACTTGCAGCTTCTCATTATTCTCTAAACGCCACTTAAGCGTACGGAGATGGAACTCACCCTGCCCATGAACAATCGTCTGCTTCAACTCCTTGCTCTGCTCAACAACCCATGTCGGGTCTTCTTGACGCATCTTTAATAAAGCCGCCATGAGCTTCTCAGTCTCCTGTGAGCTCTTAGCCTCAACGGCACGAGAGTACTTAGAGTTAGGATATTTGATGAAATCGAAACGTTGGTCGGTACCCTTACCATTCAAGGTGTTACCAGTCTTCACGTCTTTCAACTTAACCGTACAACCTAAATCACCCGCATTAAGCTGGTCGACAGCAATACGGTTAGCACCAGCACAAGCGTAAAGCTGTCCCATACGTTCCTTAGAACCACGGTCAGAGTTGGTCAGGTCGTCACCAGACTTTACACAACCACTCATCACCTTAAAGTAACTTACCTCACCAATATGTGGTTCCATACCCGTCTTAAAGAAGTAGAGTGACTCCGGACCATTGCTGTCTGGCGTTACTTCCTCACCACGTGTATTATGAATCTTAGGCATCTCATCAACGAAAGGAACGACATTTCCTAAGAACTCCATCAGACGGCGAACACCCATACTCTTACCTGCACAAACACAGAAAACAGGGAAAATAGAACGTGTTACGAGGCCCTTACGGATACCAGTACGCAACTCATCTTCTGTCAGAGTCTCCTCTTCAAAGAACTTCTCCATCAATCCTTCGTCATTCTCTGCAGCAGCTTCAACGAGCGCTTTATGTAGTTCCATTGCCTTTGGTAACTGGTCGGCAGGGATGTCTTCAACAATCGGCTCGCCTCCTTCAGGCTTCCAACTGTACTTCTTCATCAGTAGAACGTCTATCAAACTATTAAAGCCTGGACCCGTCTCGATAGGATACTGCACTGGAACACACTTAGAACCATAAATCTCTCGCATGCTTGAGATGAGGTTATCAAAGTCGCACTTGTCAGAATCCAACTGATTAATAAGGAAGATAACAGGCTTCTTCAGCTTCTCAGTATAGCGGAAGATGTTCTGCGTTCCAACCTCTGGTCCATACTGTCCATTAATAAGGATAACAGCCTCATCAGTAACGTTAAGCGCAGTAATAGCGCCTCCAACGAAGTCATCACTACCCGGACAATCAATGATGTTAAGCTTCTTATTGTTCCATTCTACATGGAACACCGTTGGAAATACAGAATATCCATACTCCTGTTCGACAGGGAAGTAATCGCTAACTGTATTCTTAGCTTCAACTGAACCACGGCGTTTAATGACACCAGCTTCGAACAACATACTTTCGGCAAGGGTCGTCTTGCCGCTACCCGCACTACCAACTAAGGCAATGTTCTTAATCTCGTTTGTCTGATATACTCTCATATCTGATAGATTTAAGCTGTTAGTAATAATTTATTCGATTATAGGGGATAAGTCTTAACTCATCCATTCAGCGGTCTAAGTTAGGCATTTTCAATGAAAGCACCAAAGTTTCTTACGAAAAAAACAAGTTCTTTTAAAACTTATTAGTACATTTGCATTGTTTCTTGTAAGGCATACATTAATATATACACATACACGCTCTATCATGTTAGGATTATACATTCACATACCTTTCTGTGCCAGTCGTTGCATTTACTGTGGGTTCTATTCCACCGTACCAGCAAGGAAGAAGGATGAAAGACGTTCTGTTGAAGAACAGTATGTGGACGCTATCTGCCATGAGATGGAGCTGCGTGCGGAGAAAGACAATACGATGTCTGGTGGGATAACGACAGCTTTGACAAGTATCTACTTAGGTGGTGGTACTCCTTCACAGCTCTCTTTTAAGAGCCTACAGAAGATATTTCAAACGATAGATAAGGTATATCACATTGGTTTAGAATGGGATACAGAGAGCAACAGCTGCACCACTACCGCACCTATTGAAGTCACTATGGAGTGCAATCCAGATGATGTAACGGAAGAGTTTGCGCTGAGCTTGCGTTCACTACCTATCAATCGTATCTCAATGGGAGCACAGACCTTCTCCGATGAACGGCTACGCTTCCTACGCCGTAGACATACAGCTGACGAGGTGGAGACAGCTGTCAAACGTCTACGAGACGTCAAGATCAAGAACATATCAGTCGACCTTATGTTTGGGTTCCCCAATGAGACGCTTGAAGAATGGGAGGAAGATATAGAGCGACTACTTGCTTTAGATGTCGAGCATATCTCTGCGTACAGTCTTATGTATGAGGAAGGAACTCCCCTCTACCGCCTCCTTCAAGCGGGAAAGGTAAAGGACATGGACGATGAACTTTATCGTCAGATGTACGACAGACTCATCGACCGCTTATCCGAAGCCGGTTATGAGCAATACGAGATTAGTAATTTTGCTAAGCTCAACCCCCATCATTCAATGCTTAAAGTGCATAGTCCTTATCGTTCCCAACACAATAGTTCTTACTGGCACAACGTTCCTTACATAGGTATCGGTGCTGCCGCCCATTCTTACAGCAATGGTAAAAGAAGTTGGAACATAGCAGACACCAAGGCATATATCGCTGCTCTACAAGAGAACAGACGTCCTTGTGAGGAAGAAGAGATTGATGCAGACACCCATTATAACGATATGATAATGACAGCCCTACGCACTTGTGAAGGAATAAACCTATCGTTGCTCTCTGCAGAATACCGCACCTACCTCATGCGTCTTGCAACCCCTTTACTACAGCAAGGCCTATTGAAGGAAGATAACGGCCATCTCCACCTCACCCGCAACGGCATCTATGTCAGCGACTCCATAATGAGCGATTTAATGAAAGTATAAGTATAACATCACTATTCATCATCACCCAACATTCAACACCCATCACCTAACACCCAACCCATGACCAACGAAGAATTTGAAAAGAACTGGGCAGAACACCGCAAAGAGGTTCTTGCCAACAACGAAGAGTATCAACACATTGCCCAGAGCTATAAAGGTTCAGGCTGGATAGACTATGTCATCTTCATTGCAGGCTTTGTTATCTGCGAGAACTACACAAAGACTATCGTAAACAGTATCGTACTTCAATATCTCCTTGCACTTGTAGGAATGATCTTGATATGGTTAGGCTATCGCCTTATCAAGAGTTTATTCAATAGCAAGCAGACGTTAGAGGAACTCGAAGAAAAGATTAAACAGCAGTATAGAGACTCGCTCTCCAACTGATAAAAAACAATCAACCTCCGACCTTACAGTGACTGAAAAGCACGCTAAAGGTCGGAGGTTTCGTATATTCAGCTTATCTGACTAATGTACTGATAAGCTTATTCTTTCTTTGTAGGCTTCTTCTCCTTTGCAGGTGGCAAGAGTAGATTTAAGATGACACCGACAACTGCTGAGAGACCGATACCGCTGATTGAGAAACTCTTATAGTTCAGTACAGCCCCACCAATACCCATTGTCAGGGTGATAGATATGATGATAATGTTACGTGTACGGTTGAAGTCTACCTTATGTTGGATAAGGTTTTGAATACCAACTGACGCTATCGTACCAAATAACAACAACATGATACCTCCTAAGACAGCTGGGGGAATACTCCGCAAGAGGGCACTCAGCTTACCGATGATCGAGAAGATGATGGCTGTAGCGGCTGCTATACGAATCACCTGGGGGCTGGTCACCTTCGTAATACTCATCGCTCCTGTCACCTCACTATAGGTTGTCACCGGTGGACCACCAAGGAAACAAGCTGCTAAACAAGCCAAACCATCACCCAACATCGTACGATGTAAGCCTGGAGACTCTGTGAAGTCTTTATCTGCAACAGCACTCACCACATAAACATCTCCCACGTGCTCTATCACTGGAGCTATCGCCACAGGTATCATATAGAGGAAGGCTTCCCAAGAGAACTGCGGCAAATGGAAATGAGCTAACGCTGGAGGTAATGCTAACCAAGGGGCAGCTTTAACGTTAGTAAAGTCTACCACGCCCATATACATAGCCACAAAATAACCTACAACGATACCACTAATTACTGGAACAAGCTTCATCAAGCCCCGTCCCATGGACAGAACGACGACGGCAACACCTAAGGAGATAAAGGCAAGTATCCAATTTGTCTTTGCCATATCAACCGCTGACTTAGATAAAGAAAGGCCTATCAGAATAATCACAGGACCTATCACGACCGGAGGGAACAGCTTGTCTAATAGTTTCTTGCCCTGCCATTTAATCAAAGCAGACATCACAAAGTAGACAAGGGCCACACCAGCGATTCCTGCCAAGGTCCCTGACATACCCCAACGACCTGAGGCATAGACAATAGGGGCGATGAAAGCGAAGGAAGAACCTAAAAAAATAGGAACCTTACCTTTCGTTACAAAATGAAAGATAAACGTTCCTAAACCTGCTGTGAATAACGCTGTTGCTGGGTCAAGTCCCACAAGTAGAGGGACGAGGACCGTTGCGCCGAAAGCTACAAAGAGGAATTGAACTCCCACAATGGTCTTTCTTATTGGCGATAGTTGTAAATTACTCATGTAAAGAATGATTTTTATTAGGATAAGATGTATTGTCTTCTATTCGGTTTGCAAAAGTATAAAAAATATGTGTCAATGTGGTTGGAAAAGCTAAAAAAAAGACTTTTTGATAGAAAAAGTATGTCTTTATAGATGTTTATACAATTCTTTTTGTATCTTTGATGTCGTCTTTTCTAAATCTAAACATGCGCAACGCTATGGCCAAAAAGCTTCTATTCCTCCCCATCATACTCTTATTAGTTTGTTGTACACAATCTAAGAAGGCTTTACAGAAACTTGAACAAACTGCCAAGGAGGCTACAACAGGTTTGCAGCCTACCCTTGAGGACGCTGCTAAGAAGGCCGATCCCGACTATCAACTGTCTAAGGAAGAGGAGAGGTTGGTGTCTTCTTCTAATGCGTTCAGTCTTAAGTTGTTCCAACTACTTGCTAACAAAAAGGGGAAGGAGAGTGTGGCTCTCTCACCAATGGCCGTCATCTATTCGCTGAATATGCTCAACAATGGGGCGAATGGGAAGACGCAAGCGGTTATCTCAAAGGCTCTCGGCTATACTGCTGACGACCTTGAGGACATCAACTCACTAAATAGAACGATGCTGATTGGTCAGAGAAAGGGAGGAATTGACGAACAGAACGATTCGTCAGGATACATGATTACGGCCAACTTCCTGATACTGAATGGGCAAACAAAGCTTTTACCCGATTTTCAAGAGGTCTTAGAACATGATTATTTCACCAATATTATCGACGATGCCAACACTCCGAAGGGAAAAGAAAGAGCAAACAAACTCTGTAAGACGATAACAAAAGGAGACATTACGAACTTGCCCATCAACCTCACAGGCCCACGTGCTGCACAGCTTTCAATGCTGTTACGCTCAAGACGGCTTGGTCTTTACCGTTCTATAAGGAGCTTACTAAGTCCATGCCATTCCATTGTGAAGATGGGAGAACACGCCAGGTTCGTATGATGATGAACGATGATACGATGCAAATGTACCAAGGCTATAACGCAAAGGACTATCAGGTGCTGCTAATGCCTCTACAGAACGGTTTTAGACTATATGCTATCCTACCGCTGAAGAAGGTTAACTTGCAGGATGTCATCCGTAAGTTATCCGTCAAAGAACTACGAAAAATAGCGCAAAGCACCAAGACATACGACAATGTAAACATACTGTTTCCTTGCTTTTCTACATCTTCGAATATCCCGTTGAAGCAGTTGTATGGTGACATGGGACTGGCGAATCTCTTCGCTCATGAAGCCGATTTCAGTAGGATGAGTGCGCAACCTCTTGCTGTAGATGATGTCTTCCAACAGATAAACCTGAATGTTAATGAAGACGGAATCAGTGCAAAAGCCATTCAAGTAACCCACATTGCTTATCTATCCGCAAATGATAACACGTCTTCCTTTAGCTTCAAAGCTGACCACCCCTTCCTTTATTACGTCCTTGACCGGTATAATAACCTCTGTTTTATGGGGACGTATATGGGCGACTAAGGCAGACTGTAGGGGTATAGAAAGCAACAAATCTTCTACTACCCCACCTTCTGAATGAGGTTTCAAACAGTCTTTATCATATCAGAACACTCATCCCAAAATGCTTCGACAGGCCTCACCTCCTATTCGTCTCAGAATGAAATAAGTGCATGAACACAGCGATTATCCCACACAAGATTACGCTTATCCTATTATGTAGTTTACATTCGTGGAAGGAGCATAATGCGTCGTCTTGTTCATTCTACCCTTTGTCCATTCAAAGCTCACCGTCGCTGTCGGTCATCTAAGCTGTTTAGAGCATCCTGAAAAATCATTACAAACAACCTTGTAAAGCGTTGGGAACGAGAGAGCAAAGCACGTATAAAAGTGAGCATATAACCTTCACATAATCAATCAGTTATATACACCGTCAAAGAAAGGCGTCTTCAAGGGGCAAGAAGGGCGTCTTTAAGAGGCAAGAAGGGCATGTTCTTGAACGTAGTTAGGCCTCTTCTTCATCCTTGAAGGGCAAGTATTGGTTTCAAGTCGATTGAAAACTATTTACAAGTCCACCTATTCCTTCGTTTATTATCATACCGTCTATCATTCTTCCTCCCTGTTGTCTACTGCTGTTTTAATACTTATCTCGTGATGTGCGATACTTTCTCTAAGATTCTCATAGACGTATCTCAGTGGTTACACTCCCCTCAACTCTGAAAGGGGCAAGTGTGTACTTTTCGCTTGACCACATCTGTATCTTCTGCTCACCCATTCTTTCTATGAGAGAAGAAACCTTAACTTCTTATTCGATTTATTTGATACTCTCGTTTTTTTTATGTAAGTTTGCGGAATAAAGGGAGATGGAGATGGAGATAAATGATAGGTGATATCAACACCTAACATTTAACACCTACCACCATGGAGTTACTATGGAAGTAAGTTGAATTGCATTACATCAACACCTAACATTTAACACCTGATTCGCTTCGGATGCTCAAATGGAGATAAATGATAGGTGGTATCAACACCTAACATTTAACACCTACCACCCATCCCCCCCCTTACCCAACATTCAATACCCAACAATTAAAAACATGAAACAGAACCTCAAGAATGTTGTACTGGCCGCAGGACTTGCTTGCACAGCACTTACAGGTCAGGCACAAAACGTAAGACCGAAGACGACACAGACGGTCAGTAATTCGCTTATGAAACAGAGTACGCTACCTTTTAACGCTCCTGATTTCAGTCATATCAAGGGTACAGACTACCTACCTGCCATCAAGTTGGCTATTGCTGAGCAAAGAGCTGAGATAAAGAAGATTACAGACAACAAGCAGAAGCCTACTTTCACCAATACTATCTTAGCTTACGAGCGGAGTGGAAAGAACTTGGAACGTATATCAAACATCTTCTATGCACTCGTATCAGCCGATAAGACAGGAGAGATAGAGAAGGCTCAAGGAAGCATAGTACCCTTAATGACGGAGTTTGAGAACGAGGTTAAGTTTAATCAGAAGTTCTTCCAACGTATTAAATATGTATATGACCACGAATACAATACGCTCAAAGGCGAGGATAAGAAGCTGTTGGAAGTAGTCTATAAAGACTTCACTCATGCTGGTGCCTTGCTCCCAAAGGAGAAGATGGCACGTATGCAAGAGATTAATAAGGAGTTGGCAAACTTCAGCAGGACTTTGGTGATATGCTTCCGAAAGCTGCCAATGAGGCAACAGTATGGGTCAACGATGTGAAGGAACTGTCTGGTCTCAGCGAAGCAGATATTGCTCAGTGTAAGAAAGATGCTGAGAGCCGTGGTGGTAAGGCACCTTATTGTATCGTGATTACGAACACCACACAGCAACCCATCCTTGCAAGCCTCGACAACCGTAGCCTACGTGAGCGTGTCTACAATGCTTCTATCCATCGTACAGACGGTACGGGGGCTTACAACACCTTCCCTATCATCGTGAAGATAGCACGTCTTCGTGCTGAGAAAGCACAGTTGATGGGTTATAAAAACTATGCTTCATACTCGTTGGAGAAGACTATGGCAAAGAACACGGATAATGTCTATGCCTTTCTCCGCCAGATGATTGGTGCCTATAAACCAAAGGCTGAGGAGCAGACAAAGGCGATTGAGGAGTATATGAAGGGGCAAGTGAACAAGTTGACGAGTGGACAAGAGAACAAGTTGACAGGTGAACAAGTTAATGCAAATAACTCGTCTACCAGTCAACCAGTCAACTCGTCTACTTCACTCCAACCTTACGACCGCTTCTATTATTCGTCAAAGATGAAGAAGGACCAGTTCAACTTCTCAGATGATGACGTGAAACCTTACTTCAATCTTGACTCTGTTCTTGTCAATGGTATCTTCTATGCGGCCCATCGTGTCTATGGTCTTAGCTTCCGTGAACGTAAGGATATCCCGACTTATCATAAGGACATGAAGGTATTCGACGTACTTGATGCTGATGGTAAGCAGTTGGCTCTGTTCTATTGTGATTACTTCCGCCGGCCAACAAAGCGAGGTGGTGCATGGATGAGTGCCTTCCTCAAGCAGAGCTTAGATAGGAATCAGAAACCATTAATATATAATGTATGCAACTATGCGAAGGCTCCAGAAGGTCAACCAACACTCCTTACTTGGGACGAGACACAGACGATGTTCCACGAGTTCGGACATGCCCTGCATGGTATGCTATCTCATTGTAAGTATAACACATTGAGCGGTACGGCCGTAGCACGTGATTTCGTAGAGATGCCATCACAGTTTAATGAGTCGTTCGCAAGTATTCCAGAGGTATTCAACCACTATGCACGCCATTACAAAACCAATGAGCCTATGCCTGACGCATTGCGTGAGAAGATGCTTGGATCGCTCAATTTCCTTTCGGCATACGCATTGGGTGAGAACCTTGCAGCGACCTGCTTGGATATGGCATGGCATTGTCTCTCTCCTTCAGAAGTTCCAACAGCTGAAGAGGCACCAGCCTTTGAGAAGAAGGTGTTGGCTGAGATTGGTCTACTAAACAGTCAGATACCTCCTCGTTACTCTACTTCTTACTTCAACCACATCTGGGGTGGAGGTTATGCAGCAGGTTATTATAGCTACCTATGGAGTGAGGTATTGGCCGTGAATATTGCTGACTATTTTGCAGAACACGGTGCACTGACTCGTAAGGTGGGTGATGATTTCCGCCAGAAGGTTCTCTCACGTGGTAATACTCGTGACCTTATGACTATCTTCTCAGACTTTACTGGCCTAAAGGCACCTGATACAAAGGGTCTTCTGAAGGCCAGAGGGATGTAGAAAGAATATCTATCGCTATCAGCCTCATCCCCATCCTCTCTCCGACAGGAGAGGGGTGTGGACATCGAGATAACCCTATCAATTAGATAAGTAATGGGAAACGATAAGACAAGAAACAAGTCAAAGGATGCCCAAACGATGGGGATAACGCACTGTTCACACCCCTTTCTACAAGGGAGAGGATGGAGGAGAGGCCGCCTTTTCATCTTATTCCTTCTCCTCTTCTTAACGCTCAACTTTGGCGTAAAAGGCTATTGGAAGATATAGTCTTATTCATTCCAAAGCTACTTTAAAGACGTGTGGGAATTCTGTCACAACAAGGGGTTTAACGAAGACTACTGTGTCCTCGTTGATTTCTCACGCCCGTCAGGTGAGGACAGAATGGCTATCATCGACTTAAACACATTATCCGTGCTCGACACAGGACCCTGTGCACACGGCAAAGGAGAAGGCAACAGTGCGTGGAAACCACGCTTCTCAAACAAGGAGGGAAGTAAATGTTCGAGTCTTGGATATTTCAAGATTGCTGAGAAAAGTTATTCTGCTAATGTTGGACTACGCTTTGCCCTTGATGGTCTTGATAGTTCAAACGATAATGCACGACGGAGACACATCTTCATTCATAGCTCTCGTTACGTGGATATTATGCACCACCTAACCTCCTATCTCCCACTCTCCAATGCTTCGTGGGGATGCTTCACTACAAGCCCAGCTATGCTGAAGAAGATTGAAGCCATCTGTGATAAAAGCAAGAAACCCATCTTGCTTTATGCCTATAACTAAGTTTGATGAACAAAAGATGATGACGAAACTACAGTTGAAAAGACTCTTGACTTGCATTCTACTGACAATGCTTGTCACCCTCAACATACGTGGGCAAGCCCTTTGTATCATTGATGGTACACCCCTACCCGACTCCCTCTTGCATGTCACTATCAATGAGATGCGTTCGGATTCGGCCAAAGAAATTGTGGCAAACAGACTCAGACTTTTTCCACCCTATGCCATTGAGTCCATACAAATATTCTCACCAGAAGAACAGATAAAGCAAGGGAATAATCTTACTTTCTGTAAGACTCCAAGAGACATCGTCTTCATTAGGACCAACTCCTTTGCTGAACTACAATGGATAATAGATGGTAGACCGAAAAAACCACATAAGAGGTTGACTATCATCGAGTATATGCTCTCACCCAAAAGCATAATAGAAGCAATGCCAAAGAGGATTAAGTCTACTGATATCTCTGCCCTACACCTTATTACATATAGGAAGGACCCACGACAAGAGATGTGTCCGACCATCGTTATTGAGACCAAAAAAGCCTCTACTAAATCCTCTAAAAGAAGGAGATAAGGTATTGGCATAAACTGTTCCATTCTAAACAAGTAGAGAAAAAGATACTCACGCATGACAAACAAGGAATGGGAGATGATAAGTAAAAGGTGCTTATAAAGATAGGATAGATAAGGGTAAATAAGTAGTAAAAGTATAGCCTACCTTGTAGAGGTAGTTCGCTATTTATCCTGTTCTCCACAGATTAGAGGGATGTAATCTCTCCTCTCTATGCAAACAAAAAAACATCTATAAATGGATAGACCAACATCATACGGCAAAAAGACCGAACCAATGAATAATAACGAACAGACTGCGAATACGACACCCTCACTTTCTGGAGATCTGAAGGAGACCTCCTTTATCTCTCAATCACTTTCCCTCCCTCGCAGAAGTGTATCGGCAGTCCTCATCCTACTCGATGAAGGCTGTACAATTCCATTCATTTCTCGCTATAGAAAGGAACGTACAGGAAACCTCAATGAGGTTCAGATAACCGATATCAGCGAACTTTACGACCGTCTGAAAGAGCTCGGTAAACGTAAGGAAACTATCCTCAAGACCATTCGTGAGCAGGGGAAACTCACGACAGCATTAGAGGCTAAGATTCAGTCTTGTATGGATGCTACCGAACTGGAGGATATCTACCTACCTTATAAACCTAAACGACGCACACGAGCACAGATTGCTCGTGAACAAGGATTGGAGCCTTTAGCAATGGAGATCATGAGCGTGGCAGCCTCTTCCAACCCTTCTGTAGGGAGGAGAACAGCTCTTTCCTGCTTATCCGAAAAGGAGAGAGACAAGCTTGCAAGTGCTTGGCAGGAATATCAAGGAGGAACCAAAGGGTCTTTATTCGTCCGTGAGCATGTAGATATTTCCACCCTTTTGGAGGGATTAGGAGAGGCTTCTCTCACCCTTTCGAAGGAGTTAGAAGGAGCCTTAGACATCATCGCCGAGATTGTATCAGAGAACCAACAAGCACGTAATACCGTCCGCACAGCTTACCATCGTGGGGCCATCATCTCATCAAAAGTTATCAAGAAGGTGAAGGAAACAGACGAGGCACAGAAGTTCTCCGACTACTTTGATTTCTCTGAACCACTCCGTCGATGCAACAGCCATAGGCTACTTGCCATGCGTAGAGGTGAGTCTCAAGGTATTCTACGAGTAAGTATTACGATTGAGGGGGAGGAATGTGTCTCACGCCTAACACGGCAGTTTGTACGTGGACATGGTCTTTGTCAGACCCTTGTCAGCCAAGCTGTTGAAGACTCCTTCAAACGTCTTATCAATCCAAGTATGGAGAATGAGTTCGCAGCCTTGAGTAAGGAACGTGCCGACGAAGAAGCTATTAAAGTCTTTACAGAGAACCTCCGTCAACTTCTCCTGTCCCCTCCACTTGGTCAGAAACGTGTTCTTGCCCTCGACCCCGGCTTCGCCAATGGTTGTAAGATAGCTTGCCTTGACGAACAAGGTAGCCTTCTCCATCACGAGATAATCTATCCGCATCCTCCACGCAACCAGATGAGACAAGCCACAGAAGCGCTGCAAAGGATGATAAAGACCTATAAGATTGAGGCTATTGCCATTGGTAATGGTACGGCAAGTAGGGAGTCTGAGACTTTCATTAGTAATATTCTCCAAGACACAACGAACGACTTTGGGAACATCTTAAGATATGTGGTGAGCGAAGATGGTGCTTCCATCTATTCTGCTTCACCCGTGGCACGTGAGGAGTTCCCCGATGAAGATGTTACTACACGTGGTGCTGTATCCATCGGACGAAGGCTCATGGACCCTCTTGCCGAGCTTGTGAAGATTGATCCAAAGAGTATCGGTGTCGGACAATATCAGCACGATGTCGACCCATCAAAGCTCAAGCACTCACTCGACCAAACGGTGATGAGTTGTGTCAATCAGGTGGGAGTCAATCTCAATACAGCCTCTCGTCACTTACTTACCTACGTTAGCGGACTCGGTCCGGCCCTTGCTCAGAACATTATCGACTATCGTCATGAGAACGGTCCCTTCACTTCTCGTACCCAATTAAAGAAGGTGAAGCGTCTGGGTAATACTGCTTACCAACAATGTGCAGGCTTCCTTCGCATCCCCAATGCCAAGAACCCGCTCGACAACTCTGCTGTTCATCCTGAAAGCTATCACATTGTTGAACAGATGGCAAAGGACCATGGCTGTACGATAAAGGACTTGATTGGTAATAAGTCACTCTTGTCTCAGATTGATATCCAACAATACATCCATAAAGGTCTTACCCCTCTAAGTCCAAGCAGTCTCCCTCCTCGTTCCTCCTCTCCGATAGCGAAGGAGACTACAGGTAATGGTTCGCATAAAAGAGAGAATAGTAGTAAGCCTTTATCAACTAATAGTGAGATTGCAACGATCGCCTTTTCAGGGGGTTCGAAGAAGACCTATTCTTCTCTGTCTGAGGGTTTGAGCGAGTTATCTCTCACCCCTTCTGAGGAGTTAGGAGAGGCTACCCTACGTGATATCATAGCCGAACTTGAGAAGCCAGGACGTGACCCACGTGGCGAGGTGGAGGTCTTCGAGTTTGATAAGAACGTCCATTCCCTCAACGACCTCATTGTTGGAATGGAACTACCGGGTATTGTAACGAACATTACCAACTTTGGTGCGTTCGTTGACATCGGTGTTCATCAAGACGGACTTGTACACATCTCCCAGCTCTCCGACCGTTTCGTCTCCGACCCCACACAGGTTATTCGCCTCCATCAGCACGTCCGTGTCCGTGTTGTTGAGGTCGATATGCGTCGCAAACGCATTGGATTAAGTATGAAGAATATCAAACAATAAAGATATGAATAAGACAAAGAAGATCCTTGCTTACTTAGGTGGCATAGCATTTACAATCTTAGGAATATGGTTCCTTACCATGGATACCTCCACAACAACCTATCCTGTTTGGAAGATAAAGGTTGCTGGTGTACTCTCCGTCACCTTCTTTGGTGGAAGTGTTTTATACATGACTTATAGAAAGATAAGACTTATCATAAACCATAAGAAAGATATTGAGTTTACTGATAGCGGCCTTTCTATCTATGGAGCTAAGGAGATCATGTGGCGTGAAATAGCCGACTTCGATTTGATACGCTTTAAGGGTAATAGGTTGATAACCATCCAAATGAAGAATCCTACAGAGGTTCTTGCAAGCGAACCATCGTGGATAAAACGCAAGACAATGGAATACAATCTAAAAACTATCAATGCCAACTACGCTTTCCCTGCTTATTTAATAGATGGAAGAGCCGAGGAAGCACTTGCATTGTGCAAAGAGAAGTTAGCAGAACATCAATAAGATTAGTTGTCAACCAGTACTCCACCACCCTTGGCGGCCTCATGAGTCTGATAAGCCAACACTCTCGCTTCTAATAATAAACGACATATAAACCAGATGGATATGAGCGATAACCTCTTACTCTATATCAGTTCTATTTGCTGCGTACTCCTCACAATCTATCAGCTATGCGGTCGTCATAAAAGGACAGGGGCCTTATCAGCTATTGCATTATTAGCTTACTCTCTCCCACTCTACTATCTCTTCTTCTTTCATTCAGACTATGGAGCAGGGCTTACATGGTGGTTTTACCTCCTTGCACTTAACCTTCTATACATCCTCTCAACAGTTATAAACATCATCATAAACGCCGTTCAAAATAGGAGGTAACATCGTTCTCTAACAAGAGAAATACTATTACATATTATACAAGATAAGTTTTATTTTTGTTTGCTGTCATATTTAACATTTCATACAATCCCCCTGTAAACTAATAAGTTAGGTGATGAGATAGGATGACAGTAATGACAGCAACTTTTATTTTGGGTGGAGAAACGTATTATCTATGTACAGAGACGGAGCGTGTTGGGAGTACTCATTTATCATAGAGTTAGCCAATACTGTCTCAAGAGACGGAGATGAACACCATAAAGCGTGATGCCTCTATCACTTGAAAAGGCGATAACATCATTTTAAGTACATCAAAGAGAGGTAGAGAGTACCGTCATTCTCTTCTCTTTAAATTAATCAATATAAAATATGGGAATACTTTTCGTTCTTATTTTCTGGGCCGTTATCTTCCTACTACTATCCTTAGTATCAGGCTTACTAACGCTTCCCTTTACTTATTTCCTTTGTAAAGAACAGAGGAAAAGGAGGATGATACTCTCCTTCTTCACGCCGGGTGTGGCTCTTTTCACCTACGCTGCAAGTAGCTTAGTAGCAATGATTACCATCGCAATCATTCTTGGAACGGATATAGGAATTGGTGATAGCTGGAGCACACCACTGAAGAATAACTACGAACTGAGCAGTATTGATACACCCGACAATGGAGGTATATGCAAGAAAGACGACCTTTACAACGAGATACTAATATCTGACGTTACACACATACAAGTGATTGGTGACTCTGTGATCGGTAAGGCGGACGGTAGATACTTTATATTTAATCTACAGGACGGGACCCATACTGACAGTCTTACCTATCAAGGTCTTACACGCCAAATAAGTCCTTTTTCCATCCACCTCATTGATAATAACACCTACTACTGGGACCAAAGAAGAACAGCCTACATCATTGGTGGCGTACTATCTCTCCTATTAACTATCCTCGTCGTACGGCTTTTCTGGTGGATAGGTCTACATGTTTTTCAAAGGAGACAACAAGGGTCATAACTTCTCAACCATATAAATCCGTCTCAAAGCAGTATCAAGCAAATAAAGAACAGACCGCCCATTATCCTGCAACCAGTCCCAATTCCCCTCTGCTTACAGGCCACACTCCCCTCATCCTGTGTATTTACAAAATAACTTACGAGTACGATGTCACTCCGCCAACGGTCTCTCTCTACTAATAAGTAAGGTTCTTCCGTTAAATGTGTGGACGCTTTTCGTAGTGCTTTAACGTAAGAGCCAAAGTTACTCATTAAACAAAAATATAGCTGAGACAGTCAACTATCTATCCTATTTTCATCCTCTTTCATTGAAAATCTTTTCGTTTTAAGACTTAGAAAATCTGCAGACAAGGGTTTGAAAAATCATTACATAAATTCAAGAAAAATACCTATAACTAACGGCAAAAATACACACATGAAGCAGGTTTACAATCAACAGAGTATCAATTAGTTACCTGGTATAAAGTAAAAGGTGCCTAATTGGACTTCAAAGGGCGTTAGCAAGGGTCTTAAAGAGCATCTTTTGCAAGCTAAAAGGGCGTCTTCTAGAAGCCAAAAGAGCATGTATTGGGTTTGAGATGTACAAAAATAGTTTACAAACATGATTTAATAAGGGAATAAGCAGGTTATAGACGACAGATAGACATCACACCTAATTACATTTATCGTATAGTTTACCCCCCTCCTTATAAAACAATCTTATTGGAGGTAAGCTTACCATGTATATGGATTAATCTCATTCTTTTAACAATCTACACATTTAACGGAAGAACCATAAATAAGGGACTTCCTCAAAGCTATATGCCACTAACTCATTTCAAGACAATTCTAAGAAAAATACTTGAAAGCCGTGATCTATTCATATCCGGATATATGTCAACGATTTCATTAGCCACCTCACGGCCTCATCGACAGGCTTACCTCTATAACCATATCCTCTCTTTGAACCCACTACACCAGCTTTCCATTATTTCTGTTCATTCTTATTTGGCACAGCGAGTCCATCATCTACCTCTCCAGTAAGTACTATCAGCGAAGCCTTATATTTCCCTTTTGGAATCCTATCTATCACCGCCTCCTTATATCCAGTAGGTAAGAGACCACCCGGAAGCCATAGTACATTCGCCCCGACCTCGTTCCCCGACGCCATTCTCAACCTCAGTTTCTTTGGTTTAGGAATGTCAATTCTTACCAACACCCGATGTTTCCATGCCCCAGAAGGGATTCCCAACTCATGTTCAATACGTGATAAGTCACCATGACTCTTTGTCAAGACGCTATCCATCTCAGCCTTTGTCATAATAAACTGACTGTTATCAGCTTTCCCGATAGAGTCACCATCGTATCGTTCTAACATCGCTTTAGAAACGATACAAGATGCACCACCCTTAAAGTACTTTAGGTGTCGCCTGATATATCTGCGTTTCAAATAGCTTTCTGGGGCAGGTCGTTTACCCTTAGGAATATTCAGTATGCTTATTCTCGACATCCCCCTACGAAAGTATTTATCTACGAGACTTGCTTTATTAGCATAATAATAAGCGGTAACTTGCCTATCTGTCTTCTTCCCAAAGGCCTCCGTTGCTGAAGAGTCACGCACCGACAGACACCGTGCTGTGTCTTGAATTGACGTGTATTGGCCATACACTGGCTGCCCCAACCCCACGAGGAGAAGGAGAAACGACATTAAACTCCGAAACAATCTTTTATTACTCATACCTATATCATTCACTTTTTTATCCTATAACACAAATCCTTCACAACCCCTCTGAACACACAAGAAGAACTCTTCTCATCAAAGACACCTTCTTCTTAGACCGCATACTATCTCACTTAAAAATTATTCTTACGATAATGAACAACCTTACCCTGTTGGTCTGTTACAATGGTTAACGTCGGTACCCTGCAACAACCAGACATACGATAGACGTTATAAGCTGTATTTGGCAGCAATGGCAGACGATGAAGTAACAACGTATCGTCATGCAAAACAACACGGCAACAGGCGGGGAGATTATTGATATCAAGGACAGATGGATTGTAACTATCATACCAAAAGGCGTGTATATTCTTATTATAAATGACAGAGAACTTATCTGCAGCATCTTCACTGCTAAAGTTTAAGCCCCCTCCACAGACACAGCCCTCCTCTACAGAGAAAGTCTGCTCCCGTAGATTAAAACGAAGACCATCACCATCATAACATCCATGCATAAACAACAAGACAAACTCTATCAGTAGTGTCGAGACAAACACCGTGATAACCAAGGTCCTTGTTATTCTTATCTTTCCTCTCATCATCACCCTTTTAGCAGATTAACCGCCGTACTAACGATATGAAAAAAGTCAATGCCACAGCAGTGTGCGACATTGACTCTATGGTTAGGGACGCTAATATTCCTTTTTATCCAGCTTCTCATCCCACAGCTGAAACACCTTTATCGCCTCATCACGCAGCAGTATTTCAGATGGTTTCTTGCGATACTGCGGTGCAACCTCTATCTCTTGATAGATGAAATCATCATCAAATCCGATGTTAGCAGCATCCTTTCTGTCGTTAGCATAGTATATCTTATCGAGATGCGACCAATAGATAGCACCCAAGCACATAGGACAAGGTTCGCAAGAGGTATAGATGTCACAGCCAGAGAGGTCGAATGTACCCAGCTTCTGACAGGCTTTACGAATAGCAGATACCTCTGCGTGTGCCGTTGGATCATTCTGAATCGTTACACCATTACTACCTTCTGCGATGATCTCACCCCTTCGAGCAATAACAGCCCCAAATGGTCCGCCACCATTACGTACGCTATCGGCCGAGAGTTCGATGGCCCTTCGCATTAAAGCTTCGTTCGTCATATCTTTTGTTCTATTCTTATCTTTCATTTATCTTCCTCTCTTATCTGTCGATAGATACGGTCGAATACTTTTCTTAATGCCGTCTCGTCATCTATCGTCTTACGTATCGTCTCAAGGTTCTTAGCATTCGGAGAACCTGGTATCCATAGCCTCAGATAACCAGAACGCCCATATTTCTCTTTCATGTGATCACGGAAACGCAGCCACATCTCGTCATCGTTCTTCTCTGGATAGTTCTCTATCCCAAAGAGAACGGCACGAGAGAAGACCACCTCTGGCTCGAGGTCGCGATCAGCCTCAGCCACAATCTTCCCATAAATACTACGTGGTACCCGCGAACTGCTGGCACGATGGTCCTCAACAGCTTCCTTCATAATCTTTATCTGTTCGGTAGAGAACCATTTACGAAGGCGTTGGTCGGCAACGAGAATCTTACCACTTGTGAGATGATGGATGGCCCGTGGACCCTCCATACCAAGGTCGTGATAGGCCGCAATGACATAGACCATATTCACGTCGGCACCTGTCACGGCTGCTAAAGCAAGCGAACTCTTAATGACACGTTGTACATGTCCGAGTCCATGACTCCGTCCGAAGTCATTGTATCGTGGAAGTATCTGACGTTCCACAAAGGTCATTATTTCAAGATTGGGTTGTTGCATGGGTGGGTGATGGGTGTTGGGTATTGGGTGATGGGTGTTGAATGTTGGGTGATGAGGAATGGAGTTGAAGGATGAGGGGTGTTGAATGTTGGGTGATAAGGAATTGTGATAATAACAGGTGGGGTTTGGTGGGAGCATTTTACATGCTAACGATTGCTATTGCGGTTGCTATTCCGTAGAGCAGCATGTTACGGGCTGTCTGTGCCAAGATGGTATTCAGCTCTTTGCCCCGCTTTATCTTCTTCATTCGCATGGCTGTCTTGTAATGCAAGAAACTATAGGGTAGGAAGATGATGAACAAGAATAAGAAGGTGAGAAGACTACCGGTCTCCCCTGAAAAGAGAAGAAGAAGCAGCTGAAGATAAGCGACAAGCCCTAAAGCTAAGTAGAGCCTTTCTGCCCTTCCCTCACCTATTCGTACGATGAGTGTTATCTTTCCGTCACGTTTGTCGTTCTCTCTGTCACGATAGTTATTGACAACAAGGAGGGTATCTATCACACATCCGCATATTACTCCCGACATAATCACTTGAAGACAAAGGGCTTGTGAATGATTGGGCAGGATGACGTAGGTCGTAAAGACTACCGGGATGATACCAAAGAAGACTAATACCAGTACGTCTCCTAAACCTAAGTAGGAGAAATAAGTGGTGTAGAGAAAAGCGAAAAGGACGCACACACCTCCCACGACAATCATCTCCCAACCACCAAAGAAGATGAGTGGAAGTCCTACAAGACAAGCCATTACAGAGGTGATGACAAGCCCCAGCCGCATCGCAGGGAGCGTTATCCACCCTTCCGAACAAGCCCGCTTCGGTCCTAAACGTGTCCTTCGATTGTCGTTACCCTTTATGCAATCGAAGTAGTCATTGATGAAGTTGGAGTCTATTTGCATCAGAAAGGCAAAGAGAAAACAAAGTACAGCAGGCAAGACCCGAAAGTCCTCCCCGCCACCTAACCTCCAAGCCCATGCCGTACCTATCATCACAGGCACCATAGCACCGGTGAGCGTCTTCGGACGCGCAGCCAGTATCCATGCAGCAAGACTGTTGGTTGTAATGTTATTGTTCTCTGTTATCACCTTAATCCCTTATTCTCTTGATGATTAATTGAAGAAGTTCCAGCTAATACCGAACTGTAACAATCGCTGATTGAGAGGATAGTGAGGTGTATAGAAATACCTTCCTCCATCCCCACAGTTCACATGTGTAAACATTATAAAGAAGCGAGTGTGTTGGAGTTGGAAGTTCGCATACGCATTAAAGAAGCGGATAATTACCCATCTTCGTACGACTTGCCTCCGTCTCTTGTATGCCGAAGCTGCCTATGCCCGGTATATATTCAGGAGCATAATAGTTCGTGAAGTAACGACCATCTACACCAAGGTCAACATCCAAGACACGTGCTATTCTAAATCGAATGAAGAGGTTACTATAAGCGTTGAAGGTCGGTAAAGGGAGTATATCTTCCTTACTTGATTTTTGCAAGGTCAGCACGTTCTGCCAATTAAAAATACCCAATCGGAAATCCTGTTGGAGCTGTACTGTCAGCAAACTAATAGGACTGCCCGACTGACGGACATTCAGATTGTTATGCTGAACAAGGTAGTTATCACCACTCTGTACACGGTCGTTCTGTATACCAAAGTAGGTATAGTTCTTGAGAACATCATAACCTACACGCAACTTAGTGCGCGTCTTCTTCAGAGAGAACTCACCCAAAAGACGAGAGAGTGTATCTCCTGACCGAGGTTATTATCCCACATGTAATGCTTACCAAAGTACTGACCCATATAGAAGGAAGGGGCAGAACGATGGAAGAAAGCCGTCGCAGCCAACTGAACAGTATCTCCCAAGAGTGGGAAACCAAGGTCGGCATGCCCATCCACATGTACTTGTCCGGCACGACTACCAGCCACCCACGCCTCGGCACTCACGTCATAATGGAAGGTCTTACCCTGTGTCTTCAACAGCTGACCACCCACAGACACGTCGTGTTGGTTCCATGTCTGCTCACCATTATATAGGGAGACAGTAGCACCCGATGGCGTTGTCATAGAAGGAAGTGTGTAATGACGCAACTCGTAAGAGACAAAGGCTTTCAGACCTGCTTTGGCCCACTTGTTGAAACCCTCAAGTAGTGCGAGGGCAAAAGTATTCTTCAATGCCCAGTGCTTTGTCGTGTCATAGATAGAATCATTCGCTGCACTACCATAGTTAAAATAGTTCTGTGCATAGAAATCCGTCGGAGTGTCGTAGGCTTGATAGATACGACGATAGTTATCAAAACGTAGGGTATGGATGAAGCTCGTCACTGGCACATACTCATCCTTCATCCATTTCTGTGTAGAGTCCTTAGCCAAAGCGTCCTTCTTCTTAAGGTTAGCCATCTGTGTAGAGTCTTCCAAATTGACCGTCATACGGTCGCTACCACTCACAGTGGCCGTATCCTTCTTCGCTTGTGGTACATCACCAGCAATCACAGCATCGTCTGGACGCCCAGCAGAACGCTTCGTCTTGTCGTATGCCTCTTCGTCGAATTTCTCTCCTCTCGCCTTTGCCTGTCGTCGAGCCTTCTCTTTATCCTTCTCCGCAGCCTGTGCTTTATGCGATTTAAGGGCAAACTCCTTCGCCTTAATCTCCTCTGCTGTCATTGGCACCTTACGGAAGAATCCGAGGCTATAACGGTGATTAAAGAAGACGTGTTGATTGTCGTTTCTATTCCAATTCTGCTTTAGTACGGTTGGTATCTCCTCTTCGCTATAACTGTCACGGAACGACTCTGGATGCGTGATATAGGCATCATTGGTGATACCCCCATTCTCAGCAACCTTCTGATGATTAAGAGATAGGAGCAAGTGAGCCTGATAGCGTTCGCCTAAATAGCTCCCCCACATAGAGTAATTAAAGAGAGAAGTACTCTGACTACTATAATATTCGCGTCCATAAAGGTAGTCGAACTTGAAGCCAAAGCCCCATTCTTTACCCGCATTCACCGCGAAGAGAGCCTTAAAGCGGTCTTCTCCGTTGTTTCGATTACCCGCTGTATTATAGGTAAGAACCGTTACCGGCGAGAGTGTAGAGGTGAACTGGAAATTACCAGGCTGCACGATAAACATACTATACGGGTCGAGGAAAAGGAACTCTGACGGTAGAGCGCGATCAATAAAGATACGGTTCTGACGTGGAGAGCCAAGGTTTCCCAATACATTATACTCCCCTCGCAACCCAGTGGTCAGTCCTTCATTCATGAACATATACGACAACGTGTCAGGAACAGCAGCCTTGCGGTCGCCGAAACGTTCGTCTATTGTCCACACCTTCATTCCTCGTGGTATCTCTTTATGCTGACTTTGTATTGAGTCAGAGCGCCCTAATTTACGATTATTCCTATAGCCATCAGCCGTAAACGTACCATCATCATTCGGCATAGAGGTATCATCAGTCTGTGCAAGGGCAGCGTTGGCCACGAGCACAAAAAGCGCAAATAAGAAAGTAAGTCTCTTCATTTAACGAATAAAACGGAGTAGGCTTTCGATCATCTTAAAGACCATCGATGCAAGAATTATTATTATACCGGGTGTGTTTGTATCGGCAAGTAGATAGACAGCCACGCCCACAACGGCCCCAACCATAAAGATGATGTTAAGCCATTGACGGATAGGTAGGAACCTGTCGTTTGATCTCTTGCTTTACGACGTCGGTGTTCTGGACGACGTGCCGTACTGTTTTCTATTTCCATCTTTCTATCTGTATTCTAATTTCATTAAGCGATGTGTTGCATGCAGACTACTTCAAAGCCTGTGCAAAACCATCAAAGATTGCGTTCTTACGATCGACCGTTGCACGACGGAAACTTACCTGATACAGGCAAGAGACGAGTATGTTTTTTGTTCACAGCATACTTATCTGTAATCCATTGCTCTGCTGACAAGTCAGACACATTACCCTGAACATCATAGCGATAAGTCAGACGGTTCATCGTCAGCGTGGCCTCTCCGTCACGGCAGGTAGCCTGCAAGACATAATTAAACTGGGTGAAGTCGAGTGAAAGGAACGAAGAAGAGAAGATTAACTTCTCACGCATTGTAGCCACAATGCTATGCTCTCCCTTGTTAACCAAGGCCACCTTACTACCTTCTAACTGGTTCTTATCCTGCGTCAAACGCCGTCAGATAAGCAAAAGCCTTATCGTAGAGTTCGTCAGCAGTAGCGCCCGGCACACTTATTGTCTCCGTCCACATCACCTGTCCGTTGACCTCTGGTATGAGTCCTTTCTGTAGATAAATGTCCTTGTTAGCCTTGCTATCTGTGTCCACATTCTTCGTACGCACGGCCGCTGTTGCAGCTGTCGTCGGAACGACCCATGCGTCAGACGTCGTATTACCCACCGTGTTTGTGGTAGTACTCGCCTTCGTCGTAGTAGTCTTCGTACCCGTCTGTGCCTTATTAGCAGCCTCACGCAGTGCGGCAGCCTCCCGACTCAAGCGTTCAGCCTCAGCGTTCATCTCAGCAATCTTCTTCTCCACTTCGCTTGCTTTCGCCTTGTCCTCAGCCTCTTTCTTAGCTTTGGCTTCAGCCTCAGCCTTGGCTTTTGCAGCATCAGCCTTAGCCTGTTCCAAAGCAGCTTTAGCCTCTTCTAACTGGCGCTGTGCCTGCTCTAACTTCTGTTCTGGGGTCAGTGTGGTCTGTGCCAAAGCCATCAAAGGGATACACAGAAATAGGAATATCAACGTTCTCTTCATAATCACAAACTTTTATCTAATGATAATTTAACAAGCAAAGATACAAATTATTGTTTGCTTTATCGAACCTTTCGATAAGTTTTTATCTTTTTTTTATTGCTTTCTGCTATTGATTTATAGGCTTCATCCGCTTTTCCATGAGTCTTGACATCGGTTTTTCTATGAGAAAAGAAAACTACTCTCTACTTCTATCAGTATCTTTCATGGGACAATCACAATGCTCTCTTCTGTCTTCAAAAACGTCAAGAAAGTTATAAAAAATCATTACATAAAGCCAAAGCGAACACCCTCAACATAGGAGTAGCACATGATTTAGGAACAAACTCGTAACACACAACAAATCAACATATTACGAACAGCATTAAAGAACATGCCCTTCTTGCATCAAGAAGAGCGTTTCCTTAATGCAAGAAGGGCATGTTCTTAAACGGAGAAGGGCGTCTTCTTGCCCCATCTCTGGCCTCTCTTCGAAATGAGTGGAATGTGATTAGTGAAATATCCTTACAATTTATACATACATATTTACCGTTCTTTCTTCTTTTATCCGCTATCTTATAGGGGCACCACGGTGGTTACGCTGTTCCCCGTTAGGGAGAGGTTGGGGAAGAAGCAACCCATGATAACAACACGTTCAGACACGAAAAAGAAGCGTTTGGTAACCTTTTCCTTCTACAAATCACGTCAAAGTCGATACGTTACTTGGCCCTCCAACTCCTTTTGCAGACGGATAATCTCGTCACGATACTGTGCTGCTTGGAGGAAAGTCGAGGTCTTTTGCTGCCTGCTTCATAAGGGCAGTTGTGTTGGCAATACTCTTCTCCAACTGCGCCTTACTCATCTTCGCAACAATTGGGTCGGCAGCATAGAGGATATCATCATTAGGCTCGACGTAGGCTTGTCCTATATTCTTACTGATAGAAGCGGTCTGTGAGGTGACATTTGTCTCACCGCCCACTGGCAGCGTACCCTTTAATAGCCTTAACGATTTGCTGTGGTGTGATATGATTTTCTTCGTTATATTTCAGCTGTTTCGTACGCCTACGTAAGGTCTCGTCGATGGTCTTTCTGCATGCTCTCCGTAACCGTATCGGCATACATAATCACCTTTCCATGTACGTTACGTGCCGCACGTCCGGCCGTCTGCGTCAGACTTCTATGACTACGAAGGAATCCCTCTTTATCGGCATCAAGGATGGCCACCAAAGGAAACCTCTGGTAGGTCTAATCCCTCACGTAGCAGGTTGACACCCACAAGGACATCATAGATACCCGCACGGAGGTCGTTGATAATCTTAATACGGTCCAGACTGGCCACATCACTATGGATGTAAGCCGTTCGGATATCGTGGTTCAGCAGGTATTCGGTAAGCTCCTCGGCCATACGCTTGGTCAGTGTCGTCACGAGGACACGCTCTTCTTTCTCGGCACGGATAACGATTTCGTTCATAAGGTCGTCTATCTGATTTTCAGAAGGACGCACCTCAATCTCCGGATCGAGTAGTCCCGTCGGACGAATGAGCTGTTCAACGACAACGCCCTCAGACTCAGCTAACTCGAAGTCGGCTGGTGTGGCTGACACATAGATAATCTGATGAATAAGGCTATGGAACTCCTCAAAACGCAACGGACGGTTGTCGAAGGCAGCAGGAAGACGAAATCCATACTCGACAAGGTTTTTCTTTCGCGCACGGTCGCCGCCATACATCGCCGAAATCTGCGGTACGCTAACATGGCTCTCATCAATCACCATGAGGTAATCCTGCGGGAAGAAATCAAGCAAACAGTAAGGTCGCATACCCGCCTCACGCCCATCGAAATAACGTGAATAGTTCTCGATACCCGAACAATGACCGAGTTCCTTAATCATCTCAATGTCATACTCTACTCGTTCCTTGATACGTTGTGCCTTGATATGGTCGCCTACCTCATTGAAAAAGTCAACCTGTTTCACTAAGTCATCTTGTATCTGACGGATCGCCCCTTCGGTCTGCTCCTTAGATGTAACAAAGAGATTGGCAGGATAGACCTCGTAGGTATCGAAGGTGGCAAGGCGGTGGAAGTCGACAGCATCCACCTCCTCGATAGAGTCAATCTCATCATCCCACCACGTGATACGCAGGACATTATCGTTATAAGCCATCGCTATGTCGACAGTATCGCCCTTCACACGGAAGTTACCACGCTGTAGTTCGATGTCGTTACGCATGTAGAGTGCATCTACCAAGCGACGTAAGAAATCATTACGGTCAATGACTTGACCCTTCTTAACGGAGATGACGTTCTCTTTCATCGCTACTGGTGCTCCCATACCATAGATACATGAGACGGAAGACACGACGATCACGTCCTTACGACCTGACAATAAAGAAGATACGGCAGACAGTCTGAGCTTATCAATCTCGTCATTAATAGCCAAGTCCTTCTCTATGTAGGTGTCAGTCACAGGCATATAAGCCTCAGGCTGATAGTAGTCATAATAAGAGACATAATACTCCACAGCATTATCAGGGAAGAATCCTTTCATCTCCTCATAAAGCTGTGCAGCCAAGGTCTTGTTATGCGACAAGATAAGTGTTGGCTTATTGACATTTGCAATGACGTTGGCAACGGTGAAGGTCTTACCCGAACCCGTCACACCCAAGAGCACTTGGCTCTTATCGCCACGCTCCAGTCCGTCTGTTAGTTCCTTTATTGCTTCTGGTTGGTCGCCTGTCGGCTTATATTTCGATGTTAGTTTGAAGTTCATTCCTACACGTCAAGTGAATCAATCTTTGCTTGCAAAGATATAAAAAATCGCTGATAATATACAATTAATAGTGATTTTATGATAAAAAAGCATACCTCCTTTGCGTATTTATAGAATAATATGTAACTTTGCAGTTCAAAGTCAAATTATGAAGAAAAGAATTTTCGTTGGCATTTGCGCTGCCTTGCTCCTGACCAGTTGTGCTCAGGAATATAATAAAGTCTATAAGACTACGAACAATGCCTATAAATACGAATTTGCAAAGGAATGCTTTGCAAAGGGGAAATATGGCTTTGCCGTTCCTCTCTTGCAAGACCTTGTAATGGTTGAAAAAGGTACGGATAATGCGCAAGAATGTCTTTATATGCTGGCTATGGCGGAGTATGGACTGAAAGACTATCAGGCTGCTTCTGAGACATTTAAGAAGTATTACCAGACCTATCCACGTGGACAATATGCTGAGATGGCATCGTTCTACATCGGACAAAGTCTTTTCGAGGGAACACCAGAGCCACGTCTTGACCAGACACCTACCATCGCTGCGATTGCTGCCTTCCAAGAGTATTTGGACATCTACCCTAATGGTAAGATGAAAGGGACGGCCCAACAGCGACTCTTCGCCTTACAAGACAAGCTCGTTCGTAAGGAGTATCTTAATGCAAAGTTATACTATAATCTTGGCTCTTACTTTGGTAACTGTACCAGTGGCGGTAACAACTATGAGGCTTGCATCATCACAGCACAGAAACGCTCTGAACGATTATCCTTATAGCGACTTACGTGAGAAATTTCGCCATACTCGTTATGAAGAGCAAGTTTGAACTGGCGCAGATGAGTGTCGAGGAGAAGAAGGTTCAACGTTTCCAAGATGCCGAAGACGAGTGCTACGGATTTATCAATGAGTACCCAGAGTCAAAGGAGCGCAAGACAGCTGAGGAATATATCAAGAAGTGTAAGCAGATTACAAAAGATTAAAGAATAACAGACTTATAAAATATAGACAATTAGAATGGATTACAAGAAGTCAAAAGCACCGTCAAATACGGTAACCCGAGATGTTCAGGAGTTGTGGAAAGATACTGGTAACATCTATGAAAGTGTTGCTATCATAGCAAAGAGAGCAAACCAGATCTCGGTTGAAATAAAGCAGGACTTGAGTAAGAAACTTGCTGAGTTTGCTTCTTATAACGATTCTCTTGACGAGGTTTTCGAGAACCGTGAGCAGATTGAGATTAGCCGTTATTACGAGAAACTGCCTAAGCCAACACTGTTGGCTACAGAGGAGTTTTTGGATGGTGACGTTTATTGGCGCGACCCTTCTAAGGATGCTCTGAACGAGGAAGAATATTAAAAACTATGATACAAAGGAAACAAACAATATTCTTGTTTCTGGCATTGCTGGCGTCTATTGCTTGTCTGTGCTTGCCTGTGGGGAGCTTTTGAACCCAAAAGGGATGGGTGCAGAGAGTACGTTGATGAACCTCTGGATAAGCAATGCGAATGGAGGTAAAGACTTTAGTGTGTGGGCTTTGTTTGCTATTCTCTTAGTTACTTGCCCTATCAATCTCTTTGCTATCTTTGACTATCATAATCGTAAACGTCAGGCTCGTGCCTGTGCTTTCTCGATGTTGATGATTATTGGATGGTATGTGGTTTATGGCGTGTTTCAGCCAGATTTCCATGAATGGCTTTACTTTCCATATTGAGTTCGCAGCCTGTCTACCGCTCGTCGCTTTCGTCCTCTTGTGGCTTGCACGCCACGCTATCCTTGCTGATGAGGCCTTGGTAAGAGCAGCTGACAGAATTAGATAAATCTAACACCTTATATAATAAAGATACAGCATCAAAGGGTTTGCCCTTTCAATGCTGTATCTTTTTTATTATTGGGCTTATTAGCCTTATTAGCCTAATAAGCCCAATATCTCCCTAAAAAACAAGCTCTGACTTGCTATTTACTCGCCTTTATCTTCTGGCATCAGTCCTTCGATATACTTACAAAGGATGCTGATACCCTTCACATTCTCACCTCCTTGCGGGATGATAATATCTGGCATAACGCTTTGTTGGCTCTATAAACTGCTCGTGCATAGGCTTCAATACCTCTAAATAACGCTCAACTACCATTGAGACAGTACGACCACGGTCGATTGTGTCACGCTGAATATTACGGATAAGACGCTCGTCTGGGTCGCAGTCAACGAATATCTTGAGGTCCATCATCTCTCGTAGACGTCTGTTACTCAAGGCCATAATACCCTCAACGATGATCACTGGCTTTGGTTCTACATGGATAGTCTCTGGTAAACGGTTGCTGAGAATATAACTGTAGGTTGGCTGCTCGACAGCTCTTCCCTCTCGAAGCTCATTGACCTGTTTAATCAGTAATTTCCAGTCGAAGGCATCTGGGTGGTCGAAGTTGATTGCCTTACGCTCTTCATCGGTAAGTTCTGTCGTGTCATTGTAGTATGAATCTAATGGTACAACAGCCACATAATGAGGAGGAAGACTCTCTACAATTTTCTTTACTACGGTGGTCTTTCCTGAACCTGTTCCACCGGCTATGCCAATGATAGTTATTTTATCCTTCATCTTGATTGATTTTTATTATTCTTAATTATTAGGATTATTAGCCTTATTGGCCCTATCAGCCTTATTAGCCCTATTGGGTCATTAGCCCTATTAGGCCCATTAGCCTTATTAGCCCTATTGGGTTGTTGGCCTTATTAGCCTCATTAGCCTTATTAGCCCCATTGGGTTATTAGCCCTATTAGTCCCATTAGCCATATAAGCCCCATTGGCCCTTATTAGCCTAATATCCCCAAATCCCTAAACATCCTTTCGTAATACTCAGCCTTCTTCTCCACCTTCATAGGATAAGCACGGCTACTACTTGGCTCACGGTAAAGGTATAATGTCCGATTCTCAAAGCTAAACTCTCTGCGATCTCCCATCTTCATCTTTCGTGCATCAATACCATAATGCTCTGTAAAAACCGTTGTCGCCAACTGACCAGCAGCTAACACAGCCTTACACTCAGGTAGTGAACGAAGCATACCATCAAGGTCGGCACGCTCAACTATCTCTAAGTCTTTATCTGATGCCGTACCTGTCGTACGATAGATACGCAAAGGCTGTGTCGAAGATGGCTATTCCCTTTTCTTTCAAGAACGGCTTGAGTAAGTCGAGCTTATATGTTTTATTCTCTTCGTCCACAAAGTACTGCTTATCACCAAAGAAGATATGACCAAAGATACGCCACATGTCATTCGTGTAATTAGGGATAATACCACTCCATACACCACCGTTTTGGTGCTGGCGGAAAGGTTCCTAAAAGCAATAACTTAGCGTTCGATGGGAGCCAAGGCTCAAAGGGATGTGTCTCTATTTCCATTGTCTTTACTATTATCAAATAAGGGCTTATTAGGGCTAATTAGTCTAATAAGTCTAATAACCTCTACTGCTGCTTTACAAAGTAAGTTACAACTGGTAAGTGGTCTGAATAACCGTCAAGCCACACACCACCAGCCGTGGTTCGCTTGGTATTACCCTTATACTTACCTGACTCTTGGAATAGATAATCACGACGGAAGATTTGGTTCTTCCAGTATTTCAACTCTGAGAAAGTCTTTCTTACCATCCTTATTTAATAAGTTAGGAGTCATTATTATCTGGTCAAAAAGGTTCCACTTACCCTGATACTGCAAGGTTCCTGTACCCTCCTTAACAAGGATGTTATACCACGGGTTGTACATGTCACCTGCACCTACCTCGCTGATTTCGCCCTTTGCAGACAGACACTCATGTATACTCTTGTTCGTTGGGTCGTCATTCATATCGCCCATCACAAGTACCTTAACCTTTGGGTCTTCACGAAGAAGGGAGTCCTTCAATGCCTTTACCTGCTTACCTCCCAACTCACGATAGTAAGAACCTAGCACCACGACTTGGCAAATGGCACACTACAATCGTTACGTGTTCGTCTGCCAATGTACCGCTTACAGTGAGGAAGCCACGCGTCGCACGAGTACTATCCTTTGGTAGATCATATACGTAAGGCACTAACTTTGTGTCTCTTACAGTGAAGAGCTTCGGATTATAAATCAGTGCACAATCGATGCCACGATGGTCGGGTCCCTCGATATGTACATACTTATAGCCTCGTTTCCGCTAACTCTGGTTGGGATGTGAGGTCGCTCATTACATGGTCGTTCTCAACCTCTGCTAATCCTATAACCGCACAACCAACATTCGGAAGGACATCTGTACCCATCTCTGCCAATACCGATGCCATATTATGCAACTTATGATTATACTTCATTTCGTTCCACTGATAACTACCTGTCGGCGTGAAATCGTGGTCGTTTTTACCCTCATCATGTGTTGTATCAAACAAGTTTTCTACATTATAAAATCCTATAGCATAAACAGAAAACTTCTTCTGAGCAGAAGCCGATGTACCGAATAACACGGTACAGAAAAGAACTAATAGTAACTTTCTCATTATCTTTTATGTTGTTGTTTTTATCAGCGTGTCTGAACGAAGACTACCTTCAACCTGGATTTCAATAATAAAACGGATACAAGAGCATAATTAGGTCTAACCTTGCCTACAAACTATAGACAACATGACGCTCGTAACCAAATCCCAGAACACAGTCTCGTTTGGTTTGCAAATATCGGTAATTAATCCGACATTTACGCATAATTCTCGAAAAATTCATCAAAAAGACTTTCTATTTCCAAATTTATTTCGTTACTTTGCAGACTATAGTATAACACCTATTAATGTAATCAACTATGCAGAAAAAGCTGAAACTTGCCGTTTTAGCACTATGTAGTTCGTCTATGGTGGTCGCACAGAATACCGATACAAAGACGAGCCAGCAGGCGCAGACGGCCAACGCTATGGATGAATCGGCGTTCACCTTCACTGAAGCGCAGTTAGGTGAGAACAATGACATGAACGAAAATGTAACGATTCTCAACTCAAACAGTAACGTCTATGCTTCACAAGTGGGGTTCTTATATTCGCCCATGCGATTCCGTTACCGTGCTCTTAACCAGAAATATAACGATGTTTATATCAATGGCGCACCGATGAACGATATGGAAAGTGGCCAGTTCCGCTATTCTATGGTTGGTGGTATTAACCAACAGATACGTAACGTTGACTATGCACTTCCATTTGAGAACAACAACTTTCTCAATGACTGCTTTGGCTGGAAGTAACAACTATGACTTCCGTGCTGGTTCTATGGCTGGTGGTCACCGTATCACTCTTTCTGCTGCAAACCGTAACTATACCCTCCGTGGTATGTACAACTATGCGAGTGGATTCAACGCTAAGGGCTGGGCCATTGCTGCCAGCGTCGCTTATCGTTGGGCTAACCGTGGTTACGTTGAGGGTACTTTCTATAACTCATTGTCTTACTACTTCGGTGTTCAGAAGAAGTGGAATAATGGTCATTCTTTAGCTTTGTCTACATGGGGTAACCCAACTGAGCGTTCTACACAGGGTGCAAGTACTGACGAGGCTTACTGGCTTGCCAATGATTATCAGTACAATCCATACTGGGGTTATCAGAATGGTCACAAGCGCAACAGCCGTGTTGTAAACGACTTTTTCGCACCTTCTGCCATCCTCACATGGGATTGGGATATCAACAAGAAAATGAAGTTGACGACAAGTCTCTTTGCTCAGTATTCTATGTATAAGAGCACTAAGCTGAACTATAACAATAGCGAGAAACCCACAGCCTGACTACTGGAAGAACCTTCCAAGTAGCTACTATGACGTATGGGATCAGAATGATACACGCTACCGTACAGCACAGGCTTTCTCTGATTGGCAGTCAGCTGTCAACTGGTGGGGCAACAAGGAGAACCGACAAATTCAATGGGATCGACTTTACTATGCTAACAAACAGGCTGCAGCCAACGGCGAGGACGCTCTTTACTACTTGCAGGCTAAGCACACTGATGCGATGACAACAAGGCTTTCTTCTACCCTTACAAACCGTATCGGTAAGAATAAAGTACTTAACGTTGGTCTTTCTCTCGGTCAAACCTTAGCTCGTCACTATCAGACAATGGAAGACCTCTTGGGCGCAAAGAGTTTCCATAACATCAATACTTACGCTGTCGGAACCTACGCTGCATCTGACCCACGTGTTCAGTATGACCTCAACACAATGAGTACTTTGGGCTTTAGGTAAAGCTCGTATATGAGGGTGATAAGTTCGGTTACGACTATAACATCAACGTACGTCGTGGTCAGCTCTGGTCAAACTATGCACAGACGATTGGCAAGCTCCACTATATGATTGCTGCTAAAGTTGGCTATGACAACATGTATCGTGTAGGTCACATGCGCAATGGTATGTTTGCCGACAATTCTGATGGCAAGAGTAAGCATGCTGATTTCCTAACAGGGTGGTTTCAAGTCTAACGCTAATATTACCCTTGGTGGCGGCAATGTTATCTCTCTCGGACTGGGTTATGAGCACCGTGCACCCAATGCTAACACCGCTTTTGCTGCTCCTGAGATGAATAATGACTTTGTTCTTAACCTCCACAATGAGCGTGTTTTCTCAAGCGAACTTAGCTATCAGTACTCTGGTAGTTGGCTCCGTGCTAACCTCAGTGGCTACTACAACCACATGACACACGTGACCGAGTGGCAGAACTTCTACTTTGATGATGCTAACTCCTTCACATACGTTAGCATGACTAACATAAAGAAGAATTATTATGGTATTGAGTTGGGACTTGACTTCAAGCTCACAAGCTTCCTTAACTTCAAGACTCTCGGTACTTGGAGCGAGGCTAAGAATGCTAACAACGCAGATGTTATCTACTTGAACTCTACGAAGAGTACCTATAACAAGGATGTTGTTTATAATAAGGGGATGCACGAAGCAAGCACGCCACTAAGTGTCTACAGCGCTATCCTCAGCTATCACAAGGGTGGATGGTTCATTGACTTGAGCGGTAACTACTATGATCGTATCTACCTCTCCTACGCTCCGGGCCTTCGTAACGGCAAATACACTCCGCACAATGGGTACCTCTCTTGGCGGTATGGACGCTGATGGCAATTATACTCCTTACGCACAGAGTGAGGGACATGGTGGCTTTATGCTCGATGCTTCTATCGGTAAGAGTCTTTATCTCCGTCATGGAAGTCTGTCAATCAACTTGATGATTACCAACTTACTGAACAACCAGAAGATTGTAAGTGGTGGTTATGAGCAGGGCCGCAGTAACTACACTGTCAACAAGACAACTGGCGCTACTACAACTCGTGCTTACGACTTCTACCGCAATCCTAAGAAAGTATTACGTGAATGGTATCAATGGTATGTTGAATGTAGCTTATAAATTCTAAAACTAAACGACAGGAAACGATTATGAAGAAACTGAAATATTTAATGATGGCAGCTGTCTGCGTGCTCTTTGCAGCATGTATGGGCGATAGCTACGCTGAACCTGCTGATACTGGTTCAGCTCCTTACGGCAACAACGAACTGGCTGAGACGAATGTCATCTCTATTGCTCAACTGAAGAGTAAGTTTGCTAACTATATAGCTACTGACTATCGTAATGGCATCAGCTATGCTAAGGTTACGGACGACATAAAGATTAAGGCGGTGGTTACAAGTACTGACGTTGCTGGTAACATCTATCAGGAGTTAGCTTTGCAGGACGCAACTGGTGCTATTATCGTTAGTGTTGCACAGGGAGGATTGCATGGTGCACTACCTATCGGTACGGAGATCTTAGTTAGTCTAAAGGACCTTTACGTTGGCAACTATGGCAAGCAGGCACAGATTGGTGTTCCTTCTATGAATGCTGCTGGTGCTACAACCATTGGTCGTATCAGCCGTGCTGTCTGGGACCAGCACTATAAGATTCTCTCTTCTGGCAATAAGGTTGAACCTACTGAGTTTGCTTCTGGTACCAATGCCACGACTTGGGACCTCGATACTGATGGTGGTAAGTTGGGTATCATCCGTAACGTTAGCTTTAAGAGTAGTAACAGCAGTAAGGTGACCGACACTTTCGCTGATGCTAACGGTGGTGCAGGGTAGCGTTAGCTGGACCCTAAACGAGCAGGATGGCAGAAAGGTTATCGTTTATAACAGTAACTTTGCTAAATTCGCTAATAGCAAGGTTCCAACGGGTAAGGTTGATATCGTTGGTATCTTCAAACGCTTTAATAACCAGTGGGAAATTGTCATCCGATCTCTTGATGACATCAAGCCTGCTGAGAAGGTTGACCCATTTCAAGGGTCTCCCTGGCAAGGGTGATGGCACTCAGGCTAACCCATTGGACATCACACGTGCCTTGGCATACGCTAAGTTGAACAAGAAGGATGCTAACACTTACTATATCAAGGGTATCATCTCACAGATTGACGAGGTGTCAACTCAGTATGGTAATGCTCGCTACTACCTGTCTAACGATGGTACAACAACTGGCCAGTTGCAGGTGTTCCGTGGCTTGTTCTTGAATGGCGATAAGTTCACAAGCGCTTCACAGATTGCTGTAGGAAAGAAGGTGGTCATCCTTGGTACCTTAGATTACTACGAACCAACCTCAAACCCACAGGTTGGACGCAACAGTAAGATTATCTCAATTAATTAACAAGACAAATAACAATACAGAATATGAAAAAGTTTATTTATTCAATGATGGCGCTGGCGATGACTGCTACGGCCTTTACAAGTTGTGAGAACGTCCCTGCTCCATACAGTGTTACCTTTGATGAGGATACCAATAACAATACTAACACGCCTACCATTCCTACTGCTGGAACAGGTACTGAGGCCGACCCATTCAACGTTGCTGCTGCCTTGAAATATATCGAGGCGGGTCAGGACCTTGATAAGGAGGTATATGTTTCTGGTACGATCGTTAGCGTTAAGGAGATTGACGCTGCTAACTATGGTAACGCTACCTACCTCATCTCTGACGATGGAACGACCAACGGACAGCTGACTGTCTATCGTGGTTATGCGCTCGGTAATAAGAAGTTTACTGCAAATGATAAACTTAACGCTGGTGATAAGGTTGTTGTCTATGGTAAACTTGTAAACTTCAAGGGTACGAAGGAGTTCACACAGGGCAACTATATCTACTCGCTTAATGGCAATAAAGGTTGCTCAGCCAACACCAACAGCCGACTTGAACACTGAGGCTACTGCATGGTCTGTTGCTGAAGCTGTACAGAAGATTCAAGCTAACCAGACTGCTACGGGCGAGGCTTATGTTAAGGGTATCATCTCTGAGGTGGTTTCTTATAACGAAAACTATAAGAGTATCACTTACTATATCTCTGATAATGGTACGGACAAGACGCTCCAGGTATTCTCTGGTAAGGGTCTTAATGGTGCTGACTTCACTGCAAAGACCGACCTTCAGGCTGGTCAGACTGTAGTTGTTAAGGGTAACTTAAAGGCTTTCACCAATAAGCAGGGCAAGGTCATCATGGAGGTTGATAAGAACAATAAGATTATCTCTATCAGCGGCGCTTCAACTCCTCAGCCTGCTGCTACTGGTCTTACTGCTAAGTTTGAGACTGGTATGGATAACTTTACTATCAACAACATTACACTCCCATCCGACCTTTCCTTCGTATGGAAACATGATGCAAGTAAAAAATATATGAAGGCATCATCATATAAGAATAATACCAATTATGCAGCACAAAGTCGCTTAGAGTCACCAGTGTTTAGTCTTGTTGGAAAAACATCAGCTACTTTAACCTTCCAAGTTGCTGCAAATTTCTTCACAACAGCAGCTGACAACTTCAAAGTTCAAGTATCAACTGACGGAATAACTTGGCATGATGTCCCTGTTTCTACATATCCTGCTAAAGACTGGAAGTTTGTTACGTCAACATGTAATCTTTCTGCTTATGCTGGTCAAAGCAATGTCCGCATAGGTTTCCTCTACACTTGTGATGGAACAAATCCAGCTGGTACATGGGAAATACAGAACGTAGAAGTTAAATAAAAAACAGCTTAAAATATTTGGCAGGGTGCAGAATTATTCGTAATTTTGCACCCTATAAAGTGTCTAACTCTGTTTTAGCTAATGGAGAGACAATGGTAAGCATATTATTAACAATTAGATAAAAACAAAATGAAACAAGGTATTCATCCAGAAAACTATCGCCCCGTCGTATTCAAGGATATGTCCAACGGTGATATGTTCCTTACAAAGTCTACATGCAAGACTTCTGAGACAGTAGAATTTGAAGGCGAAACTTACCCAGTGGTAAAAGTCGAAATCTCAAGCACCTCTCACCCATTCTACACCGGTAAGAGCAAGCTTGTCGATACAGCAGGTCGTGTTGACCGCTTCATGAGCCGTTACGGTAAGTTGAAGAAGTAATCGATAATACCCTTCGACATTATTACATACAAAGTGCGAACAAACGTAGTTGCATATACGTTTGCTCGCACTTTTGCTTTCAACAAAGCACAAACACTTTTTTTGTCTATTATTAGATGGAGTAAAGTGAATAGTGGGATGCATTGCGTCTCCCCCCTGTTCTGGCTGCGTTAACATCTCTAAAACTTTAACATCAACCACCCAAAAACAAAAGAATGTATAAGATAACACGAAAAAGAAACGTATGGGTAGTTACACTCCTTTCGCTCGCCTTATTTACTGCATGTAGTAAGGATGATGATAGTTCTACTAATACAGGGGGAACAGTGGATATTACCAATAACATAAATTCTAATCTTAAAGACTTACGTAATGTGACACATCGCTTGGAGTTCCCTAAATTAAAGGGTGGACACAGTACTGTCCTCACTCATAAACTGAGGACTGGAGAGGTGAATTATAGCGTTGAATGGGACATAAGAGAAGATGTCGAATAGATGGACATGCTATCAGATTTATGCCAGCAATGCACAACAGAATGCAGAAAGAAAGCCCCAAAATAGTCCTAACCTCTATCCTATGGACCCCCTATGGACAGCTAATGCTTTCTTCTCAGACGACCCCTATTATGGATCTGGCTATGACCATGGACACCTTTGTCCCTCTCAAGACAGGGTGAACAGCCGAGAGTCTAATGACCAGACTTTCTTCCTTAGTAATATGCAACCGCAGGTTCATGGCTTTAATGCTGGTATCTGGGAAGTGATGGAGAGGAAGATGAGAACCTACATCACTGCCACTGGTGGATCTAAGGATACGCTGTTCATTTGTCGTGGTGGTACGATTGACAATCAAGGACAATTTACCTATATCAGAAATAAGTTTATCGTCCCTACGTATTTCTTCTCTGCTGCTCTGATGAAATATAAGGTGAAGGGACAAGGAGAGTGGCAATACAAAGCTATCGGTTTCTGGTTTAAACACGAAAACAATAGCGGGACATCGCTCAAACCTTATGTTGTTAGCATCAGGGAACTCGAGGAGAAAACTGGTATCGACTTCTTCTGTAATCTTCCTGACAATATTGAGCGTAACGTAGAATCAAAATCACACGACCAAATGATTCTCATTTGGAATATCAAATAAGCTTATCTACACTATCAATAATTATAGTGTAGAACCGCCTATCAGCGTCTGTTACATTACGAAAAATCATTACATAAATTCGTATAGGAGGTTGGGGAGAAAGAACAAGACATACATACTAATCGTTATTCGCAACCATCACATATTCAGAAGGTTACAAACAACACCAAAGAAGACGCCTTTCTTGGTTCAAGAAGGGCGTCTTCTATAGGCAAGAAGGGCATGTTCTTGAAGCAAGAAGGGCGTCTTCTTAAATCAAAAAAAGCATGTATTGGTTTTGTAAAGCTACTATTTTATAAATATTTTCTTACGACCCTTGATGTAAACTCCACTACCCAAATGATTGGGATCGACGTTTATTCCTTGAAGCGTATAGACATCATCCGACTCGTTTGATGCTACTCGGAAAGGCTTTATAGCATTAGGATCATTAAACAATTGCCTATCAAGCACTTTCATGTGACGAGTAATCCAATTGGCAATATGCTCCATCTCTTTGTCGTAATCAATCTTTTGCTCTAATATATCCGTGTCTCCACTCCATCGCTGTGTTTCTCTTTCAGCTGCTCCACATTTCTTTAATAACTGATAATAGCTTTTATAACGTGCAATCAGACTGTCTGTCGACAAAACATCCTTTCTTGCTGACCAGTATCGCTCCCTCACCTGCGAATTGAAATTACCTGCATTCGTGGCTATCAAACGCTTTATCAAATTGAAATACCCTCTTATGATATGGTTAGGTAACGTATACTTTCTCATCATAAAACTTTAAGATAGGAGTTACCAACTGTCAAGTCTAAATCCCAAACGGCAAAAGTAATCTTTGGTGACTCCTTACTGTCATATATTGCCCAGTACATATTCTTTCCTATATTATCAACTGCACATAAAGTTTGAGTATAGATATAATAGTCCTCAACAACAGCTAAATCAAAATAATAAGCAACTGAATCTTTGAACTCCTCATCACTACTATTCACTACAAAGTTAATAGCCTTCCATAAGGGTGAATAGTCGGTAGGATTAACATCCTTAATATCTGGATACTTTGTTTCAAAGACATCCCAGGTTGAAGAAGTGTTATCAAATGCTGAAGGAGTATTATACATCATCGATAATCCATACCCACTTGGCTTCCATAACTGACCATGAATAATGCCTTTCTTCGACTTTTTTAGACCTAACGTCTTATTGTCCATCGTTTCTGTCAAACTATAAATTCCGATATACTCGTCATTTAGGAAGACCTCTACCACTCGTCCTCTAACACCGGTAACGACCTCGGCTCCGTCTGCAGTGTAGTAAGGCTTACGCGCAAAATCATTCCATAACTCAGTAGCTATACGGTTACGCAGTCTAAACAAGTCCTGTTGTCCTGCATCTAATATCCAATTCTTATCAGCTTTCAAACCGAAGAACTGCTGTTTCTCCTTAAACTTTATCTTATAATTACGTTTATGTTTTCCTTCAGTGTTAGTACTTCCTCCTCGCCACTTTTATCTTAGCCTCGTAACTGACAGGAGTTGCACCTTGTGAGCTATAAAAGTCCACTGTCCCATTTTGGTATTCACTACTAAACGTGCCTCGCAGCACTAATACAGGAATAGACTGACCTAAATCAGTTGGCAGAACGTTATTGGATTGTGCAAAAGTAGCTAAACTACTACTTATAAATACTACCAATAAAGTAAAAAAACGATGTAAATTAATCAGATCAAGTTAGTTTAAAAGATATAACATAAAGAGATAATTTGCTGGATTAAGCCAAGTATTTAAAGTGAGTTGTAATAGATTAATTACCGTTACAAAGTTATTAAAAATTATAATATAAAGCAAATTATTTTATAATTATGCATGAAAACTATACTCTATTAGTATATAACACTAATAGGCCCATCAGCCCTATCAGCCCTATTCTATTAGGCCTATTAGCCCAATCAACCCAACGCCATTAGGCTCTACGCTATTAGACCCATCAGCCTTATTAGCCTTACGCTATTAGGCCCATTAGCCCAATCAGCCCTATTCTATTAGGCCTATTAGCCCAATCAACCCAACGCCATAGTCTCATTAGCTCTATCAGCCCTACAGTATAAGGTTCATTAGCCTTATAGTCTTACGCCATTAGTCTCATTAGTCCTACATTATTAGACCCATCAACCTTATTAGCCTTACGCTATTAGGCCCATTAGCTATATCAGCCCTACACAATTAGTCCCATTAGTCTTATCAGTCCAACACTATTAGGCTCATTAGCCATACCAGCCCTATTCTATTTGGCTCATTAGTCTTATCAGCCCAACACTATTAGGCCCATTAGCCTTATCATCCCAACGCTATTAGGCCCATAAGCCCTATCAGCCTATCATTATTAGCTCCATTAGCCTTATTAGCCTTACACTATTAGGCCCATAAGTCTTATCAACCCAACGCTATTAGGCCCATAAGCCTTATCAACCATACACTATTAGCCCCATCAGCCTTATCAGCCCTAAACTATTAGGCCCATTAGTCCTATCAGCCCTACACTATTAGGCCCATTAGCCATATCAGCCATAAACTATTAGACCAATTAGCCTTATCAGCCCTACGATATTAGGTTCATTAGTCCTATCAGCCTTACACTATTAGGCCCATTAGTCTTATCAGCCCTACGCTATTAGGCCCATTAGCCCTATCAGCCCTACACTATTAGACCAATTAGTCCTATCAGTCCTACACTATTAGGCCCACTAGCCTTATCAGCATTACACAATTAGGCCCATTAGCCTTATCAGCCTTACGCTATTGGCCCATTAGCCTTATCAGCCTTACGCTATCAGGCCCATTAGCCTTATCAGCCCAACGCTATTAGGCCCATAAGCCTTATCAGCCTTACACTATTAGCCCCCTCAGCCCAATCAGCCCCTGTTCTATTAGGCCCATCAGTCTTATCAGCCCTACGCTATTAGGCCCATTAGCCCTATCAGCCTTACACTATTAGGCTCATTAGCCATATAAGGCTCATTGCTTTTATTAGCCTCATTAGCCCATAAACATCCACTCACAACACAACATCAACACCCATCAATAATCAACCAACAACAAAAAAAGAGCCTTGAAGATTTCTCTTCAAGGCTCTCATAAAAGAAGGCGGCCACCTACTCTCCCGCATTGCATTGCAGTACCATCGGCGCAAACGGGCTTAACTTCTCTGTTCGGAATGGGAAGAGGTGGGACCCCGCCGCAATAACCACCTAATATTTCTCTCGGTTGACTAGTTCACAGGTGACAAGTTGAATAGTTATTTGTCTTTATCCTTGTCTTCTTTCTGTCTTCTTATCAGTAGATCCGTTGTTAAACATTATCCATAGAACTAATAACTTGTTTACTTGTTAACTCGTTATCTTGTCAACTCGTCTACTGACTTGTCAGCCGTATAAGGTGACGTATTTCCACAAGCAAAACATATAGAACTTTTCTTCTTTCCTTAGAAGATTACACAGCTCAAAGTCTGAGTCACCGGTCCCCACACTCCATATTTCAGAGGCGGGAGACCCGAAGAAAGTTTCGGGCAATTAGTAGTGCTCGGCTTTGACGTCACCGTCTTTACACCTACACCCTATCAACGTCATCGTCTATGACGACCCTTATGAGGAGTTCTCATCTTGCGGCTGGCTTCGCACTTAGATGCTTTCAGCGCTTATCCAATCCAGACTCAGATACCCAGCGGTGCACCTGGCGGCACAACTGGTAAACCGGAGGTCTGTCCAACACGGTCCTCTCGTACTAGTGTCAGCACCACGCAAAACTCCAACGCCCACGATAGATAGAGACCGAACTGTCTCACGACGTTCTGAACCCAGCTCGCGTGCCACTTTAATGGGCGAACAGCCCAACCCTTGGGACCTTCTCCAGCCCCAGGATGTGACGAGCCGACATCGAGGTGCCAAACCACCCCGTCGATATGAGCTCTTGGGGGGGGGATCAGCCTGTTATCCCCGGAGTACCTTTTATCCTTTGAGCGACGGAGTTTCCATACACATCCGCCGGATCACTATGCCCCAGTTTCCTGCCTGCTCGGCATGTCTGCCTCCCAGTCAAGCGCCCTTATGCCATTGCACTCTATAAGGCCGGTTACCAATCGGCCCGAGGGCACCTTTGGAAGCCTCCGTTACGCTTTTGGAGGCGACCACCCCAGTCAAACTACCCACCAAGCAGTGTCCGCACCATAGGCGCGTTAGACCTCAGACAGCCAAAGGGCCGTATTTCAAGGATGGCTCCACGAATGCTGGCGCACCCGCTTCAAAGCCTCCGGCCTATCCTACACATCGGATGACCAAGGTCAATGCTAAGCTGTAGTAAAGGTTCACGGGGTCTTTTCGTCCCATCGCGGGTAATCGGCATCTTCACCGATACTACAATTTCACTGAGATCATGGTTGAGACAGCGTCCGGATCATTACACCATTCGTGCAGGTCGGAACTTACCCGACAAGGAATTTCGCTACCTTAGGACCGTTATAGTTACGGCCGCCGTTTACTGGGGCTTCAATTCAATGCTTCCTATTGCTAGTGACATCTCCTCTTAACCTTCCAGCACCGGGCAGGTGTCAGGCTGTATACATCATCTTTCGAGTTTGCACAGCCCTGTGTTTTTGTTAAACAGTTGCCTGGACCTATTCTCTGCGCCTCATATTACTATGAGGACCCCTTATCCCGAAGTTACGGGGTCAATTTGCCTAGTTCCTTAACCATGAATCTCTCAACGCCTTAGTATATTCTACCCGACCACGTGTGTCCGTTTGCGGTACGGGTCGCAATATCATTAAGTTTAGCGGATTTTCTCGGAAGTATGATTACCTGCACTCAACTCTTCCCGAAGGAAGTGCTGTACTTTCGTGTTTCAGCTCTAGTGGTGGATTTGCCTGCCACTATCATAACCTACGCACTTAAACGCCCTATTCCGTCAGGGCGCGGCAGTGTCACTGCTCCGTCTCCACGTCACTGATAATGCGAGTTGCGGAATATTAACCGCATCTGCCATCGCCTTCGCCATTCGGCTGAGACTTAGGACCCGACTAACCCCGGGCTGATTGGCATCGCCCGGGAAACCTCGGTCTTTCGGCGAAAGGGAATCTCACCCTTTTTATCGTTACTTATACCTACATTTGCTTTTCCATAAACTCCAGGATCAGTTACCTTCACCATTCGACGTCGATGGAATGCTCCCCTACCGATACTTTTAATTTACATTACTATCCCGCGCCTTCGGTATCTGACTTATACCCGATTATTATCCATGCCCGGACCCTCGACTAGTGAGCTGTTACGCACTCTTTGAATGAATGGCTGCTTCCAAGCCAACATCCTAGCTGTCACGGGGACCAGACTTCGTTAGACTAACTTAGACAGAATTTCGGGACCTTAGACGGCGGTCTGGATTCTTCTCCTCTCGGGGACGGACCTTAGCACCCGCCCCCTTACTGCACATCTGCTGTCCATAAGCATTCGGAGTTCGTCAGGTCTCGATAGGCGGTGAAGCCCTCTTGACCTATCGGTCGCTCTACCTCTTATGGAAATCGATGCACGCGGCACCTAAATGCCTTTCGGGGAGTACGAGCTATCTCCAAGTTTGATTGGCCTTTCACTCCTACACTCACCTCATCGGGAAGCTTTTCAACGCTTATCCGTGCGGTCCTCCATTCGGTGTTACCCGAACTTCAACCTGGGCAAGTGTAGATCACTTGGTTTCGCGTCTACCCCATCTGACTTGACGCCCTATTCAGGCTCGCTTTCACTGCGGATGCGCGTCTCATGACGCTTATCCTTGCCAGACATGGTAACTCGTAGGTTCATTATGCAAAAGGCACGCCGTCACCGCTTGCGCGGCTCCGACCGCTTGTAGGCGCATGGTTTCAGGAACTATTTCACTCTCCTAATCGGAGTGCTTTTCACCTTTCCTTCACAGTACTCGTTCACTATCGGTCTCACGGGAGTATTTAGCCTTACCGGATGGTCCCGGCAGATTCGCGCAGAATTTCACGTGTTCCGCGTTACTCAGGATACCACTACGTCTCGTCATGCTTCGGATACAGGATTATCACCTTCTATGATTCTACTTTCCAGTAGATTCTCCTCACAATCTAAGTACGACAGCGTGGTCCTACAACCCCTGCTAAGCGTTGCCACAAAGCAGGTTTAGGCTCTTTCCCGTTCGCTCGCCACTACTAGGGAAATCATTAGTTTATTTCTCTTCCTAGAGGTACTAAGATGTTTCAGTTCCCTCCGTTCGCCTCACTACTATCGTAGTGATAACAGGTCTTCAACCTGCTGGGTTGTCCCATTCGGAAATCCTTGGATCAAAGGTTATTTGCACCTACCCAAGGCTTATCGCAGCTTATCACGTCCTTCATCGCCTCCGTGAGCCAAGGCATCCGCCATGCGCCCTTTCTTACTTTCTTCGCCTTCTCTGTAATTACTTACAAAGAATGTAGCTCATACTTTCAGCTGTTGTGTGATTCTAAACATTATGAAGATAAATCTTCATGAATGAGAATACTAATTCTTCCTATATATAAGGAATATTAGTTCTACTTACAGTCTTGCTTGTGTCAATATGTCAAAGATCTTGTGCTGTTACTCTTTGTGTTCTGAGGCAGTGCCTCAGAAGCAGAAGACAGCGTGGTGGAGAATAACGGATTCGAACCGTTGACCCCCTGCTTGCAAAGCAGGTGCTCTAGCCAACTGAGCTAATCCCCCAAGGGATAGAGAAAAGGATTAAAGGATATTCAGCCTGTTACACATTTGACTTAACCAATGTGTAGTCCCAGGCAGACTTGAACTGCCGACCTCCACATTATCAGTGTGGCGCTCTAACCAACTGAGCTATAGGACTGAGTTGGAAGAAATCACTTCGGCTATTCGTGCCAGACTTCCTTTCTCTTATTCTTAAAACAGTATCAGTAAGTACAAGAAGAAAAACGAACCAAAGGTTCTTTTACTCTCTTGATTACCGTTAACTTCTTGACTTGTATACTTACATACTAATCAAATCGATTAACCAATAAGCGAACTCTCCAGAAAGGAGGTGTTCCAGCCGCACCTTCCGGTACGGCTACCTTGTTACGACTTAGCCCCAATCACCAGTTTTGCCCTAGGCCGATCCTTGCGGTCACGGACTTCAGGCACCCCCGGCTTTCATGGCTTGACGGGCGGTGTGTACAAGGCCCGGGAACGTATTCACCGCGCCATGGCTGATGCGCGATTACTAGCGAATCCAGCTTCGTGGGGTCGGGTTGCAGACCCCAGTCCGAACTGGGACCGGCTTTCAAGATTTGATGCAATTTGCATTACACCATCCCTCTGTACCGGCCATTGTAACACGTGTGTAGCCCCGGACGTAAGGGCCGTGCTGATTTGACGTCATCCCCACCTTCCTCACACCTTACGGTGGCAGTGTCTCCAGAGTGCCCAGCTTTACCTGATGGCAACTGAAGAGAGGGTTGCGCTCGTTATGGCACTAAGCCGACACCTCACGGCACGAGCTGACGACAACCATGCAGCACCTTCACAGAGGCCCCGAAGGGCGTCATTATCTCTAAATCCTTCCTCTGCAATTCAAGCCCGGGTAAGGTTCCTCGCGTATCATCGAATTAAACCACATGTTCCTCCGCTTGTGCGGGCCCCCGTCAATTCCTTTGAGTTTCACCGTTGCCGGCGTACTCCCCAGGTGGGATGCTTAATGCTTTCGCTTAGCCGCTGATACCAGGTACCAACAGCGGGCATCCATCGTTTACTGTGCGGACTACCAGGGTATCTAATCCTGTTCGATACCCGCACCTTCGAGCTTAAGCGTCAGTTGCGCTCCCGTCAGCTGCCTTCGCAATCGGAGTTCTTCGTCATATCTAAGCATTTCACCGCTACACGACGAATTCCGCCAACGTTGTGCGTACTCAAGGAAACCAGTATGCGCTGCAAGTCAGACGTTGAGCGTCTACATTTCACAACACACTTAATCTCCGGCCTACGCTCCCTTTAAACCCAATAAATCCGGATAACGCCCGGACCTTCCGTATTACCGCGGCTGCTGGCACGGAATTAGCCGGTCCTTATTCGTATGGTACCTGCAAACAATCACACGTGATTGACTTTATCCCCATACAAAAGCAGTTTACAACCCATAGGGCCGTCATCCTGCACGCTACTTGGCTGGTTCAGGCTCGCGCCCATTGACCAATATTCCTCACTGCTGCCTCCCGTAGGAGTTTGGACCGTGTCTCAGTTCCAATGTGGGGGACCTTCCTCTCAGAACCCCTACTGATCGTTGCCTTGGTGGGCCGTTACCCCGCCAACAAGCTAATCAGACGCATCCCCATCCATTACCGATAAATCTTTACTTCAAATCTGATGCCGTCATCGAAGACTATGCGGTATTAGTCTGCCTTTCGGCAGGTTATCCCACAGTAATGGGTAGGTTGGATACGCGTTACTCACCCGTGCGCCGGTCGACGTCCATTCGGTGCAAGCACTAAATGCCGTTTCCCCTCGACTTGCATGTGTTAAGCCTGTAGCTAGCGTTCATCCTGAGCCAGGATCAAACTCTCCATTGTAAAATATGTTTTGGTGATAAGTGATGGGTGACAAATGATAATGAATACCATGTTGAACCAAACGCTTCACCGAGTAATCTCTGTTTCAGAACGCTTATCCTAAAAGTATCAAGTAAAAAGCACCTTTTCTTTTGTTCCTTTAGTTTTGAGGCGGTGCCTCAAAAGCAGGGACAACGAATTGATCGGTTCGTTTCTTTTACCCATCCATTTGATATAAAATCAAACAGACGCTTCTTGTACTACTTCTCTGTTTATGTAAATCTTTTC